>Ga0208315_1000005_pt1 | contig 824395 bp, 715 predicted proteins | sample MalvireepMed_215_FD_184239 | JGI IMG/M metagenome (GOLD analysis project Ga0208315, IMG submission 184239) | Marine viral communities from the Global Malaspina Expedition - Malaspina viral metaG DeepMed_215 (SPAdes) (version 2) | ecosystem: Environmental > Aquatic > Marine > Oceanic | place...
TTTCTGCCACGGCAATGCGGAATTCGTCGACGCTAACTGGGTTGACGTATTGGCCATCGGCTGCGACTACAGTCATCTTCAGCCCTGGAATGCGGACATCGAAATAGCTCATGGCCGAGCCGTTGATAAACCGCAGACGAAGCTTCTCGCCAGGCTTGAAGATACCGGTCCAGTTCCCGTCGGGTGCTTGGCCGTTCATTAAATAGGTATAGGTGTAGCCGCTTACGTCGGCGAGGTCGGTGGGACTCATTTTCATCTGAGCCCACATTTTCCGATTCGCAATCGTAGCGGCCCAGCCGTCTTCGCTCACGTCGTTAATGAAGTCTCCGACAGTGCGCTTGTGGAAGTTGTAATAATCGGACTGCTTCTTGAGCTTAGAAAGGATACGAGCGGGATCCTCATCGGACCAATCAGTCAACATCACCACATAATCGCGGTCATAGCTGAACGGTTCGGGATCTTTCGCATCGATGACCAACGGGCCATAGACACCAAGCTGCTCTTGTAGCCCTGAATGACTGTGGTACCAATAGGTACCGTTCTGTTTAACCTGAAACTTATATACATACATGCCATCGGGAGCGATGCCTTGGAAGCTCAATCCAGGCACACCATCCATGTTGGCCGGCAAGATCATGCCGTGCCAGTGAATAGATGTATCTTCACTCAGCTTATTCCTGACTCGCAGCGTGACGGTATCCCCTTCACGCCAACGTAGAAGCGGCCCTGGGATAGTCCCGTTGATGGTCATCGCCGTCCGAGCCGCACCGGTGATATTGACCGGCGTCTCCCCAATCAGCAGGTCGAACTCCGTGCCGGTTAGTACGCTGGGCTGGCCGGGGCTACTCACTGCCCAGACCGGAGCTCTCCACAGGCCAAGACCACCAAGGAGGCCTGCGGCAGTCAAGCCTTTAACAAAGGTTCGCCTAGAGGTTTTACGTTGCATGTGTAGGTTCCAATCAAGCTAAGGAGCCAAGCCGAAACCAGCCCTACGGGTTGGTGTTGCCAGCGGTAATTGATCATAGAGGCTCGCGCGCGGTCTGTCTTATCAAGCGACTCGCCTTTCATCGTAAATATGGCATGCCGAAGTAAGACGCGTGATTACATTTTTGTAAGCTTAAAGCGCACCAGAAAGCGCCCAAGGAATCGCCAGTGAAGATGTAGGACGTTCACGTAAAAGCCGTGCGATAGCGTTACCGTGAGAAGGAACTTTTGATTCTTACAAGAATCTGATTGCAATGATGCTCATTGAATACAAACGTCATCTGTTCTGAGCAAAGCAACAATAATAACGGATGTAAATTCATACAGGACTAATGCCATGGCTAACGACTCTTTGCGCCGTACAGGTTTTTTAGGTGCTGCATTGCTGACCGCCAGTGTTTTATTAACTGCGCCTGTGCAGGCCGCTGGGCCGGGCACAGGAAGAACAGCTGCGTTTGAAAAGAACTATCTGACTTTTATCATCGATCATCATTACTCAGCGCTTAGAATGACCGAACTAGCCGCTGGAACGGATACAGTGCGTGATCCGAACATAAATGATCCGCGTGAAGGGACTGCGCCTACTCCGAACTTTGGTGAGACACCTGCCAAAGCAAGCTCCGAAGAAATAAAGTCAATGGCCCGCATGGCAAACCGCACGCAACGGGAAGAAATTGCGAAAGCTCAGCGGTTCTTGCTTGAGTGGTATGGCGTCGCACACGTTCCGCAGATACCACCTGCCGGGCAGCGACAGATCCAAGCACTCATGTACGAAAGTCCTGGGGCTAATTTCGACAGAGCGTTTTTGGCAAATTTCAGCAACCACCACTATTTGGCGTTAGGGCCAAGTCAGGATTGCAGGGTAAAATTTGATTTGAAACATGAAGAGCTCAAGCACTATTGCGAGGGCATAGTCCAAGCGCAAACGAGGCAAATCAATGATATGCGTGGACAGCTGTGCGAGCGATTCAGGGTCTGCGATTATCAGCCTTACAAATAGGTTGAATTAGCTGCACGGCGAAACGGTAGGACTTTCCAAATATGCGGCGAGTATCCGTAACCTCCTAACAGCCCGCCGCCTTCCGATCATAATTATTCCGGTCACTTTAGGACTGATTTTATTTGGTCGTAGGCTTGATAAGAACCGTTTAAAGGGTGTATCCATAAATACATCCCCGACATAATGAGCGATTTTCTAAGGCTTTTTTGATGCTCCTTTAGCCTGACGGCGCTTTTTCGGCGCCTTTTTTTTAGGCTGTGCGGGCTATGCAGAAGGCCTCGATTGTCGAGGTCATTGAAGAGAATCGCCAATATACCGTTCATCCGCTTAAGGTGGGGATGCTAGGTCTCGTTTTTAGAAGAACAAGTTTCAACGTAGCTGATAATGGCCCCTTCGGCCTTTTGCAACTAACGTTGCAAGCGCCAACGCCGTGGCAGCTACAACATTCATGGAGCTGCCACAGTTCAGCGAGCCGAGTGTTCACATTTGCGTAAGGTTTCGCTTCAGCACTTAGCGTGCTTGGCAGCCGGAGCTGCCTTGGAGGCAACCTCTTGGGCTTGATCCTTCTGATCAGCCTGATAAGCCGCGATCGACACTTGCCGAGCCTGCTCCATACGAGCAAAGGTACGATCACCACCACCTTCTGCCATTGCATAGGAAGAGCTTGCTGCGATGGCGAGCAGTACGGAAAGAGATCTGAAAAGTTTCATGCTTGTTACCTCGTGGAAAGACATAGATACCCAGCGCCGCTCCAGGCAGGAGTCTTGGCTTGGGCTTGTGTCTAAGCTAACCGAGAGTTCCTGTCAGATCCCTGAATTAGACATTACGGTTTCGTCAGTAAAGCAGGCAAGCAGCTACAAGCGAAAGCGCAGAAAGCGTGTATGGCGCTTTTCGTTCTGGCAATAGGTCTTGTTTCCTGCCGGCAAAAAAAAGGCGCCATCGAGGCGCCGATAGGCCAAAGGAGCATGGAAAGGCCAAAAGCAGAGTATGGGAGCAACTGCTGACGTGAAAGTTAGCGTTGCAAGCTGTCATTCCGATGATGCGGGCATTACGTTTCTGTAAGGTACTGGCTGCCCGCCCAGACAATCGGCACACTGTTCTAAATGCTGGCGAGAGTACCTTCAATGAAGCTTCTTGTTGCTGAAGATGAGCCGAAAACGGGCACCTACCTACAGCAGGGGCTCACGGAGGCTGGATTCACTGTCGATCGAGTAGAGAACGGGACCGATGCCGCTCAGCATGCGCTTAATGCGGCATACGACCTGCTCATTCTAGATGTGATGATGCCTGGCTTGGATGGGTGGCAGGTTTTACATCAAATCCGCGCTGCGGGTAATGAGGTCCCTGTGCTCTTCCTCACCGCCAGAGATGGGGTTCAGGATCGAGTAAAGGGATTGGAGCTGGGCGCTGATGATTATCTCATCAAGCCGTTTGCCTTCTCCGAGTTGCTAGCCAGGATCCGTACGTTGCTTCGCCGCGGCAACCATGCCCCCAACCAGACGATACTCAAGCTCCACGACCTTGAGATGGACTTGCTGAGACGTCGGGTTACGCGCTCGGGGAAACGCATAGACCTGACCGCTAAGGAATTCGCACTTCTTGAGCTATTGCTTAGGCGTCGCGGGGAAGTGCTCTCAAAGTCCCTTATCGCCTCCCAGGTTTGGGATATGAACTTCGACAGCGATACCAACGTCATTGAGGTGGCGGTACGACGGCTGAGAGCAAAAATCGATGATGAGTTCGAGCCTAAGCTCATACAAACCGCGCGTGGGATGGGATATTTGATCGACGTACCAGACCCCTAGAGCGAAATGCTCGGCATTCCATCGCGATGGGCCAAGCTACCGGTACCTATGCGGCTAGGGCTAGCCACCGAACAAGGAGCGGTGCCGAACCTCAGTTCTCCGAGCTGGATTTCGTCAGGTGTGGCACGAAGAAGATGGGTCGCTGCGGGGGAGCTATCAGAATATCAGTGGATTTGATGCTAGTGCCCTTGCGACGCTTGGTCTTGCCATCCTTACCGACCGCCAGCAAATCACCGGTCGCAACAGCGATATCGAGCGCCTGCTTTACGCGAAACTCGTCAGCCATGGTGTAGTTGGTCAATCCGCTCATCAGGCCCAAAAAAGGTTGCCGTTCTACCTCGTAGACCTGTTTGGGCAAGAGCTCTGAAAGTTCTCCTCGGACGCGGTCATCGGTGGCATCGTCGAAGTGATGCTCATCCAACAGCAAATCGTGCTGACCTGTCACGGCGATATCCCGATTGGCGTCGTAGCCGAAAAAGCTGGAAGGCGACAGCATATGGGAAAAGTTGTTGCCGTATTTCCAGTGGATCTTCTTCATCACATCGTTGGCGCGGTAGTTGTTCGCCAGATGGATAAACCAATAGGCCATCGGGTTGCTGCCAGCAGGGCGGATGAAGAACACGGTCATGTACTGGGCACCGCTTTCCTGTTTGATCCCTTCAGACAGATGGCGTTGGATCAGGTACTGCCAATTGCGCGGCTGATGGGCCTTCAGCTCTTTCAGCATGCTCCATGGCACATGGTGATCCAGGCCGATATTGGCGATGGCCTTCCGATTCGCTTGGCGGTCAGCCAGGTACGTGACCAGAAAATCGACGTTGAAGGTCAGCAGCACCTCGGCATTGCTGAGGTGCTGGAAAATCCATTTGATCTTGGGGAACGGCACGTCGCCATAGGCCCAGATGAGCCAGGACATCGAGCGGTACCTGCAGGCCGGCACTCGCGCCAACACGCGGCGCAGCTACCAGCAAGCGCTCGAGCACTTCCGTGCACTGGTCCTGATTGGCTTCTGGCGGGCGTTCCGCAGTGATGAGTTGTGCCGCCTGCAGGTCGAGCACATCCAGGTAAGGCCCGGGGAGGGCATGCAACTGTTCCTACCCTGGAGCAAAGGTGACCGGGACAACCAAGGCCAGACCTTTAGCGCACCGGCGTTGGCCAGGCTGTGCCCGGTACAGGCCTACGTCGACTGGATTAGCCTGGCGAGCATTGCGCGTGGTCCGGTCTTCCGTGGAGTTGATCGCTGGGGGCACTTAAGTGAGCAGGATTTGCACCCAAATAGCGTTGTCCCACTCATGCGCGCCGTCCTGCAGGCGGCAGGGCTGCCTGCGGAGCTGTACAGTAGCCACTCGCTGCGCCGCGGTTTTGCCACCTGGGCTACCCGCAGCGGCTGGGATCTCAAAGCACTGATGCAGTACGTTGGCTGGAGCGATGGTCAATCCGCATTGCGCTATGTCGAGAGCACAGGAGTGTTCCCTGGGCAGCTGAGTGCGCTACAACATATCTCAAACTGGCCCGAGGGACTGCCATAAGACCGCCTTCGGCGGCCCCGATCCGCACCTAGCCGCGCACTGGGAACACCAGCTCGTCATGTGCGGTGCAAATGAGTGAATGTTCCAGCACATGGAAAAATGCAGGGTTCTTGGCATCCTGGGCACCCACAAAGAAGAGATAACTGCGGGATGCCTGCTTATCTTTTTTGGCTTTCATGTTCTCTTGGCGGGCTATTTCCAGCTCATTTTTCAGTCGCCCGCGGGCAGCTGCTGACCACTCTCTCCAAAGGACGACCGCCTGGTAAGGCGTTAGTTTTTTCTCTTCCCATTCGCCCGCGTTGAGTGAAATGGTCAAGTGTTCGGGCGATTCAGCGGCTGGCGTCCAGGCCAGCTCTCCATAGAAAACGCGCGCATTAGGACATGGCTCCAACCCTTTCGACCGAAGTTTCTTGAAGGCGGTTTGATAGGTCGCTGGGGCAATACCCGGGATAGCTAAAGAAAGATGCCTATCGAAGGGAAGCGCAAAAAAGCACGGCAGATAGGACGAATACTGTTTGCTGCGCGTCGTCCCTCTCGGCGCACCAGGCCAGTGGCTCCATCCGACCGCCTGACGCTCTGTGTCTGAGACTCGGTGTGAGGAAGCGCAGGATCGACGATTGTACGGTCGTCAATTAGCTGCAGCCGGGCGGGCGATAAACCTGGCGAGGTCTCCAACTCCTGCTGAACACTGCCGCGCTTGCCCTGCGCTATAACTTTGGTTTCGCCCTCCACCTCACAACCTGAGACGTGAGGGTCACGCAGTTGAAAGTGAGCCCGAACCAAGTTCTCCGGGCGGTAGGAGCGCGGGAAGGCCTGAGTTTGGCAGCCAGGGCATTGGTAGCCATAGGTATCCACTGCCGCCAGCAGTTTAAGGTCTTCGGCCTCAACAATTTCCTGGGTAATACGATCACGAGCGTTGTCCATGACGCTGACGTCTCCATGGGGGTGGGTGTTCGGCTTATGCAGCTCACCGCATACTGTCCGAATGGGTCGGACTAAATAAAGGGGTGAAATGGTGAGCGATGAGCTTTATGTTTCCGTCGACGTAGAAACTTCCGGGCCGGTACCGGGCATCTATAGCCTGCTTTCCATCGGCGCTTGCGTCGTCTCAGAGCCCGCTCAGTCAATCTATCTCGAGCTCCAGCCAGACGGCCTACAGCACGATCCGGAGGCTGTCGCCGTAACTGGCCTTGACCTCACCAAGCTCGAAAACGAAGGGCTAGCCCCACAGACGGCGATGCTCAAGCTAGAACAATGGTTGAACCAGCTATGTTCGGCAGATCAGAAAGTCGTTTTTGTGGGGCTGAATGCCCCGTTCGACTGGTCGTTCATCAACTACTACTTCCATAAGTATTCTGGGGCGAACCCCTTTGGGTTCACCGCACTCGACATGAAGGCGTATTACATGGGGGTTACCGGATGCCGCTGGAAGGAAACTAAATCCTCGCAAATGACAGCTCGGCTCAACCCCCAAAGCGCACCCAACCATAACGCGTTGGACGATGCACGATTTCAAGCGGAGCTCTTTGCGCTAATGCTGGCAGAAGGGTGTAACCGCTAACTTGGCCAGCTACCCCATGCAGCTTCAACATAACGCCCCTCCCTGAAGGACCAAGCCTTTATGCCTTCAGGGCTGCTGGAGTTGCCCACGATAATTGCCAGCGGATGCGGCAGATCTTGCGTGTAGCGCGCTGCAAACCTGGAAAAACTCCCGACATCAGTGGGGGAGATCATAGGAATGCTTTGCGGGTGAGTATGCCAGTACCCCACCAGTCGGAGCCCGGCAGCATTGGCTCGTTCAATTTCATCTCGGCAGCGATGGGCATTCAACTCCAGCCAAGCTCTTCCAGCCCGATCATCTCGATGGGGGGGAGTCGCCAAGGCAAGTACCAGTCCGGCAGCGCTTGCGGGGTCGACAAATAGCTGTCCCCCACGCTCCACATCGAAGCGCCTCTGCCGATAGCGCTCCAACAGATTCGCAACGTCCTGCGATACCAACAGATGCGTGTCCACCCCGGGCCAGCTCCATTGCCAGGCGATTGCCGTCATCGAGCTGTCTCCAACTGCTCCGGCCAATCACGCTCCAACTGAGCCTGCTGCATGCCAGCAGGTAGTTCAGGACCAAGATACTGTCCTCCCAGCGTCGCCACGTCGTGGGGGCCATTGATGCTGCTGACCCAGATCGGGGCTCCGGTGTCGCCGCTCAATGCTCGTAATGCGGCCTGAGAGACCATTGAAGCAATGTTCACCATTCCCAGAGAACCACCTGGGATGAAACTCTCTCCGCAGGCGGGAAGGGCGACAACGCCACCTTCCGGCCACTCGGTGAACTTGTGCCTAAATTCACCGTTTTCTGTGAATAGGCCTCGAGCATCAAATGCACCCGATGGTGCAAGGAGCACATGCCCCACCTGCGTATGAGGTTCGCTCCAGGCCTGGAGTAGCCCCCAGGATGTGCCATTCGACTTGGAGCTCCACAGAGCCACCTCTGACTGCCAATCCGCAGTGGTGACTACGACCAGATCCGCTTTATCAAATACCTCGGGATTCTGGTACATCACCACTTCAGCGAAGTCAGCGAACGCAGCGACCTCCGTGGTAGGTACTGTTCAGGCGTACGGCGGCGAACATGCCGGGGCGCAACTTACCGGCAGGGTTGGGTAGCTCGCTGCGTACCGTGAGCGTGCGCGTTTGCGGGTCGGCACTCGGCAACAAAGCGATGACGCGGCCCTGCAGCGGTTGCCCGGGGAAGGCGGTCAGGGTGGCGCGGATGTCAGCCCCAACCTGAACCATTCCAGCCATTGCTTCGGGTATCGCCGCATCGAGCCAGACCGTGGACAGCCCGTTGATCCTGGCCAGGTCCTGACCCGCCTCCACGGTCATCCCGGCGCGTACCTGCAAGGCTTGGAGCTCGCCGGCGATAGGTGTGGTGAGGGTTTGCACCGCCCGCGGTTTGCCGCTGCGGCGAACCTGCTCGATCAACGCTTGAGGCATGCCGAGCAGGCGCAGGCGCTCTTGGGTCGCACTTATCAAGCGAATGTCAGCGGTACGCAGTACCGCCAGGAACTCCAACTGCGCGGCGAACCACTCGGGAATCAGCAGGTCGACCAGGGGGGTACCGGCAGGCAGCACATCGCCCGGGGCACGCCCGTAAACCCGCTCGACGAATCCGCCAGCGCGAGCCTGGAGGTTCGCCACCTCTCGCTGGTTATAGGCCAGGGAACCGACCGCCTCGATACCCGAGGGCAGTACACCGCGGATCACCGGAGAAGTTCGCATTCCGAGGCTTTGTACGGCTTGAGCGGGGACGCTCAGGACAGACGGATCCTGCTCGGATCCCGCCTATTTAGGGACAAGCTCCATATCCATGAAAGGTGACTTGCCCGGTTTATCGAAGCGCTGCTCGGGCTGCATCGGGTCGTACCAATAGAGCACCTTGCGCTCGTCCGTCGGTGCAGAACTGGGCAGAACCTCATGTTTGGCCTGCCGCTGGGCCAGCCAGTAGCCGCCTGCCGCGCCAATGCCCACGGCCAGCAAGGCGACCGCAAAACCAAATGCCGATATCTTCATCTCAGTCCCTCCACATAGGCGTAATACAGGCTTGCGGAGAGCTGGCTCAACTTGCGCTGCTGTTCAATCTGCCGCAGCTGCGCCTCGATCAGGTCGCGCTGTGCGGTAATAACGGATGTGAGCTGGCTGTTACCGGCTTGGTAGGCGGCTAGTTCGAGATCGGCCCGTTTGCTTGCAAGCGGGATCAAGGTTTTTTCGGTGCGTGACAAGGTCCTGCGCAGTTGCTCAAGCTCGGCAATACCGCCTTCAAGCTCAGCCTGATGGGCGCGCAGTAACGCCTCCTGCTCGGCTTCCATCTGCGACACGCTGTGCTGCCTGGCATTGATCTTGGGCCCCTGACGTGTGCCTACGAACAACGGCAGGTCGAAGGTGAATTGCACCATCACCATATCGCCGAACTGGTTGTCGCGATTGTTGTAGGCAAACTCGACACCCCAGTCGGGAGTCTTTTCGGCGATGGCCTCGTTCAGCTCGGCGCTAGCCTCGCCGACTCGGGCCGAGGCAGCGCGCAACTCAGGGTGTGAGGCAATGCGTTGCGGCAGGTGCGGTGCCTCCAGGCTCAGATTGGGAACACCTCCTTGCAAAGGCTGATCGGCCTCGTTGCCTATCCAGCGGCGCAGCTTGGCACGAGCCACTGCTACATCGCGATTCAGCTCGTCTCGCCGATCCTGCAATGCCAAAGCTTCCTGGTCGGCCTGCAACAGCTCGCCAGGCTGAGCACTACCGCCGGCAATCAGCGATTGCACGGTCGAGCGGAGCATCTCGAGCTGACGATCCAGTTGATCGAAGAGGCCAACACTGCGTTCGGCGTAGTACACGTCCAGCCAGCTCACTGCCGTCAGGCGCTTGATTCCCAACTGCATGGCACGTTGCTCGGCTTCGGCCCGCGTCATGGAGGCTTCGGCCAGTTGGCGACGGGCCAGACGCTTGTCGCCGTTTGGTACCTCCTGCATGAGTCCAATGCGGCGCATGGTCATGGAGTCACGATTCAGGGTGTAACGGTCAGGGCCTTCGATCAGCAGGTTGTCGATGCCTAGAATAAGCTTGGGATCGGGCAGGGCGTCTGCGGGCCCTACAGCCTGCTGTGCCGATGCCACCTGCGCCTGGCGCGCGAGGTTCTCAGGGGCACTCTGCTCGGCCAGAGCTTGGGCTCGTTCGAAGGTTAGGGGCTGCGCCTGCGCGGCAAGCCAGGGAGCTGCCCAGAATGAGGCAGCCAACACGCCGAGATAGCCACGGCGTGTGAAAAGGAAAGCGGGCAGTAAGCGTCTGCCGAACTCACCTTGCGTAATTCAGGCGGGTGCCCATTGATGCGGCAGTGTTGGCCAATCTCGCTGGCCCGCTGTGTCGGCAGCCGCATCAGCACATCCTTCAGGTAGGCGTACGGATCATGCCCATTCATCCGCGCCGACTGGATCAGGCTCATGATCGCCGCCGCCCGTTTGCCGCTGCGCAGCGACCCGGCAAACAGCCAGTTCGAGCGTCCAAGGGCCCATGGTCGAATCTGGTTCTCGACCTGATTGTTGTCGATGGGCACGGCGCCGTCGTCCAGATAGCGCGTCAGCGCTAACCAGCGTTTGAGGCTGTAATCCAAGGCTTTCGCCGTGGCTGATCCGTTGGGCACCCGATCACGCTGGGCCAGCATCCAGTTATGCAGCGCATCGAGGATTGGTGAAGACTTTTCCTGCCGTATTCGCCAGCGCTCTTCATTGCTCATGTGCCGTGCTTGCCGCTCGATTTCATACAGCCCGGCAATGGAGTGCAGCGCCTGTTCGGCTAACTGGCTTTTGTTCGCTGCGTGCAGATCGAAAAATTTGCGGCGGGCGTGGGCCATGCAGCCAATTTCGGTGATGCCCTGCTCGAAGCTGGCCTTGTAGCCGGCGAAGTCGTCGCAGACCAGCTTGCCACTCCACTGACCCAGAAAATTGCGCGCATGCTCACCTGCACGGCTGGGGCTGAAGTCATACACCACGGCCTTCAGGTCGGCGAAGGGTGTGGTGCAGTATGCCCAGACGTAAGCCCGGTGGGTTTTCTTCTCGTCAGGGGCCAGCATTTGCACGGGGGTTTCGTCGGCGTGGATCACGCCTTGCGCCAGTACCGCCTCGCGCAGGGCGTCGACCAATGGTTGGAGCTGTACGCCGGTGTGTCCGACCCACTGCGCCAGCGTCGAGCGGGCGATGGCCAGACCCGCACGGCCAAAGATCTTCTCTTGCCTATACAGCGGCAGGTGGTCGGCAAATTTGGCCACCATCACGTGAGCCAGCAGGCCGGCAGTGGGGATGCCCTTGTCGATCACCTGGGCTGGTACCGGCGCCTGGATCAGTGTTTCGCACTGACGGCAGGCCCATTTGCCACGCACGTGCTGTTCGACGGTGAACACGCCCGGCGTGTAATCCAGCTTTTCGCTGATGTCTTCGCCGATGCGTTGCAGCTGGCAGCCGCAGGCGCATTGAGTGTTCTGCGGCTCGTGACGGATCACAGTACGCGGAAACTGGGCTGGCAGCGCGGTGCGCTTGGGCTGTTGGCGGGGTTCAGCCGGAGCCACCGGAGGATTGAGGGTTTTCAGTTCCGCCTCGATAGCGGCAATGTCCGTGTCGAGAAAATCATCCAGCAGGCTGCCCTGGTCAGGGCTTAGTTGCTCGCTACGCTTGGCGAACTTGTGTCGCTTGAACCAGGCGATTTCATGGGTGAGCTGCTCGATGACGGTTTGATCGCGGTCGATCTTCTTGCCCATCGTTTCAACCGTCTTACCCAGCGTGTCGACTTTCGTTGGCAACATCAACCAGAGCGTCGAGTCCCTGGTGAAGACCAGCCACCTGCTGGCTCCCTTCCCGGAGCAGATGATCGACTCGGCCTTCTTCGACCGCTTCCATGCCTACATTCCGGGCTGGGAGATCCCCAAGATGCGCCCGGAGTACTTCACCAATAGGTACGGCCTGATCGTCGACTACCTGGCAGAGTTTTTCCGCGAAATGCGTAAGCGCAGCTTCGCCGATGCCATCGATAAGTTCTTCAAACTTGGCAACAATCTCAACCAGCGCGACGTGATCGCGGTGCGCAAGACCGTTTCCGGGCTACTCAAGCTGCTGTATCCCCATGACCAGTTCACCAAGGAAGACGTGCGGCAGTGCCTGGAGTACGCCTTGCAGGTACGTCGTCGGGTCAAGGAGCAGCTGAAGAAAATCGGTGGCATGGAGTTCTACGATGTTCACTTCAGCTACATCGACAATGAAACGCTGGAGGAGCATTTCGTAACGGTGAAAGAGCAGGGGGGCGGGACGCTGATCCCTGAAGGCCAGAGCAAGCCTGGTTTCATTCATACCATCGGCTTGAGCGGAAAAGGTATGCCAGGGCTGTACCGCCTTGAGCTACAGGTCACCAAAGGCTCTGGGAAGCTCGCCACCTCTGGTCTCTGGAATTCCAGCATTGCCAAGGAGCAGGTGAAGATTGCCTTTGATTACTTCAAGGCAAATGCTTCGCGCATCAGTGCCTCGGCCAGGGTTCTAGAGCATGATTTCCACCTACATGTGGTGGAGTTGCAAAACACTGGTCCGCTGACCCACATGGCTCTTGCTAGCTTGGTAGCTTTTGCCTCCGGCTTGCTGGGGCGCCCCGCCCAGGGGCAGATGGTTGTACTTGGCGATATGAGTCTGGGTGGCAACATCACTCCAGTGGAAAGTATTGCGGAGTGTCTGCAGGTGGCTTTCGATGCAGGCGGCAAGCGGGTCGCGTTGCCTATGAGCAGCGCGGTGGATCTGCCAACCATTCCCCCGGAGCTGTTTACCAAGTTTCAAACGAGTTTCTACGCGGATCCCGTTGATGCGGTTATAAAGGCTTTAGGTGTGGATTGAGCCTGAGGACTCAGGATGCCGGGGCGGTCTGCAGGCACATCGAAGAAGTCGCCGGGCAAGGGCGGTGTCGCCGCTGGAGGTGCTGATTGTGAAGCATGTTGTTGTTTTGCCGGCTGAAACGGTCGCAGACATTACCTGTGATGCCTGTTGTCAGAGTACTCGCGTTGAAGGCTATGGCCTCCAGTTTGGAACCCTTCAGGCACACTGGGGATATGGCTCCAAGCATGATGGCGAGCGTTACGAAGTCCATCTCTGTGAGCCCTGCTTTTTCCGAACGCTGAGCGGTCTGCGTCGCGAACGCATGGTCAACACCATGTTCGATGAGAATCCCGGTACTTCTGACGGTGAATTCGGCCTGGTGCAGCGGAGCGAATTCTGGAAAGATGGCTGAGCCCGTTGAGTCGCCTAGCTGCGGACGTCCGGTGAACGTGACTGCGGATCCACAGTCATCTGGCCACCCATACCATGAGCATCCGACCACTCTCCCGGGCAGGTGGCAGCCTCGCAGGATTATTTCACTACCATCGGCCTCTTTTTCGAAACAGAGAGGTCGTCGCACCACCTGGGGCAGCCGCAGGGCCTTGCCGATGGAGAGCAGGTGAGAGAAAGCAGTGTGCCAAATCTCACATTGCAAATTCTGACAAGCCGGCCAGGCTGCAGCCTGGGGGCGATTAGCCTCGCAGATGCAATGCAGCAGAGAAGATCACGTGGGTACTCATCCGAGTATCGAGAGGCTGACTCGCTGAGGTTGAGTACGTACGACCGCTCTCCACTCTGTACTGATGCCCAAGCTCGTTGCCTTGTGCGTCTCGAATGGAGCTAACCTCTAGCAATGGCTCCATCATCCAGCGATCAGCCTTGTTCATGTGCCCGGGATTCACAAGATACGCCTGCTCCAGCCATGCGTGGTCAGTCTGCGCGGCTATGATCTGCTCAAGCAACGGGACCGAAGGAACCATTAGCATGCTTCGAAAAGCTTCCTTGCCATCATCCTCAACAATCTGCAAGTAGAACCAGGGCGAGGTCACCTCTAGCTCGACATATGACCAGAACTGGACACCATCTGGCGCTGTTGAGAGTCCGGGGAGCAGCTCCGCATTTCGGCTGGTTTTGAACACGCGGCAACTTCCTAATGAGAATTGTGCTTGATTGATGAACAATATATTTTGTAGTCATATATTGTTCAATCGCGCTTCATCTTTCCATTTTGCGGAGCTGCAAAATGGAAGTCCGGGATTCGTTCGGGAAAGCGTTGAGGTTCGTGCGGCAGCGTAGGGGGCTCGCCCAGGAAGATTTCTCGCTCGTTAGCAGTCGTACCTTCGTCAGCATGCTGGAGCGCGGGGCGACGAGCCCAACTCTTGAAAAGCTCGATAGCCTCTGCACAGTGCTCGACACCCATCCAGTCACCCTCTTGGCCCTGACCTACCTGCTTGGATCCGAAGCTCCTGAGAGTTTGAGCAGCTCCTGGATAAGGTTGGTGAGGAGTTGAGAGCTCTAGTCGAACCTGACTGATTACTCAGCGGGACTGTGTGAGGGGCCGGCTCCGTGGCAGTACAGTGAGCGTTGACCTTGCTGTCCCTCTGTGTCCTGTGACTGGCCTGAAGGTCCCGTTTTTGGCAGGGCTGATAGATTTCGTGGGCGTCAGAAAATATGTGGATTCTGACTTTTGGGGCTCATATGTCCGTCGCACAAGCTATTTTAAATCGAGTCAAGCACATGCCAAAGGGGAGGCCCTTTGCCGGTGCGGTGTTCGCGTATGTCGGTTCCCGTGCGTCGATCAATAAGGCGCTCTCTAGGCTGGTGCAATCAGGCACGCTGGAGCGATTGGCTCGCGGTGTCTACATGCGCCCTAAAATGAGCAAGTACACCGGCAGGGTGGTGCGCCCGAGTCCGCTGGCTGTAATGGAGGTCGTCACGAAGGCGAACGGCGAGACGATCCAGATACACGGCGCGGAGGCTGTTCGGAGGTTGGGCCTCAGCACACAGATGCAGGTGTTGCCGACCTTTTACACCAGCGGATCTACTCGCGAGATCAAGGTTGGTAATGCGGTGGTTCGTCTCCAGCACGTCTCCAAGGATCGCTTGCAGCACGCAGGCACGAAGGTAGGGGTGGCGCTTACAGCTCTCCATTACATCGGGAAGGAGGGAGTGTCCGCGAAGGTGGTTTCCAAGATAGTCAACGCGCTGAGCAGCGAAGAGCTGATTAAGCTCCGGGCCTGTAAGATGCCAGAATGGATGCGATCGGCATTGAGCCATGCCGCCAAGGAAAGTGAGTAGTGTTCACCGACTCGATGGCGTTGGTGGTGTAGATCACCTTGCGGATCTCCGGCGGGAAATCGAAGAACGGTGCGATCCGCGCCCAGTTGCGTCGCCAGAATTGGCCAATCGGCATGTGGTCGTCGTCCCATTTGGCTTCGAACTCACCGAGGCACAGTTCGGCCTCGTCTGCCGTGCTGGACTGATAAATCCGCTTCAGGTCGGCCGCTGCCTCGGCCCGGCGCTTCCAGGACACGTAGTTCAGGCTGTGCCTGATCATGTGCACGATGCACAGCTGCACGCTGGTGTGCGAGAACACCATCCTCGATGGCCTCGGGGAAGCCCTTCAGGCCATCCACGCAGGCGACGAAGACGTCCTGTACGCCGCGATTGAGGGCTTAGCCAGCGCAGCAGGATCCACTTGCAGCAAAGGGGGAAGAGACATGCCCATGGTTCGGCCCGACATTCTTCTGACTAAGCCCGGGCGTCGTCGAACCTGCTCATAGCGTTGCTTGCCACTGGAGTCAGGCTTAAGGTCAGAGCTCTTCATCTTTTGCAGAGATTGAGTATGGATCAGTCTTCCGCCGCTAGCTCGCGCAGCAGCAACGTAGCCGCGAATCCCATGCAGGTACTCCTCAATGAGCGAGTCGACCCTGACGATCCGCTTGCAGTCTATCGCCTGATTGAGGTCGGCCTTGCGCCGGAAGACGTCCTGCGCTTGGTGGATGCGGTGGAGCTGCTGAAAGACAAAGCTGTTCTTGCCAAGGTCATCGGCATGACCGAACGCACACTGCGGCACCGGGCTAAGGCACAGCGCATGGCCCTAACTTCTGGCCAGAGCAGCAAGGTTATGCGCTTTGCAGAGATCCTATCGAAGGCTGAGGAAGTGCTGGGTAGCAGAGAAGCTGCAGAACGCTGGCTGGTTAAGCCGCTGTTTGGATTCGAAGGCAGGACGCCGCTTGATCTGCTGAGCAACTCGTTTGGGGAGCGAATGCTGGAGGATCTGTTGACCCGCATCGAATTCGGTGTTTACCAGTGATCCGGCCGAAGCCTCAGATTGTCTTCCAGAGCCAGACCAACGTTTCCAATTGACACTCCACACACAGCGAGAAAATTTTTGAGTACAAATCTCATCACAAAGCAAGGGTATGAAGCTTTGAAAGAGGAGCTGGATCATCTGTGGAGGGTTTACCGACCAGAGATAACACAGAAGGTCACCTGGGCTGCGTCTCTTGGTGATCGCAGTGAAAACGCTGACTACCAGTACAACAAGAAGCTGCTGCGCGAGATTGATCGCCGTGTTCGCTACCTGCGCAAGCGCTTGGAAGACATGCGGGTTGTGGAGTACGCACCTTCGCAGGAGGGGCGAGTCTTCTTCGGTGCTTGGGTTGAAATTGAGAACGAAGCTGGGGATCTAAAGCGGTTCAGAATCGTAGGGTACGACGAGATCTATGGTCGTAAGGACTACATCTCAATCGACTCACCGATGGCGAGGGCCCTTCTCAAGAAGGAGGTTGGCGACGAGGCGATCGTGCATACTCCTCAAGGCGAGGCGTGTTGGTGGGTCAATGTCATCGAATACGAGAAATAGTATGGCTTATCTAGTATGCGTACTATTTTTATCTGTATGAATTACAAGGGATTTTTTAGACTTAGTATGGCGCTTGGGGCGATAAACCTGATTCGGCGTTTTCCGAACGGTCGCCTTGCGCCGCCGCCTCGCTGACCGACTGGGTGACCTGTGGACGCTTCACGTGCCACAGTTCGTGCAGTTCGGCTCGTAGCCGTGCCTCGCCTTCGGGGGTGATCAGAGGGGTTCCGGCAGGGCGAGGTGGACGATAACGGCTCATGGAGTTTCCAGTTCAGGCACGGGCTGGGCATTCTACAGGTTGTCAAACGCGCAGCCTGCTCCGGTCAATTTTCACGCAGGACGTTCAGTGGGCTGGCATTAAGGGCTCGCCGCGTCCCCAGCACCCCAGCCGCACCGACCAGCAGCGCGCCGATCAGCGGTAGCAGTAGCAGCCATGGATGCGGCTGCCAGCGAAGATCGAAGACGAAGTGATAGAGCAGGGCGCTGACCAGTTCACAACCCAATGCGGCAAGTACACCACTGGCGGCACCCAATACCCCAAACTCGGTACGTCTGGCTCTGATCAATAGCGTCCGCTCCGCTCCGAGTGCTCGGAGCAGTGCACCTTGACGAATCCGTTCGTCCAGCGTCGCTTGTAGACCGGCGAACAATACCGCTAGGCCTGCCGCCAACACGAACATCAGCACATATTCGACCGCTAGCGAAACCTGCGACAGGATGCTGCGCAACTGGCTGAGCAAGGCTTCCACCTGCAAAATCGTTGCGGACGGAAAATCCCTGGCTAGCTGTACCAGCTCGCGATCCTTTCCTTCGGGCAGATGAAAGCTGGTCATGTAGGTGGCGGGTATATCCTCCAAGGTCTGTGGCTCGAAGATCATGTAGAAGTTGGGCTGGAAGCTGTCCCAGTTGACTTCCCGCAGGCTGGTCACGCTGACGTCGCGGGTGAGCCCACCAACTGTGAAGCTGAGCCGGTCACCCAGCTGCACCTGAAGACTCTCGGCCAGCTCGGCTTCCACTGACACGCCAGGCAGTTCGCCTCTCGCTGAAGGCCACCATTGGCCGGCGGTTAGGCGATTGTCGGCAGGTATTTCCTGGGCCCAGGTCAGGCTCAGGTCCCGGCGAATCGCGCGTTCGCCCTGGCTTTCCTTGCTGACCAGCTGGCGCACCGGCTCGCCGTTGATGGCAACCAGGCGACCCGGTACCACTGGATACAAAGGCGCGACGTGATCGGAGAGTGCCTCGATGCGTGCGGCGAATGCGTCCCGGTCGGCGGGCAGGACATTCAGAACAAAATGGTTGGGGGCGTCATCCGGCAATTGGTTCTGCCAGGTGTCGAGCAGTTCGCCGCGCAGCAGCCCTATTAGAGCCATGGCGAGCAGGATCAGGCCGAAAGCCAGCGACTGACCAGCCGCCGCCAGCGGGTGTCGGAGCAGTTGCCCGAGCCCTAAACGCCATGTCAGCGACGCCCCGGAAAGCGCTCGACGCAGCCCTTTCAGTGCCAGCAAAAGCAGTCCGCCAAGGATCGCGGTGGCGAGCAGACCACCCCCCAGCAGCGCGAGGGTAATCTTCAGGTCCAGACTGAGCCGCCACATGATCAAGCCAAGAGCGACCACCGCGGCGCCATACACCAGCCAGGAGCTTGGCGGGATCGGCAACATGTCGCGGCGCAGTACCCGCAGCGGTGGCACACGACCGAGCGCGGCCAGGGGCGGTAGTGCGAAACCGGCCAGCGCAACCAGGCCGGTCGCAATTCCCGCCAGCGCCGGCCAGAGGGTGGCCGGTGGCACTTCGCTGACCACAAGTTCGCGCAGGAGGAAGAACAATCCATGTTGCGCTGCCCAGCCCAGCAGTGCGCCAACCGTGCTGGCAAACAGGCCGAGATACGCGAGTTGCAGGGAATAGAGCATTAGTGCTTCGCGGCGTGACAGACCGAGGCAGCGCAACAGCGCGCTGGCATCGAAGCGGCGCGCCGCGAAACGCGCCGCCGATAAGGCCACCGCGACACCCGCAAGCAGCACGGCGGCCAGGCTGGCGAGGTTCAGGTAGCGCTCGGCGCGCCCCAGCGCACCCCCGATTTGGCGGTTGCCGTCTTTGGCTGTCTCGATGCGTTGGTGCGGTTGGAGGTCGGCTTTGATGCGCTCTTCATACGCTCCCAGCTGTTCGGGCGAGCCGCGCCAAAGTTCGCGATAGCTCACGCGGCTACCTGGCTGCACTACGCCGGTGGCCTCGAGATCGTCGAGATGCATCAGCACGCGTGGCGTCAAGCTGTAGAAGTCGCCGACACGATCAGGTTCGTAAGTCAGCACGCGGGTCAGCCGCAGCGGCTTGTTACCCACCTCTATTTGATCGCCGATCTGCAGGTTCAGGGCGGCGAACAGGCGCGCTTCGGCCCAGGCTTCGCCTGGCTGCGGGCCTGGTCCTGGTTGTTCTGGCTGGTAGGGCGCAGCTGCACTGCGAAGCTCTCCGCGTAACGGATAGCTATCGTCAGCGGCCTTGACGCTGGTCAGCTGCAGGTTGTCATCCGTTGCGACGACACTGGAGAACTCAACCACCCGAGCGTGCTGGAGTTGTAGTTGCTCGCCTGCCTCGACCTGTTCGGGTTCGGCGGGCGCGCTGCCACGCAGCACGAGATCAGCGCCCAGAAACTCGGTTGCACGCAGCAGCATGGCGTCGTTCAGGCGCGCGCCGAAATAACCAATAGCCGTGCTGGCTGCGACCGCGATCAACAGCGCAAAGAACAATACGCGTAACTCACCGGCGCGCGCATCGCGCAACAGCTGACGCAGCGCTAGCGTTGCCAAGCGGCTGGCGGGTACATTTTTCATCGGCTCAACTCGTCGAGGAGTTGGCGACCGCCTTCCAGGCGGAGCAGATGCTGACAACGCTGTGCCAAGCGTTCGTCATGAGTCACCAGCACCAGTGTCGTGCCGCGTTCTCGGTTGAGCTCGAATAACAGCTCGGTGATGGTTGCGCCCGTATGACTGTCCAGATTGCCGGTCGGCTCATCAGCGAACAGCACCGCCGGTTCCGCTGCGAATGCGCGGGCCACGGCGACACGCTGTTGTTCGCCACCTGACAGTTGCCTCGGGTAATGGTGCAAACGCGCGCCTAGGCCAACCCTGTCGAGCAGTTCGGTAGCTTTCGCCTGTGCGTCACGGCGGCCATGCAGTTCCAGCGGCAGCATGACGTTTTCCAGGGCGTTGAGACTGTCGAGCAGCTGAAACGATTGAAAGACGAAGCCGACGTGTTCCGCTCGCACGCGTGCCCGCTGGTCTTCGTCGAGAGCGCCAAGCAGGTGGCCGGCCAGGTGGACCTCGCCAGAGCTGGGCAGGTCCAGGCCAGCCAACAAGCCGAGCAGTGTTGATTTACCAGAACCGGAAGTGCCGACTATCGCAAGGCTGTCGCCCTTGTCGAGACTCAATGACACATCGTCTAGTATCGCCAGCTCGCCTTCCGCGCTGGGTACCGCTTTGCTAAGGTTCCGGGCGTAAAGAATGCTGGCGCTCATGGAGATTCCGATGCGAAATTGGCTGAAAGGTGGGGTCCTGGTTTTGCTGTGCTGGGCTCAGGGCGCCTTGGCGGGAACGGTGTTGGTGGTCGGGGATAGTATCAGCGCCGCTTTCGGGCTGGAAACCAGCCAGGGCTGGGTACAGCTGCTTCAGCAACGCCTTGATACAGAGAATCTCGATCATCGCGTGGTGAACGCTTCGATCAGCGGTGACACCAGCGCTGGAGGGCTGGCGAGGTTGCCTGCGCTGCTGGAGGAATATGATCCGGAAGTAGTCATTATCGAATTAGGTGGCAACGACGGGCTCCGTGGTCAGCCGCCGAAACAACTGAATCAAAACCTGGCAGCCATGGTCGGCCTATCACGCGAGGCCGATGCCAAGGTCGTGTTGCTCGGTATGCGCTTGCCTCCCAACTTGGGGCAACGTTACACAAGTGCATTTGCCGACGCGTTCGACTCGCTTGCAGACGAGCAGAACCTTCCATACGTCCCGTTTTTTCTCGAAGGTGTCGGGGGTGTAGAGGGCATGATGCAAGCCGATCGCATCCATCCCACTGCGAGTGCGCAGCAGCAGTTGCTGGACAACGTCTGGCCGGTGCTCGAACCCTTGCTTTGAAACGTGCGCGCGGCTACTGTCGCGCCCCTCGAATCGGAGCCTCAGATGCCGCGCCCAGCCTGGACCCTTTTTGCCTATCGCCTCATCGTTCCAGACGAGCAGTTCGATCTGTTTGCCTGCCGCGAAAATCGTCTGCACTTGGCATTACGGCAACTTGAGTTGAATGGTCAGGTTGATCGCACGCTCTGTGGCGGTTTTCTTCCAGCGCGCCCGCTCTGGCAAGACATCGAGCGCTCGATTCTGAAAGATCGCCGCCTCTGTCCCGCTTGCCGTGAAGCACTTAGCGCACAGCGTAAAGGCCTTCCGTCTGCTGTCAGCGCCTGGTAGCTCGGCGGCCGTCAGCGGTTCGAGTACAATCGCCGCCAACACGAACACTTTCCCAAGGAAACCCCTGAATGCTTTCGCGTGCGTTTGCAGTCGCCTCCAGTGTGTCACTCGCAGCCTTGCTTTCGGCCGGCCAGTCTGTCGCTCTCGAACTACCGCTACCTCCAGAGGGTGAGGACGTGGTTGGGCAGATTCAGGTGATCAAGGCCAACTACGAGGACACGTTCGCTGCACTCGGCGAGACGCATGATCTGGGCTATCTGGAACTGGTTGCGGCAAACCCAGGCGTGGATCCCTGGTTACCGGGTGAAGGAACCGACATTATCCTACCGACTCGGTACATTCTGCCGCCCGGACCGCGAGAAGGCGTCGTGATCAACCTTGCGGAGTACCGTCTGTATTACTACCCGGAAGGCGAAAACGTGGTGCACACTTTTCCGCTCGGCATCGGGCGTGAGGGGTGGGGCTCCCCGGTGGGCAATACACGGATTTCAGCCATGACAAGCAATCCTGCCTGGTACCCGCCGCAATCTATCCGCGATGAACACGCTGCCGATGGCGATCCTTTGCCAAAGGTCGTGCCGCCAGGACCTGATAATCCGCTTGGTCCTTACAAGATGAGCCTCGCGTTGCCCGGGTATCTCATCCACGGTTCAAACAAGAAATTCGGTATCGGCATGCGCGTCAGTCATGGCTGTTTCCGTATGCTCAACCACAACGTCCTGGAGCTGGCGGGCTTGGTCAAGGTCGGCACCCCGGTGCGGATCATCGATGAGCCATACAAATTTGGTGTGAGCCAGGGCAAGATCTATCTGGAAGCACACACGCCACTTCAAGACGAAGAGAAACCGATGACACTCATGGACAAGCATGCGGTGGTCATCAATACATTGCTCAAGCGTGATGAGGCTGCAGGTTCCCTCCAGCTGGATTGGGAAATGGTTCGTGAGATCATCGCTGGCGAGGATGGCCTGCCGATCCAGATCGCCGAGCGGGGCCAAGCGTTGGCCACTCATGAAGAGCACGTCTTCTAGAATCCGCGCCTGTAGATCGCGTCAGGAGAATCTGGCGCGCATAAAAAAGCCGACCTGATGGCAGGTCGGCTTTTTCTTTGCCTGAAGCTTACTTGCGGCTGGCGCGTTCCAGCATACGCAGTGCACGCTCATTGGCTTCGTCAGCAGTCTGCTGGGCCTTCTGAGCAGCCTGCAGTGCCTCGTCGGCACGGCTGTACGCTTCGTCGGCACGCGCTTGAGCGCGGGCAGAGGCGTCTTCGGTCGCGGTCAGGCGGGCTTCGCTTTCTTTGGTCATGCTGTTGCTGCAACCAGTGGCCAGAACTGCGGCGAAAGCCAGAGCAGAAAATTTCAGAACGTTGTTCATCGTGTTCCCCTTAAGGATGAAATCCATGGCAACTCCCGTTATGGAAAGTTGGCGCGCACATACTACCTATTAGTTGCGCTAAGTAAACTGAGCCAAGCAGCCGCTACCACATTTTTTCTGCATGCTCATTCATTTAACGGCAACTGCTGGTCAAACTGGCTGAAAAACAGCCAGAGTCAGCCGCTGCACTCGATACATGGACCGGTGTGAGTACCGAAAAGTTGCAGTTTTCATCTGCGTCGGTCATTTGATTACGGCTCGTTCGGCTTATTGCGCGGCGGCTACTGATTTAAGCAATTGAAGCCAAGTCTTACCTGGCGGTAGCATGCGTCGTCCAGCTAACAATAAGAACGGAGAATACGTGTGGACGCTGCACGTAGTTTCCAAACAAACAGGGCAGGTCAAGCCTGCAGAGGAGGCGAGATGACCGAACAGCTAAACATCCATCATGATCGAACGAGCCATCAGTTCGAGACCACCGTGGATGGTCACCGCGCGTATCTGGCCTATGTTGATCTAGGCAAACAAACTCTGGATATCTACCGGACCTTCGTACCCGATGCGCTGCGTGGTCGAGGTATTGCGGCCGTATTGACCCAGCATGCGCTGGATTACGCCGCGAGGGAGGGCTATACGGTTATTCCATCCTGTTCGTATGTGGAGTGGTACATCGAACGGCAGGGTGCTTCCTCGGACGGTCTCGACCGGGAATAAAAAACGCCGGCAAGCCGGCGTTTTTTCGATTCTGACAGCGTCAGCTGCGGGCGCGGTTGGGCAGTACGTCCTTCAGCTTCGTGTGCATGCCAATAACGGCTTTTTCAGTTGCTTCCCAGTCAATACAGGCATCGGTGATCGAGACACCGTATTTCAGATCGCCGAGGTCCTTGGGAATGGGCTGGTTGCCCCAGCCCAGGTGACTTTCCACCATCAACCCAACGATCGAATTGTTGCCCTCCAGGATCTGATTGGCCACGTTGTCCATCACCAGTGGCTGCAAAGCTGGGTCTTTGTTTGAATTGGCATGGCTGCAGTCCACCATGATGTTGGGCTTGATGCCGGCTTTGCTCAGTTCCTGTTCGCAGACTGCGACGCTGACCGAATCATAGTTCGGCTTGCCATTCCCGCCACGCAGCACCACATGACCATAGGCGTTGCCCTTGGTCGTGACGATGGAGACCCCGCCGGACTGGTTGATACCCAGGAAACGGTGTGGGCTGGATACGGATTGGAGCGCATTGATCGCTACGGTCAAGCTGCCATCGGTGCCATTTTTGAAACCCACCGAAGACGACAGCCCTGATGCCATTTCCCGGTGAGTCTGGGATTCGGTGGTCCGCGCACCGATGGCCGACCAGCTGATCAGATCCTGCAGGTATTGCGGCGAGATCGGGTCCAAGGCTTCGGTAGCGGTCGGCAAGCCCATTTCTGCGAGATCGAGCAGCAGCTGACGGCCAATATGCAGGCCATCCTGAATCTTGAACGAGTCATCCATGTACGGATCGTTAATCAGGCCCTTCCAGCCGACCGTGGTGCGTGGCTTCTCGAAGTAGACACGCATAACCAGGAACAGGGTATCCGAGACCTTGTCGGCAAGCACTTTTAGACGCTCGGCATATTCATGCGCGGCTTTCAGGTCATGAATCGAGCAGGGGCCTATCACGACGAACAGGCGATGATCCTTGCCGTCGAGAATGTCGCGTATTACCTGGCGCCCTTCGGAGACGGTCGCCAGCGCTGCAGCGGTCAGCGGTATATCACGCTTCAACTGTTCAGGCGTAATGAGTGTCTCGTTGGAAGAAACGTTAAGGTCATCGATCGGTAAATCAGCCATCGTGTTCTCGTCAATCACAGATGCCGTCCGCCAGCCAATCCCGGTGCGGCGGAGCAGAGCTTGAGGGCGCAGCGGGGAAGCGGAACCTTATCGCGTATTGCGCTGCCTCGACAATCATCTTGAAGTCGGACTGCCATATCGCCGGTGGCTGGCGTGCCAGGCAGCTATCCATAGCTGCTGGGCGCTGCCTGGGGACACTGATAAGGTGACCGTTTAACGTGCGCCAATCATGGCGTCCCACTGATCTGTAGTTGGAGTTCCCGCATGACTGCTCCCAAATCTCGAATCGGAATCATCGGTGCTGGCGCTATCGGCGGCTTCTACGGCGTGATGCTCGCCCGGGCTGGCTACGATGTGCATTTTCTTCTGCGCAGCGAATACGAGACGGTTCTGCAGAATGGCCTGCAGATAAACAGTGCGGTGCATGGCTCGATGCACCTGGACTCGGTACAGGCCTACCGCACTGCTGCGCAAATGCCCAAGTGCGACTGGCTGCTGATTGGCGCGAAAAGCACCAGCAATTCGGACTTGGCTCCCCTGATCGCCGAGGCTGCAGCGGAAAATGCCAAAGTTGTGGTGTTGCAGAACGGCCTGGGGGTCGAGGAGACCCTGCGCCAGGTGCTGCCAGAGAACATCCATTTGCTGGGTGGTCTCTGTTTCATCTGCGCCCATCGATCAGCGTTAGGCGTTGTGGAGCACCAGGCGCTTGGTGGAGTGAATCTTGGCTATCACTCCGGCCCGGCCAATGCCGCTGAGCAGCAGAGCTTGGTTGAAGAGGGTGTTTCAATGTTTCGTGCGGCGGGTGTCGACTCTAATGCGGCTACGAACCTCGCGCAGGCGCGTTGGCAGAAGCTGGTCTGGAATCTGCCGTATAACGGTCTTTCCGTATTGCTCGACGCCGGTACGGAACCCTTGATGAAAGATCCTAACAGCCGAGCCCTGGTTAGATCGATCATGCTGGAAGCCTGTGGAGCTGCCGCCGCCTGTGGCGAACCGCTGCCCGATGCGCTGGTGGACCGAATGTTGATGGCCACTGATCACATGCCCAACTATCTGCCGAGCATGTATCACGATCATGTACACGGTCGCCCGATGGAGCTTGATGCGATCTACGCCGCTCCGCTGGCTGCTGCGGCAGGCGCGGGATTTGCAATGCCGAAGACCGAGGCGCTTTACCAGGCTCTGCGCTTCCTGTCAGCACGCGCGCTCTGACGATTTTGGCCAACCCGCCCGGCGGGTCATGTCCGCTGGGCGGTTCTCGGTGCCGTAGTGGTTCGCTTCTCGGCTGCTAAGCTCAATAGGACCGCCAGATACGGGTTATGTGACTGGCCCGGCAATGCGATTGGGTTGGCGGACCTATAAAGAGCGAGGGTTGGGCTTGTCGCTCTGCCTTGGCTAAGGGCGGAAGCAGTCTATGGCTCGATATCTGCAGGCGGCTCATACGGAAATGGCCTAGAATTCCGCCGTTCTGGTGCTTAAAGTTATAAAAAATATGGGTGGCGTCCGGGCGCCATTGGCCTTTGAGGGATCTCTATGAAGCTTCAGCAACTGCGTTACATCTGGGAGGTGGCGCATCATGACCTCAATGTCTCGGCAACAGCGCAAAGCCTGTTCACCTCGCAGCCTGGTATCAGCAAACAGATTCGTTTGCTCGAAGATGAGTTGGGCGTAGAGGTTTTCGCGCGCAGCGGGAAACATCTGACCAGGGTTACGCCAGCTGGTGAGCGGATCATCACCACCGCTGGAGAGATCCTTCGCAAATGCGAAAGCATTAAACAGATCGCCCAGGAGTTCTCCAACGAGAAGCGCGGCACGCTGAGCATCGCGACCACCCATACGCAAGCGCGCTACGCACTGCCGCCCGTGATCAGTGCATTCATCAAGCAATACCCGGACGTTTCGCTGCATATGCACCAAGGCACGCCAATGCAGATTGCAGAAATGGCCGCAGATGGAACCGTCGATTTCGCTATTGCTACCGAGGGGCTGGAACTGTTCGGCGACCTGGTCATGATGCCGTGCTATCGCTGGAACCGTTGCGTCGTCGTGCCGCAGGGGCATCCGCTGGCAAAACTGGAGAAGCTCACGCTGGAAGCCTTGGCCGAGCATCCAATCGTGACCTACGTGTTCGGTTTCACCGGACGGTCCAAGTTGGACGAGGCGTTCAGCCACAGGGGGCTATCACCGAAGGTGGTCTTTACCGCCGCTGATGCCGACGTCATCAAGACCTATGTGCGCCTCGGATTGGGTGTCGGGATCGTTGCGCGCATGGCCGTCGATGCAAAGCTCGACCCGGATCTGGTCGTGCTCGATGCGAGCGAGCTATTCGAACCAAGCGTGACCAAAATCGGGTTCCGTCGCGGCACCTTTCTACGCGGTTTCATGTGCGACTTCATCGAAACCTTTGCGCCGCATCTTGATCGCGAAATGCTGGAGAAAGCCGTGCATTGCAAAAATAAAATCGAGCTGGATGAATTGTTCATGAACGTCGACCTGCCAACTTTTTAAGTCCACCTCGACAAGAGGCAGGGAGCGGGCGAAACGGGAACGTTCGGTGCCAAGCCGTGACGAGGGGCCCGCTCATAGGCCCCTTCATCGAGAAAGGCTAGCGTCGGTCGTTAGCTTTTAGCGATCAGGTTGCCAGCGTGTAAACCGCATTCCTTCTGGGTCGACTCTTCCCACCACCAGCGGCCCTCACGCTCGTGCTGATTGGGCAGTACCGGACGTGTGCACGGCTCGCAACCAATGCTGATAAACCCGCGCTCGTGCAGGCTGTTATATGGCAGCTCGAGCATGCGGATGTAGCCCCACACTTCTTCGCTGGACATCTGCGCCAGTGGGTTGAACTTGTACAGGCTGTGGTTGGGTGTGGAAAACGCGCTGTCAATTTCGAGCACCGTAACCTGGCTGCGCGTACCCGGGCTCTGATCGCGGCGCTGGCCTGTTGCCCAAGCGCGAACGCCTGACAACTTGCGGCGCAGGGGTTCGATCTTGCGAATTCCGCAGCACTCGCCATGGCCGTCGCGGTAGAAACTGAACAGCCCCTTTTCGTTGACCATAGGCTGTAGCAGCGCCGGATCGGGCGTCATGATTTCGATGGGAATACCGTAGTGCTCGCGGACCTGCTCGATGAAACGATAGGTCTCGCTGTGCAGTCGTCCGGTATCGAGGCTGAACACTTTCACGCTCTTGTTCAGCTTCCAGGCCATGTCGACCAGCACGACGTCCTCAGCCCCGCTGAACGAGATCCACAGATCATCACCGAAAAGGTCAAAGGCCAGTTTGAGAATGTCCTGCGGGGATTTGCCGGCATAGGAGGCTGCCAGCGCGGCTACATCAATGGGTTGGCTCATCAGGCGGCTTCCTTGGTTGGCGCTTGGCGCGCTCTGCTGGCGCCGATGTTAACAAACAGTTGTTATGACGCTAAATAACGTTTCAGGTCTACAGACCACTCTTTGTGGAATAAGCGACGCGTTGCTTCGCTGGGTCCATGCCGTTAGAGTGCCGCTTCAATTTTTCTGCTGTAAGGAGCGCGCCCGTGGAAATAGCCTGTCTCGACCTGGAAGGTGTTTTGGTTCCGGAAATCTGGATTGCCTTCGCCGAGGCCACCGGAATCGAATCGCTGCGGGCGACCACGCGCGACATTCCTGATTACGACGTGCTGATGAAACAGCGACTGAGGATTCTGGACGAGCACAATCTGAAGCTCTCGGACATCCAGAAAGTCATCGCCACGCTGAAGCCGCTCGATGGCGCCGTCGATTTCGTGGACTGGCTGCGAGAGCGTTTCCAGGTGGTGATTCTGTCCGATACCTTTTACGAGTTCTCGCAGCCACTGATGCGTCAGCTGGGTTTCCCCACGCTGCTCTGCCATCGTCTGATCACTGACGACTCGGACCGCGTCGTGGACTACCAGCTGCGCCAGAAAGATCCCAAGCGACAGTCTGTGATCGCCCTGAAGAGCCTCTACTACCGCATCATCGCAGCAGGCGACTCGTACAACGACACCACCATGCTCTCCGAGGCGCATGCCGGCATCCTCTTCCATGCGCCGGACAACGTCATCCGAGAGTTCCCTCAGTTTCCCGCGGTGCATACCTTCGATGCGCTCAAGCAAGAATTCATCAAGGCATCTAGCCGCAAGCTGACGCTGTAAAAAAATGGCTCCACGGCAGCATGCCCAGCCGCCGTGGAGCCTTATGCTTCTAGCGTTGTCTCCAGCGTTCCCAGCAACACGCTCACCTTATCCAGGGTTTCCTGATACTCAGCCTGCCAGGCTGAATCTGCCACGATGCCCCCGCCGCCCCAGCAGTAGACGTCTTCTTTTCGGAACAACAGGGTGCGGATCGCAATAGAGCTATCCATTTCGCCGCGCACATCCAGATAAAGTAGCGAGCCGCAGTAAATGGCGCGGCGAGTCGGCTCTAGCTCTCCAATGATCTCCATAGCGCGGATCTTCGGTGCGCCTGTAATCGATCCGCCGGGAAAGGCGCCGGTGAGCAGATCGAGCGCATCCTTGCCCGTAGCAAGTCGCCCGCTGACGCTGCTAACCAAGTGATGCACATTGGGGTAGGTTTCCAGGGAAAACAGCTCCGGCACGCGGATACTTCCGATTTCGCAGCTGCGGCCCAGGTCGTTGCGAAGCAGGTCGACAATCATCAGATTCTCTGCCCGGTCCTTTGTGCTGGCCATCAGCGCGTCGGCTTGTGCCTGATCGCTTCGAGGATCGAGCTTTCTAGGGCGAGTGCCCTTGATCGGGCGGGTCTCGACTGTCCTGTCGCTCACGCGCAGGAAGCGCTCAGGGGAGACGCTGACAATGGCCCCTTCTTCGGTCGCCATAAAGCCAGCGAAGGGGGTCGGACATGCGTCGCGCAGGAGGCGGAACGCCGGCCACGGGTCGCCTCTATAGGTGGCTTGAAAGCGTTGGGCGAAGTTCACCTGATAGCAGTCACCTGCTTGGATGTAATGCTGGATACGCTCGATCGCGTCTTGATACTTGCTGGGTATCAGGTCGGCTGTGAAGGCAGATGACAGGCTGAACGTTACTGGTGGAGATTGCCAATCCGTTTCGAATAGCGTGGTCAGGCGATCGCGTTCCGTCTGATCCATTGATGGATGAAAGACCAGGTGCGTGGATTGACGCTGATGATCGTTCACCACTGCCCAGGCATAGATGCCGAACCGAGCATCGGGAAGACCCAGGTCGTCGGCAGCATCATTTGAAAACTTTTCCAATCGTGAGCCGAAGTCATAGCTGAGATAGCCCAGCAGGCCGCCTATAAAGGGAACATCGGCGTTCGGCGGCGCTTCGGCATCACCTAATGAGCGGAGCGCCTCACGCAGCCTCGAAAAAAATGCGATGCCCGTTTCCGACGCGCTAGGTTCGAGAACCTGTATTGGCCATGCGCTGAGCAAGTCGAATCGGCCACGTTCGGCAACCGGCCGGCCGGAGTCGAGCAGCACTGCGCCGGGCGCATGGCGGATGCGCTCGAACCAGAAAGCTGGATCGGGGCGATAGGGAAGGGCATGGAGCGTGCAGAGGGGCATGATGTGTTTCGTTCGGAGGAAGCCCGGCCAGTGAGCCGGGCTCAGGCTCAGTCGTGAGCCGGGATGTGGCCAAACAGCTCCTGAGCGAATCGCACTCGCTCTTCGGGGGTTTCCTGCACCCCATCCTTCTTGAGCTCCTCGACCCGCTTTTCCACGGCGTGGGCGCGGTGGGTCAGGCCACAGTCGTTAGCGATCTGAATGTTGAGGCCGGGGCGAGCGTTGAGCTCGAGAATCAGCGGCCCCTTATCCTCGTCCAACACCATGTCGACACCGATATAGCCAAGGCCGCAAAGCTCGTAGCAGCCGGCTGCAAGTTTCATGAAGCCGTCCCAGTTCGGCAGTTGTACGCCGTCCACGGCGTTGGTGGTGTCCGGATGCTTGGTGATTTTATTGTTCAGCCAGGTGCCGCGTAGCGTAATCCCTGTTGCCAGGTCTACTCCAACGCCGATGGCGCCCTGGTGCAGGTTGGCCTTGCCGCCAGACTGTCGGGTCGGCAGGCGCAGCATGGCCATTACCGGGTAGCCCAACAGGACAATGATGCGGATGTCCGGAACCCCTTCGTAGCTGATGCTCTTGAAGATTGGGTCAGGGGTAACGCGGTATTCGATCAGGGCGCGGTCACGGTGCCCACCGAGCGAATACAGCCCGGTGAGGATATTGGAAATCTGATGCTCGATCTCGTCGTGAGTAAGGATCTTTCCTGACACCGTCCGGTAACGACCCTCGAAACGATCGGCTATGACGAGAATGCCGTCACCGCCCGCACCCTGCGCAGGCTTGACCACAAAGTCGGTATGGTCCTTGACGATATCCTTGAGCTTCTCGATATCGCGCTCGGTCTCGATGATCCCGTACATCTCCGGGACATCGATACCAGCCTCGATTGCGCGCTCCTTGGTGATGATCTTGTCATCGACGATCGGGTACAGGTTGCGCTTGTTGTACTTGAGCACGTAGTCCGCATTGCGGCGGTTGATGCCCATGATGCCTTTGGCTTCGAGGGCCTTCCACGTCTTGATTAGACCGAACATGGCTCAATCCTTCAAAAAGGCTTTGAAACGAAACAGTTCGGTCAAGCGGTAGCCGCGATAACGACCCATCGCAAGCATGAAGCCGACCATGATCAGCAGGACCGCCGGGAAAGTGAAGATGAAGTAGGTCAGTTCCGGAATGTTCATCAGAACGAACGCCAGCGCAGCTGCGATGAGTGTACCGACCGCAACCTTGAATGCATGGCCGCCGCCGCGTTCTTCCCAGGTGATGGAGAGGCGTTCGATGGTCATGGTCAGGATGACCATCGGGAACAGTGAAACGGACAACCCGCGCTCAAGTCCGAGCTTGTGGCTAAACAGGCTGATCACCGCGATCAGCACCACGACGAACGTGAGCACAACGGACAGGCGCGGCAGCATTTGAAGTTTCAAATGCTCCAAATACGAGCGCAGCGACAGGCCCATGGCTGTAATGATGGTGAACAGGATAATGCCGAAACCGATCTGGGTTTCACGGAAGGCCAGCGCAATCAGCACTGGCGTAAAGGTACCCAGTGTTTGCAAACCGCCGAGGTTGCGCAGAATCAGAATCACCAGAACACCGATCGGAATCATGATCATGATCTGGTAGGTCTGCTGAGTTTGCAGTGGCAGGCCGTAAAGCGAATATTCGAGGAAGTCGGCGTCGGTATTTTCGTCAGTCAGTTTTGCCAGACGGATAGCATTCATTTCGCTGCTATTGAGCGTAAAGGTAACTTGCGGGTTGCGCCCACCTTCGAGGTTCAGCAGCGGCTCGTTACCGGTCCACCAGACCAGACGGTCATCAGGCAAACCTTGCTCGCCGGTTTCCGGATTGAAATACAGCCATTTGTCGCCGTTGAAGCTCCGCAGCCAGAGTTCGGGGGACTGAGCCATGTCGGCCTGCAGTCGAACCGTATGAACGCGCTCCATAGGCACGTGCGCTATGGACAGCAGCAGCTCGATTACCCGTGCCTTGTTCGGCGTGGAAGCGTCACCGCCAAGCAGCAGCTTGACGTTGTCATCGTTGGCATTGTTGACACGCTTTATGGCTTCGCTGATGAAGGTCTCAACGTCGGCCGAATGCTGGCGTATCGGCGAAAGCAATGCTTCTGCGGCGATCTTTTCAGCGCCTTCAACCGGAATGCTGTCGCGGAAAATCGGGCCGGTAGCCTTGGTCTGTTCACCGCTGTAGCGCCTGGTCAGGACCAGTCGGTAGTAAAGCGTCTGCTTGCCATTGACGCGCCGCGCTGACCAGGTAACCCGGCGGTTGCCATCGGCGCGGTTGATGCTCACACCATAGTTGTTGGAAATGAAACTCTCGTTGAGGCTGACGAATTCCTGGTTAAGCGGAGGCACGTACATCTGCAGCTTCACCGGCTCGCGCGGGTTGGCCTGAAATTCAACCTTGGCGTCTATGTTCCAAAGGTCATCGGTTTCATCTTCAGTAACCGGGATGCCCAAGATGAATATCTGGTAGGCAGTGATTGCGATGCCCAGCGTGACGAGCAAAAGAATCAATATTTTCAGGTGCAGTGTAAGGGCGCGCATGGGGTTACTCGTCAGCTTCGGATTCGATAATGCAGCCGGGCTTGCCAGCAGCGTACTTAAGGCCAGGGTCGACCAGGGCACCGAAGCGAGCAAGCGCTTCAGAACCGATTAGAAGTGGGTATTGGAATGCGCTTCGGTCCGTGAGGTTCACTTCAATGCTTCGTTTAGCCTTGCCCATACAGAGATTGAGTTCAACAACCGGGCGAGGTGTATAGGTTTTTTCTTCTTCTGGATCGAAGTCGCCAGCGCGACGTTTGATCTTGCTGATGCGCTGCAAGGGGAGTTCGATGGGCCGGTTATGGGCCTCATCAATAGCCAGGTAGAAGCGTACCCAGTTTTTTCCGTTGCGCTTGAAGCGCTCGATGTCGCGGGCGCTGAGCGAGGCAGTCTGTGCGCCTGTATCGAGTTTGGCTGGCACCTCAAGACCGAAATCGGGCAACGCCACGTGCTCATTCAGGCCGTAGATCGTTTTTTCATCGGCCTGTGCCCAAAACGGAGCGCTTACGAGACAGAGCAATAGAAGGCGGGTTTTGGTGCTCATAAATCCAGGTAGTCGAGTCGAGGAAGTGGCCGGGACAACAGCCATAGTGAAGCACGTCGAGGCGAGCGCCGGGCGTGGCATATACAGTGGCGCATTCTAGCATGGGCGGCTGATCGCGAGGCTAGGCTCAAGCCGTGCTGCGGCGTTAGGCGTGCCGTGGTTAGCTCTTGTAGGTGGATAGATTGTCGACAATCTACTTTTGTATTATTGACCTGCCGCGTTTTCAGGGGCTAACGTATGGCTATTAAGGTTGAGGTGTCGACAATATGCTGGATACGCTGGAAGTCCCTCGCTCCGATCAGGTGGACAGCGGTACGCTCTCCGAGCACGTTTTCCGACGGATTCAGGCAGCCATCGTAAAAGGCGATATCGCACCGGGCAGCAAAATATCGGAACCTGAGCTCGCTCGTACCTATGGCATCAGTCGCGGCCCGCTGCGTGAAGCAATACATCGTCTCGAGGGGCAGAAGCTGCTAGTCCGTGTGCCGCACGTTGGCGCCAGGGTGGTATCGCTCAACCATGCCGAGCTGATCGAGCTATACGAGATCCGCGAGTCCTTGGAAGGCATGGCTTGCCGACTCGCCGCCGAGCGCATGAGCGAGGCGGAAATTGATGAGCTACGGCGCGTTCTGGATACCCATGAGCGAGACGAGGCATTCCAGGCGGGTGTCGGCTATTACCAGCAGGAAGGCGACTTCGACTTCCACTATCGGATCATTCAGGGCAGCGGCAATCGCACGCTGACTCAGATGTTGTGTGGGGAGCTGTATCAGTTGGTGCGTATGTACCGCATCCAGTTCTCCGCAACGCCCAACCGCCCGCGTCAGGCATTCGCCGAGCACCACCGGATTCTCGACGCCATCGCCGACCGCGACGGCGAGCTGGCCGAGCTGCTGATGCGGCGCCACATCTGCGCTTCCAAGCGCAATATCGAGCGGCATTATTTGGCTGCTCAGCAACAGACATCACAACCAAGAGGTGAGGCATGACACTTCCTACCCCAGGTCAGCGTTTCCGTGACGCGGTGGCCAGCGAGCATCCCCTGCAGGTGGTCGGCGCTATCAACGCCAACCACGCTCTGCTGGCCCAGCGTGCTGGCTTCAAGGCGATCTACTTATCGGGTGGCGGCGTGGCGGCCGGCTCGCTCGGCCTGCCGGATCTCGGCATAACCGGGCTTGATGACGTACTGACGGACGTGCGCCGTATCACGGATGTCTGCGACCTGCCGCTGTTGGTTGATGTCGATACTGGTTTCGGTTCCTCGGCCTTCAACGTGGCACGTACGGTCAAGTCGATGATCAAGTTCGGCGCTGCGGCTATCCATATCGAAGACCAGGTGGGCGCCAAGCGCTGTGGTCACCGCCCCAACAAGGAAATCGTTTCGCAGCAGGAGATGGTTGATCGGATCAAGGCGGCTGTGGATGCGCGGACCGATGACAGCTTCGTGATCATGGCGCGTACCGATGCGCTGGCCGTAGAAGGGCTGGAATCGGCGCTTGATCGTGCGCAAGCCTGTATCGAGGCGGGCGCTGACATGGTCTTTCCCGAAGCCATCACCGAACTGGCGATGTACAAAACGTTCGCAGATCGGGTGAAAGCTCCGATCCTGGCCAATATCACTGAGTTCGGTGCAACGCCTCTGTACACCACCGAGGAACTCGCGAGTGTCGATGTCTCGCTGGTGCTGTACCCGCTTTCCGCGTTCCGCGCGATGAACAAGGCGGCCGAGAACGTCTATACGGCATTGCGCCGTGACGGTACGCAGAAAAACGTAATCGACACCATGCAGACCCGCATGGAGCTTTACGATCGCATCAATTACCACGCGTTCGAGCAACACCTCGATTCGTTGTTCGCCCAGAAGAAAAGCTAACGCGGGGGGCAATCGCCCCGTCCGGCTTGATGAGCAGTTTGCAGTATCCAGAACAAATCCAATTAAGGAGAAGGCAATGGCTGAAGCAAAAGTATTGAGTGGCGCCGGCCTGCGTGGCCAGGTTGCCGGGCAGACCGCTCTTTGCACGGTTGGCAAGACCGGCGCAGGACTGACCTACCGTGGTTACGACGTACGTGATCTGGCCGCACAGGCCGAGTTCGAGGAAGTCGCTTATCTGCTGTTCTACGGTGAGCTGCCGACCGCACAGCAGCTGAGTGAATACAAGGCGCGACTCAAGACGATGCGGGATCTGCCTGCCGCCCTGAAGGAAGTGCTGGAGCGAATCCCCGCCGACGCTCACCCGATGGACGTGATGCGGACCGGCGCTTCCATGCTCGGTACGCTAGAGCCCGAGCACTCCTTCGAGCAGCAGCGGGATGTGGCCGAACGTTTGATGGCGGCTTTCCCGGCGATCATGTGCTACTGGTACCGCTTCACTCACGAACAGGCGCGGATCGAATGCGGCAGCGATGAGGACACCCTGGGTGGGCATTTCCTGGCCTTGTTACATGGCAAGAAGCCGAGCGAGTTGCACGTCAAGGTGATGAACGTGTCGCTGATCCTGTACGCCGAGCACGAGTTCAACGCTTCGACCTTCACTGCGCGCGTCTGTGCGTCGACCCTGTCGGATATGTATTCCTGCGTCACCGGCGCGATCGGTTCGCTGCGCGGTCCGCTACATGGAGGTGCTAACGAAGCGGCCATGGATATGATCCAGCAGTGGAAATCCCCGGAAGAAGCGGTTCAGGGCATCCTCGGCATGCTCGAGCGCAAAGACAAGATTATGGGTTTCGGTCACGCGATCTATAAGGAGTCCGATCCACGCAACGAAGTCATCAAGGTATGGGCGAAGAAGCTCGCTGACGAAGTCGGCGACACCGTTCTCTATCCGGTGTCGGTCGCTGTCGACGAAACCATGTGGGCGCAGAAGAAGCTGTTCCCTAACGCCGATTTCTACCACGCCTCTGCCTATCACTTCATGGGTATCCCGACCAAGTTGTTCACGCCGATCTTCGTTTGCTCGCGTGTCACTGGCTGGGCGTCCCATGTAATCGAACAGCGGGCCAACAACCGCATCATTCGGCCGAGTGCCGATTATGTCGGCCCAGAACAGCGCAAGGTCGTTCCGCTCGCTGAGCGTTGATCGTCAGGGGGGGGGGCCGACGGTCGGCGCTCCCTCGCCTTGCCCTACGAATTTATTGGATGGTCCTTCCGGCATGAATACAGAACACCGCAAACCTTTGCCAGGCACTGGGCTTGACTACTTCGACACCCGCGAGGCGATCGAGGCCATTCAGCCGGGTGCCTACGGCAAGCTGCCCTACACCTCCCGCGTCCTGGCCGAACAGCTGGTGCGTCGCTGTGAGCCCGAAGCGCTGACCGACTCGCTGAAGCAGATCATTGAACGCAAGCGCGACCTCGACTTTCCGTGGTATCCGGCGCGCGTCGTCTGCCATGACATCCTCGGCCAGACCGCGCTTGTCGATCTCGCCGGCTTGCGTGACGCGATCGCGGAGCAGGGTGGCGACCCGGCGAAGGTCAACCCGGTTGTTCCGACTCAATTAATCGTCGACCACTCCCTGGCGGTCGAATTTGCAGGCTTCGATCCGGATGCGTTCGAGAAGAACCGCGCCGTCGAGGAGCGCCGCAACGAGGACCGCTTCCACTTCATCGAGTGGACCAAGACCGCGTTCAAGAACGTCGACGTAATCCCGGCCGGCAACGGCATCATGCACCAGATCAACCTGGAAAAAATGTCGCCGGTGATTCAGGCGCGCGGTGGCGTGGCCTTCCCGGATACCTGCGTCGGCACCGACTCGCATACGCCGCACGTCGATGCGCTGGGTGTGATCGCCATTGGCGTCGGCGGTCTCGAAGCCGAAACCGTGATGCTCGGACTGCCGTCGATGATGCGCCTGCCCGACATCGTCGGCGTGCGCCTGACTGGCAAGCGGCAGCCGGGTATCACCGCTACCGACATCGTCTTGGCCTTGACCGAGTTCCTGCGTAAGGAGCGCGTGGTTGGGGCCTGGGTAGAATTCTTCGGTGAAGGCGCTGACAGCTTGACGATTGGCGACCGCGCGACGATCTCCAATATGTGTCCGGAATATGGCGCAACGGCTTCGATGTTCTACATCGACCAACAGACTATCGATTACCTCAAGCTGACTGGCCGCGAGCCGGAGCAGGTCGCGCTGGTCGAGCAGTACGCCAAGGAAACCGGCTTGTGGGCGACGGCGCTGGAAGGGGCCGAGTACGAGCGCGTATTGGAGTTTGACCTGTCCAGTGTAGTGCGCAACATGGCTGGCCCGTCCAACCCGCACAAGCGTCTGCCGACCTCGGCGCTGCACGAGCGCGGCATTGCTGACGAAGATATGCTGGCTGCGGCGCGGGCCGAAGAGGCTGAAGGTTTGCTGCCGGACGGAGCAGTGATCATCGCGGCCATCACCAGCTGCACCAACACCTCCAATCCGCGCAACGTGGTCGCGGCCGGCCTGCTGGCGAAGAAGGCCAACGAGTTGGGTCTGGTGCGCAAATCCTGGGTCAAGACTTCATTCGCTCCAGGTTCCAAGGTCGCCAAGCTGTACCTGGAAGACGCCGGCCTTTTGACTGAACTGGAAAAGCTCGGTTTCGGCATCGTCGCCTACGCCTGTACGACCTGTAATGGCATGTCCGGTGCGCTGGATCCAAAGATCCAGAAGGAAATCATCGACCGTGATCTGTACGCCACGGCCGTACTTTCAGGCAACCGTAACTTCGATGGTCGCATCCACCCGTACGCCAAGCAGGCGTTCCTGGCGTCGCCACCCTTGGTAGTCGCCTATGCCATCGCGGGCACTGTGCGCTTCGACATTGAACAGGACGTGCTTGGCACCGATCAGCATGGCAATCCGGTCACGCTCAAGGACCTCTGGCCATCTGACGAGGAAATCGACGCCATTGTTGCTGCGTCGGTGAAGCCCGAGCAGTTCCGTCAGATCTACATCCCGATGTTCGACCTCGGCACCATCGAGGAAGCTGAAAGCCCGCTCTACGACTGGCGGCCGACATCTACTTACATCCGCCGTCCCCCGTATTGGGAAGGTGCGCTGGCTGGTGAACGCACGCTGAAAAGCATGCGTCCGCTGGCGATCCTGCCGGATAACATCACTACTGATCACCTGTCGCCATCCAATGCCATCCTGCTGGACTCAGCAGCCGGTGAGTATCTGGCGAAGATGGGCCTGCCGGAGGAGGACTTCAACTCCTACGCCACCCACCGCGGCGACCACCTGACTGCACAGCGGGCGACGTTCGCTAACCCGCAGCTGGTCAACGAGATGGCTGTGGTCGCCGGCAAGGTGCAGAAAGGCTCGCTCGCCCGCGTCGAGCCGGAAGGTAAGGTGATGCGCATGTGGGAAGCCATCGAAACCTACATGAACCGCAAGCAAAACCTGATCATCGTCGCTGGTGCCGACTACGGTCAGGGCAGTTCGCGTGACTGGGCGGCCAAGGGCGTGCGACTAGCCGGTGTCGAGGTGATCGTGGCCGAAGGCTTCGAGCGTATTCATCGCACCAACCTGGTCGGCATGGGTGTATTGCCGGTCGAGTTCAAGCCGGGTACTACCCGCTTGACCCTTGGCCTCAATGGCACCGAAACATATGACATCGAAGGCGAACTATCGCCGCGCTGCGACCTGACTCTGGTCATTCACCACAAGAACGGTGAAGAAACTCGCGTGCCGGTCATCTGCCGCCTCGACACCGCGGCCGAGGTGGGCGTCTACCAGGCGGGTGGCGTGCTGCAGCGTTTCGCTCAGGACTTCCTCGCGTCAACCACTGCGTGAACCCGTCGGGTGGATGGCCTGCTTCCATCCACCGTGCCGGTCCCGACGGGCCGGCCGAGCCTGATCCACCCGACCGTCCATTCATTTCCAGCCAGGACTCACCCATGGCGCAACAATCCCAGATCAAGATTCCCGCAACCTACATGCGTGGCGGCACCAGCAAAGGCGTGTTCTTCCGCCTGCAAGATTTGCCGGAAAGCTGCCAAGTACCTGGCGCTGCGCGCGACAGGCTGTTCATGCGTGTTATCGGCAGCCCCGATCCTTACTCGGCGCATATCGACGGCATGGGCGGTGCGACCTCCAGTACCAGCAAATGCGTCATCCTGTCGAAGAGCAGCCGGCCTGATCACGACGTCGAGTACCTCTATGGTCAGGTGTCGATCGATAAGCCCTTCGTCGACTGGAGCGGCAACTGCGGCAACCTTTCAACCGGCGCCGGTGCGTTCGCGCTGCATGCCGGCCTGGTGGACGTCGAGCGTATTCCGCAGAACGGCACCTGCATGGTGCGGATCTGGCAGGCCAACATTGGCAAGACCATCATCGCCCACGTGCCGGTCATCAACGGCCAGGTGCAGGAGACCGGCGATTTCGAACTGGACGGCGTGACCTTCCCGGCTGCCGAGATCGTGCTGGAATTTCTCGATCCGTCCGACGACGGCGAGGAGGGCGGTTCGATGTTCCCAACCGGCAACCTGGTCGATGATCTTGAGGTTCCCGGCATCGGTACGCTCAAGGCGACCATGATCAGTGCGGGTATCCCAACGGTTTTCGTCAATGCCGAGGACATCGGTTACCAGGGCAGCGAACTGCGGGAAGACATCAACGGCAATCCCGAGGCGTTGGCGCGGCTGGAAGCGATTCGAGTTGCCGGTGCGTTGCGTATGGGGTTGATCAGGACAGCGGAAGAGGCCTTGACCCGCCAGCACACGCCAAAGGTTGCGTTTGTCTCGAGGCCGAAAACCTATCGAGCGTCATCTGGCAATACCATCGAAGCAGGCGAGGTTGATCTGCTGGTGCGCGCATTGTCCATGGGCAAGTTGCACCACGCCATGATGGGAACCTGTGCGGTTGCTATCGGTGCGGCTGCGGCGGTGCCCGGTACTCTCGTTAACCTGGCTGCCGGTGGCGGCGAGCTGACGGCAGTGCGCTTTGGGCATCCTTCCGGCACGCTTCGCGTCGGCGCCGAGGCGGAGCAGGCTGACGGAAATTGGTCTGTAACCAAGGCGATCATGAGTCGGAGCGCCAGGGTTCTTATGGAGGGCTGGGTGCGCGTTCCTGGCGACGCGTTCTAAGCGGTTGCCGACACAATGACGCAACTCGGCGTTGGCAAAGCTCAAATTTGTTGAGCACGAAAACAAAAAGTCCGCACTAAGCGGGCTTTTTGTTGTCTAGCAGAACGGCGCTTATTTGAGTCGACGCTCTACGCCTTTTTCCACGAGGATTTTGGCGGATATCTCTTCTACGGAGAAATGCGTGGAGTTGATGTAGTTGATGTTTTCGCGGCGGAAGAGGTTCTCTACCTCGCGAACTTCAAACTCGCATTGGGCGTAGCTGGCATATCGGCTGTTGGGTTTGCGCTCGTTGCGAATGGCGGTCAAGCGGTCCGGATCAATGGTCAGGCCGAACAGTTTGTCGCGGTGGGTCTTGAGCGCGCTCGGAAGTTGCAGTCGCTCCATGTCGTCTTCGGTCAGCGGGTAGTTGGCGGCCCGGATGCCGTACTGCATCGCCATGTACAAGCAGGTGGGCGTTTTGCCGCACCTGGAGACGCCGACCAAAATCAGATCCGCCTTGTCGTAGTAGTGCGTGCGGGCACCGTCATCGTTGTCCAGGGCGAAGTTGACGGCGTCAATTCGCTCCATGTAGTTGGCGTTATGGCTGATCGAATGGGATTTGCCGACAGAATAGGAAGAACGTGACATCAGTTCATGTTCCAGCGGGGCAAGGAAGGAAGAAAAGATGTCGATCATGAAGCCATTGGACTCAGCCAGGATGTCGCGGATTTCCTGGTTTACCAGCGTATCGAATATGATCGGCCGCGCGCCGTCGCTTTCCGCCGCTTTATTGATTTGCTGTACCATTGCTCGCGCTTTTTCAGCCGTATCGATATATGGCCGCGTGAGCTTGGTAAACGTGATGGTTTCGAACTGTGCCAACAGGCTTTGGCCGAGCGTTTCGGCTGTAATCCCGGTACCGTCGGATATGAAAAATGCAGTTCGTTTCATTGCGCATGGGACCTTAAGTCAAGAACGGTTCTCAGCTATAGTAGGCCCCTTCGCCGAGCCTCGATTGGCTGGCATTGTTACTTATTTTGCAGGGCCAGGCCACCGTGCCGCGGATGGGCACGAACCGAGTTTCCAACACAACGTGGAGAGATCACCTTGGTAGAGTACGTAGTTTCCCTCGATAAGCTCGGCAATCATGATGTTGAGCGTGTAGGGGGCAAGAACGCCTCCCTCGGCGAGATGATCAGCAACCTTGCAGGTGCGGGAGTTTCGGTACCTGGTGGTTTCGCCACTACCGCCCAGGCCTACCGTGATTTCATGGAGCTCAGCGGTCTCAACGAGCAAATCCACGCGCTTCTCGATGCGCTGGACGTGGACGACGTCAATGCCCTTGCCAAAGCCGGCGCACAGATTCGCGGCTGGGTCATGGAGGCCCAATTTCCTCCCAAGCTCGATGCCGACATTCGTGCCGCATTCGCTGAGATGGCCGGTGGCAACGACCACATGGCGGTCGCGGTTCGTTCTTCGGCGACGGCTGAAGACCTGCCGGACGCCTCATTCGCGGGCCAGCAGGAAACCTTCCTGAATATACGCGGCGTGGATAACGTGATTCGTGCTGCCAAGGAGGTCTTCGCATCCCTCTTCAACGACCGTGCGATTGCCTACCGCGTCCACCAGGGCTTCGACCACAAGCTGGTTGCGCTGTCCGCAGGTGTTCAGCGCATGGTGCGGTCCGAGACCGGCACAGCTGGCGTAATGTTTACCCTGGACACCGAATCAGGCTTTCGTGACGTCGTGTTTATCACAGGTGCCTATGGCCTCGGCGAAACTGTCGTCCAGGGTGCTGTCAACCCAGACGAGTTCTACGTACACAAGCACACCCTTGAAGCCGGCCGCCCTGCCATTTTGCGTCGTAATCTCGGCAGCAAGGCAATCAAGATGGTGTATGGCGAGGAGGCCAGCGCCGGCAAGTCGGTCAAAACCGTCGAGGTTGATCAGGCTGAGCGTATGCGCTTCTGCCTGACTGATGAGGAAGTGACCAATCTCGCCCATCAGGCGATGACCATCGAGAAGCACTATGGCCGTCCGATGGACATTGAGTGGGCCAAAGATGGCGATGATAACCAGCTTTACATCGTCCAGGCTCGCCCGGAAACAGTTAAGAGCCGTAGCAGCGGGAACGTCATGGAGCGCTACCTGCTGAAGGAGAAAGGAAAAGTACTGGTCGAAGGCCGTGCTATTGGCCAGCGCATCGGCGCCGGTCCGGTCAAGATCATTCACGACGTCTCCGAGATGGACAAGGTTCAGCCGGGCGACGTACTGGTTTCCGACATGACCGACCCAGATTGGGAACCTGTGATGAAGCGCGCCAGCGCCATCGTCACTAACCGTGGTGGTCGTACCTGTCACGCAGCCATCATTGCTCGCGAGCTGGGTATTCCCGCCGTTGTTGGTTGCGGTAACGCCACCGAGTTGCTGCAGGACGGCCAGCGTGTCACGGTCACCTGTGCCGAGGGCGATACCGGTCTGATCTTCGAAGGCGAACTGGGCTTCGATATCCGCCAGAACTCTATCGATGCGATGCCAGAACTGCCGTTCAAGATCATGATGAACGTCGGTAACCCCGACCGCGCGTTCGATTTTGCCCAGCTACCCAACGAAGGCGTCGGTCTGGCGCGTCTCGAATTCATCATCAACCGGATGATTGGTGTTCACCCCAAGGCGCTGCTCAATTTCGATGGCCTGCCGGCCGACGTGAAGAGCAGTGTCGAAAAGCGCATTGCCGGCTACGGCGACCCGGTCGACTTCTACGTTGAAAAGTTGGTTGAAGGTGTCAGTACACTGGCTGCGGCATTCTGGCCGAAGAAGGTCATCGTGCGGCTGTCTGACTTCAAGTCCAACGAATACGCCAACCTGATCGGAGGCAAGCTCTACGAGCCGGAAGAAGAGAACCCGATGCTCGGCTTCCGCGGTGCATCGCGTTACATCAGCGAATCCTTCCGCGACTGCTTCGAGCTCGAGTGCCGTGCCATGCGCAAGGTTCGCGACGTGATGGGGCTGACCAATGTCGAGCTGATGGTCCCGTTCGTGCGCACCCTGGGCGAAGCCTCGCAGGTTATCGACATTCTCGGTCAGTTCGGACTCAAGCGTGGCGAGAACGGCCTGCGCATCATCATGATGTGCGAGCTACCTTCCAACGCTTTGTTGGCCGATGAGTTTCTCGAGTTCTTTGATGGCTTCTCCATTGGCTCGAACGACATGACCCAGCTAACGCTTGGTCTGGATCGTGACTCCGGCATCATTGCCCACCTGTTCGATGAGCGTAACCCTGCAGTCAAGAAGTTGCTGGCGAATGCGATCGAAGCCTGTAACAAAGTGGGCAAGTACATTGGCATTTGTGGCCAGGGGCCTTCCGATCACCCGGACCTGGCCAAGTGGCTGATGGAGCAGGGTATTGAGAGCGTATCGCTGAACCCGGACTCGGTGCTCGATACCTGGTTCTTCCTGGCTGACGCCGAGATCAAATAAGCACAGCACGGCAAAAAGGGCGGTTTCCGCCCTTTTTTGCGTTGAGCAAAAGCGGGGCTGTCAGCCGATGCCATTATCTTTGTCGCGACGCATGCCGCTTCCGCTAATGCTGCTATAGCCATTGTGGCTGGAAACCAGTGCGGGTAGGCAAATTGCTTATCTTTGAAGCATGTTGGCGACCGAGCCTGACGCGTTTCATGTTTGAGGAGATTTACCATGCAATACATCACCCCCGATCTATGCGATGCCTACCCTGAGTTGGTGCAGGTGGTGGAGCCGATGTTCAGCAATTTTGGTGGTCGCGACTCCTTCGGTGGTCAGATCGTCACGATCAAATGCTTCGAAGACAATTCATTGGTCAAGGAGCAGGTAGATGTAAACGGCGCAGGCAAGGTGTTGGTGGTAGACGGTGGTGGCTCGCTGCGTCGGGCATTGCTCGGGGACATGCTTGCTGAGAAAGCAGCGCGCAATGGATGGGAAGGTCTGGTGATCTATGGTTGCATCCGTGATGTCGACGTAATCGCGCAAACGGAATTGGGCGTCCAGGCGCTGGCCACCCATCCGATGAAAACCGACAAGCGCGGAATAGGCGACCTCAATGTACCGGTGACCTTTTGTGGAGTGACTTTCCGCCCTGGTGAATACGTTTATGCCGACAACAACGGCATTATCGTTTCGCCCGAAGAGCTGAAGATACCCGACTAGCCGGTAGCGGTTGGTTGATCAAGCCCGGTTATGCCGGGCTTTTTTACGATTTTTAGGAGGCGGGACCGTTGCCTGACGAAATAGGTCGTATAGGGCTTCTACATGCCCTTGTGTTAGACGGGCAAGGTGGTGCGCGCAGAATTGCCTATGCAGACATTTCCTCTTTGGAGTTAGCCGCGCATGAAAGCTTGTGGCTTCATTGGGATCGCAGTCAGGCTCAGGCCCAGGCTTGGTTGCGCGACCGGAGCGGCCTGAGCGCGTTCGCATGCGACGTGTTACTGGAAGAAAATACTCGTCCACGTTTGCTTGCGCTGCCTGGCGACGAGTTGCTGCTATTCCTGCGAGGCGTCAACCTGAATCCCGATGCGGAGCCAGAGGACATGGTTTCGCTAAGGGTATTCGCAGATGCGCGCAGGGTTATTTCGTTGCGCCTGCGGCCGCTGCGCTCGACCGAAGTGGTGCTCCAGCAGCTTGACGCTGGTGTTGGTCCGAAAACGGCATCCGAAGTATTGCTTGCCCTGGCAGACGCGCTCACCGAGCGGGTTGATGAGCTCGTTGCCGTTCTGACAGAAAAGCTGGATGGAGAAGAAGACCGAGTCGAGACGGATGAACGATATACACCACCTCAAGACAAGTTGCTGTCGTTGCGGCGCCAGGCGGCTGGTCTGCGCCGTTTTCTGTTACCGCAGCGCGAGATATACGCGCAGCTCACGCGCAATCGTCTGCCGTGGTTTGTTGATGACGATACAGATTACTGGAACGAGCTGAGCAACCGGTTGATTCGCTACCTGGAGGAGTTGGAGCTGGTCCGTGAGCGAGTCAATCTAGTGCTAGAAGCAGAAGAAAGGCGAATGCGCGAGCGGATGAACAGAACCATGTACCTGCTCGGCATCATTACCGGCTTTTTTCTGCCGATGAGCTTTCTCACGGGCTTGCTTGGGATAAACGTGGGCGGCATCCCCGGGTCCGAACATCCTTACGGATTTGCAGTGGCTTGTGTGCTCATTGGTGCGGTGGCCTGTTTCCAATGGTGGATCTTCCGCCGATTGAAATGGGTGTGATGTGACTACTGATATGGCTGTGCCGTCAGAGTCTCACTGTTGCAGAGGTAAACATGCACGATCCCTTTGAAGAATCCCTGCGGGACATGCTTAACACGCAGTCGGAGCGTCATGACGACGCCCGCTTGGATCGTGTACTGAAAACGGCCAACCGACAGGTGGGCGCTGGCGACCTGTTTGGCCTGATGGGGCATTGGCTACAGGCTGTGCTGATCGCGTTTAGCGCCGGCGCACCGCACACATCGGCTGTGACTCGACGCCATTCCAGTTCCCGTACTACTTTCAATAAGGTCGACTGATCATGGAACTCGATCCCTGGAGCCAGAGCTTGCTGGGTGCTATGAGCGCCCTTTGGCAACCTATCGCTGCCTTCATTCCTCGTTTGTTCGGGGCGCTCTTGCTGGTAGCCGTTGGTTTTGTCGTCGCCAAGCTACTGGACACTCTGTTGTCGAAGGTCCTGGCAAAACTGGGTCTGGACCGGTTGGTTGCCGGTACCGGGGCAACCAAGTTGCTTGGGCGTGCCGGTATTCGCATGCCGATCTCGGCCTTGATTGGCAAGATCGTCTATTGGTTCGTATTGCTGATCTTTCTGGTGTCGGCTGCAGAATCTCTGGGGCTCGCTCGCGTTTCGGCGACGCTCGATATGCTCGCGCTATACGTGCCCAAGGTGTTCGGGGCGGGGCTGATCTTGTTGGTTGGCATACTCTTGGCGCAGCTGGTCAATGGTTTGGTGCGAGGCGCTGCTGAAAGCGTTGGCCTTGAATATTCCGCCGGGCTTGGACGAATCGCGCAGGGGTTGGTGATCATCATCATTATCTCCGTCGCAATCGGCCAGCTGGAGGTTAAGACCGAGCTGCTTAATTACGTTATCGCAATTGCACTGATCTCTGTCGGGCTGGCGGTTGCGTTGGCTTTCGGTCTCGGTAGCCGAGAGTTGGTGAGTCAGATTCTCGCCGGCATTTACGTTCGTGAACTTTACGAGGTTGGCCAAAGGGTGCGCATCGAGGGGCTAGAGGGTTCGATCGAAGAGATTGGAACCGCAAAGACCTTGCTGCTTACCGATGAAGGTGAGCTGATCTCGGTTGCAAATAGAGTGCTGCTAGAGCAGCGCGTAGGCAGCCGTTAGGCCCGGTATTCTGTTAAAGTGCGCAGCCTCTTCTGCGGGTTACCGCGAACGGCGGCCACGATTATTGCCGGTTCGAAGCGCCTTGACTAAAACCCATCCGCCGACCATGAGCTACGACCCCCGCCAGCTATCCGATGAGGAGCTGGTGCAGCGCGCCCATGCGGAGCTGTTTCATGTAACGAGGGCCTATGAAGAGCTGATGCGCCGTTATCAGCGTACACTCTTCAACGTATGCGCGCGTTATTTAGGAAACGACCGAGACGCTGATGACGTTTGTCAGGAAGTGATGCTCAAGGTTTTATATGGTTTAAAGAACTTTGAAGGTAAATCGAAGTTCAAAACATGGCTATATAGCATTACATACAACGAGTGTATTACTCAGTACCGGAAAGAGCGCCGCAAGCGCCGCTTACTTGATGCTTTGAGCCTTGATCCTGTGGAAGAGGCGTCCGAGGAAAAGGCGCCGAACGTCGAAGAAAGGCCGGAGCTAGACAAGTGGCTGGTGCATGTGAACCAGATCGATCGGGAGATTCTCGTTCTGCGCTTTGTGGCAGAATTGGAGTTTCAGGAAATTGCCGACATCATGCACATGGGACTAAGCGCAACAAAGATGCGTTACAAGCGGGCGCTAGATAAATTACGCGAAAAATTTTCGGGAATCGCTGAAACTTAACGGCATTAAGCTGTCCTATTGTTAGCGAACAGCTTGGGCTTGCAGTTAGCCGGTTTCCTTAGATTGTTCTGATACTCACCACCAGATGGGGATTTACGGATGAAGCTTAAAAACACCTTAGGCGTTGTAATTGGTTCTTTGGTTGCCGCCACTTCTATTAGCGCGCTGGCCCAGGGCCAAGGTGCCGTAGAGGTGGAAGCATTCGGTAAGCATTACTTCACCGATAGCTCGCGCGATGTTCAGCGTGACGGCGAACTGTACGGAGCTGGCGCTAGCTACTTCCTGACTGATGACGTTTCGCTTGGTCTGTCGTACGGCGAATACCACGACTTGACGTCCCGGGACCCGGTCGGCGCAGGCGGGCACAAAGATATCAAGGGTAGCCTGACTTCTCTGGACGCCACTTACCACTTCGGCCAGCCGGGCGTTGGTCTGCGTCCTTACGTATCCGCAGGTGCCGCTCACCAAAGCATTGGTCAAGCTGCCCGTGGCGGTCGTGATCACAGCACCTTCGCCAACGTCGGTACTGGCGTGAAGTATTACTTCACCGAAAACTTCTTCGCCAAGGCGAGTGTTGACGGCATGTACAACATCGATGCGGACGAAGCTGAGTGGATGGCTGGCGTAGGTGTCGGTCTGAACTTCGGTGGTGGTGCTCAGCAGCAGGTAGCACAGGTCGAGCCGACCCCTGCGCCAGCACCGGCGCCAATGGTCGACAACGAGCCAGAGCCAGAGCCGGAACTCGTTCGCGTCGAGCTGGACGTCAAGTTTGATTTTGACAAGGCCCGCGTTCGCGAAGAGAGCTACAACGACATCAAGAACCTGGCTGACTTCATGCAGCAGTACCCTCAGACCAACACGACCGTTGAAGGTCACACCGACTCGGTGGGTACCGATCAATATAACCAGCGTCTGTCCGAGCGTCGTGCTCAGGCTGTCCGCGAGGTGCTGGTCAACCAGTACGGCGTTGAGAGCCAGCGTGTCGATTCGGTCGGTTACGGTGAAGCCCGCCCGGTTGCTGACAACAGCACCGAGGAAGGTCGTCAGATCAACCGTCGTGTAGAAGCTGAAGTCGAAGCACAGGTTCGTTAATTCGTATCTTGTTTCGCTAGCTGGTGGGTGCCCTGCTTAGTCTTGGGCTCCTTCTAAGCTTTTCAAAAAATCCGATGCCAGATTCTGGCATCGGATTTTTTTTGCTTTAGCTACGTCCCTTGTAGACCTGAAGGTCTACCTATCGGTGGGCTTTGCATGCGAGATCAGATATGCCTGTCATCTGGCTGATACAGCGTTCACGCTGGCTCTCCAGCTTGTTGGCATGCAGCGCCGTCGTGCGCAACATCACAGCCCTCCATAACACTGTGAGCAGGGGCGGCGAGCATGCCTACTGAGATCGTCTAAAGATCTCCACGCTGTCGTGCAAGTTGTGAGCGCCGCGATTAGTACAGAAGGCCTGTTCGGCTTGTCGGCAGTGCTCTGTCTGGGCGGGGGCTGCCCAGGGACGGTGCGAGAGGAGGGGCGGCGGTTAGCTAGGTCTCGTGTGCGCGTCGTACACAAAAAAAAAGCTGCTCCATATAGGGGCAGCTTTTATGCAGATGCCAAGACATCTGTTACACCACTGACCCAGGCGGCGCCTGGGCCATATTCAGTTCTTAGTGGAACTGGTTCATGGTGTTGTCTTTACCGCTTGCCTTCAGAGCCGCTTCGCCAGCGAAGTACTCCTTGTGGTTGTCGCCGATGTCGGAGCCAGCCATGTTCTGATGCTTGACGCAGGCGATACCCTGACGCAGCTCTTCACGCTGTACACCTTTGACGTAGGCCAGCATGCCCTGATCAGCGAAGTACCCTTTTGCCAGGTTGTCGGTCGACAGTGCGGCAGTGTGGTAAGTCGGCAGGGTAATCAGGTGGTGGAAGATACCAGCATGAGCGGACCCATCCTTCTGGAAGGTACGGATCTTCTCGTCGGCAACTTGAGCCAGTTCGGTTTCGTCGTACTCGACGCTCATCAGCTTGGCGCGATCGTAGGCGGAAACATCTTTGCCTTCGGCAGCGAATGCATCGAACACCTGCTGGCGGAAGTTGAGGGTCCAGTTGAAGGACGGGCTGTTGTTGTAGACCAGCTTGGCGTTCGGGATCTCTTTGCGGATCTCGTCAACCATGGCTGCGATCTGACCAACATGAGGCTTCTCAGTCTCGATCCAAAGCAGGTCCGCGCCGTTCTGCAGCGAAGTGATGCAGTCGAGGACGCAGCGCGCTTCGCCGGTGCCTTTGCGGAACTGGAACAGGTTGCTCGGCAGGCGCTTAGGACGCAGCAGTTTGCCTTCACGCTTGATCACAACGTCGCCGTTGCCGAGGTCGGCTTCGGTGATCTCTTCGCAGTCAAGGAAGGAGTTGTACAGGTCACCCAGGTCGCCCGGCTCTTTGGTCACTGCGATCTGCTTGGTCAGACCGGCGCCCAGAGAGTCGGTACGCGCAACGATGACCCCGTTGTCGATGCCCAGCTCGAGAAATGCATAGCGGACGGCGGCAATCTTGGCCAGGAAGTCGGCATGAGGAACGGTTACCTTGCCGTCCTGGTGTCCGCACTGCTTCTCATCGGAAACCTGGTTCTCGATCTGGATGCAGCATGCGCCGGCTTCGATCATGCGCTTGGCCAGCAGGTAGGTGGCTTCCGGGTTACCGAAACCAGCGTCAATGTCGGCAATGATCGGGACGATGTGGGTTTCGTAGTTATCGATCTGCGACTGGATCTCGGCGGCCTTGGCAGTGTCGCCGGCTTCGCGAGCGGCGTCCAAAGCGGTGAACAGCAGGTCCAACTCGCGGCTGTCGGCCTGGCGCAGGAAGGTATACAGCTCTTCGATCAGGTCGGAGACGGCAGTCTTCTCGTGCATCGACTGGTCGGGCAGCGGGCCGAACTCGGAACGCAGCGCGGCAACCATCCAGCCCGACAGGTAGAGGTAGCGCTTATTGGTGGTCTTCAGGTGCTTCTTGATGGAGATCAGTTTCTGCTGACCGATGAAGCCATGCCAGCAGCCTAGCGACTGGGTGTAGGCGGACGTATCGGCGTCGTACTCAGCCATGTCCTTGCGCATGATGTCGGCAGTGTACTGCGCGATTTCCAGACCGGTCTTGAAGCGGTTCTGTGTACGCATACGTGCTACGGATTCGGGGTTAATCGCGCTCCAGCTGCTTCCAGCTGCTTCTTTCAGAGCGGCAACGGCCTTGATGTCGTTTTGATAAGCTGACATGGTCAATCCTTCAAAGAAATTCGTGTTTGGTTGAGCACCGACTTTTCCCACTGAAACCTACGTGCTTGCGCTGATGAAGCGGGCAACACGTGGCAGAGCGTCGAAATATCGACCGAGACGAGGATTGAACCAAGAGGAGGAGGGTATGCAGTTACGACCGCAAGAGGATTCGGTTAGCTGTGGAATGATCGTGGCATTCCAACACACAGCGACGCGGGGCCGTTGAGTGGATCAGCGAACTTATGTCTCGAGCTGATGCGTTAATCGCTTCCCCGTCCCTCAGGACGACTCGTTCCAGTCGCAACCTCGTCAGTCCGCCTTGTGGGCAGTACAGTCACGGAACGCCTCTGCTGGTTGGCTGAGCGCGATCCGGAGACCCTTTCAGAGTCTCTGGTTAGCGGGAGCGGGGCCATGATGCTCCGGCTAAAATGGTTCGTCAAATGTTTTTGTAGTGAGCTTTGGTAAGCACTACATTTCTTAACCGAGCGTTATTTGTCTGCTGAACTTTCTTAATTCAGCGTGTCTACTTTTAGTCGTAGGGAAAGGTCTTGACTGCCGGCTGTGGAATATCTGCGTAGCATTCCGTTCTCGCTGGAGTTTGCAGATTCGTCAACGCCGCCGAGCTCAATCCATTCGCCGAGCCGCCCGCTGACCCGAGTATCGGTTTGCTGGACGTTGATTGCGCCTGGCTGGGATGCGCTCATACGGTCGTTATGGCTGCTGATCGTAACCTGCACCCGGTCCCCCTGTACCGTAGCGGTGGCGTAGAAACCGCGAGTGACATCCCGATACTGAGTTTGTTGATAGATCTGCCCGTAGCCATCGGCCCCCGTGGTGGTGATTGGTACGCTTTGGCCTATCTGAATCAATGCAGGATAACCCTCGGTGGCTTGGACCTGTTGAACACCTCCGCCTTGGCTGTTGGTGCTGCGACGAATGATGCGCGCCTGGTCTCTGCCTCTCTTCTCGCCGTCGCCACTCTGGATTTCAACGTCACCGATGCGGGTTGTGCCGTCGACCCGATAGCCACTTTCGCTGCCTGCGGCCGAGCTTTGGGTATCGACACTTATAAGCAGCCTGCGAGGTTCGGTATCTAGCTTGGACAGCACATCGCGCAGCTCAGTGATCACAGCGGACGGCGCGTTTACAATCAGCTGGTTGCCATATGCGTTGACTTTGCCCTTATCCCCTACAACTGATTGGGCGATCGGTAGCACGTCCTCCGCCATTCGGAAGTCCAGCGGAATTACCTCTGTCGCAGCGTTAAGCGCTGAGCTAACGACTAACAGGCAAGCAGCGAAAAAACGACGAGTCATAGCAAAAAGCTCCGCATATCGGGATCAGGAAGGCTACGGTCCCAGGCGGCGTCGAATAGCCTTAGCTGTTGGCGCGCGCGGCCAGGGTCTCGGTATAGCGCATGACCAGAGAATTGATCCGCATTCGGGCGAATCAGCATGCCGCACCCATCGACCACGAGGAACGCGGTGGTTTGTAGTTGATAATCCTGATGAGTGCGGCGAATGTGCAAGTTACTAGTCAATCTGCGGCTCAGAGTGACCAGGCGGTGGCCTTCTTTGACTGCGCGAGACGAGTCGCCCACCAAGATACGCAAGCGGTTGCGTGGATGGGCCCGTAAAAACTGCGAGCATGCCTTTTGAATGCAGCTGTGGTTGTACAGCCAAGGTTCCAGGTCCGGCGTATAGATGCTCAGGCTGCGCCTGACCTGCTCGATCAGCGCAAGCGCATGCTTACGAGCTTCGCCCATGTCATTGAAAGCTTGAACTGTAGTGCTGACGCCTAGCGTAAACGGCGCGGCGTGCCATTCTTGTTGGAGAGCAGGCTGTGCCGCTGGGTTATCAATCTGGAAGCGACCCGGTGATTGGAACTCGATCATCGACGGGGCGTCTTCGCTGATAGAGTGATCCGGGTCGTCATGCATCATATGGCTAGTGGCTCTTTCGTAGCATATCGACGTGGGGAAGGCCGGCCTCGAGGAACTCTTCGCTGACTACTTCGAAGCCAAGGCGCTCATAGAACGATGTGGCATGCACTTGGGCGGTGAGTCGCTGTTCGTTGAGGCCGCGCCGCTCGGCTTCTTCAATGACCGCTTTCATCAGTGCGCCGCCGACGTTCATTCCGCGCCAGTCGCGTAATACCGAAACGCGACCGATATGCCCGTCATTAAGCAGTCGCGCGGTACCAATCGGATAGCCGCTTTCCAAGGCAAGGAAATGCACAGCCTCGACATCGTCTGCGTCCCACTCCAGTTCCGGGGGCACGGACTGTTCAGCAATGAACACAGTTTCCCTAATCCGGCGTAGGTCGGCGTTATCCTGCTGCCAGTCGGCGATGCGAACTTCTATGTCACTCATCAGCAAACTCCAGACTTCCCTGTTTGACCAGTTGCAGCACGAGATTACGCCCATCCTCGTCGCTCAGCCAGCCAGCGAGATTTTCGGCATGGAGCGCATCGGCTGAACAGACCATTTTCAATAGCTCCTTCAGATGACCTGGAATCAACCGACTTTGGCCGCTGGCAAACAGCAACAAGCCGATGTCCACTTCACTCCAGGCCAGGCGCGCACTCAGGTTTCGCACGAGTATGGCGCCATCATCCAATGCTGCGAGCATTGCCTGCTCGTCGATTTCCGGACCCTGCACTCGCTCCGGATAGCGCGGTTCGGTCATGAACTGGCCGAACCAGGTTAGCAGCAATCGCTCGTCGCCCATATGCTCGGTGAGCATCGCGCGCAGGCGATCCAGCGCATCGCTTTGGATCTGGTGCGGGTCTTCGATCGGAAGCATATCGGCATCGCTGTAGCGTTCCTCATCAGGCAGGAACTGCGCCAGGAAGTCAGTGAAATGGGTGAGGACTTCCGCTGCGCTGGGAGCCCTGAAGCCTAGCGAGTAGGTCATGCACGCATCTTCGGCGGTACCGAAATGAGCCAGTCTTGGCGGCAGGTAAAGCATGTCGCCTGGCTCAAGCACCCATTCGTCGGTGCCTTGAAAATCCGCGAGTATGCGCAGGTCGGCATGCTTGAGCATTTTGCTCTCGCTGTCGCACATCTGACCTACGCGCCAGCGACGCTGGCCATGCGCTTGGAGGAGGAATACATCGTAATTGTCGAAGTGCGGACCCACACCGCCCCCCGGCGCTGCAAAGCTGACCATTACGTCATCAATCCGCCAATTGGGCAGGAAGCGAAAGTGCTCGATAAGCTCGGCAACTTCCGGCACCAATTGGTCGACGGCCTGGACCAGCAACGTCCAGTCACGCTCCGGCAGGTTCTGGTAGCTATCTTCGCTGAAGGGGCCGCGGCGCAGCTCCCACGGAGTTTCGCCATGTTCGATGACCAGGCGGGACTCGACTTCCTCCTCCAGAGACAAACCGGCCAACTCGTCTGGGGAAACCGGGCTTTCGAACCCGGGAATTGCCTGGCGGACCAGTAGAGGTTTTTTCTGCCAATAATCACGAAGAAACTCGCGCGCGCTGATCCCGCCAAGGATTTGCAAAGGGGTGTCGGAAGTCATGCCAGGTACCTTGCTCTGTTTAAGAGCTGCAAATAAAAACGCCCGGCACAGCCGGGCGTGCAAATAATGAGTTCGCTCAGATCCGCTTGGCCTGATCGGCGGCGTTGCCGATGTAGGCGGCCGGGGTCAGTTTGCGCAGCGCCTGCTTGGCTTCGGCCGGCATATCCAGGCCTTCGATGAAAGTCTGCAGCGCCTCGGGGCTGATGCCTTTGCCTCGGGTCAACTCCTTGAGTTTCTCGTAGGGATTCTCAATGGCATACCGACGCATGACGGTCTGGATCGGCTCGGCCAGTACTTCCCAGCAAGCGTCGAGGTCCTCGGCAATTCGCGCTTCGTTGAGCTCCAGTTTACCGATGCCTTTGAGGCTGGCCTCGTACGCAATAATGCTATGAGCAAAGCCAACTCCCAGATTGCGCAGTACGGTGGAGTCGGTCAGGTCACGCTGCCAGCGGGAGATGGGCAGCTTGCTCGCCAAGTGACTCAGCAGTGCGTTGGCAATACCGAGATTGCCTTCCGAGTTCTCGAAATCGATCGGGTTGACCTTGTGCGGCATGGTCGAGGAGCCAATTTCGCCAGCAACGGTGCGCTGCTTGAAATAGCCCAGCGAAATGTAGCCCCAGATGTCGCGATCAAAATCTATGAGAATCGTGTTGAATCGAGCCACGGCATCGAACAGCTCGGCGATGTAATCGTGAGGCTCGATCTGTGTGGTGTAAGGGTTCCAGGAGAGTCCAAGGTCACCTTCGATGAATTCTCGCGCGTTAGCTTCCCAGTCAACGTCGGGATAAGCCGACAGGTGAGCATTGTAGTTGCCGACGGCGCCATTGATCTTGCCGAGCAGCGGTACCGCCGCAACCTGCGCAATCTGACGCTCCAGGCGATAGACCACGTTAGCCAGTTCCTTGCCCAAGGTGGTGGGCGAAGCGGGCTGACCATGGGTACGGGAGAGCATTGGTACGTCTGCATGCGCAACAGCCAAGGCGCGGATTGCGTCCGCTAACTGGCGCATTAGGGGCAGCAAAACCTCATCTCGACCCTGGCGTAGCATCAGAGCATGGGACAGGTTGTTGATGTCCTCGCTGGTACATGCGAAATGGATGAACTCATTGACCTTGGCCAGCTCCGGTAACTGCTTGGCCTGCTCCTTGAGGAGGTATTCCACCGCTTTTACGTCGTGGTTGGTGGTTCGCTCGAATTCCTTAACACGCTCGGCATGTTCCAGCTGGAAGTCTTCGGCAAGCTGATTGAGTAGTGCGTTAGCCTCTTCCGAGAAAGGCGCCACCTCTGGAATTCCGGCATGTGCAGCCAGGCGCTGCAGCCAGCGGACCTCAACCTGAACGCGGCAGCGAATCAGGCCGAATTCGCTGAAAATGGGGCGCAGGGCGCTGGTTTTGCCGGCGTAGCGGCCATCGACAGGGGAAACCGCGGTGAGCGAGGAAAGCTGCATAGAGGGCATTCTCGGACAGTCGAGCGACGAAAAGAGGGCGAAGATTATACACGAAGCGGACGGCTAATTGCCGCTGTGGCCAGTAAGCACGTTGCGCTCCGTGTTGCGGTTATTCAGATTTCAGCATGGGATATAGCGCGTCGAGCATTTTGCGCCGGCTGAATACCATCTGCCAACGGTGCCCGCCGAGCTGGCGCCAGAGCCGCGCTGAACGAATCCCTGCCAGCAGAAGTGCGCGTATTTTTGCTGCGTTGTCGTTCTGCTGAAGATGGCGCATGTCGCCTTGGACCTGAATGCGCTGGCGAAAGGTGCTCAGTGTGTCCTGGTACAAACCGCCAAAAGAGGCGATTACGTTTTCGTGGGTCAGCCCAAAGTGATCGGCCTGCTGCTGTATCTGGTCCAGGCGGCTTCCGATCACCTGCAACAGGTCACGGCGTTTATCCAGCTGTCGTTCCAGGCCGATCATCGCCAGCGCATAGCGCAGCGGCTCGCGTTGCAGGCTGCTGGTGTCTCGCTCCAGTGCACCGACAAGGGCGCGATAGCCCTCGCGGAGATTCAAGTCATCTCCGCCATAGATCTCCAAAGCCGGTTTGTCCTCTCGCACCAACAGGCTGCCCAACAGGTTCGCCAGGGCTGCGTTCGGCACTTGACCGGTTCGGGCTATTCGATCGACCAGTGCTGCAGCTTCGAATACAGCCCCAAGAGCTACTAGTTGTTCCTGTCGTGGCGTCATGGGCGGGCTCCGGCGAACCAGGGCTCTGCGGTCTCGATCACGCCACCACCGAGGCAAACGTCGCCATCGTAGAACACCACGGATTGGCCAGGCGTTACGGCGCGTTGAGGTTCGTCGAACACCGCTCGATAGCCGTTGGCGGTCTGTTCCAATGTGCAGGTCTGGTCGCTCTGCCGATAGCGAACCTTCGCCGTGAGCCGCAGAGGGGCGGTCAGTTCGATCGGATTGACCCAGTAGATTTCTGAGGCGAGCAGGGCGCGCGAGAACAGCCAGGGATGGTCGTTGCCTTGGCCTACTACAAGCACGTTGCGCTCGAGATCCTTGCTTAACACGTACCAAGGCTCGTCGCTCGCGTCCTTAAGGCCGCCGATACCCAAACCCTGCCGCTGGCCGATGGTGTGATACATAAGGCCGTGATGGCGACCTATGGTTTCGCCGTCTATCGTGTCGATGTTGCCCGGTTGAGCAGGCAGATATTGCTTGAGAAAATCGCTGAAACGGCGCTCGCCGATGAAGCAAATTCCGGTCGAGTCTTTCTTTTTCGCCGTCGCCAACCCGTGCTTTTCGGCAACTGCCCGGACCGCTGGCTTTTCCAGCTCCCCCACCGGGAATAAGGTTTTGCTCAGCTGCTCGCCGCCAACAGCGTGAAGGAAATAGCTTTGGTCCTTGTTCGAGTCCAGCCCTTTGAGCAGCTCGCTGCGCCCATCGATGTCTCGTCGCCGCACGTAGTGTCCGGTCGCGATCAGGTCGGCGCCGAGCGCCAGCGCATAATCAAGGAACGCCTTGAATTTGATCTCGCGGTTGCAAAGGATGTCGGGATTCGGCGTCCTGCCTGCTTTGTACTCAGCGAGAAAGTGCTCGAACACGTTGTCCCAGTACTCAGCGGCAAAGTTTGCCGTGTGCAGTTTAATGCCGATCCTGTCGCAGACGGCCTGGGCGTCGGCTAGATCCTCCCGAGCAGTGCAATACTCGGTTCCGTCATCTTCCTCCCAGTTCTTCATGAACAGGCCTTCGACCTGGTACCCCTGTTCGAGGAGAAGCAGAGCGGAAACTGACGAGTCGACACCGCCGGACATGCCGACAATGACGCGCAGGTTTTCAGGGGCAACGAACGGTGAATCAGGCATAAAGACTCAGGGTTAACTGCAAAGCGTGCAATTCTAACAGGCCGGTCAAGCCAGCGGTTAAGGTCGCTCAGTCTCGTATCACGGCGAGATCGTGTGGCGGGCCAGCCAGATAGTCATCAATGCAGCGCAGGATCAGCTCGCTGCGCCAACGTTCCGGTTGGTCGGCCAGTTCGTCTCGAGTCATCCAGAGCGCTGCGACAATGCCGCTGTCGAGTTCGCGGTGCGGCTCATGGCGAACCGGAGTGGCCGCAAAGCAGACGCGTTGGTAGGTCACGCCGTTGCTAGGTGCAGTGTATAGGTAGATACCTACTACACCCGCGAGCGCGACCTCCCAGCCGGTTTCCTCTAGGGTTTCGCGCACCGCGGCTTGGCGTAATGTTTCGTGGGGTTCAAGGTGCCCCGCCGGTTGATTCAGTACCAAACGGCCGCCTTTTGATTCTTCGACCATAAGGAAGCGGCCATCGACCTCGACAATCGTCGCCACGGTTATGTGTGGATGCCAGCTCATGTTCGGCCTCAGCTCGTCTATAGACTTCGATGGTAGCGTTTCGCGGGCACTGTAAAAAAGAAACCCCGGCCTAGCGCCGGGGTTTCTTTGTTTCATGAAGCAGTACCGCCAGCGAAGATCAAGCCAGGGCGGCGAGCGCGGCGTTGAACGTTGCGCTAGGACGCATCGCTTTGCTGGTCAGCTCAGGATTGGAGCGGTAATAGCCGCCGATCTCCACGGGCTTGCCCTGAACCTCGGCCAGTTCAGCGAGAATGGCTTGCTCGTTGTCTTGTAGCTGCTTCGCCAGGGGCGCGAAACGGGCCTGCAGTTGAGTATCTTCGGTTTGTGTTGCTAGCTCCTGCGCCCAGTACAGCGCCAGGTAGAAGTGGCTGCCGCGGTTGTCCAGCTCACCGGTACGACGAGAGGGCGACTTGTTGTTGTCGAGCAGCTTGCCGGTTGCAGCATCCAGCGTTCTGCCCAGCAGTTTGGCTTTGACGTTGTCGGTCTTGATGCCCGTCTCTTCCAGCGACACGGCCAACGCCAGAAACTCACCGAGCGAGTCCCAGCGGAGGTGGTTTTCTTCGATCAACTGCTGGACATGCTTGGGTGCGGAACCACCGGCGCCGGTCTCGTACATGCCACCGCCTGCCATCAGGGGAACGATCGACAGCATCTTTGCCGAGGTGCCGAGTTCCATGATCGGGAACAGGTCGGTCAGGTAATCGCGCAGCACGTTGCCGGTCACGGAAATGGTGTCCTGGCCACGAATCAAGCGCTCCATGCTCACGCGGATGGCTTCGTTGTAGCCCATGATGCGAATGTCTAGCCCGCTCAGGTCATGCTCCTGCAGATAGGCTTCAACCTTCTTCTGCAGTTCACGGTCGTGCGCGCGCTCTGGGTCAAGCCAGAAGATGGCCGGCGTGCCCGATTGGCGCGCGCGGGTAACGGCCAGCTTGACCCAGTCGCGAATCGGCGCGTCCTTGGTTTGGCACGCGCGCCAGATGTCACCTTTCTCCACTTCGTGCTGCATCAGCACGGTGCCATCGGCCAGCACGACGCGCATGGTGCCGTCAGCTTGCATTTCGAAGGTCTTGTCATGGGAGCCGTACTCTTCGGCCTTCTGCGCCATCAGGCCGACGTTCGGTACGCTGCCCATGGTTACCGGATCGAACGCACCGTTGGTCTTGCAGAAGTTGATCATCTCCTGATAAATACGGGCATAGGTGCTCTCTGGCATCACCGCCTTGGTGTCTTTCTGCTTTCCGTCTTTGCCCCACATCTGACCCGAGTTGCGGATCATGGCGGGCATGGACGCATCGACGATCACATCGCTCGGAATGTGGAGGTTTGTGATGCCTTTGACAGAATCCACCATCGCCATTTCAGGACGCTCGGCGTAGCAGGCGTGGATGTCGTGAAGGATCTCTTCCTGCTGGGAGTCGGGCAGCGACTTGATCTTGTCGTAGACGCTGCTGATGCCATTGTTTGGATTGACGCCTAGTTCTTTGAACAGCTCGCCGTACTTGTCGAAGACGTCCTTGTAGTAAACGCTAACGGCGTGGCCGAAGACGATCGGGTGCGAGATTTTCATCATGGTCGCCTTGACATGCAGGGACCACATAACACCGGTTTCCTTGCAGTCCTGCAGCGTTTGCTCGAAAAACTCACGCAGCTTGTTGCAGCTCATGAACATGCCGTCGAGCACTTCGCCTTCCTGCAAGGCGAGCTGCTTCTTGACTTCAACCTTGCCATCCTTGCCGACAAACTCGATGCGCACATCACCTGCTGCTGCCATGGTGATGGACTGTTCGCTGGAGAAGAAATCGCCGCCGCGCATGTAGTCCGCATGCGACTGCGACGCCTTGCTCCACTTGCCCATCGAGTGCGGATGCTTGCGAGCAAAGGCTTTTACCGCTGCCGGGGCGCGTCGGTCCGAGTTGCCTTCGCGCAGAACCGGGTTAACGGCGCTACCGAGCACCTTGCCGTAACGCGCACGCACTTCTTTGTCGGCTTCCGTCTGCGGGTCTTCTGGAAAATTGGGAATGCCATAACCCAATGCTTGCAGTTCAGCGATGGCCGCCTTGAGTTGAGGCACGGAGGCGCTGATGTTGGGGAGCTTGATGATGTTGGCGTCCGGCTGATTAGTCAGCTCGGCAAGCTTGGCCAGGTCATCTTCAACCGCTTTGTCGGCACCCAGCTGATCGGAAAAGCTTGCAAGGATGCGCCCTGCGAGAGAGATGTCACGTGTTTCGACGGCTATATCAGCGGAGGCGGCAAAGGCTTCTACAATGGGCAGAAGCGAATAGGTGGCCAGCGCCGGGGCTTCGTCGGTGAAGGTATAGATAATCTTCGAGCGGGTGGACATGTAGAGTTGACTCTCTCTTGCTGAGCGTGCACAGAACTTCGATTTGCGCAGGTAGGCGCCCTGGCTGCGTTAGCCGTGCCAGTTTCGAGGTTCGCCGCGATGATGTTGGATGCAGCACCACTGGAGTGTTGAGTATTTGACCGACCGGCTGCGGTTGGCAGCCTGGCGGTTCAGGGGCGAGGATCTCGTCGGAGATTAGCTGCCTCTCATGACTCGTTAGTCACCTAAGCAGTATATCACTGCCACCCGTTGTCAAAGAATGCCCTGGCCATACGACGAACGAACATATGGTTTAGGCCGATTCAACTGGGTTACTCTTCGAAGATGACCACTGTTTAATGTTTAACCACACAAACGGAGTCCAGCATGGGATACCAAAAGATCCAGGTGCCTGCCAGCGGTGACAAAATCACCGTCAATACCGATAACACCCTGAACGTACCCAACAATCCGATCATTCCTTATATAGAAGGTGACGGTATTGGCGTGGACATCAGCCCAGTGATGATCAAGGTAGTCGATGCTGCCGTAGAGAAGGCCTACGGCGGTGAGCGCAAGATCGCCTGGATGGAAATCTATGCAGGCGAGAAGGCGACGCAGGTGTATGACCAGGATACCTGGCTGCCCAAGGAGACGCTGGAGGTCGTGCGCGATTTTGTGGTGTCTATCAAGGGTCCTCTGACCACCCCGGTCGGCGGTGGCATTCGCTCGCTGAACGTTGCCCTACGCCAAGAGCTTGATCTCTATGTCTGTCAGCGCCCCGTACGCTGGTTCACAGGCGTACCCAGCCCGGTGAAGAAGCCTGCAGACGTCGATATGGTTATCTTCCGTGAGAATTCTGAAGACATCTACGCAGGGGTAGAGTGGAAGGCCGGCTCGCCTGAGTGCGAAAAGGTCATCAAGTTTCTTACTGAAGAGATGGGTGTCAAGAAGATCCGCTTCACTGAAAATTGCGGCATAGGCATCAAGCCGGTTTCTCTGGAAGGGACGAAGCGTCTGGTGCGCAAGGCGCTGCAATACGCAGTCGACAATGATCGCAGCTCAGTGACCATTGTCCACAAGGGCAACATCATGAAGTTCACCGAAGGCGCATTCAAAGAATGGGGCTACGAGGTGGCGCGCGACGAGTTCGGTGCAGAGTTGCTGGACGGTGGTCCGTGGATGCAGTTCAAAAACCCTAATACAGGCAAGAACATTGTCGTCAAGGACACCATTGCTGACGCGATGCTTCAGCAGATTCTGCTGCGCCCTGCCGAGTACGATGTGATCGCCACACTTAATCTGAACGGTGACTACCTGTCAGATGCTTTGGCGGCTGAAGTGGGTGGCATCGGTATTGCTCCGGGGGCGAATCTCTCGGACACAGTAGCGATGTTCGAGGCCACGCACGGCACGGCGCCGAAGTATGCGGGGCAGGACAAAGTCAACCCAGGGTCGTTGATCCTTTCCGCGGAAATGATGTTACGTCACATGGGTTGGGTGGAAGCAGCCGACCTGATCATCAAATCGACCGAAAGCGCTATCGCCGCCAAGACGGTGACATACGATTTCGAGCGTCTGATGGATGGGGCTAAGCTGATGTCCTGCTCGGAGTTCGGTGATGCCATGATCTCCCACATGTAGTTTTGAGGGAGCAACACAAAAAGGCCGATCAATGATCGGCCTTTTTGTTGCCTGGCATCAGGCGTCTACGGTCGAGCCCTGTGAGGCAGGTGCAACCGCCTCCGCAGTGGTCTGCAGCGACCGAATGTTGGTTGCGTGCAGGCCCTTGGGACCTTGCAGGATGTCGAACATGACCGCTTGCCCAGCTTTCAGAGTTCTGTACCCTTCCATTTGAATGGCAGAGTAGTGGGCGAACAGGTCCTCATCGCCGCCGTCTGCTACGATAAATCCATAGCCTTTAGCGTTGTTGAACCACTTGACCTTACCGCTTAGCATGCTGTTATCCCTCTGCAAAGGAGTCCATCACTGGAGTAACATCCATTTCATTCCGCGCTGATGCAGCACATGGCCCACATGCGCAGCCCGTTGCCGTTGTGGCACATACTGTTTGTATCATCGTTTTGCCGATAGTCAAGGCGACTCGTCAGGTGGCTGTGAAGCCCTTCTATTTACCCGGCCTCGGCGCCCCGATCTAGAACTGTTATACGCATGCGTGCATTTCCAGAGATTCGACTAGTATTCAATCAAGATCGTCCGAAGCCCTCGGACGACGACTCCTCTGGCTTGGCGGTCGAAGAAGCCAAGCCGCAGCTGAAGGCACCACCGATGTTCAAAGTTGTCATGTTTAATGATGACTACACGCCGATGGATTTCGTCGTGGAGGTGCTGGAGGGAATTTTCAATCACAATCGGGAGCTAGCCACCAAGATCATGCTGGCGGTTCATACCGAAGGGCGGGCCGTTTGTGGCGTCTACACTCGCGACGTCGCTGAAACCAAAGCAATGCAGGTCAATCAATATGCAAGGGAATGCCAGCATCCTTTGCTTTGTGAGATCGAGAAGGACGGTTAACCCGACTGCTGGGTAAGAGGTGAAAGCTATGTTGAACCGTGAGCTCGAAGTCACTCTGAATCTGGCTTTCAAGGAGGCACGTACCAAGCGTCATGAGTTCATGACGGTTGAGCACCTTCTGCTAGCCCTGCTGGACAATGAAGCGGCCGCAACGGTGTTGCGCGCCTGCGGAGCCAGCCTCGATAAACTGCGTCATGACCTACAGGAGTTCATCGACTCCACTACGCCTCTGATTCCGCAGCACGATGACGAGCGCGAAACCCAACCGACCCTAGGCTTCCAGCGAGTATTGCAGCGGGCAGTGTTCCACGTTCAAAGCTCGGGCAAGCGTGAGGTCACTGGCGCCAATGTGCTGGTTGCGATTTTCAGTGAGCAGGAAAGCCAGGCGGTGTTTTTGCTCAAGCAGCAGAATGTCGCCCGCATTGACGTCGTCAATTACATTGCTCACGGCATTTCCAAGGTGCCTGGTAACAACGGCAATCCTGAAAGCGACGGGGAAATGCAAGATGAGGAGGGCGGCGATTCGTCCGCAGCCGGAAATCCACTCGATGCCTATGCAAGCAATTTGAATGATCTGGCGCGCCAAGGCCGTATCGACCCGTTGGTTGGGCGTGAACATGAGGTCGAGCGGGTCGCGCAGATTTTGGCTCGCCGTCGCAAGAACAACCCGTTGCTCGTTGGTGAGGCTGGTGTGGGCAAGACTGCGATTGCCGAGGGTCTGGCCAAGCGTATCGTAGATAACCAGGTGCCCGAGCTGCTCGCCAACAGCGTCGTTTATTCGCTTGATCTGGGGGCTTTGCTCGCTGGTACAAAATATCGCGGTGATTTCGAGAAGCGCTTCAAGGCGCTGTTGAACGAGCTTCGCAAGCGTCCGCAAGCTGTCCTGTTCATAGACGAAATTCACACCATTATCGGTGCAGGCGCGGCCTCTGGCGGGGTAATGGACGCGTCCAATCTTCTCAAGCCGTTGCTGTCTTCTGGCGAGATCAGATGCATTGGCTCGACTACCTTCCAGGAATTTCGCGGCATCTTCGAGAAGGACCGTGCACTGGCGCGGCGCTTTCAGAAGGTCGATGTGTCCGAGCCATCGGTTGAAGACACCATTGGCATCTTGCGTGGGTTGAAGGGTCGATTCGAGCAGCACCACAACATCGAATACAGCGATGAGTCTCTCCGCGCTGCGGCAGAGCTTGCGTCCCGCTACATCAATGATCGTCATATGCCTGACAAGGCCATCGATGTCATCGATGAAGCGGGCGCTTATCAGCGGCTTCAGCCCGAGGACAAGCGCGTCGCTCGAATCGAAGTCGAGCAGGTCGAGGATATCGTAGCGAAGATCGCTCGCATTCCCCCCAAGCATGTAAGTACATCAGACAAGGAGTTGCTGCGAAACCTGGAGCGCGACTTGAAGCTGACGGTGTTTGGTCAGGATGACGCAATCGACTCTCTGGCGACGGCAATCAAGCTGTCACGGGCAGGGCTCAAAGCTCCAGACAAGCCAGTAGGTTCGTTTCTCTTCGCTGGTCCCACCGGTGTGGGTAAAACAGAAGCTGCCCGCCAGTTGGCGCGGGCTCTCGGGATCGAGTTAGTACGCTTCGATATGTCCGAGTACATGGAGCGGCATACCGTATCTCGACTCATCGGCGCGCCGCCTGGCTATGTCGGTTTCGACCAGGGTGGGTTACTGACGGAGGCCATCACCAAACAGCCGCATTGCGTATTGCTGCTTGATGAGATCGAGAAAGCGCATCCGGAGGTTTTCAACCTGCTGCTTCAGGTCATGGACCATGGCACGTTGACGGATAACAACGGCCGTAAAGCGGATTTCCGTAACGTGATCGTGATCATGACCACTAATGCGGGTGCGGAGACTGCTGCACGAGCGTCCATTGGCTTTACACATCAGGATCACGCTTCCGACGCCATGGAAGTGATCAAGAAGAGCTTCACGCCTGAATTCCGCAACCGTCTGGATACGATCATCCAGTTCGGCCGTCTTAGCCATGAGGTCATCAAGAGCATCGTTGACAAATTCCTCATCGAGCTACAGACGCAGCTCGAGGACAAGCATGTCACGCTCGAAGTGTCCGATGCGGCACGCGGATGGTTGGCTGAGCGCGGCTACGACGTGCAAATGGGGGCGCGACCAATGGCTCGGCTGATTCAGGACAAGATCAAGCGGCCACTGGCTGAGGAGATCCTGTTCGGTGAACTGGCCGAACACGGCGGTGTCGTGCACATCGATATTCGTGATGGCGAGCCCTACTTTGACTTTGAGACGTCTGCCGAGTTGGCTTAACGCATTGAGGTAATGGAAGCAAAAAAACGCCCGGCATAGCCGGGCGTTTTTGTCTGATCAAGGTGGCGAAGCGCAAAGCTGGGGCTACCCAGCGCTTTGCATTCTGTCGCTTGAGATGATCAAGGTCGTGGCATGAGCACAAACAAAAAGCCCGGACTATGCCGGGCGTTCATGCTCGCGTCCTGTCAGCGGGCGCGGTAGGTGATGCGGCCTTTGCTCAGGTCGTAAGGCGTAAGTTCCACGCGAACCTTGTCACCGGTAAGAATCCGGATGTAGTTCTTGCGCATCTTTCCGGAGATGTGCGCAGTAACGACGTGCCCATTTTCCAACTCCACACGAAACATGGTGTTAGGCAGGGTGTCGACGACAGTACCTTCCATTTCGAAGCTGTCTTCTTTCGACATTCAGTAAAACCCTCGGTGTCCAATGATAGACCCGGTACGAAGAATGCCCGGGTAAAAGCGGCAAGTATTGTGCCTGAAAGGGCCCCGAGAGCCAAGGGCTCAGGTTAGAGTTATCCAGCGCTGGTTAACCAACAGTTCAATCGGCCTATATTCGGTTTTGTAGTTCATTTTGCGGCAGTTTTTGATCCAGTAGCCTAGGTAGATTGCTTTCAGCCCGAGGCGGGCAGCTTCACCAACCTGCCAAAGAATTGCAAAGCGACCAAGGCTACGGCGTTCCTCGCTGGGGTCGTAAAAGGTGTAAACGGCGGAAAGCCCATTGGGCAGCAGGTCGGTCACTGCCAGAGCGAGCAGGCGGCCTTCCAGGCGGAACTCGTAAAAGCGAGAAAAGGGCAGATCACGCACCAGGAATGTATGGAACTGGTCTCTGCTTGGCGGGTACATGTCGCCGTCTGCATGGCGCTGTTCGATATAGTTTGCGTAGAGCGCGTAGTACTCTTCGCTGAACGAAGGGCGGACGTCGCTCACAGTCAGGTCGGCGTTGCGCTTGAGGATGCGTTTCTGCTGCCGATTGAGCTGTAACCCGTCGGCGGGTATCCGCGCAGGGATGCATGCTGTGCAACGTTGACAATGCGGGCGGTAGAGGTGGTCCCCGCTGCGGCGGAAGCCCATTTCGGACAGCTCTGCGTACACCTGTACGTCCATCGGCTGGCTGGGGTCGAGGAAGAGCGTGGTGGCCTGTTCGTCGGGCAGGTAGCTGCAGGCGTGAGGCTGGGTGGCGTAGAACTTGAGACGAGCCAGTGAAGTCATGGTCAGCTCTCGAAAATCTTGAAGTCAGTGTAGGTCAGCTTGGCTTCGTCGACTAGGACTCCCATCGGGCTGTACTGGGTTCATCCAGATAGCTGGCGAGCGTATTGGCGAAGGTTTGCCTGGGTACGGGTCTCGCGCCAAAACTGGCCAGGTGTTGCGTATGCATCTGGCAGTCAATCAGTTTGAATCCCCAGTCTCTGAGACGTTCCACTAGTGCCACAAATCCCGCCTTGGATGCGTCGGTCGTACGGCTGAACATCGATTCGCCGAAGAATAGTTGACCCATTGCGAGGCCATAGAGGCCGCCGACCAACCGTTCGTCTTGCCAGACTTCGACTGAGTGAGCGATGCCGAGTCGATGCAGCTCCAGATAAGCGTCTTGCATCGGCATGGTGATCCATGTGCCGTCAGTGTAGTTGCGCGGGCCGGCACAACCTTCGATGACGTCTCGAAACGCTTGGTCGAGGGTGATGCTGAATGTTCCTTGCCGTAACTTCTTGCGCAGGCTGCGGGCGACATGCAGCTCTTCGGGATAGAGCACTGTGCGTGGGTCGGGTGACCACCAGAGCAGTGGCTGTCCTTCCTGATACCAAGGGAAGCAGCCATGACGGTAGGCCGCCAGCAAGCGTTCAGGCGATAGATCGCCTCCTGCAGCGAGCAGCCCGTTGGGCTCACGCATGGCTTTTTCGAGTGGGGGGAACGACAGGTTGTCGCGCTGCAGCCAGGTCAGCATATCGATAGCCACGGGGCGGATGGGGGCATCCGCCCGGAGAAGGGTTACAGGTCCAGAAACTTTTCGGCATCGAGCGCGGCCATGCAGCCGGCGCCGGCCGAAGTGATGGCTTGGCGATAAACGTGATCGGCCACATCGCCTGCAGCAAATACGCCAGGGATGGTGGTGCTGGTAGCATCTCCCTCGTTGCCGCCCTTGATGACGAGGTAGCCGTCTCTCATCTCAAGTTGGCCTTGGAAAAGATCGGTGTTGGGCTTGTGCCCGATAGCAATGAAGACACCTGCTAGTTCAAGGTTCCGCTCGTCGCCGGATTCGGTGCTCTTCAGTCTTACGCCTGTTACGCCACTCGCATCACCAAGCACTTCTTCCAGCGTGTGGTTCCAATGCAGGCGAATATTGCCGTTGGCTGCCTTCTCCATGACCTTGTCCTGCAAAATCTTCTCGGAGCGAAGCTTGTCGCGACGGTGGATCAAGTGAACTTCTTTGGCGATATTCGAGAGGTACAGCGCTTCTTCCACAGCGGTATTGCCGCCACCGATCACCGCCACAACCTGGTTGCGGTAGAAGAACCCGTCACAGGTGGCGCATGCCGACACGCCACGTCCGGCGAACGCTTCCTCTGAGGGCAAGCCGAGATACTGGGCGGACGCTCCGGTTGCGATGATCAACGCATCGCAGCTGTAGGTTGCGCTATCGCCTTTGAGAATAAAGGGCCGCTGCTGCAGTTCAGCTGTGTGGATATGGTCGAACACGACTTCGGTGTCGAAGCGCTCTGCGTGTTTCTGCATCCGCTCCATCAACGCTGGGCCAGTCAAACCTTCGACGTCTCCTGGCCAGTTGTCGACTTCAGTGGTGGTTGTCAGCTGGCCGCCGGGCTGAATGCCGGTGATCATTACCGGTTTCAGGTTGGCCCGGGCTGCGTATACGGCCGCGGTATAACCGGCCGGGCCCGAGCCGAGGATGATCAGACGTGAATGCTTGACTTCATTCATAAAAAGCCCTCATAAGCCTTTGTTACCAATAGAGAAGCGTGCTCCAGTCGAGTCACGTTTTAAAAACTGGCGTTTATGCTACACCGAAGCACGGACAAAAGCCCAAGCCGGCACGGAACCGGCATGCCATCGAATCGACAAACCCGTACAATGTCCAGGTTCAGGCTGACTACGGTTCATAGAGCGCGCCGCGGGCGCAGGAAATAAAGCGTTTTGAAGAATACCTCCTCTACCGCGCCAGCTTCCGTCTGGCGACAGCAGTTGCATTACCGCCTTAAAGAAGGGGCACTGATCGCGCTCGGCGCGCTTTGTGCCTACCTCTGGATGGCGCTGCTTACCTACGATCCCTCCGATCCTGGTTGGACCCATACCAGCAACGTCCAGCAGGTCCAGAATGCCGCCGGCCGTGCCGGCGCCTGGTTTGCCGATGTGCTGTTCATGGCGCTCGGCTACTTTGCTTTCCTGTTTCCGTTGTTGCTAGGCGTCAAGACCTGGCAGGTCTTTCGCGCACGGCACCAACCCTGGAGCTGGAACGGGTGGCTGTTTTCCTGGCGGCTGATCGGGCTCGTCTTTCTGATTCTTTCCGGATCTGCGCTCGCCTATATTCACTTTCAGTTTGCGGATGGTTTGCCTGCTTCGGCGGGCGGCGCTTTGGGCGAAAGCCTGGGACAGCTCGCCGAGGCCGCGCTGAACGTTCAGGGCAGCACGCTGCTGCTGCTGGCATTCTTCCTGTTCGGTTTGACGGTGTTCACGGACCTTTCATGGTTCAAGGTGATGGACCTGACCGGCAAGATTACGCTCGACCTGGTAGAGCTGATACAGAGTTTCTTTAGCCGCTGGTGGTCCGCTCGTAACGAGCGTAAGCAAGTTGTTGCGCAGCTGCGCGAAGCCGATGATGTGGTAAACGATGTCGCCGGATCGCTCCCAGATCATCGAGAGCGCGCCAAGGTCAAGGAACGGCTGCTTGAGCGCGAGGAGTCGTTGAGCAAACACATGAGCGAGCGCGACAAGCGCCCGCCTCCAGTAATTCCTGCAGCTGCACCGCCCAAGCCGGTCGAGCAGAGCAAGCGAGTGCTGAAGGAAAAGCAGGCCAATTTGTTCGTTGATCCGCTAATCGAAGGCAGCGTCCCGCCGTTGTCGTTGCTGGACGTGGCGGAAAAGCACCAGAAGCAGTACTCACCAGAATCGCTCGAAGCCATGTCGCGGTTGCTGGAAATCAAGCTGAAGGAGTTTGGCGTCGAGGTAATCGTCGAGTCGGTTCATCCGGGCCCGGTGATCACTCGTTTCGAAATCCAGCCGGCCGCCGGGGTCAAGGTTAGCCGCATCTCCAACTTGGCGAAGGATCTGGCCCGCTCGCTAGCGGTTATCAGCGTGCGCGTTGTTGAGGTGATCCCCGGCAAGACTACCGTCGGTATCGAGATCCCCAACGAGGACCGGCAAATTGTTCGATTCTCGGAGGTACTGTCGTCCGCGCCTTACGACGATGCCAAGTCGCCAGTCACCATCGCGCTTGGCCACGACATCGGCGGTAAGCCGGTGATTGCTGATCTGGCAAAGATGCCGCACCTCTTGGTTGCCGGTACCACCGGTTCGGGTAAGTCGGTCGGCGTGAATGCGATGATCCTGTCGATTCTTTTCAAGTCCACGCCGGAAGACGCGCGGTTGATCATGATCGACCCGAAGATGCTTGAATTGTCGATCTATGAAGGCATTCCGCACCTGTTGTGTCCGGTCGTGACCGACATGAAGGAAGCAGCCAACGCGCTGCGCTGGAGCGTCGCCGAAATGGAGCGCCGCTATAAGCTAATGGCGGCCATGGGTGTACGTAATCTGGCCGGCTTCAACCGTAAGGTGAAGGACGCGGAGGATGCCGGTACGCCGCTGACCGACCCGCTGTATCGCCGCGAAAGCATGGAAGACGAAGCGCCACTCCTGAAGAAGCTGCCAACCATTGTCGTCGTGGTGGACGAATTCGCCGACATGATGATGATCGTCGGCAAGAAGGTCGAAGAGCTGATTGCACGTATTGCCCAAAAGGCACGGGCGGCAGGTATCCATCTAATCCTGGCGACCCAGCGGCCGTCGGTGGATGTGATCACCGGCCTGATCAAGGCCAACATCCCAACCCGGATGGCGTTTCAGGTATCAAGCAAAATCGACTCGCGGACCATTCTCGACCAGGGCGGTGCCGAACAACTGCTTGGCCACGGCGACATGCTTTACTTGCCGCCGGGCACTGGTCTGCCAATTCGGGTCCATGGCGCATTTGTTTCCGATGAAGAGGTGCATCGTGTTGTCGAGGCCTGGAAGGCTCGCGGTGCCCCGGATTACATCGAAGAGATCCTGGTCGGCGTTGAAGACTCGGGAAGCGGCTTCGATGGTGGAAGCGAGGGCGGCAGCGGTGAGGACAGTGAAGACGATCCGCTTTACGATGAGGCGGTACGCTTCGTCACTGAAAGTCGCCGGGCTTCCATCTCTGCCGTTCAGCGCAAGCTCAAGATCGGCTACAACCGCGCCGCACGGATGATCGAATCCATGGAAATGGCGGGCGTCGTGACCTCTATGAACACCAACGGCTCGCGCGAAGTGCTCGCGCCGCCTCCTACCCGCGACTAGGTCGCCGAGGGCTTCATGCAATTGATTCGTGCGTTGTTTGCATCCGCTCTGCTGTTCACACTGGTTCCGGCTCACGCTGACCAGGCCGCCTCTGTGCAACGCCTGACCGGCCTGCTGCAGAAGGCAGAAACCTTGACCGGCCGCTTTTCCCAGCTGTCTCTGGATGGCACCGGAACCCAGCTGCAGGAGACCTCCGGTGAAATGGCGCTCAAGCGCCCGGGCCAGTTTCGTTGGCATACCGATGAACCGATGGAGCAGTTGCTGGTTTCTAACGGTAAGAAAGTCTGGTTGTACGACCCGGATCTCGAGCAAGTCACCATCCAGACACTGGACCAGCGCTTGACCCATACCCCGGCATTGCTGTTATCGGGCGATGTATCGGCAATCAATGAGAATTTCGAGGTGTCGCACCAGGAGGCGGGGGAAGTGGTCGATTTCACGCTCAAGCCGAAAGCCAAGGACACACTGTTCGACAGCCTTCGTCTGTCATTTCGCGGTGGCGTGATCAACGACATGCAAATGGTTGACGGCGTTGGCCAACGCACCAACATCCTGTTCCAAGGCGTAAAGTTGAACCAGCCACTCAAGGCCGAGCTGTTCACCTTCGAAGTTCCCGATGGGGCCGACGTCATCTCCGAGTAACAGGCATTTGCTTTTCCGTTTACCCACACGGCCTGCTTTCCCGCAGGCCGTTTGGATCAGAGGCTTCCGTCGCCGATGGACCTGTTCAGCCGTGAACCTGTCGCTCAACCTCTAGCTGCACGCCTGCGCGCCGCCAGCCTTGACGAATATGTCGGGCAGGAGCACCTATTGGCGCGTGGCAAACCGTTGCGTGAGGCGCTGGAGCAGGGTGCGTTGCACTCGATGGTCTTCTGGGGGCCGCCGGGAGTCGGCAAGACCACCCTAGCGCGCCTGCTGGCCAAAGTGTCTGACGCGCACTTCGAGACCGTCTCGGCGGTGTTGGCGGGCGTCAAGGAGATTCGCCAGGCCGTGGAGATTGCAAAGCAGCAAGCGGCCCAATACGGACGGCGTACGATCTTGTTCGTTGATGAGGTGCATCGCTTCAACAAGTCTCAGCAGGACGCTTTTTTACCCTACGTTGAAGATGGCACGCTGATTTTCATCGGTGCCACCACCGAAAACCCGTCGTTCGAGCTTAACAATGCCTTGTTGTCGCGTGCCCGGGTCTATGTGCTCAAGAGCCTCGACGAGGCTGCGCTACGCAGGCTGGTCACGCGCGCATTGACCGAGTCTAAGGGATTGGGCGACCTCCATCTGAGCCTGCCGGATGAGAGTTTTCAGATCCTCATGGCAGCTGCTGATGGTGATGGGCGACGGCTATTGAACCTGCTGGAAAACGCCTCGGACCTCGCCGAAGAGGGCGGCGAGATCAGCGTCGAGCTGCTGCAGGATCTGCTGGGCGACAGCCGGCGGCGCTTCGACAAGGGGGGGGAGGCCTTTTACGACCAGATATCGGCTTTGCATAAGTCGGTCCGCGGTTCGAATCCGGATGCCTCGTTGTACTGGTTTGCACGAATGATCGACGGTGGTTGCGATCCGCTGTACATCGCCAGACGTGTGGTCCGCATGGCCAGCGAAGAAGTTGGCAATGCCGACCCTCGGGCGCTGAGCCTGTGTCTGTCGGCCTGGGATGTGCAGGAGCGGCTGGGAAGTCCGGAGGGCGAATTGGCCGTCGCCCAGGCGATCGTCTACCTTGCTTGTGCGCCGAAGAGCAACGCGGTCTACAGCGCCTTCAATGCAGCGATGCGGGACGTTCGGGAAAACGGCTCGGCGGAGGTTCCCATGCACCTGCGTAATGCGCCGACCCGGCTGATGAAAGAGCTGGGCTACGGCAACGAATATCGCTACGCCCATGATGAGCCTGACGCCTACGCTGCGGGTGAGGACTATTTTCCAGAAGCAATAGAGCCGCGCCACTATTACGACCCCGTACCGCGTGGTCTGGAGAGCAAAATCCGCGACAAACTTGAGCATCTGGCGCGTCTCGATCAGCAAAGCCCGCGGCAGCGGAGAAAAACATGATTCGCATGGTTCTGGCCGTGGCCGCCGGCGGTGTTGTAGGTACGCTGATCAGATTCGGCGTCTCGACATGGGTCTCCACTCAGTGGCCTAGGCACTTTTTCTTCGCAACCCTCGCAGTGAATCTGCTTGGCTGTTTGCTAATTGGCTATCTGTACGCCTCTTTTCTGCACCGTCCCGAACTGTCCCCGGAGATGCGCAGCGGGTTGATCGTTGGCTTTCTCGGTGCGTTAACGACGTTTTCCAGCTTCTCGCTGGACGGTTTGCGACTGCTGGAAAGCGGCCAGCCCGCGACAGCCTTCGGTTACATAGGCGTGAGTGTGCTCGGTGGTCTGTTGGCCGCCTGGCTCGGACTTACGCTTGGCAGGTTATGAACCTGGCCTGGATCACAGTAAACTTCGCTTCTTGGCCTTTCCTCAAAGCTTCCATAGACGAGACCCACCATGCTTGATTCGAAACTGGTACGCACACAGCTGCAAGACGTGGCCGACCGCCTCGCGACCCGCGGCTACCAGCTGGATGTGGCGCGTATCGAGGCGCTGGAGGCCCAGCGCAAGACCGTGCAGACCCGTACCGAGCAACTTCAGGCCGAGCGCAACGCTCGCTCCAAATCCATCGGGCAGGCCAAACAGCGTGGTGAGGACATTGCGCCGTTGCTCGCCGATGTCGACCGTATGGGCTCAGAACTCGAAGCCGGAAAGGTCGAGCTGGAAGGCATCCAGAGCGAGCTGGATCAGTTGATGCTGAGCCTGCCGAACCTGCCGCACGAATCGGTTCCAGTGGGCAAAGATGAAGATGAGAACGTCGAAGTTCGTCGCTGGGGTGCGCCCAAGACTTTCGACTTCGAAGTGAAAGACCACGTCGCATTGGGCGAGCAGCACGGCTGGCTCGACTTCGAGACCGCGGCCAAGCTATCCGGTGCGCGCTTTGCGCTGATGCGCGGGCCGATCGCCCGTCTGCATCGCGCCCTGGCGCAGTTCATGCTGGATCTGCACACCCGCGAGCACGGATACGAAGAGGCGTACACGCCGTATCTGGTCCAGGCCCCGGCGCTGCAAGGCACCGGCCAGCTTCCGAAGTTCGAAGAGGACCTGTTCAAGATCAGCCGTGAGAACGAAGCTGACCTTTATCTGATTCCCACCGCCGAGGTCTCGCTGACCAACATCGTTGCCGGCGAGATTCTGGATGCCAAGCAGCTGCCGTTGAAATTCGTCGCGCATACGCCGTGTTTCCGCAGCGAAGCGGGCGCTTCTGGCCGTGACACCCGCGGGATGATCCGTCAGCACCAGTTCGACAAGGTCGAGATGGTTCAGATCGTCGAGCCGGGTCAGTCGTTCGAAGCGCTGGAAGGCTTGACGGCCAACGCCGAGAAGGTACTGCAGCTGCTGGAACTGCCGTATCGCGTTTTGGCCCTGTGCACGGGTGACATGGGCTTCGGTGCGACTAAGACCTACGATCTCGAAGTCTGGGTGCCGAGTCAGGACAAGTATCGTGAAATCTCCTCCTGCTCCAACTGCGGCGACTTTCAGGCGCGCCGTATGCAGGCACGCTACCGCAATCCGGAAACGGGCAAGCCCGAACTGGTCCATACGCTGAATGGCTCCGGGCTGGCCGTAGGTCGTACGCTGGTCGCAGTGCTGGAAAATTACCAGCAGGCCGATGGCAGCATCCGTGTGCCGGCGGCACTCAAGCCCTACATGGGCGGTATCGAAGTGATCGGTTGATCCGGCGATAGTGTGCCGATGCAGGTGCAGAGAGCCGGGTGATGTGCCTCGCAGGGAAATGGCCGAACGACCATCCGGACTCTCTTGATTCTCGACAAGGGCCATCACAGCCGTAAGGTTTGAGATGGCTATATCTCATATTGTCACCAGGACTGGTCCATGGATTTTTTGCCGCTTTTCCACAATCTGAAGGGCCGTCCGGTACTGGTCGTCGGCGGTGGGGAGATTGCGCTGCGCAAGGCTCGTTTGTTGTCAGAAGCGGGCGCCGTGCTGCGGGTTGTCGCCCCGGAAGTAGAGGCGCAGTTGAGCGAGCTGGTAGCGCAAGGCGGCGGACAGACAATCCTTCGAGGTTATCTCGCTGGCGACCTGTCAGGCTGCGTGTTGGCGATCGCTGCGACCGATGACGAGCCGCTGAATGAGCAGGTATCCGAAGACGCCAAGGCGCTTGGCATGCCGGTTAACGTGGTGGATTCGCCGCAGCTGTGTACGGTGATTTTTCCGGCCATTGTTGACCGCTCGCCGCTGATGATCGCTGTTTCCAGCGGTGGTGATGCTCCCGTGCTGGCGCGCCTCATGCGCGCGCGCATCGAGACCTGGGTGCCAGCGGTCTATGGCGAATTGGCAGGCCTGGCGAAGAAATTCCGCAGCCAGGTCAAGGCCAAATTTGCAGACGTACAGCAGCGGCGTGTGTTCTGGGAAGAAGTCTTCCAGGGCAGCGTCGCGGAGCGTGCGCTCGCTGGTCAGGCGCAAGAGGCCGAGCGGCTCTTGGAGGAAAAGCTGTCCGGTGCGGAGCCGAAAACCCTGGGCGAGGTCTATCTGGTCGGTGCCGGACCGGGCGATCCTGATCTGCTGACCTTCCGTGCCCTGCGCCTGATGCAGCAGGCCGACGTGGTCCTCTACGACCGCTTGGTAGCGCCCGCTATCCTCGACCTGTGCCGGCGCGATGCCGATCGCATCTATGTCGGTAAACAGCGCGCAGCGCATGCGGTGCCGCAGGATCAGATCAACCAGTTGCTGGTAACCCTGGCCAAAGAAGGCAAGCGCGTGTTGCGGCTCAAAGGTGGCGATCCGTTCATATTCGGGCGAGGCGGCGAAGAGATCGAAGAACTGGCGGCGCACGACGTGCCGTTCCAGGTCGTCCCCGGGATCACCGCGGCCAGTGGCTGCGCGGCCTATGCCGGTATTCCGCTGACCCATCGTGATCATGCTCAGTCGGTACGCTTCGTGACGGGGCATTTGAAGGATGGAAGTTGCGATTTGCCGTGGTCAGAACTGGTCGCGCCCAGCCAAACGCTGGTGTTCTATATGGGGCTGGTCGGTCTGCCGGTTATCTGCCAACAGCTGATCGCACACGGTCGCGCTGCCGATACCCCTGCTGCCTTGGTCCAGCAGGGAACGACGATCAACCAACGAGTGTTTACCGGAACGCTCGCCAACCTGGCCGAGCGAGTGGCCAACGAACAGGTGCAGGCGCCAACGCTCGTCATCATTGGCGAGGTGGTGCAGTTACGCGAAAAACTTGCATGGTTCGAAGGCGCACAGAACCGCGACAGGTAACTATCGCGGCCGTCCGAGACGGTCGCGGCCTTAGCGCGACCAGATGCCCTTTCCGGCCAGGCGATCCCTATCATGGGCGCGGTCCAGCGACTGCTCCGGGCCTTTGGGTACGATGCCATTGCCGTTGATATGCCGGTGACTGGCGTAGTAGTGGTGCTTGATGTGGGTGAAGTCGACGGTCTCGGCAATCCCCGGCCACTGGTACAGCTCTCGTAGCCAGCTCGAAAGGTTGGGATAGTCTTCGATCCGTCTCAAGTTGCATTTGAAGTGACCGTGGTAGACGGCATCGAAGCGAACGATGGTGGTGAACAGACGCCAATCCGCCTCCGTCAGGTATTCGCCGGTCAGGTAGCGATGCTCGTTGAGCCGCTGTTCGAGCCTATCGAGCTCGGCGAACAATTCATCGAATGCTGCTTCGTAGGCCTTCTGCGTTGACGCAAACCCGGCCCGGTAGACGCCATTGTTGACGCGTGGATAGATGCGCTCGTTGAGGACGTCGATCTCGGCACGTAGCGGCTCTGGGTAGAGATCCAGCCTCGAGCCAGTCAGATCATCGAAAGCGCCGTTGAAGATGCGAATGAGCTCGGCCGATTCGTTGTTGACGATGCGTTGCTCCTGCTTATCCCAAAGCACCGGAACCGTCACACGGCCGGTGTACTGAGCGTCATCAGCGGTATAGCGCTGATGCAGATAGCTCAGGCCATCCAGCGCATCACCAGTCGAGCCGCGTTGCTTGTCGAATGTCCAGCCGTGCTCCGCCATCAGCCAGCTGACCACCGAAACGTCGATCAACGGCTCGAGCTGTTTGAGTTTGCGATAAATCAGGGTGCGATGAGCCCAGGGGCAGGCCAGCGATACATAGAGATGATAGCGACCTGCTTGTGCCTGAACGGCGGGGCGGTTATCAGGCCCTGGCGAACCGTCCGTGGTGACCCAGTCTCGCCGTTGGGCCTGCTCTCGCTGGAATTCTCCATCGTTACTGTTTTCGTACCAGCGGTCTTGCCACTGGCCGTCGACCAGAAGTCCCATGCTCACCTCCACGGTTTCGAATTAAAAACAGTGTAGGTGTCATGGCTCGATTGATGAGTCGTAAAGCCCGGTCAAACCAATCGTTCAGGTCGATAGATTCCGATGCGCCCAGAACTCACGAGCCTGATCGAACGCTGCTTCACGCGGGTGGTCGAGGCCTCGGAGTGCCAAGGCCATCGTCGCAACGACTGCAAGCTCGCCGTAGGCATCTTCGGCACCTTGCCAGACAGCAACCAGATGCTGCGGATCGAGCTGCGCAGGTTTGACGTGACGTTGCGGCGAAAGCGCCGGCCAGTCTTCGTCCCAATACTCGCCCGCCTGGGTACCGTACAGGTGCGCAACGCCATCGGGGTTGACCTCGATCTCGCCCCCTTCGCCCTTAATCACTATTGAGGTATCGCCCAGCAGCCGACTGGCTTCCCTGTGATTTGCCTGATAGCCCGGGTGGAAGATGCTCTGCAGTCCGCAGCGGGCACTCAGTGGATTGAGGATGCGAGCCAGCGAATGGATAGGGGAACGCAGGCCGAGAATGTTGCGCTGATCGATCATGCGCTGAAGCTCCGGCATCCAAGCACCGAGTGGCATGAAAGCGAGGTTGTCTTTATCCAGAGCATTGGCAGTTTCAGCCCAGTCGCGGCAACTAGCGATACCTAATAGCTCGAGCTGCTGCTCGGTATACATCCGACCTGCGGTGTGTGCGCCACCGCCATGCATCAGAATCCGAATGCCGTTGTGTGCCAGGCATTTTGCAGCAAGCAAATACCAGGGCAGATGACGCTTCTTGCCGGCATAGCTTGGCCAATCAATATCCACCGCGATTGCTGGCGCTTGCAGGCGCTCGCGCACGGCTTCGGTGAAACCCGCCAGTTCTTCGGCACTTTCTTCCTTGTGCCGTAACAGCATGAGAAAAGCGCCGAGCTGCGTGTCTTCCGCCTTCCCGTCAAGCAGCATGCCCATGGCTTCGCGCGCTTCTTCGCGGGTCAAGTCACGGGCGCCGCGCTTGCCTTTGCCGAGAATGCGGACGAAGACGGCGAAAGGATGTTCGGCAGGGGTGACCAGGCTCATATGCAATTGCTCGGTTTCGGCAGGCCTGCCAGCTTTGCAGCCAGCTTGGCAGGGGTGCCTTTGAATAGGCGGTTCAGATGCATGCTGTTGCCCTTTTCCGGGCCAAGTTTCAATGCGGTGTACTTGATCAGCGGACGCGTTGCGGGCGACAGCTGAAACTCCTGATAAAACTCGCGCAGCACCCGGAGAATTTCCCAGTGTTCGGCTTGGAGGGTGATCCCTTCAGCGTTCGCCAGTGCTTTTGCGACCGGCTCGCTCCAATCGTTGAGATCAACCAAGAAGCCTTCCTGATCCACAGCAACGCTTATGCCATTGATGATCAGCCCGTTCATAGCCAAGAATTGGTCCGGTCATAACGACAGCAGAGCTCGACGAAGCCGTCATAGTCGACCTGCTGCAGGCGCGACGGCAGGGAGTTGATGCCACGGGCGGTCACGTCTTCGTCCAGCGCAAACAGCGCGATGCTCTCGGGCATCAGATCCAACGCTTTCCGCTGGGCGGTGCCGTCCTTCAGTGCATATACCGCATCCCCACAAAGCAACAGCGCATCGTCGGCAGTGACCAGATGCAAGCAGCTGGCCAGGCGGCTATCTGCAAACGGGGAGTGTGAAAGCAGGTGGAGAGTTGCCATCAGAGCGTGATCACATGGTCGTAGCGGTTAATAAGGGCGCGTAGGCCGGCATCGTCCAATAACTCTACCGGCAGCGACAGCGTGGCCTCATCCAGCCCGCGCTCGCTGAGGCTGCGCTTGGCCGCGTACAGCGCGTCGATGCCAAACATGGGAAGTGCCTGCAGATTGGCCGTCAGGTCCTTTTGCTGCAGCTGAGTGGCCTTCTGAGCAGGCGCTAGCTGAAACACCCCATCATCGAGAAACAACAGCCCGAGTGGCAATTCGAACGCGCCGCCGGCCAGAACGATATCCAGTGCCTCGCGTGCGGAAGGACCGGACCAGGGCGACTGCCGCGTGATGATGAGCATCGAGCGCGCCATCAGTGGCCTCCAAAGCAGACCAGGCGGTCGGCGTGCTGGCTGGCTTCGTGCAGCTGCCCCAGACCGGACAGCTCCCAACCCGCTGCAAGGTTCGCTGCAGGGCGCTGGTGGCGTTTGGCTTCTTGTTCATCCAGTACGCCACGGCGCAGACCCGCGGCGATGCAGACCACACCGTCGAGCCCGTGGAAACTGATGAGTTGACGCCATTGCTCTGCGATATCCAGTTCGTCTTGCGCGGTCACTGTGTTGGCCGACGCGCTGTGTACACCATCCTGATAAAGGAACAGCCGGACAACCTCGTGCCCGCCCGCCAGCACCGCCTCGGTGAAACGCAAGGCGCGGCGTGAGGCGGGGGAGTGGGCAGGGGAAAACAGAGCAATTGCGAATTTCATGGGCCACCGTTGCATGACTGCCTGACATGATACGCCAGCTTTAGAAACGAAAAAGCCCGCCGAAGCGGGCTGATTCGATGGGTACTGATCAGTCGTCGCCACCCATGATGCCCATCAGCTGCAGCAGGCTGATGAACAGGTTGTACAGCGAAACGTACAGACCGATGGTGGCCATGATGTAGTTACGCTCGCCGCCATGAATGATGGCGCTGGTCTGGTAAAGGATGCACACCGACGAGAACAGCACGAAGCCTGCGCTGATTGCCAGCTGCAGACCACTGATCTCGAAGAAGAAACCAGCGACCATTGCGCCGAGCAGGACGAAGAAACCAGCGGTGATGAAACCGCTGAGGAAGCTCATGTCCTTACGGGTGATCAGCACGAACGCCGACAGGCCAAAGAACACCAGAGCGGTCATCGACAGCGCCGAGGCAATCAGTTCACCACCGTTGGCAGTGCCCAGGTACATATTGAGGATCGGCCCCAGCGTGTAACCCATGAAACCGGTCAAGGCGAAAGTCGAAAGCAGACCCCACGCGGAATTGCGCAGCTTCACGGTCAGGAAGAACAGGCCGTAGAAGCCGATCAGCACCACGAAGATGTTCGGGTAGGCTGCGTTGGCTTGCATCGCCATGTAGGCGACGAAGGCGCTGAAGCCCAGGGTGATGGCCAGCAGGCCGTAGGTGTTGCGCAGAACGCGGCTGACTTCCTTCTGTTCAACCTGCGTATGCGTAGGTGCGTACTGTTGCTTGAGCATGGCGACACTCCTGTAGATGTATTCAGCCTAAGGTGAATTGCCCCGGATCATAGCAGAGCTTTTGTTTCCTCCTAACGACAGTGTTTGACAGACTGTTTCGTTCGGGTACTATTGCGCCCGCTCTCTGCGGAGGAGTGGCAGAGCGGTTGAATGCAACGGTCTTGAAAACCGTCGAAGGGGAAACTCTTCCGTGAGTTCGAATCTCACCTCCTCCGCCATATCACGAACTGAAGGCCCCGTATTACGGGGCCTTCAGCGTTTCTGGGGTACGGGAACGGCTGTGTAAGCGTTCCCAGATTGGTCCCAAGGGAGCGAGTGCGGCAGGACGAAAGCCGACCTAAGACGCCAAAGCCGCGATTTTCGCCTGCCCCAGCTAGTGTGTGAGGCGTTGAGTGATGGCGCACTGCGTGAACCCTTCAGATGGGATAATTTGAGCGAGCTCGTGGCCTCTGCCCAACGATTGACGTGACCCCGTGCTTAAACGTGAGGTGGTTGGCGTTTCTTTGGCGAGCGATGGGTGCGCTTGGTAACTAAAATTTCCGCTCGGACAAAAGGAATTGTCAGATGATCCGGATTAGGCTGCCCGAGGCTTTGGCGCTCGTGCAGGAACACTTCAGGCCGCTGTTGTTCACGGCCTCAATGGATTCTCCTCAGACCATCCAGGCGATGCTGCTGGATGAGTTGACAGGGGAGTCGTTGGTCTTGACCGGGCTCCCGTGTGGCGTATCGGTTACGCGAGCGCAATTAGCAGGGTTGATTAGCGTGATCGAACTCGACGTCATTGCACTACGGCCGGCTCTGCTCGAGCGCTTGAGAGAACGACAAATCGCCATTTAGCTGAACGTTTGTCTAAGGCGTCATCCAAGATAGGCGGCGGCGTCGAATCTCACTGACCCTGCCACTCTCAAGTAGAAAGGCCCCATGTTCTGGGGCCTTTTTCGTTTGAGTTCATGAAGCAACTCGCGGGTTTGACTCGCCTCAGGCTACCGAAGCGGTTTGGGGTACCGAGCCCACCTCCTCGGCGTAGTGGCAGGCCACCAGCCTGTCGTCCAAAGGGCGGAATGCCGGGACTTCTGAACTGCAGCGTTCGGTGGCGTGAGGGCAGCGGGTATGGAAAACGCAGCCGGTAGGTGGGTCGAGCGGGTTGGGCAGTTCGCCGCTGACCTTGATTTTCGGCTTCGTCAAGTCAGGCCGAATGCTTGGCGTCGCGGCCAGCAGCACCTGAGTGTAGGGGTGTAGCGGGCGGGTGTAGATCAGCTCGGCTGGCCCCATTTCCATCGGGCTGCCGAAATACATCACCAATACCTTGTCCGCGACGTGACGTACCACGGCCAGATCGTGAGAAATGAAGACATAGCCGGCGTTGAACTGCTCCTGCAGATCCATGAAGAGGTTCAGCACCTGCGCTTGAATCGACACATCCAGCGCCGAAGTCGGCTCGTCGGCAATCAGCACCTTCGGATTGAGCATCATGGCCCGCGCAAGGGCGATGCGCTGGCGCTGGCCGCCGGAGAACATATGCGGATAGCGCTGGTAGTGCTCGGGACGCAGCCCGACCTGCTGCATCATCGCCTGCACGCGCTCCCGGCGTTCGCTGCGTGACAGCCCGGTATTGATAACAAGCGGCTCAGCCAACTGGTCGCCGATCTTCTGCCTTGGGTTCAACGAGGCATAGGGATTCTGGAAGACCATCTGCACGTCGCGGCGTAGCTGTTTGCGTTGAGCCTTGTCTGCGCCTGCCACTTCCTGCCCGGCAATCTGCAGCGATCCGGACGTCGGCTCCTCGATGAGTGTCAAAGCCCGTGCAAGCGTGGACTTGCCGCAGCCGGATTCGCCCACCACCGCAAGCGTTTCGCCGGACGCCAGTTCGAAGGACACGCCGTTGAGCGCGCGTACGGTGGCGTGTGGTTTGAACAGCCCACGTGAGATTTGGTAGTGGCGGGTCAGCTCGCGTGCGGACAGCACGCTGCCTGTCGACGGCTCAGTAGGCATGGTGTTCTCCGGGTGGCTGAATAGGTCGTTGCGACTCCGGCAGCACTTCAGGTGCTTCGCCAGGTGTCATGTTGCGCGGGTAAAAGCAGCGCACCTCGCCGCGGTCGTAGGGTTCCAGTGCCGGTCGTTCTCCGCAGCGTGGTTGAGCGTAAGGGCAACGTGGCGAGAGCAGGCAGCCCGCCGGGCGGTCGTATCGACCTGGGACGATGCCCGGCAAGGTCGCAAGACGCCGGCTATTCGAATGTTCTGGTATGGAGGCGAGCAACGCTTCGGTGTACGGATGAGCGGGTGCGTCAAACAGCTCTGGTACGCGCCCGGTCTCGACCGCTTGGCCCGCATACATCACACAGACGCGCTGAGCGGTTTCGGCTACCACAGCCAGGTCGTGAGTGATCAGGATGAGTGCCATGTTCTGGTCGCGCTGCAGACTCAGCAACAGGTCCATGATTTGTGCCTGAATGGTGACATCGAGCGCTGTGGTCGGCTCGTCGGCGATCAACAGCTGTGGCTCGCCTGCGATAGCCATGGCGATAGCCACCCGCTGGCTCATGCCGCCGGACAGCTGATGGGGGAAGGCGTCCAGACGGCTGGCGGCGCCGGGGATCTCAACCCGCTCGAGCAGCTCGAGTGCTCGCTGCCGAGCGGCTTTGCCCTTGAGGCCCAGATGCTGTCGCAGCACCTCTTCAATCTGGAAACCCACGGTGTAGCTGGGATTGAGCGCGGTCATCGGGTCCTGAAAGACCATGGCCAAATCCTTGCCGATCACTCGACGGCGCTGGCGCCCCTTGAGAGTCAACAAATCCTGGCCAGCGAACTGGAGGCGATCAGCCGCCACTTTGCCCGGCGCATCGACCAGTCCCATCAAGGCCATCATCGTGACTGACTTGCCAGAGCCGGACTCACCGACGATGGCCAGCACTTCACCTTTGTCGACGCTGAGGTCTAGCCCGTCCACTACAGGTGGCGCGCCGTCGTCTCCAAAGCGCACCGACAGGTTTTGAATCTCGAGGAGGCTCATGGGCGGTTGTCCCTTGTGTCCGTAAGTTCTGAACGAAGCATCTGTGGACCCCTCACGCGGCATTCTTAAGCTTGGGATCAAGCGCATCGCGAAGCCCGTCACCGAAGAGGTTGATGGCCAGAACGCTGAGCAGGATCGCCAAGCCTGGGAGGGATACGACCCACCAGGCGCGCTCGATATAGTCACGCGCAGAGGCCAGCATCGTTCCCCATTCCGGCGTAGGCGGCTGCACCCCGAGGCCTAGAAAGCCCAGCGCGGCGGCGTCGAGAATCGCTGAGGAAAAACTGAGCGTGGCCTGGACGATCAGCGGCGCCATGCAGTTCGGCAATACGCTGATAAACATCAAGCGCAAGGTGCCGGCGCCGGCCAGTTTCGAGGCTGTCACGTAGTCGCGGTTGAGTTCTGTCATCACCGCCGCCCGGGTCAGCCGCACGTAGGAGGGCAGGGAGACGATGGCGATGGCGAAGATGGTATTGATCAAACCTGGGCCGAGGATCGCCACGATCGCTACCGCCAACAGCAGCGAGGGCAGGGCCAGCATGATGTCCATCAAGCGCATGATGAACGGCCCCAGCCGAGTAGGTGAAAAGCCTGCCAGCAGGCCGAGCAGGATGCCGGGCAGCAGTGAAAAGACGACCGAAGCGAGGCCGATCAGCAGCGACAGCCGCGCCCCGTGGATCAGCCGCGAAAGCATGTCCCGCCCGAGCTCGTCGGTGCCAAGTATGAATTGCGCCGTCCCGCCTTCCTGCCATGCTGGCGGGGTGAGCAAAAAGTCGCGAAATTGTTCGCTGGGGTTGTAGGGCGCCAAAGCCGGTGCGAACAGGGCGCAGGCAACCAGCAACACCATAAAGATCAGGCCACCCAGTGCGCCTTTGTTGCGGCGAAAGGCACTCCAGAACTCCCGAAGGGGTGACGGGTAATAAGCAGTCGGTTCGGCGGCCGGCAGGGTCTCGATGCTGTTCATGCTTCGGCCTCCTTAGCGCTGGTGGCGAATACGGGGGTTGGCCAGGCCGTAGAGGATGTCCACGGTGAAATTGACCAGGATGACGAGGCAGGCGACCAGCAAGATGCCGTTCTGCACTACTGGGTAGTCGCGGGCGCCAATGGATTCGATCAGCCACTTGCCGATGCCCGGCCAGGAGAAGATGGTCTCGGTCAGTACGGCTCCGGCCAGCAGGGTGCCGATCTGCAAGCCGAACACGGTCAGGACGGGGATCAGCGCGTTGCGCAGCCCATGAACGAACACCACTCGGTTCGGCGATAAACCTTTCGCCCGAGCCGTGCGGACATAATCTTCGCGCAGCACTTCGAGCATCGCCGAGCGCGTCATGCGGGCGATGACCGCCAGGGGAATCGTCGCCAGCACCACTGCCGGGAGAATCATGTGGTGAAGAGCGTCCAGAAATGCGCCTTCTTCTTCGCTAAGCAGGGTGTCGATCAGCATGAAGCCGGTGACGGGCGGTACGTCGTAGAGCAGGTCGATTCGCCCCGAAACAGGCGTCCAGCCAAGGCCTACGGAGAAAAACATGATGAGAATCAGCCCCCACCAGAAGATCGGCATTGAGTAACCCACCAGCGAAACGCCCATGACGCCATGGTCGAACAGCGAGCCGCGTTTCAGTGCGGCGACCACGCCAGCCAGCAGACCCAGGGTGCCAGCGATGATCAGTGCCGCGAAGGCAAGCTCAAGGGTGGCGGGAAACAGGGTAGTGAACTCTTTCCAGACGCTGGTGCGTGTACGCAGCGACTCGCCAAGATCACCTTGCGCCAGATTGCCGATGTAATCGAAATACTGCAGGTAGAGTGGCTTGTTCAGACCCAGCCGCTCCATGGCCTGGGCATGCATCTCCGGATCGACTTTTCGCTCTCCCATCATCACTTCCACCGGATCCCCGGGGATCATGCGAATCAGGGCAAAGGTGAGTAGCGTGATGCCGAAAAAGGTGGGTATCAGCAGACCCACGCGGCGGGCTATGAAGCTGAACATTGCAGAACTCCTGGTAAAACTATGGCAACGCGACAGCACAGCCTCGATCGCCGTACTCAAGTTCGCGACTTTCGTTGGGCTGATAGCGCTTGGCTGTGCGGACCGGCAGTCCAAAACATGCAAAGGAGGTCAGCCAGACCTGCCCAAGGGGCAGGCCTGGCTTCGCTACTATCAACGCTTGTTTTCTACGCCATAGAAGGAGTTGCGCCCGAAGGGGCTGATTTCGAAGCCCTCCACGCTGTTGCGCATCGGTTGGTAGACGGTGGAGTGGGCAATAGGCGTGATGGGCACCTGCTCCTGAATGATCTGCTGCGCCTGTTCATACAGCTTTGTGCGTTCAGCCTGATCCGTAATGCGCTTGGCATCCTTGACCACTTTGTCGTATGTCGCGTCGCACCATCTGGACCAGTTGTTGCCATTTACGGCATCACAGCCATACAGAGTGTTCATCCAGTTGTCCGGGTCGCCATTGTCCCCAGTCCAGCCTATCAGCATGGCGTCATGTTCCCCCGCATGGCCGCGCTTGATGTATTCGCCCCATTCGTAGCTCACGATGCGTGCCTTGATGCCGATCTTCGCCCAATCAGCCTGGATCATTTGCGCCATCAGCTTGGCGTTGGGGTTGTAGGGGCGCTGCACGGGCATTGCCCACAGGGTGATTTCGGTGCCTTCCTTGATGCCTGCCTGTTTAAGCAATTCGCGCGCTTTTTCCGGGTTGTATTCGGTGCCCTTGATGCTCTCGTCGTAAGACCACTGAGTGGGCGGAAGGGCGTTCACAGCCAATTGGCCGGCCCCCTGATAGACGGCCTCGATGATGGATTTCTTGTCGACGGCCATGTCCAACGCCTTGCGCACCTCAAGCTTGCCGAGTGGCTCGTGCTCAACGTTGTAGGCGATGTAACCGAGGTTAAAGCCGGGTTGGCTCGGTACCTCGATGTTGGGATCTTTCTGCAACGCTTCGATGTCCGCCGGGCGAGGGTTGAGCGTGACCTGGCATTCCCCGGCACGAAGCTTCTGCGCGCGGACCGAGGCGTCGGTCGTGATCGCGAAAATCAAGTTATCGATCTTCACGTCTTCGGGTTTCCAGTATTCCTTGTTGCCCTTGAAGCGGATCTGAGCGTCTTTCTGGTAGCGGCTGAACACGAACGGCCCAGTGCCAATGGGCTTCTGGTTGATCTGTTCACTATTGCCGGCTTGGAGCAACTGATCGGCATATTCAGCTGAATGGATCGCGGCGAAGTTCATCGCGAGGTTCTGTATGAAGGCGGCATCTACTTTGTCGAGGGTAAAGCGGACCGTCATGTCGTCGAGCTTTTCGACCTTGGTGATGTTCTTGTCCATGCCCATGTCGACGAAATAGGGGAACTCGCTGGCGTACGCCTTGCGGAACGGATGCTCCTTGTCGAGCATGCGCTGGAAAGTGAAGAGGACGTCGTCGGAATTAAACTCGCGGCTGGGCTTGAAGTAGTCAGTGGTATGAAACTTGACTCCGGGACGCAGATGGAAAGTATAGGTGAGGCCGTCATCGCTGACCTCCCATTTGGTCGCCAGCGCGGGGAGGGCGCGAGTGCCGCCTCGTTCGAATTGGGCGAGACGATTGAATACAGTTTCCGAGGCGGCGTCGAAGTCTGTACCGGTGGTGTACTGACCGGGATCGAAACCGGCGGGGCTGCCCTCGGAGCAGTACACCAGGCTGCTGGCGGCGAAGCTGAGGGGCGAGCCGAGGATCAGTCCCGCGGCGAGCAATGCTCGGATGGAGAGAGTGTTTCGCATGCAAACCTCATTCTTTTTTATGTTCATCGAGGGTTGGTCTCGTGGACCGAACAGTGGCTCACTGCACGCCGGTGTCGCCGTGGGGGTTCGCCCGCTCGGCGCAGAACACTGTTGGCGGCTGCGTCCTGAAGATCACAGCCTAGCCTGCCTCGAAATTAAGTCATGCTGAAAACACGGTCAACAGAAATTAAGCGCTGCTAAATTTCGTTGGCGAGCTTCAGGTATCGAGATCAAGCAATAGCGGTGCCAGCTAGCGGGTGGTCAAATCGTCGAACAGGCCCATGGTCGTTACGGTGAGCACTTCGGCCGGTTGATCGCCTACGTTGGCTAGGTGGTGAGGCTTGCCCGCATCGAAATGTATGGAGTCGCCGCTGGCCAACGGATAGTCGCGACCATCGACCGTGTAGATGATCCGTCCGGAGAGGACATAGGCGAATTCGGCGCCTTCGTGGGCAATGAGTTCGGACTGGTAACCCACTGGCATGCTGACTTTGACGGCGTTCAGCAGATTGCCTGGAAAGCTTGTAGACAGGCGCTCGTACGCCAGCGGCTGGCCTTCGATGGTGTAACGAACTCGTTCGCCCTGGTGGGAATCTGGCTGCGGTTGGCTGGGCTGATCAAACAGCGAATTGAGCGGGACGCCGAGCGATTTTGCGATGTTCGCCAGCGACGAAATCGAGACACCCGTAAGGTTACGTTCGGCCTGGGACAGGAAACTCGCTGTCAGCCCCGACTCCTTGGCTACCTGGTTCAGGGTCTTGTTCGCGGCGCGCCTGTGACGACGCAATCGCTCGCCGATACGGTCGACTGTCATGAAATTCGCCTTGTGAAAGTGGCCAGTATACGGCCAGCGGGACAGGCTCGCGCCAGCCTTGATTTTGGCTTTTTCACGGCACCGCAGAAAAAAACTTTGCCAGAAAAATTAAGCTGTACTTAAATTCGGCGAACATTTTCGGCTGGTTTCGGAGAACAGGCATGACCATCGGTGTCGGCGGCAGTACGCAGGAAGAAGCGCTTGGGCGCTTGCGCAACATGCTGGATGGCGTCGAGCCGATAGCGCAAGACGAGTACCTGGACCGTATCGACAAGGCACAGCGGCGCATGAGACAGCTTGGCCTCGACGCCGCTTTTCTTAGCGCGGGCGCGAATCTCGAGTACTTCACCGGCGTGCGCTGGAGCCCGAGCGAGCGCATGGTTGGTGCAATCCTGCCCGCCGATGGTGCGCTGGAGTACCTGGCGCCGGCCTTCGAAGAGGGCACGATTCGCGACTTCATGGTGGTTGATGGTGCAGTCAACGGGTGGCGGGAACACGAAAGCCCCTATCGTTTGTTGCTCGACTGTTTGCAGCGCATGGGCATCCAGCCGAACACCAGTCTCCGCCCATGCATTGGTCTGTGTCCGTCGTTGCCGTTTTTCATGTTCGACGGCCTGCGCTTGCTGGATCCAGGCTACGCCTTCACCGATGCGAGCGCCGTGACAAGCTATTGCCGGCAGCGTAAATCGAGTGCCGAGATCGCCTTGATGCAACGGGCTAAGGACATGACGCTGGAAGTGCACAAAGCGGCGGCGAGCATCCTGTACGAGGGCATCAGCACCACCGAAGTGGTTCGGTTTATCGAGCTGGCGCACCGGGCAGTCGGTGCGCCAGGGTCAACCTTCTGCATCGTGCTGTTCGGCGAAGCGAGTGCATTTCCCCATGGTGTGAAGTATCCGCAAACGCTCAAGCGCGGTGACATGGTCCTGATCGACACGGGCTGTCGTGTGCACAGTTACCTGTCGGACATCACCCGCAGTTACGTCTTCGGCGAGCCGAGCGAACACCAGCGGGCATTGTGGACCTTCGAAAAGGACGCACAGTTGGCCGCCTTTGCGGCGGCCCGCCTGGGTGCGCGCTGTGAAGAAGTGGACGAGGCGGCGCGAGGCGCGCTCGAAGCCTGCGGCCTCGGTCCCGATTACCAATTGCCGGGCCTTCCTCATCGCACCGGTCACGGGATCGGGCTGGAAATCCATGAAAGCCCCTATCTGGTCCGCGGCGACCAGACACCCATCGACGTCGGCATGTGTTTCAGCAACGAACCGATGATCTGCGTGCCCGGTGAGTTCGGCATTCGCCTGGAGGACCACTTCTACATGAGCGAGAGTGGACCGCGCTGGTTCACCGAGCCGAGCCACAGCATCGATGATCCCTTCGGCCTCAATCACTGCTAAGCGGTGAGGCGCTGCGCCTAACTGCACCGCTAAACAAATGGCTGACTGTGCTTATTCTTGGCTAAGCGGGCTATCTAGAATGGTCGATCCCACCACCCGCTCGGGCCTCACGTCATGTCTTCGCGCCGCTTTCCGCTGCTGCTCGTGGGCGCTTTTGCCGCCCTGTATCTGATCTGGGGTTCGACCTATTTTGTGATTCGTATCGGCGTCCAGTCGTGGCCGCCGATGTTGCTGGCCGGGCTGCGTTTCGTCGTGGCCGGTAGCCTGATGTTTGCCTGGTTGCGTTGGCGCGGTGTCCCGATGCCGACCGCCAAGGAGTGGCGGTCATGTGCAACCGTCGGCTTCCTCCTGCTCAGTTGCGGCAATGGCGGTGTCACCATTGCCGAGCACCTTGGGGTAGCGTCGGCGGTTGCGGCGCTGGCGATTGCCACCGTGCCGCTGTTTGCCTTGCTGTTCGGCTTGATCTGGGGCCAGCGAACCACGGGTCTGGAGTGGGGCGGGATCCTGCTGGGGCTGATCGGCATCGGCTTGCTCAATCTTGGACACAACCTTCAGGCCAGCCCTCTGGGCGCGGTGATCGTGTTGCTCGCAGCGGCGAGCTGGGCGTTCGGTTCGATGTGGAGTCGCCACCTCAGCCTGCCGAACGGTGCAATGGCGAGTGCAGCACAGATGCTCGTCGGTGGCGCCGTGTTGTTATTCGGCAGCCTGGTGAGTGGCGAGCGCCTGCAGCAGATGCCAGACATGGGCGGCTGGCTTGCGTTGATCTACTTGACGTTTCTCGGGTCCATCGTCGCGTTCAGCGCCTACCTGTATCTGCTCAAGCATGTGCGACCGGCAGCTGCGACCAGTTACGCGTATGTAAATCCGGTGGTGGCGGTACTGCTGGGTATTACGTTTGCCGGTGAGCGCATCGGGCCTGAGGAGTGGTTGGCGATGACGGTTATCGTCAGCGCGGTAATCCTGATCGGTTTGCCCCAATGGCGCCGGCCGAAGGTCGCAGCTGTGGCGAGCGAGACCTGAATCGAGCGCGCCATCGGCCTGATGGTGGTTGTATGATGACTTCCGCTTGGGCAAGATCGGACCAATCACTTAGTGGTCCTAACCTCGGACGACCCGCGCGCTACCTCGGCGCTCCATAGGCGCCGGGCTCGGTTTGGCCCGCCGTGTCATCTTCCTTCCGCTCATCTCAACAGGCGATCCGATGCCCGCTGCGAAACCTCCTGCCAACGACACCTTCTTCATCCTGTCTCTGGTGGTGTTCAACTTCATCTCGTTCATTTCCATCGGCATCCCGTTGGCGTCGCTGCCGGGCTACATCCACGAAAATCTCGGCTTCAGCACTGCTATCGCCGGCATCGTGATCGGTGCGCAATACCTGACCACCTTGCTCTGCCGCCCGCTTGCGGGACGGTTGGCGGACGAGCGCGGGGCGAAGAAGACCGTGTTGATCGGCATGGCGTCCGGGTTGCTGAGTGGCCTGTTGCTGCTCGCGTCGGCGTTGCTGGAATCCTGGCCGATGGCAAGCATCGCCGTGATGGTCGGCAGCCGGTTGATTCTTGGGTTTGCGCAGAGCTTGATCGGCATATCGGCGATCAGCTGGGGCATCAGCCGACTGGGCGCGGAAAGCACAGCGCGAATGATCTCCTGGAATGGCGTGGCGGCTTATGGCGGCGTCGGGATCGGCGCACCGCTTGGTGTCTTTCTCACTCAATCCTTGGGCCTGTGGAGCCTGGGTGTCGTGACGATGGCGCTTGCCTCGACCGGCCTCGCATTGGCTTGGCGGCGCGGTGATGCACCGCTGAATCCGGGCAAGCGCTTGCCGTTCGGCAAAGTCCTGTGGAAGGTCGCACCGCCTGGTATCAGTCTGGCGTTGGCCACCATTGGTTACGGCACATTGACCGCTTTCATCGCGCTGTACTACAACGCCCGCGGCTGGGATGGCGCGGCCTGGTGCCTCACTGCCTTTGCGTTTGCCTTTATCGGGACGCGGTTGTTGTGTCCGAACCTCATCAACCGCGTCGGCGGTTATTCGGTGGCGATGGTGTGCCTGGTGGTGGAGATTTTCGGGCTCTTGTTGCTCTGGCTTGCGGAGGCGCCCAGCTTTGCCCTGGCAGGCTCCGCGCTGACGGGCTGCGGGCTGTCCTTGCTCTATCCCGCGCTGGGGGTTGGCGTAGTGTCACGCGTGGGAACGGCCAATCGCAGCTCGGGCCTCAGCGTGTTCGCCATGTTCTTCGACCTGTCGCTGGGTCTGTCTGGCGCGATCATGGGCGTGCTAGCGGCTTACATCGGCATGCAGAGCATCTTTCTTGGCGCTGCGGTGGTGGCAGTAGGCGCGCTCGGAATCGTCTGGCTTTTGCTCCGTCAGGAGCGCGCCACCCAGGCGTGAGCGATGACCAAACCGCTGCAGAAGCCTTCTGCTCGCTTCGGCGGTACAGGCTCGATTGAGGGTTCTGGTCGCGTCGTATCTGAGCGAGAGAGCGAATGGCTTTCGACCTCACCCGTCATCTGAGAGGGCAGGCGTACTGTTAAACCTGCGCGCCTGCGGGCTCAACGCTGAGCCCGTTTCTGTTTGTTCTGTTGCAACGTAAGGGCGACGTACGGGGTATGCCGGCTAGACGATGCTTATCGGCCGGCCGCGCAGCACTCGAGGTCCATCGACGCACGCCTCGCCAGTGCCGCCGCGCTTGGGCGATAGTCAGTCTTACAGCGCCGCAGCTGCCTCCAGAACTCAAGCGGCTGCTTGGGGTTGAGGTCGGATCGCTTGACCAGGGTTTCTAGAGTTTTGCTGCTCATGTGGCCTCCAATGTCTCGGTCGAGTGGTTGGTGGTCCTGAAAAAAGTCGCATCCTTGCGCCAGCCGTCGCGGCTTTCCATGGCTCCGAGACTGCCCGGATTCGGTTACAGGTTGTTGACAAACCCAGCCCGTTTCGGCGCGCCGATGAACGGCGTTTTCGGATCGCATACCTTGATCGTTGGCGCTCGCCGAGTGTGGAGAAAGTATATATAGCGGTGTAACTGGCGCGGGTGGGGCATCTAGCGTTTCGTTGCTATCTAAATGCAATTATTTATTGTCTATGTGTTGCGCTTGTAATGGCAGTTTGAACTGTACGCCGTTCATCTAGATATACTTTTTTTTTAGAACTCTTGGGCCGCTCTTGTCCTCCGAGATAGTGAGGCGGCTGCAAAGCGGTCGCCATTTTAAGTACCACCAAGTAACTGGAGTAATCTCATGTCGAACGATAAGAGCGGAAATCCGGGTAACTTTGCAAACGACCGCGAAAAGGCCTCCGAAGCTGGGCAAAAAGGCGGTCACAACAGCGGCGGCAACTTTGCCAACGATCCGCAGCGCGCCTCCGAAGCCGGCCAGAAGGGCGGTCAGAACAGCGGCGGCAACTTCGCTAACGACCGCGAGAAAGCTTCTGAAGCCGGCCAGAAAGGCGGCCAGAACAGCGGTGGCAACTTTGCCAACGACCGCGAGAAGGCCTCTGAAGCCGGTAAAAAAGGCGGCGAGAACAGCCACGGCGGCGGCCGCAAATCGTAACACGTTAACGCATTATTGCTAACGTAAGCGAACATAAACGGAACTTGCTAAGCAAGTTCCGTTTTTTTATGCCGTTTGATTAAGCGGCATGGTAATGATGGCAAGTCGCATGGTTGTAAGTTGTACAAGTTTGGTGCAACAAGGCTGTGACTGTTCTTTGCTGTTTCGCGATCACAGATAACTTGCCGTAGCTCATCAGAGAATTATGTCAGCGGAACAGTGCTTTAGGTGTCGCAGCGGCATCCTGCCGTATCCACAGCCCTACTGCGACGAGGAGGACCGCATGACCGAGACCAACAAGCGCGAACACGAACATGACTGTCTTGAACAAGTGATCGACGGTGTCGTCGAGTTAGGCGATAACCAATCTAAGGTATCGGTTGGCGACATTCAGGACAAAATCGGTCAGCGCAGTTTCGGGCCGTTCCTGTTCGTTCCTGCAATCATCGAGATCAGCCCGGTCGGCGGTATTCCCGGCGTGCCGAGCATGCTCGCACTGATCGTCGCGTTGTTCGCCATCCAGATGTTGTTGGGTCGGCATCATTTCTGGATGCCCGGATTTCTCGCGCATCGCTCGGTCAGCGGTCAGAAGCTTGAGAAGGGCCTGAACAAAATCCGTCCGGTTGTGCGCTGGCTGGACAAAGTGAGCAATAAGCGTTTGGTCTGGGCCACCAGCAACAGCTTTCTACGAGTGATTGCGGTGCTCTGCGTAGTGCTTGCGACCTCGGTGCCTCCGCTTGAACTGTTGCCCTTCGCCAGCACCGCGCCGTTCTCGGCCATCTGCCTGTTCGGTCTGGGTATCACCACCCGAGACGGAGCAGCCATCGTCCTTGGGCTGATTGTGGCGGTCGGCGCGTTCGTGCTTGCGGGAATGGGGCTGATGGGCTGATTGCCTCGCCCCAACGCGGTCCGCCCGCTTCGTTCTATTGGCTCAGCCAGACTACTCGTCCAGGTGAGCGCTGCCTCGCGGCGCTGTGCCGGGATGGCGTGCATACAGACGCGACAGCGGTGCCGCGGACACGCCGTGAATCATGATCGATGCGAAGATCAACGCGCTCGCCGCATGCCAATAGAGCGGATCGTGCAGATGGCTATGGGCGAGCGCGGCGTAGTAGATCGCGGCGATACCCAGCGGGCCGAACCAGCCGAGGTAGAGCGAGTCGCGGGAATTGAGCGAATGGCGCCAGGTGCTGGACATCACCATCACCACCGGAGGCCTGCGCAACAGCAGAACCAGCAACGCAAGCGCCACCAGCGGCCATCCCAGCGCTACCCACTCGTGCAAGGGAAGAGCGATGCCGAAGATCACAAACATCGGCAGCGTGAATAGCTTTGCCACTGCTTCCTGGATGTTTTCTTCTTCCTGCTCTTCGTGCTTCTCGCTGAAGAGGTTGAATGCCAGCCCCGCTGCGAATACCGCCAGCACGCCATCTGTCTGCAGTAGCTTGGCGAGTCCCAGCGTCAATAGCGAGAACGCCACGGTGTAGCCCAGCAGAGAGGAACTGGCAACCAGCTTCTTGTGCTCTGCAACGGCCAGCAGCTTGGCTGCTGCAAAACCCACGATTGCGCCCATCAACGCGGCACCACCGATGCCGATCAGTACCGACTCGATGAGCCAGCGCGACCAGGCCTGATCAGGCGAATGGCTGAGCATGAGAATTGGCAGCATAACGAAGGCGTAAGCCAGGCCGTCGTTGGCTCCGGATTCGGCCGACAGGGTGTCGCGCAGCCGCAACGGGAGGTGCTGTTTTGCGAACTTGCCGGTCACGATCGAGCTGGCGACTACCGGGTCGGTCGGTGTGACCACTGCACCCAGCAGCAGGGCTGCCCACAGCGACAACCCCAGCAGCCAACCGGCCAACAGGGATGACACCAGCCACATGCCGAGCATGACGAAGATCAGCAAGAGCATGACGGGCTTGAGCATGGCCTTGAGCGCCGCACGCTGCAGGCGCAGGGCAACACCCATCAGTCCGATCGCCAGCGTCAGCCGCGCCGCTTGCTCGAGAATGCTGAAGGTCTCGCCCCAGCGTGCGAGATCGAGCCAACTCAAGCCATATGGACCGACGGCAAGGCCGACCAGCACGGCGAGCGCCGGCTCGGATACAGGGCTACGCTTGATCAGCGCCGACAGCAAGGCAATACAGACGGCAACGCCGCCCATGATGGCAAGTGCAATGTTCAGCTGGGACATGAAGGCTCCGAGTTCGCAGTACCTCTATTGCGAGGGGTGCCGGTAACAAAATGTTCCGCTAGCGGCCTGCGCGTTTCATGCACGCCAGATGGCGATCATTGACTCGATTGGCAAACCAGGCGGTCGTCAGGTTGCGTGTGATCTTCGGACTTTCCAGCCGAATGCCAGGCAGCACCGCGCGGGGCAGAGGCTTTCCTGCACGCTTCTCAGCCAAGGCGAACACGCGCTCATACAGCGTGGTTTTCTCGAATCCGTGCGTGTCGCCGCGCTCCAGTGCGTTGCGAATCGCTGTCTCGCTCATGTCGAGCTTGCCCGCTAGCGAACGAACCGCACGCTCGGTCTGGCCGGCTTTGCTGCTGCCATGAATGATCAGATCGCCATCGAGGGTCAGCTTGATCCCGCTCGCGCGGCTGACCGCGGCCTGAAACGCGGCGTTGCGGCTGGCATACCAGCCGGCATTGAAGTCTGCGAAGCGGTACAGCGGCTGGGTGTAACTAGCGGGGTAGTCCAGCAGATGTGCAATGCCGAAGTACATACCGCCGCGGCGAGTGAACACCTCATCCCGGATAGAGCCTTCACGGCGGTAGGGATAGTCGCGTGCGCGGTCTTCGGCGAAGGCGATACTGACTTGCATGGGGCCACCGGTCTTGACTGGGTTGAGCGTGCCGAACAGCTGTTTGCCGAGCGGCATGATGCCGAGGAAGTCGTCGAAGATTGCGCTCAGCTGTTCTTCAGTGCGCACCGCCGCGAGGCGCTGGCTGTAGGTCTTGCCGTTGGGTGATTGAACGTCCAAGGCCGCATCTACGATAAAGCGTGGGACATGCAGTCGGGACGCGCGCCGGTAGATCTCATCGCGGGCAATTTTCGCCAGGCCTGGGACCGGTGGGGTCGCCTGGAAAGTGGATTCCTGCACCGTGACGGCCAGGACGGCGCAGAGGTTCTCGTTAGTCGGCGGGATCGCCAGCGCATCGAAGGCGGCGTAGATGTCGGTGGCCCAGCCCTGTCGATTCGGGATGTTGCTGGGGATCAGCCGGACGATCTTGGCGCGGACTTCGTCCGGCCGGGGCGCAGGCACCTCCGGTTTTTGCGTGCCGCAGCCGGCCAGGCCGAGCATCAAGGCGCTGGTGAGCGTAACGGCGAGTCGGCGCGCAGCCCGGCTGGAGAGAGTCGGCGTTGGTGCGTGCGAGTCGACAGTCGAACGCTGTCGAGTTGAGAACTGAAAAATCATGCGGTCCCATCTGGATACGTGGTTCAGGTTCCGACAGTAAAACAGACGCAGCCGTTCTGCAGCCGCTGAGGTGCTGTTCACTGCCGGTGAACTTGCGAGGTTCCCGCTGTCCGAAACCTGACGAGCCACCGGGCGTGCCGGTGGCGCCAAACACCGACGAGCACCTGACCTCATGAGCGAATCGCACTTCGACGTTCGGCGACTCGAACGTTACGACAGCACCACCCGTGAATACTTGCTGGCCATCATCACAGATGAAGACCACGCGTCCCAGGTTGAACTGGACAGCGGCCAAATCGCCTGGCAATCAACCCTGCGCCATGATCGACTGCACCGTGACGTCGACCCGCAAACGGGCAAGCCAAACTACCGTTTCGAGGACATCCCTGAGCATGAGGGTGGCGAGTTTCAGCTAGTCAGCCTGATCGCCGAGGGCGGGCGCGGCGCTGAATTCTCCGAGCTGGCCATGTTCGGCAAGCGCTTGGTGACCTTCGACGACCGCACCGGATTGGTCTGTGAGATCCGCGACCAGAACCAGCTGGTGCCTCGAAACATTCTCATGACCGGCAGCGGCGACGAAGCCTTCAAGGGTTTCAAAGCGGAGTGGGCAACGCTCTACAACGACAAATTGGTCGTCGGCAGCCACGGCAAGAGGGCCTCTGAGGAGTGGGTGAAGCTGCTCGACCGCCACTACGCCGTACAAAGCGTGGACTGGTCGGAGCGCTATCAACGCATCCGCGACGCGCTGGGCGTCGGGCCGGACGGCTATGTGATCCACGAGGCGGCCGAGTGGCACCCGTATCGCCGTGAGTGGCTTTTCTTTCCGCGCAAGATCTCGACCGAGCCATTCGACGAGGCGATCGATGAGCGGGAGCGTGGCGCCAACACCTTGATTATTGCCAACGAAGACTTCAGCCAGATCCGGACCCTTGAGGTTGGTCAGCGGGTTCCTGAGCGGGGCATTTCATCGTTTAAGATACTGCCGGGCCATCCCAACGAGTGCGTTGGCCTGAAAAGCGTCGAGATCGGCTCTCGAACCGAGAGCTACCTGTTCTGCTTCAACCTCGACGGCGAGGTGCTGCAGGACGATATCTTCATTGGTGATTACAAGTGCGAGGGTTTGGAAATTCTCTGATGGCCGTTCCCGTTGCCCCGAAGGCCATTGCTCGCCATGCCGAAACACAGCAGGCTGCCAATCAATCGCCCCGTTTTCGGCTACGCTGAGGTTCCCGACTGCCGTTACAGATTCGACCATGCATCAGCACGTCCTCGCCCAGTCTCGTTCAGCTTCGGAGTCCAGTTTCTGGCGCGATGAGGCGCTGCCGTTCATCGAGTCGCGCACTGTAGAAGATGGCCGCCGCGTCTGCTATGCGCGGCACAGCCACGAAACCTTCTCCATCGGGTTGATCGACAGCGGCGCCAGTACCTGCATCAACGGCGACCATCAGTGCCGCGTCGAAGCCGGCACGCTGGTGCTAATGAACCCCGGCGATGTACACGCCTGCAATCCGATCCAGAATCAGCCATGGGCGTATCGCATGCTTTATGTCGATGCTGGCTGGATGAGTCAGTTGCAGGACGACCTGGGGATGGGGGGCGGCGGTTTTCGCTGCTTCGCCCCAATAATGACCCGCGATCCGCTGCTGCAGTCGGGCTTTCGCCGCTTTCATGCAGTGCTCGTCGATGACAACGCCGACTTGCTGCAAAAGGAAACCGCCGCCGTATCTTTCTTCTCTTTGCTGCACGAGCGACTAGGGCTCGAGGTCGGGCTCCCGGAGAGTGACCTGAAACTGCAGCGTGCCGCCGAGTTCATCGCCGACAATTATCAGCGCTCCCTCAAGCTGGGCGAGATCAGCCTCATGGCAGGCGTCTCACCGTCGAGCCTCATCCGCGCCTTCAAAAAACAGTTCGGGATGACTCCACATGCCTATCTGACCAATCGGCGCGTGCAGTTTGCGCGCGCCGAGCTGCGGCGTGGCCGGCCTATTGCAGATGTGGCGCTGGATGCGGGGTTTGCTGACCAGGCGCACCTGCAGCGCGCCTTCAAGCAACTGCTGGCCGCCACGCCCGGGCACTATCGGACAGGAAGCCGAAACGTGCGCCACGACACCCGTCAGGTCAGCAGCAGGTAAGCCGCGCTGGCGACCAGCAGCGCTGCCATCACCCGATTGAACAGCCGTACCCGTGCGGGCTTGTCGAGATGTTGCCGCAGGAAGGTGCCCGCATACGCCCAACACGCCAGTGAGGCATAGCAGATCACGAAGTAGATCGCTGCGAAGCGCCAGACTGAGGGCGCGTCGCCCGCGGCAGCGAACAAGCCCATGCCCGCTACCGAGGCCAGCCAGGCTTTGGGATTGAGCCACTGCATCGCTGCGCCATACAGCATCGTCGGCCGCATCGCAGGCTTGTCTGCATTCAGGCGACCGTTGTCTGCGGCCAGCCGAAACGCCATGTACAGCAGAAATGCCACGCCAGCCAGCTTGATCGACTCGGTCAGCCAGGGCCAATGATCGAGAAGTTCGTTCAGCCCCAGCCCGATCAGCAACAGTAGCAGCGTGAAGCCAATGGTTGCGCCGCTGACGTGACGCATGGCTGGCCGCAAACCGAACTGCGCGCCAGCGCTTAGCGCGACGATGTTGACCGGGCCGGGCGATATGGAGGAAGCCAGCGCGAAGGCGGCCATGGACAGCAAAAGACTCATCGAAAGCTCCTGAAAGTACGCATGAACATCAGCGCGACGATAGGAGCGGGAACTGCCGCGGTATTGAAGAAAATGCGCGTTGTGCGGCTTACCAGCGCAACAGTCGTGGGCCGAGGAGGGCGCCGACGGCGGTGGGTATGAGCATGCCGAGCACATACCAAACGGCCCAGAAGGCGACACTCATCTCAGGACAATGCAGGCTGTAGGCTAGGGTTGCCATCGAACCGGCCAACAACCCCCCGGCTGCGCCGGCAAGACGCAGCCGGGTCGGCGCAAAGCCGCGGATTGCCCAGAACACGCAGACGAACGCTGGAATCGACAGTAGCGCAATGTTCACCGGGCAGACTCGCCAGGTTTCTCCGAAAATCAGTGCCCAACGGTTATGGGCCGAAACGCTGAGCAACAGGCCCAACGCCGCCAGCCAAACCGCTACCACCGGCGCTGCGACAGTGACCCAGCCGTTACCCACAGGCGCTCCCGGTCTGGCCAGTCGCGTGGTTACCAGCAGAGCGCCCGCAAGCAGGCTCGCCGGCAGCGCAAGCTTGGCCCAGAACAGCGGTGTCGCCGCGACTTGCCCAATGTCCGGGCGAATGCCGAAGCCCGTCAGTAACACCAGCAATGCCAGCGCCAGCCCGAGGACCAGGGCTGTACCAAAGCGGCGCGTGACGATCTGCCGATCCACGGGCGGTGCGTGGTTGGCGAGCATGTTGATCAGCTCGTCGGTCTTCATCGATGACCTCCAATCAGGGCGGCCAGCGCTTTCAGTCCGCGGTGAACGCCCACCTTGACTGCTGAAGCCGAAAGACCGGTACGTCGAGCGGTTTCTTCCACCGAAAGCCCCTGTAATTTGACGTGAAAAATGGGCAAGCGTTGCTTGTCCGGCAGTTGATCGAGCAGCCGCGCCAGGTCCCGCTGCGCCTGTTGGGCCTGATGATCTTCGTCGGCCAGCAGCTCTTCTTGGTCGCTAAGGGGATCGTTCAAGGCGTCGTGCCTTGCATGGGCCCGGAAATGATCCATCAGTTTGTAGCGGGCAATCGCCTGTACCCAGGCTGTCACCGGTTGCTCGGACCGATAGGTATGCCGCGCGTTGTGCACCGCAAGCAACGCTTCCTGGAGTAGGTCTTCGACCTCGGGCGATTGCAGCCTGCGCCTGAGAAAACTGCGCAGATGTGCGCTGAGCAGCGTCAGGAATTGCCGGTACGCCGCCTCGTCGCCGTCCAGCCCCAGCAGTAGCAGCTGTTGCAGATGGGCTTCGCGTGCCTTCAACGCCTCGTGACTGGTAGTTCGTTGCATCGGTCGCTCTGGTTACACGCAAGGAAAAAATCGATGCTGCCCGTCCTTTGCCTCCAGCCAACGGCAGGGCGGGGCGCGCCGCTACGGTAGGTCGAGACGGAAGAATTCTCAAAGATATATTTCTTGCTGCTGCTGTAACCAATCGACCGTACTGGGCGAACTACTGGTCGAGCTGCCAGTAAAACCACTGGCAGCAACACCGCATGGAGAAACAACCGATGAACAATCTCGCCCTTGCTGCTGCAGCCGTTGCGCTTGCATCCATCGCCGCCGGTGCCACGGCTGCGGAAAAGACCGAAGGTGCCATGGAGAAATGCTATGGCGTCGCGCTCGCCGGTCAGAACGATTGCAAGGCTGGTGCGGGCACCAGCTGCGCCGGCAGTTCGAAGGTGGATTACCAGGGCAATGCCTGGAAGAACGTACCCGCAGGGACCTGCACCTCGATCAAGACACCCGAAGGCATGGGTTCGCTGACGCCGATCGAATCCTGATAGGAGGTTCCGCATGAGCGTGTCGGCTCTGGGAGCAGGCCTGGGACTCAAGCCTGAGCACTATGAGGCGGCGCACGACTGTGCAGCGCCGGGGCTCTGGTTCGAAGTGCACCCGGAGAACTACATGCTCGGCGGCGGTCCTCGTCTGGCCTGGCTAGACGCTATCGGCGAGCGCCATCCGCTTTCACTGCATGGCGTATCGCTGTCGCTGGCGGCCGATTGCCCGCCGGACGAGGCCCATCTGCAACGCCTCAGGACGCTGGTCGAGCGCGTTCAGCCGGCCCTAGTTTCCGAACACCTGGCCTGGTCCGCCTGGCGAGGTCAGTACAATCCCGATCTCCTGCCGTTTCCGCGTACCGGTGCAGCCTTGAACCGTATCGTCGACAACGTTCAGCGCACCCAGGAACGCCTCGGGCGACAGATTGCGGTGGAAAATCCCAGCCACTACCTGCACCTCGACGGGCATGAGTGGGATGAAATCGAGTTTCTCACCGAGCTGTCGCGCCGCAGTGGCTGCGGCCTGTTGCTGGACGTCAACAACGTACACGTCAGCGCCCACAATCTCGGCTTCGATGCCGCTGCCTATATCGACGGTTTTCCCGCTGAAGCCTTACTGGAAGTGCATCTGGCCGGACATAGGCAGGACAGCTCGGAGCTCTCAGGGCTATTGATCGACTCCCACGACGCGCCGATAGCTGACGCCGTCTGGTCGCTTTATGAACGGTTGATCGAGCGCATTGGCCCGCGGCCCACACTGATCGAACGTGACGACCAGTTGCCAACCTTCGCCGAACTGTTGGTCGAGCGCGACCACGCGCAGCGACTGCTGGAAAGGAGGAGGGCGGCATGACGCGCTCGCTCGCCGAGTTTCAGGATGGCTTGACCGAAGCGCTATGGGCCAGCGAACCCATGGCGACTAACTCGACCGCTGCCGCCCCCCCAGCTGATTGGCTGGCGAGGCTTATCGCGCAGCCGGGGTTCGCGGTGTACCGCAACACCGTGATGAAAGGGTGTGTAGATGCCTTGCGTGCGAACTTTCCGACGGTCGAGCGGCTGGTAGGCGCCGAGTGGATGAGCGCAGCGGCCTGCGTTTTCGCGCAGCAGTGCCCTCCGACCCAGCCGCAGTTGATCAGCTATGGCGATGGCTTTGCAGACTTTCTGCAGCGTTTCGAACCTGCCCGCGATTTGCCGTACCTCGCCGAGATCGCGCGCCTTGATCGCCTGTGGCTTGAGGCGTTTGCCGCGGCGGAACAACCTCGACTGGAACTACATACGCTGAGCTCGATGACGCCGATCCAGCTGGCCGAATTGCATTTGCGACCCCATGCAGCGGCGCGCTGGCATTGGTCCGTTTTGCCGGCGTTCAGCCTATGGCGTTGCAACCGCGAAGGCATCGAACTGCCTGATCCACTGCTCTGGCAGGGCGAGGGCACGTTGCTCTGCCGGCGAGAGAACCGTGTCGTCTGGCAGCCCTTGAGCGTTGGCGGCTGTACCTTTCTCGACGCCTGCGCCGATGGCCATACGCTTGCCAGCGCATCGGATCTTGCGCTCGAGGCCCAGCCCGCGCTGGATTTCAATGCACTGCTGGCGTGCCTGTTTGCCGCTCGGGTCTTCGCCATCGATTGATCAGCAACTGGAGTGACCGACATGCACACCCTGCACAGGAACCCAGCCAGCCCGACATCGAGTCCGTTGCAGCACTGGAATCGACTCGCCGTATGGCTGCAACACCACACCAGCGACTCGATGTTGGGTCTGGTGGCGCGCTTGGCCATCGCCGCAGTGTTCTTTTATTCGGGGCGAACCAAGGTCAGCGGCGTTCTTACAATCAAACCCAGCACCTTCAGCCTGTTCGAAACCGAGTACGCGCTGCCGCTGTTGTCGCCTTATCTTGCAGCGCATCTGGCCACCTATGCCGAGCATCTGTTCCCACTGCTGCTGGTGCTCGGCCTGTTGGCGCGGCTATCGGCATTGGCCCTGCTCGGCATGACGCTGGTGATCCAGCTCTTCGTTTACCCCGATGCCTGGCCTACGCACCTGACCTGGATCGGCCTGATGCTGGTCGTTATCGGCCGTGGCGCTGGGCGTTGGTCGGCTGACCGGATGTTGGGCATTCGCTGAGGCGGCATGGTTGAGCGCCCGCTGTACCGTCGCAGGCTAAACTCAGCGCACCGTTTGCAGTCCAACGCGCTGTCTCCACACCGGAGTCGCCGCGCCGTTCTGCGCATTCACAACGGGAGATTCGATGGCCTCTATCGACTTGCTGATCAGCGACTGCGACGGTGTGATCGTCGACAGTGAAATCATCAGCCACCGCGTCCTGTTCGAGGCCCTGAGCCTGCATGTACCCGCCGAGCAGCTGCATGCCGCGCTGGAAGGGACCTTCGGTCTGACCGTTCCGAGCATTATCGATCTGATCGAAAAACGCTTCGACCTGACCATGCCGGAGACTTTCGATGCCGATCTACGCCGGCAGAGCGAGAAGGTCGTGGCGGAAGAAGTCCAGGCGATCCCAGGCGTGCGCGAAGCGCTGCTGGCCATCAAGCTGCCGCTGGCGGTGGCATCCAATAGCCGTTTGCACAACGTTCAAGTATCGCTGCAGCGTGCCGGCCTGACCGAACGGGTGGCCGGCAATATCTTCTGCGCCGAAATGGTCCGCTCACCGAAACCAGCGCCCGACGTGTACTTGCTGGCTGCCGAGCGCATGGGCGTCGCGCCGGGTCATTGTCTGGTCGTCGAAGACAGCCCGACTGGCGTGCTGGCGGCGCGTACGGCAGGCATGCAGGTGATCGGTTTTACCGGCGCCAGCCACATTCCAGCTGGGCATGACCAAGCGTTGCGTGAGCTGGGCGTAGCCGCCGTGATCAATCACATGCGTGACCTGCCCGCAACGGTCGAGGCGCTGGCCCGCTAAGCGCTGGCGGCCGAGGCGGGAAGAAACCGTCAAGCCTACGCAACGGTCCCTCAGCGCGCTTGTCTGTAGTGAAACGGACGTATTGCGAGCAACAGATGATTGAGCGTTGGAAGTGGTTTGTCATCCGCATCAGTAAGCGGCCCTGGTTCCGGGCCAGCTTGTATTCGGTATTGGGGATTGCTACCGCGCTGGTGGCGCTGGTGGCGGCGCCTTACATTCCCGAAGACGTGCCGACCAAGATCGGTTCCGATGCGGTCGACAACATTCTCGGCGTGTTGGCATCCAGCATGCTCGCCGTCACCACCTTCTCCCTGAGCATCATGGTGGCGGCCTACGGCTCGGCAACGAACAACGTCACGCCGCGCGCCATTTCCCTGTTGGTCGAAGACCCGACCACACAGAACACGCTCTCAACCTTTGTCGGCTCGTTCATTTTCAGCCTGGTTGGCATCATCGCGTTAAGCACCGGCCTTTACGGCGACAACGGGCGCGTAGTGCTGTTCGCGGCGACGATCTTCGTGGTCATCCTGGTGGTGTACGCGCTGTTGCGCTGGATTGATCAATTGTCCGGGCTGGGCCGCGTTGCCGAAACCACGGCCAGGGTCGAGAAGGCCGCCACCCAGGCGCTGTGCCAACGAATGGAGCAACCCTTTCTGGGCGGACGACCGCTGGAAGTCGATCCCAAAGCCCTGCCGGGCGCGCGCCCGTTGTATCCGCAAAAGATCGGCTTCGTGCAGCATATCGACATGCCCGCGCTGGGCGAACTGACCCAGTCGGAGGATCGCGCGGTTTATATATGCGTACTTCCCGGGATCTTTGTGGAGCCGTCGCAGCCAATCGCCTGGTCGGTGGGGATCGGTGAAGACTGCGACGACGCGCTGCGCGATGCTTTTGTCATCGGCGCGCAGCGGACCTTCGACCGAGACCCCCGGTACGGCATTATCGTCATGGCCGAGGTCGCCTCGCGTGCGCTGTCGCCCGCCATCAACGACCAAGGCACCGCAGTTGATGTGATTGGCCGGGGCGTTCGCGTGCTGTCGCACTTGTCCAGGCCGACGCCGCCGGAAGATCCAAAGTTCGACCGCGTATTCGCGCCGGGGCTGAGCGCAGCGGACATGCTCGACGATTTCTTTACACCCATCGCACGGGACGGTGCTGCGATCATCGAGGTGTGCATACGCTTGCAGCAAGCGCTGGCGTCATTGGGTCGACTCGGCGATGCGGCGGTTGCTCTTGCAGCGAACCGACATGCCTCGATGGCACTCAGACGTGCAGAGGCGGCGCTGACAATGCCGGACGACTATCAACGGGTGTGTCAGGCTGCAGACGCCGCCGGACTGTTGGACACCTCAAACCAGCAGGGGAAATAGAGTTTTGTGACGCTGAATGCGAGGGCGCTGCTGTTGAAACCTTACTTTTCCTTTACGCCCGCTACACACGAAGCTGACTGTCTTCGGCGTAAAGTCTGGTTCAGGCTGACGGAACAGCCAGCTCCCTTGGGTGGGTTTGCCGCAAACCGGCTGTCAGCTTAGAGTCAGCCATTGTGCATGCGGCAACCCGCTGCTTTTTTTGACCAGGAATCGGCTGTGGCGCGAGACCGGTCGTTTTTAACCCCATTTTTTCATCGTGGAGAGACCAGTCCCTATGATTCTTCGTAGAAACTTCCTGGCTGCCGTGGCCGGTGTAGCGCTGTTCGGACAGACGCTCATTGCCCACGCCGACCTGCCGGACTTCACGCCTCTGGTGGAGGATGCTTCGCCCGCAGTGGTGAACATCAGCACCAAGCAGAAGCAGCCGATGCGCGGCCACGCGCAGGCACAAATGCCTGATCTAGAGGGCATTCCGCCCATGTTCCGCGAGTTTTTCGAGCGCGGAATGCCTCAGCAGCCCGAGCGTCGCCGCGAAGCTCAATCGCTAGGTTCGGGTTTCATCATTTCTGAGGACGGCTATGTCCTGACCAATAACCACGTCGTGGCCGACGCTGATGAGATCATGGTGCGCTTGCCGGATCGTAGCGAGATGCAGGCCAAGCTCGTAGGAGCCGACCCGCGCAGCGACGTTGCCTTGCTGAAAATCGAAGGGGACGGCCTGCCGACCGTGAAGATTGGCAGCTCCGAAGAGTTGAAAGCAGGCGAGTGGGTTGTCGCGATCGGTTCGCCGTTCGGTTTCGATCACACGGTGACAGCAGGCGTGGTCAGCGCCAAAGGTCGCAGCTTGCCGAACGAAAGTTATGTTCCGTTCATTCAGACCGACGTGGCGATCAATCCGGGTAACTCGGGCGGTCCGCTGTTCAATCTCGACGGCGAGGTGGTAGGCATCAACTCGCAGATCTTCACCCGTTCCGGTGGGTTCATGGGCCTGTCGTTTGCGATCCCGATCGACGTCGCAATGGACGTGGCCAATCAGCTGCGTGAAGACGGCAAGGTCAGCCGCGGTTGGCTTGGTGTCGTCATTCAGGAAGTGAACAAGGACCTCGCCGAGTCCTTCGGCCTGGAACGTCCTGCTGGTGCGCTCGTCGCCCAGGTGATGGATGGCGGTCCGGCTGCCAAGGGCGGCCTGAAAGTTGGCGACGTGATCTTGAGCGTTGATGGCAAGTCGATCGATATGTCCGGTGATTTGCCGCATCTGGTTGGCGCGATGAAACCAGGCAGCAAGGCTAAGCTGGAAGTGGTGCGCGATGGCCAGCGCAAGACGCTGAACATCGACATCGGTGCGCTGCCTGAGGATGGCGACGTGCTGGCCTCTGCAGATGGTTCGAGCACCAAGAGCCAGAGCAATAACCGCCTGGGTGTTTCGGTTACCGAACTCTCCGACGCGCAACGTCAGGCGCTGGAGATCTCCGGTGGCGTAGTGATCAACGACATCAGCCAGGGCCCGGCAGCGATGATCGGCCTGCGTCCGGGGGATGTCATCACGCACCTGAACAACGAAGCGATAGATTCCGTTAAGACGTTCAGCCAGGTGGTCAAGGACCTGCCGAAGAACCGTTCAGTATCGATGCGGGTACTGCGCGACGGCCGCGCCAGCTTCATCACCTTCAAACTGCCGAAGTAAGCAGTCGCAAGCAAGACCAGAAGGCCCGCCATGTGCGGGCCTTCTTGCATCTCCAGGGGCGATATTGGTTCGTAAGCGCCCGGCTCGGCGGCACAGCAGGCGAACTCCTCGGCCCGGCAGTGGCTCCATATGGTTTGAGTAAAGCTCTGGAGGTTTCTATGAACCCGTCTCTGACGCTGGGATTATTGCTGCTACCGGCGGTGGCCATGGCTGAGCCGCTGCACCTTGAACGTGAGCTGAATGAATTGCGTGTCGATGTCGAGGTCAGTGAGCTCGAAACCGACACCCAACCCGGTATCGAGTCCGGGCTGGTGCAGGTACTGATCACCAATCACGAACGCTTCAAGGTGGCGTGCCAGCTCCATCCCGGCGAAACTGAAGCCTCGCCCGGCCTGGATAGCACGCCCATCACCATCATCGCGCCGGAGGGCCGCCGTGCGCTCACCATGAGCGGCGAGTACGGCGACTCAACGTTGAATGCGCTGTTGACCTGCATTCGGGACGAGTGACGCCCGGCCGGTCCGGTAATAGCGCCTGCCTGATCTTGATGTTGATGCATTCCCGCTCGGCTATGGCACGGCACGGCCAAAGGTGCAAATGGAACCTGTTTGGTACCCGGGTTTCCAAGTGCAATGCGCGCCGTCAAACGATCACTTAAGCTAGCGCGCCGCGCTGTACTCGTTTCGGCAGAAATATTTCGCGGCTGATCCGTCCGGGCGTCAAAGGAAGCCATATCTTGAATCACGCAACGGGAGCCAAGTCAGTACGGTCGGTACCGTTGCGCAGTCGGTTGTTGACCATTGCACTGGCAGGGATTCTGCCGCTGGCGCTGGTGGCCGGGCTGGGCATGCTCTCGATCGTCTCTGAACAGACGGAGTTGGCCAAGCAGCGCAGTCTTGAAGCTACGCGCCTCGCCGCGACGGCCGTTGAGGTCGAGCTGAGCCGGTCGCTCAATGTGCTCCAGGCGTTGTCGCAGTCGCCACTGCTCGATGACGGCGATATCGATGGATTCGCCGATATGGTTCGCCGCGTGTTGCCCTCGGTGCCCAGCTGGTATGCCTTGCTGATCGTCAGCCCTGAAGGTGAGGTGCTGAGGCGGGTTTCGCTGCACAATCCTCCAGCTTCCAGAACCATCGCCGAGCCGCGCAGCTTCGCTGAGGTCATCCGAACAGGCAAACCGCAGGTTGGGAGCATGAGCAAGGGACCCGGCGGCGTCTGGGGCGTCCCTTTGCGTGTGCCAGTACACCAGGGCGACACAGTTCACTACGTACTGACTGCTGTGCTCAGGCCCCAGGGTGTCGCTGATGTGATCGCCAACCGAAGGTTACCGGCCGGCTGGGTCAACACTGTGCTGGACTCCAATGGTTTGCGTATCGCGCGCTCGCTGAATCACGAGGAGACGCTGGGGATGCCGGCTTCGCCCACGCTGGCGGCCATCCTGCAGGAGAACTCAGGCGAGGAGGGGATCGGCCTGTCCATGACCATGGAAGGCAATTCGGTCTACACCTCTTTTGTGAGATTGCAGCCGTCCGGCTGGGTGGTGGCGACCGGCGTTCCCACCGAAGTTGTCGAAGCCGGGGCGACGCGTGTCTATACGCTTTACGGTGGCGGGTTGCTGCTGTCGCTGGTGTTTGCGGTGACGGCGGCACTGTTCGCAACACGTCGAATCAACGTCCCGATGCGGCATCTGCGGCGGGCGGCTCAGGCGATTGGTCATGGGCAGGCGTTCAAGGCGCCTGAAAGCGAGATCGAAGAAATCCGTGAAGTCGGGCGCGCGCTCGAAAGCGCCGCGCAGGCGCGTCTGTCGAGCGAGGCCGAGCGTGACAACATGCTTTCGCGGCTGGAGCTGGCGCAGCAGGATCTGACCCAGCAGGTCAGCGATCTGGAGTTGGTCCAGGATCTGAGCAATCGCCTGCTACAGATGCCTGCACTGGGCGACCAGTTGCAAGCGATCATCGACGCCCTGTGCACGCTGCACGGCGCCGCGCATGGGCTGCTGGCGCTCAGCGACGGTTCGGCCGCCTTGCGCATTCATGCCTCGAGGGGCTTTTCAGTTGCTTCGTTGGCGATCATGGATGAAGCGCAGCCCGGCCTGGGTGCCTGTGGTATAGCGGTGCAAAAAGGGGAGCGCGTGGTGGTGACTGATACCGAAGCCGACCCCTGCTTCAGTGAGTTTGTCTCCGTTGCGCGCAGCGAGGGATTTCGTTCGGTTCACAGCACGCCCATTCGGCACAGCGACAACAGCGTACTCGGGACGCTTACGGTACAGCTCAAAGAGGCGCGATCCCCAACGGAAAGAGAGATTCGGCTGGCCGATGTCGTAGCGGGCCTGGCCGCGGTATTCATCGACCGGGCGCGGGCACAGACCAAGGCGGGTATGTTGGAGCAGCGCCTACAGGTAGCGCTGAACTCGTCCACCGTGCCCTTTGCAGTCCTGTCTCCCCATCGGAACCCGGCGGGCGAGGTGGACGACTTCTGCTTCGATTTCATCAACCTCACTGGCGCATCCAGCCTGCGCGGAACAGTCGACGAGCTGACTGGGCGGCGACTGCGCGAGGTGCTTGGCGAGGCCGCCAATCCGCAAGCATTGAAGACCTTGCTGGAGGCGGCCCGGTTTCAGCAACCGCGTGATTTGGAACTGCGCAGCACCGGGTTTGACAGCGAGCGCTGGGTGCGTTTGATCGCGACGCCGTTCGATCAAAGCCTGGCCGTATGGTTCGCTGACGTATCCCAGGCCAAGCATCACGAACAGGAAATTCGTGAATCTGCACGGCGCAAGGATGAGTTTCTCGCGACCCTGGCCCATGAGCTGCGCAACCCGTTGGCACCCATTCGCCTGGCTGCCGGCATTTTTGGTTCTGCGGCGGCAAGCGATGCGCAGAAACTCCGTAGCCAACAAATCATCGAGCGGCAGGTGCGGCATATGGCGCTGCTGCTCGACGATCTGTTCGACATCTCCCGCATCACGCTTGGCAAGCTGGTTCTGCGCAAGGAGCAGGTGGATCTGCGAACCATCATCGAGGCGGCCATCGAGACTGCCCGAGAGAAAATCGAGGCAAAGCAACATGAGCTGGTCGTGGCGCTGCCGGCCAGTCCTATTGTGCTGGACGCCGATCCGCTTCGCCTCGAGCAGATTCTGACTAACCTGCTCAACAACGCCGCTAAATTCACCCCCAACGGCGGCTGCATTCGCATCACGGCGACACGGGATGGTGACGCCGCCAAGGTTTCGGTGATCGATAACGGCCTGGGTATCGCGCGGGAACACCTCAGATTGATCTTCGAACGGTTTGCGCAGGTGCCCGTCGCCGGGACGCACATCAATTCCGGCCTGGGGATCGGCCTGGCACTGGCCAAAGGCTTGGCGAAGCTGCACGGAGCGGACCTTCGGGTACGCAGCGAAGGGCTCGGCCATGGCGCGGAGTTCAGCCTGACCCTGCCGGTTCTGTCTGCCAGCACTGCTGACGCAAGCCGTGATCTCAGCGAAAGCGTCACGCTGAACAAGCGGCTCGTTTTGGTTGCCGACGATAACCGGGACATTGCCGAAACCATGGCCGAGATCCTTCGGCTGGAGGGCCACGAGGTGCACTTGGCGTTTGACGGCAGCGAAGCGTTCGAACGTTATCTGCAGCTCAAGCCAGAGGTTGTGGTGCTGGACATCGGTATGCCCGGCCAACGGGGTGACGAAGTGGCGCGGATGATCCGCGCCCATCCCACCGGCGCCAGTGTGCGGTTGATCGCCATCACCGGCTGGGGCCAGCCGAGTGATCGGGAGCAGGCCTTGGCGGCAGGCTTCGATATTCATATGACCAAGCCGGTCGACCTGAGCCAGCTGATTAAGATAGTCGGCGGCTGAGGCCAAGCAACGATGGGGCGGGGCTATCTTCTGTCCCGGAACTGCGGTAGAAACGCGCATGTAGCTGCAACGCGCGCTGATTGTTGCACCGTAGCTGTGCAATTTCAGGTTCGGTAGAGCGGCTGCAGCCAGCCGCGGCGAGCCAGCGTCGCTTGGCGCGCATTGTGCAAAAGCTGTAATGGTAGAACCGCCGTGAGCAGCCGCTCATGGCAAAGAAGTGATATCGGGAGAGACTGCAGCGGCTTGGTCGTGTGCAGCGCCGAAGGAGCAACCGCCCCGGAAACTCTCAGGCAAAAGGACCGTTATCACAGGTGAACTCTGAAGAGCCGCCGGGCCCGTCGTCGCCCGTCGCACCGAAGGAGCAAGCGAGCGCCGCTCGTGAAACTCTCAGGTCCAGAACAGAGGGGGCGCCTGATCCGCATGTCGCGGACGGGCTCTGACCCTTGACGTTCTGGAGCTGCACGCATGAAAAAGATAGCTGTCATTGGTGGCGGTATCACCGGCATCACCACTGCCTACGCGCTGGCCAAGCGTGGTTTCGCCGTCACTCTTTTGGAGAAGCATCGCTACGCAGCGATGGAAACCTCGTTTGCCAATGGCGGTCAGCTGTCCGCCTCCAACGCCGAAGTTTGGAATCACTGGTCGACCATTCTCAAGGGCATCAAGTGGATGCTCAAAAGCGATGCACCGCTGCTGGTCAATCCCAAGCCCAGCTGGCACAAGCTGTCCTGGTTCGCCGAGTTCATCGGCTCCATCCCGCAGTACCGCCAAAACACCATCGAAACGGCTCGCATGGCTATTGCCGCTCGGGAGCACCTGTTCGCCTGGGCCGAGGAAGAGGGCATTGATTTCGACCTGAAAAAGGCCGGCATCTTGCACATCTACCGCGACAAGGCCGGTTTCGAGCATGCCGGCAAAGTCTCGACATTGCTGGCTCAGGGTGGCTTGCCCCGGCGTAGCGTGACACCAGACGAAATGCGTGCCATCGAGCCGACGCTGGCAGGGCAATACTATGGCGGCTACTACACCGAGTGCGATTCCACGGGCGACATCCACATGTTCACCAACGGCCTCGCGGCAGCCGCCATACGCTTAGGCGTCGACTGCCGTTACGACCAGAACGTGAAAGCCGTTGCCACCGATGGCAAGGGTGCCAGCGTGACCGTCGCGGCTTCGGGTGGCGAAGAGCGCCTGCAGTTTGATGGCATCGTTGTCTGCGCCGGAACCGCCAGCCGCGCGTTGGCCGCCCAACTTGGCGATCGGGTGAACATCTATCCAGTGAAAGGCTACTCGATCACGGTCAACCTCAACGACGAGACCAGCCGCGCAGCAGCGCCTACCGTCAGTTTGCTGGACGATGAAACCAAGCTGGTCACCAGCCGCCTGGGTGACAGCCGCCTTCGGGTAGCCGGCACCGCCGAGTTCAACGGCTATAACCGCGACATCCGCGCCGATCGGATCCGTCCGCTGGTGGACTGGGTGGCTGAATGCTTCCCGGGCGTCAGTACTCAGAGCGTGGTGCCTTGGGCTGGCCTGCGGCCGATGATGCCGAACATGATGCCCAAGGTCGGACGCGGCAGCTCACCCTGTGTGTTCTACAACACCGGCCACGGCCATCTCGGCTGGACGCTCTGCGCCATTACTGCCGACATGCTGGGTGACGTGGTGAGCGAGTCCATGGGCAGCGCTCGGTCGTCGACTCCTGCCGCTAGCGGTCAACCGGCCCACGCCTGATCTGCTTGACGGCTGCCCCTCGGGCTGCAGCCGTCATCGGTGCGAATACGTCTGTTTGTGGAGCGGCCGCTGAATGGGCTGCTCTCTCTATTCAATCCCGCAAGCGGGCGGATGCCTGCTCAGAGATCGCTCTCAGTCGTCACGGGTCAGCACTTCCAGCAGCTCGATCTCGAACAGCAGGTTCGAGTTCGGCGCGATGTGCTCACCTACCTGCCGGTCGCCATAGGCGAGGTGGGCGGGAACGAAAAGCCTGCGTTTGCCGCCAACCTTCATGCCCATGAGCCCCAGGTCCCAACCCTTGATAACGCGACCGGTGCCGATCACGCACTGAAACGGCTTGCCGCGATCATAGGACGAGTCGAAGGTACGGCCGTCTTCGAGTTGGCCACGGTATTGCGTGGTGATCAGGGCGCCTTTGACCACGGCCTTGCCGTCGCCGAGCTGGATGTCTTCAATCCGCAGTTCGTTGCTCATCGTGTCTCTCGTGATGTCTTTTCTGGCTACGCCTTTAAACCAGCAATTGACGGGTGCTGGCGATAAGTTGGTGCACCTGCTTTTCCACCTCTGGTGTCGTGGGGATTTCCGGACCGCGGCCGCGCGGACAGGGCAGGCTGGCCGTGGTGCCGAACAGCCGACAGATCAACGGGCGTTGTTCGTAAGCCTCGCAGCCGTTCGGCCCGAGGTGAACGCAGTTCCAGTGCGCCATCGCCGCGTCATGTGCGGCAACGCTCCTGTGCGGCAAGCGGGCCATTTCTTCGGAGGAGGCAGTGACCGGGCCACAGCAATCGTGGCAGCCGGGTTCGCAGGCGAAACCCGGAATTTGCCGGCGAAGGTGATCGATCTTGCGGTTGGTACAGGTCATGCGAAGCGCTTCGGTTCAGGGGCCGGCATGGTACTCGCCTGAGCGGTAAATGCTTGCCCCTCGGCGTGCTTTTATTGCGCGGTGATGATGTCGTCCCAATCGTGATGCTTCTTCACATAGGCCGCAACGAACTCACACATCGGCACGATGCGCTTGCCGCGACGACGGGCGTCATCGAGTGCCTCGCGAACCAGTTTGCTGCCCATGCCCTGGCCCTCCAGGCTCGGATCGACCTCCGTGTGGGTGAAGACCTGACGGTCGCTCTCGTCCTGATAACTGGCGACGCCCAATTCCTTGCCGTCGACTTCAAGGACGTAGCGCTGTTGGGACTCGTCGTGTCGTACGACCGCGTTGTTGTCGTTCATGGAATGGATTCTCCCGTTGGTCTGGTTGATCTGGCCGCATGCCGCAGCCAGTGACTTTTCAAAGGTTTGGCGGACGCGGGTCAGAGCCCGTCGACCAGCCGCTTGCCCAGCGTCGTGCCATGCGCCAAGGCTTCGTCGTAGCTGCGGTAATGCTGCGTCTGGTCGACGCTCACCGGGACGACGATTTCCAATTCTTTGACCACCTCGGCACCCACGGCCCAGAGGGTTTCGCCGAAGGTCTCGTACTCGTAGCCGGTGAGGTGGACGATCACATCGTAGTCGCGGTACACGAGCCGGTGGCTGTGCGGAATCTGGTGATCGCTACCGCCAGGAATATGGGCAGGGGCGTCGAAGTAGGGTTGTTCGGCGTCCGGTTTGACTGCCTTGGTCATCGCTGGGCCTCCCGTTTGGGTTGTCTAGCTTGGGCCCGGTGACGGCGTGCATCGTTCCGTGCCGAAGGCGTTGCGCGACGGGCGCACATCGGACCGGGTGAAAACGATCGCTCACGGCTGACGATCAGAATCTAAGACTGAAGTACTGGCGTTCCAGCCAGCAAGTCGCATGGCGGGGGCGCGAGCGGTGGATAGCATGGCTGTATAACAACAGCCAAGAGGCATCCATGACTCGCCGCGCCAGCCTTCTTTTCTGCATGCTTGTGCTGCTGGGCGTGCTGGCCAGCCCGACGCTGCCCGCACAGGGGCTGGACGGGCAGATCCAGCAGCTTTTTCCTAAAGCCACGCGCATCGAGCCGAAGCAGGACAGTCCGCCTGTGCACAGCGTCTATCAGCTAGACGAATTGCTCGGCTATGCCTTCGAGTCCACCGATTATTCAAACCTGCAGGGCTTTTCCGGCAAACCGATCCGTCTGCTGATCGGCATGGACACCCAGGGTGTGCTGGCCGGGGTGAAGGTTCTGGAACATCACGAGCCGGTTTTTCTGCACGGGCTCGGGGAACAGCCGCTGTTCGACTTCGTCGACCAGTACCAACAGAAATCGATTGGCATACCCATTGTGGTGGGCGGTGCACAGGGTGGGGCGAGCGGAAGTGAGTCGATTGCCCGCATCGATGGGGTGAGCAAGGCTACGGTGTCGGTAGTGATCCTCAACGAGACCGTGTTGCTGTCAGCCCTGAGCGTGGCCCGCAAGCTGCTCGAAGGATTTGCCAGCGGACCCTTGGCCACGGCAAAGCCCGACCTCTATGAACCGCTCGACTGGTCACAGTTGCTGCAGCGCGGCTATCTCCAGCATTGGACGATCAGCCGCGAGGAGGTCGAACGCGGCTTGGGTCATTCCATTGAGGGGTACCTGGATATCGAGCCGGAGAGCGATACGCAGCCCTTCACCGACCTCTACTTCGCCTACCTGAACGCGCCAAGCATTGGCCGCAATCTGTTGGGCGACGCCGGCTTCGCCAAGCTCAACGAGGAATTGAAAGCCGGCGAGCAAGCGGTGCTGGTGCTCTCCTCGGGTATGTATCGGCATGTGCCGGGCGACTTCGTGCCAGCCACATCGCCCAGCCGGTTGGTACTGATGCAGAACGGCCACGCCATTGACCTGTATGACATGAATTTCAACAACGGCGCGGTGATGGACCTGCTCGACGCGCCGCTCGATGAGGTCGAGGCGCAGATCTTCCGCATCAAGACACACAGCGCGTTCAACCCTGCCGAGCCTGCCGGGTTGCGATTGAACGTGAACCTGCAGCGCAACCATCTGGTGCAAAGCAGCACGCAGTTCACCCGTGACTTTCAGCTCGACCAGCAGCTGTTCAACATCGAAGAGGCGCAGATTGCTGCCGAGCCGGCGCCTATCTGGCTGCGCATGTGGCAGGAGCGCATGTGGCAGATCGGCGTGCTTGTCGTATCGCTGATCCTGCTGAGCGCAGTGTTCATCTGGCAGCATCGCATCAGCCGGCACAGCCGTGGCTTCCATCTGTTCCGTGCCGGTTTTTTGTTGTTCACGCTGGTGTTCATAGGCCTGTATGCCCAGGGCCAGCTCTCGGTAGTGAACATCTTCACCCTGTTATTGGCGCTGGGGGAGAACTTCGATATCCGGGTGTTCCTGATGGATCCGGTGATCTTCATCCTCTGGAGCTTCACCTTTGTTAGCCTGTTCATCTGGGGTCGTGGCGTGTTCTGTGGCTGGCTCTGTCCGTTTGGTGCGCTGCAGGAAATGCTCGGCTGGCTGGCCAGGCGCCTGCGTATCCGCCAGTGGAAAATCTCTGATCGGCGCCATCAGCGCTTGCAGTGGTTGAAATACCTGATTCTTATCGGTCTGGTGCCGACCGCCTTCTATTCGCTGACGCTGGCCGAGCGGCTCGCCGAAGTGGAGCCGTTCAAAACCAGCATCACACTATTCTTCGTCCGCTCCTGGCCGTTCGTGCTCTATGCCGTGGTTCTGCTCGGGCTGGGTCTGTTCGTGCACAAGTTCTATTGCCGCTACGTTTGCCCGCTGGGCGCTGGGTTGGCGATGCTTGGCAAGTTCCACCTGTTCTCCTGGCTCAAGCGTATCGATGCGTGCGGCCAACCCTGCCAGCACTGCAAGAACCACTGCGAGATCGGCGCGATTAAGCGTGACGGGCGCATCGACTATGACGAGTGCATTCAGTGTCTGGAGTGCATCGTCATCCTCAACAACGACGACCAGTGCGTGGCCACCATCAGTGCGCGCAAACGGGCAGATAAGGCCGGGCGCCACGTCCATGGCGAGCTGATCGCCACCGATGCCATGGCGCCGCAACCGCTGCCGGCGCCATAAGGCGGGTCACCCAGCCACGCTTTAGTCGCCTGACTTTTCAGATTAGCGACGCAGGCTGACCGCCCGGTTCTGCAATGCTGCACAGCAGTTCTGCGCCGATGGCTATTGTTCCGCAGCCGGACTTCGCTAGGATCGGGCGATTCCGTGCGCCGGCTCCTGGCGGCGCGCCCGATTCCCTGCTTCGAAGAGGCCCCTATGGCTGAACGTGAAATCGTCGTTGTCGGTGCCGTGCGCACCCCGATCGGCTCCTTTGGCGGTGCGCTGAAGGATGTCGACCTGATCGCCCTCGCCACCACGGCCTGCCGCGGCGTGCTGGAACGCTCCGGAACGCCCGCTGACGCTGTGGGCCACGTGGTGATGGGCAACGTGATCCCCACCGAACCGCGCGATGGTTACCTGGCGCGCGTGGCAGCGGTGGATGCCGGTATTCCGCTGGAAACCCCGGCCTTCAACGTCAACCGCTTGTGCGGCTCGGGGTTGCAGGCGGTAATTTCGGCGGCGCAGTCGATCCTGCTGGGCGATACCGACGTAGCCATTGGTGGCGGTGCAGAGAGCATGAGCCGCGGTCCGTTCATCCTGCCGAACCTGCGCTGGGGCGCGCGCCTCGGCGACAGCCAGGCGATCGACTACATGAATACCCTGCTGCATGACCCCTGGGGCAAGTTCCACATGGGCGTGACCGCGGAAAACGTCGCCGAGCGCTATGGCATCAGCCGTGAACAGCAGGATGCGCTGGCGCTGGAAAGCCAACAGCGGGCCGTTCGCGCGGTGGAACAGGGCCGCTTCCGTGAGCAAATCGTCCCGGTCGCGGTTGCCACCCGCAAGGGGACCGTGCAATTCGAGGCCGACGAACATATCCGTGGGGACCTGACCGCCGAGCGCCTCGCGGCGCTGAAACCGGTGTTCAAGAAGGACAACGGCACCGTGACCGCGGGCAACGCCTCCGGGCTCAACGATGGTGCTGCGGCGCTGGTGCTGGCCGAGGCCGGGCGTGCGCAGGCGCTGGGGCTCAAGCCCATGGCGAGGCTGGTCGGGTATGCCCATGCGGGCGTGGACCCGGCCTACATGGGCATCGGCCCGGTGCCGGCCGTGCGCAAGGTGCTGGAGCGCACCGGGATCAGTCTCGATCAGATCGACGTGATCGAAGCCAACGAAGCCTTCGCCGCCCAGGCCTGCGCGGTGATGCAAGAGCTGGGCATGGACCCGGCGCGGGTCAATCCCAACGGTTCAGGTATCTCCCTCGGTCATCCGGTGGGCGCGACCGGCGCGATCATTGCGGTCAAGGCGATCCACGAACTGCAGCGCATTCAGGGGCGCTACGCGCTGGTGACCATGTGCATTGGCGGTGGGCAGGGCATCGCGGCGGTTTTCGAGCGCTGTTGAGTCACGGGGAGCGGTTGCAACTCGTCGGGCCTGCGCCGATTCCACTGAAGATTTGCGCGCGGCTGCCGACAAGGCTGTAGCGAGATTACATCTCGGCACGAGACCGGCTTTCCACAGGACCATTCATGAACAACGCATCCGCTACCGACGCCTTATCGCTTTTGCTGTTCACGCTGCGCAGCGGCAAGCAGATGGCGATCAACCTGTTGAAGGTCAGCGAAATCATTCCGACGCCGTCGCTCACTCGGTTGCCCGAATCGCATCCCCATGTCCGAGGCGTCGCTACGCTGCGGGGTCAGCCGTTGTCGGTGATCGACCTCAGCTTGGCAATCGGCATGGCGCCGTTACAGGACCCCAAAGGCGGCTGCCTGATCGTTACCGAGATCAGCCGTTCCAAACAGGGCTTGCACGTCCAGGCGGTGGTCAAGATCGTGCATATCCAGACGTCGAAAATCCTGCCGCCGCCTTACGGCGCGCGCGCCAACTCGTTCATTACCGGGACGGCGGAAGTGGATGGCGAACTGATCCAGATCCTCGACGTGGAAAAGGTCATTCACAACATCGCCCCGGTTCCGGGAGAGGCCGACATTTCTCATCTGGACGACCAGGACGCGCAACTGCTCACCGAAACCCGCGCGCTGATCGTCGATGACAGCCAGGTGGCCATTCACATGTCGGTATCGGCGCTGACCAAGATGGGCATCACGTGCCATGCGGTGCGCAGCGCCCGCGAAGCCTTCGAGAAACTCGACAGCCTCAAGGATAGCTACGAGGCGATCAACTGCGTGGTCTCGGATATCGAGATGCCTGAAATGGACGGGTATTCCTTCACCCAGGCACTACGCAAGCATCCCGACTACGCCTCTATCTATGTGCTGCTGCACACCTCGCTGGACAGCACCATCAGCACCGACAAGGCCAAGGCCGCCGGTGCCAATGACATCCTGACCAAGTTTTCACCGCCCGAAATGACTAAATGCATGCTGCGCGCGGCGCGGGTGATCCATTTGGGCGAGGATGCGTCGGTCGCCTGAGCGAGTAGAACGTTCGGGTCGCGCGCCAACCTGCAGGCGCGAGCGTGTTCGCGAATGCGTTGAGCCTGGTGTGGCAGCTCTTCGCGTGCACGCTCGCTCCTACGCAAGCTAGGTCGGTTGAAAGGAACGGCGCCTGCTCAGCTGCCGTACTTGCCGAAGCTCGCGTCGCGCGTATTGACGTAGAGCGCATACAGCGAATGGCTGCTGGCCATGAACAGGCGGTTGCCCTTGGCACCCCCGAAACACAGATTGGCGCAGCGTTCCGGCAGCCGGATCTTGCCGATGGCCTTGCCCGCTGGGTTGAAAATCATCACGCCATCAAGGTCGGCGGTCACGGCTTCCGGGGCGCCTGAGCTACCCCAACCGCACCACAAATTGCCGTCTTCGTCGCACTTGATGCCATCCAGTGCGCCATACGCCGATGCCTCGATGTGCTTGCGGCGCTCGCCCAGCGTGCCATCCGCATTGACCGGGTAGGCCCAGATCAGCCGGTTCGGTTTGGCGCGCCCTTCGACTACATAGAGCGTGTTCTGGTCGGGTGAGAAGCACAGCCCGTTGGGACCGGAAATCGAGTCGATCACCCGGGTCACGGCGCCGCTTGCACCGTCGATGCGATAGACCGCGTCTGGCAGCTCGGTTTCGATCTTGTGCCCTTCGTAATAGTTGCCAGTCTGAAAGGGTGGGTCGCTGAACCACACCGAGCCGTCCTGACGCACCGCAAGGTCGTTGGGCGAATTGAAGCGTTTGCCCTCGAACCGATCGGCCAGCACCGTGATGCTGCCGTCGGGCTCGGTGCGGGTCACACGGCGACCGATATCGGTGGTAGTTGAGCCTTCGCACGTCAGTAGCCGGCCCTGTAGGTCACGCGCCAAACCGTTGGAGTGATTCGAGGGCTGGCGATAGACATCGAACGAGCCAGTGATCTCATCCCAGCGCATGATGCGGTTTTCCGGGATATCGCTGACCAGCAGGTAGCGGCCGTCGCCCACCCAGACCGGACCTTCAGCCCAGCGCATACCGCTGGCGATCTTCTCGACGCTGGCGTTGAACAGCCTGTACTTGGTGAAGCTCTCGTCGAGAATCTCCACCAGCTCGTCTGGATAGCGCTGGGTCAAGGGTTCGGCGACGGCGAGCCGGGACAGGCCCAGGCCGCCCATGGAGACGACACCGGCCGAAACCATCAAGGAAGACTTCAGAAAAGCGCGGCGTGCTCCGTTGGTGGTGGAGTCGTTGTTACGTGCTGTCATGGCGGAGTCCTTCAGGCGTTATCAGGGGAGGCGTGATCTCGAGTGGATGCAGGCGCGTCTGCCCGCGGGGAGGCGTTCGGGGGCGCTAGTGGTGGGCTGTGAACAGAACAGGGCGACAGCGAGAGACGGGCCGGGGGCGGCGTACTGGAGTAAGGCATGGTGATTCCATTGTTATTATTAGGTTAGTCATCGTACAACCTCGCCGAGTATCGACAGTGATTTGCAGCCTGTCAAAGCGATAAAGCGATAAACACGCCATTAAGACGAGCACTTGCCAGAAAAGACATCGTATAAGTTGCCCCGTCGCGCTGGTGCCCTCGACGCGCTGATGCCACGTAGAATGGGCGGCTTCGAATGGGTGAGGTACGCGAACGGTGGATCTGCAGCAGGGCTTCGTGCTGACCCGGCATTGGCGAGATACGGCGGCCGGCACCGAAGTGGAGTTCTGGCTGGCGACTGATACCGGCCCACGTCGCTTGCGCGTGCCGTACCAGCCTTCGGTTGCCTTCATTCCGGCGACGCAGCAGCGCAAGGTCGAATTGCTGCTCAAAGGCGAGCGCGACGTCGAACTGCGGCCGCTGAACCTGATCGATTTCCGCCATCGTCCGGTGGTCGGCCTGTATTGCAAGCAGCACCGTCAGTTGATGAATCTCGAGAAGCGCCTGCGCGGTGCAGGACTGGATGTGTACGAGGGCGACATTCGCCCGCCGGAGCGCTACCTGATGGAGCGCTTCATCACCGCACCGGTGAGCTTTACCGGCCAGCCGGATGCCGACGGTGTGCTGTTGGAGGCGCAGATCAAACCGGCACCGGACTATCGCCCGCAGCTCCGGCTCGTCTCGCTGGATATCGAAACCACGATGCGCGGTGAGCTGTATTCGATTGCGTTGGAGGGCTGCGGCCAGCGGCAGGTCTACATGCTCGGCCCGGCCAACGGCGATGGCTCCGGCGTGGATTTCGAACTGGAATATTGCGACAGCCGCAAACAGCTGATCGAACGGTTGAACGGCTGGATGGCACGGCATGACCCAGACGGCATCATCGGCTGGAACCTGGTGCAGTTCGATCTGCGGGTGCTGCGTGATCAGGCTCAGCGCTACCAGGTACCGCTACGCCTGGGCCGTGGCGGGGAAGAAATGGCCTGGCGTGAGCACGGCAGCCGAGGCAACCATTTCTTCGCCGCAGCGGCGGGGCGGCTGATCATCGATGGCATCGAGGCCCTGCGTTCGGCCACCTGGAGCTTCCCCTCGTTCAGCCTGGAAAATGTCGCGCAGACCTTGCTCGGTGAGGGCAAGGCGATCGACACGCCGTATCAGCGCATGGACGAAATAAACCGCATGTTCGCCGAGGACAAGCCGGCCTTGGCGCGCTACAACCTCAAGGACTGCGAACTGGTCACGCGCATCTTCGCCAAGACCGAACTGCTGACGTTTTTGCTCGAACGGGCCACCGTCACCGGATTGCCTGCCGACCGTAGCGGCGGGTCGGTGGCTGCCTTCGAACACCTCTACATCCCGCTAATGCACCGCCAGGGCTTCGTCGCGCCGAATCTCGGCGAGCGGCCGCCCGAGGCCAGCCCTGGCGGCTTCGTCATGAATTCTCAGCCGGGCCTGTACGAATCGGTGCTGGTGTTGGACTACAAGAGCCTCTACCCCTCGATCATCCGTACCTTCCTCATCGATCCGGTGGGGCTGGTCGAAGGCATGCGCCAACCGGAAGACAGCGACTCGGTGCCGGGCTTCCGTGGTGCGCGCTTCTCGCGTACGCAGCATTGCCTGCCGGCCATCGTCGAGCGCGTCTGGGAAGGCCGCGAGTCGGCCAAGCGTGAAGGCAACAAGCCGCTGTCCCAGGCGCTGAAAATCATCATGAACGCGTTCTACGGCGTGCTCGGTTCCAGCGGCTGCCGGTTCTTCGATCCGCGGCTGGCCTCGTCGATTACCCTGCGCGGCCACGAGATCATGCGGCGCACCCGCGAGCTGATCGAAGCCGAGGGCTACAGCGTGATCTACGGCGACACCGATTCCACCTTCGTCTGGCTAAAGCGCGCCCACAGCGACGAGGACGCGGCGCGCATCGGCAAGGGGTTGGTGCAGCAGATCAACCAGTGGTGGCGCGAGCACTTGCAGCGCGAATTCGGTCTACATAGCGCCTTGGAGTTGCAGTTCGAGAGCCACTTCAAGCGCTTTCTGATGCCGACCATTCGCGGCGCGGAGGAGGGTAGCAAGAAGCGCTATGCCGGGCTGGTCACCCGCGCCGATGGCAGTGATGGCCTGGTCTTCAAAGGGCTGGAAACGGTGCGCACCGACTGGTCGCCATTGGCCCAGCAGTTTCAGCAGGAACTGTATCGACTGATCTTCAATCGCGAGCCTTACCAAGACTACGTGCGCAGCTACGTCCAGCGGACGTTGGCCGGCGAGCTGGACGAGCTGCTGATCTTCCGCAAGCGCCTGCGTCGGCGCCTGGATGACTACGAGCGCAACGTGCCGCCGCATGTGCGTGCCGCCCGTATCGCCGATGAATACAACCTGCAGCATGGTCGTCAGCGGCAGTACCAGAATGGCGGCTGGATCAGCTACTTGATCACCGTGGCCGGCCCGGAACCACTGGAAGTGCGGCGCGCACCGATCGACTATGACCATTACGTCAGCCGCCAGCTGCAACCCATCGCCGATGCCATCCTGCCGTTCGTCAATGACAGCTTCAGCGCGTTGATCGACGAACAACTCGGGTTGTTTTGACCGCGCTCAGCCGAGCTGGCTTTTGCCGAGCACCATGGCCACGCCGGCGAAATACAAGCCGATCAAGGTGACGCTTTCGAAGCCGATCTTGCCCAGCCCGTGCTTCTCTCGGCGCAGCAGGCCCATGAGCAACACGCCGGTCATCAATATCGACAGGGCCACCCAGAGCAGAACATTGCTGGAAATATGGTGGTAGATCGAACCGTCGCGATAGGCGACATCCGAGGCAGCGACGAACAGCGTGTCGAACGCGTTGCCACCGATGATGCCGCCGACGGCCAGCGTCAGGGCGCCACGCCTTACAGCCGCGACCGAAGTGACCAGTTCCGGCAGGGACGTCACCACGGCGGTCAATAGGACGCCCACTGCCGCTTCGCTGAGCCAGGTATGCAATGCGATCTCGCTGGCCGACGCTTCCAGCAGCCAGCCGCTGATACCGAGTATCGCAGCCATGATCACGAAGCGAACCCAGAGCGAGGTCAGCGAGCGGTTCGTTGACTGTTCGTCGGGGGTGTCCTCTCGGGTCTCGCGAGTTCGCGCTGGCAGCCACATGGCTTCGTTTTGGCCCTTTGCTATTACGCGCAAGCCATAGAGGTAGCCGAGCAGCAGTAGTGGAGTAACCGGGTGGATCGCCCACACGGTGACGTCTGGCGAAAAACTGCCGACGAGGATCAGGGACAGCAGACACAACACCAGCGTGCCCTGCATGAGGTTGCCGATGGAAGCAGCTGCGTGCTCGAGGTTGACCCGCCGCAAGGCAAGGTCGGCCACCGTCAGGAACAACGTTTGCACCGCGATGCCACCCAGCGCGTTGCTCATCGCCAATTCTGGCTGCCCCTGCCAGGCAGCTGTAACGGACAGGACAATTCCGGACAGGGACGTCGCCATTCCCAGCAGGATCGCGCCAGCCATCGCTTCGCCCATGCCGGTGCGGTCGGCGAGTTCATCGACCACCCGCGTCAGACGGGTACCTACGATGCCAATCACGACTGCGCAGACCAATAGCAGGCCCACGCTCATCGACAATCCCATTGCCTGAAGTTGTGGCAAAAACAGGCCCTCTGGTCCGGCCGCTTGATTGCGGCAATGACTAAGTAGAGCGGCTCGATTGGCCTGGGTTCAGCTCGCGAGGTCCGAAGAAGGGCAACTCGGATCGCCAAGGGATGCGATTTTGGGCGCGCTGCCAAGCCGCTAGGAACTGGTCGGGAATGGCCGATCTTGAGCCTGGTCAAGTTCAGCCAGCGGAGGTCTGTTTAGCCTGAGGGCTTCTATCAAGCGAATCCCGAGGCCTGCATGGCCAAGAAATTCCCACTCAACCCGCCGCATCCCGAGCGCATCTGCTGGGGTTGTGATCGCTATTGCCCCGCCGACTCCCTGGCCTGCGGCAATGGCGCCGGCAGGACTCAGCATCCGGCTGAAATGATGGGCGACGACTGGTACGAGTTCGGCGACTGGGGAGACCTGATCGCGGCTGACAAGGCTGGCAAGAACCAGAAATAGCGTCGCTGGTGCTTCTGCCCGATCAGTCAGCAGCGAGAGTTGCTGACTGATCGAGCAGCTGCCGTACTTTGCCGAGCAACTCGTCGATCTGGAATGGCTTAACCACCATGTCCATTCCGGCAGCGAGAAAGCGATCTCGGCGCACCGCGTTCTCGGCGTAACCCGTCATGAACAGCACCGGTAGAGCCGGGCGATAAGTTCGCGCTGCGTCAGCCAGGTCCCGCCCGGAAAGCTGTGGAAGCCCCACGTCCGTCAAAAACAGATCGACGCTGGTGTCGTCCTGCAACACCGACAACGCAGTGGCGGCATCGGCGGCTTGGCTGCATCGATAGCCAGCCTCGCTCAGCATCTCGGCTACCAACATGCGGATTGCCGGCATGTCCTCGACGATCAGTACGTGCTCGCCGTTGCCCAGCGGCGTGTCGCTGACCGAGGCGGCGGCCGGCTGGGTGGCAGTGGCGGCGGGCAGCACCAGCGAGACTTCCGTGCCTTCGCCGACAACACTGCTAAGCCTGGCTTCGCCACCGGACTGTCGGGCGAACCCGTAGATCGATGACAATCCCAGGCCTGTGCCCTGGCCAAGTGGCTTGGTGGTGAAGAAGGGGTCGAACACCTTGCCAAGCACTTCCGGTGCGATACCGGTGCCGTCGTCCTCCACTGTCAGCACGACGTAGTTTCCATCAGCCAGGTCCGCATCGCCCTCTGACCGCAAGCTCGCGGTGCGGATGGTGATCTTGCCGCCACGGGGCAGGGCATCGCGTGCGTTGATAACCAGATTGAGGATGGCGCTTTCGAGCTGGTTGGCGTCAACCTGTGCCACCGCGCCTTGCTCGGACAGCTCCAGATTCAGCGATATATGCTCGCCAATGGTTCGCTGCAACAGCTCCTCGAGCGAGCGGATCTGGTCGTTGAGGTCCGCTGGCCGTGCATCCAAGGGTTGCTGGCGGGCAAAGGCCAGCAGACGATTGGTCATCGATGCGGCGCTGCGGGCCGAATTCAGCGCGGTGTCGGCAAAGCGCAGGACCGCATCGGTGCGGCCTTCGTGCACGCGTTTCTTCAGCAGCTCGATGCCGGTGATGATCCCGGTCAGCAGATTATTGAAATCATGTGCGATGCCGCCGGTCAGCTTGCCCAGCGCGTCCATTTTCTGCGCCTGCATCAGCTGCCCTTCGGTCCGGACGCGCTCGGCAACTTCTCGGGCCAGCTCGTTGGTGGCGTTGTCGAGTTGCTGCCGTTGTGAACGCTCGCGTTGACGCTGCTCGGTAATGTCTTCGATAACGACCAGCCCTAGTTCAGAGGCCCGGTATGGCGAAACCTGCCACTTGGTCTCGCGACGCTCCCCAGCCACCTGAATGAACAACGTGTCATGCCAGCGAGCCCCACTCGCGAGGCTTGCCCGCAGCGACAGCAGCTTGGCTTCCTGCCCCTCGGCAAGGCTTGCCGTAAGCGCAGAGGGTTCAGGCTGATTGCCCAACAGCAGGGACAGCGCACGGTTGCTTTCGTGGATTTGCAGCTGCGGGTCGATCACCGCGATGGGCGCCGCTACCTGCGAAAAGATTTCACGAAAGCGTGCCTCGCTTTCACGCAGGGCATGCTCGGTGTCCCGCACTCGCAACAGTGTGCGCAGCGTAGCCAGGAGCACGTCCGGATCGACAGGGTGAACGAGGTAGGCGTCGGCCCCCGCATCCAGGCCGGTGATGATATCGCCGGTCTGAATAGACGCTGCGGAAACGTGAATGACCGGCAGCAGCCGCGTGCGGTCATCGGTTCGCAGCTGCCGTACGATGTCGAAGCCGCTCATGTCCGGCAGATTCACATCGAGAATCAGCGCGTCGATCGCTTCGGTGGCAATCAGGTCCAGTCCTTCGGTGCCCGTTCCGGCTTCGAGCACGGCATAACCGTGGCGCTCAAGCACCCGGCGTATCGCGTAGCGCGTGGCCGCGTTGTCGTCGACGACCAGCAGCTGGCTCTTATGCTCCATCAGCGCGCTCCGCGGAGATCGCGACGGGAATGACTACATAGAACGTCGACCCCACCCCCGGCTTGCTGTCGACGCCAACGCGGCCACCCAGCAGTTCGGCGAAGCGCTTGCACAGCGACAGTCCCAGGCCGGTGCCGCGCAGACGCTTTTGCAAGGGCGTATCGATCTGAACGAAGTCTTCGAACAGGTTGCCGTGCAAGTCTTCCGGAATACCGATGCCTGTGTCCGTCACGGCGAAGCGAACCTCGCCGTCACCCTCGGCACAGGCGGAAATGCGTACTTCGCCGTTCTGGGTGAACTTGAGCGCATTGGAGATGAAGTTACGCAAAATTTGCGCGAGCTTCTTGTCGTCCGTGTACAGCCGCGGCATGTCGTGCGGCTCCTCGAAAATCAGATCCACCGCGTTCGCATCGACGATCGGGCGAAACATTCCGCGCAAGGCGGCGAACAGATCCAGCATGTCGAACCAGGCGGGCGATATGGTGATGCGGCCGGCTTCGATCTTGGCGAGATCGAGCAGGTCGTCGACCATGTCGCTGAGTTCGCCAGCAGCGCCGTTGATGAACGACACCTGCCTGTGCTGTTCCGGGCTGAGCGGGCCGTCCAGTTCATCGCTGAGCAGACGGGTAATGCTGCGAATGGAACCCAAGGGCGTACGGAACTCGTGGCTCATGTAGGACAAGAAGCGGCTTTTCAGGTCCGACGCCTGTCTGAGCTGCTCGGCCTGGGTGTCGAGTTCGGCATAGAGCGCGAGGACGCCCTGGTTGGTTTCCTCGAGTTCGGCGCGCAGCAGATCGTTCTCGCTGCGCAGCTGTTCGATGAGGTCGTTCGTGTTCGAGTCAGTCACCGAGTTCCTCCAGCGCAATCACCATAACGGTCACGTCATCTCGACCACGGCAGAAGTCGCGGTGCAACAGCGCTGCAATAATCGCCGGGTGACGGTGCACCAGGCCGGGGTAGTCGCGCAGGTCCCAACGCGACTGCAAGCCGTCGCTGTACATGATCAATAATTGTTGACCGTCGACCGGATAATCGAAGGCTACAGCCTTGCGGAACTGCGAGCCGACGATACCGGGGTGCGAGGCCAGGCCGCGGCTTTTTTCAGGGGTCAGCAGGCAGGCACCGATGTTTCCGATTCCGGCGAAACGCACCTTGCCCACGTCATACAGGGCGATAGCTGCTGCGCCGCCCCGCGTGCCGGTCATCGCCCGGTGCATGTCGAGCATGCTGATCGTTGGGTCGGCAAACGGGTCCTCGGCGAACGCGGCGGCCCCAGCCAGACCGGCCTTCTCAGCATCTTCGCCATGTCCGATACCGTCGATGACCACCGCGCTGAGACGCGAGCCATCGACAGCCAGGTGCCAGACGTCGCCGCAGGCCGGATCGTTCTTCAGTGAATGCTGACTGACCCCGAACCGAAGGGGCAGGGCCGAGACATGGCGAGGGTACAGCTGCGCCAGTACCACCGAGCCTCTGCTGTCGGAATGGATATCGAACAGCTGTGCCTGACGCATCAACGCACCGAGCCCGGTCCCCTGAGTGCCGCCGGTGGAAAAACCATCGGCTAGGCATTCGTTGGGGTTGAAGCCAGGACCACGGTCGACCGCGATCAGCTCAATGCCCTGTCCGCTCTGCGCCGGTATTTTGCGCAGGTGCAAAGCCCCATGCTGCGCATGTTTGAGCAAGTTGGTTGCCAGCTCCGTAGCCACCAGAGCGACGCGTCCGGCATCGGTCTCATCGAATGCACACCCAACGGCCAGCGATTGCGCGACGCGTCGCGCATGGCCGACCTGGCTTTCGTCTTCGATCGGCAGGACGGTGGTCATTGACCCCTTAATGTTCATGACCATTTAGTGATGCTGATGCGTGTGCCGACGCCGGGCGTGCTGTCGAGCTCGAAGTCGTCCACCAGGCGCTTGGCGCCGGTCAGCCCAAGGCCAAGGCCGCCGCCAGAGGTCCAGCCATCGGTCAAGGCCAGCTTGATGTCAGCAATGCCTGGACCCTCGTCACGAAAGGTCAGCCGGATGCCGGTTCGTGTGCCTTCGTCCAGGACCTCCCAGTCCATATCGCCGCCGCCGCCGTAAACGACGGTGTTACGGGCCAACTCGCTGACTGCGGTGACCAGCTTGGTCTGATCGATCAAGCGCATGCCGCAATCCTGAGCCAGCTTGCGGACCGCCTGCCGTGCCAGTACCACGTCCTGTTCGATCCGTACTGGAGTGCTGCCGCTGCGGCGCACGGTCATTTATCGGCCATCCGCTTATGCAGCAACTGCATGCCTCTTTCGACATTGAGCGCCGTGCTGACGCCCTGCAATGTCAGGCCTAGTTCGACCAGGGTAATCGCAACGGCCGGTTGCATACCGACGACGACTGTCTCCGCGTCCATAATGCTCGACAGGCCGGAGATCGAACTGATCATGCGGCCAATGAACGAGTCGACCATGTCCAGCGCGGAGATGTCGATCAGCACCGCTTTGGCGGACGTTGCGCTGATGCGTTCGGCCAGGTCGTCCTGCAACGTCATTGCCAGTTGATCGTGCATGTCGACCTGAATGGTGACGAGTAGGAACTCGCCCATTCGGAGTATTGGGATGCGCTCCATTACACCGCCTTCGTGACGGTCAGCCCGGAGCGACGCAGCGCAAGCGCCAGCGCGTCGGCGAGAGAAGCCTTAGTAACAATGCCCTGAAGGTCGAGGCCCAGGTGCACGATAGTCTGCGCGATCTGCGGACGTACTCCGCTGATGATGCAGTCAGCGCCCATCAGGCGGATCGCAGTGACGGTTTTCAGGAGGTGCTGCGCCACCAGTGTGTCCACGGTTGGCACGCCGGTGATGTCGATGATGGCAATTTCCGAACCGGTATCGACGATGCGCTGCAGCAGCGACTCCATCACCACCTGGGTGCGTTGCGAGTCGAGGGTGCCGATCATTGGCAGCGCAAGGACGCCATCCCACAGCTTGACCACAGGCGTGGACAGCTCGAGCAGTTCTTCTTGCTGGCGCTTGATGACCGCTTCTCGGGATTTCTGGAAGGCGCGCACCGTGTGCAAGCCGAGTTGGTCGATTAGCTCGGACAGCGCCCAAAGTTGCTCGGCCAGCATCCCCGGTTCATCGGCGTATTCGGTCTGCAACAGCGGCAGCAATGGACGCTTGAACGAGAAGATGAAGCCAGCGGTTTGCTGCGAATCGAACCCCAGCAGGACGCGGCTGTGGGACAGCTGCTCGAGGAACAGGCGCATCTCTTCCCAGTTTCCCGCCCGCAGATCAGTGGATTCTGCCTGGCCAGCGCCTTCGATTAGCAAACGGAGGAAGTCGGCAGTCTGCTGGCGAAACTCTTCGATCTTGACGTTGCGGTACAAGCCGCTGGCTTCGAGTTCGCGGGTCCAGCTGTCGAGCAGCTCATGCTCTTTCTTGGCGATTACGTTGAATGTGCGTTGTTGTAATGCTGCCATTAGCGCTTTTCCTTATGGGAGTGCCGCGGTAGTCGAGTTTGATCCACATTGTCCGCAGGTGTTCCGGTAGCGCAAAAACTACTGTTGCGCGCTGCACATCTTCGGTGCGGCAGTTGATTGGGCTTGGAAAAAAGCGGAGCAATGTCCACGGTCTGTTTGGTGGCCGCGGCTATGAGTGTTGTCCGCTCGGTTTGGAGGGTGCTGTCCGCCAGGCTAGAAGCGCATGGACCTGTGTATGACGAAGGTTTTGCATTTCGCCTCAAGTTGACGGTCCGGTCAAGCCGTAGGCGGTCGCTTCACACCGCATGATGGGCAGAAAGCCAGCAGAACGCCACTCGGCAGATATTGATCTGCGTCAGCTTAAAGAAACAGGGGATGAGCCGAAACAGTGTTGAATGTGACCGCGTACACGGTGTCGTCTTGCGTGATCGGACTGATGGCACTTCGCCTTTATTGGCTTTTCGGTCAAGATTTGCGCTCTTCGCTCAAGGTGGTCAGGCCCATGCTGGTCGGTAGTTACAACCATATCCTCGTGTTCTTCTCGTTCGTTGTGGCGGTTCTGGCTTCCTATACCGCGCTCGACATGGCCGGCAGGGTGGCTACTTCGTCGGGCCGAGCGGCGCAGCTGTGGTGGATCGGCGGCGCGTTTGCCATGGGACTGGGTATCTGGTCCATGCATTTCATCGGCATGCTGGCTTTCAGCCTGCCGTTTGCTCTGGGCTACGACCCGCTGATTACTGCCGGCTCGCTGGTGCTCGCCATCGTCGCGTCGGCGCTGGCCCTGTGGCTGGTGTGCCAGCATGAGTTGCGCTGGACCCGCCTGGTACATGGCTCGCTGTTGATTGGTGCCGGCATCGCGGCGATGCACTACAGCGGCATGGCGGCCATGCGCATTCAGCCAGGGATCGTATACGACCCCGGCTGGCTGATCGCTTCGGTCGCAATAGCGGTGATGGCTTCCGGCGCCGCGCTGTGGCTGGCCTTCCGGTTACGCGCCGACCTGCAGCATGTACGGGTCTGGCGCGGCGCCGCGGCGCTGGTCATGGGCTTGGCGATCGCGGGCATGCATTACACGGGGATGGCGGCGGCAAGCTTTCCGGAGGGCAGTTTCTGCGGCGCTGCGAACGGTGTGGATACCAACTGGCTGGCATTGCTGGTCATCGTCGTGACGCTCGCTGTCCTGGCGATCACGCTGATCGTTTCGGTGCTCGACGCGCGCCTGCAGGCGCGCACCTCGGTACTGGCCAATTCGCTGGAGAAAGCCAATGGCGAACTCATGCAGCTGGCGCTGCATGACAACCTAACCCGTCTACCGAACCGTCTTCTGTTGGAGGATCGCCTGAGCCAGGCGCTCAAAATGGCGCAGCGTGAACAGACGTGCTTTGCTGTGATGTTCATGGATCTTGACGGCTTCAAGGCGGTGAACGATGCCTACGGGCACCACCTCGGCGATCAGCTGCTGGTCGGTGTCACTGATCGTCTGCGCGCCTGCATAAGGGAGCAGGACACCCTGGCTCGTCTCGGTGGGGACGAATTCGTGCTACTTACGAGTGTTTCCAACCCGGACGATGCCGCGACCGTCGCCGCCAAGCTGGTGCATAGCATTGCCGAGCCCTTCGTGCTGTCGCGCCACCAGCTCAGCGTATCGCTGAGCGTCGGTATCGCGGTATTTCCGGGCGACGGAGAGGCCGAACGGGATCTGCTGCTGCACGCCGATGCGGCCATGTATCACACCAAGAGTGCAGGGCGGAACGGCTACAGCTTTTTTGAAGCATCGATGAACGCCAACGCGGTGGAGCATCTGCAATTGCTCAATGATCTGCGTCTGGCGGAGGCGCGCGGTGAGCTACGGCTGCATTACCAGCCCAAGTTCGAGGCGCCTGCCGGTCCGGTACGCGGCTTCGAGGCGCTGCTGCGCTGGCAGCATTCGCAGCGTGGCATGCTCTCGCCAGACGTTTTCCTGCCGCTGGCGGAAAAAACCGGGCTGATCGTGCCGATCGGCAAATGGGTACTAAACGAGGCCTGTCGGCAGCTGAGCGAGTGGCACGGTCAGGGTCTGACGCACTGGACGGTCGCGGTCAATCTGTCAGCCGTGCAGTTCGAACAGCCGGATCTGCTTGAGGTGGTGGTCGATGCCATCGGACGTCACGGCATCCCGCCTGCAATGCTCACAGTCGAAATTACTGAAAGCGTTGCCATGCGCAGCCCGGAAAGCACCATCGAGACGCTGCAGAAGCTCACCGATATGGGTGTAAAGGCCTCCATCGATGACTTCGGTACCGGCTATTCGAGCCTGCTTTATCTCAAGCGGCTGCCCGCCAGCGAGCTGAAGATTGACAGGGCTTTCGTCCGCGAAATGAGCGCCGGCAACGAGGACTCGGTGATCGTCTCGGCGATCATCGCGCTGGCCAAGGCGCTGGGGCTTGAAGTCGTGGCCGAAGGCGTGGAGACCGCCGAGCAGCAGATGTTCCTCACCCGACTGGGCTGCGAGACTCTGCAGGGCTTCCTGCTCGACCGGCCGATGACGCCGGGCCAAATCTGTGCGCGCATCGAGCATGCACTACCGGGCGAGTCGGTCTTCGCCACGGGGCGTCAGTTGCTGACTGAGCCGGCCTGATTTGCCCGGAACTCAGGCTCAGAACCAGCGATCGTTGCGCTTGCGGCCACGGGTCATGGCTGGAAGGATCAGCCCGACCAGCAGCCCTGCGCCGGCGATACTGCCGCCGTAGACCATGTAGCGCATCAACACCTGATTGTTTTCGTCGCCTAACCGCGCCTGGGCGTCACGCAATTCCGATTCGGTGGCGGTGAGGGCTTCATCCAGGGCCAGGCGGCGTGCTTCCAGTTCATCGATCAGCGTCTTGCGCGAATCCAGGGTCTCCTGCATGCCCTGCACACGCGTCTTCCAGGAGTCATCGATGGTTTTCAGTTCCTCGCTTAGCTCGGCGACCTGTTGCTCAAGTTGCGGCAGGCGCTCGGCTTGGCCAGGGACTTCCTGCAGGTCGCTGCTGCGGATCCAGACACGGTCGCCGTTCTCACCGCGAACCTGGCTGTAGTCTCCGCTGGTATCCAGCAGCTCGACCTTCTGACCGGAGGTGAGGCTGCCAACGATGCGATAGCCGTCGGTGGGCCCGCTGCGGACATAGGTGCTCAAGGTGTCGCTGACCCAGCGGTCGTTGCCTGCTTCTTGAGCATGGGCTGGCGTGATGACCGCCAGCAGCGTACCCATCAGGCCGGCGCTAAAGGCGCGGCGTTGAGTAGCGGACCAGGAAATACGGGATAAAAGTGCAACGAGATGACGTGATAGGGACATGAATAGTGTTCGCGCTGGCAAAAATGGAGGCCCTGATGAACGGGCCGGACATAAGCGGAGTTCCGGGCTGGCGAGGTGCGCCAGCAGCGCGTTTCGACAAGTCGAACAGTAGGCGCCGGATGTGCCGATCGTAAACGGGAGGATGCTTTCTCCCTGGGTTGGGCCAGTGACCCTGTAGTCCTGCAGACTGGACTGACAGCGCGCAGCCATTAGGGTTCATTAAATCTTCATGGTTTTGTGCGGGCCTGGGTGGCGTGAAATGAGGCTCGAATCCGATCTCCGGCTGCGAAGGTAGCTGCGAACGGGCCGCCGTGCTTCTTACTGAGCGGATCAGAAAAGAAAGGAGCGCCGCTCTAAAGCAGTTCGACCTGCTGGGCGCGGATCAAGATATGTTCCTGACGAAAGCGGGTCTCCAGTGACTCGCGATATCCCGTCCACCAGGTACGGTCCAGCTCTGGCGTCATCACCTCATAAATAACCAGATCGTCGCGTACGGCATGGCTGCCGTCTTCTTGCCATAGCCCGTCGACAGGGGCGCGGCTGTGGGCGGTCAGGCCGCCAAACTTATGGATGAGGCCGTCCAGGACTTCAGAGAACAGCGACTTCGGTAATGGCTGCTGGTCGTTGTCGTACAGCGGCAAAAAGAGATGGATCAGGTACATGCTTAGGGCCCGAGCAATAGTGTTCCTTCTGATATGACCACTGGGCGTGCGCGCGATGCGATGGCTCGGATCGACGGCATCTCAGCGCTGTCGACTGAGGACCAACCAATGCATGCCGTGAGTGAGGCCAATGGTGGACGAGATGATTTCCGAGCATGAGCAAGCGGCCTTTCCGCGCGCGCCATGGCAGCTTCGAGGTGCGGCGTGCTTGTCTCTGTGGAGACTGCCGGAAACAGCGCTGGGCCAGCTCGCGCCCGATCCTGGTTTGCCTATGCTGAAGATCGCTGGCAACGCGTTTATTGCAACGATCTGGGCCCAATACAGCGGCGGCACGCTGCGCTACGACGAGTTGGCGGTTGCGGTATTGGTACGAGGAAAAGGGCTGCTGGTGCCGGCAGGCTCGGTCACCGCGATCTGGGTAAACGACGCTATGTCAGCGGAGGGCGGCCGCCGCCTCTGGCATATCCCCAAAGTGTTGGCGCGTTTCGAAACGCTGGCCTCTGAGCGCGGGTTCACCGGGACGATGATGCTTGATGATCGATCCGTAGCCGCTTTGAGCTTCGAAGCAGGTGCTGCCTTGCCAGTAAGGCCACGAATGAGCGGTTTCGTCATCCAGCCTGGCATCGGCGGGCCGCTGCGCACCCGGTGCACGGTCATGGGCGCGCTTTGGCTGGGGCGGGCACACTGGACAATCGATCCGGCCGGTCCGCTGGCCGCTCTCCATGGTCGTCAGCCACTGCTCAGCGTCGGGCTTAGCGCGATGGATGCTGCGTTTGGAGTCTAGAAGCCATCGGGGCCGTCACTGCGCCTGAGCCATTTGGTAAGGCCTCCAGGCACCGGTGTCGCTAACGCCAGCTTCGCTGTGATGCCGCGCTCTGCCAGCAGTTGTTCTGCCGCGAGCGCTCCCGCACGGGTAGCGCTTTCCATGCAGAACGGCAGGCCGGTGTCGACCCAGTCGCCCGCGATGAACAGGCCTTTTTCCTGATGTATTGCCGGTCGGCGGGTTTCGATTCCGGGGGTCGCGCAGGGAACCGACATCGGGATGTGGTGCACCGCTGTGCCTATCAGATTGGCCTGTCGTGCTGCGGGGGCGAAGTCGGCGATTTCCGCGAGCGTTGCGTCGATGATTTCCCGATCCGACAGCTCGGCGGCGCGGTGGCTCCAGATGATGTTGGTGGCGAGCATGGAGCCACGCCCGGTGGTGCCATCACGGATGTTCGACAGGTCGTAGAAGTCCGTGTTGAAGCAACCCGGCGACCAGGGGCGCGCCCAGAAGCGAGCGTCGCTGAGCATGCGGTCGAACCATAGGTAGCAACTGATGTAGGGGCTGGGCTCGAAGCCTGCCGCGGTCTTCGTTAGCGAGTGTTGCCGAGGCAGCACCGATTCGATAGCGGTGGGCGGCACGGCCAGCACCACCGCTGACGCTTCGACGCTGGAACCATCGGCAAGCGTTACTCTGGTTACGTTCGAGCCGTGTCGAACCAGGCCATTTACAGCGCAGCCGAAGCGTGCCTCGCTGCCGTTGCGCTGTAGCACTCGAATCGCCGGCCAGGCATAGAGGTCGCTGAGCCCGACCTTTGGAAAGCCGAAGGCCAGGTCGTTGTGCCCCAGGCCCTGTGCCAGCAGGCGCATCAGTGAGGCGGCCGAGCATTTCTCGACCGGCACATTCAGGATTGCCATCGCTGCCGACGCCCAGAACCAGTCGATAAAGCCGGGGCTGACGCCGGCACTCAGCAAGTAGTCGCGCCCGTTTTGGTCATCCAGCGCCATCAGTTCGCGCGGTGAGCTGCGCATGGTGCGCCACCCCAAACGGATGTTGCTCAGCAGGTGACGCAGCGGGACGTTGCGCAGCACCTGCGGCAGGTTGCGCACATAGTGCAGCGGTGCGGGCAGACCGCCGACCTTGCATCGCAGGTGCTTGCCCCGGTCGAGTACCGTCAGCAATTCTTCCGTTTGCCAGCAAATCTGATGAGCCGTGCCCAGGCGTTCCAGCAATGCCTGCATGTTTGCGTATTTATTGAGCAGCACATGAGGGCCGATATCCACCTCTAAACCGGTGGCGGGGTCTGCCCAGCTGCGAGCGCGACCGCCCGGTACGTCACTGCTTTCCAGCACGACGACGCGCAGGCCAGCATCGGCCAGGTGTACTGCACAGGAGAGACCGGCGATGCCTGCGCCGACGATGACGACATCGGCCGGTTGGCCGGGAGGAGTGGGAGTCAAGGTCAGGCCTCGCCATAGGTGTGCTGAAAGATCAAAGCAACAACCAAAACAAGGCTGTTTCTGATCTGGCAGCTCATCTTCTGCAGACGTTCCGATCAGGGGCCGAACGGCACCTGGCCAATCGCTAGGTCTTCTTCGGTTAGCGGCACCTGCTGTGATCGCGCGTCGGCTGATCGGCGGGGCGAATTTGCAAACGCGGCCGGACTCCAAGTAATACAAGCATTAGCTAGAGGAAACCCGAAAATGGAATCGTCCAACCCCTCGGTGACCGCGCTGCAGCAAGCTCAGGAGGTCACGTCACGCTGGGCCGACGGCGAGCTGGGCGCCGAAGAGGCACAACATGCGCTCAAATCGGTCTTCGATCAGTGGCAGCCCACTGATGCCACGACCGAGGCCGAGCAGGTCGCCGAGTCCTCGCTGGCGGCGGCGCGTATCGCCTTTCAGGATTGGCAACAGCGTGGCGAGAATTGCGAAGAGCTGGTGACGCAGCTGCGCTGGATTCTCGATGCGTCGAAGGACGGCGTCACCGATCCCGCGCTTAACGTGTACGCCCCACATCGCTCCGAGTGAGGCGGTTGCTTAACGAACCAGCAGCACGATCACGGTAATTGCCAGCACCAAAGACACGCCTTTCCAGAACAGTACGGGGTTGCGCTCCAGAAGTGGCGGGCGCGCTTTGTTCAGAAAAGCCTGGTTCGGCTGGCGCAGCTCGAAGACGAACTCCGACAGGTCCTCATAGCGTTTGTAAGGGTCCGGATGCAGCGCCTTGCGCAGTACGTCATCAATCCACGCCGGCACGCCGCGATCGCGTTCGCGAATTGGTTGATAGCTGAGCTTGTTCTGCGCCGCACGGGTGCGGCAGCTGGCAACTTGAGTACCGTAGGGCAGGGCACCGGTCAGCATCTGGTAAGTGATCACCGCCAGCGAAAACAGGTCGGATCGGGTGCTGCCACCTTCACCCAAAAAGTATTCCGGTGCCGTGTACTGGGCGGTGCCCAACAGCTCGTTGCGCTCGATGGGCGAAGCCACTTCCATAATGCCGGCAACGCGAGTGGAACCGAAGTCGATGATTTTTACCGTGCCGGTGGCGTCGATCATGATGTTCGCCGGGCGCAGATCCTGATGCAGCATTTCCAGCCGGTGGAAGGCGCGAACGCCCTTGGCGATTTGCTCGACGATGCCGCGCACGATTTCCAGATCCGGGCGGGGATGGTCGATCATCCATTGCGCCAGCGTCTGGCCTTCGATGTATTCGCTGACGCTGTACAGGTAGTTGCGCTTGCGGGTCTGCAAGCACGGCTTGGCTACATGCGCGCTGTTGATGCGTCGCGCCACCCAGTCTTCCATGAGAAACCGCTCCAGGTACTGCACGTCTCGTTGCAGGTCCATCGAGGGCGTCTTGATGATCACCGGCGCTTGGGTTTCATCATCAGTGGCGAGATACACATGGCTGCGGCTGCTGGCGTGCACCTCGCGCACAATGGTGTAGCCGTCGAATGCCGCGCGGGCTTCGAGAATGGGCGGGAAGGGCAGTTCGGTCAGTTGTCGCAGCAGCTCGTCCGGCTGCTGCAAGGGAAGCGTGTCGATACGCAGGATCTGCACGGTGAGGTTGTCGTCGCTGCCCTGTTCCAGTGCCTGCGCGACGATCGCCCGAGCGGCTGCATCGAGATCATCCATGTTGTGGGCGATAGCGCCGAGCATCGACGACGCGCTGATGTACTCATAGACGCCGTCGGTGGCCAGGATGAAGGTGTCGCCCACTTCTACAGGTTCGGCGCGGTAATCCAGGTCCAGCTGCGGGTGGATGCCCAATGCGCGGCTCAGGTAACTCTTGTCTTCCGAGACCCACATGCGGTGGTCATTGGTCAGTTGCTCCAGCGCAGCGCCCTGGACGCGGTAGATACGCGAGTCGCCCGCATGAAAGAGGTGCGCCGTGGTCGATTTGATGACCATCGCGCTGAAGGTGCAAACGTAGCCACGATCCGGGTCGAAGCGATAGGGGCTCTGTTGCCCCTGTGAGTGCAACCAGGAATTGGTTGCCATCAGCACTCGTTGCGCCGAGGTTTTCACTGACCAGGCGTCGAACGTGCAGTAGTAGTCAGCGAAAAAGCCACTGACGGCTGATTCGCTGGCAATGTGACTGACGGCGCTGCTGCTGATGCCATCCGCCAAGGCAATGGCGATGCCCTTGCTGCTCAGTTGTGGCTCTTTCGGAATGTAGACGCCGTGGAAATCCTGGTTGGTTTCCTTGGTGCCCTTGTCGGTGTGTTGGCCCACCGAGACCTTAAGTTGACTGCTCATTAGATGCAGTGAACCCCGGTTGCCCGGGGTTCACAATCAATCAGCGTACCAACGCGCGCTTCGGTGCGGTCCGTACGTGAGTGGTGTAGAGCGTCAGGCCGGTGAAGGCCAGGCCGCCGACCAGGTTGCCCAGCGCCGTGGGAATTTCGTTCCAGACCATGTAATCCATGATCGAGAAGTTGCCGCCCATGATCATCGCCGAGGGGAACAGGAACATGTTCACCACCGAATGCTCGAAGCCCATGAAGAAGAACAGCATGATCGGCATCCACATGGCGATGACTTTGCCGCTGACCGAGGTGGAGATCATCGCGCCGACCACACCCATCGAGACCATCCAGTTGCACAGCATGCCGCGCAGGAAGATGGTGAACCAGCCAGCGGCGCCGAACTCGGCATAGCCCAGCGTCCGCGCTTCGCCGACGTGCGAGATCTTTTCGCCCACAGGACCCGGATCGGTGGAGAAGCCCATGGTGAAGACGAAGGCCATCATGAAGGCGACGGTGAGCGCTCCGCCGAAGTTACCCAGAAACACCAGCCCCCAGTTGCGCAGCACGCCGTTGACGGTTACGCCCGGTCGCTTGTCCAGCAAGGCCAGCGGCGTGAGGACGAACACGCCGGTGAGCAGGTCGAACCCCATCAGGTAAAGCATGACGAAACCGACCGGGAACAACATTGCGCCCACCAGTGGCGAGCCGGTCTGCACGGTGATGGTCACGGCGAACACCGCAGCCAGTGCCAGGATGGCGCCCGCCATGAAGGCACGGATCAGCGTGTCCCGCGTGGACATGAAAACCTTTGATTCACCGGCGTCGACCATTTTGGTGACGAATTCCGAAGGGACGATGTAGGACATTTTTCGGTTCTCTGGTTGTGTTGGCAAAGCAGGGGCATCCCTGCCGTTGGCGTATCGCTACTCGTTGTGCCGGGCCGCGGTCAGGCCGCGGCGATCTCCACCGCATCGCCATTGAGGCGTACTGGCCAAACCTGCAATTGCTGTTCCGGGTATTCCAGACAGCTGCCGTCAGCCAAACGGAAGTGCTGCTTGTACAGCGGTGAGGCGATCACCAGGTCGCCCTTGAGCTGCCCCAGAATGCCGCGGCCAATGACATTGGCGCCCGATTTCGGGTCCCTGTTGGCGATGGCGAAGACTTGCTCACCCGTCTCGGTTTCGGGCAGGTGAAACAGTGCGACCTGCTCGTCATCGAGCCAGGCGACCACGCCTGAATTGGCGACCAGATCGCGACGGCTGCAGAGCGCCCGCCAGCTGACGTTTTCACTCGGTTGCATGCGTACGGCGTTGGGCTGGCTCATCAGAGCACCTCCTCAGTGACGGGAATCAGGTGAAGTTCGTGTGCATGTGCTGGACGGCGCTGGCCGCGCTCCCTGACGAAGTGAACATCCGGGTCGCCGCGCTGGTCGTTGACGAAGGTGCGGAAGCGCTTGAGCTTCTCAGGATCCTTGATGGCGTTGGCCCACTCGCATTCGTAGCGGTCGACCACCAACTGCATCTGCGCTTCCAGCTCAGCGGCGAGATTCAGGCTGTCGTCGATGACGACTTCCTTGAGATAGTCGAGGCCGCCTTCGAGGGATTCGCGCCACACCGAGGTGCGTTGCAGCTTGTCCGCGGTGCGGATGTAGAACATCAGGAAGCGGTCGATGTAGCGAATCAGGGTTGCGTCATCAAGGTCGGTGGCGAACAGCTCGGCGTGACGCGGGCGCATGCCACCATTGCCTGCGACGTACAGGTTCCAGCCGTTCTCGGTGGCGATGACGCCGATGTCCTTGCTCTGTGCCTCGGCGCATTCGCGGGTGCAGCCGGAGACACCAAACTTGATCTTATGTGGCGAGCGCAGGCCCTTGTAGCGATCCTCCAGGCGCAGCGCCATGCCGACGCTGTCTTGCACGCCGTAGCGGCACCAGGTGCTGCCGACACAGGATTTCACCGTGCGCAGGGATTTGCCGTAAGCATGTCCGGTCTCGAAACCGGCCTCGATCAGCTCGCCCCAGATATCCGGCAATTCATGCAATTGAGCGCCGAACAGGTCGATGCGCTGGCCGCCGGTGATCTTGGTGTAGAGGTCATATTTCTTCGCGACGGCACCGAGGGCGATCAGCTTGTCCGGAGTGATTTCGCCGCCGGCAATGCGCGGCACCACCGAATAGGTGCCGTTCTTCTGCATGTTCGCCATGAAGGTGTCGTTGGTGTCCTGCAGCGGGATCAGCCCCGGGTCGGTGATCGGCTGGTTCCAGCAAGACGCGAGGATCGAGCCCACCGCCGGCTTGCAGATATCGCAGCCAGTGTGGCCGCGGCCGTGCTTGGCCAGCAGCTCGTTGAAACTGATGATGCCCTCGACCCGGACAATGCCGTAGAGCTCCTGGCGCGTATGCGCGAAGTGCTCGCAGAGGCTCTTGTCGACTTCGACGCCACGGGCGGTCAGCTCGTGCTCGAACACCTGCTTGAGCAGCGCGCTGCAGCCACCGCAGCCGGTACCGGCCTTGGTTGCGGCTTTCAGCTCGCCGAGATCGGTGATGCCGGCATCGACCTGGCAGCACACCGCGCCCTTGGTGACGTTGTGGCAGGAGCAGAGGGTCGCAGTGTCCGGCAGCGCATCGGCGCCCAGGGTCGGTGCGCCATCCGACAGCGGCAGGATCAGGCTGGACGGATCCGCCGGCAGCTTGATGCCGTTCTGCGCGTACTGCAGCAGGGTGTCGTAGTAGCTGTTATCGCCGATCAGCACCGCACCGATCACGCGCTTGCCGTCCTCCGATAGCACAAGGCGGCGATAGCTGGCGTTGGCCTCGTCGATGAAGCGATAACTCTTGGCGCCGGGTGTGGCGGCGTGGGCATCACCGATGGAGCCGACGTCGACGCCGAGCAGCTTGAGCTTGGTCGACATGTCCGCACCGCTGAAGGGCTGGTGCGGCTCGCCGCAGAGCAGGGCGGCCAGGTTGCGCGCCATGGTGTACCCCGGCGCGACCAGCCCATAGACCATGGCGTTCCAGGAGGCGCACTCGCCGATGGCGAAGATTGACGGGTCGTTGGTGCGGTAGTCAGCGTCGATCACGATGCCACCGCGTGGAGCAATTTCAAGCTCGGCGCTGCGGGCCAGCGCATCCTGCGGGCGAATACCGGCGGAGAAGACGATCAGATCGGTTTCCAGATGGTCGCCATCGTTGAAGTTCATCCGGTAGGCGTATTCCTCACCGATGACGATTTCCTGCGTGGCGCGGGACAGATGCACGCCGACGCCCAGCGCTTCGATGCGGGCCTTGAGCGCCTTGCCGCCTTCCTCGTCCAGCTGCACCGGCATCAGGCGTGGGGCGAACTCGACCACATGGGCTTCGAGGCCGAGCGATTTGAGCGCGTTGGCCGCTTCCAGCCCGAGCAGTCCGCCACCGACGACCACGCCGCGCTTGGCGTTGCTGGCGGCGGCGCGGATGGCGTCCAGATCATCCAGGGTGCGGTAGACCAGTCGCGAATTGCCCTCGGCACCCGGGATCGGCGGCACGAACGGGTAGGAACCGGTCGCCAGAATCAGCTTGTCGTACGGCTGGCGGCCATCGCGGGTGACCACTTCCTTGCGTTCACGGTCGATTTCCAACACCTGCACGCCAAGGTGCATATGCACGCCGTGGGCGGCGTAATAGTCGGCATCGCACATGGCCAGTGAGTCGGCATCACGGCCGCCGAAGTATTCGGACAGGTGCACCCGGTCGTAGGCGCGCTGACGTTCTTCACCGTATACATGCAATTGGTACTGGCTCAGTGCGCCGCGCTCGATCAGCTGCTCGACGCAGTGATGCCCCACCATCCCGTTGCCAATGACGATCAGCGTTTCGCTCTTGATCGGGGTGACGATTGCGTTCATGACCGGTTCCTCCGTCGAAGCCGTTTGCGGCGTCGTCGTACAAAAACAAAAAAGGCGCCTGGAGCTGTCGTGCAGCTCCAGGCGCCTTTGCCTGGTATTAGGATTTGTGGGGTGCTGGCGAGCGACGTTGCCCGGTGCACCCGTCCCGTGCCACTCGTGGCTGATGGTCTTCGTTGACCGCGGGAGACGCTGCCGAATCGTTCGGCAGGCTTTGCATAGGCCATAGCAGGTTGCGTGCCAGCGACCTTAAAGCAGGGCGTGAGGGCGGAGCTGCACGGGGTTGGTGGGCTGAAGCCCACCCTACGGGACAAGGCTTTTGTAGGGTGGGCTTCAGCCCACAGTCAAAGCTGAACCACAAAGGTGCGGTCTTCGCGAAAAGCTCCCTTTTTTGGGGCGATTCGCCAAGCGTTGCGATCAGGGGGCAGAACCTTGCGTCCTGGGACCGGTCAGTACACGACCTTCCGGTCGCAGCATCGTTATCCTTGCGGCTGGCCTCATCCCCTGACGAAACTGGAGATCACTTGAACAAGGTCGTCGAACAACCTCTTTTGCTGGGCATGATGCGCCTGATGCAATACCCCGAACTGGCGCAGCCGCAGGCGCTGCTGGGCTTCATCGAGCGCTGTGTGGAGCGCGGCCTGAGCGGTTTCGATCACGCCGATATCTATGGTGCTGGTGAGTGCGAGGCGCATTTTGGCGCGGCATTGCAACTGCGCCCGGCGTTGCGCGAGCAGGTCCAGCTGATCGGCAAGGCCGATATCGTGCCCGCTGCGCAGGACAGCTCGCGCTGGCAGGTCAAGCACTACAACACCCGGGCGGACTACCTCACCCAGGCGGTGGAGGGCTCGTTGAAGCGGCTGGGCGTGGAGCGCCTCGATGGCTTTCTGCTGCACCGCCCCGATCCCTTGCTGCGGGTCGATGAAGTCGCGCGGGCGCTGGATGATCTGGTCGGCAGCGGCAAGATCGGCTGGCTCGGGGTCTCCAATGCGGAGTTGCTGCACTGCCAGACGCTGGCGCGGGAGCTGCCGCTGCGTTGCAACCAGATCGAGCTTTCTCTGCAGGCGCAGGACGCCGCGTGGGATGGTCGGTTGCACGCCATGGAGAGCGAAGGAGTGCATGTGCTGGCGTGGTCGCCGATGGGCGGTGGACGTTTCGGTCCTGAATTGCTGCGTGCGCTCGACGAGGTTGGCGCGGCGTTGAATGCCACAGCCAATCAGGTCGCCCTGGCCTGGCTGCGCAAGCTCCCCGGCAAGCCGGTCCCGATCCTCGGTAGCCTGCGCTGGGAGCGAATCGAGGAAGCGCTGCTGGGCGCCGAGCTGCAACTTGATACTCAGACCTGGTTCTATCTCGCCCAGGCGGCGCGAGGGCATGAGGTCGCCTGACGCGCTTTGTGGCCTAGTCGTAAGGTCCTTTTCGCCGAGCGGTGCCGGCGTAATGACGCTTATTCAGCTATAGCCATATTCCTGACACAGTGACTTTCTAAGGTGGTTCTCCGGTGCCAGAGCGCCGCGCATGTCGCACGGCGCAGGCTCCAAACGGATGGAGACACCCAACATGCGAATCCCGAAGCCGCTGGTCGTGGCGCTTGCCGCTGCGATCTCTGCCCCCGCCATGGCTGCCACCAATACCCTGGTGGGTTGGGCGATGATGCCTGCCGATACGTTCTCTGACGGCCCGACGTCGGGTCAGATGGCCAACGCGAACCCCTACGGCACCTTCGCGCCACCCTATGAAAACCGCCAGCCGGTACAGGGCTTTTCCGCCGTGCTGCCGGGCGCAGATGAAAACAGCTTCATATTCATGACCGACAACGGCTTCGGTGGGCAAACGAACTCTGCCGATGCGCTGTTGCGGCTCTACAGCGTGCGGCCGGATTTCCGCACCGCCAGTGGCGGCAGCGGCAAGGTCAGCGCCAGCGACTATCTCAGCGGTGCGCCGCTGGCTCGCTTCACTCATCCGTCGCGCCTGACGCTCAACGACATCAATCAAAAGCTGGAACTGCCGATCCAGGCCGACTACCGCTTCTATTACAACGACGGCTCCAAGCCGCGCGTAGACAGTGCCATCGATTTCGGTCGCCTGCTGACGGGCGCCGACCTGGACGTCGAGTCGGTGCGCCGCGACAAGAACTGCGCCATGTGGTTTGGTGATGAGTTCGGTCCGTACCTGGTGAAGACCGATGCCTCCGGCACCGTTACCCGTAGCGCCATCTCGCTACCGGGCGTTTACGCGCCGCAGCACGCGGACGTAGTGGCTGGGCGCGCAACCGCCAATCTGGGTGGCTCAGGTGGCTTTGAAGGCATGGCGATCAACCCGCGCGGCGATCGGCTGTACGCGCTGTTGGAAAAGTCCGTCAACGGCGATCCGGCCGGCACACTGCGAATCAACGAGTTCGACATCGATCAGGAGCGCTATAGCGGCAAGGTGTTCTTCTATCGCCTGCAGGCGCCGGAGCACGCCATCGGAGACATGACCGCGATCGACGAGACGCGCTTTCTGGTCATCGAGCGCAATGGCGCTACCGCTACCAACGGCACCCCGTTCAAGAAGATCTACCTGATCGACATCCGTGGTGTCGCCAGTGGTGGTGCCGTGCATAAAACCGAAGTGGTCGACCTCATGCAGCTGGCCGACCCCGACGACCTGAACGGCGACGGCCAGCGGTCGGTCACCTTTCCCTACGTGACCATCGAAAGCGTGCTGCCGCTTGATGCGCGCACCTTGCTGGTCACCAACGACAACAACTTTCCTTATGGAGGAGGGCGGGGCCTCAATGCGGACGTTACCGAGTTCCTGAAGATTCGCTTGGCCAAGCCGATCCCCGGCGTGCGGCCGCCGCATCTGCAACAGGCCAGGGATGCACGCCGCTGCGAATTGTCGGCTGGGCTGGGTCAAGGCTGAGCTTGCCCTACATCGCTTGATGTTTGAGTGCGGATCGCGAGCAAGCTGGCCTACGAAATCATGCGGTTTCGCTGGTTCAGCTGTAGGCGCGAGGGGAACGCCGAGTCCTTGCCCGCGAAAATAATGAGGCGGCGGTTGCCCACGGATATTTGGGCGCCGCCGACCCCTGCTTCGGCCGTTGAGTGGGGTGGGCGACGTTCCGCTTCTATCCACCAAACGAGCCGTGATTACACGTGCCGAAAGACGTTAGGCCTCGCCGACCTGCACGACCAGTTTCCCGAAATTCTTACCTTCGAGCAGGCCGATAAACGCCTCGGGCGCATTTTCCAGTCCCTGAACGACCTGCTCGCGATACTTGATCTTGCCCTCGGCATACCAGGCGCTCATGTCACGGGCGAATTCGTCGTAGCGGTGCCCGTAGTCGTTGAAGATGATGAAGCCCTGCATGCGCATGCGCTTCTTGAGGATGGTATCGAGCAGCAATGGCAAACGGTCCGGGCCGTCTGGCAGGTCGGTGCTGTTGTACTGCGCGACGACGCCACAGACCGGCACCCGTGCGCTGGTGTTGAGGAGTGGCAGCACGGCATCGAATACTTTGCCGCCGACGTTCTCGAAATACACATCGATCCCGTCTGGGCAGTTGTCCGCCAATTGCTGCGCAAAATCTTCGGCGCGATGATCGATACAGGCGTCAAAGCCAAGCGTTTCGACCGCATGCTGACATTTGTCAGCACCACCGGCGATGCCGACAACCCGGCAGCCTTTCAGCTTGCCGATCTGCCCGACAGTCGCGCCAACGGGGCCGGTGGCTGCGGCCACCACCAGCGTTTCGCCGGCCTTGGGCTGGCCGATATCGAGCAAACCCATGTAGGCGGTGAAACCGGGCATGCCCAGCACACCCAGGGCATGGGAAGGGTGCTGCATGTCCTGGCTAAGTTTGAGCAGGCCGGCCCCATCGGAAACAGCATAGTCCTGCCAGCCGTTGCCACTGAGCACCCAGTCGCCTTCCTTGTAGTCGGCATGGCGGGACTCTACGACCCTGCAAACCGTACCGCCGACCATCACATCGCCTACTTCCAAGGGTGGCGCGTAGGATGGCCCGGCACTCATGCGGCCGCGCATATAGGGGTCGAGCGAGAGATAAACGGTACGCAGCAAGAGCTGCCCGTCGTTGGGGCTCGGCACCGGACCGGTTTCCAACCGAAAGTTATCGGCGGTGGGTGCACCGTGCGGGCGCGAGGCGAGGTGGATGCTGCGGTTGTGTTGCGATTGTTGTGTCATCGAGGTTCTCCCATTGATCGATCAGCAGACCAAAAATGGGAGCCTGTCTTGCGCGGGACGTTCCATCCATTGGCGCGATGACTGGCTTCGCGCTGGAGAAAGTCGAAGCCCGAAAACACGACCGCCCCCATGAGGGGGCGGCTGCTACATCACGATTGAAGCTAACGCGGCAACGTCAGACGTCGAGCCAGCCTTCATCGCCGGCGTCATCACGGAAGCGGTTGTACTCTTCCTCGTTCCAGTCGCCGCTCTTGTCGCGGTCATAGCTGTTGTAGACGCCTTGGCCATATTCCTCATCGGAGAGTGTGCCGTTTCGATCAGCATCCCAACGGGAAAACATGCATTGATTGTCGAACCCGGTATCCCACTCGTTGTAGTCCACGGAGCCGGACTTATCGGCATCCCAGGTGTTGTAGTCCATATCCGCCGCGTAAGTCATGGCCGAGCCGCCTGCAAGGGCCGCTGCCAGGGCGATACCACCAACTGCTTTTTGCCATTTCATGTTCATGCTGCTTCTCCTCTGCAAATTACTGGGTAGTCATCACCAGAGGATGGCGCTGACATAGTTTTCGTACCCCGTCAGCTCTGAGAGTTCTAAAAAACATTCGGTTACCGACATGGGGTCATACAGCCGCAACGGCTATTGGCCGATCAGATTGATGGTGTTGTTGATGGGCATGTCCTCAACCGATTGGGCCTGTGCCAGCAATTGCGAAACCATCGAAAGGACGGCCCCGGACTGTCCGCCGGCTGGCCCCTTGGGGATCCAGTATTCGTCGCCAGCAAATTCGGTGCGGACCATCGCGTTCATTGTCATTCCTTGCTCCACGCGGATGATCGGCTGCTGCCCTGCGTGGGTTCTGACGGTTAGCAAGGTGCCGTTGGCTTCCTGCTCCCGCACGCACTCGCCCAGATAGTCGAACACTTCGGCGAGTGAGCGGGTGTGCAACTCGACCTTGCCGATGCCCTCGGCTTCGAAATACACACGGCCGCCACCGACGCTGCCGAAGAAGTCCGGGTCGCCCAGCTGGAACTCCTTTCGGCTTTCCAGTTTGCACCGGGCAAGCTTGAACAGGTTCTCCTGAGGACGGACGAAGCAGAACCGGGCGCTTTCAACCGATTCGGTGAGCTGGTAGCGATTGTTGCCGCGCGTGCTGACGGCCAGGTTCTCCTTACGTGCGGAAATCAACTGGTCGATGGAGGGCGCTTGCTTGAGCTCAAGTTCTGGCCCGTAGCGGCTGACGAGAAAGGCGCTCTCCATGGTGATGCCTTGGTCGACAAGGCGGCTCACCATTTGCTGGAATCGTTTGAAATCAGCGATTTTCGACGGATTGTTATAGAAGCGCTCCGTTCCGTTCGGACCTTGGAAGTGCACGCTTTCAAGGAACAGGGACAGAATCAGCTCCGGTGCGTAGTCCTGGCGCAGCATGAAAGCAAGAGAGGTGGTGCTGATCGGCGCCACATAGCCGCGGTAAAACTCTTGGTTGTCCTGGGTCGACACGTCGAACCCTGGCCCTTGTTCGATCGCCATGTGGGGGTTGAAACTGAAGTCCGATGGCGCGTCGCCCCCGAACGGCAGCGTCAGGTTGGCGCCAGCCGAAAGGCGGCTGCGGCCACGGATGGTCGTCACGGTAGTGAAGTGGGCGGGTAGCGAAACGCTGCGGCGCACGATGTTGAGCAGCAAGGCTTCGTCCTGTAGACGGCTGTAGTCCCGGTTGATCGTTGCCATTGCTGTGTCGAGACGTTCGGTCCCGGCGCAGCCAGCCAAGAGAAGGCTGATCGACAAAGCGGTGATCAGTCGTCCAACCAGCATCGAGCGGCTCATTGAATGCTTTCCTGAATCGGCCATTGAGCCAAGATTGTTGAACGGTAGTGGCCAGTTGGCCGAGCCATCGCCGAACGACACGAGGTCCGGCAGTGCTGGGGCTTCGTCTGGCTCTAGTGGTGGGCTGTGTGAGGCCCCATGCGCCGTTTCGGTATCGTCGACACGCGGGGCTCACTGGCTAAGCAAACACTTTCCACCATTCGCTGTTGGGCTACTCCAGCTCGCCAGGAGTGGCGGAGTAGTGCGATTCGTCCTCTGTGACTGTTTCCTGCTCAGTACGGTGCATGTTGCGGTTTGGAACGCTGTCGTTCTCAGGTAGACCTTTAACGATACGGCCGTCCTCAGTGACGATCTGACCTTGCTCATTGCGGTGGGTTTCAAGCTTTTCCATGGGTGTTGGATTGCCCATTGGGCTCGGACGCGAACCGGTATCTTCTCGCGGCGTGCCGGCCGGCCACTGGGCCAATGCCGGTTGGGCGGCGGCGGCAAGCAACGTGGTCACCGCCAGTGACTTAAAAAAGGATCTGTTCATGACCGTCTCCTGATGAAGTGTGCCGACCAAGCGGCGTGTCGGGGTTGCCGTACCTGATTTCGATCCTTGGCCAACCGAAGCTATACGCCCTCCGGCTGGCACACCAACAGGGCAATCGGACCACCACTCGAATACTTGCCGGGCACCCTGGCCACCGCTTGCTCGTTTGGACTGATCGACATTGCGGGCGCAGCGGTCATCACGGTTTCCTCGGGTAAGGCGTGGAACTGGCACGACGCGATTTCCTGGCTGTGGTTGGTAATCTTGACGGCGGGGACCCCGCGCAAATCGACTTTGTCCGAGGACGCTTGCGGTACTCCCAGTTCTTCCACTTCCAGGTTCATACCGTTCAAACGTTTGACGACCAGAGGCTCCTGAGCAAGGGCAGGCAGAGCGAACGCCAAGCTGATAAGCGCTAATAAAGGTCTCTTCATTCTGCTTCTCCGTTTTGGTGGCTTATTCATCTGAACAGGGCAGGCGCGCTGAGTTCGAGGATTGCTCGATGCTGCTATCAGACGGCCGAGGCAGGTCGTTGCTGATTGCGTCCCTTGGCCTGCTAATAACCTGGGCGTGGGTTCAGCTTGATGCTCCAGGCGATAGGAAACCATTGCACCGGCGCCCATTTGGCTTCCTCACCAGGATCAGCGTCGGTGCGACCCAGCCCGCCACATTTAGTTGCAATTCACTGAACCCCGTTGATCTTCCTCGGTCAGAGCTGAGCGTCATGGCTCACACCTATGACGCACCGCAGCGCACCCCTGCCGCCAGGTCAGTCAGGTCGTCTGTCGGGTTGGAAATCCACCACCTTCTTCAGATGCCGAGCGCGCCAATGGATCAGATCTACGCAGTCGTACTGTCTTATAAACGCAAGGATTTGCTTAAGCGTTGTCTGGAAGGGATCAGTGCCCAGAGCCGCCCGTGTGACGCCATCATTGTGGTCGACAACGCCAGCAACGATGGGACCGAAGAGGTGTTGCTCGACTCAGAAGTCACCAATCTCAAGGTGTACGTGCTGTCCCGAAATACCGGCGCATCGGGTGGTTTCAGTGCCGGGTTTCGTATGGCCTATCAGCAGGGCGCTGACTTTGTCTGGATGATGGATGACGATGTCATCCCTGAACCGGATGCCTTGGAAAAACTGCTCGAGGCTGATCAGCGACTCGCCGAGCACAAACAGCCACGCTCCTTCTTGCTGTCGAGGGCGTTTACCGAGGCGGGTTTGCTCACCAACGTGCCGCGAATCGATGAGCGTACCAACGCCATTGATTACGAAAACTGGCCCGCGTTGCTGCACCTCGGTGTAGTGCCGGTGCGACCAGCCACCTATGTTTCGATCCTGGTACCGCGAGAAACATTGGCCCGGCACGGCGTGCCGTTGGCCCCAATGTTCATGTGGGGAGACGACACCGAGTTCACGTTGCGTATCAGCCAGGACACGCCGGGTTACCTCGTGGTTGCTAGCAAGGTCCTGCACCTGCGGCGTGTCAGCGGTGCCATCGACATTCTGCGCGAGCCCGACCCCAGTCGGATTGCGCTGCATCGGCACCTGGTACGCAACGAACTTTTCGTGGCGCGCCGGTACTTCCGCAAGCGACGGGTGTTAGGCCTGTTCACATCACGGCTGGGCCTGGTTGCTGCGATGCTAGTACGAGGTCAGTTTGCCAAGGCACGCATCATCCTTACCGGTCTGATGGAGAGCTTCAGCTTCGCACCGGTTCCGGAGGCCGCCGATGCGCCAGTTGAGGCGCTGGGTGTGAGCGTGCGTGAGCTAGTCCCAAAGCGGTCAGGCGAGACAGCTGAACAGACCATCCAACAGCAGCCAGATACAGCCCCAGTCACGGTTACCCGCACCGATACGTTGGCCGATACGCCTATCCGTACCGGACACACCAACATGCGGGTTCTCGTCTGTGGCGCGGAAGGGCAGGTCGGCTATTGCCTGACCAATCAGGCTGCCAGCTTCGGGCTGGATGCCATCGGCTTGTCTCGCCAGGCATTGGACATTACCCGCGCGGAGCACATTCGCGAGGCCATCGAGCGTCATAAGCCTGCCCTTATCATCAACGCAGCGGCGTACACCAACCTGGATCACGCCGAAGCGGAAGTGGCACAGGCTCAGGCGGTCAACCGCGACGGCGCTGCCAACCTGGCTGCAGCCGCCCGACAGTTCGGTATTCCCTTGTTCCATCTGTCGAGTGAATACGTATTTTCCGGTGACGCTGACAAGCCCTACCGTGAAACCGACCAGGCGATGCCGAACAGCGTGTACGGCTCCACACGTCTCGCGGGCGAGCAGGTCATCAGCCAGACGCTTGACCGCTACCTCATTCTGCGGACCAGCTGGATCTACGGTGAGCGCGGAAACAACTTCGTCAAAACGATGCTCAATCTGGGCAACAAGACGGAGGAAATCTCCGTCGTCAGCGATCAGATCGGTTGCCCGACCCGAGCCCGCAGCGTTGCACGTGTACTGATCGAACTGGCTCTGCGCTATTGCCGTGACGGCGATCTCCAGTGGGGCCTGTATCACTACAGCGGCGCGTCTCCGTGCAGCTGGGCCGAGTTCGCCACTCAGGTGTTCCAGGAAGCCGAATCGGCGGGGTTGATCGATACGGCCCCCCGTGTGCAGCCGGTGCCTAGCTCGAGCCTGCCTCGGGCTGCGTTGCGGCCAGCCTGGTCCGTGCTCGATTGTTCGCTTATCGAGGAAACATTTGGTATCCGGCCCAAGCACTGGCGAGATGAATTGCGGCATGTGATTCGGCGAATCAGCGATATGCCTGTCGTGCCGTTCGGGCCTTCGCCCAGCCGCGTTCCGTTCAAGGCGTATCCGTTTTGTATCCAAGAGCAGCCCGCGCAGCTGTCGGCGTCCAGGCGGTCCGCTACAGGCGAATAAACACTCGGACAAATCAAAAACTTTTTCTAAATATTACGGTCCGAGGCTCAGGACTTTTCCGAAGGGATTTCACCATGACAGATGCAACGATCAAGAGAGTAGGTGTTTCGGGTACAGGGATGATCTCGCACTGTTTCGTTCGTCTGATCATGCAGCACTACAAGGATCTTAGAATCAGCCGGGTCTTGACCCGTAGAAGCGTCGCGACGCTGAGTAGCTTTCCGCTGGCCGACGCGCTGACCAACTCCATTGACGATCTCATTGCTAACTCGGATGTGATCGTCGAGTGCACAGGTGACGTCTTTTTCGGTACCGAAGTGATCGAGCGCGCCTTCGAAGCCGGGGTGCCGGTGGTCACCATCAACGCCGAGCTACAGGTCACGACCGGGTCTTACCTGTGCGGCAAGGGATTCCTGACCGAAGCCGAAGGGGACCAGCCAGGATCGCTCGCCGCTTTGCGCGAAGAAGCCTTGCAGATGGGCTTTCAGCCGCTGGTCTACGGCAACATGAAGGGCTACCTGAACCACAACCCCAGTCCTGAAGACATGGCTTACTGGTCCAAGCGCCAGGGCATCAGCATTGAGCAGACCACATCCTTCACCGATGGCACCAAGGTGCAGATCGAGCAGGTCGTGGTAGGCAACGGGTTTGGCGCGACCATTACCCGGCGGGGTCTGGAAGGACTGGCGTCGACCGATCTCAACGTCAGCGGCAATGTTCTCGGGCTGATCGCAGACGGCGTCGGACAGCCAATTGTCGACTACGTACTGCCCAATGGCTATTCGGCGGGCGGCGTGTTTCTGGTGTGCCGGCACGATGAAATGCAGGCGCCAGCAATCGAATACTTCAAGCTCGGGCCTGGGCCGTATTACGTGCTGACACGACCCTTTCACCTCTGCTCGCTCGAAGTCGGCAAGACCGTACGGCGGGTGCTTGCCGGTGGCGGCGTGCTGCTGAACAATTCTGTTTCGCCCACCTTGGGTGTCGCAGCAATCGCCAAGCGTGAGATGAAGGCTGGAGAGATGATCGGCCGCGGGATAGGTGGGTTCGACGTTCGCGGCGAAGCGGTCAAACTTGCCGACGAGCTCGATCACGTACCGATCGGGCTGCTGCGCAACACGGTTCTCAAGAGAGCTGTCGAGCCGGGGCAGCTGATCACGTTCGACGACATCGAAGTTCAGCCCAGCCGCGTGCTGGACATCATCTTCCAGCAACAACAAAAAGTGCTGCAGCGGATCGAAACAGACGTTCAGCCAACGCTGTTGCGCCAGGCTCTGCAATGAGAGCCCAGGACGAGGCGGAGGTCTGGGCCGACGGATACGGTTTCGTGGAGTTTAAGCGGACCGGGATCGGCCTCGTCCCGTATCACCACGAATCTCGCACTGTGCAAGAGACGCTGCCAATCGCAGCGCCCATGCAGTTGACTGAAGAAGATTCAGCGGGTGACGGCACTGCCTTCACCCTGCTGGCATGATCGACCGACTTGCCAGCTCACGCGAGCTGAGACTGGTCCCCGGTCATGCTGCCTTCAGCGGCCATATTAAGAGTGTTCCAGAGGCTGCAGGCAAGGCGCACCACGGCGCCGCCGAAGCCGCTGGCTTCTGTTTGAGCATCCAGCTCGTTGTCAAAAACCGCTAACACGCTACCGTAGGAATAAACGACTCCCCACCGATCAGGGTTTCCGCTATCTGCCTTGATGATATCCACGACCGTCTCCCAAAATGTCACGAGGTGTGACAAGAATACGGCGCATAGATACCACGGCGTCATAAGGCCGACAACTGCCGTTCGGCGGGACTCGAATTAGCCCTGGCTAAAGGGCCATCAGTGCCGCTTTTTCTGTCCCGGCACAGCCCCACCGCCTAGGTGCACTGGAGCAGCGCAGTTGATTGGAGGGCGTTCGGCCGTCGCAGCATTTCACTACGTGCCACGGCGCTCCCCCGGATGCGTTTCATGCCCCATTGGCGTGGCATCAGGTAGGTTCACATCCGGCTCGGCGAAGTCTGGGCTGTGTACTTCAGAGTCCAATGGCATGTGACTGTAGCGCTGTTTGTCGGCGGATACGTGGCGTGGCTGCGGCTCGGTAGCGGTCAGGATACGTTTGGCCTCGCAACGCCCACTGATGCCGCGCGCTAAAGCCATGCCACCCATCGCCAGCTGCAACAGGCCGCTCAGTCCGCCGCGACGCAACCCTCTGCCCAGCATAACCAGCCCGCCCGCAACGGAGGCGCTGCGTTCCCAGCCGTGCACGTTTTGCGGGGCGCTCTTGTCGAAAAGTCGATTCATGGTCGTTCCTTTGTTCAGCCGTTGAATATGACGCCCGCTCGAGGGTGTAGCGGGCGAGACAGGTGATGCTCGTCGGATAAACGCGGTGTTCTGGCCACAGCAGATGCTGTTTGCCTCGTTTCGTTAGCCATAGATTCGGCAGCGTCGCAGCGGTATTCGTTCGAGGCGGGAGATAAGCGGCACGCGACATGGGCTTGACAGTTGGACATGCGTCCCGCAGATTTCGCTAAACGTAATTCGATTACGCAAAAGAATAATAGAGCGCCGCGTAGACACGGCGCGCCTTCAGTGCAGCCATGGCAGCGAATATGGATTCATCCGCTTTTTTCCAGTTCACCGCGTCCGCTCGACTTCGGACCGTCCAGGTGGCCGCCAGGTCGTTGAGCTTGGCCGGTCCGGTGAAGCCGTTGCGCGCTGGCGGAGCTAGTCTGTCCAGCAGGCTAAAGCGCAGCCAGGAAGGCAGGTCGAAGGCCGCGCCTGACGTTCGGATGAGCCGCTGAAATGAAGATCTTGGGCTTTCGATTGACCCTGGGCGACCATCTGGGTCGCAGCGTCCGTGGGATTTCCTGTGCGCCGCCGAGTTGACCTTTGCATAACGTCAATTTCGCTAACGTACCGTTATTCCAAGGAGCCAATCATGGCCGACCTGTTTGAAAATCCCATGGGCCTTATGGGCTTCGAGTTCATCGAATTTGCCTCGCCCACCCCGAACGTCATCGAGCCGGTACTGGAAAGCATGGGCTTTACTCATGTCGCCAACCACCGATCCAAAGATGTGGCGCTGTACCGCCAGGGTGAGATCAACGCCATCGTCAATCGCGAGGCTAAAGGCCTGCCAGCTTATTTCGCGGCAGAGCATGGGCCTTCAGTATGTGGCATGGCGTTCCGTGTAAAGGATGCGCAGAAGGCCTATACCCGCGCGCTGGAGCTGGGTGCTCAGGCTATCGAGCTGCCCACCGGTCCGATGGAGCTGCGCCTGCCGGCAATCAAGGGTATCGGCGGAGCGCCGTTGTATCTGATCGACCGTTTCGGTGAGGGCAGCTCGATTTATGACATCGATTTCGTGTTCCTGGAGGGCGTCGAGCGTCATCCGGTCGGCGCTGGCCTGAAGCTCATCGACCATCTGACCCACAACGTTTACCGCGGCCGCATGGCTTACTGGGCGGACTTCTACGAGAAGCTGTTCAATTTCCGTGAGATCCGTTACTTCGACATCAAGGGTGAGTACACCGGCTTGACCTCCAAGGCCATGACCGCGCCGGACGGCATGATCCGCATCCCCCTCAACGAGGAGTCGTCGAAGGGCGCTGGGCAGATCGAGGAATTCCTCATGCAGTTCAACGGTGAGGGTATTCAGCACGTCGCCTTCCTCGCCGACAACCTGATCGAGACCTGGGACAAGCTGAAGGCCAGCGGCACGGTCTTCATGACTGCGCCGCCGGAAACCTACTACGAGATGCTCGAGGGGCGGCTGCCCAACCACGGCGAGCCGGTAGAAGAGCTGAAATCCCGCGGCATTCTGCTGGACGGTGCAGTCGAGGACGGCGAGCAGCGCCTGCTGCTGCAAATCTTCTCCGGCACCGTGCTGGGTCCGGTGTTCTTCGAGTTCATTCAGCGCAAAGGTGATAGCGGCTTCGGCGAGGGCAACTTCAAGGCGCTGTTCGAATCCATCGAGCGTGATCAGATTAAGCGCGGCGTGCTCAGCACCACTGAGTAACCACCGAGACGGCAACCGACTCCGGTTGCCGCTCCAATCGATCCAGTTGTCTCACCGCGCTTTCAAGCGCACCGGCGGCGGCACAAGGCCGCTGCCGGTGCGGCTTCGCCATGTGTTTAATTAGCGAAACGATCAGGCCAGCAGAACGGGGCTGTGATGAATAGCTGCCGCGATCAATGCATGCGTTTGCAAGAACAGGGCGCAAGTGACTACGCAGCTTGCAGAGCGACCAAATGTCTTATTGATTGCTTCTGCGTTGCCGCATAGGCTGAACCCATGACCGTCAACATGCGTTCCTTCCTTATCCTGCTGCTGGTACTTACGCTTCCGATCAATGGGATGGCGCAACTACTCATGCCGGCAACATCGTCGGTGCATCACCAGATGGCTGATATGGAAGGCATGAACGGCATGGACGACGCTGATCAAGATTGTCGTGAAGGAAAGGATCAAGGCCCAACGACCGTCTGCAAGAACGGGCAAGAATGCAAAACCTCCAGCCTCGTTCAGATTGCGGCGGCCAAGGCGGACGTGATTCCTGCAGCCAAGCCCGTGACTACACCCTATAACGACCAGATCCCTTCCCGTCTTCTGGATGCCGTCTGGCACCCACCCCGCGTCTGATTCCGATCGAATTCTAGAAACCCGCCCGAATGTGAGCATTCGGGTCGGTTACCGCGCGCCCTTTGGCCCGCATGGAAGATCAGGAATCCTTTAATGAAACCCCTTATTCGCTGGGCGCCCCATCAAGTGGCCGCCTTGATCATGGGCGCGCTCTCGTTTCCCGGGCTCGTGTCAGCTCTAACGTTGGAACAGGCCTTGAGCCTGGCCGAGCAGCAGGCACCTTCGTTAGCCGCGCAAACTGCCAACCTCCACGCTGCTCGTAGCGCTGCGATTCCGGCAGGCGAGCTCCCCGATCCGAAGCTCAGGCTTGGGCTGCAAAACGTACCCATCGAAGGCGACACACGCTGGCGGCTCGATGAAGAGGCCATGACCATGCAAATGGTCGGCGTCATGCAAGATGTACCGAATCGGGCGAAACGGCGCGCTCGGATCGAGGCTGCGCAGGCAGGTGTCGCGCTTGCAGGCGTGCAGCAGTCCATCGAGCGTCTCAGTGTTCGTCAAGCGACCGCCGAGGCCTGGGTCGCTAGCTTCGCGGTCGAGCAGAAGTTGAGTCTTTTCCAACAGTTCTACGGCGAGAACAAGCTTTTTTCCCAGGCTGTTCAGGCGCGCATTGCTGGCGGGCGCGGCCAGACTGCCGACAGCGTGCTTCCCAAGCAGGAAGCCGCCTTGCTGGCAGAACAGGAAGATGAGTTGGTACGCAACCAGGCGGTTGCACGGGCCGAATTACGCCGCTGGATAGGCGAGCCGGCTAACCAGCCGCTGACAGGCGTCTGGCCGCAATGGCCCGCCGACGCTGTTCACTATCAGCACAACCTCGACCGCCACCCGGCACTGCTGGCATTCGGTCCGATGACGCGCGAGGCCGAGGCAAACGTCAGCCAGGCCATCGCCGAAAAAACACCGGACTGGAGTTGGGGCGTCGACTACCTGCGTCGGGGTCGGGAATACGGCGACATGGTGAACCTCAGCGTCAGCTTCGACCTGCCGATGTTCACCGGCTCGCGGCAGGACCCGAAGATCGCTGCCGAGCGGGCACGGCTCGCGCAGATCGAGGCTCAGCGCCAGGTGACGTTACGTATGCATGACCAGGAGCTGACCGCCAACCTGGCTGAGCATCAGCGCTTGTCTCGGGTACTGACGCGCCTCGAACAAACCCTGCTGCCGCTCGCAGAACAGAAGGTTGATCTGGCCATGGCCGATTACCGCGCAGGGAAAGGCGAATTGATCGCTGTGATTGATGCGCGCCGCCAGCTCGTCGAAACCCGTCTGCGTCGCATCGACACGTCTCGTGACCTTTCGCTGAGCAACGCCCGCCTGCATTTCGCCTTTGGAGATACCCAACCATGAGCTTCCACACACAACAGCTGGCGCTCGTACTCAGCGTGATGATTGGTGCGACCGCAGCAGCCGTGATGCCCACCGCAGCCTTGGCACAAGCAGCTGATGATGAGGGCAGGGCAGTGCTCTATTGGTACGACCCGATGGTCCCGCAGCAGAAATTCGACAAACCGGGCAAGTCACCCTTCATGGATATGGAGCTCGTCCCGCGTTATGCCGATGAAGGCAGCGACGGGGCATCGATGAAGATCGACCCGAGCGTGACGCAGAACCTCGGCATCCGTCTGGCGACGGCTGTGCGTGAGTCGATCAGTCAGTCGCTTGAAGCCACCGGAGCATTGTTGTTTGACGAGCGCGACGTGGCGGTGGTGCAGGCGCGCGCTGGAGGCTTCGTCGAGCGCGTTTACGATCGTGCACCTGAGGATGTGATCGACAAGGAGGCGCCGCTGGCCGATCTGCTCATACCGGAATGGGCCGCGGCACAGGAAGAGTACCTGGCGCTCCGAGACGTTGGTGAACCCCAGCTGTTGGCCGCGGCGCGGCAACGGTTACGCCTCGCCGGTATGCCGGCAGACGTTATTGCGCAACTGCAACGGAGCGGCAAGACACGCGCGGTCTGGACCGTAACCAGCCCGATTGCTGGCGTGTTGAGCAGTCTTGATGTTCGCGAGGGCATGACAGTACCTGCCGGCGCATCACTTGCACGCATCAATGGACTGAGCAAGGTTTGGTTGGAGGTGGCGGTGCCTGAGGCCCAGGTCGGTCATCTGGCACAAGGGCAAAAAGTAACCGCGCGCTTGCCGGCCTTTGCCGGTGAATCCTTGGAAGGGACGATTCAGGCCGTGCTGCCGCAAGCCAGCCTGGATAGCCGTACGGTGCGTGTCCGGGTCGAGCTACCTAACCCACAACAGCGACTACGCCCCGGCATGACGGCGCAGGTGACCTTGAATCGCGACGTCGAGCAGGCTTTGGTCATTCCGTCCGAGGCAGTCATTCGGACCGGTCGCCGGGCATTGGTCATGCTGGCGGAGGATGAAGGCCGTTACCGTCCCGTCGAGGTGCGTATCGGTCGGGAATTCGATGACAGAACCGAAATACTCGAAGGGCTCGAAGCCGGCCAGAAGGTCGTTGCGTCCGGCCAGTTCCTGCTTGATTCCGAGGCGAGTCTGCGCGGACTGACCGCGCAAAGCCTGGAACAGCCGAAGTCCTCCTTCGAATCCGCTTTGCATGAGGCTGAAGGCACGATTGTGGGGCTGGAAGACGGCATGGTTGGCCTGTCGCATGGGCCGTTCAAGACCTTGAACATGCCTGGGATGACCATGGCCTTTCCGGTTGCCGATCCATCGCTTACCTCAGGCTTGCAGTCGGGTGACCGTGTCCGCGTTGGCGTGCGTGAAACTGACGAGGGCCTGATCATCGAGCGCATCGTGAAGCTCGGGGGCCAGCCATGATCGCAGCCATGATTCGCTGGTCAGTCGCCAACCGATTTCTGGTTCTGCTGGCCACTGTTTTCGCGGTGGCCTGGGGCGTCTGGTCGGTCAAGAACACAGCGGTCGATGCCTTGCCTGACCTTTCCGATGTCCAGGTCATCATCCGCACCCCATACCCGGGCCAGGCGCCTCAGATCGTCGAAAACCAGGTCACCTATCCACTGACCACAACGATGTTGTCGGTGCCAGGCGCGAAGACGGTGCGCGGCTACTCGTTTTTCGGAGACAGCTACGTGTACGTCCTGTTCGAGGACGGCACGGACCTCTACTGGGCCCGCTCGCGGGTACTGGAATACCTGAGTCAGGTACAAAGCCGGCTGCCCGCCGCGGCCAAGCCCGCCTTAGGCCCAGATGCCACGGGTGTCGGCTGGATCTACCAGTATGTGCTGGTGGACCGCACGGGCAGGCATGACCTCTCGCAGCTGCGCTCTCTGCAGGACTGGTTCCTGCGCTATGAACTCAAGACACTGCCCAACGTGGCGGAAGTCGCACCCATCGGCGGGATGGTCAAGCAGTACCAGGTGGTACTCGACCCGGTACGCATGGCCAGCCGGGGCGTGACACAGCAGCAGATCGCAACGGCCATCGACGAGGCGAACCGTGAAACCGGCGGGAGTGTTCTGGAACTGGCAGAAACCGAGTTCATGGTTCGTGCGACCGGCTATTTGCAGACATTGAGCGATTTTCGAGCCATTCCGCTGCGTCTCGATGGTGGCGTGCCGGTAACCCTCGGAGACGTTGCGCACGTTCAGCTCGGCCCAGAGATGCGCCGCGGCATTGCCGAGCTTGATGGCGAGGGGGAAGTGGTCGGTGGAGTGGTCATTCTGCGCAGCGGCAAAAACGCGCGGGAAACCATCGCCGCGGTCCAGACCAAGCTCGACGAACTCAAAGCGAGCTTGCCTCCGGGTGTTGAAATCGTCACGACCTACGACCGCAGCAAATTGATCGACAGCGCTGTTGAAAACCTCACCCACAAGCTCATCGAGGAGTTCATCGTTGTTGCATTGGTTTGCGCGCTGTTTCTTTGGCATTTGCGCTCGTCTTTGGTGGCAATCGTTTCGTTGCCAATCGGCATCCTGATCGCGTTCGTGATCATGCAGCGGCAGGGTATCAACGCCAACATCATGTCCCTGGGCGGCATCGCCATTGCCATCGGAGCGATGGTCGACGCAGCTATCGTCATGATCGAAAACGCTCACAAGCACATCGAGGCGTGGCACAAGCGTTACCCAAACTCCACCCTTAAAGGCCAGGAGCACTGGAAGGTGATCACCGAGGCGGCCGTCGAGGTCGGACCGGCCCTGTTCTTCAGCCTCCTGATCATCACCCTGTCGTTCATTCCAGTGTTCACCCTTGAGGCGCAGGAAGGTCGGCTGTTCGGTCCGCTGGCCTTCACCAAAACCTACGCAATGGCGGCCGCTGCCGGGTTGTCCGTCACGCTGGTTCCGGTGCTCATGGGGTACTGGATACGGGGCAAAATCCCGGATGAACACCGCAACCCACTCAATCGAGGCCTCATCTGGATCTACAAGCCTGCCTTGGACGCGGTGCTGCGTTGGCCCAAGACAACGTTGCTGGTGGCGGCTCTGGTCTTTCTGACGGGCTTGTGGCCTGCCAGTCGCCTCGGTGGTGAATTCTTGCCACCGTTGGACGAAGGTGACCTGCTCTATATGCCCACTGCACTTCCGGGCCTCTCGGCGCAGAAGGCATCCGAGCTGTTACAGCAGACCGACCGGCTAATCAAAACGGTTCCAGAGGTTGCCCGCGTGTTTGGCAAGGCGGGGCGAGCCGACACCGCAACCGATCCTGCGCCGCTGGAAATGTTCGAAACGACCATTCAGTTCAAGCCGAAGGATCAGTGGCGCGAAGGAATGACGTCCGAAAAACTGGTGGAGGAGCTGGACCGCACGGTGCAAGTGCCTGGGTTGGCCAACCTCTGGATCCCGCCCATTCGAAACCGCATCGACATGCTGGCGACCGGTATCAAGAGCCCGATCGGGGTGAAGGTGTATGGCACCGAGTTGGCGCAGATCGACAACGCCACTTTGGCCATCGAGAAAATCGCGAAAACCGTGCCCGGTGTCAGCTCGGCGTTGGCCGAGCGACTGACCGGCGGGCGCTATATCGATGTGGACATCGATCGCGTCGCGGCGGCACGTTACGGCTTGAACATAGCGGATGTGCAATCGATCGTGGCCGGTGCCATCGGAGGCCAGACCGTCGGTGAGACTGTCGAAGGGCTTGCGCGGTATCCGATCAACCTTCGCTACGGTCGAGAGTGGCGCGACTCGCTGGCAGATCTGCGCGCCCTGCCTATCTACACGCCGCAAGGCAGCCAGATCACTTTGGGCACGGTTGCCGAGGTCAAGGTGACCGACGGCCCACCGATGCTAAAAAGCGAAAACGCCAGGCTGTCGGGCTGGGTCTACGTCGATGTTCGTGGTCGTGACATGGCTGCTGTGGTGAGCGATCTGAGGCAAAGGGTCAGCGAAAGTGTTCAGCTCGAGTCCGGCATGAGCATCAGCTATTCCGGTCAATTTGAGTTCATGGAGCGCGCCAACGCCAAGTTGAAACTGGTCGTGCCGGCCACCTTGCTGATCATCTTTGTTCTGCTCTACCTCACGTTTTCCCGCTTCGGCGAGGCGCTGTTGATCATGGCCACGCTGCCATTCGCCCTGACCGGAGGTGTCTGGTTTCTGTATCTACTGGGCTACAACCTGTCCGTCGCGACCGGTATTGGCTTCATCGCGCTCGCCGGGGTTTCTGCTGAGTTCGGCGTCATCATGTTGCTGTACCTGACGAACGCCTGGCGAGACCGCCTCAACGCCGGTGCGCGAGATGAAGCCGACCTGCTCGACGCGATTCGCGAGGGCGCCGTACAGCGCGTGCGCCCCAAGGCCATGACAGTGGCGGTCATCATCGCCGGTCTGCTGCCCATCCTTTTGGGGGGCGGAACCGGCAGCGAAATCATGAGCCGCATCGCCGCGCCCATGGTCGGCGGGATGATTACCGCGCCCTTGCTTTCCCTGTTCGTGCTGCCGGCGGCGTACCTGCTGATGCGCCGCCGACAATTGCAGGCCATCCCACACCAATCCATCAACTCCGCAGGAGCACATCCATGAATATCAAGCACATCTGTCTTGCGGCATTCTTCCTGGTACCTGCTGCCTATGCCGCCGACAAGCAACCCATGGACGGCATGCCGATGGATCACAAAGGCATGAACATGCAAACGGACCAGCAGGCGGCCGGACAGGCCGCTACAGCCACCGGCACGGTCAAGAAGGTGAACCTGGAAAAGGGCTCGGTCATCATCGCTCACGGCCCGGTCGAAGCACTCGGCTGGCCATCCATGACCATGGGCTTCAAGGCAACGCCGGATCAACTCCGGACCTTGCAGCAGGGTGACCAGGTTGAGTTCGACTTTGTTTCGAAAGGGATGAACGCCGTCGTCACTCGAATCGACAAACAGTAACAGGCTGGGTCACATCCCTCGGCACCGTGGATGCACCGCGCGGTGCCTTGGCTTCGAATATCGGCTGTGCTGCGGCGAGCGATCCGGATGGCCGAAGGGTCTCTTTAGGTCTGCAACTCGGGGGGCGGGTCGTCAGCGTTGGTATCACGGTCCCGTTCGTGCCGCGTGAGCGGAAACAACGGCAACCAGGCCTCGCGACGAACCGTCCAACTTTCGTAACTGGGCATCAGTTGATCAGGAGCGTCGAGGGAACCCAGATGCACTTCGATTTCGTCTGCTGTGCGTGCGAAAACGGACGAGCCACAGCGGGGGCAGAAATGTCGCCCGGCATAGTCCTGCGCTTCGCCGGTGATCGTCACGGCATCCTGCGCAAACACAGCGGCGGCGTAGAACAGGGCACCGTGATGCTTTCGGCAGTCGAGGCAATGGCATAGGCCAACCCGCTTCGGGCGGCCCGTCGCCACAAACCGCAGGTTGCCGCACAGGCAACCACCGGTGAATCGCTCCATCTGGCTTCCTCTGGTCAATGGTCGGATTGAACCTGTCCCGACAGTCATAGCTGAAAAACAGATGACCGACGTACTAAAGGTCGCTTCATTGGCTGCGACCGTGTTGTCCCGTACGGATGCAGGTCTCCTTCGGCTGCCGCAGGCAGACGACCTGCTTCTGCTGGGGCCAAAAGCCGTACTGATCAGGCGACTCGATGCATAACCGGACGGTCTGGCTGCGTTGGGCATACGAACCGCCTTGGCTTGCGAGTATCGAACAGAGGACAGGGTTAGTCGAAGTGACAGGGCAGTCGCCACTCCGGACGAGGCTATGGCAATGGCGCGTAAGGGCACGGTGCTTGTGGCGATGGCGGCGCTTTGCTGGGGAATATCGGGCGGGATCGCCGGTATTCTCTTGAGCGATGGCTGGGATGCGTTCGTCGTTTCGTTCTTTCGAGGCGCCATCGGTTTGTTGTTTGTTCTCATCTGGCTAGCGTTGCGACCAGGTGCCAGCGGACTGGCAAACCGCAAACTCTGGTTCTGGTCGGTGATCGCAGGGCTCGGTGTAGCCGGCAACTTCGCTTTCTACTTCCTAAGCATCAGGCAAAGCAGCGTAGCCGTTGCAGCGACGCTGATGTACTGCGCGCCAGTGTTCGTTTACCTGGTGTCATTCGTTCTCAAACTGGAACGATCGACTCCACTGAAGTGGGTCGCGATCGGCGTGGTGATGCTTGGCATCGTGCTGCTGACAGGCGTCTACAAGAATGGCGCGGGTGGCGTCACGTTGATCGGCGCGGGCGCCGGACTGCTTGCAGGGCTGTCCTACGCGGTATTCATTTTCGGCTTCAAATATGCGGCGCCGCACGGCACCCCACAGGCGATTCTTGTCATCGCTTTCGCCGCGCTTGTCACGGTATTTATCTGGCTTGTCGAGGCCAACCAGGTCATTGCTGTTTTCCGTTCGCCGAGCTGGCCGCTGTTCATGCTACTGGGCGTACTTGGCGCGGGGTTGTCCTTCACGCTGTATATCATCGGCCTGCACCATACCGCGCCATCTGTCGCTTCGGTGGTGGCAATGGTTGAGCCGGTGAGTGCGACGCTGTTCGGCGTCGCAGTTCTCAACGAAAGCCTGGCCGGCCTTCAAATCGTGGGTATGGCGCTGATCCTGATCACGGCTACCGCGCTGGCCTACTATTCAAGCGCGCGATAAACGGTTGATCGATTGCACCCGTCCTTCCCCTTGCTCTTGGAGAAAGCGGGCAACCGTGTCGAGCACTGTCTCTGGCCGCTCACGATGGGGAACATGCTGACAGCCGTCGAGCGGAAGTTTTTGCACGCCGCCGCTCCCCAGCGCAGCGACACGGTGAAGATGATCCAGCGAGCCGTATTCGTCGTCCCGCCCATGAATGGCCAGTAATGGGCAGGCGAAGCCCGGGGCGCTTTCTTCGATTGTCCAGTCGGCATAACTGTCCGAAAGCCAGGTGTCGATCCAGGCCCAGAGAATCCACTCGGCCTTTGCGCCGTGGTATTTGCGCAGGCGGTCGACCTGGCCCGGGTCGGCGAATGCCGCTTGGGTGGCGCGGATGCCTTGCAAGGTTCGATCTTCGACAAAGGCAAGGGCGGCGATGGTGATTAGCGCGTGACAATTGTCAGGGTAATGGGCAGCGAGGCTGGCGGCCATGATGCCGCCTACGCTGTGGCCGAGCGCGATGAAATGCTCGATATCCAGTGCGTGCCGCACCGGCGGAAAGTACCGCTCGGCTTCGTCGCGAATGAAGCTGTTCGACCAGCCACCCGGATGCGCTGCGGAGCGACCAAAGCCGAGCCGGTCGTAGGCAATGACGTCGCGCTCGGTGGCCACAGCAAGGCGGTCGGGAAAGTCGCGCCACAGCTCGACGCAGCCGAGGGAATCGTGCATCAGGACGATGGGTGGCCTGCGCGAATGACGGGTGCGCCAGCGCCGCGTGAATACGTCGCCGTGCTCGGTGGGCAGAATGCGGTCTTCGGTCGAAACGGTCATGAGAATCCTAATATCGCCGGCTCAGGTTGGTGTCCTTCGGCGCGACAGCTGTATAGCCCGGTATCGGCGCGAGTTTTGGCAGCCGTCATGCCGGCTGCCAAAAAGAAGCGGCCACCTGGGCCGCCGAAGGCTTACGCCACGCCGATAGCATTGACTGGCGGCAGCCTGACGCCGCCAGGTTGTAAGGTGCCGACCGTCTGGGTTCAGCTCGCCGCTGCTGTTGTGGTTTGCTGCGCTGTCTTTTCCCGGTCGCGCAGCAGGAATCGCTGAATTTTTCCGCTCGGGGTCTTAGGAAGTTCACTGACGAACTCGATTTCGCGCGGGTAGGCGTGGGCGGAAAGGCGCTGACGCACGTGTTGCTGCAGCTCGTCGGCCAATGCTTGGTCGGCATTGTGGCTCGCATGCAGCACAACGAAGGCCTTCACCAGTTCGGTGCGCTCCGGATCGGGCTTGCCGATCACCGCTGCTTCGATCACGGCCGGGTGCTCCACCAGGGCGCTTTCCACGTCGAAAGGGCCGACCCGGTAGCCGGATGTGGTGATCACGTCATCGGCGCGGCCAACGAAGCTGATGCTGCCGTCGTCATTGAGCTCGACGGTGTCACCGCTCAGGTAGTAATGCCCAACGAAGGCTTTGGTGCGGGTGCCCGCATAACCGTTGAACCAGAGCAGGGGAGACTGGTTGCGGTCCAGCGCGAGCATTCCCGGTTTGCCGGGCTCCAGCTCGCGTTGTTGATCATCGATCACCACGACGCGGTGCCCGGGCATCGCGTAGCCCGCCGTGCCGATGCGCACGGTATGGCTCAGCGCATGGTGGTTGCACAGGACCATGCCGAGTTCGGTCTGTCCGTAATGGTCGTGGATCGTGCAGCCAAGGCCGCTGCTGAACCAGCGGATCACTTCGGGGGTGAGCGGCTCACCTGCGCTGCTCACGGCGCGCAGGCGACCCTTGATCTTGCCCTCGACCTCGTCCTTGGCCGCCAACAGCAGGCGAAACGCGGTGGGTGAGCCTGCCATGTTGGTGATCTTGTATTCATTGACGACGCGACAGGTGCTGTCGACGGTGAAGCCGCCTTCATAAAACAAAGTGGAATGGCCCATGGCGAGCGGCCCGGTGACGGCGTAATACAGGCCGTACGCCCAGCCCGGATCAGCGATGTTCCAGAAACTGTCTTCTGGCCGCAGATCGACCGCATCGCGCATGTAGGTGACGAACGCGACGATGGCCTTGAGCGGCACATGCAGCTGCTTTGCCGGCCCGGTGGTGCCGGAGGTGAACATGGCGAGAAAGGGTGCGTCACCCGCCAGCAGCACCGGCTCGAATGCGCTCGGTTGCCGATTGACCTGGGTCCAGAAGTCGTCGGCGCCATCGCCTACGACCAGGCGGCGCGGGGCGCTTTCAACGGCGTCCAGCTTCTCGCTGTTGGCGGCATCGGTGACGACCAGCTTGGCGCCGGATTCCTTGACTCGATGCTCAACCGCTTTTGGGCCGAAGGCGGTAAACAGCGGCTGATAGATAGCGCCAGCGCGCCAAGTGCCGAGGATGGTGACCAGCAATTCGGGGGTACGCGGCAACAGGCCGGCAACGGTATCGCCCGGCTTGATGCCGTAACTGTCCAACAGATTGGCGAAGCGCGCCGCGGCTTCCTTGAGCTGTGCGAAGGTCCAGGTGGCTCGCTGGCCGTCGCGGCCTTCCCAGATAAGCGCGACCTTGTCCGAGTCGGCGTGACGGTCACAACACTCGACGCAGGCATTCATGGCGGAGAGATCACCGCTGAGGATGGCCGAGACCGTCTGCTGAAAGTCGAATTCGCTGGCCGCAGTGGCATGATCGCGCATGGCTGGCTCCTGGATCTTGTTGTTATTGGGTTGTCCGGATATTGGCGCTGCGTGGTGCCCGCAACAATGGCAAATGCCACCAAGGTGGATGAGCGGTTTGGACAAACTCTGCGGCACGACCTGCGGCTGGCACCAATCACCCGCAACTGCATCGAATCTTGGAACCACATATGGTTAACGGGAGGTGTTCCATGAGTATCGATCCGCTTGACAGACCCCACAATCAACAACCGGTGCCGGGGCAGGACCAGAACCCCAGCCATTCTCCTGAGCCTGATTTCATCACCGATAATCCAGATGTCCAACCCGGTTCTGGACATGACAAGGGCACCCAGCCCTCAGACCCGCCGAAAAGCACGCCCGATATCGACCCGAACGAGCCGGGGTTAGGTAACCCGTTGCCCTGACGCTATAAAAGGTTCATTGCGCCTGGCCGAGGGAGAGCAGCCGTGATCGTGAGGTCGCGTTCCGAGGCTGGGAGCCGTTTGCTCGCACGTATCGCTATCCTGGGCCGGGCTGCTCTTCCTGGCGCTGGATGAGTGTCCTGGTCGGTTAGGGCGCTCCTAGACGTTTCCGTTATTGCGGCGCTGCGCCTTGCGGTCGTGTCGCGCTGTTCGTTACGCGCCCTCGGCGAAGAGTGTTGGTCTATCGCCCGCGGCTCCTTAAAGCCGGCTATCTAGATTGGTGTTGCGCGCCGTCAATTACATTGTGATGCATGGCTTTATGCTGGCTTCGTAGGTGGCGGCGTTGCGACGCTGAGCGTATGTCTCGAGCAGTATTGCCAAAGCTGCGCCCGCCAACGGCCGCTCGGCTCGCGCTTCTGTGTGCCAACGGGTCATTGATAACGGAGCGGTAGAGTGAGCGTCTCAGCGAGCATGTCCTATGTATTGATTGCCTATAACGAGCCCTGGCGTGCTGACGAGCTTGCCCGCCTGGTCGTAGCACTTCGTCCAGGAATCCGGACTGTTCAGGTAAATGATGGCCAGTCGGCACTCAGGGTCTGTCGAAAGCAACCGCCGAGCTTCTTGATAGCTGACGGTGAGTTGGCGCAATTGGATGCTCGGAATCTGTTGCACGAGCTGCGCAATCACCAAGCGACGCGGCTGTTGCCCGCCATAGTCATCAGCGACCGGGTGGACGGAGTCAGTGTGCGTGCCGTGCGTCCGTTGGCACCGAAGGCCTATTTGAAAAAACCTTACAGCCTGGCCGACTTGCGAGTTCGCCTGAACTCGCTCTTGCCCGGTCCCCGCATAGTAAGCACACAGACCGCTAGCGCAACCGGGACGCTAAGCGGCTTTCTAGACCGAATGCGCTCCAACAACGCGGGTGCGCCGGTTTTGGAGTCGGTGCAGGTTGCGGTCGCGGCCTGCATGCAGACGGAAGACTGGGACCTCGCGATGCTGGAATCGAAGCTATCGTCAGATCCTCAGATTACGGCGCGCCTGGTGTCCATTGCCAACAGTGCTGGGCAGCACAACGGCGCTGTGTGCAAGACGCTTGGCCAGGCTTTGCCGCGCCTTGGTGTGAAGCGAGCACTGAATCTAACCTTGCAGCTCGCGGTTCAGAACAATGCCACCTTGTCGGATCCCCGCTTAAAGCATCAGGCAGCGTCCAGCGCCGAGTATGCCCAGCGCGCCGCCGATCTTGCTCATTGGCTTGCAAGCAGACTCAAGCTCGACACGGAGCTTTCCTACACGGCCGGGCTGCTGCACAACATCGGCGAGCTTGCTCTGCTTAGAAGCTTGCAGGAGTGGCTGGATAGCGGTGGTGAACTGACAGAGGGCGAAATTCACTGCGCTTTGCGCGAACGCTCCGCCAGCTTTGGATCAGCCCTTCGAGCGCAATGGAGATTACCGTTGGGGTTACGCCAGCTTATCGCGGCGTTCTATTCCCTGGGCGCGGAGGTTTTCACCCGTGAAGCGCTGGTGCTCAACGTAACCGGATCATTGCTGCGCTTACCACCTTCCAGCCCCATTGAGGATTTGCTCCAAGACCGCGCAGTTCGACTGCTTCGACTCGATGAGGCGATTCTTGAGCGAGCGCCGCGCGAACGAGCTTGAGGGCGATAGTCAGATCCATCGCCACTACCAGTCCAGAGCGTGTGCAGCTCGACACGTGGTGAATGAGCCTGGGAAAAGTCAACGGCAGTCCGGCCAGCGTGAGGCCGACGTGTCTGGATGCCTAGGCCCACGAATTCGTCTGTCCTCCTTCCGCTAGCCATGCGGCACCACTTTTTTGGAAATTATTTTTGACGGTTTGATTAAGGGTGATAGCATTTTGACTCTACGGCTCTATAGCGCTGTCATTCGATAGCCCTACAGGTATTTCGCTGTCTTGGTGGACGCGTACTTGCCTAACTGTATAGACGCCGCTCTGGAGATTGAAATTGTTCCGACGTCGCTCTACCGAGGCCCAGGCCGGGCTCGTAGTTGTCGCTGCGCTGTTGGCGACGCTGGTTCCTATGTGGGCCATCCTTAACGCTTGGCTAAAACATGAAAGTGAGCTGGTAGAACAAGCCGCGCGCAATGACGCGATGAATCTGGCGATAGCGTTCGAAGAGCATGTACAGAGTGTCGTGCGTTACGCCGACGCCTTGATACAGGACGTTCGTGAGGAGCTGGTAAACGACCCTGACGCGTTTCAAGCGATAGCCAAAACAAAACTTCCACGGTACGAGACTCTGGTCGGCCAGCTCGCACTGATAGATGCAGAGGGATGGTTGGTTGGCACTTCTCTGGACTCGCTGGCCAAAAAAGTCGACCTGAGCGATCGCGAACATTTTCGCGTGCACCGAGACAACCTTGGGCAAGACCAGCTGTTCGTGAGTAAACCGATACTCGGCCGCGTCTCGGGAATCTGGTCCATACAATTAACCAGACCGGTCATTAAGGACGGAAAATTTTCCGGGGTGGTCGTTCTTTCGATCCCGGTTACGTTCTTCACCGATTTCTACAAACAGATCAACATCGGGAGCCATGGGCTGATCGCTCTGGTCGGTCTGGACCGGGTGCCACGCGCGGCGGCATCTTCGATTAATCTTGATGCGCGCCTGGACGGGATGGTGGTGCCTGGGGATCGTCCCTATTTCGATAGCACGAAACCTGATAAAGGCTTCTATCGAGGGCCGAGCGCCATCGATCAGCTTGATCGCCTGACCGCGTATCGGCGTCTGAAGGAAGCCGGCCTGGTTGTCATCGTTCAGCTTTCGCCCGCCGAATACTTGGCAGCGTCTCGTGAACGACGTCAATTCCTGACTTTCTGTGCCGCTGCAATCTCGATCTTGCTGCTCGCTTTCGCTTCATTTCTCTACTTCGCTACGCAGCGGCATCTAAAAAACACGGGGGCGCTAAAGCGTGCACATGACTCGCTGCGAGAAATCATCAGCATTGATCTTCTGACAGGTGCTCGAAGCCGGCGTGATTTTCTTGAGGCGTTGGAAAGCGAACTAGGCCGCGCGCAGCGCCACGGTACGCCGCTCAGTCTGGTAATGCTTGACATCGATTTCTTCAAACAGGTGAACGATACGTACGGGCACCCGATTGGCGACGTCGTATTGAAAGAGTTGTCGTCGCTATGCAGCGCCGTGCTCCGCACGCATGACGTATTTGGCAGGCTTGGAGGTGAGGAGTTTGGCTTGATTCTCCCTCATACAGACGCAGAAGGCGCCGTGCTCGTTGCTGAAAAGCTGCGGGTGGCGGTTGAGAATGCCGTTATTCCTACTGACCGCGGCCCGGTACGAATCACGGTAAGCGTAGGGGTTGCGTCCGCCATACCAGCAGTGGATGACTCCAGTCGCTTGATTGTCCGGGCTGACGATGCGCTATACACCGCCAAGCAAACTGGTCGAAACAGAGTTTGCTTCGCGTCTTCGGGCTGAGCTACCACCACAACGATGTCGAGCTGGACGGTGAGGAGCTCAATGTCTACGAGCACAACGGGTTGGGCACGACCCTGGGCGATACCTGGATTGGTTTTGCCGAATATCGTGCGACTGACAGGCTGAGCTGTGGCTGGCAGGGCCGGGTCGTCACGGCTGTCGATTCGCTGCGGACCGGTGTGAGCACCCTCGATAAACCCGGGTACGGCGTACACGACCTTTATGCCCAGTGGTCAGCGTTAAGCGACGACCGACTCGTAATCAACCTGACGCTGCAGAACCTGTTCGACAAGCAGTACCTGGATCACGCCAGCAACGAAGATTTTGAAAACATTCCCGGCTATGAAGGCATACGCGGCAGTTACGAGCCTGGCCGCGAATTGCGACTGGGTGTCGCGCTGCGTATCTGAGGTTGGTGTCGGCGGGCGTTAGCCAAGGGAAGGCAGGGGTGCTGGCACTGCTACATGCAACCCTGCCTGATGCGATCAGCCAGCTCGGCTGTGGAGTTGAAGATCGGTGGCGACGTCGGGTAGTTGATGGGGCGCTGACAGGCGCGACTCGAGGAGCTGAACGAAAGCTCGGGCCTCGGACTCGCTGCGAAACGTGACCTTGTTTCGGTCCAAGCGAACCTCCCAGCTGCTGCCTTCGAATGAGGTAAGCGGTCGGATTTGAATATCCATGATGCCTCCGGGTCTGGAAAAGACAGACGAACGCTAGACCTTTGCCAGCCACCGGTCAATTTGCGCCATTGACGCAGGAGCATTCACTGCTGCCGTTCCTTCTGTTTGCCATTAGGCACCCATCCGCGCGCTGATCTTGCGCGCGACTGCCAGCAGTCGCTTCGCCGCCGCGCCATCCGCTTCGGCCATGAAGCCGGGCTCGCCACCGACGATGGTGATCACACCTGCCAACCGCTGGTCGCCACTGAACAGCGGCGCGGAGAGTGCGTTGACGCCAGCCATCAACAGGCCGTGCACGGGCTGGATGTGGGTGCGTTGCAGTTCGCTCATGGCGGCGAGGAGGGCTGCAGGGGTGGGCGCCGAGGGAAGCTTCAGTTCCTCTTCGCGCAGTTGCGCAGTCTCGGCGTTGGGCATGAAGGCGTTGAACACCAGCCCGGTCGATGAGCCCAGCAAAGGCAGCACCGAGCCCACCTGCGTCACCAGCGTCACGGCGCGCACGGCTTGCTCCACGTGCACGACGGCGGGACCGCGGTTGCCCCAAACCGCAAGAAAGCAGGTTTCGTTGAGTTCATCACGCAACTGCGCCAGATGCGGCGTTGCCAGTTTGACCACGTCCAGTCGGCCCAACGCAGCCAGCCCCACGAACAGCGCAGCGCGGCCCAGCCCGTAATGGTTCGTCAGCGGATCCTGTTCGGCGAAGCCGCTGGCCATCAGGGCCTGCAAGTAGCGGTGGACCTTGCTGGCAGGCATTCCGACATGTTCGGCCAGGCGCGATAGAGAGGTCGCCGGGGCCAGTTCGGCCAGAGCAGTGAGAATGTCAGTACCTACCTCTGCGGCCTGTACCTTCTGCCGCCGTGGCGCCGTGTCCGCGTTGCTGTCTGCCATGAATTCAAATGCCTGTTTGTGCGGGCTCGCTTATCGAGGCGCTGTTTATAACTTGACGCCCTGGTGAGTTCAAATTACTTTTTGCGTAAACGCATTACGCGAAATGAGAGATGGCTATGCAACCACAACAACAAATGGGCGAAACCTCTCGATACCTGTCCGGCTTCGGCAACGAGTTCAGCAGCGAGGCCCTGCCGGGTGCATTGCCGGTCGGGCAGAATTCGCCGCAAAAGGTGCCCTACGGCCTGTATACCGAATTGCTCTCCGGCACCGCTTTTACGGTGGCGCGCAGTGAAGCACGGCGAACCTGGCTATACCGTATTCGACCATCGGCCCACCACGGCGCTTATCAGCGCTTGGAGCGGCAGCTCAGCGCAGAGCTGGGTCCCGTCACGCCCAATCGACTGCGCTGGAATCCGCAACCCTTTCCCGAGGCCGCGACTGATTTCCTCGACGGCCTGACGTGCGTCGTGGCCAATGCTGAACCCAACCAGCCTGCGGGGGCGAGCATCTACCGGTACGCGGCGAATCAGTCGATGGAGCGGGTGTTCTTCGATGCCGATGGCGAGCTGTTGATCGTGCCGCAGCAGGGCGTGCTGAAGCTGGTCACGGAGTTGGGCGTGCTTGAGGTCGCGCCGCTGAAGATTGCAGTGATTCCGCGTGGTATGCGGTTTAGGGTCGAGCTGCTGGATTCGACGGCGCGCGGCTATGTCTGCGAGAACCATGGCTGTGCGCTGCGCCTGCCCGACCTGGGGCCAATCGGCAGCAATGGTCTGGCTAACCCGCGCGATTTCCTGACGCCGGTTGCGCATTACGAGGAGCGCGACGAGCCGGTACAGCTGGTGCAGAAGTTTCTCGGTGAACTCTGGGTAACCGAACTGGATCACTCCCCGCTGGACGTGGTCGCCTGGCATGGCAACAACGTGCCGTACAAATACGACCTGCGCCGTTTCAACACCATCGGCACCGTCAGTTTCGATCATCCCGATCCGTCGATCTTCACCGTGCTCACGTCACCCAGTGCCATTCATGGCATGGCCAATATCGACTTCGTGATCTTCCCGCCGCGCTGGATGGTGGCGGAGAACACCTTCCGCCCGCCATGGTTCCACCGCAACCTGATGAACGAGTTCATGGGACTGATCGATGGCGCCTACGACGCCAAGGCCGATGGCTTCTCTCCGGGCGGTGCTTCGCTGCACAACTGCATGAGTGCCCACGGCCCGGATCATGTGTCGACTGAACAGGCGATCAAGGCCGAACTCAAACCGCACAAGATCGAGAACACCATGGCCTTTATGTTCGAGACCGGCCAGGTGCTCCGTGCCACACGTCAGGCGTTGGAAAGCCCGCAGCTGCAGAGCGATTACGACAGCTGCTGGGCCGGCCTGACCAAGACATTCGATAAAAACGGGAAATGACATGACCGCACAACAAGAGCAACGCAGCTGGGTCGAGTCGGCCAATGGCCATTCGGATTTCCCCCTCGCCAATCTGCCCCTGGGCGTATTCAGCCGTGACGGCGACCAGCCACGCGGTGGCGTCGCCATTGGTGATTACATTCTCGACTTACGCGCCGCCTGCGAAGCCAGCTTGTTCGACGGGCAGGCGCTAGAAGCGGCGAAAGCGGCCAGCGACAGCAGCCTCAACACCTTCTTTGCGCTCGGAGCGCCTGCACGCAAGGCGCTGCGAGGTGCACTACTGGATCTGCTCGGCGAGGGTAGCGCGCAGCGTGAAAGTCTTCAGGGGATGGGCGAGACGTTATTGCACCCCATGGACCGCTGCCAGATGCATCTACCGGCCAAAGTGGGCGACTACACCGACTTCTATGTCGGCATCCATCACGCCAACAACGTCGGCAAGCTGTTCCGGCCGGACAATCCCTTGCTGCCCAACTACAAGTACGTGCCCATCGGTTATCACGGGCGTGCCTCGACGGTTGACGTGTCCGGCGTAACCGTCAAGCGTCCCAACGGCCAGACCCTGCCGCCGGGCGCCAGTGAGCCGAGCTTTGGCCCGAGCAAGCGGCTCGACCATGAGCTTGAACTGGGCATCTGGATCGGTGCAGGCAATGCCCGTGGCGAATCGATCCCGATCGGTGAAGCCAGCAGTCACGTCGCCGGGTTCTGCCTGCTCAATGATTGGTCGGCGCGCGATCTACAGGCTTGGGAGTATCAGCCGCTTGGCCCGTTCCTCTCGAAGAGCTTCGCCACCAGCGTGTCGCCATGGGTGGTAACGCCGGAAGCACTCGAGCCGTTCCGTTGCGCACAACCGGCGCGGCCCGAAGGCGATCCCCAGCCGCTGCCGTACCTGTTTGATGAGCAGGACCAGCAGCACGGCGCGCTGGATATCGAACTCGAAGTGCTGCTGCTGACTGAGGCTATGCGCGACAAGGGGCAGCCTGCACAGCGCATCGCGTTGAGCAGTACGAAGAACATGTACTGGACCGTGGCGCAGATGGTCGCGCACCACAGCGTCAACGGCTGCAGCCTGCAACCTGGCGATCTGTTCGGCTCCGGAACCTTGTCCGGTAGCAGCCCTGAAAGCCTCGGCAGCCTGTTGGAGATCACCCAGGGCGGCAAACAGCCATTGGAACTGCCCAGCGGCGAAACTCGCACCTTTCTGGACGATGGTGACGAAATCATCCTCAAGGCACGTTGCCGTCGAGATGGGCAGGCGTCCATCGGCTTTGGCGAATGTCGCGGTCGCGTGATGCCTGCTTAACGTAAGCATGTTTAGCAAAAAGCCCGGGCATGTGCAGACAGCCCGGGCTTTTTGATTTCGAGGGCAGCCAGTCAGGGCAGCTTCGCGGTTTCCAGCGTCGAGGATGGGGCAGGCGCGATTGCGGCGTCGCGCATCTGCTCGGCCAGGGCTGCGGTGAATCCCTGGACGACTGACCAGCGCAGGTGTACCGCGTCGACAAAGGAGGACACCGGCGTGTTCCAGTCTTTGTCGGCATTCCAGTAGGTGCCACCAGTGGCGTTGAGGGTTTCCATGATTTGCTTGTCGAAGTCGGCCAGGAACGTACCGTCTGGATCGTACTTTTCCTTCCACTGCGGGTGCAGCGGTGTGGAGACGACCATCAGCTCTCGGCCTTCCTGCGCCAGGCGCGCGCTCATCTTGCCCAGAGCCGCGAAACAGCTGGCATCCAGTGGCTCCGGGCGACCATACAGCAGCTCACGGGTATTGCTGGTCACCAGCGGGCCATCGCCGAAGCGGTTAAACACGAGCGGGTCCCACTCGATTTCTCCGGCGCGTTGAGCCTTGACCGTCAACGCGTTGCGCGCCAACGACTTCGGCGAGAAGTAACGCATGTAGTGGCCCCAAGGTGAGGCGTTTTCATAAACGTAAGGGTCGACGTGCTCACGGTTGAGCACCGCTGTAGGTACACGCCAGCAACCGGCGAAATCCTGTGGGTCGGCAATCATCACCACACTGCGAATGCTGGGCTGGCGGTCTAGCAACCAATGCCCCACGTAGGTCGACTGGTTGGCGAACAATCCACAAAACGCGCCGTTCATCGGGCGCACCCCGGGCAATGCCTCGGTCAGCACATGGCCGTCCACGTGGCGCCAGGCCACGGAAGACCCGATGATCAGCAGATTCGGCGATTGGATCGGGTTGTCGCGCAGGAAGCTGAGTTTTTCATCGACACAGGAAATATTGGAGAACGCTGGGGGTGGCAGGTTGCCGGTCCGGTTCAGCGCGAACAGCGTCAGGCAAAATATCGCCAGTGCGCCGAACAGCCCGGCAAACAACGACAGCAGATACCGCGAACGTACCTGGCCCGGCAAGCTGGCCGCGCTGGTTGCTCCCTGTTCGGCATTGCTCCCGTCCCTGGGCACATCTGCTGTCTGGATCATGAATTATTTCCCCTCCAGCTTAGCGCTGATGACTTGGGCGAAATGGCCGACGTTGCGCAGCGACTCGAGCTCCGCCGTCCGAAACTTGATGCCGAAGCGTTGTTCGGCGGCGACCGTGAGCATCACGTGGGTCTGGCTGTCCCAGCCCTCGATGTCGTTGGCGGTCATTTCTGGCGACAGCATAATGCTGTCGTCATCGAACACATCATGGAAAACCGGGGTGAGTTGCTTGAGTACTTCTGCTTCGGTCATGCCGATACCTCGATGTAATGGTTGGGCGTGCGAGGGGAGGTGAATTCGTACCGCCAGAAGGTGGCGTCGCGGGTGCTGTCAGCGGGGGCGGGATGCTGGACGAAGCCCAGACGGGGGAAATGCTCCGCGACCATGCCGTTACGTTCGGTTGGCCGGTACTCACCGATCAGTGCGCGATAGCCGGCAGCGATGGCGGCGTTGGTCAGCACATCGAGCACTGCGTCTTCGACCTGGCGACCCAGTACACGGCAGCTCATCAGCCAGCTGTCGATCAGCAGCTCGTCGCTGGCGACAGCTGCATCCGGGCGCGCCAGGACGACGCTGATCAGGCCGTTATCACCGAACTTGTCGGCCAGGCGGATTGCCAGTGCCACCGCCGCTGGGTCGCTGGCGATGCGCTCGACTTCCGCCTCGCTATAGCGGCGCGTGGTGAGGTTGAACTGGTTGGTCTTGTTGATCAGCTGCGTGCTGCGGGCCAGCTCGGCGGCGCCGATCGGGGTGGCGGTCAGTACCATCTCCAGGCCGCGCAAATAACCTTCCATGTCGGTGGCCTGGCTCATTGCCGCTTTGCGCTCAGCGTTCAAGACATAGTTGCGCCCGCGTGCGGCATCGTCCGAGGTGAAGGAGACGGCTTCGAAGTACCCCGCGGCGGCGACGCGTGCCGGGTAGTCGGCCACGTCATCCGGCAGTTCCGGCACCGCGACTTCCGGTAGCTCGCGACGCACGATGTCGCGCTCGGCGGGGTTGTCATCGACGAACACCAGGCTGTCGAGTCCAATGTCGAGCATTGAGGCGATGCGCCGCAGATTGCCAGCCTTGTCTTCCCAGTTGGCGACGAAGGCCGCGATGTCGCTGCGCTTGAGCGCCATCTCGGGATGATTGAACGCCGCTTCGGCCACGCTCAGATCATTCTTGCTGCACACCGCGAGGATGATGCCGCGGCGCGCCAGCTGCGCTGCGTAGTGCTGGAAGGTGAGGAAGGCTTCGCCACTGGGCGAACCCCGGCCGAGGTGGATGCCGTCTACGCCATCGTCACCGACCACGCCACCCCACAGGGTGTTGTCCAGGTCCAGCACCAGGCATTTGCGCGACAGACCGATGCTGGCGGCGGCGATGCGAGCCAGTTGGTCGCCATACAGCGGCGCCAGGTTCGGGCTGACCAATTGCTTGGCCTGATGCCAGCGCACCGGTTCGGCCAGGCCGTCGCCATAACTGCCACGGGCGGCTTCCCAGGCAAGGTCCATCAGTAATACGCCGTCTTCTCGGGCTGCAGCACGGATGGCCGCATTGAGGCGATCGATGAGTGCGTAGGGTGAGGCCGGAACCAGCGCTTCGAATGAACCAAAGATCGGAGGGTCGGCGGGCACGATGGTTTGCTGGACGACCTGGGCGGCATAGCGCTCGCGTGCCCGGCGCCACAGCAGGCGCAACTCGTCGACCCGTTCGGCGACCGCGGCGTCAACGTCTGCCTGCGAGGCTTCGAGCGGCAACTGCAGGGGCGCGTCTCGCGCATCCAGCGCCAGGACGATCAGTTGTGGGGCAAAGTTGGCGAGCTCGGCGTCGTCCATCAGCAGCGCCTGACGGTACATGCCATAGGGCGCGACGTGCACCGACAGCGCCAGGCGACGCTGCAGGCCCGCGACACGAATCGCCGGCACCAGATGATCGACGGTATGCGATGACAGCAGGGCGATGCGCAATGGTCGCAGCCCGCTGTTGGTCGTTTCGCCGTTCGCCAGCGCGCGCAAGCCTTCGCTTGCGAGCCGGTCCAGCCGGGTGGTGAGCGTGAAATCGCGGCGGTAGCCGGCTAGCTTCACGGCCAGATCCAGACGAGTGAAGGGGTCGGCTTCGCGTTTGGCCTCGCCGATGGCGCTGCCAAGATCAGGGTGTTGCGCTAACCAGAGAAGCTGATCCATTAGCGTGTCACTCCTTACTTGTAGACGGTTTCAGAACTGGAAATAGAGGAATTCAGTAGGGGCCACGGAAAACGCCACGGCTAGGGCGAAGAAGCCCAGCACGCCCACGGCCAAGCCGATGACTGGCGTCGGGCTCCATACCGCAATCGGGAACCAGCGCAGCAGCCAGTTCTCGCGCGGTTGGGCGTCCAAGGCAGTGCGGAAACCGGCCATCCATTGCTGCACGTTGGGCATGAACCAGACAAAGGCGAGCAGTACGGCGACGGTGAGGTAGTTGGACTTGTCGAAATCCGTACTCAGTTCGCTCAAGCCAGCCATGCCCGACAGCATCGCCATCGCCGCGGTCACGCTGTTGGCCCGGAAGAACACCATGGCCACGACGACGCAGAGGAAGGTCAACAGAACCGCGCCGGTGCGATGCCAGAGCTTGTCGCTGTCCAGCGGCAAACCGCGGCGCGCCTTGTAGGCGCGGAAGCCGTGGACGACGACCAGATAGAAGCCGTGCAACAGACCGAACACCACGAACTGCCAGCCCGCACCGTGCCAGACGCCCGAGATGAACATGGTCAGCACGGTGGGGTAGGCGATCAGTACGACAAAGGTCCCAAGGCTCATCTTGCCTCGCCGTGGCAACGGCTTACCGGCGGCCATCCGTGCGCGGGTGATGCGCATCACGATGGGGTTATAGATGTAGGCCGTGAGGAAGCGCGTCAGCGTCATGTGCCAGCGCGACCAATAGTCGATGACGTTATGCGCCTTGAATGGGCTGTTGAAATTGACCGGCAGGCGCAGGCCGAACATCAATCCCAGGCCGATCGCCATGTCGCTGTAGCCCGAAAAGTCGAAGTAGATCTGCAAGGTATAGCTGAGCGCGCCGTACCAGGCGTCGTATAACGAAGGCACCGTTCCATCGGCGGCGATCGCGAAGATCGGCGAGGCGTTTTCCCCCAGCGGGTCGGCGAGGATCACCTTCTTGAACAGGCCGAGCACGAAGACTGTCAGGCCCAGCGAGATATTGTCGAGCCGCGGGCGGAAGGTGCTGCTGTCGTTGAACTGCTTGAGCATCTCGCCGTGATGGGTGATGGGGCCAGCGATCAACTGCGGAAAGAAACTAATGAACAGGCAGTAATTGACGAAATCATGCTCGGCGACCTCACCATCGTGCGCGTCGACCAGATAGGCGATCTGCTGGAACGTGAAGAACGAGATCGCCAGCGGCAGGATGATGTCGCCCACGGACCATCCGAGGTCGAAGGCGCTGTCGAGCGTGCCGAAGAGAAAGCCGGTGTACTTGTAGTAGCCCAGCAACGCGACATTGGCCGCCACACCGAGCACCAGCAGGCTCCGCGAGGGCCGTCGCATCAGGTAACCACCGATCAGGTAGTTGACCACCATGCTGCCCACCAGCAGCGGCACGTAAGCGGGGTTCCACCAGCCATAAAACACCAGTGACGCCAGCGTCAGCCAGATCGCGGCGTAACGTTGTCTGCCGGAGCCTGCGAGGAGAATGAAGCCTAGAAGCACCACCGGAAGGAACCCGGCGATGAACACCATTGAATTGAAGAGCATCGTTCTTTTTCCCTATCCCTGAACAATTAACAACCGTCCCTCGGAACGGTGAACGTCGACCCACTCCATATCGAACAAGAGCCGTTGGCGTATTACTGGAAGTCACCCGCGCCAGCTTCAACGCAGCTCTGTTGCGAACAACTGCAACCACACAAAACCATTGCATGGTCTGTTAACTGCGACACAGAGTTGTTAGAAGAAGTTGCGCCGTTTATCCGTTCGTATAACCAATCCGGACGGGCGGAAAAGCCCGTGAAATCAAGCGAAACGGCTTTTCTAGAGCACTTGCGGGATATTGGGGAACGGGTGGTAATTAGAGGCGTCAGGTTGCCGCACACACCGCAATCGCGCACCGATGGAGGGCGCTCGGTTTCGGCTGTCCGCGGCTGTTGAAACGTCACGGCTATGAAGGGAAGCGTTGGCGAGGGCTATTTTCCGGAAGTGTGCTGTTCGTCGCTTGATCGACCAGAGACGTTTTATCGGCGTCAAGTTCCCGCCCGGTCAGCCGATGACTCGCCAGTACTCATAGATCTTGGATAACACCCATGCGTCTCACGCTCAAAATCAAAGTCCTGCTTCTCGCACTGGTGCCCGTCACGCTGTTCGCGTTGGTTCTCAGCGGTGCAGCTGCCCAAATTCTCAATTCCCTGGCCGAAGAAGAGATCGAGACAGCCCGCGAGCGGATGATCGACGATGCTCGGACACGACTCGAGGATTACATGCGGATTGGTGTGAGCAGCGTGTCTCACCTCTACGAGCCGGCCGCGCAAGGGGATCTGGCCAGTCGTGCCGAGGCCATCGCCATCCTTAGGAAGATCAAGTTCGGCAAAGACGGTTACTTCTTCGGCCATGACTCCAATGTGGTTCGGCTGTTCCGCGGCGAGAGTCCGGTGGATGTGGGCTCCAACCTGAGCGACCGCCGCGACTCCAACGGCGTCTACATCAATCGTGAGTTAGTGGCCGTAGCGAAAAACAACACTTACTTCGTGAATTACTCATCGCCGTTGCCCGGTAACGACAAGGTATCGGTGCCGAAACTTGCCTACAGCTACTACCTGCCCAAGTGGGACCTGGCGCTGGGTACGGCGATCAACCTGGACAATATCGAGTCGGCCTTGAGCAAGGTGAGGACGGAAATCGCTGGCCGGGTCAACTCGATCCTTACCAGCATTTTGGTCATCGCTGGCGTGATGCTGGCAGCGCTGTGTATCGCTGGCGTGGTAATCAGCAACTCCATCGTCAAGCCGATCCAGGTCATTCGCGCCCAGCTTGATGACATCGCGGCTGGTGATGGTGACCTGACTCACCGCCTGCCGGAAGATCGCAGTGACGAACTTGGCCAGCTGGCCGGCTCGTTCAACCGCTTTGTCGGCAAGATCCACACCATGGTCAGCCAGGTCGCGGATTTGACCGGCCAACTGACCGGCATGGTCGCCGAGGTCGCTTCCCAGGCACAACGCTCCGAGAAAGCCATGGAGACCCAGCGCCAGGAAACCGATCAGGTCGCCACGGCAATCAACGAGATGTCGGCCGCGGCGCAGGAAGTCGCCCATAGCGCCCAAGGCGCCGCTGAAGCTGCACAGCAGACCGATCAGGAAGGCCAACAGGCGAAAGCCGTGGTGGATTCCAGCATTCGCCAGATTCACTCGCTGGTTGAAGAGATCCGCAGCAGCGGCACTTCACTGGATGCGCTGCAGCAGGACGTACATGCCATCGTGGGTGTGCTCGACGTGATCCGTTCGATCGCCGAGCAAACCAACCTGTTGGCGCTTAACGCTGCCATCGAGGCGGCGCGTGCCGGTGAGGCGGGGCGTGGCTTTGCGGTCGTAGCCGACGAGGTTCGTGCGCTGGCCAGCCGCACCCAGCAGAGTACCCAGGAAATCCAGGGCATGATCGATCGCCTGCAGACTGGCGCCAAACAGGCCGTCGCCGCCATGGGTCGCTCCAGCGAAGCGGGTGATGCCAGCAGTGCCCAGGCCAACCAGGCAGGCGCTTCGTTGGATGCCATCGCTCACCTCATCGCCACAATCAACGGCATGAACGCGCAAATCGCCAGCGCGGCGGAAGAGCAGACCGCAGTGGCTGAAGAGATCAACCGCAGCGTCCATCAAATCGCCACAGCCGTTGAGAACGTTGCGGAAGAAACTCAGCAGGGCGCGCAGACCGCACGCAACCTGGCCAATGTGGGTGAACGTCTGGGTGGGTTGGTGCGCCAGTTCCGCATCTGACGTGGGCTGATTTCGCCATGTCGGGCTCAGCTTAGCCTCAAAGAAAACCCCGCATGCGCGGGGTTTTCCGTTTAGCGCAGGCCAGCTTTCTAAGTGCCGGGCTTAGCCCATCAGCCGAAGACAATTCGGCAGCCCTTCAATAGCGCTACAGACAAAGCCCCCTGGCCCACCCATCCCCATGCTCACGTAGGGTGGATCACGCTTCACCGATCCACCGGATGGCGAAACACCAGGTGACGACCACCGGGTAACGTTCCACCGAGCGATGTCACGGTGGATGTAAAAAGCGACATCCACCCTACCGGACTAACAACCCGTTTCATCGCAATGCCAGTCGTCACCTGTGCGCCGTAATAATGGCGCTGATATATTGACCTTGCTATGCAAAGCTTATACAAAGCGGTCCGTCCCGTTCCTGTTTTGTAAAACTCAAAGAAGGTTCCCATGAAAGGGTTACGTAGTCTCTTACTTGATCTGAGCGTAAGGCGAAAGCTGCTGGCAGGCTTTGGCCTGGTGCTGTTCATCACCTTGGTGATCGCCTGGATAAGCTACCAGGCACTGGATTCGGTGTTCGAGCGGTTCGCCAAGCTCAACCATGTTGCAGAAATCAAAGCGTTGGTTGCCGATGCCCGCCAGGGCGAAAAGAACTTCCTGCTAAGAAAAGAAGCGGTCTTTCTGGAGCAGGCGAAAGAAGCCGTCGAGAAAACCATCTCTGTTGCTCAGGACGCCCGTGACGCTTTCGAAAGTGTGCATAGCATCGAGCTCATGGATCGTATCGAGCAGGACGGTAAGGAGTACCAGACCCGTCTTGCCGAGTTCGCCGAAGCCATGCGCAAACGACAGACTGCTGAAGACAACATGGAGGAGGCGGCTCGTGAGGCCCTCGCAGGTTTCAATGCCGCCGAGTCGGAACTGCGTAGGCGGGTTCAAGAGCAGATTGTCGCCACCGGTGATGAGGAAAGCATCCAGACCTTGGACCTGTCCAATCAGGCATCGAATCTCGCCAGGCAGCTGTTCGATACCCGGCGGTTGGAGAAGAATTTTGTACTCGGCGGCGATGACCGCGATGCGGAGGCCCTGCTTGCCCAGCTCGACACCTCAGCCGCGGCAGGCCGGGAGCTGAAGAACAGCCTGCCGGACGGTCGCAGCAGCGAAGCACTGAGCCAGGCGCTTGCCCGCCTGGACCAGTATCGGTCGGAGTTTCTTGATTACCGCAAGGCGCAGTCGGAGCGGGTTGCCAGCGAGGAAGCGTTGACCGAGCGCGCTCGGCTTATCGTGGAAGTTGCCCAGACGGCCTATGCCAGCCAACTTGAGGAGCTACGCACCGAGCAACGCCAGGTTCGAATAGTACTGATCGGCGCCACCCTGGTTGCATTGGTCCTTAGCGTGCTGTGTGCGGCGCTGATTACTCAGATGATTGTTGGTCCGTTGCAACAAGTTGTCGCCGTCGCACGTCGCGTCGCTGATGGCGATCTGTCTGCCAATCTCGCTGTCGACCGCCGAGATGAACTCGGCCAGTTGATGCAGGCCATGCAGCAAATGAGTGAAAGTCTGCGGTCACTCATAACACGGCTGTCCGACGGCATCGCGCAACTCGCCACTGCCGCTGAGCAAATGTCAGCCGTGACTGAGCAAACCAGTGTCGGTGTAGGCCAGCAAAAGCTTGAAACTGACCAGGTGGCCACCGCGATGAACGAGATGACTGCGACCGTTCAGGATGTGGCCCGTAACGCCGAGGCCGCTGCGCATTCGGCGTCGTCTGCGGACATACAGGCCCAACAAGGCCATTCGGTTGTCAGACAGACCATCGGGCGTATCGAGGAGCTGGCCCGCTCTGTCAGTGAGTCCGCCGAATCCATTGAGCGGTTGAAACACCACAGTGCCGGCATCGGCAATGTGCTTGATGTGATCAAGAACGTCGCCGACCAAACGAACCTGTTGGCACTCAACGCTGCGATCGAAGCGGCTCGTGCGGGTGAGGCCGGGCGCGGATTCGCCGTGGTGGCGGATGAGGTGCGTTCGCTGGCGCGCCGAACCCAGCAGTCAACGTCGGAGATTGAGCAGCTTGTCGTCGCGCTGCAGAGCGGGACCGAAGGCGCCGTGGAGGTCATGGGGAAAAGCTGCGATCTTGCGGATCAGACTGTCGAGGCAGCCCAACTGGCCGGTGAGGCGCTGACGGCCATAAACGATGCGGTTTCAAGCATTCAGCAAATGAACCAGCAGATCGCAACAGCCTCCGAGCAGCAGAGCGCGGTTGCCGAGGAGATCAATCGCAGCGTGTCGAAAATCCGCGATGTGGCGGATCAGTCCGCAGCGGCTACGGAGCAAACCTCGGCTGCCAGCTCCGATCTTGCTCGGCTGGGCGGCGAGTTGCAGGCTCAGGTCAGCCGATTCCGCCTAGTCTGAGGTAAAGCAGCGAGCTTGTTAGCCGGTTTGCAAACAAGCGTATAAACAAGAAGGGCTGGGCCATTGCGGCGCCAGCCCTTTTTTCAGCCGAAGAAATACAGACAGCCTGAAATGACGATGCCCGAGTACACCAGCATCAGCAGGCAGTAGCCCATGATGTCGCGCGCACCGAGCCCGACGATGCCGAGAATGGGCAGCGCCCAGAATGGCTGGATCATGTTGGTCCAGGCATCGCCCCAGGCAATCGCCATGGCCGTGACGGCGGGCGTCACACCCAGCGCCTGGCCGGCTGGCAGCATGATTGGCCCTTGCACCGCCCACTGACCGCCACCCGACGGCACGAAGACGTTGACCAGACCGGCGCTGAGGAAAGCCAGCACCGGGAAGGTATCGGCCGATGACCAGGCGATGAAGGTGTCGGTGATCTGCCGACCCAGCGACAGCCCTTCGGCATTGGCGCCGATCATCATCCCCATGATCCCGGCGTAGAACGGGAACTGGATAACGATGCCGCTGATGCCGCCGATGCCGTCTTGCACCGCGCGCATGTAGCGCTCCGGCGAGCCGTGCAGTGCCAGACCGATGAACAGAAACAGGCCGATGACGATATTCAGCGTCAGGGCAAAGCCGTTCTCGGCGAAGTAGTAGCCGAAATAGACCACAGCCAGCGCAATGATGATCAGGTTGAGGATGCGGCTATCGTCCATGCGCTGCGCAAGGGTGTTGCGCGGCAGGGCCTCATGGGCGGGATCGAGCAGTTTCGCCGGGTCCGCGACCTTCGGGTCTTTCGGATGCATGGCCCAGTTAAGGATCGGCAAACCGATCACCAGCAGCGCGATGATCGTCAGGTTCATGGCAGTGAATAGCGTGTCGCCAACGCCGATGGCGGTCGTCACGACACCGCCAGACATGCGCTCCAGATCCGCGCCGCCGGTGGCCAGCGAAAGCGGGATTGAACCGGACAGGCCGCCGTGCCAGATCAGAAAGCCCGAATAAGCCGCGGCGACCAGCAGCGGGTAATCGACGCCTTTGACTTCACGGGCCAGCGCGCGGGCGAACACCGCGCCGATCACCAGACCGAAACCCCAGTTGATCCAGGAGCCGGCCAAGGCTACCAGCGTGACCATCACCACGGCGCGGCCTGGTGTGCGTGCGGTCCGTGCCAGGCCTGCAAGCAGGCGATGGATGGCGGGTGCGCTGGCCAGGGCGTGGCCGGTCACCAGAATCAGCGCCATCTGCATGGCGAAGGTGAGCAGGTTCCAGAAGCCGGTGCCCCAGTGTTTCGCCATTGAAGGCAGGCCCTGGCCGGTGACGAGCATGCTCGCGGCAAGCACGATGAGGCTGAGGAGAATCGCAAAAACGAAGGGTGAGGGTAGGTATCGCTGAATGAGCTTGACGCTCAAGGCGGTAACGGTGCTGAGCATGGTCGTTGATCCTGTGTTGTTGTTCTTTTTTATAGGCGGCGCACGTGCGTGGCGCGCGCCGAATTATTGCTAAGGTTTGGTGAACTGCACGGCGTGGTGTCGATCCTCCTCTATGAGCCGGCGTTGTCCGTTTAGTGACGTTCGAGGGCCAGCGCGACGCCCTGACCGCCACCGATGCAGAGCGTGGCAAGGCCTTTCTTCGCGTCGCGGCGGATCATTTCGTGCAGGAGCGTGACCAGTACGCGGCAGCCCGACGCGCCGATGGGATGTCCCAGCGCAATCGCGCCGCCGTTGACGTTGACCTTCTCGGCATCCCAGCCAAGTTCCTGGCCGACCGACAGCGCCTGGGCGGCAAAGGCCTCGTTGGCTTCGATCAGGTCCAGCTGGTCCAGCGACCAGCCTGCCTTGTCCAAACAGCGGCGGGTGGCCGAAACCGGCGCGATGCCCATGATTGCCGGGTCGACGCCGGCGTTGGCGTAGGCCTTGATGCGCGCGAGTACGGGCAGGCCGAGGGCTTTGGCCTTGTCCGCGCTCATCAGCAGTACCGCAGCCGCGCCATCGTTGAGGCTGGAAGCATTGCCGGCGGTAACCGAGCCATCCTTCTTGAACGCCGGCTTGAGTTTGGCCAGCGACTCGGCAGTCGTGCCGGCACGGGGCTGCTCATCGGTGTCGAAGCGCAGGGGGTCGCCTTTGCGCTGCGGAATTTCGACGGGCGTGATCTCGTTCTTGAAACGCCCGGCCTCGATGGCTGCGACAGCCTTCTGCTGCGATGACGCGGCGAAGGCATCCTGGGCTTCGCGGCTGATCCCGTACTTGTCGACCAGGTTCTCGGCGGTGATGCCCATGTGGAAATCATTGAAGGCATCCCAGAGGCCATCGCTGATCATCGAGTCGACCAGCTCGGCGTGGCCCATGCGCAACCCGGTGCGGGCCTTGGGCAGCACGTAGGGCGCCAGGCTCATGTTTTCCTGACCGCCGGCAATGATCACCTCGGCGTCGCCGCAGCGAATCGCCTGCGTCGCCAGGTGCAGGGCCTTGAGGCCCGAGCCGCAGACCTTGTTCAGCGTGAAGGACGGCACTGCATGGGGCAGGCCCGCCTTGATCGACGCCTGACGGGCGGGGTTCTGACCCGAACCGGCAGTGAGTACCTGGCCGAGGATGACTTCATCGACTTCGGCGGGGTCCAGCCCGGTCTGTTCCAGCAGGCGCTTGATAACTGCAGCGCCAAGGTCCGGCGCTGGGATGCCAGCCAGTGCGCCTTGAAAGGCACCGATGGCGGTACGGGTTGCTGCGACGATGACGACGTCTTGCATGTTCGGGCTCCAGTTGAATTGGATGTTGTTGTGATGCCGGTGTGTCGTTTTCTAAATCACGGGGTGGTCAACGCATGCGTTGACGAACTCGCACGCTCCCGTAGGAGCCAGCTTGCTGGCGATCACGAGCCGCTAATCCTCACAATCGCGACGGGTCTGGCTTGCGTTCCCAAAGCAATGCATGCGTGTCTAGAACGTCATTTCCGGCACGTGATCCGGCACCACCAGCTCACCGGCTGTCTTGGCGACGATCTCCTCGACGCTCACACCAGGCGCGCGCTCCTTGAGGACGAAGGCTCCGTTCTCGATTTCAAGATAGGCCAGATCGGTCAGCACGCGCTTGATGCAGCCGGCGCCGGTCAGCGGCAGGGTGCACTTGGGCAGCAGCTTGGACTCGCCATCCTTGGAGGCGTGCGTCATCAGTACGATGATGTTCTCGGCGCCGGCGACCAGGTCCATCGCGCCGCCCATGCCTTTGACCAGCTTGCCGGGGATCATCCAGGACGCGATGTTGCCCTGCACGTCGACCTCGAAGGCGCCGAGCACGGTGAGGTCGATATGCCCGCCGCGGATCATCGCGAAGGATTCAGCGGAGTTGAAAATGGAGGCGCCGACGCGTGCGGTGACGGTCTGTTTGCCGGCGTTGATCATGTCGGCATCGAGTTCGTCTTCTGTGGGAAACGCGCCCATGCCGAGCAGGCCGTTCTCCGATTGCAGCATTACTTCCATGCCCTCGGGCACGTAATTGGCGACCAGGGTCGGGATGCCGATGCCGAGGTTCACGTAGAAGCCGTCCTGCAGCTCACGGGCGACGCGCTGGGCCATTTGTTCACGGGAAAGTGCCATCGTCGATTCCTCTTATTCTTTTGATTAGGTGCGGACGGTGCGCTTTTCGATGCGCTTCTCGAAGGTGCCGCAGATGATGCGGTCGACATAGATGCCGGGCGTGTGGATCTGGGTGGGGTCGATCTCACCGGGCTCGACGATTTCCTCGACCTCGACGACCGTGACCTTGCCGGCGGCGGCCGCTAGCGGGTTGAAGTTCTGCGCGGTGTGGCGGTAGATGACGTTGCCGTAGCGGTCGGCCTTCCAGCCTTTGACGATGGCGAAGTCGCCGGTGATGGCGTGCTCGAGGATGTGGGGACGGCCGTTGAATTCACGCACATCCTTGCCATCGGCGATGGGGGTGCCGTATCCGGTAGCGGTGTAGAAGGCGGGAATGCCGGCGCCGCCTGCGCGCATCTTTTCAGCCAGCGTGCCCTGAGGCGTCAGTTCGACCTCCAGCTCGCCATCCAGCAGCTGCTTTTCGAACAGCGCGTTTTCGCCCACGTAGGAGGCGATCATCTTGCGGATCTGCCGGTCCTCCAGCAGCACACCCAGGCCGAAGCCGTCGACGCCGCAGTTGTTGGAAACCACGGTGAGGTCCCGGGTGCCCTTGCGCTTGATCTCGGCGATCAGGTTCTCGGGGATGCCGCACAGACCGAAGCCACCGGCCAGAACGGTCATGCCGTCCTCGAGCCCGTCGAGCGCCTCGGCATAGGAATTCACGCGCTTGTCGAAACCAGCCATAAACGATTCCTTTTTGTTGTTGGGTTGTTTTTGGTGAGCTGCAATCGAGTGTTCCCTTGTGTGACGGATTTGTTAAGTTGATTTTTAAGCGCGATTGATTGATAAAACAAAACAAAGCGCCGTCATGCGCTCTCCCGGATCCGATTCGATGACCGTCAAACAACTCCGTGCGTTTCTCGCTGTGGCCCACACCCTGAGCTTCGCTCAGGCCTGCGAGCGGCTGCACCTGTCGCAATCGGCGCTGAGCCTGACCATCAAGGCGCTGGAGGACGGGCTCGGAGGTCGCCTGTTCAGCCGTACCACGCGGGCCGTCAGTCTGACGCCCGAAGGCGAGGCGCTGCTGCCCCTGGCGCGTCGGTTGCTCGCCGACTGGGACAACGCCGAGGACGAGCTGCGCCAGCGTTTCACCTTGAAACAGGGCAGGGTGACGCTGGCCTCGATGCCGTCCTTCGCCGGTAATCTGCTGCCAGCCGTACTGCGCACCTTTCGCGACCGCTACCCCTCGATCAGCGTCACCGTGCATGACGTGATCAACGAGCAGGTGATGGAAATGGTCCGTGACCGCCAGGTGGAAATCGGCATCGCCTTCGAGCCTGAACCCAGCACGCCGCTGACATTCACCCCGCTGTACACCGACCGTTTCGTGGCGGTGGTGCCGGTCGATTCGGTGCTGGCGAGCCAGGCCGAAGTGAGCTGGGACGCATTGCTGAAACATCCCTTCATTACCTTACAGCGGCCATCGACGGTGCGCGTCATGCTCGAAGACCATCTGCGTCCGCGTGGTCGTCAGTTGCCGGTGCAGTTCGAGAGTCATCAGTTGGCAACGGTAGGGCGTATGGTCGCCAGCGGCCTGGGTGTCAGCGCCGTGCCGGCGTTATGTCGGGCGCAGATGCTCGAACTCGGCGCACGCTGTGTGGCGCTGAGCGACCCGGTGATCGAGAAGCCGGTAGGCATCCTGACCAAGCCCGGCCACGAGCTTTCCGTTGCAGCGCAGGCCATCGCCGATATGTTGCTCCTAGAAAAGGGATACCCCATCGGCAGTTAGTCAGCCGCAACACGACCAACTGGCCAGGCTAATACAAAGATGGCGTTTGCGAGCCCGGCGGACGAAACAGTTGGCGCGCTTGTAGTGGAGAGCAATGTCATTAGCTCCTGATACCGACAGACGGGGCTAACCCGCCAATGACATAGGTCGATATAGCTCGATAGGCCCAACTGGCCAAACACTCCGAGCGGTGAATGCTCGTTTGGACACAAGGGTGATGTATGTCTTTACGTAACATCGGTATTGCCGCTCGGGCTTCGATCGGCTTCGGGATTGTCGTTCTGCTGCTGGTATGCATTGGCGTTTTTTCATTGACGCAAATGGCTCGTATGGACAAGGCTGCAAACGAGATCAACCTAAACTGGCTGCCTTCGATCACGACCTTGAAGGAGATGAGCCATTCAATCCTGCGTCTGAGAATAGCTACGCTCCGTGCCCTGGCGCTCACTGACGAGGCAGCGCTTGTTAAGAACAATGCCAACATCGTCGAGCTGTCTGACGTGGTCTCGAAAAAGACGAACGAATATAAGGCTTATATTTCTGGCCCCGAGGAGCAGGCGCTCTTCGAAGGCTTTCAACGTGCCTACGTTATTTATCTGAAGGATCAGGAGACCGTACTTAGCTATGTGGCGCAGGGTCGTCTTGACGAGGCACGCAGCTATCTCAATGTGACCTTGGTGACCAATGCAGACGCGCTGATGGCAACGCTTAGGGCGCTAGCGAAGCTCAACAGCGAAGGCGTAAAGGCAGCAGCGAACACTACCAATAAGACGTACGCCGGCTCACGGGTGTCGGTTACCGTAGCGGGCATTCTCGCTATCATTTTTACTGTTTTCATCGCCTGGCTACTTATTCGCAGCATCGTCCAGCCGCTGGCCGAAGCTTTACGAGTGACTGAATTCGTAGCTTCCGGTGACTTGACGAAGACCATTATGGTGGTCGGGAAGGACGAGCCCGCTCGCCTGCTGGAGTCGATGAAACGCATGCAGGCCCGTCTGCGTGAAACCATCATGAGCATTTCAGACTCGTCCACACAGCTTGCGTCTGCCGCCGAAGAACTTAACGTGGTTACAGAGGATTCGAGCCGCGGCCTGGCCCAGCAGAACAGCGAAATCGAGCAGGCCGCTACGGCTGTAAACCAGATGACGGCTGCAGTCGATGAAGTCGCTCGCAACGCGGTGGCGACCGCCGAAGCATCCAAGCAGTCGGAGCTGTCGGGTCGGGAGGGGCAGCAGCAGGTTAGCCGCACCGTTCAGTCCATCAACGAACTGGCGCAAGGCGTCACCACCACGGCCGGTCAGGTGGGCGAACTGGCAAACAAGGTGCGTGATATCACCAAGGTGCTGGACGTGATCCGCGCCATCGCAGAGCAAACTAACCTGCTGGCACTCAACGCCGCTATCGAGGCTGCCCGTGCCGGTGATGCCGGACGTGGCTTCGCTGTCGTTGCTGATGAGGTACGTGCCTTGGCGCACCGCACCCAACAGTCAACTCAGGAAATCGAAGCGATGATCGGGGGCATCCAGCACGGGACCGAAAACGCGGTGCGGGCCATGCAGCAAAGCAATCAGCAAGCTCATTCCACCCTCGTTGTGGCCGAGGCGGCTGGACATGCACTGGATCAGATCGCTGCCGCGATCGCCACCATCAGCGAGCGCAACCTAGTTGTTGCAAGTGCGTCCGAGGAGCAGGCGCAGGTCTCTCGCGAAGTGGATCGGAATCTGATAAACATCCGCGACCTTTCCATGCAAACCTCCGCGGGTGCCAACCAGACCACCGCTGCCAGCCAGGAACTGGCGCAGCTTGCCGTCGGGCTTCGGGCGCTGGTTGGCCGCTTCTCCGTCTAATAGCCGAAGCAGGCCTTGTGACAGGCTCGGACGCTTCGTACACCTCTTGGCGGGGCCGACCTTTGGATATCGGCCCTGATTCATCCTTTTCCGGCACCTCACGGGCATCGCTGTCAGTGAACTTCGGTGCTGCGCCGAGCGATACAGAAGCCAAACCGGACGGATTCCGTAGTAGTTGTTGCGCTGTGGTGGATGTGCTTTTGTGACTATCGAGCGGTTGGTCGATAATCGCCCATCGCTTATCCGCCAAGGACGCCCGCCGTGAACGACGAATCCCGCTCCAATCTCCCGTCCATGGCGCCGGCCATCGTGGCGTCGCCGGCCAAACGCATCGAGGCCCTGACTGGAGACCCGAACTTCATGACCTCCCTGGCGCGGGGGCTGGCGGTGATTCATGCGTTTCAGGAACGCAAACGCCATCTGACCATTGCCCAGATCAGCCACCGCACAGAGATCCCCCGTGCGGCCGTGCGGCGTTGTCTGTACACGCTGATCAAGCTGGGCTACGCGACCACCGACGGACGCACCTATTCGCTGCTGCCCAAGGTGCTGACGCTCGGCCATGCGTACCTCTCATCAACACCCTTGGCGGTGACTGCCCAGCCGATTCTGGATCGGCTCAGCAACGAGCTGCACGAAGCTTGCTCCATGGCCACGCTGGAAGGCGATGAAGTGCTCTACGTGGCGCGCTCTGCCACGCCACAGCGGCTGATTTCAGTCGACCTCAGCGTGGGTAGCCGGCTGCCGGCCTATTGCACCTCCATGGGCCGCATCCTGCTGGCGGCGCTGGACGATGCCGCGCTGGACGACTATCTGGAACACGCCAACCTGCAGGTCAAGACCAGCCGCACACTGCATACGCCTGAAGCCATCCGTGCCTCGATCGCCGAGATCAGGCAGCAGGGCTGGGTGATCATTGACCAGGAACTGGAGGTCGGCCTGCGTTCGCTGGCCGTGCCGTTGAAGGATTCCGCAGGCCAAGTGCTGGCCGCGCTGAACGTTGGTACGCATGCCAGCCGCATGACCAAGCAGGAGCTCGAAACGCGCTTCCTGCCGGTGTTGCTGGAAGCGAGCAAGGAACTGAGTACCCGTTTGTTCCACTGATACGCCGGTTGGCCAAGGGCAGGCCAGCCTTGGATGGTGAACGGTTTGTGTTCGCTAATCGCACAGCTAGTCGATCATCGGATTGTTCTGCTGGGGCTCGATGGCTAGTGTGGGTCGCAAGCGCATCACGCGCATTCGCTATCTACACGAGACAGACCCATGGCCGAACTCCTGTCCCTTCGCGAAGCAGTGGATCGCTTCGTCAGCAACGGCGATACCGTTGCGCTTGAAGGCTTCACGCACCTGATTCCCACCGCCGCCGCCCACGAGCTTATCCGCCAGGACAAGAAAGACCTGACTCTGGTACGGATGACCCCTGATCTGGTCTATGACCTGCTGATCGGCGCGGGCTGCGCGAAGAAACTGGTGTTTTCCTGGGGCGGCAATCCCGGCGTCGGCTCGCTGCACCGCCTGCGTGACGCCGTGGAAAAGCAGTGGCCGCTGCCGCTGGAAATTGAAGAACGCAGCCATGCGGATCTGGCCAATGCTTATGTCGCTGGCGCGTCCGGCCTGCCGTTCGCAGTGCTGCGCGCCTACCTCGGTTCCGATCTGCCGAAGGTCAACCCGATGATCAAATTCATCGACTGTCCTTTCACTGGCGAAACGCTGGCGGCGGTCCCCAGCGTGCGCCCGGACGTGACCGTGATCCACGCGCAGAAGGCTGACCGCAAGGGCAACGTACTGATTGCCGGCATTCTCGGCGTGCAGAAGGAAGCGGCCCTGGCCGCCAAGCGCTGCATCGTCACCGTCGAGGAGATCGTCGACGACCTGCAGGCGCCGATGAATGCCTGCGTCTTGCCCAGCTGGGCCCTGAGTGCTGTGTGCCTGGTGCCCGGTGGCGCGCATCCGTCCTACGCGCATGGCTATTACGAGCGCGACAATCGCTTCTACCAGCAGTGGGACCCGATCGCTCGTGACCGCGACGCCTTCACCGCCTGGATCGATGAATTCATCCGTGGCACCGAAGATTTCCCAGCGTTCCAGTCCAAGCTGGCCGCGCAGCAGGAGGCCAAGTGATGAGCGCTCAGGTCAAGGACTACAGCACTAACGAAATGATGACGGTCGCCGCGTCTCGCCGCCTCGGCGACGGTAGCGTCTGCTTCGTCGGCATTGGTCTGCCATCCAAGGCCGCCAACCTGGCGCGCCTGACCCACGCGCCGGACGTGGTACTGATCTACGAGTCCGGCCCGATCGGCGCGAAGCCATCGGTGCTGCCACTTTCCATTGGCGACGGTGAACTGGCCGAGACCGCCGACACCGTGGTCCCCACCGCGGAGATCTTCCGCTACTGGCTGCAAGGCGGACGTATTGATGTGGGCTTTCTCGGTGCTGCCCAGGTGGACAGGTACGGCAACATCAACACCACGGTGATCGGCGACTATCACCAACCGAAAGTTCGCTTGCCAGGGGCGGGCGGCGCGCCGGAAATTGCCGGGTCGGCGAAAAAGGTGCTGATCATCCTAAAACAGTCGCACCGCACCTTTGTCGACAAGCTGGCGTTCATCACCTCGGTCGGTTTCGGCGAAGGCGGTGAGCACCGCAAGCAGCTCGGGCTGCCTGGCAATGGCCCGGTTGGGATCATCACTGACCTCTGCATCATGGAGCCCGAAGCGGGGTCCAACGAATTCGTGGTGACCTCGCTGCATCCGGGCGTGACCCGCGAACAAGTGATCGAGAACACCGGCTGGGCCATTCGTTTCGCCGCTCAACTGGGCGAAACCGCGGCACCGACCGAAACTGAACTGCAAGCGCTGCGCGCCCTGGAAGCACGCACCGCTGCCGCCCATGGACAAGCTGGAGGTGACGAGTGACACGCGACGTCTTTATCTGTGATGCAGTCCGTACGCCCATTGGCCGCTTCGGCGGCGCGTTGGCCGCTGTGCGAACCGACGATCTGGCTGCCACGCCAATCAAGGCGCTGCTCGAACGCAACCCCGGGCTCGACCCAGCGGCGGTTGAAGAGGTCTTCATGGGCAGCGCCAACCAGGCCGGCGAGGACAACCGCAACGTCGCGCGTATGGCCGCGCTGCTAGCCGGGCTGCCGGAAACCGTGCCCGGTGTGACGCTCAATCGTCTTTGCGCCTCGGGGATGGACGCGGTGGGCAGCGCTTTCCGCGCGATAGCCTGCGGTGAGATGGAACTGGCCATTGCCGGTGGCGTTGAATCCATGACCCGCGCGCCCTACGTAATGGGCAAGGCCGATACCGCCTTCGGCCGGACCCAGAAGATCGAGGACACCACAATTGGCTGGCGCTTCATCAATCCCAAGATGAAGGATATGTACGGCGTCGATGCCATGCCGCAGACCGCGGACAATGTCGCCGAGGAGCACAAAATAGGCCGCGAGGACCAGGATGCCTTCGCGCTGCGCAGCCAGCAGCGCACCGGCAAGGCACAGACGGCTGGTTTCTTCGCCGAGGAGATCGTGCCGGTGGTGATCAAAGGCCGCAAGGGCGACACCGTCGTGGACACCGACGAGCATCCACGTCCGGATACATCTGCCGAGGCGCTAGCCAAACTCAAGCCGGTCAATGGCCCGGACAAAACCGTCACCGCAGGCAACGCCTCGGGCGTCAATGACGGTGCGGCGGCGATGATCCTGGCCAGTGCCGACGCGGTGCAGAAATATGGCCTCACGCCTCGCGCTAAGGTGCTCGGTATGGCCAGTGCCGGTGTAGCGCCGCGGGTCATGGGTTACGGGCCGGTGCCGGCGCTACGCAAGCTGTGCGAGCGCCTGAATCTGGCCGTAAGCGACTTCGACGTGATCGAACTCAACGAAGCCTTCGCCGCCCAGGCGCTGGCCGTCACCCGCGATCTGGGCCTCGAAGACGACAGCCCGAAGGTCAACCCGCAGGGCGGTGCAATTGCCCTCGGTCATCCGCTGGGCATGAGCGGTGCGCGGCTGGTGCTGACCACGGTGCATGCGCTGGAGAAGAGCGGCGGCAAGCTCGGGCTGGCGACCATGTGCGTCGGTGTGGGGCAGGGCCTGGCCTTGGCGGTTGAAAGGGTTTGATCGGCGCGGCCGTGGTGGGCTGAAGCCCACCCTACAGGAACTGTGCTGCGCGCTGGTAGGGTGGGCTTCAGCCCACCATTGCTCTCACAGCTGTGATGGGCTTGGCCTTGGCATGATTTGTACAACGGCCGTCTTGCTCATTCGCGGATACCTATAAATCCGACTTCCAGGAGGGTCAGTAGGGTGGGCTTCAGCCCACCAGCGCTACCCACGACGGCGTTTGCCGCGCCACGGCACTGGTGTGATTGCAGGCACAGCATCTTCCTTACACGTGCGCTGCCACCTCTCACTCGACGTTCAGGAGGGCTGCCATGCCCAGCGTAAAGCTCGCAGATGGCGAATTGAATTACCGTTTCGATGGGCCGGTTGATGCGCCGGTCCTCGTGTTGTCCAACTCGCTTGGAACGACGCTAGATATGTGGGACTCGCAGGTTCCTGTATTCAGCGAGCGCTTCCGCGTCCTGCGCTATGACACCCGCGGTCACGGCAGCTCGTCCGTCATGCCTGGCCCTTACACCACCGCGCAGCTAGGACAGGATGTGCTCGACCTGGTCGATGCCTTGTCCATCGATCGCTTCGCTTTCTGCGGTCTGTCCATGGGCGGCCTGATCGGCCAATGGCTGGGTATCCATGCCGGCGAACGCCTATCCCACCTTGTGCTTTGTAATACGGGCGCGAAGATCGGCACCGATGAAGCCTGGAACGAGCGTATCGACGGAGTATTGCGCGGTGGCGAGCAGGCCATGCGCGACATGCGTGACGCCTCTGTCGCACGCTGGTTCACGCACGACTTTGCGGCGCAGCATCCCGTCGAGGTGGGTCGCATCACCCAGATGGTCGCCAACACCTCACCAGCCGGCTATGCCGCCAACTGCGCGGCCGTGCGTGATGCCGATTACCGCGAGCAGCTGGGTGCGATCAAGGTGCCGACGCTGGTTGTCTGCGGCAGCCAGGACCCGGTCACGACACCTGAGCATGGGCGCCTTATCAAGGCGAATGTCGCCGGGGCGAGGCTGATTGAGCTGAATGCTGCGCACCTGTCCAATGTCGAGGCGGGCGACGCCTTCACCCTGCCGGTAATGGCGTTTCTCTGCGATTGATCCGCGCAAGGTTGAATTGGATGAAAAAAGCCGGGCCGCAAGGGCCCGGTAAAAGATCAACGAGGAGGTATTACGGTGCTGCTCAGGACGCTTACCAGAGCGCCAGGGTGTAGCTAAGGATCACCCGAGTTTCGTTGATGTCGCTGCCAAAGTTGCTGCGTACCGTAGCGTTACGCACTTTCATGGCGAGGTTCTTCAACGGTCCGTTCTGGACCACATAGGCGATATCCGTGTCGCGTTCCCACTCTTCACCTTCGCCGCCGCCGGCCAGGTTAACGTTGTCACCGGACACGTAGCGGGTCATCAGACTCAGCCCGGGAATGCCGGCAGCAGCAAAGTCATAGTCGTAGCGAACCTGCCATGACTTCTCGTCTTCGTTGCCGAAGTCATTGATCTGCAGCAGGTTGATCAGCATGTTGTCGCCACCGCTGACGTACGCAAAGCCGGTGTCGCCGCTCAACGTCTGGTAACCGCCAGTAAAGCCATGGCCGCCGATTTTGTAGGTGAACAGCGCGCCAAAGGCGTTGTTGTCGACGTTGCTGCCGCCGTCATCGGTGGAGCGCACGTAGCGCAGGTCGGTTTTGAAGCTCTGGTTCTCACCGAGCGGCATGATGTGGACCAGTTGCGTGTTGTGCTGCTTGTAGATGCCATCCAGGCCGCCGTAGTAATAGCTACCGGTCAGTTCGGGCATGAACTGGTATTTGCCGCCGGCGAACATGAACTCGTCGCTGGTCTTGGCATTGCCCAAAACGATGTTGCGTGCTCCCGCGGTGAATACGGTCATCTCTTCGTAGTCCGAGGAGTCACGGTAGCTGGTGCGGTCGAGCATGCCGAGGTCGAGCGTAAGCCCGTCGACTTCCTTGCTCTGCAACCAGGCACCGCGATAGACGTTGGGCAGCAGACGACTGTCGTTACGCATCACCACCGGCATGATCGGCTGCAGGGTGCCAACGTGCAGGGTCGTGTTGGACATCTTCGCTTTCGCGGTCAGGCCGGCAGTGCCGTAGTCATCAGACGGCTGACCGGACGAATCGCGCCGCAGGATGCCAGTGCCGGAACGATCCGGGCTGGAGTCGAGCTTGACGCCCAACAGGCCGATCGCATCGACGCCGAAACCGACTGGTCCGTCGGTGTAACCCGACTCGATCTTCATGATGAAGCCTTGGGCCCACTCGTTCGCCTCAGACTGCGGTGCGCCACTCTGGCGGAAATCACGGTTCATGTAGAAGTTGCGCAGCTCGACGCTGGCTTTGCTGTCATCGAGGAACGCAGCGCTGGCCGGGCCGGTGATGCTCAGTGCAACGCTGGCACAGAGCAGGTTGCGGGAGAAATTGCGGAGGTCTTTCATGGTGCTTCCTTTTGTTGTTATTGGTTCGGTGTCGCCAGGTTTCCCTTCAGCGAATAGCGAATGCCGTGCCAGGCGCACCGGCGGTGCCGGCATTCCACCGGTATCGGGCGCGGAGCTCTAGCCAGAGCCCTGCAGCCACTACCTCAAGGACCGCACGGCCACAAAACCGGTAGGGCAGCACTGTCTGTCTGGCTGGACATGTTCGCCAGGGCAGGCCAAACGCTGTCCAATCGGCTGGAAGCCGGTCGCCGCGCACCACCAGGTGCTGCGTGGGGCGCGGCGTTGATGCGGCTCTAGTTGAGGCCTATGTGGCTCTTCACGCAGACAAAGCTGGAGGCATCGTTAACATCGCCGCGCCGCTTGTACTTCGGCCAGCCCGGGTATTCGCAAAGTGGGCGGGTGCGACCGGGTACGGCGACGGTGTCGGTGACGACCTGGCGCTTGGGTGTCACGCCGCGTTCGACCCAGTTCTCTAGCGCGGTCAGCGAATCCCAGGCGGCATTGAAGACGGTGCTGGCCGCGTGTGCGTAGCCGGGAATTTCGTAGTAGCGCATGAACCGGCGGGTCTGCCCGACGCCCATGTCCTGCTGCAGGCGCCGGTAATATTCAGCCGTGGCGCGGGTGCTGACCAGCTGATCCGAGGTGCCATGGGCCATCAGAATCTTGCCGCCGTTGGCAACGAACGCCGACAGATCGGTCTGGTTAACGTCCTGACGCAGCGACAGTGCATCGACTCGCGACTGCCACGGACCGAGGTCGGTCGGGTCCAGCGTCAGGGAGTTGAATGCCGGGTTGCGGGTCACGAAGTAGCGCACCCACTCGTCCCAGAACCCTGAATGGTAGGGCGCGCCTTCGGCGAAGCCGGTGCCATGCACGGGCATCGGATAATCGGGTTGCAGGGTATTCAACCCCAGCCGATTGACCACCAATTGCAGGCCTTCGCCGGGACGGCCCAGGTCGGTGCCCCAGGTATTGAAGCCGGGATAGCCGCGTTCACCACTGGCCAATGGTTGGCTGAAACGAATCGGCGTATCGAACACTTTGAGCGCGTTGATCTGTGCATCGGACAAGCAGCTGTTACCTGTGTCAGCCCCGTCACGGCAGCGCAAGGGACGGCCGTTGAGCTTGGCTGTTGCTGGATCGAATTGGGCATTGCATGCCGCCTGATGACTGATCACCCGATCGCGCACGCCATCGAGCCCGTCACAGGCCTGCATCGAGGCTTCCAGTAGCGCGGCGCGCTTTTCCAGGCTGGGATAGGCGCCTGGCGCAGCCAACGCGCGCGTAATGCGGCCAAACTGCAAATCCAGTGCGGCGGCGTTGTAGGCCGGGTAGAGCACGATTGCACCGTGAAAATCCTTCGGCCATTGCTGCACCACCGCCAGCGCCTCTCGGCCACCGGTGGAGCCACCGGCAAAATAGCTGCGAACCGGCGGCTGACCGTAACGTTGCTCGATCAGATACATCGCCGTATCTCGGGTTTTCTTCAGGGCGTCGTGGCCGTAGTTGGCCAAGGCTTCCTCGTTCCAGGCGAAGTCACCCGGATGAACCGGGTTGGCGACATGGCCCGAGTCGCTGGCAAATACCGCATAGCCGCGGCCCAGTGGCGTCGGCTGGTCGATCGGCCCGGCCGGGACGTTGCCGGCAACATTGGGAACGGTGCCGTTGTAGCCGCCACCGCCATACATCATCGCTTTGCTGTTCCATTGGTCAGGCAGGACGATGCGCATCTTGATGCTGGGTGCGCTTGGGTCGACCGGAGCGATGTCCACGCTCAGATCGCAATGTGGGCCAAACGTCTGTGGCGCGCTGCCACCGCCTGGGTTCAGGGTCGCGGCTGTGACCCTCGCGCCTGATGTGGGTAGAGCGATCGCCGAAGCAGGGATTTGCGCACCGGATAATTCGCTGCAGCTAGCGGCTAGGGTTGGCTCGGCAATTACCAACGCCAGCAGGGCGGGCGATGCCAACAGCAGCCGCGGAGAGGCTGCGCTGCGAAAACGCTTTGCACGGGATGCTTTCATGTGGGTTTCCTTGTTCTTGTTGTCATGCCTTCATGACTGACGCCACGAGGTGATGCCCGAGAACCACTGGCCGGGCGTAGTGGCTGAGCCAAAGCTGTGCCAGCTCAACAGAGCAAGGTTCAGCCGCCGATGACCGGTCACGAGATTGCAGCCGGACCGCTCTAGCATGAAGACGATCAGGCTGAACGCAGCGCTGCGACGAAGTTGTTTTCTGTCCAGTCCACGGGACATAGGTAGCCGCGTTGTCGTAGCGGCTGGACACTCTGTATGGCAGCTTGGACTTATTCGACGGGCGGTCCGGCCGTTGACTGAGAAATGCCGCCCCGAGGCGTGACGGGGTGCCGGCACGGTGACGTCTGTGCTTTAGCACCCGGGGAGTGGCGGTCGCAGCGTTTAGTTCGGACGGATCTGAACACCGAAGCGGATATTCCAAAACCTCCTGACTATACTTTCGTCGTATGTGCGCAACGGTCGCACGCCCCGCCTATTTTTCCTGTCGAGACCAGCCCGCCCCATGGAAACGCTTTACCTCATCTTCCTGCTGCTGCTTGCAGTCGGTGCAAGCCGCATTCTGGCCAATGTCGTTCCGCTGCCACTGCCAATTTTGCAGATCATCATGGGTAGCCTGCTGGCGCTTCCACCGTTCGGTATGGGCGTCGAGCTACGGCCTGAGATATTCATGCTGCTGTTCATCCCACCGTTGCTGTTTTATGACGGCTGGAAGATACCCAAGCGCGAGTTCACCGAGCACGGCGCGGAAATGACCGCCATGGCGCTGGTGCTCGTGCTGATCATTCTGGTGGTGGTGGGCTATTTCATTCACTGGCTGCTGCCAGCTATTCCACTCGGGGCGAGCTTCGCTCTGGCCGCCATCCTGTCGCCGACCGATGCGCTGGCGGTGATCGCCATTGCCCAGGGACGGCTGCCGCGGCATATGTCTCACCAGTTGGAAGGTGAGGCGATGATGAACGATGCCACCGGCCTGGTTTCCTTCAAGTTCGCGTTGGCTGCGGCTATCACCGGCTCTTTCTCGTTGGTCACCGTTACCGGCGAGTTCTTCGTCATCGCGCTGGGCGGTCTCGCGATTGGTGCGGGACTGAGCTGGTCGGTCGGCAAGGCCAAACAGTGGATGACCGCACGAGATCTGTTTGATCCTTCGACTTACGTGGTGATGATTCTCCTGCTGCCATTCGCCGCGTTCTTCCTGGCCGAACATGCCGGGATGTCCGGCATTCTCTCGGCGGTAGCGGCGGGGATGGTGCAGAGCCGTATCGACATGCTGCCGGTCAAGACCAGTACCCGGATCCTCAATCGCAGCATCTGGGAGATGCTCGACTTCAGCTTTAACGGCCTGGTATTCCTGCTGCTGGGTCTGCAGTTTCCGCGGATCGTCGAGCGCGTCTGGGAAGCGGCTGGGCACGAGTCCTACAGCATGCCGATGCTGGTTTTCAGCGCGCTGGCGATCATGGCGTTGCTGTTGGTGGTGCGCTTTGTCTTCGTCTTCGCCTATCACTGGAGCGAGGCACGTGTACGTCGCATGCTCGGCAAGACCGTCCAGCCCAAATCCCTTCGCTTGTTCTCTGCGCTGAGCGCCGTCGCCGGCGTGCGTGGTGCGATTACCCTGGCAGGTGTGCTGTCGATCCCGTTGATGATCGGCGATACACCGTTTCCAGGCCGTGATCTGATGATCTTCCTCGCCGCCGCAGTGATCATTTTGTCCTTGCTGATCGGTGCGCTGGGCATTCCCTATTTCCTCAAGCAGCTACCCAACAACGATTTTGAAGAACATCGGGAAGAGCTGAAAAAGGCACGACGGCTGGCCGCTCAGGCAGCGGTCAGCTGGCTGGAGGGCTGGAAGCAGGCCAACCCGGTGGAGGATGCGGATAGCGCACTGCTGCGCAGCGAGGTGACCGCGCGGGTCACCGAGTCATACCGTCACGACATCGAAGCGTTGATGGACCATCACGGTCGAGCAAACCAGGCCCGTGAAACCATGACGTTGGAGCGGGTCATTCGCGTTCAAGCCATCGCGGTGCAGCGCAAGGAAATGTACCGCATGAGGAAACGGCACGAGATCGACGAGCAGATGCTGCAAACCCTGCTGCGCGAACTCGATTATGAAGAGGCCGCGCTGGGGGCGGGTGAAACGGCTTAACGGCCGGCGAGGTCTTGCTGCGGTTCGGGTTCAAGCACGGCGATCGTATGGTCGCTGTGCTTGAACGTCACCAGCTGGGTCAGCCAGGCCTGCAGCACAGGCGATGGTGCTTTCTGGTTGCGCATCGCGATCGAAAGGATTTCCCGGGCGATAGTCACCACCGCGCTCTTGCTGCCGAGAAAGTGCCAGTTGAACCAGCCATCGCCGTAGGTCAGCGGCGTTTTCTGCCCTGACGGCAAGGGGATGTACACCTTGACCGAAAGGTCGAAAAGCACTTCGGGCTTGGAGATGATCAGCAGCTTCACGTCCGCTACCTTGCTCAACCAGTAGCGATGATCGAAGCGTCCTCCCGTCAGTTCCGCAGACTGGCTCAAGGCATCGTTGATCAACGCTCGGTTATCGATGAGTTGCACGGTAGGGGCTTCCGTCTGCAGGTGGGTGTTCCGCATTCGAACTGACGCGATCAATGCGCAACAGGTACGAAATCGGTGAAATAGACGCCGCGCGTGGCCGACAGCTTGGAGCCGTGCACGCCTCGCTTGGCATGTCGGGTTATCGGTTGATCGAGGTTTTTGTTTAGCCTTGCGTGAGTGAAAAGTTCGTTCGTCCAACAGCCCTGACCGATGGCGAACCCTGTCTAACAAGCGGCCTAGGCGCAAAAAGGCCGGTCGATGAACCAAGCTCATCGACCGGCCTTTTGCCGTAGCGGTTACTGGGCGCTGGCTTGCGCGGCTTCTGTGATCAGCGCAGCCACTTCATCTGGATGCGAGGTCATCACGACGTGGGAGGCGCCGGGGATGCTCAGGGTTTTCTTCAATCCCGCGCGGTCGGCCATGAACTTCAGCGCTGCCTCGGGGATGTTCTTGTCGCCGGTGCCGTAGACGAACCAGGAAGGCACGTACTCCCAGGCGGTGTTCTGGCTTTCTTCATTCAACGCGGCGGCTGTTATCGGGCGCTGCGTAGCCGCCATCAAGGCCGCCTCGGCCGCCGGCACATCGGAAGCAAACTGTTCGGCAAACTTATGCTGCTGGATGTAGAGATCCTGGTTGCCGTCGCTCAGCTGAACGGGTTCGGCCAGGGTCGGACCAAGCGTTCCGCCTGGAAACTTGCCGGCCAGCGTGGCAGCACTTTCGCCGGCTGCCGGTGCGAATGCAGCGACGTACACCAGCGCCTTGACCTTGTCGCTGCCATTCACTGCGTTGGTGATGACGCTACCGCCGTAGGAATGACCGACCAGCACGATAGGGCCTGAGGTGTGCTCGATGATGTCGGAGACGTATTTGGCATCGTTGGCCACGCCACGCAGCGGGTTGGCGGCGGCGATGACCGGATAACCTTGACCAATCAGCCGGGTGGCCACGCCGTTCCAGCTTGCTGCTTCGGCAAATGCACCGTGCACCAGAATCACGGTCGGTTTGTCGGCGGCGAAGCTGGCGACGCTGCCCAGCGTAGTGGCGGCGGCGAGAAGGGTGGCGGCTGCGGCGTTGCGGGTTTTCGATTCAGTGGTCATGACGTTGTTCTACCTTTTCGATTAGATACGGTTCGGGTTGTTGTGGCGGTGGCTGGCTCTGCTCAGCAGGCCGGAGCACCCACACAGGAAACGGCTTGGGACTTCGGAGCGACTTGCGTCAGGTGCAGGGTCATAATGCGCAGGCGGGTTGTCGTAAAGGACTCAAATTGTCTTAAATATGCAACTAATCGTCTAATCGAGGCAGGTAACCATGGATCGTCTATCGAGTCTGCTGTGCCACTTCGGCATGCACGCGGGCCTGTATCACAGCGGAGATCTCTGTGGCGTTGCGGCCTTCGAGACTGCGGACCAGGTGGGCTACATCCATGTGCTGCGCGAAGGCGCCATGACGTTGCGTCTGGCGGACAACAGTGAGGTGCGGTTGGCGGAGCCGACGGTGATGGTATTTCCCCGTCCGTATCGGCACCGGATGCTCGCCAACGAAGCGGATGGCGCGCGGCTGGTGTGCGCGACGCTGCAGTTCGACGGCGGGGCTAACAATCCGCTGGCCGCGGCGTTGCCTGATGTCTTGCTGCTGCCGGTGGCCGAAGCGCCGATCCTCGACGGTGCGCTGGCCTGGTTGTTTGAGGAAGCGGTCGCCGGCTACTGTGGCCGTGAGGCGGTCATGGGGCGCCTGTTCGAGTTGCTCATCGTGCAGATGCTGCGCCACTTGATGGCCAGTCAGACGATGAGTTCGGGAATGATGGCCGGGCTTGCCGACTTGCGCCTGGCGCGAGCGATCACGCTGATGCACGCCGAACCCGAGCGTGCATGGTCGGTGGCCGAACTGGCTGCCGAATCGAACATGTCACGGGCCAGCTTTGCCGCCAGTTTCCGCTCGGTGGTCGGGCAGACGCCCGCGGATTACCTCACCAGTTGGCGCATCAGCCTGGCACAGAAGCGCTTGCGCGAAGGTCGGCCGATCGCCCTGATTGCCGATGAGGTGGGTTACGAAAGCCCATCGGCGTTGGCTCGCGCCTTCCGCCGCAAGACCGGCGCCAGTCCGCGCGAATGGCAGGCCGCAGCGAGCGCGTGAAGGCGTGGCGGGATGCTCCCCGGCATCATCGTTCCGTCCGCGCTGCGTTGCTTGACCCATGATTGGCAGCGGCACAGCTCATTTGGCGAACAGCTGACTCATGTCCTTGAATGCCTTGAACTCCAACGCATTGCCGCAAGGGTCGAAGAGGAACATGGTCGCCTGCTCGCCGACCTGACCCTGGAAGCGTACATAGGGCTCGATAACGAACTTGGTATCCCGTGCGCGCAGACGCTCGGCCAGCGCTTCCCATTCCGGCCAGCTGAGCACGATGCCGAAGTGCGGCACTGGAACGTCGTGACCGTCTACGGCATTGGTGTGTGCAGCTTGCTGCGATGGCGTCTGCGGGTGCTCATGGATGACCAGTTGATGGCCGTAGAAATCGAAGTCGACCCAATGCTCGGACGAGCGGCCTTCGGCGAGACCGAAGACTTCGCCATAGAAGCGGCGCGCGGCGGGTAGGTCATGGACAGGGATCGCAAGGTGAAAAGGAGAGAGGCTCATCAAGGCTTCCTTCTGTTGTGGGGCCGTAACGATCATGTTGCCGATTTGTCGCCCTCATCAACAGCGGATATCGTTCGTGTCGAGCCTCGAATATTTCGATCAATCCAAGTCCCTATGATCCGCGAATTGAAAACCTTCCTTGCGATCGCCCGGTGCGGCAGCTTCGCCGCTGCAGGCCACAGAATCGGGCTGACCCAGTCTGCGGTCAGCGCCCAGATCAAGAATCTTGAGGAGGCGCTGGGCCTGCGCCTATTCGATCGAACAGGCCGCTCGGCGTATCTCAATGCCGCGGGCCTGCGGGCGCTGCCGCTGGCCGAGCAGATCCTCGAGACGTTCAGCTTGATGGGCCAACCGGAGTCGCTCGAAGACTACCGGGGCGAGCTGCGGATCGGTGCCATCGGTACGGTACAGACCGGCCTGCTGCCGCGGGTGCTGCTCCGTCTGCTGAAACAGGCGCCGGGCGTCGCGCCAAAGCTGGTTCCCGGTGTCTCGTTGAATCTGTTGTCGCAAGTCGATGCCGGCGAGATCGATCTGGCGATCATGATCCGACCGCCGTTTGCGCTGCCCAAGGAGCTCCATGCCGAGTTGGTTCAGCGCGAGCCGTTCGTGCTGATCACGCCGCTCGACGTGGCCGGTGATGACCCGTTGCAGCTCCTTATCGAGCAGCCGTTTGTGCGTTACGACCGCAGCTCCTTTGGCGGTCGGCAGGTGAGTCAGTTCTTGCGCAAACATCACCTGGACGTCCGCCCTGGCCTGGAACTCGACGAGTTGGATGCCATCGTCAAGATGGTCGCCTGCGGGCTGGGTGTAGCCCTGGTGCCAGAAGCCGGGTTATGGCTCGAAAGTACGCCGACCGTCCGCGTTCTCCGACTGGGCGGCGCAACCTTCTACCGGGAGCTGGTACTGATCGGCCGCCACAGCGCCCGGCAGCTGCCGGTGCAGCAGCTGTTTCACCGCTGTGTACGTGAAGTGTTGGCGGTGCAGGGCGGTCCGACTCTGGATTAGCGCGTCCGCTAAGGAAAAGCGCCCGCCAGCCACACCGAACGTCGGTTATAGACGGCGTCGCAGGGGGATATCGGGGCCGTGCACTACCCTTGATAGAGCGAGGATTCAACAATGGCTACGTATATCGGTCTAGCTCAGAACGGTGGCCAGCTCTATGGGTCCAAGTAGAAGCTCGTTTTACACACTTTTTGGATAACAGCATGGCCCAACCAGATCTGCAATCCCGGCTTGCTTTCACGCTGCAATCGGCTGGCTTGCTGGAGTGGTACGTCGAGCTGGACGATTCGCTGAACGATACCCAGGCGACGGTCGAGGCCGTCACCCATGCGCTCGATGCCTGTGCATTGGGCAGCACCTCGCTTACCGAATTTTTGGAACACATTCATCCCGATGATCGCGATCCGGTCGCCGAGCACGTGGCTGTCGCCCTCTCGACCGGTGACGAGGTGCGCTTCGATTGCCGTGTTCTGGTCGGCGACAGCAGTGTGCAAATGGTCAGCGTGACCGGTCGCTCCACCGCTCATCCCGAGCTGCGGGCGCTGCACTTCGTCAGTCAGGACGTGACCGACTGCCGCCGCTCCGAGGCCATAGCCGAAGGGCAGATGCGCTCACTGGAGCTGGCGGTGGCCGGTGCGCCCTTGACCGAAGTGTTGGTTGAACTTACCCGCTCGGCCCAAAGGCAGTCGGCTGGGACCATTCGCGCAGCCATCATGCGCCTGGATGAGGATGGCAGGCTGCGATTCGTTGAAGCGTCCAGCCTTCCTTCAGATTTCGTCGCTGCGCTCGATGCAATGGACGCAGGTTCCGATGAAACCACCTGCAGCGTGTCGGTACGCACCTGCAAGCCAAGTGTTGCCGTGGATATTGCCAGCGATCCGTACTGGGCCCGGCACCGAGACAAGGCGCTTGAGCACGGCCTGCGCGCTTGCTGGTCCACACCCGTTCTTTCTGACTGCGGCGAGGTGATGGGCACGATTGCCTGTTACAGCAGCGTATGCGCAGCGCCGTCGTCTGTGGAGCAAGAAGGAATCACTCTGCTCGCCAATACAGCGGCTCTGTTGGTGCAGCGCGAACGAGCCAATCGAGGGCGGGCCAAGGTCGAGCAAAAAATGGCAGCTAGTGAGCGCCGCTTCAAGGGACTGGTAAAGGCCACCAACAGCCTGGTCTGGTCGGCCAGTCTCCTGGTCGACATCGTCGAGTCACAACCCGACTGGAATGAATTCACCGGCCAGACGTTCGAGCAATCGCGCGGTAAGGGCTGGCTCGATGCCGTGCATCCGGAAGATCGTCCCGCGCTTGAAGCCATCATTGAGGAAATGTGTTCGGTTTATAGCAACAAGCGCGCTGAATACCGCATCCGCCGGGCGGACGGCCAGTATCGGCATATGACCGGTCACGCCGTGCCCATCTTCGATGACCACGGGAATATGAAGGAGTGGTCCGGTGGCTTGACTGACATCACCGACCGCAAGCAGGTCGAGCATCGCCTCCATCACATGGCGACTCACGATGCGCTGACCGGTCTGCCCAACCGAACCTATCTCAATGATCACCTGCGGGAACTGGTCAATTTCATCCCAGAAAATCAGCAACTGATGATCATGCTGATCGACCTTGATCGCTTCAAGGAAGTGAACGACTCGATGGGGCATGGCTACGGCGACGTGCTGTTGGTACAGATCGCCCATCGGCTGCGCGAGGCGCTGCCGTCCGGTGATCTGGTGGCGCGCCTGGGCGGTGACGAGTTTGTGGTGGTGGCTCATCTACCTGACGGCGTGCGCTCGGCCGAGCGGCTGGCAGCTGATCTGCTGCGGGCGATCCAAGTGCCCTGCGATGTGCTTGGCACACGTTACTACCCCTCGGCATCGATGGGCATGTGTCTGTATCCGGACCCGGACACCAGCATCGATGAGCTGCTGCAGCACGCCGATATCGCCATGTATCGCGCCAAGGATGCTGGCGGCACCGGGATGCAGTTCTTCTCGGCGGAGATGAGCATCGAGACCAAGAACCGCATGGCGCTTGAACTCGACCTGCGAGAAGCGCTGGAGCGCAATGAATTCGTGCTGCATTACCAGCCGCGTATTTGCCTGGACGATGACATTGCATGCGGTGTGGAGGCGCTGATCCGCTGGAACCACCCAAGCAAAGGGCTGGTGTCCCCGGCGGTGTTCATACCGATCGCCGAAACCACGGGACTGATCTGCAAAATCGGCAACTGGGTGCTGCAGCAGGCGTGCAAAGACATCCAGCAATTGACCGAACGCATCGGTACCGAGCTGATGTTGTCGGTGAACGTGTCACCGGTGCAGCTCAAATCGCCTACGCTGTGCAGCGAAGTCAGCGGCGCATTGCAGGCGGCCGGGATGGATACGCACCGTCTCGAACTGGAGCTGACCGAGTCCGGGTTGATCGAAGACACCGACGCTTCGCACCAGCTCCTGAGAAACCTGCGAACCGTCGGTGTCAGGCTTGCAATCGATGATTTCGGCACCGGGTACGCCGGCATCGCCTATTTGCGCCAATATCCCATCGATGTTGTGAAGCTTGATCGGACCTTCCTTTGCCCAACCGCCAAGGCTGATAACTGTCTCGATTTCATCAAGGCGGTGACCGAAATGTGCCATTCGCTTGGCATGCGCGTCGTGGCCGAAGGCGTAGAGGACGCCGATATGCTGCGACAGCTGATGCGGTCGGCATGCGACGAGGCACAGGGTTACCTGTTCGCAAAGCCTATGCCGCTGGCCCAGCTGGGTGACTACATCATCGATCGTCGGGCAAGTTGAGCACTTCAACATTTGGACTGCACTGAAGCCGCAACTCAATAATTGCCTGTATCGGATGCACGGTGTCTTCTGCCCGCACGGCCGGCTCTGTACCATTTGTCGACGCTATTACTCCCATGCTGGCCAAGCTGTTGTGGAGGCCGACTGTCGGGCTCGTGGCCAATCCAGCACAGCATCGCCTTCAGCCTTTGTGGCCGGCTTATCTATCGATTCTTCAAAGCAGACGTTTGAGTGCTAAACGGACGCGAAGGGAAACCTCACCTGCTCCTAACTACCGGAAGAGCACCGACGTGACTGCTGACATTTCATCCGAGGCCAGGCGGCTATTGATTGGCACCGGCTGTGGCGTCGATTTCTCTCGCCTGGTCCAACTGCTGGACGAAGAGGGGTATGAACTCGCTTTCTGCTCCGATAGCGAGAGCCTGTTTCAACAATTGGATCACCGAGTGGGTGCGGTGATCGCTACCGATCGATTCCTCGCGTCGGCGATGGCGAACGGGCCCGCCGTCGCCGAGCAAGGTGACGGGGCAGACATCCCCTTTATTGTGGTCACAGATACGCAGAGCGAATCACGCACTGATTTCCTGGCAATCAAGAAGCGGTTACCCGAATGGGTAGCGGACCTGGTCATTCTAGAACAACCCATCAGACCGGCAGCCCTGCTGAGCACCGTGGCGATGGCCTGGCGTTCCCGCCTGCGTCAGTTCGAGATTGCAGACCGTCTCGTGGAGCTGGCTGAGCAGCAGGCAACGCTTGAGAGGCTGGTCGAACACCTTCCGGTTGGCATCTGCCTGATCGATACAAACGGCACCACCGTGCTCAGCAATCCCACCTATGAGCGGTATGTCCCCAACCGAAGAATCCCGTCCACTGATGGTCGGCATGCTCAGCGATGGGTGGGCCTCGATAGCCAGGGTCAACGGATCCCGCCGGATCAATTTGCGGGCGCCCGCGCTTTGCGGGGAGAGATAGTGGAAGGTGCTGACTTCCGTTACTACCCCGACGACGGGCGTGAGCTATGGACACGCGTCAATGCGGTGCCGCTGTACGACAGCCAAGGGGAGATCCGAGGCGCCGCCTTGGTCGTCATTGATATAAATGCTGAAAAGCAGAACGAAGAAATGTTGCGCCGGTTCAACGATGATCTTGAGTTTCAGGTCAAGGCTCGTACCCGTGCGCTGGAAGAGGCGTTGGAGAAGCTGACGCTGGAAAGCCAAGAACGAGCCCGAACCGAAGAACAGCTGCGCCAATCCATGAAGATGGACGCGGTGGGCCAGCTCACCGGTGGCATCGCTCACGATTTCAACAACATGCTTACGGGCGTCATCGGCGCATTGGACCTCATGCGCCTCCGTATAGGCCGGCAGCAATACGGTGATCTGGATCGTTACATGACGGCCGCTCATACGTCCGCCAGCCGAGCGGCAGCCTTGACCCAGCGCTTGTTGGCGTTCTCCCGCCGGCAGTCGCTCGAAGCCCGCACCGTTTCAGTGAATCCGCTGATCCTATCGCTAAGCGACCTTCTCAAACGGACGCTGACAGAGCGAATCAAGCTTGAGCTGCAGCTTGATGACAGCGCCGGCTTGGCATTAGTCGACCCCAACCAGCTTGAAAACGCCTTGTTGAACCTAAGCATCAATGCGCGTGATGCCATGCCAGATGGCGGCATTCTGGCGATTGCCACCAGCCGAGCCGATTTCGACGAGACAGAGGCTGCTCGTCTGGGTGGTCACAGGGGGCGCTACGTCAGCATCAGGGTATCGGACACCGGGGTCGGTATTCCCGAGCCCGTGCTGGGGAAGATATTCGAACCCTTCTTCACCACCAAACCCTTGGGGCAAGGCACCGGGTTGGGTCTGTCCATGGTCTACGGATTCGTTCAACAGAGCAGCGGCTTCGTCTCGGTGACCAGCGAGGAGGGGGCCGGTACCTCGATCACCTTGTACATACCCCTGGCGCAGTCGTCGGCAGTCGAGAATGGGTCGATCGTCGCGCCCGTGGATCTGACCTCCGGACGAGGGCAGACGATCCTTGTGGTGGAGGATGATGATTCGGTACGCCTGTTGCTCGCCGCCGCGCTGGAGGACTTCGGCTACCAGGTGCACCTCGCTGAAGATGGTCAGCAGGCGCTGGGTTTGCTCGACGGCTTGCGTACGCTGGACCTGTTGATAACCGACGTCGGACTGCCCGGTCTGAACGGTCGCCAACTGGCCGAAATCATCCAGCAGAAACGGCCGGATCTGCCCGTTCTGTTCATCAGCGGTTACGCCGAAAACGCCGCGATTCGCTCGGAGTTTCTCGGGACGGGCATGAGCATGATGACCAAGCCGTTCACGCTTGAGCATCTGGCTGAAACAGTATCAGCCGCCTTGGACGCGCAGGCTGAAACGGGCGCTATTTGAGCGCGTAAGGCCAGGTCCTCCGGGTCGCCCTGTACGTACGGGTTCTACGAGCGCTTAGCACCCGCCCGCCGCGATGACACTTGCCACCTGGGCATCGGCCAGAACCTGCTGGAACAGCAGCGGTGACATGGGCCGGCCGAGGTAGAAGCCCTGAGCCTGATCGCAAGCAAGTTCGGTCAGCTTGCCAAGTTGAGCGACGGTCTCGATGCCTTCGGCTGTCACGGTCAGCGAGAGGGCGTGACCCATGCTGACAATGGCGTGGACAATCGCTTCGCTGCTTTGTGATTGGTCGAGCTCAGAGATAAAACTCCGATCAATCTTGATTCCATCGAATGGGTAGCTTCGCAGATAGCTCAACGAGGAATATCCGGTGCCGAAGTCATCCATGGACAGGCGAACGCCCAGCGCCTTGAGCTGGTTCATGGTCGTTAGCGCCGAGGCGGCATCTTCGAGCATGACGCTTTCGGTAATCTCCAGCTCCAGACGGTGCGGGGCGATGCCGGTGCCCTCAAGGACTTTCGCAACCCGATCCACCAAATCACTGCGCTGAAACTCCACCGGGGAAAGGTTCACCGAGACCATCAGCTCATCGCCCCAGCTCAGCGCGTTCAGGCAGGCTTCACGTAGCACCCAGTCGCTGAGCTCTACAATCAGGCCGGTTTCCTCGGCCAATGGGATGAAACAGGCGGGGCTGAGCAATTCGCGGATCGGATGCTGCCAGCGCACCAGCGCCTCTGCACCGACGATGGTTTGCGAAGGCGCATCGTAGCGCGGCTGGAAATCGAGACGGAACTCATGGCGGCGCAAGGCCTGACGCATGTCCATTTCGAGTTGCCTGCGCTCCATGATTCGCTCGTTCATCGCCGGTTCGTAGAACCTAAACAGATTGCGGCCGCTGGACTTGGCCTCGTACAGCGCGATGTCTGCGTAGCGCAGCAGGTCATCTGCGATAAGCCCGTCATAAGGCGCCGAGACGATACCGATGCTGGCGCCCACGCTGACCTCGTTCGCGCCAATTCTTATAGGTTGGTTGATTTGCTCGATCAGGCGCAGGCATAGCCGTTCTGCCTGTTCCAGGGTTCGACAGTCGGTTGCCACAACGATGAATTCGTCGCCGCCAAGCCTTGCTACCAGGTCCGTTTCTCGCGTGCCGCTGGTGAGCGCACTGGCCACTTCGCGCAGCACCACATCGCCCGCAGCGTGGCCAAAGGTGTCGTTGATTGGCTTGAAGCGGTCCAGGTCCAACGCCAGGACAAACACTGGACTCTCTCCACTCATCCCGTCGCTCAGGCAAGTGCTGAGGAAATGATTCAGGCGGTGACGATTGGCCAGCCCGGTCAGCGCGTCGTGCTGGCTGATGTGCTCGATACGCGCCTTGGTCTCGATCTCCTCGGTGATATCGCAGACCGTGCCCTGATATCCCCGTAGCAGGTCTGCGACTCGCACGGCACGGGACGAGAGCTGGCAGTGGCGCAGGCTCTGGTTGTCGTCGCGCATTTCACAGGGGATCGGTTTGCGCCCGGCAGCGTTGCCGGCCTCGGCGGAGGCAGCCATCAGCTGTTTGTCATAGGTTAGCAGGTCGGTGAGCGGCCGCCCGATCCAGGCGTGACACGGCAAACCCGTTACCTGGGTGAAGCGCTCGGACAGGAACGTCAGTCTTTGCTGAGAGTCGGTTTCCCAGATCCAGTCCGAGGATGCTTCGGAAATATTCTTGAAGCGCTGTTCGCTTACCCGCAGCGCCTGCTGAGCCGCATCGATCATGTCCGCTGCATGGATGACACGCCTGCGCAGCCAAAACATCAGTAAGGCGACCAGCGTGGCGAGCAGCAACAGCATCGGCAGAAATTTTTGCAGCACCGACCGGCCGAGCGCCTCGCTCTGCCATTGCAGCGTGATCGCGACGCCGAGGTCCTCTTGCAGTATTAGCCTGGGTCGCGGGCCGTCGGGAAGTGCGCCGATGGTCGCGGTGAGCCCGGTCAGATCGAATGCTTCGTCAATCGCTTTCAGCTTCGGGTGGGTCAGCACGTCAACATAGACGAGATAGGACAGGTTTTCGAAATCGTCGTACGAGCTGTCCGGCCGTATCACCGCCGCCGACACAACCGCCGGCATATTGGTGACCGAGAAATAGACCTGGGTGACACCATCTTGAGCAGACTTGCTACGTGCGCTGGCCAATAGCGCGGACAGGTCACCGGCTATCCAGTCGCTGGCATCCAGGTCGCTCAACTCGCCGTTGACGATGGCATAGCGGGTCGATGCGTCGGGACCCAGAACAAAGACGCCGTCCAGACCGTATGTCGAGAACAGCGAAGGGCCGATGTTGTCGCCATCGAAGGCCCAGGCGGCATCGACCTCGCCGCTCATGTGCTTGTGGGCGTCATTCCAGAAGGCATAGTCGGCCAGCGCGGTGCCGATTTTGTCTTGCCGGCTTTCCATTGCCAAGGCTGCGTCTGTTTCGCTGTGCTGCACTTGCTGCTCGTCCAGCGCAATGCACAGATAGACCAGCGCCAGGGCGACGGGGACGAAAAGCGCAGCGACCACATAGATGAAGCTGAGTGACGCTCTGCGGGTCATGGCGGTGTAGCCTGCCGCTTCGCTGGGGGTGCTAGTTGCGATGGTAATAGTCATCGATGATTGGCCGGGCTCGAAGAGTTGCGCTAAGTGGCTGCTTGCCCGTTTGTATCGGCTGAAGTCAGGCATGCCGCTGTTCTGGTTGGCGCATTCCGACCGGCGGCGGGAGACTCGATGGCTGAGCGCTGCACAAACGTTCTAGCTCGCCCGGCCCTTGGGGAGTCGACAATGCTCGTCGGATAGGCAGGCCCTTCGCGGCACGGCCGGCGCGCTCTATCATGCGCCACCGCTGCGCATGAGCTTTCGATGCAACTGTGGGGAACCAAAGCCCGAGGGTGCATGGTCGAAGCGCGTAGATAAGTGCCGGTTGCCACCGTCATTTTGCGTTCGACACCCTCGGCAGAACTCAGGGTTCTGCCTGAATCGACCTACTGATCTTCCAAAGGAACGACTGATGAGCCTCGACCTCAACGCAGGACGCCTCCCCGCCGAGCACACCCTGACCAACATTCCGCGGCTGATTTCGCGGTATTACAGCGAGCGCCCTGATCCATCCGATCCGGCGCAGCAAGTCGCTTTCGGCACCTCCGGCCACCGCGGCTCGTCACTGAAGAACAGCTTCAACGAGTGGCATATCCTGGCAACCACACAGGCGATCTGCGATTACCGCCGGGAGCAGGGCATCGACGGTCCGATCTTCGTCGGCATGGACACCCACGCGCTGTCCGAGCCGGCGTTCGTATCCGCCCTGGAAGTGTTGGCAGCCAACGGCGTCGAGACACGCATCGACGCAGGCTGCAGCGAAACCAATGGCGAGCCCGGATACACGCCGACCCCGGCCATCTCCAACGCCATCCTCGAATACAACGCCGGCCGCAGCAGCGGCCTGGCTGACGGCATCGTCATCACGCCGTCGCACAACCCACCTGCCGATGGCGGCTTCAAGTACAACCCCACCAACGGCGGCCCGGCCGACACCGGCGTGACCAAGTGGATCCAGGAGCGCGCCAATGCGCTGCTGGTTGCCGGGCTCAAGGGTGTGCAGCGGATGGATTATTCGCAAGCGTTGAAGGCACCCACCACCCAACGCTTCGATTTCATCGAACATTACGTAGCTGGGCTGGAGCAGGTGATCGACCTGGAGGCCATTCGCAACTCCGGCCTGAAGTTTGGCGTTGACCCACTCGGCGGCGCTGGCGTGCATTATTGGACGCGCATTGCCGAACGCTACGGCCTGCCGCTCGAAGTGCTCTCGACCCGCGTCGATCCAACCTTCCGCTTCATGCGACTGGACTGGGACGGCAAGATCCGCATGGATTGCAGCTCGCCCCACGCCATGGCCGGTCTGATCGAGAACAAGGACCGCTTTGACGTCTCCTTCGCCTGCGACACCGACCATGACCGCCACGGCATCGTTGCGCGTTCGGTGGGGCTGCTGAACCCCAACCATTACCTGGCCGTAGCCATCGAATACCTCTTCACTCACCGCCCCGAGTGGAGCGCTGGGGCGGGCATCGGCAAGACCTTGGTGTCGTCCTCGATGATCGACCGTGTTGCCAAGGGCATTGACCGCAAGGTGGTCGAGGTGCCGGTGGGCTTCAAGTGGTTCGTTGATGGCTTGATGGACGGCAGCCTGGGCTTCGGCGGTGAAGAATCCGCTGGTGCTTCTTTCCTGCGCAAGCAAGGCGGTGCGTGGTCCACCGACAAGGATGGTCTGATTCTCGGCCTGCTGGCTGCTGAGATCACCGCGGTGACCGGCAAGGATCCTGGCGAGCGCTACCAGGCGCTGACGGAGCGCTTCGGTTCCCCGGTCTATCAGCGCATCGATGCTGCCGCAGACCGCGAGCAGAAGGCCAAGCTCGGCAAGCTGTCGGCTTCGCAGGTCACCGCCAGCGAGCTGGCCGGCCAGCCAATCACCCAGATTCTCACCGAAGCACCGGGCAACGGCGCCGCAATTGGCGGCCTTAAGGTGGTGACTGGCAACGGCTGGTTTGCGGCGCGGCCTTCCGGTACCGAGGACGTCTACAAGATCTACGCCGAAAGCTTCGAGGGCGAGGCGCACCTCAAGCGCATCCAGGAAGAGGCTAAGGCGCTGGTGGACGGCGTGTTGAACAGCTGACAGCCAGCGCGCCATGGACAGCGGGCAGTCTTTATGCTCGCTTGATCGCGAAGGCAGCCGTCGAGGCCGTTCGCCTAGGCGAATTGACCGGCTCCAGTCGCTCGACAAGCGGGGTCAGGCGCCGCTGGCCTCGGGCAGTTTCGCGATGACCTTGATCTCGAATTGAAAACCGTACAGCCAGGTTACGCCCAGCGCTGTCAGTGTCGGGTGAGGCGCGTTGCCCCAATACTCCGGGACGACTTCCCAGACCTTCTCGAACTGGGTTTGCGGATCGACCATAAAGACAGTCACGTCAATGACGTCCTCGAATGTGCAGCCAGCCTCCTTGAGGATCGCATTTAGATTTTCGAAAGCCAGCCGAACCTGCGCTTGCAGATCTGCTTCGGGTGAGCCGTCTTCGCGGCTGCCCACCTGTCCTGAAACGAACAGGAATCCATTGCTGCGGATCGCTGGCGAGTAACGATTGCGCTCGTACAGGGCCTGGCGGCCAGCCGGAAATACTACGTCGCGGATTGTCATGATGGGCTCCTTCGGCAAGGGCGTGATTGCCCCGTTGCGGTTTGAGCCAGCACTGTAGAAGGCTGTGCGGCACGGATAAACGCGATAGTCTGATCAGCACTGTTCTTGAATCCCAAACAATTACAACGCTGGAGCTAACATGGACCGTTTTGTCGCGATGCAGGCCTTTGCCTCCGTGGTCGAAACCGGCAGCTTCACCAAGGCTGCCCAGACGCTGCACCTGAGCAAAACCAGCGTCACGCAGCTGGTCCAGCAACTCGAGGCACGTCTGCGCGTCCAGCTGCTCAATCGCACCACGCGCAAGGTCAATGTCACGGCCGATGGCGCCGCTTACTACGAGCGGGTGGTGCGGTTGCTGGCGGACATGGACGATGCTGAAACCAGCCTGTCCAGCGCGTCGACGTCGCCACGGGGACGTCTGCGCGTGGACGTCCCGAGTCCGTTTGCACGCTTGATCCTGATTCCAGCACTGCCCGCATTTCATGCCAGATACCCCGAGATTCAGCTGGATCTGGGCGTGAGTGATCGTAAGGTTGACCTGATCGATGAACGAGTGGATTGCGTTGTGCGCGGCGGCGACCTAACCGATCTATCACTGATGGCTCGGCACATAGGCGATCTTCGCCTGGGTGTGTACGCGGCGCCGGATTATCTGTCGCGTGCCGGCATGCCGCTGCATCCTCGGGAACTGGAGGACACGCATCACCGCATCGTTGGTGTTATCTGGGCGCGCACCGGGAAGACCTTCCCCTATGCGATGCACCGCGGGGATGAACGCGTCAATGTGCAAGGCCGCTACGTGCTATCCGTGGACGATGGTAATGCCTATCTGGCTGCGGGCCTGGCGGGATTAGGGGTGTTCTGGCTGCCGGACTACATGGCCGAACAACCGCTGGCGCGCAGCGAGCTGGTGCCCCTGTTCAACGATTGGCAACTCGAGCCGATGCCCATGTACCTCGCATACGCGCCGAACCGGCATGTGAGCGCCAAGCTGCGCGTATTTATCGACTGGGTCGTTGAGTTAATGGCGCAGCGAGCACAGGCATTGGAGCGGTGACGCCGCCATTCCGAGGTGCCATCACCTGCTTCGAGAGTTAGGCAGGCTCGCTGAGCTGCATTGACTCGCGCTGTGAGAGTGCGTCCTGAAAGGTCACCAACGCCGGGAACTCGTTTCGCCAGCTCAGCTCGGCGAAGCGAAAATCCAAATAACCCAGGGCGCAGGCAATCCCGATCTGAGCGATGTCCAGCGGGCCTTGTAGCGATTCGCTGTCGTCGTTCAACGCGCTGAGGGCACGGCGAACCTTGCCGAGCTGTCCATCGATCCAGTCATCCCACTGCCGCTCCATCGGCCGTGCGGCGCGCTCGTACCGGGTGATCACAGCCGCTTCCATCACCCCATCGGCCAGCGCTGCGAGACGCAGCGTTTTCCAGCGTATGGCGGGTTCAGCAGGGAACAGCTTCGGCCGGTCATGCAGGCTATCGAAGTATTCGCAGATTACGCGACTGTCGTACAGCACCTCGCCATCGTCGAGCATCAGTACTGGAATCTTGCCCAACGGGTTAAGCGTATTCACGCGCTCATTGAGGGAGATCGGCAGCACTGCTGTTTCGATTAGCTGCAGGCGGGGTAGCAGGCCGGTTTCGCTGGCCAGTACGCGGACCTTGCGGGCGAAGGGTGACGCTGGTGCATAGATCAGTTGCATGATGGGCTCGGCTGAGAGGGCTGGGGGAGGCGGCAACGAACCGGCCTCACGGCTGAGATTGAGCATAGACAACAATCCCACATGCAAACGGTCGGGCTATCTGGCTTTCGCAACGCTGGTCTGTTGCTCAAGAGGGCTCGATACCATCCAGCCAACGGGACATAACATGCGCCGGCATGTGTGGCCAGATTGGCATGTCCAGCAATTTGGACATTCCTATCTGGGTGGTCCACGGCGTCGGGGCCGATCTGATGCCATGGAGAGGCGGTTTTGCTGTGCGTGCGACATTCGGTGGAGTCTGGCACGGCTTTCGCTGGGTTCGACTGTCTCGCTTGCTCGCTCCGTGCTCCATCGAGGCGGTGGCGCCTGAACCCGGCGCGATCAGAACAACAAGGAAAACCTCATGACAGCCTTACCCGAACCGATCAATCGGTCCAACGCGAATCATCGTCCGCCCCTTTTCGCCGTCGTGGTGCCCGTCACCCGTCTTACCTGTCGCTATGCTGAAGAACAGCCAGGCGGGGTACCTTCCGCAGGTTTGGTAGCCCTTCGCAGCCAACGGAGCCCGTCATGAACTTGAAAGGCAAGACCGCGCTGATCACCGGCTCGACAAGCGGCATTGGCCTGGGTATCGCTTGCAAGCTGGCCGAGGCGGGCGCACAGGTGATGCTAAATGGCTTCGGCGATGTTGATGCCGCCCTCGAACGCGTCTCGGCATACGGCACGCGAGTGCTGCACCATCCTGCCGACGTGTCCGATGTGGATCAGATCGCCGATTTGGTCAGCCGGACGGAGCGCGACCTCGGCGCGGTCGATGTGCTGGTCAACAATGCTGGCATCCAGCATGTCGCTCCCATCGAAACATTCCCCGTTGAGCGCTGGGACACCATCATTGCCATCAATCTATCCTCGGCGTTTCACACCATGCGCCTCGCGTTGCCGGGCATGCGTGAGCGCAACTGGGGGCGGATCATCAACATCGCCTCGGTTCATGGCCTGGTGGCCTCGGCGCAGAAGGCTGCTTACGTGGCCGCCAAGCACGGCCTGGTCGGTCTGACCAAAACCGTGGCGTTGGAAACAGCTACCACCGGCATTACCTGTAACGCGCTTTGTCCTGGCTGGGTATTGACGCCCCTGGTGCAGCAGCAGATCGATAGCAAGGCCCAGGCCCACGGCGACCCGAGCCAGGCGACCCGTGAGCTGCTGATGGAAAAACAACCGTCGCTGGATTTCGTGACGCCGGAACAGCTGGGGGAGCTGGCCGTCTTCCTGTGCAGCGATGCTGCTCGCCAGGTCCGCGGCGTTGCGTGGAATGTCGACGGCGGCTGGCTGGCGCAATAGTCATTCGGGCCATCCATAGCCGCAGCGGGTGTGTCGTCTGCGGCTACCGGTGGCAAAACAGTTTGTTATTGCCCTGCCGATGTCGGGTTGCGACGGAGATGAACTAACGCGATGCGTTCACCGGCCCGACTCTGTCTTTCCTCGATCGCGAATGGCACGAATCCGAGTTTCGGATAGAGCAGCAGGCCCGCTGTGTTCAGGCTGAAACAGGAGATCTGCACCTGGGCGGCCGCAAATTTCGAGAAGGCAACTGCGCAAAGGTGGTCGACGAGGAAACCTGCAGCCCCGGACCTCCGCGCGCTTGGCGCAACGATAACGTTCCCGATTGAGCAAACCCCACCCTGATCCCATCGGTAGAAGTTCGCGAATGCTACGGGCCGGCCTGATTGGACGACGACGGACGACTCGGCGCGTTGAGCGATCGCCTCGAGCAGTTGGTCCTCAGTGAGTGGGTAATGAGCTTTTGGAAAGCAATAGAAGAGTTCTGCTTCGTCCTGCGGCCATTCACAGATAGCCGGCAGATCTTCGTGGCAAACCGGGCGAATCGTAAATGTCATTCTTTGCGCATCCTGCGACAGTCAACGGTTCGTTACGTTAACGACGGACATCAGCCGCAGCAAGGCACCCATCATTGCTTATCGAACTTCTAGCTGTCGCGCTACCGTTCGCTCAGTCCATGTAACTGCAACTTCGAATACAGACTGGCTCGGGATATGCCCAGCTCCGTCGCGGCTCGGCGGCGGTTGCCTTTGCAGGCGAGCAGGGCGGTCTGCAAGGCGCGGCGCTCGGCCTGGGCGATGCTTTCGGCCAGACGTTGCAATGGGGCGTTGGGTTCCGGTGCCGGTTCAGCAAGCATCGGCTCACTGGGCATAGCGGCAGCCTGCGGCGCGGCGGTGGTCGTCGAGCCGAGCAGCGGTGAGAAATGGCGTGCTTCCAGCGGGCTGCCATCCGTGCTCAGCTGGGCGCGTTCCAGCAGATTGCCCAGCTCGCGTACGTTGCCCCGCCACGGCTGATTGCACAGCAATGCGATGGCGCTCGGCGCAAGTTCCATGGGTGCCTGACCGGAGCGGTTGGCAATGTCGTCGAGCAGGTGCTCGATTACGGCTGGGATGTCAGCAGCGCGTTCGCGCAGCGGCGGCACCTGTAGCGCCAGCACGTTGAGCCGGTAGTAAAGGTCATCGCGGAACTCGCCAGCGGCGACCTTGGCTTCCAGGTCGATGTGTGTGGCAGCGATCACCCGCACATTCAGTGGCTTGACCTGGTTGGAGCCCAACGGCTCGATTTCCTGCTCCTGCAGCACGCGCAACAGCTTGGCCTGCAGTGCCAACGGCAGGTCGCCGATTTCATCGAGGAAGAGGGTGCCGCCGTTCGCCACTTCGAACTTGCCGATGCGCGCTTTGCGATCAGCGCCTGTGAAGGCCCCGGGCGCAGTACCGAACAACTCGGCTTCAACCAGCGTTTCCGGAATTGCCGCGACGTTGACTGCAACAAAGGGTCCATTGGCACGCGGCGACAGGTTGTGGATGCCTTGGGCCAACAGCTCCTTGCCGGTACCGGTCTCGCCACGGATCAGCACTGTGGCGTCCAGCTGGGCGGCACGCCGTGCTTGGCGTTTCACTTCGCTGGCGGCCGGGCTGGTGCCGATGAAGCCGGCGATGGTGTAGCGCGCCCGGCGAGCCTTGGCCAGTTCGTTCTGGGTGGCGACCAGCTGCGTCTGCAGCGTGGTGAACTTGGACATCAACGGTTTGAGATGTCGGGCGCGGTCGAACAGGACGAAACCCAGCGCGCCGACCAGGGTGCCGTCTTCGTCACGAAGCGGAATGCGAGTGACGACGAAATGCTCGCTGCCGAAGGCCATCAGGTCGAGCATGCTCGGCTGGCCGCTTTCCACTACCTCGCGCAAGCGGCTGGCGGGCAGCACCTCTTCGATTTCCTTGCCGAGTACGCTACGCGGGTCGCTGATGCCGATCTTCTCGGCGTACTTATCGTTGATCCAGACAATGCGTGCCTGGCGGTTGACCGCGATGGTGCCTTCGCATTGGGCATTGAGGTGGTCGAATAGCAGCGGCATGGCCACCGCACGGAAACGTTCGGGAGATACGCCGATGGTCAGGCCGTTGAGATCAAGGTCGTTGCGGGCGATTGCCATGGGTTCGAGCTGTCCGGTGAGGTTCGGCCGATTATGGAAGGCGCCGGCTGCCAGGGGCAAGGCAGCCGGGTCCGGGCTCAGAGTCCGTACACCTCGTTGGGCAGCCATGTCGCCAATGGCGCGAAGAAGAAAACCAGTGCCAGGCCCAGCAGCTGGATCAGGATGTAGGGCATGACGCCGAGATAGACGTCCCGCGTCGTGACTTCCGGCGGGCAGACTCCCTTGATATAGAACAACGCGAAGCCCACCGGCGGGGTAAGAAACGAGGTCTGCAGGCACAGCGCGAAGAGCACGGCAAACCACAGCGGATCCACGCCCATGGAAAACAGCACCGGCGCCACCAGCGGCAGGATGATCAGGGTGATCTCCACCCAATCCAGGAAAAAGCCCAGCAAGAACGTGATGAACAGGACGGTCAGCAACACCCCAGTCTGGCCGAATGGCAGGCCGGTGAGCGCCGCGCGGATCACGTCATCGCCGCCCAGTCCACGCAACACGGCGGCGAACACCGTGGCACCGATGAAGATGCCGAAGATGAATGCTGAGGTGCGGCTGGTCTGGTAGAGCGCTTCCTTCAGCACCGCCATGTTCAACTTACGGCTGAGGGCAGCCATCAATACCGCGCCGAATGCACCTACAGCAGAGGCCTCGGTGGTGGTGGCGATGCCGAAGAAGATCGAGCCCAGCACGGCCAGAATCAGGACGAAGGGTGGCACCACCGCCCAGAACACATCGATCAGCGCCTTTGCATCGAGCTTTTGGCGATTGGCCGGAGCAGGCGCAAAGTCCTTCTTCAGCCACGACACCACAACGATGTAGAGGATGTACATCAGTGCCAGCATCATCCCGGGTATCAGCGCACCCATGAACAGCTTGCCCACTGAGGCTTCCGACGTACCGAGTCGGTCGGCCATCAGGACCAACATGATGCTTGGCGGAATCAGAATGCCCAGGGTGCCAACCGAACAGGCGGTGCCGACGGCGAGGCTCTTGTTGTACTTGGCCTGCAGCATCGGCCCAATCGAGAGCATGCCGAGCAGGGCCACCGAGGCGCCGACGATACCGGTGGATGCGGCCAGCAAGATGCCCACCAGCACGACCGTTACGGCGTAACCGCCACGCAACGGACCGAGTATGCGAACGAGGCTGTGCATCAGTCGCTCGGCGATGCCGGAGCGGTCAAGCATGATGCCCATAAAGATAAACAGCGGCAGAGCGACCATCAGCTCATTGGCGACGATGCCGTAGATGCGGGCATCCAGAACGCCGATGGTACCGTCCCAGGTGAACCAGAGATCGGCGTCGAAGTGTTCGACCATCACGTGGCCGAGTACGGCGAACAGCAGCCCGATGCCGGCCAGCGACCAGGCAACGGGGAAGCCAAGCAGCAGCAGCCCCATGAAGGTGGCGAACATGCTGATGACGAGAATTTCTTCCAGACCCATGATTACGGCTACTCCATCAGGGCTGCGAATGGCCGCGGTCGCGGACATGCGTCGGGGCTACAAAGGCCCGCGGAAAATTGAACAGCAGCGTGCTGCAACGCGTGGCCCGTGAAAGCAGCGCCAGTGCTACTAGCGCCAGGCCGATGGGCAATACGCTTTTGAAAATGTAACGATGTGGCAGGCCGCTCGGCGCCTGCGAGCGCTCGTCATAGATGAAAGCCTGGTAGGCGAACGGCACCAGTGCGTCGACCATCAGCACCACGATCGGCAATGCCAGTATCAGGATCGCCAGCAGTTCGATGATGGCCTGGCTGCGCAGCGTGAATTTCTCACGCAGTACATCGACGCGGACATGGTCATCGCGCACCACGGCGTACGCCAGGGCGAGCATCAGGGCTGCACCGAACAGGTGCCAGGACAGTTCTTCCAGCGCGATCGAGCCGCGAGAGAGGACAAAGCGACTGAACACGTTGGTCAACACGACCGCCAAAACCAATAGCCAGATCCATGCACTGGCTTCGCCGATGGCGACCAGCGCTTTGTCCAGCCACCAGGACAGCTTGTTGTGAGGCAATGCATCCGCTTGAGCGGCGGGCACGGCTTCGTTAGGGGAAACGGGATGAGCGGACACGGCCACCTCGGAGATCCGAAACCAGGGGAAGACACGGCACGCAGGCCGTGCCGCTAGAGCTTGTCAGGTCGGCCAGATTCTTCACCTGTTGTGCTAAGACTGCGTGACTGCGCTTCGGCAGTTGCCAACCGACCGCAGAGAACCTCAGCACACCAGGCCATACGTAACTGACAAGGCAGCCCTAGCGGGCGCTAGGCTTTGATGAGTGGATCACTCGTACTTGTAATAATCGCGCGGCAAGTAGCCTTTGCCGTGCCAGATCGAGTGGTGCTTCATGAAGTCACGCTGGCTGGTCAGGACGCGATTGAACATTTCGTCCTTGGCCGCGATTTCATCGAGCACTTCGTTGGTCACGCGCTCCAGCTCACGCAGCACTTCTTCTGGCAACACCTGCGCTTTCACGCCCTGCTTTTCGTACTCGCGCAAGGCGGTCGGCTGGGCCCATTCGCTTTCAGCAAAACCTTTGAGGGTGGCCGATTCGCAACCCATCTCGATCAGCGCGCGGCTTTGTGGCTCAAGCTTGTCCCAGACACCCTTGTTCACCAACAGGTGCGAAGTGGTCAGCGTCTGGTGCCAGCCGGGCATGATGTAGTTCTTAATGATTTGGTCGAGGCCCAACATCTTGTCGATCGCCGGCTGCGAGAACTCGGTGGCGTCGATGGTCTTGCGCTCCAGCGCCTGATAGATCTCGCCACCAGGGATCATCGTGACCGAGGCGCCTAGTTTTTCCAGCACCTTGCCGCCGATGCCGGCAAAGCGAATACGCAGGCCGTCGAAGTCTTCCAGCTTCTCGACTGGCTTGGCGAACCAGCCGGCGCCTTCCGGGCCGATGATGCTGCAGAGCATCGGGTGGATGTTGCGCTCGGCATAGATTTCTTCCAGCAGTTTCTTGCCGTCACCTTCGTAGTACCAGGCCAGATAGGCTGGCGGCTCCATGTTGAACGGCGCGCCGGAGTAAAGAGGCAGTGACGCGATGGTGCCCTGATCGTAGCCGATCCAGGTATAGCCAGCCGGGTACTTGCCGTTGCTGACCGCATCCATGATTTCGAATGGCGGCACCAGTTCGCCGGGCTCGTAATAGCGCAGCTGGATATCGCCGCCGGAAATGGCCTTGAGCGACTCGGACAGGTGTTTGATTGGAGTGGTTAGACCGACCAGGTGCGACGGGAAGGCCAACGGCACTTGCCAGCGGATCTTCTCGACAGCCATGGCGTCAGCGCTGATCAGGCTGGCGCTGAGAACGGTGGTGGCACCGATGGCGCAGGCGAGACGGGACAGCTTTTTGGATATCGACATTGCAGGTTTCCTTCTTTTTTTTGTTTTGGTAACCAGAGGCGCAGACCGGCATTCAGTAGGCCGGAAAGCGGGACGGGAGCAGCAGCGCTTTTTCGTCCCGCCAGGTGTTCTGGCGTCGTGCATGTATTACTTAGCAGGTTTTGTGCCTGACTGTTAGAAAACCTGGTAACCCGCGGGACAGGGGCTTCTCGGGGTGCTGCCGAATTGACGGGTGTCCAATTGGCCGGACACTCACCAGGGTCGATAGGAGGGCTGTCCAGATCGTTGGACTGGTGTCTATTTCTCTGGACAGCGACAGCCGGTAAGCCAGCAACCATTGCGACGCCATTTGGCGCCCGAGCTGACCTCAAACAATGACGATTCGGTGGGAGGCGTCAGATGCCAATGACGGAAGCGTTAGCCGAGCTCAGCCCGCATCCTTGTCCACGGTCGCTTTAAGGGCGGTGAGGCAGCGTTCCTCGGCTGTATCGAGTTCCAGCTGCATCTGCTGGATATCCAGCAGCTGTTGTTCGAGCTGTTGGCGGCGTTCAGCAATCATGCCTAGCATGATGTTCAGCTGCTTCTGATTGCCGGCCTTGGGATCGTAGAGTTCGATCAGCGTCTTGCATTCGGCGAGGGAGAAGCCGATGCGTTTGCCGCGCAAGATGAGCTTCAGGGCAACACGATCCTTGGGGGTGTAGATGCGCTCCTGACCGCGCCGCTTCGGCGAGAGCATGCCTTGTTCTTCGTAGAAGCGTATGGCGCGGGTGGTGATATCGAGCTCGTTGGCCAAATCGGAAATGCTGTACGTCTGCTTTGCCATGAAGGTATCCAGTCCTGCCTATCCACCCACGGCTCGCGATGAGCCGGGCGCGCGTTTACTACGGTTTAAAGCGAGTCAAGGCTACACGCTGCGCTGGCCCGATGCACAGTGGCACCGGGCCATTTGCGGCGCTCAGTGCTGGATTGTGCAGCCGGTGGCGTCTTGCATCTCCTCGAAGCTAACGCCGTCGGCCAGCTCCACCAGTTTCAAGCCCTGCTCGGTAACATCCAGCACACCCAGGTCGGTGATGATCCGGTCGACTACCCCGACGCCGGTCAGCGGCAGGTCGCACTGCTTGATGATCTTGTGCGCGCCCTTGGCGGTGTGCTCCATCAGCACGACAACCCGCTTGACCCCGGCCACCAGATCCATCGCGCCGCCCATGCCCTTGACCATCTTGCCCGGGATCATCCAGTTCGCCAGGTCGCCTTTTTCGGAAACCTGCATGGCGCCGAGAATTGCCAGGTTGATATGGCCGCCGCGGATCATGCCGAAGCTCATGGCGTTGTCGAAAAAGGCACTGCCGGGTAGGGCGGTGACGGTCTGCTTGCCGGCGTTGATCAGGTCCGGGTCGATCTCGTCCTCGGTGGGGAAGGGGCCGATGCCGAGCAGCCCATTCTCGCTCTGCAGCCAGACGTCCATGCCGTCCGGAATGTAGTTGGCGACGAGGGTTGGCAGGCCGATGCCGAGGTTGACGTAGAAGCCGTCCTGCAATTCCTGTGCGGCGCGTTGCGCCATCTGTTCGCGTGTCCAGGCCATGATCAGCTCCTCACCGTACGTTTTTCGATGCGCTTCTCAGCGTTCGGGTTGTGGATGATGCGCTGCACGTAGATGCCCGGCAGGTGAATCTGGTCGGCGTCCAGCTCGCCGGTTTCGACCAGATGATCGACCTCCACCACACAAACCTTGCCGGCCATGGCGGCGAGCGGGTTGAAGTTGCGCGCGGTCTTGTTGAATACAAGATTGCCAGCCTTGTCGGCCTTGAAGGCTTTGACCAGCGATACATCGGCGGGCAGCGACTCTTCCATCACGTACCACTCACCGTTGAATTGGCGAGTTTCCTTGCCCTCGGCGATCAGCGTGCCGTATCCGGTGCGGGTGTAGAACGCCGGTATGCCCGAGCCTGCGGCGCGTAGCTTCTCGGCCAGAGTGCCTTGCGGCGTGAATTCGAGGTCGAGCTCGCCAGCCAGGTACTGACGCTCGAACTCCTTGTTCTCACCGACGTAGGAGGAAACCATTTTGCGCACCTGGCGCGTCTCGAGCAGCAGGCCGAGGCCGAAGCCGTCGACGCCGGCATTGTTGCTGATCACCGTAAGGTCTTTCTTGCCGGTGTCGCGCAGCGCTTTGATCAGCGCTTCGGGAATGCCGCACAGGCCGAAACCGCCAACGGCAAGTGTCATGCCGTCTTCGACCAGGCCGTCGAGTGCCTGCTGGGCGTTGGGGTAGATCTTGTTCATGGAGGCCTCTTGTTATTTGAGTGAGGGCGATGGCGTTGGGTTATTGCGCGGCGAGGCGCGCCCGAGCGACCCGCGATCCGTTGGGACGACCCAGTACGTCACTGATGCGTTGCCCTGCGGCGATCAGCATGTCCAGGTCAATCCCGGTCTCGATACCCAGGCCGTTAAGCATGTAGAGCACGTCTTCGCTGGCGACGTTGCCACTCGCGCCTTTGGCATAGGGGCAGCCGCCGAGCCCGGCGACCGAACTGTCGAAGGTACAGACGCCCTCTTGCAGACTGGCATAGATGTTCGCCAGCGCCTGCCCATAGGTATCGTGGAAATGCCCGGCGAGCTTGTCACGCGGGACCTCACGGCCAACGGCTTCGAACAGCTGACGGGTCTTGCCTGGGGTGCCGGTGCCGATAGTGTCGCCCAGCGATACCTCATAGCAGCCCATGGCGAACAGCTCATGCGCGACATGCGCGACACGCTTAGGGTCGACCTCGCCTTCGTAAGGGCAGCCCAACACGCAAGAGACGTAGCCGCGTACCTGAATGCCGTTTTCGCGCGCGGCGATCATCAGCGGGGCAAAGCGCGCCAGGCTCTCATCAATGGAGCAGTTGATGTTCTTCTGCGAAAACGCTTCCGAGGCGGCGCCAAACACGGCCACTTCGCTGACGCCGGCTTCGATGGCAGCTTCCAGCCCCTTCAGGTTCGGCGTCAACGCCGCGTAGGTCACGCCAGGCTTCTGCCTGATCTGAGCAAAGACGTCAGACGAGCCCGCCATTTGCGGCACCCACTTAGGCGACACGAAACTGCCCACCTCGATATAGCGCACCCCGGCAGCACTCAGGTCGTCCACCAGGCGCACCTTGTCCGCGACGCTGATCGGCTGTTTTTCGTTCTGCAAGCCGTCTCGCGGGCCGACTTCGACCAGGCGTACCCGGCGTGGCATTTCAGTGGTAGTGGTCATCGGTTTTCCTCATGACAAGTACGGGTGCCTTCCCGGTAAAAAGGGGGTGACCATCGGGTCATACAGAGACCCTCGATGCTCAAGTTCCGAACAGCGTGGCAGATAAGGTTAGAAGACCCGGCCCTTCCGGGGCACCACGTCCGAGAATCGCCATGCTACGCAAATTGAAAATCTCCCATCGCACGCTGTTGTTCTTTGCGCTTGTCGCTGTGCTGCTGACTGCGCTTGGGTTGTTCAGTCTGATGCAGATGGCCGCTATACGTGCGGCGGGCAGCGAGATTGATGCCGACTGGATGCCAAGCCAGGCAGCCGCAGACGATATGGCGTTGCACTTCGCGCACGTACAGATCGAGTCCATGCGTGAGCTTGCCTTTCACGATGCCGAAACGCTTCGTAAGAGTAGTGAGCAAATCGCTGCGGCAATGAATGAGATCGGTCAGCTGATGGTTCGTTACGAAAGCCACATCTCCAACCCTGACGAGGCTCGCACATTTAGCGTAGTCAAAGAGGTATACGCGACCTATCCCAAGGCGCTTCAGGAACGGCAGCGCGTGATTGATGGCAACGCGAGCGCTGAACAAGTCGCCACGGCTAACGCGCGGGTTACCGAGCTGAGTCACCAGTTCGAGCAGGCCTTGTCGAAGCTTCGATCCTTCAACGAAGAGGGCGCTCACCATGCTGTAGAGGCGGCTACTGCCGTTTACCAGAAAGCCCAGATCGTGATCGCGTTGGTGATCCTCGTTGCGCTGATCTCCACCGTAGCGTTGGCCGTGTTGTTGACCGCCAGTATCGTGCGGCCCATGCGCCGGGCGGTCGCTGTTTCTAATCAGATTGCCAAAGGAGACCTGACGCAGGACGTGCATATCGATGGCCATGATGAGGCCACCGAGCTGCTGACCTCGCTGAGCGAAATGCAGACCAACCTGCGCGATATCATTGGCCAAATCAACGACTCGGCCCATGTGCTGACGGCCTCGGCGGAAGAGATGAGCGCTGTCATGCTGGACAGTACCGAGGGCCTGCAACGGCAGAACGACCAGATTGAACAGGCCGCCACGGCGGTGAATGAAATGACTTGTGCGGTCGAAGAGGTAGCCAGCAACGCGGTGTCTACCTCTGAAGCGTCGCGGGCGTCGAGCGAGTCGGCTCAGCAGGGACGCAAACAGCTTGAAGACGCCATCACGTCGATCCAGGCGTTGGCGGACGACGTGGTCAGCGCTTCGGCACGTGCCGGCGAACTGGCCAATCAGACCCACAACATCACCCGAGTGCTGGATGTGATCCGCGCCGTGGCCGAACAAACCAACCTGCTCGCGCTCAACGCGGCGATTGAAGCTGCGCGCGCCGGCGATGCTGGTCGTGGATTCGCCGTTGTGGCAGACGAAGTGCGAGCGCTGGCGAAGCGCACCGGGGAGTCGACCCGCGAGATCGAGTCGATGATTGGCAGCATCCAGAACGGCACGACGCTGACGGTTGAAGCATTGCAACAAGGTGCCTCTCGCGCTCAGGGCACGCTCGATAAAGCCGAGGCTGCGGGGGTTGCCCTGGCGCGGATCGCCGAGACGGTGGCCGGAATCAACGAGCGCAACCTGGTTATCGCCAGCGCCTCTGAGGAGCAGGCGCAAGTCGCCCGTGAAATTGACCGGAACCTGGTCAGCATTCGCGACCTCTCGGTGCAAACGTCCGCTGGCGCCCAGCAGACCAGTGTGGCGACGCAGGAACTGTCGCGCCTGGCGGTGGGATTGAACGGACTGGTACGCCGTTTCCGGATGTAGCCACGCGGCAACGTTGGTGCGTTGGTAGCGGCGAGGGGGATGCTTATCCAAGCCGCATTTGCGAGCAACCGCCTCTCTATCGCAGGCTTGTTTAACGTGGGTCGAGCGTCCACGTCGCCCGCCACCGCGCGGCAAAACCGGCGGTCGCTGCCCGGTTTGCCGGCCGCCAGTAGCGGTCATTACTCAAGCTCCACCAGCGTAGTGCCTTCGCTGATCATTTCGCCTTCGGCGCAGTAGACGGCTTTTACCACGCCTGCTTCGGCGGCTCGGATGCTGTGCTCCATCTTCATCGCTTCAAGCACGACCAATGTGGCGCCGGCCTCGACGCTTTGCCCGGCCTCGACCAGCACACGAACGATGCTGCCGTTCATGGGCGCGGTGAGGCCGCCGTGGTGCTGGTGGCTGGCTTCGACGTCAGCGATGGGGTCGAATGCGGTGACGGCTTGCAGCTCGCCATTCCATTCCAGGTACAAGGTTTGGTCCTTGCGAATCACTTTGGGCTGGCGGCTGACGTTTGAAGGGGCACGCTCGCCCGTGTTGGCGGCCGCATCGATGCGCACCAGCCGGCTTTCACCGTTGCATTGCAGATGCACACCAATTCGCGCCGGCATACCGAAGCGCAGGCCGTCGCGCTTTGCCCAGGGCGAATGGAGGTCGTCCTCGCGGATCTTGGCTGGTTCGGTCTGCACGAACAGCTCGCCCGCCTGCTGCCAGAAGTCATCCGGAAGTTCGCCGGGTGTGCGCATCAAATCGGGTTCGAGGCGTGGGATGAAGCCCGTATCGAGCTCGGCGGCGGCGAAAGCCGGGTGACCGACCACACGGCGCAGGAAGGCAAGGTTGGTACGCACGCCGCCAACGCAGGTTTCGTCGAGCATCGCCAGCAAACGCAGGCGTGCTTCCTCACGATTCTCGCCCCAGGCAATCAACTTGCCGAGCATCGGATCGTAGAAGGGTGATACCTGGTCGCCTTCGGCTACGCCGCTGTCGACGCGTCGACCCGGTCCAGCAGCGGATTCGCGGTAAAGGTCTAACGTGCCGGTGGCGGGGAGGAAATCATTGTCCGGGTCTTCGGCATACAGCCGCACTTCGATGGCGTGGCCGTTGAGCGGCACCTGATCCTGTGTGATCGGGAGCGGCTCGCCACGCGCGACACGGATCTGCCAGGCCACCAGATCCAGGCCGGTGATGGCTTCGGTGACTGGGTGTTCGACCTGCAGGCGGGTGTTCATCTCCATAAAGAAGAACTCACCGCGCGCGTCGAGCAGAAATTCCACCGTGCCGGCGCCCACATAGCCGATGGCTTGAGCCGCCTTGACCGCTGCTTCGCCCATGGCGCGACGCAGCTCGGGCGAAAGTCCTGGCGCGGGAGCTTCCTCGACGACCTTCTGGTGGCGGCGCTGGATCGAACAGTCACGCTCGTTCAGGTACAGGCAGTTACCGTGTTGATCGGCAAATACCTGGATCTCCACGTGGCGCGGTTTGAGCACGTATTTCTCAACCAGCATCCGCGAGTCGCCAAAGGACGACTGCGCCTCACGCTGAGCCGATTGCAGCGCTTCGGCCAGATCCGCCTCTCGCTCGACCACCTTCATGCCTTTGCCGCCACCACCGGCGGTGGCCTTGAGCAGCACCGGGTAGCCAATCTTCTCTGCAGCGACGCGGAAGGTTTCCACGTCCTGCGCTTCACCGTGATAGCCAGGCACGAGCGGCACGCCGGCTTTTTCCATCAGCGCCTTGGCGGCGGATTTGCTGCCCATGGCATCAATGGCCGAGGCGGGCGGGCCGAGGAAGATTAGGCCGGCATCCTCAATGGCGCGAGCGAAGCCCGCGTTCTCCGAGAGGAAGCCGTAGCCGGGATGGATTGCTTGTGCGCCGCTGGCTTTGGCGGCATCAATCAGCTTGTCGATCAAAAGGTAACTGTCGGCCGGCTTGGCGCCGCCGAGGTTTACACGAATGTCGGCCTCGCGGGCATGCCTCGCATCGCGGTCGATGGCGCTGTGCACGGCAACGGTGGTCAGGCCCATGGCCTTGGCGGTGCGCATCACGCGGCAGGCGATTTCGCCCCGGTTCGCGACCAGCAGGGTGGTTATCATTGTTCTGGCTCCTGCGTCCAATTCGGTTTGCGCTTTTCGAGAAAGGCATTGAGGCCTTCCTGTCCTTCGGGGCTGACCCGTATGCGCGCAATGGCGTTTTCGGTGTAGCGGCGTAGCGCGGGGCTCAGCGAAATACTGGCGGCTTCGCGCAACAGGTCCTTGCTGGCACGCATGGCTTGCGGGCTGTTAAGCAGTAGGTTGTCGAGCCAGCCGAGCAAGGCATCGTCCAGTTCGGCGACGGCGTAGGTTTCTGACAACAGACCGAGGTCGCGGGCGCGCTCGCCACTGAAGCGCTCGCCGGTCATGGCGTAGCGACGCGTGGCGCGTTCACCCATGGCCTTGACGACGAAGGGGCTGATCACTGCCGGCGCAAGGCCGATGCGCACTTCGGAGAGGGAAAACAGCGCATCATGCGCACCGATGGCCATGTCGCAGCAGGCAACCAGCCCGACCGCACCACCGAAGGCTGCGCCTTGCACCACTGCCAACGTGGGCAGCTTGAGGTGGTAGAGGCTGTACATCAGTTCGGCCAGCTCACGGGCGTCGGTGAGGTTGGCATCGAAATCCAGCTTCGCCGACTGTTGCATCCAGGCCAGATCCGCCCCGGCCGAAAAGTGCTTACCACGGCCGCGCAGCAGCAAGAAGCGCAGGCTCTTGTCCGCCTGCACCGCGTCGATTGCCAGTACCAGCTCGCGAATCATTTCGGCGTTGAAGGCGTTGTTCTTTTCCGGTCGGTTTAGCCATAGGGTGGCGAAGCCGCGCGGGTCTTTGTTCAATTCGATGGTCTGGAAATCGGTCATCTGCTTCTCCTGTACGAGCCAGCCTGCGGTCAATACGCGCCGCGACTGGCCGCTTTGGCCAGCGCACTGCGTGCGGGATCGCAGGCTTACATCCGGAATACGCCGAATCGGGTCGGTTCGATCGGTGCGTTGAGACTCGCTGAGAGTGCCAGGCCCAGTAGATCGCGCGTCTGCGCCGGATCAATAACCCCGTCATCCCACAGTCGTGCGCTGGAATAGTAGGGATGTCCCTGGCGCTCGTACTGTTCAAGGATCGGCTGCTTGAGCTGGGCCTCGTCCTCATCGGAAAAGGTCTGCCCGCTGCGCTCGGCCTGCTCACGCTTGACCTGCACCAGCACACCCGCGGCCTGTTCCCCACCCATCACGCCGATGCGCGCATTCGGCCACATCCACAGAAAGCGCGGATCATAGGCACGACCGCACATGCCGTAGTTGCCAGCGCCAAAGCTGCCGCCAATCACCACGGTGAACTTAGGCACCTGAGCGCAGGCTACTGCTGTGACCAGCTTTGCACCGTGCTTGGCGATACCGCCGGTCTCGTACTTCTGGCCAACCATGAAGCCGGTGATGTTCTGCAGGAACAGCAGCGGTATACCGCGCTGGCAGGCCAGCTCGATGAAGTGCGCGCCTTTCTGAGCGGCTTCGGCGAAAAGGATTCCGTTGTTCGCCAGGATCGCGATCGGGTAGCCGTGCAATGTGGCGAACCCGCAGACCAGGGTGGTGCCGAACAGCGCCTTGAATTCATCGAACTCGCTGCCGTCGACGAGCCGCGCGATGACCTCGCGCACGTCGTAGGGCTGCTTGGCTTGTGCTGGAATCACACCGTAAAGCTCGTCCGCGGCATAGAGTGGTGCGCGCGGTTGGCGGGTCTGCACCTGGCCAAGCTTTTTCCAGTTGAGGTTGGCGACGCAGCGCCGGGCGATGGCCAGCGCGTGCTCGTCATTCTCGGCGTAATGGTCGGCCACACCGGACGTTTTACAGTGCACATCGGCACCGCCGAGATCTTCGGCGGTGACCACTTCGCCCGTTGCGGCTTTGACCAGCGGCGGGCCGGCGAGAAAGATCGTCGCCTGGTTGCGCACCATGATGGTTTCGTCCGCCATGGCTGGTACATAGGCGCCACCGGCGGTGCAGGAGCCCATCACCACCGCAAGCTGCGGAATGCCCATGGCACTCATATTGGCCTGGTTGAAGAAGATGCGACCGAAGTGTTCACGGTCGGGGAAGACCTCATCCTGGCGCGGCAGGTTGGCGCCGCCGGAATCCACCAGATAGATGCACGGCAAACGATTCTGCTGGGCGATGGATTGCGCGCGCAGGTGTTTTTTCACCGTGAGTGGGTAGTAGCTGCCACCTTTTACCGTGGCGTCATTGGCGATGATCACGCATTCGACGCCCTCGACTCGGCCGATGCCAGCCACCACACCCGCAGCAGCAACGTCTTCACCGTAGACCTCGTAAGCCGCCAGGGGAGCAACCTCGAGAAAGGCCGAACCGGGGTCGAGGAGGGCGTTGATGCGGTCACGCACCAGCAGCTTGCCGCGCGAGACATGACGCTGCTGCGGTTTCTCGCCGCCACCTTCGCTGACGCGCCCGAGCAGCGTGCGCAGGTTGGTCACCTGTTCGAGCATCGCGGCGCTGTTGGCCGCGAACTCCGGTGAACGGGTATTGATCTGGGTATTCAGGATGGCCATGTTCGGCTCCGGTTCAATCCGCGGGGTGGGTGCGCTCGGTCGCGTAGGGTGGGCCGGGCGGCGTTCCGCTTTAGCCCACCGCCGTGCCGGGGAAAGGTGGGTTAAAGCCCACCCTACTGAGTTCGCCTCCAGCGCCTTTTATTTGGTTTCGTTGAACAGCTCGCGACCGATCAGCATCCGGCGAATCTCGCTGGTGCCGGCGCCGATTTCGTAAAGCTTCGCGTCGCGCAGCAGGCGGCCGGTAGGAAATTCGTTGATGTAGCCGTTGCCGCCGAGAATCTGGATCGCCTGCAAGGCCATCTGCGTCGCCGCTTCGGCGGTGTAGAGGATCACCCCGGCGGCATCCTTGCGAGTGGTCTCGCCACGGTCACAGGCTTGCGCCACGGTGTAGAGGTAGGCGCGGCTGGCGTTGAGCTGGGTGTACATGTCGGCCACCTTGCCCTGGATGAACTGGAATTCGCCGATGCTTTGGCCGAACTGCTTGCGGTCGTGGATATAGGGCACCACCACATCGAGGCACGCCTGCATGATCCCGACCGGGCCGCCTGCCAGCACCACGCGCTCGTAGTCCAGGCCGCTCATCAGCACCTTCACGCCACCATTTTCGACGCCAAGCACGTTCTCTTCCGGAACCTCGACGTCATCGAAGAACAGCTCGCAGGTGTTGGAGCCGCGCATGCCGAGCTTGTCGAACTTGCTGCCGCGCGAGAAACCCTTCCAGTCGCGCTCGACGATGAAAGCGGTGATGCCGTGCGCACCCTTGTCGAGATCGGTCTTGGCATAGATCACATAGGTGTTGGCGTCCGGACCGTTGGTGATCCAGGTCTTGCTGCCGTTCAGCACGAAGCGGTCACCCTTGCGATCGGCACGCAGCTTCATCGAAACCACGTCCGAACCTGCATTCGGCTCGCTCATGGCCAGCGCACCGACGTGCTCACCGGATATCAGCCTGGGCAGGTATTTCGCTTTCTGCTCCGCCGTGCCGTTACGGTTGATCTGGTTGACGCAGAGGTTGGAGTGCGCGCCGTAGGACAGACCCACCGAGGCCGAGCCACGGCTGATTTCTTCGATAGCGATGACATGTGCCAAGTAACCCATGCCAGCGCCGCCGTATTCCTCGTCTATGGTGATACCGAGCAGGCCCATGTCGCCAAACTTGCGCCACATGTCGCTGGGGAAGAGGTTGTCACGGTCGATGGCTTCGGCGCGGGGCGCCAGTTCGTTCGCAACGAAACCGCGGATCTGGTCGCGGAGCATGTCCACGGTTTCACCGAGCGCGAAGTTGAGGCCTGAATAGTTCATGTGCCACCTGTCTATTTTGTAGTTGTTCTGATCCGACCGCCGATCAAAAGCTGGATTTCGCCTGCGGCTCAGCCTGTTTTTGTCACGCTTGCGCACCGACTTTTGGCGTAGGGTGCGGTGGGTTGTCACGCTGTTACCTTTACGTTAACGTAACCACGTCCCGAATGACTGTCAACAACAGCGCGCGGGACAGTAAGGCCTCATAACAAACATAAGACTGAGGAATTTCGACATGAGTCTTCCGAGCTACACCTGCGGACCGCAGACCAAACCCCTGTTGCCGATGACCATCGGTGCGGCGTTCGACCGGGCTGTCGAGCGGTTCTCCGACCGTGAGGCCTTGGTCGTTCGTCACCAGAACCTGCGCTACACATGGGCCCAGCTGGCCGAAGAGGTGGACCGGTGCGCACGGGGCTTGCTGGCACTCGGCCTCAAACCTGGCGAGCGGGTGGGCATCTGGTCACCTAACAATGCGCAGTGGTGCATCGCTCAGTTTGCGACCGCCAAGGTGGGTGTGGTGCTGGTTAACATCAACCCGGCCTATCGCCTCAACGAACTTGAATATGCACTGAAGCAGTCCGGCTGCCGCTGGTTGATCTGCGCCGATGCGTTCAAGACATCCGACTATCACGCGATGCTGCATGAGCTGCTGCCGGAGCTGGAGCGCTCGGCCATCGGCGCCTTGCAGAGCCACATGCTGCCCGAGCTGCGTGGGGTGATCAGCCTGTGCGACACGCCGGTGGACGGCATGCTCCTGTGGAAAGGGCTGATGGACATGGCGGAAAACGTCGGCCCGGAGCAGCTGCGCCAATGCGGCGAGCAGCTGCAATTCGATGACCCCATCAATATTCAGTACACGTCCGGCACCACGGGTTTCCCCAAGGGCGCCACGCTGAGCCACTACAACATCCTTAATAACGGCTACATGGTCGGTGAGAGTCTTAAGCTCAGCGAGCACGACCGGCTGGTAATTCCAGTCCCGCTCTATCACTGCTTTGGCATGGTCATGGGCAATCTTGGTTGCGTCACCCATGGCACCACGATGATCTATCCGAGCGCCGCCTTCGAACCGCTCGCGGCATTGCAAGCGGCAGCCGAAGAAAAGGCCACCGGTATGTACGGCGTGCCGACCATGTTCATCGCCATGCTCGACCACCCGGAGCGTCAATCGCTGGATTTGAGCAATCTGCGCACCGGGATCATGGCCGGTTCCACCTGTCCGATCGAAGTCATGAAGCGCGTCATCGACGACATGCACCTGGCTGAGATGCAGATTGCGTATGGCATGACCGAAACCAGCCCCGTCTCGACTCAGACCGGCCCGGATGATGACCTTGAACGCCGTGTCACCAGTGTCGGGCGCACCCAGCCGCACCTGGAAAGTAAGGTAGTCGACGAACACAACCGCATCGTCCCGCGCGGGCAGATCGGCGAACTCTGCACCCGCGGTTACAGCGTCATGCTCGGTTACTGGAACAATCCGGAGGCCACCGCCGGTGCTATCGACGGCGCGCGCTGGATGCACACCGGTGACCTGGCGACCATGGACGAGGAGGGCTACATCAAGATCGTCGGGCGCAACAAAGACATGATCATTCGCGGCGGTGAGAATGTGTATCCACGGGAGGTCGAGGAGTTCCTGTTCACCCACGCGGCGGTGGCTGACGTGCAGGTGATCGGCGTACCAGACAAGACTTACGGTGAAGAGATCGTTGCCTGGGTCAAGTTGCACCCCGGGCATTCAGCAACTGCCGACGATCTGCGCGAGTTCTGCAAAGGTCGGATCGCACATTTCAAGACGCCGCGACATATCAAGTTCGTCGAGGAGTTCCCGATGACGATCAGCGGCAAGGTGCAGAAGTTCAAGATGCGCGAGGTCAGCGTCGCAGAGCTCGGCATTGCCGAGTGATGACCCAGCGGCTGGTTTCGACTAGCCGCTTCATTTTCTGAACGATACGGAGCCCTCCATGACCCAGCCCATCAGTCGCTTTCCGCTCGTTGATGACTTCGCTTCGCTGCCGGACGATGTGCGTGAGCGCGTTCTGGCGGTACAAGAGAAAGCCGGCTTCATACCCAATGTTTTTCTGATGTTGGCTCATAGACCAGATGAATTTAGGGCTTTTTTTTCCTATCACGATGCGCTGATGGATCGAGAATCGGACAGTCTGACCAAAGCCGAGAAAGAAATGATCGTGGTGGCGGTGAGCGCCGATCATGGCTGTCTGTACTGCGTAGTGGCGCATGGTGCGATTCTGCGAATCCTGGCCAAGGATCCACTGATTGCCGATCAGATTGCAGTGAACTACCGCACCGCCGGGCTCAGCGAGCGCCAGCGGGTCATGCTCGATTTTGCGCTGCACTTGGCTGCACAACGTGGCGTACTGGATGACGCTTGGCAGGCGCGATTGGAAAAGATGGGCTTCACTCAGAGCGACATCTGGGACATTGGCGCGATTGCTGCGCTGTTTGGTCTTTCCAACCGTCTGGTGTCGATGGCGCGAACGCCGCCCAACGACGAATTTTATTTGCTGGGTCGTGTGCCCAGAGCTGCCGCGAACTGAGCGGTAGCCATGGATTTACCGCATAACGCGGTAAACGAGACCCGACAGGAGCGAGGTCGGGTCCATCAGCTGCATCAACCAAGACAATAACAAGAGAGATGATCATGCAATTGAAACCCCTGAGCCGTTTCTTCCTCTTCAGCAGCCTGGCAGCTTCAGCGCTTGGCACCTCAACCATGGCATCCGCCGCGTTTCTCGATGACAGCAAAGCCAGTGCCGAGCTGCGCAACTTCTACATGAACCGTGATTTCCGCCAGTCCGGGGCGTCTCAATCCAAGGCCGACGAATGGGCGCAGGGCTTCATTCTGAAGATGGAATCGGGCTACACCGAAGGGCCGGTCGGCTTTGGCGTGGATGCGCTCGGCTTGCTGGGCGTCAAGCTCGACTCCAGCCCGGATCGCTCCGGCACCGGCATCCTGCAGCGCGATTCGTCCGGTCAGCCGTCTGATGACTACGGCACCGCCGGTCTGACCGCCAAAGCGAAGATGTCCAACACAACCCTGCACGTCGGCACTCTGCAGCCGATCATCCCAGTGGTGATGCGCAACGACAGCCGCCTGCTGCCCAGCATCTTCCGTGGGGGCTGGTTGCAGAGCAAGGAAATCGAGGGACTTACGCTTGATGTCGGTATGCTCGATCGCATCAGCTACCGTGACTCGTCGGATTATGAAGAGCTGACGGTGTTCAATGTTGGCGCTCGGAATATTCAATTAGGCAGTGCAAAAACCAGCGACGAGTTCCTGTTCGCCGGCGGCAAATACCAGTTCATGCCCGAACTGACCGGTAGTTATTACTACGGCGGCCTGGATGGCATCTACAAGCAGCACAACACGCAGTTGGTCCACATCATGCCGCTCGGTGAGAACCAGAGCTTCAAGACCGACCTGCGCTACGTGCGCTCGACCGATGACGGCGGCAGCAACGTCGATAACAACGCCTTCGGCGCGCTGTTCACCTACAAGATCGGCGGCCATGGCTTTACTGGCGGTTACCAGACGTTGAGCGGCGACACTGGCTTTGCGTACGTCAGCGGTGGCGACAACATGCTGATCAACCTGTTGCAAATCAATGACTTCGGCAACGAAGACGAGAAGTCCTGGCAGGTTCGCTACGACTATGACTTTGCTGCTGCTGGCATCCCCGGGCTGAGCCTGATGACCCGCTACGTGTCCGGTGACAACGTCAACCTGGCCGGCGGCGGCGAAGGTGAAGAGTGGGAACGTGACACCGATATCGCCTATGTGGTCCAGAACGGACCGTTGAAGAACCTCGCCATGAAAGTGCGTAACGCCACGGTACGCAGCAATTTTGGCAGCGACATCAACGAAACTCGCGTGATCCTTAGCTACACCCTGGCGCTCTGGTAAGCGTCCTGAGCAGCACCGCAATACCTCCTCGTTGATCCTTTACCGGGCCCTTGCGGCCCGGCTTTTTTCAGCAGTCTCCATGCGTACGGCAATGCCGCACAAGCCGCATCGCTACCCGCTTTTTACTCAAGCGAGCGTTTGAAAACGATGCTTGCAACAGCTTGCAAACGGTTGTTATCGTTTACGTAAAGGTCATCCATAGACCTGCGCCATAACCAACAACAATAATCAAGGTTAGAGGGCATCCCATGGCACCTGAGTTCGTGCTGGAAACGCGCGGTCTGACCAAGGAATTCCGCGGCTTCACCGCAGTGGATTCCGTCGATTTGCGTGTGCAGAAGGGACACATCCACGCACTGATCGGCCCCAACGGTGCCGGCAAGACCACAGTGTTCAACCTCCTCACCAAGTTTCTGACGCCCACACGCGGCGAGATCCTCTATCGCGGCAAAGCGATCACGTCGATGAAGGCCAACCAGATTGCCCGCCTCGGGCTGGTTCGCTCGTTCCAGATCTCGGCGGTGTTCGGTCACATGAGCGTGTTGGAAAACGTCCGTGTCGCCCTGCAGCAAAAGCTCGGCACGTCCTATCACTTCTGGAAGTCCGAACGGTCACTGCGCGAGCTCGATGAGCGAGTCATGCAGTTGCTCGCCGAAGTGGACCTGGAGTCCTACGCCCAGACGCTCGCCATCGAGCTGCCCTATGGCCGGAAGCGCGCTCTGGAACTGGCGACCACGCTGGCGCTGGACCCGGTCGTGCTGCTGCTCGACGAACCCACGCAAGGCATGGGCGGTGAAGACGTCGACATGGTCGTAGCTCTGGTCCGCCGAGCTGCGGTGAACCGCACGGTGCTGATGGTCGAGCACAACCTGAGCGTCGTCAGCCGGCTCTGTGACCGCATCACTGTACTGGCACGGGGTTCGGTTCTGGCCGAAGGCGACTACGAAAGCGTTTCAGCAAATCCCGAGGTGCGCGAGGCCTACATGGGCAGCGAAGCCGACGCAGAGGAGGCTCACGCATGACGCCCAAAGCTGACCGCGACCAGCTGCGGGTCGACGACCTGCATGCGTTCTACGGTGAATCGCACATCCTGCATGGGGTCGACCTGGTGGTCGGGCGCGGCGAACTCGTCACCCTGCTGGGGCGCAACGGCTCAGGCCGTAGCACCACGCTGCGCGCCATCATGAACATGGTGGGACGGCGGACCGGCTCCATCATCGTCAATGGCAACGAAACCATCGGCATACCCGCCCACCAGATACCCAGGCTCGGCGTGGGCTATTGCCCCGAAGAGCGTGGGATCTTTTCCAGCCTCAATGTCGAAGAAAACCTGTTGCTACCGCCCACCGTGCGCAGTGGCGGCATGGGATTGGACGAGCTTTACGACATGTTCCCCAACCTCTACGAGCGCCGTTTCAGCCAAGGCACCCGGTTGTCCGGCGGCGAGCAGCAGATGCTGGCTATGGCGCGAATCCTGCGCACCGGTGCCAATCTGCTACTGCTTGATGAGATCACCGAAGGGCTGGCCCCAGTGATCGTGCAGAAGCTCGCGGAGGTCCTGATCAAGCTGAAGAAACGCGGCCTGACCATCGTGCTGGTTGAGCAGAACTTCCGCTTCGCCGCGCCACTGGCCGACCGTCATTACGTGATGGAGCACGGGCAAATCATCGAAGAGATCAGCGCCGCCGACCTGGATTCGAAAAAGGAGTTTTTGAATAGCTGTCTGGGGGTGTGACCGCCCTCGTCATGGAAGCCAGCCGGTCCGCAGTACATGCCGGTCATCAATAGCCACAACAAAAACAATCACAGTGGGTGAATATGAAAATGCTCAAGAAAACCGCAGCCGCCGTCCTCGTCTCCAGCATGATCGCCAGTGCTGCCCAGGCCGAAATCAGCAACGACGAAATCCGCATCGGCTATCTCGCTGACATGTCCGGCACCTACCGCGATCTGTCCGGTCCCGGTGGTCTCGAAGCGCTGAACATGGCCATCGAAGATTTCGGCGGCACGGTCGATGGCAAGAAAATCGTAACCTTCAACGCCGATGACCTGAACAAGCCGGATGTTGGCGCCAACACCGTGCGGCAGTGGATCGATGAACGTAACGTCGACATGGTCACTGGACTGGTGGCCAGCTCCGTGGTGCTGGCGGCAGCCAAGGTGGTGGAGCAGGGCGGCAAACTTGCACTGATTTCCGGCGCCGCCGCATCGAGCATTACCAATGAGTTCTGTTCGCCCAATCATATTCACTGGACGTACGACACCTTCGCCCTGGCCAACGGTACGGCCAACGCGGTCCTCAAGGATGGCGGCAAAAGCTGGTTCATCCTGACCGCCGACTACGCGTTCGGCCACGCAATGGAGGCCGATATCAAGAAGGTCGTCGAAGCCGAAGGCGGCAGCGTGGTCGGCACGGTCCGCCACCCGTTCCCGAGCAGCGACTTCTCGTCCTATATCCTTCAGGCGCAGGGTTCCGGTGCTGATGTTATCGCCCTGGCCAACGCCGGCGCAGACACCGTCAATTCATTGAAGACCGCGAGCGAATTCGGCGTGACGCAGTCCGGACAGCGTCTTGCTGGCATGGTCGTGTTCCTTAACGACATTCACGCCATGGGGCTGGACGTCACGCAAGGCCTGATGCTGACCACCGGCTGGTATTGGGACATGGACGAAGAAGCCCGCGCTTGGGCCAAGCGCTACGAAGAGCGTGTAGGCAGTATGCCGACCATGGTCCATGCCGGCATCTATTCAGCCGCCACTCACTATTTGAACGCGGTGAAGGAAACCGGTAGCGACGACACCGCAACCGTGCGCGCGCAAATGGCCAAGACTCCGGTCAACGATATGTTTGCCAAGAACGGCAAGATTCGCGAAGACGGCCGCATGGTGCATGACATGTACCTGGTGCAGGTCAAGACGCCCGCGGAGTCGAAAGGTGAATGGGACCTTTACAAGGTCATCAGAACCATCCCAGGCGATGAAGCCTTCCGCCCACTCTCAGAAAGTCAGTGCAAGCTGGTCACCCAGAACTGAGCGGCCTGCCCCAAGCCATTCCCCGGCCGCTTGGCCGGGGCGTCACGGACTTTTCTGGGTAGTGAATCATGACTCTCGTTTTCGGCGTTCCCCTGAGCGTACTGTTCGGGCAGCTGCTGCTCGGTCTGATCAACGGGTCGTTCTATGCGCTGTTGAGCCTTGGTCTGGCGATCATTTTCGGTTTGCTACGGATCATCAATTTTGCCCACGGTGCGCAATACATGCTCGGCGCTTTCGCGGCGTTCCTCGGGCTGAACTATCTGGGCATCAACTACTGGGCCGCATTGTTGCTCTCGCCTCTGCTGATCGGATTGCTGGGCATTGGAATCGAGCGCGGTCTGCTGCGTCGCATTGCCGGCGAGGATCACCTGTATGGTCTGCTGCTGACCTTCGGCCTGGCGCTGATCGTCGAAGGTAGCTTCGTCAAGCTGTTCGGCGTGTCCGGCTCGTCCTACCCGATGCCGGAATTGCTCAAAGGCGGGCACAACCTCGGGTTCATGTTCCTGCCAACCTATCGTGCCTGGGTCATCGTCGCTGCGCTGACGGTGTGCTTTGCGACTTGGTACATGATCGAGCGGACGCGGCTTGGCTCCTATCTGCGCGCCGGGACGGAGAACCCCAAGTTGATGCAGGCATTCGGCATCAACGTCCCGCTGCTGGTCACCCTCACGTATGGCTATGGCGTTGCGTTGGCCGCATTCGCCGGCGTGCTTGCCGCGCCCATCTACGCTGTCACGCCGGGAATGGGCTCCAATTTATTGATCGTGGTGTTCGCGGTCGTCGTGATTGGCGGGATGGGCTCGATCATGGGCGCGATCGTCACAGGGCTTGCGATGGGTCTGATCGAAGGGCTCACCAAGGTGTTCTATCCGGAGGCGGCCAACACGGTGATCTTCGTGATCATGGTGCTGGTCCTGCTGATGCGGCCGGCCGGTTTGTTTGGAAAGGAGGCATGAACATGTCGACTCAGGAAAGTGTTCAAGCCTCTGGCTTGCAGGCGACCTCCACCCAGGTCAGAGCCAATGCCGAGCGCGAACGTCGCCGTGCAGCTCGGCGGCGCATGTCCATTTTCTACGGCGTCTTGCTAGCCGTGGCGATGGTGGCACCGCTGATGGTCTATCCGGTGTTCCTCATGAAGCTGCTGTGCTTCGCACTGTTTGCCTGCGCCTTCAATTTGCTGCTTGGATACGCCGGGCTGCTGTCGTTCGGTCACGCAGCATTCTTCGCCTGTGGCGGCTACATCACCGGTTACATGCTCAGCACTTACAGTGGGTTGAGTACTGAACTGGGCATTCTGGTCGGTACGCTGGCCTCCACCGTGCTGGGGTTGGTCTTCGGTTTGCTGGCGATCCGCAGGCAGGGCATCTACTTCGCGATGATTACGCTGGCACTGGCACAGATGGCGTTTTTCGTCTTCGTTCAGGCGCCTTTCACAGGCGGCGAGAATGGTATGCAGGGCGTGCCGCGTGGCTATCTGCTGGGCCTGTTCGACATGCAGAACAACATGGCCTTGTATTACTTCGTGTTGTCGGTGTTCGTGATCGGGTTTGCCATCATCCAGCGCACCATTCATTCCCCCTACGGGCAAGTGCTCAAAGCGATTCGAGAAAACGAGCCGCGGGCAATTTCACTGGGCTACAACGTTGACGGTCACAAACTGCTGGCCTTTGTGATCTCCGCGGCGCTGACCGGGCTGGCTGGCTCAACCAAGACGGTGGTGTTCCAGCTCGCCTCGCTGACCGACGCACACTGGCACATGTCGGGTGAAGTGATTTTGATGACGCTACTGGGCGGTGTCGGCACCATTCTTGGGCCGATCGTGGGCGCAACCGTGGTGGTCACGCTGCAGAGCTCGCTGTCCAACGGGCCGTTGGGCGAGTGGGTGCACGTGATTCTCGGGGTGATCTTCGTGCTCTGCGTGCTGCTGTTCCGCTCGGGGATCGTGGGATGGGTGGAGCGGCTGATCAAGCGCAATTTCAAGTAGTACGCTGGCTATGACGTGGAGGGTGATGGTCTCCGGCCCCGCTTGAGCGGGGCCGGTTTCGGTCTCAGGCGTTCTGCCACGTGGCGCTGCGTTTTTCCAGGAAGGCATTGACCCCTTCTTTCTGGTCCTGCGTGTCGAACAACTCGGCGAACAGCTCGCGCTCAGCTGCCCAGCCGGCGGCTTGCGGTGCCTGCCGCGCATTCATCACCAAGCGCTTGCAGCGACTGACGGAGGAGGGGCTTTGCTGATCCACCAGGGCCGCCAGTTTGAGCGCCGCCTCGAGTGACTCGCCGCGACCGACCACCTCTTCAACCAGGCCGATCTTCTCGGCTTTCTGTGCGCTGATGCGCTCGCCACAGAGAATCATCCGCTTGGCCCAACCTTCGCCTACCAGCCATGGCAGATTCTGCGTACCGCCTGCGCAGGGCAACAGCCCAACCTTGGCTTCCGGAAGTGCCATTTGTGCCTGCTCTTCGGCGATGCGTATGTCGCAGGCCAACGCGCATTCGAGTCCGCCACCCATGGCGTAGCCATTGATGGCGGCAATCGACACACCGCGGAAATGACTCAAGGCTTCAAAGGCACGCCCGAACAACGCAGCGATTTCCTGCGCATTTTGCTTGTTGCCATCGGCAAACTGCTTCAGGTCGGCGCCGGCGGAAAAGAATTTTTCGCCTTCGCCGGTGATCACCAACGCATACACGTCAGGATTGTCGTTGAGCTGGCCGATGGTTTGTTCCAACGCAGCCAGCGACTCGCGATCCCATGTGTTGACTGGTGGATTGGCGATGGTCAGCAGTGCCGTGTGGTCGCGCATTTCGAGCTGGATCTTTTGGCTCATGTCGGTTCCTTGTGCTTGGAATGATGCGGATGTCGTGAGGCGAAACGGAGTTCGATAGACGAGCCTAGCAGCGTAAAAATAGTAAACCCATGGTGCGAAATGCAGAGGTATTCTGTGTTTTTGCACAGCGTGCCGCGGACAGCACGCGTCAATTTGATGGATCTGGAGTCTGCAGTGGACTGGGACAACCTGCGTTTTTTTCTCGAACTCTCGCGTGCGGGCAAGTTGACGGTCGCCGCGAGGCGATTGGCTGTAGACCACACCACCGTGGCCCGACGGGTGCAGGCGCTGGAAAAAAGCCTGGATCGACAGCTCTTCATCCGCGCCAAGGCGGGGTATCGGTTGTCCGAAGCGGGCCGCGAATTGCTGGCCCAAGCCGAGGCGATGGAAAGCGCCATCGCTTCCATCGAACAGCCGAGCCTGACCGCCGATAAGCTGTCCGGCCAGGTTCGCATTGGCGCCACCGAGGGGTACGGCACCGTGATGCTGGCGGGTCAGCTGGCCAACCTGACCCGTGATTACCCGCATCTCGGCGTGGATCTGCTGGCGGTGCCACGCTCGGTCAGGCTGGCGCGACATGAGGCGGACATCGTCATCACTCTGGAGCGTCCCGAGCGCGGCCCCTACGTGATCACCAAACTCACCGACTACGTGCTGCGGCTCTACGCGTCAGAAACCTACCTGGCGTCACACCCGCCTATCCGCAGCCGCGAAGACCTCAGCGGCCATGTGTTCGTCAGCTACATCGAGGACCTGCTGTACAGCAAGGAGCTGTTCTACCTCGACGAGATCGTTCGCCCCCGTCAGCACTCGCTGCGCAGCACTAGCATCCTCGCCCAGCAGGAAGCCGTCGCCGCTGGAGCAGGGCTGGCGATCCTGCCGGCGTTCCTGGCGGCCAGGGAGCCGTTGCTCAAGGAGGTTCTGGTCGGCGAGGTCGAATTTACTCGAACCTTCTGGATGTTGATGCCGGTGGAAAACAAGGACCTGGCGCGGATGCGTGTGTGTTGGGACTTCCTGCGGGACGTGGCTGCCAACAGTCATGACGTGATGATGGGGCGCGCATGAACCGCGACGGCAAAAACACCATTTCCATCCGGCTGGTGGAGGAGGCGCTGCAGGGTTTCACCTCGTCTTCGCAATCAGCCGAAGAGCTGCTGCGCCAGCTTGGGCTCGGCGATATTGACCTGGCCGACAACGATGCGCGTGTCGATGTGGCTGATTTCAGCAAACTCTGGCGGCGCCTGGCGCGGCAGTTCGACGATGAGTTTTTCGGTATGGATGCGCGGCGTATGCGCACCGGCAGTTTCGCCTTCGTCTGCCGCGCGGCCATGGCCCAGTCGACACTCGATACAGCGCTTCGTGTGGCGCTGGATTTCTTCAGGCTGACCTTCGAAGGCTTCCGCGGCGAGCTGTTTCGCAGCGAAAGCCTGGCGGAGATCACGCTGTCGGAGCCGGAAGATGCGCCGCCGCTCAGGGCCTTCAGCTACTTCACTTTCTGGATGCTGCTGCACGGTCTGGCCTGTTGGCTGGTAGGACGGCGTATCCCGCTGCTAGCCGTCGAGCTGCGTTGCGAAGAGCCGGCCTATACCGATGACTACCGGGTGATGTTCTCGCGCAACCTGCGTTTCGCACGGCCCAGCACGCGGGTCATCTTCGCTGCCGAGGTGCTCGGCCTGCCAGTGCGCCGCAGCGAGCAGGAGCTGCACGGGTTCCTGGCCCATGCGCCGTCCAACATCCTGGTCAAATACCGCGACACCACGAGCCTCGCCAGCCGCATCAAGGCGCAGCTGCGTGAACTGCCCGCCGAACAGTGGCCGACCAGTGAAGCGCTGGCGCGGACGTTGTGCGTATCAGCCTCAACTCTGCGCCGCCGATTGGCCGAGGCAGGGCAGACCTACCAGGCCATAAAGGACCAGGTGCGCCAGGAAATGGCCACCCTGTGGCTGGCGGACGCCTCGATCACCTACGCCGAAATTGCCGAGCGCCTGGGTTTCGCCGACGTCAGTTCGTTCTACAAGGCATTTCGCAAATGGTCCGGGACCAACCCGGGGCAGTACCGCAGCCTGATCTTGCGTGGCGATGAAGGGCCATAGCCCATTTGTAGATGCTAGCGGGGCCTAGTCCTTGCTGGTGATCCGGTCTATTGGTTGGGCCTTGGATCGCCATCAAGCTGGGCTCCTACAGGACTGGCAGGACGAGTACAAACGTCGGCCCGCTCGCCGTCGCGCTTTTCGTAGGAGCGAGCTCGCTCGCGATCAGGCGCTAGCTCAGTTGCGCGGGATGGCGAAGCACGGATCGCCAGTAAGCTGGCTCCTACAGGGCTGGCAGGGCGACTACAGACGTCAGCCACTCGCCGTCGCGCTTTTCGTAGGAGCGAGCTCGCTCGCGATCAGGCGTTAACTCAATTCACGCGGGACGGTGAAGCACGGATCGCCAGCAACCTGGCTCCTACAGGACTGGCAGGACGAGTACAGACGTCAGCCGCTCGCCGTCGCGCTTTTCGAAGGAGCGAGCTCGCTCGCGATCAGGCGCTAGCTCAGTTTGCGCGGGATGGCGAAGCACGGATCGCCAGCAAGCTGGCTCCTCCAGGGCTGGCAGGGCGACTACAGACGTCCGCCACTCGCCGTCGCGCTTTTTGTAGGAGCGAGCTCGCTCGCGATCAGGTGTTAACTCAGTTCACGAGGGGCGGTGAAAGCACGGATCGCCAGCAAGCTGGCTGCTACAAAGTCAATCATGGACCCGCACGGCCCATAGCGTGCACCCGTGCCAGCTGCCTTGGCCAAACCAGTCACCGCGATTGCCCGTAACGACCATTGTCCGTATCCCTCGGTCTGAAGAAGATGAACTCAGATGGACCCGGCAGCTCGCCTGCCGCGATACCTAACATCTTCTCGAGGTCGTGCTGTGGATATTCAAGGCAAAGTCTTCCTGATTACAGGCGGTGCGTCCGGCCTGGGCGCTGCGGCTGCCGAAGCGCTGGTCGCAGCCGGTGCCAAGGTGGTACTGGCGGACATCAATCAAGCATTGCTGAACGAACGCAGTGAAGCGCTGGGGGCGAACGCCATCGGCGTGGTGACCAACGTGTGTGATGAGACCGCCGCTCAGGCTGTCGTGAACGCAGCGGTCGAGCATTTCGGTGGTCTGCACGGGCTGGTCAACTGCGCCGGCGTTGCCAGTGGCGAAAAGATCCTGGGTCGCCAGGGACCGCACGGACTGGACAGCTTCAGCAAGGTCATCGGTCTCAACCTGATCGGCAGCTTCAACATGTTGCGTCTGGCGGCAGAAGCCATTGCCAGGGGTGAGCCGGACGAGCAGGGCAATCGCGGCGTGATCATCAACACAGCCTCCGTTGCGGCTTATGACGGCCAGATTGGCCAGGCCGCCTATGCGGCCTCCAAGGGCGGCGTGGTCGCGATGACGCTACCAGCGGCCCGCGAACTGGCGCGTCACGGTATTCGCGTGATGACCATTGCCCCGGGCGTGTTCGAAACGCCGATGATGGCCGGTATGCCGCAGGAAGTCCGCGACTCGTTGGCGGCTGGCGTGCCATTCCCACCGCGTCTTGGGCGCGCCAGTGAATACGCAGCGCTGGTACGCCATATCATCGAAAACGACATGCTCAACGGCGAAGTGATCCGCCTCGACGGCGCGCTGCGCATGGCCGCGAAATAATCGGAGACAGCAATGCACAACGATCCAATCGTGATTCTGGGCTCGGCCCGCACGCCCATGGGCGGTTTCCAGGGCGATCTCAAAAGCCTCAGCGCGCCGGAACTGGGCGCGGCAGCGATTCGCGCAGCGGTAGAGCGCAGCGGTGTCTCGGCTGAACAGGTTCAGGAAGTGCTGATGGGCTGCGTCCTGCCAGCCGGTCTCGGTCAGGCACCGGCGCGCCAGGCCGCGCTCGGCGCGGGGCTGGGCAAGGCAACCGCTTCCACCACCCTGAACAAGATGTGTGGCTCAGGCATGCAGGCGGCCATTCTGGCGCACGACGCGTTGCGCGCGGGCAGCGTCGATTTGATCGTCGCGGGCGGCATGGAGAGCATGTCCAACGCGCCTTATCTGCTAGAAAAGGCCCGTAGCGGCTACCGCATGGGGCACGGCAAGGTGCTCGACCACATGTTCCTCGATGGCCTTGAAGATGCCTATGACAAGGGCCGCCTGATGGGCACCTTTGCCGAGGACTGCGCGCAGAACCACGGCTTCACCCGCGAAGAACAGGACGCCTACGCCCTGACATCGCTGCAGCGTGCGCGCGACGCTATCAGCGCCGGCCGCTTCGCCAGCGAGATCGTCCCGCTGGACGTCACCCAAGGGCGCGAGCAACGGACCATTCGCGACGACGAACAGCCGCCCAAGGCGATGCCGGAAAAGATCCCGTCCCTCAAGCCGGCGTTCCGCGAAGGCGGCACCGTTACCGCCGCGAACTCCAGCTCCATCTCCGATGGCGCCGCTGCTCTGGTACTAACACGGCGTTCCCAGGCAGAGCAGCTCGGCCTGAAGCCGCAAGCGGTGGTTCATGGCCATGCGGTGTTCGCCGATGCGCCCAACCTGTTCCCGACCGCGCCCATCGGTGCCATCCACAAGTTGCTTGAGCGCACCGGCTGGAGCCTCGACGAGGTGGATCTGTTCGAGATCAACGAAGCCTTCGCCGTGGTCAGCATGGTCACCATGCGCGAGCTCGGGCTGGACCACGCCAAGGTCAACGTTAACGGCGGCGCCTGCGCCCTGGGCCACCCGATCGGTGCGTCAGGTGCTCGAATCCTGGTGACACTGATCGCGGCTCTGCGCGACCGCGGCCTGCGCAAGGGCATCGCGGCCATCTGCATCGGCGGTGGCGAAGCGACTGCCATGGCCATCGAACTGCTCGACTGAGGACTGCTCATGCTGCTCAATGATGACCACACCAGCATCCGTGACATGGCCCGGCAGTTCGCCCAGGAGCGGCTGAAACCCTTCGCTGCGGAATGGGACCGCGAGCATCGCTATCCGGCCGAAGCGATTGCCGAAATGGCCGAACTCGGCTTCTTCGGCATGCTGTGCCCGGAGCAATGGGGCGGCAGCGACACCGGCTACATTGCCTACGCATTGGCGCTGGAAGAGATTGCCGCCGGCGATGGCGCCTGCTCGACCATCATGAGCGTGCATAACTCGGTGGGCTGCGTGCCGATTTTGCGGTTCGGCACCGATGAGCAGAAGCAGCGCTACCTGACGCCGCTGGCCAGCGGCGAGCAGATCGGCGCCTTTGCCCTGACCGAACCGCATGCCGGTTCCGACGCCAGCAGCCTGCGTACCCGCGCCCGACGTGACGGCGATAGCTACGTGCTCAAAGGCGCTAAGCAGTTCATAACGTCCGGTCAGCATGCCGGCACGGTGATCGTGTTTGCCGTGACCGATCCGGACGCCGGCAAGCGCGGCATCAGCGCGTTTATCGTGCCGACCGACACACCGGGCTATCAGGTGGTACGGGTCGAGGACAAGCTCGGCCAGCACGCCTCGGATACCTGCCAACTGGCGTTCGAAGACATGCGTGTGCACGAGTCGCAACGATTGGGCGAGGAGGGCGAGGGGTATCGCATCGCCCTGGCGAACCTGGAAGGTGGCCGCATCGGCATCGCCGCTCAGGCGGTCGGCATGGCGCGCGCAGCCTTCGAGGCTGCACGCGATTACGCTCGCGAGCGTGAAGCGTTCGGTAAGGCCATTAGCGAACACCAGGCCGTCGCCTTTCGCCTCGCCGACATGGCCACTCAGATCGCCGTTGCCCGTCAGATGGTCCTTCACGCCGCCGCATTGCGCGAAGCTGGCCAGCCCGCTTTGGTTGAAGCCTCCATGGCCAAGCTGTTCGCCTCGGAAATGGCGGAGAAGGTCTGCTCGGCATCGATCCAGACACTGGGCGGCTACGGTTACCTCAAGGACTTCCCTGTCGAGCGCATCTACCGTGATGTGCGGGTGTGCCAGATCTATGAGGGCACCAGTGATATCCAACGCTTGGTGATCGCGCGCAATCTTGGGGAATGAGGCATGCGCTTCGCCCGTGGCTGGTCGTAGGGTGGATCGCGCTTCACCGATCCACCTGTGAGATCGCATCGCCGCTTTGGTGGATGGATAAAGCGCCATCCACCCTACGGGGTCGGAGAGTCAAACGAGCCCCATCGTTTGATGTCACTCACGGGACTGGCCGCCAGGAGCATCACGGCGAATTCAACATCACCTAAGGGGGATGCAGTATCCCCTTGCCCCTTGAGGCGAAGCCTTGCCGATTCGAAATAGGGGCCTTTGATTTCCCCCTGGCTAGCTACAACCACAGCGGCATCGTCGGTCACGGCCGCCGCGTATCCACTCCAACCACTGCTGGAAGATTCAGTGGTCTGGTGACTGCTCATCAACGGTAGCCCGACGGTAACGAATACGGTTGAGATAAGACCTTCGCCAAGATCGCGCGCCTATAGCAGGCACGGTGCGCCTATACAGGCTTCCGCTGATACCGTTGGGGTTACAAATAGGGCCGTGAGAAAGGCAGCGAGCAGGTAAGTAGGATGCTTGGCGATGACAGACATGATCGATCCTTGATTGTCTGGTGAGTGTTAAGCGTCGCGCATTGAATCCTATACCGGGGAAGAGATAGCGGGCCTGTTTCACAAGGATGATCGTTGAAAAGCGTTGCCAGGGCGCTTGGATGGAAAGCGCTCCACCGAACCGCCCGGTCGCTTTGTCTGCTGTGCGAATCCTTCATCTCGCGCCTGATCAGTCCCAGCCACCTGCATCTTCCGACACTCTGATCGACCCCGGCGTCCGTGAAAAGCGTGGCGCGGGGGCGGCGTGCAGGGCGCCGTCGATGTTGCGATAGACGCCACGTTGTTGCATGTGTGAGTGCTGCGCGGCTTCTTCCAGGGTGAGCACTGGGGCAACGCAGGCGTCGGTCTCTTCGAGTACGGCGCACCAGTCTGCCCGGCTGCGGCTGGCGAACAGCGCGGCGAGTTGTTCGCTTAGCTCCGGCCATTGCGCCGGGTCATTGCAGCCTTCGCGCAAGGATTCGGGCGCATCGATGTGCTGCATCAGTTCGGTCAGGAACTGAGGTTCCAGCGGCCCGATGGCGATGTCGCGGCCGTCGGCACAGGTGTAGCAGCGGTAATGCGGTGCGGCGCCCGACAGCAGATTGCGGTCGCGTTCAAGGGAGATGGCGCCGCTGGGCAGGAGCCCTGCGAAGAAGCTCATCATCGAGGACACGCCATCAACGATCGCGGCGTCGACCACCTGACCCTGGCCTGACCTTTCCCGTTCCCATAATGCGGCCATGATCCCGAACGCCAGATACAGCGAGCCGCCGCCGAAGTCGCCAACCAGGTTGAGTGGTGGAATCGCTGGGCCTTCGCGATTGCCGATCGCAGCCAGTGCGCCGGTGATCGCCAGATAGTTGATATCGTGGCCGGCACGCTTGGCTAGCGGTCCGGTCTGGCCCCAACCGGTCATGCGGCCATAAACCAAACGCGGGTTGCGCCCGCGAACCTGTTCCGGTCCGAGCCCCAAGCGTTCCATCACGCCGGGCCGAAAGCCTTCGATCAGCACATCTGCGCCTTCGGCCAGCGCCAGGCAGCGTTCGCGTCCGGCGTCGGTGCGGATGTCCAGCGTGAGGCGCTTGCGGCCGCGATCAACCACCGGATTGGGCCAGCCATTGCCGCCCTCGCGCTCGATGCACATCACCTCGGCGCCAAGGTCAGCCAGTAGCATCGCGCAGTGTGGACCGGGCCCGATGCTGGCGAACTCCAGCACGCGCAGGCCGAGCAGCGGGCCTTGGCGGGGTGTGGCGGTGGCGGTCGACATAAGGCGCGTTCCTGTTGGTGATGGGATCCATCGCGCCCGTACGTGCAGGTGGACTGAAACCCACCCTAGGGGTCGCCAGGTGGCTCGCCGGAGATGACTGGGTGAAACCGCAAAACGGCGCGGCCCGCTACGTTCGCTCGGCTGGGTGAAATCGGTGGGCTGAAGCCCACCCTACGGTAGCCACGGTCCCGTCCCCCAGGTTCTGCCGCGCTAAAGGCTCGCCGCGTCAGCTGCGTTTTCCTCCAGCTCTATCAAGTGGTCGCGGTAGCGGTCGCGCAGGGTTTTCTTGTCGATCTTGCCGGTCGCGGTCAGCGGGACGGTGTCGATGATGACGGCGTCGGGCATCCACCATTTGACGATTTGCGGCTCCAGGTAGGCGAGTACGGTGTCGATGCAGATGTCGGCCTCGTCGTGGGGTTCGATGATGAGGATCGGGCGTTCTTCCCATTTCTCGTGGGCCACACCGACCACCGCTGCGATGCGCACACCGGGGCAGGCCACAGCGATGTTCTCGATGTCGATAGAGCTGATCCACTCACCGCCGGACTTGATCACGTCCTTGCTACGGTCGGTGATGCGCATGTAGCCATTGGGGTCGAGGGTGGCGATGTCGCCGGTGTCGAACCAGCCATCGGCGTCCAGTGCGCTGGTTTCGCTGCGGAAATAGCGCTCGACCGTCCAAGGACCGCGCACTAGCAGGGCGCCAGACGTGACGCCGTCATGCGGCAATTCGTTGCCCGCCTCATCGACGATCTTCAGTTCGATGCCGAATTGCAGGCGCCCCTGGCGGGTCCAGATCGCTTCGTTGGTGGCTGCTTCGCCCATGGCCGCGAGCTTGGGCGTCGGGGTGGCGACCACGCCGAGGGGGCTGGTTTCAGTCATGCCCCATAGCTGGCGGACGCTGACGCCATAACGCGTCTCGAACTTCTCGGCCAGCGCACGGGGGACGGCCGAACCGGCGATCACCAGGCATTTGAGCTGGCCGGTGTCTTCGCCCGTGCGCTCTAGATGATTGAGGTACATGGTCCAGATGGTCGGCACGCCGCCGGAGAATGTCACGCCCTCGTTCTGAATCAGCTCCTGCAGGCTGGCTCCGTCCATCTTGTCGCACGGCAGCACGAACTTGCAGCCGTTGATGGCGGCCGTGAAGGGCACGCCCCAGGCGGTGGCGTGGTAGAGAGACGAGCAAGGCATGATGCAGTCGAATGCGGAGAAGCCGAAGGCGCCGGTGAGGCCAGCCGCCATGGCGTGCAGGACGACGGAGCGGTGGCTGTAGACCACGCCTTTCGGGTTGCCGGTGGTGCCGGAGGTGTAGCAGAGCATCGCGCCGGCGTTTTCGTCGAACTGCGGCCAGTCGGTGACCGGCTGTTCCTGCGCGATCAGCGTTTCGTAACTCAGCGCGCCGACCTCGCCTGGTTCGGTGCGCTGGGCATCGGACAACATGATGAAGGTGTGTGCTTTTTCCAGGTGCGGGCGCACACGCTCGACCAAGGCCAGGAAGCTGCGGTCGAACAGCAGCACGCCACTGCCGGCGTGGTTCAGAGTGTAGATGATCTGTTCGTCCGACAGCCGTGGATTGGCCGTGTGCAGCACCGCGCCAATGCCGGGCACGGCGAAGAACAGCTCGAAGTGGCGATGGGTATTCCAGGCCAGCGATGACACCAGGTCGCCGGGCTTCACCCCCAGCTTGCGTAACATGCTGGCGGCTTGGCCGGCGCGTTTGGCGAGCCCGGCGTAGTCGTAGCGCCAGATGGGTTCATCCACCAGCCGAGAGACGATCTCGCGGTCGCCGTGGGCGAGGGCTGCATGGGTCAGGATGCCGCTGATCATCAGCGGGGTCTGCTGCATCGTACCTTTGAGCATCGTCGTATCCTTTTTATTGTTGTCTGGATAGCGGTCGCGCTTACCGCCATCTCGCTCGGGATTACTGCCTCGGGGTGTTTCGTTCTTCAGCTTCTCTGATAGTCGGGCCTTTGATCGCCAGCAAGCTGGCTCCAACAAGAGCAGGTGATACCGAAGACAATCAGGCGGGTCATGAATTGCCGTCCGCGGAAACTTCCAGGGATCATCTGATCCCTGGCAAAACCTGATGCTGCCTTCACGCTTATAGGGGTTGATCACAACCCGTAGTTATTCAACTCCCTCGCAATCAACAGTCGCTGAATTTCGCTCGAGCCTTCATATATCTGGGTTATGCGCGCATCGCGGTAATAACGCTCGACGGGGTAGTCCTCCAGGTAGCCGTAGCCGCCGTGGATCTGCATGGCTTTGGAGCAGACGTATTCGGCGACTTCCGAGGCGAACAGCTTGGCCTGGGAGGCTTCGGACAGGCAGGGCAGGTTGGCGCTGCGCAGGCGTGCGGCATGCAGGATCAGCAGGCGCGCGGCATTCAACCGGGTGTGCATGTCCGCCAGCATGTTGGCCACGCTCTGGTGCTCGATGATCGGCTTGTCGAACTGGATGCGCTCACGGGCATAACCCAGCGCTGCTTCGAACGCCGCGCGGGCGATGCCCAGGGCCTGGGCACCAATGCCGATGCGGCCGCCTTCGAGGTTGGAAAGGGCGATTGCCAGACCCTTGCCTCGCGGGCCGAGCAAGTTGGCTTCTGGAATGCGGCAGTCGCGCAAGGTGACGCCGCAGGTGTCCGAGGCGCGGATGCCCATCTTCTTTTCCATGCGATCGACAACGAAGCCGGGGTTGTCGGTGGGGACCAGAAACGCGGACAGGCCTTTTTTACCGAGATCCGGATCGGTGACCGCGAAGACGATGGCGATCTTGGCGCGCTTGCCGTTGCTGACGAATTGTTTGGCGCCATTGATCACCCACTCGCCGTTTTCCAGCACGGCGCGGGTGCGCAGGTTGTGTGCCTCGGAGCCGGCCTGAGGTTCGGTGAGGGCAAAGCAACCGATGGCGCGACCTGCCGCCAGATCCGGTAGCCATTCGTCCTGCTGTTCGGGCGTGCCGTATTTGAGGATCGGACCGCAGCCGACCGAGCTGTGAATGCTCATCAACGCCCCAATGGCGCCGTCACCTGCCGAAATTTCCTCGACCGCCAGGGCGTAGGCGACATAGTCGATATAGGTGCCGCCCCATTGCTCGGGCACGATCATACCCAGCAGCCCCAGCTCGCCCAGCTGGGTCACGGTTTCGTCTCCGATCCAACCGGCCTGTTCCCACGCTTGCGCCTTCGGCGCGATCTCGGCGCGGGCGAAGTCGCGCGCCATGTCGCGGATCATCCGTTGCTCTTCGCTCAGTTCGATGTCTTGCATAAAATCAGTTCCTAGTCGGCGAAGAAGGCCGCCACGCGTGCTGGCGTCACTTCCTCCAGCGTAGGCGGGTTCCAGCGCGGGTTCTTATCCTTGTCGACGATCAGCGCCCGGACGCCTTCGATGATGTCGCCCTGATCGAACCACTGTCGGTCCAGATGCAGCTCCATGGCGAAGCAGTCGGCCAGCGACAGGGTGCGGCCGCGGCGGAGCATCTCTAGCGTGACGCTGACCGAAAGCGGCGAACGGCTGTCGATCACCTTCAAGGTCTCGGCCGCCCAGTCGCGGTACTCGGGGTGCTCTTCGGCGGCCAGCGACTGGCGAATCGCAGCGACGCTGTCATGGGCGAAATGCTTTTCGATAGCCGGGAATAACGCTTTGAACGGTGCATCCGGCAGTTCGGTGCAGCCCATCGAAACCAGAAGGTTGGTCAGCGCTTGCAGCGGCGGCATCGACCAGTCCTGCTGGTCGAGGCATCGTTCGAGTTCCGCGAATTGCTCGTGCGGCACGCTGTAATCGGCGAGACCGGCATACAGCGCATCAGCAGCATTCACATGGTTGCCGGTCAGGCCCATGTAAATGCCAAGGTTGTTCGGCAGGCGCGACAAGAAGTAGCTGCCGCCGACATCAGGGAAATAGCCGATACCGACTTCCGGCATGCCCATGCGCGTACGTTCGGAGATCACCCGCAGCGAGGCGCCTTGAACCAGCCCCATGCCGCCGCCTAGGACGAAGCCATTCATCAGCGCCATCAGGGGTTTGATATACGCATGAATGTACTGATCGAGCGCGTATTCCTCCTCGAAAAACTCGCGGTGCAGGCTGTCGCCGCTTTTGTAGCTGTCGTACAGCGAGCGGATGTCACCACCGGCGCAGAAGGCTTTCTCGCCTGCGCCGCGCAACACCACGGCCACCACGTCTTGGTCGTCAGCCCACTGCTGCAACTGGCAGTGCAGCATCCTCACCATCTCCAGGGTGACGGCATTCAGCCCGGCGGGGCGGTTCAGCGTGAGATAGCCGACGCGATTGCGTACCTCGATCAGTACCGGCGCTTCTGCCTGGGTCATGTCTAGTCCTCTTGGCGGTAAAGTTTGATGATCGCGGAGAAGTCCAGCCCACCGTGACCTTGCATGCTGAAGGCCTGGTACAGCTGCTGCGCGAGACCACCGAGGATAACCGGCTGGCGCACTTGTTTGGCCGCTTCGCTGGCAAGCCCAAGGTCCTTGAGCATCAGGTCGGTGCCAAACCCGCCGCTGTAGCCGCGCGAGGCCGGGCCGTTCTCCAGTACGCCAGGGAAGGGGTTGTTGATCTCCGATGCCCAGCATCTGCCACTGGAGGAGTTGATGATTCCGGCCAGCACCTTGGCGTCCATCCCCAGCGCGACGCCCAGGGACATGGCTTCGGCCACACCGATCATCGAGATGCCCAGCAGCATGTTGTTGGCGACCTTGGCTACCTGCCCGTTGCCGGTGTCGCCACAGTGCACGATGTTCTTGCCCATTGCGGCGAGGATCGGCTGCGCTTTTTGGAAATCCGCCTCGCTGCCGCCGACCATAAACGTCAGGGTGCCAGCGGCGGCGCCGACAGTGCCGCCGGACACCGGCGCATCGAGCATCGGATTGCCGTTCTTCGCAGCCGCAGCAGCCACTTCGCGGGCCGACATTGGATCGATGGTGGAGGAGTCGATCAACAGCACGCCCGCCGGAACCTGTGCCAGCAATCCGTCCTCGCCGAGGTAGACCTGCTTTACGTGCGCAGCAGCGGGCAGCATGGTGATGATGACGTCGATGCCCGATCCGGCAACTGCTGCCGGCGAGGTCGCTTCTTTCGCGCCGGCTTCGACAAGGCCCGAAACCGCCGCAGCGGAGAGATCGAAGACGGTGACCTGATGGCCGGCCTTAAGCAGATTGCGCGCCATGGGCCCGCCCATATTGCCGAGCCCTAGAAAACCGATATGCATGGCCGTTTCCTTCTTGTTCTTGATTGACGGCTGAAGCGGCGCCACCCAGTGGTTGGCGCCGATCCGTTTACTTGAGATTGATGGTGGTATTCACCGGCCCGCCGACTTCGTTTTCGTCGAACCAGCGCTGAGTGATGGTTTTGGTCTGAGTGTAGAACTGCACCACCTGCTTGCCATACGGGCCGAGGTCGCCAAGCTTGGAGGCGCGGGACCCGGTGAAGGAGAACATCGGCACCGGGACCGGGATAGGCACGTTGATGCCCACCTGACCGACGTCGATCTCCTCCTGGAAGTGCCGCGCCGCGGCTCCGGAGCGGGTGAAGAGGGCGGTGCCGTTGCCGTTGGGGTTGGCGTTGATCAGCTCGATGGCCTCATCGAGCGTGTCGACCTGCATTACGCAAAGCACCGGCCCGAAGATTTCTTCGCGGTAGATGCTCATTTCCGCCTTCACTCCGGCAAAGATCGTCGGTCCGACGAAGTTGCCCTTGTCGTAGCCGGCAACCTGCGGATTGCGGCCATCGAGGACCAGTTCGGCTCCCTCCGAAACGCCGCGCTCGATCAGCGAGCTGATGCGATCCAGCGCTGCGCAGGACACCACCGGGCCGACATCGGTGCCATTTTCAGCGCCGGCGTTGACTTTCAGTGTCTTGGCTTTGGCTATCAGATCCGGCAGCCAGTTGTTTGCTTCGCCCACGAGAATCAGCACCGACAGCGCCATGCAGCGCTGACCGGCCGCGCCAAATGCAGCGCCGGTCAGGTTGTTGAGGGTTTGTTCTTTGTGCGCATCCGGCAGGATGATGCCGTGGTTCTTCGCGCCCATCATGCATTGCACACGCTTGCCGGCCTGGCTGGCGCGGTTGTAGACGTGCGTACCGACCTTGGTCGAGCCGACGAAGGAGACAGCCTTGATGTCCGGGTGGTCGCAGATCAGGTTCACCGCATCGGCGCCGCCATGAATGACGTTGAGCACGCCTGGTGGAACACCGGCTTCCATGGCCAGCTCCGCCAGGCGCATGGTTACCATCGGGTCCTGCTCGGAGGGCTTGAGGACGAAGGTATTGCCGGTGGCGATGGCCATCGGGAACATCCACAGCGGGATCATTGCCGGGAAGTTGAACGGGGTGATACCAGCACAGACGCCCAGTGGCTGCAGCAAGGTGTAGCTATCAACGCCAGTGGCGACGTTATTGGCCAGTTCGCCGAGCTGCAGATTGCCTATTCCGGCGGCATGTTCGACCACTTCCAGGCCGCGGAACACATCCCCCTCGGCGTCCGGCAGGGTCTTGCCCTGCTCGGCAGTAAGGATCGCAGCCAGCTCCTTCATGTTTTCGCGAATCATTTGCTGGTACTTCAGAAAGATCCGCGAGCGCGCGCCGATGGGGGTCTTGCGCCAGGTCTTGAAGGCTTCCTTGGCGCTGGCTACCGCAGCGTTCATTTCCGCTTCGGTTGCGAAGGGAACGCGTGCCAGAACCTCTTGCGTGGCCGGGTTCACAATGTCGCGCCACTCGGTGGTAGACGACTCGACCAGCTCACCGCCGATCAGGAGTTTGACAGTTGGGATGGCACTTGACTGGGTCATGGCGGGTCCTAGCGTTAGTTGTTATTGGATCAGACGGATCATGTTGTCCTGATCCTAGAGTGCAAAATTGCCAACATCAATGCGGGTTGCTGCATAGCTGCTCTGCAGAAATACACAGTTAGGTCGCCGTGCAAAACTGCCGTGTCTCAAGCTTTCGCTGCTGGTCGTTACAGGGTTGAAGAAGCGAAGAGAGTCGGCAGGGCTGACTGATCGATTCGCCGGAATAGGTACAGATGCTTAATGCAGATCCCCGCGTCGAGCACTCCACAACCGAGTGCATCGAACAACCGGTGCCTTTTGACGAGGCGCTGATCAACGTACTGCCGATGGCTGTCTGCACGCTCGATGCAGACGGTGCGGTACTGCGATACAACGACCTGGCCGATCGACTCTGTGGCGGTGGTCTGGCGGAAGCCGGGCGTCTGCGAATCGTCTCCGATGACGGTCAACTGTAGCCTCTGGCTGACACGCCGCTGGCCCATACGCTTCGTACCGGACGGAGCGGGGTGGATGTGCCGCTAGCCATTCTGTCTCCTGATGACACGTCAGTTTCGGTGCTGGCCAATATCGAAGCGTTGCGCAATGAGGCCGGGCAGATAACAGGGGCGGTCATCTGTTTCCAGGCCCATACCCCAACGCGCGAAGCGAGCGCCGACCGGCGCCGTAACGTTGAGTGGCTGAGCGCGATCGTCCAGAACACACCCGAATGTGTGAAGGTCGTCGATCGAGACGGCATGCTGGTGCAGATGAATCCAGCAGGCCTGAGGATGCTGGAAGCCAGCAGTTCCGATGACGTCGAAGGACAGGAAGTCTTCGCGTTGATCGCCCCTGAGCATCAGGCGCACTGGCGCGAACAGCACCAGCGAGTCTGTGCCGGGGAAAAGCTTAGCTGGGAGTTCGACATCATCAGCCTCGCGGGCAACAGGCGGCATATGGAAACCCACGCGGTGCCCATGACCCTCCCGGCCGATGGCGAAGATCACGGCGGCTTTGTGCAACTGGCGGTGACGCGGGATATCACCGAGCGCAAGCGCTTGGAGATCGCCAATAGCGAGGCTGAGCAGCGTCTCAGGAACCTGCTGGATGCCTTGCCAACTGCGGTCTACACGACGGATGCCAAGGGCGTGTTGACCTACTTTAACCAAGCCTGCGTCGAACTGGCGGGGCGAGTGCCACGGGTCGGGGTGGACGAATGGAGCGTGATCTGGCGCCTATGCCGTCCTGACGGTACGGTCATCGAGCCTGGCACCTGTCCCATGGCCGTTGCGCTTGCCGAAAATCGGTCCTTTTATGCTGTTGAAGCACTGGCGCAGCGACCGGACGGCAGCGGCGTACCGTTTCTTGGCTATCCGGCCCCGTTGCGCAACATCGATGGTGAAGTGGTAGGCGCGGTTAACATGATGGTCGACATCACGGAGCGCAAGATTGCCGAGGACCATCGCCAACTGCTGCTCAACGAGCTGAACCATCGGGTCAAAAACACCCTGGCGACCGTTCAATCCATCGCCGCACATAGCTTTCGCCGGGACGTGGAGAACCAGAGTTATCCCTGGTTCGAAGGGCGGCTGATTGCCCTGTCCAAGGCACACGACGTGCTGTCGCGTGAAAATTGGCAAGCGGCAGACCTGTACGAAGTGGTCGATCAGGTGGCGGCTCCGTTCCAGGCTCGCGGTCAGCAGCGTTTCGCGATTCAGGGACCGACGCAACGGCTGCGTCCCAAGCAGGCCCTGGCATTGGCCATGGCACTGCACGAACTCTGCACCAATGCGTCCAAATATGGCGCGCTGTCGACTCATCTCGGTCAGATAAGGCTGAACTGGCAGGTATTAGAGGATGAAGACACGCCTCTCTTGCAGATCCACTGGGAGGAGGTCGGCGGCCCGCCAGTCGAGCCGCCGACACGAAAGGGCTTCGGCTCGCGCTTGCTGGAACGTGGTTTGGCCGGCGAATTGAACGCCGACGTGCGTCTGGCGTACCTGAAGACTGGATTGGTGTGCGATATAGAGGTGCCGCTGAATGACCATTGAATGTGCAAAAGTGCTGGTCATCGAAGACGAGGCATTGGTGGGCATGTTGCTTGAGGACATGCTGCAGGATATCGGCTGCAGCTCCGTTGAGCTCGTGCAGCGTTTCGATGATGCGATGCAGACCGCCGAACATGGTCACTACGACCTGGCGGTGCTGGACGTCAATCTGGATGGAGTGAGCAGTTTCCCTATTGCCGATCGGCTGATCGAGCGCGGAATTCCACTGATTTTCGCGACCGGCTACGGTAAAGCCGGAATGGACCCGCGCTATGCCGAGGTCCCAACGTTGCAGAAGCCCTTTTTCTTCGGCGATCTGGAGCAGGTAGTGCTCTCGGCGCTGGCGTCCCGATGAGGGCGACTCATCAGGACGCGATTTCTCTAACGGCCAGCGCAGTGCGGTGCGCTCGTCATCGCCGGCAGATCATGGGCCCTGGGTGACGAATGCCGAGTTGCCAGTTCCCTCCTGCCTGATTACCGCATCGTATTGGGGCACGCTGTCGAGGCCCCCGGTTTGAATAAGCGAGGCGTAGTTCTCGGTGCCGACCTGCTCAATAGTGCCGCTGCGGTAGTAGCCCGACTGCACTACATCGATCTCGTTAGCTGTACCTTCTTGCTCGATTACGACGCTGCTGCCATCGAAGCTCTGCTGGATGTCCACCCGGTTGAAGTCGCCGGTCGAACGGCCTTCGACGCTCGTGGTGCGACCGCCTTGCGTGGCTGTAAGCTCATTACCCGTTCCGTCCTGGGTGAACGAGAAGGTTGAAAATCCACCTGTTTCCACTACATCCATGCTGTTGTCATTGCCGATCTGCACGAGATCAACCTCGCCAGCGGCATAACGACCGCCTGAAAGCTGATCGAGTGTTGCCTCGTTGCCCGTGCCGTTCTGGCTGATCGAAGCATTGGCGCCGTAGGGGAAGCCGTCCTGGCTCAGCGTGATTGTATTGTTGGTCCCGGTTTGCTCGGTGTCTGCAACCGCTCCACCCGTCTGCTCAACATAGGCAATGTTGCCGTTGCCGACCTGCACGCCTTCGTAGCGGTTTCCCTTACCTTCCTGAAACAACTCGGTGACGTTGTTCTCCCCGTCCTGGCTGATCGTAGCGTTGCTCGCGTCGCCCTCCGGGTCCAGCTGCTCGATGTACGCGAGGTTGCTAACGCCGACCTGGGTGATGGCTGCGGAGTTACCGACTTCCTGAGAGAACTGGCCGACGGTCGCGAGGTTGAAATCACCATCCTGGCTGATGCTGACCTCACCGCTAGCGCCGCTCTGTTCGGTGGTCGAGATGTTGCCGTTGCCGGTCTGGTCGCTTTCAGCCGAATTTCCGAACCAGCTCTGAGTGGTGTAGACGACGTTGCCAATGCCGTCCTGAATCTGGCTGATGCGGTTGTCATTCCCAGACTGCATGACGTCTGCATAGTTATCTGAGCCAGTCTGTTCCTGCGTCGACTCACTGGCGGCTAGTGCTTGTGTAGCCACGAGCAGCGATATGGCTGCGGCCAGCATCGTTTTTGTTGTATGCATGTTCAGAGTCCCTTGAGTGAAGGAACCCGTCTTCTAGCCGCCTCGGTTATGTGTCGCTATACATCGTCCGATGGATTGATGATGAATGGAGGATTAATCCCATGCCTGCGCGTTGCCTTAGCACCGCGGACAATTAAGCCTCTGGCCTGCTCGCAAAGGTCCGTTCACTTTGGATCGATTTGCAATAAGCCGAACGGTGCTTAATGCCGGGTGCTCAGGGCGTCAGGGGCTGCTTGGGCGGCGCGATGCTCGCAAGCAAACGTGCAGTGAAAAATTCGCGTTGCGCCTTGAGGCTGAACAGCTTGGGAGAGAACAGCCAGCTATGGGTGATGCCCATCAGGCTTGAGTAGAGAAAGACAGCTCGGGACTGACCCGCATCGGGCAATTCTGCATCCGGGTAAGCGGCGGCGATGAGCTGTTTCAGCAGCTGTACGATCTCACGGGTCAGTTTGCGCTCGCGTTTGAGCGTGTCGGCCATCTGCTCGGTTAGCTCGGTCTTGTTCAGAAGAATCTCGAACGACTGTCGATGCCAGCGGTTTTCCAACAGCAGGCGAAACCACTCGCTGATGAAATGTTCGATCGCATCGAGCGGCTGATCCGACATCGCCTGGCTCTGCTCGATCAACCGCTCCAGTGGTTCCTGGGAGAAGCCGAGCACTGCCTGATACAACTCATCCTTGTTCTTGAAGTGCCAGTAGATCGGCCCCCGACTGAAGCCCGCTTCGTCTGCGATCATCGCCAGGGTCGTATTGGAATAGCCGTTCTTGCTGAACAGCTCCAGCGCAGCGGCAATGATCTTCAGGCGAGTCTGCTCGGCGTCTTCTTTGGTACGGCGCATGGGCTTGATCGATTGGGGTAGGAAATACATCGGGTTCCCACACGCATGTGGAAACCCGATCTGATGGTTTTCGCCTTGAGTACCGACGGAAGCAATTGGTGGTCAGAGCTTTCCGTCGGCCGCCATCTGCATGTAAGTGGTATCGAAGCGCAGTTTGACGTTGGCATCCGAGCCGAGCAACTTGTCGCCCGGCATGCTGATGCCGATGAAGTCCACCGAGTCCGCACCGTCACCGAGCAGACCGTGATCGAATGAGAACTGACGAACGCTATCCATGGCCTGATACGCCTCGTCACTTTCGATGAATGCCAGCGAGTCGGCCGGCGTCCAGAACATCTTCATGCCCTTGAGTTGGCTTTCGTAACCGGCCTGATCGGTGCCGGATGCTTCACCCAGTGACGCACGTGCCTTGGCGCCTTCTTCGGTGTTGCTTTCCAGAATCGCCATTACTTCATACCAGGCGCCGACCACGGCTTTACCGAAGTCAGGATTGTCGGCGAGGGTTTCGGTGTTGACGATGGTCAGGTCCTTGATGTGGCCCGGGATCTGGCTGGAATCGAACGTCTTGTGCGCGCCGGGCATGGCGGCCACTTCGTCCAGCAGCGGATTCCAGGTCACGACGTTGCGCACGTCGTCCGTACTGAAGGCCGCGACCAGGTCGGCGTCGGATGTGTTCACCACCTGTACGTCACGCTCGCTCATGCCCACGCTATCCAGCGCCTGGGCCAGCAGGTAGTGGGAAACGGAAAGCTCGACCAGATGGATCTGCTGACCTTTAAGGCTCTTCAGGTCACCGCTGTCCTTCATCACCATGCCGTCGTTGCCGTTTGAATAGTCCCCGACGATCAGCGCAGTCGTATCGATTCCACCGGCCGCCGGAATCGACAGTCCATCCATGCTGGTGGCAACCACGCCGTCGAACTGGCCGGCGGTGTACTGGTTGATGGATTCGACGTAGTCGTTGACCTGGGTGATGGTCACCTCAATGCCGTACTTGTCAGCCCATTTCTTCATGATTCCCGACTCGTCGGCGTACTTCCACGGCATCCAACCGGCATAGATGGTCCAGGCGATATCGAATGACGTTTTCTCCTCCGCCTGCGCGGCGAAGGGGGAGAGGGCAGCAAAGATGACCGCACCAGCGCATAGCGCCCGCTTGAATGTGTTCGTTTGCATGGTGAATCTCCTTTTCATCGATCAAAAGAATTTCAGATAGCGCTGGATTTCCCAGTCGGAAACGTGGGTGTGGTACGCATTCCACTCATCACGCTTGTAATCGACGAAGGCCTTGTACATGGCATCGCCGAAGACCTGACGGGACAGCGGGTCGGCCTCGAAGGCGTCGATGGCTTCGGACAACGTACGCGGCAGGGTCTCGATGCCCATGTCCGCGACGTCCTTTTCGCTGTAGTCGTACATGTTCTCGCGGTGCGGTTGGCCCGGCTCAAGCTTTTCACGTACCCCTTCGAGACCAGCGGCAAGGATCATCGCGGCGCCGAGATAAGGGTTGCAGCCGATATCGGCGGCGCGACATTCCACTCGCGCGCCTTGGGACGGAATACGCAGCATGTTGGTGCGATTGTTGTTGCCGTAGCAGACGAACACTGGTGCCCAGGTCGAACCGGACATGGCGCCCTTGCGAATCAGCCGCTTGTAGCTGTTCACGGTGGGCGCGATCACTGCGCAAATGGCCTTGGCGTGTTTCAGGACACCAGCGATGAAGTGGTAGGCGAGCGGGGTGACACCACAGCCGTGCGGGTCCTCACCGTCCACCTCAAAGAGATTCTTGCCAGACGCCAGATCCGCCAGCGACATGTTGTAGTGCGCGCCGCTACCGGTGCGCTGCGCCGAGGGCTTGGGCATGAAGGTGGCGAACGCGCCATGCTTGCGGGCGATCTCATTGGCCATCATGCGGAAGAACACGAAGCGGTCCGCCATGGTGAGTGCGTCCGAGTACTTGAAGTCGGTTTCGAACTGGCCGTTGGCGTCCTCGTGGTCGAAGGAGTAGACGCCCCAGCCCATCTCGTTCATGGCCTCCACCAGTTCGTCGATCACCGGCAGGTTGTCCATCAGCAGTCGCGGGTCGTAGCAGGGTTTGGCTGCGGTATCGCGATCGCTGAGCGGGGCGAAGCCGCCGTCCGGAGTGTCCTTATAGAGGAAGAATTCGGTCTCGATGCCCAGATTGAAGCTGTAGCCCATCTCGGCTGCAGCCTCAGTCTGGCGCTTGAGAATACCGCGCGAGCAGGCGTCGAACGGCTTGCCGTCTAGGTACAGATCACTGGCGAACCAGGCCAGGCTGCGGTTCCAGCTGCACTGGGTGGCGCTGGCCGGGTCCGGCATGGCGGCGACTTCGTTGTCGCTGATCTGCTGCGGGACGCCGTCCAGCGCCGCCCCGGTATACAGCTCCGAGCCACGCAGCATCTGGCCGAGATGCGCCAGTGGCACAAATTTGCCTTTGATCACGCCGTGCATGTCCACGTAGCTGGCCATGGCGTACTTGACGCCTTTGTCCTGCAGGCTCTGTTTGAGTTCGTCGATCTGGGAAAGCGGAAAGGTCGTCATGGTGGGAAATCCCTTGCTGAATTCTGGCCAGCGTTACGCGCTGTGGCACGAATCCTTCATCCAATATACATGCCAGCGTGTATAGAAAAGCTGCTGCAAGACCTGCCGGGACACCCGCCAATGCTGCTCAGAGGAACTGCAAGTGCTTGAGATAAAAAGGGAAAAAAGATTCATCGAGCTGGGCGATCTAGCGCTTGAAAGGGGCCAGACTTTGCAGAAAGCGCGGCTCTGCTATCAGGTCGTCGGCTCGCCGAATGCACAGCGAGACAACATCGTGCTGATTCCCAGCTACTACGGTGGATCGCATTGGGGCAGTCTGCCCCTGCTTGGTGCAGGCAGCCCCCTGGCCAGTGGTGACTGCTGTGTGGTGTTGACCAATCTGTTCGGTGCCGGTTGGTCCAGCTCTCCGAGCAATGCCACCGCAGGGCAGGGCGGTGCGGATTTTCCGCACATCACGCTGGCGGATAACGTGCGGGCGCAACGCATGTTGCTCGACCAGCTGTTTGGCCCAACATGGCAATTGCACTTAGTCACTGGCTGGTCCATGGGCGGAATGCAGGCGCTTTACTGGGCATTGTTGTTCCCTGAAAAGGTGCAACGCATCCTGCCGTTTTGCTGTACGGCGCGCTGCTGGCCGCACAATTTCGTCTTCCTTGAAGGTGTGAAGGCAGCTCTGCAGGCCGATTCGGCCTGGCTGGGCGGGCGTTATATCAAAGCACCCGAACGCGGCCTGCGAGCCTTCGGCCGCGCCTATGCCGGTTGGGCTTACTCGCAGGCGTTCTTTCGCGCCGAGCAATGGCGTGAGCTGGGTTTCACCAGTCTCGATGCCTTGCTCGACTATTGGGAACAGGACCACCTGGAGCAGGACGCCAACGATCTGCTTTGCGTGCTCGATACCTGGCAGTCAGCCGATCCGTCCGCGCTGCCCGGGTTTGGCAGCCTGGACGAGGCGCTGTCCCACCTTTCTGCTCGGGCGATCATCATGCCCAGCAGCAGTGATCTCTATTTCACCGTTGAAGACGCGCGACACGAAGCCTCGTTGATGCCCAACGCCGAGCTGCGGGTGCTGCAGTCGGACTGGGGCCACTGCGCTGGCGGGCCAGGGCGCAGTCCGCAGGCTATGGCGCAGGTCTTCGCCGCCATGCATGACCTGCTGGCGTCCTGATGTGAGCCCTAGGACGGCTGGCACGGTTCTGGCTAATAGCTAAAAGCCAGCGCCGCCAGGTGCTGTGCTTTCCACCGCCTCTGCGGACACCTGCCATGGGATGCGTATGCCGAAAGACTCGATCGATATTCTCTGGGTCGTGCTGTGCGCCGGTCTGGTCTTCAACATGCAGATTGGGTTTTTGTGCCTGGAAGCCGGCCTGACGCGAAGCAAGAACGCCATCAACGTCGCGACCAAGAACATGGCTGACCTGTGCATCGCCTTGCTGCTCTATTGGTCATTCGGTTTCGCGCTTATGTTCGGCACCAGTCAGGACGGGGTGATGGGCACGGGTCTGTTCATGCTTGAACTTGCGGTCGACGACAGTTGGCCGCTGGCTTTTTTCCTGTTCCAGGCAATGTTCTGTACGACCGCCGCCACCATCGTTTCGGGCGCGGCCGCCGAACGTATGCGCTTCAACGCCTACCTGATCGTCGCCGCGCTGTCGGCTGGTCTGATCTACCCCTTGTTCGGCCATTGGGCATGGGGCGGCGCCTTGCGTGAAGGTCAGGGTTGGCTCGCGCAGCAAGGATTTGTCGACTTTGCGGGCTCGACCGTGGTGCACGGCGTAGGCGGGTGGATCGCGCTGGCAACGGTGATGGTCATCGGCCCGCGCGCGGGCCGCTTCGATAGCAAATGGCTGCGGCAGAACATGCCGGGCTCGAACCTGCCACTGGCGATGCTCGGCGGCTTGCTGCTGCTGTTCGGCTGGTTCGGCTTCAACGGCGGCAGCACCTTGAGTTTCGATGGCCGCGTGCCGGGAATCGTCGTCAATACCGTTGTTGCAGGCATGGCTGGCATGGCATTGGCGATGCTGCTATCGCAATGGCGGCACGGCTACGTCGAGCCCGTTGCGTTGCTCAACGGTATGCTGGCCGGGTTAGTGGCGATCACCGCGAGTGCTCATGCGGTCAGCATTGCCGACTCCCTGCTGATCGGGGCAGGCGGCGGCCTGGCGATGTGGCTGGCAGACCGGCTGTTGGTGCGCTGCGCCATCGATGATGCGGTCGGCGCGGTTCCGGTTCACTTGGCGGCTGGCTTGTGGGGCACTGTGGCGGTAGCGCTGTGTGCTGACCCGCTGCTGCTCGGCACCGGTCTGAGTCGTTTCGATCAACTGATGGTTCAGTTGCAGGGCGTGTTGGTATGCGCGGTCTGGGCCTTCGGCGTGACCTATCTGCTGTTGCGGCTGATCAATCGGTACTACCCGATGCGGGTAAATCCCGATGATGAGCGCGTGGGATTGAACGTCAGCGAACATGGCGCACGCACTGAACTGATCGAGCTGCTCGACGCCATGGCTGAACACCAGCGCCAGGGCCATTTCCAGCGCGAAGTGGAGGTCGAGCCGTTCACCGAAGTCGGGCAGATCGCCGAGCAATACAACAAGGTGATCCGTGCCCTGCAACACGCAGTGGCGAAGACGCAGAGCATCGTGCGGGACATCCGTGACGGCATTGTTACCTATGGGCCCGACGGCATCCTGACCAGCTGCAATCCCGGCGCCGAACGACTGTTTGGTTTGCCGGCCGAGCAGATCGTCGGGCAACCCTTTCAACGTTTCGTCGTGGGCAGCAGTGGTTCGCTGTTGCCGGAAGCCGGCGGCGAGTTAAAAACCGAACTGATGCTCCACGGCAAAGACGGCGAGTTGTTTGCCGCAGAGCTGACCGCCAGCCAGGGAAATCGCCCGCAGGACGCCTTCGTTTGCATGGTGCGAGACATCACCGAACGCCGACAGATCGAGGAGCAGCTGTTCGCGGAGAAGATGCTCGCCCAGGTCACGCTCGCTTCCATCGGCGATGGCGTGATCACCACCGACCGGGCTGGGCGCGTGCGCTATCTCAACCCCAGCGCCGAGCGGCTGATCGGCTGGAGCCAGGCCGCCGCGCAGGGGCTGGTGCTTGACGAGGTCTACCAGCTATTCGACGAGGCCACCGGTGCGCGGCTGCTCAATGCCGCCAGCCTCGGTCTTCGGCGCAGAAGTGACCGTCAGGATCGTACAGAGCGTGCGCCGGGCATCCTTCATCGACCTGATGGCACGCAATTGGCTGTACAGGATGCGGTTGCGCCCATCCGCGACGCCGAGGGTGCCGTCATCGGTACTGTGCTGACCTTTCGCGATGTCACGGTCACCCGCCAGCTGGCTCACAAGCTGACGTTCCAGGCCAATCACGACAACCTGACCGGGCTGGTCAATCGCTCCGCGTTCGAGCGCCAGATCGAGTCGCTGCTGCGCGAATATACCGGTGGCGAGCATGTTCTCTGCTACATGGACCTGGACCAGTTCAAGGTGGTGAACGACACCTGCGGCCATGCCGCCGGTGACGAATTGCTGCGCCAACTGGGTCAACTACTGAGAGGCCGTGTGCGGGGCAGTGATCTGCTGGCGCGCCTGGGCGGCGATGAGTTCGGCATCCTGTTCAATGAGTGTTCGTTGAAACAGGCGGTGCGGGTTGCCGAAGACATACGCCACGCGGTTGACGAGTTTCGCTTCAGTTGGGAGGGCAAGAGTTTCGCGGTTGGCGCCAGCATCGGTCTGGTGGCCATCGACGAGCACGCGAAAACGCTCGGCCCTTTGCTTGGTGCTGCCGATAGTGCCTGTTATGCGGCCAAGGACGGCGGTCGCAACCGCGTGCATGTGTATCAGGCGGACGACCAGCAACTGATGGAACGCCGCGGCGAGATGCAATGGACGCACCGGCTACGGCAAGCACTGGATGGCGACCTGCTGCGTTTGTTCGTGCAGCCTATCGTGCGTGCCGCAGGCGACGACGGTTCGCAGCGCTATGAAGTGCTGGTACGCATGCAGGGCGAGGATGGCAGCATCATTCCCCCCGGCGCCTTCATGCCCGCGGCTGAACGTTACGATCTGGCACCAGCGGTGGATCGCTGGGTGGTCGGCAATTTCCTGGCATGGGTTGGCGATCTACGTCGTCGTCCCGGTGCGTCGCTGGGGCATTATTCGATCAACCTGTCGGCAACCTCGCTGGGTGAGGAAAGCTTTCTCGAATTCGTCCTGTCGGCCATCGAGCGCCACCAAATCCCCGCCAATTGCCTGTGTTTTGAAATCACCGAAACTGCGGCGATCGCCAACCTCAGCCGTGCCATGACCTTCATGAACAGCCTCAAGGCTGTGGGTTGCAGCTTCGCACTGGACGACTTTGGCTCGGGCCTGTCGTCGTTCGGGTACCTCAAAACCCTGCCGGTGGATTATCTGAAGATCGACGGCAGTTTCGTTCGGGACATTGATCGCGACCCCATCGCGCGGGCAATGGTGGCGTCGATCAACAACATCGGCCATGAAATGGGGCTAAGTACCGTGGCGGAGTTCGTTGAGTCAGCGGCCATCCTCGAGTGCCTGCAGGACATCGGCGTCGACTACGTGCAGGGTTACCACCTGGGCCGGCCGGGACCGCTCGCCGAGCTATCCGGCGTGCGGATGATGCCGCGCTGAACGACGATGCGATCTGGACCGGTAGGGTGGGCCGGGCAGCGTTCCGCTTTAGCCCACCGCGGGCTGCTCAGCGGGTACTGAAGGGGACAGCTGCACAACCCGCTCGACAGTAGGGTGGGCTTCAGCCCACCGTGGATGCTAACCAGCGATCGCTGTCAGTTTCTGGAGCTGGTCGAGATCGGTCTCGACCTCAATCCCAAGATATCGAACGGTGCTCTCCAGCTTCGTATGGCCGAGCAGGAGTTGAACCGCCCGCAGGTTCTTCGTTCTGCGATAGATCAGTGATGCCTTCGTACGTCTCATTGTTTGAGTGCCATACATGGCAGGATCAAGGCCTATGGCTTTCACCCAGCCTTTTACTATACGAGCGTATTGACGAGTGGATCGATGGACCTGTTTCACCCAAACGCTTGGTTCATCGCATCGGGCGTTTGATATTTCAAAGATAGGTGCGGACGCTCGCGCGTTGTAGATCGCTACCGACTCGCTCACCATCTTCTTCGCCTGGGTTAAATCCTGTGGTCTCTGGAGCAAAAGCTCGGTCTTCAATATCCCATTGACCCGCTCTGCAATTGCGTTTTGATAACAGTCATAGCCGTCCGTCATCGAGCACCTGATACGGTGCGAAAGCGACGCCGTTATCGTAGAAGTACGCAATCATGGCGGCCCTCTACTTCCGCCGCAGTCATTGAAGGAAATTTTTAATCCCTTGGTTCAACTTTCAGAAAACGAACGGAACGAAGGCCGACCGTCGAATAGCCTGGGCCTTGGTATGTTCATTGCGCGTGAAATCACTGTGGCACACGGCGGAACCATAACGGCAGAGTCGAACCAAAATTACGGTACCGTACTTACCGTCAATCAAGAACCTGGGCGGTCCAAGAACCGAACGCTGGTAGCGGTACACCTAATTGCCGGCGGTGGTCAGACTGGCGATCCCGAGTGAACGCGCGGTTTGAAGTTTAGTTGGGCGAAAAGCGGGTTAAGGGATTAAGGAGTCGGTGTATCGTGAAACGGCATCAGGAATGACTAGCGAATTGCACGTGCTGATGGTTGACGACGAGTTCGATTTGCTCGAGATCGTCGCATCGCTGCTCGAAACTGAAGGCTTCCAAGTTTCAGTGTATGACGACCCTCGGTCAGCCGTGGCAGCCGTATGTGATGGGTTAACTCCTGATTTGGTAATGCTCGACTTTCGCATGCCGTGGTTGAACGGCTCGGAGACTCTCAAGCAGATGCGAGGATGCGGGCTGACGGCGCCTGCCGTGCTGGTATCGGCCATGGCGAGCCTGGCGGCTGAATCGGCCGCAGCTGGCTTCGACGATGCGCTGTCGAAGCCCTTTGAGATCGACGAGCTGGCCCGCCTGCTGCGACGCCTGCCGTCAGTAACGCGCGCACCGGGTCCAGGAATGGCCTGATGATCTTTCTGTCCAATATCAGGCATCCCGATGTAGACCAGGTCCGCGCCGCTTGGGAACGCTACGTGCGGCACGAAGAGCTGGCGCCCGACACGCTGCGGCCGTACGTGCTGAGAGCGTGGAACCGCGCACGCGCCAGCGGGTGCAATCCTCGCCTCGGCCGCGCCGACCTGCTGGGAGAAAGCGAAACACAGCAGCTGCTCGCACAGCGTCACGAGTTCATCACGGCAACAGCGCCCTTTCTCGGGGCCTTATCCAGAGCGGCAGGGGCCAATCGGCATGCGGCGATGCTGGCGGACACCGACGGCCGCCTGCTGCGTCTGGTCGGCGACCCTGAGACAATGGCCGATGAGAATTTCCCGCGACCGGGCTCCCTGCTTGATGAGGCTCATGCGGGCGCCAACGGCGTCGGCACCTCGATCGTGGAGAACGGTTATGTGGAACTGGTAGGCCCCGAACATTTCATCGAGGGCTTTCAGGCTTTCACGTGCCAGGGTGTACCGATCACCGGGCCGCAGGGTCCGGTGGGCGTGCTGAGCATGTCGGTACGGACCCTGGCCACGGCTGACCGTGTGCGTGACATCCTGTTCTGCGCCACGGAGGCGATGGAATGCGATTTGCTGGCCAAATGGCTATCTAGCACCAGCGGTGAGGAGATGGTGCACATCCTGGAACGTCTGCGGCAAGACATGCTGCAACGCCTTACCACCGCCCGCTTACGCATGGAGGTCGCTGCGCGCCGGATTGCCGCCGGTGCCGACGTAAGTACCATGGTGCAGACATCTTGGGCTATGAGCGGGCAGTTCGCTCGCCAGGCCCAAACCTGGCGCGTGCTGGCGCTTGAGCGCACCGGCCCCGCCCAGCTTGAGCCGCTGGAGCTTGCAGACATCGTGCAGGACCTGGTGGATTTGCTTGCCACCGAGGCGCGGGTGATAGGCCTGCAGTTCGAGTGGGCTGTTGCCGAACGCGTGAGGGTGCTGGACGATCGTCAGGTGCTGACTCGACGCCTGCTCGGGGGCTTTCTGTCGGCCCTGCAGCGGGCAGCGTCCGGGTCGACCCTGGTCATCGAAGTCCGGGCTGTTGCGGGGCTCGGGCGCACGGCGCTCAAGGAGCGCCTCACCGACGGCCGGGTGTGTCAAGGACCAATATTTGAATCCTTACGGGAGTTGTAAGTCGCCCCGAGTTCATCGCGCGCGGTGCGGGTGCAGAGGAGCTCTTCGCTGAGTTCGAAGCACCGATGAGAGATGGCAACGGACAAAACCTCATAACCATTTACTCGTCATCGCCAGTTGCTGAGCACTCCGAGACCATAAGGTTGATCCGCGAGTGAATCGTTCCAAGTTTCGTGGACGCCTCCAAACCTCAAAATCGAGCCTAGATGAACATCCGCTCTTGGCCGGTGGCAGCCATTCTCGGATGCCGCGTTAAGCATCAGGTCAAACGGGCCGCGCAGGTGGAGCTCGCGCGGCCAGTCGATGAATTACCCGGCAATGGCCGTGAGTTTGGCCAATTGATCGAGATCGGTCTGCATGCCTGACGTCTCCCTGATGCGCGTCAGGATCTCGCGTTTCAGGGCGGTGAATTCGGGCGACAGCTTCATGTCTTGGTTGCGCTGCGCTGGCAGCGGCACCTCATAGATGGAATCGATTCGCCCTGGCCGTGGCGCCATCAGCACCACGCGGCCGCCGAGGTAGATGGCTTCTTCGACGTCGTGGGTGACGAACAGAATCGTGGTTTTCTCGAGCTTGTGCACGTGGCGGATCAGGTCGTGCATCACCTCACGCGTCTGGGCGTCCAGCGCGCCGAAGGGTTCGTCCATCAACAATGTCGCTGGCTTGGGCATCAACGCTCGGGCGATGGCCACGCGCTGCTGCATACCGCCGGACAGCTGGCTTGGAAAGGCATCGGCAAAGTTAGTCAGGCCCATCAGGCTGAGCAGGGCGTCGGCTCGCCCGCTAGCGGTTTCAACGTCACCATCGCCACGCACTGTGTCCGAAATCACTTTGAGTTGGCGGCAGAACTTGATGTTTTTCATGACCGTAAGCCATGGGTAGAGGCTGTAGTGCTGAAAGACCATCGCGCGGTCGACGCCGGGGCCGTCCACGGGGTTGCCATCGAGCAGGATTTCGCCGCGACTCAGGGTTTCCAGGCCGGCAATGATGCGCAGCAGGGTGGATTTGCCACAGCCCGAGGCGCCGACGAAGGTGATGAATTCGTTGGGGCGCACATCCAGGCTGACCGATTGCAGCGCCTCGACCTCGCGCGTGTCGCTAATAAAGGTTTTGCCTACCTGCTGAATACGGATCTTGGCGTTGGTCATGCTTGTGTCCTCCACGGGAAGGCGCGGCGGGAAAGCCAGCGGAAGGCCTGGTCGGTAAGCAAGCCGATCAGACCGATCAGCAGGATGCCGGCGAAAATCTTGTCGGTGTGCATGTAGCGCTGAGCCTTGAGAATGGCGTAGCCGAGGCCCGAATTGGCGGCGACCAGCTCGGCAACCACCAGGTAGGTCCAGGCCCAGCCGCAGGTGATGCGCAGGGTGTCGAGGATTGCCGGTCGCGCAGACGGCAGGATCACCAGCTTGACGATTTCGCTGCGATTGGCGCCCATGGTCTGGGCGGCCTCGATCTGGGTCATCGGCACGCGGCGGACGTCTTCGGCGACCATCAACACCATCTGGAAGAAGGTGCCGATAAAAATGATCAGCACCTTCGAGCCTTCGTCGATGCCCACCCACAGCATCACCAGCGGTATGAAGGCCACCGCCGGCATGTAGCGGATGAAGTCGGTCAGAGGTTCGAGGAACGCCTGCACCGGGCGATAGGTGCCGATATACAGCCCCAGCGGCAACGCCAGTAAAGCCGAGGCGCCGAACCCGGCCATGACCCGCCAGACGCTGATGCCAATGTCGGTGAGCAGCCCTTCGCTCGACCACCAGCGGCCTAATCGCTCCAGCACGGCGCCCGGGCTGGGCATGAACATCGGATCGGCCAGCCCTAGCGCGGTATAGGCCCACCAGAGAATGAACGGTGAAATCAGGCCCGCTGCCGCCAGTGTCCAAACAGTGGTTTTCGGCAGATCGCCACGAATGCGCCACCAGCGGGCGCGGCGCGTTTTGGCAACGGGCGCGGGTTCTGCGCTGATCGGTTGCGCTGCGACCGCCGCGCACGGCTCCAGATTCGTGTTCGCGCTAAGGGACAAATGCGCCGTCATGCGACTACCTCCTGAACGAGAGCTGAAATCGGATTCGCCACGCTGACCCAGCCGAGCGTTGGTGGGAATTGGCCAATACGGGCCAGGTCCCCTTCGGGAATACCGGCGGGTTGGCTGAAATTCCAGTAGCTCGGCAGCAGGTTGTCGCCGACACGCCCCGGCAAGGTCGAGTGGCTGATCATCCAGGGTGTAGCGCCGTTGCGTTGGCGGCCGAAGGATATTTCACAGGCGAGCAGCTTGAGGCGTTTTGCCGGAGCGGCGCGGGCAAGTTGGTCGCGTAGTTGCCCACCCTCGGGGTTCAACGGCGCAGGCCTGTCGGCAACGAACATGAAGTAATCCCCGGCAACCAGCAGGCAGGCCTGGCGCTCCGGCTCATCGGCTGACCGCAGCCACAGTCCCCAGTTGGTGCCGCTGGATTCGGGTACACGCTGCCAGACTTCGTGATAGCGGCCGTCCAGGCCATCTTCGAGCAACCGATCGGGCCCCTCGAAGCGCATGCGGCCGATGTCGGGTGAGCCGCTGGGCGGCTGGTAGTCGATCAGCCGATGCCATTGGCAAATGTCGCCTTCCACCCTGGTCAAGCCGGCAAAGCCGGCCTGTTCGCACAGGGCCAGCTGTTGTGCATGCGTGCACGTGGCAAGCGAGGCAGCGGTGGTTGGGGGATGGGGGATGCGCACGTCGGCGTGCAAATGGGCCGTCTGCAGCCAGTACACATCGCTGGTTTCGTCGCGGCATCCGTCGGTGGTGGTCAACAGGCGACGGCGCCATACGCCCAGGTAGGTCTCGGGAACGCTGTTCATGCGTGGTACTCCGGGAATCGTTTGAGGGTTCGCCAGAAGGCCATGTCGTGGTTCGGCCACAACTCGGCTTCGGTTTCGGCGGCCAATCCCTTGAGCTTGCGGATGCTGTCCAGCGCCATGTCTTCGCGGTCCTGCCAGCAGAGACCGGGCGCTATTTCATCGGTGAGGTTTTCTTCCAGATCCGCCGCGTCTCCCGTCAGGATGACGGGCTTGCCATGCGGCAGTTCGATCAGCAGAGACATGTGCCCAGCGGTGTGGCCGGGCGTGTTGATTGCCTGCACGCCGGGCACCAGTTGGTATTCCTCGCGCTGGAGACTCCAGCGGTTCTGGTCAACGAAGGGGCCAGTGAAATCGTCGGCGAAGTAGGCATCGTCGGCCTCGGCGAGAGCCGCTGCCAGTTCGGCCTCGTGCACATGCACGTCGCAGCCGCACAGCTCGCAAAGCCCGCCGGCGTGGTCGAAATGCAAGTGACTGAGAAACACCAGGTCGATGTCGGCCGGCGTCAGGCCGTGCCGGGCCAGGTGGGCCGGCAGACGCTGGTCGTCATGCATGTCCGGTGGCCCCATCGGGAACTCCAGCGGATCGAACCAGCGCGTTTTGAGTGCCGGGTTGTTGATCTTGGCGTAGTCGCAGCCGACATCGAAGAGGATGCGGCCCTGCCGGGTCTCGATCAGGAACGCCAGGATTGGCGCCTCGATCAGGGTGCCGTGGCCACGATTGCGGGTGGAAATCGACTTGTCGTAGCGATGGGTGGCGGTCAGCAGCGGCCAGAGCTTGAGCACGTCGGTCATGCGGGCATCTCCAGCAAGGCGATCAGCGCATCGCTGGTGATGACTTCGCCGAACAGTCCGCCTTCGACGCCGATCATCGACAGTGCCGCGGCATGCAGCGCCGGGTAGGCAGAGCCGCAAGCGTCAGCGACCGTGAGGCAGGAGTAGCCGAGATCCACCGCCTGGCGCAGCGTTGAGGAAACGCAGACCTCGGTGGTTACACCAGTCAGGATCAACTGACCGATCCCGCGGTTTTGCAGCAGCAGTTGCAGATCGGTATGAGCGAAGGCGCTATAGCCGGGCTTGTCGATCACCGGCTCGCCCGGTTCGGGCATGAGCTCGTCGATCAGCGCGTTGCCAGGTTCGCCTCGCACCAGAAGACGGCCCAACGGACCGGGGCTGCCGATTGGCGCGCCGCTGGCCTCGGCACGCCGGCGCTTGGTATTGGGGAGGTCGCTGAGGTCGGCGCGATGGCCTTCGCGGGTGTGCACGACCAACAGCCCGCATCGTCGCGCCGCCACCAGCAGCTGGCGGATAGGCTCGATGGGCGCGCGCAGGCGCTCGATGTCCAGCCCAGCCTGATCGGCATAGCCGCCCGGCGCGCAGAAGTCGCGCTGCATGTCGATCACCAGCAGCGCGGTATGCGCCAGTGCGAGGTTCACTGCAGGTTCCCCAGGTCGAACTCATGGCAGACCGCCGCAGCGATACCGCTGACAATGTCGTCGGCCATGCGCAGTCCCTTGTCCGCTGTCGACCCCTTGGCCGAAGACAGCACGCCTGAAGGTGGCACCCATTCGGTGCGGGGCGGATACATGTCGTACGGTGGAAAATCTGCGCAGGCTTCCTCCGGGATACGCTCCAGCGCCACCAGGTTGGGGTAGTAATGCAGCATCAGTGAGGTTTCGATGACGGCCGCGTGCTCAAGGGCAAAGCCTGGAAAGCCGTCCGGAAACACGTCAGCCAGGGTCTGCTCACGGCAGAAGTCCCAATGTTCCAGGCGCATGACCTCGAGACCTGCATCCGGGCCCAGTTCGCGCAGCGCCAACTGGATGCCTTCGCCGACGAACCACTGGTTCTCGTAATGCCCGACCACCAACACCAGCCGCCTGACGCCGTGTCGGTGAAATTCACGCACCGCGTCGCGGACCAGTGCGCTCAGCGTGGCGCCATCCAGGCTGGTGGTGCCGCAAAAGTGCTGGCCGCCGCCACATTTGGGCTGTGATTTGTAGCCGTAGGACAGGGCGGGTGCGACCAGCCCGCCGACGCGTTGCGCCACATCGGCGCAGATGGCGCTGGCGAGCAGCGCGTCGGTGCCCAGCGGCAGATGCGGCCCGTGCTGTTCGGTGGCACCGCAGGGCAGGAAGAGCACAGCGCCATCACGCACGCGGCGTTCGTACTCGACCCAACTGAGTTGATCCATGTGCACGCTGTTCATAGCGAAGGGCTCCGAATTACGATCAGGGCCGGGCGTTCCGGCCAGCTGGCGATCAGTGCGGCAAAGGTCACAAGCGCCGCGCCTAGCCATTCATGTGTGGTGATGGCCTGGCTACCAAACCAGGCGGAGGAGAGCACCGCAGCCACCAGCTCGAAGACGACCAGCACTGCCGCACGGCCGGCTTCGATATGGCTGACGCCGTACTGCACCGCAGCCATGCTCAACAGCCAGCCGAGGGCCATCAACCCGATCTGCCAGCTCAGCGTGAGGCTCAGCGGTGGCGGGTAATCGCCCAGCAATGGGCAGAGCACGGCGGCAATCAGAGCGCTACCGACGAAAGGCGCCAAGGTCTTGCTGGCCAGCGGCACCTGGTCGGCGGCGCGGGTAGCGAGATTGTTCAGACTGAAACCGAGGCCGGCCGCCAATGCGAGCCAGTCGTTGCCACTCAGCGGGCGGATCAGCTCGCGGCTGACGCCAAGGGTCAGGGCGATGCCGAGCATGGCCACCAACAGCGCGCCGATTCGTAGCGCTGTCAGGCGTTCGCCCAACAACAGCCAGCCACCCAGCACGCCTCAGACCGGCGCCAGGTAGAACAACAGCATCACGCGAACCACGTCACCGGTAGCCAGCGCCGTGACCAGCGCGGCGGTCGCACCGCCACCGCAGATGGCGATGGCCAGCAGACCGTTGCGCTGCGCTGCCCAGGCATGACGCTCGCGCCAGAGCACCGGCAAGGCGATCAGGCTGAGCAGTCCGTAGACCAGCAACACCAGCGGCATGCCGACCAGGCCAACGCTGGCGAAGTGGTGCAAGGGCAGCCAGCCGAGGCCCCAAGCGACGGCACCCGTGACCAGCAAGACCTGTGGCAACAGGGTCATCATGCGCCCATCCAGGAACCGCCGTTGGGCCCAAGTATTTGCCCGGTGAAATAGCTGGCCTGTGGCGAGAGCAGGAAAACGATGGCTGCCGCCACTTCATCAGGCGTGCCGAGTCGGGCCATGGGAATGTCCAGTTCCTTGGCCATCCATTCGGCGCTCATGTTTTCTGCTGAGACCATCGCCGTGGCGATGGGGCCTGGCGCGACGGCATTTATCCGTATGCCGCTGGCGGCGAATTCACGCGCCAGCGAGCGGGTCAGGCCGATCACGCCGGCCTTGGCGGTGCAGTAGGCGGCGTAGTCGCTGCGGCCGAGAAAGCCGAGGTCTGAAGCTACATTGACGATGGCGCCGCAACCACGCGGCTGCATATGCCGCAGCGCCTGCTGTGTGCATCGATAGACACCGTGAAGATCGACATCCAGTACCCGTGCCCAGTCTTGCTCTGTGGTGTCGAGAAAGGGTTGTTCCAGAATGATGCCGGCGTTGTTCACCAGCAGGTCCAGCGGCCCTTGGGCGAGGATTTGCTCGAACATCCCGGCCACGGCCGCCGCTGACGCGACGTCCGCTTCTACGCAACGTGCTCGGCCGCCAAGCGCATCGACCGCCGCGCAGAGCTGCTCTGCCAATTCCAGTTGGCCTAGGTGGTTGATCCAGACGCTCGCGCCCACTTGCGCCAGGCCCAGCACGGTGGCCCGACCAATCCCGGTTGCCGCGCCGGTGACCAGCGCCACTTTGCCTTCCAGTGGCTGGCGATTCATCAATGCATCACCTCGCCATGGCTGACCGACAACGCCTGCCCGGTGAGCGCCGCCGCCAGCGGCGAGCCGAGAAACAAGAAGGTTCCGGACAGGTCCGCCGGGGTCAGCAGCTCCGGAATCGCCTGGGCCGCCAGCACCGCGACCAGCTCTTCGGCTTCGCTGCGCCCGTTTTCCGCCGCCATGATGCGCAACGAACGCATCGCTGCATCGGTGCCGATCCAGCCTGGGCAGACGGCATTGACGCGGATGCGCCGCGGTCCCAATTCCCAGGCCAGTGAGCGGGTCAGGCCTATCACCGCATGCTTGCTGGCCGCATAGGCTGAAAAGCCCGGTACGCCTTTCAGCCCCCAGATCGAGGCCTGGTTGATCACACTGGCACCGGCACGAAGACGAGGCAGCAGCGCACGGGTCAGTCGCTGCATGGACGACACATTGTTGTCGAGCAAATGCGTCCAGCAGGCGTCAGCCTTGGCGCCAGGGTCGGTAATCGGCGTCTGGTATTCGATACCGGCATTGTTGACCAGCACTTCGACCGAGCGGTTACGGCAGGCCAGATCGTCAGCGAAGTGCTGCACGGCGTGCCAGTCTCCGAGTTCCAAGGTGGTGGCGTGCAGCGGCCCATCCGGTTGCAGACTTTCGGCCAGTTCGGCCAGTGCATCGGGGTCGCGATCGACCAGCTCCAGCGTGGCGCCGGCCTCGGCGTAGGTCTTTGCCAGCTGCCGGCCTATACCGCCAGCAGCACCAGTGAGGACGACGCAACGTCCGCGATAATCGAGCGCTTTATGCATTTCACACCGCCGTGAGGAAAGACACGCCAACTGCACCGTAGAAGCCGTCGGCCTTCTGCGGCCCTTCACCGACCGAGCCATAGTCGTCATCCAGCACACGACGCAGGCGATAGCGGTGGAAGCTGCCGAGCAGATCGCGCATCGGAATGACCTGGTTGTAGGCGCTGCCGTACAGCTCGGCATGCAGCGCGGGCAGGCGATACCAGGGCGCGACCGGTTTCTCGTGATGGGCGTTGTGGTAGGGGAAGTTGAGCAGCAGCAGATTCAGCGATGGCCAGCGTGCGGACACCACATTGCTGAAGGTATTGACTTGCTCGTAGGCGCGGTCGCGTTGCTTGTTTTCCGGCACCTGGCCGTCCTCGAGCACAGCGAAGGCGTCGTAGGTGTGCTGGTAGGCGTCGGCGAAGCGAAGCACCGTGACCATCAGCATCCAGGCCACGGCATACAGCACCAGAGCTTTCAACGAGAACCAGCCAAGCAGCCCGAACAGCAGCGCGCGGATAAGCATGATCTGGGCGACCTTGTCGCGGCGCGCGCGGTGCTTTTCGTTGCGCGTGACGAAGGGCAGCACGATCACGTAGCCGTGCATGATCAATTCGACTGCCGGCACGTAGGCCCACTCCAGCGCTACAACCAGCTTCTGGAACCACAGGGGACGGGCCTTGAGAAAGGCCTTGCTGTCGAAGGTGATCACGTCGGCACGGTCGACGTGGTGACGCATGTGTTTCTTACGCAGGTCCTGAAAGTCGGCATAGCAGCTGCCGGCCAGCCAGCTGCACGCATTGCCCGCCCACTGATTGTGCTTGGGCACGCTGAAAATGGTGCCGTGAGCAAACTCATGAATCAGGTAGGCGGCAATGATCATTGCGTGACCAAGCAGTAGCGTACCCAACGCATTCAACCAGCCATTGGCCGGGAACAGCAGCGCCAGCCCGGCGATGTAGCCGAGCAGGGCATAGGTCATGGCCAGGGTGTTTGGCACTCGACCATCTGCATAACGGAAAAGCGGCTTGCGGGTTTTCATACGGGTCTCCTGCCGGGGCGAGCGCGGCTCGCCCCGGCGCGCATTACTTGGCGAGTGCTTCGGTGAACTGCGCGTCGTAGGTGTCGCTGAAATCCGGGGCGGAGGGAATCTGGCCGTTATCCACCAGCAGCTTGGCAATGATCGCGCCGCTGCCATGGAAGGAATGGGTGTCGTCGCTGGGCGCGAAGCTCTTGCTCATTTCCGCGAGCGGGATGTTGTAGGCACCGGACATCTGTTCGGTGGCTTCTTCGGCGCTGACGCCCAGCACCTCGCCAATGATGTCTGCCGACTCCTCGGGATGCGCCTGCATGTAGGCGAGCCCGTCGAGGTAGCCCTGGATCATCGCCTTGATGGCGGCAGGCTTCTTGGCGATCACCGCTTCGTCGAAGACCAGCACGTCGGTGATCAGGCCGGGCGCATCCTTGGAGGAATACACGACCTTGAACTTGTCGCCGCTGCCCATCGAGAGGATCTGCGACACGTTGGGCTCGTAGGTCACACCAACCGGCAGGTTGTCTGAGGCCATGGCACCGGGAATGCCTTCGGGCGTCATGTTGACCGGCTGGATATCCTTCTCGGTCATACCGTTCTGTTGCAGCGCGTAGGCGAGCAGAAAATCGGACGGCGAGAGCGGGTTGTAGCCAACTTTCTTGCCTTTGAAATCGGCCACAGAGTTGATCGACGCATCCGCGACGATGGCGTCACCACCGTTGGAGAAATCGATGGGCATCACCACGCGGTGCTTGAGGCCTTTGGCGACGGAGGCAACGACCTGGTCATAGGTCAGCATGCCGCCATCGAGTGCGCGGCTGAGCATGGCGGTGGGAATCAGGGCCGGGTCGTTGAAGAACTGCAACTCCACGTCCAGGCCGTGAGGTTTGAACAGGTCTTTCTTGTCGGCCACGTAGAACGGCCCATAACCGGCCCAGACGACGGTGCCGATCTTCAGTTTTTCCGCCGCCTGAACCACCAGCGGCGCGAATACGGTCGCGACGGCCAGGGTGGCGCCGAGCAGGGTCTTGTGCAGCGAAGGAAACAGCGGACCTGTCATGGTGAAACTCCTACACAGTGGAAGAACCGGCACGGGATGACATCGCGTCCTCCCGGGCTTTTATCCCGCCGTGTAGTCCCAATCCTTGGGACCGGAGAACTCTCGGACCAGCGCTCATCTGCATGAGCCGGAACCCTAGTTCGCCTGTTGTGTAGCTCCTGTGTGCCGAGCGATGTGAGCGCTGTCGCGACTCATCCCGTTCTGTTCTGAGTAGAGCAGGTTGCGTGCCAGTTCGCCTTTCAAACCAATACGGCTTTTGTATCAATCAGTTGAAGGCATTAACTAGAAATCTTCTAGGCCTGGGGCGGCCTGCAATCTGCGCTCAAATGGTGAGGTGTGCGCCGGGATGGTGCTGTCGGTTCCGGTTATCAGCGTTGTGATCAGTCTCACGGCGAGCAACGCGTGCAGCGTGGGTTCGGGGTAGCCCAACCGGCTATGATCCGTGCGCTTTGGAAACGGATGTCCCTAAATGAAAAGGTTTCCCCTGTTCGGGCTGTTGGTGCTTGCCTTCCTCTCGATCGGCGTTGGCGCGATCAAGATGATGACTTGGTCTAGATCCAGAGGCTTGTATCACCTGACAGCGGCGGACTGGCAAAGCGTGCTGGCGTGTGCTGACAGCGTTTCGTCCAGATGCACATATTCGGAGTCAGTCGAAGCACTGCTTCGAGTCGATATTTTTTCGATGGGGCAGGGCGCGGTGGCAGGGCTCGCCATCCTTACGGCAATCGTCGTCTGTCACCTTGCCAAGGCCTCGACACGATCCTACATCCTGCTGCTCGTTGTGCTTCTTGCGTTTGCCCTCGCGACTCAATTCGCGCACCTACAGTCCGCTGAGTTGGCAGATCACTTCGTCCGCTCTGGCTTGGCCTCTGTTAAGCAAGACTGTTCGAACGGCCGGGCTACGGAGACCTGCGGCGACTACATGGCGCGCATGCAGGGGATACGATACGGTGCCATGATCCTCTCGAAGGTGGGGTTCGCGCTGCTCGCGGCAGCGGCGGTTGCGCTAAGCGCGGTACTCGCGCTCGCTCTGGGCGCCGAAAACACGCGAATCTCCATGTGACTGAGGACGATGGCGGCGATGATGCTCAGGCCATGCCTGCGCATCATCGCGGGTGACAAGCTGAATTAGCCCGGCACCGGCACGTCTTCAGGCAGCAGCTGCTTGTCCTTTAGCGCCCGCCAGAATTCGGCCGGTATGTCGGCCTCGAACTGTTGCACGTACTGTGCAGGACGCTTCGGGTTGCTGGTGCCCGGAATGGCTGACAGGACGGCGGGATGCGCGAGGCAGAACTGCAGCGCTGCAGCCCGGATATCTACTTCGAACTCCTGACAAACCGCTTCGATCTGCCCGGTTTTCTGGCGGATATCATCAGGCGCGGCCGCATAGTCGTAGTGCTCGCCACCGGCCAGTACACCGGAGTTGAACGGCCCGCCTACAACGATCCCGACGCCACGCTCCACGCATTTAGGAAATAGCGTATCCAGCGCTTCGCGGTGGTCGAGTAGAGAATAGCGGCCGGCCAGCAGAAACACGTCCGGGTCGGATTGCTCAAGGGCCATGCGGCAGGGTTCGACCAGGTTCACGCCAAGCCCCCAACCGCGAATCAGGCCTTCCTCACGCATCTGCGTCAGCGCTTTCGCCGCGCCTTGCATGGCCTGTTGGAAGTACTCGGTCCACTGTGGGCCCCACTGGTCTTCGGACACGTCATGGATGAAAGCGACATCGATACGATTCACGCCCATACGCTCCAGGCTGTCTTCGATGGAGCGTCGTGCGCCGTCAGCGGAGTAGTCCACGACGCGCTTGTTCGGCAGCTCATCGACAAAGGGCGGGGCGTTTTCCGGCCTGCTGGTCGGCTGCAGCAAGCGGCCAACCTTGGTACTCAGGACGAATTCATCACGGGGCTTTTTGCTGAGTAAGCGCCCAAAGCGTTGCTCGGCCAGGCCGGCGCCATAGTGCGGTGACGTGTCGTAATAACGGATGCCGGCATCCCAGGCGGCCTTGAGGGTCGCGTCGGCGGTGGTTTCGTCGAGCGGGGCGAACATGTTGCCTAACGGCGCGCCGCCAAAACCGAGACGTGGAAGGGGGATGCGCATGAAACCTCCTCTGATGCAAATAGAGCCGAAGATTCGGCGTCGCTTTGCATCGGAGGACGTCTGAGAGGGGATGTTCCGGACGTTACGGCAGGACTTACCCGTACCGAAACACAGCGTTTGGCGACCCCGCTCAGCTACGGCTCTTCATATAGACTCGCCAGCCACCGTACTCGCTGATATCGACGGCACCCTGCAAACCGTAAGGTTCGCAGATGAAGCCGGTCTCCCAGCTGCCGTCGGCCAGTTGTACCTTGCCCAGCCCGAGGGGGGCAGGGATGCCAGTGAGGAATGAGCCCAGTTCACTGCTCGGAATTTCCCAGATTTCCACCTCAATGGCGACGCCTTCATCGGCAACACGCACCATGCCCGGGCGGAACGGTGGGCCGCCGGCCAACGCGTACAGTTTGTAGTGCGCTGCGCTGCGGGTTGCTTCGAGCAGTCGACCGCCGCGCTGTCTGAGCTGCCCGTTCAGGGGCAAGCCATCCAGATGCGCGCCACAGACCACGACACGGGCGCGGTCGCTGCGTGCCGCATTCTGTGGGGCAGGCGAGGTGATCGACTGCCCACCGATCAATGCGATGCCATGTTGCCGTTGCAGCATGTCGGCCAGGCTCAGTAGGTACTGATCGGTGAATACTCGCCCGAACAAGGTCACGCCCCAGGGCAGGCCGTTCTGCATCACGCCCGCTGGCACCGCCACGGCGGCGTAGTCCAGCATGTTCATGAAATTGGTGTAGTAGCCCAGGTCTGAATTGCGCTTGACCGGTTCGGCGTGCAGTTCGTCCAGCGTGACCGGGCGCGGGTAGGCCGGGGTCAGTACGCAATCCACCTTGGCCATGATCCGGTCGCAGACGGCCTTGAGCTGTTGCAGCCGGTACTCGGCCTGGAATAGCTGCACGGCAGTGGTGCCGGGTGCCTTTTCCAGCACCGCCTTGATCACCGGCAGCACGGCGTCGGGCTGTTGCTCGATCAACGCGCCGGCAACGCTGTAGCGTTCAGCGACCCAGGGGCCTTCATAGAGCAGCCGCGCGGCTTCTAGGAAAGGCGCGAAATCGATCTCCACCGGCTCGCCGCCGATGGCTTTCAGGTGCTCAATGGTAGCGGCGAACAGCGCTGGGCTTTCCGAGCAGCCGAGAAATTCCGGTTGTTTGGGCACACCGAAACGGAAGGATTTGACCTGGCCAAACGCCGAACTGTCGTTCCACAGCGGATTGGCGCGGCTGTATTCGTCGCGCGGGTCGAGTTCGGCGGTCAGGGCCAGCAGCTGGCTGGCTTCGGCCGCGGTGGCGGTGAAGAAGGTGACGCAATCCAGCGTACGGCACGCGGGGACTACGCCCGCAGTGGAGATCAAGCCCTTGCTCGCCTTGAGGCCGATCAGGTTGTTCAACGCGGCCGGCACCCGACCGGAACCGGCGGTGTCCGTGCCCAATGCGAAGCTCGCCAGGCCGAGTGCGACGGCTAGGGACGAACCGGCGCTGGAGCCCCCCGACGGATAGGCCGGGTGCACGCTGTTGCGGCACTCGCCGTAAGGCGAACGGGTGCCGTTGAGGCCGGTGGCGAACTGGTCGAGGTTGGTCTTGCCAAGCGGGATGGCACCGAGGGCGATCAGTTGTTCGACGATGGTCGCGCTGGTTTCCGGTGTATAGGCAAAGGCGGGGCAGGCTGCCGTGGTCGGGATGCCGGCCAGATCGATATTGTCCTTGATGGCGAAGGGGATGCCGTAGAGCGGCAGCTCGGCCGGGGATTTGCTGTCCAGCGCTGCGAGGTAGGGCTCGAGTTCATCCTTCGTTAGCAGATGAATGAAGAGGTTGAATTCGGCCTGGAGGTTGGTGGCTTGGTCGTGCACTGCAGCGATGAGTGCGCGCGGTGACAGCTTGGCGCTGGAGTAAGCCGCGCGCAGTGTGTCGAGGCGTAGGTCAAAGTCGATTGTCATGTCGTATTCCTCGTAGGGTGGAAAACGGCAACGCCTTTTCCACGCGTAATGTCTGAGATGGCCCGGTGGCCGGTGGGCTGGTTGGTGGATCGGTGAGGCGTGATCCACCCTACGGTCATCTGTTGGGCAGGGAGCCTTACGCGCCCTCGATCACCACCACCCGTTGGCCGGCACGCACGGGCGAGCCAGGCTGCACACGGATGTCCTTCACCACACCGGAAACAGGTGCGGTGAGCGGAATTTCCATCTTCATGCTCTCGAGGATCACCAGCACGTCGCCGGCTTCTACCCGAGCGCCCTCGGTCACGGATACCTGCCAGAGATTCCCGGCAATGTGGCTTTCGATGCCATGCTCGCCGGCGCCCAGCGGGGCGTCTTCACCGAGCTCAGCGGCGACTTCCTCGCTCTCGAAGTGCGCCTGGCCGGACGCGATCCAGCGTTGGCGTTCGGCGTCGAAAGCAGCGCGCTGCTGGCTGCGGAAGGCGTCGATACCCGCGGCTTCCTTAGCCAGAAATTCCTGATAGTCGGACAGGCGTAGCTCGGTCTCTTCGATCGTCAACGGGTAGCGGCCCAACGGGAAATCGCGGCGGATCTTCAAAAGCTCTTCGGCCGATACCGGGTAGAAGCGGATCTGGTCGAAGAAGCGCAGCAGCCAGGGCTGACCGCCGAACGCCTCGACCGCGCGGTAGCGGTTCCACATCTGCAACGTGCGACCGACGAACTGATAACCGCCCGGGCCCTCCATGCCGTAGACGCACATGTAGGCGCCACCGATGCCGACCGAGTTTTCCGCGGTCCAGGTGCGCGCCGGGTTGTATTTGGTGGTGACTAGGCGATGCCGCGGGTCCAGGGGGGTTGCTACTGGCGCGCCGAGGTAGACGTCGCCCAGGCCCATCACCAGATAGCTGGCTTCGAACACTGTGCGATGCACCTCGTCGAGGTTCGGCAGATCGTTGATGCGACGGATGAATTCCAAATTGCTCGGGCACCAGGGTGCGTCCTTGCGCACCGTGGTCATGTACTTGTCGATTGCCAGCTGACAGGCCGGGTCGTCCCAGGAAAGTGGCAGATGCACGATGCGCGACGGGACTCGGAGATCTTGCGCCGAGCACACCGCGTCCCAGAGGCCGGCGACGGTATCGAGCAGGCTCCGAAGCGGCAGGGTCTCCGGCTGGTAATGGACCTGCAGGGAGCGGATGCCAGGGGTGAGGTCGATCACGCCGTCGAGGTTCTTCGCCTCCAGCGCCTGCATCAATGCGTGGCCACGGAAGCGCAGGACAAGGTCCAGTTCGGGCGCGCCAATTTCCAGCAGCAAATGGGTGTCGCCGGAGAGTCGGGCGACCAGGCGGGTGTCGTCGTTACCCAGATCGAGAACGATGGGCGAGGTGAGGGCATGGGCTGTTGTAGGAGCCAGCTTGCTGGCGATCCTTTCGCATGGCTGATCGCGAGCAAGCTCACTCCTACAAAGGTTGGCGCACTCAAGATTTTGGGTCTTAGCCAACTCACGTGCCATGGCCACATCCACCGGTACGAAGCGCACCCGGTCACCGGCCTTGAGCTGGCCGATCTGCCAGAGGTCTGCCTCGATGATAGTCACTGGACAGACAAAGCCGCCGAGGCTCGGGCCGTCCGGGCCGAGGATGACCGGCATGTCGCCGGTGAAGTCCACGGCGCCGATGGCGTAAGGGTTGTCGTGGATGTTCGAGGGGTGAAGGCCGGCCTCGCCGCCGCTGTCACGCACCCACTCGGGCTTCGGTCCTATGAGACGAACGCCGGTGCGGCTGGAGTTGAAATGCACCTCCCAGTCGGTGGCGAAGAAGCGCTCGATATAGCCTTCCGTGAAGTATTCCGGCGCGCCGTGCGGGCCGTAGATCACACGGATCTCGCGTACCGATGGCAGCGGCGGGCAGAGTTCGACAGGCAGGCTGGCGCCGGCGCTGCGGTCAACGAGTTCAGGAATATGCAGTACATCACCGGCGCGTAATGCGCGTCCGGCATGGCCACCAAACTGGCCAAGGGTAAAGGTGCTCTTGCTGCCCAGATAATCGGGCACCTGCAGCCCGCCGCGTACGCATAGGTAGCTGCGCGCACCGGCGCCGGCGATGGTGCCGAGCGCAAGCGTGCTGCCAGCCTTGACCACAATCGTAGTGCACATCGGTTGCTCGACGTCGTCGAGCTTCACCGGAATGTCGGCGCCCGTTACCGCGACCACCGCATCGGTGTTGAAGCGCAGGATCGGCCCGCTCATGGTGATTTCCAGGCCCGCTGCATCGGTCGGATTACCCAGCAGCGCATTGCCCAGGCGCAGCGCACGGCTGTCCATCGGCCCGGACGGAGGCACGCCGACAGCCCAGTAACCGAGCCGGCCGGGAAAGTCCTCAACGGTGGTCTGGGTGCCAGCGGTGAGCACCTCGAAAGTGGTCGCCTGGTAAGTCAGGCCGTCCAGGCAACGGGTCCAGGGATTGCCTTCGGCAAACGGCGCATACACGAGAATCTGGCGCAGGTAGTCGCGGTTGGTCTCGACGCCATACAGCAGGCTGTCGGCTAAGGCCTGATCGAGCGCAGCCTTGGCTGCCTCACGAGTCGGCGCGTAGGTGATGAGCTTGGCTATCATCGGGTCGAAGTAGGGCGGAATTTCGCAACCTGCTTCGACCCAGGTATCGATGCGCAGTGCTTTGCCGTCGGCAGCTGGAAACTGGACCGCGGTCAGCAGGCCAGGGCTCGGCTGAAAATCGCGCCCCGGGTCCTCAGCATAGAGCCGCGCCTGGATGGCGTGGCCCTCGGGCTTCAAGCTCTTGGCCAGCTCGGTCAGCGGAGGCAGATCACCGGCCGCCAGTTCGATCATCCAGCGCACCAGATCGACGCCCCAAACCTGCTCGGTGACGCCATGCTCGACCTGCAGCCGGGTATTCACTTCGAGGAAGTAGAACTGCTCGGCCTCGCTGTCATAGACGAACTCGACCGTGCCGGCGCTGCGATAGCTAACCGCCTTGGCCAGCTTGATCGCCGCCTCGCACAGGGCATCGGCCATGCCGGCGGGTAGGTTCGGCGCCGGGGTTTCCTCCAACACTTTCTGGTTGCGCCGCTGTACAGAGCAGTCGCGCACGCCGAGGGCGATCACATCGCCTTCACCATCACCAAAGACCTGCACTTCCAGATGACGGGCGCGCTGGATGTATTTCTCGATGAATACGCCGGCGTCGCTGAAATTGTTTTGCCCCAACCGTTTGACTGCGTCGAAGGCATCCGCCAGTTCAGCCGCGTCACGGCAAACCCGCATGCCGATGCCGCCGCCGCCAGCAGTGCTCTTGAGCATGACCGGATAGCCGACCTGGTCGGCTGCGCTTAGCGCATCGGTGAGGCTGTCGAGTAGCTCGGTGCCTTCGAGCATCGGCACGCCGTGCTGCTTGGCCAGCGCGCGGGCGGTGTGCTTGAGGCCAAATACCCGGAGCTGCTCTGGCGTCGGCCCGACGAAGGCGATACCGGCCGCCTCGCAGGCTTCGGCGAACGCGGCGTTTTCGGAGAGGAAGCCATAGCCGGGGTGGATCGCTTTCGCACCGGTACGATGCGCAATGGCGAGGATCTTGTCGACCGCCAGGTAGGTATTCGAGGCAGCGCCTTCGCCGAGGCTATGGGCTTCACTGGCCTGTTGGATATGCAAGCTGGCGGCATCGGCCTCCGAGTAGACGGCAACGCCTTTCACGTCCAAGGCACGCAGCGTACGCAGGATGCGGCAGGCAATGGCGCCGCGGTTGGCGATCAGGAGTGTGTCGAACATCTTCAGTCCCTCTGGGGGAGGCGGGCCGTCCCGCTTATATTCATTCATCGCCCCCGGCCGTCCGGGGGTTCATCCATTGGTAGGGTGGGCTTCAGCCCACCATGTGGACGTACTGCTAACGGTGGGCTGAAGCCCACCCTACGACGCTCAAACAGGGCGCCGCGCGGCCCATCCCTCTGTGCTACTGGGCCGCGCGATGTTCATCCTTCCCCCGCGCATCCGGCTTGGGTTTGGTGGGCCGCTGCCCGGCACGTGCTTGCATCAACGGCAGCACGTAGCGGCGCAACCAGCGCATCAGTTCCATACCAGCACCTCGGCCGGCGTGGGGTTCCAGCCGTTGCACGGGTTGTTGAGTTGCGGGCAATTGGAGATCAGTACGATCACGTCCTGCTCGGCCTTCAGCTCGACATATTTGCCAGGGGCGGAGATGCCATCCGCGAAGGTCAGGCCGCCGTCGGGCGTGACCGGGACGTTCATGAAGAAGTTGATGTTGGCGCCGATGTCGCGTTTCTCCAGGCGACCGTCGTGCAGGCTGGCGCGCAAGAAGTTATCGCGGCAGCTGTGCATGTAGCGCTTGTCCAGGGCGTAACGCACCACGTTGCTTTCCTGTGCACAGGCCCCGCCGAGCGTGTCGTGACGGCCACAGGTGTCGGCGACGATGGTCAGCAGCGGGTTGCCAAGGTTCGAGTACAGCACCGTGCCCGTGGTGAGATAGACCTTGTTCTGCCGGCGCAGGGTGCGCTGCGGATCGAAACGCTCACGCGGATTCATGGCGCTGAAAAACAGGGTGTCGACAGCCTGATTGCCTTCCAGATCGAGCAGGCGCAGGGTCTGGCCGGCCTTCACTTGGAACAGATAGGGCTCGCCAGCCGGAATCACATGCCGGAAAGTGGCGGCCTCGGGGTGCAGGTTGCTTTCGTGGATGGTCATTTGGGCACCCCTCCTCAGATGTAGAGTCGTTCGGTGTTGTGAAAGCCGCGGGTATTTTCCGGGCGCGAGGTACGGCAGAGAACGCTGATGCCATCGCTGTCGACGCGGTGCCAGCTGAGCTGGACGGGTTTCGGTGCGTACTCGGGGGTCGGATCCATTGGGTGTGGCAATGCGGTCAGTACCACCAGCGTGTCCATTGGCGCGTACAGCTCCACTGCGTCGCCGGCCCTGCTGTTGCCGGCCTCGAAGGCGAAGCCGCCGTCGGCGTCCACGGTGACCTTGCTGAACAGATTGAGTGTCATCAGCAGGTCCTGCAGATTCAGGTTCCACTTGCCCATTTCCACCAGCAGGTTGTCCGTGCCGTTGCGGAAGAAGCCGTTGCGCAGTTCCTGATAGCGACCCTGGCCGTATTTCTCGGCGACTTCGTCAGCGTTCAGTACGCCACCGAAACTGTCATGCCAGCCGCAGGTATCGGCTGTGATGCAGGCCAGCACCCGACCCATGTCCGAATACAGGCAATGGCCAGTGGTGAGCTTGGCGGTGTGCTGGCACTTGAGGGTGTCCGGCAGGTTGAGACGCTCGCTTTTTTCATGCGCGTTGAACATCAGCAAACTGACGTTGGCGCCGCCTTCGAGGTCGGTCAGGCGCAACAGCTGACCACGCTTGAGCACGAAGGAGGTGTGGCCGCCGCCGGGTAGGGTTTCTTCATAAAGCATGGGGCGGATAGCGAGTGAAGCGCTCATGTCAGACTCCTTGATTGACGGTATGCAGGTGGCCTAGCTGCGGTGGCAGGTCGCCAGCGGCGGCGCGCGCGACCCGGCGATCGCTGTTCAGCGGGATGTCATAGGTGACGCGTGCGCCGTAGGCGCCAGGGGCGTGAGGGTCGAGGCGGGTCTTGTCGAACACCAGAATGCGCGTTCCGAGGGTGAAGCCTTCGGATAGGTCGTGGGTGACCATGAACACCGTCAGTTGGGTCTCCCGCCAGAGTTGCAGAAGCAGCTCATGCATGTCCTTGCGAATGCCGGGATCGAGTGCGCCGAAGGGCTCGTCGAGCAATAACACACGGGGCTTCATGACGAGTGCCTGGGCGATAGCCAGACGCTGCTGCATGCCGCCAGAGAGCTGTGCTGGGTACTTATCCAGCGAGTGACCAAGGCCCACTTTGCGCAGGATCACTTCGGCCTGCTCGCGTGCTTCGCGCTTGCTGCGGCCGAACAAGCGGCCCAGTAGCGGGGATCTGGGCAACTCCAGGCCGAGGGCGACGTTGTCCAGTACCGACAGGTGTGGAAAGACCGAATAACGCTGGAAGACCACGCCGCGGCTGGCGTCGGGCTCGCCGGCGATGGGTGCGCCATCGAGCAGGATGTCGCCGCGGCTAGGCTGTTCCTGGCCGAGCAAGAGGCGCAGAAAGGTGGATTTTCCGCAGCCGGACGCGCCGACCAGGGTGCAAAATTCACCTTCATTGACGCTCAGGTTCAGCCGTTCCAGCACCACCTGATCGCCATATTCCTGCCAGACGTTGTTGACCTGAATGAAAGGGTTGGTTGGCCGTTCGCCAGCCGGGCGGATGACATGACTCATGCCTTGGCTCCTTCGTACCAGGGGAAGGCCAGCTGGGTGAGCTTGCGTAGACCGAAATCCATGCTCCAGGCGAGCAGGGTGATCCAGGCCACGTACGGCAGGATCACGTCCATCGCCAGATAGCGGCGGACCAGAAAGATGCGGTAGCCCAGCCCGTCGGTGGAAGCGATGGCCTCGGCGGCGATGAGAAACAGCCAGGCTGAACCGAGCACCAGGCGCAGTGCGATCAACAGGCGCGGCAGTAATTGCGGTAGCACCACCCGCAGGATCAGCGTCCAGGTGTTGGCGCCCAGCGTCTGCGCTTTGATGAGCAATTCCGGCGGCAACTCCCGGGCGCGCTGTTCCAGATCGCGTGCCAGCACCGGGGTCACGCCAATGACGATCAACATCACCTTGGACAGCTCGCCGAGACCGAAGACGATGAACAGAATCGGCAGGATCGCCAGCGGCGGGACCATCGACAGCACCGTCAGCAAAGGCGACAGGGGCGCGCTGAATAGCGGCAGCGTCCCAGCAGCAACACCGAGGCACAGCCCGGCAACCGCGGCGATGCCGAGGCCGACGCCGAGGCGCTTGAGGCTGGACGCGGTGTCCTGCCAGAACAGGTAGTCGCCACTGCGTTTGTCCGGCGTGAAGGCAAGGCGCTCCACAGCGCTGGACATCTGCGTGAAGCTAGGCAGGAGCTTGTCGTTGGGGTTGGTCTCGAGCCGTTGTGCAGAACTGACCAGATAGGCGAACAGCAGAATTGCGAAGGGCAGCATCACCAGCAGCGTCCAGCCGGTGCGGCTCGGAACACGATTGATCAGGCGCATGGGGAGGTCCCCCTTTCGATCGGGGGGTGTTGCCGCGGGTCGGTCGTGTTGTCGAATCCGAGCAGGGGCATAAAAGGCCTCCAGTGAGTGGACATGGCAATAGGAGCTGCGTGTCGAACGCCGTCTCCCGGGCTTTTATCCCGCCGTGTAACCTCACTGGAGGTCGCCAACTCTCGGACCAGCCACTCGCAACCGCGAGCCGGAACCCTAGTCAGCTATTTCTGAATTTTCTCGTCCTTGAGCCGCAGCTTCCTGGCAATAGGGATTTTGCAAGAGCAGTGCCAACCACAGACCCTGCATGTTTCGGCGCTTGCAGCGGGGTTAAGCAGCGCTGGCGCGCTTTAATAGTGCAGGACGAGCGTTCCATGCCCCATTTCGGGACGCCAGCTGGTAGATCCAGATCTGCGTAGCCGAGGGGTGCATCAAAACCTGTCTGGCAGCGAAGCCGCTGAGACTTTTGCTGGCAAGGCGGAAACCGCGCATATGCGGCGCTGAGCGCTAATGAGAGGTCGCTAAGGGATCTTCTAGGGTGCTACCGCACATCAAGATCAACCGGCGCGAGGGCGTCAGACGATTGATCGCCCGTAGAATAGCCGGCAGCCATCTGGTGCTGTCGTGCCAGTCTGCTTGTCTTGATCAGGGTTTCTGTTGCGCAAGTGCAGGTGAGCTTGAAAGCCTACCGACTCAGGCGAATGTCACGAACGCGCGGTATGGAAGCTTTCGCCTTGCGGCTATAGGGCAGGTGGAATCAGGCGGGGACAAAACAGGAGAGGGGGAGGGTCCGAGCAGGCGCTGCGTCCGTGAGGACGTCAGCGGCCCGGTTTCCTGGGATGCAGTGACTTAGTTCACTGCGTCCTTCAGCGACTTGCCTGGCTTGAAGCCTGGCAGCTTTGCTGCGGAGATCTTGATCGTTGCGCCAGTCTGCGGATTGCGGCCATCACGGGCTGCACGCTCTTTGACGGCAAAGGTGCCGAAGCCGACCAGCGTCACGCTGTCGCCGTTCTGCAGGGTGTTGGTCACGCTTTCGGTGAAGGCATCCAACACGCGGGTGGCGGTGCTCTTCGGTACATCGGCGGAGGCGGCGATCGCTTCAATCAACTCGGCTTTATTCACGGGTGTGGCTCCAGATTGGAATGGGTGGTCAGTATAAGCAGCGTCTCGCTCTGCCGCCTGCGGCAAATTTCCTCTTTTGCAAAAATATCCGGTGCGGGGCGACAAATCGTTTGTTTGCCTAATCCAGACGCTTTTGTCTGGACAGCGGGATTTTGGCTCCGGTTCATTGCCCTCCCGACCATTGGTAGGGTTGCCGTCGGCAGGATGCATCAAAAGCGATCCATGCGCGGCTAACCAGGTCGCGCCAAGCGCAAAACGCCCATGAGCCGGCCGCTCGACGGGCTGATTGGCTCGCGTTCGACTTTAGTAGTGGATGTCGACATCGATCTCACTGGGCTTGTCGCCTGGTACTTCGAACCGGCTCTCCTCGAATGCTGGCGGACCCATGACCTTGGGGTTATTGGACAATCCATAACCTTCGGTAGGAAACATGCCAAATCGGAGGTCCAGCTCGCCGTTAGCGTTTTCGTCGTGGTAGGCCATCACTGCGTACTGACCGGCTGGTACGTCATCGAACACCATCGTGACCGTTCCGGTCTTGGCTGGCGATTCGCTCGAGGCAAATGCCTGGTCCGCTTTACGGAACGTCTTTGGGTCCGAAAACAGAGCCACGCGAACTGTGCCCCGGTCGTGTTCGATGTTGTTCAGTTTGACCGTCAGCGGCTGGCCGTCGGCGAAAGCCGCTTGACCTACCGCCATTGCTACCAAAGTTAGCGCTACGCGCAGTGTCATCGATTCGCTCCTGGTTGGCGTGCATCTCGTTTGGATTGGATGGCGTGGGCATTTCAAGCGTGCCCGGAACAGTATGGCGATAGTGCCGCGCTTCTAGCGGATCGACCAGCCTATACGGTTGATTGGTCAGCCTTACCTCAGCACACGCTGGGGCCAAAATCGATTTAGAAGGACGCCGTGGCCCCAGGAACGCCGCAATGCGATGCTAGGCGCCAAACGCCTTACTGACCGAGCCCGCATGAACAAGACCCATCTTCAGACGCTGATCATCGACAAGCTGCAGGCCGACCTGGCTGTTGCAAAGGATGCACTGAAGGCCTCTCACGAGGCGGCGACGCACGCCGAAAGCAAAGCGGAGAACAAGTACGACACCCGTGGCCTGGAAGCGGCTTACCTGGCTGATGGTCAACGGCGACGCGTTCATGAAATAGAAACAGCGCTCTCGAGCTATCGAAACCTGCCGGTGCGATCACATCGCAATGCAGCGATTACCCTGGGCGCTTTGGTTTCGTTGGAGTCCGCTGACAATTGCCGCTGGGTGTTCCTCGGGCCGGATGCCGCTGGGCTGAATGTGACGATTGAAGGTGAAGAAGTGCTGGTGATCTCTCCGCGCTCACCGCTGGGCAGAGCGCTGCTGGGCTGCGAGGAAGGTGATGAGGCCGAGATTCGTGTCGAAGGACAATCCATCCGCTACAGCGTAATCAGCGTCAGCTGATCTGCTTTCACCGCCCGAAACAGAAAGGGCATCTCAGCGAATTTATAATAACTAAAGTTATTGATATATCAATACGTTATGAATCGTAGCTGATGTTGATTGTACGGTTTGCGATGCTGCTTTACATCGGTGGATGTAAGGCGCAAGGTCACTTGATAAGTTATATCAATAAACGTCTCTATCCTTCTGATCTTAAAAGACAAAAGGTTAGATTTTGGCTCATTCTTCGCCGCTACCTTTAGCTCTCGCACCCAACCGCTCTACCGCACCGTTTCTACTTGGCTGCTGGCGTGTCAGCGTCGCTTGGTGCCGGCAAAATGCCACCCCTCACTCCGTCCAGAAACAATTTGACGCATCCAGTCGAGCTGACTATCGTGCCGCATGCAGATGATAAGCAATCTCATTAGTATTTGCGGAGGTGGTGGTGAACGCATTGACTCGCGTCGCCTACGACGGGCCTGAGGCAGGGTACAAATTCCCGCCGTCGTACCGATTCTATTCACCGGCTGGGGGTATTGAAGCCAGCGGTTGTTTCAAAGTGATAGACACGCCGGCGGAGGGTGCCGGGCCGGGCCTTGAAAGGGACGTCCAGCGCGGTTTCGCCGAAGCCCAGGCAGCCGGGCTGCGCAATCCAGTGCTGGTTGGCGTAATTCCTTTCGATAAGCAGCAACCTTCAAATCTATTCATTCCACGACACGTCAGTCATCTCCCTCCGACGGCACCGCCTACCTCAATTTGTGGATTTGCCTGTGGTAACGCACACCAGTGCATCGAGCAGCCCAACCAGGCTGGCTTCCAGCAGGCGGTGAACCGAGCGCTTGGCGCGCTGCGTAATGGACGTCTCGACAAAGCGGTGTTGTCTCGTTTGTTGCAGCTCGAATTCGATGAGCCGCCATGCGCCGCGACGATCTTCCAGGGACTGCGTCAGCAGAATCCCGAGGCCTACCACTTCTTCACCGACCTGCCTGACGGCGGCGTCCTGATCGGCGCCAGCCCCGAGCTTCTACTTCGCAAAACCGGCCAGCGTCTGGAAACCAACCCGCTGGCCGGCTCAGCCCGGCGTCATGCCGATCGAATCGAAGACGAGTACTCGGCGCAGTGCCTGCTCGATTCCGCCAAGGACCAGCACGAGCACCGCCTGGTGATCCGCGATATGGAACGCCAGCTTCGCCCCTTGTGCCGAGAGCTGCACATCCCAGGCGCACCGTCTCTGATGAGCACGGCAAAGCTGTGGCACCTGTCGACGCGGATCGAAGGCGAGCTCGCCGAGCCCGTATCGGCGCTCAAGCTGGCGTGCCAGCTGCACCCGACTCCCGCGCTCTGCGGTTTCCCTACCGCCGCGGCCAAGCAACTGATTGCAGAACTCGAACCCTTCGATCGAGGTGTCTTTGGCGGCATTGTCGGCTGGTGCGACGCGGCAGGTAATGGTGAATGGGCTGTGGTTATTCGCTGTGGAGTGATCGATGACCGCAGTGTTCGGTTGTTCGCCGGGGCTGGGCTGGTATCGGAATCGTGCCCGGAGTCGGAGTGGCGCGAGACCGGCACCAAGCTCGGCACCATGCTCGCGGCGTTCGGTCTCGATCGGGAGGCGGTATGAGCCTGGTTCCGTTTACGCACTGGCCCGATGAATTCGCCGAGCGCTATCGCCGGGCTGGCCACTGGCGTGGCGAACCGCTGAGCCAGATGCTCGCCGAGCAGGCCAGCATCCAGCCGGACGCCGTTGCGGTAGTCGATGGTAGCGGAGCATTGAGCTATGCCGACCTGGACCGGGCCTCGACCAACCTGGCGCAGCGGCTGGCGAACCGCGGCCTGGGGCAGGGCGACCGCGCGCTCGTGCAGCTGGGCAATCAGGCTGAGCTGTATGTTGTGTTCTTCGCTCTGATCAAGGCGGGAATCGCGCCGGTAAACGCACTGTTCAGTCACAACCGTCTGGAGCTGGTGGCCTATGCCGCGCAGGTCCGACCTCGACTGCTGATTGCCAGCCGGGCCCATTCGCTGTTCACAGGGGATGCGTTTGTCGAAGAACTGACCGAACTCATTCCCGAGCTGGATACCGTCTTGCTGCACGACGATCCCCACCCTGAGCTGCGTCTGCAGAGCTGGTGCGTGCAAGCGAAGGCACTGCGATCCTTCAGCCCGACGCCAGCCGGCGAAGTGGCCTTCTTTCAGCTCTCCGGTGGCAGTACCGGGACGCCAAAGCTGATCCCGCGCACCCATGACGACTATCTCTACAGCGTCCGTCGCAGCGTCGAGATCTGTCAGTTCGACCGCGAAACCCGTTACCTCTGCGCACTACCGGCAGCGCACAACTTTCCGTTGAGCTCCCCCGGCGCGTTGGGTGTGTTTCTCGCTGGCGGTCGTGTCGTACTGAGTCCAGACCCCGGTCCCGCCAGTTGCTTCCCTTTGGTTGCACAGCAGCAGGTCAACGTTACCGCGCTGGTGCCGTCTGCCCTGGCCATGTGGTTACAGGCCGCGCCCGGCCATCACCATGAACTCGCATCGCTGCAGTGGGTACAGGTGGGGGGCGCCAAGCTGCCGGAATCCCAGGCCAGGCGGGTGCCCCAGGTGTTGGGATGCCGGCTGCAACAGGTCTTTGGCATGGCTGAAGGGCTGGTCAACTACACCCGACTGGATGACAGCGACGAGCATGTCTACCTGACCCAGGGCCAGCCGATGAGCCCCGATGACGAGATCAAGGTCGTCGACCGCGAGGGGCATCCAGTGGCCGCTGGCGAAATCGGGGCACTGATGACGCGCGGGCCGTACACGATCCGCGGCTACTTCCAGAGCCCCGAGCACAACGCCGCCGCATTCGATGCCGAGGGTTTTTACCGCTCCGGTGACCTGGTCCGCCAGCGAGACGACGGCTACCTCGTCGTCGTCGGCCGGATCAAGGATCAGATCAATCGTGGCGGCGAAAAGATCGCCGCCGAAGAGGTGGAAAACCTGCTGATGGCGCATCCCGCCGTAGCGCAGGCGGCGCTGGTTTCAGTGCCCGATGAGGCCATGGGCGAGAAGAGCTGCGCCTACATCGTCAGCCCCGACCCCACGCTCAAGGGGATCGTGCTGCGCAGGTTTCTGCGCGGGCTCGGCTTGGCCGACTACAAGCTTCCTGACCGATTCGTACACATCGACGCGCTGCCAGTGACCGCTGTTGGCAAGGTGGACAAGAATCGCCTGCGCCGTCGCGTCGCTGAACAACTGACCGTTACCGAATAAGGATTCGTTTCATGGCAATTCCCACCCTGACGCCATACCGCCTGCCCAGCGAATGGACCGCGAACAAAGTGCAGTGGTCGCTCGAACCGGATCGCGCGGTCCTGCTGATTCACGACATGCAAGCGTACTTCTGTGATTTCTGGGGCCAGGACAGCGCCTTTATCGATGAACTGGTCTCGCGTCTGGCACAGGTTCGTCAGCGCTGCAAAGCACTGGGGATTCCTGTCATCTACACAGCCCAGCCTGGTGAGCAAGCTGATGCGGACAGGGCGCTGCTGACCGACATGTGGGGACCGGGCATCACGCAATATCCCGAGCGCCAAGTGATCGTCCCGGGCCTGGCGCCTGCTGACGACGACACGGTCCTGGTGAAGTGGCGCTACAGCGCGTTCCAGCGTTCACCGCTGGAACACATGATGAGCGAGCTCGGTCGCGACCAGCTGATCATCGGTGGCATATACGGTCATATCGGCTGCCTCATGACGGCGTGCGATGCGTTCATGCGGGACATCCAGCCCTTCGTGCTGGCCGACGGCATCGCAGACTTCGGCGCGACCGAGCACGAGATGGCGTTGAACTACGTGGCGACGCGGTGCGGCAAGGTCGTGACATGCCGCGAAGTGCTCGAACTGGGCGCTGCCAAGCGGTCATTGCCGAGTTGGGAAGAGCTTGAAACCCGGTTGCTGTCGATGCTCGACGAGATGGATGAACCCTTCGACCCCGACGAAAACCTGCTCGACTACGGCCTGGATTCGATTCAGATCATGACCCTGCTGAGCGAATGGCGGGAGCAGGGGCTGGAACTGAGTTTCACCGATCTGGCCAAGACCCCGACGTTGAATGGGTGGTGGGCTCTGCTCAACGCGCACGGAGGTGTCCGATGAGGTCGCTCGGGACTGCCCAGCAAGGGCTCTGGTCCGGCTACTTGCTCAACGAAGATCGCGCCATGTTCAATACCGCAGAATGCATCGCGTTCGCCGGCAAGATTCACGCGGCGACGATGATCGCCTCGGTGCAACAGGCGGCGCGGGAGTGCGAGGCCCTATCCGGAGTGTTCGTGGCCGATGAAGACGCGGTGTTCTTCAAACCCCGCGAACTGCCAGTGGTCGTTCAACAGGTGCAGGTTCCGGCTGGGGCGGATGCGGAAGGCTGGGTCCGTGACTGGGCCATGCGCGACATTCGTATCGCGATCGATCTCCAACGCGAGTTGCCGTGCCGTTTCGTGTTGCTGCAGGCCGAAGGGCGCGACTTTCTATACAGCTGTGTGCATCACATCGCCCTGGATGGCTACGGCACCAACCTGCTGTACCAGCGAATCGCCGAGCTCTACGGCGCTGCGATAAGTGGTGACTCGGTGCCAGCCAGTGAGTTTGGCCGATATGAAGATGTGCTCAAGGAAGACGCCGAGCGGGACGCTCAGGGCCGTACCGCCGCTGCACGCGGTTACTGGCTGGAAACATTGTCACGCATGCCGGAGCCAGCCAGCTTCAGTGAGCGCAGTGCGCCGATAGCGGCCACGTTCATCCGTCACGGCGCCCCGTTCACAGAGCCTCTGTGGCAGGCACTGAATAAGGTTGCCGAAGCTCATGGCATCGGCTGGCCGGACCTGCTGCTGGCTGGTGTCTCGGCTCACCTCCGGCAGGTAAGCGGTGTCCGCTCCCAGGTACTGGGTTTGATGGTGATGAATCGCATCGGCTCGGCCTCGTGCAATGTGCCGTGCATGCAGATGAACATCGCGCCGTTGTGCCTGGATCTGCCGGACGATGCCGATCTGATCGCCTGCGCCAAGGCCATCGGCAAGCTACGTCGTAGCAGCCGCAAGCATCAGCACTACCGCTACGAATCCCTGCGCCGAGACCTGGGTCGTGTTGGCGGAGAACAGCGTCTGTTCGGCCCGCTGATCAATATCATGCCGTTCGACCGTCCGCTGACTTACGGCAACTGCCCGGCGCGAACGCTGAACCTGAGCGCAGGTCCGGTGGAGGACCTGACGCTGGAAGTCCAGATTGGCGCCGACGGCATGCCGGTACTCGACTACGATGCCAACCCGGCCTGCTACAGCCTCGACCAGGTGCGCAGCCTCCAAGAAGAACTGTTCGATCTGCTCGAATGCTGGCTGGCCGAGCCGCAGCAGCCACGGGCCGTGCTGCTCGAAGAGCTGTTTGCAGTTCGCCGAGCCTGGCAAGTCCTCAAGACCCCTGGTCGCGCCTCCCACGTGCAACCGAGCAATGTGCTGGAGGCGATACGCCTACAGGCACAGAGCAGGCCTGAGCACATCGCGCTGGTTCAGCATGAGCAGGCGCTGAGTTACGGCGAACTGCAGGCTCGGGCCGAGATGGTCGCTGCCGCGCTTGTCGAACTGGGGATTCAGCCGGGCCAGCGCGTCGGCGTGATGCTGAGCCGTTCGCCACAAGCAATCCTTGCCCAGTTGGGGGTACTGCTCGCTGGTGCGGTCTACGTACCGCTGGACCCGGAGCAGCCCGCCGATAGGCAACGGCTGATCTGCGGGACGGCCGAGCTGGCGCTGGTCATTACGGAGGCGGCCTATCGGCATCGGTTGGCGGACATCCATTCTGGTGCGATCCAGTTGATTGGGTTGCTGACCTCGGCCAACCGAACCTACACCCCACGCGACAACGATGCGGCCTGCTACCTGATGTTCACCTCCGGTTCGACGGGTGCGCCGAAGGGCGTCGAAGTCAGCCATCGCGCACTGGCGCATTTCGCTGAGGCGGCTCGGCAGCGCTACGGCATTGGTTCAGCCGATCGCGTCCTGCAATTCGCACCGTTCAACTTCGATGCGAGCATCGAGGAGGTCTTCGTCAGTTTGTCGGCCGGGGCGGCATTGGTGCTGCGGACCGACCCGATGTTGCAGTCGATGTCCTCGTTTGTAGAGGGACTCGAGCGACTGGCGATCAGCGTGGTCGACCTGCCCACAGCGTTCTGGAACGAGTGGGTCGTGGCGTTGCGCAGCGGCCAGGTGCGGATCCCGGCATCGCTTAAGGCGGTGATCATTGGTGGCGAAGCGGTATATCCCGAGCAACTACAGGCCTGGCAACGCGTTGGGCGGCCCGACGTTCGTTTGATCAACACCTACGGCCCGACCGAGACAACGGTGGTCGCGAGCAGCTGCGATCTGCAGAACGTCGACCCCAACTGCGAACGGCTGCCTATCGGTCGACCACTGACAGGTGTCGAGGCGCTGGTTCTGGAGCGTGGCAATCGCCCTGGATCGGAAGGTGAGCTGGTGCTGTTTGGCCCACAGCTGGCCAACGGTTACCTCAACAGTGACTCGCCGGCCTTTGCCCATCTACGTATTGGCGAGGAGACGATGCGGGTCTACCGCACCGGTGACCGGGTGCGGCTGGTCGATGGTCAGCTGGTGTACCTCGGTCGGCTGGACAACGAGTTCAAGATCAGCGGCTATCGCATCCAGCCGGGGGAGGTAGAAGCACGATTGCTGGCACTGCCGGGTATCGACGAGGCCTGCGTGCTAGGCCTGGAACTTGATGCCGGAGTGCGCCGGCTGGTGGCGTTTTTCGCTGGCCCGCGGAACGACGTTCGAGCGATCAAGCGTGAGCTGAGCGCCGTGCTGCCAGCAGCAATGGTGCCTACCGATTACCGTCATTTCGCCGTCTTGCCCCGTACCAGTAGCAACAAGATGGACCGTAAACGCTTGCAGCAGGCCTATCTGCAAGGCTCGACCGAGCGCGTGCTGAACGACGAGACGCAGCGGCGCGTCAGCGCTATTTGGCAGCAGATCCTCGGTGTCAGCGGCATTCAGCCGGAAGACAACTTCTTCGAGCTCGGTGGGCAGTCGCTGCAAACCATCCAGATCGTCAATCGCCTGGGCGCCGAATTCGGCACCGCCGTGAAGGTTTCCGATGTCTTCGATCACCCACAACTGGCGGACTTCTGCAGTTTTTTGGACAGCCGACTGCAACAGCGCGAAGAACTCGTGGAAATGGTTTGGTGAAGGGGCGGGCAAATGAACGATCAGATGAGTTTCAGCGGGAAAAGTGTTTGGGTGACCGGCGCCGGGCAGGGGATCGGCCGCGCCGTGGCCGAAGGCTTCGCACGGCTGGGTGCGCAGGTCGTCGGTTTCGACCGCGCCTTTTCCGAAGGTGATTACGGCTTCACGACCTACCTGCTTGATGTCGGTGATGCGGACGCGGTGCGCCATGCGTGCAACGAGCTGCTGGGTGGACAACAGCGGGTTGATGTCTTCGCCAGTGTTGCCGGCATCTTGCGGCTCGGGGCTATTGAGGAGCTGAGTTCGGCTGACTGGGACGAGTCGATACGGGTCAACGTGTCCGGTGCCTTTTATCTGCTGCGCGAACTGATCCCGCGTTTCAAGGCGCAGGGCAGCGGAGCGGTAGTGGCGGTGAGCAGCAATGCGACCCACGTTCCACGCATGCAGATGGCCGCGTACAGCGCATCCAAAGCTGCGCTTACCAGCCTGATCCGAACAGCGGGCCTGGAGCTGGCTGAGCACGGCGTGCGCTGCAATCTGGTCTCGCCGGGCTCCACCGATACCGCCATGCAGCGTGGCATGTGGCACAGCGAGGACGCGCGAGAACGGACGATTGCTGGCTTTCCGGAGCAGTACAAGCTGGGCATTCCGCTGCGCAAGATCGCCACGCCAGAAGAGGTCGCCCGTACCGTGCTGTTCCTCGCATCGGACCTGGCGAGCCACATCACCCTGCAGGACATCGTCGTCGACGGCGGCGCCACCCTGGCGGCCTGAGACTCCGAGAGGTAGCAGATGCAAAAAAACATAATCGGCCTGCTGAAGCACTTGGCTCAGCAGGGCGTGCAGCTTGCGCTCAACGATCAGCAGCAGCTGGTTTCGCAGTCGAGCAAAGAGGCCGTGACCCCCGCGCTCGGGCAGCAGATACGTGACAATCGCGACGCCATCATCGAATGTCTGAGGGCTCAACGCGCGTTCGACGCACCTATCGCGCCACAACACCTCAGCGTCGGTCCGCTGTCGTCATCGCAGAGCGGGCTTTGGTTCATCGAGCAGTACGAACAGGATTCGCACCTCTACAACATGCCCGTCTTCTTCCGCCTGACTGGCGAGCTGGACGTGCCGGCGCTGGAGTTCGCCTTCGATGCGCTGGTCGCCCGTCACGCCAGTTTGCGCACGCGCTTCCAGCGTAGCGCCGAGGGCCGAGGAGAGCAGGAGATAGTGCCGCACACAGGGTTCCGTCTGGCGCGGGAAGATCTTAGCCATCTCGAACCGCAGGCACGTAAGGATCTGGTTGCGCAGCGAGTGCGGGAAGAGATTGAACGCCCATTCGATATCACCAGCGGGCAGCTGACGCGCGTCACCGTGCTAAAGCTGGGCGAGCGCGAGCACGTGCTAATGATCAACCAGCACCACATCATCTCCGATGGCTGGTCGGTGAAGAACATATTCGCCGACCTGAAGACTGCGTTTCTGGCTTACCAGAATCGTGAGGGCCTGATTTGGGACGAGCCCGCGCTGACCTACATCGACTACGCACGCTGGTTCAATTCGCGCTTATTCCGGGACTATCACGAGCAGTTCAAACCCTTCTGGGTCGAACGCCTGGCGGGTATCCCCGAGGTGCACAGCCTGCCGTTGGACAAGCCACGGCCTGCCCAACCGGCCAGCGGCGGCGAAGTGGTGTTCTCGACTATCGACAATGCGCTCTGGGATCGTTTCAAAGGGCTGTGTCAGCAACACAACACTTCGCCCTTCATCGGCCTACATGCGCTGTTCGCGCTGCTGCTGGCACGTCATTCCGGTGAGCGCGATATTGTCGTTGGCACCCCCTTGGCCTACCGCGAGCGGGCGGATGTCGAGCCTTTGGTAGGTTTCTTCGTCAATACGCTGGTGTTGCGTACGCAGCTTCCCGAACAGCAAAGCTTTGTCGAGTATTTGCGCCAGTGCCGTACTGACGATCTTCAGGCGTTCGATCATCAGCTCTATCGGTTCGAGGCCCTGAGCGAAGCGCTAGGCATGGACCGCCATACCGCGATCAACCCGATCTTTCAGATCATGCTGGTCTACCAGGCGCGGGTCGACTTCAACGACCTGATCCCCGGCTGTGACGCGGTGGAGGAGACCTCTCCGGTATTGCCTGCCAAGACCGACATTTCGGTCAAGGTCACCGAGCTGGTGGATTCGGTACGGGTCGATTGGCTTTACGCAACGGCGCTGTTCGAACGCAGCAGTATCGAAGGCTATGCGAGCCGACTGCTGAACATGCTGAAAGCCGTGGTCGATGCGCCAGAGCAGGACATCTGGCAGTTGCCCATGCACGATCCTTCGTTGCTGGACCAGACCGCTGAGCGCCTGTCGGCGTTGCCCGCGCTCTATCCCGACGGACTGACCGCGCTTTCGCTGTTCAGCGACATGGCTCAGCTACATCCGAATCGACCCGCGCTGCGGCAGGGGGAAGGCTACGTCAGCAATGCGGAGCTAGACGCCCGTGCCAGTCGGCTTGCCAATTGGTTGCAGGCCCAGGGCTGTGCGCCAGGCGACCTGATCGGTATTCTTGCGCGGCGAGAAAACGCGTTTGCGGTCGCGTTGCTCGCGTGCTGGAAAGTCGGCGCGGCCTATGTCCCGCTGGACCCGAACTATCCCCAGCAGCGCCTCAGCCACATCATGCGGGACGCCAATTTGCAGCTGGTCATCGGTCAGGGCGTGGCGCCATTCGGGCTGGAGCCAGGTGCGCGTTGGGTCGATCTAGATAGCCATGAAACCCAGGCGCAGCTAGATGCCCAGTCGCCATGCGCGCCGCCGCTCCTGCATGACCCGCAACGACTCGCCCAGGTGATCTACACCTCTGGATCGACCGGCGTGCCAAAGGGCGTGATGATCGAACAGGGATCACTGGTCAACCTTCTACTCGACCACGGTCGCCGGCTCGGTGTCGCGCCGGGTGACCGAATGCTGGACTGCATGTCCTTGTCGTTCGACGCCGGCAACATGTGTGCGCTGGTGCCGTTGGTTCACGGTGCATGTCTGCTCTGGGCCGATCCCGGTGAGGGTCTGCTGGATGAGATCGAGCGCACTGAAACCACACAGATGATTTTTGCCACGGCCTTGCTCGCGACGCTGCCGGAGCGGCCATTGCCGGCGATGAAAGCGGTGGGCTTCGGCGGCGAAGCCTGCCCACCTACGATCCCACAGCGTTGGGCATCCCAGTTCCGTCTGATTGATATGTATGGTCCGACCGAAGCCACCGTTACGGCGCTGACCAAGACGCTCGCGGCAGGCACTCGCCTGACCATCGGCCAAGCTATCGATGGCATGCAGGCGGTGATCCTGGATCGGCACGGCGCGGTGTGCCCGGTTGGTGTTCCGGGTGAGCTCTGTCTGGCGGGGCTAGGGTTGGCCCGCGGCTACCTCAACCAGCCGGAGCGTACAGCTGAGGCCTTTCGTGAGCATGATTTCGCCGGGGTGAAGGTACGGATGTATCACACCGGAGACCGCGCACGGCTGCTGGCCAACGGTGAATACGAGTACCTGGGCCGTCTGGATGCGCAAATCAAACTGCGCGGTTATCGCATCGAGCCGGGGGAGATCGAAGCTCAACTGCACGCCAGCTGCTCAAGCCTGCAGGAAATAAAGGTCTTGGTCGTCAGCCAGGGCACACGTCAGGCGCTGGTGGCCTACGCCACGGTAACCGCGGGCGAAGCGACACCCGAGCCAGACGCAGTATTGCAGGCCGCAGCCCATCGACTGCCTGAATACATGGTGCCTCAGCGTCTGATCATCCTCGACAAGATGCCGCTTACGGCCAACGGCAAACTGGATCAGCGACAGCTGCCCACGGTTGAGCTGGCCGAAGCTGAACAGCTAGTGCCGCCCGCTGGCGATCTGGAGCGACACGTGCTGGAGATCTGGCAGGGTGTGCTGGAGCAGCCGCTGGGCGTAGATAGCGATTTCTTCCGGTTGGGCGGTGATTCGATACTGAGCATCCAGCTGGCGACACGTCTGCGCGATGCCGGCTACCCCTGTAGCGTCAAAGAGGTGTTCGAGGCAAAGACCGTGCGCCGACTGTGCCGCGTGCTCGAAGGACCACGCGAGAACCAGGCGATCCGCGCCGAGCAAGGTCTGCTGACCGGCGATTTCCCTCTGCAGCCAATCCAGCAATGGTTCTTTGAGCAGCCCTTCGCTCAACCCCAGCATTGGAACCAGGGCGTTGTGCTTGGGCTGCCGGCCGAGGTGAGTCAGCTCCAGCTGATGGATTACATGCGCCAATTGTTGGCGCAGCACGATGCGCTGCGGCTGATCGTCATTCCGTCTGGCCAGTGTTATCGAAATTTCCTGCCCTTACCCGAGCCTGCCCAACTGGATGCCGCGGAGCTGGGCGAGTCGGGGTTACAGCATGCGCTAACCGAGCTGCAATCCCACCTCGATCCGGCCAGCGCTCGGACGCTCGCGTGGGCCGTCATCGAGAACTTGCCGAACGGCCAGCGAGGGCTGTTTATTGCGTTTCACCATCTGGTCATCGATGCGGTGTCGTGGCGCATTCTGGTGGAAGACCTGCAGCGACTGGCCCGCGGCGATGGGTTGCCCGACAAGACCAGCAGCTACCGGCAGTGGGGTGAGGGTCTCGCGGCCTATGCGCAGCGTGCTGAAGCGCAGCTGCCGTACTGGCGTGAGCAGGTCGGTGCGATGGGCCAGGCATTTACTAATCAAACCTTTCCCCAAGAATGGTCGTCCAGCGAGCACTCCGAACCGCAACTGTTACAGCTGGATGAAGTCACCACTCGGCAACTGATCCAGATGACGACCAGACGATTGCAGGTCGACGTCCGCGAGTTGCTGGTGGCTGCGCTGACCCGGTCGCTGATGGAGCTGGGGCTCGGCGAGCAGCAGTTGATCATGCTGGAAGGTCACGGCCGCGAACCGATTGATGCCGGGTTGGACGTCAGCCGCACGGTTGGCTGGTTCACCAGCATGTTCCCGGTCAGGGTGCATAACCAGGCGGACTGGCCGGCGCTGGTTCAGCACGCTGCCGAGCAGTTGCGCCAGGTGCCGGACAAGGGTGTTGGCTATCTGCCGCTGCGCAGCAATCCGGCGCATCGTGACAGTCTTCCGCTGCCCGCCGTCGCGCTGAATTACCTCGGCAATTACCAGAGCGGAGCAGGGGACTGGCAGCCATTGCCGTTGCCGCCGGGCAACCCGAGCGGTGCTAGCAACCTGTCTGCAGAACTGATCAGCCTGCATGGCGGCGTGTTTGACGGCCTGCTGACCTTGCGGCAGATCGGCAGCCTGCGCTCGGACCTCGGTGCGCGCTTTTTGCAGTCGTTACGAACTCACCTGCAAAACCTGGCTGCGCTGGAGGGAGAGCTGCAATGACGTCATTGAACCTACAGCTCGCCCACGTTTTCGCCCGTCACGCCGAGCGCCCAGCGCTAGGGTGCCTCGGCGCCAGCTTCAGTTACGCCGAATTGCAGGCACGCGTCGCGGCCATCGTGTTGCAACTGCGCGCAGACGGGTTGACTGCAGGTGATCGCGTCGGGCTGCATCTCTCCCGTGGGCCGGATCTGATCGCGGCGCTGCTCGCTTGCCTGCAGGAAGGGCTTTGTTTCGTACCACTCGAGCCGGAGTTTCCGCTTGACCGGCTGCAGGGCATCGCCGACGACGCATGCCTGCACCGCATCATTCAGGATGAGCAGCCGTCGCGGTCGCTGGCACCTTCGCTGCGCCTGAGACCCGGGCTGGCAGCGATGCCCGAGCCGCTGGTGCTCGATGACCAGCTGCCTGCGTACATGATGTTCACTTCCGGCTCTACAGGAAAACCCAAGGGCGTCGTGATTGGCCGGGCTGCCTTAAGCAACTTCCTCGACGCCGCGGCCCGGCGTGTCGGGATCGGGCCGGACACACGTTGGCTGTTCACCACCACGCCGGCCTTCGATATCTCTCTGCTGGAGATGCTCGGGCCACTGTGGGTAGGCGGCTATGTCGAAGTGGTCTGCGCACCAGCCCACAAGGACCCGGTGGCGCTGCTGCAGTTGCTCGACAGCCGGCCGGACCTGAACACCCTGCAGGCCACGCCTGCATTCTGGCGAATGCTGCTCAAAGCGGGATGGCAAGGGCGTGAAGGTCTGACCGCGCTCTGTGGTGGTGAAGCTCTGGACGCTACGCTGGCGGCACGGCTCAGCGAGTCGGTGGGGCAGCTGTGGAACTGCTATGGCCCCACCGAGGCGACCGTTTGGTCGATGATGGCGCCGGTCGAACAGCCATTGGCGGACCATGGTGTGCGGCTCAAGCAGTCGCTCGACGGCTACCGACACTGGGTTCTCGACGAGAACGGCAATGACATCGGGCCGGGCGGCGAGGGTGAACTGTGCATCGAAGGGGTATCGCTGGCACAGGGTTACTGGCAGCGCAGCGACCTGAATGAGCAGGCCTTCATCAGCTGGCAAGGGCGGCGTCTGTACCGTACCGGGGATCGGGTTCGCCGCATTGGCGACGAGGAATTGCAATACCTTGGACGTCGCGACGATCAAATCAAGTTGCGCGGTTTTCGAATCGAACTGGGCGAAATCGAAGCCAACCTGCGGCGCATCGAGGGGGTTCAGGATGCTGCGGTACGGTTGCTGGGTAAAGGCGACGAGGCCTGCCTGGTCGGCTATGTGGAGACACGAGGCGAAGGTGCGCCCGGTCGGGTTCAGATTCGACGAGCACTGCATCTGAGCCTGCCGCACTATATGGTTCCGAGTCGCATCGTGCTGCTGGACTCGCTGCCGAAAACTCCGAGTGGAAAGATCGACCGCAAGCGGCTGCCCGAGCCGGTCTGATCGAGTGCGCTAGCCCGTGGCCAGGGCGGCCACGGGGCAATCTGCGTTAGTTTTTCGCGACCGGATCAGCGTCTGTTTTGCCGACGATGGATTCCACATCTTCGATTACCTGCAGAGCAGCCATCGGCCCACCCAGCGAGGTCCATAGCGATCCATCGACGGCGGCGAAACGCTTGGCCTGAATAGACGAGAGCTGGCGGAACGCCGGTGTTTCTTCAGCCTGGCTAAGCGCCTCGACGGCTTCGCCGCTGGTGGCCAGAGTCCCGATCACCAGCCAGTCCGCATCCAGCAGTTCAAGGGATTCAAGGCTCAGTGCCATGGAATGAGTGTGGCCTGGGTCCTGCTGGTGAGCCGGGCGGACCAGGCCGACGTCTTCCACCACAGTGCTGGAGAACGCGTCCTTGAACATGTAGGACGGGCCCTTCGGGTTCCAGCGAACGATACTGAACGTCTCGCCTTGATGGTCCTTCAAACGCTCACGCGCCTCGGCTGCACGTGCTTCGTAGCGGTCCAGAAAAGCCTTGGCTTCAGCATCCTTGTTCAGCACATGAGCGGTTCGCTGCATGCTGGACTGCCAAGGTTCGGCCCATTTAAAGGTCGTGACCGTCGGCGCGATCTCGTTGAGTATCGCCAGCTGCTCCGGCTTGACCGGACCGGTGAGGATCAGATCCGGTTCCAGCTCAAGCAGCGTTTCCAGGTTGGGGTTGTCCAGATCGCCGACGACCTTGATGCCTGACGGCACCTTGCCTTCCAGGTAACGCGGCGGTGCCGCCTGGCCGCGACCGTTGACGGTGCCGATCGGCGTCACCCCCAGTGTCAGCGCCGTATCCAGATCGATTTCGTTGAGCGTGACAACACGCTCAGGCTCGGCCGGAACGGTGACGGTGTTGCCGAACGCATCTTCCACCTGACGGGTGGCGGCGTGCGCACTGAGGGTCATCAACCCCGCTATAAGTGCGATGGTGAGGTGCCAGGGGGTTCGTTTGATCATTGGGTCGTGTCCTTTTGAGCGGGTTCGGGCACCGCTGGGGTGCGGGTGGCTAATGGCGCAGAGGCGGGAAGCGCAGACTCGGCGAGCGAACGGCGACGCGGGACGATCACCGGAGCGCCGTCACCGGGTGCCGGCAGGATGTCCACCTCGGTCTGGTAAAGGCGGTCCACCAGCGCTTTGGTCATCACGTCGCGTGCACGCCCCATGGCCTGAATCTGCCCATCGGCGAGGGCAATCAGTTCATCGCAATAGCGCGCGGCGATGCCCAGGTCATGGATGACGATCAGCACCGTGCGGCCTTCGGCTGCGATCCGGTGAACCGCCTCCATGACTTCGGCCTGATGTCCGATATCCAGTGCGCTGGTGGGTTCGTCGAGCAGGATCAGATCGGTGTTCTGCGCCAGGATCATGCCGAGCCACGCGCGCTGCGCCTGCCCGCCAGAGAGCGAAGAGGCCTGGCGATGCCAGATAGCGTCGAGCTGCATGGCCGCGCGAGCGCGGGCGACCTGACGCGCATCCTCGTCGCTCCACTGGTTGAACCAGCCCTGATGCGGATGCCGACCGTATTGCACCAGCTGTTCGACGCGAATCCCCTCGGCTATTACGGGGCGCTGGGGAAGAAACGCCAACTGACGGGCCAGACTTTTCATCGAGTAACGAGACAGCGACTGCCCATGGACGTGGATTTCGCCACGTTGCAGGGGCAACTGACGCGCCAACAGCTTGAGCAAGGTCGATTTGCCGCTGCCGTTGGGCCCGACGATGCCAATCAGCCGGCCTTTGGGCAGCGAGAAGGTAAGGTCGTCCAGAACCACCTTGTCCTGATAGGCGAAATGAAGGTTTTCGACGCTCAGTACCGTCATCAGTCAGCCCCTCGTCTGTCCTTGAGCAGCAACGCAAGCAGCAGAATGCCGCCGAGTAGCCTTGTCATGATGCCGGTGGGAATCTCTTCCGGCTGCGCCAGCACCCGCACCAGCGTGTCGCTGCCCAGTAGCAGCACTGCTCCGCAAAGGGCCGATAGCCAAAGCGGGGCCAGGTTATCGCGCGCCAGCCAGGACGCCAGGATCGGTGCGGCCATGGCGATGAATACGACCGGCCCGCCAATCGCTGTGCCCAGCGAGGCCACCAGAATGGCCAGGCCCAGCACGCCGAGTTGCACCAGCGGCACGCGGATGCCCAGGTTCTGCGCAGTGGCATCGCCAAAGCGCAACAAGGCCAGGGGGCGGTTGACCAAGGCCATCAGCGGACATAGCGCCAGCAGGACCAGGGCGATCGGGTTGACGGTCTGGTAGCTGACCCCGGCGAAGTGACCCATCGTCCAGAGATAGAGACTGCCCAGGTGCACCAACGGCTGCGTCGACATGGCGAAGTCGCCGATCGCGCCGAGCAGCTCCGACAGCGCAATCCCGATTACGATGAACAGATAGCCTTGCTCTCCGGGGCGGCGGCAGAGGCTGAACAGCGCCACAGCAGCCAATACCGCGCCCAGGGGAGAGGCCCACCAGGGCCAGCTGCCAAGCGTCAGGTATAGGGAAAAACCGACAACCGCCAGCGAGGCGCCTTCATTCACACCGATCATGTCTGGCGTCGCCAGGCGGTTGCGCACCAGGGTCTGGATCAGGCAGCCGGCCATGCCCATGGCAAAGCCGGCAACGATGGCCGCAGCGACCCGCGGCATTCGGATTTTGAAGACCATGATCTCGTGCAGCTTGCTGCCATTGCCGAGCAGAGTGGCGAGCACGTCTCGCATGCCCATCTGGCCGGAGCCCAGGCTGATCGCCAGGGTGGCCAATACGGCAAGCAGCAGCGTGAGCAGGCCGCACATCAGCCAGTTGCGTCGATGCAGCAGCAGACTCAGGCTGCCCATGCGCAGCGTCCACACGCCGCTGGGAGTGGTGGATGCCATGCTTACCTCACCGCCAGCAGAGATCGGAAGCCACCGCGCAAGACGATCACAATCAGCGCCGGCGCGCCGAGTGCGGCCAGCAAGGTTCCGACCGGCAGCTCGAAGGGTTGCAACAGCCAGCGCGCCAGCACATCAGCCGCCAAGAGGAACACCATGCCGAACAGCGTCGAGAACAGCAGCTGTCGGAGCAGTGCCACCGGTTCGATCAATCGAGCGCAGTAGGCTGCTAGAAAGCCCACGAAACCGACGGGCCCGGCAAGAGATATCGCGCAGGCCGTCAGCAATGTCGAGGCGACCAGGACCCCCAGTCGCACCCAGGTGGTGTGGATGCCCAGCGCCCGCGCCTGGCTGTCACCCATTTGCATCAGCGTCAGTTGTCGGCAGAGCAGGCCGGCGAGTGCCAGGCCCAGCAGCGCAACAGGCGTGACGGTGCCCACCGCGTCGAGCCGGGTGGCGGAAAGGGAGCCCAGGTTCCAGAACCGAAATTGCTCCAAGGCCACACGTGTCGACAGCAACATGAAATTCGACAGACCGCCGAATATTGCAGCCAGCGCGACGCCGGCGAGAATGAGTTTCAGTGGGCTGGCCTGGCCCAGCATCAAGCCGATGCCGAGCACCACAAGGTTGCCCAGCAGGGCGCCGGCACCGGACCAGAGCAGATAGCCCCGTGTGGATTCGACGCCGTAGAAAATGAGACCGATGACCAGCCCCAGCACTGCGCCGGCATTAACGCCGAGCAAGCCGGGTTCGGCCAGCGGATTACGTGTTGCGCTTTGCAGCAGCGAGGCGGCGATGGCAAGACTTCCGCCAACAACGAGCGCTGCCAGCGTACGCGGCAAACGCAGTGTCTCTACCACCATGGCCAGTTTTTCATCCGCCACGGCGAGTTGGTTTCCGAGAAGATAGTGCAGCACTTCGACCGCGCCGTAGACGCCTGCGCCGGTGCTCATCGAGAGCGCCAGCAAGCCCAGCAGAAGCGCGCCGCCAGCGATGAGGACCGCTTGCTGGTAGCCGGGGAAGGTCGAATCAATTCGTGTCATTGGTTTCGAGCAAGCTCCTGAAACCCGGCAGCTAGGCTGCCGGGTAATGGCGGGTATCAGATGTCGTAGCTGAAGCCAACGAACACTGTACGGCCCATGAGGATGTTATCGACTGACTGGGCGACATCGTCGCGCTTCTCGTTGGTCAGGTTGTTCATACCCGCTTTCAGCGACAACTCGCGGGTGGCTTGATACTTCGCACCGAGATTCAGTTGATGGAACGCACCGCTCTCAACATTTGGCTGCGCTGCCGAGACGTAGAGGAGTTGGCTGCCGGTGTACTGGTAGTCCAGATTCAGCCCCAGATCGGGCATGGCCTGCCAGTCGAAACCGATATTGGCGACGTGCTGCGGGGTGTTGCGCAGTTGTTCATCGGTATCGCGGTCTTCGGCATCCGAATAGGTGTAGTTCGCGCGCACTCCCATGGTGTCGCTCAGGTTGTAACGACCTTGCAATTCGTAGCCTTGCACGCGCGCCTTGCTGACGTTGCTATAGGTCATCACGGCAGGTCGATATCCGACTCGCCATGTATCGGTGATGATCATGTCGTCGATATCGTTGTTGAACAACATGACGCCTGCTTCGAGACGCTCGTTCTGGTAGAGCGTACCGATCTCGTAGCTGGTCGCGGTTTCGGGCTTGAGGTTCGGGTTGCCGACCAGCGTACACATGCCGCGGCAGGCCAATACGCCATAGGTGTCGTCAGACTGATAGATGCTTGGTGCCTTGAACGAGCGCCCAACGCCACCTTTGATCACCCAGTTGTCGGTGAGGTTGTACACGCCGTAGGCCCGCGGACTGAATTCGCTGCCGAAGCTGTCGTGGTCATCCAGGCGTCCACCCAGGGTCACGTCCAGATCACCGATAGAAAACTCGTCTTGCAGGTAGACGGCCTTCTGGTCCACCTCGGTTTCGCTGCCGAGGTTCTGGTTGTGTGTCAGCTCGGTACGACGCAACTCACTGCCAAGGGTAAGGAGGTGGCTGCCGAGAAACGCGGTCACCTGGCCGTCGACGGTGTGGTTTTTTTGCTCGATGTCGCCCTTCATACCGCGCAGCGTCGTCATGATCTGCGAATCGTCCATCAACTCGACGTTTTCGTAGTAATAACGCACCCGCGTGTTGAAGTCGTCCCAGTTGCCGGTATGGCCGAGTCCAAAGCTCCAGCGCTCCATCTCCTGCACGTTCAGGACCACCGCACCGAAGTTGTTCCACTCGGCCTCGCGATCATCCTTGCGGTGGGTGATGTCAAGGTCGATGGTCTGACGTTCGTCCAGGAACCAGCTGAGGGAACCGTAGGCGCTGCTGGCCTGACGCTGCTCGGCGGCATCGGTATTCGGATTGACCGTTTGCTCGCTGAGCCAGGCGGCCTGGTCAGTGGTTTCCAGAATCAGATTGCCGAGCAGCTTGTTCTCGATCAGCGAACCACTGACGTAGCCGCTGGCCTTATGGCCGTCACCCGAATCACCCTCGGTGGGGTGCTCGTAGGTGTAGGCGATACCGGCTTTCGTCTCTTCGGTGGGCTGGCGCAGGATCACGTTGACCACACCGCCCAGTGCATCTGCACCGTACAGCGACGACATCGGGCCGCGTATCACTTCGATGCGCTCGATGGCCGCCATCGGGATCGAGGACAGATCGAAGTCGTTGGCATAGTTGGAGGACAGCGCATCGCGCGAGTTGATCCGGCGGCCGTTGACCAGCAACAGCGTGTAATCCGAGTCCATTCCGCGCAGCTTGATTTCCTGCCGGCCGTACGTGGACGACGGGTTGAGGTGCACACCGGGCAGGTACTTCACTGCATCGGCCAGGTTGTAAACCGGTCTCTGCTCAAGCTCCTCACGGGTCACCACCGACACGCTGGCCGGCGCGCTGAGCTCGCTGTGTGCCGTCTGGGTGGCGGTGATGACTTGTTGCTCCAGAGCAACAGGCTCGGCCGCGAGTGCGGCAAGCGGCATAAGGCTGGCCAGGATGGTCAGGGATAGGTGACGGGGACGGCTGATACCCCGGTTTAGTGCGATTGACATAGCATGCTCCGTTGCTGCTCGAGGGTCGAAAGGACTGATCACGTATCCGCGACGGGTTAGCCCGCCTGTTGTTTGGTTGAGGTGAGGCACATGTCGCGCTGTCTGATGCCATGAAGCAGATAAAGCACGCCGAGACCCGCCACGACGCCCGCTACGGCATAGAAGGCGGCTAGGTGTTCGAAGCCGATCACTTGGTGTTGAGGGCCTTCGCTCAGATAGCGCGCTGAAAACAAACTGCCGAGTCCGGCTGCGACATTCGAAACCGTTCCTTGAAACGCCATGAATGCTGCGCGTTGGTGAGCATGGGGAACGCCGGCGGCAATGGTCATGGTGCTGTTGGTACGCACGGCACTCAGCGCCATGAACAGCGTGAAGATGACGTAGAGGGAGATGCCCACCGGTGCGGCGAACCCAAGCAAGGTCACCAGCGAGAGGCAGCCGCTGCTGACAAGCACCACTGTTACCGCGCTGCCGCGATCGATCCAGGCGCCGCCGATCCGCATGGCCGCAAGGCTGGCAACGCCGCCAAGCAGATACAGCAGACCCAGATGCGGGCGCGGAAAGTCCAGGTTGAATTCAAAGTAAGTGGCGAAGTGGGGCACCAGTAGAAAGTGCCCAAACATCTGCAATGACGTGATGCCAAGTGCGACCAGGCAGAGGCGCGAACCCAACAGCGATCGGACCGAGGCTTTTGGCCGTTCCACGACTGCAGGCTTGGGCAGCAACAACTGGCACAGCAGCGCCAGCAGCAGCCCCGTCCCGCCCAACAGGAAAAAAGGTGTCGTCCAGTTCCAGCGAATCGAACATTCCAAGGCCAGCGGAATGATCAGAATCGCGGCGAGTGAAAAGCCCATCCCGACATAGGCAAGCTGACGCCCACGCTCCGCCGGCGGTATCAGGTCGAGCATGGTGGCCATCAGAATCGCGCCCATCGGACCCGCCACCAGGCCGGACAGCACGAAGATTGCAATCAGCTGGTTGGGGCCGGTCGCCCAGGCACAGCTCAGCAGCAGGGCAAATCGGAGGACGAGGAGGGTGATCAGCGCGCGCTTGCGGTCGAAACGATCCAGCCAGGGTGCACTGACGAACCCACTTAGCGCAGCAGCCAAGGTTGCGCCGCCGCTGATGTAGCCAACGTGGCTGGCCTCCATGCCGAGCTCGCGCACGAGGTCCGGCCCAAGCGGCATGACCATCATCAGGCTGCCAATGGACAGCATGTTGATCAACATCGCTAGGTGAACAGAGATCCTCGTCTGGTCGGCAACTTTCATTGGTGCGGCACGCTCGATTTGTCAGGCGGCTGCATCCTAAGTCAAGCTGAAAGCTATATCAAACACAAATCGTTCGCATTACCATAATCAGGTGGTCGCAGCTGATGTTCTGAAGTCGGCAGGACAGTGCACGTTGAAATCAGACGATCCAACAGCGTGCGAAAACCGGCGGGGTCGTTACAGTCGATAAACTGTGTTGGTCAGCCGATGGTCATCAGGCTCGCATTGCCGCCCGCCGCAGCGGTATTGATGCTCAACGCGCGCTCGATCAACAGCCGCTCCAAAGGAATGTCGGTATCGCCGCTGGCCATTCCCTGCACACCGACAATCGGACCGCTGCGTTGCGATAGCCGCTGGCTGACGTCGAGCAGCTGGTCGGGTTCGCCGTGGTAGAGCACGACATCGAAACGCGTAGCGTCGCTGGTCCAGTCCGAGGTCAAGGTGATCCTGGCTTGGACCGCCTGAGGGAGCGAGGCGTGAAGCGCTTGTGCCGGCGAGACATCCGGTAGCACGGCCTCGCTGCCAACGGCCAATACCGCCGCCAGTTGGATCATCAGGTCACCTTCATCGTCTGCCAGACACAGCACATGCTCGCGTGGCAGCAGGCTGTAGCTGTTGCGCTCACCGGTTGGGCCGTTGAGCAAGCGAGTGGTGCCGCTCTGGGATTGGTTGGCGTAGCGCTCACAGAGGGCGGCAATTGCTTCCCGGCCGGTTTGCCGAGCCCAGTCCTGGAACTGTCGGGCGGCGTCGGCCTGGGCGGGGGCGCGACGCACCTCGGGTAGCGTCTGCGTACCGCCGAAGTTAAGTGCGCGCAACAGCGCGTCGTGTGGCCGCTCCGATAGTAGGCGATACAGATACAGCGGGCCGCCAGCCTTGGGTCCGGTACCGGACAGGCCTTCACCGCCGAACGGCTGCACCCCTACTACTGCGCCAACAATGTTGCGATTGACGTAGAGGTTGCCGACCTTGGCACGGTCGATCACCTTGGCGATGGTTTCATCAATGCGGGTATGCACCCCCAAGGTTAATCCGTAGCCCGCCGCGTTGATCTGGTCCAGAAGTTGGTCCATATCTGTGCGGCGATAGCGCAACACGTGCAGCACCGGGCCGAAGACTTCCTGCTGCAGCTCGTCAAGACGTTCGAGTTCGATCAGCGTGGGCGTCACGAAGGTGCCATGGGCGCATTCCTTCTCGTCGACGCGGGCCAACTGATGCACGCGTCGGCCTTTGTCGCGCATGGCCTGCAAGTGGCGTTCGATGGTGTCGCGCGCTTCACTATCGATGACCGGGCCTACATCCACTGACAGGCGCTGCGGATTACCCATGCGTGCTTCGGCCATGGCGCCCTTGAGCATGCCGATGACTCGTTCCGCGACATCTTCCTGTATGCAAAACACCCGCAGGGCGGAGCAGCGTTGACCGGCACTGTCGAAGGCCGACGCCATCACATCCATGACGACTTGTTCAGCCAACGCCGAGGAGTCAACGATCATTGCGTTCTGACCGCCGGTTTCGGCGATCAACGGAATGCTACGTCCACGTTCGTCCAGGCGTCCGGCGATGCTGCGTTGCAAGATCGAGGCAACAGCTGTGGAACCGGTGAACATCACGCCGCGGATACGTTCGTCAGCGACGAGCTGGGCACCGACGGTTTCGCCGCGCCCTGGCAGCAGTTGCAAGGCGCCCTTGGGAATGCCAGCTTCATGCAAGATCTGCACGCCCAGCATGGCAATCAAGGGTGTTTGCTCCGCCGGCTTGGCCAGTACGGTATTGCCGGCGCCCAGCGCGGCGCAGATCTGTCCAGTGAAGATCGCAAGCGGGAAATTCCACGGGCTGATGCAGACCACCGGGCCAAGTGGTACATGGGTGTCGTTGTGGAAGTTGTCGCGCACTTCGGCGCCGTAGAAACGCAGAAAATCGACGGCTTCGCGCACTTCGGCAATGGCGTTGGCGTACGACTTACCCGCTTCGCGGATAAGTACGCCCAGCAGCTGTTGCATGCGCTGTTCCATCAGATCCGCGGCCTTTGCTAATGCAGCTGCGCGCCCTGCGGGCGGGGTGCTCCTCCAGGCGCTGGCGCTGTCGAGGGCGCAGCGCAGGGCATTGTCGACATCCGCTTCGCTGGATTCCTGCACGTGACCGACCGTATCCCGATGATCAGCTGGGTTGAGCAAGGGCGCGGCGGGATTCGTCGAAACGGCGTCACAGCCGAGTAGTGGAGCAGCAGTCAGGCGTTGGCGTGCCCCGGCAAGCAAGGCGGACGAAAGCGAGGCCAGCCGTTGCTCGTTGGACAGATCAAGCCCGCAGGCGTTGAGCCGACCGGGCCCATACAGGTGCTGGGGCAGCGGAATCCGGGGGTGCGGCAGGCCGAGTGTGCCTTCCGAGGCGAACATCTGTTCAACCGTCGTCACCGGGTCTGCGACAAGCTCTTCGAGCGAGATGCTCTTGTCTGCGATGCGGTTGACGAAGGAGGTATTGGCGCCGTTTTCCAGCAGCCGGCGGACCAGATAGGCCAACAGGGTTTCGTGGCTGCCAACGGGAGCATAGATGCGGCAGGGCCGGTTGAGACGTCCGTCCTCCTTGCCCACGACCTGCTCGTAAAGCGGCTCGCCCATGCCGTGCAGGCACTGGAATTCATATTGACCGGGGTAGTAGTTATGCCCGGCCAGGTGATAAACCGCGGCCAGGGTATGCGCATTGTGTGTGGCGAATTGCGGATAGATGGCTTCGGGCGCGGCAAGCAGCTTGCGCGCGCAAGCAATGAACGACACGTCGGTATAGGCCTTGCGCGTATAGACCGGATAGCCCTCAAGGCCATTGAGCTGCGCCAGCTTGATCTCGCTGTCCCAGTAAGCGCCCTTGACCAGGCGGATCATCAACCGATGGTGGCTGCGCTTGGCCAGATCGATCAGGAAATCCACGGTATAGGGGCAGCGCTTCTGGTAAGCCTGGATGACGAAACCGATGCCGTTCCAGTCGGCCAATGACGGCTCGAAGCAAAGCCGTTCGAGTAGTTCCAGGGACAACTCGAGGCGATCCGCTTCCTCGGCATCGATGTTGATGCCAATGTCATAGCGCCGCGCCAGTTCAGTCAGTGACACCAGCACAGGGTAGAGTTCATCCATCACCCGGTCGTACTGCGCACGGCTGTAGCGCGGGTGTAGAGCCGACAGTTTGATCGAGATGCCTGGGCCCTCGTAAATGCCACGACCGCGCGAAGCCATGCCGATGGAATGGATCGCCTGTTCGTACGAGGCCAGATAGCGCCGCGCATCTGCGGCGGTGAGCGCAGCTTCGCCAAGCATGTCGTAGGAATACCTGAAGCCTTTGGCTTCCATGGTTTGGGCATTGGTCAGCGCTTCGTTGATGGTTTCGCCGGTGACGAACTGCTCGCCCATCAACCGCATCGCCATGTCCACGCCCTTGCGGATGAGCGGCTCGCCACCTTTGCCGATCAGGCGGTTCAGTGATGATGAAAGGCTGGTTTCGTTATGCGTGGCCACCAGCCGGCCGGTGAGCATCAAGCCCCAGGTGGCGGCGTTCACGAACACCGACTGGCTGTTGCCCAGGTGCGGTTGCCAGTTGCCGGTACTGATCTTGTCGCGAATCAACGCATCCCGAGTGCCCCTGTCCGGCACTCTCAGCAAGGCCTCAGCCAGGCACATCAAGGCGACGCCTTCCTGGGATGACAATGAGAATTCCTGTAGCAACCCCTGCACCAGGCCTTGCCGCCCACCGGCGCTTTTCTGGTTGCGCAGCTTCTCGGCGATGCGTAGCGCAAGTCGGTGGGTCGCTTCGGCCTTTTCCGGCGACAGCCGCGCCTGCTCCAATAGCATCGGCAACGCCTCCGGCTCAGGGCGGCGATAGGCAGCGGTGATGGCTGCGCGGAGCACCGACTGCGGCAGAATGCTCTGTGCAAACTCGATAAACGGCTGGCTGTCAGGTGCGAAATTGACCGTTCTGTCCTCGCCGATGTGGGACACCGCCTCAGTCTCGGGGTGACTCGTGTCGCGTTCGACCTCCTCGAGGTAGCGGAGCAGTGCCTCTTCGATCACCCACTGTGGCGGGCGCTCGATCCGTCTGGCTGCGTCCTCGAGCCGATCGCGAGTTGCCTCGTCGAGCGTGATGCCGAGTGTGCTGGTGACCATGTGGCTGTCCTCCGTGGTGCGGTAGGCGGGATACCTCGGCGGCTGCGCAGCAAGCTGCGATCTGTCATCTCCACTAATAGACAAGCCCGTGTGGCTTATCCATCTGTATCTCCTCAGCGTAGACCCTCGCTGTGCATTGATCCGGCGCATCCGGCAGATGACGCCTCGCCAACGATTGCTGGCGCTGAACTCTCACGAAACAATGCGTCTGGCGACGCATTTCAATTGGGTCTACGAGATCTGAAAGCGCTCGATCGTGCCTCCACAGATGCCGGATCGGGCTCCGGGGCGCTGCTCGAAGCCAGCACACGCGTCGCTGGGTTCAGTGTTTTTCCGGCTCCGGCACGTCGGACTCGCTGACCCCTTCTTTGCGGATCTTTTCCTCCGCCTCATCTTCATCTTCTGCGTCGCCCTGCAGACTCTGTTGTTCGGGCGCCGGGTCATATTGCAATTCGACCAGTACAGGAAAATGGTCGGAACCGAACTCGGGCAGGCGTTGGATGCGTACCAGCTGGAAGTGATGGCTATGAAACAAGTGATCCAGCGGCCAGCGGAGAAACCAGTGCTGAGCGTGGAAGCTGTTGACCATACCGCGACCGACGCGTGGGTCCAGCAGGCCGCTGATCTTGCGAAACAGTCGTGTGTTGGGTGACCAGGCTACATCGTTGAGGTCGCCGGTGACGATGACCGGAATGTCTTCCAGATCGTCCCGAACGCTCTCGGCTACCACCAGCAGTTCGACGTCGCGCTCGGTTGATTCGTCGTTTTCCGTGGGGCTAGGCGGGGCGGGGTGCAGGAAGTGCATGCGGATCGCCAACTGATCATTCAGACGGACCTTGGCGTGCATCGACGGCACATCGTCTTCGACCAGGAAACGGGTTTCCGCATTTTCCAACGGCAAACGGGACCAGACATGCATGCCGTAAAGGTTGTCCAGCGGGCACCGGCAGGAGTAGGGGTATTCGTTGCTCAGTTCCTCGAGCTGATCCTCCCACCATTGATCGGTTTCCAGCGTCACCAAGATATCGGGCCGGTGCTCGCGGACCAGCGCTTTGAGCTTGTCGGTCTGGCGGTTCGGCGTCAGGACGTTGGCCGCCATAACGCGTATGCGGGGTTTTTCGCTGTCAGGAACGGCTGTTTTCACCTCGGGACGCCACAAGCGGGTGTACGGGATGATCCACCAGGCCTGGTAGGCAAGGCAGAGGATCGACAGAGCACTGATCAGAACTTGAAGCGGTTTGGCGTAAGACAGCAATAGCGCCTGGGCCAATAGCAATGCAAAGGCGAGTACGCACAGTTGCAAGCGTGGGAAATCGAGCCCGCGTACCCACCAGACGGGGTTCTTCCAGAGTGGTAGAAACGTCAGCACGACCAGCAGACCAGTCGCTGCCAACAGGATTTCTTCCGTCATGACCGATCCTCGGTGCTATTCGGCGCGACGTCATATCGGCCGTTCGGGTAGCTGTAAGCAGGCATAACGAATTCGTCCCGTCTACGCGTTGATTGGTTCCGCTTGTTTTGTGATGAACAGATGGGGAGAGGGTGTAGGCCTCCTGCGGGCCCGCTGAGTAAGGAGAGCCAACAAAAAAGGCCTGACACGCAAAACGTGTCAGGCCTTCGCTAGAGTAGCGGCCGCTTGAGGTTACAGCGGTTCGCCAATGGCTGCGCAGCTGTTCGGAGTCGCGGCATGCTTTCTCAGCACCGCTAGCTGCGGCTGCTCCGCGCCGCCCGCTACGTCGAGTGCAAGGATGTAGTTGCCCCACCATGGACCACCGGCCCAGTAGGTCAGCGGAACGCAGTTCTCGCGCAGATAGCCGAGCAGGTTATCCATCGCGAGGATCGCATCGGGCGCATAGTTTGGCACGCCCATCTCGCCGATGAACCCGCGCAGGTTGTTGGTCCTCAGCCAGTCCACGAAGGGTTTGGCGCGATTGATGCCGAGCTCCGGTGCGAAGGTTTCGGTCTTGTCCACATACATCCCCGACGTATCCCGGTCGAGGTACATGTGGGCTTCGAAGATCAGGTTATTGTTCGGGTCGCGCATCCAGGGATCGGCGATGAGCTGGGTGTTTGATTGCGGCCAGTGCCAGGCGCTGGAGAACCGGTCTCCGGCAACGTAGATCCAGTTAGTGCGGTCGACCTTGCGGATTTCCTTGGCGGCCGCCAGCGCAGCTTGCGGCCAGAGCCCTTTGGTGTTCGGCTCGTTCATCAGACCGTAGCCGCTGAGTGCCGGATGTTTGCCGACTTTCAGCGCGATACGCTTCCAGGTATTGGCGAACGACTGGATCGATACCGTTTCGGAGCCTATCGGCTGGCGGTAGTAACGATAGTAGTTATGCATGTCCAACACGACCTTCACGCCATGCTTGTGGGCAAAGTCGAGCGATTGGGTGAGCAGTGCCAGTTGCGCAGTGTCGAGCTCGGTGTCCAGCTTCGGCTGTATGCGCTCCCAGAGAAAAGGCAGACGCACCAGCTTCAAACCCTGCTCGGCGTATTTCTTGTAGTAGGACTCGGCTGGATAGATGTAATTGGTCCCGTGTTTACCCGGCAAGACCGAAGGACCGAAGGCGGCGCCAGACAGCGCAACACCGACAAGGCGTACCGGCTCGATTGCCGGCAGCGTGACCTCCGCAATCGGCGCCGAAGGCGCGGCGGGCAGGATGAGCGGAGCCGCTACCAGGCTGAGTTTGTTCGGATAACCAATGCGATTGCCATCGAGCACGGGACCATCCATGAACACCGTAAGGGCGCCGCTGGCGGGCTTTACCGAGGTAATGGTGCGCACCTGACCGTCGGCCGTGCGTACCGATGCGCCAACTACGAAGGCCGCCTTGTTCTGTGCGGTCGCAGCGACCGAAACGCCCGCCGACGCACGCCAGGAGCCGTTCAGCCAGTAGCTGTTGGTGAACTTGTTGATCAGCGCCGCATGGCTCGGCGAGACAACCGGCGCGGGGCTCGGCGAGGCTGGCACGGGTAGCGTGCTCGCCACGGTGCTCACGCGGAGCCTGTTGGGATAACCGACTAGATTGCCGTCGAGCACCGGACCATTCATGAATACCGTCAGGGCGCCGCTGGCCGGTTTGAGCGCGGTGACCGTACGAATCTGCCCATCTGCCGTACGTACCGAGGTGCCGACTCGAAACGCTGTCATGTTCTGTTGAGTCGCGGCGACCGAAACGCCTGCCGAGGCGCGCCAGGAGCCGTTCTGCCAGTAGCTGTTGGTGAACTTATTGACCAATGCCGAGTAAGACAGGCTCGACACGCTCGTGTCCACGCCACTAGCAGCGTAAGCGCCACCTACAGGGAAAAAGCCCAACAGCGTGGCCAGGGCCATTACAGGCATGAGGCCTTTACTGGGCCTCGGGGAAAAATGGTTAAACATCGGCTCACCGTGATCATGAACACCGAACTAGGTTTCGGTGTAGCGACAAGGGGAGGTTGATCAATAAGCGGCGCTGCAAAGGCAGGCGGTATCCCACAAACAGAACGAACCAATCAGTAAAACGACCAGGGCGGTGAAACCTCCCGTTTCGTTTGCGTACTTATAATTTATTTTGCAAATCGCTAAAACTTTTAGTGACCGTGTATTGGCGTCAATAAATAGACTATATCGGCGGTTAATAGCAGTTTGATATTAAGTCGCCACGCTGTCGTCCATGCGCGCCGGTCTGAAGCCCTTTGGTTGTAAGGGCTGCGCGGATGATGGCGTCATTTTTTTGAATTAACCGTTAACGCTGTCTCCCTTCTAGCTAAGGAAGTAATCCGATAAACGGTAAGTTATTTGTTGAACTATTCTGAAATTTCGGTTGCTGGTTGCGCGGGGTTTCAGGGCAACGGCAACTGCATGTAAGCGGCACTGGGTTCGAAGCGTTTCGCTGCAGGCGGCCGAGCTGGGAGGACGCTTTGGTTGTTGTAAAGCGCTCAAGCTTCGGGCAGGGTCAAAGTCAGGCCTCTATCTGCGGAGTCATTCCATGTCGGAGCTATACCCTCGCGTTGATCCCGATGGGCTGATCGAATACTCGGTCGTCTACACGGACCGATCGCTGAACCACATGTCCCGGTCGTTCCAGAGCGTGATGAACGACATCTCCAGCACGCTGAAATCTGTCTACAACGCCCACTCAGTCGCAGTGGTGCCGGGCAGCGGCACCTTTGGAATGGAAGCGGTGGCACGTCAGCTGGCCCACGACCGCAACTGCCTGGTGATTCGCAACGGCTGGTTCAGCTATCGATGGACGCAGATATTCGACATGGGCCGGATTCCAGCGCAGTCCACCGTGCTCAAAGCGCGACCACTGGATCAGACTGCGCAAGCTGCGTTCACACCGCCGCCTATAGATGAAGTGGTCGCCAGCATTTCCACCAACAAGCCGGACCTGGTATTTGCTCCCCATGTGGAAACCTCGTCCGGGATCATCCTGCCGGATGCTTACCTGCGCGCGATCGGCGACGCCGTGCATGCGGTGGGCGGGCTGTTCGTACTCGATTGCATTGCCTCCGGTGCGCTCTGGGTTGATATGCAGGCGAGCGGCGTGGATGTGCTGATCAGCGCGCCTCAAAAAGGCTGGAGCGCTTCACCCTGTTGCGCACTGGTGATGCTCAGCGAGGCTGCCCAGGCACGCGTCGAGGCGACTCAGAGCAGCAGCTTCGCCTGCGACCTGAAGAAATGGCTGCAGATCATGCAGGCCTACGAGCAGGGCGGTCACGCCTATCACGCCACCATGCCGAGCGACGCCTTGGCGCGCTTTCGCGATGTCATGCTGGAGACTCGAGACTACGGATTTGAAACCGTTCGTGCGCAGCAGCTGGAGCTTGGGCAGCGTGTCCGATCATTGCTGGCGCAGAAGGGCTTCAAGAGCGTGGCTGCCCCTGGGTTCGAAGCGCCTGGCGTGGTGGTCTGCTACACCGACGATGCTGGCATCAAGAACGGCAGCAAATTTGCCGCACAAGGTCTGCAGATTGCCGCCGGTGTCCCGCTGCAGTGTGATGAGCCTGCGGATTTCCAGACCTTCCGTATGGGGCTTTTTGGCCTCGAGAAGCTGAAAAACGTCGATCGAACTATCGATATCTTGCAGGGCGCCCTCGAGCAAATCGTCGCCGGCTAGGCTCCGGCGAGTGCAACGGTCAGGCGAAATCTAGACCGCTCGTCGAACAATCGGGGGCGTTGCGACTGATTCGCAAGTCGGTCGTTTCGGCGCGTCACGCGCGCGATGGCTTGCGATTACGGTCATTGGGAGGGTTAAGAGGTGCTAGAACCTGCGAGCTAGACACATTCCTGAAACAAAAATGTGTTTGCACGAACCGTTATGCTGGCTACGCTGAAATTGTACAAAGCTTATTACAACAAGAAAGAGGGGCTAACTATGACCAACAACCAGAATGCTCAGGTCGTTGCACTCGAGTTGTGGCGCTTTTGCGCTCACTGCGTTGCTGCCATCGTTGTTGTAGGAGCGGTACTGATTGGGTTCCTTGGATCATGGGAGCTGGGCCTCAAGGTCGGTGTCTTGCCGTTGCTGGCACTCGTTGCAGCAGACATCTTGGCCAGACGGCGGGAGCATGACATTCAACTAAGGAATTCCTGACCACCTGCCATCCTGCGCGAGCTGGTGGAGTTCGTGCAGGATATTCACTCATTCAAGATGAACATCCCGGGTACGTTTGCCACCCGTTATCGGTGCGTTAACTCGTAAAGGGTCGCCCAATCAGACACCTGGTCTGCCGGCATGGGTGGCGCTATACCGTATCCCTGGGCTAGATAGCAGCCCATCCCCAGTAGCATTTTCTCTTGCAGGTCCGTTTCTACGCCTTCCGCAATCACTTCGCGTTCGAACGTCCGCGACAGGTTGATGATTGCCTCGCATAAAGCGAGGTCGTCCTTGTCGTGAAGAATGTCACGCACGAACGACTTGTCGATCTTGATCGTTTGTGCCGGTAATCGCTTGAGATAGTTGAGTGATGAAAAGCCCGTGCCGAAGTCATCCAGCGAAAAGGTGACCCCCATCTGCTGGCAGTCGATCAGGCATTGGCTGACGTGCTCGAGATTATCGATGGCCGTGGACTCGAGAATCTCGAGACCAAGTAACCGCGGTTCGACATCCGAATGTTTGGCCAGCAGGCGCTGCAAGCGATCGACGAAATTGGGCAGCTGGAAATGCCGCGCCGCGATGTTCACGCTCGTCGGCCAATGATGTCCTTCGGCGGCCCAGATGCGTAGCTGGCGTAACGTCTGCTCCATCACCCAGTCACCGATATCTATGATGACATCGGTCCGCTCCACAGCCGGTAGGAACGCGTCAGGCGGCAATAGGCCCAGCTCCGGGTGCTGCCACCGCAGCAGTGCTTCGAAACCGATCACCGTGCCGTTGCGCAGGTTCACCTTGGGTTGGTAGTGCAGGCGGAGCTCATCATTTTTCAGCGCGTATTTCACTGACTCGATGTTCTTGAAGGCTGCCTGCGTATTTTGACTGATCGACACGTCAAAGAAGCGGAAGCGGTTACGACCGCTTTGCTTGGCCTCGTACATCGCTTGATCAGCATGGCGTAACAAAGTATCGGGGCCTTCGTTATCCTGTGGGTAGATGGTTACGCCGAGAGAGCCGGCAACCTTCATAACGTATCCGTCGATGTGGAAGGGCACGGCGATGACGTCCAGGACGCGCTGCAACGCGGCAGGAAGCAGCGTTTCATCGACTTGATCCAGCAGCAACACGAATTCGTCTCCGCCTAGACGCGCAAGAAGATCTTCCGTGCGCAATTCCCGCGTCAGCCGGTTTGCCACTTCGACGAGTAGCAAATCGCCCGTGGCGTGCCCGTAGCGGTCGTTCACTGCCTTGAAACCGTCGAGATCGAGAATGCATACCGCAAGCGACCGGCCATGACGCTGCGCTGCCGAGATGGCTTGATGCAGCCGGTCGTGCAGATAGACTCGGTTCGGGAGTGTAGTGAGCACGTCGTGGGACGCACGCCACTGCATGGCCTCGAGCAACTCCTGCTTTTCCGTCACATCGAACCGGATCGAAATGTACTTCTCGACGTGTTGCGCCAGGTCGTCCTTGATCGGGACGATGGTGCTGTTGACCCAGTAGAGCGAGCCGTCCTTGCGGCGGTTGCATATCTCGCCCTTCCAGATATGGCCACTTGAAATGGTGCGCCATAACGTCCGAAAAAATTCGGGAGGGTGCTGACCAGAATTGAGCAGGCGGTGGTTCGTGCCGATCAGTTCGTCCTTGGTGTAGCCAGATATTGCACAGAATTGATCGTTGATATGAGTAATGGTCCCGCGGAGATCCGTCTCTGAATAAATCGCCGCAGCGTCTACAGCGGTCCGATATTTATCTTCATTCATTGGCTAACCACGCTAACGACCACTGGCTTAGGGGTACCTGAATGATTACGGCCCCTTTGGATTAATACTGACTCGGCGCGGTAGGGAAAGTGCAGCAGGGGAGTAGGGTATTGGCTCTCTGCAGCGTAGCCGGCGTTACGGTCCTGAGAAGTCACACTGTTTCAGGAACGGGTTGTCTGCTTGGAACTCCGATAAATAAGCGCAGCAGCAGACCCAACGTCCTGCCTATTCAACCCGGTAGTACCTCTATGCCCCAAACCCGCCTGACCTCCACACGTGCCTGGCTCGATCGCCTTGATAAATCCCGTCACGCCATGCCGCTGCTGTTTGTAGCGTCCATGATGGAGACGCTGCTCATCCCGATTCCGATTGAGGTGATTCTCATCCCCTGGATGCTCTGTCACGCCGACCGTAAATGGCGGATCGCAACGGTAGCGCTGACTGGAAATCTCACTGCCGCCACGCTGGGTTACTACCTGGGTGTATTCGCGATGGATCAGTGGGGCGATACGCTGGTTGGACTGTTTGGCGGACAGGAAGCCTACGACGCGTTTGATCAGCAGTTCCGGGAGGATGGGTTCACCGCGATCCTGGCGATTGGCATCATCCCGATCCCCTTCCAGATCGCCATGCTCGTGGCGGGCGCCAGCGCCTATCCGATCTTTCTGTTTCTGGCGGCCGCCTGTATCGCCCGGGGTGCCCGCTACTACGGCCTTGCATTGTTGATCGCGGTGGCGGGCAAAGCGGCATTGGATATCTGGAATCGCCATGCCAAGCCGATAGGCATCGCCGGGCTCGTATTATTTGCGGTGTGGCTGTGGTTCAAGTTGGCGCCCTGAACCACTGCGCGAATCGAGATCACAGCCGCTGCATGACGCGGCAGGGAGACCGCTAGGCGGCGCGCCCCTCTAGGTACTCACGGTAATAGTCCAGCGTGGCGAGATTTTTGTCCTTGGCTTCGAACATCATGTCGAAACGGTCGAGGAATTCACGGGCGTAGAGATTGGTCCAGCGATTCCACATGCGCTTGCTGTGGCTGTAGAGGTCGCGCTTGCTCAGCGTTTCGAGCAGGGCTGTCATCTCCAGTTTCTCATCGGCGGAAAAGCCCATTTCCATCAGTCGCTCCGGCGGCTGCGAATAGTGCATGGTTGGCCTTACGCCGTGCCAGCTGTCGATAATGCGCGCCACGCGTGGGTCGTGTGGGTCGATGTACCAGTCTTCGTTGATCCAGCAGTGGTGGATATCCAGCACCACGGGCGCCAGGTCGGCGAGCTGCAGGCAATCATCGACGCCGTAGGTCTTCTCCTCGTTCTCGAAGGTGATGCAGTGGCGCGCTTCCTGCGATAACCGTGGCCATATCGAACGAATGCCTTCGACGCCCAGGCGACCTGCGATGTGCACGTTGCACTTGAAGTCCTGGAACTGCCGGCCGAAGCCCATCATCCGGATCATGTCGGCGTGATACTCAAATTCCGCCAGGCTGTTTTCCACCACCTGGGGCTTGTCCGAAGCCAACACACAATACTGGCCGGGGTGCAGCGACAGGCGAATGCCCAAGGCTCTGGCTCGCTCGCCGATCTGTGCGAAGCCCGTTTCGATCGCGTTACGCACGTCCGCCTGGCGATAAAAATCCGCCGCCTCCGGATGGCTGTAGAAGGGCAACAGATCGCTGCTCAGACGCAGCATGCGCAGCGGCTCCGGCAGTGTGCCGACGTAATCGATCAGCCGAACCTGCGCCGCCAGGTTGTGCTTGATAATGTCGTTCAGCTTTTCCCGCGCCACTTCCTGCGACACGCTGTTGAGCCAGCGCAGCGTCGTCGCGCGCGGATTGAAAGTGCGCTCGATTGCTTCCAGCTCCTTTAGCGATTCGCTGTGGCTGGGATGGCGGTACATGCAGGCGAAACCGATTCTGTACATAACGACCTATGTTTGGCAGCGCTTGGAACTACGCGCCGTAGATGATTGTTCTGTTTAGTACCTCGACGATGCGCCGCGTGCGATGCATCTGATGAACTGTCGACTACGGAAACGAGAACGGGGCCCGAAGGCCCCGTATGCGTGCCGCTATTCAAATCAACCGCAATGGTAGCTCGGCGCCAGTTTGTAGACCGAAGTGTCCAGCCCCTCGAATCGGGCCTTCAACTGCAGGGCCAGGTAAAGCGAATAATGCCGCGACTGGTGCAGGTTGCCGCCATGGAACCAAAGGTTCTGCTGCTGCGTGGGCTTCCACATGTTGCGCAGTTCGCCTTCGTATGGGCCCGGATCCTTGGTGGTGCCGGACCCCAGTCCCCAGCAACGGCCGACCTTGTCAGCGACATCCTGAGAGATCAGTTTGGCCGCCCAGCCGTTCATCGAACCGTAGCCCGTGGCATAGACGATAAGATCTGCGGGCAAGCGGCTGCCATCGCTGAGCAGCACGGCGTCCGCCTCGATCCGCTCGACGTTCAGCCCTGGTCCGCTCTTCAACTTGATGGTGCCGTTGGCGATCAGCTCAGAGGCGCCGACGTCGATGTAGTACCCCGAGCCGCGACGCACGTACTTGAGAAACAAGCCGGACTCATCGTCACCGAAGTCGAGCATGAAGCCGGCAGCGGCGAGGCGATCATAGAACACCTTGTCGCGCTCTTTGACCTGCTCGAAGGCCTGGCGATGGAATTCGGGCAGAACCTTGTAAGGGATGGATGCGAAGAGCATGTCGGCTTTATCGGTGGTCAGCCCGCTTTCCAGCGCATCCTCGGAGTAGAGCGGGCCGAAGACGATATCCATCAGCGAGTCGGAACGCACGATGTGAGTGCTGGAGCGCTGCACCATGGTTACCTCAGCGCCGTTTTCCACCAGATCGGCGCAGATGTCATGTGCCGAGTTGTTCGCGCCAATGACCACGGCGCGCTTGCCGCGCCAGGCATCGCCGCCCGGATGCTGGCTGGAGTGGTGCTGCTGACCTGCGAAACTTTGCGCACCGGCATATACCGGGACGTTGGGCACACCTGACATGCCGGTGGCCAGGATCAGCTGCGTGGGCTTGAGCGTTAGCGGCTTGCCGTCGCGCAGCACCTGAACGGTCCAGTGGCCTTCGTTTTCATCGAAGTTGGCGCTGACGCACTCGGTCTTGGCCCAGTAGTTGAGCTCCATGACCTTGGCATACATTTCCAGCCAGTCGCCGATCTGATCCTTCGGTGTAAACACCGGCCAATGTTCCGGAAACGGCAGATAAGGCATGTGGTCGTACCAGACCGGATCATGCAGGCACAGCGACTTGTAGCGACCGCGCCACTGGTCGCCGGGCCGCTCGGCTTTGTCGATGATCAGCGAGGGTACGCCCAGTCGCTTGAGTCGTGCGCCCAGCCCCAGCCCGCCCTGGCCGCCACCGATCACCAGGCTATAGGGCTGTTCGGTGATGCCGAGTGCGGCTTCTTCATCGCGGCGCTTTTCCAACCAGTTGCGCCGGTCGACACGGCCATGGCCGTGCTCGGCACCCATCGGCCTGCGGCGCCCGGTCGGCTCCTCGAAACCCTTGAGTTCACGCATGGTGGTAAGCAATGTCCAGCACAGGCCGTCCTTCAATCGCACGTAACCTTTGCCGCGCGCGACTTCAGTTTCCAGGCTGATCCAGCCTTCCAGTACACCGTCAGCAAATGTCGATTCACCTTCGAGTTTCCAGCTCTCCGGTTTGGTCTCCTCAAGACGGGCTTCAAGCATGTCGCGGATATCCGCCTTGCCCTCGAGCGTGACCAGATTCCAGCTGAACAGGACCAGGTCCCGCCAATGGCAGTCCTCGGCAAAGAGATCGAGTGCGCCGTCGATGTCACGTTGCGCGAGGCGCTGGCCGAGGCGTTCGACCCAAGCGGCGAGCTGGGCAGTGGGTGTCTCGGCAGGGGTCATGGAGTCGATACTGATGTTCATGGGTATGTCCTTGCGAAGGTTCTTGTTATCTATGCAGCGTGCAATCGTTCAGCGTTTCCACGAAGCCGGTTGGCATGCGTTGAAGCTGGAGGCTATGAGCGCAACCGCGCGGTGTCCGCTTGGGTCAGTCGATGGACCGTTCAGGGGCGGGAAGCGAAAGGGGCATGGGATTCTCCTGATCATTGTTGTTGTGGCCGGATACCACATCGATCAGAGCAAAGGCCGGGCCAGGGATCGGGAACGCGCGTTATAGACGGCTTTGTTGCACGGACTGGGTCGCTGACGGAGCGTGGCTGTATCAGATCTGACACAGTCCGCTGTGACAGTTTGTCTCCTGTTTGGGACGGCATGCGCTGCGCGACTGATTGGCCTATGCTGGCGCAAACCGCTCATGAATCAGCGCGGAGAAAAACAACAATGACGTCACCGCACATCGCTCGGCATGCCCATCAGGTTCTCAGTTTCGGTGAAGGACTGAGCGCGGCCCATGGGCCTGCTTCCGACCCCGCCATCGCTCGCTCCTGGCGGCGTTGCCTGGATCAGCACCGTCTCGACCCAATGAGCGCACGTGCAACCTGCGTAGTCGAGCAGACGCGCCTGCGCGAGCACCGCGAACGGTTGCAGCAGGTGGTCGGTGTGGCGCACTGGCAGATGAACAGCCTGCATCAGCAACTGGGCGGCGCTGGTCATGCGGTCCTGCTGACGGATGCGCGTGGCGTAGTGATCGACAGCGTTTCCAGCGAGGCGGAGCGCACGGAATTCCAGCGCGCCGGCCTGTGGCTCGGAGCTGTATGGGACGAGGCGGTCGAGGGCACCAACGGCGTCGGAATGTGCCTGCTCGAACGCCAGGCCTTGACCATCTGCCGTGACGAACACTTTCGTGGCCGTCATGCCACGCTGACCTGCTCGGCCAGCCCGGTGTTCGATCCGCAGGGCGAATTACTGGCGGTACTGAACGTGTCATCGGCACGCGAAGAGCTGTCGCACCAGCAGCGTTTTCACACCATGGCGCTGACCAATCTGTCGGCGAAGCTGATCGAAAGCTGCTTCTTTCTGCAGCATTGCGAGGGCGCCTATCTGCTGCGCTTTCACGCTCAGCCCGAATACATTGGTCTGCTCAGCGAAGGGCTGCTGGCGTTCGATGGCGGCGGCCGAATAAGCGCCGCCAACGATACGGCACTGGGGTTGCTTGGCGCTCGTCGTAACGCCTTGCTGGGGATGTCGCTGGAGCAGTTGTTGGACATTAGCCTGGACGAACTGCTGCAACGCGCCACACCGCAGCCAGGCACCTGCTGGCCGCTTCGCACACTGGACGGCCAGCTGCTGCACGGCCAGCTACGCGGTCCGAAAATGCGCGTGATTCCGGCTCGGGGCAAATGCGCGGAACCACAAACAGCGGGGTTGTGCCTCGAGGACCCATCGCTGCGAAGCCGCTTTCAACGGGCGCTCAAGGTCATGGAGCGGGACGTGCCGGTGCTTCTGCACGGCGAGACTGGAACGGGCAAGGAGGCGTTCGCCTCCGCTCTTCATCGCGCCAGTTCGCGGGCGCAAAAGCCGTTCGTTGCGCTTAACTGCGCCGCTATTCCCGAAACGCTGATCGAGAGCGAGCTGTTCGGCTATCGCGGCGGCAGTTTCACCGGGGCACGCAAGGAAGGCATGGCGGGCAAGCTACAGCAGGCCAACGGTGGCATTCTCTTCCTCGATGAGATAGGTGACATGCCGCTGGCCCTGCAAACCCGGTTGCTGCGTGTATTGGAGGAGCGCCAAGTCGTACCACTGGGCGCTGTCGTGCCGACGCCGCTGGACGTGCGACTGATCAGCGCCAGTCACCGCGACCTACAAGGATTGGTCGCCGAAGGGCGCTTTCGCGAAGACCTTTTCTATCGCCTCAACGGGCTAACGGTGGAGCTTTCACCGGTACGAGCGCGCAGCGATCGTGATGCGTTGCTTGATCACCTTACCGAGAAGGAGGCACCGGGGGAGGCCGTACAGCTGGACGCCAGGGCGCGTCAGCTGCTCCTTTCTTATGACTGGCCCGGCAACGTTCGGCAGATGCGCAACGTGCTCAGGACCTTGATTGCCTTGGCTGAAAACGGCTTTATCGACGGCGCTGACGTTGAGGCTGTGCTTCCTGCATACCCGCCGTTGACGATGCACGAGCCAGCCCAGGATCCGCTGGGTCAGGCCGAGCGCGACGCCTTGTTAGCGGTTCTCGACGCGCGGCAGTGGCATGTCAGTCGCGCTGCGCAGCAGCTGGGGATCAGCCGTAACACGCTGTACCGAAAACTGCGCAAGTACGGAATCACTCGAAGCTGAGCCGGCACTGCGGCAACACTTGGCGGGTTGTCCCCTGGAGCCCAGCCGCAAGGCAAAAACCCGTACCATATCGGCCACCTGTCTAGCCCCGGTTGGTTGTTCATGCTGTCTGCCGTCAAGCGCTACAAGCTGCTGGTGTCCAGTGCGCTCGCGCGTTGTTTTCCGCGTACCTCTGCGTACGTTCAGTCCGAAGATGATCTGATTCTGCGTCGCTGGCCGGACGCCGGGGTAAAGTCCGGCGGCAAGTCGGGGCATCCAGGCAAAAAGGTCAGGAAAGCCAAGTCAGCCGCTAAGCCAACGCGCCTTGCAGATACGGCTGCCAGTACCGCGCCCAAGGTCGCGTCCAAGCCCCGAACGAAGGCGCGCAAGCCGGCCGGTGACGGTATCTACGGCCCTGCGAAACTCTGCGTGAACGAGCAACAAATCCAGGCCATGCGCCTGCGAGTAGGGCGGGCGGTGGACGCTGGCGTAATCCGAGCGCCGTCCGACGAGCAATGGGCGATGATTCTTGAAGAGTCGCCAGCCACACGGATATTCGCTGGGGCGGGCTCGGGCAAATCCACGACGCTGGTGCTGCGCGTGGTGTTCATGCTCTGCCACCTGGACATCCCGCCCGAGCGGCTCACCGTAATTTCCTTCACCAACGCCTCGTGCGCCGAGCTGCGCGAGCAACTGATCCGAGTGCTGGGGTTCTGGAATTTCGACTTTGATCTGGCCCGCGCACGTCAGTGCGTTCGTACCTTCCACTCGGCCATGGCAGTGCTGGCCAAAGATCTGCTCGGCAAACCGCAGTGGTTCGAACAACTGGACGAGAAGGGGGCTTCGCCTACAGAGCTGGACAACCCGCTCACCGCGTCGCGCTTACGGGCCGGCCAGTTGCGGTTGCTGAAAGAGGCGTACCAGCGCTGTTACGCCGAAGACCAACGTTTCCGAGAGCTGGTGCATACCTTGCTAGGTCTCGCTCCGCCGCCGGAGTCTGGCACCCGGCGGGCGGTTCCGCGTGCGCCCCTGGACGGCTGCAAGCTGGCCGGTGAGTTCAGTACAGCGCCGTTGTTCGAGGCGTTTTATGCCCAAGCCGGCTTCATCGAAAGCATCGGCATTCGCATCGACCAGATTCAACTGACACGGCTGGCGTGCAAGGAACCCGAGCGTAACTTCATCGAAGCGCTTCAGCTGTTCTGGCGGCATTTCCAGAGCGCTCTGGAAGCCCAGGGCTTGATGACGTTCAACGGTGCGTTCCAAGCCCTCACTCAGCAGCTGAACGGCGGTGGCAAAGTTTCCGGCGATGCGCTGGCACCGTTCAGCCATCTGCTGATCGACGAGTTTCAGGATATATCGCCACAGATCGTGCAGTGGCTGCAGGCGTTGCACGGCACCCTTGCAAGACAGGGTGAAACGGTCAGCCTGATGGCTATCGGTGATGACTGGCAGTCGATCTATGGCTGGCGGGGCAGTTCGCCGGAGCTGTTCATGGACTTCGACAAGTACTTTCCGGCCAAGGGCGGGGCGAAGCAAAGTCGTACATTGGTGCTTGAAACCAACTATCGTTCCATCGAACCGGTAATCCGCGACGGCGAAGCCGTGCTGGCGGGCGTTGCGGTCAAACAGGCGAAAGCCAGCAAGGCGAGCCGCCCAACGCAGCCAGGCGATCACGGCGTGAAGCTGATTACCCGTTTCGATATCAAAACCCGTCTGCCCGATCTGATCCGCGATATCCAGACCCAGTGCGACCACGTTGCCGGGCTGCCGAACGCCGACCGCAATGCCGTACTGGTTCTCAGCCGTCGCAACGAACCCTTGCGTGCCATCGAGGCGCAGCTGGATCGCAAACTGCCGGTCAAGGCATACACCATCCACCGCGCCAAAGGCCTGCAGGCGGAAGTTGCGATCATCGTCGATGACTGCCTGCCGAGTGAGCGCCACCCGCTGCGCAGTGCGTTGTACGCCTACAGCGGCTTCTTTCGGAACAGCTATGACCAGGCAATGGCGGATGAAAACCTGCGGCTGGCGTACGTGGCGATCACTCGCGGTGTAAGCCGGGTGTTCTGGTACACGCAGAAAGCGCAGGGTGCGACGCGGCTGCTTGCTGACAAAGGTAAGGCCCGTTAAGCAGCAGCAATTTACAGCTAGGGTTGAGCGTTGACTGATCGATTAAGAACAGGAGCGAATCGCATGTTGAAACTCTGGGGCCGAGCGAACTCGACCAATGTGAAGAAGGCGCTCTGGTGCCTTGAAGAGCTGGATGTTCCCTACACACGAATCGATGCAGGCGGCGCCTTCGGAGTCGTAAGCGAGGCAGACTATATCGCCAAGAATCCTAACCAGCTGGTGCCATGCCTGGAAGACGGCGCGTTGGTGCTGTGGGAGTCCAATGCCATAGTCCGCTATCTAGCCGCTCGTTATGGGGAAGGAACACTCTGGAGCGCAGACCCTGCCGCGCGCGCGGAGGCGGACAAATGGATGGACTGGACCACCTCGTCGCTGGCCGCTCCCTTCCGCACGGTGTTCTGGAACATGGTGCGCACTGCGCCGGATCAACGCGATATGCCAGCAGTACAGGTGGCAATCGGCGAGTGCGGAAGGTTGTTGGCTATCGCTGACCATGCCCTCTCGAAACAACCCTATCTGGGTGGCGTCTCGTTCGGCATGGGCGACATCCCGCTGGGCTGCTTCGCCTACGCCTGGTTCGAGATGCCCATCGAGCGCCCGGACCTACCGCACCTGCGCAGCTGGTATGAGCGACTGCTAGAGCGTCCGGCCTATCAGGCGGCGGTGGTCACGCCACTTACCTGAAGCGTGTGGCTCTGCAGCCAGGCAGGTACGGCGCTCAGCGGTCACCAAAGGCCAGCTCGACCAGTGGTGGCAGCTGCTCACCAGCGAGCCCTGCCAACGCAAATTCCCGCTCGCTGTGATCGGTATTTGGCTGCGGGTTGACGTGGACCACTACGGCTCCGGCCCGCCAGGCCAGTCCCGGGACTTCAGCAGCGGGGTAGACCATCCCGGAAGTGCCGACCGAGATGAGCAGATCGCAGGTCTCTGCGGCAGCGAAGGCGGTATTCAGTGCTTCGGTCGGCAGGCTTTCGCCAAACCAGACGACGCCGGGGCGCAGCTTTGCGCTGCAGGCAATGCAGCGCGGCGGCTCCAGTCGGCGTCCACCTTCGGGCTCGTCCGGCATGCCCAACGGTGTGTTGGGGCGCTCGCCGCAGCTGAAACAACGTGGCTGATGCAGGCTGCCATGCAGGTGAATGACGTCGGTGCTGCCCGCGCGCTCGTGGAGGTCGTCGACGTTCTGGGTGACAAGCGTAAGGCGAGGGACGTGGCGGGCCAGTTCGGCAATGGCCATGTGCGCAGGGTTCGGCTGGGCCTGCAGCACCTTCATCCGACGCCACTCATACCAACCCCAGACCAGAGGCGGATCGGCCTGGAAGGCTTCGGGCGTTGCCAGCGATGCCGCGTCGAAACGCTCCCATAACCCGGTGAGCGAGTCGCGAAAGGTCGGAATACCGCTTTCTGCCGACACGCCTGCGCCTGTAAAAACCACAACGTGCCTGGCGCTGCGCAGCGCGTCGACCAGTGAGGCTGGGATCATGAGCTGACTCCTCTGTGCGGCGATTGAGCTGAAAGCGACCAATACCATTCAAGGCATCCAGGTGCCAAAAAAAAGACGGTCACTCCATAGCGACTGCCAGTGAGGCCATTCGTTACTCAAGCTCCAACGTTTCAGAGTATCGGCGTCGCTACGCTCGTGGGTAATCGCTATGGGCGCGGGCATAGGCAAGACGGCAGCATCGTTAGTAGATGCTGCGGACCGTCGCTTGTATCTCGCCGAACGCAGAGGAAGGGGCCAGGTAAGCGTCGCGGACCTGGACTCACGCACCGTTCTGGATTGACCGGCCCCTGAGGTTTGATAGCGGCTTCGTACGGCTGATGTTCCGGACTGTAGTCACTCCCAATGGGCTGATAGCAGGGAAGGCCGCGGGCTCCGGTGTACAACCGAGGCCCTGATGTCATTTATGAACGAACGGCGAAGCGTCCGCTGAGCGTGCCCAGTCGTGAGGCCAGCGCAGTCAAGCCAACGCTGTCCTGCTCCAGCTTGCTGGCATCTACAGCGTTCTGCTCGGCGATCTGCTGAACGCTCTGCAGGTGGCTGGCGATATCCGCGGAAACCGCAGTCTGCTCATGGGTTGCGGCAGCGATCAGCTCGTTCATATGGCTGATGGATTCGATCTCCTGCGCCATGGATTCCAGCAGCACCGTCGTGTGCTGGCTGTCTTCGACGCAACGGGCCACGCTCTGCCGGCTCACCTGCATCGAATCGGCGGCTTTGCGGCTGCTTTGCTGCAGGCGCGTGATGATCTCTTGAATCTCGCGAGTAGAAGTCGCCGTTTTCTGCGCGAGGTTACGCACCTCATCGGCAACCACCGCAAAGCCTCGGCCTTGTTCCCCGGCCCGAGCGGCCTCGATGGCGGCGTTCAAGGCCAGCAGGTTGGTCTGTTCGGCGATGCTACGGATCACTTCGAGCACGCGCCCGATCTGCTCGGACTGGGCGGCCAGGTCTTGCATGACCTCGTCGGTTCCGTCGATGCGCTGCGCCAGCTGGGCAATTTCCTGACGGCTGGTCGCGACCGATTGCCGGCCCTGTCCCGCCTTCGCGTTTGCGGCTTGTGCCGCTTGTGCCGCCCGATCGGCATGACCGGCGACTTCTTCGATGGCGGTCGACATCTGCTGCATTGCATCGACCATTTGTGCGGTTTCGCCCAGTTGTAGATCGGCACCGTCGCGCATTTGCCGGGTTGCGGCGCTCAGGCTGCCAGCCGTCCCGTCGAGGCCACGCGCATCGATTACCACTGCACTGACCAATTCGGACAGTTGATCAAGCAGGTGATTGAACCGCTCGCCTACAGGTCCGCTGGCTGCGGAGCGATGGTGGAGGTCGATCCGTTCAGGGTTGCGGGTGATCTCGGCCGCAGCGCTCAGCAGCGCTTCGCCTTCGCGCGCTTCGGCATTGCCGCGTATCGCGAGATAAATGAGGATGGCACTTTCAAGTACCACATAAAACGCATGCAGGAAGACTTCACCCCAGGTGCCATGGGGCATCAGGAACACCTCGGCACCTTGCAGCTGTAGTGCAAAGAACGCCAGGTGATGCACCGCGATGGTCGCCGCAGCCACGACGATGGGCAGCCAATCCCGGTAATACACCAGGAACGCGAGCAGGGCGAAGATGCCGAAGTGCATCTCCAGCATGCCGTGCTCCTGGTTGATGTGCAGCGCTGACATGACCATGAACGCAGCGCCGATGAGGCAGCGCATCAGCCGCTCGCCTGAAATCAGTGCGTTGAGCACTGTCATTGCGAGCGCGGTACCGCCACCCACGACGATGGCCTGTGCCCAACTGCCGCTCATTGCTGCCAAACCGAGCGCGTATACGAAGAGAAACCACAGCACGCCGAGCATGATTCGATCGGCCTTGCGGTAGTGGTCTTGCATGGTGAAGGTCGTGCTGTTCATCGAATGCCTCTCGTAAAGCGCTCGGGCGCGCATCGCTATATCGGCTGGCTTTTAACTGGAACTCAGACCGCTCATCGGCTCATGGTCGGTTCGTGGCATGGAAGACTCGGGGTGCTGTGTGGGTGGCGTTCAACCCCGGTTGCCGAGCGCATCGGCCACCCGCAGCGCACTGACCACGCCGTCTTCATGAAAGCCATCACCCCAGTAGGCGCCACAGAAGTAGCTGTGATTCGGGCCGCAGAGTTCATCGGCGCGCTTTTGTGCAGCGATTCCGTCCAGGCTGTATTGCGGATGAGCGTATGTGTAGCGCCCGAGAATCCGCGAAGGGTCGATGAAGCGGGTCTGATTAAGGCTGAGGCAAAACGTTTCCGGCGCTTCGATTCCCTGCAGCAGGTTCATGTTGTAGGTGACCGCTGCCAGCTGCTCGCCCGGACTGCCGAGGCGGTAGTTCCAGCTGGCCCATGCCAGCGGGCGCTTTGGCAACAGCCGGGTATCGGTGTGCAGCACTACGTCGTTATCGGCATAACGCAGTGCGCCCAGAATTTGCTGTTCGGCCGGGGTCGGTGCATTTAGCAGCCTCAACGCCTGGTCGCTGTGACAGGCAAAGATGACTTTGTCGAAACGCTCGGCACCCTGCGCACTGACGACCGTCACGCCCAGGCGATCGCGGTTCACTTCGAATACCGGGCAGTTGAGCCGGACGCGCTGGCTGAAGCTCTGGGTCAGCGGTTCGATATAGGCGCTTGATCCACCCTCGATCACATACCACCGGGGCCTTTGGCTGACCGGCAGCAGCCCGTGGTTCTTGAAGAAACGAACGAAGAACAGAAGCGGGAAACCGAGCATTTCATGCAGCGACATCGACCATATTGCGGCCCCCATGGGCACGATGTAGTGATCGATCAAACGTTGGCTATAGCCGCCCCAACGCAGGTATTCGCCGAGCGTGACGTGCGGGGCTATGCGCTGATTGGCGTAGTCGTCGAGGCTCTCCTTGTTGAAGCGCTGAATGTCGCGAACCATGTTCCAGAAGGAGGGCGACAAGAGGTTGCTTCGCTGGGCGAAAAGACTGTTCAGGTTATTGCCGTTGTATTCCAGGCCGGATAACGGATCGCTGACCGAGAAGCTCATTTCGGTCGGTTTGAAGGCCACGCCGAGACGCTCGATCAGTTCGATGAAGTTGGGATAGGCCCGTTCATTGAATACGATAAAGCCGGTATCGATTGCGTAATCCCGACCCAGCAGACTGACGTCCACCGTATGCGTATGTCCGCCAAGCCAGCCAGCTGCCTCGAACAGGGTGATGTCGTGCTCGCGATGCAGCAGGTGCGCGCTCGTCAGGCCGGAGATACCGCCTCCGATGATCGCCACTTTCATGACTGTTTTCCTTGATCAACGGCGCGCCATGCGCTGGCCCAGTGCGTACTGCAGGCGTGCCGGTGGTAGAGAGGTGGAACGCAGTGCGGCGGCAAACGCCGCCAGAAAGACGATGCCATGCGGTTGCCGATCAAGCTTGCCGGCGATATGGCGTGTTGCCCGTTCTGCTGGCCAGCGCTTGGGCATTGGGAAGCCCTGCTGACCGGCCAATGCCTGACCAGGCCCGCGGCTCGCGCTGGTCAGCCAGAGGCATTGCGACGGGCTCATGCGATTCTCCGGTGTAACCAGCGAATCATTGATCCGACAACGGGAACGTGTTGATAAATCAAGGCGCCTGCGTCGAAATAATCGCGATGACGCACCACTTTGCCAGCCGCATTCCAGCGCAGCATGGTGCAGCCTTCCAGGCTGATGAGCTGGCCTTGATTGAGGCGGGGATGGCGAAAGCTCATGATCCAGCGGAGATAACCTTCGCCTTCCCGCACCTCGTCGAAGGCGAAAAACTCGAAGTCTAGTGACGTGAGGTCGGCGTACAGCTCTGCAAAATAATCATGCAGCTGGGTTAGCCCGCAGATTTCATGCAACGGGTCTGTGAAATGGATGTGGTCGGCATAGAGCTCGGCAAGGCGGTCGAGATTGTGTACATCGAGCCGCGCGAAGTTGGCCGAAAACTGCTGCAGAAAGCCGCTCACAGCGCCTCTCCCAATTGCCTGAATGCTGAAAGCGCACGCTCACGGCTCTTCGGCAGATCGATGATAGGAGACGGGTACTCGACGCCTGCGAACAGCCCGTTCAGCTTCGCTGGGTTGTGGATTCCGCGTTTGTCCAATTCGGCCATCTCGGGCAGCCAACGCCGCAGGAACCGGCCGTCCGGGTCGAACTTGGCCGACTGACTGAGCGGGTTGAACAGGCGGAAATAGGGCACCGAATCGGTCCCCGTCGAGGCGCTCCATTGCCATCCGCCATTATTGGCTGCGAGGTCGCCGTCAATCAGGTGCTGCATGAACCAACGCTCGCCTTCGCGCCAGTCGATCAACAGGTTTTTGCTCAGAAACATGGCGACGATCATGCGCAGGCGATTGTGCATCCAGCCCGTTGCCAGCAATTGGCGCATGGCGGCATCGATGATCGGAAATCCGGTACGGCCCTGCTGCCAGGCCGCCAGCTCATCCGGTGCGTGACGCCAGGGCAGGGTATCGGTTTCTCGCCGGAACCCCCGGCCCATCGAGACGTGTGGATAGCCGACCAGTACATGTTTGTAGAACTCTCGCCAGAGCAGTTCATTGATCCAGGTGACCGCACCCGGATTGCCGCTGTCGTGTTCGCCCCGATTGGCTCTCAAAGCGGCATGCAGGCATTGCCGAGGGGAAATGACGCCTGCAGCCAGGTAGGCGGAAACTTGGCTGGTACCCGGCTCGGCGGGGAAGTCGCGACGTTGTTGATAGTCCGCCAGATCGTCTTCGGCGAACTTTGCAAGGCGAAGTTGGGCGAAGTCTTCGCCAGCCGGCCACAGCGAACGCAGATAGTCGCTGGGTTGGGCGAAACCATCGACTGCTTGCGGCACCGAGTCGCTGACAATCAGCAGCGATGCCTGGCGAGCCGGGACGGGGAGACACGCGGGAAGTGACTGTGTCAGCCGGGCATAACACACCTTTCGAAACTGGCTGAAGACTTTGAAGTAACCACCCGACAGCGTCGTGATGGTCCCTGGTGCAAACAACAGCTGATCAAGGTAGCGACGCATGTCGGTGGGCGTTTTTCGCAGCGCTTCGGCGACCGCCTCGTCACGGCGCTGCTCGTTCACACCGTACTCGTCGTTGACGTGCAGGGTACTGATTTCATGGGTGCGGCAAATATCAACAATCACCGCCGGCACTGCCTGCCAGTCTTCAACGGTGCGGATCAGCAGCGGGACGTTCAGTTCCGAGAGGCGTATCGACAGTTCGGCCAGATTGCGTAGCCAGAAATCGACCTTGCACGGCGCATCGTCATGGGCAAGCCACTGCCCAGGTGTAATCAGATAGAGCGCCACGGTCGGACCGGTGCTCATCGCGGCAGCCAAGGCGGTATTGTCACTGACGCGCAAATCGGTGCGTAGCCAGAGAAGCTGGTTCATTCCCGATACCCTTTGGGATTTTCAAGCAGCGGCCCATCCTGCAGGACTTCGAGGGCGGCGAGGGGGTCGATGGCGAGGGTCAGGCCAGGTACGTCGCGCAGTTCGGCCAGGTGGATGCTGGCTGCAGGCCCTGCCAACAGCAGTGGCATACCGTGCGGGTCGGCCAGGCGCGGCAATTGTCGCTTGAGGTAGCCACTGTCCAGCGACTGGCTGGCATAGAGCAGCAGGCCACGCGGTTTGATCCGTTCCAGGGCCAGCGGCAGTTCCGCCAGCGGCACCGACCACTCGATTACCTCGGCAGGGCAACCGGCGCTGGAGACCAGCCAGGCGCTGAGCCACAAGCCCGGCTCGAAGCGCTGCTCGCATAGGGTCATCAACAACAACGGAGCACCGTTGTGCTGGCGGTTGCTGTGATAGATGCGGGTGCCGAGCTTGGTTCGCAGCCATGAACAGAACAATCCACGCTCGAGCTCCGCGCCGAACGAGCTGGTCCAGCGTTGTTCGAGGCTTAGTAGCAGGGGCATTAGCAGGTGCTTGCACAGGGTAAGCGGTGGATATAGAGACAGCGCACGGTTGAAGCTGTCGTCTAGCTGTCGCTCGGAAAGGTCGGTGACGGCCCGATACATCTGGTCGTGCATTCCGGCCCACTGGTTGTGCTCGGTGGGATTGATGCTCTGGCGTGCATCCAGCAACTGCTTGACCTGACCGACTGCAACGCCGCGGTTGAGCCACTTGAGAATGCTCTGGATGCGCTTGACGTGACTGTCGTCATAAAGCCGATGGCCCTTGGGCGTGCGACGCGGCACGATCAGCCCGTAACGACGTTCCCAAGCCCGCAGGGTGACTGGATTGACTCCAGTAAGGCGTGCTACCTCCCTGATCGGAAACCAGCCGTCGTCACGGCTGAGATCGATCTCATCATCAATAGTCAGGGTCATGTTTAGATGCCGTTGCGTAGGCTGAGGTCTTCGGGATGCGGCTGCATATACACCTGGCTGGCCACGTAACGGTCCGGATGACGGCGGAAGTGGTGCTTGAGCAGCGTCATCGGTACGACAAGGGGCACGATGCCCTCGCGGTATTGGCTGATGAGACGTTGCAGCTCCTGCTTGTCGTCGCCACAAAGATCGTTCTTCAGATAGCCGCTCAAGTGCTGCAAGACATTGCTGTGCGTGCCGCGCGAAGCTGTGGTTTTGAGCGCTGCCATCAGCCGGCTGAAATAGACCGGTGCGAACTCATCCAGCGGCTTATTGCCGACCGTCGCGACCATCCGACCGAGGGCTTTGTATTGCAAGGGGTTGGTCGCCATCAACTGGTACTTGTGTCGCGAATGGAATTCGACCAACGCCTTGCGGGTCAGCCCGGCTTCGAGCAAACGCTGCCATTCGGCGTAGGCAAAGATTCGCGTAAGGAAATTTTCCCGCAGCACAGGGTCGTTTAGCCGGCCATCTTCCTCAATGGGCAGGTCCGGCCGCGCTTCCATTAGTGCATGAGCGAACAGGCCGGAGCCGCCACCATCGATGGGATGCCCATTGGCCTGGTAGACCTTGACCCGCTCCATTCCGCAGGAGGGGGATTTCTGCATCAGGATATAACCGCTGATATCACCCAGTTCGCGGGCGATCTGCTTGCCGTAGGCGGTCAGGGCTTCGCTGACATCCAGCTCCGGGTGCACGGTGCCGACTGCGCGAGGACTGTTTGGATCGCCGACCAGACGGATTGGCTCACGTGGCGTACCGAGACCTATGGCGACCTCCGGGCAGACCGGCACGAACTCGAAATGTTTGGCCAGCGTTTCGCTGCATAGCCGCGATTCCTTATGGCCGCCATTGAACCGCACCGGGCTGCCGAGCAGGCAGGCACTGATACCGACTTTGATTGCGGGACGAGAGGCATTGGGCATGGGGATGACCTCACTGTGTTCCTGTACAGATAAAGGTTTCTGTACAACATGTGGAGATCATAAGCGCTTAATTGTACAAGTCAATAGCCCGTGTACAAGATGTGTTGATGCGGCTATCGCCTAGCCAGCGCGATGGTTCGTTACAGCCAGCCAAACAGCCATTGCTGATTGTCGTGCAGCGCGTGCCAATCAATCCATTGGCTGCGTCGAGTGAGGACGGCCTGCAGCTCCACCTGCAGCAAAACGTCATTTTCATCCCTTAGGAGTTCCGTGACGAGAAAGTGCTTTTCCTTGTTCTGTGGTCGAGTAGCTGTCCATTTGGAAAGCAGCAGCTTGTCTGGATTGAATCGATTCATAGCGACTGGACACCGATGAGAGACTGGATGTGCATTGGCCACCTGTTTGCCAAGTTGTACATAGACTACGCTTGCACTACTAAGTTATACAGCAATCGATGGCTGTATAGGTGTAACATCAGAACGTAGCAGCTCGCGGAGTTATAGGCGCGGGCCCACAGCTGACTTGCGGAGGCCGCAATGAACATATTGCTCACCGGCGGGACCGGCCTGATCGGTCGTGCACTGTGTAAACACTGGTTGTCTCAGGGCCATCAGCTCTGGGTCTGGAGTCGGTCACCCGAGCAGGTGGCGGACCGTTGCGGCGAGTCGGTAACGGGCATCGGCGATCTGGGCGAGCTCGATCAGGTCCGGCTTGACGCGGTTATCAACCTTGCAGGTGCGCCGATTGCTGATCGTCCCTGGACCAAATCCCGCCGTCTGTTGCTTTGGAACAGCCGTATCAAGCTAACCGAGCAGTTGGTTGAATGGCTTGCAACCAGGCAACAAAAGCCTGCCCTGCTGATTTCAGGCTCGGCCGTCGGCTGGTATGGCGACGGTGGTGAGCGGGAACTGACCGAGGATGACAGTGCGGTCACCAACGATTTCGCTAGCCAGCTCTGCGCCGCCTGGGAGGAAAGTGCCACGCGAGCTGAGTCGTTGGGCATTCGTGTGGTGGTGGTCCGAACGGGGCTGGTGCTGGCAGCTCATGGCGGGTTCCTACAACGGCTCAGACCCTTGTTCGCGCTCGGGCTGGGAGGCAGGCAGGGTAGTGGTCGTCAGTGGATGCCGTGGATCCACATCAACGATCAGATCGGCTTGATAGATTTTCTGTTGCACCAGCCAGGTGCTGCTGGGCCCTACAATGCCTGCGCACCTCAGCCAGTGCGTAATGCCGACTTTGCCAAGGCGTACGCAGCGAGTTTGGGGCGACCAGCAGTTCTGCCGGTACCGGCGCTGGCCTTGAAGGTCGGTCTGGGTGAGCTGTCGGGTTTGATTCTAGGCGGTCAGAAAGCCCAGCCGTTGCGATTGCAGGCCGCGGGGTTCCAGTTTCGCTTCGTGACGTTGGATGCGGCATTGGCGGACCTGCGCAAGGCGTAGTCGCTATGTGAAAATAGCGCCGCGGCCAACGGGTTGCGGCGCGCTCCATTAAATCAGTAGTTGGAAAAGTGCATGTCAGAGCAGGCGTTGTTGTTGGTCAATCTGGGTTCTCCGGCGTCCACTGAAGTGGCTGATGTACGCCGCTATCTCAACCAGTTTCTGATGGATCCCTATGTCATCGACCTGCCTTGGCCAGTTCGCCGGTTGCTGGTCTCGCTGATCCTGATCAAGCGCCCGGAACAGTCCGCACATGCCTATGCGTCCATCTGGTGGCCAGAAGGATCACCACTGGTAGTGCTCAGTCAACGCCTTACCGACGCCGTCCGCCCGTACTGGAAAGAGGGCCCCGTGGAACTGGCGATGCGCTATGGCGAGCTGTCCATTGAGCGCTCGCTGCTGAAATTGGCCGGGCAGGGCATCCGGCAGGTAACCCTGGCGCCGTTGTATCCACAGTTTGCCGACAGCACCACGACCACCGTCATCGAAGAGGCGCGGCGGGTGATTCGTGAGCGAAACCTCGACATTCAGCTGTCGATACTGCAGCCGTTTTTCGACCAGCCGGAGTACCTTGATGCGCTGGTTGCGAGCGCTCAACCGCACCTGGAACAACCCTTCGACCACCTGCTGCTGAGCTTTCACGGCTTGCCTGAGCGGCATCTGCGCAAGACGGATCCAACCGGCGCGCATTGTCTGAAAACTGTTGATTGCTGCCAGCGTGCCGAAGGTGCCGTCCTCGCCAGTTGCTACCGCGCGCAGTGCATCCAGAGCGCCGCTGCGTTCGCCGAGCGCGCCGGCCTGCAGCCCGAACAGTGGTCGGTGTCGTTTCAGTCGCGACTGGGGCGTGCCAAGTGGATCGAACCCTATACCGAGGCGCACCTTGAAGAGCTGGCTGCCAGGGGGGTTAAGAAGTTGTTGGTGATGTGCCCAGCGTTCGTGGCCGACTGCATCGAAACGCTGGAGGAAATCGGTGATCGAGGCCGCGAACAGTTCGTGGCGGCCGGTGGCACGGATCTGCAGCTGGTCCCTTGCCTGAACACGCATGAACAGTGGGTGCAGGCTTTGATTACTCTGTGCCGCCGGGCGCCGCTGGCGTTGTAAGCGGCCCGTCTCGGCGTGAGGGTGCGGAAACGACCCTCACGTCACGGGTTCTAGCGCGAGCGCTTCGAATGCTTCCAGCGGAACGGGGCGGCTGAACAGATACCCCTGAAACATGTCGCAGCCATTGGCGATCAGCAATGTCCGCTGTTCCTCCGTCTCGACCCCTTCGGCAATCACCTCCAGCTTGAGCCCGGACGCGAGCGCACAGGTGGCCCGGATGATGGTCTGGCTGCTGGCATCTTCGACCAGCTGACGGACGAACGACTGGTCGATCTTCAGTTGATCGAGTGGTAGTCGCTGCAGATAGGCCATTGATGAGTAACCTGTGCCGAAGTCGTCAATCGAGAACCGAATGCCGTGCTGCTTCAGGGTTCTCATCCGAACCACCGCTTCTTCCATGTCATCGAGTAACAAGGACTCGGTGATTTCAAGCTTCAGCAGTCGCGGATTGGCGCCGGTACGCTGCAGCAAGGCTAGCACCCGATCGACGAAGTCGGCTTGGTAGAGCAGGCTCGCACTGAGGTTGACCGCGAGCGTCAGTGCCGCCCGGGATGGCTGTCTGGCCCACGTGGCGAGCTGCTCGCAAGCCTGGGTGAGGACTACGAAATCCAGTGCTTCGATCAGCCCCGCACGCTCAGCAGGCCCGATGAAGTGAACCGGGGTGAGCAAGCCGCGTTGCGGATGTTGCCAGCGCACCAGCACTTCAGCACCGACGAGTCCACGATGACGTTCGATCTGGGGCTGGAAATGAATTACGAACTCGCCGGCCGTCAAGCCACGCCGGATTTCGTCTTCCAGGCGCAGGCGCTCTTGCACGGCCTGCTGCATGCGCGGGTCGAAGAAGCGCAGGGCGTTTCTGCCGGCTTGTTTGGCTTCGTACATCGACATGTCGGCGCGCTTCATCAGCTCTTCCGCGTCACCGTCGTTGCTGTTGAGCAGTACCACGCCAATGCTGGCGCTGCTATGCACCAGTAGCGAGCCCAGTCGGTAAGGCTGACCAAGGGCCGAAAGGATCCTTTCGCCTATCTGCTCGGCCTGGGCTGCTGCGTATTCCGCCTTGGCATCCAGATCCTCGAGCATGACCACGAACTCATCACCTCCGAGGCGGGCAACGGTGTTGACGCCGCGGACCTCACCGCTCAGTCGTTCGGCCACCATGCAGAGCAGCTGGTCGCCGGCCTGGTGGCCATGAAGATCATTGATGTTCTTGAAGTTATCAAGATCGATGAACATCAACGCGCCGTACTGCTGGCTGCGTACAGTCGCGGCCAGGGCCTGCTTGAGACGATCAAGCAGCAACCGGCGGTTGGGCAGCCCGCTCAGGGGGTCATAGAACGCAAGATTATGGATCCGCTCTTCGGCTTGCTTGCGCTCGGTGATATCGGTAAACGCGGCCACGTAGTTGGAAACGGCGCCCTGGGCGTCGAGCACCGTGCTGATCGACAGCCATTCAGGGTACACCTCGCCGGTCTTACGTCGGTTCCAGATTTCACCCTGCCAGGCGCCGGTTTGCTGGATGCTGCGCCACATGGCCAGATAGAAATCGGGCGAGTGACGACCCGAGGCGAGTAGGCGCGTGTCTTGTCCGATGGCCTCGTCTGCACTGTAGCCGCTGATCTCGGTGAATGCCTGGTTGACCCGCAAGATGCGGTTCTTGGCATCGGTGATGATCATGCCCTGCTGTGACTCGAACGCGATCGAGGCGATGCGACGCTCCTGTTCGGCGCTGGCACGCTCGCTGATATCCCGGCTCAGGCAAACCACCGCTGGCTTGTACGGTTGCGCCAGTTGCAAGCGCTGGGCGCGCAATTCAAATACCTTCAGGCCGTCCACGGTCTGGGTGGAATATTCGAGCAGGCTGGGCGCGCCGTGGGACAGCGTTTCACGAATCAGTTCGCGGAAGCGTTCTGCCTGAAGGGGCGGGAGTACGTCCTCCACTGTCTTTCCGATCAGGCTTTGGTCGCCTTCCTGAAGCGGCGCGGAGCCGTCGGAGATCACTTCCAGGTAGCGGCCATCCTCATCAAGCACCAACAGCACGTCGGGAATCGCCTGGGTGATGGCCCTCAAACGCGCCTCACTGAGATGCATTGCACGTTCGATCTGGTCGCGTTTGAGCAGATCTGCCAATAGCAAACCCAACAGCATTACCGCCACTGGCAGCACCAGCAACATAGGCACCACAACCTGCTCAAGGGTAGGAGCTACCAGCTGTGCGGGTAACAGCAGCAGCGAGGCTACAACACCGCCATGTAACACCAGGCCAAAAAGTAGTAACTGGCAGGTGCCAATCCCGATCTGGCCCCGGCGGTGGAAATGGCGATAGCCAAGGCCCAAGACGATCGGCAGCAGTACGTTGATCAACCCGACCCAGACGCCCGGGCCGCCGACCCAAAGCCGATACGCGCCGGCAATCAGCCCAGCGATGCCCGCAGCGACCGGGCCTCCGAACAAGGCCGCCATGCTCAGCACGACAGTGCGTGCATCGAAGATGACCCCATCCTGCACGGAAATAGGCATCAGCATGCCGACGATGCAGGCACCGCCGAACCAGATGCCAGCAGTGCATTGCGCCCATCGCTGATGGCTTTGCCCCCAATGGCGCGCTGTAACGGAAAGCAGCCAGCAAAGCGCAAGGAGCACCGTTGCGTTTTCAACGAAAGCATAGGAAGTCAAGGAAGCGGATCCGGATTCAGCCGCCGTCCAGGTTGGCGGGAATGTAGTGGCAGATGGCAATTATTCGTGTTTTCCCGGCAGTCTGCATCAATAAATGCACTTGCCGGTCACAAACAAGGTGCCGCGACCTCAGGGTGTGGCTTATACCAAGCCTTATCGGCAGCCCTGAAGCAGGCTGAAGCGTCGTCGGGTGATAACTGACCTACGGTAAGCCGGTTAGCTCTGCAGGGCCGCCAGTTGCTCTCGGAGCTGCTGGACTTCGGCTTCAAGCTCGCGGACCCGCTGCTTGGCCTCGACTTCAGGGGTGACGTCTTTCTGGATGCCGATGTAATAGGTGAGCTGGTCACCTTCGTTGAATACGGGCGTGATGGACAGTTCATTCCAGAACGCACTGCCGTCCTTGCGGTAGTTACGGATGATCTGGCGGCAGGGCGTGTTGTTGCGAACCGCTTCGCGTATCGCCGCAAGACCTGGTTGGTCGCGGTCACCCGCCTGCAGGAAGCGGCAATCCTGGTAAAGGATGTCGTCGACCTCGTAGCCCGTCAGGCGCTGAAATGCGGGATTGGCGTAGATCAGGATATTGTCGTCACCTTCCTGCTCGGCTACCACGATACCGTCGTTGGAGGCTTCGATTACCAGTTGCAGCAGCTTGGCGTTGATCATCAGGGTGTCTCTTGTGCGTTTCACGGCATTCTAGAACAACTACCTGAAGGCTGGCACACGGCTTTTTGTAGCGAGGCGGTTCTGCTCTCTGGCCGCAACCATTGGCCGCCGAACAGCTGGCCGCGAAAGAGGTGTTCGCGAAACGGCGGAACTACTCGCTACGACGTGGCCGCCGTCGGCTGAAGTGCGGGGCGTCAATCTATGCCGAGTCCTCGGCGCGGGATAGGCAGCATGCCGGCGCCGAGCCAGAACGGTAGCAAGAATATTGATAACGAAAAGGCATTGGCGTGTATCGGATAGAGGGTCAGCTGCAGGTTGTCATTCAGTTGTCAAGCGGGCTCAGCGGCTCCCGGCAAGTGTGATCGAAACCGATTCGGCAAACCGCAGTGCGTGCGGCTTGTCGACCTCGACCTCGGCGTACTCGACGCTGGGCCGGCTCATGACCAAGTCCAGGATCTCCTGAGTCATGCGTTCCAGCAGGCTGAACCGGTTGCTCTCGACGTGGGCAATGACCGCTTTGGTCAGGGTCCGATAGTTCAGTGCGGTGTCTATGTCGTTGTCGCGTACCGCATCGACTGCCTTGTAGAGGACCGTCAGGTTGATCAGCACGTCCTGCTTGTTGAGGATTTCATCTTCGTTGATGCCGATGTAGGTGCGCAGACGCAAATCCTTGACCCGGATACGCGCTAAACCGGGTTCCAGCCGAGGCATCAGCGATTTCCTCCGATCAGCTGCAGGAACTCCATCCGGGTGGTACAGGATTCGCGGAACGCACCCAGCATCACCGAGGTGTTCATCAGCGAGTTCTGCTTCTCAACCCCGCGCATCATCATGCACATGTGCTTGGCTTCGATGACCACCGCAACGCCAGCCGCACGCGTCACTTCCTGAATCGCCTCGGCGATCTGGCGGGTGAGGTTTTCCTGAATTTGCAGGCGGCGTGCATACATGTCGACGATGCGTGCAATCTTGGACAGGCCGAGCACCTTGCCGGTCGGAATGTAAGCGACGTGTGCTTTGCCGATAAAGGGCAGCATATGGTGTTCACAGAGAGAATAGAGTTCGATGTCTCGGACGATGATCATCTCGTCGCTGTCCGAGGCGAACAGGGCTCCGTTGACCACTTCCTCCAGGCTCTTGCCATATCCATTACACAAGTACTGCATGGCCTTGGCGGCGCGTTTCGGGGTGTCGAGTAGGCCTTCGCGCTGTGGGTCTTCACCGACCCCCAGAAGTATTTGGTGAAAATGGCCGGGTAGTTCGTTCATGAGTGATCCTCTGGGAAGCCGTCCATAGGCAAACCATGCATGTTATTCGTGGCATAGGCGCCAGCTGAGCGCGGACCTGATCCTCGTCACTGGTTGATGCAAAGCTATACCAAATATTCATGATGTACAAGAATTAGCGGAAATCTGGCGCGGTGGAACTATCGCCAGGTTTCTCGTAAACCTTTGTTCACGGGGCGGCTGGCGATCCCGAGCAAATGTAGGACGAACGGTGCGGGCTCAAGCGAGCTTGCAGACTGTAGAGGTTTCGTTGCGCAACGGACTGGGAGTCAACGAGGACCGCAACGGTCCGTGCAGCGGCTGCTGCCGTCGGGATGGGGTAGCCAGCCGAGATAAGGCCGCGCCAGACTGAACAGCCAATAGGCAAGCAGCAGCAATGGCCGTAACGGCCGCCAGCCCAGCGGCGCGGCCCATTTCCCGAGGCCTGCCGCGCGCCAGCTCCAGTAGGTTGCGTCGAGGCCAGTCAGCCAGTGTCCGTCGGCGCTGCGCGCATGTAACTTGCTGCGGAGCTGGTCGAGGGTTCGGTCCTCGCTGACGAAACCAGGCGTGCTGATATCCACCAGCTGCAGGCACTCCTGCGTGGCATGACGCCGCAGCCAGATGACCTCGCGGGCGCAGAGCGGGCAGGCTCCGTCGACATAGAGCGTAAGCGGTAGTTTCGGAGACATTGCACAATCCTGTACTTGTATAACCTCTGTACAGCCTATGCCTGCAGACCCTGAGTTACAATGCGCCCATTCCCTTGCATGAGCTGTCCGCGTCATGACTGAATTTGCCCGTGCTTCTTCGCTGCTTTCGTCTTCATCGCTCAAGCAGGAAGAGTTGTTCCCGATCCGAGAGGTATCACGCCTTACCGGTGTCAATCCGGTCACACTGCGTGCCTGGGAGCGCCGCTATGGCTTGATCCAACCGACCCGCACCGAGAGCGGCCATCGTCTGTATTCGATGGCCGATGTCGAAGCGGTTCGCAGTATCGTGGCTTGGACGGAGCGCGGCGTGGCGGTGAGCAAAGTGGGCAGCATTCTGTCGCGCAGTGCCGCAACCCGAGCGGCGGTGCCGCCCGAGCAGCAGGAAGCCGTTGCTGGCGAATGGGGCGAATGGCAGGCTCAGGTGCAGCGGGCAATAAGCAGTTTCGACGAGAGCCGCCTCGATCAGGTCTATGGACAGATCTTCTCGACTTATCCATTACCGGTCGTGTTTCAGGATGTGCTGTTGCCGTTGTGGCAGCAGTTACTGGTGCGCCAGGACGAGTTCGGGCAGACCAGCGAGTGGCTCTTTTTTGACAATTTCTTGCGTGCCCGCGTGCTGCAGCGACTGCAACTTGCGCGAGCCCAGGCGGAAGATCGCGTGCTGCTGGCGGCTGTGCCAGGACAATGCCGCGAGCTGGAGCTATTGATCGCCGGCCTGCTGCTTTCCAGTGACGAGGTAGCCGCCAGTGTGTTGGCCATCGGCCAACCGCTGGATGAGCTGACCCTGATCTGCGAAAAGGTTCGCCCGCGCGCATTGGTGCTGTATTCCAATGTTCCGCCCAACGCAGCCTTGCTCAAGCAGTTTGCCAAGCTTGCACTCAGCCTCGACTGTCCTCTGGCCATGGCGGGTGAGGCCGCCGAGTTTTCCCAGGAAGGCCTGCGCGGGTCGCCCATTGCCTGCCTGGGTAATGCCGGCAAGCTGATGCAGCGCCGTCTGCTGCAGTTCCTCAATGGGCATCTGGACACCTGAAGACGGCCGGACTTGCCGGGCTGGCCCCAGGGTTTGATGCTTAAGCATCATTGTGCCAAGCGAACCTCGGCGCGATCCTCCCAGACTCACAGCCGGAACACGTCGCCCAATGCACTCGTCAGCCGATCCTGTCCAGCAACCGTCGCAAACTGTTCTTCCCAATGGGCTGCGCGTGCGCCTGATGCCGTTGCTTGGCAGCTCGCAGGCCGCAGCACTGGTGCGAGTCCACGCCGGTTCGCATGACGCGCCGAGCGCCTATCCAGGACTGGCGCATTTTCTTGAGCATCTGCTGTTTCTCGGCAGCCGGAATTACACTGCGGCAGAAGGTCTGATGCCCTTCGTTCAAGGATGCGGAGGGCAGCTGAACGCATCGACCCGTGAACGGCATACCGACTTTTTCTTTCAGCTGCCAGCCGACCAGCTCGAAGAGGGCTTGCGTCGTCTCGTAGATATGCTCGCCAATCCGCTGCTCGACCCAGGTGCGCAGCTGCGTGAACGCGAGGTGCTGCAGGCCGAATACCAAGCGCGTGCGCAGGACGCCGAAACGCTATGCGACGCGGCGCTCGGACACGCGATCGACCCAACCCATCCGTTCGCTGGCTTTCATGCAGGCAACCGCGACACGCTCCCGGTAGAGGACGCAGCCTTTCAGGAGGCTCTGCTTGGCTATCATCGGCGGTTTTACCACGCCGGCCAGATCGAGCTGCTACTTGCCGGGCCTCAGCACGAAGAGGTCTTGCAGTGTCTCGCCGAGCAAATGGACGCTGGGCTCGCCAGCCATCCCTTGGTGCGGCGCGAAGTCCCGCCTTTGCGCTGTAAGGCTAACGGCTGGTTTCGCTTGCAGCTCAGCAATGCTCAGCCACGCCTGTTGCTGGCGTTCGCGCTCGACGGATTGCCGGAGCACGCCGTACCGGCGCTGGATTATCTGTCCGCCTGGCTCGCGTCCGAAGCGCCAGGTGGGCTCACCCAACGCCTGCGTGATGCCGAATTGGTTCAATCGGTAAAGCTGCGCATCCCTTATTGGTATGCGGGGCAGGGCGTTGTGGTCGTGGAACTGTTGCCGACGGAGCGAGGAATGGCGGCACCGGCTGCGCTGGTCGAAGCCGTGCTCGACTGGTTGCGTTTCTTTTCCGACGATGCACATTGGCAGCCATGTCATGAGGAATATCAGCGCATCCGCCATCGAAGCCTGCAGAACGCCGAACCGCTGACACGGCTACGGTACTGGGTGGATCCGCTGGCTTGGAACCTCAACAGCGATGAAGCTGCGATCAAACAGGCGCTTTCATTGCTCTCGGCGCAGATGCTCGGTTGCGCGCCGCTGGTCCTTATCACCGACAGGACCAGCTGCGCAGCCATTGAAACCAGCGGCTTTCCGCTGCGCCTGCAGTCCGAACCGCCGCAGCGGACAGTGCCCGCTGACTGGGGCTGGCAACAGCCAGCTGCGAATCCCTGGTTAACACCCGGATTGCTGCGCTATGAAGCGGCTGATATCCCGCCTGCACTGCGTTGGCAGGGTCCGGAAGACATGAGCGGACAGGGCGCTTTGTTTTTACGCTGGCAGTTCATGCGAGGCGAGTCTTTCCCCGCCTTGTCGCACACCCTGACGCATGCGCTGCAGTCAGCTGCTTGGGCTGCCCAACAAGCTGGTGTAGCGCTGCGTTTCGAGGATCTCGGGGATGCCTGGTGCCTCAGGCTGGAAGGCTTTGCCGAGGCCATACCGGCAATTCTGAGCGACATAACGCCCGCGCTTAGCGCGCCGCCAGCTGCGGCGTTTACCGAGGGCCAAGCGCTGGCTGAACGCGACGCGGCACTCAGCAGCGATGTGATGCTGGTCCGGCAGCTGCTCAACCGCCTGCCTCGACTGCTGATGGACCCGACTGCGGTCCCAGGCCAGACCGCAGCTTTATCCTCATCCTCATCCTCATCCTCACTGGCTCGGCTGTGGCAAACGGCACAGTGGCAAGGCCTGGCCATCGGCTTCGCGTCGTCCATGAGCGGACCGCTGACCGATGCGATCCACACGCTGCCAGGAACACCCGCGCTATCTCCGGTCGCTCGCAGCGTGCCAGCAACGGTGAAACGCTGGCATGACGTCAGTAGCGCCGCCGCGATGCCCGAAACAGCATTTCTGCTGTTCTGCCCGTTGCCAGACCGTACCGCCAAATGCGAGGCCTCCTGGCGTGTGTTGGGGCGGCTGATCGAAGCTGACTTCTTCCGACGGTTACGGAGCGAGCTGCAACTGGGGTACGCCGTGTTCAGTCGCTTCTGTCAGTTCGGCGAGCACGCCGGGATGCTGTTCGCCGTGCAGTCACCGGCCGCCTCGGCCAACGAGATTCTCGATCACGTCGAGCAATTCCTCAGCGACAGCACAGTGAAACTGGCCGAACAAGATGACGATGTGATCGAGCGAGCCGCACGCCAAGCCAGCGACCGGCACGTAGCCAGCGCATCGGACTTCCGCGCCCAGTCCGAACAGGCATGGCAGAGTCTGCAAGCAGGACATGAGATTGATCGACCCATCGGGGTTGCCGCTGCGATGCGCACCCTTCAGCGACAGGATCTGACGGCGGCCCTGGAGGCACTGCGCTTGGCCCGCGCGGGCTGGGTGGCTGTCGCCAATGCGCCAGCACCTGATTCAGGCTGGGCCTGACGCCCAATCCCACCGCAACTTCACTCGGTAGTTTCGCTGTCTGACCAGCCTCCGGCGGCTTCGGAGCTGTTGTCTTGTGTCTGATGATCGACCTAAGCGTTACGGTGTACGACCTAAGCGCTAGTCCGAACGGAACGGCAGGGAGGGCCTTTCCGCTCGCATCAGTGGTCGTGGCGAAAGTATTAGCCAGTCGCCGCTATTGGAGCGTATGGCCCTTCGGTTGTGCTTTCGATAATCCGCCTCGACACGACTGCCTGTCGTCACATCAGCGGAGAGCGCCATGCACAACAAGAAGAAAGCGGTTACCACCTTACTGCCGTTGGCCTTAGCCAGCGCGATTGGCATGACCCTTAGCCAGTCGGCCGTTGCCGAAATCATGCTCTATGACAAGGATGACACCACCTTTACCGTCGACGGCTACTTCAACACCTTCTACGTCAGCAGCGATGTAGATCGTGCCGGGGAGCGGTTCGACCGGGACCAGTCCCGCGTGAAGATGGGTTTCCTGCCTAACTACATCGGTTTCAACTTCGGCAAGCAGCTCGAAGAACTCAAGGTCGGCGGTCGCTCCTCCTTCTGGGTCACCATCAACGACAGCGACACCAACGGCACCGAGACCGGTATCGACGTGCGCCAGTTCTACGGCACGGCGTCGAACGATCAGTGGGGCGAGGTGCTCTTCGGTAAGGATTTCGGCTTGTTCGGCCGGTCCAACATATTCCTTGACGAGATGCTGACCGGATACGGCCAGGTCAGCGACACCCTGGGTCTGGTTGATTTCGGCGGCGTGTCCTTCGGCAACATCGGCACGGGTTACCCGTACCCGTTCCCGACTTCCCAGGTGACCTATCGCTCGCCAGTGATGAGCGGCCTGCGTGTGGCAGTCGGCATCATGGACCCGGTCGATACCACGAACGATGCCAGCAGCGCGCTGGACGAGGCCTATCAGGACAGTCCACGTTTCGAAACCGAGATCACCTACCAGTTCGAAGTGGCAGGCGCTCAGATCTATTCGTGGGTCAACGGCATGCAGCAGACCTCGAAGAACACCGACAGCACCGTCGACGAGGTCGACTCCCAGGGCATCGGCTACGGCGTACAGGCCAAGATGGCTGGGTTCTCCGTCACTGCGTCAGGCTTCCAGGCCGAGGGTATCAACCCGTTCTATACCAACAACGCAGGCGAAGCCCAGCTGCGTGACGTCGACAGCGACGGCTACCTGCTGCAAGGCTCGTACTCGTTCGGCAAGAACCGCATCGCGCTGTCATCCGGCAAGACCAAGGATGACGGCAATGGACTAGGAACGGCGGCCGATTACGAAACCCGGGGCATCGCGTATTTCCGCACCATCAATGACAACCTGAAACTGGTGGCGGAAGTGAACCAGTTCGAGTTGACCGGTCGGGATACCAGCGCCATCGACGAGGACACGCGTACCTACGCCATTGGTGCCGCGTTGAGCTTCTAACCCAGCCTGCGACAACCAGACGGATGCCTTTCGAGGGCATCCGTTTTTTTTATTCAGTGCGCCACGAGCAGCTGCGGCAATAAGCCCGGTACTGTTTCGCCGCTTTGCTACCTTGGCAGGCCGCAGGTGGTACTGAAGTAGCATGTTCGTACCCCATGCCCTGACCAAGAATGGGGTCATACGATAACGGTGTATGGGGTGGCGTGCGTGGTCGAGCAAGAATCCTTAGCGGTGCGCACAGCGATGTCTGAATCGCGGGACGCCGAAACGGTGGCCCAGGACCTGGCTCGCCAGCTGATTCACCCGTATCTCGGCTTCGTCTTGTTTTTCTGCTCTGCCGAGTACGATTTGCCAGCACTGGGTAATGCGTTGCACCAGTACTTCGGTGGTGTACGCATGGTGGGCTGTACATCGGCTGGAGAGATCACCCCCCAGGGCTACGGCCGCAGCTGCGTAACGGCGGTCGGCTTCGATCACCGCAACTTTTCCATCGCCTGCGAGCTGATCGACGAGATGGACCGCTTCAGCCTCACCGATGCGCAGCAATTGGTCGAACGGCTGGGCAGCGATTGCCGCAGCAACTCGCTGGCGCCGATCAAGGACCACAGTTTTGCCTTGACCCTGCTTGATGGGCTGTCCAGTCGCGAGGAGATCGTGCTGTCGGCGCTCAGTGCCGCCTTTGGCAGCATTCCGCATTTCGGCGGCTCGGCCGGCGATGACAATCACCTGACCGACACTCATGTCTATTACGACGGCAAGTTTCACAGCGGGGCGGCGGCGGTCGTGCTGATCAACACCTGGATGGATTTCGAGGTGTTCACCACACATCACATGCTGCCGCGCACCGAGAAGCTGGTGGTGACGCGCGTGGACAGTCACGCTCGTCGCGTCTACGAACTGAACGCAGAACCCGCTGCCGAGGAATATGCACGGCTGGTCGGCGTCGAGGTCAGCGATCTCGATCACCAACTGTTCGCTGCGCATCCGCTGGCAGTGCGCATCAACGAGAACTACTACGTCCGCTCGATCCAGAAGGTCAACGATGACCTCAGCCTGACGTTTTATTGCGCCGTGGAGAACGGCATCGTGATGACCGCGATGCGTCCTGGCCCGCTGATGCCCAACCTCGAAGCCTTATTCGAACGTCTCGAACAGCGTCTCGGCCCGCCCTTGCTGACCATCGGCTGCGACTGCTTTCTGCGGCGGCTGGAGATCGACGGTAACGGCTCCAGCGACGACATCTCAGCCTTCCTACGACGCCAGCAGGTGATTGGCTTCAACACCTATGGAGAGCAGTTCAATGGCATGCATATCAACCAGACCTTCACTGGCGTCGCCATCGGACGGCCAGGTGGACGCGCTGGAGAAAAAGGTGCTCGTTGAGCGACTCGATCGGCAGGCCGAACTCGAGCGCGAAAACCACAAGCTGCGGCGGATCAATGCGGCACTGATCGAGCGTATCGAGTCCAGCAGTACCGGGCGCGACGCGTCATACGCCGCCTTCCAGCATTCAGTCGAACTGGCTGAACAAGTGCGCGAACGCACCGATGCGTTGAATCAGGCGATGGCCGAACTGAAGGCCAGCAACCGTTTGCTCAGCGATGCACGCCTGCGGGCGGAAACCGCTCATCAGCATTTGGTCGACGCAATCGAGAGCATTTCCGATGCCTTCGTGCTGTTCGACAAGGACCAGCGCATCGTTCTGTTCAACAAGCGCTTCAAGTCGCTCTGGAGCCGAACGCGCGCGCGCATCAACAGCGGTACGCGGCTGTCGGAGCTGAAGCGGTTGGCCGAAAGCAGCGGGCTGATCGCCGAGGAACACCGCGGTAAGGCCAACGAGCCCACCGTCTACCGGCTGCAGAACGGCCGCTGGGTGCAGGTCAGCGAGCGTCCCACGCGCGAAGGTGGCCTGGTGATGCTCTACACCGATATCACCGAGGTGAAGATCAGCGAGACGATGCGTCGCGAGCAGGCCCTGGCGCAGAAGTCCCGCTTGTTGCAGCGTGCCGTAGATAACCTCTCGCAGGGCGTGGCGATGGTCAGCGCCGATGGAGGTCTGGAGCTGTGGAACGGCCGCTTCCTGGAACTCTGCGGCTTGGCGCCCATCGAGGCGCACCGGCCATTCGATGAAGTGATGGCTGACAGTGAGCTGAAGCTGCTGACACCCAACACTCGGGACGCCGATGGTCAGCCTCTGACTGAGCTCGAACAGCACCTGTTCGATGGTCGCACGCTTGAGGTCCGCACCCATCCGCTACCCACCGGCGGCTTCGTCAACACCTTTACCGACATCACTGAGCGTTACCGCCACGCCGAGGCGCTGCGCGAGAGCGAGCGCTGGATCCGCCTGATTACTGACCACGTGCCGGCGCTGATCGCCTATGTCTCGGCTGACCTGACTTACGAATTCACCAACAAGGTCTACGAGGAGTGGTATCGCTGGCCCAGCGAAGGCATGCTCGGCCAATCGTTGCGTGACATCCACAGCGGTGAGCACTGGCAGCAGCTCGAACCCTATATCGACAGAGCCCTGTGCGGCGAAAGCGTCAGCTTCGAGATGGCCGAGCACAACCACTCGGGGCAGCAGCGTTACATGCTGCGCTCTTACGTACCGAACCGTCAGGCTAGCGGCGAGGTCGTCGGCATCTTCGTGCTGATTCAAGACATCACGGATCGCCGGCGCACCGCGGAGGCGCTGCACCAGGCCTACCAGAACCTCGAACAACGCGTCCGTGAGCGCACGGCTGAGCTCACCAGCCTGAACGACCAGCTGCTGTGTGAAATCGACGAACGCGCCCATGCCGAGGCGCGGCTGCGTGAAGCCAAGCGGGAGGCGGAGCTGGCCAACCTGTCGAAAACCAAGTTTCTTGCCGCAGTGAGTCACGACCTGCTGCAGCCGTTGAACGCTGCTCGGCTGTTCACCAGCGCATTGCTGGAGCAACCCACCGCACCCAGTGGCGGGCTGATCCGCAACATCAGCAACTCCCTGGAAGACGTCGAAAACCTGCTTGGCACGCTGGTCGATATATCAAAGCTAGATGCCGGCGTGATCAAGCCGGATATCGCCCCGTTTGCCGTCAGCCAGTTGCTGGAAAACCTGGCGGCGGAGTTTCACCAGATCGCAGGCAGCGAGCAGCTGCAGCTGGACTTCATACCCTGTTCAGCGCTGGTGCGCAGCGATATCCAGTTGTTGGCGCGGATCCTGCGCAACCTGCTGACCAATGCCATTCGCTACACCCCGCATGGCCGCGTGATGCTGGGTTGCCGCCGCCGCAGGCAGAGCCTGTCGATCGAGGTATGGGACACCGGCATCGGCATTCCTGAGGACAAGCTCGAAGAGATCTTTCACGAATTCAAACGCGGCGAGGGCGTGCGTCCTCAGCAGGATCGCGGGCTTGGTCTGGGTCTGGCGATTGTGGAGAAGATCGCGCGCATGCTCGGTCATCGGATTCAGGTGAAGTCGGTTCCGGGGAAGGGGTCCAAATTCGCTATCGAAGTGCCGCTGGCCAAGCGGGCGCCGAAGGCGAGCGTGGAGCCGTCTGTTACTGATCTGCTACTCGAACGGCTCAAAGGTGCGCGGGTCTGGGTGCTGGATAACGACACCGCGATCTGTGCCGGCATGCGCACCCTATTGGAGGGCTGGGGGTGTCATGTTGTGACGGCGTTGTCGGAGCAGGATTTGGCCGGGCAGGTCGATAACTTCCATGCCGATGCAGATCTAATCATCGCCGACTACCACCTCGACAACGGCTGCAACGGCGTCGATGTGGTCGAGACAGTCAACGCGCGGCGTGCCAGCCCACTACCGGCGCTGATGATTACGGCCAACTACAGCAACGAACTCAAACAGCAGGTGCGGGAGTTGGGCCACATGCTGATGCACAAGCCGGTGCGGCCGATGAAGCTGAAGACTGCCATGTGCCACATGATGGAGCACGGCCATTCTTAGAACAGCGCCAGGCTCGATCGACAAGTGCTCGGCGTCGCTGACGCCGTTAGCCAATCGCTAGGCGCGAGCCCCGTGATCGCCAGCAAGCTGGCTCCTACATAGGGTGGCGGAGGCCGTATCGTATTACGGGAGGTCCTGCGTTTACGACTTGGTGAACGTCACACACAAAGCAGACGGTAGGGCGCAGTCTCGTAGGAGCGAGCTTGCTCGCGATCCGCTGCTACGCGGGATCCCCTTGATCGCCAGCAAGCTGGCTCCTACGGGATGCGGCGTCAGGCAGTGATCCGGGTCCTACAAGGGATTAGGTTTATCGCAGAGGCGAGCGTAGCTGCGTGGGTGTTGGTTATCACCTGCGCAGATACGCGGTGAAGTCGATATCACCCGCCGAGAGGATGGCTTGTACGCGGTTGTGCACGTTGAGCTTGCGCAGGATGGCCGAGACATGAGCCTTGACCGTGGTTTCGGCGATATCGAGGTTGTAGGCAATCTGCTTGTTGGATTCGCCCTTGGTCATGCGTTCCAGCACCAGTAGCTGCTTGCGGGTCAGTGCCTGCAACAGCTCGGGCGCGATGCTCTGTTCGTTGTGCTGGGAGCGGCGGGTATTGGCTTTCTGGCTGCGGATGATGTCCGAAGGCAGGTAGACATTGCCGTTGAGGATTTGCTCGATGGCTTCGGTCATCTGCGCGCGTGGCGATGACTTGGTGATGAAGCCGCACGCGCCGTAGGTGATGGCCTGCAGCACCACTTGCTTGTCCTGCTCGGCAGACACGATCACCACTGGAATGGTCGGCGCCTCGTTGCGCATGTTGATCAGGCCGTTCAGGCCGTGCATGCCGGGCATATTCAGGTCGAGCAGCACCAGGTCGAGATCGTCATTTTCCAGCGTCATCGCCAGCGCACTGTCCAGATCGGCGGTTTCAAGGATCTCGCTGCCTGGAAAGCCGTCCTGGATGACGTTATGGATGGCTTCACGAAAAAGCGGGTGGTCATCAGCGATCAGTATCTTGTACATGGCCGGTCACCTCATTGTTGTGATTATGGTGGGGTAGATCGGAAGAGACCTTTGGTGTGCGCGGCTTCGGTCGACAATGGCAGCCATTGTGCGGCGCCTATTCGATCAGAAGCTGTTCACCCGTAAGCTTGCCCAGTCCGGGGAGAGAAAACCATCGGCGCAAACAGCCGTGGCGTCATCTGCACTGCAAGCCCCTGCGATCTGCAGCGAACCCGGTTGGCTTTGGCATGCCCAGCTTTTCAGTACTTCGGTCGGCCACATTACAGTGCAAAGTGCAGCGGTTTGAAATCCTACGATCGACAGGGAAATCAGTACTAAAGTAGCAGAGAACGGCTTAGGTAGCCCGGCGTAGCGCGGCGTGCTGCGGATTGAAACTGAGCACCGCAAGCAGACTGAAGAGCAGCGTCAGGCCAAGGCACACCGCCAGCGCCAGCGGATTGAGCCGTTCATACAGTGCAAAGCGAACCAACTCCACCGCGTAGGTAAAGGGGTTAAACGAGCAGATCCAGAACAACCATTCACTGGCTTCGCGCATTTTCCAGAGTGGATAGAGCGCCGACGACAGAAAAAACATCGGGAAGATGACGAAATTCATCACCCCGGCGAAGTTTTCCAGCTGCCGAATGCCGTTGGATAACAACAGCCCCAGCGCACTCAGCAGCAGCGCCACCAGCAAGAGGGCTGGTAGCGCTGTCAGCAGGCCGGCCGCAGGCGGTTGGACGCCGTAGAACCAGGCGATAAGTAGGAACGCATAGACCTGCAGCAGCGAGATCAGCGCAGTCGCCAATAGCTTGCTCGCCAGCAGAAAACTGCGCGGCAGCGGACTGGTCAGCAGCACGCGCATGCTGCCCATCTCGCGGTCGTACACCATAGAGAGGGAGCCCTGCATGCCGTTGAACAGCAGAATCATGCACGCCAGCCCCGGAACGATCCACGTCTCGTAGGTGATATAGGTCTCGTAGGGCTCGATAATCGCGATGCCCAGTGCGGCACGGAATCCGGCTGCGAACACCACCAGCCAGAGCAGGGGGCGCACCAGGGCGCTGAAGAACCGTGAGCGCTGCTGAACGAAGCGCAGCCACTCGCGAAACACGATTGCCCGCAGGCATTCCCAATAGGGGGTCATGGCCGGGATTCCTGATTTGAGGTGGGGCATACGCGTTGAGCGGGACACATCACGCCGGCACCGCGTTGCGAGTGAGACGGGCAAAGGTCTGCTGCAGGCTGCCATCGGCAGCAGCCAGCTCATCAGCGCGACCCTGCGCTACGAGGTTCCCGCGATTGAGGATGATCAGCTCGTCACTCGCCTGGACCTCGTCGAGCAGGTGGGTCGTCCAGAGCACGCTCATGCCTTGCTCGTTGCAAAGCGATCTCACATGATCGTTGAGGTTCTGGCGGCTGGCCGGATCGAGCCCCGCACTGGCTTCATCGAGCAGCAGCAGGCTCGGCTTGTGGAGGAGGGCACGGGCGATTTCCACCCTTCGGCGATGGCCGCCATTGAGTTCGCGCACCTTGCTTTTGCGGCGCTCGCTCAGTTGCTGGCGATCCAGCTCCACTTCGATCCGGTCATTGGCAACCTTGCGCGGCATGCCATGCAGGGCGGCGTGGTAGCGCAGGTTCTGCTCGACACTGAGATCCAGATCCAGCGTGCTTTGCTGGAAGACCACCCCAAGTCGCCGCAAGGCTTCGCGCGGCTGGCTGCGCAGACTGAAGCCGGCCACCTGAATGTCGCCCTGCTGCAAGTCGTACAGGCGCGTCAGCAACGCGATCAGCGTCGATTTCCCAGCTCCGTTGGGGCCGAGCAGAGCGGTAAAGCCTCCGGCCGCCGTGTTGAAATTCACATCGTGCAGCGCCTGACGTTCCCCGTAGGCGAAGCTGACGCGCTCAACCCGCAGCGCGGTCATGGCGCGACCACCACGCCCCAGGGGTAGCGTCCGACCTTGATCGATTTGATCACCTTGAGCGAGTCCACATCGATCACCGAAACATCACCGCTGACGCCATTGGTGGTCAGCAGCCGGCTCTCATCGAGGTTGAACGCCATGTGCCAGACCCGGCGGCCCACCAGCAGGTAGTCGAGCACCTCATAGGTCTTCGCATCGACCACGGCGATATGGTTGGCCGGGCCGAGCGCGACGAACGCGTATTTGCCGTCCGAGCTGAGCTTGATGCCGACCGGCTGGACCTTGTCCGGATGTACGCCTTTGATCTTGAAGTTCAGCGTATTGATGATTTCGCGCTTTTCGACGTCGACGACGCTTACCGTTCCGCCGATCTCCGACGAGGCCCAGAGCAGCGTGCTGTCCTTGTTGAACTCGACATGGCGCGGGCGCTGGTCGACCAGGGTGTTGTCCACCAGCTGGTTGGTACTGGTGTCGATCCAGTGCAGCATGTTAGTGGTTTCGCTGGTGTTCACCGCCCATTTGCCATCCGGGCTGACGCCCATGCCCTCTGGCTCGACGCCAACGTCGATCTGCGCCAGTACCTCCTCGTTGTCGACGTCGACCACCGTCACCAGCGCATCGTCCTCGTTGGAGATGTACAGCCATTTGTTGTTCGGGTGCAGGGCGAACTGCTCGGGATCCGCGCCGGACGGCAGCTGCTTGATGATCTTCCGGGTTGCCAGGTCCATGACCTGAACCGTGTCCGAGTCGCTGGCGCAGATGTAGAGCAGCTTGTTGTCGCGTGACAACGTCAGCCCGCGCGGACGCTGGCCAACCTCGAGCGTCTCGACCGTTTCCAGCGTATCCAGATCGATCACACTGACGGTGTCGTCTTTTTCGTTCGACACATAGGCAGTGGCCGCCAGAGCGGATGCACTGGTGCAAGCGAACGCGCAGGAAATGGCAGCAGCAAGGAGTGTTCGGGGCATGGATAGATTCTCTTGTTGTTGTGTGAACCGCTCAGCGGGCAATTTGATTCGGTGACTGATCCATACGCTGCAAGTATTCGTCCGCTTCGCTCTGACCGCCTTCGGATGCACGTTCCAGCCACATTCGCGCGGCCTTCGGGTCTTTTTTCACACCGCGCCCTTCGGCTAGCGCTGTACCCCAGTGGTAGCGGGCCAGGCTCACATAGCTGGCCTCATCGGGCTGATTGGCGCCGCGTTCCATGAGCGCAGCGGCTTTGTCCAGATCCACCGGCACGCCCGACCCAGACTCGTACATCTGCGCCAGCCAGATCATCGAATACACGTCGTTCCAGCGCGCGATGCAGTCCTCGAATATCTGCCTGGCAACGTCGAAATTTCCGGTCTTGGCAGTGACGTAGCCGTACATGCATTTGATCCGCTTCGGGCTGTCGATGTAGGCGTCATACCCCAGCTCGCTGGCGCTCGCGGTGTGCGCCAAACCGCTAAATAACAGACCGCAGATGTAGCGGGACATGACTCTCATCGGCTCGCCTCGCTCAACCGGCATTTACTCTCCGGACGATCGAAGCCCAGGGTGTCCAGTTCACTGGTGGGGTGCAGGAAGCCCTCCTGGGGCGAGTTGGATACCAGACCACGTGGATGCACGAGCGGGATCGGCTGGCGCAGCTGGCCGTTCCAGGGCCGGAACGTCAGCTTGCGGCCTTTGAAACCATCGACCGGCAGCGTCTCGCTCAGCGATATCTGGCGTATTGCGTCGGGGTCGGCGGTGCCGAGCTTGGTGATTGCCGTGGCGAGGCTGCGCACGCCGATCCAGACAGCGAAATCGCGGTCGTTCATCCAGCGATTGGCATGCGCTTCAAAGCGCTTCTGCAGCTGCGCAGCGCCATAGGTTTCGACCGTTTTATGCCAGCCTGTCGGAATCAGGCCCTGCGTGCCCACTACCGGCCGTGGCAGCCAGGTGTGGTAGGGCACGTACTCGCCGAAGTCGCCGCGCTCGTCAGCCACCACGACGACGTCGTACTCGCCAGTTTGAGTGAACAGGGGCATGTCTGCTTGAGCTGTGCGCCGCTGGTCGTTATCGAAGGTCCAGGGCTTCTCTTCAATGATCTTGTGGCCGAACCGCTTGGCGGCACGCTTGATCGCCTCGGCATAGGCCTGGTCCTCCTCGGTCGGCCCGCTGATTAACAGCCAGCGGTTCCAACGGCGCACGGCAAGGAACTGACCCAGCGCGTCGGCCAACATACTGCGGCTTGGAAGGGTATGCAGCACGTTACCCAGGCAGCGCGTCGTTCGCAGTTCGTCCGTTGGGCTGCCTGCGTTGATCAGCAGGCTGTCCGGCATGGCAGCGGCTAGCGCTTCCAGGCTTTTAGCGGGCGCATTCACGACGAACAAGCGTACCCCCTGCTCATGCAGCTGTCGGGCCTCGTTCTGGAGTTGCTCTGGTGTTTCGGCCGTGAGGCTATTCAAGGCATAGCTGTGCTTGAGGAAGCGTCCTGTGCTGTTGCTATCGGCAATGGCCAGTTCGGCACCGCTCAAGCCGGCATCAACCGGCTCGGGGATGACGTTGGATAGCAGAGGGCCTGGGTCCGGGCGGTAGCCGAGGTAACCGATGCGCACCGAGAGTTCTGGCTCCGCTGCGCCTGCGTCACTGACGAAAGCGGCGCAACAGGCGAGGGCGATCAAGCAACGGCTGCGGAAAGAAAGAGGGCGCATGGACGACTCCTATGACGTTGCGGTCAGCATAGGAACCCTGTCGGGGCGGGGGAATATGCAGAAAGTACCAGCTGCTGTGTACCAAGGTAGTAAACCGGCGCCCGGCGGCCGCCTCTAGCATAGAACCGTGCATAACAATAACGAGAAGACCCCATGCCTCCATTCAAAGCGCTCACCCTACAGCTCCTGTTGATCGCCAGCCTGATTGGCTTCGACCAGGTGCTTGCCGCCGGTGACCTTACCCGTCGCACGCAATCGCTGCCGGATCTCAGATTTGGTTCCGAAGAAAGTGATTACGCGGTCTCGCAGAAGGAGTACCAACTCGAGACCGGCGTTGCCTATCAACTCAAGGTCATCGCCGAAGGCCATAAAGAATGCGCTTTCCAGGCACCGGAGTTTTCGCAGGCGATCTTCCTGCGCAAGGTCGAAGCCGGAGGCGTGGAAATCAAGGCCGTGACTCTGGTCGAGCTTGAATTCGAAGAAGCCGGTGAGGCGGAAATCTTTTTCCTACCGATCAAGCCCGGCCGTTACCCCTTCTATTGCAAAGGGCTGCAGAACAAGGGCATGGAAGGAAGCTTCTTGGTCAAGTAGCGCATCAACCTGCAGCCCCTTAAAAGCGGACATTGAGCATGTCAGCACTCTGGCGTATCAGCCTGCTGGTCTCGCTGTTTTTTAGCCTGGTTGCGGCCGTCTGCTTGGCTGTACTGCTGCGTCAGGCCAGTCAAGACGTAAGCCGTGAACTGGCGGCGGCGGGTGCCGTGCTCAGCTATCTCACCGATGTGGCGGAGCGCGATCCCGCTGCACTCCAGCCTGAGCTGACGCGGCACTTGCGGCATGTTCAGGTTCGCTGGTTGGGCCCAGATGTCCCAAGCCGCGAGGTCCGCCCGCAGCGAAGCACCTGGCTCGAGACCCTGTTGTATCCCGCCGAGCTGCCCGCGCCGCTGACTGTGCAGATGCCAGAGGGTCGAACCTTGCAACTGAGCGTCGACCCCCGAGACGAGATCGAGGAAGTCGAGGAATCCCTGCTACAGCTGTTGGCATGGTTCGGCAGCGCGTTATTGCTGAGCCTACTGGCGATCCGGTGGGCTGTCAGGCCTGCGCTGGGCGTGCTGAACGAGTTGCTTGCCGCCTTTGGCCAGGTTTCCCAAGGCCGTCTCGATATGCGTCTGCCGAGCCACTCCCTGCTGGAGGCACAGCAGTTATCCGGGCATTTCAACCGCATGGTTAGCGCCTTGGAGTACACCCGGCGAGAAAACGATGACCTGACGCGCTCGTTACTGGAGCTGCAGGAGCGTGAGCGCACACAGCTCGCCCAGGCGCTGCATGATGATCTTGGGCAATACCTGGCCGGTATCCGCGCCCAGGCTTGCTTGCTACAGGCGATAAAAGACCAGCCGCAATTGGTCAGCACAACCGCACGCACTCTGGATGATCACTGCGAACAATTGCAGGACGGTTTTCGCAGGCTGACTCGCGAGCTCTATCCCGTGATGCTCGACCATTTGGAATTGCCTGAAGCAATACACCTGTTGGCCGAGCAGTGGCAGAGCGCGCAAGGAATCAAGTTGCGCGTGCAGATCGACCGGCGCGTTCCATCCCTTCCGCTGAACAAGAAAGAACAGCTGTACCGTTTGCTGCAGGAATCGCTCACAAATGTGGCCAGGCACGCCTGTGCCAGCTTCGTGTTCATTCGCCTGCGCATGAACGGCGGTCGGCTGCGGCTGCTCGTGCGTGACAACGGCCACGGCCACGGCGCACCCGGAAGGCTCGGCATTGGCCTGCGTTCGATGCATGAACGCGCACGGGCGCTGGATGGCCGGTTGGTCGCGCGCGGGCGAGTAGGTTACGGCTGGGTGGTTTATCTGGACATTCCGATCAGGGAGTCATGCCCCAATGAAGATCCTTCTCGTTGACGATCACGCCGTGGTCCGCCAGGGCTACGCTGCGCTGCTACGCGTCTTGCTACCCGACGTTCAGGTCATTGAGGCCTGCGATGGCGAGGAGGCCCTGGCCAGAACTCTGGAGGTGGCCCCAAGCCTGGTCATCATGGATGTCGGACTACCCGGCATCAGCGGCGTCGAGACCACACGGCGTCTATTGCAGCGGCTGCCACAACTGCGCGTGCTGTTCTTTAGCATGCACGACGAATTACCCCTGGTGCGCCAGGCACTGGATGCCGGAGCCTCCGGCTATATCACCAAGAGCTCGTCGCCGGAGGTGCTGTTGGACGCGGTACGCCGTACCTTGGCCGGTCACGCCTACATCGAACAGACGCTGGCCACCCAATTGGCACGTAACCCGGTGGCGGCTAATGCGCAGGATCCACGCTTGCAAGGAATGACACAGCGTGAATTCGAGATCTTCGTAATGCTCGCCAAGGGCACACCGGCGCGACTGATCGCCGAACGGCTTTGCATCAGCGGCAAGACAGTGTCCAACTACCTGACGCTCCTCAAGAGCAAGCTGCAGGTCAGCTCGCATGCGGAGCTGGTTCATCTGGCCATTGATACCGGTATTGTGCGGGTGGGTGATCGAGCAGCCAGTTAGCTCGTTCTGCAGCGTTTTGATGGGCCGACTTCGCTGGTAACGGTGCGGGCTGGCAGTGCGTTCTGTAAAAACCTCAATCCTCTCCGATTGTCAGAGCTCGGGCATCTCGGTGTCGTGTCTGGCCGACGATGCTGCTTTGGAAACGGTAGCAAGCGATCCCATTTCTCCACTCTCTAGATAGAGGCAAATGAGCATGATCAAAGTCAGCGTGATGTACCCCAATACCCCTGGCGCGAGGTTCGATCACGATTACTATCGCGACAAGCACCTACCGTTGCTCAAGGCCCGTATGGGCGATGCCTGCCTCTATTACACGATTGACAAGGCCATTTCCGGGCGCACCCCAGATGAACCGGCGCCCTACGTTGCGATGTGCCACATTTTCAGCGAATCGGTCGAAGCCTTTCTGGCGGGTATCGGTCCTCATGCAGAGGAGATTGTTGCGGACATCGCCAATTACACCGACCTGACGCCGGTCCGGCAGATCAGCGAGGTAGTGGTAGGGCACTGATGGTTGCTTGGACAGTGTCGGGCATCGCCATGACCCGGTTCCGTCCGCCGTCCTTGGCCAGGTAAAGCTGCCTGTCGGCGTGCTGCATGAGGCCGTCCAGCGTGTCGCCTATATAGGGCCATTGCTCCAGTGAGCGGGCATTTGTTGGTTCAGACACTGGAAAACGCTAACCAGCTCTGAACTAACAACGGCTGGCTACTTCATAAATTCTGAACACTCTGCGATGGAGCAATACGGCGGTCCTATGGTTTTTCTTGTCTTGGGAATTTTGCTTTTTCTGTTCACGGCGGCAGATATCACCAAAACCACGCTGTCGACGCGCGGTGGTGGGACTATCACCAATATCGTTTCCAAGAGCGTATGGCGTTGTTTCTTCGCCGCGGCCGGTCGGCGAGGGGAGGCGAAGCTGCTGGAGTATGCAGGCCAATGCGTGCTGCTGTTGGTGCTGCTGACCTGGATTGCCTGTCTATGGCTCAGTCTGTTTCTGATGCTTGCATCGGACCCGGCCTCGGTGATCAATGGCACGACCAAGGCAGCCGCGGACCTCTGGGAAACCTTCTACTACGCCGGCTTTACGCTTTCTACGCTGGGCGTAGGCGATTTCGCAGCCTCAAACGACGCGTGGCGGGTACTGACCAGTGCTGCAGCCTTCTGTGGGCTGACCTTCATCACGGCTGCGATCACCTACATCGTTCCGGTACTCTCGGCTGTTAGCCTGCAAAACCAGCTCAGTCTGCTCATCAGTAGCATGGGACGGACACCGCAGGAGATCCTGATCAACAGCTGGAACGGGTCTGATTTTTCGCGTTTTTATGACAATGCCAGCGACATACGGCAGATGCTGGTCGAGCACACTCTCAACCATCACGCCTATCCGGTGATTCGTTGCTTTCATAACAAACAAGCAGAAAAGAACGTCATACCCGCTGTGGCGAGCCTGAACGAGGTGCTGCAGTTACTTGAAGAGGTCGCTGAAGACGTACCGCAGGACACGCTGAAACACAAGATGCTCGTGTCGGCGCTGGACCAGCATCTTGAGATGCAGCGTTCCAACTACCTCGGCCAGGTGAATAGCCACGCCCAGCTTCCGATCATGGATCTCGCGTCGCTGAGCGATGCTGGAATTCCGCTTAAATCAAATGCGGCTCAAATGCTCAACGCACCGGAGCGGCGCCGGTTGTTGGCCGCATTACTGGAAGCGGATGGCTGGGAATGGCACCACGTTTACCCGCGCGACTGACGAGGCGGTGCGTCAATAGCAAAGCTTCGATGGCCTAAAGCTCAATGTTCCGGGGGCCCGGCGTCATGACTCCGGATAGGCTCGAACGGCTATTGCTGGAACCCTTTTTGATCACACTGAAGCTGCCATCGGTCTCCAGAACGACGGCTTCAACCTCATCGATAGCTGAGAATCCGCTAGAGCGTATCGCTGAGCGGACCTCATCTTCAGTGACCCGAGCCACGCGCATGGCACTGCCTAGCATCTGCCCTTGATATAGCAGCAGCGCTGGTTCGCCAGTGACCAGCTTGCGTACCCAACCGACTCTTACGCTGGACCAGGTGACGAGATACTGCAATCCGATCAGCAGCGCCAATGCCAGGGTTCCTTCGGCAAGCGATACATCGCGGTTCAGCAAAATGGTGGCGAACGTCGATCCCAGGGCTACCGTGACGATCAGGTCGAATGCGTTCATCTTGGAGAGCGTACGGCGGCCGGAAATACGCAACAGTACGATCAGGTTGATATAAGCCAGGATGCCAATGACCAGGGTGCGGACCAGTGTCGACCAGCCGCTGAAAAACATACCTTCCACATCTATCTCCTTTGGAGTCTGCCCTTGGTAGACGCCATCGAGGTAGATGGGTTGCACCTTCAGTAGGAGGAAGAAGGTATTCCTTCGTATCGACCAGCTGCGCTGTCAGCTGTCCAGCTGTTTGGCCGGGACGATCCGGTCATGCAGAACGCGTTCGGCGTTGTCGCCCAAGGCAAGGAATACTCTAAGTGCGGCGTAGGCATCGTTCGCCGCATACAGCCGCTGCGCATCGGTAAGAGAACGGTTGCTCCAGTTCGACGTGGATACGCTGCGCGATTTGCTCACTCGCGTACCCAATACCGCTGCAACCGCGCCGCGTAGTCCGACCTGTCCCTTTTTGCCCTGGTAGCGCAGGGTTGTGCCCAGGTCGATGAAGTGCACCATCTCGATACCCAGGCGGTTGCGCAATCGGCTGCGGTCGGTGCTTAGCCCGAATCCCACCTTCAACACCTGAGTTGACTGGAGCACTGCTCTGACGGCTTCGCTGCAGCCATCCGAGCCGACTTTGAACAGGTAGCCTTTCTCGGGGCTGGCAAACTGAATCAAATGCGGCCCCGTCGATACTTCACCCACCTTGAAGGTCGGTTTGGATTCGGTATCGAAGCCGACCTGCGGCCAACCGAGCAGCTCGTCCTTGGCTTGACTGAAGGCTTCGGGGGTTTCGGGGGTGATGATCTGACCGAGTTGGAGGCCATCGAAGCGGGGCAGGGCGTCCAGTTCGACGACCTGTGGGATATGGATAATGGGCATCGAGGGGTTCCGGCGAGCGCTGACTAGTGCAGCAAAGTGCAGTGGTGTCGTTGATGCAGGCGAGACTAGCGCACAACGCCACCAGAAGCATGTTTGATGCGGATGACGAGGCCGGCGTACCCCTTACTTTTCCCAGTCAATCGGGCAATCGATGCAGCTTTCCATATGGGTGCCTTGAAAGGTTGCATAGTGACGGCGTGCCCCGATCAGGGTGGCCTCTGCGAGGTTGGCATCGTTGAACTTGGCTTCTTGCAGGTTCGCGTCGGTCAGCGTTGCGCGTGCGAGATCTGCCTTGCTGAGCCAGGTCATCTCAAGGTTGGCAGCGGTTAGATTTGCGCCCTGCATTTTCGCCCCACTCAAACGCGCAAACTCAAGATTTGCTGCGGTCAGGTTGGCCCCGTTCAATCGTGCGGCCTGAGCGAACAGGCCCCATCCCTGAATTGCCACCAGGTGGGCATTGGTGAGATTCGCCACCCGCAGGTTGGCTTGTCGCAGGCTGGCGCGGGTGAGGGTGGCGCCGGTCAGGTCTGCCTTTTCCAGATTGGCCAGATCCAGATTCGCATGACGCAGGTTGGCACCGGACAGATTGGCACCGGTCAGGTCCATCTTGCGCATGTCCTGATTGCTCAGGTCGGCATTACGGAGGTCGGCGTTGGGGCATCTGCTTTCCGGCTGGATGACGCAGCCATTGATGATGGTCGGCTGATCGTCATCAGCCAGTAGCGACGCGCTGGCGAGCAGTGCAAGGGGCAGCAAAAGAAGGGTCGGGTTCATGGCAATTCCATATTCGAAATGAGGAAGGACAGCCGACGTGTGACGGATCGGTGAACCGGAGAGCGCCAACCCTTGCGGTTCAACCGAGCTGGCTACGCCAGCCGTCCAACGTGGGAGGCTGCGCCGCATCACGGCGCAGCCCAGACTTAGCGTTTGGCGGTCTGCTTGTCCCAACTCGGGATCCGGAACACCCAGAACGAACCGCCCTGCGCAACAGGCTTGGTCAGCGCTGCCATGTCGCCGCCCCACAGCGGCACGGCGCCACCGTAGCCGACGGTCACTCCGATGAATTGCTCACCGTCCTGCTCCCAGGTGATGGGCGGGGCGATGATTCCGCTGCCGGTCTGGAATTTCCACAGTTCTTCGCCGGTTTTAGCGTTGAAGGCTTTCAGGTAACCATCACCGGTCCCGGTGAATACCAGGTTGCCCTGGGTGGCAAGCACACCCGCCCAGAGTGGCAGCGGTTCCTTGTGCTCCCAGGCGACCTTGCCCGTGGTGGGATCCATGGCGCGAAGAATGCCGACGTGATCGTCGTACATGCGCTTGATGCGGAAACCCTGACCGAGATAGGCATTACCCTTCTTGTAGCTGACCTCTTCGGTCCAGTAGTCCTCTTTCCAATGGTTGGCGGGGACGTAGAACAGCCCGGTGTCCTGGCTGTAGGCCATGGGATTCCAGTTTTTACCGCCCAGAAAGGGCGGTGAAACCTCGACCGACTTGCCGTGCGCTTCGCCTGGCTCCGGCAGCGGTGGACGCTGACCTTCGTTCTCGACAGGTCGACCGGTCTTCAAGTCGATGTGGCTGGCCCAGGTGATGTTGTCGACGAAAGGGAAGGCGTTCTGCAACTTGCCATCCTCGCGATCGACCACGTAGAAGTAGCCATTGCGGTCAGCGTGGGCCGTCGCCTTGACGGTTTTTCCATCCTTATTTTTGTAGTCGAACAGCACCAGCTCGTTGTTGCCGGAGAAATCCCAGGCATCGTTGGGGGTGTGCTGATAGAACCACTTCACTTCGCCCGTGGTGGCGTCGACACCGAGCTGCCCGGAGGTGTAGAGACTGTCGTAGTCTTTCGGCTCGCCGCCATCAGCGGTGCGCGCCCAACCGTTCCAGGGCGCCGGGTTTCCCGCACCGACGATGATGGTGTTGGTCTCGGCATCGAAGCTCGCGCTCTGCCAAGGCGCGCCGCCACCCTGGCTCCAGGCCTCTTTCTTGCCAGTGGGCGAATTGGGGTCATCAGGCCAGGAGGGCGCATTGACGTCCCCGGTCGGTGTGCTGTCTTTGCCGTTGAGACGGCCCACATGGCCCTCGACGAAGGGACGCATCCAGACCTCCTCGCCGGTGTCTGGATCGCGGGCGAACAGCTTGCCGACGATTCCGAATTCGTCACCCGAGCTGCCATGAATCAACAGCACCTTGCCGCTTTTCTGGTCCTTGATCAGGGTTGGTGCGCCAGTCATGGTGTAGCCCGCGCCGTGGTCACCGAACTTCTTCTTCCAGACGACCTTGCCGGTGTCCTTGTTTAGCGCGACCACCTGGGCATCCAGCGTGCCGAAGTAGATCTTGTCACCATAAATCGCCGCACCTCGGTTGACGACGTCGCAGCACGGGCGGATATCCGCAGGCAACCGGTGCGCGTAGCTCCAAAGCCGTTTGCCTGTGCGCGAATCGAGCGCGAACACGCGCGAGTAAGAGCCCGTCACGTAGATCACACCGTCATGCACGATGGCCTGGGATTCCTGGCCCCGCTGCTTCTCGTCACCAAAGGAAAAGGACCAGGCCGGCGTCAGTTTGAAGACGTTTTCATCATTCACCTGATTCAGCGGGCTCCAGCGCTGGGCATTGGTGCCCAGGCCGTACTGCAACACGTTTTCGGTCGAAAGATGGTCGTTGGCGATGTCGTCCCAGGTGACGTTCTTGGCGTCTGCCAAGCCGCTGAGTGAGAGACCGCCAATCAGAACGGCGATGGCGAGAGGGCGTTTGCTGCCCAGGGGGCTTGTTGTTGTCATAGTTGGTTTCCCTTGGTCGATTCGGACGAGGCCAGTTGCTGTGCTCGCTACATGGGTTGTGCGAGAGGCTGGTCAGGCGATTCGATTATTGGGATGGGATCGCGACGGCAGATACGGAAAAGCTCCCGCTGATTCAGGGAAAACTTCCCAATCCGCCTGTGTTTTCGGTCTGCTACCTGGGTGCTGCGCCGATGCCGCATGAGGCCCTACTACCAAGGGAGGAGAATCCGACAACCAAAGCACGATTCTGCCACGTGGTCGCAATGCCCAAGATGACCACCATGCGCTCCAACTGGGGCTGCCTTGCTCAGGTATTCGAAAATAACGGTGGTAGTCATGAATAATAAAACTGAACTGCGCGCACTTTTTGCTGCTGGTCTGCTCGGCTTCGCCGGATTTGCCTTCGCCCACGGTGACGTCACGCCGCAGAAGGTGGAGACAAAAGGGTTGTCCCCGCTGGGTGAAGAGTGGGTCGATGAAAACCCGTACCGGGCGCCCAGTGAAGACCATGACAGGGCCGTTGAAATTGGCTCATCGGCCTACAACCAGAACTGCGCCCGCTGCCATGGCCTCGAGGCAATCTCTGGCGGCATCGCACCGGATCTGCGTGAACTGGAAGCCAGCTATGACGGCGACGAGTGGTACAAGGAGCGCGTAATCAACGGTGCTGTTCGCGATGGCGCCGTCTACATGCCCCGCATGGCCGATTACCTCAGCCAGGAAGCGCTGTGGGCCATCCGTACCTACATCGAAAGCGAAGCTGCCAAGCGGTGACTACGATGCGCCAGTTGCTTGCGGGGCTCTGCTTGTGGATGGCTTGCGCGCTGGTACAGGCGGAGGTGGTCAAGGTGCGCGCGTTCGATGACATCGTCGATTCGGGCGTGCTCAAGGTGGCGATGTACGAGAACTTTCCGCCCTACAGCTTCATGGCCGATGGCAAGCCGCGCGGGGTCGATTTTGAGCTCGCGCAAAAACTGGCGTCGGAACTCGGGCTGAAGGTCGAGGTGTTGTGGGTAAGGCCTGACGAGACACTGGATGACGACCTGCGCAACTTCATCTGGAAAGGCCACTACCTGCGACCGAACGTACTGGCCGACGTGATGATGCGTGTGCCCTACGACCGCGAGTTTTCCTACAAGCAGAACGAGCTGGGCGAGCTGATCAACGAGCTGGTGGTCATGTTCGGTCCATACCAGCGCGAGCGCTGGCAGTCCGCCTACGATGATCGACGCCTCGAAGAGCTTTCCAGCGTGGCCGTATTCCGCTACCACCCGGTCGGGGTGGAAGTGGAAAGTGTCCCCTCGTTCTATCTGTCATCGGTATTCAACGGCAGCATTGCCAAAATGCTGCATCACTACCCAACTGCGCAGGCGGCGTTTGCTGCGATGCAGGCGGGTGAGGTTGACGCGACCATGGCCATGCGCGGTGAGATCGACTGGATGCTGAGCCAGGCCAACGACAGTCATCTCAAGGCCGCGCAGAACGCCTATCCAAACATGGGCAAACAGGTCTGGGAGCTTGGCATGGCCGTGCATGAGTCCAACCGTCAGCTGGCTTACGCGCTGGAAGGCGAGCTGGAAGGCCTAATCAAGGCGGGCACTGTCAAAGCCATCTACGAAGGCTACGGCCTGCAGTATGAGCTGCCCGAGCTGTACCAGGTGCAGCTGGGCGAGAACTGACGCCCGACGGTCTAAATTGCCCTTTCGATTGGTATTGCCATCCTCATGATGGCGCTGTACAGGCTGCTTCAACCGGACGCCGCCAGGTGTTGGGTTGAAGCTGCGCTTAAGCACATTCGGCCAGGCCGATGCGCGTGCATGAGCACCAGCCGAGTCCTTAAAAAATACGCTTTCTTTACGCCGCTGCGCTGAAGGCGCAATCGAATCTTTACGCCCCTCGCTCTGAAACTCTCCGTACCGCACTGATGCGACCTACGGAGCTGATCCCCCATGACATTTCTCGACGGGCTATCGCTGGCCTTGGCCATCGCCCTGTTCATCTACCTCCTGGTTGCGCTGTTGCGCGCCGAACGCAGCTAGGAGATCCAATGAACACTCACGATTACTGGATGATCGCGGCCTTCTTCGCGCTGGTCCTCATACCTGCCCCCTGGTTGGGGCGCTACCTGTTTCGAGCCATGGAGGGTGAACGAACCTGGCTGACGCCTGTTCTCGGACCCATCGAGCGCATCTGCTACCGCACTGCAGGGATTGACGAGCACAGCGAGCAGGATTGGAAAACCTACAGCCTGGCGTTATTGGCGCTGACTGCGGTGAGCCTGTTAGCGCTGTTTGCGATTCTGATGATGCAAGCCAGTCTTCCGCTCAACCCGCACGCGGTACCGGGCATGACGTGGGATCTTGCCCTCAATACCGCTGTGAGCTTTGTCACCAACACCAACTGGCAGGCCTACAGTGGCGAAGCCCAGCTCAGCTATTTCAGCCAGATGCTCGGCCTTGGTGTGCAGAACTTCATCAGTCCGGCGGTGGGGCTGGCCGTGTTGGTGGTGCTTTGTCGCGCACTGTCACGGCGATCGGCGAATGCAATCGGAAATTTCTGGGTCGATCTGACTCGAGCAGTGCTTTATTGCCTGTTGCCGTTCTGCGTCGTGCTCGCCCTGGTCTTGGTCTGGCAGGGGGTTCCGCAGAGTTTTGCGAGTTATGTTCAGGCCTTCACGCTGCAAGGCGGCGAGCAGACCATTCCTCTAGGGCCAGCGGCCAGCCAGATCGCAATCAAGCAGCTGGGGACCAATGGCGGCGGTTTCTTCGGCGTCAACTCAGCGCATCCCTTCGAGAACCCGACCGCCTGGAGCAACCTGTTCGAGATGGTCTCGATCATCCTGATTCCCGCTGCGCTGGTCTTCATGTTCGGCCATTACGTGCGTGATCTACGGCAGAGTCGGGCCATTCTTGCCTGCATGCTGACCGTGTTCGTCCTGGGCCTTGGCGTCACGCTGGCCGCCGAGCATCAACCGAATCCAATGCTGTCCAGCCTGGCGGTTGAGCAGGTCGGGTCGATGGAGGGCAAGGAAAGCCGGCTCGGTATCGCGGCGTCGGCACTATGGGCGACAACAACCAGCGCGGCGTCCAATGGCTCGGTCAATGCGATGCATGACAGCTTCAGCGCGCTGGGCGGCATGGTGCCTCTGGTCAATATGATGCTGGGCGAAATCATCTTCGGCGGCGTCGGCGCCGGGCTGTACGGCATGCTGCTGTTCGTCCTGATCACGGTGTTCCTAGCTGGCCTGATGATTGGTCGTACGCCGGAATATCTCGGGAAAAAATTGGAGGCTCGCGAGGTTCGGCTGCTGGTCGCGACGCTGCTGGTGATGCCTGTGGGTGTTCTTGTGCTCACGGCTCTCGGCGTCAGTCTTTCAGGGGCTGCCGAGTCGATCACCAATCCGGGGCCGCACGGCCTCAGCCAAATCCTTTACGCCTACACCTCTGGCACCGGAAACAACGGATCGGCCTTCGCCGGGTTTGGCGCGGCCACGCCTTACCACAATCTCATGATCGCGTTCGCCATGCTGCTGGGCCGCTTTGGTTTCATCCTGCCGGTGCTTGCCATTGCAGGCGGCCTCGCGGCCAAGAACCGTGCGCCGGTCGACGCAAACAGCTTCCCCACCCACGGGCCCCTGTTCGTGATCCTGCTGACGCTGGTGATTCTGCTCGTCGGCGGGCTCACGTTTTTGCCTGCACTGGCACTCGGGCCGGTCGCCGAACATTTCTTGCTACAGGGCTTCTGAGGAGCGTCATGATGAACGTCCATCAAACGGCACTCGAGGGTGCCGAGCAAACCACCGCCACGTCCTTCGCTTCGCTGTGCAAGCCTGCGCTGCGCCAGGCCTTCATCAAGCTTGATCCACGGACGTTGGCACGTTCGCCGGTCATGCTGGTGGTAGAGCTCACCGCGGTGCTGACCAGCGTGCTGTGCCTGCTGCCCAACGAGGCGGTCAGTACGGGTGTCGCCGTGCAGATCGCACTCTGGTTGTGGTTCACGGTGCTCTTTGCCAACTTTGCCGAGGCGCTGGCTGAAGGCCGCGGCAAAGCCCGCGCGGATAGCCTGAAAGCGGGATCGCAGGGGCTGGAGGCGCATTTGCGCACGGAGACCGGCGCGTTCCGGAGCGTTGCCGCCGGCAGCTTGCGCCGCGGAGACGTGGTGAGAGTCGAGGCCGGTGAACTGATCCCCGGCGATTGCGAAGTCATCGAGGGCATCGCCGCCGTCAACGAGGCAGCGATTACCGGTGAATCGGCCCCGGTTATCCGGGAATCGGGCGGCGACCGCTCGGCGGTCACCGGCAATACGCGCGTGGTCTCCGACTGGTTGCTGGTGCGTATCAGCAGCGATCCAGGCGAGTCCACACTGGACCGTATGATTGCGTTGGTGGAAGGCGCCAAACGACAGAAGACACCCAACGAGGTCGCGCTCGACGTTTTGCTGATCGGGCTCACGCTGATCTTTCTTGTCGTGGTTGCCACGCTGCAACCCTTTGCACGGTTCGCAGGCGGGGATCTCCCGCTGGTGTACCTGGTGGCGCTGCTGGTCACGCTCATTCCTACCACCATTGGTGGTCTGCTTTCTGCAATCGGGATCGCCGGCATGGACCGGCTGGTGCGGCTCAACGTGATCGCCAAGTCTGGACGGACAGTGGAGGCCGCCGGCGATGTTCAGGTGTTGCTGCTAGACAAGACCGGCACCATTACCTTTGGCAATCGTCGTTGCACGGCCATGTTCAAGGCGCCAGGCGTTTCATCGACCGAACTCTCATGGGCTGCGCTGCTGTCATCGCTGGCCGACGACACGGCAGAAGGCAAATCCATCGTTGAATATCTGCGCGGCCTTGACCCGGTAAAGGCGCCGGCTGGGCATGAAGTGGCCGGTATTCCGTTCACTGCCGAAACCCGTTTGTCGGGTGCGGATCATGAGGGTCACTGCTACCGCAAAGGCGCTGTCGATGCCGTGCTGGGTTATCTGGGGCTTGTGCGCGAGCAGATTCCAGCCGTGCTGGCGAGAGAGATTCAAACGATTGCACAGAGCGGGGGGACGCCCTTGCTGGTATGCGCGGATGACCGCCTGCTCGGCGCGATTCATCTCAAGGACGTGGTCAAGCCCGGCATCAAAGAGCGCTTTGCCCAGCTTCGCCAGCTGGGTATACGGACCGTCATGGTCACCGGAGACAACCCCCTGACGGCCGCTGCAATTGCCGCCGAAGCGGGCGTCGATGACGTGATTGCCGAAGCAACGCCGGAAAAGAAGCTGCAGCGGATTCGCCAGGAACAGGCCGATGGCAAGATGGTTGCGATGTGCGGTGATGGAGCCAACGACGCGCCTGCGCTGGCTCAGGCGGACGTGGGCATGGCCATGAACGATGGCACCCAGGCAGCGCGCGAGGCTGCGAATCTCGTCGACCTCGACTCGGACCCGACCAAACTGCTGGATGTGGTGCAGGTGGGCAAGCAACTGCTGGTAACCCGAGGCGCACTGACCACGTTCTCGATTGCCAATGACGTGGCGAAGTACTTCGCCATCCTGCCGGCTCTTTTCATTGGCCTATACCCGCAACTTGCCGCGCTGAATGTGATGCAGCTTCACAGCGCATCAAGCGCGATCCTGTCAGCCATTGTCTTCAACGCACTGATCATCATTGCCTTGATTCCGCTGGCGCTGCGGGGCGTCAACGTCAAGGCCGCCGACTCGGCCAGCCTGTTGCGGCGCAACTTGCTGGTCTATGGCCTGGGTGGGCTGGTCGCGCCCTTCGTTGGGATCAAGCTGATCGACATGCTGCTGACCGCGGTGGGTCTGGTCTGAACTCTGCCGCGCCTGACGGCGCGGCTTTTGGAGAAAAAACATGTTCAAACACATCCGTCCGGCGCTTGCAGCGCTGATCCTGATGACGCTGATAACCGGCGTGCTCTATCCACTGTCTGTTACGGCCGTGGCGCAGTTGGCGTTCGCCGAGCAGGCCAACGGAAGCTTGGTGCGCGACCGGGAGGGGCAGGTGAGAGGCAGTGCGTTGCTGGCCCAGCCTTTCGAAGGGCCAGAATGGTTTCACCCACGTCCGTCTGCCGCCAACCATGCAACCGTTGCCAGCGGCGCGAGTAATCTGGCTCCCAGCAACCCGCAGTTGGTCGATCAGGTCCGCGAGCGCGTCAGCGAGTGGAACGGCACGGCTCAACAGCCCGTGCCGATGGAGTTGGTGACGACGTCTGGCAGCGGCCTGGATCCGCACCTCACCTTGGCCGCCGCGAAGTTTCAGGCTGTCCGTGTCGCTGCCGCTCGAGGGGTCTCTGAGCAAGCACTGGATCGCCTGATTCAGGCGCAGCTGACGACGCCCCTTGTAGGCCCCGCCATCGTCAACGTACTGGCTCTGAACCTCGCCCTGGCGGACAATCCGCAGCCTGATTCCGGCGAGTGAAATGAATGAGCGACGCTCAACGTGCCGATGCCCTGCTTGATGACGTGCCCCGCGAAGGACGCGGGCGGCTCAAGGTATTCCTCGGCGCGGCACCTGGCGTAGGCAAGACCTACGCGATGCTTCAGGCCGCACAGCGCCAGCGACAGCTAGGGCGCGATGTGCGGGTAGGGGTGGTCGAGACCCACGGTCGGGCGGAAACCGAGGCGATGCGGGTCGGATTGGCGGAACAGCCGATGCGCCGCAGCGAGTATCGAGGCGTGACACTGTTCGAAATGGACCTCGACGGCCTGCTGCAAGCGCAGCCAAGTCTTGCGCTGGTCGATGAGCTGGCGCACAGCAACGCGCCCGGCAGCCGGCATGCCAAACGCTGGCAGGATGTCCTTGAGCTGCTCGAAGCGGGTATCGATGTCTACACCACCGTCAACGTTCAGCACCTCGAGAGTCTCAACGACCAGGTGCGCGGTATAACCGGTGTGCAGGTCAGGGAAACGGTCCCGGACTGGGTGCTTCATCAAGCCGACGACATTCTGCTGATCGATCTGCCTCCGCGTGAGCTGTTGGAGCGCCTTCGTGAGGGTAAGGTTTACGTGCCGGAGCAGGCACGTGCCGCGATCGATGCCTTCTTCACTCAAACCAACCTGACCGCGCTCCGCGAACTGGCGATGCAGACCGCCGCGGCGCGAGTGGATGCAGACCTGTATCGACGCCACCGGTTGCAGGGCCAAACCGCTCCGGCAGTCCGTGGCCGCTTACTGGTAGGGATCGATGGTGATGCCTATGCGGAAGGGCTGGTCAGGCATGCAGCCCGGGTCGCTGAACGCCGGCATCTCCCATGGTCAGTGGTGCATGTCGACACCGGCGTGAGTCGAGGCGAGATTCAGCTGGGTTATCTCCAATCCGCCCAGCAACTGGCCGAGCGTCTTGGTGGAGAGGTTGTGGAGCTGCGTGACGAGCGGGTCGCGCGAACGCTTATCGAACATGCCGGCGAGCGTCGCGCCACCCTCGTGTTGGTAGGCAGCGGCCGCGTGCGTCGAGGTTGGACGTTCTCAATGCGCCGATCGGTAGCTGAGCAACTGATCAAGGGTGGGCGCGGACTGGAGATCAGTGTGCTTGGCCAAGAGCCTGCACTGGCGGCAACTCCCGTGAGAACCACCGCCACTCTGGATTGGCGTCAGTATCTGCTTGCTGCGCTGGCGACCTTGACCGCCACAGGCGTGGCACTGATGTTGTCCCGCTATCTCGCGTTGCCTAACATTTCGCTGGTATTTCTCGCGGCCGTGCTGGTGGTTGCCGTGCGCAGCAGTCTGGGCCCGGCACTGGCATGTGCGGGGCTGTCGTTTCTTCTTTACGATTTCCTGTTCATTCCGCCGACGTTCACGTTCATCGTCGCTCGTCAGGAGGACGTCCTGACGCTCCTGTTTTTCCTGTTGATGGCGGTGCTCGCGGGCAATCTTGCCAGCCGCCAACGGCGACAGCTTCAGGCGTTGCGTCAGACTCAGGCGGAGACCACCGCTTTGCTCGATCTCTCGCGGCAGTTGAGTGCTGCCACCGATGTTCAGGCCGTAGGCGCGGCCGCTGTTCGCCAGTTGCAACTGGTGGCGAAGCTGGAAGCCGTCATCGCGACGCGCGGCAAGCGGGGGAAGTGGATGTTCATCGGGTCTGAGCCGCTGCTGGACGAGCAGGAGCGGGGGGCTGCTGAATGGGCGTTCAAGCATGGTCAGCCAGCGGGGAAGGGAACGGATACCTTGCCGAGTGGGCAATGGTGGTGGTTGCCCTTGAGTGGCGATGGCCAGCCGCTGGGCTTGCTTGGCATTCGCCAGCTGGGCGCAGACCAGGCAGGGCTACAGAAGCGTCGCCTGATCGCTGCGCTCGCTCAACCCTTGGCGCAAGCACTGGGTCGCGCCACGCTGGCCCAAGAGTTGGAAGCGGCCCGACTGCACGGCCAGACAGAGGAGCTGCGCAGCGCATTGCTTGCTTCCGTGTCCCACGATCTGCGTACACCGCTTACAGCCATGCGTGGCTCTATCGACAGCCTGGCGAGCCTGGGGCACAGCATGAGCGAGGCGGATCGGCAGGAACTCCTTGAGGCGACGCGTGACGAAGCCGAGCGCCTTGACCGCTACATTCAAAATTTATTGGACATGACGCGCCTCGGTCACGGCGGCCTGAAGCTGATCCGTGACTGGACGACACCTGCCGACATCGTCGCCAGTGCGCTGCAACGCCTGCACCGTGTGCTAGCAGAGCTGCGGCTTGAGGTGCTGGTACCTGATGATCTGCCGCTTTTGTACGTCCACCCTGCATTGGTCGAGCAGGCGCTGGTTAATGTGCTGGAGAACGCGGCCCGTTTTTCTCCACCTCAAGGCAGGCTGCAGATTGCTGTCTCGACAGGAGCCGGCAGCCTGCGTTTCATCGTCAGCGATGAGGGTCCAGGCGTGCCCGAGGCCGAACGTGAACGCATTTTCGACATGTTCTATACCGCAGCGCGCGGTGATCGGGGCGGGCCGGGCACCGGACTCGGCCTCGCCATCTGCCAGGGCATGATCGGCGCGCATGGGGGGCGGGTGTTCGTTGGAGACGGGCTCGGCGGACGAGGCGCGAGCGTCACCCTGGAGCTTCCGCTACAGCCCCAGCCTGAGATGGAAAAGGACCTCACGTGAGTCAGCAAGCCAGCATATTGATCATCGATGACGAGCCGCAGATCCGGAAATTCCTTCGCATCAGCCTCGGCTCGCAGGGCTATCGCGTGAGCGAGAGTGGAGACGGTCAGGACGGTCTGGCCTCGGCAGCCTTGAACAAACCTGACCTGGTCGTGCTCGATCTAGGCCTCCCAGACATGGACGGGCAGACCGTGCTGCGCGAATTGCGCGAGTGGAGTCAGGTGCCGGTGATCGTACTGTCGGTACGGTCGAGCGAGACCGAGAAGGTCATGGCGCTTGATGGCGGAGCGAATGACTACGTGACCAAACCATTCGGCATCCAGGAGTTCCTCGCTCGGGTCCGTGCACTGCTGCGTCAGAACCAAGGGGCATCGAGCGGGCCGGCGCAGGCGATGTCTGGTCCGCTATGCATCGACTTCGCGTACCGACGGGTTAGCGTGGACGGGCAGGAGATCAGCCTGACACGCAAGGAGTATGCGGTACTGGCTGAGCTTGCCCAGCACACAGGCCGGGTCGTCACGCAGCAGCAGCTGCTCAAGGACATATGGGGCCCCAGCCACAGCGGCGATACCCATTACCTGCGCGTGGTCGTCGGGCATCTGCGGCGCAAGCTCGGGGATGACCCGTCCGCGCCGCGGTTCATCATTACCGAGGCGGGAGTGGGCTACCGTTTGGTCGCCGACTAGGCGTTCCGGGGCGCATCTGAGGCTCGTTGGCCTGGGTGTCGGTTCGCAGCGCGATTCTTTACCGGTCAGGCTGGCTGCATCCGCGGATGCCGGAAAAACCAAAACGCCAATGGCGTGGCGAGTGCGATGACTACCCAGCCGAGCAAACTGATTGCGACGGGCAGGCCATAGTGATCGGCGACCCAGCCGACACCGAGCAACGGCACGATGCTGCCAACGTAGCCGCACACCAGGTAGGTTGAAATCAGGCCCGAACGCTCGGCGGGGCTCGCGATACGGTTGACCATGCTGATGCCGGCCAACAGACACATGCCATGTCCCGCCGCTGCAGCGCAGACGCCGATGATGAACACCAGTGAAGAGCCAGCGGTAAAGTTGAGTACGAGCATCGCGTTGCTCAACACAACCGACAGCAGGCCGAGCAGGCCGCACCACCGCAGACTCATCCGGGCACAGGCCAACTGCATCATGGCCGAAGCCAGCAGAATGACCCCGATCGACGTGCCGCTCACTACCGGTCCATGCCAGGGCAGCATTTTTTCCAGGAACAGCGGCGCCATCGACGCGTAGATGCCGAACACCCCAAACGCAAAAAACGGACAGGCACACGTCAGCATGAACGCCAGCGAATCAGGGCGGGTGGCCCAGGTAAGCCGCGGGATGAAGGTACGCAAACCGAGCGGTGCAGCTGCGCTGAGTTCGGGATGCGGTTTGAGCTGCACGCGCAGCAAGGCATATACCCCCAGCACGCCGAGGATCAGCGTGGGCACGTAAGTGGCCGTCAGCGGAAACGGCAGCCATTGGCCAATGACGCCTCCGGTCAGCGGGCCGAGGCCGAAGCCAAATGCGAGCAGAAAGCTGGTGATCATCGATATCCGCTGGGATGCTCCGTCCCGGGAAATCTGTACCAGGCCGACCGACGCGCTGGTCACGATCAGGCTGGAAGAGAGGCCCACTGCAAAGCGACCGATGTTGAGGCTAGGCAGGTTCCACGCCAGCATCGTCACCAGGGTCCCGGCCCAGCCAAGCAGCAAGCCGGTGAGCATCACTTTGCGAAAGCCCAGGGTGTCTGACAGGCGGCCCATGAACAACAGCCCGAACAGCGCGCCCGCCATGTAGACGACATAGATCATTGAGATGTCGCTGGTACGAAGCTGCCACGCTTGTTGATACAGCGGATACAACGGAGAAATGAGCGCCGTACCCATGACACCGACGCACATGGCGAAGCACACCCAGGGAAACGGGGACCACGTTTGTTTCATTGAAAGAACCCAGCTTGACGAAAGAATGGCGTCATCAGTATTGCCTAGCGTGGCGGGGTGACGCCCTGGTCATTAGGTGCCTACTGTATCGGCTCGGCGTGATCTCCGCGCAGTCATTCGTTCCGTGATTAGCAACCCATTGGGTCAGGCGCGCAGACCCGCAGCCCTCTTGCGACAGACGGTACGGTGCTATTGCTAGCGCAAGCTCAGCTCGTCACCGCGTTCCTCCTGCCACTCGTCAAGGTTCGGAGCCGCCGCTTCGCCGTCCATGCGATGGATGATGTTGAAGTAATCCTGCTTGAACCTGTCCTGCATGATTTCGCTACGCGACCGGACCCGTACCGCATAGATGCTCTGTACGTTCTGATGGTCGAAGCTGCGCCAGTACTGTTCGTCCTTGAGCAGGCTGTAGCGGTGATCTTCCAGCGCCTTGATGATCTTTTCGCTGTGCAGGCTGCCAGTGCGGTTAGCGGCTGCGGCCCATTGCTGAACGATGGCGTAGGCCGAGGCGGCAGTACTGTCCGGGTAGCGCTGATGCTGAGCGATATAGGCATCGACGAATGCTTGGCCCTGTTCACTTTTAACCAGCGCAGGAACGCGCCAGGTCCAGGCTGCCGTGCCAATGACATGCTCCATCACCTGCGGCCCGGCCTGCTCGACGATGCTACCGGTCAGGTTGGGCACGATAATCTGCATCCGCTGGTCGAGCTTGAGGTCATGCGCCAGACGCATGGTCTGCACCAGATCCTGGCCGAGCAAGACGATGACCAATACATCCGCGTCGCTGGAGGCGGCTTTTTTCAGCGCGGCGAGGTACTCCTCATGGCGCGCACCCCTGGCGCTGATCCGCGAGAATCCGTGGCGTGCTCGGTCACGGCTGCGGGTGGCTTCGCGCAGTGCCTGCTCCATGCTGTGGCCCCAGTTGTCGTCGAGGCTGACGTAGTGGTAGCGGCGGTTCGGCAGGTGCCAGCTGAGGTACTCGCCAAGCACGCGCGCACTCATCCAGGCACTGTTGGTTTCACGAAACAGGTAACGCTGGCCGTCGTGTCCGGTGATTGCGTTGGCGTAACCCAGCGTGGGGAAGAACAGCAGGCCCAGCTCGCGGGCGCGCTGGCCGGCGGCTATGGCCTCCTCGCTGGTAGCGCCGCCGAATGCCATCGTGGCGCCCTCGGCCGCGAATTTTTCGATGTTGGCTCGCGCCTTCTCTTCGCGGGCGGCCGTGTTGCGGCTGATCAGCTCGAGCGGCCGGCCCAGTACGCCGCCCTGTCGATTGAGGGTCTCGATAGCGAGCAAGGCGCCGCGGCGAAGCTCCAGACCTTCGCTTTTGTAGTTACCGGTGCTTGGGTAATTCAAGCCCAGCCGAATCGGCTGGGCGGCGTTGGCAGTGGCGGCCAATACCAACAGGAAGCTGCAGATCATCAGGCGGCGCATGGCTCGTGTCCTTGTGAGCGGAGGGGCGTCCGTTGTAAGACTCGAGCGTTGCGCTAGGAATTGTCTTTTCGGGCACACCGGCTTCAACTTCGGTGCCGGTGCGGTAGCCCGGTTTGGCCATCATGGCGCAAGGATGACGGGCCCTTCGTGGAGTATTGCTACCAAGGGAGGAGGAAAATCGGTACTGCGTGTAATTGTTACAGGAGCGGCTAGATCCAAGAATCGCTACTAGACCGGGAAAACTTCCCGGCGACGATAACAATGAACCCGTAGAGGTAGCCGCAATGAAGCACACCGGTCTTCGCAAGCCCTTCGCCCTGACAGCGCTTTGCGCCGCCATGGCATTGTCCAGCGTGTCGGCATGGGCAGTCACCGATCAGGAAATCCTCGATGACGCCAAGTCCACCGATCAGATCGTTACTAACGGCCTGGGGCTGCAAGGCCAGCGCTACAGCACACTCGATGCACTGAACACTGAGAACGTCAGCCAGCTGCGCCCGGTTTGGGGTTTTTCCCTGGGGGGTGAAAAACAACGTGGCCAGGAAGCGCAGCCGCTGATTAAAGATGGTGTGATGTACGTCACCGGCTCCTACTCACGCGTATTTGCGATCGACGCCCGTACCGGCAAGGAACTGTGGCAGTACGACGCCCGCCTGCCGGATGGCATCATGCCTTGCTGTGACGTGATCAACCGTGGCGTGGCGCTGTATGACGACCTGGTGATCTTCGGCACGCTGGATGCCAAGCTGGTCGCGCTGAACAAGGACACCGGCAAGGTCGTCTGGAAAAAGACCGTGGCTGACTACAAGGCTGGCTACTCGATTTCTGCCGCGCCGATGGTGGTAAAAGGCAAGCTGATCACTGGCCTGGCCGGCGGTGAGTTCGGCGTAGTTGGCATGATCCAGGCGTTCGACCCTAAGAATGGCGAGTTGCTGTGGTCCCGTCCGACCGTCGAAGGTCACATGGGCTACGTGATGAAGGATGGCAAAAAGGTCGAAAACGGCATCTCTGGCGGCGAAGCCGGTAAAACCTGGCCGGGCGATCTTTGGAAGACCGGCGGTGCAGCGCCTTGGCTGGGTGGCTACTACGACGCAGACACCGATTCGCTGCTGTTCGGTACCGGCAACCCCTCACCGTGGAACTCGCACCTACGCCCAGGCGACAACCTGTATTCGTCTTCGCGTTTGGCATTGGACCCGGACGACGGCTCGATCAAGTGGCACTTCCAGTCGACGCCGCATGACGGCTGGGACTATGACGGTGTCAACGAGCTGATCTCCTTCGATTACCAGGACGGTGGTAAGACCATCAAGGCCGCTGGTACCGCGGACCGTAACGGCTTCTTCTACGTGCTCGATCGGACCAACGGCAAATTCATTCGCGGCTTCCCGTTCGTGGACAAGATCACCTGGGCCAAGGGTTTGGATAAGGATGGACGTCCGATCTATGACGACGCCAACCGTCCTGGCGCACCAGGCGATGCGGACAAGGGCAAGTCCGTGACTGTTGCGCCGTCTTTCCTCGGCGGTAAGAACTGGATGCCAATGGCGTACAGCCAGGACACCGGACTGTTCTACGTGCCGTCTAACGAATGGGCCATGGACATCTGGAACGAAGGCGTCGCCTACAAGAAAGGCGCGGCTTACCTGGGCGCTGGCTTCACTATCCACCCGCTGAACGAGGAATACATTGGCGTGCTTCGCGCCATTGACCCGAAAACCGGCAAGGAAGTCTGGCGTTACAAGAACTACGCGCCACTGTGGGGCGGCGTTCTGGCAACCAAGGGCAACCTGGTGTTCACCGGTAACCCGGAAGGCTTCCTGATGGCGTTCAACGCCAAGACGGGTGAGAAGGTCTACGAGTTCAACACCGGCTCCGGCGTGATCGGTTCTCCGGTTACCTGGGAAATGGATGGCGAACAGTACGTATCGGTCCTTTCTGGCTGGGGCGGTGCAGTTCCACTGTGGGGTGGCGAGGTTGCCAAGCGCATCAAAGACTTCAACCAGGGCGGCATGGTCTGGACCTTCAAACTGCCGAAGGAGCAGGTAGTCGCCAAGCGCTGATTAAGCACCAAGAAAACGAGGCCGGCTTATGCCGGCCTTTTTTATGGGAAATTTACGGGTATTGGGCGGCAGCGTTGATCCTCGAACAGCCAAGTTTCGCGGATGGCCAAGCTCCTGTGCGGCTTTGCTTAGCTCGGACTCATCCGCATAGCCGCCGAGCAAGCCAAGGCCCCTGACGCATCAGGGCTCCATGCACCTGGATAAGCTGAGCCCCTGCGTCGAGGCGCGCCTGGAGGTGGCCTGCGGTCTGTACTCCTCCGACCGAGATCAACGCCAGATCGGTGCCGCACAGGCGGTGCAGCTGTTCGATCTGCATGCAGGCTTGCATCTGTTGTCGGTCATCCTGCCAGGCGCGGTAACGCTGCCGTGTCGCTGGCGGCCCTGGGTCATGCGCAGCGATCAAGCCGTCGAAACCCAACTCCAGCAGCACTTCGGTTAGGTACTCAGGCACCTGTTCCGGCAGGCAACGCAACTTTGCGAGCAGGGGCACACTGCGATTTCCCGCTGTGTTCAGGGCGTGTTGCTGATGTCGCAACAACGAGAGCAGTCGGTGCAACCGATCAGGGTCTTCGACCAGCCGGACGCTGGCAGGGCCGATCAGATTGAGCACCAGATAGTCCGCCAGCGGCCAGGCAGTCTGTAGCAGGGCGCAGGTCTCAGTCCAAGATTGGCTGGCGTCCAGAGTCAGGCTCAGGCCTAGACGTGCTTGACCATCCTTTACAGGCGACAGCCTGGCGAAACCATCTGCCGTCAGGCTGCCAACTTCATTGAAACCAAAGCCCAGCAGCGCCGCGCGGCGACCGAGCCTGCTGTAACGGTCGAATCCTGCAGCGATACCTAACGGCGAGGGGAACGGCAGGCCCATTACCGTGACCGGTTGATTGGCTTGATAAGTCGAGAAGTGACACGCCAAGCAGCAAAGGTCCATCGCGAGCCTTTGCGCCAGACGGCTGCTGATTGCCCGGACACTGTTCGGCTTAGCCATGACGGCTCTCGAAATCACGCATGAAGGCGACCAGTCGATCCACGCCCGCCAGAGGCATGGCGTTGTAAAGACTGGCGCGGACGCCGCCGACATGGCTGTGTCCCTGCAGATGAAACAGGCCGTTGCGCTCTGCATCGGCAAGAAAGGGCTGGAGCAATCGCGCATCTGCCAGTTCAAAGCAGACATTGATGCTTGAGCGATCCGCAGCCTGTTGGCGGCAGCGGTAGAAGCTTCCAGCCTCAATGCAGCGGTATAACCGCTGACTCTTTTCGCGCGCATGTGCTTCCATTGCGGCGAGTCCGCCCTGAGCCTCGATCCAGCGCAGCATCAACGCAGCGACATACAGCGCGAAGGTCGGTGGCGTGTTGAAGCGGCTCTGTTGCTCGGCCTGTACCTTGAAGCTGAATACCGCTGGGAGGCCACGCTGCGGTGATCGCAAGAGATCCTCGCGCACGATCAGTAGACAGAGCCCGGCGATGCCGAAGTTCTTCTGAGCGCTGGCGTAGATCAGGCCGAAGCGCTCTACCGGAATGGGGCGGGTAAGAAAGTCCGACGTCATGTCAGCCACCAGCGGCACCGGCACATCGGGAAAATCGCGTAGCTGAAGACCGTTTCCGGTTTCGTTGCTAGTGATGTGGCAATAACCTGCGTGGGGATCGAGCTGCCAGCATTCCCGCTTCGGCAGGGCGCTGAAGCCATCTGCCGCACCGCTGGCGACGACATTGACCGGTGAATGTCGACGCGCCTCGACAATCGCTTTGCACGCCCAGTGGCCACTTTCGAGATAGTCGGCGCTCTGCCCGGGCTGCAACAGGTTGAGCGGCACCAGGCCGAACTGCGCCGAGGCGCCACCTTGAGCAAAGAGCACCCGATAGTTGTTAGGAACCGCCAGCAGCTTGCGTAAGTTCTGTTCGGTTTCGACCATCAGCTGCTTGAACGCGGGGCTGGTGAACGGTTGTTCAAGTAAGGAGAAGCCGCTGCGGTTCCAGTCCGGCAATTCGTTCTGAATCTGCGTTAGCACTGCACTCGGCAGCATTGCCGGGCCGGCGGCAAAACTGTAGCGCTCAGTCGGGTCAGAAGAGATGCAGGCCATGACCACCACTCGCCATGAGGAACAGCAGGGGAAAGGACAGGATGGTGTTGCTGCGCGACGAGAGGAAGGTTATTCGCGAGCAGCGCACGCGCTCTTCCAGAGTCGCCGGAACAAAGCCGAGCAGCTTCTTCTGATGCGGCCAGAGCACCAGCCAGAGGTTGAGCAGCATCAGCGTGCCAATCCAGGCGCCGAGGCCGATCACCGCCAGCGGACCCTGCAGCAGCAGCGCATCGACCAGCCAGCCGCGTTGCCAGAGCATGAACATGCCGGATATCCAGACCACCACAGAGGCATAGCGGAAGATGCCGTGCTCACGTTTCATCCGCGCTTCCAGATCGCGGTTCAACGTGGCGGTGTCGATGCCGTTCTGCAGCGGCACGAAGCGTGGGTTCTGGATGAAGTTGGTATAGTTGTGGCCGACCCAGACCAGCGCGAACAGCAGGTGCGCGTAGCGGGCCAGCAGATCGAGGATCGGCATCTGCATGCTCAGTTCACCAGCCAGAAACGCAGCAGCAAGTAGCAACCGAGCGTGAGTGCGAGGCCGGCGCTGACAGTGCCGCTGAACGAATCATGGGGCAGTTTCAAGTTCCACCCCCTGACTGGCCTGTCGGGCGATCAGCGTGCCTTGCGGGCGAGTGGCATCCTGCGCCAGTTCAACCGCCTGGCGAATCAGCTGATGATGTGGGGATTTACTGCAGGCCGGGTCGGTGTTGGCACCGTCGCCGGTCAGCAGCAGCGCCTGGCAGCGGCAGCCGCCGAAATCCTTTTCCTTATCGTCACAGCTGCGGCAGGGTTCTGGCATCCAGGTGTCGCCACGGTAGAGGTTGAACACCGGCGAGTCGTGCCAGATCTGCTCCAGTCGTTGCTGCCGCACGTTGGGGAAGGTGAGGTCTTTGAAGGCGCTGGCCTGGGAGCAGGGCAGCACGTTGCCGTTCGGCGCGATGGTGACGTGAATGGCGCCCCAGCCGTTCATGCACGCCTTGGGACGACCTTCGTAATAGTCAGGAATGACGAAGAAGATGGTCAGGCGATCACCGAAACGCTCGCGTGCCTTGTGCACCTCGTCTTCAGCTTTCTGCAGTTCGGCATGGGTCGGCATCAGTGCATCGCGGTTGAGCAGCGCCCAGTTGTAATACTGCACGTTCGCCAGTTCGAGGTACTCCACTCCCAGATCAACGGCGAACTCGATGATGTCCGGCACCTGAGCGATGTTTTGCCGGGTGATCGGTACGTTGAGCACCATGGGGAAGTCCATTGCCTTGATCAGCCGCGCCATGCGCAGTTTGCGCTCCCAGGCGTCGACACCGGCCAGTTCACGCGCCACGTCACGGTCGGTGGACTGAAAACCGAGCTGGATGTGCCGCAGCCCGCCATCCTTCAGGGCGCGTAGGCGCGCCTCGGTCAGGCCGATGCCGGAAGTGATCAGGTTGGTGTAGTAGCCCATGCGGTCAGCCTCGGCGACCAGCGTTTCGAGGTCCTTGCGCAGCGTGGCCTCGCCGCCGGAGAAGCCGATCTGCATCGCACCCATGGCGCGGGCCTGGGCCATTACATCGATCCACTCGGTGGTGCTCAGCTCGTCTTGGCGGTAATCGGCGAAGTTGCGTGGATTGCTGCAGAAAACGCATTGCAGCGGGCACTGATAGGTCAGCTCCAGCAGCAGCCAGACGGGGTTGCCGTTGCCATCAAGCCTTAGCGCGGATCCAGCCTTTGCCATGAGATACCTCCAGGAAATTCAGGACACCGTTACGGATCGCGTCGATATCGGATGCGTTGTAGCTTTGGGCCAATTGCTCGATTAGCTCAACGACACGGGTCTTGCCGTCGCAGCGCTTCAATATCTCTCCACCGGTGGCGTTCAGCTTGACGATGCCCTCGGGATAGAGCAGTACGTGCGCTTGCTGCGATTCTTCCCAGCGAAACAGAAAGGGCGGGCGGATCTCATAGCAGCTCAGCGGCGAAATACTTGTTGCGGTCATGTCCATTTCCTCGCTCGACCGGCGTGAAGGCGGTTGCGATCACGCCGGTGGGGGCTCAGCGCACGTAAACGTACGCGGTGACTTCAAAGCCCAGACGCAAGTCGCAGAAGTCCGGATCGATCCACTGCATGGCATATCTCCTTAAGCAAACGTTTTGGGAAAACCAATGTTGCGGCTCGAAGCTAAGGCGCTTTTGACGCTCGACTAATGAGACTTTCGGGCCGTTTTTCTGGGCATTTGGTCGCGTTTTTGTGGCATGAAAAAAACATTCGCTGGGCAGCGGACTGCCCTTGCGCATGGTCAATTGCATGTGAGCTGGGGCGGCCTAATCTGACGGTTTTTTTCAGGCGCATGGCGCGCCTTTTGGGGCGCTCAGATGCCTGTGGCGGCTGCGCACCGGTTTTGGCATCTACTACCAAATGAGGAGCGCATCTGTCCCTTGGGGGCATTCCGGGCAAGCGGTTTGGCTGCCTAAGATCGTTCCATGTCCTGTCCATGTCCGGTCAGGCTCCGACAAGCAGAAAAATTAGAGAGGCCGCTCATGATCTACGCCCAACCCGGTACGGAAGGCTCCGTCATTTCCTTCAAGCCACGCTATGGCAACTACATCGGCGGTGAGTTTGTCCCGCCGGTCAAGGGTGAGTATTTCGTCAACACCTCGCCGGTCAATGGTGAAGTCATCGCCGAATTCCCGCGCTCCGGGGTCGAGGATGTCGAGCATGCTCTGGATGCCGCCCATGCCGCCGCCGATGCCTGGGGCAAAACCTCGGTACAGAACCGCGCCCTGGTGCTGCTGAAAATCGCCGACCGTATCGAAGCCAACCTCGAACTGCTGGCCGTGGCCGAAACCTGGGACAACGGCAAGGCTGTGCGCGAAACCCTGAACGCCGACGTGCCCCTGGCCGCCGACCACTTCCGTTACTACGCCGGTTGCATCCGCGCCCAGGAAGGCAGCGCCGCCGAGATCGACGAACACACCGCCGCCTATCACTTCCATGAGCCCCTGGGTGTGGTCGGGCAGATCATTCCGTGGAACTTCCCGCTGCTGATGGCCGCCTGGAAACTCGCCCCGGCCCTGGCCGCCGGCAACTGCATCGTGCTCAAGCCGGCCGAGCAGACCCCGCTGTCGATCACCGTGCTGATGGAGGTGATCGGCGACCTGCTGCCGCCAGGCGTGCTCAACGTAGTGCAGGGCTACGGCCGCGAAGCCGGTGAGGCCCTGGCCACCAGCAAGCGTATCGCCAAGATCGCCTTTACCGGTTCCACCCCGGTCGGTTCGCACATCCTCAAGTGCGCCGCCGAGAACATCATCCCGTCGACCGTGGAGCTGGGCGGCAAGTCGCCGAACATCTTCTTTGAAGACATCATGAACGCCGAGCCGCAGTTCATCGAAAAAGCCGCCGAAGGCCTGGTACTGGCGTTCTTCAACCAGGGCGAAGTGTGCACCTGCCCATCCCGCGCCCTGGTGCAGGAGTCGATCTACGACGCCTTCATGGTCGAGGTGATGAAGAAGATCAAGGTGATCAAACGCGGCAACCCGCTGGACACCGAGACCATGGTCGGTGCCCAGGCCTCCGAGCAGCAGTACGACAAGATCCTCAGCTACCTGCAGATCGCCCAGGACGAAGGCGCCGAGCTGCTCACTGGCGGCGCGGCCGAGCGTCTGGAAGGTGATCTGGCCAGCGGTTACTACATCCAGCCGACCCTGCTCAAGGGCAACAACAAGATGCGCGTGTTCCAGGAAGAGATCTTCGGCCCGGTGGTCGGTATCACCACCTTCAAGGATGAAGCCGAAGCCCTGGCGATTGCCAACGACACCGAGTTCGGCCTGGGTGCCGGCCTGTGGACCCGCGACATCAACCGCGCCTACCGCATGGGCCGGGCGATCAAGGCTGGTCGCGTATGGACCAACTGCTACCACCTGTACCCGGCGCATGCTGCATTCGGTGGCTACAAGAAGTCCGGTGTCGGTCGCGAAACGCACAAGATGATGCTCGATCACTACCAGCAGACCAAGAACCTGCTGATCAGCTACGACATCAACCCGCTGGGCTTCTTCTAAGCCCGGTACTGACTCGTAGGACCCGGCGCGTTCGCTCCAGCGCGCCGGCTGACTTGCTCGCACGCTATCAGTGCGGGGATCACTGACCGACCGGGTTCGGGCGGTGGTCCATCAACGCAACGCGGCCCCAAAGGCCGCGTTTTTTTATGCGTGGCTAAAGCCCAGCGATCGCACGCAGCGAACTCCAACGCCCGTTGCACCTCAGATTCAGCACGACCCATGTTTCATGAGGACTTGCTGATGCCCCAATTGCTCGAACCCGTCCAGCTGAATCAGCTGCGCCTACGCAACCGCGCCGTGCTGGCTCCGATGACTCGCGTCAGCGCCGAGCCGGAAGGGCAACCCAACGAACTGATGCGCGACTATTACCAGGCATTCGCAGAGGGCGGCTTCGGCATGTTGATTACCGAAGGCACCTATACGGACACCGCCTACAGCCAGGGATATTTGAACCAGCCGGGCCTGGCCACCGAGGTTCAGCGTGACAGCTGGGTGCCGATCGTCAGCGCGGTACACCAGGCGGGAGCGGCGATCATCGCTCAGCTGATGCATGGCGGCGCGCAGGCTCAAGGCAATATCCACCACGCCCGCCACGTCGCGCCGTCGGCCGTTCAGCCGGGCGGGCGACAGTTAAGCTTCTACGGCGGCGAAGGTCCGTATGCGACACCCGCAGAGATGACCGAAGCGGAAATCCATGAAGCGATTGCCGGCTTCGTCCAGGCTGCGAAACATGCGCGTGACGCCGGTTTCGATGGGGTGGAGTTGCATGGCGCCAATGGCTACCTGCTGCACGAATTCATGACCGCCGAGTTCAATCAGCGCACCGACCGCTGGGGCGGTGACTACAAGGCCAGACTGGCCCTGCCGCTGGAAGTCATCCGTGCGGTACGCGAGGCGGTCGGGGCGGGGTTCGTCGTCGGTATGCGGCTGTCGCAAAGCATGGTCACGGACAGCCAGCTTAAATGGGACGGTGGGGTTGAAGCGGCGCGCTATCGTTTCGCCACGCTAGCCTCCGCGGGGCTCGACTACATCCACGTGACCGAAGGCGACATAAGTGCACCGGCGTTCGAGGAAGGCGAAAGCCTGGCGGCAATCGCCAAAGGTGCCGTCGAGATTCCGATCATCGGCAATGGCGCCATCGGCACGGGCGAACAGGCGCAGCAATTGCTCGACGCCGGCGTGCTGGATTTCCTGGCGATCGGCAAGGCGGCGCTGGCGAACCATGATTGGCCGTTGCGGGTACAGGAAAAGGCACCCCTGAGCGCATTCGACTACGAGATGTTCTCGCCAATGGCGACCATCACCAACGAACTGGCCTGGCGGGGCACCCATGGTCGTTCCGCCGTGCGCCGCTGAATGCACGTGTCATCTCGCGTTGCTTGAAAACCGGCGACAGCCAAGGCACTACCAATGCAGAGCGCTGTCTCCTTCCAAAGTACCATTCCGCTTTTGACGGGGTAGGGTGCTTAATGAGTTGTCGGAATACTTCCGTCATCACAAAAGAGAGGAATCAGCCATGTGGACTAAACCTGCTTTTACCGACCTGCGCATTGGTTTCGAAGTCACCATGTACTTCGCCAATCGCTGATTGATCGGCCCCGGCCCTGGTCGGGGCTCCGTTTTTTTGGGAGCTGCCCATGTTCATCCAGATTTTAGGTTCGGCTGCTGGCGGCGGCTTTCCTCAGTGGAACTGTAATTGCGTCAACTGTGCCGGGCTGCGCAACGGTAGCTTGCGTGCCAAAGCCCGCACTCAATCGTCGATTGCAATCAGTGATGACGGCGAGAACTGGATTCTCTGCAACGCCTCGCCGGACATTCGCGCTCAGCTTGAGTCCTTCCCTAAGCTACAACCAGCTCGCGGCCCCCGAGACACCGCCATTGGCGCGATCATCCTGCTCGACAGTCAGATCGATCACACCACCGGCCTGCTGACGCTGCGTGAGGGCTGCCCACACGAAGTCTGGTGCACCGAGATGGTTCATCAGGATCTGAGCACCGGCTTTCCGCTGTTCAAGATGCTTGAACATTGGAACGGCGGTCTGCGCTGGAATCCGATCGCGTTGGAAGGCAGTTTCACCATCGCGACCTGCCCAAACCTCAACATCACCCCGATCCCGCTGCGCAGTTCAGCGCCGCCGTATTCGCCGCACCGCAACGACCCGCATCCCGGCGACAACATCGGCCTGTTGATCGAAGACCGTAAAACCGGCGGCACGCTGTTTTATGCGCCGGGTCTGGGCCAGGTCAGCCCTGAACTGCTGGAACTGATGCGCGGTGCCGATTGCCTTCTCGTCGACGGCACCCTGTGGCGCGATGACGAAATGCGCGTGCGCGAAGTCGGCACCAAACTGGGCAGCGAAATGGGCCACCTTCATCAGAGCGGCCCAGGCGGCATGATCGAGGTGCTCGACGGCATGCCGGCTGCGCGCAAGATTCTCATCCATATCAACAACACCAATCCGATCCTCGACGAGGACTCAGCCGAACGGGCGGTGCTCGACGAGCACGGGATTGAAGTCTCGTTCGATGGCATGAGTATCGAGCTGTAGGGTAGAACGACCCGCAGCTCACCAAATCAGTGGCTGAAGGCGCTCAACTGTGCCTGGAGGAACAGCCCGCACAACCCGTAAGGAAGTTCTTATGACCCTGCCAGCCATGACTCCGTCCGAGTTCGAAGCAGCGCTACGCGCCAAGGGCGACTACTACCACATCCATCATCCCTTCCATCGCGCCATGTACGAAGGCCGCTCGACCCGCGAGCAGATTCAGGGCTGGGTCGCGAACCGCTTCTACTATCAGGTCTGCATTCCGGTGAAGGATGCAGCGATCATGGCTAACTGCCCGGATCGCGATACCCGCCGCGAATGGGTCCAGCGGATCATTGACCACGATGGCAGCCCAGGCGAGGAGGGGGGTATCGAAGCCTGGCTGCGCCTGGCTGAATCCGTGGGCCTGGACCGTGAGCAGGTGTTGTCCCAGGAGTTGGTGCTGCCGGGCGTGCGCTTCGCCGTAGACGCCTATGTCAATTTCGCCCGCCGCGCCGTCTGGCAGGAGGCGGCCAGCAGCTCGCTCACCGAGCTGTTCGCCCCGACCATCCATCAGTCGCGTTTGGACGCCTGGCCCCAGCACTACAGCTGGATAGATGCACCCGGTTACGACTACTTCCGCAAACGCCTGAAGGAAGCACGCCGCGACGTCGAGCATGGCCTGCGGATCACGCTGGAACACTACAAGACGCGCGATGCTCAGGAGCGCATGCTGAACATTCTTCAATTCAAACTCGATGTCTTGTGGAGCATGCTAGATGCCATGAGCATGGCCTATGAGCTGGATCGTCCGCCATACCACACGGTGACGAGCGAGCGTGTCTGGCACAAGGGCATCACGTTCTGACTGCTTGACTGAGCGACCTGTGATCGATTGGCCGCAGCCCTCGCATATAAGCTGTAGGGTGGGCTTCAGCCCACCAGCCCTTACCGATGATGTTTTCACTGGCGAGACAGAGGACCATGAGCGATATCCAACTGACCCAGATCCCGGTTTTTCGCCGCGGTTTCCGCTTCCAATGGGAACCGGCGCAGAACTGCCATGTGCTGCTGTATCCCGAGGGCATGATCAAGCTGAACGAGAGCGCATCAGCGGTCCTGGGCGAAGTGGATGGCACCCGGAGTGTCGGCGCAATTGTCGCCATCCTGCAGAGCCGCTTCCCCGATGCCGAGGGCATCGAGGAAGACATCGTTGCATTTCTGGAGGTCGCCGTTGAACGGTTCTGGATCGAGCTTCGCTAAACCAGGTTTCGAGCCCGGCCCGCCGCTGTGGCTGCTGGCGGAGCTGACCTATCGCTGCCCACTGCAATGCCCGTATTGCTCCAATCCGCTGGATTTCGCTCGCAGCCACGATGAGCTGAGCACTGCCGAGTGGATCGAGGTGTTCCGCCAGGCGCGCGAGATGGGCGCAGCGCAACTGGGGTTCTCCGGTGGCGAACCCTTGGTCCGTCAGGATCTTGCCGAGCTGATCAAGGCGGCACGGGACCTGGGCTATTACACCAACCTGATCACCTCAGGCATCGGCCTCACCGAGGAGAAGATCGCCTCGTTCGCCGACGCTGGGCTCGACCACATACAGATCAGTTTTCAGGCCGCTGACGAGGAAGTGAACAACTTGCTCGCCGGGTCGAAAAAGGCGTTCGCCCAGAAGCTTGCCATGGCGCGGGCGGTCAAGGCGCACGGCTATCCGATGGTGCTTAACTTTGTCACCCATCGGCACAACATCGACAACATCGACCGCATCATCCAGCTCTGCCTGGAACTCGAAGCTGACTTCGTCGAGCTCGCGACCTGTCAGTTCTATGGCTGGGCCGAGCTCAACCGCGCCGGGCTGTTACCTAGCAAGGAACAACTGGTACGTGCCGAGCGGATCACCAATGAATGGCGTGACAAGCTCGCTGCCGAGAATCACCCCTGCAAGCTGATCTTCGTCACGCCCGATTATTACGAAGAGCGTCCCAAGGGCTGCATGAACGGCTGGGGCAATCTGTTTCTCGACATCACCCCGGACGGCACGGCGCTGCCTTGCCACAGCGCACGCCAACTGCCCATCACCTTTCCCAACGTGCTTGAGCAAAGCATCGAGCAGATATGGAAGCACTCGATGGGCTTCAACAAGTTTCGCGGCTTCGACTGGATGCCCGAGCCGTGCCAATCCTGCGATGAAAAGGAAAAAGACTTCGGCGGCTGCCGCTGCCAGGCCTTCATGCTCACCGGCGACGCCGCCAATGCGGATCCGGTATGCAGCAAATCCGCGCACCATGACAAGATTCTCGCTGCACGCATCGAGGCCGAGCAGGCCCCGCGCGGGCTGGATGAGCTGACTTTCCGTAACGAGAAGGCGTCCAAGCTGATTCTCAAGGTATAGGTCCGTTTGGGGCATGCCTGACCGACCGGAACCGATCGATATGACCAAAACCGAAACGTCGTATGGCTTCTGGAGCAGCGACTGGACCGCCGAAAAAGCCGCCTCGGCCAGCCGCGACTTCGCAGAGCTGCGTGCCGGACATGGCGGCTTGTTCTGGATTCAGTACGATCCCGCCGATGCGCGTTGCACCCTCTGGCACTGGCGCGACGGCACGGCGCAGTGCCTGACACCGGCTGAGTTTTCCCTGCGCAGTCGGGTATACGAATACGGTGGTGGTGCACTTTGCCTGACCGATGAAGGCGTTGCTTTCGTCAATGAAAGCGACCAGCAAATCTATCTGCAACCGCTTGCCGGTACGAGGGCTGGCCAGCCGGTGGCGCTCACCTCGCGCCCTCGCTGCCGTTATGGCGACCTGCAATACGATCACCGCCGAGGTGCAATCGTCGCGGTGGAGGAAACCCACCATGACAAGAGCGTCGTGCATCGACTGGTGAGCGTTTCGCTTGTGGGCGAGCACAAACTGCTTGCCGAAGGCGCTGACTTCTATGCTGCGCCAACACTGGATGCCGCTGGCGAGCGTTTGGCCTGGATTCAGTGGCATCGCCCCGAGCAGCCCTGGACGGCCACCAGCCTCTGGATGGCCAACTACCTGCCTGACGGGCGGCTCGATCAGCCGGTGTGTCTAGCAGGCGCCGAGGGTACGGAATCGCTGCAACAGCCTCGCTTCGCCGGGGACGGCACGCTGTTTTGCCTGACCGACCGCGCCGGTTGGTGGCAACCCTGGCAGAGCCAGGGCGATTCAATGGTGCCGGTGGATCGCTTTGTCCGCCATCGCTTCGACCACGCTCCCGCGCCTTGGCAATTAGCGACCGTAAGCTACCTGCCACTCACCGAGGGTGCTTGGTTGTCGACCCGACTGGTGGACGGGTACGGCTTGCTGTTCGAGCATGACACGGAGGGCAACGAGCGACAGCTCGCGTCCGAGTACAGCCGTTGTCGCCAGTTGGCCGTGGATGACCACCATTACTATTGCCTTGCCGGAGCGCCGGACCGGGTGCCCGCCGTACTGGCAATCAACCGTCTCAACGGCGAGACCACGATACTGGCCGGCGGCGAGCAACCATTGCCGGCTGAGCAGCTGTCTCGTGCACAACCGTTCAGTTTTTCCACCGGGCAGGAGGAAGTCGCGCACGCTTTCTTCTATCCGCCGTGTAATGCGGACCACCGCGGCTTGCCCGGGGAGAAGCCACCGCTGGTTGTGTTCATGCATGGCGGGCCGACCTCGGCCAGCTATCCGGTCTTCGATCCGCGCATTCAGTACTGGACCCAACGCGGTTTCGCCGTCGCCGACATCAATTACCGTGGCAGCAGCGGGTTTGGGCGTGCCTACCGGCAGCGCTTGCGCGGCAACTGGGGTGTGGTGGAAGTCGAGGATGCCTGCGCGGCGGTGCAGTCGTTGGCCGTGCGCGGTCAGATCGATCCGGCGCAGACCTTCATTCGTGGCTCCAGCGCCGGCGGCTATAGCGCACTCTGCGCATTGGTCGCCGATGCCGGATTTACAGGCGGCGCCAGCCTGTACGGGGTCAGCGACCCACTGGCGTTGCGTCGGGTCACCCACAAATTCGAGGCGGACTACCTGGATTGGCTGATCGGAGATCCGGTGCGCGACGCCCAGCGGTACCGGGAACGCACGCCGCTAAACAACGCGGCACAGATTCGGGTTCCGATGATCTTCCTGCAAGGCGGTCAGGACGTTGTGGTGCTTCCCGAGCAGACCGAGTCAATGGTTGCAGCGCTGCGCGAGCAGGGCCTGCGGGTGGAATATTGCCTCTATCCAGACGAGCGCCACGGCTTTCGCCAGGCAAGCAATCTGTCCGATGCGCTGCAGCGCGAATGTCACTTCTATCAGGGCCTGCTTGCCTGATCGAAAGACCGTGCCCGCTGCATGGTCGAGACATGCGCCTTTTTGTTGATTGCTTTGGTGCGGGAAAGCAGTAGGCTTGCCGAAAGTAACAAATAATAACCAGAGGCCGCCGTATGAGCCCTAATCTGAGCCTGCACCGTAAGTTTGTCTCGCCCGAGATCGTGTTTGGTGCAGGCTGTCGGCATAGCGCCGGCAACTATGCGAAGAATTTTGGCGCGCGCAAGGTGCTGCTGGTGTCCGATCCGGGGGTTGTCGCTGCCGGATGGGTCGGCGATGTCCAGGCGAGCCTGGCACGACAGGGCATCGAGTTTCACTTGTTCACTCAGGTCTCGGCCAATCCTCGCTCCGAGGAAGTGATGCTCGGCGCCGAGGTGTATGGCAGCGAAGGTTGTAACGTCATCGTAGCGGTCGGTGGCGGGAGCCCGATGGATTGCGCCAAGGGCATCGGCATCGCGGTGGCCCACGGTCGCAATATCGTTGAGTTCGAGGGTGTCGATACGTTACGGGTGCCCAGCCCGCCGCTGATCCTGATCCCAACGACTGCCGGCACATCGGCCGATGTGTCGCAGTTCGTGATCATTTCCAACCAGTCCGAACGGATGAAGTTCTCCATCGTCAGCAAGGGCGCCGTACCGGACGTCTCGCTGATCGATCCGGAAACCACCCTCAGCATGGATCCGTTCCTGTCTGCCTGTACGGGTATTGACGCGCTGGTGCATGCCATCGAGGCCTTTGTTTCGACGGGCCATGGCCCGCTGACCGATCCTCACGCCTTGGAAGCGATGCGGCTGATCAACGGCCATCTGGTGGAAATGATCGCCAATCCGGCCGATATTCAACTGCGCGAAAAGATCATGCTCGGCAGCATGCAGGCCGGCCTGGCCTTCTCCAATGCGATTCTCGGCGCAGTGCATGCGATGTCTCACAGCCTTGGCGGATATCTGGATTTGCCGCATGGCCTGTGCAATGCGGTATTGGTCGAACATGTAGTGGCGTTCAACTACGATTCGGCGCCGGATCGCTTCAAGGTGGTGGCGGAAACCCTGGGCATAGACAGCCGCGGGCTGAGCCATCGGCAGATTCGTGAACGACTCATGCAACATCTGATCAGCCTCAAGCAGGCCATTGGCTTCAACGAAACGCTCGGCTTACACGGGGTGAATCTCTCCGACATCCCGTTCCTCTCGCAGCACGCAATGCAAGACCCTTGCATCCTGACCAACCCCCGTTCGTCGACCCAGCGCGATGTTGAAGTGGTCTATGCCGAAGCACTCTGAACAGGACGATGCCCTTGCCGGGCTGCTCGGGTTAGGCACTCATTCGGCCCGCAAAAGCCACTACCCCGAACTGGTCGCTCGCCTTGAAGAGCTGGAGGCCGAGCGCAACCGATACAAATGGCTGTTCGAACACGCCGTGCACGGCATTTTCCAGGCCAGCCTGCAGGAAGGTATTCGCGCAGCCAATCCGGCGCTGGCAAGGATGCTTGGTTACGAAAGCCCAGACGAAACGTTGTGGCGCCTGACCGACCTGTCACATCACCTGTTCATTGGTGGCGAAGACGAGCTTCGGCAGATTCGCCGTACCCTGACTACCCAGCAAGGCTTGTTCGGATATGAGACCCGTCTGCGGCGCAAGGACGGCAGCCCCATCGACGTCATGATGAACCTGCTGCTGAAGCCGGAAGAAGATGGCCTGGTTGAAGGCTTCGTTGCCGACATCACCGAGCGCAAGCTGGCGCAGATGCGCTTGCTACAGCTCAACGAACAGTTGGAACACCGGGTCGCCGAGCGCACCTGCGAGCTGCGCAAGGCCCGGGACGCGGCCGAGCAAGCCAACCACAGCAAGGACAAATATCTAGCCGCTGCCAGCCATGACCTGTTGCAGCCGCTCAATGCGGCGCGCCTTTTGATCTCGACATTGCGTGAGCGCGGCTTACCGGATGCCGAAGCGAACCTGGTGGAGCGAGCGCATCAGGCGCTCGAGGGCGCCGAAGACTTGCTGACTGATTTGCTGGACATCTCCAAACTGGATCAACAGGCGATCAAGCCCGACATCGAGGTTTATCGCCTCGACGAAGTGTTGTTGCCCCTCGTGTCCGAATTCCAGTCAGTAGCCGAAGCCGCAGGCCTTGGCTTCGATCATTACATCCCAGCGTATGCGCTAAGCAGCGATTTCCGGCTGCTGACACGCATTTTGCGCAACTTTCTCAGCAATGCCTGCCGCTACACCGATCAAGGCCGAGTGCTGCTAGGCGCTCGCAAACGCGGCGAACACCTGCGTATCGAGGTATGGGACACGGGGCGAGGCATCGAGTCGGATCAGATGCAGTCGATCTTCCTCGAGTTCAATCAGCTGGGTGTGCAGCGCGCCACCGAACGCGCCGGGGTCGGGCTCGGCCTGGCCATCGTCGATCGTATTGCCTCAATGCTGGCTTATCCGATTCAGGTGCGTTCTCAGTTGGGGCGAGGCTCTGTGTTCAGCATTGATGTACCGCTGGCCGATCTGCCGGAGCAGACGCCTGCCGAAGCGCCAATGCTGATGCCGGTACTTGGCAATCCGTTACCGGGCCGTCGCTTGCTGGTCCTGGATAACGAGCTGAGCATCCTGCACAGCATGGCCGCGTTGCTGGGGCAGTGGGGTTGCGAAGTATTGACTGCCACTGACCTAGAAGCGGCGTTGGCGGTGCTCGGCGGATCGCCGCCGGAGGTGATCCTCGCCGACTACCACCTCGATCAGGGTGTAACGGGATGGGACGTGGTCACTGCGCTGAGGCAACACTTTGCGCAGGCAATCCCAGCGGTCATGGTGACGGCCGATCGCAGTGACCAATGTCGCCGCCAGCTGCAAGGGTTTGGTGTCCCGGTGCTGAACAAACCCGTCAAGGCCGGGAAGCTGCGCTCAGTTCTGAGTCACTTGCTCAGCGACGGCCCCGCACGCACCGAAACCAGCTGAAGGAAGCGGAACAGGCTGCGCTCAACTGTCTTGCGGGGCTGCCTGATGACGACGGGGCAGGCCCATCGATATCAATGCGGCCAGCAGCACGAAGGCGCTCGATACCCATAAGCAGGCCTCAAGCCCATACGCTTGGTAGACCCAACCGGACAGCAGGGTGCCGACCAGCCGGCCCAGCGCGTTGGACATGTAATAGAAGCCGACGTCCAACGACACGCCGTCGGCCTTGGCATAGGACACGATGAGATAGCTGTGCAGCGACGAGTTTATGGCGAAGATCGTGCCAAACAGCAGTAAGCCCCCAAGCAGTACCGTCTGGGGCGACCACTCCGTACCCAGCCCTAGCGCTATTGCTGCCGGCAGGCCCGCCAACAGCAACGCCCAAACGAACGCCGAGCGGCCGTCCGGCACCTCACCACGGTTCTTGCCCGTGATAGCCGGAGCCAGCGACTGGACGATGCCGTATCCGATCACCCATAGCGCGAGAAAGCCGCCTACCTGCCAGAAATCCCAGCCAAATACGGCAGACAGATAGACCGGCAGCGCCACCACGAACCAGACATCACGCGCGCCGAACAGGAACAGCCTGGCTGCTGACAGAACGTTTATGGCTCGGCTCTTGGAAAGCAATTCGCGAAACTTCGGTTTCGCCTTGGCCTTGCCTAAGTCTTTTTTCAGCAGCACAAGACTGGAAACCCAGATCAGCGACAGCGCAGCGGCCATGACCAGCAAAGCCCCGCGGAAGCCGATAGCCGCAAGCAGGGCGCCGCCGAGGAAAAAGCCAACACCTTTGAGTGCGTTCTTCGATCCGGTCAGGACGGCCACCCACCGGTACAGTGTGCCTTGCTGGCCCTCAGGCACCAGGAGTTTGATTGAGCTCTTGGCGCTCATCTTGTTCAGGTCCTTGGCGATGCCTGACAACGCTTGCGCACCCATCACCCACGGAATCGTCAGCCATGTGGCGGGCACGGTGAGCATCAGCAACGCCACGACTTGCATGGCCAAGCCGATGTTCATGGTGCGATTGAGCCCAAGCCTTGCCCCCAGGTAGCCGCCGACCAGATTGGTAATGACACCGAACACTTCGTAGAAGAGAAACAGGGCCGCGATTTGCAACGGTGTGTAGCCGAGCGCGTGAAAATGCAACACGACCAGCATGCGCAGCGCGCCGTCGGTCAGGGTGAAAGCCCAATAATTACCGGTCACCAGCAGATACTGGCGAACCTCCGGTGCGAGGCGGGAGAGGGCGTGCATGATGGAGTCCCGTTGCGTTGTGGAATGAGCGCAAGGCCGCTGGAACCCCAGCGCCCTGCGTTCGGGTCAATCGGCCAGGCCCACCTTGCGTGCCAGTTCCACGGTGCGGTTGGCGTAACCCCACTCGTTGTCGTACCAGGCGTAGAGCTTCACCTGCGTGCCGTTGACGACCATGGTCGACAGGGCATCGATGATCGAGGAGCGTGGATCGGTGCGGTAATCGATTGAAACCAATGGGCGCTCTTCGTAACCGAGAATGCCCTTGAGCGGACCGTCGCTGGCCGCGGCGCTCAGAAGCTGATTAACCTCATCGACAGAGGTGGCTCGCTCGACTTCGAAAACGCAGTCGGTCAGTGAGGCGTTAGCCAGCGGGACCCGCACCGCATGGCCGTTGAGCTTGCCGCGCAGCTCGGGGAATATCTCCGCAATCGCCGTCGCCGAACCGGTAGTAGTCGGGATCAGGCTCATGCCCGAGGCTCGGGCGCGGCGCAGATCCTTGTGTGGCTGATCGAGGATGCTCTGGGTGTTGGTCAGGTCGTGGATGGTTGTGATCGAACCATGGCGGATGCCGAGGTGTTCATGGATGACCTTGACCACCGGTGCAAGGCAATTGGTGGTGCAGGAGGCCGCGGTAACGATCCGGTGCTGTGCCGGATCGTACAGCGCGTCATTAACCCCCATGACGATATTGAGCGCTCCGGCTTCCTTGACCGGCGCGCTGACCACAACACGCTTGACCCCCTGGTCCAGATAGCCCTGAAGCACGGCCACAGTCTTCATCTTGCCACTGGCTTCGATTACCAGATCGCAGCCGGACCAGTCGGTATCTGCAATGGCCTTGTTTGCAGTGACTCGGACGCGCTTGCCATCGACGACAACGCAGTCGCCGTCACTGCTCGCTTCGTGCTGCCAGCGGCCGTGCACCGAGTCGAAGTTCAGCAGGTGGGCGTGGGTGGCTGCGTCGCCGGCGGGATCGTTGATCTGGACGAACTCCAGCTCTGGCCAATCCCAGGCTGCGCGCAGTGCCAGACGTCCAATCCGGCCGAAGCCGTTGATACCAACTTTGATTGTCATGGTTGATTCCCCTAAGTCAGGCGCCGCGAGGCGCGAACATGATGATGGCCATGCCTAGCAAGGCGATGGCCGAACCCAGCAGATCCCAGCCGGTAGGCCTGATGCCGTCGACGATCCACAGCCAGACGATTGCAGCGCCGATGTAAACGCCGCCATAGGCGGCATACACACGTCCTGCGGCTGTCGGGTGCAGCGATAACAGCCAGGCAAACAGCACCAGTGATGCCGCAGCAGGTACCAGCAGCCAGGCGCTTTTGCCTTGACGAAGCCACAGGTAGGGCAGATAGCAGCCGACGATCTCGGCGAGTGCCGTGATGGCGAACAAGCCAAAGGTCTTCAGCATCAGATCAGTCGCCACATTGTGCGAGCCAGCCAAACATGGACCTCGTTTAGCCTGGTGCCACGAGCCCTGAGGCATGGTGCGAAATTCAAGCGAGCTGTGCGCTCCTGAATACCGAGAACCTCATTGGCATGCGGCATGGTTGACCTTCCTGGCTTCAAATCGAGCGTTGGTTGACACGCGCTGACAGAGCTTCGGCCGATTCCTTGCGCTCCGAGTAGCGATCGACAAGGTAGCCGCCGCGGCCACGCACCAACAGCGTGAACTTGATCAGTTCCTCCATCACGTCTACGACCCGGTCGTAATACGCCGACGGTTTCATTCGACCGGCGTCGTCGAACTCCAGAAACGCCTTGGGTACCGATGACTGGTTGGGGATCGTGACCATGCGCATCCAGCGGCCCAATACGCGCATCTGATTCACCGCGTTGAAGGATTGCGAGCCACCACAGACCTGCATCAGCGCGAGCGTCTTGCCCTGTGTCGGGCGGACCGCCCCCATGCTAAGCGGCACCCAATCTATCTGCGCCTTGAACACCGCGCTCATCGCCCCGTGACGTTCCGGCGAGCACCACACCTGACCTTCGGACCAAATAACCAGATCGCGAAGCTCCTGGACCTTCGGGTGAGACTCCGGGGCGTCGTCAGGCAGTGGCAGGCCGGAGGGGTCGAAGATCCGCGTCTCGCAACCCATTGCCTCCAACAGGCGCGCGGCTTCTTGGCTCATCAAGCGGCTGAATGAGCGTTCACGGTTCGAGCCATACAGCAACAGAATGCGTGGCTTGTGTTCCAGATCGTTCGGCAGGCCGAGCTTTTCCAGGCTGGGCAGGTCGAGGCGCTCGGAATCGATATTGGGCAAATCGTCGTTCATGTGTGTTCTCGCATCAGGGTGCCGATACGCGCCAAGTCATCTTTGAGGGCGCTTGCATCAAACCGGTCGAGGGGAGGAGGGCGAGCGACGCCGCGATCCGTGCTTCGATGATCGACAGCGTGTCGTACAGTGCGCGCGTTACCGCTGACTCAGCCACAGGCTGTCGCTCGGCCAGGCCGATCGCGCATGCGTTCAAGGCGCTCAGCGTCGGGGCTCAACCATCGTTTATTGGCATTAAGAATGACTTGCAGCACATCGTGTACCCAATCGGGCAGGTGCGGGTGCAAGCGGTAGTACACCCACTGGCCTTGGCGCCGATCCTCAAGGATGGCGCAGCTTCTCAGTTGGGATAGGTGCCTCGAAACCTTCGGCTGGCTTTCCTCGAGCGCAGTAGTCAGCTCACAAACACACAATTCACCCTCGCTTGCGATGAGCAAGGTCATGCGCGCTCGGGTTTCGTCGGAGAGGCATTTGAAAACCGTGTCTGGCGTTAGATGTTCGATCATGAATTTCACGGTTTGAGCAAGGTGATTGACATGGAGCATTCCCCAGCCAGGAAAAGGCGAATATATTGTTCCGCGTATATGCTGTAAAGCGAATATGCTCAGATAAATCTGCTGAGCAGAGCGTCATGCTGGCTGAGCTCCTGCAAAGAAATGCCGTGTCCGCGAAGTGAGATATATTGAGGTGAACGTACTGACTGACGACCGCGCTGAACCGGCTGATCCTGACGTAATCCTGGTCGGAGGCGGGCAGTCAGCTTTGGCGACTGCGTATTTCCTGCGTCGCACGAACCGATCATTCTTGATCCTGGACGACCAGGAGCGGGCTGGCGGGGCCTGGCTGCATGGCTGGTCGTCGCTAAGACTGTTCTCGCCTGCGGCCTGGAGCTCGATTGCGGGCTGGCAGATGCCGAGCCCGCAGACGGATACACCGACCCGCGACGACGTGATCGACTATTTGTCGCGCTATGAACAGCGGTACCAATTTCCTATCGTGCGCCCGGTCCATGTCAGATCGGTTACCAGGATCGGTGATCAGCTCGAGGTGCGCGCTGCGGATCGAACGTGGCGTTGCCGAGCGCTGGTCAGTGCGACCGGCACCTGGCGCCAGCCTGTTGTGCCGGAATACGCGGGCCGAGAGCTGTATCAGGGGCTGCAGATACACTCTGCCCATTATGTGAATGCAGAGCCGTTTGTGGGCAAGCGGGTAATGGTGGTCGGAGGCGGCAATTCCGGCGCGCAGATTCTCGCCGAACTATCGCTCGTAGCCGAGACGATATGGATTACCCAGCAGGAGCCCGCATTCCTGCCTGATGACGTTGATGGACGCGTTCTGTTCGAGCGTGCCACCGAACGCTGGAGAGCGCAGCAAGAAGGTCGCAGCGTTGAGGATCCAACCGGCGGGTTTGGTGAGATTGTCATGGTCGAGCCCGTCAAAGACGCCCGCGCACGGGGCGTATTAGCGGCGCAGCGACCGTTTGCTCGCTTTACGGCAAGCGGGGTCGAATGGGATGACGGGCATTACGAGCAGATCGATGCGGTAGTTTGGTGCACCGGTTTCAAACCCGCGTTAGCCCACCTCGACGGCCTGGGCGTCATCGAACCGGATGGCAGAGTTGAGGTAGACGGAACCCGATCGGTGAAGCAGCCCAACCTGTGGCTAATGGGGTATGGCGACTGGACAGGGCCCGCGTCAGCCACATTGATAGGGGTGACGCGCTATGCGCGAGCCACCGTCGAGCAGATTGACCAGATGCTGGCGGAGCCGTCATCCACGCCAGTGCTTTAGAACCCTCCGAAAGTTGAGGTGCGAGGAGCTTGATGTCTACTCAATGCGAAACCATAGGAAAAAAGGCTGCAGGTGCGCCGATCGGTTTCTTCGAGCGATACCTAACCCTTTGGGTCTTTCTCTGCATCATCGCTGGGACGCTCATTGGTCTATTTGCCCCGGAGGCTTCACAGACGGTTGGCGCGATGGAGCTGGCCAAAGTGAACATCCCGGTTGGGGTGCTGATCTGGGTGATGATTATCCCGATGTTGATGAAGATCGACTTCGGTGCACTCCATGAAGTCTTTGAGCACCGCGCGGGAATGGGTGTGACCTTGCTCGTGAATTGGGCGATCAAGCCGTTCACCATGGCGTTTCTTGCCTGGCTGTTTCTCCGGCATGTCTTCGCCGACTGGCTACCGGCAGACCAGATCGATAGCTACGTTGCCGGGCTAATTCTGCTCGGTGCGGCGCCCTGCACGGCCATGGTGTTTGTCTGGAGCAACCTGTGTAACGGCAACGCCAACTTCACGCTTACGCAAGTGGCAGTCAACGACCTGATAATGGTGTTCGCCTTTGCGCCCATCGTGGCGTTGCTGCTGGGCGTCTCCTCGATTCCTGTGCCCTGGGACACGCTGATCCTTTCTGTCGTGATGTACATCGTCATTCCGCTGACGATCGCTCAGCTCATCCGCAGCCGCCTTCGCAGAGGGGGTGAAGACAGGTTTCACGAAGCCTTGGCACGCATTCAGCCGTTCTCGATCATGGCCCTGCTGGCGACGCTGGTGCTGCTGTTCTCTTTCCAGGGCGAAGCAATTGTCGAACAACCACTGGTGATCGCCATGCTGGCGGTGCCGATCCTGCTGCAAACGCTCGTAATTGCCGCATTGGGTTACTGGCTCAACCGACAGCTGAAAGTGCGCCATGACATCGCGGGGCCGTCCGCCATGATCGGCGCGTCGAATTTTTTCGAGCTCGCTGTGGCGGTCGCTATCGTTCTATACGGTTTCAACTCGGGAGCTGCCTTGGCGACGGTCGTCGGTGTGCTCATCGAGGTGCCGGTGATGCTTTGGCTGGTTCGTACCGTCAACAAAAGCCGAAGCTGGTATGAACAGGCGCTGCCGCAAGGCTGATGGGAGAAGCAAGTGGATGCTTTTAAGTGGCTCAATGACCAGCTGTTACGCATGGACTGGCTTTCCTATCTGGTGCGTTTACTGGTCGAGGAAGTGTTCGGACTAGACTTGGCTAGCCGCCTAGGTGGCAGCCTGCACTTCTTCATATATGACGTAATCAAGATTTTCATTCTGCTGTCAGCTTTGATCTTCCTGATTTCGTGGATACAAAGTTACTTTCCACCGGAACGCACCCGGCGGATTCTCGGCGGCATGCATGGTTATAAGGCAAACCTCACAGGGGCATTGCTTGGGACGGTCACGCCTTTTTGCTCCTGCTCGTCGATCCCGTTGTTCATCGGCTTTACCAGTTCCGGGCTGCCGCTGGCCGTGACCTTCTCCTTTCTCATTTCCTCGCCGCTGGTGGACCTGGCCTCGATGATCCTGTTGGCAAGCGTGTTCAATTGGTCCATCGCGCTGGCTTACGTAGTGGTCGGCATCATCCTGGCGGTAGTTGGCGGGACGCTGATTGGTAAGGCGCAAATGGAACAGTACGTCGAAGCCTTCGTAACCCAGCACAAGGTGCTCGAGCTTCCGGCAGAGCAACTGACACTGCGCGATCGACTCGCCTATGCACGCGATCAGGTCAGCGAAATCGCCCAAAGAGTCTGGCTTTACGTACTGTCTGGGGTCGGCGTTGGCGCGGCGATACACAACTGGATTCCAGAAGACGTGATCACTGCCGCCATAGGGCAGGACCACTGGTGGTCGGTGCCGCTGGCCGCGCTCGTCGGTGTGCCGATGTATGCCGACATTTTTGGCACCCTGCCTATTGCAGAGGCGCTGGTCGGAAAAGGTGTCGGTATTGGCACTGTGCTCGCGTTCATGATGGCGGTTACTGCGCTCTCCCTACCGTCCCTCATCATGCTAAAAAAGGTCGTGAAGGCGCCGCTGCTGGCACTTTTTTTCGGCATTGTGATAGTCGGAATCATGCTAATCGGCTATCTCTTCAACAGCTTCAGTTACCTGCTCCTCTGACCCATCCAGGAATCATTCCATGATCATCAAGATCCTTGGTACCGGCTGTAAGAAGTGCGTTGCACTCACCGAAAATACTCAACAAGCCGTCTGCAACCTCGGTATCGAGGCACAGATCGACAAGGTCACCGATGTCGCGGAGATAGCCGCTCACGGGGTTATGTCGACTCCAGCTCTGGCCGTTGACGATAAAGTGGTGTCGATGGGGAAGGTGCTGACACCAGGGGAAATCGAGCGACTGCTGAAGGCTCGCTGAGCTGAGGAGTTGCTCATGGTTGATTCGCGCGTTCTCCCGGCTTACCTCGCGGGTCGTGCGGGCCGGTCTGAGTCCTGCCGCGCCACAGCTAGCTGCCCTGAACGCTGAGCAGCAGGACCGAATAGCCGACCGAGCCGAGTAGAAAGGCACTGAAGCGGCTGTCGCGCTCTTCGGGTAGTTCCTCTTTCAGAACGTTCAGTATGATCGATCCACCTACGAATGCCGTCAGTGCCGAAACGGCGAGCTCCGAAATCTCGGTAGCAAGGCCTAGCGTCCAGCCGGCAAGCGGCATCGCAGCGAGGAGCCAGCGACCGCGACGCCTGAATAAACCCTTGTGATCACTCTGAAGGGCGAAGTCATTGACCAGGAAATGCAGACTCATCGCGACGCAATAGAGCATCAGTGTCGTCAGGCTACTGTTCTCACCTTGAATCAACAGGTAACCGATCAGCCCGTTGTATACCGCAAACGCGCCAATGTGTAGCCAGAACACACCGGCATGGGGCTCCTGATCCGCTGGGAGACGACGGCGATGCACTTTGATCAGACGCTCGACGCCATAGAAGGTGGCCAACCCAAGCAACGCCAACAGCCAGACATGATGCTCAAGATAGCTGAGCAACCACCAGTCGCTTCCGTCCAACACTTCCTGGCCACGAGCCAGCTCTGGCAGCAGATGAACAAACACGTAAGCCACCGAAACTCCGCCAGCCATGGAGAGCCATCGGCTGCGAGGAAGACGGTTGAGCTGACGCAGACGTCCAGCAAACACATGAACTGACGCCAAAACGAAGGCTGCGACTAAGCTGCTAATCAAGAGCGATATCGCCTATTGATAGGGTTGCGATCAATAAGACAGACTTCGCTCCACCGACACACGTTCACCTTAATGTCTCGTCGTTAGGTAGGATCGGTGATGGCTCTGTGCCACTTTGCGATGTATGGTCTGGGTAAGGCAGCAAATTTTTTGTTAAAGTTCGCTGCTTACGAAGCGAGCAGTCAGCCAGCTTCAGATTTGTACAGAACGAGGTGTCTGCTTGATTAGGGTGCTTGTGGTCGATGACCACGATCTGGTACGCACAGGCATTTCCCGCATGCTTGCCGATATCGACGGCCTGCAAGTGGTAGGTCAGGCGGAATCCGGTGAGGTGGCGATCAAGAAGTCCCGCGACCTCAAGCCAGACGTTGTGTTGATGGACGTCAAGATGCCAGGCATCGGCGGCCTCGAGGCGACGCGTAAGCTGCTGCGTAGCAACCCGGACCTCAAGGTCATTGCGGTCACGATCTGCGAAGAAGATCCTTTTCCTACCCGACTGCTCCAGGCCGGTGCCGCCGGCTACCTGACCAAAGGTGCCGCACTGGATGAAATGATTCAGGCAATCCGGATGGTTTTTGCCGGCCAGCGGTACATTAGCCCCCAGATCGCCCAGCAACTCGCACTGAAGTCCTTTCAGCCCAAGGTTAACGGTTCTCCTTTCGACCTGCTGTCCGAACGGGAGATCCAGATCGCGCTGATGATCGCGAACTGTCAGAAGGTCCAGGCTATTTCCGACAAACTCTGTTTGTCGCCCAAGACCGTCAATACCTATCGCTATCGCATCTACGAAAAGCTCTCGATCACCAGTGACGTCGAGCTGGCGTTGTTGGCTGTCCGACACGGCATGGTCGACACCATCAACTGATGAGTGGCTTTGATTCCTCAGCGTTCCTTGCTTCTTGCAGTGGACGTCCCGGTGTCTACCGGATGTTCGACGCCGAAGCCAAGCTGCTCTATGTCGGGAAAGCGAAGAATCTTAAGAAGCGCCTGGCCAGTTATTTCCGTAAAGTCGGGCAAGCGCCGAAAACGGCCGCGCTCGTGGCCAGGATCGCCCAGGTCGAAACAACGATCACGGCCAACGAAACAGAAGCGCTGCTGCTCGAGCAAACGCTCATCAAGCAATGGCGGCCGCCATACAACATCCTGCTACGCGACGATAAGTCGTATCCCTATGTGTTTCTTTCAAGTGGCGATTTTCCTCGGCTCAGCATCCACCGTGGCGCCAAGAAAGAGATCGGCCGTTATTTCGGCCCGTATCCAAGTGCCGGCGCGATTCGTGAAAGCCTGAGCTTGTTGCAGAAAGCTTTTTTCGTACGCCAGTGTGAAGACAGCTATTACCGAAATCGCACCCGTCCATGCCTGCAGTATCAGATCAAGCGTTGCAAGGCTCCATGCGTAAACCTCGTTGACGCGGAAGAATATGCCGAAGACGTTCGTCATTCGGTCATGTTTCTGGAAGGGCGCAGCAATGCCCTGGCGGAGGAGCTTTCCAAGAACATGGAAAAGGCCGCTATGGAACTTAATTTCGAGCGTGCCGCGGAGATACGGGACCAGATTGGCATCCTGCGACGCGTCCAGGACCAGCAGAGCATGGAGGGTGGCAGCGGCAACGTTGACATCGTCTCCGCCGTAGTGAGCCCGGGTGGCGCCTGCGTTCATCTAATCAGCGTGCGCAGCGGTCGAGTACTGGGCAGCAAGAATTTCTTTCCTCAGGTTGCCATCGAAGAAAGCGTCAGCGACGTGCTCCAAGCGTTCCTGGAACAGTATTACCTCAGCTCCATGGAGCGCGATCTGCCCTCCGAGCTGATCGTCAATGCGGTACATGAAGACTTCCAAACCCTGATTAGCGCGGTTTCCGAGCTGCGTGACGTCGAGTTGATCATTACCTATCGAGTTCGCGGTACTCGGGCGCGTTGGCAACAGCTGGCGCTAACCAACGCCGAACAAGCGCTCGGCGCGAGATTGGCGAGCCGTCAGCACCTGGCTGCACGGTTCCAGGCACTCGCTGAGGCGTTGGATATGGATGAGCAGCCGAGCCGGCTGGAATGTTTCGACATCAGCCACTCCAGTGGCGAAGCGACCGTCGCATCCTGTGTGGTTTTCGGCCCGGAAGGGCCACTGAAGTCCGACTACCGGCGCTACAACATCGAAGGCGTCACTGCTGGTGACGATTATGCGGCGATGCACCAGGCGCTCTCGCGCCGCTTTAAGAAAGCCGCCGAGGGGGAGGGCAAGCTGCCCGACATCCTGCTGGTGGACGGCGGTAAGGGCCAGATGAACATGGCTCGCGAAGTGCTACAGGAGCTGGCAGTGCCTGACTTGATTTTGTTGGGCGTGGCGAAGGGCGTTACCCGCAAGCCGGGTCTCGAGACGCTGTACCTGAACGATGCAGCACATGAATTTACATTGCCGGGCGATTCACCTGCGCTCCATCTGATCCAACAGGTGCGCGACGAAGCCCACCGTTTCGCAATCACCGGTCACAGAGCGCGGAGAGGAAAAGCGCGTACAACCTCGACTTTGGAAGGTGTGCCTGGCATCGGACCGAAACGCCGTCGAGAACTGCTCAAGCACTTCGGTGGTCTTCAAGAACTCAGCCGTGCGAGCCTTGACGAAATCGCCAAGGCTCCAAGTATCAGTAAAAAGCTTGCCGAGTCGATTTATGCCGCTCTGCACAGTGAGTAGAATCCCCTCCTAAATCCGCGGACCAGTGGTATCGATGAACATCCCAAACATTCTCACCGTGCTACGCGTACTGCTGATACCGATCATCATCCTGTTGTTCTATTTGCCTTTTAAGTGGAGTTATCTGGCCGCAAGCGCCGTTTTCGCCATCGCCGCCGTCACTGACTGGCTGGACGGATACCTCGCTCGTAAACTTCAACAGAGCACACCCTTCGGCGCTTTTCTTGATCCGGTCGCGGACAAGCTGATGGTTGCCGTGGCCCTGGTTCTGCTGGTCGAGGAACATTCGAACCTTTGGCTGACCCTGCCGGCCGCGATCATCATCGGCCGGGAGATCGTGATTTCAGCGCTGCGCGAATGGATGGCAGAACTGGGCGCTCGAGCGCAGGTGGCGGTGTCCAATCTGGGCAAGTGGAAGACAGCAGCACAAATGGTGGCGCTCATCATCCTGCTCGCCAATCCTCCGCTGACGACCGTCTGGGTTGGATTGGGGTATGCGTTGCTCATAGTCGCCGCAGGACTGACACTGTGGTCGATGGTGAATTACCTGATGGCCGCCTGGCCCCATCTCAGCCCTACGGAAAAGAAATAAAAACTTTTTTAATCAAGGGCTTGACGGGGCGTCCTGAAACTATAAAATGGCGCCCGTCACCAAGACGATGCGGGAATAGCTCAGTTGGTAGAGCACGACCTTGCCAAGGTCGGGGTCGCGAGTTCGAGTCTCGTTTCCCGCTCCAGTTTGTTGACGATGACGCCGCTGCATGCGGCGTTATCGTTTTGAGGCCGGTTGGCAGAGTGGTTATGCAGCGGATTGCAAATCCGTGTACGCCGGTTCGATTCCGACATCGGCCTCCAGTAATAAAGAAACCGCAGGCGAAAGCTTGCGGTTTTTTTATGCGTTCAATATGAGTTCAATTTGTAGCTCGCCAAACTTTCGCGTTATCTGACTAGCGTCATTGGCGAAACGCATCCGCTCTAACTCGGAACTGTAGCGCCTCGGGCGGTGACTGAAACATAGAGAGTCTGTTTAGGGGACGTCTATGTCAGATGTAATGAGCTACCTCGCAATTGCGCTTGCCGGCATCGTTATCGTGCTGGATCTGTTAGCAATCATCAGTGTATTCAAAAGTGATCGAAGCGTAGGGGCGAAAGCACTATGGGCGCTGGGCATCGCTATCTTTCCAATACTCGGACTGGTGTTCTGGCTGATCGTCGGTGTTCGCCGTCGGCATTGAATCGACGACGTTGAGCTATTGGTCCATGCCCGCTAAGCCCTATATAGACGCGCCGTTGTGCCGTTCGGGTTGCGCCTTGACCAGAGCCTCGTTATAGTCCTGCGCCGCGATTGTGATCGCGCATCACCGTCCCGCCCGGATGGCGAAACTGGTAGACGCAAGGGACTTAAAATTACTGCGCTCTGGCTGCTGATGGGCTTCGAAGAAGTTTTTATTCCGCTCTGCTGCGGTGTGCAACAAAAGAGGTAAATGGGCTGCAATGGCCCGTAAATGCAGGCCTGGGTGGTGAAATGGTATACACAGCGGACTTAAACTCCGCCGCCGCTAAAACGGCATACGGGTTCGAGTCCCGTCCCAGGCACCATCAAAAAACCGTCCAGCGAACCGTCTGGGCAGTCGCACCCCTCCTATGAATATCGATGAAGCCGACGTCGCCAAGGCGCGGGCTGCCTGGGATGCTTGCCTCCTGCAGGAGCGTGAAGCCCAAGAGGCGCAGCAACGCGTAGCGGCTGCTCGGAAAGAAGTCGCCGCCTTCCGCCGGCGTATGGCTGCCGCTTGGGAAAAACTATCGGACGACGCTCGCGAGCAAGTGCGCTGGACGGCTCAGCACACCGCCGGGGCCGCTCCCGTGGAAACTGCGCTAATAGCCCTTCGAGAGACCGCTGAAACCATCCAATTTGCTGCTGGCCGCAAGAAGCGGGGCCACTACTCGGGCGTTAGCCTGGGAGCCATCCGTGCGGTCGCTCGCGCCTTGGGTCTCCAGAGCTATGGCAGCAGCGCGCGGGCAAAGCCATCGCCCCACGAGATCCGGCTCCTTGGCGTCTGCAAGACCTTCGATAAGCGCGTGACAGCGACCAACGTCCGCAACGCTCTCAAGACCCTGTAAAAATACCTCCCGAAAATCGCGCCCTTTTGGCGGGTCGCGACTCTATGCGTTGTTCCTGCGAAAGTTCGCTCCACACGAGGCAGCGGGGGCTGCTTCGGTTCACCACTGGAGCAGAACATGAATATCAAAAATCGCATAGAAGGCGTCGAGCAAAACTTTGGCCGCGCAATGGGCATGATGAAGGAAGCGCTTGAAGACCAGATCATCACCGCTGAGCAACAGGTCATGCGCTCGCTTAGCGAGGTGAAGTTACTTCTCGCCAAAAAAGATCGCGTTCTACAGCTTGGTACTTGGAGCGATTGGAGCGCCGACGATATTCGGCACTTGCTCGAAGAACTGCGGGTCGGGCACTCAGTTGACAGCACTGGCACAGTTCCGGGAGGTGAGCTTGCGACTGTCTCGTTGGGTCTGGCATTGGAGCTGGACTTTGCCCAGCGGAAGCGGGAGGAAATCGTGATCGGCGGCATTCGTTCGCTGGCGGACACCCTGAGCTGTTCAACGGAAATGGAAGCATCCCGTGACCTCTGCGAGCAGATCATCGCGCTGGTTGATACCTACCGGACAGACCAGAAAACACCGCACTAACCCACAGTTACCGCTCCGGCCCGGTCTGGCAGGTGCTGCACCTGCTGGGCTGGCCTGCGAGCCGTGGAGACAGACCGTGCGCCATCTCAGGAAAAGCCGTGAGCAAGTGTCAGGAGTAGCGGCCACCTATTGCGCTTGGGAGCGCGGATATCCGAGAATTGTTTACGTTAGCGAGAGCGTGCCTGAATCGACAGGACGAACCAGGACGGCCTACGGAGGGCAGTCCAGTAGCGGTGGCAGTCCGCAGCTAACAAGCGAACCCTGTTCCGCCGAGCTGGGTTCCATGCTTCGCCAGCAGTGTCCTGGGCGCTTCCGAATCTTGGCGATATCAGATTCGGAAAACTGTCATGTCCCATATTCCTGCCCAAGACGGCAACCTTACCGATAACGTATCGTTCCAAATGCCCAAGCGCTGGCTCCGAGCTAAGGAGACTGCCGAATACCTGGGCGTATCCATCCCGCACCTCGCCCGCCTGCGTGAACTGAAGAAAGGCCCGCCGTATCGCAAGTTCGGCACCGTCGTTCTGTATGACGTTCGCGAGCTGGACGCCTTCGTAGAAACGCTGCCTCACTTTGAGACTAAGGGTGGTGGCCTATGACCGCCGCCCCAAATGAAAGAAGCCCCCGCCAGGGTGTGAACCTGGAAGGGGCCGCTAACGAAGAGAAGCTAGATCGACTGGTACAAGATGAATCTTCCACTACGGAAGCCGCTCAGCCAATCACCGATACCGCAGCCGCTGTCAGTTTCTTGCGGTGGCTACGTCCAGAAGGCCCGTGGGTGCTGGCCGCCAAACATACTGACCGAAACGGCTTTCGCTCCAAGTCGTTTATCCCTGGGCAAGAGGCCGAAATTACTAAATGGCTGGGTGGTCTGTCCTCGCAGAACGTCTATTACCACCTGAATCCAACCACTGCCGGGCTGGAAAAGAAGGCCGCTAAATCGGACGTGACCGCCGTTACCTTCCTGCATGTGGATATCGACCCACGAGCTGGCGAGGACGTAACCGAAGAGCGCCAGCGCATCTTGGGCATCCTCACTGACAAGCTGCCGGAAGGGGTGAAGCCGCCCACCGTAATCATCAGCTCCGGCGCGGGCTACCAAGCACTGTGGGCGCTGCGCGAGTCAATCACATTGGACGGTTCCGAGACCCAGGCGGCAGAGGCCGAGCGCTATACTCGCTGGCTGGAGCAGGCATTCGAAGCCGACAACTGCCACAACGTGGATCGAATCTTGCGTTTGCCGGGCACTATCAACAACCCGGACGCGAAGAAGCGAGCAAAGGGCCGCACCGCCGCTCCGGCCACCGTGGTGGAGCTGCACCCTGAGCGCGTCTACGGCCTGGGGGACTTTCGGCAGGCACCGGCCCCAGGTAGCGCCGCGCACTCCGCCGGGCGGCTCCCTCGCGCTGTTCCTGCGGCTGCCCCGTTGGGTAGTGTCCAGCGCCTCGACTCAGTGGACGACCTGGACAAATGGAACGTGCCCGACTGGTTGAAGGTGCTAATTGTTCAGGGCAAAGACCCCGACGAGCCGCACAAGTACCCAAGCCGTTCCGAAGCCTTGTTCGCTGCCTCTTGCTGGCTGGTGCGGCTGAATGTACCGGACGAGGTTATCTACTCGGTGCTCACTGACGAATCGTTCGGCATTGCTGAATCGGTGGTCGAGCAGAAAAGCCCGGATAAATACGCTCAACGCCAAATTGCCAAGGCACACGAGGCGGTCGGTCAGGACTTGGGCTGGAGCCCGGTCAACGCAAAAACAGGGATGCCGCTGAAGAGTTTGCACAACACCATCACGGCCCTGCGGCTGATTGGACTGGAGTGCAGCTATGACCTGTTTCGTCGTCGCAATATGGTTGGCCACCGCCAGATGCAGGAGCTTACTGGGGAGTTCTCCGACATGGCCGAAGTGTTGGTAAGGCGCGAAATTCGCTGTCGCTTCGGTTTCGATCCGGGCAAGGAGCACGTCCGCGATGCGGTGTTTGAGCTGTGCGCCCTGGGCAGCTTCGACCCGCTTATAGATCACCTGCACAGCTTGCCGACCTGGGACGGGGTGCCCAGGCTGGACTCTTGGCTTGTCCGCTACCTTGGCGCAGAGGATTCGCCCTACCTCCGGGCTGCTGGCGCTACTTGGCTCGTAGCAGCGATGGCCCGAGCCTTCGAGCCGGGCACCAAGTTCGATCACATGCTGGTACTCGTGGGTGCCCAGGGGAAGATGAAATCCACCGTACTAGGGGTGCTGGCGGGTGAGTTCTTCTCGGACGCGAACTTCTTGGGGGCGCGTGACACTCGGGAAGTGCTGGAATCCACCGAAGGTGCATGGATCGTGGAGTGCGCCGAGCTGGCCGGGATGGGCAGAAAGGACGTGGAGACGTTGAAGCACGAGATCACCAAGAAGGAAGACCGAGGCCGCCCTGCCTATGCTAGGACGGTCGTGTCAGTGAAAAGGCGCTTCGTTCTGGCGGGTACCACGAATGAAGCGCGATTCCTTCATGACCTGACCGGCAACCGCCGCTTCTGGCCGGTCGAGGTCGGCGAGATCGACTTGCCTGGGCTGCAGGCCGACCGTGATCAGCTTCTAGCGGAGGCACTGGCTCGCTACCGCAGCGGTGACTTCCGGTTGTTCCTGACAGGCGACGCGCTGGAAGGTGCCCAGCAGGCTCAGGCGGCCCGCCGCACCGTGGAGGATGGTTTCTTGGAGATGGCCGAGGGGCTGCACCCCGAAGGCGATTACGAAGGAACCGCCGCCGTTCGGACGGAAACGGTGTACCTAGCCATGGGCATTCCGCTGGAACGCCGCCGTGGACAGATCGCCGTCGATGTACGCCGGGCGATGGAGGAAGCAGGGTGGAAGCCGTCTTCCGGCTCTGTGCGCTGGCAAGGGAAGAAACAGCGCCTGTACCTATGGGCGAAGGATGAACCACCACCGCCAGTTTTGGCACAACCGTTCTAATCCTGCGGGGGCTTCGGCCCCCTTTTTGTACGCGGCTGCGCGGCGTTCCGGGTAGCGTTCCGGCAACGTTCCGGGCTGCAAGCCTGTATTGGCGCGGGTTCTAGGCCCGGAACGAACGGCTCGAAGAACGTGTGTATATAGAGCCTAACTAGCTGCCCAGGCGCACTACAGTGCTGTGGTGTACTCCCCTTGTTTTCTACCTCTTACTTAATTCCTTCGTTCCGTTAGTTCCGGGGAGCTAGGAGCCTGTATCTACGCGGGGTTGGGCCGGAACGCTGGCCCCACCGATTGCGTTCCGCCTGCGTTCCCACGTTCCGCCTGGGCAACAGGGCCAGGGCCGGTCGGTTTCGTCTGCGTTATCCAATTCAACTGATACTCGCACGCCCGCACGCGAACAACCGGCCCGCCCGTGTGCCGTTGCTCCCTGGGCCGTCCTCCCGCCCCGAGAGCGCCAGCCAGCAAAGCACCCAGCCACTGGCCCGCCTGAGCCGTGCCGTCGCGCCTAGCTCCGCCTCGGAGGCCCGCAGGAATATCACTGGCAAGTTCGAGTTACCGCGCCCCGCCCGCCACACAAGGGCTGCAGCCGATTTCCCCTGGGCGAACCGTGTGAGCGAACCGTCTACGCCGCAAAACTGATATCGCCGTCATTCCCTTGCCGAGATGATTCCTTGAGATGCAAAGGCCGGGGGACCGCATGACATTCACTGCACGCGCCCGAAGCGGCACCGAAACCCACTACCAGATCGAGCGAGACGAAGACGAGTCGCTGGAGATGCCCGAACGACAGCTCGCCGCTGCCGTCTTGCTCCAGGCATGGGAGGACGCGAACGCAACGCCGGAGACCGTGAAATACCGTAAGGGCTTCGGTTCGCCCGATCGGATAGTCCGCTCAGCGCGTCGATTCCTGACCGCCCAGCTTCCGTGCCCCTGGGCTCGCCAGCGCCAGCTATTCACGGGCACGTTATCAGTTGAAGACGAGGCCATCCGCTTGCGTGCGGTGGCTGTACTTGGAGAGGGATATTGAAATGAGTATCAAGCCTAAAACCGGAGGCGGAGCCCGCCCCGGCGCTCCCGTAGGCCGCAAGCCGGGGATGCCGGTAGCGAACGCAGCGATGACCGATGAAAGGAAGGCGGTTTTCCTTTCTGAATTGAGTAAGCATGGGATCGTGAGCGCCGCCGCCCGTGCTGCCAGCCCCCACGCTCACGGCACTTGCGCCCCTTCGTTCTACATCCTACGCCGCAATGATCCGGAGTTCGCAGCCGCCTGGGACGACGCAATCGAACAAGCAACGGGCAGCGTGGAGCTGGAGCTTCACCGCCGCGCCGTGGAGGGCTACGAAGAGCCGGTGTACCAGAAAGGCGAGCTGGTGGGCACCATCACCAAGTACAGCGACCGCCTGCTGGAAATTCGCGCCAAGGCGCTGATGCCGAACAAGTACATCGAGCGGCGGGCCGTCGAGCTCAGCGCGAACCTTAACGTCACCCAGGAGCTGTACGGCGGCCATGCGCTGACATTGAAGCCGGAGGACGTTCTGTTACTGGACAAGGACAAGCGCCAGTTGCTCCTGGGCCTGCTTACCGATATTGCCGTGGCACGGGGCGACCTTCGAGACGTTGAGCCGGAGCCCGTGGGCCAGCTGGGGGTGGACGATGATCGGTGACTTTCTCTTCCAAGTGCGGGGGCTGGTGAGCTTCGAAGCAGAGCATGGCGTTCCCGCCCGCCGAACGCCGTTCGGCTTCTTGATGCCGGACTACCAGCAGGACAACGAAGGCATGGACCTATGGGAGAAGCAGTTCGGCGAGAAAGCGAAAGGGACAACCCGACTGGTCATCCCACCGACCCGGAAAGTCCGCATCCCACACGGTCGAGCCGTCTAACACGCCGCGCCTCCCGTCTCGCTCGCCAACCTGGGTAACTAGACATACTCGGCCTGTTCTGGCCGCCAAAACTGACAGCGTATCCCAGATGCCTGAGGAATGATTCTCGTGCAGGTGCTGGGAATGGTCCCGGTGCCGCTTTATCCAAGGTGGAGAAGCTGCATGTCCAAACTCAAGATCAAGCGTGTGCTCAATCGAGGCCACGTCCAAGAACTCCGCGCCTCGCTGAAGAATCATAAAGCGACCTTGAGCGAACTACGCGATGCCGTAGTGAATGCTCCCGCTGTTGCCTTTAAACGCGCCCTGGAAGAGGTAGGTCGAATCGACATGCCCAAGTCCGAGCGCGAGCTGTTCGCCCGTCGCAAGGCCGACACCCAGGTGAAGGACGTTCGCAAGGCTGCCCGCGAGCGAGCCGACGCAATCAAGAAAGACTTGGCTGGCGCTCGCGAGCTGCTGGCCTTGTCGAAAGACGCACTATCGAACCCGTTCGCCGTGCTGGATTCGCAGACCCTGGGCGATGCCCGCCGTGCGACCTACATGGCGAATCTAGTAGGCGCTGGTCCGCTGGCGCTGAAACACGCCGCTGAGCAGGCAGCCGCCACCAACGACGCGGCCCTTGCCGCCGCCGTCATCAGCGTACTGGAGCGGATGCCGACCGCTGAGCGCCCGTTCTTCCCTCAGGCGGTGCTGGGAATCTTCCCGGACGATCACGAAGTGTTCCAGCCCATGCACGAATACCTCGACGCCGAACGCGCGTTGGAAGATTCGTTATCTCTGTTCAGCGAAGTGATTAACGGCTCCGCGACCACGACCGGCAAGATCAGCCGGGGCTTGCGTACGCAGGACGCACCGGAAACGGAAGGGGGTGAGGCATGAGCGATCTAGCGAACCTCTCCAATGACGAACTGGCACAGCACATCTTTGACACGCTGACCGATACCGAGGCAGCCGCTCTTGCTTCTGCCTGCATGATCGCCAGCGCCCTGGGCCAGGACCGACCCGATGTGAAGACGGCTCGCACTTGCTGCGAGCTGGTAGGCGAAAAGCCCGACCGCTTGATGGCCTTTCTTGGCTACGTTCCGCTGAAGGGCCACCCAAACGGCTGGGTCGACGTCGAAAAAGGCTCGAATGGCCCCGGCCTAATCGGCGGCGAGCAGAGCCTGGGCCTGTTTGTCTTCCGCCAGCTCGGAGGTGTTCTCCGGGCCAACCTGCGCACCACTCAACCTTCCAAGGAGCAATGACAATGCCTCAATTTATCTTGTACGCCGACCAACCCCAAACCCGACGCGCCGATGGTGTGAACACTGTCGTAGTGGTCGCCGCTGACGCTGCATCCGCCCCGGCTGCTGCCCGCGCCCTTGTGCGCTCTGCTGCCACGGACGCCTTCGACGACTTCCGAGTCGTTACCCTGGGCGAGGCCACCGAATTCGTTGTCCAGGGCTCGCCGCTTGTTGGCCGTCCCGGTAACACCGAAGGCTTCCCGATCCTTGGCCGTGGCGGCCACCGGACGCTGACGCCTGCCTAACCGAACTCCTGTGGTGTGCCCACTTTGCCCGGAACCGAAAGGAACCGGGCCTTTTTATGTTCAGGCGGTGCGCCAGCACGGTCCGCAGTGTCGGCATGGGTTGAGCAGCCTGGGTAGACCGGCAACCGCCAGTAACTGCGACTTACTTGGCCTCGTCTGCAAGGGCGAAGGTTCCGCGCCCGACGCAAGCGATGGAGTGGCCCAAGCGCCGCGCCGTGTCGATGAGGCTCCGGGCGCGTTTCTCGTTGGCCAACCCCAGCGCCTGGGTAATATCGGCGACAGATCTAGGGCCGCCAGAGAGCGCCTCGACAAGCGTCCCCACCTGAGTCTTTAGCCCAGCCGCCGTGGTTGGCGTCGCGGCCTCCTCGAGGCTGCTAGGAGCCGCTGCGTGAGCTGCCGCTACGGTGGCCGGTGCTGCCTCGGCTGGCTCCGGTTGGACGGGCTCAACGACTTCAGCCGGGGCGGTCTCTTCCATCTGGGCAAGCTGAGGCTCGACCAAGGCCCAAACCTGCTGCATACCTTTGGCGCGTTTCAGAAATTGCTTGGTGGTCTTCCCGGTGACGCTGTTGTAGTAAGCTAACAGGTCGGCTGTGGAAACCTCGTTCAGGTCTTCGAAGCAAGTGATGGGGGTGTTCGCGATAGTCACGGTACTCATGACGATTCTCCTTTTCTCGTCGCCCGGTCGGTAGGAAGAATCCTGTCCAGCTTGCCGAAGTCCGACAACAACGAAGTTGCAATCTTTGATACGAAGCCTTCGAATGTAGGAATGACATTCGGAGGGATACATGGGCAGCGTCACAGACGAAGAAAGACAACAGCACCAGCGTTGGGTGGCCAATTACTTCAGGGCGAAGGTTGACGAATTCAGCTATCGGCTAGAGGAAATTGTCTCCGCGTGCGATACCTCGCTGGCGTGCGCCATGGCGGGTCAGAACCACCCAGAAGGAACTGGGAAGATCGTGACCTACGGGTTCTCGGCGTTCTCGAACCTTGTCCAGACGCTAAAGGATTCGGCCTCTTCCTTTCTCGATATCGAAATCACGTGGGGACCGATCAAAGCGTTACGCCACGGCCAATTCTTCTACATGAGCCGGAACGCCGCCACGCACGACGGAAACCCGATCATCAGCTGCTGGGTGGATGGATACTTCTACGTCCCCTCAGACATTAGAAGATTGGATAACAACGGGAAGCTCGTAGTAATTGCCGCCCCGACGGCAGACGTTCGCACTGTCTGCCTGGAATTCAGCGCGGACTTCGCTAACCTGCTCGCCGAACGCTTATCCGAAATGGAGCGTACATCGTTCCTCCTGGGCCCTTCATATGACCCTGACGAAGTGGCAGCCTTTATGGATTCCGACCGTGTGCCGCTGTTTGCGAAGGAACTCTTTGCCCAGAACGCGGAGCAGTTCGAGGCCGTAGTGAGTGCTTGCAGGTTTGATCCAGTAAAGGAATCTGCCGACAAGCTGACCGCGTTGGCTCATTGGTGCGAGGCGCGGTTATAGCCGTAAACGGTTCCCCCGAGTGAGTGGCGGACCGTACACCGCTTGCCACACCTGGGAGATAGGGCGAGTCCAAAGAACTAGAGGTTCTTGGTGTCAATGACTGCGATGTCGCGCTCCCCTTGCTGCCTACTCTCGACAATTTTACGAATACCTAGTAAGTTCAACAGTTTGATACATCTGGTGCACTTACATGGCAGTTGAAATAAAAGGTCTAATTGAGAAGTGGTTTGGCGATAAGTTCATAGAAAATGAGAATCGTTATGCGAGCTATGAAGCCTTGGGAGATTACATAAAGCAGCAACATACAGATTGGGACACTGCACCTGACACAGAGAAGCTGGCCTTGGGCTTCTCAGAGAAACTTGGCTTGTTGAGTACCCAGGAGTTTGCTTTTCTGCTATGCCATACAGGGTATATTCCAGAGGTATACAAAGCGGACTCAAGCCAGGAGACGCTTTACACCAAGCTCGTGGAAGCTATAGCTAGCGAATGGGCGCGACGAATCGGATTCGAAAAGTCCCATATGCCCACGCAAAAGTCCAGTAAAGAAGATGTGACCATTAGCGATGGGGAAAATATTATAGTCTGTGATACCAAGTCTTACAGACTTGGCAGAAGCCAGGCGGCACCTAATGTAAAAGATGCCCTGAAAAAGGGGGATATCAAGAAGTGGCTGTCTTACCATAAAGATGGTAGGCGCGTCGGAGGGCTAATTACTTTTCCCTCGCAGCATGACTGGAAGAATGGAAGCGACTTTTATCTTTATCTAACGGACAAGAACTCTCCAATCGTAATGCTGTTCTATGAGCAAATGGCCTTTATGCTTTTGAATGAGATGGACAAGGCTTGCTTGCTTGAATTCTTTGACAAGCATCCAGACATCTTCCCCCAAGAGGAGGAGAATAAATCCGGGTCAAGAAAGCTCTACTTTGAGAAGATAACGCAGCACCTTCTTGATACTGGAAAGGCGAAATGGGAAGAATATTCGCCTCTCGCAGAGTACATCGTCAGCGAGCACGCTTACCACACCAAGAAATCCCTAGACGAACACCTTGTGTCCGAAAAAGCTGCCGCAAGAGTCTGGGTGGAAAGTCTTCCAGTTGAGACTCTTAAAGAAGAACTGATCGCAATGAAATATCAACATGATAACCATAACCTTATAAGGCAGCGAGACAACATCCTGAAATTCAGAAAGCTACTTGAGAATTAGGCTCTGTTGTTTTACATCGCATAACCGAGCCTTCATCGTCGCAAATATGTTTGGGTCTTTTTCTACCAGAATATATTTTCTACCCAGGTTAGCAGCGGCTTGACCAGTCGATCCGCTGCCGGCGAATGGGTCTAGCACCACCTGCCCAGGCTGCGTCACAAGCGAGATAAGCGCCTCAAGTAGCTTGATAGGCTTCTGGGCAGGATGGAGGCCTCCCTCGCCCTTAGCCATCCCCATCTCAATGACATTTTTCATATGCCCGGTGGCAGCCTCGAAGGCGTCTTGGTTGAATGCCCCCAAGCTATTCTCGAGGACGTTATCGGCAATGGTGTGGCGGTAAGGCTTGAAACACCAGATAATAGGTTCAAAATTTGGGCCGAGATTTCCAATGCGCCAGCCGTTCCATTTCTCAGCCTCTTCATGGAGTCCTCGGCGTTCGAACACAATGCTTAACCTTTGTGCCCGGTAAGTCGCCCTGGGCCTGATCCATGAGATCATATCTCGAAAGTTAAACCCAGCATCTTCCAGAGCCACCACGCAGCGGGGCGCGTATCTGCGACCTGCAAAGACAAAAATGGAGCCACCGGGCTTGAGAACTCTTAGCCACTCGGCTGCCCACTGGGAACACCATTCGTAATACTGCCTGGGTATTTCTTTGTCAGCTTCAGACCAGCCGTTGATAGGCTTTCCGCGTCGCTTAAAAACACCACCAGCCTTCAACTGGGCCGGGCTCTCTCCCATATAGGCGCTGTTAGTGTTGCTGTGAAGCACGTCCCAATCGTCAGCCCCAATCCCATAAGGAATATCGCTCAGAATGAGATCGACGGAGTTGTCCGGCAGTTTCTTAAGTTCCTCAATGCAGTCGCCATTTATCAATTGGCCTTCCTGCTCAATAACATTGGTCATCTGGTTCATGTGATCCGGTGCCGCAATTGCGGTATCTCAAAGTCTTTACGACGAATATTGTGTGGGTCTGGAATTGTAAAATGCCGCTATTCTCGCATTTTGCTGGGCAAAGATCACGCTACAGCCCTCCTAGCAAGCGGCAGGACGTTGCCGTGAATCTGGCCCAAAAGGTAGGCCGAAACACGGCCCTGCGCCTCTCTGAGCGTTGCTCCAAGCGCCGAGCCGTGAATATACCCGCCCGTTACCCCAGGCAGTTGGTGGTTGAGCAGCAGCTTGATCGTGAACGGGTCCATACCGACAGCAGCGGCGGCGGTCGCGTAGGAGTGGCGCAGCGCGTGAGGATTCACCAACCCCTCCACCTTCACATGGGCCTCGGTGAGGTGCCCGGACGCTGAGAAGTGCGACGGGAAGAGCCAAGGGTGATCCTTACCGAACACCTCGGCGTTCTCCTTTACCCGCTGGCGCAGCATGTCCACGAGGAAGCTCGACAGCGGCAGATCGAAGGCCCGCTTCGGTCCGCCCTTGGGGTTGGGCACGTGAAGGAACCCGTTATCAAGGTCCAAGTGCTCCACGCGGGCCTCGCTGGCTGCGCCCCGGCGCATACCCGTAAAGGCGAGGAAGATGTACCAATCTCGCGTTACCGGGTTGCGAAGTCCCTGAACCGCTGCCCAGAAGCCGGGCCAGTCGCTAACAATGACGTTCCGGCGCTTCTCGTCGTTGAAGTCCACTGCATCGGTGGGCGGCGGCGGAAGGTCGCGCATCTTGCGGCGGGCGTGCCGGTAGACCGCCCGGACGAGTCGCATGGTCTGGTTGGCTGCCACCGGGCCGTTGTTCTTAGTGATGGTGCGGTGCCGCTCATCGACGCCTAAGGTGTCGTCACCAATTTCCCGCAGCGGTCGGTCGGCCCAGTCCTTGAGGTATCGCTCGAACAAATTACGGTAGCCCTGGACGGTGCTCGGGCGGCGGGCCTTGCGTTCGCAGCGGTCGATGTAGGAGTCCAGCGCCTGTCCGAAAGTGAATTCCTTCTTGGGCACGGGTACGGCTTCGGGTTCTGCTGGCTTGTTTGGGTCGACGCCTGCCCGGAGCTGTGCGGTGACCTCCTGGGCCTTCGCACGGACAGCCTCGATGGATAGGAATTGCTTGGCGTCGCCCAGCCGAACGCGGCGGGTTCCGAGCTTTACGCGCCGCCCCTGGGCATCACGCTCTTCGGAATACAAGTCGCGTTGTACAGCGAACGACTTCGAGTTGGCATTAACGACGACCATTAGCCCAGGCGTGAGGGTGTCGCGGACAGAGTAGGATAGAATCCTGCCGCGCTCGTCGCGCTCGGCTGGTGGCAGGTTCTCGACGAATCGGATGGTTAGCTTTGTGGGGTTGTATTTGGCCATTGTGGCTGCTCCTTGGTTAGCCCAGGAGGCAGCGAACCGTCCGCGAACCGTGCAGGCTGCGGACCGGGGCTGCCTCTGGATACTGAACTCTTGAGTAAACAGCCGTTGCAGCCAATCAGTTTGTTGAGATACGGAACCTAAATGCCTGTAAATGCTGCCAAATGATGGTTACATGTGAACTTAAAATCCCTCATCCGAAAGGGTATGCGGGTTCGATTCCCGCTCCGGGCACCATCGGGACACACTGATACCTTGGTATCTAAACCGGCCATCGCAGCCGGTTTTTTCGTTTTGAGCCTCAATCCCCGACGCCATTGGCGCATTGCATGTGACCAGTGGCAATGCATCTTCGTGAACGCGAGACCGTCTCACTCCTCTTATCTGTAAGCATTCGCTGCGCGAAGGAGATCAAGAGATGGGCAACAAACCAGATGATCTATCGACCCAGAATAACGATGCATCAAGGTCTGAACGTGTTCCGATAGATGACGTGATCGTCCCTGGCTCGCCACCGCCACTAGGATCCGAGCGGACGGATGTCAACCCTGGCGGCGAAGCCGGAGTGGACGAGCTACCGCAAAATGACGGCACTACACCACGAAACAATCCCAAGGAAGGGCAGGTGATGGGCGGTGTGCCTGACATCGATCCAGATAGTGCAGAACTGGATGACGCGCCGAACCCACGTTAGTAATCGCGCAATAAAAAGCCCCGCACGAGGCGGGGCTGTAGGCGTCTAGCCAGTCGTTCCGTTGTCCTTTGATTCGCATGCCTGCGAATGGTCCTTTTCGGGCCTCCCTGTCCCGCTGCGCCTCCTGCGCTACTGGTGAACAGAGTAGGGGAGGCACGAGCAAAGCGAAATCATCTAACTTCACCGCTGTGGGTCAGCCAAAGCTTACGCGCAGTAGGCGATCAACGCATCGGTGTAGCAAATCGAGCGAGACATTCAGCTAATGTTCAAAAACACTTATCGCATCAGCCTTACCGTAGGAGCCGTACTGACACTGGTTGGCTGCAGTGGTTTTGAGACCGTATCGCCAGCGCAGCCGTCCGATGAGTACGTTTTCGCCTGCGACAAGGCCGGCCAAGCAGGTTGCAGGACTCGCGCGGATGAAATCTGCCCAGGAGGCTACGACACGCTCAGCAGTGAGGAAGATTTTGAACGAAAGGAAATGCGAGTCAGATGCCTAGGCGGCGTCAACCCGCCGTAGCGAAGACGGCCAGCACATGGGCTGGCCATTCACTAGCGACGATTACTGAGCAGAGTCGAGCAACGCCTGTGCTTGTTCAAGAACCTGGAGTGACTGGGTGTGATCTCCCGCTTTATGCAGCTGCTCTCCTTCCGCTCGTAATTCCTTTACCTTCTCCAGCGTTGCCGGATCGCTTGGCGGATTGCTTTCTAATTGCTTGTCGATCTTGGCCATGTCCATTGGGCAGTGCATTGCCCAGACTGGCGCAGATAGAGCGGCTGCTGCGATGAATAAGAGTAAGCGGCGCATTATCTTATCTCCGGTTGAGTGGCATTCGTGAGTATAGGAGCGGTGTGGAAACCGTGCGGCTTTTCGATATAAGGTTGTGGAGCGCTCAGTTGGTGAGTGTTGCGATAGTTATCGTACAACTGCTGGGCTATGATAGGCCCCAGTCCGCTTCATAGAGATCGATGTGTCCATGGAAAACGAGATCGCTCAGCCACGTGTTCGCCGTAAACACCGCAGCCTCGCACAGGAACTTGTGACCGAGCTGTCGCAGCAGATCCGCGACGGCGTCATCAAGCGCGGCGACAAGTTGCCTACTGAGTCAGCGATCATGCAGGCCCAGGGAGTGAGCAGGACGGTTGTGCGTGAGGCAATCTCGCGTCTTCAGGCGTCTGGCTTGGTTGAGACTCGCCATGGCATTGGCACTTTCGTGCTCGATACTCCGAGCACCACCGGCCTACGCATCGACCCGGCCACTATCGGGACGCTACGTGACGTATTGTCGATTCTTGAGCTGCGGATCAGCCTTGAAGTCGAGTCCGCCGGCTTGGCAGCGCAGCGACGGACTCCTGAGCAATTGGCGGCAATGCGCGACTTTTTGGATTCACTACAGCGAAGTGCAGCGCTTTCCAGTGAAGCGGCCGTGTCGGACTTCCAGTTCCATTTGCAGATCGCCGAAGCAACCGGCAACCGCTACTTCACGGACATCATGAATCACCTGGGCACGGCGATCATTCCTCGCAGCCGGCTCAACTCCGCGCGCTTGGCTCATGATGACCAACCGCACTATCAGCAGCGCTTGGGTCGCGAACATGAGCAGATCTACGACGCTATCGCTCGTCAGGACGCAGAGTCAGCTCGAGCTGCAATGCGTCTGCATCTGACCAATAGCCGCGAGCGACTGCGTCAGGCTCATGAAGAGGCGGAGACCGACAAGGTCAGCTGACACCGACTCTCAGAGTCGAACCGCCGCCGACCTCGTGCTTCGCTGTCGGTCTCTGCCGATGAGCTTTGTGGATTGAATGTCACCCGTTGGCGCAAGCGCGCCAACTCACCTCGGGTTGGCTTGCTTAGTTCTTGCGGTACGCCAGCAGGACGATTCCTCCGACCACAATCAGACCACCCAGTATCTGCATGGGGGCCAGCAACTGGCCAAGCACCAACCAGCCAAGCAGCATGCCAGCGACCGGCTCCATATTCATGACGGGTGCGTTGCGAGCGATGTTAAGCCGCGGCATGCAGATGAAGAGCGTGGAAAACGCCGCGCCATAGAGAAGTACCAGGCAACCCAATGCGATCCAACCAGCCGTTGCGCTGGGCAGGCCTAGGCCACCTGGTATAACGCCGCTTGCGCCGAGCAGGGCGGAGGCGCCAAACACCACAACTAAGGTCAGCATGCTTCGCACCGAGCCGGCCATGCCCGATAGCTTATGCTCGGTGACCCACAGCGCCAGCGCGAATACCCCGGCTGCGGTAAGGCTGAACAGGATGCCAGCAATCCATTTAGCGTCAGGCGCCTCACTGGTCATTAGACGTGTGGGGACGTCCAGAACCAGTACCAGGCCGACCAGGATCAGTCCCATGATCGCCAGCGCGTGGCGTGTCGGTCTCGGCCCGCCCAGCGCCCATGTGAGCAGTGCAAGCAGGATGGGCGAGAGATTGACGACCAGCAGAGCCAGCGCAACCGGAATGCGCGCGACCGCTGAGTAGATGCAGAAGCTCTGAACCGTAATCAGAAGCCCAAGAAGGGTTTGCCAACGCCACGTGGTGCGACTCAAGCGCAGGGACTCGCGCCTCCAGAATACAAGCGCAGCCAAAGCCAGCAGTGTGACGCCGGCGCGGCAGAGCATGGCCAGCAACAGACCGGTATCGTGATCGAACGCGATGCGCGCGGCGATATGGTTGGCTGCGAACGAGCAAGCCAAGGTGGCCAGAATCAGTACGGCAATATGACGTGGAAACGGTGTAGCAGCTTGCATCGGGTCAATCCTGTGTTAAGCAGCATCACGGTGTTCGGGCGCCGTTTGCAACGGCGGTGGCAGTTGTTTCATTGCTTGATCGTTCGGGCCTGCAAAGCAAAAACGCCGCCCGGGTGGGCGGCGTCGGAGTTTGCGTTATTGGACTATCAGAGCACCACGCTGGGCAACCAGAGTGAGATCGCGGGGATATAGGTAACCGCGAGCAGCACCATGAACAGCGCCACATAGAAGGGCAGCAGTGCCTTGACGGTGTTCTCGATAGTGACCTTGCCGATCGCCGCGCCGACGAAGAGTACCGCACCTACCGGTGGCGTGATCAGTCCGATGCCGAGGTTCACCAGCATGATCATGCCAAAGTGCACTGGATCGACACCAATACCGGTGATGACAGGCATCAGAATCGGCGTGAGGATCAGGATCAGCGGCGCCATGTCCATCAGCGTGCCAAGGACCAGCAGCATCATGTTGATGCACATCAGGATCACATAGCGGTTGTCCGACAGGGTCAGGAACATCGTGGTGATCTTCGACGGGATCTGCATCAAGGTCATGATGTAGCCGAAGCTTGCCGCGAACGCGATCAGGATCATCACCACCGAGAGGGTACGAACGGTGCGGTGCAGCAGCTTCGGCAGCTCGCGCCATTTGTAGTCACGGTAGATGAACATGGTGACGAAGAAGGCCCATACCACCGCGATGGACGCTGATTCGGTCGCCGTGAATACACCCGAAAGAATGCCGCCCAAGATGATGACCATGGTCATCAGGCCCCACAGCGCTTCGACACAGATCTTCAACGCCTGCTTGAGCGGAACGACCTCGCCCTTAGGGTAGTTGCGTATCCGGGCAAAGATCAGACACATGGTCATCATCACGGCGCTGAGCAACAAACCAGGCCCGATACCGGCGATGAATAGGGACGAGATCGAAACGGTGCCGCCAGCGGCCAGCGAATACAGCACCGAGTTATGGCTGGGTGGAGTCAGCAGCGCCTGGACAGAACCACTGACAGTAACGGCCGTGGAAAACTCGCGAGGGTAGCCCTTTTTCTCCATTTCCGGGATCAACACCGAACCTACCGAAGCAGTGTCCGCCAGTGATGAGCCGGAAATCGCGCCGAAAAAGGTCGACGCCATGATGTTCACCAAGGACAGGCCGCCGCGCACGAAGCCAACCAGTACCGCAGCGAAAGCCACCAGGCGCCGGGACATTCCGCCCTCGGCCATGATCGCACCGGCCAGAACAAAGAACGGAATTGCGAGCAGGGAGAACTTGTTGACGCCGCCGGCGACCTGGATCATCACCGCATCGAACGGAATATCAATCCACCAGGCGCCGATCAGCGCTGACATGCCCAGCGCGTATGCCACTGGCATCCGCAGCAGAAAGAGTACGGCAAAGCTGCCGAGTAGAATCAGCGCGTCCATTTACACGGCCTCCTTGCTGTCTTCGACCAGCTCGTAATTGACCGCACGTCGGTGGCTCTGGTCGCCGAAGATAATGCGTTCGATGACAAACAACAGCGTGATAGCGCCGCCGATTGGGATGGGCGAGTAAGTAATGCCAACACGAAGGGTCGGCAGCGTGCTCATGAACTGATTCCAGGTCGCGATGCACAGCTTGATGCCCCAGATGGTCATGAACAGGCAGATGATGCCCATCAGGATCTGTACCAGCAGTTCGATATGCCGATGCAGATGTTCAGGCAGGCGGTCGGTGAACATGGTCACCGCCATATGCGCGCCGGCGCGGTAGCTCGCCGCAGCGCCGAGAAAGGTAAATATCACCATAAGCAGAATGGCCACGGGTTCAGGCCAGCCGCCACCAGAGCCCAGCACGTAGCGCGCGAAGATCCCCCAGGGGATGATCATGGACATGACCACGATGGCCAGTCCCGCGACCCAAACACAGGTCTTGTAGATCGCGTCGTTGACGCGCAGCAGCGTGTTTTTCATCAGACTTCACCACAGGCGCGGCGGCGAGCGAAGCTCGTCGCCGCGAGGTTTTTCAGAGGGAACGGATTACTGAACGGCTTCGATACGCTTGATCAGCTCGGCGTAAGGTGCGCCGTACTTTTCGCGAACCGGGGCGGTCGCATCGTAGAAGGGCTTCTTGTCGACTTCGATGAAGGTGACGCCTTCTTCCTTGAGCTTGGCTTCGCTGCTAGCGGTCTTCTCGTCCCACAGCTTGCGCTCTTCCATCTGCGCTTCCTTGGCGTATTTCATGACGATCTCCTGCTGCTCCGGGGTGAGCTTGTTCCAGGTCGTCTTCGACATCACGATCGGCTCAGGAAGGATCAGGTGACCGGTTAGCGAGTAGTTTTTCGCGGCGCGGAAGTGATTGTGCTCAAGCATGGTCGGCGGGTTGTTCTCAGCACCATCGACCACACCGGTCTGCAGGGCGCTGAAGATTTCGCCGGTGTTCATCGCAACGCCCTGGGCACCCATGGCGTTCAACGTATCGATGAACAATGGGTTGCCCATAACACGGATTTTCATGCCCTTGAGGTCTTCAAGGTTACGCACGGGCTCTTTGGTGTAGAGGTTGCGTACGCCACCGTCCATCCATGCCAGGCCGACCATGTTGAAATCGGAGTTGGTGATCTTGTCGAGGATTTCCTGGCCAATCTCACCATCGATAACTTTGCGCATGTGTTCGTGATCGCGGAACACAAACGGCATGTTGAAGGCGTTGACGTCCGGAACGACCGGGCCGAGTGTGCCCAGGCTGACACGGGTCATCTGCACCGCGCCGAGTTGAACCTGTTCGACGACTTCTTTCTCCGAACCCAGCACGCCGCCTGAGAACATGCGGAACTTGAGTTCACCGTCGGTGGCTTCTTCGATTTTCTTGCCCATGTTTTCCTGAGCGACCACGGTCGGATAACCGGCAGGGTGGATCTCAGCGATTTTCAGCGTCATCTCCGCGTAGGCGGTGCTCGACAGGCAGAAGGCCAGCGGAAGTGCAGCGATGAGCAACTTGCGTTTGAAGTCCATGTGAATCTCCGTCTTGTTTTTGTTGGTATGCAGCGTTGCGAGCGTCAAGACCGGGACACTGCGTGCCCGTCCTTATGGGTGAAGCGTTAGCGGAAGCGGGGTTCCTCCAGTCCGGCGACGCCGGGTTGCAGGGCGAATACGCCACCTGCCAAGGGCTGATCGGAGAGATCACCGCCCGGGCGGATGGATGTGACAAACAGGGTGTCGAGGCCGGAGCCACCGAAGGCGCACATGGCTGGCTTCTTCACTGGCACTTCCAGCGAGCGATCGAGGCGTCCATCCGGGGTGAAACGGTGGATAAGGCCGGCATCGTTACCGCAAATCCAGTAGCAGCCATCAACATCAACCGCCGCGCCGTCGGGTCGACCGGCGTGCAGGTTCATGTCGACGAACAGCCGGCGGTTGCTCGGCGTGCCACTGTCGATGTCGTAATCGAACGCCCAGATGGCCTGCACGCTGGGGTGCGAGTCGGAGAGGTACATGGTGCGCCCGTCGGGGCTGAATCCCAGCCCGTTGGGTACGATGAAATCCTGCAGCTGAGCCTCGAGTGATTCGCGGGCAGCCGAACCATCGATCTGGTAGAGCGCGCCGGCCCGAGTGCCAGCGGCCATATCCATAACCATGGTGCCAGCCCAGAAGCGGCCCTGGCGGTCGCAGCGCCCGTCATTGAATCTCATATTGCTCGCGCCATGCTGCACGCCAGCAAGGCGGGTGCTGCTGAGTGTGCCGTCGTTCTGCGGGGCGACTTCGAAAATGCCGTCTTCCATACCGGCAACCCAACGATTCGCATCTCCTTCGCGGCGAGCGATACAGGCGATCATCTGATCACCGGTCCAGCGCGTCACGGAAGCATCTGAGGTCTTCCAGCGAAGCAGCTGCCTGTTGGGTATGTCGACCCAATAGAGCGCCTGCTCGGAGGCCTCCCAGACCGGGCTCTCGCCCGTTGCGTTCTGTGCGTCGACTATCAGTTCTGCTGAGTTTGCCATGGCGATTCTCTTGTTATTTTCGCGGCGTGGCGGGAATCAGTCGTCGAACGGGCCTGCTTCGCAGAAGGCGCCACCCTGGTAAATCAGGGCTGGATCATTGGGCGCATAGGGCGGTTGCTGTTCGATTTTTTCGCGGAACACTTCGGAGGTGTCCTGCGGCTCGAAACCCAGATGCGTGGCCATGTGGTTGTCCCACCACAGGTCACGGTTCGCCGAGGCGCCGTAGACAACGGTGTGCTTTACGTTCGGGGTGAACAGCGAGCGCTCGATCAGGTTGGTCAGATCGCGATAGCTGAGGTAGGTGGCCATCATCCGGCGGTTGAGTGGCTCGGGGAACGAGGAGCCGATGCGGATGCTGACGGTCTCGATGCCGTAGCGATCGAAGTAGAAGCTCGCCATGTCCTCGCCATAGGATTTGGACAACCCGTAATAACTGTCCGGACGACGGGGAGCGTTGGCATCGATGGTTTCAGTCTGCTTGTGAAACCCGATCACATGGTTGGAGCTGGCAAAGATCACACGCTTGATGCCGTGCTTGCGTGCCGCTTCGTAGATATGGAATACGCCCTTGATGTTGGCTTCGAGAATTTCCTCGAAAGGACGTTCTACCGAAACGCCACCGAAGTGGGCGATTGCATCAACGCCTTCGCAGAGGGCGTGCACAGCGGCTTTATCTGCAAGATTGCACTGCACCACTTCTTCGTGATCGCCGGTGGGAGCATCCATGGGGGCGATATCGGAGAGGCGGATGATCTTGGCGTAGGGGCGAAGCGTTTCACGTAATACCTTGCCCAATCCTCCTGCGGCGCCTGTCAGCAGGAGGCGATTCAAGGGTGTGGGAGCGGTCGTCGTGCTTGTCATTGAGGTCTGCCCATCGCTTGTTGTTTTTGGTGTCATCGGTTGTCAGATGACTTGATTCGATTATTTCTGCGGTTATGGGCTTTTGTCAACCTGACAAGTCGATTGTTTCAAGCCTGCGCAAGTTGTCTTACTCCGCGGTATCGAGTCTGAAAATAGCCCCCAAAGCCACTGGTTTCGCCGCTTAAAGCACTTATCTTGCGCCATGAAAGGGTCACGCTAGCGAGACCGTGGGTTTATTCGCATACCACTAAAGTCGAGTGTGGTGCCGTTCTGTAATGGGGCCGAGCCTGACAGCCGCGGGGATTGAGGTTGTATGATGACATTGCGACGCTAGCCGGACCGTTCTCTTGAGTGGAACGCAGTGCAAAGGGGCACGTTTGGCAAGCATTCCGAACCTGAACGAGGACAACCGATGGCTATTCAACCGAACACGGTGCTGGCAGATGATGGCATCTGCTGGGTCAAGCTGCGGACAGTAACCTTGCCGCTGCGCAAGGCCGTCAGCGATGCAAAGGTTTTGACCGGGCGGCAGAAGCCCCTTGAGTCAGTCAGCCTGCTGTTTGCGGAAATTGAAACCAGCCAGGGGCATAGCGGGCTCGGCTTTAGTTATAGCCTGCGTACGGGAGGCCCAGCGCAATATGCCCATGCTCAGGAAATCGCGCCGCTTCTGCTCGGGGAAGACCCCAACGACATTTCCCGACTCTGGAGCAAAATGATCTGGGCCAGCGCATCGGTCGGTCGTGGCGGCGTTGCGGCGCAGGCAATTGCCGCAATCGACACAGCGCTGTGGGATTTGAAGGCACGGCGTGCAGCGCTACCGCTGTCCAAATTGCTTGGCGCGCACCGCAGTGCCGTGCCTTGCTACAACACCTCGGGTGGGTATCTGCAAGCATCCATCGATGAAGTGCTCGACAAGGCTACCCAGTCGCGGGAGCGCGGCATTGGCGGCATCAAGATGAAGGTCGGCCAGCCGAACCGACGTATGGATCTGCAGCGCGTCGAGGCCTTACGCAAGCATCTAGGCGAAGACGTACCGCTGATGGTTGACGTCAACCAGCAATGGGACCGCATCACCGCACTGCGAATGGGGCGCGAGCTCGAGCAGTACCAGCTCGAATGGATCGAAGAGCCGCTAGACGCGCACGACGTCGCCGGTCACGCCGCATTGGCGGCACAGCTGGATACGCCGATCGGTACAGGCGAAATGCTCACCAGCGCTACCGAAGCGCTGGGTTATGTCGATACCGGCGCGGTGGACGTGATCATGCATGACGCCCCACGCCTGGGCGGTATCACGCCGTTTCTCAAGGTGGCGCATGCGGCCGAGCAGCGCGGCATGGTTATGGCCCCACACTTCGTCATGGAAATTCACCTGCATCTGGCGGCTGCCTATGAGCACCAAACCTGGGTGGAGCACTTTGAATGGCTGGAGCCGGCATTCAATGAGCGTCTGGAGATCCGCGACGGGAAAATGATCGTCCCGAACCGACCCGGTTTGGGGTTGAGCCTGAGTGACCAGATAGGGGGGTGGACGCTGGCTGAAGTGGAGATCGGTAAGCGCGCCTGAACGAAACACCGCGCCCTCAGGCGCGGTCTCGAAACCGCTTGAGTACCGCTTAGCCCAGCGCCGCGGGCTAAGCAGCGCTGACTCAGGTTTCCTGCAGCTTGGCCGCAGTATTTTTTCGGCTACGCAGCGCGCTGAACAGGTGCCAGGCCACCGATGCCAGCGCCAGGAACAGGAATGTCGCGGAAATGGGATTGCTGAGAAAGCCCATGAAGTTGCCGTCGGACAACATCAAGCCACGCCGCAGATTCGTTTCAGCCATTGGCCCCAAGATGAAGCCAATAATGAACGGCGCGGCCGGCATCCCGCCCTTGACGAAGCCGTAACCAATCAGGCCGAACAGCAGAATGGTCCAAACGTCGAACACCCGACTGCTCAGACCGAACGCACCCACAACGCAAAGCACAAGGATGATCGGCAGGAGGATGTGCTTGGGCACCGCCAGCAGCTTGATGAAGATGCGCAGACCGTAGAACTCCAGAACCAGCATCATCACCGAGGCGAGAATCAGCGCGGCGAAGATGGTGTACACCAACGCACCCTGGCTGATGAACAGCAGCGGGCCCGGTTGGATGCCATGGATCATGAAGCCGCCGAGGAGAATCGCGGTCACGGTGTCGCCCGGAATGCCGAGCGTCATCAGCGGAATCATGGCGCTACCGATGCCCGCGTTGTTGGCGGTTTCACTGGCGACGACCCCTTCCACAGCCCCCTTGCCGAACAGTTCGGGATGCTTGGAACGCTTTTTCGCGATGATGTAGGACACGATGTTCGAGGTACCCGCACCGATGCCCGGCAAGATGCCAATCCCGATACCGATCAGCCCGGAGCGAAACGCGTTGGGAATCTGCCCGAAGAACTCCTTCAGGGAGAACCCAAAGCCTTTCACGCCTTTCATGCTCACTGAGGCGATCTTGCTTTTGTGTGCCGCTCTGCCGGTCTCGGCGATCTTGATCACTTCCGCCACGGCAAACATACCGATCATCACCGTCAGCATGGCGAAACCGCCGTTGAGGTTCGGTGAATCGAATGTGAAGCGGCGGATGGCGTCGACCGGGGCGATACCCACCGTGGAAAACGCAAAACCAAGCGTGCCAGCGTAGATGCCTTTAAGCAGCGAGCCGGTGGACAGCGTGGCGATCAGCGTCAGTGAAAAGATTGCGATGGAAAAGTATTCATGGGGCCCGAAGCGCAAGGCAATTTTTGCCAGCGAGGGCGCAATGGACATCAGCGCAACTATGCTGAAAATGGTGCCGAGAAAGGAAAACACGACACCGACGCCCAGCGCCTTCAGCCCTTCGCCTTTTTCCATCATCGGGCCGCCGTCGAACGTCGTGGCGATGGAGGCGGGCGTGCCGGGAATCTTCAACAGGATGGCGGAGATCAGGCCGCCGGAGGTCGCGCCGATGAACAGTGCCACCAACAGTGACAGGCCCGCGGCAGGGCCCATGGTGTAAGTCAGCGGCAAACACAGCGCGATCGCCATGGTAGCCGAGAGCCCAGGAACCGCACCGAAGACGATGCCCACGGCAACGCCAAGGGTGATCAGGATAAAGATATAGGGCGAGAAAACCGCGCCAAAGCCGGCCTGCAGTAATTCGAACATGGCCGCCTCCTAGATTTTCAGAAAGCCGGTCGGGAGCATCAGATCGAAGCCCTGCCGGAAGGTGAAGAAGATCAAAGCGGAGGTCACCACCGCGATGACGATGTACGTGATGTGGTTGACCTTCTGCTCGCGCGGTGTGATGACGATGAACTGCGCGTATAGATAGAGCACGGTCATGATTGGGAAGCCGACCTTTTGCAGCAGGGCAACATAGACCGCGATCAATCCGAGCGTTTTGAATACCGTTGGATAGTCCGGCGGCGTTGCAGCCGATGAGTCAGCATCCGCATCGGGATCAGCGGGAGGCTGGGTTGCCTTGGTCGCGGTCAACAACTGCAGCGCGCCCAGCAGGCATAGCCCAACGGATAACACGTAGGGAACGGTGGAGGCGTCGATAAAACCTTTGCGCGGAAGATTGATCGTCAGGAACAGGTAGAACAGGCCGGCACCCAGCATCAGGGCTCCGACCAGTAACTCCTTTCTCTTGTAGGTATCCATGGGACTGCTCTCGATTCAGAGGGAAGGCTGCCGGGCGCAGCAACTACGCCCGGCATCGTGCCGCGGGCGTTACTTGCTCTGACGCAGTTCGTCCTTGTACTTCATGAAGTCTTCGCGGGTGTTCGTCAGGCGGTCGATCGACTGGTTGGTATCGAAATAGCTGACCGGCTGCTTGAAGGTCTTGCGCAGCTCTTCCTCGTACGCAGGCATCTCGGTGATCTGTTTCACGATGCCTGACATCTTCTCGATGATTGCCGGATCAGTACCGTCCGGGAACGCCACGATGTAGGGCTTCTCCATGACGAAGTCGACGCCTTGCTCCTTGAACGTCGGCACGTCACCGAGCAGTGGGTTGCGCTCCTCGTTGGGCTGGCCCAGGGCAACCATCTCGCCACTGGTCACATAATCCTGCACCGAGCCGTAGCTGATCGCAGCGAGGTCGATACGATCACCCAGCAGGGCGACGACTTTCTCGGAGACTGTGCCAGCGTCGACCATTTTCAGCTTGGTGTCGGTCAGGCCTTCGAACATCAGACCCTGCAGGTGGGAGTAGCTGCCCATCTCGGTGCCGTAGGTAACGCTGCTCGGCTCGGCTTTGGATTTGGAGATCAGGTCTTCCAGCGTCTTCAGGCCTGAGCTTTTCGAGGCAACGAATACGGTGCCTTTGTCCACACCCGCGATACAGCAGATATCGAAGGCGTCCAGGCTGTCCTCGGTCAGGCCGGCGACCTCATTGACGATCATCTGTCCGGTATGGGTGAAAAGGATGGTGTTGCCATCCGGATCGGCCTGCTTGACCTGTTCGGCTGCGAGCGTTCCGCCACCGCCAGCGACGTTGGTGATGACCATCGCCTTGCCGGTGAGTTTGGTGAAGTACTTGGCCATGGTGCGGGCGTTGAAGTCGGTGTCGCCGCCAGCGTTGGCGATGACGACGACCTGTACCGGGCGAGTGGGCCATTCGGTTTCAGCAGCAAAGGCACTGCTGACGGCAGTGGCGAGAAGGGCGGAAACGAGGGAGGCGCTGATAGCTTTTTTCATTGTATGTCTCTCCGGTGGTTGGGGTTGCGGCGCTTCTTTGATCTTCTTGTTAGCGGCCCAGGCTTGGTTGCTTGGGGTCGTACTTCCAGCCAGGTACCAGGTACTGCATGGCCATGGCATCGTCTCGGGCGCCGGTGGCGACCTTGTTGTACAGCTCATGGGCGGCCATGATCCGGTCCATATCCGGTTCGATGCCAAGGCCTGGCTTGTCCGGCACCTGAACCGCGCCGCCAACAATCTGCAGCGGTTCACGGGTCAGACGCTCCTGGCCTTCCTGCCAGATCCAGTGGGTGTCGATGGCCGTGATGTTGCCCGGTGCTGCGGCCGCAGCATGGGTGAACATCGCCAGCGAGACGTCGAAGTGATTGTTCGAATGCGAACCCCAGGTCAGACCGAACTGCTCGCACATTTGCGCCAGTCGTACTGAGCCCTGCATGGTCCAGAAGTGTGGATCGGCCAATGGGATGTCGACCGCTTCGAGGCGCAGCGAATGGCCCATCTGACGCCAGTCGGTGGCGACCATGTTGGTGGCGGTGGGAATGCCAGTAGCGCGCTTGAACTCGGCCATGATCTCGCGACCGGAGTAGCCGTTCTCTGGGCCGCACGGGTCTTCTGCGTAGGACAGGATATGGCCTTGGCCTTTGCACAGTTCAACGGCTTCGGCCAGTGACCAGGCCCCATTGGGATCAAGCGTGACGCGGGCGTCAGGGAAGCGCGACTTGATGCCGGCAATCGCCTGCATCTCTTCGCTACCACGCATTACACCGCCCTTGAGTTTGAAATCCTTGAAACCGTAGCGCGCCGTAGCGGCCTCAGCCAGCCGGACGATGGAGGCCGGAGTCACCGCTTCCTGATGACGAATGTGGTACCAGTCATCCGCCGAACCGGTACCGGCCAGGTAGGGCAGGTCGGTACGGTTGCGATCTCCTATATAGAAGAGGTAAGCCAGCATTGGCACGCTGGCGCGCTGCTGGCCGCTGCCGAGCAGCTCGGCGACCGGCACATCGAGATGTTGACCGAGCAGGTCGAGAAGGGCGGCTTCCACCGCTGTGATGACATTGTCCAGGCGCAGATTGATCTCATGCGGCTGCTTGAGGACTGCCGCTTCCGCTTCGGAGGTGACCTCGTGTTGCGTAGCCTGCGGGCCCGTCGCTGACCCGCCAGCAATGCCGCGACGCAATGCGTTGAGTATCCCGTTGTAGCGGCCGATCGGCTGGCCAAGCACCAGACCTTTGGTTCGCTCCAAGGCTTGCCTGATGCCTTCGCCACCCGGCACTTCGCCAATACCGCTGCGGCCGGCGCTGTCCTTGAGGATCACCAGATTGCGAGTGAAGTAGGGCGCGTGGGCACCACACAGGTTCAGCAGCATGCTGTCGTAACCCGCAACCGGGATGACTTGCATCTCCTTCACTACTGGCGTCGTCGCCGTTCGAGTGTCTTGCATCTGTCGTCTTGCTCCTGATTGTTTTTATGAGCGAATGTAGGTGGCAGCGCCTATCGGCGGGATGGGTTCTCTAAAGGTCGATGGCCTGCTCAGGCTCGCGGGTCATGATCAACAGACCCGCAACGAAGGGCGGGTTTGACTGCGCGTGCCGCGGCCTGCAGCGGCTGCGGTCGGAGACAATGGCCCCGTGACGCTGACCGGCCGCCGTGGCGACTACGTTCGATGGATTAACCAGGGTGCGACAGAGCGGGGAGTTTGCAAGGCGGCATACCGCTGATTGATTCATGGCTTTAAGGCTCTGGTTGTTGTAAATGTCATACGTTGTCGTATGACTTGTTGAGATTTTTATCAGCGCGTTTCATCGTTGTCAAATCGGTGAAACAAACTAATCGGCCCGTATGACCGGTCGGTCATTTATTTGTTTCAATAGGGTCGAGCCAGATTCACGTCGTGGCATTTCATCGGCTAGCGTTGTCAGCGCAAGCAAGAAGCCTGAGCCGCATGAGGACCGAGACGGCGAGGCAATAATCTTCGATAAAGAGGTAGCGCAGCCATAAGTTGTACGATAACGTATCTCCAAGGCCGAGGCCCTACTTCATCTACTCTTAGATTCACAGGATGCTCGAACAATGAACCCACAAGAACTGAAGGCCATCCTCTCTTCTGGTTTGCTGTCCTTTCCGGTCACTGACTTTGACCAGCAGGGCGACTTCAGCCGTGCCGGCTACATCAAGCGACTCGAGTGGCTGGCACCTTATGGCGCAACAGCGCTGTTTGCCGCGGGCGGTACGGGCGAGTTCTTCTCGCTGACCCCGCAGGAATACCCGGACATCATCAAGACTGCCGTCGATACCTGTGCCGGTCAGGTGCCCATCCTCGCGGGTGTAGGCGGTCCGACCCGTCAGGCGATCGCCTACGCTCAAGAGGCTGAACGCCTTGGTGCGAAAGGGCTTTTGTTGCTTCCGCATTACCTGACCGAAGCGAGCCAGGAAGGCGTCGCTCGGCATGTAGAGGAGGTGTGCAAGTCGGTCAACATTGGCGTCGTGGTCTATAACCGCAACGTCTGCCGCCTGACCGCGCCGCTGCTCGAGCAACTGACCGAGCGCTGCCCGAACCTGATCGGCTACAAGGACGGTCTGGGCGACATCGAACTGATGGTCTCCATTCGTCGTCGCCTCGGCGAGCGCCTGACCTACCTCGGCGGTCTGCCGACTGCAGAAGTCTACGCGGCTGCCTACAAAGCGCTGGGCGTACCCGTGTACTCATCGGCCGTCTTCAACTTCGTGCCGAAGTTGGCCATGGACTTCTACGGTGCCATTTCTCGCGACGACCACGAAACCGTCGGCAAACTGATCGATGATTTCTTCCTGCCTTATCTCGATATCCGCAACCGTCGCAAAGGCTACGCGGTCAGCATCGTCAAGGCTGGCGCGAAAATCGCCGGTTACGACGCCGGCCCTGTTCGTGCACCACTGACGGACCTGCTGCCGGACGAGTACGAAGCGCTTGCCGCGCTGATCGAGAAGCAGGGCGCGCAGTAACGTACGTCAGACCTATCACTCGCCCCAACCGCCGTTAACGATGCCTTCATTCATACCAGGCAGTGCGGCGGACCTCACGAAGGAGAGCGCTACGTGGCAGACGCAAAGCGATATGACAACTACATCGATGGCCAATGGGTAGCTGGCAAGAATTACCAGGCCAACATCAACCCGTCCGATCTGTCGGACGTTATCGGCGAATATGCCCAAGCGGACGCTTCGCAAGTCGAAGCCGCCATCGCTGCAGCGCGCAAAGCATTCCCGGCGTGGTCAACGTCCGGCATCCAGGCACGTGCCGATGCACTGGAAAAGGTCGGTTTGGAAATCCTCGCTCGCCGAGAAGAGCTGGGCAACCTGCTGGCCCGTGAAGAAGGCAAGACCCTGCCGGAAGCCATCGGTGAAGTGTCCCGTGCCGGGAACATCTTCAAGTACTTCGCCGGCGAGTGCCTGCGTCAGGCTGGCGAGACCCTGCAGTCGGTCCGTCCGGGTGTCAGCGTTGAAGTCACCCGCGAGCCCCTGGGCGTGATCGGCCTGATCACCCCGTGGAACTTCCCGATTGCCATTCCTGCTTGGAAAATTGCGCCCGCGCTCGCCTATGGCAACTGCGTGGTGATCAAACCAGCCGATCTGGTTCCAGGTTGCGCCTGGGCCATCGCTGACATCATCTCGCGCGCAGGCTTCCCGGCCGGCGTGTTCAACCTGGTGATGGGCAAGGGCCGCGAAGTCGGCGAAGCCATCGTCAACGACAAGCGCGTCGATGGCGTCAGCTTTACCGGCTCGGTCGGCGTTGGCCGTGGCATCGCGGCGACCTGCGTCGGGCGTCAGGCCAAGGTTCAGCTGGAAATGGGCGGCAAGAATCCGCAGATCATTCTGGACGATGCCGACCTCAACACTGCCGTAGAACTGGCGACGCAAAGCGCGTTTTACTCCACCGGCCAGCGTTGCACCGCCTCCAGCCGCATCATTGTGACCGAAGGCATTTACGACCGTTTCGTCGAGGCCATGATCGAGCGCATCAAGAAGATCAAGGTCGGTTCGGCATTGGAGCAGGGCGTGGACGTCGGCCCGGTCGTATCCCAGGCGCAGCTCGATCAGGACCTGAAGTACATCGAGATCGGCAAGCAAGAAGGCGCACGCCTGGCCTGCGGCGGCGAGCGCGTCAGCTGCGGCACTGAAGGTTACTACCTGGCGCCGACTTTGTTCGTCGACAGCACCGCCGACATGCGCATCAGCCGGGAAGAGATTTTCGGCCCGGTCGCCAACGTGGTGAAGGTCAAGGACTACGACGAAGCGCTGGCCATGGCCAACGACACCGAGTTCGGTCTTTCGGCGGGCATCTGCACCACTTCGTTGAAGTACGCCAATCACTTCAAGCGTCATTCCCAGGCCGGGATGGTGATGGTCAACCTTCCCACCGCTGGCGTGGATTACCACGTGCCGTTCGGCGGTCGCAAAGGCTCGTCCTACGGCCCGCGCGAGCAGGGTCGCTACGCCCAGGAGTTCTACACCACGGTGAAAACCACCTACATCGGCTGATCTGCCGAGTCGTCCTGTGACGCGTAATTCGCCCGAGTCGCTCAGCGGCTCGGCGATTCGCGTCGGCGGCAAACAGATCGATACACCGCAACGCGGACCATAAGAACAAAAGAGAGACGCATATGAACGATTCTACGAATCAAGGTGCTCCGGTCATCACCGAACTTCGAGTGGTTCCGGTCGCAGGGCAAGACAGCATGCTGCTCAACCTGAGTGGCGCTCATGGTCCGTACTTCACCCGCAACATCCTCATTCTCAAGGACAGCGCCGGCAATACAGGTGTCGGCGAGGTCCCCGGTGGCGAGGCGATCCGCAAGACGCTGGACGACGCTCGCGCCATTCTGATCGGGCAATCGGTCGGCAATTTCAATGGTCTGCTGAACCAGGCGCGCAAGGCATTCGCCGACCGCGATGTCGCGGGCCGCGGCTTGCAGACGTTCGACCTGCGCATCGCCATTCACGCCATCACGGCGATCGAGTCGGCGCTGCTCGATCTGCTCGGCCAGCACCTCAACGTGCCGGTTGCCGCACTGCTTGGTGACGGACAGCAGCGCGAAGAAGTCGAAATGCTCGGTTATCTGTTCTTCATCGCAGATCGCAACAAGACCGACCTTGGCTACCGCGACGAGTCGAATGCCAGCGATAACTGGTTCCGCATCCGCAACGAAGAGGCCATGACGCCCGAGACGGTGGTGCGTCAGGCCGAAGCGGCATACGAGCGCTACGGCTTCAAGGATTTCAAACTCAAGGGCGGCGTGCTGCCAGGCCACGAAGAGGTCAAGGCGATTCGTGCCCTGGCCGAGCGCTTCCCCGATGCCCGCATCACACTGGACCCCAACGGCGCCTGGTCACTGGCCGAGGCCATCAATCTGTGCAAGGACCTGCACGGCGTGCTGGCCTATGCCGAAGACCCTTGCGGTGCCGAGAATGGCTACTCGGGGCGCGAAGTGATGGCCGAGTTCCGCCGCGCGACCGGTCTGCCGACCGCGACCAACATGATTGCCACCGATTGGCGGCAAATGGGGCACACCGTTCAGCTGCAATCAGTCGATATCCCGCTGGCAGATCCGCACTTCTGGACCATGAGCGGCTCGGTGCGGGTTGCGCAGATGTGCAACGACTGGGGGCTGACCTGGGGATCGCACTCCAACAACCACTTCGACATTTCGCTGGCGATGTTCACCCACGTGGCCGCGGCCGCGCCGGGCAAGATCACCGCGATCGACACCCATTGGATCTGGCAGGACGGCCAATACCTGACCCGCGATCCGCTGCAGATCGTCGGCGGCAAGGTCGCTGTGCCGGCCAAGTCGGGCCTGGGCGTGGAGCTGGATGAAGATGCGCTGCAGAAGGCTCATGAGCTGTACCTGGCCAAAGGCCTGGGCGCTCGCGACGATGCCATCGCCATGCAGTACCTGATTCCGGATTGGACGTTCAACAACAAGAAGCCGTGCATGGTGCGTTGAGACCAGCGCGAGAAACCGCGTTAGGGCGGAGTGGGCGGCCAAGGGGAAATACCGCGGCCGCGGAGGCGAGTAGGGTGGGCTTCAGCCCATCGCTTGCAGCCCAAACATTCACCTTGGTGGGCTGAAGCCCACCCTACCGCGCTGCGAACGAACCAGACCAGAACAACAACCGGCCTGACCGGAGACCGATATGAACGACACCGTGGAACTGATTCAGCATCAAGATTCACCGCGTTACATCCGCCTCAACGATGCGGACAACGTGGCTGTGGTGGTTAACGATGGCGGTGTGCCGACCGGTGCCCGGTTCGAGGACGGGCTGGTCACGGTCGAATCAGTGCCGCAAAGCCACAAGGTTGCGCTGGTGGATATTGCGATCGACCAGCCTGTGCGCCGCTACGGACAGATCATTGGTTATGCGCTAGAGCCCATTGCGCGAGGGTCCTGGGTCAAGGAAACGCAGCTGCGCATGCCCTCAGCTCCACCCCTCGACAGCCTGCCAATGGCCGATGCTGTCCCGGAGCGCCTCGAGCCGCTTGAAGGCTTTACCTTCGAAGGCTACCGCAACGCAGACGGCACGGTTGGTACGCGCAACGTGCTCGGTATCACCACCACCGTTCAATGCGTGACGGGCGTGCTCGATCACGCTGTTGCGCGCATTCGTAAGGAGCTTCTGCCGAAGTACCCGAACGTCGATGACGTGGTCGCGCTGACCCACAGCTACGGTTGCGGCGTGGCGATCAATGCCAAGGACGCCTACATCCCGATCCGTACCGTCCGCAACCTGGCGCGCAACCCCAACCTCGGCGGCGAAGCGCTGGTCATCAGCCTTGGCTGCGAAAAGCTGCAGGCAGAGCAGGTGATGCACGAAGGCGACGCATCGGTCGATCTCAGCGAACCCTGGCTGTACCGTTTGCAGGACTCCAATACCGGTTTCGGCGAGATGATCGAACAGATCATGGCGCTGGCCGAGTCGCGTCTGCAAAAGCTTAACCGCCGACAGCGCGAAACCGTTCCGGCGTCAGAGCTTGTGCTGGGCATGCAATGCGGCGGCAGCGATGCCTTCTCGGGAATCACCGCCAATCCAGCCTTGGGCTACGCCTCGGACCTGCTGATCCGCGCAGGCGCGACAGTGATGTTCTCTGAGGTCACCGAAGTGCGCGATGCGATCTATATGCTCACGTCGCGCGCTGAAACGCCGGAGGTTGCCGAAGCCTTGGTCCGCGAGATGGACTGGTACGACCAGTATCTGGAGCGCGGCGCAGCCGATCGCAGCGCCAACACCACGCCTGGTAACAAGAAAGGCGGGTTGTCCAACATTGTCGAGAAGTCCCTTGGCTCCATAGTCAAATCCGGCAGCAGTGCGATCAACGGCGTACTCGGCCCAGGCGAGCGGTTCAGCAGCAAAGGCCTGATCTACTGCGCGACCCCAGCCAGCGACTTTGTCTGCGGCACGTTGCAGTTGGCGGCCGGCATGAACCTGCATGTGTTCACCACCGGGCGCGGCACACCATACGGTCTGGCCATGGCACCGGTCGTGAAAGTCTCTACCCGCACCGAGCTGGCCGAGCGCTGGCCTGACCTGATCGACGTGGATGCCGGACGCATCGCCACTGGCCGTTCCAGTATCGAGGAGCTGGGTTGGGAGCTGTTCCACTACTACCTGGACGTCGCCAGTGGGCGCAAGAAGACCTGGGCCGAGCAGCACCAGATCCACAACGACATCACCTTGTTCAACCCTGCACCGATCACCTGAACCCAGCTATGTCAGCGCATCGAAGCGGTGCGCTGTTCCATGATCAGTCGCAGGAGAACGAGATGAGTGCGCTGCCGGATGACTTCATTCGCGAGATCGAAGCGGTCGTCGGTGCCGTCGGCATGGTCTGTGATGCCGAACGCATGCAGAGCTACCTGAGCGATTGGCGGAATGCCTACCGCGGTGAAGCCGCACTGGTGGTGCGTCCGGCCAGCACCGAAGAGGTAGCCGCCGTAGTGCGGCTGTGCAATCAATACGAAATTGCACTGGTACCGCAAGGGGGCAATACCGGGCTGTGTGGCGGTTCGATTCCGGACGCCAGTGGTACTCAAGTGGTGCTGTCCCTGACGCGCATGACCGGCATCCGCGAAGTCGATACCGAAAACGAGACCATTACTGTCGAGGCCGGCGCCATCCTGCAAACCGTACAAGAGGCCGCTGCCGAAGTGGGGCGGCTGTTCCCTTTGTCCCTCGGCGCGGAAGGCAGTTGCACCGTGGGCGGTAATCTCGCAACCAACGCCGGCGGCACTGCCGTGCTGCGTTACGGCAACATGCGCGATCTCACGTTGGGCCTGGAAGTAGTGCTGCCGGACGGGCAGATCTGGAATGGCCTGCGCGGACTGCGCAAGGACAATACAGGGTACGACCTCAAACACCTGTTCATCGGCTCGGAAGGCACACTCGGCATCATCACCGCAGCCGTGCTGAAGCTATATCCTGCGGTGCGCAGCGTGACGACGGCCTGGGTTGCATTACCCAGCGCGCATGCAGCGGTGCAGCTGATCGGCATCATCCGTGGTCTATGTGGCGATCGGCTGACCGGGTTCGAGCTGATGTCGCGACTAAGCGTTGATTTCGTGCTGCGTCACGTCGGCGCTTGCTCCGATCCCTTCACCGAAACTCATCCTTGGTATGTGCTGATCGAGCTGAGCGACACCCAACCTGATGCGCCGCTCAACGAGCTGCTTGAACAGGGGCTCGGCGGAGCCCTGGAGCGTGGACTGGTGACCGATGCCGTACTGGCCAGCAGCGAGGCTCAAGTCGCGGCGTTGTGGGCGATGCGTGAGGGAATTTCCGAGGCGCAGAACCATGAAGGTCCAAGTCTCAAACATGACATCAGCGTGCCGGTGAGCTGCATTCCGGCGTTCATTCAGACGACCGATCAGCGCTTGCTCGACCAGTTTGCGGGCGTGCGCATCGTCGCTTATGGCCATGTCGGTGATGGGAACCTTCACTACAACGTCAGCAAGCCGGTCGGGTCTGACGATACGGCCTTCAAGGCGCAGCAAGACGCGATCATGCACGTCATCTACGAGGCCACTACTCGGTTTCAGGGCAGCATCAGCGCAGAGCATGGGCTGGGTCAGGCCAAGCGCGCCGCGGCCAAGCACTACAAGGACCCGCTGGAACTGGCGCTGATGCGCGCGATCAAGACAACGCTTGATCCCAAAGGCCTGATGAACCCCGGCAAGGTGCTCTGACTTCGCCTCCACGCGTTCCCACTTTTCGAGGTAATCACCGTGACCTGCATACTCCAAATCGGCCCCCTGACTGAACGTTTCAACCGTGGCCTTGCCGCGGAGCATGAGGTGCTGCGTTTCTGGGAGGAGGGTGCCGATGCGTTGGTTAACCAGAATGCTCAGCGCATTGATGTCGTGGTGACCTCCGGTCGTTTCGGCTGCACGGCGGAGCTGATCGAGCGCCTGCCCAACCTGCAAGCGATCATCAGTTTCGGCGTCGGCTACGACGCCATCGACGTGGCGGCAGCGCGCGCACGCAACATCCCGGTGAGCAATACGCCAGACGTGCTCAATGATTGCGTGGCGGACTTGGCCTTTGGGCTGATTATCGACAGCGCCAGGCAAATGTCCCGTGCCGACCGTTTCGTACGCGCTGGCGAGTGGCCCTCCGGCGGCCTGCCGCTTGCGAAGCAGGTGAGCGGGAAACGACTGGGCATCGTCGGCATGGGGCGCATTGGTGAAACGGTCGCCAAGCGCTCCAGTGGTTTTGATATGCAGGTGCGCTACCACAACCGTCGACCGGTAGAGGGCAGTGCCTATGGATATGAATCCAATCTCGTCGAGTTGGCGCAGTGGAGCGACTTTCTCGTTCTGACCTGTCCTGGTGGCGAGAGCACCCGCAACCTCATCAATCGAGACGTCCTTGAGGCGCTTGGATCGAAAGGTATTTTGATCAACGTTGCCCGCGGCTCGGTGGTGGACGAACCGGCATTGATCGAGGCGCTGACTGAAGGACGGCTGGGCGGGGCGGGTCTCGACGTTTATGCCCAGGAGCCCAACGTACCTCAGGCCCTTGTCGATCTGCCCAATGTCGTGCTGCTGCCGCACATCGGCAGTGCCACCGAGGAAACCCGGCTGGCAATGGAAGAATTGCTGTTGGCCAATCTGCGTGCGTTTCTTGAACGCGGTGAGCTGCTGACGGCTGTCTGAGCGCACACACCCGTGCGAATCAGATGACAGGCGGCCTCGGTCGCCGATGGCCCTGGCCAAAAGCCTGGGTCAGATAACTTCAGAGCAACATCATTAGGGCGCCGAACACCGCGAGCCACAAGCACGCGGCCGCGAGGCGCCATTTCAATTCAAGTCAGCGAGCAATTCGGCTCGCCTAAGAGGCCGTGCGATGCCTGAACTTCAACCGAATCTGACCGAGGTCGAGCTTCTGCGCGGCCCGCTGAGACTGTCGGTGTGCCCCGGGCTGGGCGGTGCAATCACTCAACTGAGTATCGATGGCATCGATCTGCTGCGCCCTTGGGACGGCACGGACAGCGTCCGGCGGACGGGCTGCTTCGTCCTTGCGCCCTTCTCCAATCGAGTCGGCGATGGCGCCTTCGAGCATGACGGTCAGCGCTACCCGTTGCGCAGTCTATCTACTGAACATCCTTTACCGATTCACGGCGTCGCCTGGAAGCGTGCGTGGACGATAACGGAGCAAAGCCCGACCAGCCTTTGCCTGACGCTCATTCATCGGCCCGAGGGCGAGGGCGTACTTGACTGGCCGTTCGCGTTCGAACTCGAGCACCAGATCAAACTCGACGATGGCGGCGTTGCGCTGCAACTGACGCTGCGCAACATCGACAACCGCTCGATGCCCGCCGGGCTTGGCTGGCATCCGTATTTCCTCCGGCACGACGCTTGTTGGTTGCGGTTCGATACGAGTGCGGTCTGGCGCAACGACACCCGAAACCTGCCATCACAGAAGACGCCCATCCCAACGGAATGGGACTTTTCAACGGAAGCGCCGCTGCAGGAACCCGGCCTGGACACCTGCTTCGTTGGGCGTACCGGGCCCGTTACCATCCACTGGCCGAACGAAGGGGTAGAGCTGACCATGCATCCCAGCGAGGCACTCGATCATCTGGTCGTGTTTACGCCGCCGGCAGAGATGGGCTTCTTTGCGGTCGAGCCGGTTTCTCATGCCAACAATGCGCTTAGCATGGACGATCCGGCCGCGAACGGCATTCGTACACTCGACCCCGGCGAAACCATGCAGGTCAGTTGCAGGTTTTCGATAGCGCGCGCCTGATCCGCCGGTACCTGAATCACTCTTTCAATCGCTGGCTGGGCGACAGCTCTTCATTGCCGCACGGGATAGCGAGCGTAGATAGCTGGCAGGCGCTCAAGCGCCAGGGCTCGCCGTTCTCACCTTTGCAGCCTCGCTTCTCCTGCGTCACGTAAAAGGGCGGTGTGGCTCGCTGGTTATCATCCCAACTGTTTGTTGGCCTCTTAACGCATGGCAACGACGTTCGGCAGTCAAAAAAAAGCCCGTCACAAAGACGGGCGAAGGTTTCCGCAACAGGAGCGAGGAGTGTTGCGTCCAGCGTGGTGGTGACGCTTAGAGAATCGAGATCGGGTAGTTAATGATCAGACGATTCTCGTCGAACTCGTTGGAGCTATAGTCACGACGCATGCTGGAGTTGCGCCACTTGATGTTCAGGTTCTTCAGTGCACCGCTCTGTACGGTGTAAGCCAGTTCCGACTCGCGACCCCATTCCTCACCGTCATCGCCGGTAGCGGTCCGGATGTTGTCGCCGCTGATGTAGCGGTTCATCAACACCAGGCCTGGAATACCAACGCCAGCGAAGTTGTAATCATGACGGAGCTGCCACGAACGCTCTTCAGCCGCATCGTAGGCAGAGTTGAAGCTGTCGTTCGCTAGCGACCCGCCGCTGGTTCCGTTGACGCGCATCCACTGATCACCGCTGACTTTCTGCAGACCCACGTAGAAGGTGTTGGCACCGGCTTGCAGACCGAACAGACCGGAGTAGGTCTTGTTGTCCATATCCCCAGCCAGGGCGCTGCCTTCATCCTTACCGGTGAAGTAGCCGAGGTTTGCAGTAAAAGCAAGGTCCTCTCCGAGCGGCTGTACGTGCAGCAACTGGACGTAGCTCTGCTGGTAGATGTCTTCGAGACGGGCGTGCCATAGGCCGACCTTGGTCTTGTCTGTGAACGAGTATTCACCGCCAGCGAAGTTGAAGCGATCCGAGCTGGCACCGCCGAAGAACATGTCTTCCATGCTTGCGTCATCACGCGTGCTGTTCTGACGCATCTGGCCGCCGTATAGAGCCAAATTCTTGATTTCCTTAGAGGTGACCATACCGCCCTGGAAGGTTTGCGGCAGCGAGCGGCCATCATCGGCACGCAGCACCGGCACAACGACCTGCCATTCACCGACACGCAGCTCGGTTTCCGACATTTTTGCCTTCGCGGCTACCGCTATCCGGCCGAAGTCATCTGCAGGATGGCGATCAGCACCAGTGCCGTGAGTCGGAAGCAGACCTGTACCGTAGGTGCCGCCACCGCCGTCGAGCTTGACTGCCAGGCCCGCTAGCACATCGACGCCAAACCCGACAGGCCCAGGCGTATAGCCGGACTGAGCATTCAGAATGAAGCTCTGGGTCCATTCTTCAGCCTTGTTCTGGCCGCCGTTATAGGCCGGGTCGACAAAATTACGATTAATGTAGAAGTTACGAGCGTTCAGCGTGACTTTGCTGCCTTCGACAAAGCCATCCGCAGCGTGAGCAACGGCAGGAATGCCAAGTGCCAGCGACAGAGTGCCTGCAAAAACGGCGGCAGACAGAGGATTGCGTGGGGTCATTGTTGTTGTGCTCCCTTTTTTAAGTAGTCCACCCGTGCGGCCAGAGCCCAAGACGAGGGGGGTGTAGCGTGGCCGCAGATAAAGCGACGCTCGCCGAAACAACAAATACGTTATCAGTTGTCATACGACGTATCGGATTATGGCCGCCGAGCATCGCTTGTCAATCCAATTTGTAAAGAATTGTTAGGGTCTTCGACTTTCGTCTAGTGCCGTTTCAAAGGGGTTGGCTGGGTAAGACCCGGCAAAGTCCTGGATCGAATAGCTCAGCCGCTGAAGCGCAGGGAGATGTGATGACTTGTAAAATCGATGAGGCTAACTTGGAGATCCCCACCAAGCAGGCAATAGTCGTCTGATCTCTCGTCTGCCGAAGCGGTCATCGATCAGGTGTACGACGCCGACGTCGTCCGTGGTGCGAATGACGCGGCCGGCAGCCTGCACCACCTTCTGCAACCCGGGATATAGGTAGGTGTAGTCGTAGCCCGTGCCGAACAAATGATCCATCCGCGTCTTCATCTGCTCATTAACGGGATTAACCTGCGGCAGTCCCAGCGTGGCAACAAAGGCACCAATCAGCCGCTTACCCGGCAGGTCGATGCCCTCGGAAAAAGCACCGCCCAGCACGGCGAAACCAATACCGCAGCTCTCATCCGTGAAACGCGCAAGGAAGGCGTTGCGCGCCCCTTCATCCATGCTGCGCGTCTGCTCCCAGTAGGGCAGCTCAGGGTGTTGGGCACGGAGGAGGCTAGTGACCTGTTGTAAGTAGTCAAAGCTGCTGAAGAACGCCAAGTAGTTGCCAGGGCGCGTCTGATACTGCTCGGCAAGCAGGTCGACGACAGCTTGAAGCGAGGCGCTGCGATGCTGGTAGCGAGTGGAGATGTGCTGTGCAAGGCGTATCTGCAACTGCTCCGCGCGAAACGGAGATTCGACGTCGACCCATACCCGATTGGCCGGCACGCCGAGGGTGTCGGCGTAAAAGCGCTGCGGTGTCAGGGTCGCGGAAAACAGTACGCAAGAGCGGGTCTCACGAATGCGGGGGGCCAGGAAGGGGGCGGGAATCACGTTGCGCAAGCAGAGGACAGATGCTTTGGCATTGCTGCGGTCGTGCGCTGGCAGCAGCGTGCAGTCGATCAGTGAATGGTCGCCGAACAGCTCTGCCAGTTTGCAGAATTGCATAGCGTCGAAGTAGGCCGACTGCAACGCCGAGTCAACCCCCGCAGGGTTCTCGCCGAGATAGTCGGTGATTGCGCTTACGGCTTGCTGAAGCGCGTTGATGAGCACCTGCGGCAGCCCTGGCAGAACCTGATAGGCGCCTGCCTGCAGGCGGTGCACATCGCCCCAGCAACGAAGCACGCGTTCGATCGGCTTCTTCAACACGATCGGAAGAGTTTTTCGTAATCCCTTGAACGTAAGCAGATTAAGTTCGGCGCTGTACATCGACCGGCCGCGTTCGAGCAGATTGTGCGCCTCGTCCACCAGCACCCCGATGCGCCACTGGTTGAGCAACGCCAGGCTGTAGAGCAGAGCGCTCAGATCGAAGTAGTAGTTGTAGTCACCCACCACCACATCAGCCCAGCGGGCCATTTCCTGGCTCAGATAGTAAGGACACACCTGGTGCGCCAACGCCACCTCGCGCAGTGTTGTCTGATCGAGAAACGGGCGAGTAATGGCCTCGTCGCGTGCGGCCGGGAGCCGGTCGTAGAAGCCGCGAGCGAGCGGGCAGGATTCACCGTGACAAGCCTTGTCCGGGTGTTCACACGATTTGTCCCGCGCGATCAATTCCAACACTCGCAGAGGCGTTTGCTGGCCCCCCAGGCTGTCGAGTGCATTCAACGCCAGCTGCCGCCCCGAGGTTTTAGCGGTGAGGAAATACAGCTTGTCGAGCTGCTGGCCGGGCATGGCCTTCAGTTGCGGAAATAGAGTAGCCAGGGTCTTGCCAATACCAGTCGGTGCCTGAGCCATCAGGTGGGTACCGGTGCACGCGGCCTTGTATACCGCTTCGGCCAGTTGCCGCTGGCCGCTGCGAAATTCACCGTAGGGGAACGTCAGGCTTCGCAACGCCTGGTCACGCTCGGCTCGGTGGGCCAGTTCCTGATCAGCCCAGGCGATGAAGTATTGGCATTGGGTTTCGAAAAAAGCCCGAAGGTGTTCGGCGGTACAGGTTTCGACCAGCAGGGTTTCCTTCTGGCTGACCACATCGAAATACACCAGCGCGATCTCCAGCGACTCCAACGTGCGCGCCTCGCAGAGCAGCCAGCCGTAGACCTTGGCTTGCGCCCAGTGTAGGTAACGGTGGTTGGCCGGCTGCCGGGCGAGGTCACCGCGGTAGGTCTTGATCTCCTCCAGTCGATTCTTCGTCGGGTCATAACCGTCCGCACGACCGCGGACGGTGAGGTTGCGATAGTTGGCTTCGAGCGTGACTTCTCGCTCGTACCCATCGCCGCGCCGCGACGTGACCGTGGCGTGTCCGGCCATGCCTTCTAGCGCGGTAGGCGAGGGAGTGAAACGAAGATCCAGATCGCCTTGTTTTGCGGTGAATTCGCACAACGCACGGACTGCGACCCGATAACTCAAGGTGCGGCCTCCGACCACTGTACGTAGCAGACCGCGATCGGCACCTGATGACGCAACGCAAAGTCGATCCAGCGCTTCTGATTGTCCTGCAACCGGTCGCCTGGGCCTTTTACTTCGATCAATCGATAACGCTGCTCGCCTGGCCAGAGCTGAACGAGGTCTGGCAGACCGCTACGATGGTTGGGTACGTCCTGCAGGATGCGCTGAAAAAAAGCATGCAGATGTTCGGCAGGGATGCACACCAGTGCCAGCTCCAGCAATGCCTCGTCAAACAGGCCCCAGCTGACGAAGTGCGACTGCAGTCCGAACTTGTCCCGAAACGCGCGACGAATGCAGTCACGGTACTCGCCAGTGCCGAGTCTGCTCAGACACTCGTCGAACAACCCTGCCCGGCGAGCATGGAAGTCAGGTCGCGTGAGATCGGCCGGGCCAGCGTGAAACGGGTGAAAGAACGCACCGGGCAACGGCGCAAAGATGACATCCCAACAGAGCAAGCCAAGCAGCGAATTGATCAGCGCGTTTTCAACGTAGTAAACCGGCGCATCGCTTCGGCTGAGGTGTTCACGCACGGCCTGTTCGACGCTCATCCCCTCGGGCCGAGGCAGGATCAGATCTATGCGCTCTGGTTGTATGAGGCTCACACGGCGCGTGATGGGTTCGCCCAGTGCTCGCCGCAGGCGCGGCAGGATGCGTTGCAGTTGCTGGGCTTCGTGCTCGCTTTCAGGTGCAGCTTGCGCCGTCAGCGCGAGTCGCATGGCGGCTTCTGGTTGGCCGCAACGCTCCAGCACGCGGATCGCACGTTCGCGAGCACCCGGATAGCGGTTGGCTGCATGCAGGCGCAGCGCCAAGGGCAAATCACCGTTGCGCTCGCACTGCCTGGCGATGCTCAGCAGCAACTTGCCGCGGCGATTTTCCAGCCATTCATTGGCGTACGGTGTCGATGGGATGTCCTGCAGGACCGCTTCAGCGGCGTCACCCGCCTCGAAGCGTTCACGGCAGCGATGCAGATGCAGGTAGGCATCCACATCGGCGCGTTCATGGAAGGCCCGTGAAGCGGGGGAGAAGGCGACTCGCTCGTAACGAAAAATACCCAGGTCGGCGAGAACGAACTCGGACCAGTCTTGATGGATGTTGCCGAAGAACATCAGCCGCAAGCGGTCGCACAGATCGCCAATCGTCAGCGCAAATGCTGCATCGTCAAAACCTTCACACCAGCTGGCGAAAGGCTTTGGCTGGGAGTGCTCGGCCAGCATGGCCTCGAGCAAATCGGCCTTGCGCTGGCCGTTGGTTGCAGCATTGCCGCATACACGAAGCAATTCGTCTTTTTTCAACAAACCGAATAGCTGAGCCACATCCAGCATTGGATTAGTCTCGACCCAGCCGTGCTCGATGAGTGCGACGGATGCCTGCATCGGGCAGCCAATCTCTGTGTAGCGCAGCTTGCTGGCACGAAACAGCGTGCCCTTACGCATCACCATGCGCACCAGCAAGGCCTGCGACGCTTGTGGAACCTGGTGGAAACGGTCGAGAAACGCGCGTTCGTGATCGTGCAGCAGATCACCGTGGCGCTCACCAACCCAGGCGAGCACTTGGCGAAAGTTGTCGAGGTAATAGAAGGGGTTTTCCAGCGCCTGGCGCATCGAACGTCCGGTTCGGTCGAGCATGGGCACAGCGGCCCACAAGGCTGTGTATTTATACAGTTGCCGCGGGTTTTGGCAATGCCTGGACGATCAGCGGTGACGGACCGTAGGCTCGGGAGCACGCCTCGGCGTAGTGGCGCTCAACCCAACCGCCGGCTAGCTGGGTTGAGCGCAATGAGGATCAAACGGTGCGGGAAAAACGGCCGCGCTGTTCACCGCCCAGGTAGGCATCGAAGGCCATGGCGACGTTGCGCAACATCAATTGACCCTGGGGCAGCAACACAAGGGCGTCGTCGTTGATTTCCACCAGCCCGTCGGCGATATGCTCGTCCAGCTTGGCCAGTGAATCGGCGAAATACGCCTTGAAGTCGATGCCGTAGCGCTGTTCGATTTCGGCGTAATCGATGCGTCCATGGCACATCAACGAAACGATCACGTCACGGCGCAAGCGGTCGTCTTCACTGAGCTGGTAGCCACGGTGCACCGGTAACATGCCTTCGTTCAGCCGTGCGTAATACTGCGAAAGCTCCTTCACGTTCTGGCTGTAACTGTTGCCGACCTTGCCGATGGACGAGATGCCGAGGCCGATCAGGTCGCAATCGGCGTGGGTCGAGTAGCCCTGGAAGTTACGTTGCAGCGTGCCGTTGGCGCGGGCGAGGGTCAGTTCGTCGTCTGGCAGGGAGAAGTGGTCCATGCCTATATAGACGTAGCCCGCATCGGTCAGTCTTTGAATGGTCAGTTCCAACAGCTCCAGCTTTCGCTCGGGCGGCGGCATATCCTCCGGGCGAATCAGCTTCTGCGCCCGTACGAGATCTGGCAGATGCGCATAGCTATAGGCCGCGATGCGATCCGGGCGGATGTCGATGATCTTGTCCAATGTAACGCCGAAGCTTTCCACGGTCTGCAGAGGCAGACCGTAGATCAAATCAACGCTGATCGACTTGAAATGGGCATCCCGTGCGGCCTGAACCAGTTCCCGGGTCTGTTCCTCGGTCTGGATGCGGTTGACTGCGATCTGCACCTGTTCGTCGAAGTCCTGCACGCCGAAGCTCAAGCGGTTAAAGCCCAGCTCGCGCAGTTGATGAATCTGAGCCGGGGTAACGGTGCGCGGGTCGACCTCCAGCGAAAATTCGTGATTGTCGCTGTCGTCCATGTTGAAGGCGTCGTGCAGTGTCGCCATCAGATCAGCTAGCTGTTCGCTGGTGAGGTAGGTCGGTGTACCGCCGCCGAGATGCAGCTGAGTCAGCTTGCGCGAACGATCGAACAGCGAGGCCTGCATCTTGATCTCGCGCTTGAGGTAGTCGAGGTATTCGACGGCGCGATCAGTTTTGTGGGTAATGATTTTGTTACAGGCGCAGTAGTAGCAAAGGCTTTTGCAAAACGGGATATGGATGTACACCGACAGCGGCTTGGGCTCCGCCGCCACATTGGTCGACTGCGCGGCACTGCGGTAGTCGTCCATGGCAAAGGCCTGATGGAACTGGGGAGCAGTGGGGTAGGACGTGTAGCGAGGACCGGGACGGTCGTATTTTTCGACCAGGGCGCGGTTAAAGCTCGGCGTTTGGTCCATGTAGGGTTTCACCTTGATTGCATGATTGTAAGTGGCTGGGTCGGGCAGTGCCCGCCGCAGCCTGCGACATCTTGGCGCGAATTATCGCGTTTCCCCGGCCTGCCTGGGCCTGTCCCAGATCAAGAACGGGCCAGGCTGAAGCGCGGGCGCCAAGCGGTCAATACATGAATATTAGGCCAAGCAGCCGAGCTGCGTGTGCTCGGCTGCCTGTCACCCTTGATTACAACCGGAACTGGCTAACCAGACGATTCAGCTCGGCCGCGAGCTGAACCAGCTCCTCACTGATCTGCGAGGTTTGAGATGCGTCAGCCAGGGTAGTGTCAGCAATGGTGCTAATCGTGGTGATGTTGCGGTTGATCTCTTCGGCAACCGCGCTCTGCTCTTCGGCCGCTGTGGCGATTTGGGTGTTCATGCCATTGATGGTGTTCACTTCACCCGCGATCACGGTGAGGCTCTGTGCGGTCTTGGCTACACAGTCCGAACCCGAGTGAGCGCGAACCTGCGCCCCTTCCATGGCCTGTACGGCGTTACGCACACCGTTTTGCAGTTGCTCGATGGTGCGCTGGATTTCTTCGGTGGACTTCTGTGTGCGCGAGGCGAGGGTGCGCACCTCATCAGCGACCACAGCGAAACCACGGCCCTGTTCCCCGGCGCGGGCGGCCTCGATGGCAGCATTCAGTGCGAGAAGATTGGTCTGCTCGGCGATGCCGTTGATGACGCTCAATACCATGCCAATGCTGACACTGTCCGTTTCGACCTGCTTGATCACCTGCGCCGCTTTCTCGATGTCCTGAATCAGCACCTCGATACCATCCAGCGCCTCGGTTGCCAGCGCGACGCCAACTCGCGATTCCTCATCGGCACCGCTCGATGCAGACGCGGTCTCGTTAGCATGCCGCGCCACCTCCTGAACGGTTGCGCTCATTTCATTCATGGCCGAGGCAACCATATCGGTTTCGCTGCGCTGTTCCATGACTGCAGTCTGGGTCTTCTCGGCGACGCTCGAGACTCGATTCGACACCTCTCCCAACTGGTGGGTTACAGCGGCCACCGCCTCCAGGCTGTTACGGAATTTGAAAATCATGCGGTTAAAGGCAGTGCCCATGGCGCCGACTTCATCCTGGGCGTGAACAGCGACAGTACGGCTGAGGTCTTCGTCGGCAGTCATCGCCTCCATGGTGTGCCGCATTTCATTGATGCGGCTGATAATCACCCGGCGGATGATGTAGCCCATGACGATCAGACCCGCCAGTAGAAGCAGCGCCTGGATCACGGCTGAAGTCAGAATGTTGCGATGCACCTCGCCGTCCAGTGCGGACAGGTCATAGCTGATGCGGACTGCCCCCATCACTGTGTTTTGCGGGACCTGATGGCAGGTCAGGCAATTGGTGCCGCGGTAATCCTGTTGCGCATGGATCGGATTGATCACTGTCAGCACACGCCCATTCGCACCATCGCTCACTTCGACGGTGGCGTCGCCGGCAAGCGCACGTCTGTCCAGCTCGTCCTTGGGTGCCTGATGCTCGAACCCAGGCCCGAACAGCTTGGTTACCGGCTCGCCGCGGACGATACGTGCATCGATGACTCCCGGCCGGGCAAGGATCTTGTTACGCAGCACCTCACGCTGGCCCATGGTGCCGGTCAGCATCATGGTGTTGATACTGTCGAAATAGGAGTCAGCCGTATCCTTAGTCTGTTGTTCCACGACATGGAGTATCAGCTGTTTCTCTGAACCCGCCGAATAGAAGAGGGAGGCTGCCAGGACCAGGGCGAACACCACCAACAGGGCCAGGTTGATTTTTGTTTGAACGGACATTTGCCGAGCTGGGGAGGTGCTGTTCATCCTGTTCCTTAGCTACTATTACACGAAAACGAAACCTTCGCCGGGGACGCGACGGACCACTGCGGGCCATCTGGCTCAGGCTTAGCCGCTTTATCTGCCTTAACCTATCGGCCGGAAACCCCTTCGCTTAACAAGGTTTTTCAACTGCCGGCCGAGTGAAGGCACCGTGCCACTAACGAGGCCGGCGACATCCTAGTCGCTGTTCAACGACGCAGAGCCATGACCCGCGATGAAAGGAAATCAATTTCCAATTCTGTTGATGTAGATCAATAAAACTCGAAAGGCCATCGCGCGAACTGCGACGCTTATCTCTCTGCGCTGGTCTCCGTTGGATCATTCGGTCGCGGAAGGCCATTCACGAGCTACTCCGTTCTCGAGGCGTTTGGCGACTGCAGCGGCAATCTTTTTCGTTAAGCCGCTTGGCAATTTCTGCTAGTCAGGCCACGCTATGCCGAAGCCATGTCAACAGCCATCCGTCAGGTTGCTGGCATGGCCGAATTAGCCCAGCCGCAGTCGAACCCCGAACCGTTTCGGCGGTCGTAGCCTCTAGTCAGTCGCCGTTGGCGGGACATGCAGGGTATGGCTGCTGACCGATCCAGGCGCAGTGCATCAATCGGACTCATCTTTTCAAGGACTCACATGATCAAGAAATGCCTTTTTCCTGCGGCCGGATATGGCACGCGCTTCCTTCCTGCAACCAAGGCTATGCCCAAGGAGATGTTGCCGGTAGTGAACAAGCCCCTGATTCAATATGGGGTTGAGGAGGCACTGGCTGCTGGGCTGAGCCAGATTGCGATTGTTACCGGCCGCGGTAAGCGATCCCTGGAAGACCACTTCGACATCAGCTACGAGCTCGAACATCAGATCCGCAACACCGACAAAGAAAAGTACCTGGTCGGTATCCGCAAACTGATCGATGAATGCAGCTTCTCGTATACCCGTCAGGTCGAAATGAAAGGCCTGGGCCATGCGATTCTCAGCGGTCGTCCTTTGATTGGTGACGAACCCTTTGCTGTCGTTCTGGCGGACGACCTGTGCATCAACCTAAACGGTGATCCAGTCCTGGCGCAGATGGTCAAACTGTACAACCAGTTCCGCTGCTCGATCGTCGCAATCCAGGAAGTACCACCGGAAGAGACCAGCAAATATGGCGTGATTGCCGGCGAGATGATCCGTGACGACATTTTCCGTGTCAGCCACATGGTCGAGAAACCCAAGCCCGAAGATGCACCGTCCAATCTCGCCATCATCGGCCGTTACATCCTCACGCCGGATATCTTTGACCTGATCGAGCAGACCGAGCCAGGCAAAGGCGGCGAAATCCAGATCACCGACGCGCTGATGCGCCAAGCCCAGGACGGTTGCGTACTGGCGTACAAGTTCAAGGGCCAGCGTTTCGATTGCGGTAGCGCCGAGGGCTATATCGCAGCGACCAACTTCTGCTACGAGAACTTCTACCTGACCGGTAAAGCGTTCTAAGCACCAGTGCTGTGCATAAAGCCACCTTCGGGTGGCTTTTGCGTTTCAGGGAGCGGGCATTTCTTCCGCGCCTGGGCCGAGAGGCTGACCGTAGCTGAACTCGACATAGTGGCCGGCCGGGTCACGAACGCCACAATAGTAGCCAACCGGGTAGGGCTCGTCCCTGGGCTCCCAGATCAGGCAGCCAACCTGACGAGCCCTGTCTGCAAGCGCATCGACCTCCGCGCGGCTCGCCAGAGCAAAGCCGAAATGACTGTAGTCGTTGTCGGCCAGTGCACGATCTTGCCCACCCGGCATGATCACGAAAATAAACTCGCGCTCCTTTCCTGGCTCGGCCATCCAGACGATGCGAGATCCTTTTCCAGCGCGCTCGTGAAACACGTGCATCCCGCAGAATTGCTCGTAAAAGGCGATGCAGGCGTCCAGGTCGGGCACGTGCAACGCGAGATGAGTGAGGGTAGGGCGCATGCGATGCTCCTCCAATGAATCCGGCCAACGGCCTGGGTTATGCTGTGCGATCTACAAGGGAGACAACAGTTCATGGCTTACGACTTCGATCTATTCGTCATCGGCGCGGGTTCCGGTGGCGTCCGTGCCGCCCGTTTTGCTGCAGGCTATGGCGCCCGCGTGGCGGTAGCCGAAAGCCGTTACCTGGGCGGCACCTGCGTAAACGTCGGCTGTGTGCCGAAGAAATTACTGGTCTATGGCGCCCACTATGCCGAAGACATCCACGAAGCCGAAGGCTACGGCTGGACCATCGACGGCGCCAGGTTCGATTGGGCTTCGCTCATAGCCAACAAGGATCGCGAGATCCAGCGCCTCAACGGCATATACAAGAACCTGCTGACTGACAGCGGCGTCACGCTACTACAGGCCCATGCACGCCTGGTCGACGCCCATACTGTAGAGGTCGACGGCAAGCACTACAGCGCCGAGCACATTCTGATTGCCACTGGCGGCTGGCCGTTCGTGCCAGAGATTCCCGGTCGCGAGCATGCCATCACCTCCAACGAGGCCTTCTACCTAGATGCGTTGCCACGTCGCGTTCTGGTGGTGGGCGGCGGCTATATCGCAGTCGAGTTCGCCTCGATCTTCCACGGCTGCGGCGCCGATACCAAGTTGCTCTATCGAGGCGAATTGTTTCTACGCGGTTTCGATGGCGCTCTGCGCGACCACCTCAAGGATGAGCTGATCAAAAAGGGCCTTGATCTCCAGTTCAACGCCGACATCGCCCGCATCGACAAACAGGCAGACGGCACGCTGCTCGCCACGCTTGAGGATGGTCGTACGCTGGAAGCCGATTGCATTTTCTACGCCACCGGGCGCCGACCGATGCTCGACGGCCTGGGGTTGGAGAACGTCGATGTGGCGCTGGACAAGCGCGGCTTCGTTGCCATCGACGAGCAGTTCCGCACATCCACGCCTTCGATACTGGCAATCGGGGACGTGATCGGCAGGATCCAGCTGACGCCCGTGGCGCTCGCCGAGGGTATGGCCGTGGCCCGACAGCTGTTCAAACCCGAGGAGTATCGGCCGGTCGATTACCACAACATCGCCACGGCTGTGTTCAGCCTGCCAAACATGGCGACGGTCGGTTTGACCGAAGAACAAGCGCGCGAACAAGGCCACAAGGTGGTGCTGTTCGAAAGCCGGTTCCGACCGATGAAGCAGACCATGACCGATAGCCTCGAGCGAAGCCTGATGAAACTGGTGGTCGACGCGGATACGGACAAGGTCCTGGGCTGCCATATGGCCGGCCCGGAGGCGGGGGAAATCATCCAGGGCTTGGCCGTTGCGCTGAAGGCCGGCGCAACCAAGCGAATCTTCGATGACACGGTCGGCATTCACCCAACCGCCGCCGAAGAGTTCGTCACCATGCGCACGCCGACAGGGATCTGATCAAACAATCGGAGCTGGTGGCAGCGCGAGCGGCAGCTAACCCCGAACGCATCCTAACAAGTAGGGAGAAGAAGGAGAGGGGGCCGGTAATACCGGCCCCTGTTGCGAGCCCGGACTTCGTCTGGTCGCAGTTATGCCAAGCGCGATCTCGTAATGGTCGATCAGTGCTGCATGTGCTCGTGTCCGCTTGGCTCTGGGGCCTGGTCCTGGATGGACACATCAACGGTCACTTCGCCCGCGTGCTCGAATTCGAGGGTCAGCGGGAAGCGTTCACCAGCCACGAGTGGGGCGCTCAGTTCGAAGAGCATGACGTGGTTGCTGCCTGGCTTGAACTCGACCTGGCCACCGGCAGGCACCTCGATCGAATCGATCTGCTTCATGCGCATCATCTCGCCTTCGTGCACATGGGTATGCAGTTCAGCCTTCTTTGCGCGCGGTGTGCGCACGCCCAACAGCCGATCCGGTGAATCGCCTGGGTTTTGTAACGTGAAATAGACTGCACCGGTAGGTGCGGTGGGCGGCATGGCACGCGACCACGCTTGAGTGGCCTCAAGTGGTGCACCCATCATCTGATGATGAGCATGGTTCTGATCGGCTGCGGTTGCTGACAGGCATGCCGTGCCGAGTGCAACGAGGGTTACCAGGCGAAGCAACATGGAGATCTCCGAGCTGTTTTGGAGCGCAGCACATTAGCATGCTGCGTCCTACTGTCGTTGATCTGCGTCTGCCAGCGTTGCAGAGGCTAGATTCCAAGCGCGCGCGACGTCAGTTGAACTGCGATGCACATTCAACGGAACCTGCAGCGCGGCACCGTTTCTGTTTGAATGACCTACGTAAATTCCTATGGGGAGATGCATCAGCACAATGGAACGCAGTCGCTGGAGTCACAGGTTGCTGTCTGGCGGAACGGAACCCGATCCGCGCTTTACCCTGGCCAACGAACGGACTTTTCTGGCCTGGATACGAACGTCCCTGGCGGTATTGGCGGGTGGTGTCGCGGTCGAGGCCTTTGCCAGCGAAATTTTCCCGCTGGAGATACGCAAGGTCCTGTCGATTTCGCTGTTGTTACTGGCGATGTTCATCAGCTCGACGGCTTGCTTCCGCTGGCTGACCATCGAGCGTGCGATGCGTCACCAGGGGCCGTTGCCGTTTCCACTGTTGATCCCGATCCTGTCCATCGGCGGCACACTGGTGACGCTGGTACTGATCGCCTTTGTCGCATTACGCAACTGATCGATCACCGATGCATATTTCCTTCCGGCGCCGTCTGGAGCCCAAACCAGCGCCACCTCCGCTGCATGAAGACCCCGGTCTGCAACCCGAACGTACATCGCTGGCCTGGGGGCGGACCCTGCTGACGATGATTACAGTAAGCGCACTGTTTGTGCGCTGGATGCCTTACCACGGCACCTTCGTCGCGGTGTTGGTCGCGCTATCCTTAGCCACTGCACTGGGGATCTGGACGACTCAACAGCGACGCTACACACGCAGCGCCAGTGGCGTGAAAAGCGGGCGAATCCAAGCTGATGCACTGTCGGTTTTGTGGATTGGCGCATCGGTCTTTGCGCTTGGCGTGCTTGGGCTCTATACCGTAATTTTCCTGCCAATCAGTAGCTAGGCAGTATCCACAGAGAGGCTTTGATGAGCAGCGCCAATCAACAATTCGCCAGTGACAACTATTCCGGCATCTGTCCGGAAGCCTGGGAGGCGATGGCCCGGGCAAACCAGGGGCATGACCGGGCCTACGGGGACGATCAATGGACGTCACGTGCGGCTGACCATTTCCGCCAACTGTTCGAAACCGACTGCGAAGTATTCTTCGCCTTTAACGGCACGGCGGCCAACTCACTGGCCTTGTCATCGCTGTGCCAGAGCTACCACAGCGTGATCTGCGGCGACATCGCGCACATCGAAACCGATGAATGCGGCGCACCGGAGTTCTTTTCCAACGGCTCCAAGCTGCTGGTGGCGCGAACCGAACAGGGCAAGCTGACGCCTGCGGCCATCCGCGAGATAGCCCTGAAACGCAAGGACATCCATTACCCCAAACCACGCGTCGTCAGCCTGACCCAGGCCACCGAAATCGGTACCGTCTACCAGCCGGATGAGATCCGAGCCATCAGTGACACCTGCAAGGAGCTGGGGCTGCACCTGCATATGGATGGTGCACGCTTTGCCAATGCCTGTGCATTTCTCGGACTGTCACCGGCCGAACTAAGCTGGAAAACCGGCGTTGACGTGCTCTGTTTTGGTGGCACCAAAAATGGCATGGCAGTCGGCGAGGCCATACTGTTTTTCAACCGCGATCTCGCCGAGGATTTCGAATACCGCTGCAAGCAGGCTGGGCAGCTTGCATCGAAGATGCGTTTTCTGTCTGCACCCTGGGTAGGTCTGTTGGAAGGCGGCGCCTGGATGAAATACGCCAAACACGCGAACAGCTGCGCGCAGTTACTGGCCGGCCTGATCGACGACGTGCCCGGCGTAGAACTGATGTTTCCAGTGCAGGCCAATGGCGTCTTCGTCAGCATCCCACCGTTGGCACTCGAAGCACTGAGAAGCCGCGGCTGGATGTTCTACACATTCATCGGTGTCGGCGGCGCGCGCTTCATGTGCTCGTGGGACACCAGTGAAGAACGCGTCCGCCAACTGGCAGACGACATACGCAGTGTCGTCATGGAGCACTAGTAGCTCACCACAAAAGAGAGCCGCACATGCCGTCCCAAAGAGGAGACGTGTGCGGCGAAGCGGCGAAGGTGAAGCTGGATCGGAATGTGGTACGTCAGCTAACTGGAGAATATAAGTCACTGGATAATCAATGACTTACGCATCTAGCATAAGATTTTCTGTGGCCGAAAACGTCAGCTATCGTGAGATTTTCATTGCGAAAATCATCTAAGTGGATATTTTCCTGAAGGCCACGTTGGTGGCGGCCACGCAGGATTTGCCGGAAGGACTTCTATCGAGCAAGCGTGGCCGCGCATTGACAACTTGTCAATACTGGTCAAATGAGGAATAGAGGTCGTTAGCCTTGCTGATACGAGACTCTAGAAGGGTGGAATTGGCTCAGTCGAGCCAGAAGTGATGCCCTGCGGGCTGCAATGACTTCAGCGGCTTGTGAAGCGATTCAGCCAGGAATCTAGCTCTTCGGTGCGGCTGTAAAGAACGCCCCCAATGGCGGCCTCGAAAGAGGACTCAGTGAGGCTTGCCAATGGCCGACGAGCAGGAATCCCTGATATCTTCGACCACCGTTTTATTGAGATATGGCTGCTGAGCAGTCGACTGATCTCGCCACCCTGGAAACAAAGTTCACGTTTCCAGCCCAGTGGCTTGATCAGCCCTAGGGAGCAAGCCGTAGTGATTTCTTGCTTGTTCATCCCTGTAATAGCGATGGTGTCCAGTAGCGTGCAGTGAGCAGTCTCCAGCGAAGCGAGATGCTTCGCCATCCAGGCCAACAGACCGTCAACTCCGACAAAAGCACCATCAAGCAAAGCTTTACGATCTGACTTGGGACGGAATGGAATTTCTTTTAACAGGATGCCGGCCAGTACATGCCCCATATGGCCGCCATGCGCTGATGCGATTCGCGCAGCATGCACCATATCGATGATCTGGCCAGAAGCGACTGTCTCCAGCTGTTCAATCTGCTTGGCCAATGTAACTAGATCAAAACAGGCATCCCGAACAGATCTGTGGCCGATGAGCCCCTGAAGGGAAGACGACTCAATCAACGGCAGGATCTGAGCAGGCTCACATCCCAGGACTTGTGACAGCAACCGATGATCAACTGACGCCAACAATGTTGGGCTCTCTTCAGTTCGCCCATTGAGCGATCTCCGCCCCGCAGAACAATCGAAATCCCGCAGAGGCCAGGGCAGCGCTAGTTTTTCTTTCAGCGCATAAATCGGCAGGTAAACGGCTGATGCTCCAATGGCAGCAGTGGGTGATCTGTGTGCTCGACAAGCTTCGGCCCATGACTCCATCGCCGTTGAATCATTGAGCAAGGCGTACGCCTGACCCAGAAGCAGAGGCCAGCGAGCGACTTCTGTGGGCGGCCTCTCACGAACAGAAAGATCACTGCTCAGCGGCACAAGGACGCATTGAAGGGCTAGTAGCAGATCGCGAATGAAATGGTTGAGCCCACGCTGGTCTGACAAGCGTACGTGTAGCTCTGAAGCATACGCCGGCAGCGTGACCGGGCTAGTAGAGCCTAAGAGGGTGACGTTGCACGAAGGGCAACGGCATTCGAACAGCTCTTCTGACCACTCAAACTGGTCATTGCAGTGCGGGCAGGCATGAATCAAATTATGACGATGCTCATAGCAATGAGTGAATGGCAACTGACCAAAATATGCTGGGATCCGTTTTTTCTCCCGAAGGCAGGCCGTACAGATTCGGGGAACTCGAAGCTCAAGGTTTCGGTAAATTCGCGCGGAGTCATGTGCTGTAACTTTGGCGAGAATCTCATCTCGAACGACATAGCCACTCAGCTCTGCCGGACTCAGGCCTAACCATCCTGCCAACGCTGCCTGGGTATCAGGCGATTGATGGTTTTGTGCTTTGCTGCCACCAATTCTCAGGGTAGAAAACAGCTCCTTTACAGAGCTGCGCCCATTAGCCACAGCCAAGCGCAGTAGATAAGCAGAAAAATGCTCACCGGGTTCGGGGCGAAGGCGTACCGGCAGAAGTCGCAGCTCAGACATTTGCCCGCAACGCCAGGGCCCGCTCGACTTGAGGCAGGGACATCTTGAAAGGATTTTCTATCAAATCTGCGCAACTGCTGACGTCGAATGCCTCCGACAAATGAGTTATGCAGATCTGTTCATTCCCGTCAGTGCTTTCGAGAGAATGTTCAAGCACGTTGGCAATGAATCCATGGAGCCCGTTACTGGCGAGATAGAACCGCTTCAGCATCTCGTCACTGCTCAGGTTGATGCATGGAACGCCAATGGTTTTCTGATATACAGCCATGAGATTCTTCCAAGCATTTGATCCTAGAGCAGGAGGTTTAAGCTGGACAGAAGCGTTAAACCTACGAATCAGCTGATCTTCACTGTGCTTACCTTTGACGGTGTCAGTCAAAATTCGATTGCCATGGGGAAGTCCGGCCAGGACAAAAGGAATTAGGCTTCGATCCATGATGCTTTTGATCATGTCAGCTGCTTCTTGCGTCCGCCGGTGGGTGTGCTCGGGGAGCACATGTTGAATTTCATCGATGATGATTAACTGAACACCCAGTGATTTTGTCAGGCCGTAAAGACGATTCAATAGTGACCTGGCCGTACCTTTCTGAGGCTCGGGATCGCCGCAAGCCTCAAGCAATCCGCTGAGAATGTCGTTTACAGTGACTCGGGACGGCAGTGAAATATAGAGGATTGGACGCAGCGTTCTGTCTTCCAACTCAGCATCTGGAAACGCCTTGCGATATAAGTGAAGCAAAGTCGATTTACCAGCTCCGCTGGCTCCAAGCAGCATCATGCTTTTTGGCTTCAGGCCGGCAGTTTTATGGCACCGACTAATCGCTTGATACGCCAGGTCGAACTGCTGGTTTCGAATCGTTAGCTGCAAGAATGCTTCCGTGTGCGGCTTTCGGCGTGGAGCATTATTCGATGGTGATTGCATAGTCGTCATCCTCATCAATAATGGGTGAAACAGCACAAATGTTGTCTGTTGAGTATTCTTCGACGGGTGACTTCAGCAGTGTTTCAAGGTCGATAGGTGTCCCCGCTGAGTTGAGTGGTATGTCTGGCCCCTTACGGCGTGGCTTTTCAGGATCGCTATAGCCCTCACGGATACCATCATCCCATGTGGGCGATTCATCCTTCGTCGTGCGATAAATTCGCCCCACGCGAAGTTCTGAAAATGAAAGTCCCGAGGTCTTGCTCCCTAGAATATTTGGAACCTCCAGAATCCGATTTGTAAAAGGGTCTACAACGCTAATGGCACTGGCATCGAGCGGGTCACGGTATGCAGTAACCTTAACTTCATCTCTTTTATGAGGTTTTTGGTTTCGTTGTGATCGATGATAAATTGCTTGAAGCTCGTCACTGTTGAAAACCTGATAGTCACAGGTAATTCCCTTCACATGAGCGAGGTTATGTTCTTCGCGTAGACCGCGCAGCAAGTTGTCATTCCCAATCTCATCAACCATTACCGGGGGATATTTTGTGGCGCTTTCACGCCAAACCTCGGCAGGGGTTCGTCCATTCAATCCAGAATGTGGCTGGTTGTGGTACTTGATAATGAACTCACTAAACAATTTCCTGAATTCAGAAAAAGTGTGCATCGCAGAGGACTTTATGCTGGAGTCAGACTTATATCTGTTATCCGGCTTCCCCAAATAGCCCTTTAGCCCCTGAAATAGGCCTGTACGGGTCGTGCCAATGAATCGCTCCACGATGGGCTTGCCCCAACCCATTTTGGTGCCAGTGCAATCCACTTCGACTTTCAAGCTGTCAAAAAACCGCATGGTGTCAGCAGAGATATATGCAGCGCCTTGGTCGATGACCACCCGCGCGGGTATTCCGCAATATGGATATAGCGGGTCATTCTTTCGTGAAATAGCATATCGAAGCGTATGGATTACACAGGCAGAAGTTTCTCGCGGCTTGCCAACGTGAATGGCGTAACCCAGTACGACGCGCGAGTAGGCGTCAACGACAAAGTAGATGCTAGGCTTTCCTATAAATTTGCCGAATTTGTTTTTTAGCCCGACATTGAAATGCGCCGTATCAAGCTCTGCACGTTGCAGGATTCTGTCGATTTCAATTTTAGAGTTGGTAGATCTAGCCTCATGCCTAGCTGCACTTTTTCCGTACCGGCATGCAATCACGCTGATGCGATCAAGCTCGCGAATACGGCGTTCAAAGGTTGAGAGAGATGGGCAAGGTGCAATGTATCCTCTGGTAGCGTATTTTGCAGAAAAGATCAAATATACGCGATGCATCGAAGGTTTATCTTCGGTGAGATATTCCTTTTTTATGACCATATCCATTAGGTCAAATACTTCATCGGCGATAGATGGGTTCCGGAGTCTCTTACCACCAAAAAGGACTTCAGCCATGTTCTCGCTGGCAGCAATCCATTTCGTGTAAATTCTATGCAGATTGGAAATACTCGGCGGATTGCTATCCGAGATAAGATATGAGATGCGAGCTGTGACGAGTTCCCGAACGCCTTTTGCACAGGGCTTTGCCTCAAGCTTCAGTGCACTGCAATAAGCAGTCATGCGTGCAATTTCTTCATCCTGCTCTGTGCTGGTCTTTATGTGGCACGGATTGTAAGTAGGAGTCCTGAACAAATGAAGCTTCCCATCTGATCGTGCACGCTCCAGTTCCTCTGGAGTGAAGCTCTCCACCTTTCCATCACTAAATTTTATTACGGCAAGATCGCCATCAAAGAGGCGAAGATTGCCGGTTCGCCCCTCATAGGAAAGCAAGCAATCCACATATAGATTTTGCATAGCTACACCTTGATAAGGGCTGTTTGCTCGGTCAGGCGTATAGAAAAATCGAACCGAAATTCGCCATTAGCCAAAAGTGCGAATGGTGTCGTATCAGGAAATCCCAGACGCCTTATATATTCTTTTAGCTCCGAGAAACTAATGTCTTGTGGCATTCCTTTCTTTATTTTTGCCACTTCAGGCCGATTGATAAAAACTCTCTTGTAAGGATAAAGCATATTCATGTTGAAAATTGAATCGCCCAACCGGATGTCTTCATCTGTGACAATCTCTAGACCTGCACCACAAGCATCATTTATGTGTCGACGAATCCACGCCATTTTTTCTTGCAGGGCATCGTCGATGCGTTTAGCCATTTTGATCTCTCGGAACTGATAGCCACGGTCATCCTTGAACTTAACGAGTTGATCTGGTGTATATCTCGCGGGTTTTCCGTTAATTGCGGTATATGCAAATGACACGGGTTGCGCCTTATAAGACTCAACCGCCTCATCAAACTCTAGGGCTAGCAGGGCATCCCTCTCCAGCAAGCTTTCACACCAAAACCTGGCCAGGTTCTTCACCGAGTAGAAATGCCTGATCGGCTTCGACCACACACCCTTAGGTTTTTGCTTGGGCTTCATCTTTCAACCTAGACATCATCGCGTTGATGCAATACTACGAACCTTTCCAAGGGCGTCAAGAAAAATCTGCATCATCGCGTTGATTCCAGGCAGGATGCAGGCTAGGATCAGCCGCATCGAACAGAACGGCAGGTGTGATGATGACCCTCTCCGAAATCGCTGAAATCCGCGCAGGCCATGCGTTTCGCGGTGCTATCACACCTTCTCAGGATGCCGAGAACCGAGTGATTCAGATCCGCGATGTTGATCAACAGAGCGGGGTCGCTTGGGCAGGTCTAGAGCGCTGCACCCTCGCGGGTCGCAAAGAGCCTGATTGGTTGCAGGCAGGGGACATCGTGTTTCAAGCGCGGGGACGGAAGAATTTCGCCGTGTGCCTGATGGAGATGCCATTTGATCGCGTCGTCTCCACACAGCACTTCTTCGTTATCCGTGTACATGACGAGCGGTTCAGCTCTGCTTTCATCGCATGGCAACTGAACCAGGTAGGTGCTCAGCGCCACTTCGACCTGAACACGCCGGACGTCAACACCCGGCACATCACTCTGGCAACCCTGAGCGCAACCCCCGTCGTGTTCACTGATCAAACTACACAGCAGCAGCTCCATCAATTAGTCACGCTCGCTCGAAAAGAGCAGCTTCTTTTTGAGACTTTGATGAAAACCAGGCAGCAACAGATGGCGGTGATTGCCAGCCAAATCCTTCGGATGGGAACGGTATGAGTAAGATCAATCTTCTGGCGTTGCTCACGGCCAATCCGGCTTATAAGCAGCTTGCGACGCACCTATTCCTTCTGATCTTGTGGCACCGCGATTCGCCTAAGGAAGAAGTGCCAGAGTCGTTTGATGACAGATTCTTTGACCGTGTTGCCTGGCAAGTCGGCGAGACCTCACAGTTGCTTGGCGATGCACTCCGCAAAAAGCTAGGGATCTACACGCTGGAGACCGGCTCGCTAGCTGCCCATCATGAGTATTTCCGTACGATTGCACGCGGATTAGCTGAGGAAGACTCGCTAAGACCAATGCTGCTGGAGATGCTCCTTCAAACGCTTGAAGCTGATGGCTCTTATGAGGGGACAAGGCCTTGCCCTGAGGAGCTAATCCAAGTGATCGCAGGCATCAGCCAGCAGGCTGGAGGGCGCTCTTACTACGACCCCCTCAGCGCGAATGGACGACTGCTTGCCGAGCTCGTTTCCACCTCAAGCCCATCAGCTTGCGGGCTGGGCCAATCCTCTGCTGACGAGGACATCCTGCATGGGCTGCTACGCGCTTTCTTCAAGCACGATTCTCTGACATTCGAAAAGGCAGACGCCTTGAAGTCGCCACCTGTTGATGGGGTAAGTCTTCAGGCTTTTGATTCAGTAGTTTCTGACCTGTCAGGTGGTGCCGAGGCATGGGATCCAGAGCTTGGCGTTAGGGATCCATTTGGTCGGTTCAGATACGGTGTAGCCTCGAAAGGGAAAGGTGAGTGGCCGTTCATACAGCACATGCTCGCGTGTATGCGCCCAGACCACGGCTTGGCAATTGCAGTTGTAGATCAGGCCGCACTGCTGCGAGCGGGTAAAGATGCTGAAATCAGACGGGGCATCATTCAGGCCAATCTACTGGACGCTGTGATTTATCTCCCGCCAAAACTTTATCGCAGTGACGTACGTCCGCTCGCGATCCTTGTCTTCAAGTCGTCACGACAAAGCCTCTCGGTACTGCTTGTAGATGGCAGCAAGCTCTACACATCTGAAAAAAGCCTCAACACGCTCACGCAAGCAGGTATCCGACAGATCCAGGAGCAGTACTCGCGACGTGAACCTGTTGACGGCACTGCTGTGCTTCTGAGTATCGCTGAGCTTGAAAGCAATGGCTTCGCGCTAAACCTAGGGCGATATTTCTCAGCCCGTGCTGATGAAGGACTACATGATCTCGACGCCCTGAGCCGTGAGCATGAGCACATCAAGCGCGAGCTCTGGGATGTAGGTGCACAGATAGACGAATTGCTCGGCAGACTAGCTGGGTAGGCCGCCCTATGAAAAGCCAGCGAAAGATGGCCATGCTCGCCGCCGCGATGCTCGAAGACTTCCCTGAGATCATCTCTGGTTATGTTGTTGATGCGCGTATCGAGTCCCTCCATCTGAAGGGCAATGTGTTCAAGGCATTCGGCTATCGGAATGGCGAATTTCTGGTCAGCACAGAAATTATGCAGATCATGCTCTTTTCGCCAGATCGTTGGATGCTCAAAACTCGTGACGATGAGTTCTTCGTCATCGCATCCTTTGCACGCGGTGGTCGTCAGTCCATAGAAAACCTTGCTGAAAAATTTGAGGCAGCTTGGCTATCCCATTCGTTATGGCATGTTCACTAAGTGAAACGACTATGAGCGAGCTCGATTCATTGACGAACCTGTTCAACGGGGGCGGAGAGGTCATGACAGGTTCCCCAATGACCGACGAGCAGGCGCTCAATTTCATGCGCGACCTACGCCTGAACACCGAGTACTGCTTGGTCAGAGATTGGATCTGGATTGACCTTAATGTAACGCCGGCGCAGCTTGCAGAGCTGGGAAAAACACGCCGCCAGCCTGCGGTAATCTTCGCTCATAGCGTGATATACGATTCTGCGAAGTGCTGGGACGTTGGCAACCTTGTCCGAACTTCGCCGCTGCATGAGTTCCGCAATGGCTTCCTATTTCAGACGTTGAACTCGGTTTATGTGCTCCTTGGTGACGGCCTGAGGAAGAGGGCGGCAGTCGATACGGTTGGCCGCATTGTCTTTTGATCCCGGTGACGCATATGACTGATCTGATGCAGAGCGGCGTATCATGCGAGGTTTGTGGTTGCAGTACGCGGGTGCCCGGTTATGGCGAGCAATTCGGCACACTCTCTGCACACTGGGGGTATGGCTCGCAACATGATGGCGAGCGTTATCGCGTGATGCTCTGTGAAGGCTGCTTTTTTGGAGCCTTGATGTATCTCCGCGAGCAGCGGCGGATTGAAGTGATGTTTGACCACGCCCAGCCCAAGGATGATGACGTCTTTGGCCTGATTACGCGTGATGACTACTTTGGTGAGTCATAGCAGACTCAGGACTTTACTAGCGGAGCAGGGGGCACCGCATCGCGAATGCATGCTGAGCCGACTGTTCTTTCGGGAGCATTTGGCTCACCCCTCAAAGGCAAACGGAAACTCCCACTGGCAGGCCAAGGCAAGCCTGTTGTAAAGGGCGCGCTCACCTTCCGGGTTACTCGCTTCATCGTGAAGAGCAATGTCTAGGTAGTAGTTCTGTCCGTTGTGGACGTAGTAAACAATCCACTCACCGGTTAACTGCTGCCGATTGGCACGTCGCTGATAGCCTTCCAGGGCTGCAATGTGTGCGATTTGCCCTGCCTTTTTCCATGCGTCATTCTCGTCCTCTACCACATACCCGACGGGGACGATGTTGGCGATCTCAGTTGCCAGTAGCTTGTGCTTTCTGCCGTAGCCCTCAAACCACTGATTCTGGATATTCCTGACCAGGAATGCTGCGCTGGTGTAGTGCTTGTGCATGAAGCGCCCAAGGATTTCGCCGCTGAGAGGTGCGGCAGGTTTAGTCGGCGTTTGCCTTGCGTCTGGCGCCTGCTCCAGCCACCTCAACTCATCCATGACTCGCCACGTGTTAATCAACCCGGATCGTGCGAGAAAGGCATTACTCAGCCGAATAGCCAAGGCCTCGCTGATCCGGGGCCAGAAGCTTGAGCCTCCGCAAAATCGTTTTTTTAGCAAAACGACATCGTATCTGTGCAGTAACGGCATAGCACCAAAGCTCAGATTAAAGATCACTGGCCTTAAACAGCGCCCTCATTGCCAACTCCAGCCGTGCTTTGGACTGCGCTGACACCTTTTGAAGGCCAATCTCTTTCGCCATACCTTGTACTAACCCATCACTGGGAGTTCCCGAGTCAGCCATGTGCCGGGCCAGAGATTCCAGCTCGGGCAGACTGATTTCATCTACGGTGCGGAAGCTATCCGCATCATCTGGACGCCGGAATCGCACTTGCCCATCTGTTTCGTAATGACTTGGCCAATAGAAGGCGCTATCTGCCTCCAAAGTGAGTCGATGATCGCGTCCAGCAATCTCTGTTACTCGTGCCAGAATGCGAGCACCGGTGCGAACCCAGCCGTGAGCCCTCGCAATTCTTTGGGCCAAGATGCTATCCAGTACAGGGCCTTCCTGATGAATAACGTGGGCGATCATGGCCGAGAGAACGTCCTCATACTCGGGATTGAAGAATGCATCCGGGTCAGCAGCAGCTACTGCTTCAAGAGGGTTCGATTTTCGGTAGGAGACAGGGGCTAATACAGGCGCATTGGCAGACCTTCCTTAGGACTCGGCAATACTCCAGACAGTCTTTCGTGCATGAATCTCATACCTTGAATAAACTCCGCAAATCGTTTGATCGAGAGCGGCAATTGATTTTCAATCGCCGCAATCCTGCGATCAGGTGGTAAGAATCAGCGTTCTCACGCTGGCGTGGTGTCCTGGCGGTCGGCACGCCGATGAATCAGGCGATACAAGGCCGGCAGTACCAGTAGCGTCAGCAGCGTCGAGGAAACAATGCCGCCGATGACGACAGTTGCGAGCGGTCGCTGCACTTCCGCGCCGGTGCCGACATTGATTGCCATCGGTACAAAGCCAAGGCTTGCAACCAGCGCGGTCATCAGCACCGGGCGTAGCCGCGTCATCGCGCCATTCACAATGGCATCCTGAATCGGCGCTCCGTCGTGGTGCAGCTTGCGGATGAAGCTCACCATCACCAGGCCGTTGAGCACTGCCACACCGGATAGGGCAATGAAGCCGACCCCTGCCGAAATCGAAAGCGGAATATCGCGCAGCCACAATGCGGCAACGCCACCCGTCAGCGCTAACGGCACACCGCTAAAGACGACAGTGGCATCCCGGCCCGAACCGAAGGCCATGAACAGCAGGCCGAAGATCAGAACCAGTACAGCCGGTACGACGACGGACAGGCGTTGGCTAGCCGAGATGAGTTGCTCGAACGTGCCTCCGTAGTTGACCCAATAGCCCTCTGGCAGCGTGATTTCACGGCTTACGCGTTCACGCAGTTCTTCCACGAACGACCCTAGATCGCGTCCGCGCACATTGCTGGTGATAACGATCCGGCGTTTACCGTTCTCGCGGCTGATCTGATTGGGGCCGGGCGCCACTTCGATCGACGCAAGCTGCCCGAGCGGCACGTAGGCGGCTTGGCCCAGCCCGGCAGCAGCGCCGGCCGGAACCGGAATGGGCAGTGTCGCCAGTGCCTTCGGGTCTTGGCGTTGCGCTTCGGGCAGCCGAACTACGATATCGAATCGGCGATCGCCCTCAAACACCTGGCCGGCGACGGCACCGCCAAGGGCGATTGCCACCGTTTGCTGTACGTCGTCGATCGCCAAGCCGTATCGGGACAGCGCATCCACGTTCGGCGTGATCGTCATCAGCGGCAGGCCCGTAATCTGTTCGAGCGCCACGTCGGCAGACCCCTCGATACTCTCGGCCACGGCTTCAATCTTCGAGCCTATTTGGGCCAGTTGCTCCATGTCATCGCCATACACCTTGATCGCCACCTCGGCACGGACACCTGCGATCAACTCATTCATGCGCATCTGCACGGGTTGAGTGAACTCGTAGTTGTTGCCGGGAATGGCGTTCACCGCCTTCTCCAGTTCGGCAAGCAGTACGGCTCTCGGTTTGCGCGGATCGGGCCATTCGCTACGATCCTTGAGCATGATGAAAGTGTCAGCCACCGAAGGCGGCATGGGGTCAGTCGCAACCTCAGCAGTACCGATCTTGGCGACGACTTCCTCCACCTCTGGAAACTCCTTGATCCGCGCCTCCAACTGGCGCTGCATACCAATCGCCTGGGTCAGACTCGTTCCGGGAATGCGCATCGCGTGCAAGGCGATGTCACCTTCATCCAGATTGGGGATGAACTCGGTGCCCAAGCGCGTCGCAAGCAAACCAGATAGCACCACCAGCACTGCCGCCGCCGCGACGACGGCGACTCTCAGCTTGATTGCCTTCTGGAGAAGTGGCGCATAGAAGCGGCTGATGCCGCGCATCACCTTGGTTTCCTTCTCGGAAACCTTGCCGGTGACAAACAGTGCGACCGCAGCAGGCACGAAGGTCAACGACAACACCATCGCACCAGTCAATGCGATCACGACGGTGAGGGCCATCGGATGGAACATCTTTCCTTCCACACCAGACAACGCGAAGATCGGAAGGTAAACAGCCGTGATGATGAACAACCCGAACAGGGCAGGCTTGATGACCTCTGCGCTGGCGCTCGAAACCAGCGAGAAACGCTCATCACGGGTCAGCAGGCGACCGAGCTGGTGCTGTCGTTCACTGAACCTGCGCAAGCAGTTTTCCACGATGATGACCGCACCATCGACAATCAGGCCGAAATCCAGCGCGCCCAGGCTCATTAGGTTGGCCGAGATGCGGTTCTGCACCATGCCAGTGATCGTCAGCAACATGGCGAGCGGAATCACCGCAGCGGTTATCAGGGCTGCACGCAAGTTGCCCAGCAACAGGAACAGCACGGCGATCACCAGCAACGCGCCTTCCAGAAGATTCTTCTGCACGGTTGCGATGGTGCGATCAACGAGTTGAGTGCGGTCGTAAACCGCGTGCGCGCGGACTCCCTCGGGAAGTGTCGCGTCGATCTCAGCGAGCTTTTCTACTGTGCGCTGTGCAACTGCTCGGCTGTTCTCGCCAATCAGCATGAATGCCGTACCCAGCACGACCTCTTTGCCGTCTTTCGTGGCCGCGCCGGTTCGCAGTTCGCTACCCTCTAGAACTTCCGCCACGTCGCCAATTCGGAGTGGCAGTCCATCGCGCGTTGCCACGACAATTTTCCGCAGTCGCTCGATGTCGCGCACTTGTCCGGGGATGCGGATCAGGTACTGCTCGCCATGACGTTCGATGTAGCCGGCGCCGACGTTGGCGTTGTTCCGCGCGACGGCGTTCAGCACGTCGTTCATCGTCAACTCGTAGGCCAGCAGCTTGACCGGATCGGGCGTGATGTGGAATTGACGCACGTAGCCGCCGATGGTGTTGACCTCGGTGACGCCTTTCAGATTGCGGAGCTGCGGACGCACCGACCAGTCCTGCAACGTGCGCAGCGCGGTCGGCGTCCATATTTCCTCGTAGCCCTTTTCGGGTTCCAAGGTGTACATGAATATCTCGCCCAGGCCGGTTGCCACTGGCCCGAGAGAGGGATTCAGGCCCGCCGGAAGTTGCGAAGATGCCTGCTGCAAGCGTTCGGCGACCTGCTGACGGGCAAAGTAAATGTCAGTGCCGTCCTCAAAGACCGCAGTGACCTGCGACAGACCGTAGCGGGAAACCGAGCGGGTGTAGTCGAGCCGAGCGAGGCCAGCCAGCGCCGTCTCAACCGGGAAAGTGACGCGCTGCTCAGCCTCCATTGGCGAGTAGCCTGGCGCCTCGGTATTGATCTGTACCTGGACATTGGTAATGTCCGGTATCGCGTCGATCGGCAAGCGGCTGTAGTTCCAGATCCCCAGCCCGGACAGGGCGAGCACCAATAGAAGCACGAGCCAGCGATGCGCGATGGACGCGCGAATGATACGTTCGAGCATATCCGCGTCCTCAGTGATCGTGGCTTGCGCCAGACTTTTCGATGTCTTGGCGTATCAGGAAACTTTGCTCGGCCACGTAGTTCGTGCCGGGCTTGAGTCCTCCAGTCACCTCAACGTATTCACCATCACGATCGCCAAGTTCGAGCATTCGGACTTCGTATGTCTCGCCGACTTGCGTGAACACCACGGTGAAGTCGCGGAATCGCTGCAACCCCGACTCTTTTACCGCCAGCGGTACGTTGCGCGTGCCTACTGTGACCTCGGCTGCCACGGTCATACCTGGGCGCCAACGTCCCTCCAAGTTCGGGATGCTGACGCGGGCAATGACGCTCTGGCCGCTGCCGGCCACCGGCAACAGTCGCTGAATCTTTCCGCTGGCTTCGGTCTTCCCAGTCGCTGACCGGATTCGTACTGGCTGTCCTGGCTTTAGGGCTTCGGCATCGGTGCCAATGGCGCGCAGGTCGATCCATACGTTGGACGGGTCGGCCAGCTCGAACAGCGCACCTGCCTCGGCCACGTCACCGACGTTCGTATTGCGTGCGAGCACCACGCCATCGAACGGTGCGGTAATCGGGTAGGTACGCATACTGTCGTTGCCCTCTACGACGGCCAGCGTCTGGCCGCGGCGGACTCGCTCGCCCTGCTGCACGTTCACCGATCGCACGATGCCAGGGAAGCGTGCGCCAACCGCCGCGTGTCTGTCGGCATCTAGGACAACGGTTCCCATCAACCGCACAACGTCTCGGATGACTGCCGGCCCTGCTGATTCGGTTTTGATACCGGCATCCTTGGCGATGCCGGCCGGAATGCTTACGCGGCCCTCATAGGACTGGTAAGACCAAGTGGACTTCTTTCCGGCATGTTCGGCGGACACGGCGACATCGAACGAATGCGGCTCGATCACTTCACCGCTGCCGACCAGATAGTTGCCCTCTGGCGTGAACGTGAACTGGTTGACCTCGCCATCCAAACGGGAGAGTTTGATAGTCGCAACGACATCGGCGGGAGCGACTGGCTTGCCGTCGCGATAGGCGTAGAGCCTGTAATGCGGGGGCACATTGGTTTCGTAGATGGTGACTTCCAGGGCGAAGTCTCCATCACGGAGTAGTCGGCCATTGTTTGGCCCGCGCTCATAGCTTCCGCTGGCTTGGGCACTGGCCTCCTCTTTGGGTTTGTCGCCGCCAGGGCTGCATGCAGCGGCAAATACGCAAAGGAGTAACAGGGAGAGAATGCGAATCATGGTGCGGTGTCCTCAACGGTGGCGGTGAGGCGTTCCACCTCGACCAGCAGAAGGTGATAGCGGGTGGCGGCTTCGACAGCACGCGCACGCAGATCGAACAGCGTCCGCTGCGCTTGGGCCAGCGACAAATAAGAGAATCGGCCTTGCTCAAAGCCGCGACGAGTTGTTGTCAGGGCGCTTTCAGCCATAGGCAGCATTCGTGCGCGTAACGATTCAGCCTCTGTTCGCGCGTGCGTGAGTTCTTGATACTTGTCGAACAGGGTCTGGTGGCGCTCGAAGCGTTCGGCGTCACGCCGCGCTTCCAGCGCAGCAAGCTCCGCATTTGCCTGGGACACCGCGTATCCAGAGCGCGTCGGGCTACCCAACGGCACCGAGATCGACATCACCACGCCGTGATCCTTGAAGGCTTCCAAACGTCGCACGCCCAAGCTGACGTCAATGTTGGGTTTGGCTTCGGCCTCCGCGAGCCGGCGCCGGGCGCCAATGGTGTCGGCCCGCAATCGCGAGGCCCACAGTTCTGGCGTCGAAGGCAAGCGTGCAGCCAGCGTCTCGAACGGCGCCACAGTCGGCAAGGCTTGCAGGTCACCGACGACCTCACCGAAGTCGGGTGCCAGCGCGCCCCAACTCGCTGCTAAAGTCATCTTTGCGCTAGCCAGCTCGTGTGCAGCACTTTCGCGATTGAGTTGCGCCTCAGCGAGCGCAATCTCCGCGGCCTGCAAATCCGACTCGGGATTTCGAGCGGCCTGCACCCACGCTGCAACCTCCTGGCGGGTGCGCTCCGCTTGCTGGATACGTTCCTCGGCATACGCCAGCCGCTGCTGTCTGGCGAGCACCTCGATGAAGCGAGTTGTAGTCAGGCTGGCCAAGTCGATCCGCACTTTGGTGGCCTGATGCTCTTGCTCCCTCATCTCGGCCCGGCCCAACGTCTGACGGGCCTCGCGCTTGCCGCCGAGTTCTATGACCCGGCCAATGCGCAATGTCGTTTCCGCCGAGCGAACACCTCGTAGGTTGCCGTTACCGGCCACGTTCTCTACCTCGCCGCCAATGGTGTAAGGCGGTGGCAACGCCTCGCGCTGCGTGCGGGCTTGCACGGCTTGGAGTTGAGCCGTTTCAGCGGCAATGGATGGGTGAGCGGCCAATGCGCGGGTGACTGCATCCTCCAATCGCAAGGTTTCGGCGGCCACGGCTGCGGACGTGCCGCAGGCTCCGACGAACACCAAGGCCACTACGCGGATCAAATTCATGGAAATCCTCATGACGACAAAAGTTGGCGAGCAAATGATTCCGCGTGACGACATCCCGCGCACGCCGGAGCGAAATCACCATAAAACCGAGCATCAATCGGTTTTTCGGACAAAAAAACACAGCACACAGGCATATGGTTACCTCGTCATCACGGCGATGAGAGATTCGGTTACAGAATGCAGCCAGCCTGTAGAGAGGCTGCAAAACACCAGAACAAGACTGCCTAGCACCGGCCCCAAGTATGAGACAGACGAGAGCTTGGGCGACAGCAACGCCTCGACGCGCTCAGGGACAAAATCGGAAAAGAACGCCATCGCCAATGGCACCTGTTCCTTGGCGTGTTGCCGAAATATCTTCTCCACTGCAACGATGGTCTCGGCCACGGCGACAGGACACCCCACTTCGTTTGCAGCGGCAAAATCACAACGTTGTTCCAAGGCGAGTTCCAGATCACGCAACAACCGGCGACGAGTACCTGGCAACTGTATGCTCGACAACACGACAGCGATCAAGCGATGCAGCACATCGCGATTGGCGATGTGAGCCTGTTCGTGCGCCAACACCACACGCAATTGCGTTGGATCAAGTCGCCGCATCAACGAGGTTGAAAGCAGGATGTGGCCATGCCCGACGCCACAGGCCAGCGCCATAGGCTGATCGACATCAAGCACGCGAAGTTTGTCTGGGTGCCCCGGACGCCAGCTTAGGCGCACCATCGAGGCAAGGGTTCGCCGAGCACGCCAAAGACCCACTGCGGCCCGTGAAGCCAGCCAAGCCGCGTATCCCGCCAACAATGCCAATGCTCCCCATAGCCAAGCACTTTGCCCATTGCCGCTCGGGTGCCAAACGCACAGATGCAAGAGCGCGTCAGCGTGCGCAGAGCAGGTAGCGGCAAATCGGGCCGAACTATCAAACATCGACGGCATGGCAATGGTCAGGGCCGTGTAGGCAATACCCGCCAACGCAGGTGTTACCAGCATCCACCAAGATACCCTTGCTCGCTGAGAAGGTGCCTTTCCCCACAGCGCACGGCGCAATGGGCGCTCGAAGGCTCCAATCAGCAGGGTAAGCGTTACCGCCAGCACGAAGCCGGATAGCAATGCAAACTGAAGTAATGGGCCATAACTCGTCATCACGTCTGATCTAATTCAGCACGACGACGGGCAACCAACTCCTCCAGCCTCTTGAGCTGGTCGTCATCCGCCCTTGCAGCAAGATCGACAAAGGCGCTCAGCAACGCATCCGGCTGCGGGCCTGCGACACGACGCACCGTGGATTCCACCAGCTTCTGGATCAATTCCCGGCGGGAAACTCGCGCTGAATACTCATAGGCATGGCTGATCTTTTCGCGCTGGAGCATGGCCTTGCGAAATAGACGTTCCAGCGTAGATTGCACGGTGTTCAAAGAAATCGAGCGGGACTGCCCAATGCGCGCATACACCGCCTTGGTGTCGGACGGGCCGAAGCGCCAGATGTCTTCGAGCACGGCGATTTCCAGATCGCCAAGTGTTGGTACGCTGTGATTGGTCAAGGTTGTCAGCTCCGAGCTTTGACTCGAACTTAGCAGTATCCTCCACAAAAAACCGACTGTCAATCGGTTTATCGTGTCGCGCCGGTGCCACACGCTGCTAGCGTGGGCGGTTAACCGACGGCAGGCCCACGCTGCCGCCCGATTTCCCAGGACGTCCCGCCTCCACGCATCGTTGCGGCGAGCTGCTGCCCCAACCGTTGTTCGATCACCGGCCGCCACGGTACGAGCGAGAAGCCAATGCCATCGTCGAGCATGGCGTAGCGCCCGCTGGCGAGCATGACCGAGCGCCGGTAGATGCCGGCCACGCGCTGCCCGTCTGCCGTGGGGCGGTGCTCCAGGCCGGTTTCGGTGGCAATGTCCTTCGCCGCCTGCGCCAGTTCCCGATTGCGTAGCGTTCCCAGCAGGTTCCGGGCGAGGATCACGCGCTGTCCGCGCCGCTGGGCCAGCCCCTGTTCTTCGAGGAAATCGGCACGCTGCTGGAGGGCTTGCTTGGCGTCGCCACCAAAGCCCAGGTCGCCCAATCCCGGGCCGCCGCCGATCAGTTGCTGGTCGAGCCAGGTGGCCCCGATCACGCGCGCCTGTCGCTCGATGGGCAGGTGCGATTTCAGTTCCACCGCCACGCCGCCCAGGCGCTGCGCGTCATAGCGGCGGCCCTGTTCGGCCAGGTCGTCCGGCACCTTCCATAGTCCCTCGGCCACGCGCTCCACGATGCCGGCGCGGCGCAGGGCTTCCAGCCGGCGGACGTGGGCCGCGACGACTTCCTGCGGATCGCGGCCCGGCACGGCCTGACCCTGCGCGACGGCCAGGTGGTGGTCAGTGCGGTACAGGCCATCGCTCGCCAGCGCGGCGATGTTCTTGTCGGCCGCGCGCACGTCGGCCGACCCCTTCACCTCCACCACGGCGCCAGTCGGGTAGTTCGCCAGCTCGTCGCGGGCATTGAGCGCGACGTAGTGGGCCTTGCCGTCCACGCCGTCGATGACCAGATAGCCCCGGTCGCGCAGCTCGTCGGCCAGTCCCTTCGCGGCCACTCGGCCGAGGATGGTTCGGCCGTCGTCGCCCGGCTCGAACACCGCCAGTTCGCGCGGCTCGCCGCGCATCGCCCGCTGCATGGTGCGGATGATGTCGCCACGTTCGCCCAGGGCGCGCAGGGTCTTTTCCGCGTCGGCATGGACGGCCCAGGTGCCCGGCTGCATCTCGTCGGCCAGGCCCAGGCGCTGCAAGCGTTGCAGCCGGCCGATCAGCAGCAGGCGCTGGCGTTGCAGCCGAGGTTCGTTGAAGCGTTCGATCTGCACCCGGCCATCCTCGCCGGCCTCGCGCTGCAACGTGCGGTCGAGGCTCGTCCACCGCTCTTGCTCCACCTCGCGCTGCAAGGTCTGCTGGATCTCCAGCTCGCTGCGCGGCCCCAGCCATTCGGTCGCCAGTTCTGCGGCGCGATGGCGGAAGCCATCGGCGATGTAGTCGCCCGCGATGATGAGGTCTTTGCCGGTGTCGTCGCGTCCGCGCACGACGATGTGCGTGTGCGGGTTGTCGGTGTTCCAGTGGTTGACGGCTACCCAATCGAGGCCCGTGCCCAGGTCGGCTTCCATGCGGCCCATCAGGTGCCGCGTGTAGGTGCGTAGGTCTTCCAGCTCGGCCCCATCCTCGGGCGAGAGGATGAAGCGGAAATGGTGCCGGTCGTCAGCGCAGCGTTCCTTGAAGGCGTCGAGGTCGGCGGCATCGGTTTGCGGCCCGTAGGCTTGGCCCGGCTCGCCATCGCGGCCCACACCGTCGCGCTCGATGTAGCGTAGATGCTTGGCGAGCGACTGCGGGCTGGCTTGGCGCTGGTTGACCAGCAGCGTCTTGATGGTCACGCGCCGCGACATGGGCGTCAGCTTGGCGCCGGCGAAGCGCGCCGCTGTGTGGCCGCGCCCGAGGCGCGAGCCGGGCCGCTGGCCGGTGCCCCTCCCGGTGCCGGTGCCGGTGGCAGTGCCAGGACGGCGCACAGCGGACTTGCCGCTGCTGGCCTTGCCCGCCTGCTTGAGCACCTTGGAGACGAAGCTCTGGTCGCGGTTCTTTGGGGCGCCGGGGCGGATGCGGAAATCGTCGTCGCGGCGGTCGGTCATGGCTGTGCTCCCTGCAAGCTCTGGCATGTCTGGTCGTGCGAAGCACGCGGACAAGCCTGCATTGGCGCGAGCCTCGCGCCCCACGCGGCACGGCGGCGAAGCCGCTGCGTGCCGCGCCACCCGCACGTGCAGACTGGCTTTGCGGGCCGACAGGTGCCGCACCCTTTTGTCTTGCCTTCCGCCTTTGCCCCTCGCTGTCGCTCGGAGCAGCGGCGGCCCGGCGGCGCTGCTGCGCGAGCAGCCAGCGCGCCGGCGAACGCGGACACGGCCGCAGGCCGGGCGCGTTCGAGGCAAGACGCCTGCACGTTGGACGGCTGCGCCGAAGGCAGCGCGAAGTGCGGTGCCCAATGCGCAGGATTGGCACCCGCACTGCACGCGCGACGACACGGCGACGACCAGCAGGACGACACGCCCGATGGCACGATGAGATGCACGGCAACGTGCAGCGAATCGACGGCCATCATGGGCGGGATTCCAGCCAGACCGGATGCGCGACGCCGATCACGGCGGATGCGCTGACCGGCCCGAAATACCGGCTGTCGAACGACGCCGGATTGGTGACACTGAGCAGGAACAGCTCGCCAGGCCGAAGGCGGCGGCACTGCTGCCAGGATGGCAGCGGGCGGCCCCAGCGGTCGGCAGGCAGCACGGCGGCCGAAGGCACGCCGTTGATGCGGACGCTGCCGTCAGCGATGCACACCTCTTGCGGCGCCACCGCACCTACGCGCTTGAGCAGCGAGATGCGCGTTGGTAGGTAGCCGCGCTGCGCAGCGAGCGCGGCAGCCTCGGCGGGCAGCGGCACCAGCACGATGCTGCCCACGGACAACGGACGTGGCGGCGAGCTGGCGCGAGGGTCGAGCGGATCGACGCGATACCAGCCGACCGCCACGCTGTCGGACGGGTTGTAGGTCAGGCGCGGCAGTGGATGCACGAAGGACGCCCAGGCCAGCGCAGCGAGGCCGCAGGCGGACAGGCCCGCCAACACGAGGCGAGCGCGCAAACGTGCGCGGTGCGAGCGAGGATGCGGCGTGGTGCCGGAAGTGGAAACGGCGGTCATGGCAGTGCCCTCCCGGCGAGCCAAGCGGAGTGCCGCTCGGCGGTGTATTCGGGCAGCGGCAGGCGCGCAGCGAGCCGGTTGGCGAGCGTGCGCCAGTACGCGGGCGAGACGCTGACGGGCGCGATGCCCAGCGCCTCGATGGCGTCGATGCGCTCCAGCACGGCGCGCACCTGCATCTCGCCTTCGGCGTGCAGCAGCAGGCGTGCGCCGGGCTGCACGCCGGGGATGCGCTGTGCCGCATCGAGCGGCGTGCAAGCCTGCATGACCATGAGCTGCCAGCGAACGGTGCCGTAGTCGTTGGCCTGCCAGCGGATGCGGCACAACATGGCACCCGGCAGGAACACCGCGCAGCGCCGCCAACGGTCGAGCTGGTGCGTGCGCGCAGGTTCGCCGAAGCGCAAATAGAGCTTGAAGCGCGGTTCGATGTAGGCCAGCGCCACGCGCGTCAGCGGCGCGCTGGCAGGCTGGCCGGAAGGTGCTGCGAGCGCAGCCGTGGCCGCGCCAGCGGCAGGCGAAGCGGATGCGGTCATGGGGCGTTCTCCCTGCGGTGTTCTGGAAACTCGCGCTCCAGCAGGCCGCGCAGCAGGTCGGCCACGGTCACGCCCTGCGTGAAAGCCGATACCTTGATGCGCGCCCGCATCGCGGGCGTGATGTCGAGGGTCAGGCGAGCCGTGTAGAGGTCGCCCTTGCCAAGTGCATCGGCATCGCCCTGGCGAATCCACGCCTCGGCGTGCGGATTCGCCGGTGGACGCGCGCCGATGCCGACGCGCTTTGCGCGAGGTGGCGGCTTCGCTGTCATGTCGGCCACCGCAGCAGTTCGTCCACCAGCGCGGTGATTTCGCGCGCGGCGGCGCTGTCCGGCGCCGTCTCGCGTGCAAGCCGGCCAGCGGCCACGCTGTCGGCGAACACGATGCGCTGATGCACTTCCGCGCGCAGCGCAGGAAGCGGTTGGTCGTCCAGCGCCTGGCGCGCTTCGCGCCCGATCACGGTGGTACTGACGCGCCGATTGATGACGAAGGCCGCGCGCAGCGCAGGCCGAAACACCTGTGCCTCGCGGATCAGCGCCACCATCTCGGCGCTGGCCCACAGGTCGTAAGGGCTGGGCTGCACGGGGATCAGCACGCGCTCGGCCGCCAGCAGCGCGGAGCGCGCCAGTGCCGCGATGCGCGGCGGGCCGTCGATGATGACGTGATCGGCCCGCCTGGCGAGTTCTGGCGCCTCTTGGTGCAGCGTTTCGCGTGCGAGGCCCACGGCGCTGAACAGCCGTGGCAAGCCTTGCTGGCTTCTGCGCTGTGTCCAGTCCAGCGATGAACCCTGCGGGTCGGCGTCCAGCAGGACGACGTGCTGGCCGCGCATCGCCAGCTCGCCGGCGATGTGCGTGGCGAGCGTGGTCTTGCCCACGCCGCCTTTCTGGTTGAGCAGAGCGACGATCATGGCGCGGCCCTCCGTGTTGGAAAGCCGGGCTTTTGCTGCTGCGCTTGTGGCCGCGTGGTGGTTGTCCACCGCAGCGGCGTTTCTCTACTAAAAGTTAGAGAAATTAAGTTAGGGAAGTTAGAGGGTGCGCAAACCCAATGCTGGCGCGGGTTTGCGGACGATCGGCACGCCTGATAGCACGATAGTCCCACGCCTGATAGCACGATACCCCGCACGCCTGATAGCACGACACCATTCACAGGTTTTCCCGAAGTTATCCCCGTGCCGTCTGCGGCACGGGCCGGAACGTCAGCAGCTCCATGCCGTTGTCCGGCATCCGCTCGATGCCCAGGACGTAACCGGGCAGCGACTGCCGCGCGACGAGCGCGCGCAGATCGCAGGCGAAGTCGTAGGGCTTCGCGGTGCTGCCGGACTTCTGGTGCAGATAGCGAAAGTCGAACTGCCAGCCGTATGCCTGCTTGCCGCCGTGCTTGCGCACCAGGCGGTACAGCCACCGCTCGATGCCGCCGGTGAGCCGGAAGTACGCCGGGTCGATGGTCAGCACCAGGGCGGCGTCGAGCACGCCCGCAAAGAACCAGTCCGGCAGGATCAGCTCGATGCCCAGCGGCGTGCCGCGGGCAGCGCAGTGCGCTCGTACAGCATCGAGTCGATGCGCTCGCGCAGCGTCCGCACGCTCCAGCGTTCGGCACTCGCCATCTGCGCGTAATAGTCCCGCTGGAGCGGGTCTTTCAGCGGGATCAGGGCGATGAAGTGCGTCCAGCTCAATTCTCGTATCAGTGATACGAGAATCTGCTCGTCGGGGAAGGTGGCTGCGAACTGCACCATGCGGCGCAGGTTCTGCTCGGCAAAGCTGTTGCCGTACTCCTTCACCAACTGCGCCGCCAGGGTAGGCAGGACTTCCTTGCCATAAGCGCCCCGGCGCCCGTCCAAGACCTGCGTATGGATGCGCTGGCCGATGCGCCAGTAGAGCATCGTCAGCTCGCTATTCACCGTCGAGGCGGCGCGCTTGCGCGCCGCCTCGATCAGTGCCCGAATGTCGCCCAGCAGCGCCGAAGGCGCTGCGGACGATGCTGCGGATGACCGGCGCGTGTTCATGCCGCCGCCTCCGCAAGCTGGCGCCCGCCCGTGATGGCCTGGCGGCGGCTGGCCACCAGTTCGGCCGCATCGCGCACGGGCTTGTCCTCGGTGTGGACGTAGTGCATGAACATCGCCACGGTCTTGTGGCCCGTCAGCTTCATGCCCACTTTGGTCGGCACGCCCGAATTGGCAATGTCGGTGGTCGAGCGATGGCGGATGCCGTGCGTGCCGACGTGCGGCACGCCGGCGGCCTTGAGCGTCCGGCACCAGCCGCCATAGTGCTCGCCAAAGGTCAGGTGCTTGGCCGGGTCGTTCGGCGACGGCAAGACGTAGGGGCAGCCGTCCCGGCGCGGTGCCGTCGAAAGCAGCCGATAGGCTTCCTCGCTCATAGGCTTGGAAATGCCGCCGACCTTGCTGTCGGGCCATACAACGCGCCGGTTCTCGAAGTCGAGCCAGCTCCATTGGAGCGGGCAGATTTCGGAGCGCCGTGCCGCGAACTCGAATTGCAGCCGGATCGCCAGTGGGATGACGTAGTTCTCCAGCCCTTCCGCCTCCAGTTTCTCCAACTGGCGGAAGATCCGCACCATTTCCTCGTCCACGATGAGCCGGGTTTCCTTGCCCGGCGGGTACATCGGGACGTGGCGGCACGGATTCGTGCCATCCGGGCGATAGCCCCACACTTCGGCCAGGTTGAACATCTTGCGCAGCACGCCGAAGGTCTTGTTCGCCTCGGTCGGCTTGTAGGCCAGCTTCTCCATCAGCCCGGCAATGTCGGGCCGCTTCACGTCATGCACCTTCTTGCGGCCCAGCAGCGGGATGATGTTGCGGTCGATGACGCCCTGATAGCCGTCCTGCGTGCTGGGCTTGTTGCGCTTCTTGGAGTAGTCCTCCATGAACTTCTTGCACAACTCGGCCATCGTGGGCGCCTTGCGCGCCTCGGCCTTGGCGCCGCCGGGGTCGCCGCCCCGGCGAACCTCGGCCAGCCAGTCCTGTGCCTTGACTCGTGCCTGTTCGACGGTCAGCTCCCCGTACAGCCCCAGCGAGGGCTTGCGGGGCTGGCCGGAGTTCGTGCGGTACTGGAGCATGAACACCCGGCGGCCGGTCGGGGTAATCTTGCACAGGAAGCCAGGCACCACGGTATCCCGCAGTTCAACATCCTTGGCTTGGGGCTGGGCCGCCTCCACGGCGGTTTTGGTGAGCTTGATCTTTGCCATGATGACTCCTTGGAACGACCCGGATTCCAAGAGCCAGATAGGAGCGGCGCGAGGGAAAACCGGGTCAAGTTTCAGAAAGCACCGGCATATGATGGACGCGCGTAAGCTATTGATAAACCTGCTGTATCGAGCTACGGCGCAGTCCAGCGAACTACCGGGCTGGAGTCATCGTGAAACAAAAAAGCCGGCGCAATGTCTGGAATACATCCTTGTGCATGAGCTGACACATCTGTTGGAGCACCATCACAACGTGCGATTTACCGGGTTGCTTAACCAGCACTTGCCGCAATGGCGGACGCTGCGTGAGGAACTTAACGGATCGGTGCTGGCTGAGTTCTAGGCTGCTCGCTGCATCGCATGATCCCATTCATAACGTCAATTTCAGCCAATCAGATCGCCATGTCCCACCAGTGAGCAGCAGTGCAGGTTAGGAGAAAAAATGCGCGACTCGCTGATTGGCATACCAGCGCCCAATCGTAGGCATCTGATCCAGAAGGGTTTTTTGAATTCTCATCCTTGACGGAATTCTCCAGTTAGCTGACGTACGACAGGAAGGCAATGTCATGGCTCACATTGCATAATACGCTGTTTAACATAATATACATTATGCGAACCGTACGATCCGTATACAGCGGACTCGCATCAGCTGCTACGCCCACGCTTTGGCTGCTTCTTGATTTGCCCACGTACATCAGGCTTTCGGCTTTCAGTTCACATTCAGGCATCGCTTCAGAATATCCAACCTGTCTGCTGCCTGGTGTTGCGAACCAGGCAGCTGGTGGATTGATACCACGACAAGCAATCTGCTCCCCGTCGTCAATGCTCGGCGCAGAATGTCGGACCGGAATCATCGCAGCGCCGCGAATCGGTTATCCGCATCAGTTACGACATTCGAGCATCCTGCTCAGGCTTGGCCGCCCAACCGCCAACGATGCAACCTGGCAGCCCAGGTCTGTGGACGTTTGGCTGTATGCGCGCGCCGCCAGGCCTCCGCAACCGCGAGGCTGGCCTCAGCCAAGGTCGGATTGATGTGTACGGTACGCCGCAGTTTGTTCAGTCCCAGCTTGTGCTTCATCGCCAACACGAACACGGCGAGCGTTTCACTCGCTCCGTCGCCAACAAGCGTGACGCCGATGATGCGGTCGCGCCCGCGTTCGGTGAGGACCTTGAGGAAACCGCTATTGCCAGCGCTCATCTGCGCCGCTTCTAGCGAATCGAGGTTCAGCAAGGTCACCTCGTATTCCAGTTCAGCCAACTTCGCCTGGGCCTCAGTCAAGCCCACGCTGGCGATTTCGGGTGAGGTAAAGGCCACGCGCGGGACCACTCGGTCGCTGACCATGAAACGGCGGAATCCGGAAAAAAGGCCATTCGCAGCGGCATACCAGGCATGGTGCGTAGCGCTTTGAAAAGAACTGTCCGGACCGGTCACTGCGCCCACGGCATAGATATTTGGGTAGCGCGTAGCCAGGTACTCATCCACCTCCAGGCTACCGTCTTCGCGAGTGTTCAGCTCCAGCGCTTCAAGCCCTAGCTCATCCAGATGGGCTTGGCGCCCCAACGCCAGCAATACCTCATCAAATGGCAAGGAATGGTGTTGCTCCTCGATCAAACAGACCAGGCGGCGCTCGTTTCCAGCCACTTCGACCTGTTGTGGCGCTACCTGCAGCAGAACCTGAACCCCATCCGCACAAAGGGCGTCATGAACAGCTTGGCGTGCCTCTGGTTCGACCGCAGCCAACAACATGTCGCCCTCAACGACCAGCGTAACCTGACAGCCGAGGCGCTGGAACGCCTGTGCCAGTTCACAGGCATTGGCTTCGCCGCCCATGATCAGCAGTCGATCCGGCCGTTGCTGCAGATCCCAGATGCTCTCGCAGGTCAGCGGCTCGACCTTCTCGAGCCCCGGTATTGGCGGGATGACGGGTTGGCTTCCCGTGGCGATGACGATGGCGCGACTGTAAAGGGTGCGATCGCCTATCTGAACCGACCAGGGTGAAGTCAGCTGAGCCCTACCCCGAATCATCTCAACACCGGTGGCCTTGCATGATTCAGCCGTGACCTGCCCTTGTGCCTCGTCGAGCGTGCGGCGCACCTGTTGCATGACTTCAGCAAAGTCAACTTCGGTGTGCATCTGGATGCCCAGCGTACCGCCCTGGCGGAATGCGTGATTCATGTTGGCCGCCCGCATCAGCGCCCTGGCCGGGACGCTGCCACTGTGCAGCGCCGCGCCGCCGAGCCGCTCGCGTTCAACCAATGCGACCCTAGCCTTCATCGAGGCTGCAATTCGAGCAGCGGCCAGCCCCCCGCTCCCCCCACCGACGACCAACAGGTTGTACTCATAGCTCTCCGGCTTCTGCCAACCGCTGTAGACCTGGCGCGCTTTGTAGAGCGTTAACAGCTTGGTAGCGGCCAGCGGAAATATGGCAAGCAGAGCCAACGTCCCGATCAAGCTCGGCGAGAGAATGTCGGAGATTTCGCGGATACGCGCCAGCTGGCGTCCGGCCCCCACATAGATTGCGTGGCCTGGGAGCATGCCTGCCTGAGTTGTCCACCAGAACGTCCACATGCTTACTCGCGTCAGCCCGAGCGCAGGATTCAATAGAACAAAGGGAACGAGAGGTATCAACCGCAGCGAGAAAAGGTAAAAGGCCCCGTCCCGCTCGAGCCCCCGATTGATACTTGCGATCTGTTTGGCGAACCGTTTCTGAATCCAGTCACGTAACAGAAACCGGCTAATGAGCATCGCAACGAGCGCACCGATATTACTGGCAAAGGACACCATCAAGGTTCCGCCGACCAGGCCGAACAAGGCGCCGGCCAGCAACGTCAGCACCACGGTACCGGGGAACGACATGACCGTAAGCGCCACGTAAGCGGCAAAGAACACCGAGCCTGCCCACCAGGGGTGCGCCTGGACCTGGTCTCGCAGCGCCCCACTCTTCGCCTGGATCATTTCCAGCGTCAGGTATTGCTCAAGATCGAACCAGAAAAAACAGGCCGCCGCGACCACAAAAAAAAGCACGATCAGCCAACGGGTGAGCTTCATGGATGCCAGTACTCCGCGGCGCGTTGGAAGCGGTCGCTTCTGACAGAGGGATGGGTAAGTTGAGGCCCAGGCATCAGTGGCCTCGGCTGGCAATCGCAAGGGGAACAGCAAATCATCAGGAAAACTCTTGTCTGGGCCATAACTTGGAGCTGACCGGACTGAGGATGTTCCGAGAGAGCCGACGATCTGCCCGCCTCGTTATTTCATGCCTAGCCGTTCACGCATCTCAGCGGTGATTTGCTGCCCCGCCTCGTCGATCCCCGCCCAAGGGTCTTCGCCCTGCTCTTCCAGGCGCGGCATGAGATTTCGAATGGTCCAGATGTTCGCGCCCTTGAGATCCGCCAGCTCATCGCGGTGAATGGGCACTGAAACGGCAAGTCCCTCGCGCGCTCGAACCGAATAGGCGGCGACGGTGCTCGCGCCCTTACTGTTGCGCAGGTAATCGATGAAGATTTTGCCGATCCGATTCTTGGGGCCGCTGACCGCTGAGAAATGCTGCGGCATGAGCTTGGCCATGTACTGCGCTATGGCCTGACTGAAGGCTTTGACCTCGGTCCAGCTGTGGACCGGCTCCAAAGGCACCATCACGTGCAGCCCTTTGCCACCACTGGTCTTGAGATAAGACTGCAGACCCAGTTCGTCCAGCAAGGTCTGGGTGAGTTGAGTGGCCTCTACCATGCGCTTCCAGGGCAACGCAGGATCCGGGTCGAGATCGAGCACGAAGCGATCCGGGTGATCGAGCACCGGCGCCACGGCATTCCAGGTGTGCAGCTCGATGGTCCCCATCTGCGCCGCGCTGATCAGCGCTTCGGCGGTGTCGATGGTCATCAGTGCCGCATGGTTGGGAAACAGCGCGGTGTCCAATTGGGTGATATGCGGAATGCTCAGCTTCTCGGTGTGCTTTTGGAAAAACAGCTCACCGTCGATGCCCTCTGGTGCCCGGACCAGGGCAAGCGGCCGCTGTGCCAGGTGCGGCAACGCCCATGGGGCAACTTCGGCATAAAAGCGCGCCAGCTCCATTTTGGTTGCACCGATCGTCTTGTCGATGATGCGTTCGGGGTTCGAGATCTTGATCTTGCCGCCCGCCGTGTTTGATGCGGGATTACGTTGTTTCGGCTTATCCGGGCTAGACGCCTTGGCTGTTTTCGCTGGGCGCTCGTGGGTGATGGCTTTGGCCGGCTTGTCCGAGCGCAAGCCATGAAAAACCGAATGGCGCACCACGCCCTGACGGGTCATCTCCGCATAGGCGACCTCGCAGATCAGCTCCGGCTTGAGCCAATGAGCACCGCGTACGTCGGCGGCTGGCGGCGCCTTTGCCAAAGGGCTCTTGTCGACTCCGAGCGGTTTGAGCTTGGCGTGCAGGCTCTCCAGAGTGGCGTGGTTGAAGCCGGTGCCCACCTTGCCGGCGTATAACAGCTGACCTTGTTCGTCGTGCAGCCCCAGCAGCAGCGCACCGAAGCCACTGCGCGTGCCCTTCGGGTCGGTGTAGCCGACGATGACGAATTCCTGACGGTTCTTGCACTTGATCTTGACCCAGCTGTTGCTGCGCCGGGACACGTAGGTACTGCCTGCACGCTTGCCGATCAGCCCTTCCAGCTTCATCTGGCAAGCGCTCTCGAGCATGCTCTCCGGCTGTTCGGTGAAATCAGCGGAGAAGCGCAACAGCTCGCTTTCGTCAGCATCCAGTACCTGACTCAAGGCCGCTCGGCGCTCTTCCAGTGGGACCTCGCGCAAGTCCATGCCATTCAGATAGGGCATATCGAACAGGTAATAGAGGATGCTGCCGCTGCGGCCAGCTTCGAACGCGTTCTGCAGCGCTTGGAAATCCGGCGTGCCGTCGTCGTCGGGTACCACCACTTCGCCGTCTAGCCAGGCCGATTCCAGACCAAGCCCGGCGAGCGCTTCGGCCTGCTGTGGCATCTTCTGCGTCCAGTCGTGACCGTTACGCGTGAAAAGCTGCACCCTGCCCGACTCGATACGAGCCATGATGCGGTAACCGTCGAACTTGATTTCGTAGCGCCAATCCCCGTCAGGGACCGACTCAACCAACGTCGCGAGTTGAGGCTTGAAGCTCTCCGGTAAAGGCGCCTGCTTGGCGCCGGTCAATGTCGCGTTCGGCGCGTCCTTGCGGCTGCGTCTACGCGCAGGTGTTTTGACCGCTTTAGCTGCGGCTGCCGGTTTGGCTTTACCACGCTTGCGGGGTATCAGGGTCCGATCGCTCAGCACGCTGTCTGGCAGCTCTTCAACGATGTTGTATTCGCTCTCTGGCCTGGCAGCGTCGTCGTTGGACTTGATTAGAAACCATTGTTCCTTTCCCCCGTCCATGCGCGTGCGAACCAGATTCCAAGTGCCGCTCAGCTTTTCACCTTCGAGACTGAACTTCAGTTTGCCCTTGCGATAACCCTCTTGCGGGTCGCCCTCGGGAATCCAGACACCGCGATCCCAGACGATCACATCTCCCGCGCCGTAATGACCTTTCGGAATGCTACCTTCGAACGTCGCGTACTCAAGCGGATGATCTTCGACATGCACGGCCAGACGGCGCGATTTCGGATCGAGGGAAGGCCCCTTCGGGACAGCCCAACTTTTCAGCGTCCCGTCGAGCTCTAGGCGGAAGTCATAGTGCAGCCGCGTCGCGTCGTGCTTCTGGATGCAGTACTGAAGCGCACGAGCCTTGCGGCGTTTGCGCGTGCCGTTTTCGCCATCAGGCTCTGGGGTCGCAGTGAAGTCGCGCTTTCGGTTGTACTCATCCAGGGCCATGGCAGCGACTCCGTTATCGATTCATCCGAGCTGCGAACCTTCTGCCAAGCGGTGACGTAACGATGTTTACATCTCGGCAGGGCCTGCTAGCGTTTGTAGATGTTGAAAAACCAAGGCAGCGTCGACCCGGCGCGAGCCCCTTTCCATATGCAGACATCGATGGGAGGAAGGATCATGGCTACACGTCTACCTCTGCTCACCATAGAGAACATCCTTCGCGGTTATCTCCACCCCTTCCGCTGTGACTGCCATGCCCAAGAAGACAGCCATCTCACCGTCCGGCTCTATGAAGACATCGCTGGCGGTGAGGAGCTAACCGTATTTGGCATCACCGACGAGCAGTGTCGGGATGCAGCGAACCTTGTCCGGCTGGCCCAAGAGCTACGCTTCGAGCTCTATGCCACGCGCAGTGGCATGCCAGTCGCTGCGGATGCCGCCAAGGTTGTCGGAGGCTAGCCAATCGGCAGTGCCTAGATCGACAACCTGGGTGGCCGAAGCAATCAGCGCTTCGCTTCGGTATGCGGCTCGGCTGCTCGGGTCAGATAGGCTTGCGTCAGTTCGGCCAAGTGGCTGCGCATCCAGTCTGCCATTGCCACCTCCTCTGCCAGAATGCGCGTGCAGATGTCGGCTGTTTCGGTGTCGCCTACGGCTTTGGCCGCGGCAATCAGAATCTCATACGAGGCGATCTCCAGATTCTCGAAGACGTAGCCCATCTGCGCGCCTTTAACGATTTCGTCGTTGACCATCATGCCGCCCATGGCCTGCCCCATCGCTGTCATCTTGCCGCCCAGATCCTTTAAGCCGGAGTAGGACTTGTCGTAACGGTGCAAGCAGGTTTCGATGAGCTTCGCCTGATTCTGCGTTTCGGTTATGTGTTGCTCGATCCGCGCCTTCAGCTGTGGGTAATGCTCGATGCGGCTGGCCTGCTTGTTCAGCATGGTCTCTGCCTGAGCTTCCATGGCATGCGCGTCGCGCAGCCATTCGATCAGTCGTTCGATGCGAACATCATTTCCGGTCTGTGCGCTTTGCATATGTCTCTCCCACTGGTTTGGATAGCGATCAGGGCGCCATCGCCGCCCTCTTGTTATGTGTGAGAGACGGCAAGGCAGTGGAGTTCCGCAGACCCGACTGGCTGCACCTGCCATGAACTTTGCATAGGGGCACCAGTCCCTCATGCAATGGATTAAACGGAGCAGGCCTCATCGAATTTCTAGATCCCCTCCTCCAGTGGGAGAACTACATCACCGAACCGGCGCTGCGCACGATCCTGGTGTCCGCCTTCGTCGTGGTCTTGCTCAGCGTATTCAGTCGGGTGCTGACGGCAGTGATGTTGCGGCTGGGCCGCGGATTTCTGCTCACCAAGGCCGTGTCAGAACAGCTGGAAAAGCCCATCAGCGTGTTGCTGCCACTGCTCGGGCTACAAGCTGTGCTGGCGGCGGCCAGCGACGAACTGGCGCTGATCAGCCTCGCCCGGCGCCTCACCGCGCTGGTCATGATCGCCTGCTTCACCTGGCTGGCTATGCGGCTGGTTCGCGGGCTTGAGCACGCGGTGCGGTTGAGAAACCCCGTCGACGTCAGCGACAACCTGCGCGCACGACAGATCCAGACCCAGTCGCGGGTGCTATTGCGGACACTGAGCTTCTTCATCCTCTTGATCGGTGCCGCGGGAATGCTCATGACCTTTCCGGGCGCTCGCCAGTTCGGCGCTAGCCTGCTCGCGTCGGCGGGTCTCGCGGGCCTGGCCGTTGGCTTCGCCGCTCGCCCTGTCCTAGCCAACCTGATCGCAGGGATACAGATTGCGATTACCCAGCCAATTCGCCTGGATGACGTGGTGATCGTTGAAAACGAGTGGGGGCGAATCGAAGAGATCACCGGCACCTACGTAGTGGTGCGGATCTGGGATGACCGGCGGCTGGTGGTGCCGCTGCAATACTTCATCGAAAAGCCCTTCCAGAACTGGACGCGGCGTAATTCAAGCATCATCGGCTCGATATTTCTTTGGGTCGATTATTCACTGCCCTTGGAGCCCGTGCGTGAGGAACTGCGTCGGCTGTGCCAGGAGGTGCCGGAGCTGTGGGACGGTCGTGTGATCGTGCTGCAAGTCACCGATAGCAGTGAAAAGTCGATACAGGTACGGGTACTGGTCAGTTCACCGGACTCATCGCGCAATTGGGACTTGCGCTGCCACCTGCGAGAGGCCTTGATCAAATTCATCCAGCGCGAATATCCCGGCTGCCTTCCGCAGCTGCGAGCGGACCTCAACGTGGGCCGAAAACCAAGCGTCGAACACCCAGTTCCCGATCATGTCGAGCCCGAGCGTCAGCCGCCGGTGTGACGGCAGTACCGATGCACCGGCTGTGCTGCAATACAGGGCATTACGCGAAGAATTGTCGTGTGTCGGTGCATGAAGGCCGTTGATGTCGAGTCATTCGTGCTCCCGCAGTTTACGCAGCAGCTGCTCGTATTTGCTCGGCAACTGCTCTAGCCCGTAGCGAGCCGCCTGCTTCCGAATCGACACGCGATCACCTTCGAATTGAACGGTCTCGCTGATGCTCACTTGGCGCTCCCCTTGCATCAGTGCGTAGGCGTAGCACTGCGTGCCACCGGCGTCCTCCTCGTTGTCGTCGGCCACGCCAGTGTTTGCAATGGCAATGTCGGCGACGCTGGCGTTCAGTGCGCCGATGGCCATTTCGGTGGCGACCTCTTCGCTGGTAAGGCCAAAGGTTTCGATGGTTTCGAAACTGACATGCAGCAGACGGTTCTTCGCCTTCGGCGAATACACGACGAATCCGCTGTCGAGCGCTTTGCCACAACCTGGGATGTCGCCTAACAGGGAGGCCATCAGGCCACAAGTGCAGGATTCCGCAGTGGTCAACATCATCTGTTTGTCACGAAGAAACCGCACGATTTCAGCAAGGTCTTGCATGGTATTGGCTCCGGCTTTCGGCTTGAAAAAAACTCGCGTCAGTCAGATTTCCGAGGCGATACCCGAAGACAAAGTTCCAACCCTTCGCATTCCGCCTAAAGGCGAGAACTATTTCACAGCGTCCCGGTCTGGTTTTAAGGTAGGGCCAGCGCAGCTCTACGCCGCTCCTCGCGCGGCTCCAGTACAGAAAATCAGCTTTGCCGTGCTCATGGTTTGCAGCGCTCCGAGTGGTGCTGCGTGGAAGAAACGTGCTTATAGCAGGCCTGCTAGAGACGCTGGCCGCTTGGGGAGAGGTAAATTATGAGTATTGCTGCTGTGGACACCCGCCCTGTCCGCTTTAACATTGCACAACGCCTAGCGCCGCCAGCTGAACGTCCCTTGCTGCAATTGCGCAGCACCCAGGACGAGAAGAAAAAAATTCTTTTTGTGACGTCCGAATTGACCGACCTGGTCAAGACCGGCGGCCTTGCCGATGTGTCCGCAGCCCTGCCCCGGGCCCTCGGTGATCGGCATGACGTGCGCGTGCTCATTCCTGGCTACACACAAGTGATGCAGTGCGGCCAGCCGATTCGTATCGTTGGCAGCGTGATTTCCCACGCTGATCTGCCACCAAGCCGAATCGGCCGCCTAGACATGCCGGATGGCCTGATCATCTACGTGGTGGTTTGCCCGGAGCTCTACGAGCGCGACGGCCTGCCTTATGGCGATGAGCATGGCCAGGATTGGCAGGATAATCCGGTGCGCTTTGCCCGCCTGTGCATGGCAGCAACCGATATTGCCGATGGCACGGCAGGTATTCGCTGGACGCCTGATCTGGTCCATGCCCACGACTGGCCGACTGGGCTCACACCCGCCTACATGCACTGGCGTGGTCTGACCACGCCAAGCGTATTCACCATTCACAACCTGGCGTACCAGGGCAACATCGACATGAGCCTGCGCCGTTCGCTAGCCATTCCACTTGAAGGCTGCGGGCCTGAGCGCATGGAATTTTACGGTGCCCTGTCGCTGCTCAAGGCCGGCATCGCCTATGCGAACCATGTCACCACAGTCAGCGCGACCTACGCGCAGGAGATCACCACGCCGGAATTCGGCTGCGGCATGGAAGGTTTCCTCAGCATGAAGGCGCGCCAGGGCCTGCTCACCGGCTTGCTCAACGGCATCGAAGAAAGCTGGGAGCCGCGCAGCTGCTCTCATCTGGTCAGCCCTTTCGGCCCGAATGACTGGTCCGGCAAAGACGCAAACGCGGCACACGTACGTGAACTCTTTGGCCTGGTCGAAGGCAACGGTCCATTGTTTTCGGTGGTTTCCCGCCTGGTGCACCAGAAAGGCATCGACCTGACCATCGCTGTTGCCGAAACCATCGTCGAGAACGGTGGCCAGCTGGCCATTCTCGGCCGTGGTGATCCGCATATCGAAGACGAAGTGCGGCGCCTGGTCGAACGTTTCCCCGGCCATGTCGGCGCGCATATTGGCTTCAACGAAACCGATGCTCGACGCCTGTTCGCTGGCAGCGACTTCCTACTCATGCCGTCGCGCTACGAGCCTTGCGGCCTGAGCCAAATGTACGCCCAGCGCTTCGCGTCATTGCCGATAGCCCACCGCACCGGCGGCCTGGCGGACAGCATTGATGACGGCGTGACGGGATTCCTGTTCAGCGAAGCCACCGTCGACAGCTATCGCGGCGCCGTCGAACGCGCCCTGGCGGTGCATCAGAACGCCCAACTACTCAATGCGATGCGCTGCCGTGCAATGAGCGGGGGATTTTTCTGGAGCCACGCGATCGAACCCTATGACCGGTTGTACCAACGCCTGCTGGGCGGACGACGCGAGGTCAGTGCCACTATCTAACGAGGTTGATCAATGCAGAATAGGCCCGCCCGCAACGGGCAACACGGACCGGTGCTACTGGATGATTCCCGTACCCGGTTCAGGCTCTGGGCACCAGACGCGCAAAGCGTCAGCCTGGTGGTAGTTGGCGGCGATACGCTGCCCATGCAGGAAGGCGCTGATGGCTGGTACAGCGTCGAGGCCGATGTCGGCGCCGGCACACAGTACAGTTTCCTGATCGACAATGAGCTCCAGGTGCCGGACCCAGCGTCTCGAGCGCAGTCGGCCGACATTCACGATCCGAGCGTGGTGATCGATCCTGCTGCCTACCGGTGGCGCAACACGGATTGGCAAGGCCGCCCCTGGCACGAAACCGTGCTCTACGAGCTACACGTTGGCAGCTATGGCTGCTATGCGCGGATCGAACAACGTCTTCAGGCGCTGGCTGATCTCGGCGTCACGGCCATCGAGTTGATGCCGCTCGCAGAATTTCCGGGTGACCGTAACTGGGGCTACGACGGCGTCCTGCTCTACGCACCTGAGGCTTCCTACGGCACACCCGATGAGCTCAAGCACCTGATCGACACCGCCCATGGCCTGGGCCTGATGGTGTTCATCGACGTGGTCTACAACCACTTCGGCCCGGACGGCAATTATCTACACCGTTACGCCAAGCATTTCTTCCGCCACGACCAGCAGACGCCTTGGGGGGACGGGATCGATTTCCGCCGCCGCGAAGTGCGCGATTTCTTCATCGACAACGCGCTGATGTGGTTGATGGACTATCGCTTCGACGGGCTGCGCATGGACGCTGTCCACGCCATTCCCGACCGGACCTTCCTGCCTGAACTGGCTGAACGCGTGCGTGCGGAGGTAGAGCCTGGCCGTCATGTGCATCTGGTACTTGAGAACGAACACAACCTTGCCAGCCTGCTCGCGGATGATTTTACGGCCCAGTGGAACGACGACGGCCATAACGTCCTGCACACCCTACTCACCGACGAGAGCCAGGGCTATTACGGCGACTACCATAACGACTCGACCAACAAGCTGGTGCGCTTTCTGGGCGAAGGATTCATCTACCAGGGCCATGAGAATCGCCGAGGCGAGTCGCGTGGCGAACCGAGCGGCCACCTGCCCCCCACTTCGTTCGTCCTGTTTCTACAGAACCACGACCAGACGGGTAACCGGGCATTCGGCGATCGCCTGATCAACCTGGCGCCAGCGGATGCATTGAAGGCGGCGACTACCGTGCTGCTGCTCTCCCCCATGGTGCCGCTGCTATTCATGGGCGAGGAATGGGGCGCACGCGAGCCCTTCCTGTTCTTCACCAGCCACCACGGCGAGCTAGCCGATGCCGTACGCGAGGGGCGCCGTGGTGAGTTTGCAGAATTTGCCGAATTCGCCGACGAGCACACCCGCGAGCGCATTCCCGATCCAAACGCGTTGGAGACATACGAGGCCTCCAAACCCGATTTCAGCAAACGTGACGAGCCTGAACACGCTGAATGGCTGCGCCTGTATCGCCAGCTGCTCCAGCTTCGCCACGCCGAAATCGTGCCGCGCCTGGAAGGCTCGCGCTTCTTTGGTGCTGAAGCCTTGGGCGAAGCCGCTGCGTTGGCACGTTGGCAACTGGGCGACGGCAGCGAACTGCGCCTGGAGCTCAATTTGAGCGGCAAGGACCTTGCCGTTACGCCGCCCGCTGCGAATACGCGCTTACTGCACAGCAGCCGTGAAGGCGATTCAGGCGGCACTGACACGATACCTGCGCACACCGCCAGGATGTATTTGCTTGATTCTGCAGGAGTGTCTTAATGAGCGATGAACGACTGAACCGCCTGGCCGAGGCGGCTGGCCTGTCCATCGAATGGGTTGATGCAGACGGCAAGGATCAACGGGTTAAGCCGGAGGTTTTGCGTGCCGTGCTTGACGGGCTGGGGCTACCAGCCGAAAGCGATGATCAGATCGAACGCAGCCTGGAAAAGCTCGACACCGGCGCAGGCGCTGCCAGCGTGCCACCGCTCCTGACATTCGACCAGAATGCTCCGCTGGACCTCAGTCAGTACTTTGAACCATCGTCCCGGTACAGCCTGACGCTAGAAGACGGTAGCCAGCAGAACGGCACCCTGGACGCCCAGTCACGCCTCGCCGCCATTGATATACCCGGCTACCACCAGCTGAACATCGCCGACCAGCAGCTGACGCTCGCCGTTGCGCCAGTCGCCTGCCCACGCGTCGAGGACGTGGCCGGCCCGGCTGCCTGGGGGGTCACGGTGCAGCTTTACGGGCTGCGGCGTCCGGGTGACGGCGGGCTCGGCGATACCCAGGCGCTCGAAGCGGTTGCGCGCAACGCGGCGGCACACGGAGCCGACGCTTTGGGCATCAGCCCTGTGCATGCGATGTTCACAGGCAACAGCCAGCAATACAGCCCGTACTCACCGTCGAGCCGGCTGTTCTACAACATTCTGCACAGCGCACCTGGCAGCGTGCTGGGTGAAAAGCCGCTGCGCATGGCAATCGAGTCCTGTGGACTTGCCGACGAGCTGGAACGCCTCGAGTCGCTCGAACTGATCGACTGGGATGCCGCCTCGCAAGCCCGGCAGTGCCTGCTGCGCACGCTGTACGAGGATTTCTCCACAGGCGGCAACGCTCAGCAGGCAGACTTCGACAGCTTCCGCGAGGCGGGTGGTGAAGCGCTGGAAAACCATTGCCGCTTCGAAGCGCTACACGCCGCCCTCCTCAGTCCCGAAGGCTATCCGCAACACTGGCGTGACTGGCCTGAGGAATACCGCACGCCCCAGGGCCCTGCCGTCGAACAATTCGCGCAACAAAACGCCTCCGAGGTGAGCTATTACGCGTTCTGCCAATGGTTGATCGCCCGTGGACTTGAGCGGGCCCAGATTGCCGCACGCAGTGCCGGAATGAAGATCGGCCTGATCAGCGACCTGGCCGTCGGAGCCGACGGTGGCGGCAGTCAGGCCTGGAGCCGCCAGGATGAAGTGCTGGCAGCGCTCAGCGTGGGTGCACCGCCAGACATCATCAATCGCCAGGGGCAGAGCTGGGGAATCTCAGCGTTCTCCCCATGGGGCTTGAAGGCCCATGGTTACCGCGCGTTCATCGAAATGGTAAGGGCTAATCTGGCGCATGCCGGTGGCATACGCATCGACCATGTGATGGGCCTGATGCGCCTGTGGGTGATGCCGGCGGGCGCTGGCCCTACCGAAGGCGCTTACCTCAACTACCCGTTCGATGACCTGCTGCGGCTGCTCACGCTGGAAGCGTGGCGGCGTAACGCCGTAGTGCTCGGTGAAGACCTCGGCACCGTGCCCGAAGGGCTGCGTGAAAAGTTAGCGGCGCGCAAGCTGCTAGGCATGCGTGTGTTGTTCTTCGAACGCGATGACAACGGCACTTTCAAGCCGCTCGAAGAATGGCCCGCCAGCGCAATCGCTACGTCCACCACGCATGACCTACCCACCATTGAAGGTTGGTGGAAGGCCCACGATATCGACTGGCGTATCCGCGTCGGCCAGCACCGTGAAGACGAGCGCCCGGCGCAGCTGGAGGAACGCGAGCGCGAGCGCGCCGGGCTGCTGCGGCTGTTGCGTGAATATGCGCCGAGCGTCAAGGGCGACCTCTCCGATCCCGACGTCCTGGCCGACGCCTGCGCGGTATGCCTCGGACGCTCGCCCGCCCCCCTGGTGCTGTTCCCGGTTGAGGACGCCCTGGGCCTGCTCGAACAGCCGAACATGCCCGGCATTATCGACACCCATCCCAACTGGCGCCGCCGCTATCCCAGTGACAGCGCCACCATGCTTGACGACCCCGCCTGCTCGCGCCGCCTGGAACTCCTCTCCAGTGCGCGCGAGCAGGCTATTGGAACTAAACATCGATGAGAGACCTTAGCGCCACGTTGCGACTGCAGTTCCATCGTGACTTCACCCTCGACGATGCCACTGCACTGGTCGATTACTTCGCTGACCTGGGCATCAGTCATCTATACGCGTCGCCCCTGTTGACGGCCCGCCCTGGCTCGATGCACGGCTACGATGTCATCGACCCTACCCGGATCAATCCCGAACTGGGCGGCGAGCCGGCACTACGGCGCCTGGTCGACGCCCTTCGGGCCAAAGGGATGGGCCTGATACTCGATATCGTCTCCAACCACATGGCGGTGGGTGGCTCGGGCAATCCCTGGTGGCTCGACGTACTCGAATGGGGCCGCCGTAGCCCCTATGCGCAGTTCTTCGACATTCAGTGGAACTCGCCTGATCCGCTGCTTGAAGGCCAACTGTTGGTTCCTTTCCTCGGCAGTGACTACGGCGAAGCCTTGCAGCAAGGCAAGATCCCCCTAAAGCTGGACATCGATAACGGCGCCTTCTATGCCGAGCACTACGAGCACCGCTTCCCTATTTCGCCACCGACCTACGGCGAAATCCTGCGCCTGACCGACCAACCGGAATTGCGCACCCTAGGGCAGCATTTCGACGCGCTTAAGACCGAGCCCGCGCCGTACCAAACCGCCCGCCAGCTGCGCGCGGATCTGGCGCGACTGCTGGAAGACAGCGCCACACGGCAGACACTCGAAAGTGCACTCCGGCACTACGACTCCACCACTGAAGAAGGCTTCAAACGACTTCACGGGCTGCTCGAGCGGCAGCACTATCGTCTGGCCAGCTGGCGCACCGCAGGCGACGACATAAACTGGCGCCGCTTCTTCGACATCAACGAGCTGGGTGGCCTGCGTGTCGAACGGCCGGTGGTATTCGAGGAAACCCACGCGAAGATCTTCGAGCTGATCAGCGAAGGATTGGTCGACGGGCTGCGCATCGACCATATCGACGGTTTGGCCAATCCGCGCGGTTACTGCCGCCGTCTGCGGCGCCGTGTCGATCGGCTCAATGCCGCGCGTCCCGAAGGCGCGGAACAGGATCATGTGCCGATCTACGTCGAGAAAATTCTCGCTGAAGGTGAGCGTTTGCATGATGACTGGGGTGTAGATGGCACCACCGGCTATGAATTCATGAATCAGGTGTCCTTGCTGCAGCACGATCCAGCTGGCAAATCCGTGCTCTGCTCGCTGTGGAGCGAAACCGCCGACCGCCCCGCCGATTTCATGGAGGAGGTCCGCCAGGCTCGGCAACTGGTGCTCACCGGGCCGCTGGCCGGCGACTTCGAAACCGTCGCCCAGGCACTGCTGCAGGTTGCGCGGCATGACGTAATGACCCGCGACATCACCTTGGGCGCTATCCGCCGCGCGTTGCTCGAGCTGATCGTCCACTTCCCCGTGTATCGCACCTACATCGCCGCGCGCGGCCGGCGCGAGGCCGACGAGCCGTTCTTCCAACAGGCGTTGGCCGCAGCCCGCACCACACTGGGAGAGGCCGATTGGCCGCTACTCGATCACCTTGATCGATGGTTGGGCGGCGAAGACCTTCGCTCGTTGCCGCCGGGACCTGCACGGCGCATCCGCCGATATGCCTGCACACGGTTCCAGCAGCTAACCTCGCCGGCTGCCGCCAAGGCCGTGGAAGACACCGCCTGCTACCGCTCCGGCGCGCTGCTGTCGCGCAACGACGTTGGCTTCGATCCGCAGACATTCAGCGCGCCTGTGGACACCTTTCACGCCGAGTGCCTGGCGCGTGCCGAACATTTCCCTCGAAACCTGCTGACGACGGCCACACACGACCACAAACGCGGCGAAGACACCCGTGCTCGGATGACCGTGATCAGTGAGCGTGCCGAATGGTACGCCAGCAAAGTGCGCCACTGGCGCCAGCTCGCCTATGGCCAGCGTCAGGAACTGCCCGATGGGCCCGCGCCTTCTGCTGGCGATGAAATGCTGCTGTTTCAGGTGTTGCTCGGCTGCTGGCCGCTGGATCTGAACACTGACGACAAGCCGGCCATGGAGACCTTCTGCGAGCGGATGATCCAGTGGCAGGAAAAGGCCGTACGCGAGGCCAAGTTGCGCAGCACCTGGACCGATCCAAACAGTGACTACGAAGGTGCGTGCCAACATTACCTGCGAGCGCTGCTCTTGGGCGACGAGTGCAAAACGCTGCGGGACGACATCGCGGCGGCGGCCCACGAGCTGGCGCCTGCCGGCGCGCTGAACAGCCTTACTCAAACGCTCCTGCGAATGACCACTCCAGGCGTGCCCGACCTCTATCAAGGTACGGACTACTGGGATTTCAGTCTGGTCGACCCCGACAACCGCCGCCCGGTCGATTTCGATAGCCGTCGCGCCACCTTCCAACCGGATGCCCAGCCGACCGAACTGATTGAGAACTGGCAGGACGGGCGCATCAAGCAATGGCTGATCGCACGCACGCTAAAGCTGCGTCGGGCCCAACCTCAGCTGTTCACCGCGGGCCGCTACCTGCCGTTGAAGGTCGAGGGCGAGCACGCCGAGAGCCTCATCGCCTTTGCCCGTGAGCGCGATGGCAGTTGGTTGATTGTGGTCGCAGCGCGTCTGGCCAGCGGCCTGCTCGGCGACAGCACGACACCCAGTATTCCGGCCGCGCGCTGGGGCGACACCCACGTTCGATTGCCCGATGCGCTGAGCGGTCATGCGATGGAGCGACTTTTTGACGGAATGGCAGTCACACCCAAACAAGAAGGGTTGAGCGTGACTGAAATTTTGCAGCATCTGCCTTTTGCGCTTTTACAGCTAACAAACAGTTCAACAGGAGAATCAGAACGATGACTAAACAAGAGCAGCGCATTCGCGAACTGGCGTATGACATCTGGGTATCAGAAGGCCGTCCGCACGGTGAAGATGCGCGCCATTGGGCGATGGCACGCAAGCTGGCCGAGGCGGAAAACGACACCTCCGATACCAAGCCAGCAAAAACCCGCAAGGCAGTCACCAAACCAACGGATGCAACGCCTGCTGACAAACCAGCCAAGGCGACCAAAGCAGCCAAGCCTGCAAAGGACATCAAAGACCCGAAAGACGTCAAACCAGCCAAGCCAGCGGTCGCCCCAACCAAGGGAGCTGCGCGCCCTAAAGCCAAGGCGGGTACCGACGCTGCCGAAGGCACACCGGAAGGCGTGAAGAAGACTCGCGCGCCCCGAGCCAAGAAAGAAAGCTGAACGACACCGCGCCACGAATCCGAACCAACCCTCGCAGAGGGTTGGCGGGCTGTGACGACTCTTCACCTTGCACAGCACCTACCTAGCGTTGCCATCGGAGATTTCATGAGTAGAAACAAACCTGCGGCGCCTCAAATTCTGGTGCCTTCGCGTATTCGCGAAGGACAGCCCTTCCCGCTTGGCGCCACCTGGGACGGATTAGGGGTTAACTTCGCGATCTTTTCCGCGAATGCCACAAGGGTTGAGCTGTGTCTGTTCGATACCGATGGTGAAACCGAACTCGAGCGAATCGAGCTGCCCGAATACACCGATGAGATCTGGCACGGTTACCTACCTGATGCTCATCCGGGGCAGATCTACGGCTACCGTGTGCATGGGCCTTACGAGCCGGATGCCGGCCACCGATTCAACCCGAACAAACTGCTGATCGACCCCTATGCCAAGCAGCTGGTCGGTGGGCTGAAATGGTCCGAGGCACTCTTTGGCTACACCATCGGCCACGCCGATGCTGACCTGAGCTACGACGAGCGCGACAGCGCGCCCTTCGTACCGAAGTCGAAAGTCATCGACCCGGCGTTCACCTGGGGTCATGACCGACCGGTTCAAGTCCCTTGGGACCGCACAATCATTTATGAAACCCACGTGCGCGGTTTCACCATGCAGCATCCTTCAGTACCCGAAGACATGCGCGGGACATTTGGCGGTTTCAAGACGCCGGACGTCATTGATTACATCCGCAAGCTCGGCGTCTCTTCGGTGGAATTCCTGCCCATCCATGCATTCGTCCAGGACCAACACCTGCTCGAAAAGGGCATGACCAACTACTGGGGCTACAACAGCATCGCCTTCTTCGCGCCTCATCCGAAGTACCTGGCAAGCGGTAAGATCAGCGAATTCAAGGAAATGGTCGCACACCTGCATAACGCTGATCTGGAGGTCATTCTCGACGTGGTCTACAACCACACCGCCGAGGGCAACGAGATGGGTCCCACCCTGTCCATGCGCGGCATCGACAACGCCTCCTACTACCGCCTGATGCCCGACGAGAAGCGCTACTACATCAATGATTCCGGCACTGGTAATACCCTGGACATGAGCCACCCATGCGTGGTTCAGATGGTTACCGACTCACTGCGCTACTGGGCTGAGGAAATGCATGTCGACGGCTTCCGCTTCGACCTGGCAACCATCTTGGGTCGGGAACATGACGGCTATGACGAGCGCCACGGCTTCCTCGTAGCGTGCCGCCAGGACCCGGTCCTGGCCAAGACCAAACTCATTGCAGAGCCTTGGGATTGTGGCCCTGGTGGCTATCAGGTCGGCGGCTTCCCGCCGGGTTGGGCCGAATGGAATGACCAGTATCGCGACACCGTTCGTGCCTTCTGGAAAGGTGATGGTGACCAGTTGCCGGACTTCGCCGCTCGTCTGACGGGGTCGGGCGATCTGTTCAACCAGCGGGGGCGTCGCCCATTCAGCTCGGTGAATTTCATCACTGCGCATGACGGCTTCACCCTGAACGACCTGGTTTCGTACGACGACAAACACAACGAAGCCAACGACGAAGACAACCGCGATGGCAGTAGCAACAACATCTCGTGGAACCACGGCGTCGAAGGTCCGACTGACGACCCGGAAATCCACGAGCTGCGCTTCCGTCAGATGCGCAACTTCTTTGCGACGTTGCTGTTCTCCCAGGGCACCCCGATGATCGTGGCCGGCGACGAGTTCGCTCGCACACAACATGGCAACAACAACGCTTATTGCCAGGACAGCGAAATCGGTTGGGTCAACTGGGAAATCCCGGAAGAAGGCCGAACACTGCAATCCTTCGTCCGGAAACTGATTCGCCTGCGTCAACGCTACCCGATGCTGCGCCGTGGACGCTTTCTGGTCGGCGCCTACAACGAAGAACTGGGCGTCAAGGACGTGAGCTGGATTGCACCTCACGCAGAAGAAATGACAATCGAGCACTGGGAGGATGGCAACAACCGCTGCATGGGCATGCTGCTGGACGGCCGTGCCCAGCCTACCGGCATCCGCAAGACCGGTTCGGACGCGACCCTGCTGATAATCGTCAACGCCCATCATGACGTGGTGAACTTTACCCTGCCGGAAGTGCCGCAAGGCATCTACTGGAATCGCCTGATCGACACAAACAACCCCAACGCGCGCGCCGAGCGATTCGATTTCAACAATGAATACGCACTGACCGGCCGTTCGCTGCTGTTGTTCGAGCTGATCAAAGAAGAAGAGTGAAGCTAAAGCGCTAGCCTTTGGCTGAGTCGAAGTAGAAGAAGCCCCGGATAACGGGGCTTTTTCATATCTACAGAGCACTATCGATGTAATCACTCAACCGTTCGTTTGATCTCGACGTGCGGTATTGAACCCCGCAATGCGCCCCAAGTCCCAACCCACAGCGCGGTGTTCATGAACCCAACGGATTTGTTCCTGCCAGCCGCGGGCAGAGTGTCCCTTCCGTGACGGATCACTTTTTATGCAACTTACTCGGCTGATCTCTTTCGTCCTTCTAACCTTGTGCTCGCTCGCCACCCTGCCCTCGCTTGCCGGCGGGACCATCAGCAACGCGACGCTCCCCGCCGCCAAGCCCGGCACAGTGAAGCTATTCGTCAACCGGATCGGGTCAGGCAAAGCGATGGACGTGCGCAACGATACGGACGTTCCCGTCGAAGTCGTGTTGCGCCTGACGCACATGGTCAATGTCACCGGCGTTGGCAAAGGCGTGGTTCGCAAGACGGTTCCCGCACGGACCCGCATGCGCGTTGCCACGCTTCGCAAACGCCAAGCCGGCTATCCACTGATGTACCAGCAGTCGTTCAGCTATTCGTTGATCTACTCACCGGAGCCAGGCAAGAAGGGTTCTGTTGGCGGTTATGCCTATGCCCTGCCTTGGAAAGGCGGGCCGTTCTCCATTTCCCAGGGCGCTGGCGGGGATTACAGCCACACCTCACCCAAGGGCCGCTACGCCGTCGATATAGCCATGCCGGAAGGCACACCAATCGTTGCGGCGCGCGCGGGAACGGTATTGAAAGCGCGCGATGGACAGCACGGGCGGATGCCCAACCCGGCGGGCAACTATGTGCGAATCCTGCACGACGACGGTACGCATAGCGCGTATCTGCACCTGAAGCGCGGTTCGGTAAAGGTCAAGCCAGGGCAACAGGTGAAGGTCGGCAGCCTGCTTGGCCACTCCGGCAATACGGGCCGCAGCACCGGCCCGCACCTGCATTTTGTCGTGCAGAAAGCCTATGGCGACTCGATGTTGTCGATCCCCTTCCGTTTCTCGCAGCCAGTCAGCACGCTGCCGAATTTCGCCAGTAACAATTGATCGCTACGGTGCGTCAGCACGCTGCCAGGCGAAACTGAAGGTCTCGCCGGCCGACATGCGCTCTAGATGATCGGCCACTACGGTTTCCATTCGCGCCAACAGCTCCTCGTCCTGCGTCTGCAATTTTGCCGTCAGGCTGTTATCTCCGGCCGTCAACCAGCATTGGGTTGCGCCTAACACGATATGCCCCTGATGATCATCGAAGTCCACCTCGAACTTGTGGCTCCAATGTTTGCAGAGACGGCGGATCAGGCGACTCGGATCGGATGTCTGGATTTGTACGGTGGAGCTGAGCATGATGAATCCTCTTCTAAATGGGCTGATGAATCAGCCAAACCGATAGGCCGACAGCGTCGTATGCATGACGAGGTCGGTGAATATCCTGCGCCCGGCACTGTCGCCCGCAGCGCCGGCCGCCACCATCAGCGGCAATAGATGTTCTTCGCTGCGCGGCGGATGACAGAGCCGCGCCGAAGGCGCCTGCTCCCAGTGCTGGAGCAACGCCTCGCGACGCGCGGCCGGTGCGCTGACGGCGTCGCTCAACCATTGATCAAAGGCATCCGAAATCGGCGCAAAACGCGGATCGCCATAGCCACGCATGTTATGGAAGCTCATACCGCTGCCGACGATTAGCACGCCGTCGTCGCGCAACGGAGCGATGGCGCGACCAATGGCAATATGGGCTGCAGCATCTAGATCGCGCTGCAGCGACAACTGCACCACCGGCACGTCTGCCTCTGCAAACATAAGTTTCAGCGGAATGAAGGTGCCGTGGTCGAAGCCGCGCAGACCATCTTCGCCCGCCGGAATGCCAGCTTGGCCGAGCAACTCGACCAGACGTGCAGCCAGCGGCGGATCGCCTGGCGCCGGGTAGTCTAATGCGTAGGTGTGCGCCGGAAAGCCGTTGTAGTCGTAGATGAGTTCAGGCCGTGCGTTTGCGGTAACCATGGCCCTGGGCTCCATCCAATGCCCGGAGATCAGCATGATCGCGCGAGGGCGCCGCGGCAACGTTGCGGCGACAGACCTCAGGAAGGCAGCCATCGCGTCCCAGGCATCGATCGGGTTCCACTCCATGAAGAAGCACGGACCGGCGCCGTGCGGCACGAAAAGCGTTGGCATCCGAGCCGGTGGCGTCCTGTTGGCGTGTTCGTTCATGGCATCGAGATCCTGAGCGGGCGGACGCACAGTATGGATTACACTCGTTTTGAGCTGAACAATGGAATCCACGTCAACAGTTTCAACTGAGAGTAGGAGCTGCAATGCTCGACCGAATCACCGGCATGCGGGTGTTTGCGCGTGCGGCCAATGCTGGCAGCCTCTCCGCCGCTGCACGCCACCTGGGATTGTCGCCGGCCATGGCAACCAAACACGTTGATGCGTTGGAAGCACGCCTTGGGGTCAAGCTGTTCCACCGCAGCACCCGACGGCTAAGCCTGACTGCCGCAGGAAGCAGTTACCTTGAGGCGTGCCTGCGCATCCTGCCGGAAATCGACGAAGCCGAGGCCAGCGTAGCCTCACAGCGGGTCGAGGCTTCAGGTCTGCTGCGCATGAACGTACCACTGTCGTTCGGCACCCGCTTCATCGCGCCATTGATGCCTGCTTTCAGTCAGCGACATCCTGCGGTCAAAGTCGAACTGGGGCTCACCGACAGTCAGGTCGACCTGATTGATGGCAGTTGGGACATGGCGGTGCGGATTGGCCGCCTCACCGATAGCCCGCTACAGGCCAGGCGCCTGGCGGATTGCCCGATGCTGGTATGCGCCTCGCCCGGCTACCTAGCCCAGCATGGAGTGCCAAGACGGGTGAGCGACCTGTCTCAACATAATTGCCTGGGGTACAGCCTGTCGAACCTGCTGGGCGGCCGAGAATGGGCATTTGGTCCGGCAGGAGAATTCCGCGTGCCGATTCAGGGCAACTTGATGGCTAACAACGGCGCGGCGCTGGTCGCTGCCGCCGTCGGCGACCAAGGGCTGATTTACCAACCGCAGTTCATCGTGGCCGCAGCCCTCGGCCGGGGTCAGCTGGAAGTCGTTGAACTCGATCAGCCACCGCTCGGCCTTGGCGGGATCCATGTCGTCTACCCACCAGAGCGCCGCCCGCCAGCCAAAGTGAGGGCCATGATCGACTACCTGGTCGAAGCCTTTGCCGACGACCTTCCATGGAATCGCCCGCTCCGTTGACCTCGCCAAAGCTGTAACCCGCCTCCCAAACCTGAACAGGCGCTCGATACCGAGCGGCCTCGGGTGCCGTGCAGCCGAAAAAAAGATGAACCGGGCAAGCCACCGTCAGTCCGAATGAAGGGAGCCGATTGCGTACGCAACGTGCCACGGATCGCGCCGCCAGCAAAGGCTGGCGCATCCCCGAGGATTCTTCAGCCCAGCTGTACCAGCTCGGCTGAGCTACAGGATGTCACTGATCATTCGTTCAGCCCAATCGAAGCCCGGCCAGGCGCGATTGGGACCGTTTATGGAGACGCCCATGAAAGCTGTTGTGTATCACGGTGTCGGCGACATACGTCTCGAAGACGTACCCGACCCCAAGATCGAAGCCCCGACCGACGCCATTGTCCGAATCACCGCTTCTGCCATTTGCGGAACGGATTTGCACTTCGTTCGCGGTACATTCAGCGGCATGAAGCCCGGTACCATTCTTGGCCATGAAGCGGTCGGCATCGTTGAAGAGCTCGGTGAAGACGTTCGCAATCTGCAGATCGGCGACCGCGTGGTGATCCCCTCGACCATCGCGTGCGGCAATTGCTCGTACTGCCGTGCGGGCTATTTCGCCCAGTGCGACGTGGCCAATCCCAACGGCAAGGAAGCAGGCACCTCGTTCTTCGGCGGTCCGGCGGCAACCGGTCCGTTCCACGGACTGCAAGCCGAAAAGGCGCGCATTCCCTTTGCCAATATCGGCCTGGTGAAGCTGCCTCCGGAAATCAGTGATGATCAGGCAATTCTGCTCTCGGACATCTTCCCGACCGGCTATTTCGGCGCCGAGATGGCCGAGATCGAGTCCGGTGACACGGTAGCGGTGTTCGGCTGCGGTCCGGTGGGTCAATTCGCCATCGCCAGCGCCAAACTGCTGGGCGCCGGGCGCGTCTTTGCCATCGACCAGTACGACGACCGTCTGCGCATGGCCCAAGGTCAGGGCGCCGAGATCATCGATTTCAATCGCGAAGACCCAATCGAAACGCTCAAGCGTTTGACCGGTGGGATTGGCGTCGACCGCGTGATCGATGCCGTAGGCGTCGATGCGGAACACGGTTGCTGCGGTGGCAAACCTGCTGACGGCGCGAACCTTGATCAGAACGCCAAATGGCAACCGGGCGATGCCCCGTCGCAGGCGCTCGAATGGAGCGTGCAGAGTTTGGCGAAGGCCGGCACCTTGTCGATCATTGGGGTTTATCCGCCAGATGCGACGACCTTTCCCATCGGCATGGCGATGAACAAGAACATCACCATGAACATGGGTAACTGCCACCACCGCAAGTACATCCCGCGGCTCATCGAAATGATCCAGGCGCGGCGCATCGACCCGACCAAGATTCTTACGCAGGTCAAGCCGATGACCGACGTCATAGCGGCATTCGAGGCATTTGATCGTCGCGAGGGTGGCTGGATCAAGGTCGAGCTCAAGCCCCAACGCGAGGGCTCGGAGGTTGACGGCTCGGAAGAAAATCGGGTCGACGAGGCCGTCGCCGAAACCTTCCCGGCCAGCGATCCAACCAGCATGCAGAACCCCCGTTAGGCCACAGGAGCAAGCGATGGCAGCCATCCATATAGGCATTTCCGGCTGGCGCTACGCACCCTGGCGAGGCGACTTCTACCCCAAGGGGCTCGTGCAGAAGCACGAGCTGAAGTTCGCCTCGCGAGCCGTAAGCAGCATCGAGATCAATGGCTCGTTCTACTCGCTGCAAAAGCCCGAGCTCTATGCTGGCTGGTATGACGAGACACCCGAGGGCTTCGTTTTCAGCGTCAAGGCGCCCCGCTACATCACCCATGTGCTGCGCCTTCGGGACGTGGAGAAGCCCATCGCCAACTTTCTCGCTTCCGGTGTCCTTGCGCTCAAAGACAAGCTCGGCCCGATGCTCTGGCAATTCCCGCCGTCGTTCAAATTCGATCCCGAGCGTTTCGAAACCTTCCTCGCCTTACTGCCGCATGACACCGAAGCGGCACTGGAGATGGCGAAAGGGTGTGAAGCGCGCATGGAGGGACGTAGCTATCTGCAGATCGATCGCAAACGTCCCCTTCGACATGCGGTCGAAATACGTAACGACAGCTTTGTCGATCCGGCGTTTGTGACGTTGCTGCGCAAGTACAAGGTTGCACTGGTCGTAGCCGATACGGCCGACAAGTGGCCCTATCGAGAGGACCTAACGAGCGATTTCGTCTATATCCGCCTCCACGGAGCGGAAGAGCTTTATACCAGCGGCTACACCGATGAGGCGCTGGATAACTGGGCCCAGCGCATCACCCTCTGGAGCAACGGCAGCCAGCCTGACGACGCTCACCTGATCAGCTCCGGCAAACCACCGGCCCGCAAGCGGCGCGCCGTCTACTGCTATTTCGATAACGATGTAAAGGTCCGGGCGCCGTATGACGCGCGACAGTTGTTGCGCCGGCTCGGACTGGATAAAGACCTGGAAACCACTCCAGGCCAGTTGGAAGGAGCATTGGCGTGAATCTGGACAAGAACCATCCCCTCGACAGCAGCGATCTCGACGCGCACATGTCCACCGCGGTCAACACGGTCCGCCTGCTGACCGTGAACACCCACAAGGGCTTCACCGCCCTCAATCGGCGTTTCATCCTGCCGGAGTTGCGCGAGGCAGTCAGGGCGGTATCGGCCGATGTCGTGTTCTTGCAGGAAGTGCTCGGCACGCATGAAAAACACGCGTTACGCTTTCACGACTGGCCCAAGATGTCGCAGTACGAGTTTCTGGCCGACAGCATCTGGACCGATTTCGCCTATGGTCGCAATGCCGTCTACCCCGACGGGGACCACGGCAACGCCCTGCTGTCGAAATTCCCGATCACGCGCTACGAGAACCTCGACATTTCCATTGCCGGACCGGAACGTCGCGGCCTTTTGCACAGCGTGTTGCAGGTGCCGGGACATAAGGAGTTTCACGCGATTTGCGTGCACCTGGGCCTGCGCGAAGCCCATCGTCAGCAGCAACTGCGCCTCCTCTGCGACCTGCTCGACTCGCTGCCATCGGATGCGCCGGTGGTTGTCGCCGGGGACTTCAACGACTGGCGACTCAAGGGTGCGCAGGTGCTTGATCGCTGCGCGGGCATGCACGAGGTATTCGCGGTGGCCCAGGGCAAGGTGGCCAAGACATTCCCGGCACGCTGGCCAGTGCTGCGCCTGGACCGCATCTATGTGCGAAATGCCACGAGCCACAAAGCGAGAATACTCAGCAACAAACCTTGGACACACTTGTCCGATCATCTGCCCTTGGCGGTGGAGATACACCTATGAATTTTCACTGGAGAGACGGGAATCGTCTTCAGTTGCTGGAAAACGGTGAGGAATTCTTTCCCGCCGTGTTCGAGGCCATTGCGGCCGCGGAAAAGGAAGTCCTGCTGGAAACCTTCATTTTCTTCAAGGACAAGGTGGGACAGGAGCTGCAACAGACGCTGATTGCCGCAGCCGAACGCGGGGTCAGCGTCAACGTCACGGTGGACGGTTATGGCTCGGCTGATCTGGACGGTGATTTCGCTGCGGCGATGGCGCGCGCCGGCGTGCGTATCCATGTCTTCGATCCTGGCAAACGGCTGCTCGGCAAGCGGATCAATGTGTTCCGACGCATGCACCGCAAGATTGTCGTGATAGACGGCGAGTTTGCGTTCATTGGCGGCATCAATTTCTCTGCAGATCACCTGGGCGATTTTGGCCCTGCTGCAAAGCAGGACTACGCGATGCGGGTCGAAGGCCCAGTGGTGCATGACATCCACCGCTTCGCACTGAGCGCTATCGATCCTGCCCAATCGGGCCGCCGCTGGTGGCACCGGCGAATGCGAACGCAAAGCAACGGTTTTGTCGGGGTCAGCCGGGGCGAAGCGCGTGCGCTGTTCGTTACCCGTGACAACAACGACCATCGCAACGATATCGAGCAGCATTACCTGCAGGCCATCCGCGACGCCCGCTCGCGCTTGCTGATTGCCAACGCCTATTTCTTCCCGGGTTACCGAGTGCTGCGGGAGATTCGCAACGCGGCACGGCGTGGCGTTCGGGTCCGACTGATTCTGCAGGGCGAGCCGGATATGCCGATCGCCAAATTCGGCGCGCGGATGCTCTACAACTACCTGATGAGCGATGGTGTGGAGATCCACGAATATTGCCGCCGGCCACTGCATGGCAAGGTCGCACTGGCCGACTACGAATGGTCCACGGTGGGCTCGAGCAACCTTGATCCGCTAAGCCTGTCGCTCAATCTTGAGGCGAACCTGATCATTCGCGATCACACATTCAATCGCCAACTGCATGAGAATCTCGACCGGCTGTTGCAACACGACTGCCGCCGCATTCCGTTGGAACGCATCATCCGCGGCTACTGGTGGCGCGCGCCGCTGGCCTTCATCATCTTCCACTTCCTGCGCCACTTCCCTCAGTGGGTGGGCCTGTTGCCGGCCCATAAACCAAGGTTGCAGTTGCTCGATCCGGAACCGCTTGAGCCCAGCCCTGCCCCCTTGCAGCGAGACCACCAATGACCGAGCGCCAGCAGCAGTCGCAGAGTGGGTGGCGCCGACGCTGGCCGCTGATCAAGAAGATCCTGACCTACTGCTTCTTCATTCTTGTCGCCGGGCTATTGATCGGGCTGGCGCGCAACGTCAACTGGAGCGAGGTCTACCAAACGCTGCGCAATTACAGCGCCCGAACCCTGTGGCTGGCTGGCGCAGCCACCGCAGTGAGTTATGCGGTGTATTGCTGTTTCGACGTACTCGGCAAACGCTATGCGCAGCACGACCTGCCGATCCGGCAAATCGTCCCGGTGACCTTCGTCTGCTACGCCTTCAACCTCAACCTGAGCGCCTGGGTGGGCGGTATCGCACTGCGCTATCGGCTCTATTCTCGGTTTGGCCTGCGCACCTCGCAGATCACCCGAGTGTTCACCATGAGCGTGCTCACCAACTGGCTTGGTTACCTCTGGTTGGCCGGCCTGATCTTCGCCTTGGGCTGGATCACGCCGCCTGCCGATTGGGAGATCGGACGTACCGCATTGCGTGTACTCGGCGCCGGGCTGCTGCTGGCCTCAGCGATCTACCTCTGGGCCTGCGGCTTTTCCAAACGCCGCCACTGGACGATCCGCAAGCACGAAATCTATCTGCCGAGCCTGCGCCTCGCGGTCTTCCAGATGCTGCTCGGCGCGAGCAACTGGGCGCTAATGGCGCTGGTGGTCTACTTCATGCTGTTGCAGCAGGCCCCCTACCCCGTTGTGCTAGGCATCCTGATGATCAGCAGCGTCGCCGGCGTGATTGCCCACATCCCGGCGGGTCTGGGTGTGATCGAAGCGGTATTCGTGACGATGCTGGGCGGTGGCGAGCTGAGCCAGGCCAGCATCGTGGCGGGGTTGATTGGCTACCGGGTGGTGTACTTCCTCATCCCGTTGCTATTCGCCACGGTTGTCTACGTGATCTTGGAGATACGGGCCAAGAAGCTGCGCTCCAATAACCAGGCGCTTCCCAATGACGATGCGCAAGAGGAGCACCCACCCACCGCCGCCTGATAGGTTGTGCTCTTCTAGCCGGGGAACCCGCACAAGCACCAGACACAATAAAGCCGGAGCGATCGCTCCGGCTTTATTGTGTCAGCGCCTGCATGTCAGGCGCCGTCTGCCAGGTCAGTTACCCCTGGGGTCGAAGGATGACCACGCCGAGCGGAGGCAGCGTCAACGCCAGCGAAACGTCCTGGCCGTGCGCCGGAATCTGCTCGGGGAGCATGCCGCCGCCATTGCCCACGTTGGAACCGCCGTAGCACTCGGCATCGCTGTTGAAGATTTCAACCCAGCGGCTGTCTTCAGGCACCCCGACCCGATAGTTCTCCCGCACCACGGGCGTAAAGTTACCCACCACCAGCAGCGGATGGCCCGTGGAGCTTTTGCGCAGCCAGGCAAACACGCTGTTGGCACGGTCGTCGCCAATCAGCCACTGGAAGCCGGCCGGGTCTGCATCGAGCTCATGCAGCGCAGGCTCGTGGCTATACAGACGGTTTAGATCGCGCACAAGATTCTGCGCGCCGCGGTGGTCTGGCTCATCCAGCAAATGCCAATCAAGCTCGCGGTCATGGTTCCATTCGCGCCACTGGCCGAACTCGCAGCCCATGAACAGCAACTTCTTGCCCGGATGGGTCCACATGAACGAGAGGTAGGCACGAAGATTGGCAAACTTCTGCCAACGGTCCCCCGGCATTTTCTCGATCAAAGAACCTTTGCCATGCACCACTTCGTCGTGCGAGATCGGCAGCACGAAGTGCTCAGAATAGGCGTACACCATGCCGAAGGTCAGCTTGTCATGATGGTACTGCCGGTTGATCGGATCTTCTTGAATGTACTGCAGGGTGTCGTGCATCCAACCCATGTTCCACTTGTAAGCAAAGCCCAAACCGTTCTCGGACGTCGGCTTGCTGACGCCTGGGAACGCTGTGGACTCTTCCGCGATGACCAGCGCACCGGGAGTCTCAGTAGCCACAACGTCGTTCAGGTGACGTAGAAAGTCGATGGCTTCGAGGTTCTCTCGACCGCCATGACGGTTGGGAATCCACTCGCCTTCTTTACGGGAGTAGTCTCGATAGAGCATCGAGGCCACCGCATCTACGCGCAGTGCGTCGACGTGGAATTCCCGCAGCCAGTGCAGCGCCGAAGCGAGCATGAAGCCATGCACTTCGGTACGCCCCAGGTTATAGATGTAGGTATCCCAGTCCTGGTGGAACCCCTCGAACGGGTGTGCGTACTCGTACAGCGCAGTGCCATCGAACTCGCCCAAGCCGTGAGCATCTGTCGGGAAGTGTGCCGGGACCCAGTCGAGAATCACGCCGATACCGGCTGTGTGACAAGCATCGATAAAGGCTGCGAAATCGTGTGCATTCCCGTAACGCGCACTGGGTGCGAACTGCGACAGCAGCTGATAACCCCAGGAGCCGCCGAAAGGATGCTCCATGATGGGCATCAGTTCGATATGGGTGAAGCCCAGGTCGACCACATAGGGAATCAGCCGCTCGGCCAGCTCATGCCAGTCATACAGGCGTCCATCATCGCCGCCGTCGCGGCGCCACGAGCCTGCGTGCAGCTCGTAAATGCTCATCGGGGCTTTTACCGATTGTTGCGCTGCCCGCTGCTGCAGCCAGGCCTCGTCTTTCCACTCGTACTCGAGCGGGTGCGAAATCACCGATGCGGTGCCCGGTGGGAGCTCGGTGGCCAGCGCAATCGGATCAGCCTTTAACGGCAGAATGCCGTTTGGCCCGAGGATCTCGTATTTGTAGGATTCTCCAGGCTGCAGACGCGGGATGAAAATTTCCCAGACGCCGGACGGAAAGCGCAGGCGCATCGGATGCCGACGCCCGTCCCAGCCGTTAAAGCTGCCGACCACCGAAACGCGCCGGGCATTGGGCGCCCATACCGCGAAGCGGACGCCCTGTACGCCCTCGACTTCCATGGGCTGAGCACCGAACACGCGACCGACCTGACGATGGTTACCCTCGGAGAACAGATACATGTCCATTTCGCCGAGTTGGGGACCAAAGCTGAAGGGGTCCTCAGTAATCTGTTCGCCACCTGCCCAGCGAATCTTCAGTAGGTACGGCTGTTGATTGGTCAGCCGGGTGAAAAAGAAGCCGGGTACCTGACCCTGCTCCATTGCTGCCAGTACCCGCCCGCCACTGCGCTCGAGCACCTCGACGCCCAATGCATTGGGCAGATAAGCCCGCACGACCAGGCCATCGCCGTCGGGATGTGGGCCAAGAATAGAAAACGGATTGCCATGTTCGGCGCGCACCAGCGCATCGACATCGGCATCGGTTGGCAGCAGGTTTTCACCGGGCATTGTCACGGCCGGACGATCAATCATTGGGAACCTCCATCGGAAATCTGTTGTGCCAGCGCCGCCAGCCCCTGAAGCGGGACAGACAGCCAAGCCGGGCGGTTCTCTGCCTCATAGGCCACTTCATACGCGGTCTTTTCCAGGCTGAACAGGGCCAGCGCCGCATCGGCCCCAGCGGCGTCTTTCCAGGCGTGAGGCAACTCGGCGGTCGCTTCACGGTAGGCTTCGAGGAATACCGCACGTGCGCTTTGCTGATAGGTATCGGAAATATTGCGTCGTGCCTGATCGGCCGCCTCTGAGCTGTCGCTGGATTGAGCGTTGCGCAGGGTCATGGCGGTGGCGTATTCGAAAGAGCGCAACACTCCGGCGACATCTTTGAACGGGCTCAGCTTGCTGCGCCGCTCTTCGAGCGAGCGCGCCGGCTCGCCTTCGAAGTCGATGAAATAGGCATCGCCTTGCGCAACCAGTATCTGCCCAAGGTGTAGGTCACCGTGGACGCGGGTGCGCAGCCCACCAAGGGTACGATCGGCCAGCCGCTTGACCTCTGCGACCAGCTGTTTACGTTGACCAAGCAGCTGGTCGACCAGCGCGGTGGCCTTGCGGTCCAGATCGCCACGGCGGGATTGCAACAGATCAAGCGCATGCTCGACCTGCCCGGATATCAGCTGCGTCCAATCCTTGGCATCCGCAGGCTTTGTCGGCTCGGCGGCAAAAGCCTGGTTATCGGTCTGCACCGCCAAGGTCATGTGCATCTCACCGAGACGCTGTCCAAGCAAGCGGTTGAAGGCCTCCAGCTCCTCCAACGCACTGAACTGGTTTTCATGCAGAGAGACGCCACCTGCAATCTGGTCGCGCACCGCCCGATCGAGTGTGTGCAGCGTCCATTCCCAGGCATCGCCCTGGTTGTCGAGGAAGCGCTGCACGACCATCAGGGCATATTGCTCGCCATTCTTGTCGAAGCGGCTCACCTGACCCAACATGGCGGAGATATGAGTGAAACCCTGTTCGGTCAGGAAGCTGCCCATCTCCAGTTCAGGGTGCATCCCTGCCGAGACGCGACGCAGCACCTTGATCATCATGCTGCCACCGACAATCGCCGAGCTGTTGGACTGCTCAGCGGTGAGATAACGCACCTCAGCCTCAGCAGGCAGGTCGATATCGGCAAGCTGCGCCATCGGCTGGAAACGTATCTCGCCGTCGCCGCATGGCAGCACTTGCTCTTCGCGTAGCCCTTGAAGGACCCCAAGCACAAACTGCTTGAGCGCGAAAGCATCTGTCAGCAGGCCTACCTGCGGGCCGCGGCGAACACGTGCCATGGCCAACTGCTGTGGCAGTGCGATGTCGAAATCACCTTCGTCCAGGAAGCCCAGCGGTAACTGGTAAAAATCCGTACGTCCACCCGCCTCGACTGCGATCTCACTCAGCAATACCGGACGTTGTGGGTCGCCAAATGGCACGCTGTAGCAGATCTTGATCGAATTGATCGTCGCATCCTTGCTGGCGAACCAGCGCCGCTTCGGCAGATACGCGGGTAGGGACTCGGTTTCCAGAATCCTTTTATTGGAAGCAGTAAGCGTATCCAGGCGCTTGAGCACCAGCGTTTGAAAGTCAGGCATGGTTTCCACCGGTTCCTGGTGCCAGCTGGGCATCTGGTGACTGGTTGCCAGCTGGAACCAGTAGAAGCCGTAAGGTGGCAAGGTCAGCAGATACGGAAGTTGGCCAATCGGCGGAAAGGCGCTACCGCCGACCATCTCCACCGGCACCATTCCGGCGTAATGCGACAGTTCCAACTCTGCAGCTTGTGCAGAGCGCGACACGTTGGCGACGCAAAAAATCACTTCCGTCTCGCCAGTTGCCGTCGTGAACTCGCGGATGTACGCAAGAATCCGTCGGTTGCTCGGCGCAAGCATCTTGAGGGTGCCACGACCGAATGCCTTGAATTGCTTGCGGATCGACAGCAGACGACGCGTCCAGTTGAGCAGCGAATGCGGATCACGCTGCTGAGCCTCGACGTTGATCGCCTGGTAGCCATACAGCGGATCCATGATCGGTGGTAGCACCAGGCTTGGCGGGTCGGCTCGGGAGAAGCCCCCATTACGGTCTACCGACCACTGCATCGGCGTGCGTACACCATCCCGGTCACCGAGAAAAATGTTGTCTCCCATGCCGATCTCGTCACCGTAATAGATCACCGGCGTGCCGGGCATCGACAGCAGCAAACTGTTTAGCAATTCGATTCGGCGGCGATCCCGCTCAAGCAGCGGCGCCAGGCGACGACGGATGCCGAGGTTGATCCGTGCGCGCTTGTCCGAGGCGTAATAATTCCAGAGGTAGTCGCGCTCCTTGTCGGTCACCATTTCCAGCGTCAACTCGTCATGGTTGCGCAGGAAAATCGCCCACTGACAGTTTTCCGGAATGTCCGGCGTCTGCCTGAGGATGTCGGTGATCGGGAAGCGGTCTTCCTGCGCCAGCGCCATGTACATGCGCGGCATCAGTGGGAAGTGGAACGCCATATGGCACTCGTCGCCCAGGCCGCCATCTTCGCCACCGAAGTACAACTGTGTGTCTTCAGGCCATTGATTGGCCTCCGCCAACAGCATGCGGTCGGGGTAATTGGCGTCGATCTCGGCGCGGATCTGCTTCAGTACAACGTGGGTCTCCGGCAGGTTCTCGTTGTTGGTGCCGTCGCGCTCGACCAGATAGGGAATGGCATCCAGGCGCAGACCGTCGATCCCTAGGTCCAGCCAGTAGCGCATCACGCTGAGCACTGCCTTCATCACCTGCGGATTGTCGAAGTTGAGGTCAGGCTGGTGAGAATAGAACCGGTGCCAGAAGTACTGCTGGGCAACCGGGTCCCACGTCCAGTTCGAGGTTTCGGTATCGAGAAAGATGATCCGTGTTCCGTCGTACTTATCGTCGGTATCGGACCAGACGTAGAAGTCGCGAGCGGCAGAGCCCTTCTTCGCCTTGCGCGCGCGCTGGAACCACGGATGCTGGTCGGAGGTATGGTTGATGACCAGCTCGGTGATGACCCGCAGGCCACGCTTGTGCGCTTCGGCGATAAAGCGCCTGGCGTCAGCCATGGTGCCGTAGTCCGGATGCACGCCGCGGTATTCGGCAATGTCGTAGCCATCGTCCCGGCGCGGCGACGGATAGAACGGCAAGAGCCAGATGGTGTTTACGCCCAGGTCAGCGATGTAATCGAGCTTGTCGATCAAGCCTTGAAAATCACCGACACCGTCATTGTTCGAATCGAAGAAGGATTTCAGGTGGACCTGGTAGACCACCGCATCCTTATACCAAAGGGGATCCTTGATAAAGGCAGCAGGTTTACGCGCTCTCGCCATGGTCTTGTTCCCTTTCATCTGCCCCCATGACTGGCCCATATGCCTGGCCAGCCGAGGCGGAAAAGTAAGCCAGTCGATTTATAAACTGGATAATTAATAGCCTATAAACAACTGATATATATCGTTTTTATGACCTTCTTTAGACATCACTTTAAGTCAGGATCCATGTCGTCTGAACTGATACGCCAAATGCCGAATGGCTGTTGCCAAGGCTCGATTCGCATCCATTGAGTCTTGCCGTACCAAGTCCAGCGATGCCCGTTCATAAGGTCTTCGCCTCGGGTTTCGGCATGGTCCGGCAGGCCCATCTCCCATAGCGGAAGCTCGAAATGCGCTTCCTGAGCGTTATGCGGATCGAGGCTGATTGCTACGAGAATGAAGTTCGTGCGATCCGGCGTGCGTTTGCCGAAGAACAAGATGTTGTCGTTGTAAGCGGTGTACGCTTTGAAACCCAGGTGGGTCTGCAGGGCCGGGTTTTGCCGACGGATGCGATTGAGCTGAGCGATCTCCGCGACAATGTTGCCCGGTGCGTGATAATCCCGGACCCGTATCTGGTACTTCTCGGAATCCAGGTACTCCTCCTTGCCGGGGATTGCCGCGGACTCGCACAGTTCGAAGCCCGAGTACATGCCCCACAGGCCGGAACCCATGGTTGCCAGCGCCGCGCGGATGAGAAATCCCGCTCGCCCGGAGTCATGCAGGAAGAACGGATTGATGTCCGGCGTGTTGACGAAGAAATTCGGCCGATAGCAATCACGCAGCGGATGCTCGTTCAGCTCAGTCAAGTACTCGCTCAGCTCTGCCTTGTTGTTGCGCCAGGTGAAGTAGGTGTAGCTCTGGTTGAAGCCGACCTTGCCCAGGCGCGCCATCATGGCCGGCTTGGTGAAGGCCTCGGAGAGAAACATCACGTCTGGATCGCGCTCGCGGATGTCGGCGATCATCCACTCCCAGAATGGCAGCGGCTTGGTATGTGGGTTGTCGACGCGGAAGATCTTTACGCCCTGCTCGACCCAATGCCAGACCACATCACGCAGAGCGATCCACAGGCCGGGCATGGCGTCTTCGGCGTAGAAATCGACGTTGACGATGTCCTGGTATTTCTTCGGCGGGTTTTCTGCATAACGGATGGTCCCGTCCGGCCGCCAGGAGAACCAGCCCGGATGCTCATTGAGCCATGGGTGGTCCTGAGAGCACTGGATGGCGAAGTCGAGGGCGATCTCCAAACCGTGCTCCCGTGCGGCAGCTACCAGGTCGCGGAAGTCATCGAGCGTGCCGAGATCGGGATGAACTGCATCGTGCCCACCGGCTTCGCTACCGATGGCATACGGGCTGCCAGGATCATTCGGGCCAGCGTGCAACGTGTTGTTCGGCCCTTTGCGATGCTGTCGGCCAATTGGGTGAATCGGCGTGAAATACAGGACGTCGAAGCCCATGTCCCGGATCGATGGCAAACGCTTATGCACGTCACGGAAAGTACCGTGACGGTTAGGGTCATCGGTTTCAGAGCGCGGGAACAGCTCGTACCAGCTGGCAAACAGCGCAATTGGGCGCTCGACCTCAATCGGGAACACCTCACTCTGGCTGCAATGCTCGCGGGGGTCTGCGTCAGCCATCGCGGCAGCCGTTTCACTGGCCAGCATCACCGAGACACGTTCATCGTCCAGGTGCGCCATGCTCAACCGATGCAGCAGGTCATCGATGATGGCTTTGGTCTCGCCTTGGGCACGCTGGCTGGCGCGCTCAAGCAGCAGACGACCTTCTTCGAGTTCAAGCTGAACCGGGACCCCAGCGTTGTGCTTCTTTGACAGCTCGTAGCGGTAGGTCTCGTAAATATCCCACCAAGCTTCGATCATGAACTCGTGCGAAGCGACTTGCGTCGGGGTGAACTGCCCTTCCCAGCTGTCATTGCCGATCAACTTGAGCCGTGCCCGGCGCCAGGTGGTTTCATCCTTGGTCCGCCAGCAGATCGATGCGGCTAGCTGATCGTGCCCATCGGCAAAGATCTTGCTCGTGACATTGATCGGGTGGCCGATGGTTGCCTTTGCCGCAAATCGTCCGCCTTCCAGTACGGGCTGGGTCGATTCAATGGCAATGCGCGGCATCTGCAATGCCTGTTCAAGTCGAGGGTGAATCACCGGATGGGGCTTTGCATCGGTCATTGAACGGGGCTCCTAGGCGAAATTGCAGCGAAACGGCAAACCTACCCCGCTCGGGACTGGCAATCGAGCGTGGCTGGTTGTACCGATGGAAAACCCGTCATGCGGGCTTTCTCGGGCTCTGTTCTTTCCGAACCAAAGGAGGCGTGAAAAGTTCAGCTTAAAGGCCGCTACCGCTTGCCACAGCCGGCGTTGCGCTTGTTTTAGGCCAAATACGAGACGGATGATTTGGCGGGGAGGCAGCCCGCTCCTGTATGAGCCAGCTTGTTGACGATCAAACACGACGCGAACACCGCTGATCGCCACCAAGGTGGCTCCTACAAAAGCGTACTGTGGCGAACATAGAGAGCCAAGCTAAAGCCAAGCCCCTACTTGTAGGAGCCAGCTTGCTGGCGATCCGAAACCACGCGAAGATCACCGATCGTCACCAGGCTTGTTCATGCTTGAGCCATAGCCTGGTGCGCTAGTCCCCACCCGCGATCAACAACGGGTTGTAACCGCTACGGCCATATTCGCCCTGTTCGGCCAGCAAGATGTCGAGCGCAAGGCTTGCCAGGTCATCCGCCACGGGTTCGGCGCGTCCGTGTTCTTCACGCAGCATGACCTTCAGATAGCTACGACACTCGCCGCAAGATTCCGCCTGGACCGGCATCGCCGGTTTGCCCTGCTCGTCATCCAGCGTGAGGTACAGCAGCTTTGCGCCGCTGTCGCAAACGCTGCACTTGAGCCGCTCCAGATGCCACTCGGTGGCGCACAGAGAGCAATGCAGATAGCGCACGCCAGCACGATGGCGCTCGTTGTGGATGACACTGGCGACCGGTGGCGAACCGCAGCAAGGGCATAGCCCCTTGGCTTCCCCCTCGGGCTTATCAGGCGGTCGAGGCAGGGCTATCGCCAGCCTCATCCAACTGATCTGCAGGGCAGCGGCAACCAATGGCAGCAGCGGTCGGGTTGTTTCATCGCCGGGACGAGCCTCAAGGACATCGTCGGCCAGCGTATCCAACTGCTCCTGAGACAGCTCCCTCAACGTCCTGAGCAGGGGCCGCTGAGCCTCGCCCACATGAAGCTCCATGGCATCGAGCATCGACAGAAGGTCATCCTGCCAAGGCACGTCACGTTTCAAGGCCTGAAAACCAAGCGGCGGCAGGCCATGTTTAAGCGCCTGATCGAATGCATCCTCAGCCGGCCGCCAGGACGGGTCGCTTTCGTTGAGCACCTGGTGCTGGGCTTGTACCAGTCGCGCCATGAAGGCAAGAAACTCATCCAGCGGTGGAACCTGCAGGACAAGCTCCCGTAACCGCGTAGCGCGTTTGCTAAACACCTTGGCATTCGGCAACACCACATTTGGCGCCTCCATGATCCCCGAAGGCGCACTTCCATAAGAGTGGTTCACTGCAACTCCTTAAGTTCGTTTCGACGGCACGTCACGATCAGGCGAAAGACCACCCGGATCGTCATAACCTTCCTTACGGCGTACCTCGTCATACCAGAGACCGTGGTGGTGACGCGCCCAGGCGTGGCTTACACGGCCCTGGGTCATTGCGCGTACCGAGCCCTTCACCCAGATTGCCGAGTAGACGTGTATAACCAACGTGATAATTGCGATGAAGGCGGTATAGGCATGGATGGTCACCGCCCAGCGCAGCGCCCAAACCGGCATCTCATCGGCGACCCAGGGCCGCCACAGGACGATGCCGGTCACCAGCAATACCGGCACGGTGGCGAGGAAGATCCAATACACCAGCTTCTGCCCGGCGTTGTTCTTGCCCACTGGAGGTAACCGCTCGTCGCGGTTGCCCAGCACGTCGCGGATCTGCTTCATCCATTGCACGTCGTGGCGACGGATCAGGTTGTCGCCAAAGAAGCGCACGGCCTGGATGACGAAGAACAACGACATGAACACGCCGATGTACGGATGCACGATGCGTGTGGGTTCAGGCCCACCAAAAAGCGCAGTGAGCCCAAAGAACGCCGGATAGAACAATGCAAGCCCACTCAACACGAGCAACGTGAAGCTGATCGCGATGAGCCAGTGATTGACTCGTGTCCACCAGCCATAACGTAGGATGCCGTGCTTAACGTTGGAGTGGCTCATAGCCGGTCCTCCCCGCGCTTATCGATGTCGCGGGCGTCATGCGCTTTCACCGGATCAGGATCGTCTTCCGGCTCTTCTTTCGGCCCCTTCATCACGTAGTGGAAGAAACCAGCCAGAACGGACATGCCCAATGCCACCGACATGATCGGTTTGGTCACGCCCTTCCACAGCTCGACCGTCGGGGCGATGTGCGGATCACGAGGCAAACCGCTGTAGATCTCCGGCTTGTCGTTGTGCTGCAGCACATAGACCACGTGGGTGCCGCCGACGCCCGGCGGGTCATATATCCCGGCGTTTTCATAGCCACGCCCCTGAAGATCTGCAACACGGTGGGCGCCGTAGTCGAGCATGTCTTCCTTGGTGCCGAACATGATGGCCGAGGTCGGGCAGCTTTTGACGCAAGCCGGTTCCAGCCCGTTATAGACCCGATCCGAACACAGTGTGCATTTGTAAGCCTTGTTGTCCTTCTTCGATATCCGGGGAATATCGAAGGGACAGCCTGCCACGCAATAGCCACAGCCGATGCAATGCTCGGAGTTGAAGTCGACGATGCCGTTGGCGTACTGCACGATGGCCCCGGGCGACGGGCACGCCTTGAGGCAACCCGGTTCGGCGCAATGCATGCAGTTGTCCTTGCGGATCAGCCACTCGAGATTGCCCTGCTCGTCCTCATACTCCGAGAAACGCATGACTTCGAATGACTCAGGCGAAAGGTCTTGCGGGTTGTTATAGGTCCCGTCGCACTCCCCGACGTCATCACGCAGGTCGTTCCACTCCGAACAGGCAACCTGGCAGGCCTTGCACCCAATGCACACGGACACATCAATGAGCTTGGTGACCTTCTCCACACCTCCATGACGGACCTGCGGAGAAGGCGTGGTGGTCGCCGAGCGGGCGATGATGTTTTGCAGATTGATCTGATCGCCACGCATTAAACGATCCCTCCGACTTTTTCCACGTTCACCAGAAACGACTTGAACTCTGGCGTCTGGGTGTTCCCATCACCCACGAACGGCGTGAGGGTGTTGGTCAGGTGCGCCTTTTTCGTAACACCTTTGAAGCCCCAGTGGATCGGGATCCCGATGTGATGGACCGTTCGACCATCGACCTGCAACGGCACCATGCGCTTGGTTACCACCGCCACAGCGGTGATGAATCCACGCTTGGACGTTACCTTGACCCGGTCGCCTGCGTTGATGCCCAGCTCGGCTGCAAGTACATCGCTCATCTCGATGAACTTCTCCGGCTGGGCGATGGCGTTGAGCCGCACGTGCATCGTCCAGTAGTGGAAATGCTCAGTCAGTCGATAGGTCGTCGCCGCGTACGGAAACTCCTTGTTCGAGCCAAACGAATCGCGATCCTGCTCGAATACCCGGGCGATGGGGTTATGCAGCGCCAATGGGTTGTTGGGATTGAGCGGGTTACGGTCGATGGGCGTTTCCATCGGTTCGTAGTGCTCAGGGAGCGGCCCTTCGTTCAGCCATTCGCAGGAGAAGAAATGTCCTCGGCCGGTCTGTGTCACGATGAATGGCCCAACACCGGCTGACGGTGGCGTAAAGATCGGGTAGTCCGGCACGTCGGCGCCCGTCCAGCGCTCCCCGTCCCACCAGATAAATGCTTTGTTCGGAGCCCACGGCGTACCGTCAGGCCTTGCCGATGCGCGGTTGTACAAAAGCCGTCGATTCATCGGCCATGCCCACGCCCAGCCCAGCGTATTACCCGTGTGGTAAGGGTCCGAATTGTCTCGACGAGCCATCATGTTTCCGGCTTCGGTCCAGGCCCCGGAATAGATCCAGCAGCCGCACGCGGTCGAACCATCAGCACGCAGTTCACTGAAGTCCTGCAACTGTTCACCCTTACGCCGGATGATCCTGCCGGTATCGTCGGAAAGATCCGCCAGGGCCCGTCCGTTGTATTCCTTCGCCAACTCGGATGCTTTCGGAAAATCCGGGACCTTGTAGTTCCACTCAAGATTCAAGATCGGGTCTGGGAATGCTCCGCCTTCGACCTGATACATGTGCTTGAGGCGCAGCATGACCTCTCCGAGAATCTCGGTATCGGTCATGGCTTCGCCAGGCCCGGGTGCCGCCTTCTCATGCCATTGCAGCCAGCGGGCACTGTTGGTGATGGACCCGTCGTCCTCGGCGAAGCAGGTGGTCGGCAGGCGGAACACCTCAGTGGCGATCTTCGACGGATCGACATCGTGGTATTCGCCGAAATTCTTCCAGAACTCACCGGTTTCCACCGTGAGCGGGTCCATGATCACGAAGTACTTGAGTTTCGACAGCCCGTCCAAAACCTTGGCCTTGTTCGGAAAGGCCGCGAGGATGTTGAAGCCTTGGCAGAAGGCGCCGGTCGCCTTGCCCAACGTCATGTCGTTAATGGCGTAGAGCACGTCATAGATCGGTTCGGAAAGCTTCGGCAACCAGTCGTAGCACCAGTTGTTCTCAGCCGTGGCGGCGTCGCCGTACCATTCCTTCATCATGCTGACGAAGAAGCGTTCGTAGAATTTCCAGTACGAGACCTCGCCCTCGAGCAATGGCGGCTTGACCCTCGTTTCCAGATAGTCGTCATAGGTCTGCAGGTCTGCCGAAGGCAGGTTCATATAGCCGGGCAACAGGTTTGACAGCAGTCCGATGTCGGTCAGGCCTTGAATATTGGAGTGCCCACGCAGAGCGTTGACACCTCCGCCAGGCATACCCATGTTGCCCAACAGCAGCTGCACCATTGCGCCACAGCGAATGATCTGCGATCCGATAGTGTGCTGCGTCCAACCCAGGGCATAGAGGATGGTCATGGTCTTGTCTGGCGCCGAGGTGGTCGCCATCAGATCCCAAAGCTCAAGCACCTTCTCCTGGGGCATGCCGCAGATATTTTCCACCTGATCAACCGTGTAGCGGCTGTAATGCTGACGCATCAGCTGAAGCACGCAGCGCGGGTGCTCGAAGGTTGGATCAGTGCGGACAAAACCGTCCTCGCCGGTCTCGAAGTTCCAGGTTTGACGATCGTAGGTGCGGTCCGCCGGGTTGTAGCCGGTGAACAGTCCCTCCTCGAAGCCGAACCCTTCAGCCACGATCAGGCTCGCGTCGGTGTATTCGCGTACATATTCATGCGCAAAGCGGTTGGTTTCGATCAGGTAGTTGATGAAACCACCAAGGAACGCGATGTCCGTCCCCGTGCGAATCCAGGCGTGATAGTCCGCCACCGCCGTGGTGCGGTTGAAGCGCGGGTCGATTGAGATCAGCACGGCATTGCTGCGCTGCTTGGCATGCATGACCCAGCGGAAGCCTACGGGGTGTGCTTCAGCCGAATTGCCTCCCATCGACAGGATGACATTGGCATTGGCAATGTCGGTCCAGTGGTTCGTCATGGCACCGCGACCAAATGTTGGGGCAAGACCTGCCACCGTTGGTCCGTGTCAAACGCGCGCCTGGTTGTCTAGTTTGAGAATGCCGAGTGCTCGGGTAATTTTCTGCGTGAGATAAGCTGTCTCGTTGGTGCAAGCCGACGCTGCGACCATCGACGTGGTCATCCAGCGATTGACCAGCCTGCCCTGCTCGTCATGTGTTTCGAAATTTCTGTCGCGATCGTCCTTCATGTGCCGGGCGATGCGTGCGAACGCCTCATCCCAGCTGATGCGCTTCCACTCGTTGGTGTAAGGCTCGCGAACCTCGGGGTATTTGACCCGCGACTCGCTCTTGATGAAGTCCAGCACGCCTGCCCCCCGAGGGCAAAGCGATCCTCGACTGACTGGATGGTCCGGATCGCCTTCGACGTGGTAGATCTCGTCAATAACGTTGATCGCGCCATCACCACGCGAGTACAGCAACATGCCGCAGCCTACCGAGCAGTAGGTGCAAATATTGCGGGTCATTCTTGCGCCGGTCAGTTTGAAGTGACGAATCGACGCTAATGCTTCATCAGGCGCAAATCCCATCATGGCCATGCTCGACGCGCCCACACCGGCCGCACCGAACTTCAGGAACTGTCGCCGGGATACTCGCACGGTCATCGGTATCTCCTGTTACTTATTATGTCTGCCCATCTAACCACATCGACTGAACCGCTCTGGAATGGTTCCTCCGGCGGGACAGACGGGGCGGCGTATTCGCTACGCCAGTACGAGGCTAGTCCAGTAAGCCGGCCACAGACAGGTCACCCGTCGCGTCATTGACGCGCAGCGAGATCCTTCAAAAGCTGCGCTGAAAGGCTCTGACGGGTCGTGGCGTAGTCGGCCCATGGATCGAGCTTCAGGCTCTTGAGGCGTTCATGGAGATTGAGGATGTTCCACTGATCGGCGCCGCTTATCTGGTCCAGCTCCTCCCGCGTGATGGGCACTGAGACGGGCAGCCCAGGGCGTGCTCGTGCGGAAAAAGCAGCAACCGTGCTAGCGCCTCGCTGGTTGCGCAGGTAGTCGACGAAGATCTTGCCGACCCGATTCTTCGGCCCCATCTTTGCGACGATCTGCTCAGGTGACTCTTTGGCCAGGCGAACCGTGACCATACGGGCAAATTCGTTGGCGCAACCCCAACTCTGACGACGATCGATCGGCACCACGACATGCATGCCGCGCCCACCGCTGGTTTTGATGAAGGCCTTGAGACCGAGTTGATCAAGCAGCTCAAGGGTCATGTTCGTCGCCTCGACCATGCTTGACCACGGCAGCTCCGGGTCAGGATCCAGATCGAAGACCACCCGATCCGGCTTGTCGATGCGGTCGCTGCGCGCATTCCACGTATGAAACTCGACGGTGCCCATCTGCACCGCCTCGACGACCGCGCTGATACTGTCCGCCTGGATCAGGTGTGCATGCTCCGGATCGAGGGACTTATCCAGCACGTGCATGTGCGGCATTTTCAGCCGCCCGCAGTGGCGCTGGAAGAAGCTATCGCCGCTGACGCCATCCGGCGCGCGGACGATGGACAGCGGACGCTTGGCCAGATGAGGTACGAGCCATTCGCCCACTGCCAGATAGTATTCAGCGAGCTGCAGCTTGGTGGCACCACTTGCCGGATCGATGACACGCTGCGGATTACTGATGCCGATACCCCCTACATCGGGGCGATTTTTGGCAGCCTTTTCAGCCATGCACGCTCCTTATGAGGTCAGCTCGCTTTCTTGCTGTTGGACTTGCTGGCAGCCGGTTTACTGGTGCTGGTCTTGCGGGCCGTCGCGGTTTTGCTGGTCGAGGATTTACTGGCTGCAGACTTGGCCGGGGCCTTCGATTTGCTGGCTGTAGTTTTGCTCGTGGCCCGCTTGGCAGGCGATGCCTCTTCGCTGTCTTCGTCGTCGTCAACGTCTTCAGTCGGGGCAGCTTTCTTAGCGGACGATTTGCCGGCCAGGCTACGTTTGAGCAGTTCGGTCAGGTCGATGACATCGGCGCTGCGACGATCAACTGCTTCTTCCGGCCCACCCACGGCTTCGAGCTTGCCCTCGCGAGCCTTGGTCTCTACTAGATCCATGATCTGGTCTTGGAAGGTGTCCTTGTATTGCTCGGGGTTCCAATCCTCACTCATGTCCTCGACCAGCCGCTTGGCCATGTCGAGTTCCTTCGGGTTGAGGTCGGCATTAAGCGCCTCGTCTTTCATCTCAAGGTACTCCACGCCCCTGACCTCATCGGCCCAGCGCAGCGTATTCATCACCAGTGCCTTGCCCAGCGGCATCACCACGGCCAGATGCTGCTTGTTGCGCAGCACCACGTTGGCGATGCCGACCTTGCCAGTCTGAGTCAGGGTTTCGCGCAGCAGCGCGTAAACCTTTTCACCCCGCCGGTCCGGGGTGAGGTAATAGGGCGTAGCGATGTACAGGAAGGAAATGTCCTTGGCATCGACAAAGGCAACGATGTCTACCGTCTGCGTGGCTTCTGGGTGAGCGGCCTTGATCTCGTCATCGCTGATAACGACGTAGTTACCCTTTTCGTATTCCACGCCTTTGACGATGTTCTCGCTCTCGATGTCCTCGCCGGTGGTCTTGTTGATGCGCTTGTAGCCCACTCGGTCCATGCTGCGTTTGTCCAGCCAGTCGAAATCTATACCCGAGCGCGTGGTCGCAGGCACCAAGGCGACGGGGATATGAACCAGGCCGAAACTGACGGCGCCTTTCCAGATCGTACGGGGCATAAGCCTTCCCTCCTGTCGACAGTCGTTCGGTCAGCCGTTGACCACGGTGCCGCCGTTCACATGGATCACCTGTCCGCTGACATAGGAAGCGTCGCTGCTGGCCAGATACACGTATGCCGGCGCCACTTCATCCGGCTGGCCGGGACGCTCCATGGGCACGTTGGCGCCGAATTTCTCGACCTTGTCTTCGTCGAAGGTCGACGGAATCAGCGGCGTCCAGATCGGCCCGGGCGCGACCCCGTTCACGCGAATGCCTCGGTCGGCGATGTTCATCGACAGCGAGCGGGTAAAGGCCGTGATGGCGCCCTTGGTCGATGAGTAGTCCAGCAGCTGTGGGCTGCCTTTGTAGGCCGTCACCGACGTGGTGTTGATGATCGAGGCGCCTTTTTTCAGGTGCGGCAGTGCAGCCTTGGTCATCTGGAACATGCCGAAAATGTTGGTGCGGAAGGTCTTCTCCCACTGCTCTTCGCTGATGTCTTCGAGCTTTTCCTGGGGATGCTGCTCGGCGGCGTTATTGACCAAAATGTCGAGCTTGCCGAAGGCACTCACCGTTTCGTCGATCACCTTGCGGCACACGTCGCGGCCCGCCACGTCGCCGGCGAAAGTCAGACACTTGCGCCCCTGCTCTTCCACTGCGCGCTTGGTTTCCTCGGCGTCCTGGTGTTGATCCAGATAGAGAATCGCTACATCGGCGCCTTCACGTGCAAACAGCACCGCTACCGAGCGGCCGATGCCGCTGTCGCCGCCAGTGATGATTGCGACCTTGTTCTGGAGCTTGCCGGCCGCTTTGTAGTCCTCGCCACGGTACTCGGGCCTCGGGGTCATCTCGCTTTCTTTGCCCGGTTCAGCCTGTTGCTGCGGGGGGAGCGTCTGGTTTTCGTCGGGCATGCAAAAATCCTCCGTCAAGGGATCAAACCTGTATTCGGAGGACTTGGCGCGGGCGGGAAAAGTTTCTATGAAGCGATGAGAGGCCCCAATGCAGAGGCCTCGAAGTATCAATCGACGCGCAGTACGACCCGGCCGCGCGGCACACCGCTTTCGACGTATTCGTGGGCTGCCACGACCTCGTCGAAGCCGAAGACCTTGTCGACCTGCGGCGTGATCAGGCGGTCAACCGTGAGCTGGTTGATGTGCAGCAAGGCATTCTGGACCGCCTCGCGGTTTTGCTCGATGCCCAACTCGGGTTGCCCGGTGAAGTCGCACAGGCAATGCAGGAAGAACTTGAAGTTCTTCTTGAACGCCGCGCAGGCTGGAAACGCCGTTTCGTTACCACCGTTGAGCCCATAAAGAATCAGCTTGCCACGCGGCGCGATAACGTCACCAAGCAGCTTCATCTGCGAGCCACCACAACTGTCGAGTACCACCTCGACACCCGCCCCTTCGGTGACCTTTTGCAGGCGGCCTACCAAATCCTCTTCTTCGGTGACGATCACTGTCTCGGCCCCAAGCTCACGCAGGAAGGCGCGGTCTTCGGCCGTGTCGCAGGTGGCGATCACTCGTGCACCCAGCGCCTTTGCCATCTGAACGGCCGATGGCCCGGTGCAGTGCCGTGCCTGTGTGACCAGCACGAACTGCCCTGTTTCCAGCTTGGCTAACTCCACCAGCGCGAAATACGACACCAAGGCGGGCGTGTAGTGAATGCAGGCCTCGACGGCGCTGAGCATTTCCGGTGGGTGGACAAGAGACGTGTGCGGCAGCAGCACCTGTTCCCCATATAGCGGATATCGATTGAGATCGTGGCCGGGAAAGCTGGCCACACGATCACCGACCGAGAAGCCATCCACCGCCTCGCCGACCGCAAGCACTTCGCCAGCGATCTCACTACCTAGTCCGGCCGGAAGTTGGGCGTGACGCGGCGCCAGATCCTGACGCCAGAGCACGTCGTTCCAGCTGATGCCGATCGCTTTTACGCCGATCAGCACCTCGCCCACGCCAGGCTGCGGTACGTCACGCTGCTCGTATCGCAGCACATCGGCTGCGCCGAACTGGTGAAAACGGATGATGCGGGACATGAAAAAGACCCCTCGATTACTACTGTGTCTGTGACTTTATCTGCAGTATTGGCACAACTCCAGCAGCGATCCCTGCATTCCGCTCGATAGTCGCCATGCGTGGGAATGATGATGTGCTGTATGTAAGGCCACTCCGACTGCTGCAGGTTTGTGTCATTGCAAAGCGGGAATGGACATGCCGACGTCACTCCGATCTGTCTAGAATGCAGACGCAACCCTCATTTCGGTCAGCCGCGCCTTATGTCTGACCACAGCTTGAAGTGAAAGGCATGAATCGCAACGACCTTCGCCGCGTAGACCTGAACCTGCTGATCGTCTTCGAAACACTGATGCACGAGCGCAGCGTGACCCGTGCCGCGGAGAAACTCTTTCTCGGCCAGCCGGCGATCAGTGCTGCACTGGCGCGCCTGCGCACGCTGTTCGACGATCCACTGTTCGTGCGCACCGGCCGCAGCATGGAGCCGACCGCGCGCGCGCAGGAGATCGCCGGCCTGTTGTCGCCTGCGCTGGACTCCATCTCCACCGCAGTCAGTCGCGCCTCGACCTTTGATCCGGCCACCAGCGAGCTGGTGTTTCGCATCGGTCTGACCGACGAAGTGGAGTTCGCCTTGCTGCCGCAGATGCTCAGGCGTATCCGCGCTGAAGCGCCAGGCGTGGTACTGGTGGTGCGTCGTGCCAATTACCTGCTCATGCCGGGCTTATTGGCCTCCGGGGAAATCTCGGTCGGCGTCTGCTACACCGAAGAGCTGCCAGCCAATGCCAAACGCAAGGTACTGCGCAGACCCAAACCAATGCTGCTTCGCGCCGACAGCATTCCAGGTCGCATGACCATGGAGGACTACTGCTCGCGTCCCCACGCCATGGTTTCTTTTGCTGGCGACCTGAACGGCTATATCGATGAGGAATTGGCCCTGCATGGGTGCAAGCGCAAGGTCGTGCTGGCCGTTCCGCAGTTCAATGGCCTGGCCAGCCTGCTCGCCGGAACCGATCTGGTGGCAACCTTGCCCGACTATGCCGCGTCTGCCCTTGCAGCCAATGGCGGCGTGCGAGCCGAACCACTACCGTTCGAGACCAGCCAGGATTTCGAATTGTCCATGGCCTGGCGCGGCGCTCAGGACAACGACCCCGCCGAACGCTGGCTGCGCTCACGCATTCAGATGTTCGTCGGCGATCCGGACAGCCTTTAGGATTGCAGCCCTACCCATTCATTAGGCCGGATCGCTGAACCGCCGCCCAAGGCGAACAAGTTCGCCCCTACACCGAGAATTCCATGAGGCCTGGCATCGAGGGCGACCTGCTTGCCGCCCTCGTCTAAGCACCACACCCTCATTCGCTCGACGCTATTTCGCGAACTCAGGACGCCGTGTGGACGTCATTCCATGGACGCGTTAGAGCCCTAGCGTTTCGCGTAATTGCTGGGCCGTCAACGCCCGGGTGGAGATACCAGTCTGGAAGTCGAAGCGTTTGCCGCTGGCGAGCGGACCGACGATCACCGGTTCGAAAGGCCCGGCACCACATAGACCATCTGCCCGCCATAGCCCCAGCCGTAGCGCACGGCTTCGCCGCTCAGTTCGGTAATGGACCAGCCGTAGCCATAACCGTGGCCTGTGAACCACGAGCGCGTGCGTGGCGTCCAGGATGACTCTATCCAGTCTTCTGATAGCAACCGCTCGCCGGCCGCCGTAAGCCCGCCGCGGCGGTAGAGCTCGCCAAAGGCCAACAGCGAACGTGGGTCATCGCCATTTCGTTGCCACCCAGATAGATGCCCCCGCGGGCCACGCGTCGAGCCGCTGATGGCGAACCCCTCGAGTGGTTCCAGCCATTGTTTCGCCAGATGGAGCGTGGACTGCCCGGTCTGGCGCGCGAGGATCGCTGAGAGCAAATGGCTGGAGCCGGTGGAGTAGATCATCGGCCCGCCGGTTCGCCTTCGAACGGCCGTGCCAGCGCTGCACGGATCCAGTTGCGGCTCGTCACCCAGGCGGCGTAGTGAGCCCCGGAGGTCGCGCCGAGGCCGGCCTGCATGCTGAGCAAGTGGACCACCGTCACCTCATCCAGGCGCGGATCGGGGTTGCGCGGCAGGTCGGCTTCCAGCAGCGCGGCGATCCGCTAGTCGACGCCTTCGAGGACCCCTTTGTCGATGGCGATGCCAACCAGGGTGGCGATCACCGATTTGGAGGCCGACTTGATGTTGGTCGGCGTGGTGGTGCGGTGCCCACGGTAGCCGCGCTCAGCGATCACCTCGCCTTGGCGGGCGATGATCAGAGTTTCCAGTGGCGCCAGGCGTTTGGCCCGGTCGATTACCTCCTGCAGGCCCGCGTCGGCAGCGGGCTGCAGACGAGCAGCCACGCCAGATTGAGCAGGTGGTGAAAGTAGGTGATTCGATGTGGGGACGTCGAGGCCATAGGGTTTCGACACTGACTCGGCGGCGCCGTGCAACGCGAACGTTTGGGCGATTCATTCTCCCGCGAGCGCTGAGCACCACCGGGAAGATAATTCGCCTTATTACGTAATTGTCTTGTGCTCGCTGTTCGCGGCGACGCTCCTCCTGTGCGGGTTGCCGTAGCTCGACCAAGGCTGATTAGCTCGCCGTTGCCAGGACACGGGCAGGGGAGGCGCTGAACTGAATCAACACCACCCCGCCGATCAACAACAACGCCCCCAGCACCCGGGGCGTTGTGAGTTGGCGCTCAGCCAGGCCGAACAGGCCGAAATGATCCAGCACCAACGACGCCAGGATCTGCCCAGCCATGGCCAGGGCGATAAATCCTGAAGCGCCCAGCTTGGGCAACAACATCAACGCCAGGGAAATAAAGCACACGCCAAACGCGCCACCCGCCCACATCCACAGCGGTGCCTGGGTGATAAAGGTCAGGCTCGGCAACGGCAAGCGTAGCGCCAGGATCACCGGCAGCAATACGACGATGCTCACCAGCAGCGACGCCAGGGTGGCCCACAACGGATGGCCGAGCCCGCGCCCGAGGTTCGCGTTGATCGCACTCTGAAACGGTACCACCGCTCCGGCGATGATCGCCAGCGTCAGCAAACCCACCCAATGCAACGTCGTCATTTCATATCTCCCGGAGATTTTGCTGGACTCTAGGATATTCACCGCGCAAATTTAAATTCTAAATTATTATGCTGAGCATGCAGCTAATGAATGATCTGCGCCGTATTGACCTGAACTTGCTGGTGATCCTCGATGCCCTGCTCAGCGAGCAACACGTCACCCGCGCTGCCGAGCGTCTGCACCTGAGCCAGCCTGCGGTCAGCCACGCCCTAGCGCGTTTGCGTGACGTGCTTGGCGACTCGCTATTGGTGCGTCAGGGCGGTAGCCTGGTACCGACCGCTCGTGCACTGGAGCTGGCCGCGCCACTGGCTGAAGCCCTGGCCCAGGTGCAAGCCATGCTGGCACCGAATCGCTTTGATCCTGCTTCAGCCAAACGCAGATTTCGTTTGGCGATGTCTGACTACAGCGCAGCGATTTTCCTACCCGACCTTGTGCGTACCTTGCGCAGTGAAGCGTCGGGCATCGATCTGCAAATTATCCAGGCCAGCCGTGAAGGTATGGTGGATGGTGTGCTCAATGGCGACCTCGACCTGGCCGCGGGGGTTTTCCCCGACATGCCTGCCGAATTGCGCACGACGCCGCTGTTCGTAGAGCACTACACCTGCCTGGTGGACCGCAACAGCCTGCCGGCAAGTGGCACGCTGGATCTGCCGACTTACTTGTCACGCCCCCATGTATTGCTGGAAATGCGCGGCAGCGGCACGCCGGAAATCGAGCGGGCGTTGACGGCGATTCGTGAACGGCGGCATGTGGCGGTCAGCCTGCCGCATTGGGGCGTGGCGCCGCAGTTGATTCAAGGCACCGACCTGATTCTCACCGTCTCGTCCCGAGGCGTGCTCAATATCGATCACCGGCATTTGCTGGCGGTGCCGCCGCCGTTTCATATCCCGTCGTTTGCGTTCGAATTGGCCTGGCATGCGCGGCGTGGTGGGGATGCGGGGTTGCAGTGGTTGGTCGGGCTTGTGCGGGGTGTGCAGCACTGAACATTGGAATAAACGGGCTTGCCCGCTCTACAGGTGTCATTGATACCAGGGAGATCGGGCCAGGCTTGATGACGACCGTTCGTTGCACTAACAGGTTTCCTCTAAACCTTTACCCCCAAAATTCGCATCGAGGGCGGGGTGTGCCCTCCCGCACTTATTTTCAGCCTGATTATGCGATTTATTCGCCCAGATGACCGGCACTCCCCGCCCCCTGGTCATCGCCCTAGCCTCTCCACATCTCCCATCGATGAAACCTGCTGCAACATCATCGCGGATGATATTTACATTCGCCTCGTTCGATTTTTGCTTGTAAAGGCCAACCCCCACACTTCCGCCATCGATAAAAACCCGAGTTGCGGAGTCAAGCATGGATCGTTCACTCAAAGCCTTGCGTTACCCATTGGTTGCGGTTGCTGCCGCCCTTGTAGGTGCATGCGGAAAAGCGCCTGAAGCCACCGAAGCGGCTATGCCGGCCCCCGCCGTCAGCGTTGCTGAGGTCATTGAGCAGCAGGTGACCGAATGGGACGAACTCACCGGCCGCCTGGAAGCGCCCGAGTCGGTCGATATTCGTCCACGCGTGTCGGGCTTCATCGACAAGGTCGCGTTCGAAGAAGGCTCGCTGGTGAAGAAAGGCGATCTGCTGTTCCAGATCGATCCGCGCCCGTTCGAAGCCCAGGTCAAACGCTTGCAGGCCGAGTTGCAACAGGCTCGTGCCACTGAGCGCCGGACCGCAAGCGAGGCCGAACGCGGTGAGCGACTGCGCGCCAATAACGCTATTTCCGCCGAACTGGCTGATGCGCGGGCCAGCGCATCCAGCGAAGCGAAGTCCGCCGTCGCGGCCATCCAAGCTCAGCTCGATGCAGCCAAGCTGGATCTCGGTTTCACACGCGTCACTGCCCCCATCGATGGCCGCGCAGGTCGTGCGCTGATCACCGCGGGTAACCTGGTCAATGCTGGCGAAGCCTTGCTGACGACGCTGGTCTCGACCGACAAGGTCTATGCCTACTTCGAGGCAGACGAACGCACCTACCTGAAATACCGCGAACTGGCCCGCGACGGTGAGCGAGGGGAAGAAACCCCTGTGTACCTCGGGCTATCCAGCGAAGAAGGCCACCCGCATCTGGGGCACATGGACTTCATCGACAACCAGGTTGATCCCCGCACCGGCACCATTCGCGGTCGCGCCGTGTTCGACAACCGTGACGGCAGCTTCACGCCAGGGCTTTATGCGCGGCTGAAGCTGGTCGGCAGCGCCACCTACGACGCCGTCCTGATCAAGGATGTCGCGGTCGGAACCGATCTGGGCAAGAAGTTCGTCCTGGTCCTCGGGAAGGACGACACCGTCAACTATCGCTCCATCGAGCTCGGCCCGAAGCTTGAGGGCCTGCGCATCGTGCGTGACGGTCTGAAGGAAGGTGAAACCATCGTGGTGAACGGCCTGCAGCGCGTTCGTCCGGGCAACGCCGTGCAGCCCCAAAATGTGCCAATGGCCGACGCTGACACCCTCGCCGCGCTGAAAGAACAGAACCGTGCAATCTCCGCCGCGATGAAGCCGCAGGTGGTCGACCGCACGCTGGCGCGCGGACCGAGCAGTTGATTTTCAACACGTCCAGCTGACCGGCGCCGAGGCGCCACCCCATAAAAACTGATTCCGCCAGGGTGCGTCATGCGCACCCTCTCCCCCGGAGTGCGTCATGAATTTCTCTCAGTTCTTCATCCAACGGCCAATCTTCGCCGCGGTGCTGTCGCTGATCATCCTGATCGGTGGTGCCATCTCGCTGTTCCAATTGCCGATCAGCGAATATCCCGAGGTGGTGCCGCCGACGGTCGTGGTCCGCGCCAGCTTCCCAGGTGCGAACCCCAAAGTCATCGGCGAAACCGTCGCGTCCCCGCTGGAGCAGGCCATCACCGGCGTCGAGGGCATGCTCTACATGTCCTCCCAGGCGACCGCCGATGGCAAGCTGACCCTGACCATCACGTTTGCGTTGGGAACCGATCTGGACAACGCCCAGGTGCAGGTGCAGAACCGCGTCACGCGCACCCAGCCGACGCTGCCGACCGAAGTGCAGCGCCTCGGCGTCACGGTGGACAAAGCCTCGCCGGACCTGACGATGGTGGTGCACCTGACCTCGCCGGACGAACGCTACGACATGCTTTATCTGTCCAACTATGCGGCGCTCAACGTCAAGGACGAGCTGGCGCGGCTGGACGGGATTGGTGATGTGCAGCTGTTCGGCATGGGCGATTACTCGCTTCGCGTCTGGCTCGATCCAAACAAGGTGGCCTCGCGCAACCTCACCGCAACTGACGTGGTCAACGCGATCCGCGAGCAGAACCGCCAGGTTGCGGCGGGTTCGCTGGGTGCACCACCCGCACCGGGCGCGACGGACTTCCAGTTATCGATCAATACCCAAGGCCGACTGGTTAGCGAGGAGGAGTTCGAGAACATCATCATCCGCGCCGGTGAAGACGGCTCGATCACCCGCCTGCGGGACATCGCACGCATCGAACTGGGTTCCAGCCAGTACGCGCTGCGCTCCTTGCTCAACAACCAACCGGCCGTCGCCATTCCGGTGTTTCAGCGCCCTGGCTCGAATGCCATCGAAATCTCCGACTCGGTGCGTGCTCGCATGGCCGAACTGAAGAAGGATTTCCCCGAAGGCGTGGACTACGAAATTGTCTACGACCCGACCATCTTCGTGCGCGGCTCCATCGAGGCGGTGGTGCACACCCTGCTCGAGGCCATCGTGCTTGTGGTGCTGGTGGTCATCCTGTTCCTGCAGACCTGGCGCGCCTCGATCATCCCGCTGGCCGCCGTGCCGGTGTCGCTGATCGGCACATTCGCGGTGATGCACATGCTGGGGTTCTCGCTCAACGCGCTGTCGCTGTTTGGTCTGGTGTTGGCGATCGGCATCGTGGTGGACGACGCCATCGTGGTCGTGGAGAACGTCGAGCGGAATATTGGCCTCGGCAAATCCCCGGTCGAAGCCACCAAGCAGGCGATGAAGGAAGTCACCGGGCCGATCATTGCGACGGCACTTGTGCTCTGCGCCGTGTTCATCCCGACCGCGTTCATTTCCGGCCTCACCGGGCAGTTCTACCAGCAGTTCGCGTTGACCATTGCCATTTCGACGGTCATTTCCGCCTTCAACTCCTTGACCCTGTCCCCAGCCTTGGCCGCCGCATTGCTGCGCAGCCATGACGCGCCAAAGGACGGCTTCTCGCGGCTGCTGGACAAATTGTTCGGCGCCTGGCTGTTCGCGCCGTTCAACCGCGTGTTCGAGCGTGCGAGTCACGGCTACGTCGGTGCGGTTAAACGCATCCTGCGCGGCAGCGGCATCGCCCTGGTGGTGTATGTCGGCCTGGTCGGACTCGGATACCTGGGATTCGCCAGTACTCCGACCGGTTTCGTGCCGCCGCAGGACAAGCAGTACCTGGTGGCCTTCGCGCAACTGCCGGATGCGGCCACGCTGGATCGCACCGAGGATGTCATCAAGCGCATGTCGCAAATCGCAGCCGAGCACCCCGGTGTCGAGAACACCGTGGCCTTTCCGGGCCTGTCGATCAATGGCTTCACCAACAGCCCGAACAGCGGCATCGTCTTCACCCCACTCAAGCCCTTCGATGAGCGCAGTGATCCCTCGCTGTCCGCCAACGCCATCGCGGCTGATCTGAACGGCCAGTTCGCTCAAATCCAGGACGCCTTCATCGCGATCTTCCCGCCGCCGCCGGTACAAGGGCTGGGCACCATCGGCGGCTTCCGCGTGCAGGTGCAGGACCGCGGCAACCTCGGCTACGAGGAGCTCTACAAACAGGTGCAGAACGTCATCGCCAAGAGCGCGGACTATCCCGAGCTGGCCGGGCTGTTTACCAGCTATCAGGTTAACGTGCCGCAGATCGATGCTGATATCGACCGGGAGAAAGCCAAGACCCACGGGGTGGCTATCGATCAGATCTTCGACACCATGCAGGTCTACCTCGGCTCGCTGTATGCCAACGACTTCAACCGCTTTGGCCGCACCTATCAGGTCAACGTCCAGGCCGAGCAGAAGTTTCGCCTGACGCCCGACCAGATCGGCCAGCTGAAGGTGCGCAACAACCGCGGCGAGATGGTGCCCCTGTCGACCTTCGTCAAGGTCAGTGACAGTTCAGGCCCGGATCGCGTGATGCACTACAACGGCTTCTTGACCGCTGAGATCAACGGTGCGGCCGCCCCCGGCTACAGCTCCGGCCAGGCCGAAGCGGCGATGGAGCGGCTGCTGCAAGCTGAGCTACCGAACGGCATGAGCTTCGAATGGACCGAGCTGACCTATCAGCAGATCCTGGCGGGTAACACCGCGATGTTCGTCTTCCCGCTCTGCGTACTGCTGGCCTTCCTGGTATTGGCGGCGCAGTACGAAAGCTGGAGCCTGCCGCTCGCGGTGATTCTGATCGTACCGATGACGCTGCTCTCGGCCATCACCGGGGTGATCCTCTCTGGCGGCGACAACAATGTGTTTACCCAAATCGGCCTGATCGTCCTCGTCGGCCTGGCATGCAAGAACGCGATTCTTATCGTCGAGTTCGCCAAGGACAAACAGGAAGAAGGCATGGACCGTCTATCCGCTGTGCTTGAGGCCTGCCGCCTGCGGCTGCGCCCGATTCTGATGACCAGCTTCGCGTTCATCATGGGTGTGGTGCCGTTGGTGCTCTCCTCCGGCGCGGGTGCTGAGATGCGTCACGCCATGGGCGTTGCGGTGTTCAGCGGCATGCTCGGGGTGACCTTCTTCGGCCTGCTGCTGACGCCGGTGTTCTACCTGGTCATACGCGCCTACGTTGAACGGCGCGCAGAGAAGAAAGCGGTACTGAAGGAGGCGCACGCATGAAGGCTGCCATTTCCACTCCGTTACTGCTTGCGGCTGTTCTGGCCTTGAGCGCCTGCGCAGTGGGGCCGGATTACCGCGTCCCAGAGGTTGCGCCCGCGCAGATTGAACGCGCAGCGGCGGCTGGCTTCGATCAGTCACGATTCCAGGCAGCCTGGTGGCGCCAGTTCGATGATCCGACGCTCGATGCACTGGTGGGTGAAGCGTTGGCCGAAAACCGCGAACTGCGCATCGCCTTCGCCCGGCTCCGCGCCGCTCGTTCGATTCGTGATGATGTGACCAACGATCGCTTCCCTACCGTAACCGCAGGGGCCAGCGCCGAATATGGCGAGGCTCAGCAGCCGGGCTTCGGCGAGGAGCGCAGTAGCATCGAGCGTTACGATCTTGGGCTAGACATGGCCTGGGAACTTGACCTGTTCGGCCGGGTGCAGCGACGCATCGAAGCCAGCGAGGCGCAGAGTGAAGCTGCGGAAGCGGAGCTCTACCAGCTACAGGTCAGCCTGATTGCCGAACTGGTCGACGCCTACGGTCAGCTGCGCGGCGCGCAGTTGCGTGAACGCATCGCCCGGGAAAACCTTGAGAATCAGCGCAACTCGCATCGCCTGACCGAGCAGCTGCGCGACGCTGGCGTAGGTAGCGAACTTGACGTGCTGCGCGCCGATGCACGGCTGGCAGCAACCGAGGCCAGCTTGCCGCAACTGCAGGCGCAGCAGACTCGTGCGACCAATCGCATCGCAACCCTGCTCGGTCAGCGCGCCGATAGGCTGAGTGTCGACCTTGCGCCGCGTGAGTTACCTGCCATCGCCAAGGCGCTGCCGATCGGCGACCCCACCGAGCTGCTACGTCGCCGACCGGACATTCTCGCGGCCGAACGGCAGCTGGCAGCGGCGACCTCCAACGTGGGCGTAGCGACGGCTGATCTGTTTCCGCGGGTAAGCCTGAGTGGCTTCCTGGGCTTTATTGCGGGGCGCGGTTCGCAGATCGGTTCGAGCGCGGCTCAGGCTTGGGGCGTCGCACCGAGCATCACCTGGGCAGCGTTCGACATGGGCAGCGTTCGCGCCAGATTGCGCGGTGCGAAAGCGGACGCCGAGGGTGCGTTGGCCAGCTACGAGCAGCAGGTACTGCTGGCGTTGGAGGAATCGGAGAACGCCTTCAGCGACTATGCGAGAGCTCAGGAGCGGCTGCTCGCCTTGTTGCGTCAGTCCGGCGCCAGCCGTGCGGCAGCAGAGCAAGCTGCGATCCGTTACCGCGAAGGCACGGTGGACTTTCTGGTGCTGCTGGATGCCGAGCGTGAGCGCCTGGCTGCCGAGGATGCGCAGGCGCAGGCCGAAGTCGAGGTCTATCGTGGCGTCGTAGGCCTTTACAAGGCACTCGGCGGCGGTTGGCAGCTGGCCAACGGCTGATCGGCAACGGCTCTGCGCTGCAGTCTAGCGGCGCAGAGCCGCCCCTATCGCCGGCGAAAGTGTGACCTGTTGCAACTCCCGCCGCCTCAATTATGAATTCTGTGAGAAAGCCCTTTTTACGGTGCGGCTTATTTGGCATAAGGCTTCGTTGAAGCTCAATAACATCTGCGTCTCGGATGTCATGCCAACCCACCAAAAACAAAGAGCCTTTTCATGATCAAGCCGATCATCACCCTCGCCGGCCTGGTGCTGGCGTTGACCGCGACCGCGGTCGAAGCTGAGCCGATCGTCATCAAATTCTCGCACGTCGTCGCTGAAGACACCCCGAAAGGCAAGGGTGCCCTGCTGTTCAAGAAACTGGTTGAAGAGCGTCTGCCCGGCCAGGTAAGCGTCGAGGTCTACCCCAACTCGACGTTGTTCGGCGATGCCAACGAGCTTGAGGCGCTGGCCAACGACGAGGTGCAGCTGCTAGCGCCTTCGTTAGCGAAGTTCGAGAAGTACACCAAGCAGGTTCAAGTATTCGACCTGCCTTTCCTGTTCGATGACCTGGAGGCCGTCAATCGTTTCCAGAAGCGCGCCAAGGGACGCCAATTACTGCGCTCGATGGAGAAGGAGAACATCACCGGTCTGGCTTACTGGCACAACGGCATGAAGCAGCTCTCGGCAACAAAGGCGCTGCGCCTGCCAAGCGATGCAATGGGTCTGGCTTTCCGTATCCAGCCCTCCGCCGTTCTGGAGTCGCAATTCGCACAGGTGGGAGCTTCGACCAAGAAGCTCCCCTTCGCCGAGGTCTACGCCTCGCTGCAGAACGGGACCGTCCAGGGCGCGGAAAACCCCTGGTCGAACATCTACAGCAAGAAGATGCACACGGTGCAGCCTTACATCACCGAATCCAACCATGGCGTGCTCGACTACATGCTGGTGAGCAATACGCGGTTCTGGTTCGGCATACCGCACCAGGTGCGCACCGAGTTAGAAGGCATTATCGACGAGGTCACCTTCGAGGTTAACCGCGCCGCGGAAGAAGCCAACCAGGCCGACCGCGAGCGTATCCGCAAGGCGGGCACGTCCGAGATCATCGAGCTGACACCGGAACAACGCGAAGCGTGGCGTGAAGCCATGCGACCGGTGTGGCAGGAATTCGAACCGGTGATCGGCGCCGATATCATCAAGGCAGCACAAACGGTTAACCGCAAGCAGCGCGACTGACCTCCCCGCCTCACCTTCCAACCGCGGCAGCAACGCCGCGGTTTCCCCAACGCCGCTCGGCGAGATTACCGCCCCCCATACGCAGCGCACACTCCAGCAGCCACGAATGTTATTTGGGCCCGCACGTTGGCGCCGTTGGGTTATCAGCGCTCAGGCGTCTCTAGCAGCGGTTCGAAATCCAGCTGCGCTTCCTCCCAACCGCCGCCCAACGCTGCGATCAGTTGAACGCTGGCAGCGAGTTGATCGCCCAGCAGGGTCAGGTAGGTGCGTTCGTTGTTCAGGGCGCTGGTTTGCACGGTGGCGACGCTGAGGAAGTCGACTGTACCGGCGCGGTACTGGTTCTGGATCAGACGTAACGATTCCTGGGCGGCTTCCAGCGCTTGCCGTTGAACCACCGCTTCAGCGGCGAGGACGCGCAATTGCACCAGGTTGTCCTCAACCTCACGGAAGCTGTCGAGCACGGTCTGACGGTAATTGGCCACTGTCAGGTCATAGTTGGTCTCTGCCGCTTCGAGGTCGGCACGCCGGCCACCGAAATCAAGCAGTGTGGCGGCCAGCTGCGGGCCTAATGACCAGAAGCGGTTGGGTAGACTGATCAGATCGCTAAAGCTGCTGTTTCGATAGCCACCGCTCGCGCTCAGTGTCAGGTCCGGATACCAGGCGGCTTCGGCCACGCCAATTTGCGCGTTTGCCGCAATCACTTGCCGTTCAGCCGACGCGATATCCGGGCGGCGTTCGAGCAATTGCGAAGGCAGGGCCAGCGGCACTGCTGGCAAATCGGGGATTTCATCACGTTCCTCGATGTCCAGCTCCGAAGGGGGTACCCCAATCAGCACCGCAATAGCGTGCTCCATCTGGGCCCGTTGCCATTGCAGGTCGATGGCCTGAGCCTCCGTGCTTCTGAGCTGAGTCAGCGCCTGGGTCACATCCGACTTCGGCACGATGCCCGCACGATACTGGTTTTCAGTGAGGCGCAATGATCGCGCAAAGGCTTCGACCGTCTGGTTCAGTAGCCGCTGCTGTTCGTCCATCACGCGCAACTGCAAATAGGTCTGGACCAGTTCGGATTGCAGGCTCAGCCGCACAGCAGCGAGATCGGCTGCTGTGGCCTGCATATTGGCTCGATTGGCTTCAAGGTTGCGCCGCAGACGGCCCCAGATGTCCAGCTCCCAGGCCGCGTCGAGCCCCACGCTGTAACTCTCGCTGATGCCGCTGAAGCCGCTTGCGCTCTGTGCGGCTGAGCTGGTCGAACTGCCCTGCCCGGCACGCGTCGCGCCGGCGCTGCCCCCCACTGTCGGGAACAACTGAGAGCGAGCCCCCCGCACCAGCGCGCGCGCCTGGCGGTACTGCGCTTCGGCCGCCGCCAGGTTCTGGTTGGACACGTTCAGCCGTTCGACCAATGCATCCAACTTCGCATCACCGTATAGCCGCCACCAACTGCCGCGCTCCAGCACGTCGGCCGGGTTGGCGACCTTCCAACCTTCGGCCCGCTTGAATTCCGCGGCCATTGGCAGCTCGGGGCGCTGGTAGTCAGGACCCAAGGTGCAGGCACCTAGAGAAAAAGTCATGACGACGATGGCCAGCGGGCGTAGGGCGTTTTTCAGGGACAACGAACTCATAGCGGACTTTCCAGGGCGGCATCGGTGCGTACACCGCGCCAGCGGTTGAAACGGTGGCGCGCGCGGTCCAGATAGAGGTAGACCACCGGCGTGGTGTAGAGCGTTAGGATCTGGCTGAGGATCAGGCCACCAATGATGGTCAGGCCCAACGGCTGGCGCATTTCTGCCCCCTCCGCCCCCCCGAGCAGCAACGGCAATGCGCCAAGGATCGCCGCCATAGTGGTCATCAGGATCGGCCGAAAACGCAACAGGCAAGCCCGGCGAATCGACTCGTCCGGCGCCAGATGATCGTTACGCTCGAATTGCAGCGCCAAGTCGATCATCAAAATCGCGTTCTTTTTCACCACTCCGATGAGCAGAAACAGCCCGAGCAGCGAGATCAGGCTGAACTCTTCGCCCGTCAGAATAATGGCCAGCAACGCGCCGACACCGGCTGAAGGCAGTGTGGACAGGATCGTCAGCGGGTGGATGTAACTCTCGTACAGGACACCCAGCACGATATAGACGAGCAGCAACGCGCCCAGAATCATCAATGGCTGGCTGTCCTGCGTAGACTGGAAGACGTCACCCGTACCGCCGAGGCGCCCCTGAACCTCGCTCGGTAGACCGATCGCTGCGACGGCACGCTCGATCGCCCGCGTCGCCTGGTCCAGGCTGACGCCGGGCGCCAGGTCGAAATCGATGTTCTCGGCGGCGAACTGCCCGTCGTGACTGACGCTGTCCTCTTCCAGGCTCCGCTCGTAACGTGCGAATGCAGCTAGCGGAACACGCCGTCCATCGCTGGTGATCACCTGAATCTGCTCCAGCACCTCGGGATGTTGGGCGTAGCTTGGATCGATCTCCATCACTACTCGGTACTGGTTCAGCGATTCGTAGATGGTAGATATCTGCCGCTGGCTGAAGGCATTGTTGAGCATCGTCGTCACAGTGCTCATGTCGATGCCGAGCCGCTTGGCGGCATCGCGGTCGATCTTCAGGCTGATCTGCTGTGCGCCCTCGCCTTCATTGGCGTCGATGCTGGTCAGCTCTGGCAAGGCCATCAACGCTCGGGTCACTTGCGGCACCCAGGTTCGGAGATCGGCCAGATCGCTGGCCAGCAGATTGTAGGAATAGGCCGAACTGCTCTGCCGGCCGCCGCCGAATTGCAAATCCTGATCGGCCATCAGAAACATCCGACCACCCGGTACCTTCGGCTGGTTCTTGCGGATACGCTCGATCACTTTTTGCGCGGAAATCTTGCGTTCATCCAGCGGCTTGAGCCGGACAATCATGAAGGCATTGTTGATGCCGCCCTGCCCGCCAATGAAGCCTGCCACGCTTTCCACGGCCGGATCGGCCAGCACCGCCTTGCGGTAGGTCTCCATCTTCGGCTGCATGACCTGGAACGACAGGCCGTCGTCGCCGCGAATGAAGCCGGTCAGCTGGCCGGTGTCCTGTTGCGGGAGGAAGGTTTTCGGAACCTGGACATACAAAAAGACGTTGAGACCGATGGTCGCCAGCAAGGTAAACAGCGTGATCCGATGATGCCGCAGCGCCCAGCCTAGGGACCTGTCGTAATGGCCTAACAACCACTGGTGGGCCTTGTGGCTCCAGCGATACAGACGGCCGTCATGCTCGGGCTGATGAGGCTTCAACCAGCGCGCACAGAGCATCGGCGTCAACGTCAGCGAGACCAGCAGCGAGACCAGAATCGCCGCTGCCAAGGTGATGGAGAACTCGCGGAACAACCGCTCGACAATGCCGCCCATGAACAGGATCGAGACGAATACGACCACCAGCGAGAGGTTCATCGACAACAGGGTGAAGCCCACCTCGCGCGTACCGATATAGGCGGCACGCAACGGCGGAACCCCCTCGTCGATGTGCCGAGCGATGTTTTCCAGAACCACGATAGCGTCATCCACTACCAGCCCGGCGGCGAGGATCAAGGCCATCAGCGACAGCACATTGAGCGAGAAGCCGAACAGGTACATAACGGCAAAGGTGCCAACTAGCGAAACCGGAACTGCCAGCGCCGGGATCAGCGCGGTACGCAACCGGCCAAGGAAGAGAAATACCAGCACGATCACCAGGCCCACCGCGATCAGCAAGGTCCGTTCGGCCTCGTGGAGGGTGGCACGGATGACCGGCGAACGATCCATCGCCACTGCCATGTTGACGCTGCCGGGCACGATCGCCTGCAGTGCCGGCAGCTCGTTGCGAATGCCCTCGATGGTTTCGATGATATTGGCGCCGGCCTGGCGATTAATCACCAGCAGTACGGCACGGTCGTTGTTGAAAAAACCGTCGTTGTAGCGATCTTCAACCCCGTCTTTAACCTTAGCCACATCGCTCAGACGCAGCGCCGCGCCGTCCTGGTAACGGATGATCAGCGGCAAATAGTCAGCGGCTTCATGCAGTTGGTCGCTGGCCTGCACCTGCCAGTGGCGATGGTCGTCTTCGACCACCCCCTTGGGTCGCCGAACATTCGCATTGGCGATGGTATTGCGCACCTCGTCGAGCGAGACGCCGTACTGCTCGAGCTGCTGAGGCTGCAGCTCGACCCGCACCGCAGGCAACGAACTCCCGCCCACCTGCACCTCGCCCACGCCTGGAACCTGCGACAACTTCTGCGCCAAGATTGTCGAGCCGATGTCGTAGAGCTGCCCCTTGCTGAGCACGTCGGAGGTTAGCGACATCACCATGATCGGTGCTTGTGCAGGGTTGATCTTGCGGTAGGTCGGCATGCTGCGCATCCCGCTGGGCAGCAGATTGCGCGAAGCGTTGATTGCCGCCTGAACATCGCGGGCGGCACCATTGATATCCCGCTCAAGATCGAACTGGATGATGATGCGCGTCGAGCCCTGACTGCTGCGGCTGCTCATCTGGCTGACGCCTGCGATGCTCCCAAGGGAGCGCTCCAACGGCGTCGCCACGCTGGATGCCATGATTTCAGGGCTGGCGCCGGGCAGGCTGGCCTGTACCGTAATCACCGGAAAATCCATATTCGGCAGCGGCGACACCGGCAACAGACCGAAGCTGACCCCACCCAGCAATAGAATCGCCAGGCTCAGCAGCATGGTGGCGACCGGGCGCGCGATGAAAGGGGCGGACAGGTTCATGGCTTAAAGGCCAGGGAAAGCTCGAGACTCATAGCGCCGCCTCTTGAGCTGAAGCGGATTTGCGCCCGAACCGGCTGCCCAACCGATCGAAAAACAGATAAATCACTGGCGTGGTAAACAGCGTCAGCAACTGGCTGAGCAGCAGACCGCCGACCAGCACCAGCCCCAGCGGCTGACGCAATTCGGCCCCTGAGCCCGAGGCGAGCATCAGCGGTACCGCGCCGAACAGCGCCGCCAGCGTCGTCATCAGGATCGGTCGGAAGCGCAGCAAGGCGGCGCGATAGATCGCGTCCTGCGGACTCATCCCCTGATTGCGCTCGGCCTCAAGGGCGAAGTCGATCATCATAATGGCGTTCTTCTTGACGATGCCAATCAGCAGGATGATGCCGATGATGGCGATCAACCCCAGATCGTTGCCGGTCAACAGCAACGCCAGCAAGGCGCCGACCGCTGCCGAGGGTAGCGTCGACAGGATGGTGATCGGGTGGATGTAGCTCTCGTAGAGCACACCCAGCACGATGTACATGGTGACCACCGCCGCGAGGATCAACAGCAGCGTGCTCGACAGCGATGCGCGGAACGCTTCGGCAGCGCCTTGGAAACGGCTCTGGATTCCAGCAGGTAAGCCGATTTCCGCCTCGACGCTCTCGATGACTTCCACCGCTTTACCCAGCGAAACGCCATCGGCCAGGTTGAATGACAGCGTCACCGCCGGAAACTGGCCGATGTGGTTGATCAGCAGGGGCGCGTTGCGTTGCTCAAGCGTTGCCAAGCTCGACAACCTGACCGGCGTGCCGCCTTCGCTCTGCACGAACAACTGGTCCAGCGCCTGTGCGCCGAGACGGTCGCCTGCCTCCGCTTCGAGCACCACGCGGTACTGACTGGCTTGAGTGAAAATTGTGGAAATCTGCCGCTGACCGAATGCGTCATATAACGCATCGGTGATGGCCGAGATCTGAATGCCCAGGCGCGCCGCCGCATCTCGGTCGATATCCAGGAAGATTTGCAGGCCATCGCTTTGCAGGTCGCTCGCGACATCGGTCAGTTCCGGTCGCTCGCGCAAAGCTGCAACCAGGCGCGGGGTCCATTCTTCGAGCAAGTCTCCGTCGGGCGACTCCAGACTGAACTGGAACTGCGTGCGACTGACCCGATCTTCGATGGACAGGTCCTGCACCGGCTGCATGTACAGCTCGATGCCCGGCAGTTTGGCCAGCTCCGGCCGCAACCGGTCGATGACCTGGCTGGCGGTGACATCGCGTTCATCGTGAGGCTTGAGGTTGATCAGCATCCGCCCGCTGTTAAGCGTTACGTTATCGCCATCAACGCCAATGTAGGACGACAGGCTGGCCACAGCGGGGTCCGCGAGAATCACGCGGGACAGCGATTGCTGGCGCTCGCTCATGGCCCGGAACGAGATGGATTGAGGGGCCTCACTGATGCCCTGTATCACCCCGGTGTCCTGCACCGGAAAGAAGCCCTTCGGCACCGCCAGATACAGCACCACCGTAAGCCCAAGCGTGGCCACGGCGACCAGCAAGGTCAGCGTCTGATGGCCCAACACCCAGGTCAGCCAACGTGCATAACCGCCAATCAGCCGCTCGACCCAGTCCGGTGCCGATTTTTCAGCCGCGGCGGGCTTGAGCAATTTGGCACACATCATCGGCGTCAACGTCAGCGAGACCACCAGCGAGATCATGATCGCGACGGCCAGGGTGATGGCGAACTCGCGGAACAGACGCCCCACCACGTCTTGCATGAACAACAGCGGAATCAGTACGGCAATCAGCGAGAGCGTCAGCGATATCAACGTGAAGCTGATCTGCTTGGCACCCTTGAGCGCGGCTTGCAGCGGCGTCTCACCCTCTTCCACATGGCGAGCGATGTTTTCGAGCATGACAATAGCGTCGTCCACCACGAACCCGGTCGCAATGGTCAGCGCCATCAACGTCAGGTTGTTCAGCGAAAAACCGGCGAGGTGCATCACGGCAAAGGTACCGATCAGCGACAGCGGCACCGCAATGGACGGAATGATGGTCGCCGACAAACGCTTGAGGAAAACGAAGGTGACCATTACCACCAGAAACGTGGCCATCAGCAATTCATGCTGGACGTCAGTGATGGCAGCCCGGATCGTCTGCGTACGATCAGTGAGCACCACCACGTCCAGGCCGGTCGGCATGCTCGCCGTGACCTCTGGCAGCAGCGCCTGAATGCGCTCGACCACTTCAATCACGTTAGCGCCGGGCTGGCGCTGGATGTTCAAAAGGACCGCCTGGCTTTGATTGGCCCAGGCCGCAAGGCGCTCGTTCTCGGCGCCGTCGATGATGTCGGCGACATCTTTCAAGCGGAGTGTCGCGCCGTCCTCGTAGGCCAAAATGAGTTCGGCGTATTCCTCCGGGGTTTTCAGCTGATCGTTGGCATCGAGCATCGAGACGCGCGTCGGGCCGTCGAAATTACCCTTGGGTTGATTGACGTTGGAGCTGGTTACCAATGAGCGAACGTCAGCGAGCGACAGACCGTAGGACGCAAGCGCCTCCGGATTGACTCGAATACGCACCGCAGGGCGCTGGCCTCCGGCGATGCTGACCATGCCCACGCCACTGATCTGCGCAAGCTTCTGCGCCATGCGCGTGTCGACCAGGTCGTGCAGCTCCGGCAGCGCCAGGCTTTCAGAGGTGATGGCCAGCGTCATGACCGGGGTGTCCGCCGGGTTGACCTTGTTGTACACCGGCGGTGCCGGCAGATCATTGGGCAGCAGATTGCTTCCGGCGTTGATAGCGGCCTGGACTTCCTGCTCAGCCACATCCAGCTCAACGTCGAGCGAGAAACGCAAGGTGATCACCGAAGCGCCCCCGGAACTGGTGGACGACATCTGCGTCAGGCCCGGCATCTGCCCGAACTGCCGCTCCAGCGGAGCCGTCACGGCGCTGGTCATGACTTCCGGGCTGGCGCCGGGATACAGCGTCATCACCCGAATGGTCGGATAATCCACCTGCGGCAGCGCCGAAACCGGCAGCATGCGGTAGGCAATCAGGCCGGCCAGCAGGATCGCGATCATCGTCAGGGTGGTTGCCACGGGCCGAAGAATGAACAGCCGCGAGATGTTCATCGCGCTGGACGCTCCTTGGCGCTCTGAGGCTCAACCTTCGGATTCTCAGCCGCCTCTTCGGCGAGCTTCTGACGATCCACCACTTCGACTTCGCTGCCGTCGCGCAGGCGGTCGGTGCCCTCCATGACGATTCGTTCGCCGACGCTCAATCCGCTGGTGACGACCGTTTGGTCGCCGTTGCTTGGGCCTACTTCAAGGACTCGCAGCTCCACCTTGGAGTCCTCGCCGACGACGTATGCGTAATTGCCCCGCGAGCCGAATTGCAGCGCGGCCGAGGGAATCAGGACCGCATCAGGCAAAGTTTCCACACGCAGGCGAACGTTTACGAACTGGTTGGGTATCAGCAGTTCGTCCTCGTTATCGAAGCGCGCCTTCATCTTCAGCGTGCCAGTGGTCGTATCAATCAGGTTATCGACGCTTTCCAGTACGCCCTCACCGAGCAGGATGCGTTCGCCACGGTCCCAGGCCTGTACGGACAGCTCTTCACCGCGGCGGAACCGGGCAATGACTGGCGGCAACTCGCTTTCAGGCAGGGTAAAACTGATCGCCATGGGTTGGGTCTGGGTAATGACGACCAATGGCGTGGTGTCGTTGGCCGCCACAAGGTTGCCTTGATCCAGCTGCCGCAGGCCGACGCGACCGTCGATTGGCGCGCGAATTTGGGTGAACTGCAGGTTCAGCTTGGCCTCGTTGACGGCGGCCTGGTTGGCGGCGAGTGTTCCTTTGTATTGATTCACCAATGCCTGCTGCGTATCGAGCGTCTGCTTGGCAATGCTGTCGTCGGCGAACAGGCCTCGATAGCGATCAAGATCGACCTGCGCGTTCTGCAACAAGGCGCGGTTCTGCTGGAGAGTGCCTTCGGCCTGCTGCAGCGCCACCTCATAAGCGCGAGGGTCGATGACGGCAAGCAGGTCGCCGGCCTTGACTCGCTGGCCCTCGTCGAATCGAATCTCGACCAACTCTCCTGCCACGCGGCTGCGCACGTTGACTGTATTCAACGGCGTGACGGTGCCGAGCGCCTTGGCATAAACCTCGAATGGACCTTGCTCCACCGGGGCAACCCGCACCGGCGTCGGGCCGCCGAAGGCACCGAACGCTGGCCGACCACCCGCTCGCTGTGACGGCGCCTCGGCCGTGGTTGGCCATAGCCACCAGAGCAGCAGCGCAATCGCAACAACCACGCTGCCGATGATTAGCCAACGCCGCACGGAGCCGGCGGAAGAAGTAGTTGCCTCGGACATGAACTGGGTTCGCCTGAAAATGAGCGTGAACCATAAGCAGTCGCGCTCCGCTCGCAAAGGGGATTTACGGCATTTTTACGTATCCGGCGTTGTCGCAACCAAAACCGATCGCATAAAGCGCAGCACCGGCCCAGGAACCATGCTTGAGCCATTCAGTCTATGTACCGTTCGCTCGGTGCCTGACAAGGGTGGCGTACCGGACCACCTGCACACGATGGGATATGCCGCTATTTATCAGGCCGTCCGATAATGGCCTGCACAGGATCAAGGAATGAACGCATCACTGGTCATCCTGGCGTTAACCGTCGCCAGTTTTCTATTGGGTTTTCTACGCGACCTGTTCATCGCCAAGTCCTTCGGACTGAGCTGGGAAGCGGACCTGATATTCGTCGCATTGATCCTGCCGATATTTTTCGAGAATTTCCTCGGCCTCGCCCTGCGCGACGCAATGATTCCGTACCTGCAAAAGCTGCGCAGCCAATCCGAAGCCTTGTTTGAAGCCGTCAGCCGCTGGCTTTATTGGCGGGTCATGCTCATGGGCGCAGCCGTGAGTGCCCTCGCCATCATTGCAAGCTATTGGCTTCTGAACATGCTGGCGCCCGGCTGGACGGACGCTCAGGTTGCCGCCGGCCAGATCGTATTCTGCGTAGGCGCGGTACTGGTCGCCGTTCAGGCGGTTTTGTATTGCCAGGGTGCACTACTGAACATGGATGAGGTATTCATCCTGCCGATGACACGGACGGTGCTGCTCAACGCTGGCGCGATCGTCGGCATCCTGCTGTTCCAACCCACCGGCATGGTGATTTTCATTGGCATGCTGCTGCCCCAGCTGGCGTTGATCCTGGTCCAGCACCGGCGTATCGCGTACCTGCGCGGAGGCAACAAAGTCGAGACGAAGGGGCATGCAGGTGGCTTCGGTCTCGCGTTCGCGCCAGTGCTGCTGGCGGCTGGGGCGCAACAAGCCTGCATTCTTGCCGAGCGGATGTTCGCCTCCTACCTGGAGGAAGGCAGCATCACGATGCTGTCGTTTGCGTTTCGCATCGTCACCATTCCGCTCACGCTTTACGCCTTGTCCGTGCTCTCGGTGCTGTTCCCCCGCTTCGTCTCGAGCTGGAATGATGGCGACCTCAGCGGCCATGCTGCTGTTATCCGCAAGGGATTGCTGGCGACGCTGCTGTTCCTGGTTCCGGCGTCCGTCGTGCTCTGTTCATTCCCGCAACCGGTGGTCTCGGTGCTACTGGAACGGGGTCAGTTCGGCGCAACGCAAACCGACGCCACGGCCTCGTTGATGGTTCTGTATGCCCTCGGTCTCCCTGCGATGGGCTTGGCGCTGCTATGGGGACGCGCGCTCCTAGCGCAGCATCAATCACGGTTGTTTCTGGTGATCATGCTGGTCAGTTCCGCATTTACGATCGGCCTCGATGCGCTGCTCTACGGTCCATATGGCGCCGAAGGCCTGGCAGTATCGTTCTCCGCCGGCGTGACCTTGCAGGCGCTTTTCATGGGGCTATACGTTTATCGCGCGTCGCCGGCCGGCCTGGCTCCAGGTGTCCTCGGGCGCTGGATCGCCACAGCCGTTACTGTTGCGACGGCGCTGCACTGGTTACCCTCACCGCAAGGGCTGTTGCAGTTGTGTCTGTATATCGGGCTGGTGCTCTGTGCTTTCGCAATAGGTGTACTGCTGCTCGGCGAGAGGGATCTATTTAAACCAGCCTATTGGTCTATGAAAAAGGCGTGACGGCTATTTCTGCAGAACCGTTGAACGACTAGTTAGCCACCAACTTTTGTTTCTATAGATGCAAAATATGCTAATTTTGTATCTACAGATTCAACGTGAGCATGTTAGCCATGGCAGCAGTTCTTCAAGCACAGGCGTTTACGAAAGATCAATGCGCAACCGGTCTCAAGGCTGCGGTAAATATCTTAGAAAGATGGCAGGCAACCACCGATCAAGCCTGCAACATTCTGCGCATTTCACGCAGCACGCATGCCCGAGCGAAGTCGGGTGACGCCTCTTGGTCGGTCAGCCTCGACTCGGACCAGATGCAACGCATCAGTTTCGTTCTTAATATTCATGCCGCGCTCCGGCTGATCTTCGACAATCCGGAAAACGTTTACGGGTTCGCGGCAATGGCCAACCACAACGAATTCTTTAACGGGCGTTCCCCATTGGAAATCATGGCCCAAGGCGACATGATTTCCTTATATGAATCGTTCCGTCGCATCGATAGCCTGCGAGGCGCGCAGTGGTGAACCCGAGCCAGCTACCGGACCTGGTTGATGCCCAACGACAGGCCTATCGGCTAGTCAACTCCAAGTTTCCGCCCATCGCCTTGTTCGATGACGTCGCCGATGCCGACGAGTTTGAAACGCTCTACCAACTACAAGCGCTGACCAATCCGCGGCTCCGAAACGAAACTGGACGTTTGGAGCTGATCTCGCGGTCTGAAATACCCTTCGGCATACCAGGCTGCTCATACGCTACTGCGCCGTTTACCCACGTGAACCCAGCTGGATCGCGGTTCAGTGACGGTAGCTATGGGGTACTTTATCTGGCCAGCACGATGGACACCGCGCTTGCCGAAGTTCGCCATCACCAGAACCGCTATTGGTCAAACGTGCCTGGGCTGAGCTATGAGCGCTTTGTTTTTCGAGGCTTGTCGTGCCGCTTCAACGAGGCCGGAATGCTCGATGCAACGTCAATTTCGATGACCGATCCGCTCTACGACCCGGAGGACTATACGAGTAGCCATCGCTTTGGGCGCCTGCTGAGAAAAAACCGGACACCCGGTTTGCGCTACCACTCCGTACGCAAGGCGGGCCAACACTGCTGGGCACTGATGACCCCAAAGCCCGTGATTTCGATCATCCAAAGCGAGCATTACGAGATGGTCTGGAACGGTGGCATTTCGAGTGTCAGCTCAATCGGCGCTATCTGAACATCGCCAGCTAGCCATCGCTCAAAAAGTGAAGGCCAAGCAGTTGCTCTCAGGGTAATTTCACGCTCCTGGAGCAAAAGAGCAAAGCCACTCGCTTGCCCGTAACGCCCTCCCCCCAGACTCAGCGACGATCCGCTCCCCCAAACTCCTTGCAGCAGAACGCCTTTCGGGCTGGTCCGATCCATAACGGCGGCTGAGTCTCGCCGAATCGCCAGAGGGACGGATATGCAACACCTTGATCTGCAGGTAATCGATCAGGCGCTTCAATGGGTAGCGGACGAACATGAGGTATGGTTTTGCACCGTATTGTCGACTTATGGATCGGCGCCGCGAGCGCCCGGTGCGCTGCTCGTAGCCCGGGCCGATGGCGCTCATGTGGGCTCGCTGTCCGGCGGATGCGTCGAGGAGGAATTCCTCGCCAGCCTGGCGCAGGGCGAACTGCAAGCACCCGCGCAGATCGTTCGCTACGGCGAAACCGATGACGACCGGCGTCGCCTACGGTTGCCCTGCGGCGGCATCCTGCAGGTGCTGGTGGAGCACCACAGACCGACCCCCACATGGCACTCCCATCTACGCACGCTACAGGCGACCCTGCTAGGCCAACAGCGCTTGCTGCGGCGAGTAGATCTGACGTCCGGCGCTGCCGACCTACTGCCGGACCACGGCGGTGAGCAGACCTGCCTTAAGGGTGAACAAGTGGATATTCGCATCGGCCCCGCGCTTCGGCTTCTACTTGCAGGGGTATCCCCCGTCGCACAGGCGTGCGCCAGCTTTGCCCGAGCGCTTGGCTGCGAAGTGATTGCCTGTGACCCGCGCGAGGAAATGCAGGGCACGCTGATTGAAGGCATCGAAGTGCAGCCAGTGTTGCCATCTGTATTCATTGCGTCCGGAGCGTGTCACGAAGCCACCGCCGTGGTCGCACTGACCCATGATCCACGCATTGATGACCTCGCACTGATGGAAGCGGTACGAACCCCCGCGTTTTATATCGGCGCCATGGGTTCGCGCCAAACCTCCGCCAAGCGGGCCGAGCGATTGCAGCGCGTCGGTGGGCTCGACGAAAAACAAATCGAGCGCATCCACATGCCCATCGGACTGGACCTCGGCAGCAAGACGCCGGCTGAGATCGCCCTTTCAGTGATGGCCGACGTGCTGCGCGTCTACCGAGGCAAAACGCGCGAAGCGCTTTAAACGCGCAAATTAATGCTGCAAGCCCCACCGCGTTTGGGTTCGGAGTGTTATCCACAAAAGCTGTGGATAACACTGTGAACATAGTCTGAATTACTCGGCCAAATGCCCGCCTGATGCGGGCTACGAACAGATCGACGAGTTTTTGCTCAGAACTTTTTAGTTCTTTAGATTCAAAGACTTAAGATATTTACCCGAAACAAACGAAACGGCTTGATATGACAAATGCTACAGCGAGGCCTCAATGTGCATAACAATTTCTTGTCAACCATTTTTTAAGACAGATTCGTCGCCAATTCACTAGACAAATCAAATTTGCCGTTCTATATGCGACGGCTTGTAATAGTCCTATGATTTGCAAGATGTAGCCGTGAAAACTTCCCCCCAAGATGAGGGCAGAAACCGATCGGCAACAATTTTCGCTTGCACAGGAGGCATCGCGGCTCCCAATTGAGAACTCGCTCACCCTTGTTATTTGGTCGCTTGGCGTTGCGCTGGCCTATCATGGCTCTTGCAATGTTCAGCCTCTCTCCAGAACCGACCATTGCTTCCCCGCGCTTCCTGGCGCGGTTTTTTTTTGGCCATTGCGTGGGGCCTGGCGGGTTTGCGAGCAAACCGCAATTCATCTTGGCTACAGCTTTAGACAAGGTGCCCGACCGTTTGCAAACCCCGCATCAGGACAATGCGTTGCGCTGTCCTAGCGATGCCTTCAGTTATAGGTGAGCGGCGACCGAAGCCGCCGTCTTGTTCAGTTAGATATAGACTTGGCGAGCGGCGCCGCGGGGAAGACGATTTCGACCCGGTAACTGCGCCAGTCGTTGGTGCCATTCGGCACGGGGCGATATCGATGGCGTTGGCGTTACGTGCTCGGCGATCGCTTTAGCATGCTTCGCGCTCTTTGCAGCGGCCCTGAGTTCGGCGAGGCTTGGGCTTTTGCGCACAGGTTCACTGGCGCTTCTTTCAAGGGTGCGAAGACAAAGTTTGCATGAAACCTTGGTTGAATCGTGAGTACTGGTTAGGTTCGATCCGATGCGTCCGCATGCCACAGTTCCTTCGGACCCGGAGTGATGAATGGCCAATGTGTTGTCTCCTGCTTTTTGGGGCGCGGGATTCTACATGGTCATCTTTTACTAATCGGATTTTTTTGGCTGAGGCCGCCGCTCGGATCCGGCTATTCAAACGTGCCGCAAGCAAGGTTCCAAGTGAGCATCATCGTCAAGCTACTCCTAGGTGCTGGCGAACGGGATCAGCTAACTGTGTCGTTCCTTGGATTCACGAGTACCATCCGATACGAATGACCAACCACCTCTAAAGAAAGCTTAAGTTCTGTTGGCTTTAAAAACCGATCCGCTGATATCGGATTTCAAGGTGCGTCTTTTCGCCAGTGCTTCGTGGAATTGGCGTCAGCTAGATAAAGCTTCTAAAGATATCTCCTGTGGGCTCGTGCCGAGCCGCGTCAGAGCACTGCTGGACGCCGACTACCGGGAGTTGCCAATGACAGGGCAACATTGCATCGCAGCGGCCGCCCTTCCGCCCATACACAAAGATCCATTTGATCGAATGCTGATCGGGCAAGCGCTTTCAGCCGCACGCGTGAAACTCATCATTTCCGCGACGCGGGCGAAAATCAAGTAACCCTCGAGCTACAGAAAAGCACTGACTCACCCGTTTGGTAGCCCGTGAGTCACAAACAATGTTGAGATACTTATAGGCCATAACTTCACCAAAACGTCGACTCCCTTGTCCCCGTGCAGCGATCATGCGTAGCCCTGTAGCTGGGCCTCGCCAGCTTCTTAGAGATGATCGGGCATCTCCGCCTACGGATGCGGCGTAAGGGTTAGTGACCATTGCGTCATAGCTGCCTTCGCCACTGACCCAATGGTTCTTGGCCATTACCGCCAGGAATCGGCCAAGAGCAGACGCTAAAAGAGCTGTTTTAGATCAGTGCTGACTTTACTTTAAGCTGCGATTGGGCGTCGCTTTGCGAGCACGGGCGGTAGCGCGGTGAAACTACAACCCGTGCCCCGTCCGTAGTAAAGCCCGTACGCGGCTCAGCGCGCCGACTTCGGTGGGTCGATTCAGCGTACCCCTTTGCCCATACCGCCGCCCATACCACCGCCTGCCCCGCTGCCCATACCGCCGCCCATGCCGCGCGCGGGTGGATCTTCCGGCAACGTCACACCTCGTTCTTTGGCTCGCTCGCGCATCTGTTCATGGTGCTGGACACGAATCTGCTCGCGCTCTTGTTGAGTGGTGGCTTGGCGCATGCGGTTGCGGTATTCCAGGCGTTCTTGCTGGGTCATGATCTGCGAGCCGAAGACCTGCTCGCCGTTACCGGCCGCGCCCTGGCCGCCGGCGGACTGCGCCAACGCTGCACCGGATAGCAGGGCCATTGAAAGGCCGATGGCGAATTTGATGCTTTTCATGAGTATCTCCTCGTCTGAATATTACCGGCGACGCGTCAATGCTCGCGCTCCTCGTCGTCGGAGTGTTGGGATGATTCTTCATCCCTGGGCTGACCGCCCATGTACTTCGGTCCCTTGCCGCGGCCACTGTCGAACACCTTGCCCTCCAGGGCCTTGCTGCCCCCTGGCCCGCCGGTGTGTCCGGAGTGGCTGCTTTCCTCGTGGGTCTGATCGCTTTGGCTGCTACCGTGGTCGCGGCCACCGCCGTATTTCGGTCCCTTGCCCTTGCCGCCGGAGCTGTGGCTGCTGTCGTGACTGGAGTGGTCGTCGGCTGCGACCAGCGGGCCGCTTATACCGGTCAGGGCCAAGGCCATGATTGCAGTCAGCGCAACGGATCTGTAACGAACGCACATATTGTTCTCCCAGCGCTGAGCCGGCTGGCCCGAGGGCCAGCCGGTCCATGCCTTACCTGACTTCGTTATCGTGGACGAACTCGATGACCTGCAGGTAGTCGTTGGCCGCCGCGGCGAAATCATCGGCGCCGCCTTCGGTGGTCGGGTCGGTCCAGCTGGTGCCGCCAAACACAGCGTCGTACAAGTTCACCAGAGTTGGTCTGTAGACATCGTCGGCTGCGTCGTCCGGATTGCCTGCATCTAGCACTAGCACAGTGGCGGTGGCATCGGCCCAGGTTGCGGTACGGTCGTACTGGTAGTCAGAGAAATCGTAATAGGTCGTACCGGAATTGATGCCGAGGATCGAGTTCATGTAGACCAGCGTATCGACGCCGATGGTACCGGTCTTATCCCCCGCGGCGGCGAGCAATGCAGCGGGGTCGAAACCTGCAGGCAGGGTCACGCCCGGTATCGTGCCGCTTGCCATGTACTGGTCGTATAGCGCTAGGTTCTCCCGCGGCGAGTCGATGGTGGTGCCATCGACCGTCAGCCGACCGCTTGAATCAATGGCGATCACCGCGCCATCGGCAGTCAGCTTGCTCAGCGCTTCGTTCAGTGCCTGGTCGAGCACCTTCGCCGGCGAACGACCGAGGTTCAGACGGCCTAGTTCGATTTCACCAGGAACCACATCCAATGTGGTATCGCCGACCGTTACCGAAGTTAGCAGATCGCCTTCTTCGTTGCGGGGTATGGCGACCAGCTTGCCGTCGGCATCCGTCACGGGAACCAGCGCGCCGGTGCTGTCGTAGTGAAACGCCACGACAAGCTCATCACCATTCGTATCCTCCAGCGGGACGCCATTCACGTCGCGCAGCAGGATGTACATGTCACCGAACAAATCGCCCTTCTTCGTACCGGCGCCGAACGGTTTGCCGCCACCGCCAGACTTGCCGCCTTTCACACCGGCCCACTCCGGACGGTCGCTGTCTTCTTCCTCCGAGGCATCGGCGCGAAAAATCTTGTCCACCGTGCCCTTACCGCCGCCCTTGCTTGAGCCGCCCTGGCCTTTTTCGCCGCCGCCACCCTTGCCGCCCTGACCGCCGCGGCTGCCGTGGCTATCGCTGCCACCCTTGCCGGAACCGCTGTGCTCTGCGGCAACGCTCGATGAGACGAAACTCAACGACAGCGTGCTTCCAACCACGAGCGGAGCCGCGAGTGCGACCAGGAACGCCCCGCTGGCAAGTCCGAACTTGTTGCGTTTGAACTGAGTGTTTGACATTACATTGCTCCTTTGCTTGCGGGGGCCGGTGCTTTAGGGCAGTTGCGCCAGGAAATCACCGGTACTGCGATTTCACCCTGACGGCGGGTCATCCGCCGTGGCTGATGTACTCAAAAGCGGAAGCCGAGTCCCATGCGGAACAGGCTCTCGCGGTTGTCGAACTCCATCTCGTCCGGGTTGCCATGCCCGGTCCTGAATCCATAGCTGTCGTAGTTGGTACGGGTGTAATCCAGGCGGGCGAAGGCCTGCTGGGTCAGCGGGATCTCCGCGCCGATGCCGTAACGCATGCCGTTGGCGTTGTAGCTGCGGTCGATATTGGCGTCCGCATTGCCGCCCTTGGCCCAGGTGGTGTTGAAGCGAGCGCGTACCGGGCCGGCACGCCCATAGAGCAGGGTGCCGTTGGGTAGGCTGTAGCCCAGGCGCAGCGCAAGGCCGTAATCGCTTTTCTTCTCAACGGAAAAGTCGCGCCCGCCCTCGCCGTTGGTTTCGCGGTTGTGCGACCAATCGGTCCTGCCTGTATCGACTTCAGCTTCGAGGCCAACGTACCAGCGGGCGAAACTGCGGCCGTAGCCGACGAAGGCACCGTAGATTCCGCCCATGCCGCTGAAGTCGCCGGTGTAGGCCTGCGACAGCGGTGGTGCTCCATCCTCGGAGTGATACCCATCGAGATGCGAGTCAAGACCGCCGTGACCGGCGTGGGCGCCGACATAGAAGCCCTGCACGGCCGGCTGTAGCGGGACTGGCGATGGTGCCGCGGCAAAGCGCCAGCCGACGCCGAGTCGGAACTGGCCTTCCTCGTTGGCGAAGCGTTCCGAGGCGCGGCCGTCGTCGTCGACATAATCCACGTCGTAGGCGTCGTAATCGGTGTAGGCGTATTCCATGCGCAGAAATAGACGGTCGCCGGCGGGGAGATCGGCGCCGATGCCCAGACGCGAGCCGTCCTGCCTATCGTCCTGTGCGCCTGACAATGCCGCCTGATCGTTGATCGTGTAGTAGGAGTCGAAGCGCGTGCGCACCCGTCCGACGCGCAGATACAGCAGCGAGCCGTTGTCCACCACGTAACCGCCACGCAGGCTCAGGCCGTAGCCGTCGTCCTTGTCGAGGGAGGTGGTACGAGCGTCCGTCTTGTCCTTGCTGAACGACCAGTCCGCGCGGCTCTGCTCGACATCGGCTTCGATACCCGCATACCAGCGGTCGAGCTGCCAGCCATAGCCGATAAACAGCGCCTCGCCGAGCCCGGAGGCACCGAATTGGCTGACATCGCTGCCGCCATCTCCGCGAGGACCGGAAGTCGTGCTGGCCAGTGGGCCGTGGCTCAGTGCGGCTCCAGCGTAGGGGCCATTGAAGAGCTGGTCGAGCGGCAAAGCGGCTAGCAGCAGATCACCAGCGGAGCGTTGCAGCGCCTGCGCGGGCAACTGATAGGTCTTTGAGCGTCCCGGCGTGTAGCCGACGCTGAATGTCACCTGGCTGCGGCTGTACTCGCCTTCCAAGTCGTCTGAGTTGCGGTCGATGACGCGCACGTCGCCGCCGACGTAGACGGTAGACGAGACGTAGTAGCGCAGCCCGGCGCCAGCATCGATAATCTTGTCCTGTCGCTCGTAGCTCTGATACTCGCTGTCGGTGTAGGTCGCGTGGCCCAGGGCCGACAAGCGACTGGTCAGTGCCCGTTCGACTTCGAAACCATACGCGGTATCCAGCGCTGCCGCGGCGTACGCACCGTCATCACTGACGGTGGTTTCCTTCAGCGAGCGGTCGATGAACCCGGTGACGAGGGTGGTGGGTGTCGGCCTCCAACTTGCTAATGCGCCGAAGTAGGGTTTGTGGATGTCCGAGAAGGTCGAGTAGTCGAAGCGCTGTCTCAGCATGCCGGCGAATACTTCCCCGGCGAAGCGCTGCTGCGGATAGGTTACGCGCAAACCGACCGCCGCCCGATTGCCATCCGAGTCACGGTTAAACGTCGTTCCGTTGATGTCATTGTCGTAGCGCCGACGATCGGTGGCGTACTGGATAAACGGCTCGTGGTTCGGCGTCAGCACATAGCCGGCCCGCAGCCCTAGCGAACTCAGGTTGTGCTTGCGATCGGCATTGTCGATGCGATCGCCGGCGAGGGTGCGAGCGTTGTAGTAGTCGTAGCTGTCGTAGGTGCCGCCAGCGCGTAGACGCAGGCGGCCGATCTCGCTGGCTCCCCCCAGGTATGCTTCATCGTGCTCATAGCGGGTGGGCTCGCGTTGCAGCTCCGGCCCGGCAGAGCCGGGGACATAGCGATCTTCATGATCGCGGGTGTGGCGTACGCCGCCGAATACTTTCGTTTGCTCGGTCAACTCGCGGGTGCCGTCGAGGCCCAGCCAGAAGTCCTCCACGTCTTCGGAGTCCGCGTCCTGATAGCGATCGAGGTCGGCGCCGAGATCGACGCTCAGTTCGTGCCGTTCCCAATCCGATTGCAGCACAAGCGAGGGTGAGAGAGTGAAGATGGTGTCTTCGGCTTCATCGGTACGCTGGGCGTAGATATTGTCGTCGCGGGTCGCTGAAAGCACGACCTGAGGAAGTGCGACGAAAGTGCCGATAGGCAGGCCAGGAAATTCGCGCGTGTCGGCCTTCTGCAGCGTAGCGCTGGTAGGAGCCGCACTGGGTGCCGGCTCTGGCGCCGCGTTGGCTGGCGTGACCGAACCTAAGCCGAGCACCGCCATCGCAAGTATAAGTTCACGGTCCATCGATCACGCTCCCCAATCCAACGACAAATACAAGGTTTCGCACGATGAGCGACCATCGCCGGCACCCCACAGGAGCTGGTACATCGCTTAATGCCGATTACCGTCATCTGCAACGTACTCCTAACTGCTGTAATAAGATTGATATAAATCATGCCCGACACGATGCCTGGGTTGGCTGTTGGTCAGCAGCGACTTATAGCGTCCGCCTGGTGTTGGCAATGCGGTTAGATGTGGTACCTCTACGGGGTGGAAACCGTTGCGTATGCCGCGTCCGCTCATGACCAATAGCGGACGCTTGGATTGCGAAAGCTTGTCTCCTTCGCCGACGAACCTAGTCCAGACTCGGTACAATTTGCGTCCAATTACGCTGGGCCATGAAGATGGCTGTATCGAACAAGGAACTCACCACGATGGCGTCTCCTAACAAGCAGCAAAAGCGCGCCCAGCGGGCTAAGGTCAAGGCCCAGCAGAACCGTTCGGGGATGGCGAAGGTTAATGTCCCGCATCCGTTGCTGGCCAATCCGTTTATCAATGAGCCGTTCGATGATGTCGAGATCGACCTGAGCACATTCGACTTCAAGGACATTGAAGAGAACGGTTTTGACCCGGGCCAATTTGACGATCTGTTCCAGGCCATGAAAGCCGCCGAAGGTATCAGCCTCCTAGCAATGTGCCTCGTGTTCCTGCAATACCCGGTGCTGGAGCTGGTGGTCGCCGAGGAAGCGGAAGACGCTGCCGTCGACTTCATGATGGGCTTGCTGATTGTCTATCGCGGGATATTTCACGGTGAAGACGAAGACACAGCATTGAACTGGGTTGGAGGCGACGCCTTCCAGACGGCCTACAACGAAGCTTCCTTGATTCTGCAGAAGAAGAACGCTCGGCGAACCTCGGCAACCCGTAGCTAGCCGCGCACGCCCGCAATACCTTGCGGCCATCGTGCCGCAAAGCCGAACGTGCCGGCAGTCTCTAGCGGATCGGTGCGAGGCGTCGATCAGACTCGTCATGTTTCACCATACCCGCGCATACCAAGTGCAACAGCGCAGCGGCCCGCATGGGAGACCGCGCGCATTTTGCTACGCCAGGACCTGCCGTATCGGGAACTCCATGACATGACTGCGAGCTCTCTCCTTGCTGCAACACGCGAAACCGTTCCACATCGACCTCAATCTGCATCGGCTGGCGCGGGGCTTGGTAATGTCCCGGTGAATCTGCGCGCATGCAGACCGCCGCGAAACCATACAGGCACGCATAGGCCGGTTCATGCATGCGCGATGCTCATAGGGACGGTCAGTGTCGCTGCGTTGATGAATGCTGTTTTAAGGCTTTAAGGTCTGTAACGAGCGCGGCGCCGACTTCAGCGATGGTAGCGTCGCGCTCCTCCAGCGTCAGAGTCGTTCCGGTCAGATAGACAGCCACTATTACCGGTTCAGAGGTCGGGGCGTTGCTCCCCTGAGGCCAGATCACGGCAATGACACCGCGTGAACCATAGCCACCCGACCCAGTGCGATCGGCAATTTTCCAGCTCTCTGGGAGGCTCGCGCGCAGTAAGGGGCCGCCAACTTTGTTGTTAATTAACCAAGCTTTCAGTTGCTCACGGGAGTGAGTGGAGAGACTGTCACCCAACAGCAGTGTCTCCAAGCTTCTTGCGGCAGCCATCGGAGTCGTAGTGTCACGCTCCTCGCCGGGACCGACATCGTTAAGCTCTGGCTCATAGCGGTCTAGACGGGTTACCGCATCGCCGATGGACCGCATGAAGGTCGTGAACCCCAGCGGTCCACCAGTGTGGCGAAGAATGAGGTTTGCAGCAGTGTTATCGCTCATCGAAGTTGTTGCGCTACACAGCTCAAAAAGAGACATGCCGCTTCCGCCGACACGATCCTTCGTAATAGGCGAATAGCTCTGAAGATCCGTTTCATCGAAACGAACGCGCGTATCGAGCTCGATCTTATCTCTGTCAGCCAGAGCAAGTAGGTGGCCGCACGAAAACGCCTTGAAGGTGCTGGCAATTGGAAAACGCTCGTCGCCTCGATGGCTCCAAGACTGTCCGCTCTCCAATGCAGTGACGCTGACTCCGATTTGGCCACCGGTGCGCGCTTCAATCGAGGCCACGGTCTCGGTAAGGACAGAGCCAAATCCGAACGAGGATGCCGAAATCGCCTGGTTAGAGCTCACGAGAACAGCGGCTCCCAAAGCCAGCGAAAGTGCGTGGCGTCGCAGGCGCTTCTTGGTTACGTATTTAGTGTTCAAGCTGTTTCTTCCTAAGCGCCACGGCAGGCAGGTGGACGACAAGGCACATTCGCGACGACTTATGGGACCGTTGGAGGCCAGAAGGCCCTAGCCAGGGGGCGCTCATGAAACAGCTCATTGTCATTGCCGACCAAGGACACTGATATCAGGCCCTCGTTACCCTTCCTGCGTCATCGACTGGTCGCTCCCGTCAGCGGTGTCGTTCATCACATCTCTTTGCTGGAGCAGCGCCCCGGAACACTTCGTCGAGCTCACTACCGGTAGGTGAACTTGGAAACGCATCGAACCGGCCATGTTTCAGCGCTTGGGCCGCGTTGTAAAAGCCGCTCCATGCGGCGCGCGCCAACGCACCGCCTACACTGACTCGTCTGACGCCCATGGCTGAAAGTTCTTTAACCGTCAGGTCACTGTTCCAGCCAATTAGTACGTTGACCGGCTTGGGCGCCACGGCCAAGACGACCGCAGCGATGTCGTCACGCGTCTTGATCCCGGGTGCGTAAAGGCAGTCGGCACCGGCTTCGGCGTAGGCCTGCAGCCGCTTGATGGTGTCAGGCAGATCAGGACGGCCAACAAAGAAGTTTTCCGCACGAGCGACCAGGAGCGTGTTGGAGCCGCTAGCATCAATGGCATCCCGTGCGGCACAGACACGTTCGGCGGCCTCCTGTATATCCCTGACAGGTGCGTACGGATCCCCTGTCGAATCCTCGATAGAAAAGCCTGCAACGCCGGTCGCCACCGCAAGCTGTGCGCTTTCGAACACCTCACGGGCTGATTCGCCGAACCCGTCTTCAAAATCTGCATTGATAGGCAGATCAGTGGCCTCGACGATGCTCCGTATATAGCCCAGCACAGCGTCGCGCTGCATAGAGCCGTCTGGCTTGGCACAGGACCAGGCATGGCCGGAGCTGGTTGTCGCCAGCGCCTTGAACCCCATGCCGGCGAGCAGTTGCGCGCTGCCTGCATCCCACGGATTCGGAAGCACAAAGCACCCGGACTCATGCAGCGTCCAGAACGCTTCGCACTTCTGTTCGACGGTAAGTTTGGCCATAACAGCTACCTCTCTTTGCGTTTCTAGCACCACCGAGAACTGTCTACGCAGCGACGCCGGGTCATACTGCGCGAGGTCCCAAGTCGTCTTGATACCCAAGGGCTCCAACTGAGCCGTCAACCGCCTGCCGACACACCCCGTACCTTATCCACTTCAGTGATTATAAGCAGCTTGTCTCGTCGTGCCGGGTCGCGCAGGTCGATGACGCCGCCTGATCCGCCCAGGGTTTTTGCCGCCCAATTGGCAAGCGCTATGGACTGCCTCCATTCCCACTCACACTTCCATCTAAACTCCGGCTGGTTGTCATGCGAGGAAGCCGTTTTCATGCGATATGGATCGGTCGTTTCCATGGGTAACCCAATCGTGCTCATAGACCGTTTTACATTGGCTTTGACCACGGAGTTCAGTTTTCCTCGACGCGTCGACGGTAGAGACGCGACAGGCAGAGAAAGGCCAGCCCATCTCCGTCGGCGACTGTGTACGCCTTCTCCTTGGGCTTAGCTTGGACGTACCGCTGTATCGGTGAGAGCCACGGGTACATCTCTCGAGCTCGTGATGTACGCATTTTTGTACCCAGAGGATCGCGTTGGTACAAACTTTTATGAGGGACCATGAGAAACGATAGGCACAAAAAAGCCCCATCTAAGGGGCTTTCAGGGATTTTCCAAACCTCGTATGAGGTCAGGAAATCATGTGATGGTGCGGACGGAGAGACTCGAACTCTCACACCTTGCGGCGCCAGAACCTAAATCTGGTGTGTCTACCAATTTCACCACGTCCGCAAACTTCTAAACGAAAACGCCAGGCTGCGCCTGGCGTTTCGGAATATGGGGTGGACGATGGGGTTCGAACCCACGACCGCAGGAGCCACAATCCTGTGCTCTACCAACTGAGCTACGCCCACCATATTGCATTTACTTGTACCAACCGGAATGGCGCACCCGGCAGGACTCGAACCTGCGACCATCCGCTTAGAAGGCGGATGCTCTATCCAACTGAGCTACGGGCGCTTTTATCTGCATTCGATCAGAGCGCAGACTTCAAGCTCCGGCCAGTGAAGGGGTTGCCCTCAAAAGCCGTCTTACCCAGCAGCAAGCTGTGCTCGACAAGCGGGGCGAATCTTAATGGCCTGCCTTCACATCGTCAACAGCCAAACCAAAAAAATTTCAGCCTGGTAAAGGAGTTACGGGAATCCTCCCCCGTGTCGCCTTTGCCGAACGGTGCCGTCGTGCGAGAATGCGCATCCTTTTTCAGTCCTTCTCGATGGTGAACCACGCGTCATGACCGCAAAACTGATCGACGGTAAACAGATCGCTGCCAATGTCCGCCAGCAAATCGCGGGCCGTGTTGCCGAGCGATCCAAGCAAGGTTTACGAGTACCTGGCCTGGCAGTGATTCTCGTGGGCATGGACCCGGCCTCTCAGGTCTATGTGGCGCACAAGCGCAAGGATTGCGAGGAGGTGGGGTTCAAGTCCACCGCTCATGACCTGCCTGCTTCAACCAGCCAGGAGGAACTGCTGGGATTGATCGATCAGCTTAATGACGACCCGTCGATTGACGGCATTCTCGTGCAGCTACCCTTGCCTAAGCATCTGGATGCATCGCAACTGCTCGAACGTATTCGCCCCGACAAGGATGTGGATGGTTTCCATCCCTACAACATTGGCCGTCTCGCTCAGCGCATGCCGCTGCTCCGCCCCTGTACGCCGAAAGGCATCATGGCATTGCTCGATAGCACTGGCGTCGATCTACATGGCCTAAACGCGGTTGTGGTGGGCGCCTCCAACATCGTCGGCAGGCCTATGGCGCTTGAGTTATTGCTGGCAGGCTGCACGACCACTGTCACCCATCGCTTTACTCATGATCTGGCCGACCACGTCAAACGTGCCGATCTTATCGTGGTCGCGACAGGTATAACCGGTCTGGTCAAAGGTGACTGGATAAAGGAAGGCGCCATCGTGATAGACGTGGGCATCAATCGCCAAGCCGACGGCAAGCTCGTCGGTGATGTCGAGTTCGATGTCGCCGTGCAACGCGCTAGCTGGATTACGCCAGTGCCAGGCGGTGTGGGTCCGATGACCCGGGCTTGTCTGCTGGAAAACACGTTGCATGCCGCTGAACATCTGCACGGTTAAGCTACGCAGCGACTGCGACTCAGGCAAACAACATGCAAAAACGGCACCCTCGGGTGCCGTTTTGTTTACCTGGTACAGCCCACTACCTCTTCTGCTCCCAAGACTTGATCAGTTCGTCATAGTTGACGGTCTGCCCCTGGGGCTTTTCATCTTGCAGTTTGGGCTTCGGCGCACCAGGTTGGCTCAGCCAATACTCAGGATCCCGCGGCTCGTTCAGCTTCGGTCCGCACTTAGGCTGCACGTTAGCTCGTTCCAGCCGCGCCATCATGGTGTCTTGCGCTTCGGCAAGACCGTCCAGAGCCTCCTGAGGGGTCTTGTCACCACTGGCTGCTTCGGCGATGTACTGCCACCAGAGCTGTGCGAGACGCGGATAATCCGGCACATTGGTCCCGGTCGGCGTCCATTGCACTCGCGCCGGGCTGCGGTAAAACTCCACCAGACCACCCAGTTTTGGCGCAGCCTCGGTCATGGCATCTGAGTTGATATCCGACTCACGGATCGGGGTAAGCCCCACCAGGGTCTTTTTCAGCGACACGGTTTTCGCCACGGTGAACTGCGCGTAGAGCCATGCAGCCAGACGGCGCTGCTCCGGAGTCGAGTTGAGGAAGGTCCAGGACCCTGCATCCTGATAGCCGAGCTTCATGCCCTCCTCCCAATATGGCCCCTTCGGCGACGGCGCCATCCGCCACTTCGGTGTGCCGTCCTCATTCACCACCGGCAGACCCGGCTTGGTCATGTCGGCCGTGAATGCGGTGTACCAGAAAATCTGTTGAGCAATGTTGCCTTGCGCCGGCACCGGGCCCGCCTCGGAAAAGGTCATACCTTGGGCTTCGCGCGGCGCGTATTCGCGCATCCAGTCGACATATTTCTGTGTCGCATAGACCGCAGCCGGGCCGTTTGTGGCACCGCCGCGTGAAACGCTCGAGCCAACCGGGTGGCAGTCCTCAACACGAATTCCCCACTCATCTACCGGCAAACCGTTTGGAAGCCCTTTGTCGCCGGCGCCGGCCATGGAGAACCAGGCATCGGTGAAGCGCCAGCCAAGCGACGGGTCCTTTTTGCCGTAGTCCATGTGGCCATAAACACGCTGCCCGTCGATCTCCTTGACGTGCTTGCTGAAGAACTCGGCAATGTCTTCATAAGCAGACCAATTCACTGGCACACCAAGCTCATACCCGTAGCGCTCTTTGAACTGCTTTTTCAGTTCAGGCCGCTCGAACCAGTCGGCGCGAAACCAATAGAGGTTGGCGAACTGCTGCACTGGCAACTGATAGAGCTTGCCGTCCGGGCCCGTGGTGAAAGAAATTCCGATGAAATCATCCAGATCAAGTGTTGGCAGCGTGTAGTCCTTGGCTTCACCTTCGATCATATCGCTGATCGCAACTGCTTTGCCGTAACGGAAGTGCGTGCCGATCAGATCAGAGTCGTTGATATACCCATCGTAGATGTTCTTGCCCGACTGCATCTGCGTCTGCAGCTTCTCTACAACATCCCCTTCCTGCATCAAGTCGTGACGCAGCTTGATGCCGGTGATCTCGCTAAACGCACGCGCCAAGGTCTTGGACTCATATTCGTGCGTGGTGATGGTTTCCGAAGCAACGTTGATTTCCATGCCACGAAACGGCTCGGCGGCTTTGATGAACCAGCGCAGCTCTTCCATCTGCTGCTCAGGCGTAAGGGTCGACGGGTTGAATTCTGATTCGATCCATTTCTTCGCCGCGTCTTCATAGGCGTCGGCCCATGCCGATCCCGAAATGCCGGACAACGTCAGCAAGGCCGCGAGCGCCATGCCATGTCGGGTGTTGTTTTTATTCTCGAACATAAACACCTCCTTTGGGTTTTTCGGAGGGGTGAGCCGAAAGGCTCAACCCCAGCGCATCACTGCAAACAACCAGACGAGAGACAGCGCGGACGCTATCCAGATGCTCCAGTCGGTCAGCCCTATCAGCAACAGATGCCAATAGGCGCTGCCCAGAAGTCCAATGAACAGCCGATCGCCACGGGTGGTAACGATAGGCAGGAAGCCCTTGCGCGGCACGCAGGGTCGCCTCAGTTCCCAGGCGCTCATCAGCGCCAGCAGCACACCGATGACGGCGAAGAAAGCCGCGGTCGGCCCGGTCCATGCCATCCAGCTCATGAGCGACTCCTATACGCGCCCAAGGGCGAAGCCCTTGGCGACATGATTGCGGACGAACCAGATCACCAGCATGCCGGGCAGAATAGTCAGCACACCGGCGGCGGCCAGAACGCCCCAGTCGATTCCCGATGCCGAGACGGTTCGTGTCATCACCGAAACGATCGGCTTGGCGTCAACCGAAGTCAGCGTGCGCGCCAGCAGCAGTTCGACCCAGGAAAACATGAAGCAGAAGAACGCAGTAACGCCGATGCCCGAACCGATCAGCGGGATGAAAAGCTTCACGAAGAACTTCGGAAAGGTGTAACCGTCGATGTACGCCGTTTCATCGATCTCCTTGGGCACACCGGACATGAATCCCTCAAGGATCCAGACAGCCAAAGGCACATTGAACAGGCAGTGAGCGAGCGCCACAGCGATGTGCGTGTCGAACAACCCAATTGATGAGTAAAGCTGAAAGAACGGCAGCAGAAAGACGGCGGGTGGCGCCATCCGATTGGTCAGCAACCAGAAGAACAGGTGCTTGTCCCCGAGAAAACGAAATCGGGAGAAGGCATAGGCCGCCGGCAACGCCACGGTTAGCGAGATGATCGTGTTCAGGCACACGTAGTACAGTGAATTGATGTAACCGCTGTACCAGCTTCGATCGGTGAAGATGACCTTGTAGTTAGCCAGCGTAAGGTCGCGAGGCCAGAGCGTCAGCCCGCCGAGGATCTCGGTATTGCTCTTGAATGACATGTTTATGAGCCAGTAGATCGGCACCATCAGAAACGCGATGTAGAGGATCAATACCACTCGCTTGCGCAGGTTCATCAGCGGCCCCCTTTCATTTCTGGTCGCCGTGAGTCATGGCGGTATAGAACAGCCAGGACACCAGCAGGATGATCAGGAAGTAGATCAGCGAGAACGCCGCTGCCGGGCCGAGATCGAACTGTCCGACCGCCATCTTGGTGAGCGTCTGGCTGAGGAACGTCGTTGCGTTGCCCGGTCCACCGCCGGTGAGCACGAAGGGCTCGGTATAGATCATGAAGCTGTCCATGAAGCGCAGCATTACAGCGATCAGCAGCACGCTTTTCAGCTTCGGCAACTGGATGTAGCGGAACACCGCCCAAGCGGACGCCCTGTCGATACGAGCGGCCTGGTAGTAGGCGTCCGGAATGGCCCTTAGGCCCGAGTAGCAGAGCAGCGCGACCAAGGACGTCCAATGCCAGACGTCCATCACCAGCACCGTCAGCCAGGCGTCCCGAGTGTTGGAGGCGTAGTTGTAGCTGATGCCCAGCTCGCGGAGGCCGTAACCCAGCAGGCCGATATCGGCACGCCCGAAGATCTGCCAGATGGTCCCGACTACGTTCCATGGGATCAGCAGGGGAATCGCCATCACGATCAGGCACAGCGACGCCCAGCGGCCACGGGTCGGCATCGCCAGCGCGACCGCGATTCCCAGCGGGATCTCGATCAACAGTACGCAGCCCGAGAAGATGAACTGCCGCAGCAGTGAATCGTGCAGCCGAGGATCGTTGAGTATCTGCCGATACCAATCCGCACCAACGAAGAACCGCGTTGACGAATCGAAGATGTCCTGCACCGAGTAATTCACCACGGTCATCATCGGCAGGATGGCACTGAAAGCCACCAGCAGGAAAACCGGCAAGACCAGCCACCACGCGCGGTTGTCATGCGTCTTGGTCATGGCAGCACCTCAACCAGCCGATCATCGGCATAGAGCATCAGCCACTGTGCCGGGAAGCCCACCCAAGCCTGGCCTTTCGGCACCGTTTGATCCTCAGGCAAACGCGCCTTGATCAGATGCCCTTGCAGACGAAGCGTGAGAATCTTGTATGTACCCAGGTCCTCGACTCGCACAGCCTCGGCCTGCATCCCACCGGCACCCGGCTCCTCGCTGACCTGAACGAACTCAGGTCGGATGCCAATCTGCAGGCGACTCGAGGCTAATTCCGGCAGTCGTGCAGCCAGCGCACCCGGCAGCGGCAGCTGCAGATCGCCGAAACCGACCCCGCCTTCCAGGGCATCGACCTCGATCAGATTCATCCCCGGACTGCCCACGAAATAACCAACAAAGGTGTGTTGTGGCCGCTCGAACAGTTCTCGCGGCGTGCCGAACTGGACGATCTGCCCGCCGTACATCACCGCAATCTTGTCAGCGAAGGTCGACGCCTCGAGCTGGTCGTGGGTGACGTAGATCATGGTGATGTTGAACTGCTCATGGATCTGCTTGAGCTTGCGCCGCAGCTTCCACTTCAAATGCGGGTCGATGACTGTGAGCGGCTCGTCGAAAAGGATCGCCGACACGTCGTCTCGGACCAGCCCGCGCCCCATTGAGACCTTCTGCTTTTCATCGGCAGTCAGGTTGTGAGCCTTTCGCTTGAGCAGCGGATGGAGGTCGAGCACCTCGGCAATTTCGTGAACCTTGCTTGTGATTCGCGCCTCGGCGATGCCTTGGTTGCGCAGCGGGAAGGCCAGATTGTCAAAGACGGTCATGGTGTCGTAGACGACCGGAAACTGAAAAACCTGCGCGATGTTGCGCTGCTCCGGCGTTAGCGTGTTCACCTTGCGTGTATCGAACAGCACCTCTCCTTCTGACGGGCTGAGCAACCCCGAGATAATGTTGAGCAAGGTGGACTTGCCACACCCAGAGGGCCCCAACAGCGCGTAAGCGCCGCCCTGCTCCCACACATGGTCCATCTCACGGATCGCATAGTCAGCAGCGCCCTGCGGTTGGCTGTTATAGCTGTGAGCAAGATTCTGCAAACGGATTTCTGCCATAACGATTTCCTCAGGCACGTCGAGCCGGTGCCTGGGCCAGACGGCCCGAAGCATCGAAAACGAATAACTTGTGAGTCGGGATGTAGACGCGGATGGGCGAGTCGACGTGGTAGTCGTGAACCCCTTGCAGGTGCAGCACCAAGCTGAGGTGCTCGTTCCGCACATGGAGAAAGGTTTCAGAACCGCTGATTTCTGCCAGCTCGACAGTGCCAGACACTTCTAAATCATCATCGTTGGAAGGCACCAGCCCGATATGACTGGGCCGTATCCCGAAGCGATACTCACCTTTGTCCAGCCCGCTCAGATCGGTGTTAAGCGGGAAATGCATGCAGTCTTGAAAACTGACCTCGTTCGCCGCGATTCGCCCTGACAGCAGGTTGATCGGCGGCTCGGAGAACAGTTCGGCACTGAGCACCTGGCTGGGACGGTGATACACCTCCGACGTCGGCCCGCTCTGAATCACCCGACCTTCATGCAAGACGGTTGCTGTTCCGCCTAGCGCCAAAGCCTCGTTCGGCTCCGTGGTCGCATACACAGCGATGCTGCGGCGGGTTTTAAACAGCTCACGCATTTCCTGGCGGAGCTCTTCGCGCAATTTGTAATCAAGGTTCACCAGCGGCTCGTCAAACAGGACCAGATCAGCGTCCTTGACCAACGCCCTGGCCATTGCAGTACGTTGCTGCTGCCCCCCGGAGAGTTCCAGCGGGTGTTTCTTCAGGAAGGCTTCGATGTGCAGCATCTCGGCGGTTACGCGCACCTTGCGCTCGATCTCGGCTTTACTGAATCCGGCCTGTCGCAACGGCGAAGCGATGTTCTCGTACACGGTCAACGTCGGATAGTTGATGAACTGCTGGTACACCATCGACACGTTGCGCTTGCGCACCGGAACCCCGGTTACGTCGGCGCCGTTCATTAAGATTCGCCCCCGAGTCGGCTTGTCGAGCCCCGCCATGAGTCGCATCAGCGAGGTCTTGCCCGACAGGGTTCGACCGATCAGCACATTGAACGAGCCAGGTTCGAAAATGAGGCTGGCGTCGTCGATATGCAGCTGGCCATCGACAGTTTTAGTGACGTGTTCCAGGGTGAGGGACATGCCGCATCCTTCTAGTTGTTATGAAAGGATTCAGAGCGATATCCATGCCAGCTAAGCTAAACCGCTCTAGCCCGTGGCGCTTTGTGCAGGCCGCTGTTGTTAAGTGTTCAAAATGAACAGTTGTGAACATTGACAGTGAACAGATATGAACAAGACTGTTCATGGCACCGACGGTGACAAACACCAAAAACAACAAGAACGTACCGCGATAGAGAGGCGACATGGCCAACCCAGCCCAGCCCATCTCACACCAGGCTTTGGTAGAAGGCTCGTGGAGCCGTTGCGAACGCTACGGACTACATCCGCTCAGCATCCCCAGCTTTGGCGACCCAGCGGAGAGAGACGTCAATGCGCTGCTGGAACGTCAGCGAAACCTGGTCCAGACCACGCAGCGTGAAGTGCTGCCTTATTACGAGAACATCCTTTCGAATTCGAGCTGCCTGATTCTGCTTGCCGACAGCGGTGGACAGTTGCTTGAGTCCTGGGGTGACAGGCGCTTCGTCGAACCCGCGCAGCAACGCGGATTCAAGCCGGGCGCCAGCTGGATGGAGCGAGATACCGGAACCAATGCGATCGGCACAGCACTGGCCAGCGGGCAAGCCGTGCATATCCAACGTGACGAGCACTTCCTCCAGGCCAACCGATATCTGTCCGGCGCGGCGTCGCCCATTTACGACGCCCAACGACAGCTGATCGCGGTGCTCGACGTGTCCAGCGACAGCTACCTCCCGCCATCGCACACGCTTGGCATGGTCAAGATGATGAGCCAGTCGGTTGAGAACAGGCTGATCTTGAATCTGTTCCGCGATGATTATTTCCAGCTGACGTTCAACACCGGCCAGGACAATCTTGATAGTCAGTGGGCCGCTCTGTTGGTCTTCGACGAGTCGGGGCTGATCGTTTCAGCCAATCGACGTGCAGACAATTTGCTGGGCGTGGCGCTTACGCGTAGCCGCATCGACAGGCTGTTCGACGTCCCGCTGCGGCAGCTGCTCAGCCAGCCCGAGGACCAGCCGATGCTGCTGCGGACAGCGGGCAATCATCGCTTTCACGGCCTTGTTCGACGCCCGCAGAAGCCGCGTATTCAGGCCCGTGATTTTCGGACACCGGATGACCGACCGGAACACACCATCGACCTGGCAAGCATCGATCAGGGAGACCCGCAGGTTCATAAGGTGATTCGCCAGGCTCAGCTCATGCTCGAAAAGGACATTCCGATTCTGGTGAACGGCGAAACGGGTGTAGGAAAGGAAGTGCTGGTCAAAGCATTGCATGCGGCCAGTTCACGGGCGAACGCCCCGCTAATAGCCGTGAATTGCGCAGCGATTCCCAGCGAGCTGATCGAGTCCGAACTCTTCGGCTACGAAAAAGGTGCATTCACCGGCGCTCACCAGAAAGGCAGCCTGGGCCTGATCCGCAAAGCAGATGGTGGTGTGCTGTTCCTTGATGAAATCGGCGATATGCCGCTGAGCTTGCAGGCGCGTCTATTGCGTGTCCTGCAGGAACGCAGCGTCCAGCCGCTGGGCGGCGGTGAGCCCTACTCAGTCGACTTTCGATTGATCTGCGCAACTAACCGTTCGCTACGCCAGGAAGTGGAAAAGGGTCGCTTTCGTCAGGATTTGTTCTACCGGGTCAGCGGCCTCGGCGTTGAATTGCCCCCCCTCCGCGCGCGTTATGACAAGCACGCCCTTTTCCAACGGGTATGGGAACAGCACCGTGAACCACATCAGTGGGCCGGTCTCAGTCCCGACGTGCTGCGCCTGTTCGACAGCCACCCTTGGCCGGGAAACATACGTCAGCTGAGCAGCGTTGTGCAGGTCGCGCTAGCGCTGGCCCAGGACCAACCGATCCGAGTGGAACATTTACCAGATGATTTCCTTGCCGATGCGGACGTAAGGCTGACGGCTCAAGGTAGAACCGGGGCCTCCGCCTCGACAAGCGAAACAGTGCCGTTCCCAATGCTTGCGAATGAGCCTCTGCGTGCTCAGTTCGAAGCCTGTCGCGGCAACGTTTCGCACTTGGCCCGCCATCTCGGTGTGAGCCGCAACACCTTGTACAAGCGTTTGCGCGCCGAAGGGTTGTATCCGACATAAGCGCGTTGGTCAGCCAGGCTTCCCAGGAAGGTTAACGAGCTGATAGGCCGTGGATCCGCGGCTACTGGCCAGCAGGCTGTGCAGATGGTTGTCGCGGCGGACTCGGCCCCTGCAGACCACAGACGAAAAAAAGCCGCACTTCAGGGATAAACGCTGACGTGCGGCCTTAGCAGCCAATACGAGTTACTCGCCAAGACGCCAGGTCGTGCCGCCCTTCCCGTCTTCAAGAACCACACCCATAGCCGTCAGTTGATCGCGAATCCGATCGGATTCAGCCCAGTTTTTCTCGGCGCGAGCCTGAAGGCGTGCAGCAATCAGTGCTTCCACCTGGGTGGCATCCACCTTGCCCTCAACCCCGGCCTGCAAGAAGGTGTCGGGATCTATCTGCAATATGCCGAGCACGCTGGCCAGCGCTTTGAGCTGCGCAGCAAGGCCGGACGCAGCCTGCATATCCGTATCGCGTAGACGGTTGATCTCGCGAACCATTTCGAACAGCACCGCGCACGCTTCGGGCGAATTGAAGTCATCATCCATTGCCTCGCCGAAGCGAGCCACGAACGTATCGCCACCCTCAGCGCTGGCCTCAGGCAGACCTCTGAGTGCGGTATAGAAGCGCTCAAGGGCGCCCTTGGCTTCTTTCAAACTATCTTCGGAATAGTTGATCGGGCTGCGGTAGTGGCTTGAGACCAGCAGGTAGCGCACCACTTCCGGCTGGTATTTCTCCAACACTTCGCGAATGGTGAAGAAGTTGCCCAGCGACTTGGACATCTTCTCACCATCAACCCGGACGGCGCCGGCGTGCATCCAGGCATTGGCGTACAGCTTGCCGGTTGCCGCTTCACTCTGTGCGATCTCATTCTCATGATGCGGAAATACCAGGTCAGGGCCGCCGCCATGAATGTCGAAGGTCTCACCCAGGCAGCAGGTTGACATGACCGAGCACTCGATGTGCCAGCCCGGACGCCCTGCGCCCCAAGGCGACCCCCAACTCGGCTCTCCCGGTTTGGCGGCCTTCCATAGCACGAAATCCAACGGATCCTCTTTGGCCTCGTCGACCTCGATTCGCGCGCCAATCTTGAGGTCTTCTATCTTGCGCCGCGAAAGCTTGCCGTAGCCGACGAACTTGCCAACCCGGTAGTACACGTCGCCATTGCCCGGTGCATAGGCAAAGCCCTTGTCGATCAGGGTCTGGATCATGCTGTGCATGCCAGCAATGTGGTCGGTTGCGCGAGGCTCGATGTCTGGACGTAGCACGTTGAGCCGTGCCTCGTCCTCATGCATCGCAGCGATCATGCGCCCGGTGAGCGCCTCGAACGTCTCGCCATTTTCCTGGGCTCGCCGGATGATCTTGTCGTCGATGTCAGTGATGTTGCGCACATAGGTCAATTCGTAGCCACGCTGGCGCAACCAGCGCGAAACGACATCGAATGCCACCATGACGCGTGCATGACCAATATGACAGAAGTCATAAACGGTCATGCCGCAGACGTACATGCGCACCTGATTTGCGATCAGAGGCTTGAGCGGCTCCTTGGTTTTGGTCAGCGTGTTGTAAATCGCCAGCGCCATTACTGGCCTCCCCAGGAATCACGCAGCGTCACGGTACGGTTGAACACCATTGCGTCGGGCCGGCGGTCTTTGCGATCAACGCAGAAATAGCCTTCGCGCTCGAACTGGAAGCGATCCTCAGCTTCGGCCGAGGCCAACGACGGCTCGGCGCGGCAACCCTTCAACACCACCAGCGACTCCGGGTTGATGTTGTCCAGGAAGCTACCGCCATCTTCATCCTTCTCGGGATTGGCCGAGCGGAACAGACGATCGTACAAGCGCACTTCGCATTCGACGCTCTCAGCAGCCGGCACCCAATGAATGACGCCTTTGACCTTGCGACCCTCCGGGTTCTTGCCCAGCGTGTTCTCGTCGTAGGAGCAGCGCAGCTCAACAATGTTGCCTTGCTCGTCCTTGACCGCTTCATCCGCACGAATCACGTAGCTGCCACGTAGGCGCACTTCCCCACCCGGAATCAGGCGTTTGAACCCGGCCGGAGGTACTTCTTCGAAATCGGTGGCATCGATATAAATCTCCCGCGAGAACGGCAGCTGGCGCACGCCGATGTCCTGCTTCGGATGACGAGGCAGTTCGAGCGTCTCGGTCTTGTCCTCAGGATAGTTGGTGATGACCACTTTCAACGGCTTGAGGACGCACATGGCGCGCGGGGCATTGGCGTCCAGGTCTTCGCGAATGGCGAACTCGAGCATGCCTACATCCACTACACCGCCGGCGCGATTGACCCCGATCATGTCGCAGAACGTACGAATCGACGCCGGCGTGTAGCCACGACGACGGTAGCCACTGAGCGTCGACATGCGAGGATCATCCCAGCCACTGACGTGCTTTTCGTCCACGAGCTGCTTGAGCTTGCGCTTGCTGGTGATGGTGTAGTTGAGGTTAAGGCGCGCGAATTCGTACTGACGCGGACGTGCCGGAACCGGGAGGTTTTCCAGGAACCACTCGTAGAGAGGGCGGTGGTCTTCGAACTCAAGGGTGCAGATCGAGTGCGTGACGCCTTCTATGGCATCCGACTGGCCATGGGTGAAGTCATAGCTTGGATAGATGCACCAGTCGTTCCCGGTCTGGTGGTGATGCGCATGGCGAATCCGATAGAGGATCGGGTCGCGAAGATTCATGTTTGGCGAGGCCATATCGATTTTGGCCCGGAGTGCCTTTGCGCCGTCCGGAAACTCGCCAGCTTTCATCCGCGCGAACAGGTCCAGGTTTTCTTCCATGGAACGGTCGCGGAACGGACTGTTCTTGCCCGGTTCGGTCAGGCTGCCGCGGTACTCTCGGGCCTGCTCGGATGTCAGGTCGCAGACGTAAGCCTTGCCCGCTTTGATCAGCTCGATGGCCCAGTCATGCAGCTGCGAAAAATAGTTGGAGGCGTAACGCTCCTCCCCAGCCCACTCGAAGCCGAGCCACTGAACATCGCTTTTGATTGCATCGATGTATTCCTGATCTTCTTTCGCCGGGTTGGTGTCGTCGAAACGAAGATTGCACTCGCCACCAAATTCTTTCGCCAGGCCGAAATTCAGGCAGATCGACTTGGCATGACCGATGTGCAGGTAGCCATTGGGCTCCGGTGGAAAGCGCGTCACGATCTTCGCGTGCTTGCCTGATTGCAGGTCGGCCTGAACGATCGGGCGGAGAAAATTTGTGGCTGCGGTAGTCTCAGGCTTGCTCATGGTGTCCTTAACGATCTGCGAGTGCGTGCCTCAGGGTAGGCCCGCCAAATCAAAGCGCTTATCATAGCGGACCCGTCAACCCCCTGACAGAGCAAAGCGCCCTGCCGCGCTATGCGCCGTAGCCGCGAGTCTTCGGGGCCGTCACGCCGGTCGCGTTGCCGCGACACATTTTTCTCCCTCATTTAGGAAGGCATTCAATGATCAAGCTGCATACCAATCACGGCGTCATATCCGTCAAACTGTTCGAAGACAAGGCACCCGAGACCACCGCCAACTTCAAGGAATACGTAAAGAGTGGTCACTACGACGGCACTATTTTCCACCGTGTGATTAGCAATTTCATGATCCAGGGCGGCGGCTTCGAGACCGGCATGAAGCAGAAAGCTACCCGCGGCCAGATCAAGAACGAAGCTAACAACGGCCTTTCCAACAAGACCGGCACCCTGGCCATGGCACGCACCATGGAGCCGCACTCGGCCTCTGCGCAGTTCTTCATCAACGTCAAAGACAATGATTTCCTCGACCACACGGCGCCGACCGTTCAAGGCTGGGGCTACACAGTATTTGGCGAAGTGGTCGAAGGCATGGACGTGGTTGAAAAGATCAAAGGCGTGCCCACCACGATGAAGTCGGGCCATCAGGACGTTCCGGTAGAAGACGTCGTGATCGAGAAAGCCGAAATCGTCGAGTAAATCGCATTGATCCTGTTGATCTCAGATCTGCATCTCGAAGAAAAACGCCCGGAGCTTACCCGGGCGTTTCTTCGTTTCCTCGAGACTCGCGCAATCGAAGCCGAGGCACTCTATATCCTCGGTGACTTTTTCGAAGTCTGGGTCGGCGATGACGGCATGACGCCTTTTCAGCATGAGATAGCCCGAGCGCTGAAAGCGCTGAGCCTGCATGGGACGCGCATCTATCTGATGCACGGCAATCGCGACTTCATGATCGGAAAAGCGTTTTGCCGCGAGGCCGGATGCACGCTGCTGGCCGACCCGCATATCGCGCAGCTCGCTGGCGAGCGCGTGTTGTTGATGCATGGCGACAGCCTATGCACGCGTGACGAAGGCTACATGCGGCTACGCCGCTGGCTGCGCAACCCGGTAAGTCTCTTCATCCTGCATAACCTTTCGCTTGCCAAGCGTCAGAAGCTGGCGCAAAAACTGCGTTCCAGCAGTAAGGAAGAGACGCGAATGAAGGCCAGCGATATCGTCGACGTAACACCCGACGAAGTGGCGAGCATCATGCAACGCAACAAAGTCCGAACCTTAATTCACGGCCACACCCACCGGCCAGCAACCCATTCGTTGCAGATCGATGGTCAAGCGGCCATCCGGATCGTCCTGGGTGACTGGGATCGCCAGGGTTGGGCGTTACAGGTCGACGATTCAGGTTTTCACCAGGCTCCTTTCGACCTGAACTGATCAGTCAGGCGGCGCTCGGTACGCCGCTGTGAAAGCGAAACTCACTGTCTGGGCTTTCGATCAGCTCACGCTCACGTTCACGCACGCGGACAATGGTTGCCTCGATGTCCGCCGCCTCTCCATAGAGAAAAGCCAGCTTCAGGTAATCCTGAAAATGCCTCGCTTCGGACTTCAAAAGCCCGTGATAGAACCGCCCAAGTTCTTCGTCCAGGTGCGGCACCAGCATCGCAAAACGCTCACATGAGCGCGCCTCGATAAACGCACCAATCACCAACGTATCGGTGAGCCGGTAGGGTTCGTGGTTGCGCACCAACTCGCGCAAACCGGCCGCATAACGGGACGAGCCGATATTGCGCAGACTGATTTCACGCTTGCGGATGATCGAGAGCACCTGCTCGAAATGTCGCAACTCCTCCCTGGCCAGGCGCGACATCTTGTTCTGCAGATCCGGCTTATCGACATAGCGAAACATCAACTGAAAGGCAGCGCCCGCAGCCTTCTTCTCGCAGTTGCCATGATCGATCAACATCACATCCTGGTTCTGCAGCGCCACGTCGACCCACACCGAAGGTGTCGCACAGCCAAGAAATTCGTTCAGTTCGGGGAGCATGAGGTCTTGGTATTCATGAAGGAAATGAAAGCGACGAACAGCACGAAGTCGCCGGGCCGCCGCGCATTATACGAGCCCAGCAAGTAACGGCCAGCACTGCTTGATATAGGTCAGTGGCTGCCCTGAAGTCCTTGTCTATAGTGAAACCATCTGATCACCCAAACGGAGCCGATCATGCAAGCCATACGCTGTATCCTCGTGGTAATTGACCCGAAGCTTTCCGAAAACCTGGCACTGAAAAGGGCGCGATTGATTTCCAGCGTCAGCCAGTCCCGGCTGCACTTGCTGATCTGCGACGCCAAACAGGACCACAGCAGCTACCTAGAGCGCTTGCGCCAAGAACTCGAAGATCAGGGCCACGTCGTTACGGCTCGGCAGGCCTGGCATGAAAACCTGCACCAGACCATCATCAGCGCTCAGCAAGCCGAAGGCTGCGGCCTGGTGATCAAACAGCACATTGCCGACAACCCGCTGAAACGCGCCCTGCTGACGCCCGATGACTGGAAGCTATTGCGTTATTGCCCCTGCCCGGTGCTGATGGTCAAAACCGAAGCGCCCTGGACGGGCGGCAACATTCTGGCCGCAGTGGACGTCGGCAATGCTGACATCGAACACCGCACGCTTCATTCCAGCATCATCAGTTACGGCTACCAGATTGCCTCGCTTGCCGAGGGCACACTGCATGTGATCAGCGCGCACCCTTCTGCCATGCTGTCCTCCGCTGATCCCGCGTTCCAGCTCAAGGAAACGATCGAAGCGCGTTACCGCAACGCCTGCCGGCAGTTTCAGACTGAGTTCGACATCCCTGACGGCCAGCTGCATATCGAGGAAGGGCCCGCAGACGCCTTGATCCCTCGCGTCTGCCACCAGCTTCAGGCTGCCGTAACGGTCATCGGCACTGTCGCCCGCACCGGATTGTCCGGGGCCTTGATGGGCAATACCGCCGAGGTCGTGCTCGATACATTGGAAAGCGATGTGCTGGTGCTGAAGCCAGAGGACATCATCGACCACCTTGAGGAGCTCGTAGCGCAGCGCTAGGGTCATCAGCTCAGCCGAGGCTGGATATCGCCTTCCTCGGCTGTATTGAATGCCTAGCGAGCCATGTACTGAATAAATCGAGGGGCGATATAACGCTGGTAATGCGCTTCGGAAAGGAGAAAGAACTCCCGATCGATTGCATCACGAAGCTCAGGCAAGGACCAATCACGAAACTCCGGCAGCAGCACGACGCCATAGGCTTCGAGTTGCTGAATCACGCGCGCGCCGCGTGCGATCAGTTGATAGGCCCAACAGTAGGGTGACTGGTCGGCAACGAAGCGGATCTGTCGGCTTTCCAGCTGAGAACGCAACAGCGGCGCATCGAAAACCTCCAGCTTTGCCGCCATCACTTGCGCTAGCAATACCTCCAGGCGCTGCCAGACCGAGCGCTTGACCTCTTCGCTATAGCCGTTCCAGCTCACCACTTCATGATGAAACCGTTTGCATCCGCGGCAGACGAGATCGCCGTAAACGGTGGAGCAAAGGCCTACGCAAGGGGTTTTGATTCGCTGATTGGACATGACGGACGATGAATCGAAGAACAGCGCCGCATCTTAGACTTTTGTCCAAGCCGGGTCACTGACCAATCCGGACCATGCCTCAAAAAGAGAGTCTGCAGCCCACAGATTGCGGGCCTAAGCCGAAACTGCGACATGTCCGTTGGCGGCCTCGCCATCGCTGTGCCCTGGCGTTTCACTTAACTTTGCGGGCACGTTCCAGTAGAATCGGCCCGCCGTTTTAGGCGCCATAATCCGCAAGAAGCTGTTTTCAAAGCGTCACGAGCACAGTTGACCGGCTACTTTCCGGGTGCGCAGATCCCTCTAACCTGCGTACCCGGCACCAAACCCGGCGTAAAACTTTGAAAACAGCTTCCGGATGCGCGTCCCGAGACACCCATGGGACCAATGATGAGGGTATAAAACTGTGCTTGAAGCCTATCGCAAACACGTAGAAGAGCGTGCCGCTCAGGGCGTCGTGCCCCAGCCGCTGAACGCCGAGCAGACCGCAGGCCTGGTCGAACTCCTGAAAAACCCGCCAGCTGGCGAAGAACAATTCCTCCTCGACCTGATCACCAACCGCGTTCCCGCGGGCGTGGACGAAGCCGCCTATGTCAAGGCTGGATTCCTCGCCGCTATCGCCAAGGGCGAAGCCACCTCTCCGCTGATCAGCAAGCAGCACGCTGTTGAACTGCTGGGCACCATGCAAGGTGGTTACAACATCGTCACGCTGGTCGACCTGCTTGATGACGCAGAACTCTCCGACACTACCGCAAAAGAGCTGAAGCACACCCTGCTGATGTTCGACGCGTTCCACGACGTTGCTGAGAAAGCCAAGGCTGGCAACGCGAACGCCAAAGCCGTCCTGCAGTCCTGGGCTGAAGGCGAGTGGTTCAAGAACCGCGCCCCGGTTGCCGAAAAAGTTACCTTGACCGTATTCAAGGTCACCGGCGAAACCAACACCGACGATCTGTCGCCGGCGCCTGACGCCTGGTCGCGCCCCGACATCCCGCTGCACGCACTGGCCATGCTGAAGATGGCTCGCGACGGCATCAACCCCGACGTTCCTGGCTCGGTTGGTCCGCTCAAGCAGATGGAAGAACTGGCCACCAAAGGCTTCCCGGTCGCCTATGTGGGTGACGTGGTCGGTACCGGCTCTTCGCGTAAGTCCGCTACTAACTCGGTGCTGTGGTTCTTCGGCGACGACATTTCGAACGTGCCGAACAAGCGTGCCGGCGGTTTCTGCTTCGGCACCAAGATTGCGCCAATCTTCTACAACACCATGGAAGACGCCGGCGCACTGCCGATCGAGTTCGACTGCTCCGATTTGGCAATGGGCGACATCATCGATGTCTACCCCTACAAAGGCGAAGTCCGCCGCCACGGCAGCGATGAGCTGGTCACCACCTTCCAGTTGAAGACCGATGTCCTGCTCGACGAAGTTCGCGCTGGCGGTCGTATTCCGCTGATCATTGGTCGCGGCCTGACCGAAAAGGCACGTGCCGAGCTGGACATGGGCCCGTCGGACCTGTTCAAGAAGCCAGAAGCCCCCGCCGAGAGCGACAAGGGCTTTACCCTGGCACAGAAGATGGTCGGTCGCGCCTGCGGTCTGCCGGAAGGCAAAGGCGTCCGCCCGGGCACCTACTGCGAACCAAAGATGACCACCGTTGGCTCCCAGGACACCACTGGCCCAATGACCCGCGACGAGCTGAAAGACCTGGCTTGCCTGGGCTTCTCCGCCGATCTGGTCATGCAGTCGTTCTGCCACACAGCCGCTTATCCGAAGCCGATCGACGTCACCACGCATCACACCCTGCCGGACTTCATCATGACCCGCGGCGGCGTTTCCCTGCGTCCGGGCGACGGCATCATCCACAGCTGGTTGAACCGCATGCTGCTGCCGGACACTGTCGGTACCGGCGGTGATTCGCACACTCGCTTCCCGATGGGCATCTCCTTCCCGGCCGGTTCCGGCCTGGTCGCCTTCGCCGCAGCCACTGGCGTCATGCCGCTGGACATGCCGGAGTCGGTACTGGTTCGTTTCAAGGGCAAGATGCAGCCTGGCATCACGCTGCGTGACCTGGTTCATGCGATTCCCTACTACGCAATTCAGAAAGGTCTGCTGACCGTCGAGAAGAAAGGCAAGAAGAACATCTTCTCCGGCCGTATCCTCGAAATCGAAGGCCTGAACGACCTGACCGTCGAGCAAGCGTTCGAGCTGTCTGACGCTTCTGCCGAGCGTTCCGCTGCGGGTTGCACCATCAAACTGCCGGAAGCTGCGATCGCTGAGTACCTGCAGTCGAACATTACCCTGCTGCGCTGGATGATCAGTGAAGGTTACGGTGATGCTCGTACGCTGGAGCGTCGTGCTCAGGCCATGGAAGCTTGGTTGGCCAAGCCGGAACTGCTGGCTGCCGATGCGGATGCAGAATACGCCGAGATCATCGAGATCGACCTATCCGAAGTGACCGAGCCTGTGCTCTGTGCACCCAACGACCCGGACGATGCGCGTCTGCTCTCGACCGTTCAGGGCGAGAAGATCGATGAAGTATTCATCGGCTCGTGCATGACCAACATTGGTCACTTCCGCGCCGCTGGCAAGCTGCTGGATAAAGTTGAAGGCGCTCTGCCAACTCGCCTGTGGCTGTCTCCGCCGACCAAGATGGACCAGCACCAGCTGACCGAAGAAGGCTACTACGGCATCTACGGCCGCGCTGGCGCACGCCTGGAAATGCCCGGTTGCTCGCTGTGCATGGGCAACCAGGCACGGGTTGAGACCGGCTCGACAGTGGTCTCCACGTCGACTCGTAACTTCCCTAACCGTCTGGGCGACGCGACCAACGTGTACCTGGCTTCTGCCGAACTGGCAGCAGTCGCCTCGATCCTGGGTCGCCTGCCGACCGTTGAGGAGTACATGGTCTACGCTGCTCAGATCGACACCATGGCGGCTGATGTCTACCGCTACCTGAGCTTCGATCAGATTGCCGAGTTCCGCGAGTCTGCGGCCAAAGCAAAGATCGACGTGGTCGCTGTTTGATGCTCTAACGCGTCACGCAGGCAAAACAAACGCCCCGACTGGTTCGGGGCGTTTGCATTTACGGAGTGTCATGCAACTGCCGACAGACCTATGCGACAATAGCGCCCAATGTCTGGCATCAACTCCCGCATTTTTCCTAACAGCTCGCCATAATGCGCCGCGGCTGCCGCTACTGCCTGTCCGCCGGGTCACCTTAGACTCCGCTCTAGCCGCAGTATCGCGCACCATTCAGCACCATCTGCAAGCTCCAAGTTATTGATAGGTAACCCCCTTTGATTTCCACCGCTAACATCACCATGCAGTTCGGCGCCAAGCCGCTGTTCGAAAACGTGTCAGTCAAGTTCGGCAACGGCAATCGCTACGGCCTGATCGGTGCCAACGGGTCCGGCAAGTCGACCTTCATGAAAATTCTCGGTGGCGATTTGGAGCCATCGGCCGGCCAGGTCATGCTCGAACCTAACGTGCGCCTGGGTAAGCTGCGGCAGGATCAGTTTGCCTACGAAGACTTCAATGTCATCGACACGGTGATCATGGGTCACGAGGAACTGTGGAAGGTCAAGGCCGAACGCGAACGCATCTACTCGCTGCCAGAGATGAGCGAAGACGACGGCATGGCGGTGGCAGAACTGGAAACCGAGTTCGCCGAGATGGATGGCTACACCGCCGAGTCCCGAGCTGGTGAGCTGCTGCTGGGCCTGGGTATTCCGCTGGATCAGCATTTCGGCCCGATGAGCGAGGTTGCACCCGGCTGGAAGCTGCGCGTGCTATTGGCGCAGGCGCTGTTTTCCGATCCGGAAGTGCTGCTGCTCGACGAGCCGACCAACCACCTGGACATTCACACGATCCGCTGGTTGGAAAACATACTCACGGCGCGCAACAGCACCATGATCATCATTTCCCACGACCGGCACTTCCTGAACAGTGTGTGCACGCACATGGCTGACCTGGATTACTGCGAGCTGCGCCTGTTCCCCGGTAACTACGATGAGTACATGACCGCGGCCACTCAATCTCGCGAACAGCTGCTATCGGATAACGCCAAAAAGAAGGCGCAGATTGCCGAGCTGCAGACTTTCGTCAGCCGCTTCTCGGCGAACGCTTCGAAAGCCAAGCAGGCCACCTCACGCGCCAAGCAGATCGACAAAATCCAGCTAGCTGAAGTTAAACCATCCAGCCGCGTCAGCCCCTTCATCCGCTTCGAGCAGACCAAGAAACTGCATCGCCAGGCGGTAACCGTGGAAAACGTTGCCAAAGGCTTCGACGGCAAAACATTGTTCAAGAACTTCAGTTTCACCGTCGAGGCCGGTGAGCGCGTCGCTATCATCGGCCCCAACGGCATTGGCAAGACGACCCTGTTGCGCACGTTGGTCGGCGAGCTGCAACCCGATGCCGGTGCGGTGAAGTGGACCGAGAGCGCCGAGCTTGGCTATTACGCCCAGGACCACGCAGATGATTTTGAGGACGACGTAACCCTGTTCGACTGGATGAGTCAGTGGACGCAAGGCGGCGAACAGGTCGTGCGCGGCACCCTCGGCCGCATGCTGTTCTCCAACGACGAGATCCTGAAGTCGGTTCGGGTGATTTCCGGTGGCGAACAGGGCCGCATGCTGTTCGGCAAGCTGATCCTGAAGAAGCCCAACGTGCTGCTGATGGACGAACCGACCAACCACCTGGATATGGAATCGATCGAGGCGCTGAACCTAGCATTGGAGAACTATCCGGGCACGCTGATTTTTGTCAGCCATGATCGGGAATTCGTTGGCTCTCTGGCGACCCGTATCATCGAGCTATCCGACTCGGGCGTGACCGACTTCAGCGGCACCTATGACGACTACCTGCGCAGTCTTGGCGTGTTCTAAACGTCGTTGAGGTAACGAAACGCCCCGCCAACGCGGGGCGTTTTTGCATCGACGAATCATCATCGCGTACGGCTCGGTCAGTGCTCAAATTTCTAGCAATAACCCATACAGCCGCTGGACATATAGGTAGTCGAGCCATGCGAGCTGATGCACGACGACGATCAGCCAGAACACCAGCTGGAACGACAACTTGCGGGTCTTGTGGCGAAACGCTTGCTGAGCGATCAATGCCCCCGGCCAGCCACCAAGCAACTCAACAAGATGCAGGCGAGCCTCGGGCGTACGCCAGCCGCTACGCAGTGCGCTGCGCTTGTCGTGCAGGTAGAAGCCAAAAGCCAACAGGCTACCCGAGAGATAGGCATAGAGCGGCCAGTAACTACCCTGCCCCGCCAGACGAGCAAGCCCGAGCGCCGGTAACAGACAGAGCAGGACGAGCCCTAGGAGCTTCGGTAGCAGCCACCTTATCGACCCTTTGTGCCGTGGCCGCGCTTTGGGCTTAGCGCGTGCCTTGAAGCTTCTATTTTGTGCGGACTGGATCGCTACCGCAGGTGGTTTTCGTCGAATCGCCGGCTCGTCTAGAGACAGCCCCGAATCCAGACGGATATGCGTGGCACCCAGGCGCCCATTCTCGTCCCGTTCGCTGATGTAGAGCACCCGGTCGCCCTGCGTCGGGCGGCGAGCGCCGCGCATAGCCGAAATATGGGCGAAGATTTCCTCGCTACCCTGTTCCGGCCGAATGAAACCGAACCCCTTCTGATCGTTCCAGCTTTTCAGCTGACCGCGTAATTCCATGGCAAGTGACCCGGCGGGAAAACCGGGGATTCTAGCCGCTTACCTTTGGAGCTACGAGCCGCAAGCAGTTATCGGGCAGGGGTGTAGCGGCGCTCAAGAAAACTGAGAAGCAGCCTATTGACCTGCTCGGGCTGCTCGCTCTGTATCCAATGGCCACAGTCTTCGATGAGGTGCTGCTCGAGGTCCGGTACCCAGCTGGGCATTTTCTGCAGCGTATGAGCTTCCAGAGTGCCGACCGGGTCCTTGTCACCTAGTAGGAAAAGCGCCGGCTGCTCCACCTTGCGCTCGGCTAACGGTGCAGTGCGCTCCCAGTTCCGCTCGAAATTGCGGTACCAGTTCAGTGCACCATGAAAGCCGCGTCCCTCGAACGTAGCGACGTAGACGGCGAACGCGTCCGAGCCGCACCAAACCGGCGGCGTGCCCGGGTCTCGCATGCCTTGATAAAGCGAGCTGCCGACCGGCTTGTCCTGCAGGAACAAATCCTTGGGGACCGCTGCCGAGGTGTTATGCATCATCATCCGCAAAGTACGCGGAATGTCCTGATCAAGCTCGGCCTCGGCAACGCCGGACTGCTGGAAATACAGAATATAGTTGAAGCGATCGGCGAACTGGCTGCGGATGATGTCGATCGCGGGTCTCTTCGGACGGCCGCCATAAGGCACCGCCATAGCCGCGACAACGTTGACTCGCTGCGGCTCGAGCAAGGCCAGATGCCAAGCCACCGGTGCGCCCCAATCATGGCCCACCACCGCTACCGAGCGGTGACCAAGCAGGTCCATTGCCGCCTGGATGTCCGCGCAGACGGTTATCAGGTCATAGCTGGCGATATCATCCGGCGCGCTGCTTTGGCCATATCCGCGCATCTCCGGAATCACTACACGATAGCCTGCATCCGCCAACGCCTGGATCTGATGACGCCACGAGTACCAGCTTTCGGGAAACCCGTGGAGCAACCAGATCACCGGACCTTGCTCAGGCCCGGCGCAGTAAAGGCTGAGGGTGATGCCATTGATGGGCAACAGTCGGTGTTCGAATGCGTGCACAGGGCACTCCTCTGCTGTGTGTGTTGCGCGTCAGCCCGCCGCGGTACTCCAGTCGATCAAGCTGAACTGCCAAGTAGCCAAGATGATGATGCCGAAGATGATCCGGTACCAGGCAAATGCGGCATAGCTATGGTTGCCTATAAATTTCAACAGGGCGCGCACCGCCAGCATGGCGAAAATGAACGAGGTGATGAACCCAATCGCAAAGATCGGCAAGTCGCCAGGCTGAAACAGGTCGCGGTACTTGTAACCCGAATACACTGCGGCACCGACCATAGTCGGCATGGCCAGAAAGAACGAAAACTCGGTGGCAGCCTTGCGGGACAGCCCAAACAACAGCCCACCGATGATTGTCGCGCCGGACCGTGAAGTGCCGGGGATGAGCGCCAGACATTGCGCGAAGCCAACCTTCAAGGCATGGGACCAGTGCATATCGTCGACGGTTTCGGCATGTACTTCATGCTGGCGCTTTTCGGCCCAGAGCATCACGACCCCGCCAATGACCAACGCTGTCGCTACCGTGATCGGATTAAACAAGTATTCGTGAATGAGATCAGCGAAGGTAATTCCCAGCACTACCGCAGGGAAGAACGCGACCAACAGATTCCCGGTGAACTTCTGCGCCTGTTTCTCCCTTGGCAAACCAACGACCACATCGAAAATCTTACGACGGTACTCCCACACCACCGCCAAGATCGCACCCAACTGGATGATGATGTTGAACGCGAGCGCCCTCTCGCCGCCAAACCCAATCAGATCGGCCACGATGATCTGATGCCCGGTGCTGGATATCGGCAGAAATTCTGTAATGCCTTCCACCACCCCAAGAAGCAACGCCTGAAAGGCAATCCAAAGGTCCATCTATTCCCCAATAACGGTGCAACTCACCGCGGCTGAATACAACAAAGGTATATGTCAGATAGCCATCTAAGCGCTGTTCTGACTCGCTTGAGGCGAGTAAATTCATTGAGCAGACACGGCCGCCCTCATCTTTTTTCAGCAACGGCCGAAACCCTATGCATGGGCCATGACAAACAACCACTGCCATAGCTGATTTTCAAGGCAGGCCGTGTCGCCGCGCTCCACCCCTCTATTCGAATAATAAAGAACGCAAGCATTAACAGGAGCATACAACCCTATGAATCTGCTACGAAATCTTCCAATCAGCAAGCGTCTCTGGCTGATTCCGCTAGTGGCGGTTGCCATGCTCTTCATTCTTGGCCTGCTGATGATTCAGCAGGTTCGTACCGACCTGTACAGGGGCAAGCAGGTCATGACGCAAAACATCGTCGAGACTGCGCGCGGCGTGCTGACCTACTATCAGCAGCTCGAAGCCAGCGGAAGCATGACGACCGCCGAGGCGCAGAAAGCCGCAATGGACCAGGTTCGCATGATTCGCTATGGCCAGAATGACTACTTCTGGATCAACGACATGCAGCCGGTCATGGTCATGCATCCGATAAAGCCGGAGCTAGAGGGACAGGATCTTTCCAAGGTCAAAGATCCGAACGGCAAAGAGCTGTTCAACGAAATGGTCAAGGTAGCTCAACTCAAAGGAGCTGGCCTGGTTGACTATCAATGGGCGAAGCCCGGCGAAAAAGACCCTGTGCCGAAGATCTCCTACGTCGAACTATTCAAGCCATGGGGCTGGATTATCGGCTCGGGAATCTATGTCGACGATGTCGAAGCGGAGTTCCAGAACTATCTGGTGCGTTTTTCGCTCATCGGTATGGCAATCGCTGCGCTGATGGCGGTACTGGTTGCGATTCTTATCCGCAGCATCACACAGCCGCTGCGTCACTCTATGCAGGCCATGGCCAACATCGCCAGCGGTGAAGCCGACCTGACGCGGAATCTTGACGTATCGGGTAACGACGAGCTGACCACCCTTAGCCGCGACTTCAATACTTTCACCCAAAAACTGCGCACGGTGATCGGGCAGTTGTTCGAAACCTCCGACTCACTGGAATCCTCCTCCAACGCCTTGGGGGGGCTGGCCGGGCAGGCGCACAAGCAAAGTCAGCAGCAGTCACAACAGATGGAGCTGGTCGCTACTGCAGTCAACGAGGTGACCTACGCCGTTCAGGAAGTGGCAAAGAATGCCGAGCAAGCATCGAACGAAGTGGGTGACGCGGAGAAGCAGGCCGGGTTGGGGCAGCGGAATATCGAAGCCAGCCTGCAGCAAATAGATCAGCTTTCGATCACCATTAACGAAGCTGTAGGGGTCATACAATCCTTAGCGGACGAAACCACGAAGATCGGGTCAGTGCTTGAGGTCATTGGATCGATCGCCGATCAGACCAACCTCCTCGCGCTGAACGCAGCGATTGAGGCTGCCCGTGCCGGCGAACAAGGCCGCGGTTTTGCTGTAGTGGCCGACGAGGTTCGCCTGCTCGCCCAACGCACCCAGACCTCAACGGCTGAGATTCACACGATGATTGAGGGCTTGCAGAAGAATTCGGGCGCTGCAGTTAAGGTGATCATGGAAAGCAGCCGAGCATCCCAAGCCACCGTTGAACAAGCCAGCCAAGCCGGAGCCAGCCTCGTTCAGATTGCCCAGGCGCTGCGCAACCTGTCGGGGTTGAACGCATCGATAGCCAGCGCAACACTGCAACAGACCCACGTCGTTGAAGACATTAATCAGAACGTTACCCAGGCTGCCGGATTGGCTCAGCAAAGCACACACGCAGCGGAACAATCGAGTGCGGCGGGTGAGCGACTAGGCGAGCTGGCCGAGCAATTGAATCGTCTGCTCAAGCAGTTCAAAGTCTAGCGAAGCCCTACAAGCAGACTTTGTATACAACGGCCAGCTCCCGAACCGGAGCTGGCCGTTTTCTTTTGCCATGCCGGTTGCGGCTTTTCGCCACAGCTCAAAAGGCAGCAGACTGATGGGCTCTAGGAAGCCTCGCTCTTAGCCCAACCAGCAAAGCCAACGAAAACAAATAGTTAGACCGAGTTAAGCCGACCATCCAAGTTGCGCCTAATGCTAGACCTTTGGCTAATTGCAAAAAAAATCACAAAACACGAAACGACCCTGTGACTTATCAGTCCTCTGTGTACATCAATGGATATGTAAGGCCAACGCCGGCAGCCTGGCGGCAGGCTCAATATCCGATTTTTGGTTACCACACAGAGAGACATGCCTGATGAACAGCCCGCTTCGCTTCAACGACGCCCTCCTTATCACTGACCGTGCGTTCAAGCCGTTCCAGTGCGTCGCCTGGACGCTGCTCGAAGGCAATGGCGAACTCAGCATCACGGTCCTGGATGGCAGCGAATCGCGCACCGTAGGCCATTGCAAACTGGCGAGCAACGTCTACTCCGACCCGATCAAGCTCGGTCAGTCGCTGGAGCAGGCACGCGCCGATCTGAGTCGTCAGGGTATGCACCTCGCGCCTTGGCAGATGCCTGAGTAAGCCACTCCTTCTTGATAAGGCCCGGTTGCGCAAGCGCCGGGCCTTTTTCGTTGCATTTCGCTTGGCCACCAATGATGGCGCCGCTAGGAAAAAACGGACCCATTCGATTGTTCAACGGTCCCAGCAATAAGCGAATAAACGAAGGAGTGATCCATGAAAGGTGCAGAAGCCTACGTCAACGATCAATGGCACAGCAGCGGACTGGCCGATTTGCCGGAGGGTGCCCAGAGCCATTGCGTTTCCCTGAAGTTCATCATCCCTCGCGACACACAGTCCACAGGGCTGATCACGCATATCCGTGATGTGGCGCAGAAACGTCTGAGCGAGTTTTACAAAGGCCGTCAGGTGATGCACAGACCGGTACAAGGCTCGGTCGTCGGAGACGGCAGCGGCGATGGGATAAACCTCGTCTTCGACGTCGCACCGGCGAAATAGATAATCGCCTCGGCGGTGCATGCTGATGACCAAAACACCTGCAATTGATGAAGCCAGGCGCATCAGCGAGGTGCCCTTCTCACCCTGCCGTGCGACCACTCAGCCGACCATGAGGGCAGCAGCTTCTCGCTACGAGTCACCAACGCAGCGGGTGGCGAAGCCCTATCGATTTCGCACATCACGCAGTCCAAGTACGCGACACCTATTCACCTTGCTGGCTTGCTGAAGGGCACATGGGTCCAGCTGAGCAAGGATGACGACTAGTTAAGCGCGAGGTTTACACCTGCGCAGCCCTGCGTGACGGGATGACGTCGAGCTCGTTAGCACCAACCGTGTACAACCGACTGGTCTTTTTACTGCCACCAATAGCGTCAGCATTATCGAGCGGGGCGGTCGATCGTTACGCGTCAACAAGAAGCTTTGCGCGGTCGCGCCAAACCGTTCATACCGACGCTTGCACGCGGTCCGAACCCCTTTCAGTTGCGTCGGTCTCTTATTGAGACAAGCACTGTGCCCCCTTCAGCGCAGCTGCCTTTTCTCATCCGCAACCCAGGAGCGCTTACATGATCGGAGACTATTCCTCGATAAATGACCATCTGGAAAGTGCGCGACGGCTGGCTGACAGCGCAGAAACCAAGGCAGACCCAGCTATCTACCGAGAGGCAATTGACGAACTGGTTGCCGCGATAAGGCTGTTGATGCGTAACAGCCAGGAAAGCGAAGACTGACACTGTCTTCAGTCCTGCGCATCGCCACCGGCCACCCAGGGATAGCCTGGCTGCACTCATCTAAGATTCGTTAATGCGGCCAGGCTTTACCAGGCCGGGCCGCGGCCCTTCAGGAGCATGCATGCTGATCGATCAGGACAGCGAGACGGCTTTGCACTTAGCGGAAGGTGTGCGTCCGCTTCCGGCGGACGAGCAATTGGATACCGGCACCGCCCTCTGCCCTGAGCTACCAGCCGATCTGCATTATGTAGACGACCACGTTCCAGGTATCAGTCGACGAAAGCTCGGCGGCAAATTCGCTTACTTCCTGCCGACCGGAGAACGTATTCGGGATACGCATGAGATAACGCGCATCAACAAGCTGGCCATTCCCCCGGCCTACTCTGACGTCTGGATCTGCCCGGATCCGCAAGGCCATATGCAAGCAACTGGACGAGATGCTCGCGGACGCAAGCAATATCGTTATCACCCCCGCTGGCGAGAAATCCGGGACGACAACAAGTACGAGCGGGTTCTGTCGTTCGGTACTGCCCTTCCGCGAATGCGCGAGCGCCTGGAGGAGCACTTGGCTTTGCGCGGCATGCCGCGACAAAAAGTGATGGCCTTGCTGGTGCAATTGCTTGAGTCGACGCTGATCCGAGTTGGCAACCCACGTTATGCAAAGGAAAACCGTTCCTACGGGCTCACCACTCTACGAACCCGTCATGTCGATGTACGAGGCTCTGCGATCCGCTTTCAGTTCCGTGGCAAAAGCGGTGTAGAGCATCGCGTAACGCTAAGGAACCAGCGGCTGGCGCGCATCGTGCGCCGCTGCATGGAGCTACCCGGCCAGCACCTGTTTCAATACCTGGACGAAAACGGGATGCGGCACCCAGTGAATTCAAGCGACGTCAACGCGTTCATCCACGAGATGACCGGGGGCGACTTCACAGCCAAGGATTATCGAACTTGGGCAGGCAGTGCGCTGGCGTTGGACTATCTGCGCAAACGTGAGTGGCGACCAGAGACGGTGGCGCGGCGCAATCTGGTCGAAGTGGTCAAGCTGGTGTCTCACCAGCTCGGCAATACTCCCGCCGTGTGTCGCCAGTGCTACATTCATCCCGACGTGCTTGAAGCCTTTGCTACTGGCGAACTGGCGCAGCTGGGCAAGGCCAGAAAGCGCAAATGGATGAGCAGCGAGGAAGTCACCTTGCTGAAATTCCTGAGCAGCCGCACTGCGCCCACCGCAGCATCCTAGCGGTACAGAGTGACCTGATTGCGCCCTGAGGCTTTCGAAGAATACAGGGCAATATCCGCACGTTCGATCAGTTGCGCATAGCCATTGGTGGGCTCGCTGAGATCCGCGATCCCGAGACTGACGGTAAAGCGAATGCTGCGCCCTTCGTGGACGACCTCATGCGCTTCGATGGATTGCCGTAGCCGCTCGGCGAACGTCAGCGCCCCCTCGCTATCGGTATCCGGCAGCAGCACCACGAACTCTTCACCGCCGTAGCGTCCGGCAATGTCCGCATCGCGCGTGCTCTGTCGAACCAGTTCGGCAGTCTGCTGGATGACCGCATCACCCGCCTGATGACCGTAGCTGTCGTTGATCTTCTTGAAGTGGTCGATATCGAACATCACCAGTGCCGCATTGCGCTCGTAGCGCCGATGTCGGGCGTAGTCTTGACGCAACATCTCCTCCCAATGGCCCCGGTTGAACAGGCCGGTCAGGCGGTCGGTGCTGGAGAGGCGCTGCAGTTCTTGATTCGCCGCTTGCAACTGGCGGCGGTTGGTCGCCACGTCGGTGACGTCGTAGATGATCAGGCAGACCTGCTCGATGCTGCCATTGAGCGCCTTCAACGGCATCAAGGTGGTGTTCTGGTACATGAAGTCTTCCAGCCCGGTGATCGGCTGGTAATTCTTGAATCGCAGCAGGTAAGGCCGCTGTTCCCAGATGGTGAACGATGGCGTCCCGAGTGTCGCAACGTTTTCCACCTTGCGCCGAAACCACTGCTCGTCGACTTCTGGAAAGAGCTCGAAGAAAGTCTTCTTGCGCGCCTCTTCTGGCAGCCGTCCGGAGCGGTTCTCCATGAAGGTATTCCACACATCGATGCGGTACTCGCGATCAAGCACCACGACACCGACATCAATGCTCTGGACGATAGCCAGCAACCAGTGGAGTTCACTCAGATCGTTCGAGTCAGGCATGGTCAGTTCATCTCAAGGGCGAGTTTGCGCGACAGCAGCTCAACCGAGTCTTCGGTGAACAGCAAGAGCAGGTCGAAATGAATGTCGTGACCTTCCAGGCTGTAGCTGATCTCCACCGCCAGGGTGTTTTTCCAACGTTGCCGGTTGACGCGAATGAGCTCGTCGATCGAAGCATGCTGGCCCAGCACCTGTGGGTGACCTTGAGAAAACACCACATCGATTTGGTCTGCGATGCCACTGAGGCACGCACTGATCAGCAGACTGGAAAGATCGAGCAGCATCTCGAGTTCGAGATATTCGTCGGCGCGCATCAGACGCGCCATATCGGCAATCTCCGAATCATGGAAGATCAACAGCGCCTCGCCGGCGATGCCCCCGCCGATATAGCCCTGGCAGACCGCTGACAACTTGTCGCCCTGAGCCGCATCGGCCAGCGCCATGTGCAATTCGCCGACTTCGAGGATATTCACATTGGGAATCGGCAGCTGTACGAACACCCCCAACACCTTGGCGAGCAACGCCGCCGCGCGTCCCATCGCAACGTTGACCACCTCGCGGAATGCGTCGCGGAACGAGACCTGCCCCACGTTCCGCTCCCCGAGCGCTGGGAGCTCGCTACCCACGACCCCGAGGCCCGCCAGGGTCTGTTGCAAATGCAGCGGATCGGCAGGCTTGCGGATGAATGCCAGCGCCCCCAGCCCGAGCACCCGGCGCACCGCCTCTTTCTGAACGTCCGCCGATATCACGATGACCTTGCATCCCAGTTGCTCTTGGCGAAGAGCAGCCAGAACCTGGTAGCCGTCCATGTCCGGCATGGTCAGATCAAGCAGCAAGACGTCCACGCCGCCTTCACGAATTCGTTCCAGCGCCTCGCGACCGCTGGCAGCCTGAAGAATGTCCAGCGGCCACGCAGCCGGCAGCGCGCGCAGCAGTTGCTTGCGCGCCAGGCTTGAATCATCGCAAATCAATACGGTAACGGCAGACATGCAGCGCTCGCTCACTTGGCCAGGCCCCTAGAACCTGGACAGCTTATCTCAGCTAACGAGCGCCGTGGTGGGGACACATGAAGATAGTGGCATTTTGACAGCAACGTGACCGATACGACCACCGTTTAGGCTGTTACCACTTAATAGTAAGCATTGTCCCGATTGGTGTGGTCGGTCACGTCACGAACGCCCTTCAGCTCCGGAATCCGCTCCAGCAAGGTCTTTTCGATACCTTCCTTGAGCGTTACATCAGCCTGTCCACAGCCTTGGCACCCGCCCCCGAACTGGAGTACCGCCACGCCCTCATCCACGACATCGATCAATGTCACCTGCCCGCCATGACTCGCAAGACCAGGATTGATTTCGGTCTGCAGGTAGTAATTGATGCGCTCGTTGAGCGGGCTGTCTTCGTTGACCATCGGCACCTTGGCGTTGGGTGCCTTGATCGTCAGCTGGCCGCCCATGCGGTCGGTGGCGTAGTCAACCAGCGCGTCTTCCAGGAAGGGCTCGCTGATACCGTCGATCCAAGCGGTGAAGCTTTTCAGGGAAATCGCGATGTCATCCGGCTTTTCCTCTCCTGGCTTGCAATAGGCAATGCAGGTCTCAGCGTAGGGCGTGCCGGGCTGAGTGATGAAGACCCGGATGCCAATCCCGGTAGTGTTCTGCTTTTCAAGCAGGTCGGCCAGGTAATCATGTGCAGCTTCGGTAATGGTAATGGCGCTCATGGGAACTCCTCTCATACATGCCCGGCAGTGTACGCCAACCACTGCGCCGGATAAAGTCCTAGCGTTTTAGTAGGAATTGCCTGATAGAAGTTAATCGGTACACCCGATCGGACCCTCGAGGCATCTAAGGCAGGTTGATAGCGGTACTCGTATCCGAACAGGGACGCGACATCTGATACCACTGCGTAACCTGATCAGTCACGCCGACCACAGGGTCCTGCCAGTTATACACGACGCCGCACCAACATGAGCATTGCTCATGTAAATCGCCGGATGATCAAAAAGCGTGCAGCTTTGCTATTATTCGCGGTCCTCGCAACCAGCTTCAGGTAGTCCCCATGCTCGACCGCAACGCCCGTCTCCAGGCACTCCAGCAGGCCCTCAAGGAGCGCATCCTGATTCTCGACGGCGGCATGGGCACGATGATCCAGAGCTATAAACTGGAAGAGTCGGACTATCGCGGCGAGCGCTTCGCTGACTGGCCACAAGATCTCAAGGGCAACAACGACCTCTTGATCCTCACCCGGCCGGACGCCATTAGCGCCATTGAAAAAGCCTACTTCGATGCCGGTGCGGATATCGTCGAGACCAACACCTTCAACGCCACCCGCGTTTCTCAGGCCGACTACGGCATGGAAGAGTTGGTCTATGAGCTCAACGTCGAAGGCGCCCGCCTCGCCCGCCAGGCCGCCGATGCAAAGACGGCACAAACGCCGGACCGTCCGCGATTCGTAGCAGGCGTGCTAGGGCCGACCAGCCGGACCTGCTCGCTCTCGCCCGACGTGAATAATCCAGGCTACCGCAACGTCACCTTCGACGAACTGGTGGAGAACTACACCGAAGCCACCCGCGGCCTGATCGAAGGCGGCTCGGACCTCATCCTGATCGAGACCATCTTCGATACGCTCAATGCCAAAGCCGCGATCTTCGCCGTGCAGGAAGTCTTCGAAGAGATCGGTTTCGAGCTGCCGATCATGATTTCCGGCACGATTACCGACGCCTCCGGCCGCACCCTGTCCGGCCAGACCACCGAAGCCTTCTGGAACTCGGTACGTCACGCCAACCCGATCTCGGTAGGCCTTAACTGTGCGTTGGGTGCGAAAGAGCTGCGCCCTTATCTGGAAGAGCTCTCGAACAAGGCCGAAACCCACGTGTCGGCGCACCCTAACGCCGGCTTGCCCAACGCTTTTGGTGAGTACGATGAAAGCCCGGCGGAAATGGCATCGGTCGTCGAGGAGTTCGCCGCCAGTGGCTTCCTCAACGTCGTTGGTGGTTGTTGCGGCACGACGCCCGCACACATCGAGGCGATTGCTAATGCGGTTGCCAAATATCCGCCACGCGTCATCCCTGACATTCCCAAGGCCTGTCGCCTGTCGGGCCTTGAGCCTTTCACCATTGATCGCAGCTCGCTGTTCGTCAACGTGGGCGAACGGACCAACATCACCGGTTCCGCCCGTTTTGCTCGCCTGATCCGCGAAGACAATTACACTGAGGCCCTGGAAGTCGCCCTGCAGCAGGTAGAAGCCGGCGCTCAGGTGATCGACATCAACATGGACGAGGGCATGTTGGATTCGAAGAAGGCCATGGTGACCTTCCTCAATCTGATCGCCGGCGAGCCCGACATCTCCCGCGTCCCGATCATGATCGACTCCTCAAAGTGGGAGGTGATCGAGGCCGGGCTCAAGTGCATCCAGGGCAAGGGCATCGTCAACTCGATTTCCATGAAAGAAGGCGTCGAGGCGTTCAAGCATCACGCGCGCTTGTGCAAGCGCTACGGCGCCGCCGTGGTAGTGATGGCGTTCGACGAAGCCGGCCAGGCCGATACAGCCGCGCGTAAGCGTGAAATCTGCCAGCGCTCCTACGACATTCTGGTAGACGAAGTGGGCTTCCCACCGGAAGACATTATTTTCGACCCGAACATATTCGCCGTCGCCACCGGTATCGAGGAGCACAACAACTACGCCGTGGACTTCATCGAGGCCTGCGCGTATATCCGCGACAATCTTCCCTACGCCCTGACCTCGGGCGGCGTATCGAATGTGTCCTTCTCGTTCCGCGGCAATAACCCGGTGCGCGAGGCGATCCACTCGGTCTTCCTCTATTACGCCATCCAGAACGGCCTGACGATGGGCATCGTCAACGCCGGCCAGCTGGAGATCTACGATGAGATCCCGAAGAAGCTGCGCGACGCTGTTGAGGACGTGGTGCTCAACCGCACCCCTAACGGCACCGAAGCGCTTCTGGCCATCGCCGACGAGTTCAAGGGCGACGGCAGCGTCAAGGAAGCGGAAACCGAAGAATGGCGCAGCTATACCGTCCAGAAGCGCCTGGAGCACGCGCTGGTCAAGGGCATCACCACTCACATCGTTCAGGACACCGAAGAGTTCCGCCAGCAGTGCGCGCGGCCCATTGAGGTCATCGAAGGCCCTCTGATGTCGGGCATGAACGTGGTGGGTGATTTGTTCGGCTCGGGAAAGATGTTCCTGCCGCAGGTGGTTAAGTCAGCCCGCGTTATGAAGCAGGCCGTTGCGCACCTGATCCCCTTTATCGAAGCCGAGAAAGGCGACAAGCCGGAAGCCAAGGGCAAGATTCTGATGGCGACCGTCAAGGGCGACGTGCACGACATCGGCAAGAACATCGTCGGCGTGGTGCTCGGCTGTAACGGCTACGACGTGGTGGACATGGGCGTCATGGTGCCCGCGGAAAAAATCCTGCAGACCGCCATCGCCGAGAAGTGCGACATCATCGGCCTGTCCGGCCTGATCACGCCGTCGCTAGACGAAATGGTGCACGTTGCGCGTGAAATGCAGCGCCAGGACTTCCACCTGCCGCTGATGATTGGCGGCGCGACCACCTCCAAGGCTCACACGGCGGTTAAGATCGATCCGCATTACAAGAACGACGCGGTGGTCTATGTGACCGACGCGTCGCGCGCCGTCGGGGTCGCGACAACATTGCTGTCGAAGGAGCTAAAGCCGGTTTTCGCCCAGAAGACTCGCGAAGAGTACGCGATGATTCGCGAGCGTACTGCCAACCGCAGCGCACGCACCGAGCGTCTGACTTACCCCGAAGCGATTGCGGTCAAGCCGAAGTTCGATTGGGCCGATTACTCGCCAGTCAAACCAACCTTCACCGGCCGCAAGGTATTAGAGGACATCGATCTACGCACGCTGGTGGACTATATCGACTGGACGCCCTTCTTCATCTCTTGGGATCTCGCCGGCAAGTATCCACGCATTCTTGAAGACGAAATCGTTGGCGAAGCAGCTACGTCGCTGTTCAACGATGCCCAGGCGATGCTCACCAAGCTGGTCGACGAAAAGCTGATCAGGGCCCGCGCTGTCTTCGGCTTCTGGCCGGCCAATCAGGTCGACGAAGACGATATCCAAGTCTATGACGACGACGGCGAAGCCCTCGCCACCCTGCACCACCTGCGGCAACAAACGGTGAAGACCGACGGCAAGCCGAACTTCTCGCTCGCCGACTTCGTCGCACCGAAAAGCAGCGGCGTGACCGATTACGTGGGCGGTTTCATTACCACTGCGGGCATCGGTGCCGAGGAAGTGGCCAAGGCTTATCAGGACGCCTGCGACGATTACAACTCGATCATGGTCAAGGCCCTGGCCGACCGCCTCGCCGAGGCCTGTGCCGAGTGGCTGCATCAGCAGGTCCGTAAGCAATGGTGGGGCTATGACCCTGAAGAACAGCTGAGCAACGAAGAGCTGATCAAGGAACAGTACAAAGGTATCCGTCCAGCGCCAGGCTACCCCGCCTGCCCCGACCATACGGAGAAAGGCACGCTGTTCCAGCTGCTCGATGCCGACGGCATCAGCCAGGTCACCCTGACCGAGCACTACGCCATGTTTCCGACAGCTGCAGTCAGTGGTTGGTATTTCGCGCATCCCCAGGCGCAATATTTCGCGGTCGGCAAAATCGACAAGGACCAGGCTGAGCGCTACAGCACTCGCAAAGGTCAAGACATCGCCGTCACCGAACGCTGGCTGATGCCGAACCTCGGCTACGACAACTAGACTACCGCTGGCCGCAGCATCTCTTTGAGGCGGCCTTGCGACTGAAATCAACAAACCCATGCGAAGCGCGCAATGTCTACCGAACCCCGTTACCTGCTCGATGAATTGGAAACCGCCGACATGCTCGAAGTCGACGGTCTGCACGCCTGGCAATTCACCCTTAACGATGCGCTACTGGACCGTGCCGACGCGGCCGCAGTCGCAAGTGAGCCCTTCGCCAGTGATGAAATCGTTGTTCAAATAGAGTCGATCGACGGCCGTGAGCGGCGCCAATGGTCGTTCAGCTATAACAGTGTGATGGAAGCAGTGTACTGCGAGGATGAGCAGTATTGGACCGTCGGGAGCGCACCGCAGAGCCGCCTTCGCTGTCTTGGCGCGGTAAGCGCAAGCGCTGACGACGAGTGAACCCCGAACCGTCTACTTCCTCGTGAATAGCCAAGGAATGAGTCGAAAGTGATGCTCGTCAGTCAGATGTCGTACCTCGCCTGAGCAGTAGTCCGATAGCGAGAATGACCAACAAGCTGCCCGGTAGCCACTGCCAACCCATTCGTTGCGGCTGCTCTACAAACAGCAGCATCATCGATACGAAGGGCACCAGATAGCTATAGGCGGTTACCGCACCCGGCGTCAGGACAGCGGTCGCGCGCTGCTGCAGAAAGAACGTCATGCCACTGGAAAAGACCCCAAGGTATGCCACCAGCGCGACGTCTTCGGTCGTCATATACGCGAGCGCGCTGGGCCGCTCCCAGATCAAGCCCAAGGCGCCGATCAGCAATGCGCCCATCAGCAGGCTCCAAAAGGTCCGCAGCACGGCCTGCGGCGCCAGCCAGCCGCGGTGCAATCCCCATTTGCTCAGCACTGGATACAGTGCGGACGCCACACAGCCGAAGAAAAACGCCAGCTCGCCGAAACCCAGCTGCAACCCCGAAAAGTGACCGCCGTTCTCGGCCCAGGCCAGACCCAATGCGCCAACGGCGCCCAACGCAAGGATCGCCAGCAATCGTCCGGCTGGTCGCTCCACGCCGAGCCCGCGCCCGATGCAATAGGCAAGCAGCGGCACGCTGACAAATAACGTCGCCATCGACAAAGCACTGATTCGATGAGCCGCCCAGAACATGGTGCCGAAGAACCCAGCCAAGCTCAGCCCCATTAACGCGTAGAGCAGCAGCCCACGCAGACTCGGCCATCGCTCGGGCTGTCGCCATAACAATGGGAACAGCGCCAAGGCGGCAATCATGAAGCGAATCGCCGTTAGTAACAGAGGCGGCAAACCTTCGGTCATGAGCCCCACTGCCGGAAAGGACAACCCGACAAAAAGCGCCCAGAGCAACATCCCAAGATGCGCGAGCGTGACTCTCCGCTTGGTCTCAGTCATCGCGGCCCTCCTCCAGCGCTAACAGCAGCGTGCGCAACCCGGCCGCCAGTGCCTGTTTTTGCTGGGCATCCAGCGGCGCCTGCATCTCGTGCAGGGTGGCGAGATATTCATCAAGGCACCCGAGCAGTACCTTCTGCCCTTCATCGCTCAGACGAATCAACAAGCTGCGGCGGTCTTCCGGATTCGGTACTCGCTGAATTAACCCGGCAGCTTCCAGGCGGTCTAGCCGATTGGTCATTGCCCCTGAGCTGAGTACCGCAGCGTGACGCAACGCGTTGGGCGTAAGCCCCTGCGGCTGGCCGCTGCGGTAGAGCGTGGCGAGCAGGTCGAACTCGCCATCGTGCAACCCATGTCGGCGGAACACCGAGGCCACGCTGCGATTGAGGTATTTGGAAAGGCGGTACAGGCGGGTGAATATCGCCATGGGCGATACATCTGCGCCGGGTTGCACGGCGCGCCATTGCGCGAGCACGCGATCCACATGGTCGCTGCGTTGCCTCTCTGACATAGATAGCTCCAGAACAAGAATCTTCACGTGAAGATAATCTGGCGTATCGAAAGAAGCAAGCTTCCGGAACACCGGGCACGGGCCCGATCGATGGATGGCCATCAATCGAGCCGCAACGGAGCGCTCAGCGCACTAAAGGGAGACTAGGAGGCTTTCAGCGGAGCTCGGAGGGTGAGTTGCGAACGATCTTGATCGAGTGGGTCAAGGCCGGCTTGCGCGTGACGCTGACGGCCCTGCGCGTCACCGTATCGATGGTGATGTTCCAGAAGCCGGTGTTGGGCACTTTTATCCGTGCCGGGAAATTGTCGAACGCACCGCCGTGATAGATGTGTCGCCCGCCATTCTTGAAACTACGAAAATTCTTGTCGTTCATCAGGCGGATGTTGCAAGGCTGCGAGCATTCAATAATCACGAAATCGTCTTCATTGAGGTGTTCGCGCTGGTGAATGAACTTCATGTACCGCTCCGGGGCCGCATGTTGGCAAAGGCGAAGATTACCATGAGCGTCCGGCCCGCTCGATGGTTTGAACGGGCAGATCCAACTAGCACTAGCTGCACTGCGGAAGGTTCGGCTGCCGTCGCAGTTCTTTGACACAATGCGCGCCGCAGCCGATCACGCGACGCATGAACGCGGCCCCCCGTTAGAGCAAGGACACCTGAGATGCCTGCGGCTACTATGCCCGTTAATGCAACCTCACCTATCGCGCGCCGCGCGACACGCATCGGCTTTTTCATGGCCGGATTCGGTCTGTCGATCTGGGCACCGCTGGTGCCGTACGTGCGCGAACGCATCGAGATGAGCGACGCAGTGTTCGGTACGTTGCTGCTGTGTATCGGTGTCGGTTCGCTGACCTGGATGCCACTGTCCGGACTGCTCGTAACACGACGCGGCATCCGTCCGGTGGTGCTATGCAGTGTCGTCCTGCTACTGTTCGCCCTGTTGGGCATGGCCTTCAGCCAATCGCTCGCGGTGCTGGCCCTCGCGCTTTTCTGTTTCGGCGGCAGCCTTGGCGTGATCGACGTAGTGCTCAACATCCAGGGCGTAGTGATCGAGCGAGACACGGGCAAGCGTCACATGTCGAACTTTCACGGCATGTTCAGCTTAGGTTCGATCAGCGGCGCGCTTTCACTTACCGGCGCGTTGACGCTTGGCCTCGCCCCTGCCACCGGCACCCTGCTGATGATCGTAGTCATCGCCCTCGCCAATCTCGCAGTGAGCCCTGGTTATCTGCGGGACAAGGCGCCAGCCGGCGGAGTCGCCTTCATCCGACCGACAGGCGCGGTGCTGCTGGTCGGCGCCATGACCTTCGTCGTCTATCTGGCCGAAGGCGCAGTGCTGGATTGGAGCGCGCTTTATCTGACTGAGCAGAAGGCACTGGAAACCGCCAAAGGAGGACTGGGATACGCCAGCTTCGCCCTGATGGTGACAGTTGGACGTTTCGCCGGCGCGCCGGTGGTCAACAGCCTGGGCACCGCCAGAGTGATCGGCCTGGGTGGATTGCTGGCTGCTTTCGGCATTGGCTTGACCATTCTCACCGAGCATTGGGGGCTTGCCCTGCTCGGTTATGGGCTCTGCGGGCTTGGCTGCGCCAACGTCTCGCCGGTATTGATTTCGTCGTTGAGCCGACAGAACGCCATGCCTGTCCATCAAGCCATTACCGCAGCGACCACCATCGGGTTTGCAGGGGTGCTCGCAGGCCCGGCGCTGATCGGTGTGATTGCTCACTACGCATCGCTGACGCTGGCCTTCGCCCTGCTCGCGGCGCTATTGATCATGCTAGCGCTTGGGAGCCATCGGTTCAGAGACTAACCGCTCTGCGATACATGAGGTCTGGCATCAGCACCGCGTAAAGGGCTACAGACCGGACAATGACGTTTGGCTAGAATGCGCGACCTATGCGTATCCAAGACATTCACCAGCAGCTCGCCTCGATCGGCGCCAAGCCCATCCACATTGGCCGGGTGACCCGTGCCTGGCTGAATGGCACACCGCTGGACACCGGCACGCGCCACCAGCGGACGGAAGACTTCCTCCCGTTGTCCGTACGCAACGGCCTGCATGAGGTCAGCCAGTCAATCGAAGGGCTGGCCCGCCTGAGTTCTGAGCATCCGGGCTCGGATGGTTCCGCACGGTTGCTGGTGGCGCTGGCTGACGGTCAGATGGTCGAGAGCGTACTGCTGCCCAGAGCCGGTCTCTGCGTATCGAGTCAGGTCGGGTGCGCCGTGGGCTGCGTCTTTTGCATGACTGGCAAGAGTGGCTTGTTGCGCCAATTGGGCAGCGCCGAGATCGTCGCCCAGGTCGCCCTCGCGCGACGTTTCCGCCCGGTCAAGAAAGTCGTCTTCATGGGCATGGGCGAGCCTGCTCACAACCTGGACAACGTGCTCGACGCCATCGACTTGCTGGGCACCGATGGAGGCATCGGGCACAAGAACCTGGTGTTCTCCACGGTTGGCGACCGGCGCGTATTCGAGCGCTTGCCGCTGCAGAAAGTGAAACCCGCTCTGGCCCTGTCTTTACACAGCACCGACGCCGCATTGCGCCGCGAGTTGCTGCCGCGGGCGCCTCAGTTCGATCCCGCCGAGCTTGTCGAGCTGGGCGAAGCCTATGCCCGCCTCGTCGACTATCCGATCCAGTATCAGTGGACGCTGCTCAAAGGCATCAATGACAGCCAGGATGAGATGGACGGGATCATCCGCTTGCTGCGCGGCAAGTTCGCGATCATGAACGTCATCCCCTACAACAGCCTCGATGACGACGAGTTTCAGCGGCCAGAGGCCGATCGCATCCATCAGATCATGCGCTATCTGCATGAAAACGGGGTGCTGACGAAGGTGCGCAACTCGGCGGGACAAGACATCGATGGCGGCTGCGGACAACTGCGCGCCCGTGCGGAGCGTGTGATCCGTGCACGCCAGCGTCCGGCTGAATCGCCCGTGCTAGACGCTAATTGAACGGGTTACAGCGTGCAGTGTCCTAGCGCATTGACCCAATTCCCGGCTCCGACCGGATGCGAGAGCACGCATGCACACCTTGGCACAACTTGAACGCGGCGACCTCGCCGGAACAACCCGCCTGGACCTGTCAGAACAGCTCGAGACTTTCCCTCGAGCCATATTCGACCTGGCTGATAGCCTGGAAATTCTCAACCTTTCAGGGAACCAGCTCAGCAGTTTGCCTGACGATTTGTCGCGCCTGCACAAGCTGCGCATCCTATTCTGCTCGGACAACCCGTTCACCGAGCTGCCCGCCTCTATCGGCCACTGCGCCAGTCTGGAGATGGTTGGGTTTAAAGCCAATCGCATCCGCCACGTGCCCGCTGAAGCGCTGCCGCCCAGGCTGCGCTGGCTGATCCTGACCGACAACCAGCTCGCAGCGGTGCCTGACGAAATTGGACGCTGCGAGCGCCTGCAGAAGCTGATGCTCGCCGGCAACCAGCTAGCCGCATTGCCCGAATCGCTTGCTCGCTGCCGCCAGTTGGAATTGCTGCGCATCGCCGCCAATCAGTTGCCAGCATTGCCGCAGTGGCTGTTGTCTATGCCGCGTCTCAGCTGGCTGGCGTTCGCCGGCAACCCGTTCAGCGATGCGCTGGAATCACAGACCTTGGCGCAGCATCCGCTGCCACCGGTCGACCGCCGGCAGATCATGTTCGGCGACGTGCTCGGCCAGGGCGCATCCGGCGTCGTTCATCGTGCTGACTGGCAAGCGCCCGGCCAGCCGAGCCGTGCCATGGCAGCCAAACTGTTCAAAGGCAGCCTGACCAGCGATGGGCTGCCTCACAGCGAGATGGCGGCCTGTATCGCCGCTGGCGAACATCCCAACCTGATCGGCATTGCTGGACCACTGGCCGAGCACACCGATGCGCTACCGGGCTTGCTGATGGAGCTCATCGATCCTTCTTACCGGGTACTCGCCGATCCGCCATCATTAGCCAGTTGCACCCGTGACTGTTACGCACCCGGGCAGCATTTCTCCGCCGAACAGCTGCTGCGGATCGCGACTGGTGCAGCTTCTGCAACCAGCCACCTCCACACGCGCGGCATCCTGCATGGCGACCTCTACGCACATAACCTGCTGGTCGATTCGCGCGGCCAAACACTGCTCAGCGATTTCGGTGCAGCCTCGTTCTTCGATCCGGAGACCACTGCGGGTCAGGCGCTACGGCGTATTGAAGCGCGTGCGTTCGGCTGTTTGCTCGAGGAATTACTGGACCGCTGCGATGCATACGGTCAGGACGAGCGCCTGACAACCCTTGCCACCCTGCAGCGTCAGTGCATGCAGGAAAACCCCAGCCACCGCCCCGATTTCGACCAGATGGTCGAGCAGTTGCAGCAAATAACAGCGCAACAGAGCGTTTCGGCCGGGTAGTTGCATAAGCCATCGTCCCTCTCGCTTCCCGACGGCAACCTGACGCTATGCTCGCTCCAGAATCAAAACCCGATGAAGCATCTGAACGCTACGCCAGCACCCAGGAAACCGTCACGCTCGACCAGGACCCGTTCGTGGTCGGACTCAAGCAACGGCTTCCTGAAGAGCTGCGCGAGACGTTCACACCGCAGCAGCTGGATGCTTTACGCAATGCCTTCGCCACCCGCTCGTGGGCCAGGCACAAGCTCGATCTGCGCGGTACCTTCAGCCTGTGGAGCAACCAGTACTATTTCGTGTTGGTTGGCGGGCGAAACAAACGCAGCCTGAGCCGAGCTCAACGGAGCTTGTCGCTGGCGGCCAAAGCCGGAGCAATCACTGCGTTTCTGTTCTTCTCGGTACTGGTCGGCCTGGTCGCGCTCTATCTGGTCAAGTCGGCGCTCGGAATCAATCTGCTGCCGAACTATTCGCTGGGGCTGTGGGACTGGTTCAAGGGATGACCGACAGCAGGCCTGCAGATGAAGAGTCTGCAACCTGCATCAATCGCCGATCAGGATCAGCTTGCCGGTGGCCGGATCACGGTAAACCTGGCCAACGCTCTCGAGCCCTTGCCCGCTGTCACCTTCAACGCTGTCAGGTAGCTTTGGAAGCTCCCGCCCGCGTTCGACGGCAACCGGCTGTTTCGCAGCATTCAACTGTTGGAGCAGGTCCGTCTGTGCGACAAGCGCAGCGATCAGCCCACAGGCGAATACCAGCACGACATCGACCATATTTGCCAGTGGCCCCAGCGGATCGTCGTCGCCAGAGGCGAACCGACTAGAGCGCCAGCGCCGACTCATCGTCGCGCTCCTTAATCGTCTGGGCTTCGAGTTCGTCCAGTAATTCGTCGTACCAACGCCGGCGCAAGCGGCCCAGTGCGAAACCGAGCACGCCGATCAGCAAACCAAGCACCGTCGTGTCGAAGGCTACGCGCATAGCCACGCTGAGGATCTGCACGTTGCCATCTCCCAGGGCCGCCAGGCCGGGGCCCAGCGGGATCAGCGTTCCCATCAGTCCGAGCATGGGGCCAATCCGCGCCACTAGATCGGCTCGATCGAGCCTTCGCCGTGCGCGCCGCTCGATTTCCGCCGCCGGCAGCTGGCGCCAGCGCCTCAGCCCACCCAGGCGCTCACCCATTGCGACACCGGCATCGCAAATGGCCAACGCCAAAAGCCCGAACAGGCCCCAGGTCACAGGCTGCAACAGCCAGCCCACCAGCAGATGCAGCCAACTGAACAATTGATTGTCGAACACGCTACGCAACTCCCCTCAGCCGAGGCCCACGACCACGCCAGATGCCAAGCCCTAATAGCAGCAGAACGATCAGCGCAGCCAGCCAAAGGTATCGGCTGGCGCTTTGATCACCTTGTGTTTCAGTTTGATCTGGCTCGGCTTGTGGCGTGTCCGCCGCCTCCGGCTGAATCTCGCTGATACTGCTCGGTGCGTTCGTTTGCGGCACCGCGCGCAGTGCCGAATCGAGCCGAGCCTGCAGTGCGTCGCGCAATGGGTCGGATAGCTTCGGCATCAGCCACTCGAACATCGGATGATCCGGCCGGGTGTGCCCACTTCCCGGCAAGCCGTGCTCAGCAACCAGAGCTGCGAACTGCTCGGCCAGCGCGTGCTGGGTCGCCTCGTCGGCTTTCCAGAAGCCCTTCTGAATCGCCACCAGCATGATTGCGAGCATGTTGCTTTTGACATGGACGTTGGCGCCTTTCTCGAGAAAGGCATCGACTCCAAGCGCGTGCTTGTCATCCAGATACACCGCCTTCACCTCTTCCCAGGCGCTGTCCTTGATGATGTCTGGATTGGTGACCTGCCAGCCCCAGAGGTACTCCAGGAACTCGCTGCCCATGGTCCGCGCTCCGGCGTAGTCATGCTGCATCAACGCCTTGATCCAGACCGGATTCAGGAATCGCCCGCGCAACTCAGCCAACAGCGCCTGCTGCAGTGGCTCAAGACGAACCTTCCGCGGATCGTTGTGCCAGCTGACGAAGTTCTCCGGCGCTTTTCCGCTCAGGTGCTCCACGGCCATGCTCAAGCCGCCGAGGTAGTCAAAGGCATCGTTGTTGTCCATCAATCCATACAGATTGCTCGAACGGCCGAGATAGGTGCGGGTGACGTGTTTCAGGCTGTCTTCGAACACCGCCTGCACGGGCTCGCCCTGGTGGTTCATGCCATACGCATGCCCCATGCGATTGACGTAGCTACGTGCAAGCTCACCGCGGTCCTGCCAGCTTCCGGATCGCTCGACAAGCGTATTGACCCCAGCACCGTAGGCGCCCGGTGCAACACCGAAGAGCCGCAACGCGGCGAGGCTACCGGCTTGCTCAGGCTCAGCGCCTGAGTCGAGTCGCTGCGCGGCGTCCCGCACCCAATTAGCCGCCACCAGATTCAACGTCAGACTTTCATCGCCGCCACTTGCGAGCGCACCGAGCGGTTGCAGTGCGGCATCCAGCGACGTACGCAGCGCAGGGTAATCACGGCGAATGGTTTCGCTGGCGCCGTCCAGCGCTAGCAGTACTCCGCGTTCGAGCAGTGCAAGCTGATCGGCATAAAGATCGCGAAACAAACCGGAGGTAGTGAACATCAGGTCGCGTCGCTCGCGCCCGGTTGAAGCAGGTATTCGCTTGATTCCTTCGACGATGCCCCGGCTGTTCCACACAGGTTCTACGCCAAGCAGATCCAGTCCGAAGGCGATCATGGCGCCTTCATCACGGACGGTATCGGATGCCCAGAGAATGACGGCCTCGCGTCCGCCCTGCTCCATTGGCCGCTGTCGCGCACGGTCGGCCAGCTCGCTGCCGATACTCCAGCCGATGCGACTCGGGATCAGGCTACTGTCGAGCGCATGGAAATTGCGCCCGGTCGGTAACGCCTCCGGCGTACGGATCGGATCGTTGCCTTTGCCTGGCTCGACGAATCGGCCGTTGAGCGCGTCGACCAGCGCCTGCATTTCCGCATCCGGTGAATCAATCAGTGCCTGCCGGTAACGCGACTCCTCGGTATTCATGGACGCCAGCAAGGTGTCCACGGCTTCCGGCGCCCAGGGCTTGCCGAACACATGCAGGCCAAGCGGCATGAAGCGCTCCTGAATATTCGTCAGGTAATGCCCGACCTCGTGCACCAGCAGGTCATCATCCACCTGTTCGAAATCGATACCGCGCGCTGCCAGCGGCTCGGCCATGGACTCACGAAGCTCGGGTTCCAGCCCGGAACGAGTCACCAACCGCTTGATCTCGGCAATGGTGGCGCGCCGCGCCGGCCCTTCGCTGCTGCCAGTGCCCGTCTCGAAGCTCTCGATCAATTGGCGCAACTTGAGCAGATCGTCATAAAGCGGCGTAGCCACCAGCGGCGGAGTCAGGTGATCGATCATGACGGCCAGCCCACGACGCTTGGCCTGAATCCCTTCGCCAACCCCATCGACGATGTAGGGATAGATGCTCGGCAGGTCACCGACGATCTGCGTCGGGTAGTCTTCGGCACTGAGCCCTGCTCGACGACGCGGCAGAAACTCATAGGTGGAGTGACGACCCAGGTGGATCAGCGCATCAGCCCTGAACTCGTCACGCAACCAGTGATACAGGGCCAGGTACTGATGGGGTGGCGGGAACACCAGGTTGGCATGGAGCAGTTCCTCGTCGACTTCCCAGCCCCTGGGGGGCTGCGGCCCGATGAAGATGTTGCCAAACTGCACCCCCGGCAGCACCATCTGGCCGTCATGCACCATGACCTGACCCGGCGCCTCTCCCCACCCGCGCAACCCCTCAATGCCCGTCTCTGCCAGCGCCTGAATGAGGCTGTCAGCCTGGCCCCAATCAGCCAGCCCGGGCTGGCTCAGCGCCTGCTCATAAAAGGTTTCGAGCTGGGCTAACAGATCCAACGCGCGCTCGCGTGCCGGATGGTCGACACCGTCGAGCACATGGTGCAGCTCGCTGGAACCGTTTTTCAGAGTCAATCTGGCGATGTCCAGCTGTGAGGCTTGTAACGCGCGGCGCATTTGCGCATTCCAATATCCCAGCGGGCCTTGGACCATCTCCGCCTGCAATACCGACGGCAGCGAATGAAACCAGCGACGGTAATCATCGGTATCGACCGTAACGGCCTTGCGTGCCATCGCAGCCAGCGCATCGCCCTGTTCCGGCAGGTTGACGCCCTGCTCTTGCAGCAGCTCAAGTAGCTGCCCGGGCGAGCCTGGCAGGGTCCCAGTGTCGTAGCCTTCAGTTTTCAAGCGCTGAAGGATGGCGAACAGCGATTGCGGTACATCGAGGTTATCCGCGCCGATGTTGTGCCGCCCTGGTGGGTGGTTGTAGTAGACGATTGCCAAGCGTTTGTCCCCATTCGCCTTCGCCTGCAGCTGCTGCCAACGGGCCAGGCGAGCCGCCATGGCCTCGACACGAGAAGGTAACGGTTGACTGAAGCCAAAGCGAATCCCTGAATTTGGGTCGATCTGGGACGACTCCCAAGCCGCGAGCACCATCGGCTGACCGGTGCCCTGCAATTCGGGCATCGCCAGCTGGTAATGCACCTTGTCACGACCGAGCCCATCGCTGGAAAGCTGCCACGCGTTCTCGTCGCGGTCGTCCAGACGCAGCGCCTTGAATACAGGCACATCGAGCTGTTTGAGGAGTTCGGTTGCCTCCTCGCGCCCCTCACCGCCGCCGAGGACGAAATCCTGCAGCACAACTACCGCCGCCAGCGGTGGGTGCGCAGCATCGTTTAGCCAATGTAACGCCTGCAACGTGCCCTCACCCCAGCTGGCAATGAGGCTGACGCATGCGATGTCGCGTTGCTGCAGGGTCTGACACAACGCATCGTTGAGGTCGGCATCTCCGCGTCGATCAGCACGGCCATGGTCAATCACCGCAACCATTCGCTCGCCGCGCCAGGCGAGATCCTGAGCTTCCCTTACCGCGCCGTCCTGATAGAAACGCATCGCCGGCCGCGCCTGTGCAGGCTCGGCAGTGCCGCCTGGGTTGTCGCGGTCCGTCAGCCACACCAGCAACCGCGCAATATTATCGCTACCACCGGCCAGCCAATAACTGCGCGCTTCGATCCATTGGGCTTGAACCGGGTTGGCGGCCGCTAGCGACTGCACCCACGCATTCAGATCACCAGCGGGTTTTTCGGCCCCCAGGCTTACCGCCTGATCACGGTTGGCAAACACCATGCGGTCATTGGTGCGACTCATCGCCACCAACGCCTGATCGCTGTGCATGATGAAACGCTCGCCCATGCTGTGTCGCTCGATCAACGGTCGCAAACGCTCGACTTCCGCCCCGAATACACCCACCACGAGCAAGCGCCTTCCACTGGCAAGCCATTGGGCGATCGCAGCGTCGTCCAGCTCTGCCAGCTGCTCCGGAGTTCGGGCACTAACGGTACGCTCAGGGAATCGCTGCTTTAGCAAAGCGGCAGCTGAAGCGAACTCGGCAGCGCTGTATTGGGAAATGATCGCGTTGATCTGACTGGCACTGACCGGTGCCACTTGCGTCAGTAACAGAAGCGCTAGTGCCACGCAGCGAAAGGCGAAAGACATGCCCACTCCATCCGGGTGCAGTGGGCAACAGATAAGGCGCCTAGCCAAACCGGCACAGCGACAAAACTGAGGACGTCGCCCACCGCGACAGTTCCTGGGAAGTACGGGCTGGTATCGGGCTCAGTCGGATCGACTCTACCGTTGCGGGGGCAGCATCAGCTTGCACTGATTTCCCATTTAACCCGGACCATGATCCGGGCACCACGCACTTCAATTGTTCAACCGCTAGGCGGCCGAGGCGCGAACCTTACGCGCCGACTTAGGCAAGATCAAGCAACGACAAGCGTGACGACCCGTTGATGTCGCTAACCATCGGATTGATCTCTCCAGAAGCAGGATTGCTGACTAGACTTCAGGCATTCAGCCTCACGGAGACACTTATGGACGACGATATGCAACCCAAGTCGCTCACGCTACGGCAGATGCTTCAAAGCATGCTGGCCGGCGCTTTGGGCGTGCAGAGTGGAAAGAATCGAGTGCGGGATTTCAGCCACGGTAAACCCAGCCATTTCATTCTGCTCGGCGTCGGCTTCACCGTAGCGTTCGTCCTGGTAATTCTGGGGATCGTCAAGCTGGTGCTCTATCTAGTCGGCGTTTAACCCGGTTACGTAGAGGCCGCCAGGTTATTGGTGGCTAACCCAGAACACTGCTGTCGCCACTGCGAGCAGGATCAGAAAGAAGATCGCGGCGGCATCTGCGCGGCTGTCATTATCATGGCGTTTCAAATGCTCTGACACAGCGGTATACCTTGTCGTTGAGGATCGCATTGATTGCAGTTAAGACCATGCATACGGAGCGCTCAAGGCCAGCGATTGAAATGCCTGAAAAGCAGCGTTTCGTTCTAAACATATTCCCAAACATCACTTTTGCGCATAAACGCTAGCTGGTATCGTGCCGGCCTCCCATCAACGGGTGCGCGGCCGTGCGCGCAGAAGCTGTAGACAGCCTGAAAAAACAGGACATTTATGTACGTATACGACCAGTATGACCAACACATCATCGAGGATCGCGTGCGTCAGTTCCGTGACCAGATTCGCCGCTATCTTGCCGGTGAACTGACTGACGCAGAATTGTTGCCTCTTCGCCTGCAGAACGGTCTGTACATCCAGCGCTATGCGCCGATGCTGCGCATTGCTGTGCCTTATGGGCTGTTGTCGTCTACTCAGATCCGCAAGCTGGCCGACATCACCCGTCGGTACGATAAGGGCTATGCCCACATCAGTACCCGTACCAACGTGCAGCTGAACTGGCCAGAGCTGGAGGATGTCCCTGACATTCTCGCCGAACTGGCAACCGTGCAGATGCACGCCATCCAGACCAGCGGCAACTGCATCCGCAATACCACCACCGACCAGTTCGCCGGCGTGGCCAAAGACGAGCTAGTCGACCCCCGCCCCTGGTGCGAGATCATTCGTCAGTGGTCGACCTTCCATCCAGAGTTCGCATTCCTGCCACGCAAGTTCAAGATTGCGGTGAACGGCGCTGCGAGTGACCGTGCAGCCATCGAGGTCCATGACATCGGGCTCGAAGCGGTCAACAACGAGGCAGGCGAGCTGGGCTTCCGCGTATCCGTGGGTGGCGGTCTTGGCCGTACGCCGATCGTGGGCAGCTTTATCAATGAGTTCCTGCCATGGCAGCACCTGTTGACCTATCTCGATGCGATTCTGCGCGTGTATAACCGCTATGGTCGTCGTGATAACAAGTTCAAGGCGCGGATCAAGATTCTGGTCAAGGCCCTAACTCCGGATGTGTTTGCCGAGCGTGTAGAGGCCGAGTGGTCGTATTTGAAAGACGGCGCGAATACTTTGACCGAAGCCGAGGTCGAGCGGGTCAGCAAATTCTTCATCGACCCGGAGTACAAATCTCTAGAAGACCAGAGCGCTGTGCTCGCCCAGCTTGATGCCGAGCACCCAGGCTTCGCTCGCTGGCGTGAGCGCAACGTTATCGCTCACAAGAAACCCGGTTACGCAGCGGTCACGTTGTCACTGAAAAGCACCGGCGTAGCGCCAGGTGACGTGACAGACAAGCAGCTCGATACCATTGCCGATCTGGCGGACAGATACAGCTTTGGCGAAGTACGCAACTCCCACGAGCAGAACATGATCCTGGCCGATGTCGAGCAGTCACGTCTGTTCGAGCTGTGGCATGAGTTACGCGAACTAGGAGTCGCCACGCCAAACATCGGCTTGCTGACCGACATCATCTGCTGCCCAGGTGGCGACTTCTGCTCCCTGGCGAATGCCAAATCGATCCCGATCGCCGAAGCCATTCAACGCCGCTTCGATGACATGGATTACTTGTTCGACATCGGCGATATCGACCTGAACATTTCGGGTTGCATGAATGCCTGCGGTCACCACCATGTGGGACACATCGGCATCCTCGGCGTAGATAAGAAAGGCGCGGAGTTTTATCAGGTTTCGCTCGGCGGCAGCTCAGGGCGAAATGCGAGCCTCGGCCAGATCCTCGGTCCATCCTTTGCCCAGGATGTCATGCCCGACGTGATCGAAAAGGTCATCGGCGTCTACGTGGAGCAGCGTACAGAAGATGAACAGTTTCTCGATACTTACCGCCGAATCGGTATCGACCCCTTCAAGGAGCGCGTCTATGCAGCGAATCATTAAGGACGGCCAGGTCATCGACGAGACCTGGCACCTGCTGCCCAAGGATGTGACCCTTGATGGCTTGTCCAATTGCGACGATCTGATCGTGCCGTTCCAGCTATGGCTCGATCACGCCCACGCCCTGAAGGTTCGTGACGGCGGTCTCGGCATCTGGCTGGACTCCGACGAGGCCGTGGAAGAGATTGCCGATGATCTGGAACATTTTCAGGTCATCGCACTGAACTTCCCCGCGTTCACCGACGGCCGTCATTACTCGACTGCGCGACTGCTACGAGATCGCTACGGTTACAAAGGCGAAATCCGCGCCATCGGAGATGTGCTGCGTGATCAGCTGTTCTACATGCGCCGTTGCGGCTTCGATGCCTTTGCCGTGCGCCCTGATCGCGACCCTTATGATGCGCTGGAAGGTCTGAATGATTTCTCAGTCACTTACCAGGCCGCCGCAGACGAACCTCTTCCGCTGTTTCGCCGCAGATAAGGCAGACCCAACGATACGCTGTAAAAAACCCGCCTATTTGGCGGGTTTTTTCGTTACTGGTACATCCAAAAGTTCGGGTGCTCTACCCGCTCAATTGCGATCGTAGCGTTCTTACCGAAGGCTGCCTTTATTTTCTCTGCCAGTGTTTTCATGAGCGGCTCCTGCTGCGTTGAAGTAGCGTTAGCTTCTCTCAATCGATAACAGCGGAGAAATCGGTTTTTACTATGCTCAACAAGCAAAACGCTAATAGCGTCGCGTCTGCCCGCTCAGTCGAGTCGAACCAACATCCTTCCGGTTTGCTGGCCAGCCAAGGTACGCTCGATCGCCTCAGGCAACTGTTCCAGCGAAATCTCCTGCACCAGGTCGTCTAGGTTAGGCAGCTTCCACTGCACTGAAAGCTTGTCCCACATCGAAGCTTTGACGACCAGAGGGATCTCAACCGAATCGACGCCCAGTAGATTCACCCCACGCAAGATGAACGGCAGTACGTTAGCCTGAAAACTCGTTCCCGCGGTCAAGCCGCAACATGCCACGCTCGCACCGCGCTGCAGCGACTTCACCACGTTGAACAGAATATCGCCACCGACAGTATCGACCGCCCCCGCCCATTGCTCTTTGAGCAGGGGCTTCTCGGTGCCAGCCTGTAACGCGCTACGCTCAACGACTTGGGTCGCGCCAAGCTTGCGAAGGAAGTCGCCTTGTTCGGCCTTGCCCGTCACTGCAGCCACCTTGTATCCCAGGCGGGACAACAGGGCTATCGCAATGCTGCCGACGCCCCCGGTCGCGCCTGTTACCAGAATCGGCGCGTCCGTTGGCTCGAGACCTGCTTGCTCAAGTTTGTCTATGCACAGTGCAGCGGTCAGGCCAGCCGTGCCGAGCGCCATGGCCTCACGCAGCGAAAGCCCTACCGGGCGCTTAATGACCCACGCTGCCGGAACCCGGATGAACTGGCCGAAACCACCAGCGGTATTCATTCCAAGGTCATAACCGGTGACGATCACTTCATCACCTACGGAAAAGTCGGCCACACTTGACTCGGCAACTTTCCCTGCTGCATCGATACCGGGTGTGTGTGGAAAGTTGCGAGTGACGCCGCGATTGCCACTCGCCGATAAGGCATCCTTGTAGTTGAGCGACGAGTAGCTGACTCGAATCAGTACTTCGCCTGCTGGCAACTCGTCAGTGTCCCGTTCGATCAGGCTTGTTTCGAAACGACCACCGTTTTCATTGGTTTGCAGTGCTTTGAAGCGAGCCATTAGTAAACCCCTTATTGCCAGAAACGTTGCTCATTAAGACGCGTCCAGCCCTTCAACACACCGTGCTCAAGGACCGTGCTTGCAGCCATGCCGAATCGCTCGGGCAGACTTTTCTTCTCTGCGTAATGCAGCTGGAACAGATCAGCCTCACGGGCCCGGGAGGCCAGGTATTCATCGCTAGTCTGCAATTCATCAACCAGCTGCTTGCCGAGCGCCGCGATCCCGAGCCACACCTCGCCCGTAGAGACCTCATCAATGCTCAGCTGCTGGCGATACCGCGCGACAAAGTTCTTGAACAGTTCGTGGGTGGTTTCCAGATCGTCTTGAAATTTCTCCCGGCCCTTCTCAGTGTTTTCACCGAAGATGGTCAGGGTGCGCTTGTACTCACCGGCGGTCAGCACCTCGACATCGACGTCATGCTTTTTGAGCAGGCGATGCAGATTAGGCAGTTGCGCAACCACACCGATGGAACCGAGAATCGCAAATGGCGCGCTGAGGATCTTCTGACCGATGCAGGCCATCATGTAACCGCCACTCGCAGCAACCTTGTCGACACATACCGTTAGCGGCACGCCGGCATCGCGGATGCGCACCAGCTGTGAAGCAGCAAGCCCATAACCGTGGACCATACCACCACCGCTTTCGAGCCGTAGAACGACTTCATCCTTCGGTGTGGCCATGGTCAACAGAGCAGTGATCTCGTGACGGAGGCTCTCGACGGCCGATGCCTTGATGTCACCGTCGAAATCGAGCACAAACACTCGGGAACGGTCTTCTGGGTTTTTCTTGGCCAGCTTGGCTGCCTTCGTTTCTTGTTTGCGCAGGAGTTTCAGCTGATCCTTTTCAATCATTGATTGCTCGAGACGCTCGCGCATCGATTTGTAGAAATCGTTGAGCTTGTGTACTTCCAGATGGCCACCCGTTTGCTTGGACCGCCCACGACGTAGCGAAGCAAGCGCCATCAGCACTACCAAGACAGCGGCTACCAGCGTCACCGTCTTCGCCAGAAAGCTTGCATAGTCAGCAAGAAATTCCACAGACCCTCCTCAATTAACCACGGTCGCCAGCAGGAACCCAAGTTGGCGAAAATCGCTCAAGCATACCGATTACATTACCGGCTGAGCCAGCGGAACCAGATTCAAACGAACGTATGATTTATCGTTGACACTCCACTACGATGCCCCTACGCTCGCGAAAACTGGGTGCCGGAGCAACGCATGGGCAGTATCTACCTGATCAGACATGGCCAGGCGTCGTTTGGCGCAGAAAACTATGACGTGCTGTCTCCAGTCGGCTTCCAGCAATCGGCAGCCCTAGGGGATTATCTGGATCAAATGGGTATTCGCTTTGATCGCTGCGTAAGTGGGGAGTTGAATCGACAACAGGACACCGCCCGCGCAACGCTCCAGCGAATGACTCCTCCTCTCGAAAGCCCACTGCCGGCTATACAGATTGACGCTGCCTTCAATGAGTTTCGCGCCGACGAAGTGATTCGCGCACATATGGATGATCTCTTGGCCGTTGAGCCAGGGGCCATTCAGGTCTTTGGCAATGCAGCCAATCATCGTGCGGAGTTTCAGCGACTGTTCAAATATGTCATTCAGCGATGGGTTTCTGGCGATCACGAAAAGCAGGGGCTTGAAAGCTGGCAGAGTTTTGTAAACCGCGTTCAGGCTGGATTGAGTCGGTTGCTCGAACAGGCAAACAAAAAAGATCACATCGCCGTGTTCACGTCTGGCGGTACGATCACAGCGTTGCTGCAATTGATCGTCGGCGTACCCCCTATCAAGGCGTTCGAACTGAACTGGCAGATCGTCAATACGTCAATTAGCCGCCTGAAGTTTCGTGATCAGGACGTCGCCTTGGCATCATTCAATAGCCACGCACACCTAGAATTGCTGAAGAATCCGGAGCTCGTCACCTATCGATAAGCTCCAGCCGACCGCGGCCCCATAGCCGCACGTTTTTCCCCACGACAATAAAGGGTCATATCCGATGAGCAATGTCGACGAAACCATCCAGGGCATGAAGGCCAAATTCAACCCCAGCGCTGCGGCCGGCTTGGATCTGGTTTTTCAGTTCAATATCACCGATGCCGAAAACTACTACCTGGTCGTAAAAGACGGCACCTGTGACTTTCATAAGGGCGAATCGGCTGATGCCAACGTTACGCTGATCATGGATAGCGAAACCATGCAGGGCGTCATCAGTGGTGAAACCGACGGCATGCAGGCCTTCATGGCAGGCAAGCTGCGCGCCGAAGGCGACATGATGCTAGCGCTGAAGTTGAGCGAGCTGTTTCCGGCCTGATCTACCCTAACGTAAAAAGCCGAAGTCCCACGACTTCGGCTTTTTTATGCGCTTTTTTTAGGATTTTCCAAGCATCAGGCGCCTTGATTACGCGGCAACACCCCGGCCAATAACGGCCGACTTCCCTTGGTGATGCTCAATGCGGGCATTAGATTAGGGTCGTCGGATGGTCAATGGCGCAGCGGCTCGAAGCCTGCCATAGCTGGCCATTAAGGCATCGATAATAGAAAAGGGACAAGCATGGCGCTTACTGATCAGACCAGCCGTATACGTGACGGCGAAGAACTGCCCACCGAGGCCATCGACCAGTACCTGAAATCCCACATTCCGGGACTGGAAGGTATGCCGAGTATTTCTCAGTTTCCGGGGGGGGCGTCCAACCTGACCTATCTGCTGGAATACCCGAAGCAGGAATTCGTGCTCCGCCGTCCTCCCTTTGGTCATAAGGCCAAGTCCGCACATGACATGGGACGCGAATACCGAATCCTCAACCAGCTCAACGCTGGCTTTCCGTACTGCCCGAAGGCCTACGCCTATTGCACCGACGAGACGCTTATCGGGGCCGAGTTTTACGTGATGGAGCGGGTCAAGGGCATCATTCTCCGTGAGGACATGCCCGCCGAACTTGGTTTCACGCCGGAGCAGACCACCGCGCTGTGCAAGAGCTTCATCGACAAGTTCGTCGACTTGCACAATGTTGACTACAACGCCTGTGGCCTAGGTGATCTGGGCAAGCCCGAAGGTTACGTCCAGCGGCAAATAAATGGCTGGATCGATCGGTACGAGCGAGCGATCACGGCTGACGCGCCTGGATGGGAGCCGGTTAAGGCTTGGCTGCGCGACAAGATGCCAGCCGATCACCACAAACCGGGCATCATCCACAACGACTACCGCTTCGATAATGTAATCCTTAATCCGGATAACCCCATGGAGATCATCGGCGTTCTGGATTGGGAGATGACTACGCTGGGTGATCCTCTGATGGATTTGGGCAATACGCTTGCCTATTGGATTGAAGCGACGGACCCGGCGCCGATGCAGCTGATTCGCAAACAGCCCAGCAACGCGCCCGGCATGCTGACTCGTCAGCAATTTGTCGACTACTACGCCGAGCGCGCGGGTATCCGCATCGACAACTTTGACTATTACTACACCTATGGGCTGTTCCGCCTGGCGGCGATTGTTCAACAAATCTACTACCGCTACTTCCACGGTCAGACCCAGGACAAGCGGTTCGCCAAGTTCGTACAAATGAACGCCCTGCTCGAGCAAGTGAGCCTGCAGGTTATTAACAACTCGAAGCTGTAACACAGCTCACCAAGAGGAACCGACTCCATGAGTAAGACCAACCTATTTGACCTGGACGGCAAGATTGCCTTCGTATCCGGCGCCAGCCGTGGCATTGGCGAAGCCATCGCCAAATTGCTGGCTCAGCAAGGCGCCCACGTTATTGTTTCAAGCCGCAAAATTGATGGCTGCCAGGCGGTTGCTGATGCGATCAACGCCGACGGTGGCAAGGCCACAGCCGTCGCGTGCCATATCGGTGAACTCGAACAGATCCAGGCCGTATTCGCTCAAATTCGCGAACAGTTCGGTCGGCTGGACATCTTGGTCAACAACGCGGCTACCAATCCGCAGTTCTGCCATATTCTGGATACCGACGTGTCAGCCTTTCAGAAAACGGTTGATGTGAATATCCGAGGCTATTTCTTCATGTCCGTTGAGGCCGGCAAATTGATGCGTGAGCATGGGGGCGGCAGCATTATCAACGTAGCCTCGATCAATGGCGTCACGCCGGGCAACTTCCAGGGTATTTACTCGGTCACCAAAGCAGCGGTGATCAACATGACCAAGGCTTTCGCCAAGGAGTGCGCCCCCCAAGGCATTCGCTGCAATGCGCTGCTTCCAGGCCTCACGGACACCAAGTTTGCCTCAGCCCTGGTCAAGAACGACTCGATCCGCGAAGAAGCGCTACGTCACATCCCACTACACCGTGTTGCGGATCCCAGCGAAATGGCGGGTGCTGTGCTCTATCTCGCCAGCGATGCATCGAGCTACACCACCGGTCTGTCGCTCAATGTAGACGGCGGCTACCTCGCCTGATCAAGCGACTTATACAAAAAAGGGAACCATTAGGTTCCCTTTTTTTGCGGAGCTTTCTGGCTACCAGCCCTTCATCGCCTGTTCTGCTGCGACGCTTGCCGGTTTCGCCAACAGCCCAGCAGGGGTCATCTCGACTGTATAAACGGCGTTGTCAGCGATCGGTAGATAGCTAACTCGGCGCAGTTGCGCATCGAGCATTAGCGGAGTGCACTCGCACCGATGCAACCACGCCCAGAAATCCACCCCCGCCCGGCTGTTTCCCAGCTGCACATAGGGACGACGCGCCTGATCCTGTTGCTCGACGGCCAGGTAGCGACCTGAAAGGCGCTCCAGCCGATAGCCAGGCTCCAACCCAATGAGCGCCGCCAGCCCCTTCCAATGAAGTGCTCGTAAGTCGAGCTGCCAGAGATCGCCTTCAAGCGTGACAAAGCGAGTGCTCTGCCCCTCTTGCACTTGTACCCGATAACGCTGATGACCATCGGCCTGAAAGGTCAGCGAAGCCAGCGGCGTGCCATCATTCAACGGCTGATAAGTCGTGACGTCCCAGGCGACTAGGCCAACTAGGCCAGCCAGCGAAAGTACCAGCATTCCGAGGGTGCCACGCAACCAGCCCAGCAGCCAGTGCCCACCCACAAGTAGCCGCACCGCGACCAAGCCACTGAGCAGTGCAAGTAACGCGACAACCACCGCAAGCCCTATATATTGCATTGCCCACAAATCCACCGAAATCCGACGGAGCATTATCGATACGGTCAATCAGAGCAGCCAGTACCAGAAAGGAACACTGGAGACGAGTCGACATTCTGTTGTTTGCCATTCGCTCAACCAACCCGTGCCGCAGCATTAGGAGCCGCTTGTCGTTGGCTTTGCAAAAGCGCAACCGGCATGATGCGCCATCTCCGTTACCGATTTTGCTATGAGTGTTTCACATGCTGACCTTTGAGCTTGCGACCGACCCACTGGTATTGGTCGCCCTCATGGCCGTCGCCTTTCTTGCCGGCTTTATTGATGCCATAGCCGGCGGAGGTGGCCTATTGACGCTTCCCGCTCTGCTGACCGCCGGCTTACCGCCGCATCTGGTTCTAGGCACCAACAAACTGTGCGCAACCTTTGGCTCAGCTACGGCAAGCTTCACTTTTTATCGCAGAAAACTATTTCATCCACAGCAATGGCGATCCGCGCTCTTAGCCACTGCTATAGGGGCAGCGCTGGGCGCGGGTTTGGCACATATGATCCCGGCACGCTGGCTCAATCAGGCCCTACCTTTGGTGGTATTTGCCTGCGGGCTGTATCTGCTTTTCGGGCGGGTGCCAACCACACCTCGAACGGGCGATGAGCCAATAGCCCAACATAGACAATGGCCGCAAGGCCTTACCCTGGGCTTTTATGACGGCCTAGCGGGGCCCGGCACGGGAGCGTTCTGGACCGTCAGCAACATGTTGCTCTACCCGCTCGACTTGCTAAAAGCCAGCGGCGTGGCTCGCAGCATGAACTTCGTCAGCAACGGTGTTGCACTTGCCGTATTCATTGCTGGCGGGCAGGTTGCCTGGGGGCTAGGCATCGGCATGGGGCTTGCCTTGATGGTCGGCGCATACCTTGGCGCGCGCACGGCAATCCAGGGCGGATCGAAATTTATCCGACCGATCTTTATATCGGTGGTGCTGGTACTGAGTCTGCGGCTAGCCTGGCAGCACTGGTTCGGTGCGGCCTAAGCGCCGAGCCAAATACAGATCAATCAAGTAACGGGCGATGGATTTGTGAGCAGGCAGCGCAGGCAGATCGTGGATAGAAAACCAGCTTGCATCCTCAATCTCTTCAGGCTGCATCACGATCTCTCCCGATGCATACTCGGCGTGAAAGCCAAGCATCAAAGAGTGTGGAAACGGCCATCCCTGACTGCAGATGTACTGGGGCTCATGGATAGACACCCCAACCTCCTCGTGGACTTCCCGCCTGACGCACTGTTCGACTGACTCGCCGGGCTCAACGAACCCTGCAAGCGTGCTGTATACCCCAGGGGCAAAGCGCGGTGAACGAGCCAGTAGCAGCTCGTCGCCTCGCGTTACCAAAACAATCATGCTCGGCGAGATGCGAGGGTAGTGGTGAATGCCACAACTCTCGCACTGCATCGCACGCTCCGTAGCATGCTGGCGCATCGGGTTGCCGCAGCTGCCGCAGAAGCGATGATGGCTCGCCCAGGTGCCAATCTGCGCAGCGAAGCCGAGCATACGAAACCTTTCGGTATCGTCATCATGCATCATGAATTGACGCAGCCCCTGCCAGCCAGCGCCGGGCACTTCGACCGGGTGCGCCAACTCCATTAGAAACACTTGGTCGCCATCGAAATAACCCAAGCCTTGCTCGCTGAGCAACGGTAGGTCGAGGCGTTTCAACCAATCTCTGGGAAACAGCACGCCATTTGCATCACAAAGAAACCCCTGCTGGCAATGCACGACGGCCCATCCACCGCCCATAGCCGGATCAAGCAATGCTGGCTGCCACCGTAAACTCATCAGGCAGCCACCGGCAGACCCAGTGCCCGCACACTTTCGGTCGCGAGATCCAACACGCTGACTCGTGATTCGTCGCGCCGTAGTATCGCTCCGCCGTCGAGGTAATATTCGAGGCTGGTCAATGCGTCGGCCAGAGTCTCAAGCATTTGCTCTGGTGGCATTTGCACACCCTCGAGCATCTGCTTCTGAATAAAGTCGGCACAGGCACCGATCAACTCAGCGGCGCGATCCTGTTCTAGAAAACGCAGCCCACCACGAACAGCCATCAAACTGAAAGGGACATTGGCCAAGTGTAACTTTTCCCCGTTTGATTCCAGATAGGCTGTGATGGCGCGCTTGGCCAAGGCCAAACCTGCGGTCGCCTCGCCGATCACCACGATGCAAGCTTCAGTGAGCTGATGGTTGGCGAATGCCTCAGCCTCTTGGCCTGGCTGTGCAATCTGTGGACGCGCATCAAAGCGCTCGCCGCGCTCCAGGCTGGCCACCATGCTCTCGACATAGAGCACCGCATCGGCCAATTTCAACAGCGCCTGGGGCTCGGGCAGTTGTTCGACGCTCCAGCCGGACACCACCGAGAGCTGGGCATGCAAGGTACTCGATGCCGAAGACAAGCCCACCATCCCCAACGTCTTCGCCAGTTTGCCTAGCAGACTATGCAGGTTTGGATACGACTCAGCCGGTGCGGTCTGGCGCTCGATGAGATCCAGCAAGTCTTTGAGACTCGCCAGCTCTTCACGGATCGCCGACGACAGGGAGCGCATCACAGCCTGCCCGGGGCCCGCCAACCGCTGGGATTCATCCTCAAGAAGATGGTCGGTGAAGGGTAACGAACCAAGCGAAAATGTCTCCCGCACCTGACTTGCTAACGGCCCATTGCTTTCGGCTAATGCAACGAGATACAGCAGCTCCTTGAGCAGAACCCGCGGTGGTTCATAGGCATCATGACCGCTGAGCTGCCGAAGTTCTCGGTCAAGCCTGGAAAACAATTGCTTGCGTGATTGGCGCGGCAACAGTTGGCCATCCAGCTGGGCCTCCAAAGCTGCGCTCCCCAGCCAACACAGGCGACCACCCGCCGAGTTTGCGAACAGCAGATCCAACCGGCCCAGCGCACGCGCCATAAGCTTAAGGCTGGCCGAGGCATTGTCTTCACGAATGAAGCCGAGCAAGCCCACCTGGTACATTTGACGCAACCGGCGCGCCTCGGCCGCACGCGCAGCGGGCTCGCGCACCGCAGCCTCGATTGGCGGACGCGCATGATCGAGGCGGACGCTGAAGAAGAAACTTTCGGGTAACGGCGACTGGCCACTAACCAACCGCAAAGCATTGATCGGCGGCAGCAGTAGTTCGGGCGTTTCCTGCCGGCTGGCGTCGACGCTTTCGAGATAACGTCCAAGCACATACAGCGCGTTACTCAGCGCTGCCAACTGACTGTCTCGATCTTCCCCCGCCCCTACGGGGATGTCTGTCGCCAGCTGGAGTATTTCCTGCGCGAGCAGTTCGGCGCCGGTCAACTCGATGAGCCGCAGCGTGCCGCGAACCTGCTTGAGATTCTCGACAGCCTGCTGCAACAGACCGCTATTGTTTCTGTCGATGATGAAATGCTCGAGGCTCTGCTCGGCTTCTTCCATGGTAGCGAACAACTCATCGCGAACCAGGCTGAGTGAAGTAGCTCCGGTAACCATGCCTAGCGCGCCTCCCGCGCAACGTTTGAATGATGCATCAGTCAGCGAAATCCGGCTTCTGCTTGCTCATATGGGCCGCCATGGCCACCTTCAGGTCAGCCGACTGAAGCATCGCTGCGTTCCAGGTGGCGATGTACTCGAGCCCGTCATCGACACGGTGGTCGCGCATATAGCGAATCATCTCCTTGGTCGCGCGAATGGCGACTGGTGACTTCGCGGCGATATCGGCCGCCAGAGCGAAAACCCCACCCATAAGGGATGGTTGGTCGGTGTAAGTTTGATTGACCAGGCCGATGGCCTTCGCTTCCTGCCCGTCAACGTTACGCCCGGTGTATGCGAGCTCGCGCATCATGCCGTCGCCGATGATTCGCGGTAGTCGCTGCAGCGTACCGACATCCGCCGCCATCCCCATATCGATTTCCTTGATCGAAAACTGCGCATCAAGCGTGCTGTAACGCATATCGCAGGCAGCGATCAGATCGATCGCACCGCCGATGCAGTAGCCTTGGATGGCCGCTATGACCGGCTTGCGGCAATTATCCACCGCGTTGAACGAGCTCTGAAGCTTGAGAATCTGGCGACGCAGGCGTTCGGCGTTGCGGCCCACATCGCTACCCATCTGGGTCGCGGCTTGCGCCAATAGTTGAAGATCAATACCCGCTGAAAAATGCTTTCCCTCGCCCGAGAGCACCACGACCCGAATGTCGTCCGTATCATCGATCCATTGGAAGATATCGACAATTTCGCTCCAGAATGCAGCATTCATGGCGTTGACCTTGTCAGGTCGGTTAATCGCTACATGGGCGATCTTGTTCTTCAACTCCACACGGAAGGCTTGGTAGTCGGTCACGCTATCATCCTCGACAGCCGAGGCACTCAGTGCCTGAACGGGTTCGACAGCCCCACACAGGGAGGACTGCTCTCAGCCGAGCAACTATAACAACAGCCGAGTGAAAGTCGATGCGGGACGATGTGAAGCAGCCCACGCCCTCGCACATGATCTTCTTTGACAAGCTGCGATAGCGGCTGGATGGGCCGAGTCATGCGCTACTCCTCAAGGATGCAGTCGACTGTATAACCTATCCCGTCAGGATGCTCCTCGTGCTGCAGTCCATGTACATCAGCATCGAATCCAGGAAATTGCGCGGCGAACCGCTGAGCGAAGGCTAGATAGTCGAGAATCGAGCGCGTTTCGGAGGTGAAGCGCTCACCCGGCATGATCAGCGGAATCCCTGGCGGGTACGGCACCAGCATGACTGCGGCGATGCGCCCTTCCAAGGCCTCGACGGAGACCGCCTCAACCTCGCCGCGTACCAGCTTGTCGTAAGCCTCGGCCGGCTTCATTGCCAACGCAGGCAGCGCGGTATACATCCGCCTCATGGCTCTTGCGGTGGCGTTCTTGCGGTAACAATCATGGAGCGAGTCGCATAGATCCCTCAGCCCCATCCCCAAGTATTGGCTGCCGCCTGCCTGCACCACAGTCGGCAACGCATCGCATAACGGTACGTTGTCGTCGTAGTGTCGTTTGAATTCCAGTAACTCGGTCAGCAACGTGCTCCATTTACCCTTGGTGATACCCATGGAAAACAGCACCAGGATCGAATAGAGACCGGTTTTCTCGACGACCAGCCCCCGTTCCCAGAGAAACTTGCTGACCACTGCCGCTGGAATGCCCCGCTCGCTCAACTTGCCACCGGCGGTCAGACCGGGCGTTACCAGCGTGACCTTGATCGGATCGAGCAGCACGTAATCATGGGCGACGTCCCCGAAACCGTGCCAATCCGCTTCCGGCTGCAGCAGCCAGTCGCTGGTGACCAGTTCGTCCGCCCCATCTGCCGAAGCAGGCTGCCAGATGCTGAACCACCAGTCATCTGGCGCCAGATGCTGCCGGAGGTTAGCCAATGCGCGGCGAAAGCTCAGCGCCTCATCGAAGGTCTCCTGAATTAGTGAGCGACCGGCGGGACCCTCCATCATCGCCGAGGCGACATCGAGCGAGGCAAGGATGCCGTACTGCGGGGAAGTGGAGATATGCATCATGAAGGCTTCGTTGAAGCGATCACGATCTAGCTGTCGCTGCTCACTGTCGAGGACATGAATCATGGATGCCTGACTGAAAGCCGCGAGCACCTTGTGCGTCGAATGGGTGGTGAATACCAGCGGCCCCTGCTCGCGAGTGTCCATCCCGTAGCGCCCGTCGTAGAACTCGTGAAACGCGGCGTAGGCGTACCAGGCCTCGTCAAAATGCAAGACATCTACGCTATTGCTGAGGGTCCGCTTGATCAGGTTAGCGTTGTAGCAAAGGCCGTCGTAGGTGGAGTTGGTCACGACCGCCAACTTCACTCTTGGCGAGCGCCCACGGGTGAGTGGGTTGGCATCGATCTTGGCCTGAATCGATTCCGGCGAAAACTCCTCGAGCGGAATCGGACCAATGATTCCGAGTTCGTTGCGTGAGGGCGTTAGATAAAGAGGAATTGCGCCGGTCATGATGATCGAATGCAGTATCGACTTGTGGCAGTTACGATCCACCAGCACCAGGTCGTCCCGGGCCACCATCGAGTGCCAAACGATCTTGTTTGCTGTAGAGGTTCCGTTGATTACGAAAAACGTGTGGTCTGCACCGAAGTTTCGGGCCGCCCGGGCCTCGGCCGCTGCCAACGGACCAGTGTGATCGAGCAGCGAGCCAAGCTCAGGCACCGACACCGACAGGTCGGAGCGCAGCGTGTTTTCGCCAAAGAACTGATGAAATGCCTGCCCGACCGGGCTCTTGCGAAAAGCGACACCACCGCCATGGCCAGGCGTGTGCCACGAGTAGTTCGAGTCCCCCGTATGCTGCACCAGTGCGCGGAAAAACGGCGGCAACAACCCATCCAAGTAGCTCCGCGCGGCGCGAGCGACTTGCCGGGCGAGGAACGGGACGGTGTCCTCGAATAGATAGAGCAACCCGCGCAGCTCGTTCAAGTCCGCCATCGCCTCAGCTGGCGCATTCTCGATGGTGATCTGCTCACCAAGCGCAAAGATTGGCAGCTGGGGCGCACGCCGGCGTGCGACTCGTATCAGCCCCACGACATCCTGTAATAACCGTTGGTTTTCGCCAGCGCCTTCTGCAGCAACCAGGATGCAGGCCAGCCCGTGATGGGTTGACGCGACAATTCGACCCTCTGCAGCACTTCCCGTCGGGAGAATATGAAAGCCGTCCCGCTCAAGCTCGGCTGCTATTTCTCGTACTCGCTCGCCGGCGACCGTATCGGCCTTGATGTCACGGTGAACAATGAGGATGGGGAATTTGAGGTCTTTGTACATGAGGGCGTCCTGGAGGGAGTCCTCTCCAGCGTAGAGGCTCTACCCGCAAGCACCAAGCTAGAATTTATTGCGCCGCGCGCCAAAGCGTCCGTGAGCGCGTCGACGCCTCAGACCGGCAATGCTTCCGCCTCGTTGTGGACGGGTTGCTCCAACTGAACCCAGAGTGGCGCGGCACCCGCTGCCTTCTCGATCGCCTGCATGCGTGCCGCATGCGCAGCGACTTCTTCCGCATTGGCGCGGATCACCAAGGTACCGGGGCGGTCAGCTGGCAACCGGCGGATAGGCGTAGGCTGCTGACGGCCGCCACTTTCGGAGCCGGCACCGTCACCCGCCAGGGACAGGTTGGTTTGCCCACCCGTCATTGTCAGGTAAACGTCGGCGAGGATCTCCGCATCGAGCAGCGCGCCGTGAAGATCGCGACCCGAGTTATCGACCCCATAGCGTTTACACAACGCATCAAGGCTGTTGCGCTGTCCAGGATGCCGTTCACGGGCCATCAGCAGGGTATCGAGGATGCTGCAGTGATCGCTTAGCTCGGTACGATCCTGCTGACCAAGCAGGGCAAACTCGTTATTGATGAATCCAACGTCGAACGCTGCGTTATGGATGATTAGCTGGGCGCCCTTTATGAATTCGAAGAACTCATCGGCAACCTCCCTGAACCGAGGCTTATCGGTCAGAAACTCATTAGTTATCCCGTGAACAGCGATGGCGCCCTCGTCCACCTCACGATCCGGCTGCAGATAGACGTGATAATGCCGGCCGGTAAGGCGCCGGCCGATGACCTCAACACAGCCTATCTCGATGATCCGGTGACCATCGGTTACTGGCATACCAGTGGTTTCGGTATCGAGTACTACGCTACGCATATTTCACATTACTCAGGCAGGTTGTCGTTTGGCTTGTACTACGCCGCGATTGGCCAGGAGATCGGCGTGCTCGTTCCCCGGGTGCCCCGTATGTCCACGGACCCACTGCCAACTCACCTGATGGCGATTGACCTGCTCATCCAACAGCCGCCAAAGATCAGCATTTTTGACAGGTTGTTTGGCGGCGGTCTTCCAGCCGCGCTTCTTCCAGTTGGGCATCCAGTCATTGATGCCCTGCATAACGTACTGGGAGTCGGTTACCAACTTTACCTGGCAAGGCCGCTTCAGCTCTTCCAGTGCACGGATGGCAGCCGTCAACTCCATGCGGTTGTTGGTGGTTTCCGCCTCGCCACCCCAGAGCTCACGCTCCACGCCCTTATAGAGCAGCAGCGCACCCCAGCCACCAGGGCCAGGATTGCCCTTGCAGGCACCGTCCGTATAGATCTCGACCGTTTCGTCACTCATGAGAAATTCTTTGCCTATTACTGTTCGGCATCCCGGCGACTGACTTTCGCTACGGGCATCGGTAGCAGCTGCCCCATGCGCTCACGACGGCTTTGCCGCACTGGTCGCAGGCCTACCATAAGCTTTCGTGCCACTAGCAGGTAGAAACCGCCCGTAGGCAACTGCGACCTTTGTGCTGCGGTCTCCAGGCCGGATAACCGCGCCCGCCATTGGCTCGACGAAAGCGGCGGACAATAGCATCCGAACTGCCGTTTCTCCAGCGAGAATCCAAGCAGGTTCAACCAGTCACCTACTCGCGTCGGACGGATGCAACGAGCGTGGCGAAACGCCTTGCGTGACAGCAAGCGTGTCGCACCCCAGGCACTCCAAGGATTGATCCCAACGATCAGCAAATGCCCTCCCGGCCGGACGCTGCGGGCGGCTTCACGCAGCAGGGCATGCGGCGACAAGCTGAAATCCAGACCATGCTGAAGCACAACAACGTCAGCAGCATGTTCGCCGATCGGCCAGGATTGCTCCTCGCAGATGATTTCAACACCTGCAAGTGGCGGCCCTAGGCGAACGCTGCGTTTGATCTTCTGCGGCTCGATCGCCGTATTGGCAAATGGCCCGTAATGCACCAGGTAGCTGCCAAAACACCGCGACAGCTGCTGATTGATCACCAACTGCTCGTGTTCAAGCAGTTGTCGCCCTGACGGACCAGCGAACCAAGCGCTGGCATTGTCCATCAGCGACAGCCAGCGTTCGTCCGACTTTGCACAAGACTCACTCATGGCTAGCCTCCATTCGTCGGTTTGGCGGACCCGATCAATACGCCCTATCGGTTCAACTCTCCAGTTCGGCTGTTAGGATGCGCTTTTGCTAATGACTTGGCGACCCGTGCATATGTTGAAGATAGACGCTCTGCCCGCCTTCACCGACAACTACATCTGGTTGCTTCAGGATCCTCAAAGGCGTCTCTGCGCAGCGGTAGACCCGGGTGAGGCTAGCCCTGTTCAGCAATGGCTGGACGCTCGCCCCGGCTGGCAATTGACTGACATTCTGATCACTCATCATCACCACGACCATGTAGGCGGCGTCGAGCAGCTCAAGGCCCAATATGGCGCGACGGTCTATGGCCCAGCGAGCGAAAATATACCGGCCAGAGATCATGCGCTGGTCGACGGGCAGCGCATCCGCATTCTCGGCCAGGAATTAGAAGTTTTTGAGGTTCCGGGGCATACCAGCGGTCACATTGCCTATTTTCATGATGACGCCCAAGCGCCCTGGTTATTGAGCGGCGATACGCTGTTTGCCGCAGGTTGTGGCCGCCTGTTCGAGGGCACCGCCATCCAAATGTTCACATCACTGCAACGGCTTGCCGCACTGCCTGCAACTACCAAGATCTATTGCACCCATGAATACACGCTGAGCAATCTGCGGTTTGCTCAGGCAGTCGAACCGGAAAACCCTGATATCGCTGAACGCCTCGAACAGGTCGTCCGCCTGCGTGAGGCAAAGCGCATCACGCTGCCCTCCGACTTGGGTACCGAACAAACCACCAACCCCTTCCTGCGCTGCAGGGAGCCCGGAGTGGTAACCGCAGCAAGTCGGCATGCCGATCGGCCACTGGAGACAGCGGAAGCCGTGTTCACAGTACTTCGAGGGTGGAAAGACAGCTTTTAATGAAGATCGACCAGTCGCCAAAAACCGAGGCGTCGGGTTGACCCACCGGAGCGGCATTCCTACACTCCCTCGAATTTGCGCCTAGGGAGCCCATCAGCCAATGCCGTCTGACTCTACGAACAGCCCACAGCCGGACGCCTTGGCAGCCTCCGGCCGGGCCCTGGCGCTAGCAATCTGTCTCGCTATAACCGGCTGCCAGAGCACCTCCCCCCGAGCCCCGACGGACAGCGATGTCCGTACCAGGCCAGTGCCGATGGTGCAGGACACCCTGTGGCTCACGGAGAAAGCGCCCGCCGAGCCGACCCATGCGGACATATGGGATCGCATCAGGCATGGATTCAAGCTACAGGACCATCTGGAAAGCAATCCGCGCATCGAGCAACAGCGCCTCCTTTTTTCCAGCCGACCGAATTCCATCGAGATGGCAAGCGAGCGAGGCAGCCCTTACATCCATTACATCGTCGAACAGCTCGAAGAACGCGACATGCCCCTCGAGCTGGCACTGCTGCCCATTATCGAGAGCGCGTACAACCCGTTTGCTTATTCTCCAGCTCAGGCAGTCGGCCTTTGGCAGTTCATTCCTTCGACAGGCCGCCACTTTAATCTGCAACAGACCAGCTGGTATGACGGCAGACGCGACATCACCGCGTCCACCACCGCAGCGCTGCGCTATCTGACCTATCTGCATGGGCTGTTCAGCGACGACTGGTTGCTTGCGCTGGCTGCCTATAACGCCGGCGAGGGAACCGTCAGCCGCGCCATCGAGCGAAACCAGAAGCTCGGCCTGCCGACGGACTACTGGAATCTGCCCCTTCCTCGAGAAACGCGCGATTACGTACCAAAACTGCTGGCGCTTTCGCAGATGGTGCAAAGCCCTGATGCATATGGACTGAATCTGAACCCCATCGCTAACGAGCCCTATTTTGAAGTAGTCGCGTTAAAACAGCGCATGGAGCTCGCCAGGGTCGCCGACATGGTGGATCTGGACGAAGACGAGATCTACCAGCTGAACCCCGCGTTTACTCGGCGTATTACGCTGGACGGCCCGCAGCACCTGCTGGTCCCAAGCGACAAGGCCGAGATGTTTGCGGCCAACCTTGCGCTGATGAAACCGCAGGATATGGTTGACTGGCAGCAATACAAGGTACGTCCTGGTGACACGCTGGGCGCAATCGCCAACCGGCATCGCCTATCAGTCAACATCATTCGTGATATCAATCGCCTGCGCAGCGATCACCTGCAGATCGGGCAAGTGCTGAGCATTCCGCAATCAGCCGGCGCGGCACAGTCTCAGGAATTGCTCCACGCGGTTGCGAGAAGCCAGCCGGCACCGCGTAGCTACCGGGTGCGCCAAGGTGACAACCTCTGGGATATCGCCAAAGCACAGAAGGTTTCGGTCCGTGATCTGCAGCGCTGGAACAACCTGTCAGGCAGCAATCTCAAAGTTGGACAGGCACTCTTTCTCCAGGCTGCCGGCAATAACCAGCAGACCAAACCCGCGCCGACCTACTACAAGGTCAAGAAAGGTGATTCGCTTTATGTGATCGCCAAACGCTTCAATGTTCAAGTCAACAACTTGAAGACCTGGAACCCCAGAGACAGCGCGATGCTCAAACCGGGCCAGACCCTTACGCTGTACATTCCACGCTGAGCTTCGGCGCGCAAAGGTTTAGGCGGCCCTGCTCAATTGCGCTTGCTCAGTGCATCGAGACAGCGCCCGGCCAGCTGGGTAAATCGCTGAAAGGCGACAAACTGCTCGTGTTTCAGCGCTCTACCGGATACGCGATTGTCGGCATAGAGCACGCCGATCTCACGCGTGCCCGCCATTAATGGCGCAATAAAAAACATGCCTTTTCCCAACTGTTGGCGAAGCGGCAAGCTCACCAGCTCGTCGAGGTTATAGCTTGCCGGAATGCCCATCCACAGTGGCTGACGCTGGCGCAGTACATAACTGAAGATGTGCGACTGGCCTGACGGATCAACGGGCAACACGAATTGCTCAAGCCAGGACTGAGTTTGATCACCCACTGCACACTTAGCACGGAACGACCGCTGCTGATCGGCAAGAACGGTGAGCATAACGCGCTCCAGACCTGCGCCTTGGTGCAGCCCCTTGAGCAGCGTATCGAGTATCAAACCGACATCACCCCGATTGGTGGCCATCATGCCGAGGTCCTGCATGGCCTGCTGCATCAGTAGCAGGTCAGGCTGCAAGAGGCTCGCGGCGCGCTGTGCCTGCTGCAATTGAACCTGTTCCGGGTCAGTGGACGGTATCAGCTTGCCCAGTCGACTGGCACCAAAAGTAGTCGCTACGTTCACCGCCTCGTCCGCGCTAGCAAGGACTTGCTGCATCGCATCCGCTTCAGAGATGCCGCTGAAATCGGCCAACTCCTTGACCAACCCTTCCATTTCCGGGCAGCCCCACCCATTCAAGGCCGCTGCGCCAATGCGAACCCCCAGGCTTACGGAGTGCACTGCTGGATCCCGGAGATTGCCCGCCCCATGAGCGAAGCTGGCCAACTCACCGATACTCCAGCTTTTGATCAGACCGAGGTTAAGCTGGCGAAAATTGGTACCAAGCACCTGCTCGACAGCTTGATCGTGATCCGTGCCGGCCGCCAAGGCATCACCCAACTCATCGGCCTGCTGGCCACCGCAGCCCCAGAACGCGAGCTCACCCACTTCGTGCAGCAACGCGGCGATGAAAACCTCTTCCTCATGCTTGGTCAGAACGTAGCCGGCAATGTTGCGTGCCTGCACCGCCGCATGAAAGGACCGGGCGAGCAATTCCTGCAGCTGTTGTCGCGGCGTACGATCCAGTAAACCGTCGATCAGGCTGACCGAAAGACTGATCAACCGAACGTTATCGAAGCCGATCATGACGATGGCTCGAGAGATGGTCTTGATCGTTTCCTGGGACGGGTTGTAGTAACTGCTATTGCCAACCCGAAGCACCTTCGACGTCAGGGCTGCATCGCGCAGGAGCACGTCCGCCAGCTGCTGAACAGACGCATGCTCTTGCTCGGTAATCCGCTGAAGATCCTGCACGACCGCCGCCAACGCCGGCAGTTCGGATTGGTTCAGGCGGTCTATCCACGCCTGCAGACCGTAACTGGTTTCACTCAAAATTTGAGACCTCACCCAAGGATCGGGCGGCTGAAGGGAAAGGCAGTTTGCCCAGATGGCCGGCCTTTTTCCAGCGGATACAAGCTGTTACTGTAGCCGGCCGAAAAGACCGAAAGCGCCATGGATCGGATTCACCGTTTGATGCGACCCATCCTATTACTGTTGAGCTGTCTGGGACTGAGCTTTCCGTCGTTCGCCACCATCAGCGAAAGCCACGGTTATGCGCAGTTCGGCACCCTTAAATATGCGGAAGACTTTACTCACTTCGATTGGGTGAACCCCGATGCGCCTAAGGGTGGCAACGTGCGGCTGATGGCTTCCGGCACATTTGACACGCTGAATCCTTACACATTCAAGGGAACCAGCCCAACCGCAACACCTGGCTTCTTCCAGTATGGCGTCTCTGAACTGAACGAGCCGCTGATGGTTGGGACAGGCGTCTATGATCCATCAGGCGACGAACCCGCTTCCGCGTACGGCCTGATCGCCGAGACCATCGAGTACAGCGACAACCATAGTTGGGTGGTTTTCAACCTGCGTGACTCGGCGCGCTTTCACGACGGTCGCCCGATCACGGCTTACGACGTTGCATTTTCTTATCGGCTGTTGATCAAAGATGGTCACCCGCGCTACCGCACCGATCTGCAGGGCGTTGATCGCGTCGACATACTCAATCGCCATCGCATTCGTTTCGTGTTCGACAAACCGGGCCAGCCATTGCTGATTATGCGCCTCGGTGAATTGCCGGTGCTGCCGCAACACTATTGGAAGGACCGGGATTTCCGCGCAACCACATTCGAGCCACCATTGGGCAGTGGCCCTTACAGAATCAGCGATGTTCAGCCAGGACGACGCGTCACCTTCGAGAAAGTGAAGAACTGGTGGGGTAGCGATCTCCCCGCCAATCGCGGTAAGTACAACTTCAACCGGGTCGACGTGGAGTTCTATCGCGACACGACTGTCGCCTTCGAAGCCTTCAAGGTCGGCGAGTTCGACTACTACATCGAGCACCAAGCAAAAAACTGGGCCAATGGCTATCAATTCCCGGCGGTTCTGCGCGGTGACGTGATTCGTGCAGAGATTCCGCACGAAATCCCTACCCAGACCCAGGCAATGTTCATGAACGCGCGTCGTTCGACCTTTGCCGACATCAGGGTGCGGCAGGCTTTGGGCATGATGTTCGACTTCGAGTGGACTAACCGCGCCCTGTTCTATGGGGCCTACCAGCGCAGCGAAAGCTACTATCCGAACAGCGTGTTCTCCGCGACCGGCACACCAGAAGGTGGGGAATGGCTCCTGCTCTCGCCATTCAGGGAGCAACTTCCGGTGCAGCTCTTCACCGAGCCATTCAAATTACCGAAAACGGACGGGCGCGGAATTCCACGCGACACTTTGCGCAAGGCGGTGGCTTTGCTCGGGGATGCCGGCTGGAAGTTGACCCCCGACGGCCTTCGCGACAAGGCGGGGCGCCCATTCAGGTTCGAGATTCTGCTGGTCAATCCGGGGCTCGAGCGGATACTTCAGCCCTATGTGGAAAACCTGTCGCGGATTGGCATATCAGCCCGCCTGCGAACTGTCGATGGCGCGCAGTACAAGCAGCGGCTTGATCAGTACGACTACGACATGATCTTGACCACGCTGGGGCAGAGTCTCAGCCCTGGGCTGGAACAGTGGCTGTATTTCCATTCAAGCCAGGTGAACGTAAAAGGCGGTCGCAACTACGCCGGCGTCGCCAACCCCATCGTCGACACAATGATCGAGAAACTGCTTGCGGCGAAGACCCGGGACGAGCAGATAGCCGCCACACGCGCTATCGACCGCGTTCTGCTCTGGAATCACTACACCATCCCCAATTGGTACATCAGTTACCACCGTCTGGCATACCGTAATCGGTTTGCCCACGTCACCACACCGCCCTACACGCTGGGATTGCGCGCGTGGTGGTTGAAGGACCTGGAGGAGAAGGCTCAATGACAAGCAAGATACGACGGGTGTTTCTACAAGCGGGCACCTTCGCCCTACTCTCCCTCACGGGCCTGGCCGAAGCGGCACCGCAGCATGCGCTCACCTTGTATGGTGAGCAGCCCAAATATCCGTCTGACTTTTCTCATTTCGAGTATGTCAATCCGGACGCCCCCAAAGGCGGAACGCTGCGCCAGGCAGGTTTCGGCAGTTTTGATTCCCTCAACCCGTTCATCAACAAAGGCGTAGCTGCGGATGATATAGGCCTCGTCTATGACACGCTGACGACTAACAGCCTTGACGAGCCCTTCACGGTTTATGGCCTGCTCGCAGAAAAGATCGAGAAAGGGCCAAACAATGAGTGGGTGCGTTTCTACCTGCGGCCCGAGGCGAAGTTTCATGACGGCGAGCCGGTTGGAGCTGAGGACGTCGTGTTCACTTTCGAAACGCTGATCAGTAAGGGCGCGCCGCATTACCGTGGCTACTACGCTGACGTCGAAAAAGCCGTGATAGAAGGCCCGCGTCGCGTCCGGTTCGATTTCAAGCATGCAGGAAATCGAGAGCTGCCGCTGATCCTCGGCCAGCTGCCCGTCCTGCCGAAGCATTGGTGGGCAGACAAAGATTTCGCCTCTGGCAGCATGGAAGCCCCGTTGGGCAGCGGGCCCTATCGCATCGAGCGAGCAGAAGCGGGTCGCTCAGTCCGTTATGCCCGCGTCGAAGATTACTGGGGCAAAAACCTCGCGGTGAACCGAGGTTTCTATAACTTTAATCACGTCAACATCGATTACTACCGCGATAACACCGTAGCGCTCCAGGCTTTCAAGGCTGGTCACTTCGATTACTGGCTGGAGACGAGCGCAAAGAACTGGGCCACTGCCTATGATATCGAGGCCGTCAAAGACGGGCGGATCCTCAAGGAGGAGATCGCCAATCACAATCCCCAAGGCATGCAGGGATTCATATTCAACACCCGCAGAGACCGATTGCAGGATCCGAGGGTTCGAGAAGCCCTGGCGCTGCTCTTCGATTTCGAATGGACAAATCGCCAATTATTCAATGGTGCCTACACACGCACCACCAGCTATTTCGATAACTCCGAGCTGGCGTCCTCGGGCCTGCCCAGTGAGCAGGAGTTGAGCATCCTCGAACCACTACGCGGCAAAATTCCGGATCAGGTATTCGATAAACCTTTCGAACTGCCACAAACCAACGCCGATGGCATCATCCGAGCACAGCAGCGCCGGGCCTACGAGCTGCTTACGGCAGCCGGCTGGAAGATTGAAAACGACCAGATGGTGGACGCCAAGGGCAAGCCGGTCAAACTCGAGTTTCTGTTAGTGCAAGCAGACTTCGAGCGCGTGCTGCTGCCCTACAAGCGTAACCTCGCCAGTCTGGGCATCGACCTTGAACTCCGCCGCGTCGACGTATCGCAATACATCAACCGGCTGCGTTCTCGTGACTACGACATGATTGTCAGCGGCTTCGGCCAGTCGAGCTCGCCAGGCAATGAGCAACGTGAATACTGGCATTCGGCGAGTGCCGATAATCCAGGAAGCCGCAATTACATCGGGCTGAAAGACCCCGCCATCGATGTGCTAGTCGAAAAGCTGATTGCCGCTGACTCGCGGGACGAGTTGATTACACGTACTCGTGCGCTGGACCGTGTATTGCTCGCAGGTCACTACGTAATTCCGAACTGGCACATCAAAACCTGGCGTGTCGCGTACTGGAACCATCTCGCACACCCAGAAATAACGCCACGTTACGATGTCGCCCTGATGACCTGGTGGAACAAGCCAGACGTAGACAAGCCCGAGCCGGAACCGCTTGAAGACAAGCCAGCGACCGAAACCGATACCAGCGTCACCCGTACGACGGAACAATAGGCATGCTTGCGTACATTTTCCGGCGCCTACTGCTGATCATCCCAACTCTGTTCGGCATCTTGCTGATCAATTTCATCATCATTCAGGCAGCACCCGGCGGCCCCGTCGAACAGGCGATTGCCAAGCTGGAGGGCTTCGAAGGCGCAACCAGCCGGATCGCTGGCGGAGGATCCGAAGTCGCGACTGGGAGCAACAGCTATCGAGGCGGGCAAGGCCTGGACCCTGACCTGATAGCCGAAATCGAACGCCTGTACGGCTTCGACAAGCCGGCACCAGAACGTTTCTGGATCATGCTCAGCAACTACCTGCGGCTGGATTTCGGTGAAAGCTTTTTCCGCGATGCCAGCGTGACCGATCTGATTATCGAAAAAATGCCGGTGTCGATCTCGCTAGGGCTATGGAGCACGCTCATCATGTACTTGGCATCGATCCCACTAGGGATCGCCAAGGCAACTCGACATGGCAGTGCATTCGACGTCTGGACCAGTTCGGCCATCATCATTGGCTACGCAATACCCGCGTTCCTGTTCGCCATCCTGCTGATCGTGCTGTTCGCCGGAGGCAGTTATTGGAACTGGTTCCCACTGAGGGGGCTGACCTCCGGAAACTTCGAAGAGCTTTCGCTCACCGGCAAGATCATCGACTACTTCTGGCATCTTGCGCTTCCCGTTACGGCGTTGGTGATCGGAAATTTCGCGACGCTCACCTTGCTGACCAAAAACAGCTTCCTCGATGAAATAAACAAGCAGTACGTCATCACAGCACGCGCCAAAGGCTTGAGCAAAAATCGCGTGCTGTATGGCCACGTGTTCCGTAACGCAATGCTGATCATTATTGCTGGCTTCCCCTCAGCATTTATCGGCATGTTTTTCACCGGCTCACTGCTGATCGAGGTCATTTTCTCGCTAGACGGCCTTGGCCTGCTTAGTTTCGAGGCAGCCATCAATCGTGATTATCCCGTCGTGTTCGGCACGCTGTTCCTCTTCACCTTGCTCGGTCTGGTGGTCAAGCTCATCGGCGACCTGACCTACACGCTCGTCGATCCCCGAATCGACTTCGAAAGCAGGGAGGCTTGAGATGAAGCTGTCGCCGCTGAACCAGCGCCGGTTCGCCCTGTTCAAGGCCCACAAGCGCGGCTGGTGGTCACTGTGGATCTTTCTGACCCTGTTCGTACTCAGCCTAGGCGCCGAGCTGATTGCCAACGACAAGCCGATCGTGGTTCGTTTCGATGGCGACTGGTATGTACCCGTGTTCAAGCGCTATCCAGAGACCGTCTTCGGGGGCGAGTTTCCACTGCAGGCCAACTACAAAGGACCTTACATTCAGGAACTGATCGAGAAGAAAGGTGGCTGGATGGTCTGGCCGCCGATTCCCTTTCATCATTCCAGTATCAACTACGATCTGCAGGTACCCGCTCCCGCCCCGCCATCCTGGGAGAACTGGCTAGGCACCGATGACCAGGGGCGCGACGTGCTCGCAAGAGTCATCTACGGCTTTCGGATCTCGGTTTTGTTTGCGCTGACCCTGACACTTATCAGCTCGGTGATCGGCGTAATTGCCGGCGCGCTGCAGGGTTTCTACGGCGGCTGGGTCGACCTCGTTGGTCAGCGAGTCCTAGAAATATGGTCCGGCCTGCCGGTGCTCTATCTGCTGATCATCCTTGCAAGCTTTGTGCAGCCGAACTTCTGGTGGCTGCTCGGCATCATGCTGTTGTTCTCCTGGATGAGCCTGGTCGATGTAGTTCGGGCTGAGTTCCTACGCGGCCGTAATCTCGAATACGTACGGGCAGCACGCGCCCTGGGCATGCGCAACGGCGCAATCATGTTCCGCCACATTCTGCCCAACGCGATGGTGTCGACCATGACCTTCATGCCATTCATCCTTACAGGAGCGATCGGCACCCTGACCGCCTTGGATTTCCTTGGCTTCGGCTTGCCGCCTGGCGCGCCTTCGCTGGGTGAGCTAGTCGCACAAGGCAAGGCGAATCTGCAGGCGCCGTGGCTGGGCATTAGCGCATTCATGGTGCTAGCCGTCATGCTGACCCTCCTGGTGTTTATCGGAGAGGCTGCTCGCGATGCTTTCGACCCAAGGAAATAGCATGACCGAGAACCTTATCGAGGTCCGCGATCTGGCCGTCGAGTTCGTCACGAATGGTCAGGCCCAGCGCGTGGTGACGGGTGTGAGCTTCGATATCCGCAAAGGCGAGACGCTGGCGCTGGTTGGCGAAAGCGGATCCGGCAAATCCGTCACGGCGCACTCGATCCTGCGGCTGCTGCCCTACCCACTCGCACAGCATCCGGTAGGTGAAATTCGCTATGGTGGTGAGGACTTGCTCAAAGCGAGCGAAAAACGCATGCGCGGTATACGCGGCGACCGCATCGCGATGGTGTTCCAGGAGCCGATGACCTCGCTGAACCCGCTGCACACCATTGGCAAGCAGATCAATGAGGTGCTGCAGATTCACAAGGGGCTCAACGGCAAGGCAGCTACAGCCCGTACCCTTGAGCTGCTTGAGCTGGTTGGAATACCCGAGCCTACCAAGCGAATCCGAGCCTACCCTCACGAACTTTCGGGCGGCCAGCGCCAGCGCGTCGTAATCGCCATGGCTCTGGCAAACGAACCCGAGTTACTGATCGCCGACGAACCCACCACTGCACTGGACGTCACAGTGCAACTGAAAATACTCGAGCTGCTCAAGGAGCTGCAGGCCCGACTAGGCATGGCTCTGCTGCTGATCAGTCACGACCTGAATCTGGTTCGCCGAATCGCTCACCATGTATGTGTCATGAAGAGCGGTTGTGTCGTCGAACAGGCACCTTGCGAGGAATTGTTCCGATCACCGCAGCATCCCTATACACGGGAACTGCTCGGGGCAGAGCCTAGCGGCGGACCGGTGCCGGTTGAGCCCTCGTCGCCAACACTGCTGGAAGTGAATGATCTGCGTGTCTGGTTCCCAATCAAAAAGGGGCTTTTCAGGCACACCGTCGACCATATCAAGGCAGTAGATGGCGTCACGTTCAACCTGCCGAAAGGTCAGACGCTGGGCATTGTCGGCGAAAGCGGCTCGGGGAAATCCACGCTGGGTTTGGCTATTCTGCGTCTGCTTTCGAGCAGCGGCGAAATCCGCTTCCAGGGCCATGCGCTTGAGGCGATGTCACAACGGGCGGTACGTCCATTGCGCCGGCAAATGCAGGTCGTGTTTCAGGATCCTTTCGGCAGTCTGAGCCCTCGCATGTCGGTGGGGCAGATCGTCGGAGAGGGGCTCAGTATCCATGGCTTGGGTTCGGCCGAGGAGCAAGCGCAAGCAATCATCGATGCACTGGTCGAGGTTGGACTCGACCCAGAAAGTCGGCACCGTTACCCCCATGAGTTTTCGGGAGGCCAACGGCAGCGAATCGCCATTGCCAGGGCCTTGGTCCTCAAGCCTGATCTGATCCTGCTTGATGAACCAACCTCGGCATTGGATCGAACCGTACAGCGGCAAGTAGTCGAGCTACTGCGCTCACTTCAGGCCAAGTACAACCTGACCTACCTGTTCATAAGCCACGACTTGGCAGTGGTTCGGGCGCTGAGCCATCAGATGATGGTGGTCAAGCAAGGTAAGGTCGTTGAGCAGGGAATGGCAGAAGCAATCTTCGCCGCTCCCCAACATCCATATACACAACAGTTACTGGAATCAGCGTTCATGGTCCCAGCTACTGATGAACAACCAGAAGAGGGACAAGCACATGGGTTTTCTAACCGGTAAGCGCGTATTGATCGTCGGCGTCGCCAGCAAGCTGTCGATTGCCTCCGGAATCGCCGCGGCCATGCATCGTGAGGGCGCCGAGCTGGCTTTCACCTATCAAAATGAAAAGCTCAAGGGCCGCGTCGAGGAGTTCGCTGCTGGCTGGGGCTCGGGGCCGGAGTTGTGCTTTCCTTGTGATGTCGCCAGCGACGACGAGATCGTCAAGGTATTCGAAGAGCTCGGCAAAAAGTGGGACGGTCTGGACGGTATCGTTCACTCAGTCGGCTTTGCTCCGGGCGATCAGCTCGACGGCGACTTCACCGAGGTCACTACACGTGACGGCTTCCGCATCGCCCATGACATCAGCGCCTACAGTCTCGTCGCGCTGGCCAAGGCTGGACGTCCGATGATGAAGGGGCGCAATGGCAGCATCCTCACGCTCTCCTACCTCGGTGCTGAACGCACCATGCCCAACTACAACGTAATGGGCATGGCCAAGGCCAGTCTCGAGGCAGGTGTTCGCTACCTCGCCGGCAGCCTGGGCCCAGAGGGCACTCGCGTCAACGCTGTGTCCGCTGGCCCAATCCGTACGCTGGCAGCCTCTGGGATCAAGAGCTTCCGCAAGATGCTGGCGGCCAACGAAAAGCAGACGCCGCTACGCCGCAATGTCACCATTGACGAGGTCGGCAATGCGGGTGCCTTCCTCTGTTCAGATCTGGCTTCCGGTATTAGTGGCGAAATTCTCTATGTCGACGGTGGTTTCAACACCACTGCGATGGGCGCAATGGAAGACTGATCCACCCGGCGCTATAAAAAACCCGCATATGGATGCGGGTTTTTTTGCGCTAGGACTTGCTCAGAAGGTCTCGATCTCAGCGTCCGCATGGAGCATCTGACGGTAGGCAGCGAAATCTTGCTGGCCACTCCGCGACGCCAGGAAACGACGATAGTTCTGCTTGTCTTCCTGCGAGAGCTCCGCTTTGGGCTCGCTTACACCGCTCAGACGAACCACGACGAGATCTCCGTCGGGCATGCGAACACTGCTGTAGCTCGGCTTGTCGCCTTCCACCGGTTTCGGCATCCGAAACACTTGTTGGAGTACTGCCGGCTCAACCCCTTCCTGGTTGCGCGAGGCGGCTTCGACAGGCTGCCACTGCTGCTGAACCTGTCCGCCACCACGTAGGGTAGCGATCAGCTGCTCACCGGTTTCAATTGCTTGTTCTGCCGCCTTACTGCGCTTGAGTTGAGCGATGATGTCGTCCTTCACCGTATCGAAAGGCAACACTTCGGGTTTCAGGTGCTCCTTCACTCGCACAGCAACGACGGTGTCCGGATCCAGTTCGATCACACCGCTATTAGCACCGTCGATCAGAACCTCATCACTGAACGCTGCCTGGATGACCTGCCGATTTGATGCGACGTCAGCCCCACCTTCACGGCCGAACGCCTCAGTCGTTTGTACCGAAAGACCCAATTCCTGTGCCGGCTGGACAAGATCGGCAGATTCGAATGCCGTATCCTCCAGCTGCTTGCTGGCCTCAACGAAGCGCTGCTCAACCTGTTGAGCTTTGAGTTCTCGCACCAGTTCAGGTTTTAGGCTTTCCAGTGTTGGGATCTCTGGCGACTGAACATCCAGAAGCTTGATCAAGTGCCAGCCGAAATCGGAGCGAACCGGCGCAGAGACCTGACCCTCCTCCAAAGCGTAGAGCGCCTCCTCGAAAGCAGGGTCGTAAACGCCTGGACCAGCAAAGCCGAGGTCGCCCCCTTCGCTCGCAGATCCCGGATCTTCGGAAACCTCCTTAGCCAACGCTGAGAAGTCCTCGCCTGAGGCCAAACGCTTAGCGACCTCTTCGATCTTCTCCCTGGCGCTTGCATCGCCAGCCTCATCGGTCTCGATCAAAATATGCGCCGCACGGCGTTGTTCTGCCAGGTTAGCGATACGCTGCTGATACAGATCCTGCACCTCCTCCTCCGACACCTCGACCTGGTCAAAGAAGGACTCCTTATTCAGCTCGACATACTCGACGATGACCTGCTCGGGCGAGCGAAAGCGGTCGGTATTTTGTTCGTAATACTCGCGCGCCTCGTCACTGCCCACTTCAACGGCATCGGTATCAGCCGGCACGGTGATGGTTGCGAAATCACGTGTCTGCTGCTCAAGCCGAGCGAAGGCTTCGATCTGGTCATCTGTGACGAAACCGGAACCGGAAATGCCGGCGCGAAGTTGGCCAATCAACATTTCCTGTTTCAACAGCTCGCGGAACTGCAGCCGGGTATAACCCATTTGCTGAATTACCTGATCGAAACGCGCAGCATTAAATGCGCCGTCCACGGCAAACTCAGGAGTTTGCAGGATCAGCTGATCAAGCGCCGTTTCGGAGAAGGCGAAATCCGCATCGCGGGCACCTTGCAGCAAAAGCGCACGGTCAATGAGCGCGCGTAGTGATGACTCGCGTACCAGCTTGTCGTCCAGCATCGACGGGTCGAAGTTGCCTCCTAGCTGCTGAGCCAGTTGGCGACGCTGCATGTTCATGGCCTGGTTGAGCTCGTCCAGTGAGATCTCCTCACCGTTGACCTCAGCGGCATTTCGGCTATTGCTGGCGGCATTGAAAATGGCGTCAAAGCCGGTCAAAGCCAGCAGCATCACGATGATGCCTATGATGGTTTTGGCAATCCAGCCTTGTGAATTGTCCCTGATATTCTGAAGCATGCGTCCCCCAGGAGTCAGCTGCGCAGTCGTCGCTGCAGCGCGGGAATCCGGATAAAAAGAAAGGCGCATCCAGGGATGCGCCTTCTCGGAGCTTTTGGAGCAGCTGGGCTTAATCCCCAAGCCCGAACGCAACAAGCAGTGCCTGTTCGAATAACCGCCCCAAGCCAGGGCCAGCGCTAACTGGCAACTGGCCGGATCGAAAACGCTTAGTTGACAGCGTCTTTCAGAGCCTTACCTGCCTTGAATCCCGGGATCTTGGCCGCGGCGATGTCGATCGGCTTGCCAGTCTGGGGATTGCGGCCAGTGCGAGCAGCGCGCTCCTTGACAGCGAAAGTACCGAAACCAACCAGCACCACGGAATCACCAGCCTTCAGAGCGCCTGTAACGGATTCAATTACTGCATCCAGCGCGCGGCCAGCAACAGCTTTCGGGATATCAGCAGATGCGGCGATAGCATCGATCAGTTCCGACTTGTTCACTCTAAGTCCCCTTATTTCTGTTGAGTCGTATCTATAATTTTTAGGTGTAAGCAAAGCGGTGCCGAAATAGCAACTACACAAAAGGCCGGCTTATATCAAGGCCACCGAAAATGTGTCAACCAAGCCTCTCGGACTAATGCGTGCTGATTCGCTCCTTGGAATCAGACTCGCGCTTGTCATCCTTTGCAACGATATCTGGAGCCGCATCGGGCAAGGGCTCCGGCGCGTATTGCAGCGCAATTTGGAGGACTTCGTCAATCCACTTGACCGGTTTAATCTGCAGGTCCTGCTTAATATTCTCAGGAATCTCTTTCAGATCACGCTGGTTTTCTTCAGGAATGATCACTGTCTTGATACCGCCGCGGTGTGCCGCGAGCAGTTTCTCTTTCAAACCGCCAATCGCCAGCACCTGCCCGCGCAGGGTAATCTCGCCGGTCATGGCAACTTCGGCCCTAACAGGAATCTGGGTCATTGCCGAAACCAGCGCCGTGCACATGCCGATGCCTGCGCTAGGACCATCCTTCGGCGTAGCGCCTTCCGGGACATGGATATGAATATCCTGTTTTTCGTGGAAATCGACAGGGATACCGAGACTCTTCGCGCGGCTACGCACCACGGTTAACGCTGCTGTGATGGACTCACCCATCACATCGCCCAGCGACCCAGTTTTGGTCAGCCGCCCCTTCCCTGGAACGACGGCTGCTTCGATGGTGAGCAACTCGCCACCAACCTGAGTCCATGCCAAGCCGGTGACCTGACCGACCTGATCTTGCAGCTCGGCAAGCCCGTAGCGGAATTTGCGAACCCCCAGGAAGTGCTCCAGCGATTCGGCTGTAACACTGACTTCAAAGCGCTTCTCTGCGGCATGCTCCTTCACCACCTTGCGGCATACCTTGGCTATCTGACGCTCCAGTCCGCGAACGCCGGCCTCGCGAGTGTAGTAACGAATGATGTCGCGAATAGCTTCATCATCGAACAACAACTCTGTCTTTTTAAGCCCATTGGCCTGAACCTGCTTCGGGACCAGATAGCGGGTGGCAATATTGATCTTCTCGTCTTCCGTATAGCCGGGCAGACGAATGATCTCCATACGATCAAGCAGTGGCGCCGGGATGTTCATGGAGTTGGCTGTGCAAAGGAACATCACGTCTGACAGGTCGTAGTCGACCTCGAGATAGTGATCGTTGAAGTTGTGGTTCTGCTCAGGGTCTAGCACCTCAAGCAGAGCAGACGCAGGGTCTCCGCGCATGTCGTTACCCATCTTGTCGATCTCGTCGAGCAGGAACAGGGGATTGCGCACACCGACCTTGCTCATCTTCTGGATCAACCGACCCGGCATGGAGCCGATATAGGTACGACGGTGTCCACGGATCTCGGCTTCGTCCCGCACCCCACCCAGCGCCATGCGCACGAACTTGCGATTCGTCGAACGCGCAATGGACTCGGCCAGCGAGGTCTTACCCACGCCTGGTGGACCGACCAGGCACAAAACCGGACCTTTTAGTTTCTTCACACGTTTCTGCACTGCGAGGTACTCAAGAATCCGATCCTTGACCTCTTCGAGGCCGTAGTGATCGGCATCAAGCACTTCCTCAGCCTTGGCGAGATCAAGGCGAACCTTGCTGGCCGCTTTCCACGGTACGTTGACCAGCCAATCGATGTAGGTCCTGACCACGGTAGCCTCGGCCGACATCGGTGACATCTGCTTGAGTTTGTTCAGCTCGGTGGTCGCCTTGGCATAGGCGTCCTTGCTCAGGCCGGCATTCTCGATGCGCTTCTTGAGATCATCGATTTCATTGTGGCCTTCGTCGATATCGCCCAGCTCTTTTTGAATGGCCTTCATCTGCTCATTCAAATAGTACTCACGCTGGCTGCGCTCCATCTGCTTCTTGACTCGGCCACGAATGCGTTTTTCCACCTGTAGCAGATCGATTTCAGCATCAAGTAAGGCCAACACATGTTCGACTCGCGCCGGCAAATCGGTGATTTCGAGAATTGCCTGCTTCTGTTCGATTTTTAGCGCCATGTGCGCAGCCATGGTATCGACCAGACGCGCCGGCTCGTCGATGCTGGCAAGCGAGGACAGCACCTCGGAGGGCACCTTTTTGCCCAACTGAACATATTGCTCGAACTGGCTCAAAAGGCTGCGGGTGAAGACTTCGGCTTCACGCTCTTCGATCTCCGATTCGTCGATCAGTGAGACCTCGGCCCGGCAATGGTCTTCAACGTCGAAAAACCGGTCTATGACGCCACGCTGTTCGCCTTCGACAAGCACTTTTACTGTGCCATCCGGCAGCTTCAGCAGCTGCAGCACAGTTGCGACCGTACCCACACGATAGAGCCCCTCTTCGCTCGGGTCGTCATCGGCTGGGTTCTTCTGGGCCAAGAGCAAAATCTGCTTGTCGCCAGCCATTGCTGCTTCAAGGGCCTCAATGGATTTTTCCCGCCCAACGAACAGCGGAATCACCATATGCGGGTAGACCACTACGTCGCGCAGCGGCAAAAGGGGCAATTCGATGGTTGTCTTCATAAATTCAGCTCTACGACGGCCATACGGCGGTAAACGGGAAATTCATACCCTTGGCAATCAAGATGAGGGCGCGCAACTCAAAAAACAAGGAGACTGTAGAAAAGCAAAGGGGCCCGGAGGCCCCTTGTTCTATCACGCGTCCGGCGCGGCCTTGGCAGGCGGCTCGCTGTTCTCGTATATGAGCAGCGGCTGAGAAGTCCCTTCAATGACGCTCTCGTCGATGACTACCTTGCTGACATCCTTCTGAGAAGGAATCTCATACATGGTATCCAGCAATACGCCTTCGAGGATTGAACGTAGTCCGCGAGCACCCGTTTTGCGCTCCAGCGCGCGAGCCGCGACTGCTTTCAGTGCGTCGGCACGGAACTCCAGATCGACACCTTCAAGCTCGAAAAGCTTGCCGTATTGCTTGGTGAGCGCGTTCTTCGGCTCGGTAAGGATCTGAATCAGCGCCGCCTCATCGAGTTCGTCGAGCGTAGCGATTACCGGCAGACGACCGACGAACTCGGGAATCAAACCAAACTTCACCAGATCGTCCGGCTCAACCGAACGTAGCGACTCGCCAATTTTCTTGCCCGGCTCCGTACTACGGACCTCTGCATTGAAGCCGATGCCGCCTTTGGTTGCACGACCCTGAATAACCTTCTCAAGTCCGGCAAACGCACCGCCGCAAATAAACAGAATATTTCGCGTGTCCACCTGCAGGAATTCCTGCTGCGGATGCTTACGTCCACCTTGCGGTGGTACGGAGGCAACCGTGCCTTCGATCAGCTTCAGCAACGCCTGCTGCACACCTTCGCCAGAGACGTCACGGGTGATCGAGGGATTGTCAGACTTACGCGAAATCTTATCGATCTCGTCGATATAGACAATGCCCATCTGGGCCTTCTCCACATCGTAATCACACTTTTGCAGCAGTTTTTGAATGATGTTTTCAACGTCTTCGCCCACGTAACCGGCTTCGGTCAGCGTAGTAGCGTCAGCGATAGTGAAGGGAACATTCAACAAACGGGCCAGCGTTTCCGCAAGCAACGTCTTACCAGAACCGGTCGGTCCGATGAGCAGTATGTTGCTCTTGCCCAACTCGACTTCTTCCTTCTTATCGCGCTGGTTGAGTCGCTTGTAATGGTTGTACACAGCCACAGCCAGGATCTTCTTGGCTCGCTCCTGACCAATTACGTACTGGTCAAGGATGCCGCTGATTTCCTTGGGTGCGGGCAGCTTTTGCGATGTACTCTCAGCCTGTGCCTCTTGCACCTCCTCACGGATGATGTCATTGCACAGGTCGACGCACTCGTCGCAGATAAAAACCGAGGGCCCGGCAATCAATTTGCGTACTTCATGCTGGCTTTTGCCGCAGAAAGAGCAATAGAGCAGCTTGCCGGAATCCTCGCCGTTGCGGGTGTCAGTCATTCGATCGATCCAATCGGGGAAGGCTTGTAATACAAGATGAAGGCAAATGCAGGCATTTTCAAGGGCGCGCAAAGCGCACATGACGGATGCCCGCTAACTACGCCCTCCTAGACCAGCGTTAGACCGGCAGCTGCCGCTTCTCATGAACTGCATCGACAACGCCATATTCCAGCGCTCGTGTAGCACTCATGAAGTAGTCACGATTGGTATCGCGCTCGATCGTTTCCAAATCCTGGCCGGTATGGTGAGCCAGCAACTGGTTCAGCCTCTCGCGAATGTAGAGGATTTCGCGGGCATGAATATCGATATCCGACGCCTGCCCCTGAAAACCACCCAATGGCTGGTGGATCATCACTCGGGCGTTTGGCAGACAGAAACGCTTACCTTTGGCCCCGCCAGCGAGAAGGAACGCACCCATGCTGCACGCTTGACCGATACAGGTAGTAGAAACGTCAGCCTTGATAAACTGCATGGTGTCGTAGATAGCCATACCAGCAGTCACCGACCCACCAGGGGAGTTGATGTACAGGTGAATGTCCTTCTCAGGGTTTTCCGCCTCAAGGAATAGCATCTGCGCGACAATCAGGTTGGCCATATAGTCTTCAACCTGGCCAACCATGAAAATCACCCGCTCCTTAAGCAGGCGGGAATAAATGTCATACGCCCGCTCGCCACGAGCGGACTGCTCGACGACCATCGGCACGAGGCCGCCAGCGGCCTGAATGTCTGGTGCTTGCATAAACGGATTGCCGGACATGTCCAACGATACTCCCTATGTTACGCCGCAAAGACATAAGCCAGCTCGAGGCTGGCTTATGAATGTGCATTAAACGATTAAAGAAACTCAGGCAGCTTGCGGGGCTTCCGCAGGCTTCACTGCTTCTTCGTAGGAAACCGATTTGTCGGTCACTTTAGCCTGCTGCAGGACAGTATCTACAACTTGCTCTTCGAGCACAACAGACCGGACTTCGTTCAACTGCTCGTCGTTCTTGTAGTACCAGGACACGACCTGTTCCGGCTCTTGATAGGCAGAGGCCATTTCCTCGATCAGCTCGCGAACGCGCGCATCATCAGGCTTTAGCTCGTACTGCTTGACCACTTCGGCAACGATCAGACCCAGCACAACACGACGCTTGGCCTGCTCCTCGAACAACTCAGCAGGCAGCTGATCAGGCTTGATATTACCGCCGAACTGTTGAACAGCCTGAACGCGCAGACGGTTCACTTCGTTATCGATCAGGGCCTTTGGCACTTCGATCGGGTTGGCGCTAACCAGACCGTCCATAACCTGGTTCTTGACCTTGGTCTTGATGGCCTGGCGCAGCTCGCGCTCCATGTTCTTTTTAACTTCGGCACGGAAGCCTTCCACACCACCTTCCTGAACGCCGAACTGGGCGAAGAACTCATCATTCAGCTCTGGCAGTTGCGGAGCTTCTACGCCGTTCACGGTAACAGTGAACTCAGCTGTTTTGCCTGCCAGGTCGAGGTTTTGGTAGTCCTCAGGGAACGTTGGGTTGATAACCCGCTCTTCACCAGCCTTGGCGCCAACGAGTGCGGATTCGAAGCCGGGAATCATGCGACCGGAACCCAAGACCAGCTGCGTGCCCTGAGCGGACCCGCCAGCGAAGGCCTCGCCATCGATTTTGCCAACGAAATCGATGTTCAGCTGATCGCCGTCTTCGGCAGCACGGTCAACCTTTTCGAAACGTGTGTTCTGCTTGCGCAGAATCTCAAGCATGTTGTCGACATCGGAATCCGCCACTTCGGCCTGCAGACGCTCGACTTCGATGGCGTCCAGACCAGCCACCTTGAACTCTGGGAACACTTCGAATGTGGCTACGTACTCGAGATCCTTACCCTTTTCGAACACCTTAGGCTCGACCGCTGGCGCGCCGGCAGGGTTCAGCTTTTCCGCAACGACAGCTTCATAGAAGGTCGCTTGAATCAGGTCGCCTAATGCTTCCTGGCGGGCAGCCGCTTCGTAACGCTGGCGAATGACGCTCATCGGCACCTTGCCGGGACGGAAGCCTGGAATCTTTGCACGACTGGCGGTCTGTTGCAGACGCTTGTTGACTTCGGTCTCGATGCGCTCGACCGGCACGCCAATGGTCATGCGGCGCTCAAGAGCGGAGGTGCTTTCAACAGAAACTTGCATGGATTTTCCTCGTTGCACAGACATAAGCCGGCGTTCCGGCCCCAGAATGGGCAAGCATTCTAGTGGCTCGTACCAGAGAAGTCACCCTGCCTATCAGGCCGCAACCAAACACAGCAGCGAGTGGTTGAGTTGCAACTGCCGGAACGCAACCTGAGCGCTGGCAGCTGTACACAAAATTGCTGTAGCTGATAGGAGATTGATCTGATCTGAAACGCACACGGGGCTGCGGTCGATGACGATTAGCCATGCACGCAGCATTCACCGACGTACCTCGTAGCTGGAACGAGCAACGGGGCCTGCCTATGACGCCTAGCTCTTAGGAACTTGCCAGAGCATCCACCCTCTCAGTGGTCTATCTTTTGAGTAGCGTTACGACCGATCCTGAGCGCGAAGGATGAAACGAACCATGACCGATGATCTGGGCAAACTGGTATTAAGGGTTTCGGTGGGTGTTCTGATTCTCTTGCATGGCATCTTCAAGTTGCAAAACGGAGTCGACGGCATTGCCGGCATGCTCGGTAATAATGGCCTACCCGCGTTTTTGGCTTATGGCGTTTATATAGGCGAAGTAGTCGGACCAGCCCTGGTCATTCTGGGTGTGTTTACCCGGATTGGCGCATTACTCATAGCGGGCAACATGCTCGTCGCGTTTCTACTCGCCCACATGCAGGAGCTTTTTTCGCTCGGCAAAATGGGTGGCTGGGCACTCGAGCTACAAGGCATGTTTTTGCTTGGCGCGATTGCGATAGCCCTGCTTGGCGCCGGCAGATTCAGCGTTGGGGGCATTGCGGGGCGCTACAACTAATGAACGTGTATCGATAGCCCGCTTCGGCAACAAGAATCGGACGTCGATCGCCATAGCGCATAAGCCTTCTTGCAAACACTGACGCGCTTCGCCCTTATCAAAACTCACATGGTCTCCGATCGCTTCGTCGGCGCAGCAAACACATGATCGTAGCTATTATCAACCCATGACCGCCTCCGTGCCGATCCGTCAACCCTGCCCGCCTGCCGCCTGCATCTGCGGGCGCGAGCAGTTGCTGAAAGACCCAAGCAAAGCCGACCTGCGCATCCTGCGGCTGACCCGCCAAGAGGAAAATCGCCTGCTAGCGCGCCTGGAGAACATTGAAAATCTGGCTGACCTTGAGCGCATGCAGCAACGAATCTACGAACAACTGGGGATTCGCCTGCATATTGCGCCGGGCATCAACGAAGTGCGCAGCATGCGCGGCATTCGCATCGATATGTCCGAGCTGCCTGGCTTGTGTCGTAAAACCCGGCAATCTATTCCGGCTGCGATCCGTCGCGGTTTGGAAAAGCGCCCGGAAATCGCCTTCAGCCTGCTCAACGCGCACGACCTTTTGCGCGATGCCTGACTAGCGATCGCACTCCGACGAAAGATGAGCTATCCGCAATGGCACTCACTGTTGCCATCTGCGATAGTTGTCCGACCAGTCGAATCCGGCCGGTATGCCACCTGCCCACAAGGCCGGCGGCACCTGTGACGCCTTGCGAGTCTCGCTGCTTCCTATCCGCACGCAGCCTACCGCGTCCTTCGCGCAACCCGCGCGTTTCGATGGTTTACCAGCCATCGTTGAGCCGAGCACTATGCTCAGTGCCGGCCGTTCGCCAATAAAAATTCCGATCCGAACAAGGACGCCCCATGAAACTGACCCGCTGCCTAACCGCGCTGGCTGCCGCTGCTGCGCTTTCTGTCACTTTTGCCGCTTCGGCTCGTGAGTATTCCGTTTCCACTGTGCTTTCCGACGCCTTCCCCTGGGGGCAAGCCGCCCAGAAGTGGGCTGACCTGGTCGAGGAGCGCTCGAATGGCGAGATAACCCTGCGCGTATACCCCAACGCGCAATTGGTTGCCGGCGACCAGACCAAGGAATTTTCCGCCATGCGCTCCGGCTTGATCGACATGGCTGTCGGCTCGACCATCAACTGGTCACCACAAGTACCAGAGCTGAATCTTTTTTCCCTGCCGTTTTTAATGGCCGACAGCGCCGATCTAGACGCCATTACTCAAGGTGAGGCTGGCAAGCAGACGTTCGCTGCTATCGAGAAACGAGGCATTGTCCCGCTCGCGTGGGGTGAGAACGGATTTCGTGAGATTTCCAACTCGGTCAAGCCTGTGAAGACGCCCGCCGACCTAAAGGGGTTGAAGATTCGCGTAGTTGGTTCGCCGCTTTTTCAGGACACCTTCACCGCCCTGGGCGCCAACCCGACGCAGATGAGCTGGGCCGATGCCAAACCGGCGCTGACCACCGGCGCAGTTGATGGCCAGGAAAACCCGCTGTCGGTGTTCGATGTGGCGCGGGTCGATCAGGTTGGGCAGAAGTACCTGACGCTCTGGCATTACATGGCCGACCCGTTGATCTTCGCGGTCAACCAGCGTGTCTGGAAGGAACTGCCGGAGGCCGACCGCGAGCTGCTGCGCCAGGCCGCCATCGACGCTGGCAAGTGGGAAATCGAGCTATCGCGCAACGCCGAAGCCAAGCGATTGGAAGACATCCGCGCTCGCGGCGTCGAAGTCACCGAACTGAGCGAGGCCGAGCATCAAGCGTTCGTCGAGGCGACTCGCAGCGTGCAAGAAAAGTGGACTTCTAAAATCGGCGCCGACCTGGTCGAAGCAGCTCGCACGGCCGTAGCAAAGTAAAACCGTTCTACCCGGCGGCGAGATGCCGTCGGGATTCGAGGAAACCCATGAACAATCGACAGGACGCGCGCCTTGAGCGCGTGCTGGCTACCCTAGCGCTGGTGATCATCAGCGTGATCAGTCTGGCCAATGTGGTGGTGCGCTATTTCACCGATGCCTCCTTCGCCTTTACCGAAGAAATTTCCGTTTTTCTCCTTGTGATTCTCACCTTCGCCGGCGCCTCGGTGGCCATGCGCAGTAACCGCCACATCCGCATCGGCTTTGCCGAGCGGATGTTTCCGCGCCTGCGTACGCCGCTGATCCTGTTGCAGTGGCTGGCCAGCGTATTGGTGCTCGGCATGGTCCTCTGGTACGGCGGGCAGTTCGCGCTGGAGGAATACCAGTGGGAATCCGAGTCTCCCGGCCTGGGGCTGCCGAACTGGTGGTATGTGGTCTGGCTGCCACTGCTGGCGCTGATGATGCTTATACGCCTGACCCAGATGACGATCGACAGGCTGCGTGGGAGGCTCACCGATGAGCCCTGATCTCTGGATGCTCGCTAGCTTTCTAGTGTTGTTGCTGATTGGCGTACCGGTTGCGTTTTCCCTGGCGCTCTCTGGCGCCATTGGCATTCTTGCTGGTCTATCACCGGACATGCTCGCCACGCTCGGCACTAACACCTACAACGGCGTAGCCAAATACCCCCTGATTGCTATTCCGCTGTTCATCCTCACCGGCCTGGTGTTCGAGAAATCCGGCGTGGCGCTACGTCTGGTGCGCTTCGCCCAGGCCCTGATCGGCCCGCGCCACGGCGGCCTGGCGATGGTCGCCATCCTGGTCTGCCTGATCATGGGTGGCATGAGCGGCTCCGGTCCCGCCGATGCTGCCGCGGTGGCCATGGTGATGTTGCCGAGCATGACCCGCGCCGGCTACCCCAAGCCATTCTCAGCCACGCTGATAGCTGCATCCGCCTCGACGGCCATTCTGATTCCGCCTTCCATTGCGCTGATCCTGTATTCCATCGTGGTTCCCAGCGTCGACCTGAGAGCCTTGTTTGCAGCCGGACTTTTCCCGGGAATACTTGCAGGTCTTGTGTTGCTGCTACCTGCCTGGCTGTTGGCGCGCCGCTACGGTTGGGAGAATCCAGAAGGTGCTGAACGTCCACCGCTGGCTGACAGTTTCCGCCAGGCATTGCCAGCGCTCTTTGCCCCTGTACTGATTCTGGGCGGCCTTCGCAGCGGCCTGTTCACGCCGACCGAGGCAGCGGTTGCCGGCGTGACCTATGGCGTGGTCATCGGCTTGTTCGTTACACGCGAATTGGACTGGCGCAACCTCTGGCGGCTCTGTGGCGAGGCAGCGGTGATCTCTGGCGTAGTGATGCTGATTATCGCGTTGGCGGGCATCTTCGCCTGGGCTGGCACGATGCTCGGCACCTTCCGCCACCTCGCCGAATGGCTGATTTCGCTGTCAGATAGCGGAGCGGTACTGCTCATCCTGGTGATGGTCGCAGTGTTGCTGGCCGGCATGCTGCTAGATGCAATTTCCATCTACCTGATTCTGATGCCGATCCTGATTCCCGTGATGCAGCACTTCGGCTGGAACCCGGTGTGGTTCGGTATTTTGCTCGCGATGAACATTGCCATCGGCCAATTCACCCCACCGGTCGCAATTAATCTTATGGTGACCGCGGAAGTTGCCAAGATCCGCCTGGAGCAAACGGTTGGTTGGGCCTTGCTGTTCGTTCTGGTGATGGGCAGTGCACTGATCCTAGTGGCGGTTTTTCCGGAAATCGCCCTGTGGCTGCCTAGAATGCTTGGCTATGCGGTCTAGTTGAGCTGGATCTCCTACCCGAGCGCACGAGTCAGTCGTCGGAACGGCTGCAACAACAGCCGATCCCGGTCACCGAGATCGGCTGTTCTCGACGCGTGAAAATAGGGTGGTGCTCCGAACGCTTGAACGAACAGAAAAAAGTCGGCTGGCTTTCGCTCAGTACTGGTCAGCTGCCCATCACCGCCAAAGCGGCGCGCCCATGGTCGGCCGGCGGTTTCTGCAGGACGCCAGCCGCAGATGCAGCGCGCTGTTGCATGACGATGTCCAGAGCACGGCTGGGCAGGATGTCGATGTCATCGAAGGTGATGAGCTGCCCCGGCTCGACCGCCCTCCTCAATGCAGTCTTGCGCAGCAGTCCGATCGGGACATGATCGGGGTGCCGATCGAGCTTTAGGGCCTCGCCGCGAAACTGGAAGCCGCCGATGCCTCGCTCGATCAGCTCACCTGGGCGCATGGCTCGCTTTGCGATGGCGCCCACACCCAGAGTCGGTGTGACTGAGTTGTTCAGCAGCACATCACCACCACTGAGCACTCGGCGCACGGTTTTACCAACTTCCAGCGAACAGAGATGGAACGGGCGCACCAGCGTGTAGTAAGGGCCGGGGCCGAGCTTGAAATACTCGATGGCAGCCCGCTGATCGTCATCATGGCGACAGACCAGGAAAACACCGCCCGCGGGATAACCGGAAGGAATCAGATAATCCACAAAGGGTTGCCCCAGCCGCTCGGCCATCATGCCTAGCAGGTTGCCCGACTCAGTTAGGTTGGTCGAAGCCAGGCCTTCCAGCCCCTGCTTGGTGATCGTTGCGCCTAGGCCGTTGCCGACTATTGCCTGTTCGATCTGCACTTTGGTGCCGTCGGTGAACGAAGTGGTCTGGTCTACGCTTATGCCTTGGCGCTTTGCCCAGTACCGCATGTCCTCAACCGAGGGATCGTGGTTCAGGTAGCCTTTCATGTTGCCGTAGACCAACGGTTTGAAGCCCATCATCAAGGCTTCTTCATGAAGTGCCGCTAATGACCCCGGCTGGTCGCCCTCGGCCTCGGTAATGAAGCCCTTGCCAGCCAAGTACGAACCCGTAGTGACCTGAAGCTCAGCATTGATTGTCACCACCGGCAAGCCAGCCTCGAACGCACGTTCGATGACCTCGGTGCCATGAAAGACATCACCGCTGCACTCGACGATAAGGTCAGAATCAGCGATCAGATGATCAATCGAATTGGTAAGGCGTTCAGACAGCGGAAAATCAGTGAAGGAATTCAATGGACGGCGAGTCAGAACTCGCGAGATTTCCAGATCGTGATAGTGCTGCTTGATCAGCCGGATGAAGCAGTGCGCGATCATCCCTGTGCCGGATACACCGATCTTCTTCTTGATGTGCGAGCTAGACATAAGCGAATCCATTCAATAGGCAACGAATGCTCTGACCGCAGCGACAGAAAAAGATTTTACGGTGCTGCAAATCAGCGCCTGTCGCCGTTGCCTGGCACGGCTGCGTTTGGAAAACCACGTACTGAAGCTAAGCGTCAGCAGGGCTATTCAGCCAATTGATTAATGGCAGAGAAGAGGCGCGGCTCGGGTGTATTTTTGTCGTCAGATTTCAGAAGCAAAGGAAGCGGCGTTGCACCGCTTCCTATTGGCAGCGCTTATTTAAGCGCCGCAATCGCAGCGTCGTAGTCCGGCTCGGAACCGATCTCGGCAACCAGCTCGCTGTGAAGCACCTGATCCTGTTCATCCAGCACGACGACAGCACGAGCCGACACACCGGCAAGCGGGCCGCTCGCGATCAGTACACCGTAGTTCTCTAGGAACTCGCGCCCGCGCATGGTGGATAGGTTGATGACATTATCCAGGCCTTCAGAGCCGCAGAAGCGCTTCTGCGCGAAAGGCAAATCGGCAGAAATACACAGCACCACTGTATTAGCCAGTTCGTTGGCCTGTGCATTGAACTTGCGCACCGAGGTGGCACAGGTCGGCGTATCGATGCTTGGGAAGATGTTCAAGATCTTTCGCTTAGCCGCGAAGCTCGCAAGCGTCACGTCCGACAGATCTCCGCCTACCAGGCTGAACGGCGCCGCCTTCTGGCCAGCCTGCGGAAAGTTGCCGGCAACCTGGATCGGGTTGCCTTTCAGGGTTACTTCAGTCATGCGAACTCCTCTCAGTCATGGGCCGCGGGCGTACCCGCGGCGCGGGTTTTTAAGCGGCGTGTGTACGGGCAAAGTATTCCTTGGTCAATTTGACCACCACCGGGCTCAGCAGCAGCAGCGCGACGAGGTTAGGAATCGCCATCAGCCCATTCAGGGTGTCCGCCAACAGCCAGGCGAAATCGAGCTGAGCGATCGCACCGAACGGAACAGCGAGGACCCAAATGACCCGGAACGGCCAGATCGCCTTGGTACCGACCAAGAACTCCCAGCACTTCTCGCCGAAATAGCTCCAGCCCAGGATCGTGGTGAACGCGAACACCACCAGTGCAATGGTTAACAGCGCCGCACCAACACCGGGCATTGCCGACTCGAAGGCTGCTGCAGACAGCGCCGCACCGCTTTCGCCACCGGTCCAGACACCGGAACAGATGATCGCCAGGCCGGTGATCGAGCAGATGATGATGGTGTCGATAAAGGTACCCATCATGCCGATAAGACCTGAGCGTACCGAGCTTTTAGTGGTGCCGGCGGCCTGGGCGATACCTGCAGTGCCCAGCCCCGCTTCGTTGGAGAAGATGCCACGCGCCACGCCGAAGCGAATCGCAGCCATCACAGCCGCACCGGCAAAGCCGCCGGTCGCAGCGATTGGCGAGAAGGCGTGCGTGAAGATCAAGGCGAACGCAGCCGGCAGCTCAGCAGCATGCACCACCAGCACCACGATGCCGGCGATGACATAGGCCACGCACATGAACGGCACCAACGCGGCGGCTACCGCACCGATGCGCTTGATGCCGCCAAGAATGACCAGCCCAACGAACAGCATGGTGACCAGACCGGTGACCCACAGCGGTACTGAGAACGTGGCGTCCAGCGCCAGCGCCATGCTGTTGACCTGCACCATGTTGCCGATACCGAACCCAGCCAAGCCGCCAAAGATGGCAAAGGCGCCGCCCAGCCATAACCAACGCTTGTGCAAGCCGTTCTTGATGGCGTACATCGGTCCGCCGACATGCTCGCCGCGGTCATCCTTTTCCCGGTAATGCACCGCCAGCACGACTTCGCAGTACTTGGTCGCCATTCCCACCAGCGCCGTGCACCACATCCAGAACAGCGCGCCAGGCCCGCCGAGAAAAATTGCGGTGGCGACACCGGCAATGTTGCCGGTGCCCACGGTTGCGGCCAGACACGTCATCAGCGCTTGAAACGGGCTGATTTCCCCTGTGTCGTCGTCGCCTTTTGTACGTCCGCGCCAAATCAGTGCGAAACCAGTACCTATGCGCACCAGCGGCATGAACTTGAGCAGGACCATAAGGAAAAGACCGGTACCGAGAATCAGCACCAGCATGGGCGGTCCCCAGACGAGACCGTTGACGCTATTAACCAGGTTTTGCAGGAATTCCATTCAAGGCACCCTTATTGATTATGTTAGACATCCTTGCCCGAGCGGGCCGAGTCGGTACGAACAATGAACGGCGCGTGGAGTACGCGACTTCAACTGCTGCCCGAACGACCCGGTAATACTCCGACTTCAATGTCCGGAGCGTTACCGACAACCTGCAAGACTCATGCTAGAGCCTCGCATCAGCCGCCATGCAAGGAGCGACCGAGCGATCCTACCACCACCTTTAGCCCTTGGCGCCACACCCTTTGTGTGGGATCTGCAGCGTATGAGCGGGACGAGCAAGCGACCGGTTAGTCAGCCTGCGAACCCGCGCCAGGTTGCCGCATACGGAAGCCTGTGAGCGTAGCCTAGCGCGGCGCCAATGCCAGTCGATCCGCGGCATTATTTTGGGGGAATGATCAGAAATCGCGCCTGTAAAAGACGTCCAATGAACTGGCTAGCCCGCTGGCCGCTTCGAGGAAAATCCGCTTGGTCAGCTGATAGCGCAACGCAACCGTATTGGCGGGCTCGAACACCCCAACGCCATAACGTAAGGTCAGCCGATCCGTTAGCTTCCCGCTCGCGACTATGCTGGTGTCTGTACCGCTGCCTTCAGTGTCCAGCTGAAAATCCTCGATACCCAGGCGTTGCGCGACGTTGCCGGTGATCGAGGCGCTGCCGGCCAAGCCGAGTCCAAGGGCCGCTTGCGCCAGCAGATTGCTGTCACCAGTCTCGGCGCCAAGGGGCCGGCCAAGCACCAGGTAGGACAATGCCTGTTCCTGGCTCATGGCGGGCTCGGCAAATACATCGACGCGTGGCTGCTCTGCGCTGCCGGTAATACGCAGGCCCGCAATGACATTCTCGTCTTCGATACGCCGAATGGCTTCGATATCCAGGTAGGGTTGCGACAGCACACCCGTGAACAATAACCGGGCGCGACGGATCGTCAGACGCTGACCGTAAGCGCGGTAACGACCCTTGTTGAGGCTGAGCTCACCACGTGCATCGAAGTCGTCGCCTATGTGCAGGTAGCCGGCAAGATCCGCTGTTAGACCGAAGCCGGAAAAGCGCAGCCTGTCCTGCCCGACTTCAACGTCGACATCCATGCGAATGGCCATGGGTGGCTTGTTCTCTTCCGCTTCGGCGCCGACGATGACCGCATCCTCAGACACCTTCACTGTCGAAGGCGGCAGCTCGCGGACAGTAATTTCGCCGCGTGGCACACGAAGCTTCCCGCTTACGGCCAGCTGCTCGTCAGCCAACTGAATGCGTAGATCGGGCGCGATTTCGAGCTCAGCATAGGGCTCGACTATCACAGGCAACTGACTGCCGCTGATTCGCAGATCGAGGTCCAGCGCCTGTGCCCAATCGATCGTTCCCGCAATCTGCCCCTGGCCCTGCTCGCCGCTGCGCCAGTCACCGTCGACACGAACCCGCTCGCCGTCGATGATGGCCGTGACCTGCAGCTGCTCGAAGCTGACCGGCAGCTCAGCGCCCGCGATCTCGCCTTCAGTAAGCCTCAGCTCTCCGTTGATCTGCGGCTGTTGCAGCGTGCCAGAGATCTGGCCATTGCCGTTCAGTTGTCCGTCGAGTCGCTCGACCTGCGCAACAAAAGGCTTGATAACAGACAGATCGAAGTTGCTTAGCTGGAAATTGCCAGAGATTGGCTTGACCTCACCACTGGGGTCTACCTGCAGTCGGACATCCAGATCGCCAAGATCACCTCCCTCGAATCGCAGCCTGCTATCCACCTGTTTCGGGGCTAGTTGGCTAGTCAACGACAAGGTCTGGTACGGGAAATCGAGCCACTGCTCACCGTCGCGCATGCGCAACATGCCTGGGCCGGCGTCGACACGGATAGACCCGCTTGGACCCGCGCTCGGCAGATCCAGCGTTAGATCAGCATTGACTTCGCCCTGCCAGATCAGATTGTCCGGCAGGTATTCAGCAAGCGACTCGAGCGGAAAGTCGCGCAGGCGGTAGCGCAACTGTGGGTCAGGTTGCAGCCGCTGATCGTCGGCACACAGCGTGGCTTGCCCTGAGAGCCAGCAGTGCGCGCCGAACGTAATCCGGCCGTTCTCCAGGCGCTGCAGGGTCGCTGGGTCCCGCAAGGCCCACTGCTGCCCCTGGGCATCCAGTTCGGCTTCTACCAACCGGCCCCGCCAATCGCCACCTTCGAGCCCACCGGTCAACGCCAACGACAAGTCGAGCAATGGCCCTTGCAGCAGCAGGCTCGCCTGGTGGTCGGTTTGCGTGCCTTCGGCGCTCAGTTGCAACTGACCCACTTCGGTCGCTCCGGCCTGTAAGCCTGTTGCGTCCAGGCTGAGCTGGCCGCGCTCGCCCTCCAAGAGACTGGCAGCAAATTGCAAGCGCTGGATTCGATTGTTCTGGAACGCAACATCAGCGCCGCTCAGCGCCAGCTTTCCCTGAGGTGCGTCTGGCGTGCCTGCCAGGTCGAGGTTACCCGTCAGTTTGCCGCTCAGGTCAGGCCAAAGCTGGCCCAGACGCGAGAGATCGAGCGCCAGGTTCGCCTCAAGCTTCTCAGCCCAGCGGCCACTGCCCTGGATGCGGTTGTCGCCAAGACGCAGATCGACCGTCGGCAGGTTCCAGGTGGCGTTTTCGCCGCTCGCCTGTAGCTGAAGCTTGAGCGGCTGTTTGCGCAACGTGCCGTTCAAGTCGAGAGCGGCCTCAGCCTGCAGATTTTCGTTTCGCAAGGCTCCGCTACTGCTCAACGTGCCGCCGATCTGCCCTGGCAGCTCCGCGACCCAATAAGACGGATCGAATTCGCTCAGCTTAAGCCGAGTCGTCCAGTCGACGCCGTCTGCGAACCCGACGCTGAGGTTTCCTTCGGCCCTGCCCTGTCCGGCTCGCAGTTCCAGCTGCGGCAGGTGCACCACTTCGAGGTTGCCGCTGACAGGGCTCTGCAGGGTGAAATCACCGGAAGGGCCTGTCAGCGCAGCATTGAAATTCCCGAGGTAGTTACCGTCGTCATACTGGATCTGCGCATCGAGGGTTCGCAGCGCAACAGGTGGTTCCTCAATATCGGGATAGAGGCGGCGCCATGGGAAATTACGCCAAGCCAACTGGGCTTCTGCATCCAGACCGTCCTGCCAGCTAACGGCACCGCTCAAGTCGACGCCCTGCTGCTCGCCCGCATCCAGGGTAAAGGCCTCGATCTCTGCGTGCACCTTATCCACCAGGCCGTTCAGCGCAACAGCCACCGCACCGCCCTCGCCTTGCAGGGCCCCGTTACCGTCCAGGCGATAGCCCCGTTCCATATCGCCTTTGACGGTCAGCTCCAGCGCCTCCAGACGCAAGGCATCTGGCAGCTCCGGTGCGGCCTTGAAATTCTCCAACGCCAACAGCAGATTTGCTGGCACGTCCGGTTCAAGCGGGCGCACCCAGCCGCTGAGTTTGGCGTCCAGGTAGCCCTGGCTTTGCAAGTCGACCACCAGGCGTTCGCGCAGCTCGCCATCAACCTCGAACTTCAACGCCCAGGGCTGCGCGTTTGGCGAGCGGATCGCCGCGGTCCCCTCCAGCGCCAGCGGCCAGTCGGCTTTGGTCAGCAGGCGGCCCGCAAGTTCGAGCACAACGTCATCACGGCGAACCGTCAAAGACCTGATGGCGAGCCCCTGCTCGTCCCAGTCTGCCTGCAGTTCGGCCCCCTGCAATTGTTGAACGCCGTTGAGATTGACCGCACCGATGTCGACGCGCTCGATGCGCAGCTCGAGCGGCAGATCAAGCTCAGGCAATTTAAAGGGCTCGCTTGCTGTCTCTTCTTCGTCAGCAGGAGGAAACCGCAGATCGATATCGCCAGTGACCAGCTCTTCAATGCAAAGGGTCTTACGCAGCAAGCAACTGGGCGACCAGCTCATCTGCGGCGACGCCACCTCGACCCGACGACGATCTTGTTCCCAGACCAGACCGTCCGCCTGCCAACGGCCGCCGAGACGCCCGCTGAATGCTTCGACCTGCAGCCCAGGGAATTTGCCCAACACCCAACGACTACCGGCTTCGGTACCAACCAGCAGGCCAACCGCCAGAACGATGGCCATGAGCAGGGCCAACGGAAACAGCAGTACCCAGCTGACTATCTTCGCACTACGCCTCAAAGCTCCGGCCCCATGGAAAAATGCAACCGAACACCGCCTTCCCCATCCAGCGGATGAGCCAGATCCACGCGAATCGGCCCAACCGGCGAGACCCAGCGCACGCCGACACCTACGCTGCTTTTGAGGCTCGGCAGCTCTAACGAGTTGAACGAATTCCCCTGATCGACAAAGGTCGCCAGGCGCCATTTCTCGGTCAGTGAATACTGGTACTCGGCGCTGACCGCGAGCTGGTAACGCCCGCCGATTCGGTCGCCATCGGAGTTGGTCGGTGACAGGCTCTGGTAGTCGTAGCCCCGCACGCTTTGGTCACCACCGGCGAAATAGCGCAGCGATGGCGGCACGTTGGTGTATTCGTCCGTCCAGTTGCCGCCCACTTCCACCCGCCCGAGAAAGCGATGCCGAGCGCCCAGCGTGGTCAGGCCCTTGACCGTCGCGTTGGCATGCACCAGATCAGCGTCCGAGAACACGCCTTCCTTCGCCGCGCCCAGCTCGAACCTCAAGCGATAGCCATGACTGGGATCGAGGCGGTTGTCGCTGCGCAGAAAGCTGTAGGCCACACCAGGCATCAGCAAGGTGCTGACCCCCGAATCATCGCCCAGCTCGTACTGCTCATGGCGCCACTTCAATGCCCAAACGCGCTGCCAACCGCTGGGCAACCTGCGGTGCCACTCGGGGCCAACCGTCAGTAGTCGACTCAGGCTGTCTTTGTCGCTCAGCTCTTCGTATTGATAGCCAGCCGCATAGCGCAGTTTGTCGGTCAACGGTGGGTCCAGCGGCACGTCATAGAAGAAGCCGACGTTCTGCCGCGGCGCGGACAGTTCGGACTCGATGCCGTAGCTGTGGCCCTGCGGGTTGACCCAATGACGGGTGAAATCGAAGCGTATACGCGGACCGACGTCGGTCGAATAGCCCAAGCCAAGTCCGAGCGTGCGCGGCTCTCGCGTGGTCAACTGCACCGCGACGGGAATGCGCTGTTGGTTGGCGTTGGCCGGATTGGCATCGACCCGCACACCTTCAAAATAGCCGCTGGACTGCATCGCCTGGTTGAGCTCGGCAATCAGCTCCGAGTCATACGGCGTGCCGGGTTCGAAAGGCACCATCCGCGCCAGCAGATCCGGGTCAAACGGCGAGTCACCTTCGAACCCAACATCGCCGAGCAGATAGCGCGGCCCGCTGTTGAAGACCAACTCGACGTCAGCGGTATTCGTGTCGGGGTTGATCTCCAGACGTTGGCGCTCGAAATGTCCGTCGAAAAACCCATAACGCGAGGCCTGGTTGAGAATCCGTTGTTTGACTGCTTCGTACTGCCCGTGATTGAGCACAGCGCCTGGTTTCAAGGTGTTGCGCGGCACCCGAAACGTCTGCAGTTCGGCGGCCGGTCCGTTGACCTGCACCTTGATATCTCGCAGACGAACCGGCTCGCCGGGCTTGATTCGCAGCGCCAACTGCGGATTTTCCCCATCGGTGACCCTGGTTTCGATTTCAGCATGGTAATAGCCCAACGCCTGGAGGGCTTTGTTCGCCTGCTCCTGGGCGATACGGCTGTAGCGCAGCAGTTCTTCTTCGTTGCGATCGCCTAGCTCGCCGATGTAGTTCTCGACGTTTTCCCGCAGCGCATCGTTTGATGGCGTGAGCTTGACGTCGAGTTCAGCTGCGTACACCGCTGATGCACAGCACAACATGAGGCCTGTCGGAACGACACGGCGAAGGAGACAAATAGGCATGGCCAAGGATGCTAGCACGCTGCGCACTGGGCTTTGGCGAAGTGTCGATGCGTGTAGCTCGGCATATACAGCGTCAGACGAGAGCATGGGAGCACTTCTTGGAACAACATCAGTAGGACTGTCGCCCCGGCGCAAAATTCGCTCTATGCAGTAGATGATTCGACCTGTCGCGGCGCCGGATGGAAGAACACATGCTCAACGACCGGGCCGATCGCCACCTGGCCAATGTCCTGGTAACCCTGACGTTCATAAAAGTGCAGGTAGCGCGGGTTGCCAGTGTCGATCACGAGGCCTTCCGATGCCGAGTCCGCAGCACACCAGTTATGCAGCGCTTCAAGCAGCTGTTCGCCGTAGTGTTGCCCCTGGCACTTGGGATGAACCGCCATCAGCGGCAATACATGATAGGAGCCCGGCGGCAGACAACCCAGCACCGCGGCGTGGTAATCAAGGTAACGCCGCGTACAGCGAAAGCCCGCTGTGAGCAGCATGCGCATTCGCCAGGCCCAGCTTTCGGTAATGTCCAGCCGACGCTGCGGTGGCGCAATCAGCGCGGCAGCGATCAGCCGATCATCGAGCAACAGCCCAAGCGCGGGCTGATCCTGCAGCAGGTGCTGATTGACCAGCTCGCGGACGGTTGCGCGGACACGCTGCTCGTAGCCGGGGCGATCAGCTTCGAACAGATAGGCGAAGGTCGGTTCGTGTCGGTAAGCGTTGTACAGAAGCGAGCGTATTTCCCTGGCGTAACCACTGTCGAGCATTCGTACTTCTGCAGTCATCGGCATGGCAGTTCTCTTGTTATGTCCTCGGAGCTTGTTTCACGTTAGCACCCGTATCGGAGTCCTGCCGGACGAGAACCGAATTGATGATTACGGCTCGCCGTAGCGCCGCCATACCAGTAGAATCGCGGTTTTGCCGGAGTCGCTGCCGATGAAGCTTGTTTCTTTCAATATCAATGGCTTAAGAGCTAGACCTCATCAGCTTTCTGCCATTATTGAGAAGCATCAGCCCGACGTGATCGGTCTGCAGGAAACCAAAGTTGCGGACGAGCAGTTTCCTCAAGCCGAAATCGAAGCCCTTGGCTATCACGTTCATTTTCACGGCCAAAAAGGGCACTACGGTGTCGCGCTGTTATCTCGACAGGCTCCACTTGAGATCCACAAAGGCTTTCCCGGCGACGGCGAAGAATCGCAGAAGCGTTTCATCTGGGGCCGCTTTGCCGATGCCAACGGCGAGCCGGTTACCGTCATGAACGGTTATTTCCCACAAGGCGAAAGCCGCATTCATCCCACCAAGTTTCCCGCCAAAACCAAGTTCTACGCAGATCTTCAGGCGCTGCTCGAAGAGCGCTTTACCCCGGAGCAATCCGTAGCCGTGATGGGCGACTTCAACATCTCGCCCGACGACAGTGACATCGGCATTGGGGAGGTGAACGCCAAGCGCTGGCTGCGCACCGGCAAATGCAGCTTTCTGCCGGAAGAACGCGAGTGGTTAGCTCGCCTGAAGAACTGGGGATTGCAAGACAGCTTCCGTACGCTCAACCCTGAAGTCGTCGATCGTTTCAGCTGGTTCGATTACCGCAGCCGCGGATTTGAAGATGACCCACGCCGAGGGCTGCGCATCGACCTGATCCTGACCACTGCAGGCTTGCATGAGCGCGTGACAGATTGCGGTGTCGACTATGACATCCGCAGCATGGAAAAACCCTCGGACCACTGCCCCGTGTGGATCGCACTGCGGTGATGATCATGCTGCTGATGCCGCAGGTTGGGCGAGCCTGCACATAGTTTTGCGATCTGATCGACAACCTCGACCCGCCGCCGTCGACTGTCACATAACGGTAAGCAAAGCGTCTTAATCTCCCCGCTTCTTTAAAAGGGAGAGTCATCGCATGACAGGTTCAGCGTCCGTAAGCGGCAAGGGAAAACGGGCGCTGCGCCTGTGGGCCTTCGGCCTACTTTGCGCCAGCCCGCTCGCGCTAGGCGAGCCATTGGCTACCCCCGTCAACAACAGTCCGGTCCTGCGTATTCAGGGATCAAACACGGTCGGTGCGAAGCTCGCACCGATGCTGCTGGCCGGCCTCTTCGAAGCGCAGGGCCTGAGTTCGGTGCGAATCAGCCCGGCCGGCAAGGAGAACGAACAGCGCATCAGTGCCATCGACAGCTCCGGCCGAGCGGTTCATGCCCTTGTTGCAGCACACGGCACCGGCACCGGTTTCGCCGGGCTTAAAGACGGCTCCTCCGATCTCGCGGCTGCTTCGCGCCCCATCAAGGACAGCGAGTATGCAAGTCTCTCTGCCATCGGCGACTTGCGCAGCGCAGCAGCCGAGCAGGTGATTGCGATCGACGGGCTGGCAATCATCGTCAACCCCGACAACCCAGTCTCCTCACTGAGCGTTGAGCAGGTCGCCAACCTGTTTGCCGGTGAAATCCGCAACTGGAAAGCGCTCGGCGGCAAAGATATACCTGTGGAGCTGCACGCGCGGGATGACCAGTCCGGCACCTTCGACACCTTCAAGGAGCTGGTGCTCGGAGCGCAGGGGAAGACATTGGCCGCCGATGCCGCCCGCTATGAATCCAATGACCAACTCTCACAGATGGTCAGTGGTCGCCCCGGCGCGATCGGTTTCGTCGGCCTCGCATCGGTGGGTAAAGCCCGCGCACTGGCAATAGCAGACGGTGATTCGCAGCCCATGCTACCCAGCACAGCACTGGTGGCGACCGAGGACTATCCATTGTCGCGGCGGTTGTTTTTCTATGCGAACCCGGCTCAGCAGTCGGAGTGGACCCGAACCTTTCTAGGCTTCGTGCACAGTGCTGCTGGCCAAGCCATCGTCGCCAAGTCGGGCTACATCGGGCAAGCCATCAACGCGATCACCCTATCTCCATCGCCTGGCATGCCGCAGCCGTACCAAGACCTCGCCAGCCAGGCGCAGCGTCTGACGGTTAACTTCCGCTTCGAGGAAGGTAGCGCGCGCTTGGACAACAAGGCGCAACGTGACGTCGAGCGGCTGATCGAGTACCTGCAGAGCACCAACAAAACGATGAGCGCGGCGGTCCTGGTTGGATTCGGGGACGCTCGGGGCGACCCGGCGCGTACCGCTTTGCTCTCCAAACTTCGCGCCATGGCGGTTCGTAGAGAGCTCGCCCGGGGCGGAATACTCGTCAGAGAAATCAACGGTTTAGGCGACGAACTTCCAGTAGCCTCGAACACGCATAGCGGTCGCGTAAAGAACCGCCGTGTCGAAGTATGGGTGTATTAAGGACGGCGCACCTGTGCAAAATCGTATCGATCGATAGCCTGCGGCGTACTGTTACGTCGTGACGGGCACGATTAAGCTCAAACGATTTCCAGCAGCGGAAATGATCATGTATCTGGTTTGTGGCGAAGCCCTGTTCGACGTTTTTGTAGCGCCCGGGGGCACCCTGCGCAACCGCTTAAGTCTCGACGCGGTGGCTGGCGGCTCGCCCTTTAACGTAGCGGTCGGCCTCTCCCGCCTCGCGACGCCGTCGGCTTTGCTCACGGGCATGTCCCGAGACCACTTGGGGCAGCAACTGCGGCAAGTGCTTGAGGACGAAGGAGTCGATACGCGCTATCTGATCGACTTCGATGCACCCACCACACTGGCGATGGTCGCCCTGGGTGCCAACGGTTCACCCGTCTACAGCTTTCGCGGCGAAGGCTGTGCCGATCGACTCCCACGCGACGAGCATCTCGCCTCGCTCAGCGATGAGATCCGCGGCATTCACGTCGGCTCCTACTCCATCGTTACCGCCCCGATCGCCGACACCCTGCTGTCGCTGGTCCGCCGCGAAAGCGAGCGCCGGCTTATTTCCTTCGATCCCAACATTCGCCTAAACGTCGAACCGGACCTGGCCCGCTGGCGCGAGCGTGTCGAGGCGATCGCTGCGCTTGCGCATCTCATTAAGGTCAGCGATGAGGATCTGGCTCTGCTTTATCCCGGCGAAACCCCCGAATCCATCGCCCGGCGCTGGTTGCAAGGAGGCTGCGAACTGGTGGTGTTGACCCGAGGCAGAGAAGGCGCACAGTTGTTCAGCCGCCGCCAGGGCGAGTTTTATGTGGAGGCAAAACCTGTGAACGTGCGCGATACGGTGGGTGCCGGCGATACTTTCCAGGCCGCGCTGCTCAGCTACCTGCACGAACACAAGCTGGATACAGCCGCAGCCCTCGCTCAGATTCAGCGCGACCAGTTGCAGGCCATGCTGGCGTTTGCCGTTCAGGCAGCGGCAATCACCTGTTCCCGTCGCGGCCCGGACCTGCCCTACCGATACGAAATTGTCTGACGGTTGGCCACAACAGCGCGAACGTCTATAACCCCAAGGGGACAACAATAAGGACGGAACCGGGCATGAAAGCGTTAAAGATCTCCGACCCATCCTACGAACTGATGGACGATCACCACGGCAACTCGCTGATCTACCGTGAGCATGGTTTTCCGTGCCCGCTGGTGCGCTGGCACAACCACAAGGAATACGAACTGCATTTGATCGTCGCCAGTTCGGGCAAGGTCTTCGTTGGGGATTATGTCGGCAATTTCGGTCCCAACAGCCTGTTCCTGACCGGCCCGAATCTGCCACACAACTGGATCAGCCAGGTCGATGAGGGTGAAGTGGTCTCCAAGCGCGACATGCTCGTCAATTTCACCGACGAACTGTTCGAAGCGGGCCACAACGTGTTTTCCGAACTACGCAGTTTGACGCCGATGCTCGAGCGTTCACGCTATGGGATCGAGTACCGCTGTCCGCAGACCATTGCCGAGGCCAGCAGGCTGATGCATCGGGTCGCCGGCAGCGGCGGGGCCACCCGCCTCGGTTATTTCCTGATCATGCTAGAGCTGCTGGCCAGCTGCGACGACTATCAGCTGCTCTCCGGCGCCACCTCGTCGCAGCTGGGAGATGAGCAACACGCCGACCGCACCAACATGGCGGTCAACTACATCTTCGACCATTACATGCGCGAACTGCCGCTCGAAGAAGTCGCGAGTCACCTGGGCATGAAGCCCACCTATTTTTCACGCTTTTTCAAACGCGCCACTGGCCGCTGTTATGTCGAGTTCGTCAACAGCCTTCGCATCAGCAAGTCCTGCGAGCTGCTGCTGGACAACGACAAGCCGGTCACCGACGTCTGCTTTGAGTCAGGTCGTCATCGCCCCTGGCTACACGGTGTCCAAACTCTTGTGGATGAAGGAGCAGCATGCCGAACTGTTCGAACGCATCGCCCATATCCTGCTGCCCCACGACTACCTCAACTACTGGCTGACCGGACGCTGTACCAGCGAATACGGCGACGCGTCAGGGACGGGTTATTTCAATGTCCGCTCCCGGCAATGGGATTACACCATTCTGCGCCAGATCGATCCCACGGGCCGGCTCGAAGCCGCACTGCCCGAGCTGATCGAGCCCTACCAGCCGGCCGGGCGAATACACCCTGAACTGGCCGCCCAGCTGGGCCTGAATCCTCAGGCGCTCGTGGCCAGCGGCGGCGGCGACAACATGATGGGCGCTATCGGCACCGGCAATATCAGCCCAGGCGCGATCACCATGAGCCTCGGCACCTCCGGCACCTTGTACGCATTCGCAGAAGAACCCCGGATCAGCCCGCAGTCCTCAGTCGCCACCTTCTGCTCGTCCAGCGGCGGCTGGTTGCCACTGATCTGCACCATGAACCTGACCAACGCGAACGGCGCCATTCGCGATCTGCTGCAGCTCGACCTCGATCAATTCAATGTCCTGGTGGCGCAGGCGCCGATTGGAGCCGACGGCGTCACCCTGCTGCCATTCCTGAATGGCGAGCGCGTACCTGCCCTGCCCCAGGCCACAGCCAGCCTGCACGGCCTGACTGCAGACAACCTGACTCGGGCCAATCTCTGTCGTGCCGTGGTCGAGGGCGTAACCTTTGGCCTGCGCTATGGGTTGGATCTGTTGCGGGAAAGCGGGATTCGCAGCGAACGTATCCAACTTATCGGCGGCGGCGCGAAGAGTCCGCAGTGGCGGCAGATGGTTGCCGACATGATGGCGACACCGGTGGTCTGTACCGCCCATAGCGAGGCCGCTGCGCTCGGCGGTGCAATTCAGGCTGCATGGTGCCATGCGAGACAGAGCGATTCGCATGCCAGCCTCGCAGCCCTTTGCGAGCGCTGCGTCAGTTTTGACGAGGCAACCGCGGTCGAGCCTGAACCCAGCGCAGTTCAGAGCTATGAACGGGCCTACCGGCGGTATCGACGACTGGTTAGCAGCACCTACGGTCAGAACACACCGCCGGATCTGACGACGGTTGCGCCGTGATGAATTGAGCATGGTCCTTACATTGAGAAGCGAAGCTCGTAGGTCCGGGCTACTGGTGCGTTGGTGATCTCTGCCAACTCTCGCCCCCTGATCGCGAGCAAGCTCGCTCCTACAAAAGCGACTCAGTTGTTCACCTGTAGGAGCCAGCTTGCTGGCGATCCGAGCCGTCTGCTGCTGCTGCTGCTGGGCCGAGCGTGCTCGCGAACCAACGCCACCACACCGCAGGTGCCGGCAGACGCAAGCTAACTCTCCATATCCCGCTTGCAGGCAAAAAACAAACATAAAAAAGGCAGAGCCATGTTCTACGGCTCTGCCTTCTTGGTAACGCCAGCTAACTGTCAGCGGCTACGCAACATTTCCCGCGGGAAGTACTTGCCCAGTTCATGCTTGGCGATCGAAGCGCGGTGTACCTCGTCCGGGCCGTCCGCCAGACGCAGGGTGCGCTGCATGGCCCACCAGTGGGCCAGCGGGAAGTCTTCGGACACACCGGCACCACCATGAATCTGAATAGCGCGGTCGATCACCTTCAGCGCAACGTTTGGCGCCACAACCTTGATCTGCGCAATTTCGCTCGCCGCGATCTTGTTGCCCACCGTGTCCATCATGTACGCGGCATTGAGCGTCAGCAGGCGCGCCATGTTGATCTCGATGCGGCACTCAGCGATGTGGTCAAGGTTGGCACCCAGTCGCGCCAGCGGCTTGCCGAACGCCGTGCGGTTCACCGAGCGCTCGCACATCAGCTTCAATGCGCGCTCGGCTACACCGACGGAGCGCATGCAGTGGTGAATACGGCCCGGGCCGAGGCGGCCCTGAGCAATCTCGAATCCACGGCCCTCACCCAGCAGCACGTTCTCGTATGGCACCCGAACGTTTTCCAGCAGCACTTCAGCGTGGCCGTGCGGGGCATCGTCGTAGCCGAACACCGGCAGCGGACGCAGGACTTTCAGCCCCGGTGCGTCCATCGGCACGAGGATCATCGAATGCTGCTGGTGACGCGGCGCATCAGGGTTGGTAAGGCCCATGAAGATCATGACCTTGCAGCGCGGATCGCAGGCACCGGAGGTCCACCACTTGCGACCATTGATGACCCATTCGTCACCCTCGCGAACAGCGCGGGCTTCCATGTTCGTGGCGTCGGACGAAGCTACGCCTGGCTCGGTCATGCCGAAGGCCGAACGGATCTCGCCACGCAGCAACGGCTCCAGCCACTGCTTCTTGTGCGCTTCGCTGCCGTAGCGAACCAGCACCTCCATGTTGCCGGTGTCCGGCGCCGAGCAGTTGAATGCCTCCGGGCCAAGGCCCGAGCTGCCCATGATTTCTGCCAGCGGCGCATATTCGGTGTTGGTCAGCCCGGCGCCCAGCTCGGAATCTGGCAGAAACAGGTTCCATAGGCCCTCGGCTTTTGCCTTGGCCTTAAGCTCCTCGACGATGGCGGTCGGTTGCCAGCGATCACCTTCGGCGACCTGCTGATAGAAGACCTTTTCGGCGGGATAGACGTGAGCATCCATGAACGCTTGCACGCGCTCTCTCAGCTCTTGAACCTTCGGGGAGTAGGCGAAATCCATGGGCGACAACCTTCTGGCAGGTAATGTTTTGTAGTTTTGAATGCTAGAGGAGGCCTGGTGATTTATCTAAGCTATTTTCCTCGTGTATAAACATTCATCACCGATATATGATCGGCGAATTCCGATACACGCCGGAGAGCACAACAATGAACCTGAACAAGGTCGATCTGAATCTTTTCATCGTCTTCGATGCCATTTACACCGAAGCGAACCTGACCCGTGCCGGGCAGATCGTCGGCATCACCCAGCCAGCCGTTTCCAACGCCCTGGCCCGCCTGCGGGAAACCTTCAACGACCCGCTATTTGTGCGCACCGCGCAAGGCATGGTGCCGACGCCGATGGCGCAGAACATCATCGGCCCTGTGCGCAACGCGCTGCAGTTGCTGCGCGTCTCGGTGCAGGAAAGCCGCACCTTCAACCCGTTGCAGGCAAACAAGACCTTTCGAATCAGCATGACCGACCTAACCGAGGCCGTGGTGCTGCCGCCGCTGTTCCAGCGCCTGCGTCGACTGGCGCCAAACGTGAAAATCGAAAGCATGCTCGCCAAGCGCCGCGAAACCACGAAGGAATTGGCGGCCGGACGCCTGGATTTCGCCATGGACGCACCGCTGAACACCGATCCGCAGGTGCGCCACGTCAAGCTGCTGGAGGACCGCTACGTCTGTGCCATGCGCCGCGGCCACCCGCTGGCGAAGGACAAGCTCAGCGTCGAGGAATACCTGTCGCTGTCGCACATTCATATTTCCAGCCGGCGCAGCGGGCTCGGCATGGTTGACCTGGCACTCGGCAAGATGGGGCAACAGCGCAAAATTGCCTTGCGCTCGCAGCACTACATGATGGCCACCCAGGTGATTCAGCAGACCGATATGGCAGTGACCGTCCCTGAGCGTTTCGCCCGGCGTCATGACCTGTATCAGGTGCCACTGCCGGTGGATATCCCGCCGTTGGAGACACACATCTACTGGCACGAGAGCACCGATCAGGATCCGGCCAACCGCTGGATGCGCGAACAAATGATCGAGATCGCTCAGCAGGTTACGGCGGCGCAGCAGGCCGACTGATTTGCCCGCTTAAATGCCAGATCGGCCGGCACGTGCAATGCGTGCCGGTTTGACTCATGCGCTTTCGCGCATCACCACTTCAAAACCTACATCGATACGCCGCTGCGGTGGCGACTCGCCGCGCATCAGGCTCAGCAACATTTGCCCAGCCAGCTTGCCAATCTCGCCGCGAATGGTGCGGACCGTGGTCAGCGCCGGGTGCATCCAGGCCGCGGCCGGCAAGTCGTTGAACCCGGCAACCGCCAGCCGCTCCGGCACGGCCAAGTTCAGCTGGCGAGCACGAAACAGTGCGCCCAACGCCAGATCGTCGTTATTAAAGAAGATCGCATCGATTTCTGGATGCTGCGCCAGTAACCGATCGAGCAACTCGGCGCCCAGCCCGATGGATGAAACCTGCGGTGTGAGCACCTCAAGTGCGGCATCGTAACGCGAGGCCTCGCGCATGACCTGGCGATAGCCTTCGGCACGTTGCAGGGTTCGGGGGTCAAGTTGCGCGGCCGCAAACGCGATGTTGCGGTAGCCGCGGTCGAGCAGCTTGCGGGTCATGGCCGCTCCGGCTTCCAACTGCGAAAAACCGACGCAGTACTCTTCCTCGCCATCGCTCAGCTCCATCAAGGTCACGATCGGACTGGTGTAGCTGCCAAGCACTTCGCGCGCGGCATCGCTGCGCTCGAAGCCGGTAACCAGCAGCCCTGCCGGTTGATGCGCGAGGTAGGCACGCAACAGGCGTTCGTCTTCTTCGGGATGGTAATGGCTGACGCCGATCATCAGCTCGTAACCCGCCGGCATTAGCACGCGCTGAATAGCTTCGACGGTGTCGACAAATACTGCGTTCGACAATGAAGGAATGATCACAGCGACAAGATTCGAACGTGCGCTCGCCAGGTTTCGCGCCGCCGTGTGCGGGACGTAACCCAAGGTTTTGACCGCAGCCATCACCCGCTCGCGCAAGGCGTCCGACACCCGTTCGGGTTGCGATAGCGCACGCGAGGCGGACATCAGCGAACAACCGGCAGTGCGAGCCACATCGGATAATGTGGCGCGCTCCAGCGAACGGCGACGGCGAGAGCTCATAGCGGGATCCAGCAGCGAGGGGGCGGAGATTCTATACGGGAAGGCGCCCCGAAGCAGGTCATGCGAACGCTATTGCTCGCTGGGTTTTACATGGCCTGCATGGGGCGCGTCCGATTACTTCGGGGCTTTCTCGACCGCAGCCTGTACTTCATTGAACAGAGGCTCGCCAACCGTATCGATGACGGTCTGGATGGCCGGTTTAGCCTGTTCCCGCATGCGCTGGATCTCTTCCGGGCTGACCTTGTTCACCTCCATACCCTGCTCCTTGATCTTGGCCAGGGCCTCGCGGGCTTCTGCGCGAGTGTCCTCACGTTCGAAATCACGAGCCGTCTGCGCCGCCTTCATGATGATGTCCTGCTCAGTTTTCGACAGGCCATCCCACCAGCGTTTGGATGCCGTGACGATCCATGGGCTGTACACGTGATTGGTCACGCTCAGGTACTTCTGTACCTCGTAGAACTTGGACGAGAGGATGGTGTTATAGGGGTTTTCCTGACCGTCGACTGCCTTGGTTTCCAGTGCCGTGAACAGCTCGGAGAACGGCAGCGGGACAGCGTTGGCGCCCATCAGCTTGAAGGTATCGATGAACACGGGGTTTGGCATCACGCGCAACTTGATGCCGTCGAAGTCTTCCAGCTTCTCGACAGGACGCACGTTGTTGGTCAGGTTACGGAAGCCGTTTTCCCAGTACGCCAAGCCAACGAGGCCCTTTTCTTCCAGCGCATCCATGACCTTCTGACCGACCGGGCCATCCAGCACGTGGTCGGCCTGCTTCTCGCTCTCGAACAGGAACGGCGTGTCCCAGACTGCCATTTCTTCGGCAACACCGACCAGGGTAGCCGTCGAACCGACCATCATTTCCTGAGCGCCGCCCATCAGCGCGTTCTGCATCTGATCATCAGAACCCAGGCTGGCAGAACCGAAGGTACGAACCTTGAGCTTGCCATCGGACGCCTTGGCGATCTCCTCAGCCAGGAGCTTCGCGGCGCGCCCCTGATTGCTGTCTTCGTTGAGCCCGTAGCCAAAGCGAATCATCCGTGGCCGGATATCGTCGGCTGCCTGAGCGGTCACTGCGGTGATAGCGCTGCTAAGCGTAGTGGCGGCCAGGGCCGCGATGAGAAATCGTTTCATATTCACTTACCTTTTGTTGTTGTGGATAAAGGGTTGATGCTCAAGCCTCGTGTCCGTCACCGCAGCCATTCCAACGGCACGGTGATGATCGACGGCACTGCTATCAGCAGAACAACGATGGCCAGATAGATGAGGAAGAACGGGATGACACCGCGAACAAGCGTTTCCATTCGCAGCCGCCCTATTCCGCCGACAACGTTGAGTACCGTGCCAACGGGCGGCGTGATCAGACCAATCGAGCCGATCAGCACGAACATCACGCCGAAGTACACCGGATTGATCCCGGCCTTCACTGCAATCGGCGCCAACACCGGCCCGAGAATCAGGATGGTCGGGGTCAGGTCGAGCACCATGCCAATCGCGATCATCAACACCATGATGGCGACCATCAGCAGCTTGGGATCTTCTGCCAACGGACCAAGCATCGAGGCGATTTCGTCCGGCAACTGGGCCAGCGTAATCATGTAGGCGGAGACGATTGCCGCTGCGCAAAGGAACATGACCGACGCCGTGGTGCGGCTGGCGCGGGTCAACACCTCAATCACACCGTTCCAGCTCAGTTCGCGGTACAGCAGCGTCGACACCAGCAGCGCATAGACTGCCGCTACCACAGCAGCCTCGGTCGGCGTGAACAGGCCGAAACGCAAGCCGCCCACGATGATCACCGGCAGCATCAGCGCAGCCGCGCCATCGACCAGCGCCTTACGGCGTTCAGCTCCGCTGGCTTTTTCCTGTGGGGGTTCATCGATCCGGCGGGCGATCATCGTCCAGGCCACCACCAGTCCTACGCCCATGATCAGGCCCGGCACCATACCGGCAAGGAACAGCTGGCTGATGGAGGTATTGGTGACAACGCCGTAGATCACGAACGGCATCGACGGCGGGATAATCGGCGCGATGATGCCGCCGGCGGCCACCAAGCCCGAAGACGAGCTCAGCGGGTAACCGCGCTCACGCATCATTGGGAGCAACAGTGTCGCCAGGGCGGCGGTATCGGCCAGGGCCGAGCCGGACATGCTTGCCAGCAGGACCGACGCCGCAATGGCCACGTAGCCAAGGCCACCGCGCTTATGGCCGAAGTAGGCCTGCGCCATGTTGATGATGCGGCGCGAGATGCCGCCCGCATTCATTAGCTCGCCAGCCAGGATGAAGAACGGCACAGCCAACAGCGGAAAGCTGTCGGCACCGGCCTGAAGATTCTGTGCCAGCAGCTGCACATCCCAGAAATCCAGGTACCACATCAGCACCGCGCCGGTAAGAATCAGCGCGAAGGCAATCGGCATACCGAAGGCCATGAAGCCAAACAATGACGATAAGAAGACGACGACAGTCATGTACGGACCTCGGGTGGGCGCATGCCCTTGTTGTTATCGGGGATCAATCGGCCGTTACGTTGGCTTCGGCGATGGGTAACGGCGGCTGTCGACGCCAGACATTCACCAGCTGAATCAGCGCCAGGACGGCGAGAGCAACCATGCTGGCCGCGACCGGAACCATGGCCACGGCCAGCGGATACCCCACCACCGGGCTGTTGATGGTCCAGCCGAACTGCATCTGGTTCCATCCGCCCATTGCGGCCAATGCACTGGCCACTGCGACCATGATCCAGCTGACCGAGTCCACCAACCGGCGGAGCAGATGGGGAAACCGGTCACGAATCATGCTGAAGGCCATCAGCTCGCCTCGGCGCATGCTCGAAGCCACACCGACGAACACCAGCCAGACGAAGGCCAGCCTCGAAAGCTCTTCTGCGCCCGTCCAACCAGTACCGAAGGCATAGCGCAAGACAACACTGCTGAACACCACGATGACCATGAAGGCCAGCAACGCTGCCATCAGCCAGTCAGTGATCCGGTCGAAGCCCTGAGCAAACTTGCCGCCGTAGATCGGCTGAGTAGTCAGCTCGGCGCCCTTGGGCTCGACATCCTGACTATCCACCATGTTGGCAGGCTCGCTACTGCGCTGACCGCCGTGCGCGCCGCCGCGCTTGTTAGCGCTATCAAGCGGAGCCGCGGAAAGGTCTTCCTTGGCATTAATAGCCAAACCGCCGTCCTGTTTCATCCAGCGGGTGATCTCGTTCAGAACCTGCTCTCGCGGCTGACTGGCATCGACCACAAGCACGTGGGGCTCGCCTGCCGGCGACTCGAGCGTCGCGAACTGGCTGTCCACCAGCGAAATCGGCATGAAATGACCGGCCCGCCCACCAACGCGCTGGATAGCCGTGTCGTAATCGATGGAAAGGTGCGCAAAGCACAGGCCAGGCACGGCGTCGCGCAACAGGTCGCGGTAACGGCGCTTCAGGGCAGAACAGGCGAGAACGAAGCCAACGTCGTCGTCGATGGCACGCTGCATTTCGATGACGAGCCTTTGCAGCCACTCGACCCGGTCGGCATCCGACAAAGGCGTGCCGGCACGCATGTGCGCAACGTTTTCTTCGGGATGGAAATGATCGGCTTCGATGTGTCGAAAGCCCAAGGCATCGGCCACGGCATGGCTGGTTTCGGTCTTGCCCGAACCACTGACGCCCATGACCACCAATGCGCGGCGATTTGCGGGAAATTCGCTGTGGGAGTGGTAATCCACTGTCGGTCTCCGGCGGCATCGTTGTGCCACATTATGTTTGTGGACCGGATGGTAGCGCTAACATATAGCAACCAGAAACACCGTTCGTCGGGTTTGTCTGCAGACCAACGGTCGATCCCATTCGATTCCCGCTTCGGTTTCCCGGGCTGGATGACTACAATCGCCGCCGCATCCGAGGAGATTCACAATGCCGAAAGCCATGGCCCGCCACATCTTGGTCAAGACCGAAGCTGAAGCCGCGCAGCTGAAAAAGCGCATCGCCAATGGCGAAGCCTTCGATGTGTTGGCGAGGAAGTTTTCGACCTGTCCGTCGGGCAAGAAAGGTGGTGATCTAGGCGAAGTTCGCCCTGGGCAAATGGTGCGCAGCATCGATCAGGTGATTTTCAAAAAGCCGCTGCGTGACGTGCATGGTCCAATCAAAAGCCAGTTCGGCTACCACCTCGTGCAGGTGTTCTACCGCGACTGAGGCTTAATCGGCCCTACCGAAACGCTGCAACTGCATCTCGCGCAATCGGCTCAGCGTGCGGCGAAAGGCAAAAGACAGATAGCCCTCGGTGTAAAGCTCGTCCATGGCAACCCTGGCTTCAAGATACAGCGGCACCCCCCGGTCATAGCATTCATCCACCAGAGCGATGAATCGCCTGACACTATCATCGTGAGCAGCCAGCTTGGGTAGCTCACGATCCCCCGCTTCCACCCGCGCCGCACCATCCTCGGTTCCACGAGCGATGCGTCCTTCACGCTGTTCGCTGCCCAACCGCGGCACGTCGCCAATCAGGATCGCCTGATAGCGATCGCATAGCTCAATGAAATCCAGCGCCGAGAATGGCTGTGCGCACAGGTCTGCAAAGCGACACCAGAGTACGGAGTCGCTGCTGCACACAACTTGAAGCGGCCGGCGTCCGATGAGGACCGGCTCGGTCGTAGCGGTCGCCCCGCCGTTCAACCTGTCGAAGACCGAACGTAGCACCCCGTCTTCGTGGGGATCACGGACCCAGTAACGCTGCTCGCCCACGCCTGGACGCAAGCGATGATCAGCACCGCCGTCCACGTTCACTACATGCATGTGGCGCTCGATTGCATCGATGGCAGGCAGGAAGCGCTCGCGGTTGAAACCGTCAGCATAGAGCTGATGAGGTGGCTGGTTGGACGTCGCAACGATGACCACGCCCTGCTCGAACATCACTTGGAACAGGCGGCCCAGGATGATCGCATCGCCGATATCCGCCACGAACAGCTCGTCGAAACACAGCACCCGCACGTCTTCGCTCAGCTCCGTCGCTAACGCCTGTAGCGGATCTGACGTGCCGTTGAGCTGAAACAGACGAATGTGTACCCAGCGCATGAAGTGGTGAAAATGCTGACGCCTCGCCGGCACCTTAAGGCTGCGATGGAACATGTCCATCAGCCATGTCTTGCCGCGCCCGACCGGTCCCCACAGATAGACACCGCAGCGCAATTCACGGGCCACGTTGCCATGCAGCGTCTCGTAGCAATGCTGCAGCTGTTCCACCGTGCGCAGCTGAGCTGCGTCACTGACGTAGCCCTCACGGGCGATGGCTTGCCGATACATGGCAAGCGGAGCGCTGGTGTTCATTTAGGCGGCCGTTCCGAAACACGGCTGCAATGGTACCGCAGACCTGAAACACGTACCGCTCGTCGACCGCGAAAACCTGTGTCATAAAGCTGTCGCAAGCCGCACATAACGTCACAGTTCCGTCGATTACCTATGGAGCTGCACCGTGACTGACGATAGTCAAAACTTACTGTTCGGCAACGGCGATGAACTGCCGAGTAACCATTCCGCCAACCCTCACATCCAGGATGTCATTAACCAAGGCCGTCGCAAGGTCGTGGCGAGCGGAGCAGCGTTCGGTGTGCTCGCCTTTCTGGGCGGCCTGCCTTCGATAGCAGGAGCAGCCGAGCCGGCTAAGATCGGCAGTGGCCAGCCCTTCCAGCTTCGTAATCGCCTCCCCTTTGGTGCAGTGCCGGTAACCCGCGCCGACACCATCACCGTGCCCGCCGGTTTTTCCGCCAAGACGTTCATTCCGTGGGGCACGCCAATCTGCGGTAGCTACCCCGCTTTTCTGGAAGACGCCAGCAACAGTGCAGAAGACCAGGCTCAGCAGACCGGCATGCATCACGACGGCATGCATTTCTTCCCGATGGACGCACGCTTCAAGGGCCGTAAAAGTGATCACGGTCTGCTCGTACTGAATCATGAGTACATTGATGCCCCGCTGCTGCATCCCAACGGCCCAACGGTGGTCAATGGCAAACGCGTGGATGCCGATGAAGTGCGCAAGGAGATCAACGCGCACGGTGTTTCGGTCGTCGAGGTACGCCGTGGGCCTCAGGGAGACTGGTCGGTACTGCCATCCGCACGCAACCGCCGCATAACCGGCGCGACGCCGATGCATATCGAAGGCCCGGCTCGTGGCCATGAGCTGATGCAAACCCGCTACAGCCCGAGCGGTACGTCGACCCGCGGTACGCTGAACAACTGCTCGAATGGCTACACGCCATGGGGCACCTACCTGACGTGCGAAGAAAACTGGGCGGGCTATTTCGCAGTGCGCGACACTGAATTGCCTCGCCACCTGGAGCGCTACGGCCTTCGTTCGAGCGGGCGTTACGGCTGGGAGACGGTCCGCGGCGACGAATTCGAGCGTTTCGATGCGACCACGACAGCCGCAGACGCGCGAGCCGACTATCGTAACGAACCGAATACGTTTGGCTGGATTGTCGAAATCGACCCCTTCGACCCGGATTCAACTCCGGTCAAGCACACTGCGCTGGGCCGCTTTGGCCACGAGGGCTTGGTGTTTGCACCTACCAAACCGGGCTGGCCGCTCGTCTGCTACTCCGGCGACGATTCGCAGAACGAATACATCTACAAGTACATCAGTCGCGACAAGTACCGCCCGCAGCGCAGCGACGGCCGGCTACTCGACGATGGCACTCTATACGTCGCGCGCTTCAACCCGGACGGCAGCGGCGACTGGCTAGCGTTGGATATCGAAGACGCGGCCTTCCAGCAGGCATGCGCTGCAGCAAACGTCAGCTTTGCCGATCAGGGCGAAGTACTGATCAATACTCGTCTGGCAGCGGACGTCGTTGGCGCGACTAAAATGGACCGCCCTGAGTGGGGCGCCGTTCATCCGGACACCGGTGAGGTGTATTTCACGCTCACCAACAACAGCTCGCGGGAGGAAGCCGACGCAGCCAACCCTCGCGCGCCGAACCCCACCGGACACATCATCCGTTGGCGTGAGCTGGGCAAGAATCAGATTGGCACGCAGTTCCAGTGGGATCTGTATTTGCTCGCTGGGCCAGAGAGTGACAGCCGAGATCCGCGCGGTCGGCCACTGACTGACGAAAACATCATGGCGAGCCCGGACGGGCTTTGGTTCGACGAGGAAGGACGACTCTGGATCCAGACCGACATGAGCGGAAGTCAGCTCAGAAGCGGCCCCTTCGGCAACAACCAGATGCTGATATCGGACCCGAAGAGCGGCGAGACCAAACGCTTCCTGGTCGGACCCCTGGGAGCCGAAGTGACCGGTATCACCGCTACTCCGGACTTCCGCACGCTGTTTGTGAACATCCAGCACCCAGGGGAAGGATCAACGCCAACGGAATACACCAGCACCTGGCCCGACGGCCCTGGCCGCAGACCGCGTTCGGCGACGGTGATCATCACGCGTGACGATGGCGGGCGTATTCTCTAGCCCAAGAGCGGCGTCCGGCTCCGCCGGACGCCTACTCGGGTGTAGGTTTAGCGTCAGGGGTGATGAACAAGGCCCACGACGACATGAACAAGGCAGCAATCAGCGGCCCTATGACGAAGCCATTCAGGCCAAACAGGGCGAGACCGCCCAACGTCGAGATCAGCACCAGATAGTCAGGCATCTTGGTGTCCTTACCCACCAGGACCGGCCTGAGGAAATTGTCTACCAGGCCAATCACCAGAATCCCGTAGAGCGTCAGGATCACGCTCTGGATGACCATACCCTGCACCAGAAAGTAGATCGCAACCGGCGTCCAGATCAGGCCGGCACCGATTGCTGGCAGCAAGGATAGAAACGCCATCAGCACGCCCCAGAGCAACGATGCCGGTATCCCAAGAATCGCAAAGATCACCCCGCCGAGAAATCCCTGAGTAGCTGCCACCACGATGTTGCCTTTGACAGTGGCGCGAACCACCCGGGTGAACTTGCTGAACAGCCTGCGTTTCTGGTTATCGCTTAGCGGCAGCGCGCGGCGGATTTTCAGAACCAGCTCGCGCCCGTCCCGGATGAAGAAGAACAGCAAATACAGCATCACAAAAAAGCTGACGAGGAACTGAAAGGTGCCCTGTCCGAAACTGAACGCCTTGGTCGCAAGGTACTGGCTGCCCTGCAACGCGCCACTGGCAAGGCGTTCACGCATCTGATCCAGATTGCCAAAACCGAAGCGTTGCAGCTGCTGCTGCAGCGAGTCCGGCAGCAGGTTCTTCATCCCACCCACGAACTGGCCGACGTCAAGCTCACCACTTTCCATCTGTTGGTAGAGTGACGAACCTTCCTGGACCAGAAGACCGGTAATCAGAATCACTGGGAGCACCGCAACGATCAGGCAAACCAATAAGGTAATGATCGCTGTCAGGTTTCGCCGGTACCCCATATGGCGTTGCAAGCGGCGTTGCAGCGGCGAAAAGATGATTGCCAGAATGACGGCCCAAAATACCGCCCCGTAGAACGGATAAAGTATCCAGCCGAAGGCAATGCTCACGACGAGCAACAGAGCAAGAAAGACTTTCTGCTCAAGGGTTGATTTCACGAATGCATCCTATCGCTGCGGTTGTATCCGTTAGTCAGCGATTGTCGTCAGGAGTGCTGATAGAGATGGAGTGAACGCGCCGTTGCAACGACGCGTATGGCACCTGGGAAGCGTTAGAGCGTCATTGCAGCAATCCAGCCGAATGCGAGTAGCGGCAGGTTGTAGTGCAGGAAGGTCGGCACCACGGTGTCCCAGATATGGTTGTGCTGGCCATCAGCATTCAACCCGGCGGTTGGGCCAAGTGTCGAGTCCGATGCTGGCGAACCGGCATCTCCGAGCGCACCAGCCGTGCCCACCAGGCTGACGATTGCCAGCGGACTGAAGCCGAGCTCCAACCCGAGCGGTACGAAGATCGCTGCGATGATTGGCACTGTCGAGAAAGAGGAACCGATGCCGATGGTGACCAGCAACCCCACCAGTAGCATCAGCAGCGCGCCGACAGCCTTACTGTTACCAATCCAGGCAGCAGACGCATCGACAAGGATTTTCACCTCGCCGGTCTCGCGCATCACTTCGGCAAATCCCGCTGCAGCAATCATGATGAAGCCAATCATGGCCATCATCTTCATGCCCTCGGTAAACAGGTCATCGGCCTCCTTCCAGCGCACCACGCCGGATACGGAAAACGTCACGAAACCGACCAGCGCACCGATGATCATCGAGTCCAACCACAGCTGAACAACAAAAGCGGCTGCGACCGCTAGCCCTGCAACCAACAAGGTCAGCGGGCTGTAGCTGACACTGATCGCCTTTGACTGGTCGACTTTGGTCAGGTCGTACGTTCGCGACTTGCGGTAGCTGAACATGGCGATCAGCAGTCCGGTCAGCATGCCGATAGCCGGAATCAACATGGCCTGGCTTACGTTGATCCCGGTGATGTCGGCACCGCTCTTGGCTACGTTCGCCAGCAGAATCTCGTGCAGAAAGATGCTGCCGAAGCCCACCGGCAGGAACATGTAGGGTGTGACCAGACCGAACGCCAGCACGCAAGCAATCAGACGTCTGTCGATCTGCAATTTGCTCAGCACGTAGAGCAACGGCGGCACCAGCAGCGGGATGAAGGCGATATGGATCGGCAGGATGTTCTGCGACGACACAGCGACCGCCAGCAGCAGCCCGATCATCAACCACTTCACGGCTCCAGCCGACTCCGATTCGCGTTTGCCTACCATGGCCAGTGCACGATCAGCCAGCGCGTGGGCCAACCCGCTCTTGCCGATCGCAACAGCGAACGCACCCAGCAAAGCGTAAGAAAGCGCTACCGTCGCGCCACCACCTAGCCCCTTGTTGAACGCGGCGAGGGTCCCTTCCAGCCCCAACCCACCTAAAACGCCGCCAGCTAGAGCGCCCGCAATCAGCGCCACCACCACATGGACCCTGCACAGGCTGAGAATCAGCATGATGCCGACTGCCGCTACCACTGCATTCATTTCAACTCCCCGAAAGCGGCGAACGCCGATAAAAAGCCGGGCACTTTGCCCCAAGCTCGAGGGAGTGTCAAAAGCACCGCGCAAGCAGTGGTGAAGTTGCACCTTGCAGGCTGCTGTCCAGCAACGACAGCTGAGTATAAACCAGTAGAATGCCGCCTTTCGCCCTTATCCGGATGCATCAGTGGAAATATTCAAAGAGTTCACCTTCGAGTCCGCGCACCGCTTGCCCCACGTACCCGATGGGCACAAGTGTGGCCGTTTGCACGGGCACTCGTTCCGAGTCGCGATTTATCTCGAGGGCGAGGTGAATGCCCAGACAGGCTGGATTCGCGATTTCAGCGAGATCAAGCAGATCTTCAACCCCATCTACGAACGGCTCGACCATCACTATCTGAACGATCTGCCGGGCCTCGACAACCCGACCAGCGAAAATCTCGCGATATGGATCTGGAACGAGCTGAAGCCGTTGTTACCGGAGCTCTCGCGGATACGCATCCATGAAACCTGCACCAGTGGCTGCGAATACCGCGGCCAGTGATAGCGCAAGGCCAAGTTAGCGCTGTTTTGCCCGCTTCACCGGACGCGTAAATCAGTGGACAAATGGCGCCCCGTTAGCAACCAGGGCGACCTTCGCTTACATGGCCACGTAGCGGGACCTGCCATGCAGGCCCCAGCCGCGCACCGATTGACGGCTAGCTTTCGAGGGTGGCAAGGCGCTTTAGAAAGGACGCTTCGTCGTCCACTTCCAGCCCCAGTTCGTTGGCTTTAGCCAACTTGGAGCCGGCGCCCGGCCCAGCCACCACGACACTTGTCTTCGCCGAGACTGAGCCTGAAACTTTTGCGCCCAAGGCTTCCAGCCTTGCCTTGGCGTCGTCCCGGCTCATGCTTTCCAGCGTGCCCGTCAGCACCCAAGTCTGGCCGGCCAGCGGCAAGCCTTCCGCGGCCTTTCTTTCGCTCTCCCAATGCATGCCGAATTCCTTCAGCTGGGCTTCGATGGCACGAGCACGCGCAGCATTTACCGGGTCGTCGAAATAGTCGCGCAGTGCGCGGGCCGCCTTTTCGTTGAGCCGTTCAACCTGACGCAGGTCCAGCCAGTCGGCTTCGATAATGTTCTGCAGACTGCCGAAACGATCGGCGAGACGTTGGGCGCCGGTGGCGGCAATAAAGGGGATATTCAGCTTGTCGAGCAATCCGGCGAGCGTCGCACAAGCGGCGAACTCAGGATGCACGTCGCCCTCCTCCTGCAGCTGCACACCGCGCGTGCGTAACTGCGCGATGACGGACTGGTTATGGTCATCGTTGAAGAAACTGTGGATTTCGTGTGCCACCTCCAGGCCGATATCCGGCAGATAGACCAGCACATCGGGCAATGCTCGACTGATGCGATCCAGCGACCCCAAGGCACGCGCCAGCAATTTCGCAGTGCCTTCGCCAACATCCGGGATACCCAGGGCAAAGACGAAGCGCGCCAAGGACGGCTTGCGGCTGGCGTCGATCGACTTGAGCAGATTGCGGCTCGAAACCTCGCCGAAGCCCTCCAATGCCAAAACTTGCTCGAAGCTCAGGGAATAGAGATCCGCCGGCGAACTGACCAGCCCCGCATCGACCAACTGCTCGACAATCTTGTCACCCAGGCCATCAATGTCCATGGCCCGGCGGGAGACGAAATGGATGATTGCCTGCTTGAGCTGAGCCTGACAGGCCAGGCGGCCGACGCAACGATAGATCGAACCTTCACTTACCGACTCCCGCCCCTTGCTGCGCTTGATCAGCTGGGTGCGTTCGACGGCTGAGCCGCAAACAGGACAGTGCTCCGGCACATGCACAGCACGCGCACTGTCGGGCCGGCGCTCCGGAATGACCCCGAGGATCTGCGGAATGACATCACCGGCGCGACGCACGATCACCGTATCGCCGATCATGACACCCAGCCGGGCGACCTCATCCATGTTGTGCAGTGTGGCATTGGATACCGTCACGCCGGCGACCTGTACCGGCTGCAGCCGCGCAACCGGCGTGATGGCGCCCGTGCGGCCGACCTGAAACTCCACATCGAGCAGTTCGGTCACTTCTTCCCGTGCTGGGAATTTGTGCGCGATCGCCCAACGTGGCTCGCGAGCACGAAAGCCCAGCTCGCGTTGCTGAGCCGTCGAGTTGACCTTGAACACCACGCCGTCGATCTCATAAGGCAGCGCGTCGCGCTTCGCCCCAATGGCCTGGTAGTAATCGCGGCATTGCTGCACGCCTTTGGCCAACTTGAGCTCTCGGCTGATCGGCAAGCCCCAGCCCTTGAGCGCCTCGAGGATGCCGATATGGGTATCAGGCAAATCGCCGTCGCTGCGGCCGATGCCATAGGCACAGAGCTCCAGAGGCCGGTTGGCGGTTATCTTTGAATCCAGCTGGCGCAGGCTGCCCGCGGCGGCGTTTCGCGGGTTGGCAAACGGCTTATTACCCGCCTCTAGCTGACGTGCATTCAACGCCTCGAAGCCTGCCTTGGGCATGTAGATCTCGCCACGGACTTCCAACACCGCGGGCCAGCCGTCGCCGTGGAGCTTCAGCGGAATATTGCGCACTGTGCGTACGTTTGCGCTGATGTCCTCTCCGGTACTGCCGTCACCGCGAGTCGCACCTCGCACCAGTTTGCCGTTTTCGTAAAGCAGGCTTACGGCCAGACCGTCGAGCTTGGGCTCGCAGCTGTATTCCAGCTCGACACCACCGCCGAACAGGTCGCCTGAAGGTAGATCCAGGCCTTCCCGGGCGCGACGATCGAAGTCGATCAGGTCCTGTTCTTCGAATGCATTACCCAGGCTGAGCATTGGCATCTCATGGCGGACCTGGCCGAAGGCCGCCAACGCCGCGCCGCCGACGCGCTGGGTAGGCGAGTCCGGGCTGACCAGCTCAGGATGCTCGGCTTCGAGTGCTTTGAGTTCATTGAACAGGCGGTCATATTCAGCGTCAGGAACGCTGGGCTCGTCGAGCACGTAATACCGGTAGTTGTGGGCGTCGATTTCGCTGCGCAGTTCGGCTATGCGTGCTGCGGCGGTCTGGGCGGACGTCATGGTATTGGGGCCATAGCTGCAGGCCGGACCGAGCACAGAAGCAGCGCGCCGGTCGACCTTAAGTGGATGTTCTACGCAGGATTTTAGCCTGTTTGCGTGATGGCATGGAGCGTCGGGCGGGAGGGGATCGGCCACCAGCAGAGCTAAGCGAAAAGGCTTCGGTGGGCTGAAGCCCACCCTACGAGGCTCGATGAGGCCAGACGGATCAATACCCTAAAAAAAAACCGCTCCTGGGAGCGGTTTTCTGGATCAACGCTTGGCCGTCATCTGCCTGCGTTCGTAATCGACGATGCGCTGGCGATAGTGCTCGATGGTCTGAGCTGTCAGCACGCTGCGCTGATCATCCTTGAGTTCGCCGTTCAGCTCCTGCGACAACTTCCGAGCGGCGGCGACCATGACATCGAAAGCCTGTTTCGGATGACGCGGACCAGGCAGACCTAGAAAGAAGCTCACGGCTGGCGTAGTGAAATGGTCAATGTCGTCCAGATCGAAGGTTCCAGGCTTAACCGCATTAGCCATGGAGAAGAGCACTTCACCGTTGCCCGCCATGCTCTCGTGGCGATGGAAGATGTCCATCTCGCCAAAGCGCAAACCGCTTTCGAGAATGTTCTGCAGCAGAGCGGGACCACGGAAGCCATGCGAGTCGCGGGAGATCACATTGATAACCAGCACTTCCTCTACCGGAGGCAGGTCCTCATTGGACTCGCTGAGTTTGTTTTCATCATCCGCTACCGGGTCAAGCAGCGTAGGGACTGGAGCATCATCGCTGGAAAAATGCAGGTCGCCTTGGCGTGGTTCTGCGGTGCGACGCTTACCGGTCTCACGTGCGCTCATCGAGGGAAGATCGGTTTCGTCCAGTGAGGGCTCGTTGTTGCGACTCACGACACGCGGCGGGCCCAACAGCTCGTTCGGCTCGTCTTCATCAGGAAGATTGCTCGCGATATTGCTGTCCAGCTTGAATTTCAACTTGCCCTTGCTACCACGCATCCGCCGCCAGCCGTCAAAAAGAATGCCGGCGATGACAATGATGCCGATGACGATCAGCCACTCGCGCAGACCGATATCCATTAATGCTTGAACCCCTGAAATCGATGATAAAGACGCAGATTCACAGCCGCTGAACAGGCTCATCTGCGCATCGTAAAAATTGCGCTCTAAACTATCACGACGAACGGTAGATTTGCACCGCCCGGCGCGGCTCTTTTATTGGTCGATGAACACCTTCCACTGCGCTTTAAACCGAGCGCCCCTCAAGCTTCCACGAGCGCCACCGCCTGCTCCACATCAACCGCGACCAGCCTTGAACAACCTGGCTCGTGCATGGTGACTCCCATCAGCTGGTCGGCCATTTCCATCGCGATCTTGTTGTGCGTGATGTAAATGAACTGCACCTTTTCCGACATCTCCTTGACCAGACGCGCATAGCGCCCGACGTTAGCGTCGTCCAAAGGCGCGTCCACTTCGTCCAGCATGCAAAACGGTGCCGGGTTGAGCTGAAAGATCGCAAACACCAATGCCAGCGCGGTCAGTGCCTTCTCACCGCCAGACAGCAGGTGGATGGTGCTGTTCTTCTTCCCGGGTGGTCGCGCCATGATCGCCACCCCGGTATCGAGTAAATCTTCCCCGGTAAGTTCCAGATAAGCGTTGCCGCCGCCGAAAACCTTTGGGAAAAGCGCCTGCAGACCACTGTTGATCTGATCAAACGTCTCCTTGAAGCGATTTCGCGTTTCCTTGTCGATTTTACGGATAACGTTTTCCAGCGTATCGAGCGCTTCGGCAAGGTCGTCGTTCTGTGCGTCGAGGTAGCGTTTACGTTCCGATTGCTGCTGATATTCATCGATCGCCGCGAGGTTGATCGGCCCGAGACGCTGGATGCGGGCACCCAGACGCTCGAGTTCGACTTCCCACTCGGCCTCGCCGGCCTCGGCGGGCAGCGTCGCCAGTACGCCATGCAGATCGAAGCCCTCCTCATGCAACTGGTCCTGCACCGTCTTACGCCGAACGCTAAGGGCCTGCCAGTCCATGCGCTGCTGCTCCAGCTGGCCACGCAGCAACTGCGCCTGCTGCTCGGCCTGGGTTCGGCGCTTCTCGGCATCTCGCAATTCGCGATCAGCATCTTCGAGGGCCAAGCGTGCCAGCTTGAGCTCGTCTTCAACGCCCATGCGCCGCTCCAGCAGCTCCTCGAGTTTCATGCGCAGCTCTTCGAGTGGCGCCTCGCCCTCCTCCAGATTCAAGTTCAGTTGTTCGCGGCGTTCGACCGCACGCTCGAATTGCTGCTCAAGACGCTCAAGCGCTTGGCGGATCGAATCATGCTGGGCTCTTAGCGAACCGATTCGGACGGCCAGTTGATGCGCGTGATCCTTGTGCTGTCGCGCTTCCTGGCGAACCCGGTCCAACTGCTCGCGAATGCCGTCACGGCTAGCCAACAGTGACTCGCGCTGCTCGGTATCGGCGGCCATCGCGTCGAGCGCATCTTGCAGATGCAGGCGCGACTCGCCCAGTTGATCGGTTTCCAACGCGCGCTGCTCGGAAAGCTCGACGAGCTCTTCGTCCAGCCGGCGGCAACGCAAGGTCAACTGTTCCAGCCTGGCCTGGCTGGCCGACAGGCGAGCGTTCAATTCGCCATGCTGACGAGACAGATCCTGATGCTGACGGCGCTGCTGTTCCCGGCACTCCTCCTGTTCGCGTTGTGCCTCGCGCAGCTGGCCGAGTTGCTCCGTCAACTGCTCAAGACTCGCCTCGCACTCATCACGTTCGGCTTGCAACCGCGCCAGTTCCTGGCCGCGCGCCAGCACTCCGGACTCGGCCTCTCCAGCCCGTCTGATTCTTAGAAAATGTCGACCAACCCAGTAGCCATCACGACTGATCAGACTCTCGCCATCACCGAGCGAGCCTCGTGCAGCCAACGCCTGATCGAGGTCGTCCACAGTGCGCACCCGGCCGAGCCAAGGCGAGAGGTCCATGGCGGACTCGACTTTATCCAACAGGCTTCCGCTGATCACGCCGGCACGCTGCGTGGCGCTGACCAGACGTAGATCGCCCTGCTCGAAGCCGTTCAGATCCAATTCGTCGAAGCTGTCCAGCAGCACCGCTTGCAGATCTGCGCCCAGCACGGTCTCGACCGCCAGCTCCCAACCCGACTCTACGCGAAGCCCTTCGGCCAGACGCGGTCGCTGGTCGAGCCCTCGCACATGCAGCCAATCGGAAACGCCTTTGCCCGGGTCCATGGCAGCCTGCTGCAAGGCCTCAAGCGAAGCGATACGGCCACCCAGACGCTGCAACTGGCCTAGCGCTTCCTGCTCGGTGCGACTCGCCTGCTGCAGTTGCTCGCGGAGCAGCTCAAGCTGTTGCTCGGTTTGTTCTTGCGCCGCGGATAGCTCTTCCAGACTCAGCTCGCCAACGGCCAGCTGCTCACTTATCTCGGCCACCGCGGCGTCCTCAGGATCGCCGGCGAGCGAGGCGCGCTCATCCTCAAGGCGCCGCTGACGTTCTGCCAAGCGCTCTAGGCTTTGTTCCAGTTGCTGGATGCGCGACTGCTGCACTTCCGCCGCCTGGCGCGGCTCGGCGCTCTGCTGGTTGAACCGCTCCCACTGTTCTTGCCAGAGCTGCATTGCCGCCTCGGCTTCTTCGAGCTGGGCGGCAGATTCTTCGGCCGTCGCGCCTGCAATTTCCTGCTCCGGCTCGAGCATGGCCAACTCTTCGCCAAGCGTGGCGAGCACGGTGCGGTCATGCCCCAGGTGGGATTCAGTTTCCAGCCGGGCTCGCTCGGCTTCGCGCAGATCGTCTTGCAACTGACGCAAGCGCTGTTGACCATGCTGAATGCTCTGCTCGACCCGGGCGATATCGCCGCCGACGGAATAGAAGCGGCCCTGGACCAGATTGAAGCGCTCCGACAGGTCATGGTGGCCGTCGCGCAAGCGCTCAATGCTGGCGTCGGCGTTGCGCTGTTCGGCTATCAACGCCTCGAAACTGACCTCCTGATCGCCGATCACTTGCTCGCGTTGGCCGACTTGCTCGTTCAAAGCCTGCCAGCGCAACGCCGACAGCTGGGCCTTCAGCTGGCGCTCCTCGGCTTTGTACTCCTGATATTTCTCCGCCGACTGTGCCTGACGATGCAAGCGCTCCAGCTGACGTTCCAGCTCCTCACGCAGATCGGTCAGGCGAGCCAGGTTTTCATGAGTGCGGCGGATACGAGTTTCGGTTTCGCGGCGGCGCTCCTTGTATTTGGAGATGCCGGCCGCCTCTTCGATGAAGTTACGCAGGTCTTCCGGCTTGGCCTCGATCAGCTTGGAGATCATGCCTTGCTCGATGATCGAATAGCTGCGTGGCCCCAGACCGGTACCCAGGAAGATGTCGGTGATGTCGCGCCGACGACATTTCACACCGTTGAGAAAGTATGTGTTCTGAGCGTCACGCGTCACCCGCCGGCGGATAGAGATTTCTGTGAACGCCGCGTATTCGCCCAGCAACGTACCGTCCGAGTTATCGAAGATCAGTTCGATGCTGGCCTGGGTCACTGGCTTGCGGGTGTTCGAGCCGTTGAAGATGACATCGGTCATCGACTCGCCGCGCAGGTTCTTCGCCGAGCTTTCGCCCATCACCCAGCGCACGGCATCGATGATGTTGGACTTTCCGCAACCATTGGGGCCGACCACTGCCGCCATGTTGCTGGGAAAGCTGACCGTGGTGGGATCGACGAAGGATTTGAAGCCGGCAAGCTTGATGCTTTTCAGACGCATTGAGGCCTATCCGTGGCAGTCAGCGTAGGGATGAACAAGCAGAGTCGCCGTGAACATCGGAAGTCCTAGAGTCGGGTGGGTGCTGGCATAAGGCCGCGGAGTCTATCACGCCGCTTTTACCGCATCCTGCGTAGCAGTGCAGCAATCTCGACCTTGCAGGCTGGACGTAGGGTAGGCTTCAGCCCACCAGTGATCACATATCAGGCGGCCTGAAGCGGAGCGTTGCTCCACCCGCCTTACAGCCAATTCAATGCGGGTCGGCAGGAATGAGTGATGGGCCACGGTGGATGAAAAAAGCGTCATCCACCCTACGAGCAGTCCGGGCATCAAGCGCGACGTGGGGTGGGCTTCAGCCCACCGATAACGATGTATCACGTGGGCTGAAGCAGAACGCCGTCGGGCCCATGCTAGCCCTATCAGGTGGGCTGAAGCCCACCCTACTGTCGGTCTGCGATGCCGGCTGCCTCAACCGCCCGTCATGCTCATGAAGCGCACCACCTGGACCTGCTCGTCCGTGCGGAATTCATGTTTCTCAGGCTTGAGCTGCAGCGCATCGACCAACGCCTGGCGCAGCCGCTCACTGTCGCCGGGGTAGCGACGCATCAGGGTCTTGAGATCCAGCGCGCCTTCGTGACCGAGGCAGAGCACCAGCTTGCCTTCGGCGGTGACGCGTACCCGGTTGCAACTGCCACAGAAGTTATTGCTATGAGGCGAAATGAAGCCCACCTGGGTATCGCTTCCGGCGACTTGCCAATAGCGTGACGGGCCTCCGGTGGTGTGGCTGCTTCGTACCAGCTGGTGGCCGGCTTCGATACGCTCGCGCACTTCCTCGCTGGAGCAGAAAGTAATCTCGCGCTCATGGCTGGATACGTTGCCCAGCGGCATTTCCTCGATAAAGCTGATATCCAGCCCGCGCTCGATGGCGAAATTCACCAGATCCAGGACTTCGTCGTCGTTACGGCCTTTCTGGATCACGCTGTTGAGCTTGATTCGGTCGAATCCGGCACTGCGAGCAGCATCGATGCCAGCGATCACCTGCGCAAGCATGTCGCGGCGCGTGAGTTCAGCGAAACGTTCACGCTTGAGCGAATCCAGACTGATATTCAGACGCTTGACGCCAGCATCACGAAGCACGGGCGCGAGGGTCGACAGTTGCGAGCCGTTGGTCGTGATCGACAGATCTTCCAGCTCTTCACGGGCACCCAGACGACTCAGCAGGCTCGGCAATCCCTTGCGCACCAGCGGCTCGCCACCGGTCACACGGATACGCTTGACGCCCAGACTGATAAACGCATCAGCCACCGCATAGAGCTCTTCTAGCGTGAGGATCTGAGCGCGCGGTGCGAAGACCATGTCCTCGCTCATGCAATAGGTGCAACGAAAATCGCACCGGTCGGTCACCGACAATCTCAGGTAGGTGATGCGTCGGCCGAACGGATCGACCAACTTCGAATCTGGCATTTCGCACTCCAGCGGATTGATGCGCTTGGTGCAAGACTATGCCTGAAAGTGATCCGAGGCAAAGCCAGCTGACCAGACGGTGGGCTTTGGCCAGTGCAAAGCAGAGCCGATCAGTCACTGAGGAAACGTACTCTGCAATAGCGCCTGCAAACCGTTTCGATGGCGCCCCTGGCGATACGTTCGCAACGATGCTTTGAATGCGCGAGTCTTAGTCGACAATAATCCAAGTCTTTGCCGAACCGGGAGCCTGAGCAGATGGATAACGAAGCCCTCCGATCGATGGGCTGGCGCGAGCGCCTCTACGTCATCATTTTTTTTACCAACACGTCGGCCGGCAAGCGATTCGACACCTGGCTGCTGATATTCATCATGGCCAGCCTTCTGGTTGTAATGTTCGACAGCATTGCGGCCTACCGAGAAGCGCACGGGACGCTGCTGGCGGGTCTCGAGTGGTTCTTCACGGCCGTATTCGCCATCGAATATCTGCTGCGCATTTATACCCACCCAGAGCCACGCAAGTACATCTTCAGCTTCTACGGTGCGATCGACCTGCTCTCGGTGCTGCCAGCATTCATCGCTTTGCTGCTACCTGATGCCCAATACCTGCTGGTGATTCGCGCGATCCGGATGCTTCGGGTGTTCCGCGTGCTCAAGCTGACGCAATACCTGAGCCAAGCCAACTTCCTGCTGGTAGCGCTTAGGGGCAGCAAGCAGAAAATTATCGTGTTCCTGCTTAGCGTCACCACCATGGTGTTGATCTACGGCACGCTGATGTACGTGATAGAAGGGCCTGCCAACGGCTTTACCAGCATCCCGATGAGCATCTACTGGGCGGTAGTGACCCTCACGACCGTTGGCTTCGGCGACATCGTGCCCCTCACCCCTCTGGGAAAGGCGCTGGCTACATTGGTGATGATCACCGGTTACTCGATCATCGCCGTCCCAACGGGCATTTTCACTGCGGAACTGGCGACCGCTATGCGTGAGGACAGTCTTCACTATCGCTGCCCGAGCTGCGAAAAGCTTAGCCATGAACCCAACGCGTCGTTCTGTAGCCGCTGCGGTACACAACTATTCAGTCGTAAGTCACTGCAGGACGAGAACGTCCAGACCGCGCATGACCCCGAAGCCGACTGAAGCGGGTAGTTCCGACTAAACCTCAAACCAGACGCTACGCATTGGCCCCGAACCGCTCCGGCACGAGGTTGTCACAACCTCTGACTTGCCGCGGGCTGGACGGAGACATGCATGCCCTTGCTCAAACTGGTGCACTTCGCGGGCTTGCTCTGCTGGTGCGGCACCCTGCTCTACCTGCCGGCGCTAATTGCCGCGGGCACTCGACGCAGTGACCCACTCTTCTACCGTGACCATGCCCACCTGACTCGCATGGTGTTCAACCTGATCGGAACGCCGGCCGCCCTGGTCGCCATCGGCTCGGGTACGGCCCTGTTTCTGAGCCAGGGCCTGGTCGCCGGCTGGCTGATCGTCAAGCTCAGCACCGTGGCTGGGATGGTGCTCTGCCACGCCCTGTGCGGCGTATTGGTGCTGCATGTTGAGCGGGCGCCTGAGCAGAGCGTCAGCATTCGTTGTCGTTTTCTCGGCGTAGTCGCCGCAACGTTTATCACCGCGACGCTTTGGCTAGTGCTGGCGAAGCCTTTTTAGCCCATGCCCCGAACCGCTCGATCAACTCGAAGATGCCCATGACCGAACGATCCCAAGCCCCGTCTTATTCTGGATCAGACCTTATCCAGATCGACCCCGACCGCATGCTCGTAGACCAGCCGGCCGCCGAGATACGCCGCGAGGGAAATCAGCACGGCAGTGATCGCCGACAGGTACAGCGCCCAGAGCTGCATGCTTTGGGCATCGTTCTGGTAGCGCAGCAGCCAGTTCAGCGAAGCCAGCGACAACATCATCACCGCGAGGATCGCATGGCACCACGCCGTGATCTTCTGACGGATCTCACGCACGGTCACCAGATCGATCAAACCAAAAATGCTGGCGACCCAGCCACCCAGTGCACCCACACCGGACAGCCACAAGCCGGCACGCCACCAGAAATCGTCAAGGGTCCAGAGGTGGGCGAGATCGACCGGCAGCAAGCCGGTCAGAGCGGCAACTGGAAAGTGGATCAGCATCGGGTGCAGCGGGTGGCCGGCTATCGCAGCGCGGCTGTGGATGGAGTCTCTGTATCGGGCCATTCGACGCTCCGGCAGCATTTTTCGGGAGTAGGCAGCCGAGCCAGACGAGCCGGCAACCTCTTGAAATGGACCACGCTGGCGCTATCAGTTCCTTTTTTGACCGCCTGCGGCGGTCCGCTGTCATCGCTCAACCCAGCCAGTCATATGGCACGCCAGATCGCTCATGTCTGGTGGGGCATGTTTGCCTTCGCCACGCTGGTTCTGGTGGCGGTCAGCGCCATCTGGATCTATGCCCTGGCACGCAAGCCGCGGGAGACCAGCAAAGAACAGGCAGTGAGGATCAACCGACGCTGGGTCATTGGTGGCGGTATCGTGCTGCCGAGCCTGAGCATCGTTGTTCTGCTGATCTTCGGCATCCCCACCGGGCGCAGCATGATGCCGTTGCCGGTCGAGGGTCAGCAGCCGTTGAAGATTGAAGTCACCGGTCACCAATGGTGGTGGGAGGTGCACTACCCGGACAGCGGCGTCACCACCGCGAACCAGCTGATCATCCCGGCAGGACGGCTGATAGACGTAAACGTCACCAGCGCCGACGTCATCCATTCGTTCTGGATTCCGCGACTCGGCGGCAAAATGGACATGATCCCAGGACGCACCAACGTCATTCGCCTGCAGGCGGGTCATACCGGCGTCTTCCACGGTCAGTGTTCGGAATTCTGCGGCTTGCAGCACGCGCACATGAAGCTGCATGTCGAAGCGCTGGACGATGCCGGTTTCGACAACTGGATCGCAGCGCGGGAGAACCTCAGTTTTACCCAGCGCGCACCGGGCGAAGCCGGCCAGGTATTCGATGAGCGCTGCGGTCAGTGCCATCGTGTCGCGGGGATCAGCAACGGCAGTCGCGCGCCGGACCTCTCAGACCTTGCCACACGGCCAAGCCTCGGCGCTGGCGTGATCGACAACGACCATGACGGATTGCGTCAGTGGCTCCGCGAACACAAGACGCTCAAATTCGGCAACGGTATGCCTGCGCATGACGACGTTCCGCCGCAAACCCTCGATCAGATTGCCGATTGGCTGGAGACGCTCGCTCCATGACTCAACTCGACCAAAGCAGCAAACCCAGCACGGATCCGGATCAACTGCACGACCAGTTCAACGAAGTCTGGGGCAATCCGCGCGGCTGGCGCGCGCTGACCATTGTCAACCACACCACCATTGGCCTGCGTTTTCTGGTCACCGGCGCCGTGTTCTTTTTGATTGGCGGGCTGATGGCCATGCTCATCCGCACACAACTGGCCCTGCCCGGTTATGTGCTGATGGAGCCGGAGGTTTACAACCAGGTCTTCACCATGCACGGCTCGGTGATGATGTTCCTCTTCGCCGTGCCAATGATGGAAGGCCTGGCGGTCTACCTGATCCCGAAGATGATCGGCGCACGGGACTTGATCTTCCCGCGTCTTTCGTCACTCGGCTACTTCTGCTACCTGTTCGGCGGCATCATCCTGTTGTCCAGCGTGTTTCTCGGCGTCGCGCCAAAAGCAGGCTGGTTCATGTATACGCCGCTGTCGAGTTCGGCACACATGCCGGGCGTCAACTCGGACTTCTGGCTGCTCGGCATCACCTTCGTGGAGATCTCTGCGGTCAGTGCCGGCGTCGAGCTGGTGGTCTCGATCCTGCGCACGCGTACCAATGGCATGGCGCTGCACAAGATGCCGCTGTACGCCTGGTACATCCTGGTCATGGCGTTGATGATCGTGTTCGGCTTCCCGCCACTGATCCTGGGCAGCATTCTGCTGGAGCTGGAACGTGCTGCCGGGCTGCCCTTTTTCGATGCGTCCAAAGGCGGCGACCCGGTGCTCTGGCAACACCTCTTCTGGCTGTTCGGCCATCCGGAGGTGTACATCATCTTCTTGCCCGGGGCCGGCATCGTCTCGACCCTGCTACCGGTGTTTTGTCAGCGACCACTGGTGGGGTATCGCTGGGTGGTGCTCGGCGTGCTGACCACCGGGTTCCTGAGTTTTGGGTTGTGGGTGCATCACATGTTCACCGTCGGCATTCCGGCATTGGCGCTGGGGTTCTTCTCCGCGGCGAGCATGCTCGTGGCAATACCCACTGGCGTGCAGATCTTTGCCTGGATCGCGACGTTATGGCTGGGTAAACCGGTCTATCACGTACCGATGCTCTGGCTGGTCGGCTTCCTGATCGTGTTCGTCTGTGGCGGCTTGACCGGGGTGATGGTGGCGCTGGTGCCCTTCGACTGGCAGGTGCATGACACCCACTTCATCGTCGCGCACATGCATTACGTGCTGGTGGGCGGGATGTTCTTTCCGTTGATGGCCGGGCTCTACTATTGGCTGCCGCACTTCTCCGGCCGTATGCCCTCCGTGCGTCTGGGCCGTTGGGGCTTCTGGCTGGTGTTCATCGGCTTCAACACCACGTTCCTGATCATGCACTGGACTGGCCTGCTCGGCATGCCGCGACGGGTCTACACCTACGACACCGGTCTGGGCTGGGACCTGCCCAACCTGATTTCCTCGATCGGCAGCTTCATCATGGCCATCGGCATCGGCACCATTTTGCTGGATATCGTGCTGCACTTTCGCTTCGGTCAACCGGCAAAAACCAACCCCTGGAATGCCGACACCCTGGAGTGGGCCACGTGCCTGCCGCCGAGCCCGTACAACTTCGTCAGCTTGCCAGACATCACCGACCGTCATCCGCTATGGAAAGACCCCGACCTGCCCCACAGCATCGCCCGCGGCGAGCATTCCTTGAAGGCTATCGACCATGGTCGTCGTGAAACCTGGGGCTCGGACCCGCTGAGCGGCAAAGTCCGCGAAATCATTCATTTGCCCGGCAACAGTTGGTGGCCATTCGTGGCTTCGGTGTTTCTGGCGGTGCTCTGCCTGAGTTTGCTGAACAAGTTCTATTGGGTCGCGTTGATCGCTACGGTCGCCACCTTGATCGTGCTGTTCCGCTGGTCCTGGGAGAACGGTGCCCACCCCGCCGCCGCGCCCGATGCGCAAACGCAACCTGGCGAGCCACCGCTGCACTCGCGGACCTTTGACGGACCCGGCCTCTGGGGAATGGGCGTCACCCTACTGGCCGACGGCACCCTTTACTTGTCGTTGCTGTTCGGCTGGTTCTACCTGTGGACAGTCTCACCCGAATGGATGGTACCGGAGCATTCCGACCTGAACGGCTGGCTGATGCTCGCAAGTGCGGTGCTGCTGACGATTGGGACGATGTGGATGCGACTCGTGCCCGGCCGGTTGCGTCGGGGAAGCGGCGGGCAGTTAATGCTCAACCTCGGCGCCATCACGGCGATAGGCGCCGTGCAGTGGGCAATGTTGCTGTGGCTGCTGCTGACGGCGAACCTGAAGGTGACTGAGACGGCGCACGACGCGGTGGTCTTCGTGATACTGGCCTACGGCCTGATCCATTGCGGGCTGGCGACGATTCTCACGCTACTGCAGACCCTGCGGGTGATGTACGGCTACGTCGGCGACAAAGCGCCCTATGAAGTGGTGGTCGTCGAGCAGCTCTGGTACTACAACCTCGGCGTGATATGGAGCGCGTACGCCGCGATTGTCCTGTTCCCGAATGCGTGGGGAGGTGCCTGATGAAGTACAACCGCACGTCCGTCTTTCATCCCATTCAGATTCCGTTTGGGCTGACCATCTGGAGCCTCTGGTTTGCCGCCATGTACGGATCGCACGCGGTGGTCTGCGGCATCGCACCACCGGACCCCAGCCAGGGAGTATTCAACTGGCTGAATGCAAGCTTCGGCCTGTTCACGGTGCTGGTGATTGTGCTGCTGCTGTGGCTAGGGCGCCGGACCTGGAAACTGGCACACGAACCCAACGATCTCAATGATCGGCAGGTTTTCGTGCTCAAGGTGTCGTCCGGGATTCACTTCATCGCGGCTTTGGCGACGGTCTTCGTCGGCATGCAGCTGGTGTTTCTGCCTCCCTGCGTCTGAACGAGGCGCCCGTATGTTGCGAGGCGTTCAGTCGAGCTTCTTGCGGATCCAGTACAGATAAGTGCCGTCGTCAGCCTGCTGGTCGACCAGCTCATGGCCAAGAAACACGCAAAACTTGGGAATATCGCGCTGGGTCGATGGATCGGTCGCAATGACTTTCAAGACGTCGCCCGCAGGCAGATCGCGCACCTTGTTGTGCAGCATCATGACCGGCTCAGGGCAGTTGAGGCCGCTGGCATCGAGCAGCGCATCAGCGGACAGTTCGGTAGTTCGAGACATCAGGGGCTCCAGAAAACAGGACGGTATTGTCGCGCAGCAGGCGGCAGTGGTTACAACCGACGCAGATGGCAAGTCACTTCCTCGCGGTCATGGTATAGCTGTTTGCAGCCGATGCTCGCCTTCACTCCTCGTTCGGCAAGCCCGTCGGCGATGCGTTCCAAGAGCCGCTTCACCTCGGCGTAGCGCTGCTTCATTGGAAGCTTCAGGTTGACCACAGCCTCACGGCACAAACCCTCGCCGATCCAGGTTTCAAGCAAAGCGGCATTCTTTGCGGGCTTCTCGACGATGTCGCAAACCATCCAATTCACAGGGCGCTTGGGGCGAAAGGCAAAGCCATCCGCACGGTAATGGCCGACCAGACCGGACTCGAGCAGCTCTTCGTTCATTGGCCCGTTGTCCACCGCCATTACCTCGATTTCCCGGTTGACCAGCTGCCACGTCCAGCCGCCCGGGGAGGCGCCGAGGTCAACGGCTGTCATGCCTGGGGCCAAGCGCTCATCCCACTGCTCGCGAGGAATAAAATGGTGCCACGCCTCCTCGAGTTTCAAAGTCGAACGACTCGGCGCCTGGCGGGGGAATTTCAGCCGAGGGATACCCATCGGCCACATAGCGCTGTTGTCCGCCTCGGCCAGGCCAACAAAGACCTCACGACCACTCTTGAACGTAAGCAACAGGCGCGGCCCCTGACCGCCCTCCTTCAATCTGCCGGCCTTTTCCAGCGCCTTGCGCAACGGACCCTCGAATTTTCTGCAGAAGTTGGAAAGCTCCTTGCCATCATTGGTGTCCACTACTTCCAGCCACAGGCTGCTGCACACCGGCATTGATTTGAGGCGTTCGAGCAACACACCGATCCGGTCGGTTTCCGGCAACGCCAGCCATTCGCCGCGCGCCCACTGCCGGGGAAATATCAGCCGAGCGAACCGCGCACCACGCATCATGCGCTCTGGTCCTGCTGCGTCGTTGCAGATGAACTCGGCACAGGCACTGTCGGCTTTGGCCTTGGCGTAGCCGGCCACATCGAGGCGAGCGGCCTGGTCGCTGATTTCGGCGCACACCTCGTTCTCGAAACCGGGGCGGCAATGCAGCAGCAATGTATTCATGATACGAACCCTATAAGCGGCGCAAAGCGCATCGGCGCCAGCACCCCCTACGACAAAAGGCGCACATGATAGCCGAGTGGGGAACCACGGGCTTACTGGTTCGGTCCAGTGAACAGTTGCAGGAGTCGTTTGCACCCCGGCAAGCAGCGCCTTTAGGCGGCTGCAAACACGCTGTCGCGGCCCGACTCCCGCACTCTTCGCCATTTCGATTGGCGGCCAGTTTCGTGGCGAACCCTTTCGCCAGGCGCTAGGTTCTAAAGAACGCTCCCGACTCAATCAGCCCGGCCGTGCGGGCACAAGGAGAGACCAATGCCATCCCTGGACAGCCTGAATTGCCGTCGCAGCCTCGACGTTAACGGCAAAACCTACCACTACTACAGCCTCCCCGAAGCGGCGAAGCAGCTCGGCGACATCAGCCGTTTGCCGACCTCGCTCAAGGTGCTGCTGGAAAACCTGCTGCGCTGGGAAGATGACGTGACGGTTCGCGCCGATGACTTCAACTCGCTGGCGGTGTGGCTTCAGACGCATACCTCCGAACGAGAGATCCAGTACCGCCCGGCACGTGTATTGATGCAGGACTTTACCGGCGTGCCCGCCGTGGTCGATCTGACTGCCATGCGAGATGCGGTTTCCCGTGCCGGTGCCGACCCACAGCGGATCAACCCGTTGTCGCCGGTGGATCTGGTAATCGACCACTCGGTGATGGTCGACCGCTTCGGTACCGACAAGGCGTTCGAGCAGAACGTCGATATCGAGATGCAGCGCAACGGTGAACGTTACGAGTTCCTACGCTGGGGCCAGCAGGCCTTCGACAATTTTCGCGTGGTACCGCCGGGCACCGGCATCTGTCACCAGGTGAATTTGGAATATCTAGGCCAGGTCGTCTGGACCAAGGAAGAGAACGGCGAAACCATTGCCTACCCTGACACGCTGGTGGGCACCGACTCACACACCACCATGATTAACGGCCTTGGCGTTCTGGGCTGGGGCGTGGGCGGCATCGAGGCGGAAGCGGCGATGCTCGGCCAGCCGGTCTCGATGCTGATCCCGGAAGTGATCGGCATGCGCCTGACCGGCAAGCTCAACGAAGGCGTGACGGCCACCGATCTGGTGCTGACCGTGACGCAGATCCTGCGCAAGCACGGTGTGGTGGGCAAGTTCGTCGAGTTCTTCGGGCCCGGTCTGGATCACCTCCCCCTCGCCGACCGCGCCACCATCGGCAACATGGCGCCGGAATATGGTGCGACCTGCGGCTTCTTCCCCGTCGACCAGATCACCATCGATTACCTGCGTCTGACCGGTCGTGACGAAGACCGCATTGCGCTGGTCGAGGCTTATAGCAAGGCTCAGGGCATGTGGCGCGACACCAACTCGCCGGATCCGGTATTTACCGCCACGCTGGAACTGGATCTGGCCGAAGTCAAACCATCGCTCGCCGGCCCGAAGCGTCCGCAGGACAGGGTAACGCTCGGCGATATCGGCGCGAATTTCGATCTGCTCCTGGAAACCAGCGGCAAGACGCAGCAGATCGACGCATCGTTCCCGGTTACCGGCGAAGAATACGGCCTCAAGCATGGCGCTGTGGTCATTGCAGCCATCACCTCTTGCACCAACACCTCCAACCCGAACGTGCTGATGGCCGCAGGCCTGGTGGCCAAGAAGGCGCTGGAACGTGGCTTGCAGCGAGCGCCATGGGTGAAGTCCTCGCTCGCCCCAGGCTCCAAGGTAGTCACCGATTACCTTGAACGCGCTGGGTTGACCACCTACCTCGACCAGCTGGGCTTCAATTTGGTCGGCTATGGTTGCACCACTTGCATTGGCAACTCCGGCCCACTGCCTGACGCCATTGGCCAGGCCATCACCGACAACGATCTGGTGGTGTCTTCGGTGTTGTCCGGCAACCGCAACTTCGAAGGCCGCGTGCATCCGCTGGTCAAAGCCAATTGGCTGGCTTCGCCGCCACTGGTAGTGGCTTTCGCCCTGGCCGGCACCACGCGGATCAATATGGACAAGGATCCGATCGGCTACGACAAACAGAACCAGCCGGTCTATCTCAAGGACATCTGGCCGACCAGCGCGGAGGTGGACGAAGCGGTCAGCAAGATCGACGGACAGATGTTCCGCACGCGCTACGCCGATGTGTTCAGCGGCGACGAGCACTGGCAGTCCATCGAGTTCACCGAAGGCGACACCTACACATGGAACAACAACTCCAGCTATGTGCAGAACCCGCCGTTCTTCGAAGATATTGGGCAACCCCTGACGCCGCCCGCGGACGTCGAGAATGCGCGGATTTTGGCCCTGTTCGGCGACTCCATCACCACTGACCACATTTCCCCGGCAGGCAATATCAAGGCCAGCTCTCCGGCCGGTGTTTATCTTCAGGAGCTGGGCGTGCAACCGGAGGACTTCAACTCCTATGGTTCCCGCCGCGGTAACCATGAAGTGATGATGCGTGGCACCTTCGCAAACATCCGCATCAAGAACGAGATGCTCGGCGGCGAGGAAGGCGGAAACACGCTGTACCAGCCAAACGGGGATCGCATGTCGATTTATGACGCCGCCATGCGCTACCAGGCTGAAGGCGTGCCGCTGGTGGTCATTGCCGGCAAGGAGTACGGCACCGGCTCCAGCCGCGACTGGGCCGCCAAAGGCACTAACCTGCTAGGCGTGAAAGCCGTTATTGCTGAAAGCTTCGAGCGTATCCATCGATCGAACCTGATCGGCATGGGTGTATTGGCGTTGCAGTTCGTAGGTGACCAGACTCGGCAAACGCTGGGTCTGACCGGTAACGAAAAACTATCGATCCGCGGTCTGAGCGCGGACATCAAGCCTCGCGAACTGCTGACCGTCGACATCGAGCGCGCCGACGGTGCACGCGACAGCTTCCAGGTCCTGTGCCGTATCGACACGCTCAACGAAGTGGAGTACTTCAAGGCCGGCGGCATTCTGCACTTTGTGCTTCGTCAATTGATCGAAGGTTGATCGGCGAGCCGCTACTGCGCCACACAAAACCCGCTACAGAGCCTGCAGCGGGTTTTTTTATTTCCGCCGATTGTCGGGTTGACGCTTAAGTCCTTGGTAAATCAGCCGTTACGTTGCTCAGCACACCGGTCACAGATTTGACGTCAATTTGACATCACTCTGAAGACGCCGATCAAACGGCCGGACCAGGACGATACATGTGGCTACGGCCACCTCGACTGCCAGGCGTACCCCTCATGCGAAACAACCAGCCCGTCACCCAGCGCGAGTATGCATTTCCCGATCAGCAACGGCTGATCTCAACCACCGATCTCACCGGGACCATCACCTACTGCAACGATATCTTTGCGGAAGTCAGCGGTTTTGAACGTGGCGATCTGATCGGCGCGCCGCACAACCTGATTCGCCATCCTGACGTCCCTTCGGCCGTATTCGCGCACATGTGGGCCACGCTCAAGGACGGCAAGCCGTGGATGGGGATCGTCAAGAATCGACGCAATAACGGTGACCACTACTGGGTCAACGCTTATGTCACGCCGGTACTGGATGTTCAGCGCAAGGTCATCGGGTATGAGTCGGTCCGCACCAAGCCAACCCGTGAACAAGTCGGGCGTGCCGAAGCGCTCTATGCACGACTCAACGCAGGGAAAAGTGGCGTTCCGCAGCGCGACAAGTGGCTGCCCATCGTAGTTAATTGGCTGCCTTTTATCGTCGTTAGCCAGATCGGTTTCATGATCGGCGCCTGGCACGATCATGGCTGGGGTTTCGCGCTTGCTGCTTTGCTATCGATACCACTCGGTCTCGCCGGCCGTCATTGGCAGATGCGCGGGCTACGGCGGCTGTTGCGCCTGGCCGAACAGTCGAACAGCGATCCGCTGATTGCGCAGATGTATACCGACAGCCAGGGTGACGAAGCACGGCTGGAGATGGCTCTGCTCAGCGAGCATGCACGCCTGAAGACCTGCCTGACCCGCCTGCAAGACAGCGCCGTACAACTGCAACAGCAGGCCAAGCGCGCAGAACAACTTGCCCACAGTTGCTCCGAAGGGCTTTCGCGCCAGCATCACGAGACCGAACAGGTCGCTGCGGCGATTACCCAGATGGCGGCTACCACACAAGAAGTCGCCAGCAACGTAGCACTGGCCGCAGAGGCAACCGAGCAAGCCAATCAGCTCACCGCGCATGGCCAGAAAATTGGCTCGGATACCCGCAAAGCCATCGAGCTGTTGGCCGCGGCCGTCACCGAAACCGGCGATGCCGTTTCCGCACTGGCACAGAACAGCAACGAGATCGGCACCGTGGTCGATGTGATCAAGAGCATCGCCGACCAGACCAACCTGCTCGCACTGAACGCAGCCATCGAAGCGGCACGGGCGGGTGAAAGCGGCCGTGGCTTTGCTGTGGTGGCGGATGAAGTACGTCAACTGGCCCAACGTACCGCAGCGGCCACCGGGCAGATCCATCAGTTGATTGAAAAACTGCAACACCAGGCACGCCAGGCGGTTGAGACGACAGAGCAAGGGCGCAGCCAGGCTAACCAAGGGGTCAAGCGGGTAGTCGACGCCGACAAAGCGCTGGTCGGCATCAGCGAGGCGGTGGGTCGCATCATCGACATGACCTCACAGATCGCCTCCGCTACCGAACAGCAAAGCGCAGTGGCCGACGAGATCAGCCAGAACGTCGGCAACATCGCCCGGCTCGCCGATCAGACCTCAGGCGACGCCCAGAGCTCAGCGCTGCTGTCAGAAGACCTCGCGGCCACTGCGCAGTCACAATACAGCCTGGTGGAACGCTTCAACCGGTAACTGAAGCGAGCGCCGGTGCGCCATCATCAGTGCCCGCCTACGGCATTGCAGTAGCGGGCATTCGGTGTTTACCGAGAAGGACAACCAAGGAATGCCGCAACGGCATCGGCGGCACTGTCCAGGTGTTGTCCGTGCGTGATTCCGGACCGCTTAAGCGGCTTGAGATCGTGGTCCGCCTCAGCCAGCCAATCAAGACGAATCGCCGGCGATAGGGCGTAGCCGGCCACGGTACTGCGGCAGCCCAAGGCGTCGCGTTCACCCTGAATGATCAGTGTGGGCGTTTGCAGCTCCGCCAGGTGTGCCACGCGTGGCTTTTCCGGCTTGCCTACGGCATAGAACGGATAGCCCAGGCATACCAGCGCATCAGCCGCGAGCTCATCGGCCAGCAAGCTCGCCATCCGACCACCCATCGACTTGCCGCCAACGGCCAATCGCCCTGCGGCCTGCTGTCGCACCGTTCGATAAACCGCACGCCATTGCTGCAGCAGCTGCGCCTGAGGATTGGGCGGCCGCTTGCGCCCGCTCTGACGTCGCTCAGCCATATAAGCGAACTCGAAGCGATAGACCGCGACGCCCCGCGCGACCAGCCGTTCAGTCATCTGCTCCATGAAAGGACTGTCCATCGGAGCGCCCGCTCCATGCGCCAGAATCAAGCTGGCACAAACCTCCCCTTCCGGTTGATCACGCCGGACGAATGGAATTTCGTCGCTCTGTGAGTATTGACCGGCGTCAATACCGGCCATTTGCCCAGTGCCCATCCTTGCCCCCGCTTTCTATTGAAAGAAATCTCTGCTCAGCGCAACAAAAAACATGCTCATTACCGTGGATGGAAGCCCATACATGAACACAGCAACCAGTACCGCCTATGACTACAAGGTGGTCCGCCAATTCGCCATCATGACGGTGGTGTGGGGAATCGTCGGGATGGGGCTCGGCGTTTTCATCGCAGCACAATTGGCCTGGCCGTTTCTCAACTTCGACCTCCCATGGACCAGTTTCGGTCGTCTACGCCCATTGCACACCAACGCGGTGATCTTCGCCTTCGGCGGCTGTGCATTGTTCGCGACCTCCTACTACTCGGTCCAGCGCACCTGTCAGACCACACTGTTCGCGCCGAAACTGGCCGCGTTCACGTTCTGGGGTTGGCAGCTGGTCATCCTGCTCGCCGCGATCTCCCTGCCGCTGGGTTTCACCAGCTCCAAGGAATACGCAGAGCTGGAGTGGCCGATCGACATTCTGATCACCATCGTCTGGGTATCCTACGCGGTCGTGTTCTTCGGCACGCTGGCCACGCGTAAGGTCAAGCACATCTACGTCGGCAACTGGTTCTTCGGCGCATTCATCCTGACTGTGGCGATCCTGCATCTCGTCAACAACCTGGAAATCCCGGTCACGGCGATGAAGTCCTACTCGGTGTATGCCGGTGCGACCGATGCGATGGTGCAGTGGTGGTACGGCCATAACGCCGTTGGCTTCTTCCTCACCGCTGGCTTCCTCGGAATCATGTATTACTTCGTGCCGAAGCAGGCCGAACGTCCGGTGTATTCCTATCGCCTGTCGATCGTCCACTTCTGGGCACTGATCACCGTCTACATCTGGGCCGGCCCACACCACCTGCACTACACCGCGCTGCCTGATTGGGCGCAGTCGCTGGGCATGGTGATGTCGCTGATTCTGTTGGCACCGAGCTGGGGCGGCATGATCAACGGCATGATGACCCTGTCCGGCGCCTGGCATAAGCTGCGCAGCGACCCGATCCTGCGGTTCCTGGTGGTGTCGCTGGCGTTCTACGGCATGTCGACCTTCGAAGGTCCGATGATGGCGATCAAGACCGTCAACGCTCTGTCCCACTACACCGACTGGACCATCGGCCACGTTCATGCCGGTGCGCTCGGCTGGGTTGCCATGGTGTCCATCGGTGCGCTCTATCACCTGATCCCGAAAGTGTTCGGCCGCACCCAGATGCACAGCATTGGCCTAATCAACGCGCACTTCTGGCTCGCCACCATCGGCACCGTGCTCTACATCGCCTCGATGTGGGTGAACGGTATCGCTCAGGGTCTGATGTGGCGTGCAATCAACGAAGACGGCACGCTCACCTACTCCTTCGTCGAAGCGCTTGAAGCCAGCCATCCAGGCTTTGTGGTGCGCATGATCGGTGGTGCGATCTTCTTCACCGGCATGTTGCTGATGGCCTACAACACCTGGCGCACCGTGCAGGCCTCCAAGCCGGCCGAATACGAAGCCGCCGCGCAGATCGCCTGAGGAGCTGACTGATGAAGAAGCACGAAATACTCGAAAAGAACGTCGGCCTGCTGACTCTGTTCATGATTCTGGCAGTGAGCATCGGCGGTCTGACGCAGATCGTTCCGCTGTTCTTTCAGGACGTGGTCAACGAGCCGGTAGAAGGCATGAAGCCCTACACCGCGCTGCAGCTGGAAGGCCGTGACATTTACATTCGCGAAGGCTGCGTCGGCTGCCACTCGCAGATGATCCGTCCGTTCCGCGCCGAAACCGAGCGCTACGGTCATTATTCGGTCGCCGGTGAAAGCGTTTACGACCACCCGTTCCTGTGGGGCTCCAAGCGTACCGGTCCGGACCTGGCCCGCGTCGGCGGCCGCTACTCCGATGACTGGCACCGTGCGCACCTCTACAACCCGCGCAACGTCGTGCCTGAGTCGAAGATGCCGTCCTATCCGTGGCTGGTAGAGGACACCCTTAGCGGACAGGACACCGCGGCGAAGATGAAAGCGCTGCGCACCGTTGGCGTGCCTTATAGCGAAGAGGACATCGCCACTGCGGGAGACGCCGTCAAGGGCAAGACTGAGATGGACGCTCTGGTGGCCTACCTGCAGGTGCTCGGTACCGCGCTGCAGAACAAGCGCTGAGATCGACTGCCAGCTTTCGAGAACGACGCGCTGCAGGGCAGCCGTCAGGGAATCAACATCGCGGGCAGTTCGAGCGTTCGGGCTGCCCAGGAGTAACAGATGAACGCATTCTGGAGTGGATACATCGCCCTGCTGACGCTGGGCACTATTGTCGCTCTGTTCTGGCTGATCTTCGCCACCCGTAAGGGCGAATCCGAAGGCACGACCGACAAGACCATGGGACATTCCTTCGACGGTATCGAGGAATATGACAACCCGCTACCCCGGTGGTGGTTCATGCTGTTCATCGGCACTTTGGTGTTCGGCATTTTCTATCTGGTGCTCTACCCGGGCCTGGGTAACTGGAAAGGGGTCATGCCGGGCTATGAAGACGGCTGGACGCAGGACAAGCAGTGGCAGCGTGAAGTTGATCAGGCTGACGCGAAATTCGGTCCGATCTTTGCCAAATATTCCGCCATGTCTGTGGCGCAGGTCGCTCAGGACGAGCGGGCGCTGAAGATCGGTGGCCGACTCTTCGCCAACTATTGCTCGGTTTGCCACGGATCGGACGCCAAAGGCGCGGTCGGCTTCCCGAACCTGGCGGATAGCGACTGGCGCTGGGGCGGCGATGCCGAGACCATCAAGACGACTATCCTACACGGTCGGGTTGCAGCGATGCCGGCCTGGGGCCAGGTCATCGGTGAAGAAGGCGTGAAGAACGTCGCAGCCTATGTACGCACTGGTCTGGCCGGTCTTCCCCTGCCAGAAGGCAGCGACGCAGACGCCGTAGCGGGTGGTCAGGTCTATGCTCAGACCTGCTCGGTCTGCCACGGTGCAAATGGGGAAGGCATGGCCGCCCTGGGCGCACCGAAACTGACCAACCCTGCCGGCTGGATCTACGGTTCCAGTCTGCCGCAGCTGCAGCAGACCATTCGTCACGGCCGCAACGGACAGATGCCTGCGCAGGAACAATACCTGGGCAACGACAAAGTGCACCTCCTGGCCGCCTACGTTTACAGCCTTTCGCAAAAGCCGGAACGCGTAGCCAAGCAGTAACGCTTTACAGGGCGATACCCGGTATCGCCCTGTTCCCGATCAACTTTCTGGTATATGCGACGCTCTGTCGCAGACCGTCCACTCCCTCCTCCGCTTGCCCTTCCCTCCCGCTGCTCTAATATCCTTTCCTACTCGCCGAAGTTGCGCAGAACTATAAGGCGAAGCCCTCGATTCAACACATCGGCATGATGTGCTAAACGACCCTGCAAAAAGCATGGAAACCGCTTGAAGCCAGGGTCCGAACGGCATGAGACGGCCTGGGCCTTGATTGCATTGCCCCCCTCCTTTCTCCATACTTGCCGCCGTTTTTGCCCCCTTGAAATGCCATTAGCGTGGAAGCCTTGCATGAGCACAGCAATAAGTGAGACTGCATATAACTATAAGGTGGTTCGCCAATTCGCCATCATGACGGTGGTGTGGGGAATTATCGGAATGGGCCTGGGTGTGTTTATCGCCGCACAGCTGGTATGGCCTCAACTCAACTTCGACCTGCCTTGGACCAGTTTTGGTCGTTTGCGCCCTCTTCACACCAACGCGGTGATTTTCGCCTTCGGTGGTTGTGCCCTGATGGCCACGTCCTTTTACGTGGTACAGCGCACCTCTCAGGCCCGCCTGTTCTCGGATGGCCTCGCGTCATTCGTCTTCTGGGGCTGGCAGGCGGTGATCGTTCTCGCTGTCATCACGTTGCCGCAAGGCTTCACCAGCTCGAAGGAATATGCCGAGCTCGAGTGGCCAATCGACATCCTGATCACCCTCGTATGGGTCAGCTATGCCGTGGTGTTCTTCGGCACGATCATGAAGCGCAAGGCTGCTCATATCTATGTAGGTAACTGGTTCTACGGTGCCTTCATCCTGGTCACGGCGATGTTGCATATCGTCAACAACCTGGAAGTACCGGTGAGCTGGTTCAAGTCGTACTCGATCTATTCGGGTGCAACCGATGCGATGGTTCAGTGGTGGTATGGCCACAACGCCGTAGGCTTCTTCCTGACCACCGGCTTCCTGGGGATGATGTATTACTTCGTACCCAAGCAGGCTGGCCGTCCGGTTTATTCCTACCGCCTCTCAATCGTGCATTTCTGGGCATTGATCACCCTCTACATCTGGGCGGGTCCGCACCACTTGCACTACACCGCTTTGCCGGAATGGGCACAGAGCCTGGGCATGGTGATGTCGATCATCCTGCTGGCACCGAGCTGGGGCGGCATGATCAACGGCATGATGACCCTGTCCGGCGCCTGGCATAAGCTGCGCACCGATCCGATTTTGCGCTTCCTGGTGGTTTCCCTGGCGTTCTACGGTATGTCGACCTTTGAAGGTCCGATGATGGCCATCAAGACCGTCAATGCGCTGTCTCACTACACCGACTGGACCATCGGCCACGTTCACGCTGGTGCACTTGGCTGGGTCGCGATGATCTCCATCGGTTCCCTGTACCACCTGATTCCGAAGGTCTTCGCTCGCGAACAGATGTACAGCATCGGCCTGATCAACGCTCACTTCTGGCTGGCCACTATCGGTACCGTGCTCTACATCGCCTCGATGTGGGTCAACGGCATCACTCAGGGCCTGATGTGGCGCGCAATCAACGAAGACGGCACGCTGACCTATTCCTTCGTCGAAGCACTGGAAGCCAGTCATCCGGGGTTCATCGTGCGGGCATTGGGCGGCGCTTTCTTCCTCGCCGGAATGCTGCTGATGGCTTACAACACCTGGCGCACTGTGCGTGCCGCCAAGTCGGCTGAAATCGAAGCCGCTGCGCAGATCGCCTGAGGGAACCGATAAATGAAGAATCACGAAATACTCGAAAAGAACATCGGTCTACTGACCCTGTTCATGGTCCTGGCAGTAAGCATCGGTGGTCTGACCCAGATCGTTCCGCTGTTCTTTCAGGACGTGGTCAACGAGCCCGTGGAAGGAATGAAACCCTACACAGCGTTGCAGCTCGAGGGTCGCGACATCTATATCCGCGAAGGCTGCGTTGGCTGTCATTCGCAGATGGTTCGTCCGTTCCGCGCTGAAACCGAGCGCTACGGTCATTACTCGGTAGCCGGTGAAAGTGTCTACGACCACCCGTTCTTGTGGGGCTCCAAGCGCACCGGTCCGGACCTGGCGCGTGTCGGCGGTCGCTACTCCGATGACTGGCATCGTGCGCACCTCTACAACCCACGCAACGTAGTGCCGGAATCGAAGATGCCTTCGTACCCCTGGCTGGTCGAGCACGCCCTCGACGGCAAATACACCGCCGACAAAATGGTTGCACTGCGCAGCGTTGGCGTGCCTTACACCGAAGAAGACATCGCCGACGCTAAAGAAGCGGTCAAAGGCAAATCCGAAATGGATGCCCTCGTCGCCTACCTGCAAGTGCTCGGCACTGCACTCACCAACAAACGGTAACGCACCATGGATATCGGGACTCTTCGCGGCCTGGGCACAATTCTCGTTTTCGTCGCAATGATAGCCATCATCCTTTGGGCTTATAGCAGCAAGCGCAAGAAAAGCTTCGACGAAGCGGCCAACCTGCCCTTCGCGGACGAGCCCGACGCCAACAAGCGTGATGAAGAAGCTTCCAGGAGTAAGAAATAAATGACCTCGTTTTGGAGTTGGTACATCACCCTGCTGAGCTTGGGGACCATTGCCGCACTGGTCTGGCTGCTGCTCGCAACTCGCAAGGGACAACGCCACGACAGCACCGAAGAAACCGTCGGCCATTCCTACGATGGAATCGAGGAGTACGACAACCCACTCCCGCGCTGGTGGTTCCTGCTGTTCGTTGCCACGGTGATCTTCGCTCTGGGTTACTTGGCACTGTATCCGGGGCTGGGCAACTGGAAGGGCGTGCTGCCCGGCTACGAGGGCGGCTGGACCCAAGTGAAGGAATGGCAGCGCGAAATGGACAAGGCGGACGAGCAGTACGGTCCGCTTTATGCGAAGTTCGCGGCGATGCCCGTAGAGCAAGTCGCTCAGGATCCGCAAGCCCTGAAAATGGGTGGCCGCCTGTTCGCTTCCAACTGCTCCGTCTGCCATGGTTCAGATGCCAAGGGTGCCTACGGCTTCCCCAACCTGACCGACGGCGACTGGCTGTGGGGCGGCGCGCCTGAAACCATCAAGACCACGATCATGGGCGGACGGCAGGCAGCCATGCCTGCATGGCGTGACGTGATCGGCGAAGATGGCATCCGCAATGTAACCGGTTACGTTCGCAGCCTGTCCGGTCGCGATACCCCCGAGGGTATCAACGTCGACATTGAGCAGGGTCAAAAAATCTTCGCAGCCAATTGTGTAGCTTGTCATGGTCCTGCAGGCAAAGGCACTCAGGCCATGGGCGCGCCTAATCTGACCGACAACGTCTGGCTTTACGGCTCGAGCTTCGGACAGATTCAGCAGACCTTGCGCTACGGTCGGAATGGCCGGATGCCAGCCCAGGAACACATTCTTGGCAACGACAAGGTGCATCTGCTGGCAGCGTATGTGTATAGCCTCTCGCAAGAGTCGGAGGACTGATCCAATCGGTCCAGGCGCGACCCAAGGTCGCACCTTGCTTCGACTGACGAGGCGTACCATTCGCAGCAGCAGGTAAGCAAAAGATCCCGGTCGGCATGTATCGACCGGGACACTCACCCTCCGCCGTGGTACGCACTAGATGACTGAGCAGATCCCCGTTCGCAACGTAACACCTCCCTCCAAGTCCGAAGCATCGGGCGACCTCTACGCAGCGCGCGAAAAGATCTACACCCGAGCCTTCAGCGGCCTGTTTCGCAACTTGCGACTCGTCGGTGGGGCACTGCTGTTCGTACTCTACTTTGGCACCGTGTGGCTGACCTGGAACGGTCGGCAGGCGGTTTGGTGGGACTTGCCAGAGCGCAAGTTCTACATCTTCGGCGCGACCTTCTGGCCGCAGGACTTCATCCTGCTATCGGCACTGCTGATCATCTGCGCATTCGGCCTGTTCTTCATCACTGTTTTCGCCGGGCGCGTCTGGTGTGGCTATACCTGCCCCCAAAGCGTGTTTACCTGGGTCTTCATGTGGGCAGAGAAGGTTACCGAGGGCGACCGGAACCAGCGCATGAAGCTCGACAAAGCTCCCATGAGCGCCGACAAATTCTTGCGTAAAGCGGCCAAGCATTCGATTTGGTTGGCGGTTTCCCTGGCGATCGGCATTACCTTTGTCGGCTATTTCACCCCGATCAGGGATTTGGTGCCTGATCTTGTGACGCTACAGGTGGGCGGCTGGGCGTTGTTCTGGGTCGGCTTCTTCACCCTCGCCACCTACGGTAATGCCGGCTATCTGCGCGAGCAGGTCTGTATCTATATGTGCCCGTACGCTCGTTTCCAGAGTGTGATGTTCGACAAGGACACCCTAATCGTCTCTTACGACCCACGTCGCGGCGAGCGTCGTGGCCCGCGGAAAAAGGACGCCGACTACAAAGCGATGGGCCTCGGAGATTGCATCGATTGCACCATGTGTGTGCAGGTCTGCCCTACCGGCATCGACATCCGCGACGGCCTGCAGATTGAATGCATTGGGTGCGCAGCGTGTATCGATGCATGCGACACCATCATGGACAAGATGAATTACCCGCGTGGCCTGATCAGCTATACCACCGAGCACAATCTGTCCGGACAGAAGACCCATCTGGTGCGGCCGCGGCTGATCGGTTATGCCATGGCGCTGACAGCAATGATGGGCGTGTTCGCCTATGCGGTCTCGGATCGCGCACTGGTCAAGCTCGACGTCCTAAAGGATCGCGTGCTCTATCGAGAGAATGAGCAAGGACGGATCGAGAACGTTTATACGCTCAAGGTAATGAACAAGGCTCAAACCGAGCAGACCTTCATCATTGAAGCCGTTGGCCTGGAAGGCTTGAAATACGAGGGGCGCAACGAGATTCGTGCTGAGGCAGGCGAGCTGGTTACCGTTCCAGTGGAGCTGTCAATGGCACCGGAGCAGCTACCATCGAGCACTAACGAAGTCGTCTTCCACATCAGGTCGGTGGATGATTCCTCTATTGAAGATGAAGCGGAAAGCCGCTTCATTGGCCCAAGCATCCGCTAAACAGGTAGTTCATGAGCAATTCCGAGCACGAAAGCACACGTTGGTATAAGCAGTTCTGGGCCTGGTTCGTGATCGGCATTCTGTTGATGTCGGTCATCCTCGGCACCTCAATGCTGACCATTGCGATCCGCAATGCCGATACGTTGGTCTCCGACAACTATTACGATGCTGGCAAGGGTATAAACCAGTCACTGGAACGCGAGAAGCTCGCTGAGCGCCTGCAAATGCAGGCGCAACTCAACCTCAACGACGAACGTGGACTCGCCGAGCTCCAACTGAGCGGTGCGAGCCGCCCGCAACAGGTAATACTCAACCTGCTTTCCCCTACGCAGCCAGAACGCGACCGTCGTATCGTTCTCCAGCCTCAGGGCGATGGCTTCTATCAGGGACAGATGCAGGAGCCAGTCACCGGCAGGCGTTTCGTTGAGCTGCTCGGCCGAGAGGGCGACCAGGATTGGCGACTGTTCGAGGAAGACGAAATCGCGAGCGGTCAGACGATTGATCTGAGCTACTGACCGAACGATGGCAAGCCCCATTCCCTGCTACCACTGCGGGCTGCCAGTACCTGCTGGCAGTGCATATCACGCCCGCGTGCTGAACGAGCAGCGGGCGCTATGCTGTCCTGGCTGCCAGGCGGTCGCAGAGGCGATCGTCAAGGGCGGCCTGGAAAGCTACTACTCGCATCGCAGCGATGCATCTATCAATCCAGATACCCTGCCGCAAGCGCTTAGCGAAGAGCTGGAGCTGTACGATCGCAAGGACGTGCAAGCGCCATTCGTCCGCCATGAAGGTGAGCTGGCCGACGCCTCACTGATGATCGAAGGCATCAGCTGCGCCGCTTGCGGTTGGTTAATCGAAAAACACCTGCGCCGGCTCGACGGGATTTCCGAAGCCAGCTTGAATCTCTCCAACCATCGCCTGCGTGTGCGCTGGGATGACGCCGCCTTGCCGCTCAGCGAATTGCTCGCCGAGCTTCGCCGTATCGGGTATGCCGCTCATCCCTATCAAGCGGACCAGGCGGCGGAGCGGCTTGCCCAGGACAACCGTCGCAGCATGCGCCAACTGGGCGTAGCCGGGTTGCTTTGGATGCAGGTGATGATGGCGACCATGGCTACTTGGCCCGAATTCAACATCGACCTCTCGCCAGGCATGGACAGCATTCTTCGCTGGACCGCTTTGCTGCTGACCACGCCGATCGTCTTCTATTGCTGCACCGATTTCTTCAAAGGTGCACTGCGTGATCTACGCACCCGCCATCTAACCATGGACGTTTCTGTTTCGCTGGCAATTGGTGGCGCCTATGTCGCCGGTATCTGGTCGACGGTCACCGGTCAGGGCGAGCTGTATTTCGATGCGGTGGGCATGTTCGCCCTGTTTCTTCTGGCCGGACGCTTTCTCGAGCGCCGCGCGCGGGAACGCACCGCCGCGGCGACCGCACAGCTGGTAAACCTGCTGCCGGCTTCTTGCCTGAAATTGGCCGACAATGGCCAAACTGCACGGATTCTGCTTCGAGAGTTGCAACTCGGCGATCGAGTGCTGGTGCAACCCGGCGCGCTAATCCCGGCCGATGGTCGTATCCTCAGTGGACAATCGAGCGTCGATGAGTCGGTCCTCACTGGCGAGTATCTGCCGCAGGCTCGAATGGTTGGCGATGCCGTCACTGCGGGAACCCTCAACGTCGAAGGCGCCCTGACCGTCGAGGTGCAGGCGCTCGGCGACAATACTCGGCTTTCCGCGATTGTCGGCCTACTGGAACGCGCCCAGTCGGACAAACCGCGCCTGGCCGAGCTGGCCGACCGGGTTTCGCAGTGGTTTCTGGTGATCGTACTGCTGACCGCCGCTGTGGTTGGTATCGTGTGGTGGCAGATCGACCCACAACGCGCGTTCTGGATCGTTCTTGCCTTGCTGGTAGCCACCTGTCCCTGTGCCTTGTCGCTGGCGACACCGACCGCCTTGACCACCGCCACTGGCACGCTGCACAAGCTTGGCTTGTTGCTCACCCGGGGGCATGTGCTGGAAGGCCTCACGCACATCGACACGGTGATTTTCGACAAGACCGGAACCTTGACCGAAGGTCGCCTGACCCTGAGTGAGGTGCGGCCACTGGCTGAGCTGGATGCCAACGCCTGTCTGGAGTTGGCCGCTGCCCTGGAAAACCGCTCCGAGCACCCAATTGCCCGGGCGTTCGGCCGAGCGCCCCTAGCAGCCGAAGCCGTAAACAGCGTTCCCGGCCTGGGTCTGCAAGGTTCGGTCGGGGAACGTACGCTACGTATCGGTCAGCCCGATTTCGTAGCGGCTGGCTATGCCGGCGCAGCGCCCGAGATTCCCAGCAAAGAGGGCCAATGGTTGCTGTTGGGCGACACTCAGGGGCCTCTGGCGTGGCTGGTGCTCAACGACCGCTTGCGTGATGACGCGCCAGCTCTGCTCCAAGCGTGCAAGTCCCGTGGCTGGAAAACGGTTCTGTTGTCCGGCGACAGTTCACCGATGGTAGGCGAAATCGCTCAGCGGCTCGGCATCGAAGATGCACACGGCGGCATGACCCCAACCGACAAGCTAACTCACCTGCAGCGACTGCAAGCCAAAGGTCATCGCGTGCTGATGCTCGGCGATGGCGTTAATGATGCACCGGTCCTCGCGGCAGCCGACATCAGCGTGGCCATGGGTTCAGCGACCGATCTTGCCAAAACAAGCGCTGACGCTGTCCTGCTTAGCAACCGTCTCGACAGCCTAGTGCAGGCATTCAGCGTGGCGCGTCGCAGCCGCCACATCATCATCGAAAATCTGACCTGGGCGAGCCTGTACAACGGTTTGATCTTGCCATTCGCGGCTATCGGCTGGGTAACACCGCTGTGGGCGGCACTGGGCATGTCTGCCAGTTCGCTGCTGGTGGTGCTGAACGCGTTGCGGCTGAGCCGACTGCCGAGTCAGCGACGCCCCGACAGTCTGCCCTGACTGGCGTACGATAGGTAACGCGCCTACTCGGGCTTGCCTTGACCCACCGTTACTGGAGGCATTTTTTGGCCGCACTTTACATTTTGATCCCCGTCGCCGTGGTTCTGGTCGCGTTGGCCATTTGGGTCTTTTTCTGGGCCGTCGACAGCGGCCAATACGATGACCTGGACGGCCCGGCCCACAGCATCCTTTTCGACGAGGAGGACCCTAAGCACCGGGCAGGCATTGAGCAGGCAGACAAGGGTCGCGACGAAGGGAATCCCGATCGTGAATGAGTTGTTGCCACTGCTGATATCGGCTCTGGTGCTCGGCCTGCTTGGTGGAGGCCACTGTTTAGGTATGTGTGGTGGTTTGATGGGTGCCCTGACCATGGCTATCCCTGCTGAGCAGCGCGGCAAACGACTGCGCCTGCTCGTGGCTTATAATCTGGGGAGAGTACTGAGCTACGCTTTTGCCGGTCTGCTGATCGGACTGGCTGGTTGGGCCGTGGCCAACAGCCCTGCCGCGATGGCATTGCGGATTCTAGCCGCCCTGCTGCTGATCAGTATGGGCTTGTATCTAGCCGGCTGGTGGTCGGGCCTGACCCGTGTCGAAGCGATTGGACGAGGCCTTTGGCGCCATATCCAACCATTTGCCAGTCGGCTGATGCCAGTTAAGAGTGTTCCACGAGCGTTGCTGCTCGGCGCTCTTTGGGGTTGGCTGCCGTGCGGACTTGTCTACAGCACATTGCTATGGGCGGCGAGCCAGGGCGATGCGATGGACAGCGCCCTATTGATGCTGGCATTCGGCATCGGTACCTGGCCCGTGCTTCTGGCAACCGGCCTGGCTGCCGAGCGACTTACCGCAGCGCTTCGTAAACGCGGCGTGCGAATGCTCGGCGGTGTCACCGTGATTCTTTTTGGCCTTTGGACGCTTCCAGGCCCTCATCAGCAATGGCTGATGGGCCATGGCCATGTTGGTGATGCGTCCCTGCAGCAAGCGCCCTCGCACGTTCATCAGTGAAACGCCACTGACCCAAGAGAGCCCACCGAAACGCCGGCTTCCGTTCACGCCTGCATTTCGCTCAGGGCTCTTTCGGTAGCTGGCGCTTGTGCGCCGACTTATCGTAGGTGTCGATGATGATCCGAGCCGCCTCGTCAGGTACTGCTCGGCCTTGCAGAAAGGCATCGATATTTTGATAGCTCACCCCATGAGCATCTTCGTCCGGCTTGCCGGGTGAAAGCTCTTCGAGATCGGCAGTGGGGACTTTTTTTACCAGCTGTTCAGGTGCACCCAATGCAGCCGCCAGCTCACGGACCTGATGCTTGACCAAACCGGCCAGCGGCGTCAGGTCGCAAGCCCCATCGCCAAACTTGGTGAAAAATCCCATCACTGCTTCTGCCGCATGATCGGTCCCGATAACCAGTCCTTGTCGCGCGTTGGCAATGGTGTACTGAGCCACCATGCGCATCCGCGCCTTGGTATTGCCAATCACGAAGTCGCGCTTTTCCGGAGTCAAGTCATCAAGCGCCTCGGTAGCTCGCGTCAAGCCTTGCACGGCGGCTCCGATGTTGACCGTATGGCACTCATCCGGCTTGATCGAATCGACAGCAAGCTGCGCTTCGTCTTCGTCATGCTGAACTTGATAAGGCAGCCGGACAGCAATGAATCGGTAGTCATCACCCTCGCCCGCTTCGCGCATCCCTTCGACTGCACGCTGCGCGAGCAACCCGGCGGTGGTCGAATCGACACCCCCGCTGATTCCCAACACCAGGGTCTTGAGACCGGACTCGCGCAGACATTGCTGGATGAAGGCGACTCGCCGATCAATCTCGGCCTGTATTGCTGCTGCCCCATCGAAAGGGGCGCAAACGTTAAGCGCAGCAGCGATTTCTTGCTGACGACGATGCATAGGTTTCTCCTTGCAGTTGATAAGGTTGGGAACGACCGTAGCTAATCCGACCATAATTCAGCGAATAAATCTCCTTCTGCGTACCGTCGGTCTCGGGCGCCGCAGCAGGGTCTGGACTCGCTTGATACAGGTCAAGTCTAAGCAGCGACACCCGCCCTAGAATCCGGCCACCGCAGTCAACCCGAGACCGTATGATGCTCGACGCCATTCGCTGGGATGCCGACCTGATTCATCGTTACGATCAGGACGGGCCGCGCTATACCGCTTATCCGACGCCCCTTCAGTTCAACTGCAAACTGGGCTCATTCGACCTATTGCATGCACTGCGCAGCAGCCGCCAGGCGGCCAGGCCGCTGTCACTGTACGTCCACCTGCCATTCTGTGCGGACATCTGCTATCACTGCCAGCGCAACAAAGTCATCGCCAAAGATCGTGGGCGGGCATTGCCGTACCTTACGCGGCTGGAAAAGGAAATCGAGCTGATCGGCTGCCACCTCAGCCCGGAACAGGTTGTCGAGCAACTGCATTTCGGCGGTGGCACGCCGACCTTTCTCGGCCATGCCGAGCTGCGCAGATTGATGAGTCATTTGCGTAAGCACTTCAATCTGCAAAACGACGATCACGGCGATTTCAGCATCGATATCGATCCACGCGCAGCGGACTGGCCAACGATGGGGCTATTGCGGGAGCTTGGATTCAATCGCATCAATATCGGCCTGCAGGATCTTGACCCTGACGTGCAGCGAGCCATCAACCGCACGCAGACGTTGAAACAGACACAGACGGTTATCGAGGCAGCCCGAACCCTGCAGTTCCGTTCAATACAGATCGATTTAACCTACGGTTTACCACTGCAAACGCCCGAGCGGTTTGCTCACGCGATGGCCGCCGTGATTGCCCTGCAGCCGGAGCGTGTGTCAGTTGCCAGCTATGCGCATCTACCCGAACGGTACATGGCCCAGAGAAAAATCAACCCCGCAGAGCTACCAACCCAGCCGGACAAGCTGACGATGCTGCAACACAGCGTGGAGCAGCTGACTCGTGCCGGCTATCGCTATATCGGTATGGATCTTTTCGCCCTGCCTGACGATGAGCTCGCAATGGCCCAGGAGGATGGGGCACTTCAACGTAGTTTCCATGGCTATACAACTCATGGGCATTGCGATCTGGTCGGCCTGGGTGTTTCAGCGATCAGCCAGGTCGGCGATTTGTACTGCCAGAACAACAGCGACATTACTCTCTACCAGCAGTCGCTGGGACAAGGTCAGCTCGCCACTATCCGTGGCCTGCGATGCAATGAAGACGACCAGATCCGGCGCTACACGATCCAGGCGTTATTCTGTGATTTCGAGCTGCGTTTCGACGAGATTGAAAGCATCTTCGGCGTCAGCTTCAAGAGCTATTTCGAGCAAACCTGGCCAGCCCTGGAGCAAATGGCTGCCGACGGGCTGATCCAACTGAATGCGGACGCGATGACCATTCTGCCGGCCGGACGGCTGCTTGCGCATGCCGTGTGCATGCAGTTCGACCACTGCTTGCCGCCCCGCCCTGCCTCGCGGCTTTCCCATGCTATGTGAGTAAAACGACCCGAGCCGACGACCGCACTGCGACCCTTGTACCGATTGGCCTAAGGTGCCTGCGTGAGTTAGTCTTGCGCACCGTAAGGTTTATCAGGATCCCGCAATGTCCGAGCCCATCAAGGTCCGCAAGCAGCCGCAGGCTAATTGCAAGGATTGCAGCCTCTCTGGCCTCTGCCTGCCGCTTTCGTTGAATATGCAGGACATGGAATCGCTGGACGAAATCGTCAAGCGCGGACGCCCCCTGAAGAAAGGCGAAACACTGTTTCGTCAGGGTGACGCGTTCAGTTCCGTGTTTGCCATCCGCGCCGGTGCCCTACGCACCTTCAGTGTCACGGATGCCGGCGAGGAGCAGATCACCGGTTTCCACCTGCCGAGCGAGCTGGTTGGACTGTCCGGCATGGACACCGAAACTTACCCGGTATCCGCACAAGCCCTTGAAACCACTTCGGTGTGCGAAATCCCCTTCGAACGCCTCGATGAGCTTAGCGTGCTGTTGCCGCAGCTGCGCCGCCAGCTAATGCGCATCATGAGCCGCGAGATTCGCGATGATCAGCAGATGATGATGCTGCTGTCGAAGAAGACAGCTGACGAACGCATCGCGACCTTTCTGATCAATCTGTCGGCCCGGTTCAGTGCACGCGGCTTTTCCGCCAATCAGTTCCGCCTGCCCATGTCACGCAACGAAATAGGCAACTACCTCGGTCTCGCGGTAGAGACGGTTTCACGCGTATTTACCCGCTGCCAGGCGAGTGGCCTGTTGGAAGCGGAAGGCAAGGAAGTCCGAATTCTTGATTCCATCCGGTTGTGCGCCCTGGCGGGCGGAAACATGGACGCCTAACGGAGCTCGTATGATCTTTGATGAATTCGCCATCAAAACCCTGATTAGACCGGTCCCGGACTTCCCCAAGCCTGGCGTAGTGTTCCGTGACATCACGCCGCTGTTGCAGTCGCCGAAAGCTCTCCGCATGGTGGCGGACAGCCTGATCCAGCGCTACGTCGAAAGTGATTTTAGCCATGTCGGTGCGCTGGATGCCCGCGGCTTTATCATCGGTTCGATCATTGCCTACGAGCTGAACCGGCCATTAATTCTGTTCCGCAAAAAGGGCAAGCTCCCTGCCGACGTACTGGCGGCGTCCTATCGCACCGAGTATGGCGATGCCTACCTTGAAGTGCACGCCGACAGCCTCTGCGAAGGGGATTCGGTTTTGCTGTTGGATGACCTGATCGCCACGGGCGGCACACTGGTCGCCGCTGCTCAGCTGGTCCGCCGCATGGGCGCTCAGATCCACGAAGCCGCAGCGATCATTGACCTGCCGGAGCTCGGGGGGTCTCGCAAATTGCAGGACATGGGCATTCCCACGTTCACCTTGACTGCATTCGAGCTGAACGAGCGCTAGTCTTGACCCGCAGAAGGAGCTCTGCGATACGCTGCGCAGCGCTGCTCGGCTTGCTGGCGTTCTGCTCATCTTCGCTTGCGGTCGACCGCGAAGCCATGCTGGAAGAGGCCAACCTGCTGATCCTTCCGCGCGAGCGGCAATTGCCTGATGTCGAACTCATAGACGAGCAGGGACAGACTGTTACAACCGACGAGCTACGCGACCACTGGTATCTGTTGTTTTTCGGTTTCACGGCCTGCCCAGACGTCTGCCCTACAACCTTGAGCGACATGCGCCGCCTACTCGGCCAGCTACCGCCTGACGTACGTGAACAGGTGCAGGTGGTTTTGATCAGCGCTGATCCTGCGCGCGATACGCCCGAAGCACTGCGTACCTACCTGGGTTACTACCGGGCAAATTTCAAAGGACTGACAGGCGAAATCCCAGAGCTGCAGAAAATGTCTAAAGCACTAGGGCTTCCTTTCGTTGCAGCAACGAGCATGGAAGGCGACTACAACGTCAGCCATAGTAGCAACCTGGCCATTGTCGGCCCGAATGGGACCCTGCGGGGGCATATCCGAGCGCCTTTGAAACTGGACGGGCTGCTTCAGTTCTTGCCACAGCTAATCGAGGCCAAGTGACTCCTAAGCCTGATGCAGGCCTCAGTGGCAATCAAGCGTGTCGGCTAGCACGTAGGCTTGAAAGGCAACCTCCTCGATCCAGTGTTGCGTAACCTCGGCCAACGCCCCCTCCCCTTGCTTGCTGGCGGTGAACTGTTCGATTCGCTTCTGCAGCGCTGTATCAGCTGCCTCGATTCGCAATGTCAGAGGTTTGTTCTCTAGCTTTGGCAGCAATCGATCAAAGCGACGCCATTCGGGTAGTTCCGCAATCTGCTGGAGCAACACCCTGTCTCCCACTACCGCCTGACATTCTCCGAGTTTCAGTCCGATTAGCGCTTGGGCCACGCTGGGGTAGGTTCGTGCGACACCGCCAAAGCGGGACACCACCAGGTCTGTGTGGGGGCTTTCTTCTGTCACGCAAAAAGGCTCGCCGGCAAGATCAGGCCAATCGGCAGGCCCTGCTTCGTTTCCCGCCAGCGCCGCGATTTCACTGGAATAGTAAGCCGCACCAGAATCCAGCTTACCGAAGCGAAGGTAGCCTCCTACGGAGGCATCGATCAGGGCAACCTCGCTGCCCAAGGCTTCGCCCAAACGCACAAGCCAAGCGGCCTCGAACCCTTCCCTGACCGACTCGGCTTCCGCCGCCTTGAGCGGGCGGTAAGCATCAACCGGGGCAGCTTCGATGACTCCAGCCTGGGTGCCAACCGGCACCACCAGCATGAGCATGAGCCATAACAGGCGTATCTTCACGGTGCCCTCTCAGACGTACTGGTAGCGCAGCATCCGTTGCTTGAATTTCTCCAGGACAACCTGATCGATCAATGTCGCGAGAATGGCGATGACCAGAATATTCATCATCACCCCGGCCATGTCGGCAATTTCCCCGGAGTACGCAAGCGAGCGTCCCAGCCCCTGGCCGAAGCCGATCAGCATTTCCGCCGAGATCAGTGCCCGCCAGGCATTGCCGAAGGCCAGCTGCGCGCCTGTGATCAGCTCGGGCATCACGGCCGGTAGATAAACACGTCGCACCAGTTGCCAACGCGATGCGCCCATTACCCGAGCCGCGGCAACCTGGACCGGCTGCACGCTTTCGGTGGCATTCATGACGGACAACGCCATCGGGAAGAACGCCGCAAGTGCGACCACGACGATGATCGGCAGGTTGCCGAAGCCCATCACGATCAAGAACAGCGGTACCCAGGCGATCGATGGTATTGACTGCAGTATGACGATGGCCGAACGCAGGATCTCGCGAAAGAAGAACAGTACGCCCCCCAGCAACCCAAAGCCGATACCAAAAAGCATGGCGAAGCTATAACCACTCCCCAACCGACTCATGCTGCCGTAAAGCCCTTCGCGAAAATCTGGCTCGTAAACCGTGGTCAGCAGCCTTTCGAACACAACGGGAATGCCGGGCATCAAGAACGCAGGAAGGCTCCATGCAGCGATTTGCCAGATCAGCAGAATGAACAGAATCGCCAACACCACGGCGAGGTACTTCTTCGGACCGGTCAGACGACGTCCCTGACTCATCAGTGTCCTACCTCCGTCTTAATGCCTAACAACCGAAGGATCTCGCGCCGCTCAGCGGCGAACTCGGAAAGATCGTGGCTCTTCTCGCAATGGATGAAGTTGAATGTTTTCAGCACTTTGGCTGGGCGGGCGCTGAACACCAACACGTGATCCGCCAGATACAACGCTTCATCAACGTCATGGGTGACCAGCAATACAGTAGGCTGATGCTCGTCGATCAGCTCTCGCAGAACGTCCTGCAACGCCATGCGTGTAAGCGCATCAAGCGCACCGAAAGGCTCATCGAGTAGCAACACTTCCGGCTTGGCAATAAACGCGCGAGCCAGTGCCGTGCGCTGACGCATGCCGCCGGACACCTGATGCGGGTAGTAGTGTTCGAAGCCATCCAGGCTGACCCGAGCGAGCCAGACCTTTGCCTGATCGAACGCATCAGCCTTGGCGACTCCTTGAAGCTCAAGCGCCATGGCCACATTGGCCTGTAACGAAAGCCAGGGATACAGCGCATGCTCTTGGAAAACCAGCGTACGGCGAGGGCTTGGGCCAGGAATCTTCTCGCCATCGGCGAGCACGCGCCCTGCGGTTGGCTCTTCAAGTCCGGCAACCAGGTGCAGTAAGGTTGATTTCCCACAACCAGAAGGCCCAACGAGGGCGACCAGCTCACCCTGGGCGAACTCGCCGCTGAAGCCCTTGATGACTTCTAGCTGGCCAAAACGCTTATCTACTTCTTCAAACCTGAGTTGCATATCGCTTTGAAGACCTCAAGAACTGCCCGATCAGCGGGCGGAATGACACTGCCCGGCACGGTGGCCGGGCAGTGTGGAACAATCTGCAGCGGTTTACAGCTCGCGTGCTTCTTGCCAGGACAAGTCGAGAATGGCGCTGGTATCGAATGGCTTGCCATCGCGAGTCTTGAGCGAGCCGAGCTCCTGAAGAATATCGGCCAGTTCCTGAATACGCGCCAAATCATCAGTGCCAAGCTTGGCGCCGAAGGTCTGGGTTGCGATGGCTTCTTCGATCACGACCTCACGGGGCAGCTCACCGCGATTAAGCGTCTTCAACGTCGGCTCGGCGATAAAATAATCAGCAATCAATTTGGCCGCTTCTGCCGGCTGATTCTCTAACAACTCAATCGCGTCACGCTGGGCGTCCAACGACTGCCAGACCGCCTCCTTGCGCTTTTCCAGGGTTTCCCCAGCGGTAATCACCACCATGCAGGGAAATGGCCAAACCTCGCCGATCTCGTAGATCTGTTTGACGGGTGCCACTAGCTGGGCGATCCGATCATAGGGCTCGAAGAGAAATGCCGCATCGGTGCGACCTGAGACGAGGGACTGGACCGCAACGGCCGGGCTAGTACCCATGATGTTGACATCGCTAGGTGCCAACCCCGCAGCCTTCAAGGTGACGCCGCGCAATACCGCATCGGCAGTACTGCCTTCTTTCTGCGACGCCAGAATCTTCCCTTTCAGGTCAGCGATCGTCTCAATGCCCGTTCCTTCTCGGGCCACGATAGAGTGATAGCCCTGCTGGGCGCCGCCGACCACCTTCAGATCAGCGCCCTTCGACGCCCACGCCACCGCGTTGGTGAACCCAAGAACACCGGTGTCCAACTGGCCGCCAATAATGGCCTTGATCAGATCGGTACCGGAACTGAACTCAACCAGCTCGACGTCCAGGCCGTGCTTTTTGTAGAAGCCGCCCTCGTAGGCAACCATCGCCTGGGCATCATCCATCACCCGGATATATCCGACTTTGAATTTTTCCTGGGCCTGCGCAAAAGCGCTCAGCAACAGCAGTGCGGGAACCAACCAGTGTTTTGCCTTCATTATCGACCTCAAGTAGATAGGCAGCGCCATGCATATAACCAAGCGAGCAAATGTATATTCATTTGGTTATTAGCGGATTGTGGCTTAGAACTTTACATGAAGTCCGGCTTGCTAGGCACTACCTAGGGGCGATAACCGGTAAACTAGAAGTTATAAAGCAGAAGGTTGCCGCCAGCATGACTTTCGGCCCAGATTGCCAACAAGTCAGAGGGTGATCGTCTTCCGGCCGGCCAGCGCATGTGCAAGCGTGCCCCCATCGACGAGATCAAGCTCACCGCCAAGCGGCACACCGTGCGCGATGCGGCTGAGGGTCAACCCTTTGGGTATCAAAAGCTGAGCAATGTAATGCGCAGTAGCCTCGCCTTCAACGGTGGGGTTGGTGGCTAATATCGCCTCGCTGAAATTGCCCTCCGCCACTCGTCCGAGCAGTTCGGGGATGCCTATTGCCTCTGGGCCTAGACCATCGAGCGGGGAAAGATGCCCCTTGAGTACGAAATAGCGGCCACGAAAGCCGGTCTGCTCCACTGCGAACACATCGACAGGACTTTGCACGATGCACAGCAAGGCATCGTCCCGTCGCGGATCAGCGCACTGCGGGCAGAGCTCTTCCTCACTCAATGTGCGGCACTGGCGGCAGTAGCCCACCTCCTCCATCGCACGTGCAAGCGCCTGAGCCAACCTCAGCCCGCCGCTGCGGTCGCGCTCAAGCATCTGCAATGCCATGCGCTGAGCCGTTTTTTGCCCTACGCCAGGGAGAATGCGCAATGCGTCAATGAGTTGGCGAATAAGCGGGCTGAAAGACATGGGTCACCAGGTTGAGGAGCAGTGGGCTGTAATTTGAAGCGGTACTAGAGACCGTGCCGTGAACGACGCTAATAACTCATTCACGGCGCCGATCGGCCGCGCTGGCTGAGTGCCTAGAACGGCACTCGGAAGCCATCAGAATGGCATCTTGAAGCCGGGCGGCAACTGCATTCCGTCGGTCATGCCGGACATCTTTTCTTTGCTGTTCTGCTCGATCTTGCGCACGGCATCGTTCACTGCCGCGGCGATCAGGTCTTCTAGAATTTCCTTGTCCTCCTGCATGAGGCTGTCGTCCAGGATGACGCGTTTGACGTCGTGTCGACCGTTCATCACAACGCTCACAAGGCCGGCGCCGGACTGGCCGGTCACCTCGGCGTTGGCCAACTCTTCCTGCATTTTCTGCATCTTTTCTTGCATCTGCTGCGCCTGTTTCATCAGGCCGGCCATGCCACCTTTCATCATGGGGTCTACCTCGGATCAGGGTTCGGAATGTTCTACGGGTTCGATGGTACCGTCGCGAATGACGGCGGCGAACTGTTGCATCAGCTGTTGCACCACGGGATCGGTTTGAATCGACTGCTCAGCGGCCCGTTGACGCTCGCTCCGTCGGCGGGCCGCGGCCTGGGCCGGAGTTTCCTGCTGCGGGGTCTGCAACTCGATGTCCAGCTGCAAGGTGCGCCCATGGTACTGATTCAGCGCATCGTTCAGACGTCGATGTTGAGTCGTATTGAACAGTGCACTCTGCGCCGGGTCCAGGTGCATCAACCAGCGATCACCTTCAACGGAAATCAAAGTGCAATTGGCCGCGATACTACCGGTCAGGCCTGCCAACCCGAGTTTCAGATAAATATCCTGCCACTCGGCCGCCAGTCCGGTCGCCGGCTCGACCGCAGGAGCAGGTTCTACAGACTGCTGCTCCGACGCTGGATCATCCAGCCCGTCCAGGTAGGCTTCAGCCTGCGTTTCGACCTCGAAGTAATCCTCGTCAGTCAACGGGGGTTCTTCATCGTCAGGCTCGCTCACCTCGACGACCGCAGCGAAATGTTCAGCGGTTTCAATCGAAGCGGTCCGTTGCTCTACCGCCTCACTTTCCACCGCAACCGGTGACGATGCCGGCGGCTCATTCCACGGCACGTCGACCACCGAAGGTACCGGCTCCGACGCCACAGGTTGAGGCGTCGGAGCCGGCGTGACCTCCACGGCAGCGGCCGACGGCTCGGGAACTTGGACATGAGCTGGGGCTGTTGGTGCGGGCGCAGGTAAAGGGTTCGGCCGCGGCGGCACCGAAGAGCTGACCGCAGCGGCCGGCACTAGCGCTACGGGCTTTGCAGCCAGCTCATGATCCGGCGCGGCCGATGCCGCAGTACCGGCCACGTTGGTTGAACTGGAATCAGTCGTGGCCGGACTGACTCCCAATGTCTTTAACGGTGTTCGCGGTGCGTTATCACTGTCAGCAGGTCGGAACGCAAGCATGCGCAGCATGACCATCTCGAAGCCGCTTCGCGGATCGGGTGCCAACGGCAGATCGCGCCGGCCAATCAGACCCATCTGGTAATAGAACTGTACGTCCTCGGCCGGCAATGCCTGCGCCAGTGCAAGCACTCGGTCACGGTCGCCCTGACCATTATCTACCGCGTCCGGCAACGCCTGGGCGACAGCCACACGGTGCAAGACGTTGAGCATTTCCGCGAGTACGCCGGCCCAATCAGGGCCTTGCTCGGCCAGGTGACGAACCGCTTCCAGCAGCGCCCTGGCATCGCCTTCAAGCAACGCCTGCAGCACGCCATAGACCTGCCCGTGATCAAGGGTGCCCAGCATGCTGCGGACGTCGGCCGCGAGCACCTTGCCCTCCCCAAACGCGATCGCCTGGTCGGTCAGGCTCATCGCATCGCGCATCGATCCATCCGCGGCACGGCCGAGCAACCAGAGCGCATCTTCCTCGAACGGGACCTGCTCGACGCCAAGCACGTGGGTCAGATGCTCCACTACGCGTTCGGGCGGCATGTTTTTCAGAGAGAACTGCAGGCAGCGCGACAGGATAGTCACCGGCAGCTTTTGCGGGTCCGTCGTGGCTAGCAGAAACTTGACGTGGGGCGGTGGCTCTTCAAGCGTTTTAAGCAATGCGTTGAACGAGTGCGACGAGAGCATGTGCACCTCGTCGATCAGATAAACCTTGTAGCGCCCACGACTAGGCGCGTACTGCACGTTATCCAGCAACTCTCGAGTGTCTTCAACCTTGGTGCGGCTCGCGGCGTCCACCTCAATCAGGTCGACGAAACGCCCTTCGTCGATTTCGCGGCAGACCGAGCACTCCCCGCAAGGCATGGAGCTGATACCCGTCTCGCAATTGAGGCATTTCGCGATAATCCGCGCGATGGTGGTCTTGCCAACCCCACGCGTACCTGTGAACAGATAGGCATGGTGCAGGCGCTGGCTGTCCAGTGCGTTGATCAGAGCCTTGAGCACGTGCGTTTGGCCGACCATTTCGCGGAACGAGCGCGGACGCCATTTACGGGCTAGTACCTGATAACTCATAACACCATCGCGGGATAAAGCAGAAGACAGGTAATGCTAGCGGAGCAGGCTGCAAATTGCATCCAGCCTGACGCCTGCATGGCGGATGCAGCTTGTTATTGCAAACGCCCGGTCAGCGCCTAACAGTTGCGCCCAGAGCTCGCACGATCTGTTCCAGCTGCGGCTGGCCGCCGGTGATTTCGATCTGCAAGCTGTCTATTTCCCGACGGGGTGGGTATTGCTTTCGCAACTGGTCGAAGCCGACCCGGCGCTGGGCCTCGTCATTGCCCAGGTTGCGACGAAATGCAGCGTCGTCACGTCGCGGGTCATACACGGCCCGACACGTTATCTCCAATAAGTCGCTAGGCTTAGTCGAAGCATCGAAGGCCAGCCCTCGCAGCGGCGCTGGCGGCATTAGCTCCGCCAGTTCAACCGTTGGCTCCAAACCTCTGCTCGCGCAAAACGCCAGATAGATCTGCTCCGTTCCGCGCAACTTTCCATCCAGGCTATATCCGGCGATATGGGGGGTTGCGATCCAACACAGCTCGGCCAATTCGACATCGACCTGAGGTTCTCCTTCCCAGACATCGAGCACCGCCTGGATGTCTGTCCGCCTGGCCAGCTGTTCGCGCAAGGCGGCATTGTCGACAACCGCGCCACGGGCGGCATTGATCAGCCAGGCGCCTGGACGCAGCTGCTCCAGGCGAGACTGATCCAACAAGTGAAACGTCGAATGTTCGCCGTCCAGCGTTAACGGCGTGTGCACGCTGATGACATCGCACTCAGTGAGTATTTCATCCAGGGTGACGAACTCGCCCACTTCACGTGCCTGGCGCGGCGGATCGCAGACACGTACGTCCCAACCCAGCCCGCGCAGAACCTCTACCAGCCTGCCGCCCACTTCCCCGGCGCCGATCACGCCATAGCGGCGACCTTCCAACTCGGCGCCCTCACCTTCGGCCAAGGCCAGAAGGCTGCCGAGCACGTAATCAACGACGCCGCGAGCGTTGCAGCCCGGTGCACTAGCCCAACTGACCCCCGCCTCCTCGAAGTAATCAATGTCGAGGTGGTCGGTTCCGATCGTACAGGTGCCCACGAAACGCACAGCGCTCCCCTCGAGCAACTCGCGATCGACCCGGGTGACAGATCGAACCAAAAGCACGTCGGCCTGCTCGAGCGCAGCCCGGTTGATACTTCTCCCAGGCATACGGCGTATCTCGCCGAACTCAGCGAAGAAAGCGTCAACCAGAGGAATGTTTTCATCGGCAAGGATGCGCATTGTGGGGCTCCGTTATTGATTTCCCATTCTAGACCGTGCCGGGGTGCTCTGCCGCCTTCCCGTGCGTGCGACTCGCGGCGTAGACTAGGCGGCTTCTGTATACAATCCGGATAATCTGCAATGCCCACTGAGCTGAGACTCAGACGGGTTCGCGTTGAACTGCGCACCCTCTTCGCCCTCGCCCTGCCTATGATGATTGCTCAACTGGCGAACACCGCCATGGGCTTTGTCGACACCTTGATGGCCGGCCGCGTCAGCCCGGCAGACCTCGCAGCGGTGGCGCTAGGGAATTCCATCTGGGTGCCGGTTTTCCTTCTCGTGACGGGCGTCATCCTGGCGACCACGCCCAATGTTGCTCAATACTTTGGCCGTGACCAACACGAACGAATTGGACCGCTGGTACGCCAGGCCTTGTGGATGGGACTCGGTGTAGGATCGCTGTTCGCCCTGCTGATGTGGAACGCCGAGCCCGTGCTGCATCTGATGGAAGTCGAACCGGCACTGATCGACCCGACGATGGCCTATTTACGAGCGGTTGCCTGCGGCTTTCCCGCAGTGGCGCTGTATCAAGTGCTGCGTTGTTACAGCGATGGGCTCGGCCATACCCGGCCCAGCATGGTGGTGGGCATTCTCGCGCTGATGCTTAACATTCCGCTGAATTACATTTTCATCTACGGCAAGCTGGGCCTGCCAGCCATGGGCGGGGTCGGCTGTGGCTGGGCTACCGCGCTGGTCATGGCTTTCATGCTACTGGCAATGCTGTTCTGGGTACGCCGCGCTGATTACTACCAACCAAGCCAGCTGTTTACCCATTTCGATTGGCCGAAATGGTCGGTGCTGAGCCGCCTGCTTTCGGTGGGCGTTCCGATCGGGGTTGCGGTGTTTGCCGAAGCCAGCATCTTTTCGGTCATCGCCCTGTTGATCGGTGGCCTCGGGGCGACCGTGGTCGCCGGACACCAGATCGCGCTCAATTTTACGTCGCTGATTTTCATGATTCCGCTTTCGCTGGGCATGGCCATCACCATCCGCATCGGTCAGGCCCTGGGACGAGGTGCACCACGGGATGCACGCTTCGTTGCCGGCTTGGGCGTCATATCGAGTCTGGTCTATGCCTGCTTTTCGGCGGGTAGCATGCTGTTGTTCAGCGAGCAGATCGCACGTATCTACACACCGGATCCGGCTGTGATTGCAGTGGCCGCCAGCCTGTTCTTCTACGCTGCACTGTTCCAGTTTTCGGACGTGGTGCAAGTAACGGCGGCAGGCGCGCTGCGCGGCTACCAGGACACCCGCATGACGATGATCTTCACGCTTTTCGCCTACTGGGGGATCGGCCTGCCGGTGGGCTATGTGCTCGGCCTGACCGACAGATTCGGTGAACCCAGCGGGCCGGCAGGGCTCTGGCAGGGCTTGATTGCGGGCCTGAGCTGCGCCGCGATCCTGCTGACTATACGACTGGTGCGCAGTGCACGACGTGAAATACGCCGAGCGAGACCAGTGGCAGCCTAGGGCTGGCTCGGTGCGGGCTGTTCAGACTTCGAAGGCCAGCAAGACGGCACTCAACAGCAGAAACCCGCTGAACAAAAGGCGCAATAGCCGCTCCGGTAGCGCGTGCGCCAACTTCACGCCGAGGCTTATGCTCAATAGCCCCCCTATGGCAAGCGGCAAACCAAGCATCCAGTTCACCTGGTCATGTGTGGCATAAGTAGCCAGCGTAACAGCGGTACTCGGTGCCGCCAGCGACAACGATAGGCCCTGCGCCACGACCTGCGAGGTACCGAACACTGCCGTGAGCACCGGGGTGGCAAGCACTGCGCCACCTACGCCAAACAAGCCGCCCAGCGCACCCGCGCCAGCACCCAGCACGCCTAACCACGGCCAAGGATGGCGCAACTCGGTCCCACCGGACGGTGGCCGGAAGAACACACGCGACAAGGTGTAGACAGCCAAAGCGACGAGAAAACCGACAAAAGCGATACGCATGCGCCCAGCGTCGAGCGATACGGCAACTGCTGCACCGGCGATGGCGAAGCAGAAGCTGGCGATGCCCAATGCTGCCGCGTGGCGCAGATCGATTCGGTTGCGTTGGTGGTAGCGCCAGATTGCAAGCAGCACATTGGGCACAACCATGACCAGTGCTGTGCCCTGAGCGACCTGCTGGTCCAGATCGAACATCACCCCCAGTACCGGAATCGCGATCAACCCGCCGCCGATACCAAACAGGCCACCCAGCGTTCCCAGCGCCAAACCCAGCGCCACATTCAACACGAATCCGACCAGGTCCATAACGCCTCCCGCGAAAGCTGCAATGCTACTCAGCGGTCTCTGGTAGGGATATGCACAAGCATGCACAATGGTTTTGCGTAATCTGCAAAGCAAAGCGAACCATGGACACCAACGCGCTTACCGATCAGTTCAAGCTTTTTATCGATGTCATCGATACCGGCAGCTTCTCAGCGGCGGGTCGCCTGCGCGCACTCGCGCCCTCATCCGTTGCACGACGCATAGACGCTTTGGAGCGTTCGCTGGGTTGCCAGCTGGTCAGCCGAAGCAGCCATGCAGTCAAGCCCACAGCTGCCGGTCATGCATTTGCCGAACGCGCCAGACGCATCGTTCAGGAATTAAACCTCGCACGGGCCGAGATGACTTCACTGCAAAGCGCACCGGAAGGCCGTATCCGTATCGATGCGCCCGCACCCTTCGGACGCAGACATTTAGCGCCCGCATTGGCTGATTTTCTTTTGGCCTACCCGGGGGTCGATATCCAGCTGCGCCTGATCGACAGCTTTATCGATATGCAAGGCGAGCATCTCGGTGATGTCGATCTGGTGCTACGTATCGGGCCGCTGGCCGATACGCGCCTCGTTGCAACGCCGCTGGCCCCGATGATGCGCATCGCGTGCGCCAGCCCTGCCTACCTGAAACGCCGAGGCGTACCGCAAACAGTCGCAGAACTGCCGGAGCACGATGGGGTGGACTGGGACGCTCTGGCTCCACCCCATGCATGGCGATTCGAACATGAGGGCAAACGAAAGCTGTTGAAGCCGAAGCGGCTGCGGATGGTCGCGAATAATGCGGAAGCCTTGCTTACCGCCACTCTGGCGGGACTGGGCATCGCCCACCTACCGACCTGGCTGATCAGCGACCAGCTACTGCGGGGCGATCTGCTGCCCTTGTTCTGTGAGCGCACACTGCCGGAACCAGAACATAGCGGGATCTATGCGTTGCGCCTGACACGGGAAGCGGATTCTAGGAGCCGTTTGCTGCTGGAGTTTTTAAAGAGCCGCTTTGGCCCGATCCCACCCTGGGACCAGGCACTGCAAAGCGGACTAGTCTTTGCTTGAAAGCAATGGCAATCAGACAGCGCAGCCAGAAAGTTCCTGGGTCACGCCCCAACCATCGAGCACACCACCCAGCGGCTCGACCAGGTCCTCCAGATCCTGTTCGAAGTCACCGATACCATCGAAGGTGGCATACATCACTTTGCTGACCTGCAGGTCCCAGGCCCCATCGTCGCGGGGCGCTATCTGGGTATTGACGCATTCGCCGCGGAAATTGCTGGCGGCCGCGCAGGCACGTTCACGATCGGGAAACACAGCGTAGAACTCGATCGGATGGACGCGGGCAAAGTCGAAACCGCCCTCCTTCATCCTAAGAAGTACGTTGCTGCTTACATCCTCATGGAAGGTGGCACTCATAAAACAACCTCCTCTCACTCATGGATGACGATTTCAGGAATGGAAAAGCCTTTCTCTACCTCGTTGCGGATGCGACCGGACAGTGCCGGCGGTAAGTTGCCTGGTTGTCGGATAAGAGAAACCGTGCGGTGTTTCCAATAGGCCTCAGCGACGCCTCGGAGTTCGACCGATCATCGATCGGACGCCTGTGACCGTAACCTCAGCCAGACACACGGCAGCAGCCGATGCCCTGAACACTTCAGTGCATGCAGCTGCCCTTGGAACATACGACGTAAAAACCGCATCCGCAACGGGGACGGTGAAACGAAGCGATCACGACGGGATTGACTAGACCGATCCGCGCGCTGCAACGCGTAGCAGCGCGCGGATAGAACTAGCCGTTGCTGGGCTTGCTGATCGCCTGCAACACGTACTGAGGCAGCGCGAACGCGCCGATATGAATGTGCGGGTTGTAATAGCGAGTCACGATTCCGCTACCAGCGAAACGTTGACACAAAGTTTCCAGCGTCAGCTTGCGGCTGTCGGAATCACATGCACCCCAGGCGAACGTCATGGCGCCGCCGATATAGGTAGGGACAGCCGCCTGGTAGAAATGCCAGTCGGGAAACAAGCCGGTCATCCGCTTGGCAGTGGTCTGGACTTCGGCCAGTTGCATGAAGGGTGTGCCGTTCTGCGCGACCAGAATGCCGCCATCGTTGAGGCAGCGACGGCACGCCTGATAGAAGTTTTCCGAAAACAGTGCCTCGCCCGGCCCAATGGGGTCGGTCGAGTCGGAGATGATCACGTCAAACTTCTCGTCAGTGGTTGCCACGAAACGCATGCCGTCGTCGATCACCAGGTTCAGCCGCGGATCGGCGAACGCCCCCTTCGAATGCTCCGGTAGAAATTCCTTGCATGTCTCCACCACGGTGCGGTCGATTTCGACCATGGTGATGCTCTCGACATCGCGGTGCTTGCTCACTTCACGCAGCATGCCACCGTCACCGCCCCCGATGATCAGGACTCGCCGCGCCAGGCCATGAGCCAGAATTGGCACATGCGTGAGCATTTCGTGGTAGATGAATTCGTCTGCCTCGGTGGTCTGAATAACCCCGTCAAGTGCCATCACGCGCCCCATGCGGGCATTCTCGAATATGACCAGGTGCTGATGCTCGGTGTGCACCTCATGCAGCATCTCGTCGATCCTGAAGCGCTGGCCGTAGCCCTCGTAGAGAGTTTCCTGATAGTCACTCATGGGTGTCTCCCTGATGGATGGCGTAACAGACAGGCCCCGAAGGCTGTCCAGCTGACAAAGAGCAGCATTCTACTTTGGTCTTATGACAGGAGGAACCATCCGCTCCCAAAGCCCGTTTGGTGAAGACAACGCCATCAGCGCTGGCTATCGTCTACCGATGATCACAATCTACCTTCCTTACGTTGCCCCATGGAGCTGGCCCCAGTTCCACCAGCATTTTGCGCTGCGCTTGCTACCTGGCCTCGAGGCGCTGGAGCCCGAGCGCTACTCCCGTACCGTGCGTGTCGGTGACGATGTTGGATGGATCAGTGTGCAGCCGCTCGCCACACATCCCGTTCTTGAACTAACCCTCAGCGATTCACTAGCCGAACACACCGTGGCGTTGGTGATGCGTGTTAGGAAGATGTTCGACCTCGACACCGATCCGACAGTCATAGCTCGGCATTTTGCTGCAGACCCTCACATCGGACCTCTGGTCGCTACCACCCCAGGGCTGCGCTTGCCGAGCGCCTTCGATCCGTTCGAGCAAGCAGTGCGGGCGATCGTAGGCCAGCAGGTCAGCGTGAAGGCGGCGGTAACCATTACGCGGCGGCTGGTCGAACGGCTTGGCGAACAATGGCTTTGCCTGTCCGCAAGCAGAACGGATGGCTTAACCAAGCTGTTTCCCCGCCCTGAAACTCTAGCCAGCGCGACACTGGACAACATTGGTATGCCCGGCAAGCGGGTGGCAGCACTGCAACGGTTGTCCGCCGCTGTAGCTAACGGCGCGCTTGAGTTGCATACCGATGATGGTTCGGACGCACTGGTCAGGCGTCTTTGCGAGATTCCTGGCATTGGCCCATGGACTGCCGAGTACATAGCGTTACGAGGATTCGGCGAGGCAGATGCCTTTCCAGCCGCCGACCTAGGGCTGCTGAAGGCTCCGTTATGGGGCCGCAACGGCGTCACTACGCGGGAGTTACTTGCCCCCGATCACAAACGTGGCGCCCCTGGCGAGCCTACGCTGCCGTGTACATCTGGGATAACTACGGGATTTCCTCATTGCAGGCTAAGGCGGGGAAATCCTCGCCAGCACCTGCGGTCGGTCCTTGAGGGGCAACGCCAAGATCAAAGCCTCTCCGGACCGTGGAAATATCCCAGTTAATGCGGTGATGTTGACTTGATGACTGATGAGCACGACGGGGGGTGTCGCTGGCAATGTGCCGAGGAATTCTCGCAAAGCTTCGGTCTGCTGGCTTTTCCGGTCGGCCTGGACAAAGAACGAGTCCAGCATTGGCAAAGGTTCTACCGGAGCAAGCCCCAGCAGCTCCGCCGTTTCCAGGGCCCGGCACCAGCGACTGCTGAGCAGTCTCGGCTCATCAATACCCTTCTTGCGGAGCAAAGCGCCCCATCGCTGTGCCTGCAATCGTCCGGCTTCGTCAAGATTACGTTGAGTCGTGCAGTCCCCGAGTACGAAGCCCGGCGGGTCGCCTGTTCCGGGTGCCGAGGCGTGACGCATGAGCAATACAGCGCGCCCCTCACGCATCGCCGCCCACGCCGCCTCTTCACCAGCCCAGATGCTGCAGGTTGAAAGCAGCAACGCGACCAGAATTGCTATGCGCAATTCACAACCTGACCTTGGCGAAATGTCCAGCGGCAACAAACCACATGATTAGCCCGACGACCGGCAACAGCACGACGACAAGGCTCCAGATGGTCTTGCGGCCGACCTCGATCCGACTTCGCCAGATTTGCACGATGGCCACGATATCGGCCACCAACACGATCAAGGCCAGCAGTGTGCTCCACGCTTCCACGCGTTAGGGCCTCAGGTTGCGCTCATCTGGCCGATTGCCACGCGGCCCCATGATGCCCCAGATGATCAGGCCCAACACCGGCAGGATGACGATCAGCAATACCCAGAGAGCCTTTTTGCCAGTGCTGCTGTCGCTACGCACCACACTGATGATTGCCCAGATATCCAGTGCCAGGATAAGCAGGCCAAAAATACCGCCGAAGGCATCGGTCATGACAAGACTCCAAATTACGGTGAGTTCGTAATTAGGATGCCTGGCTGGTTTGAGGGTTCAGTATGCGATCAGCTCAGTAACGGCGCGGATCAATCGCGTCGAAGCTGGCGACCGCAGGATGACCAGCCAGCTCGCCACCCTCGCGCACCAGGCCGCAGGTGTGCATGCCCGCCTGTTCCGCGGCGTCCAGCTCTTCCACGACATCGGAAAGAAAGAGAATCTCGTCGGGTGGCAAGCCGATCGACCCGGCAATTCGCACGTAGGAAATAGGCTCGCGCTTATGCCCGCTACCGGTATCGAAATAGCCAGAAAACAACGGCGTCAGGTCGCCCACCTCAGCGCACCCGAAAATCAGCTTCTGTGCCTGTACCGACCCGGAGGAATAGACGTAGAGCGCGTAGCCCTGATCATGCCAACGACGCAGGCTGTTCACCGCATCCGCATAGACGTGTCCCTTGAGCTGTCCAGCGCGGTAGCCATCGGCCCAGACCATGCCTTGCAGTGCCTTTAGGGGCGTAGCCTTTCGATCATCGGCCATCCAACCCAGCAGAATCTCGACAATGCGCTCGATATTCGCATCCAGCTCACCGCTCTCACCGCGTACCGCCTCGATCTGTTCCGCCACCGCCGGCTCTGTCGCACGGTTGCGCACGAAATCTGGCAAGTGTTCGCGGGCATAAGGAAACAGTACGTCGAAGACGAAACTCACTGCGCTGGTGGTGCCTTCGATATCGGTAAGGATGGCTTTGACCGGCATTAGAAATCCTCCAGGCGCGGGAAACCGCCGGCGATATCTGCCCCGGTGAATTGCGCGACCCAGCCTTCTGGATTGTTGAACAGGCGAATGGCAACGAAGTGAGGGTCCTCACCCATATCGAACCAATGCCGGGTTCCGGCTGGTACCGAGATCAGGTCACTCTTCTCGCACAGCACGGCATACACCCTGTCCTCGATATGCAGCGTGAACAACCCGCGGCCGACCACAAAGAAACGCACCTCGTCCTCGGCGTGCTGGTGTTCTTCAAGAAACTTGGCGCGAAGCTCTGCCTTCTGTGGATGGTCGCGGATCAGGCTGATGACGTCGACCGTGACGTAACCGCGTTCGCTCATCAGTCGATCGATCTGCGGACGGTAGGCGGCAATCACCTCCTCTGAACTTGCGCCGGCGCGAATGGGCGCGCTGGCTTCCCAGCGTTCCAGGCGCACTCCGACGTCGGCCAGCGTGGCGGCGATGTCTTCTATATGAGTGAGCACTTTGAGTGGCTGCTCGGGCGCAGTGTCCTGATAAACGCTGAGAATGCTCATACTGTATCTCTCCGGCCGGGATAGCTGCCCCGGGGTTGTAAAAATGTCGGCGAGGTGGCGCGTAAAAAGAGTTCCCGCTACAGGCTTTGCAGCATCCGCAGCTTCAGTTCGCACTCGAAAAGGAACTCGAACGCCTCGATCTGGCGCAGTGCATCCTTCATGTGGGCGCCCCAGGTGTAGAGGCCGTGCCCACGTATCAGGTAGCCGACGCAATCAGGGTGTTCGTTCAGCCAAGGCTGAACCCGCGCGGCGAGTCGCCGGATATCCTGGTCGTTTTCAAACACGGGTACCAGCACTTGCGATTCATGCGATGAAACCCCACTGAACGCCTTCTGCAGCTCGTAATCGACCAACACCAGCGAATCACTGTGGCATATGCGCGAGAGCACCGTCGCATTGACCGAGTGGGTGTGCAGCACCGCACCGATCTCGGACTTCCAGCGGTACAACTGGGTGTGCAGCAGAGTCTCGGCGGAAGGATTCTTGTCCAGTTCCAGGCTAAGACCATTCATATCCACAGCCAGCAGATCATCCGCCGTCAGTTGTCCCTTGTGCTTGCCGGAGGCCGTCAGTAGCACTTCAGCACTCGTCAGGCGAGCCGAATAGTTGCTGCTGGTGGCCGGCGACCAACCTTTGCTATAGAGAAACTGGCCAGCTTCGATAATGGCCTGCGCCAGGTCGTCCCGGATAGCAGTCATGCCGAGTTCCTGCTTGGGATAGCGATGATAACGGCTGCGACCAGCGAGGCCAGGCTGGCGATGGCGAACGTCCATAAAGGGCCGAGACTGGCCCAGCTATAGCCGGAGTAAAGCGCACCCAACGCTCCGCCAACCCCTGCAAGGGTCGCATAGAGCGCCTGCCCCTGCCCTTGCTGGCGGTGGCCGAAGCTGCGCTGGACGAAATGAATCGCCGCTGCGTGAAAGCTGCCGAACGTGGCCGCGTGCATCAGTTGCGCAATCAACAGCACGCCCAAATGATCGGCCAGCGTACCCAGCAGCAACCAGCGTAGCGCGGCCAGTAGAAAGCTAGCGGCAAGAACCTGGCGCAACGAAAAGCGCGCCAGCAGCGAAGCCATCACCAGGAAGATCAGGATTTCCGCTACGACCCCGAGCGCCCAAAGCAGGCCGATGGTGCCACGGCCATAGCCGAGCGTTTCGAGATGAATGGTGAAAAAGGTGTAGTACGGGCCATGACTGACCTGCATCAGACCGACACACACGAAGAATGCCAATACACCCGGACGGCATAGCTGACGAAAAAAACCACCCTGCCCCTCCGGCTCAGGACGCTCCGCCGGCACCGCGTTGGGCACCCATACACTGCTGATCACGATACCGACCATGACTGTCAGCACCGCCACCGGATAAATGTCGAGACTCAGATGCTCGAACAGCGCCCCAAGTCCCACCACCGCCGCGATGAAACCGATGCTGCCCCATAGGCGAATCTGACTATAGCGAGACGCTTGTTCGTGCAGGTGCGCCAGGGTGATGACCTCGAACTGCGGTAACACCGCATGCCAGAAGAACGCATGCAGCGCCATCACCAATGCCAGCCAGGCGTAACTTTTACTGTAGAAGATCAAACTGAACGAAATCAGCGTGCAGACTGCTCCAATACGAACAATCGTCAGACGCCGGCCTGTGACATCGCCCAGCCAACCCCACAGGTTTGGTGCCAGGCAGCGCATCAGCATGGGAATGGCCACCAGCTCGCCAATGCGCTCGGCAGTAAAGCCAAGATGGTCGAAATAGAGGCCGAGAAACGGCGCTGCCGAACCGAGCAGCGCAAAGTAGAAAAAGTAGAAACCGGACAGGCGCCAGTAGGGAATCAAAGCTGCCATAGGCGAAAAAGCCAGTAGCTGGAAGCAAAGCGACTAGAGGCAGGAACGAGCGGTTTGCTCGATTTCCGGCTTCAGGCTCCCAGCCGCAAGCTTAGAGTTGCCCCAATACCGGCGTACCCACCAGCACATCGGCATTCTGCCCCCGATGGCGCAGTAGATGATCCAGCAAAACGATGGCCATCATCGCTTCGGCGATCGGCGTCGCACGGATACCCACGCAGGGGTCGTGACGACCTTTGGTGATGACATCCACGGGATTGCCGTCGACGTCGATCGAGCGGCCCGGCGTGGTGATACTGGACGTCGGCTTGAGCGCAAGATGTGCGATGATCGGTTGACCGGACGAAACGCCGCCCAGAACGCCGCCTGCATTGTTGGAAAGGAAACCGTCCGGCGTCATCTCGTCACGGTGCTCGGTGCCACGCTGGGCGACGCTGGCAAAGCCGGCACCGATTTCAACGCCCTTCACCGCATTGATGCTCATCAGGGCATGGGCCAGTTCAGCATCGAGACGGTCAAAAATCGGCTCGCCAAGCCCTGGAGGCACGCCTTCGGCGACGACACTGATTTTGGCACCAACCGAATCCTGATCACGACGCAACTGATCCATATACGCCTCCAGCTCCGGCACCTTGTCCGGGTCCGGGCTGAAAAATGCGTTCTGCTCAACGCTTTCCCAGGTCTTGAATGGAATTTCGATCGGCCCCAGCTGGCTCATGTAGCCGCGCACCTGGATGCCCAACGTTGCCAGGTATTTCTTGGCGATGGCGCCGGCAGCGACGCGCATGGCGGTTTCGCGGGCTGAGCTGCGACCACCGCCGCGGTAGTCACGCAGACCGTACTTGTGGTGATAGCTGTAGTCGGCATGAGCGGGACGGAACTGGTCCTTGATTGCCGAATAGTCCTTGGATTTCTGGTCCGTGTTACGGATCAGCAAGCCAATGGGGCAGCCGGTCGTACGGCCTTCGAATACGCCGGAAAGGATTTCAACCTCATCCGCTTCCTGACGCTGGGTGGTATGCCGGCTGGTGCCAGGCTTGCGTCGATCGAGGTCGCGCTGCAAGTCAGCGGCGCTCAGCTCCAGGCCCGGCGGACAGCCGTCGACGATCGCGACCAATGCCGGACCATGGCTTTCGCCAGCCGTGGTAACGGTGAACAGCTTGCCGTAAGTATTGCCGGACATGCAGGGCGCTCCGCGATCGACCTAAAGAGGGGGCGGAAGTATACCCGAGCCGCCGCCGGTTTCGCTGCCTACAGCGGTGGCGCATACTGCCAACCCGCACAACCGTCAGCTCGCTCCGTATCCGCCCCGCTTCGCCAATGGTTTATTGCTGCCCATGCGCCTCCTTTTAGTGTTCACGTTGCTCACCATGCTCGCTCCCTTAGTCCAAGCCCAGACGCTGCTGAATCAGAGGATGACCGTGCAGGTGCCGGACGGGCGTCTTCATGGCAGCCTGCTGCATCCAAAGTCCGATGCCCCCCTGCCGGTCGCGTTGTTGATAGCCGGCTCAGGCCCGACCGACCGCGACGGCAACAATCCAATGGGCCACAACGATAGTCTCAAGCGGCTGGCACAGGCATTGGCCAAACGCGGCATCGCCAGCGTGCGTTATGACAAGCGCGGCGTCGGCCAGAGCCGCGCGCTGGCACCTGACGAAAGCCAGCTGGATGTGAAGGATTACGTAGCCGATGCAGTAGCCTGGACGCGCCTATTGCAAGCCGATCCGCGGTTTTCGGCGGTCGTGCTGGTCGGCCACAGCGAAGGTGCATTGATTGCCAGCCTGGCTGAGCCTACCGTTAAACCCGCTGCACTGATCAGCCTTGCAGGCAGCGGTCGCCCCATCGACACGCTGCTGCGCGAGCAACTTCAGGGCCGCTTGTCGCCGCCGCTGCTGGCAACCGCGTACTACCTGATCGATGAGCTCAAGGCAGGAAGAATCCACGATCAGGTGCCCGACCCATTGCGGATTCTGTTCCGCCCGAGCGTACAGCCTTATCTCATCTCGCTGTTCCGCCAGGACCCAGCCAATGCATTCGCGGGCACCACAGCACCGGCGTTAATTATCCAGGGCACTCACGACATTCAGGTCGGGCGCGAAGATGCCCAGGCCCTGAAGCGAGCCAGAGCCGACGCGGAGTTGGCCCTGATATCAGGGATGGGGCACGTATTGCGCATTACGCCGCCGGAGCGCGGGGGACAAATGGCCTCCTATAACAGCCCCGAATTGCCTATCGCTCATGAACTGACGGAACAGATCAGCCGATTCTTGTCCGAGCACGGCATATTGCCAGCCTCCAGTTAGCCCGCTATCGGCCGATACGCTCCTTGCCTGCCGCAACGACCCGCACAGGCCCATGGACGCCGAGATGACAGACAGCACAACAGCACCTAACGACAACGAGGCCCTGACGCCCGCTGTGCCACAGCCGCATCCCTGGGCCGAACTCGTCCCGGATCGCTTCCGCCTGCTTCGCCTGTCGCCATTGCCCACTGACCGAGACACCGGGGCGCGCCCGCTACGGTTCGTGGAGTTGGCCCAGGTCGAGCGTCATACGCCTCAGCAGAGCCTTTTGAAGCTCTTCATACGGATACCAGGACAAGTGCTGTCTAAACAGCACAATCTGTTGGAAATCTGGGCCGACCACCGAGCCAAAGAAGTGCGCTTCGGCCCAGACTCTGGTCTGTATATAGAACCGGCAAACCGTGGCCTTGGACGCTTCCTGCTTGCGCAGGGGGCAGCCTGGGCTCAGAAGCGCTGGGCACATTATCTGGTCGAAGGCGGCGCGTTGCCGGTCAAAGATATAGCCGGCGACGACACACGCTTGCGGCGCGATCATTGCCTGCTCAGCCAGGGGTTCGATGTGCTGTATGCCGAGCCCCAGCAGCTCAAGGCGACCTACAGTGCAAGTCGTGTCAGTGCGTTGCGGCCTGATTGGAATATCGAAAAGGTGCAAATCATCGAACTGCAAGAGGCTGCAGCGATGCTCGAGCAGGCTGATCGCAATCTGCTCGAGCGGGAAAATCAAATTCGCGATATCCACGAACGCTTGAGCAAGCTTCGCCGGGAGGATGGCACCCTCCGATTCACCATTGCCTGCCTGATCGTCTTCGCCCTGTTTCAGGCCGGGCTACTGATCTGGATCGCAACCCGCTGACGCTCCGGGGCCGTTCGACCTCGCCTACTGCAAGAGCCGTTCACGAAACAGCGCCTGATGATCCCGGCACTGACTGGCCGCGAGCAGAAAAACACCATGTCCGCCTTCAGTGAACTCGAGCCAGGTAAAGTCGACTTCCGGATAAAGCCCTTCGACATGCACCTGACTGTTGCCGACCTCGACGATGAGGGTGCCGGTCTCGGTCAGGTGATCGGCCGCCTCCGCCAGTATTCTTCGCACCAGATTCAACCCGTCGTCACCACAGGCTAAACCCAGTGCGGGCTCATGCTGGAACTCGGCAGGCATATCGGCGAAATCTTCAGCGTCCACATAGGGTGGATTGGAGACAATGAGGTCGAAGCGCTGCTTGGGCAACCCATCGAACCCATCGCCCTGTACGGTGTAAACCCGATCGTCCAGGCCATGCTGTTCAATGTTGCGGTTGGCGACTTCCAGCGCTTCGAAAGACAAGTCGGCCAGCAGCACCTCTGCATCGAGGAATTCATAGGCGCAGGCAATGCCGATGCAACCGGAACCGGCACACAGGTCGAGAATCCGTGCGGGCTCCTTCGCCAGCCATGGCTCGAAGCGACGCTCGATCAATTGGCCAATCGGCGAGCGCGGAATCAGTACGTGATCGTTCACGATGAACGGAAGCCCGCAAAACCAGGCCTGCCCGAGCAGATAGGCGGTAGGCACGCGTTGCTCGATTCGCCGGTGCAGCAAAGCCTGTAGATGCTCACGCTCATCGTCTTCCAGCCGACAATCGAGGTAGCTGTCGGCCATCTCCCACGGCAAGTGCAAGGCACCGAGCACCAACTGGCGAGCCTCATCCCAAGCGTTGTCCGTGCCGTGGCCGAAGAACAGCTGTTCGGCGTGGAAGCGGCTGACAGCCCAGCGAATATGGTCACGCAAGGTGCGCAAACGGGAAGACGAAGCAGTCACAGGGCATCTCCTCTAAAAAGGGCGAAAGTCTAGCTGATGGCCCAGCTCGTTTCGCGAACTTTGAGGCTCCACATGATGGCATAACGCCCATAACGCCGATGTATATGACCAAATCATCGCCTATTGGCTGTTCACATCTCGCGCTACTGGCGCCACAATCATGCCCCTCTCAGAACAAGGAGTCAGTCATGTCCAAGCCACAGACCATGCTTCAGCTCAGTGGCCGCAGTTATGCACCGGCGACTTTGGCCAACGCGACCCTTGTCATCATTGACGTTCAGGAAGAATACCGGACGGGAACGCTGGCATTACCGAATCTGGATTCGTCGCTGGAGCAGATCAGCAAGCTGCTGGCCGCCGCCCGCGCGACTGGCGCACCCATCGTGCATGTTCACCACCTGGGCATCCCGGGCGGGCTGTTCGACCCCCAAGGATTGCGTGGTCAGATCATGCCGGAAGCGGCACCGCTTCCAGGCGAAACCGTGATCGGCAAGACACTGCCTAATGCGTTCGCCGGCACGAAACTACATGAGCTGCTGCAGCAGCATGGTCGCCTCGACCTCATTGTTTGCGGATTCATGACTCACTCGAGCGTGAGCACCACGGTCCGCGCGGCAAAGGACTACGGCTACCGCTGTACTCTGGTTGACAAGGCCTGCGCTACACGTGACCTGCCGATGGGAGACGGCGCGATCGCCGCGGCAGAGGTGCATCGCATGGAAATGACCATTCTCGCCGACAACTTCGCTGTTTGCGTGACTGATGCCGAAGCACTGGCATAAGGCGCAACCGCACCGAAAAGCGTCTAGCGTGCCTCGTCTACGCTTTCCAACGGCCTGATAGTCGCTCCTGAGGAGCTAACCGGAATGAAACGAACCGATGGATTCGATGCTCGCCGTCTCCGCCCTCGGCAACATCGCAGCCGGGGCTCACGCCTTGGCGCAGCACTTGGTCTGCTGCTGATCGTCGCGGGCGCGCTCTTCATTGGCACCGGTGTTGCGTCACTGTTTAGCGGTATCGGAGCCCTGGCCAGCATGCCTCTGGACAAGGAAGCCGCGGTGACGCTATTGACCTTGGGTCTGATCCTATTGCTGCTTGGCGCATTCGTGCGGCGTCGTGTGCGCCGCCACATGCATACACCGAGCGGGTTGAGTCTTTCGCCACGCCTGAAAAAACGCCGTTAGTCTGTCCGCGCTTGCCCAGCATGGCATTCGAGGGGGAAGGCAGCCCAGGACAAAAGCTTTGAGATAAAATGGCCGACTTAAGCGGAGGCCTCATGCAAGAAGATGATTTTTCCCTGTTCAGATCAGCTGTGCGTGGCGTCAAGCCTATCGAACACGACCGGGCTGAAACTGGCAAACCACGCAGCAACAAAGCACAGATAGCCACTCTACGTGCCAATGCCTCGATCAGCGACGGCGATACCAGGATCGATGGGCTTTCCGATCAGTTTGTAATTGATGTTGCGGCTGAAGATGAGCTGTACTGGGTGCGCGACGGTGTCCAGGACAGCCAGATGCGCAAACTCAAAGCCGGCCAAATTCCATTCGAGGGCAGCCTGGACCTGCATGGGCTGAGCGTTGAGAAAGCCCGCGTGCTGCTCTGGGACTTTCTCGCCGAAGCGTGCAAATTCGAGATTCGCTGCGTGCGTGTGACGCATGGCAAGGCCGCAAGAAAAGACGGTAAGCGCCCCTTGATCAAAAGCCATGTCAATACCTGGTTACGCCAGCACGCCCAGGTATTGGGCTTCACCTCTTGCCTACCAAGACATGGCGGCACCGGCGGGGTATATGTAATCCTCAAACGGACCATGCTCGAAGGCCGCGACGAATAATCCAAGCGCCGCAATCAAGCCGGTCAGCGCGACGCATGCTTGCAGCCCAGCCGTCGACCCCCTAACCTTCGCACTCGCGCTTTTTTGCAAGCCTGACAGGTAGTCACATGTCCCTGGAAACACATTACACAGCGATCCTTGGCCAACTCGGCGAGGACGTCAACCGCGAGGGCCTGCTCGATACGCCCAAGCGCGCCGCTAAAGCCATGCAGTACCTGTGCAAGGGTTACCAGCAGACGCTCGAGGACGTCACGAACGGCGCGCTGTTCAGCTCCGATAACAGCGAAATGGTACTGGTCAAGAACATCGAGCTCTATTCGTTGTGCGAACACCACATGCTGCCCTTCATCGGCAAGGCGCATGTCGCTTATTTGCCCAACGGCAAGGTGCTCGGCCTGTCGAAAGTCGCTCGCATTGTTGACATGTATGCCCGCCGACTGCAGATCCAGGAAAACCTCACCCGCGAGATTGCAGAAGCGATTCAGCAGGTTACGGGTGCATGGGGTGTCGCAGTCGTGATCGAAGCGCAGCACATGTGCATGATGATGCGCGGCGTCGAGAAACAGAACTCATCGATGGTCACCTCGGTCATGCTCGGCCAATTCCGCGAAAATGCCGCCACCCGTAGTGAATTTCTCGGCCTGGTCAAATAAGGTCAGCTATTAGCCGCAAAGCCTTTGCAGACCAAGCCTGTCAGCTTATGGCTGACCATTCAAAAAGCTCGCGGCTACGCGCTTCCTTTCAATCGAACATGCCGACATGGCGCGGATGACTGGCCACACGCTGCAGCCAGGCACTGATGGCCGGGTACCGCGCCAGGCTGAAACCGCCCTCCCCAGCAACGTGCGTATAGGCGTAGAGCGCAACATCAGCGATCGAGTAGTGCTCGCCAACCAGATAGGGCGTGCGTAGCAGCTGCTGCTCCATGACATCAAGCGCGTGATAACCGTCCAGTTGCTTGGCTGCATATTCATCGAGGCGATCGTCCGGCAAACCCAGATAAACCTTGATGAACCGCGCCACAGCGATGAAGGGTTCATGGCTGTATTGCTCGAAGAACTGCCACTGCAGAACCTGGGTCCGCAACCGGGCATCGGCCGGCAGGAATTCACTTCCTTCAGCGAGGAAGTTGAGGATTGCGTTCGATTCCCACAGGCAGCTACCGTCTTCCAGCTCGAGCACCGGTATCTTGCCGTTGGGATTCTTTTTCAGAAATGCTGCCTCACGGCTTTCACCGCGCAGGATATCCACCGGAACCCACTCATACGATCGCCCCAGCAAGTGCAGCATCAGCTTCACCTTGTAGCAATTACCGGACCGATAGTCGCCGTACACCTTGTATGTCATTTTGCCCTCCAACGGTGCATCCACCGCATCTGAACTATGCTGCCTCGACCACCAGCGCCTCGCGTATCACACTCGCTAGGCGGCGAATACCCTCATCAAGGCGCTCTGGCGCGACATGACTGAAGTTGAGCCGCAGATAGCCGAGATTTTGCTCGGGGTCGACGAAGAACGGCTCGCCAGGCATGAACACCACATCCTGCGCCAACGCGGAATCGAGCAGCGTTCGGGTGTCGATCGGTTGTTTCAGCTGCAGCCAGAAGAACAGCCCCCCCTGCGGCACCTGCCAATCGGCGAGATCGGCGAAATGATCATCCAACGCAGCCTGCATCGCATCACGGCGCAGGCGGTAGAAACTGCGCAGCTCACCCAGATGCAACCGATACTGCTCGCTGCCGAGCCACTGAAGCGCCTGCCACTGACCAACGCGATTGGTATGCAGGTCGGCTGACTGCTTCAGGCGTAACAGATAAGGGAACAGGTCCGGTGTTGCGATCAGATACCCGACACGTAGCCCTGGAAGCAGGGTCTTGGAAACTGTCCCGGTGTAGATCCAGCTTGCGTTGCGCAAGCGGCTAACGATTGGGCGAGCACGCCCTTCGTCGAATACCAGTTCGCGGTAGGGTTCATCTTCAATCAGGGTCACGCCGAACTCGTCAAGCAGCGCGGCTACCGCATCACGCTTTTCCTCGCTATAACGGACCGCCGAAGGATTCTGGAACGTTGGGATAAGGTAGGCAAAGGCCGGCTTGTGCTGTTCCAGCCGCCGACGCAGCGCGACCAGCGATGGCCCATCGGACTCCTGTGGCACCGCCAGACAGTCGGCGCCGAACAACTGAAAAGCCTGCAGGGCGGCTAGATAAGTCGGCGCCTCGAGCAGCACCTCGGTGCCCCGATCGATGAACAGCTTGGATGCGAGGTCCAGGGTCTGCTGGGAACCGCTGACGATCAGCACTTGACTGGCCGAGCAAGAAACACCGATTGCTCGGGCTTCCTCCGCGATGGCCTCGCGCAGTGCGGGCTCCCCTTCGCTCATCCCGTACTGACCCAGGCTCGCCGGCATGGGCGCCCAGTCGACCTTCGGCAGCATGGATTCAGCAGGCAGTCCACCAGCGAAAGACATCACCTCAGGACGCTGTGCAGCGGCAAGAATTTCACGGATCAGCGAGCTTTTCAGGCGGTCAATGCGTTCGGAGAAGACCATGGGGCACCAGATGCAGGAATAAGAAAAATGAGTCAAACTACTTGACCGAAATTACGCCCTCAACCGTAAATACGTCAATATGCCTGACCTAAAAAAAAGCACTGTTCAGCGCCAGATCATGGAGAGCTTCTTCCTAGGCTATCAGGCGTTTACAGCCAAGCCGGACGAGATGCTTGCCCGACGCGGACTGTCCCGAGTGCATCACAGAATCCTGTTTTTTATCGCAAGCTACCCCGACCTCAGCGTTAAAGAGCTACTCAGCTACCTGGGGGTTAGCAAGCAGGCCTTGAATACGCCATTGCGCCAGCTGATTGAAATGCATCTGGTGGAGAGCAGGACGGCCGACGAAGACAAGCGCAAGCGCATGCTGCGCTTCACTGCCGAGGGTGCAAAGCTAGAGCAGGCATTGCGACGCGAACAGGTGCGTCTTCTCGAACGGGCCTTCCAGCATGCTGGGGAAGAAGCGGTGAATGGCTGGCTGGCGGTTAACCAGGCATTGGCAACCGGCACGGTACGAACTTGAAAAATTGAAAAGCTCGACCTCGACTGGTGGGCGCTTTGCTACTGGAGATCCATAATAGATCGAAGCCCTACACCTTCCTCAGGACGGGGTAACTAAGGTCAAGGCGAATATGTAACTCTTGATCAGGACGGGACAGACACAAAAAAGGGCGACCGAAAGTCGCCCTTTTTTAATGGATCGCAGAACTTAGTTCTGGTTTTCCATCTGCGCGCGGATCAGATCACCAATGGTGGTCGGACCGGCAGTTGGCTCTACGTCCTGCTTGGTACGCAGTTCCTTCATCGCGTCCTTCTCGTCCTCAACGTCTTTCGACTTGATGGACAGGCTGATGACGCGGCTCTTACGGTCGATGCTGATGATCTTGGCTTCGACTTCTTCGCCTTCTTTCAGGACGTTACGCGCATCTTCAATGCGGTCACGGCTGATTTCAGAGGCTTTCAGTGTGGCTTCGATATCGTTGCCCAGATCGATGATGGCGCCTTTGGCGTCAACTTCTTTCACGATGCCGCGAACGATGCTGCCCTTGTCATTGACGGCGGCGTAGTTGGAGAACGGATCGTCTTCCAGCTGCTTGATGCCCAGGGAGATGCGCTCGCGCTCCGGATCAACCGACAGGATGACGGTGTCCAGCTCGTCGCCCTTCTTGAAGCGACGCACGGCTTCTTCGCCAGCTTCGTTCCAGGAGATGTCGGAGAGGTGAACCAGACCGTCGATGCCGCCGTCCAGACCAATGAAGATGCCGAAATCGGTGATCGACTTGATGGTGCCGGAGATGCGGTCGCCCTTGTTGAACTGGCCAGAGAAGTCTTCCCATGGGTTGGACTTGCACTGCTTGATGCCCAAAGAGATACGACGACGCTCTTCGTCGATGTCCAGAACCATGACTTCCACTTCGTCGCCGACTTGTACAACCTTCGACGGGTGAATATTCTTGTTGGTCCAATCCATTTCGGAAACGTGTACCAGACCTTCAACGCCTTCTTCCAGCTCAGCGAAGCAGCCGTAGTCAGTCAGGTTGGTGACACGGGCCACGACGCGGGTGTTCTCTGGGTAACGAGCCTTGATAGCAACCCATGGGTCTTCACCCAGCTGCTTCAGACCCAGGGAAACGCGATTACGCTCGCGGTCGAACTTCAGCACCTTGACGTCGATCTCATCGCCAACATTGACGATTTCCGACGGATGCTTGATGCGCTTCCAGGCCATATCGGTGATGTGCAACAGACCGTCCACGCCGCCCAGATCGACGAACGCGCCGTAATCCGTGAGGTTCTTGACGATACCTTTGACCTGCTGGCCTTCCTGCAGCGATTCCAGCAGAGCTTCACGCTCGGCGCTGTTTTCGGCTTCCAGGACGCTACGACGGGAAACGACAACGTTGTTGCGCTTCTGGTCGAGCTTGATGACCTTGAATTCGAGTTCCTTGCCTTCCAGGTGAGTGGTATCACGCACTGGACGGACATCAACCAGGGAACCTGGCAGGAACGCACGGATGCCGTTAACGTCGACAGTGAAGCCGCCCTTAACCTTACCGTTGATAACGCCCTTGACCACTTCCTCAGCTGCGAAAGCCGCTTCCAGAACAATCCAGCACTCAGCACGCTTGGCTTTTTCGCGGGACAGCTTGGTTTCACCGAAGCCATCTTCAACCGCGTCCAGCGCAACGTGAACTTCGTCACCCACGCTGATGGTCAGCTCGCCCTGCTCGTTGTAGAACTGCTCGACCGGGATGACGCCCTCAGACTTCAGACCGGCATGAACAGTGACCCAGTCACCGTCGATGTCGACCACGATGCCGGTGATGATCGCACCCGGCTGCATGTCGAGGGTTTTTAGGCTTTCTTCAAAAAGTTCTGCAAAGCTTTCGCTCATGTTTATTCCTGCTGTTTTCGGACGAGGATCCGCCCAATCTCCACATCCCAGATAGAAGTGGGTTCATTCATATAAAAAAAGGCGTGCGGGACTAGATCTGGTCTCCCACATGCCTCCTTGTTAACAGCTCTCGTTATCGAGAAACCGTCAGGCCGCCTCTCGGCGGTCGCTCTTCAGGCAAAATCGCGATTGGCGACTTCGCTCAGAATCTGTCCTAGCACCTGCTCGATGGAAAGATCTGTGGAATCCAGCTGCACCGCATCATCTGCTGGCTTCAGCGGCGCCACGTCACGTTGGGTATCGCGCTCGTCACGCGCCCGTATCTCATCGAGAAGACTCGCGAGATTAACATCATCACCCTTGCTATTCAACTGAAGGTAACGACGCCTTGCCCGTTCTTCTGCACTGGCCGTGAGATAGATCTTCAACGGCGCGTCCGGAAACACCACCGTGCCCATGTCTCGACCATCCGCAACAAGCCCGGGTGGTTCACGAAACGCTTTCTGACGCTGCAGCAGTGCCTCACGTACGACCGGTAGTGCAGCGACCTGTGACGCGCCGGCGCCAACTTGTTCGTTGCGAATCGCCTGAGTGACGTCCTCGCCTTCGAGGATGATCTGCATCCCCTCGCCACCTTTGGCAGCACCGAACTGCACATCCAGATGGGCCGCCAATAGCTTCAGCGCCTCTTCATTGGTCAGATCAACCCCATGGTTGCGTGCTGCGAAGGCGAGCAGACGGTACAGCGCACCGGAATCGAGAAAATTCCACCCCAGCTTGGCCGCCAGCAACGCCGCAACCGTGCCTTTTCCAGAACCGCTCGGACCGTCGATGGTGATGACCGGGACCTGCCTGATCATGAGTTACCCTCCACACCTACCCGCATCCCCGCCCGCTCGGCCAGTGCAAGGAAGTTCGGGAACGAAGTGGCCACGTTGGCACAGTCGTGAATTCGGATCGGCGCGCTGGCGCGAAGCGCGGCCACGCTGAAGGACATGGCGATACGATGATCGCCGTGCGCCCAGACTTCGCCTCCCCCTAGGCCCCCGCTGCCTTCGATGATAATCCCATCCGTTGTAGGCGTGGCACTCACGCCCAGCGCTTGCAGACCATCGGCCATCACCTGAATGCGATCAGACTCCTTGACCCTCAACTCCTCAGCTCCGCGCAGCGTGGTTCGCCCTTCGGCGCAAGATGCCGCAACGAACAGGACCGGGAATTCATCGATCGCCAACGGCACGAGGTTTTCCGGGATATCGATCCCCTTGAGCTGCGCAGCACGCACTCGGATATCCGCAACCGGCTCACCACCTACTTCGCGAAGATTGCTCAACTCGATGTTGGCGCCCATCAGCCGGAGAATGTCGATGACGCCAGTACGGGTCGGATTGACCCCTACGTGCTCAAGCGTGATATCGGAGCCAGGCGCGATGCTGGCTGCAACCATGAAGAAAGCCGAGGACGAAATATCGGCAGGCACTTCGATCTGAGTCGAGCGCAGCGTATGACCAGATTCGACCGTAGCGGTGTTGCCCTCGACCTGCACCGGATAACCGAAGCCTTGTAGCATCCGCTCGGTGTGATCTCGTGTCGGCGCAGGCTCCGTGACCGATGTTTTGTCGGCCGCATATAGGCCCGCGAGCAGCAGACAGGATTTGACCTGAGCACTGGCCATCGGCATGTCGTAGTGCATACCAGAGAGCTTCTGACCACCGCGAATAGTCATTGGCGGGCGGCCGTCGGCGGCCGTTTCGATCACCGCACCCATTTCGCGTAAGGGATTGGCGACACGGTTCATTGGGCGCTTGGACAGCGAAGCGTCACCGGTGAGCGTCGTGTCGAATGGCTGCGCCGCCAGCAGACCAGACAGCAGGCGCATCGAGGTTCCGGAATTACCGAGGTAGATCGGTCCTGGCGGCGGCTTCAAGCCGTGCAAGCCAACACCGTGAACCGTCACGCGCCCCTGATTCGGACCCTCGATGACCACGCCCATGTCGCGGAATGCCTGGATGGTTGCAAGCGCATCCTCGCCCTCGAGAAAGCCTTCAACCTCAGTGGTGCCTTCGGCAAGCGAGCCAAGCATGATCGAACGATGGGAAATGGATTTGTCACCTGGCACACGAAGTTGGCCGCTGAGGCTGCCGCCAGGATTGGCAAGGAAGATCAGATCTTTGGAATGCATAACGTCCACATAGGCTCTGCGAGCCAGTATTTTGCTGAAATGTTCTCGGGCAGCCTTGGCGCGCGTGAACACGCCCAACAATGTATGCCCGTCTCCTTCATCGACCGCGGCGCGCAAAGCGTCGAGGTCGGTACGAAAATCGTCCAGGGTATGCAGCACCGCCTCGCGATTGGCGAGAAATATGTCGTGCCACATCACCGGATCGCTGCCCGCAATACGCGTGAAATCTCGAAATCCACCCGCGGCGTAGCGAAATATTTCCAGGTTCTCGTTGCGCTTTGCCAGCGAATCCACCAGACCAAACGCCAAAAGATGCGGCAGATGACTGGTAGCAGCCAGCACCTCGTCATGATGCCGAACGTCCATATGCTCGACATCGGCGCCCAGCGCACGCCACAGCCCGTCTACAAGCGCCAGCGCAGCCGGATCTGTATCTTCCAAAGGCGTCAGGATCACTTTGTGACGGCGGAAAAGCGTGCTTTGGGCAGCAGTGACGCCACTCTGTTCCGAGCCGGCTATCGGATGCCCAGGCACAAAGCGCGGCGGCATCCGGCCGAAATGTTCGCGGGCACAGCGAACCACGTTGCCCTTGGCGCTACCGACGTCGGTCAGCACGGCATTCCCAAGGTCGAGTGTTGCGAGTTCTGCCAACAGGCGCTCCATGGCCAGGATCGGGACGGCCAGCTGAATGACGTCCGCATCCCGGCAGGCTTCCTCGAGGCTGTCAGCGCAGCGATCCACCACGCCAAGATCGACGGCAAGCTCACGAGATCTTGGATCCAGATCGAATCCGATGACCTCGGTGCAGCACCCGCCTTCACGAAGCCCTTTGGCGAACGAACCACCAATCAGGCCCAGGCCGACAACGGCCAGGCGACCAATCTTCGGCGTGCCCGCCGCCAACGTATGCGTTCGGCTCAATGCCCGAGCGCCTTGTGCAACGCTTCGAGGAAGCGAGCATTCTCCGCTTCGGTGCCAATGGACACCCGAAGAAAGGTTGGCATCCCATAGCTAGCGACCGGCCGCACGATGACACCGTCACGCAGCAGGGATTGATTGATGGGGGCAGCATCGCGACCAAAATCAACGGCAATGAAATTTGCGCGCGAAGGGATCCAATCGAGCCCCATCGCCTTGAACTCGGCTTCGAGCTGACGCATGCCAGCGGAGTTACATGCCCGGCTCTCAATGAGATAAGCCTGATCATCAAGCGCGGCACAAGCCGCCGCTAGCGCGAGGCTGTTGACATTGAAGGGCTGGCGCACTCGATTCAGCACATCGGCAATGACCGGAGAACTGATCGCATAACCCACACGCAACGCAGCCAAACCGTACGCCTTGGAAAATGTCCGCGAGACTAGAAGGTTGGGGTGTGCCCCCAGGAAGCTTAAGCCATCTGGTAATTCGCCATCCTCGGCATACTCGATATAGGCCTCATCCAGCACCACCAGAACCTGTTCAGGCACACCGGAGAGGAAGCGCGCCAGCGCATCGGAACCAAACCAGGTGCCTGTGGGGTTGTTTGGGTTGGCGATAAACACGACGCGAGTATTGTCGTCGATGGCAGCTAGCATGGCGTCGAGATCATGACCCCATTGGCGGGCCGGTACCGGCTTCGCCTGCGCCCCAACGGCCTGAGTGGCGATCGGGTAGACCGCAAATGCGTGCTCACTGAAGACCGCATTGAGGCCAGGCGCGAGATAGGCACGCGCGACCAGTTCCAGAATATCGTTAGAGCCGTTACCGAGCGTCACTTGCTCGACACCAACACCGTATCGCTCAGCCAATTTGCTCTTGAGCATATACCCGTTGCCGTCCGGGTAACGGGTCAGCTCATCGAGCTGCGCTTTGATCGCCTCGATGGCCTTGGGACTGGGACCCAGTGGATTCTCATTGCTGGCCAGCTTGACGATGGTCGCCGGATCGAGATCGAGCTCACGCGCCAGTTCATCCACGGGCTTGCCCGGCACATAGGGGGACAGCTTTTGCACGCCTGGCTGAGCCAAAGCGAGGAAATCACAGCTCATACATTAAGCCTCAAGCTCACGCGGCCTGCGGCAAGATAAAGCCATTGCGCCTGGCATATGGCTTGCCGCTGCCAGCTGTTTTTAGAGTACCGCTTTCGGATAAGAACCCAGCACCTTCAGCGCCACGGCTTCGCGGCCGATTTTCTCCAGGACATCCTTGATCAACGGATCCTGATGATGGCCGATGCAGTCGATGAAGAACACATAAGTCCATTTGCCGCTACGCGACGGCCGCGTTTCGATCCGCGTGAGATCGATACCGTTGGAGTGGAACGGCATCAACAGCTCATGCAGCGCGCCCGGCTTGTTGCGCATGGAGACGATGATCGAGGTCTTGTCATCACCGGTAGGCGGTACTTCCTGACTGCCGATGATAAGGAAACGCGTAGAGTTGTCCGGGCGGTCCTCGATTTTCTCGGCAATCTTGCTCAGCCCGTACAACTGAGCCGCCATGTCACCTGCTATGGCTGCGGAATTCCACTCGCTTTTGACCCGCTTGGCGGCGTCGGCATTGCTGGAAACCGCCACGCGCTCGACGTTCGGGTAGTGCGCATCGAGCCATTTGCGACACTGCGCCAGCGACTGTGCGTGAGAATAGATACGGGTGATGCGATCAGTCTTGGTCGTTTCGCCAACCAGCAAGTGATGGTGAATGCGCAGCTCGACTTCGCCACAGATGACGATGTCATGCTCAAGAAAGCTGTCCAGCGTGTGGTTGACCGCGCCCTCGGTGGAGTTCTCCACGGGCACTACGCCGAAATTGACCGCACCGGCGACTACTTCACGGAACACTTCGTCGATCGCGGCCATCGGTTTGCTGATCACAGCCTGACCAAAATGCTTGAGCGCCGCGGCTTGGGAGAAGGTGCCCTCCGGCCCGAGGTAGGCGACCCGCAGCGGTTGCTCGAGCGCCAGACAGGACGACATGATTTCGCGGAACAAACGCGCCATTTCCTCGTTGTCCAGCGGCCCCTTGTTCAACTCCATGATGTGCTTGAGCACCCAGGCTTCACGCTCGGGGCGATAGAACACCGCCTCCTCACCTTCTGCCAGCGCAGCGGTCTTAACCCGAGCCACATCCTGAGCGCAGCGAGCCCGCTCGCTGATCAGCTCGAGAATTTTCTCGTCGAGACTGTCGATGCGTACACGCAGCGCCTTCAGCCGGTCGACATCGCTCATCAGCCGTGCTCCTTCTCGAACTCGCGCATGTAGGCGACCAGTGCCTCGACCGCATCCAGGCCGACTGCGTTATAGATGGAGGCACGCATGCCGCCCACCGAACGGTGACCTTTGAGGTTGAGCAGGCCGCGCGCATCGGCACCGGCGAGGAATGTCTTGTCCAGCTGCTCGTCGGCGAGCCTGAACGGTACGTTCATCCAAGAGCGAGCGTTGGTGGCGATCGGATTCGAATAGAAATCGCTGGAATCGATGACGCCGTAGAGCAGATCCTTCTTAGCGCGGTTGCGCTGCTCCATGGCCTCGACGCCGCCCTGCTCCTTCAGCCACTCGAACACCAGGCCCGAGAGGTACCAGGAAAAAGTTGCAGGCGTGTTGTACATGGATCCGTTATCGGCAGCGACTTTGTAGTTGAGCATCGTCGGACAGCTTGAGCGCGCACGACCTAGCAAGTCCTCCCGAATGATAACCACCACAAGTCCCGACGGGCCGATGTTCTTTTGCGCGCCGGCATAGATCAGGCCGAAGCGGGATACGTCCAGTTTGCGAGAAAGAATGTCCGATGACATATCGACGACAAGCGGGGTATCGCCGACCTCAGGCACCCAGTCGAATTGCAAACCGCCAATGGTTTCGTTACTGGCGTAATGCAGGTATGCCGCGTCAGCGCTGAGCTTCCACTCATTCTGGCCGGGAATCGCGAAATAGTCGTATGGCTTGGCGCTCGCGGCTACGTTGACGTGGCCGTAACGCTTGGCTTCTTCGATGCTCTTGCGCGACCAAATGCCGGTATCGATGTAATCGGCGACACCGTCTTCTGGCAGCAAATTCAACGGAATCTCAGCAAACTGCTGGCTGGCGCCCCCCTGCAGGAACAGCACCTTGTAGTTCGAAGGAATGCTCAGCAGGTCGCGTAGATCCTGCTCAGCCTTCTCGGCGATCGCCGTGTACTCGTCACTGCGATGGCTCATCTCCATCACCGACAGGCCTCGACCTTGCCAGTCAAGGAGTTCGGCCTGGGCGCGTTGCAATACGGCCTCAGGGAGCGCGGCCGGGCCAGCGCAGAAATTGAACGCGCGTTTGCTCATCTTCGTTCTCTCAAAAACGGTCGATACCTTGCTCGCTCCATCCGGACCCGAGGGCCCGCATGGGTGCTCGCTATTCCTTAACTGCAGAGAGGCATACAACGAAACGACGGCGAGCCTAGGAGGCTGCGCCGTCGTTTGATTAGCCCTCGTCGTCGGTGGGCACTACATCTGGCGGAACGTCACCGCCGCCACCCAGCAAATCATCTTCGCTTGGCTCGGTGCTGACTACTGGCATTTCCTTATCCAGCGCATCCTCATCGATTACCGCCTCGATGTCTTCCAGAACGTCTTCCTCAGAGGGTTCTTGTACCCGCTCAAGACCGACAAGGTGTTCATTCTTGCCTAGCTTGATCAGGGTGACACCCTGCGTATTGCGTCCCAGCGACGACACCTCGTCGACACGGGTACGCACCAGGGTGCCCTGATCGGAAATCAGCATGATTTCCTCGCCTGGCTGCACCTGGACGGCACCAACCAGCGGCCCGTTACGCTCGTTCGAAACCATGGCGATTACGCCCTGGCCGCCACGGCCGCGACGCGGGAACTCAGCCAAGACGGTGCGCTTACCATAGCCGTTCAGGCTCGCCGTTAGGATCTGGGCATCCGGCTCGGGGATCAGCATCGAAATCAGACGCTGACCTTCAGGTAGGCGCATGCCGCGTACACCGCGGGCGGTACGACCCATGGTACGGACGTGCTTTTCCTTGAACCGGATAACTTTGCCGCCGTCGGAGAACAGCATCACCTCGCGCGCACCGTCGGTTACGGCGGCCGCAATGAGAGTGTCACCCTCCTCCAGGCCCAGTGCGATCAGACCCACGCTACGCGGGCGGCTGAATTGCGATAGCGGCGTCTTCTTCACGGTGCCCTTCGCAGTCGCCATGAAGATGTAGGTACCAGTAGGCTCATCCACCGAGTCATCGGTCTCGTCACCCTCGATTGCCTCTTCGACATCATCGCTTTCGCTGATGATTTCGGCGTCCTCGATATCCTCGTCACCGTTCAGCTGTTGCTGACGTGCCGCCTCGATATCGACCTGCAGCATCGCGGTTATATGCTCGCCCTCGGTCAGCGGCAGCAAGTTCACCAGCGGACGACCGCGCGATGTGCGTGACGCCTCAGGAATCTCATAGGTCTTGAGCCAGTACACCTTGCCCTTGCTGGAGAACAGCAGCAGCGTGGTGTGGCTGTTGGCGACCAGCAGATGCTCGACGTAGTCCTCTTCCTTGACCCCGGTCGCGGCCTTGCCACGACCACCGCGACGCTGCGCCTGGTAGGCAGCCAGCGGCTGTGATTTGGCATAGCCACCATGGGAGATAGTGACGACACGCTCTTCTTCGGTGATCAGGTCGGCCAGCGTCAGGTCCAGGCGCACATCGAGGATCTCGGTGCGGCGCTTGTCGCCAAAGTCCCGCTTGACGCCTTCGAGCTCCTCGCGGATGACCTCCATCAGACGTACCGGGTTGGTCAGGATCCGGATCAGCTCGCCAATCTGAGTCAGAATCTCCTGGTACTCGCTGAGCAGCTTTTCATGCTCAAGGCCAGTCAGGCGATGCAAGCGCAGATCAAGAATGGCCTGCGCCTGTTCTGGTGACAGGTAGTACTTGCCGTCGCGTAGACCGTACTGCGGATCGAGGCCTTCCGGGCGGCAGGAGTCGGCACCGGCGCGCTCGACCATCGATTCGACAGCGCTGGATTCCCAGGCTTCGGCAATCAGCGCTTCCTTGGCTTCGGCTGGCGTCGGCGAGGCCTTGATCAGCGCAATCACGGGATCGATGTTGGACAGCGCTACAGCCTGCCCCTCGAGAATATGTCCACGTTCACGCGCCTTGCGCAGCTCGTAAACGGTCCGACGGGTGACGACTTCGCGGCGATGGCGAACGAAGGCTTCGAGCAGCTCCTTGAGGTTCAAGGTACGTGGCTGGCCGTCGATGAGAGCCACCACGTTGATGCCGAACACGCTCTGCAGCTGGGTCTGGGCGTAGAGGTTGTTTAGTACGACCTCAGGCACCTCACCACGGCGCAGCTCGATGACCACGCGCATACCGTCCTTGTCGGACTCGTCGCGTAGCTCGGTGATGCCTTCGAGCTTCTTTTCCTTGACCAGCTCGGCGATCTTCTCGATCAGTCGTGCCTTGTTCAGCTGATAAGGCAACTCGGTGATGACGATCTGCTGACGGCCACCGACCTTGTCGATGTCTTCGATGATCGAGCGGGCACGCATATAGATGCGCCCGCGACCGGTGCGGTAGGCCTCGACGATGCCTGCACGGCCGTTGATGATGCCCGCGGTTGGGAAGTCCGGCCCCGGAATGAACTGCATGAGTTCATCGATGGTGATGTCGGCGTTTTCGATCAGTGCCAGGCAACCATCGATGACTTCACTGAGGTTGTGCGGCGGGATATTGGTCGCCATACCGACGGCAATACCACTGGAACCGTTGACCAGCAGGTTCGGAATCTTGGTCGGCATGACTGCCGGGATCTGCTCGGTGCCGTCGTAGTTGGGCACCCAGTCGACGGTTTCCTTGTCCAGGTCCGCCAGCAGCTCGTGAGCCAGCTTGGCCATCCGCACTTCGGTGTATCGCATGGCGGCTGCATTGTCACCGTCCACCGAACCGAAGTTGCCCTGGCCATCGACCAGCATGTAACGCAGCGAGAAAGGCTGCGCCATCCGCACGATGGTGTCGTAAACCGCCGAGTCACCGTGGGGGTGGTATTTACCGATCACGTCACCGACCACACGGGCGGATTTCTTGTACGGCTTGTTCCAGTCGTTGCCCAGCTCGCTCATGGCAAAAAGCACACGGCGATGCACAGGCTTCAATCCGTCGCGCGCATCCGGCAGCGCACGACCGACGATCACGCTCATGGCGTAGTCGAGGTAGGACTGCTTGAGTTCGTCTTCGATATTGACCGGGAGGATTTCTTTGGCCAGTTCGCCCATGGAAGCCTGGTTCCTTGTAGTCAGCAGGGTCCTGCGATTAAGCGCGGAATGGTATCACAGCTGGGGAGCCACAGGCTCCAGGATGCACATCCTGGAAGATATGTCCGGGATATGCATTGCCAAATTCAGTGGAGCCGCTTGCGGCTCATCAGCGCGGCGAGCTTGGCTGCATTGGGCCGTTCGACGATGCCTTTCTCCGTGACGATGGCATCGATCAGGTCGGCAGGGGTGACATCGAACACCGGATTAAAGACGTCGACATCCGCCGCAAACCGCTGACCGTTGACCTCCAGCAGCTCATGCCCGGCGCGCTCCTCGATGGGAATGTCATCACCTGACTCCAGCCCCATATCGATAGTCGCACTGGACGCCACCACCATGAACCGTACGCCATGGTGCATGGCCAGCACAGCAAGCTGATAGGTCCCGATCTTGTTGGCGACGTCACCATTGGCGGTGATCCGATCGGCACCGACAATGACCCAGGTGATGCCGCGCGTCTTCATCAGGTGCGCCGCCGCCGAGTCAGCGTTCAGCATGACCGGCACGCCCTCGCCGGCCAACTCCCAGGCCGTCAGCCGAGAGCCTTGCAGCCAGGGACGGGTTTCATCGGCGTAGACACACTCGACAAGCCCTTCCAGGTGCGCGCCACGAATCACGCCAAGTGCAGTACCGAAGCCACCGGTCGCGAGCGCACCGGTATTGCAATGAGTCAGCAGGTTCTGTGGATTGCCCTGGTGCTTGCGGATCAGGTCGACGCCGAACTGCGCCATGGTCAGATTGGCTTCACGATCACTGGCATGAATGGACGCCGCCTGAGCCTCGGCAGCGGTCAATGGATCCTCGCCAGGCTTCAAGCGGTCGAGGCGCTCACGCATTTGATTCAGCGCCCAGAACAAATTGACGGCGGTCGGACGCGAGGCAGCCAGTATTTCGAAATCGGATTCGAGTGCCGCGCGCCAGTCCCCACCTTCGGCGAGTCGGGCTCTGAGCCCCATGGCCAGCCCGTATGCAGCACTGATGCCGATGGCGGGCGCGCCACGCACGACCATCTCGCGGATCGCCGTAGCGACTGCTGCAGCAGAATCATAGGTATGCCACAGCTCTTCCAGCGGCAGCTTGCGCTGGTCAAGCAAACGCAGCTGTCCGCCCTGCCATTCGATGGCCTTTACCTTTTCCGCGGCCAACAAACGTTCGCGCATGACATACCTCTTTTGATTAGCAGCGACCTGGACGAGCGATCTAGCGCTGGATCAAGGTCGAAAAACAAAGAAGCCCGGTCGCTTTCAGGCCGGGCTTCTTCGCTTCAATAGATTGGGACGGCGAACCGAGTACTCGCCTTGCACCGTTTACCCGGCGCGAATCCTAATCGACTGATTTTGCTAGCACAAGCAAAGACGGATAGCGGCCATTGACCGGACACGATGCTCCAACCAGATCGCAGCGTCAGGCTGCTTTCCCCATAGTTATTACAAATCAAACGGATTCGCATTAACATGCACGTCTACCATCCGCGGATAGACCATGTCATGAAGCGTTACCCCCCCCTCCCATTGGATCTGGCCGGACGCATCACGGCCGCTTTGTTCGGCGGCTATGCGCTGGCATTCGGCTTTACCGCCTTCCTGTCCGTCTACCTGCCCTTGGCGCGAGCGGATCGAGTGGTTACGGCCAGTCTGCTGTGTTTTGCCGTCTGGGTAGCTGCCGTCATCTATACCTTTGCGGCCCGCAGCGCCTTGCGGGCCTGGCTGTGGCTGGGTGCGCTGACAGTCCTGCTCTGCCTGGCTGCCTATCTGCCTGTTGAATGGAGGAGCCGACCGTGACCTTACGTCAATCGATGGCGGGGCTGCATACCTGGGGCGGACTGCTGCCCAGCTGGTTACTGTTCGTGATTCTGTTCGCGGGCACGCTGGCCTGTTTCGACAAGGAGCTCGAACGCTGGATGCGCCCGGCCCTGCACGTGCCCACAACCAGCAGCATCGAGGCGGATAACGTCAGGCAGTGGCTGAATGCCAACGTCGAAGGTCCCCTGCATGCTTACTGGCTCCATGGTCCTACCGAGCGCGAGCCTTATTGGAAGCTGGGCTGGGAGAAAGATGGTACGGGCGAACGCGGGCGTGCCGTCTTCGATCCCGCCACTGGCAAACCCATGCCGGACACCCTCGGTGGTGAGTTCTTCTTCACCCTGCACTACAACCTGCAGGCGGGCACGATCGGCATGTATATCGTCGGCCTGGCCGGCATGTTCATGCTGGTCGCGTTGGTGTCCGGGATCATCGTTCACCGGCGGATATTCAAGGATTTCTTTACCCTCAGGCCGCAAGCCAACGGTCAACGTGCCTGGCTCGACGCGCACAATCTGTTTGGGGTGATCGGCCTGCCCTTCCATCTGGTGCTGGCCTACACGGGCGTCGCCATTTTTGTCGCGACCTACATGCCGGCCGGAGCAATGGTGGCCTATGACAGTGATCCGCTGGCCTTCTTCGAGGAGGTCCAGGGCGGTTATCACCGTAATGAGATGGACAAGCCTGCAGGTGAACTCACCTCCCTGGACGGTTTGATCAACGATGCCCGTCAGCGCTGGAATGGCGGCGAGCCGGGCTGGTTGATCGTAGAGCACCCTTTCGACGCCTCGGCAGTGGTCAGCATTCGTCGGCTTAACCCTTCACGCATCGGCTCGCCACAGGACACTTTGAATTACGACGCGACCACTGGCGAGATGCTCCACCAGCAACAGGCACCTGCCACTTACGAGGCCTATATGTGGCTCGTCGGTTTGCACATGGCTCAATTTGGCGGGCAGATCGTTCGGCTGTTCTATGGCCTGATGGGGCTGGCCGGCTGCGCAATGCTGATCGCAGGTTCAGCAGTCTGGCTACGCAAGCGTGAAGCTCGGCAGTCGAAGGGGATACAGGTGGTACGCGCGCTCAACGGCGCGGTCTTTTTCGGACTGCCCATCGCATCGCTGACACTGCTCTGGGCCAATCGTCTGTTACCAGACACCCTGCCCGACCGAGCGGCAATCGAAGGCTGGTGCTTCGCTTTGAGCTGGTTGGCGGTGGCAGTTTTCGCCTGCATCGGACACGGCCAGCCGGCACGATTGAGCCGTCAGTTGTTCGCCGCGCTAGCGATTCTCGCCCTCGGCCTGCCCGCGCTGAATGCCATCGTGGCTCCGCAAGGACACCTTGTTGCGAGCCTGACGCGAGGCGATATGACGCTCTTCGGCATCGACCTGGTATTGCTTGCCGTCGGGTTGGTGTGCGCCTGGCGAGCCCTCGCCCGGCCAGAGACGCGACCGGCACGTGAGCGGCGCATGCAGGAGGTTTCGCCATGACGCTACTTGCTTTTGCCTTGGCTTACATCGGCATGCTTGCGCTGTGCCTGGCGATGCCTCGCCACCATCGTCAACTGTTCAATCGCGCGCCGAGCCTCCTTCAGCAACGTGGGCTGCGCCTGTTGGCAGGCGGATTGCTGGTTGCCATCGTCCTGCTGGATATCGCAGCGCTGGGATGGGCCATCGGTCTGGTGGTCTGCCTGGGGCAACTGATGTGCGCCGGGGTGTTGGTAGGCCTGATGCTCGCCTGGCGTGAGCGCATGGCAGTACCCATGGGCGCTGCACTGGGTTTGATAGGGACGCTAAACGCTCTGATGTGAGCTGGGCCGTATAGACCTTGAGTCGATGACGTTCATCACATCGACTTGACCCGCGTTCGGGCAAAGCAGAATACTGTATCCATATACAGTATTCTGGATTTGCTGTTCATCATGTCTTCCGTTGTCTCCCTTGATCGATTGCTCAATGCGCGCCAGCTATGGCGCGGCCAGCCAAGCATCGTCTCGACCAGTAACCAGCCGACCGGCCATCCCACCCTGGACGCTGCCTTGCCCGGAAGCGGCTGGCCGGACTCTGCACTGAGCGAGCTGCTGATCGCCACCACCGGCATCGGCGAACTGCGTCTGCTCTGGCCCACCCTTGCACGGTTGACCAGTGCCGGCGAACGGGTAGTACTGGTCGCCCCGCCTCACCTGCCCTTCCCTCATGCCTGGCTCGCTGCCGGGGTCGACCTGCGCCAACTCAGTCTCGTTCAGGCGCACGGACGCGACGCCTTATGGGCGGCGGAACAGTGTTTGCGTTCAGGCAGTTGCGGTGCGGTGCTGTGCTGGCCACAGCAGGCCGATGACCGCGCCTTGCGTCGCCTGCAGGTGGCCGCTGAGACCGGTCAGACACTGGCCTTCGCCTATCGCTCTTTGCGCGAAGCGGTAAACCCCTCGCCAGCGGCATTGCGGTTGGCAGTCGAAGCTCGCCCGGCTCAAGTGCGTATTCTCAAGTGCCGCGGCGGACTGGCGCCCGTCCAGCCAATTTCTGCCGTGGGATGGCAGTGAGCATGCTCTGGGCCTGCATCCTGCTGCCGCAACTGGCCATGGACGGTGTGCTGCGTAGCCGCCCCGATGCCGAAGCGCCACTGGCACTATTGAGCGGTACGCCACAGCGCCGTGTGCTACAGGCGGTCAATCCGGCGGCGCGGGCACTCGGGTTAAAGGCAGGGCAATCATTGGTTGCCGCTCAGGCGCTGACCCGAGGATTCGAGACGGCCGAATACGACCTGGCCTCGATCGAACGCTGGCAGCAGTTCCTCGCCGCCTGGGCTTACGGCTTCAGTTCGCAGGTCAGTCTGCACTACCCGCGCTGCCTGCTTATGGAAGTGCAGTCCAGTCTCAGCCTGTTCGGCCCCTGGCCTCGTCTCGAGGCGCGCCTGCGCACGGAGCTGAGCGCACTGGGCTTCGAACATCGCATAACGCTGGCACCCAATCCGGCCGCCGCGCGGGTACTGGCCAACGTGCACGACGGCTTGGCAGTGACGGACACCCAGACACTGCATCAGGTACTGGCTGACCTGCCGGTAGATCGCCTCGGCTTGCCACGTGATGTGTCCAACGCTCTGGCGCGCATGGGCTTGCGCACCTTCAGGCAACTGCTGGCGCTGCCTCGGAACGGTCTGGCAAAGCGCTTTCCGGCAGAAGCACTGAGACACCTCGACACCCTGCTGGAGCATCGCCCACTGGCTCTGAGTTTCTACCGTCCGCCCGACCGCTTCGATACGCGTATCGAGCTGAACTTCGAAGTCGAGTCGCACCAGGCCCTGCTTTTCCCGCTGCGCCGTCTGACGGCGGACCTCGCCGCTTACCTGGCAGGCCGCGACAGCGGGGTCCAACGTTTCACGTTGCATCTGGAGCACCGCAGCCTCCCCGAGAGCCAGCTACCGATCGGCCTGCTCAGTGCCGAGCGCGACCCGGCCATGCTGTTCGAGCTGACCCGCGGCCGCCTGGATCATCTGCAGCTTCCAGCACCGGTGCTGGCAATACGACTGCTCGCAGACCAGCTGCCAGCCTTCGTCCCCGAGCATCGCGAGCTTTTCGATGAGCGACCGCAACAGTCATTGCCCTGGGAGCAATTGCGCGAGCGGTTACGAGCCCGCTTGGGTGACGATGCCGTGCAGGGGCTTGCTGCTCGCGCCGACCATCGCCCCGAATGCGCCTGGCGACCGCAGCATGCAGCCCACCTTGAGCCGCCATCGACCACAGCACCCCGCCCCGGCTGGCTGCTGAGCGAAACTAAATCGCTGCATGAAGCCTCGCTGCGCATCCTCTCTGGTCCCGAGCGTATCGAATCGGGCTGGTGGGACGGTGGCGATGTGCGCCGCGACTATTACCTGGTGGAAACCCGCACGGGCCAACGCGGCTGGGCCTTTCGCTCAGTCACGGGAGGGCCGTTGATGTTGCACGGCTGGTTCGCATGACGCCCGAATACGCCGAACTGCACTGCCTCTCCAACTTCAGTTTCCAACGGGGCGCCTCCAGCGCCAAAGAGTTGTTCGAGCGCGCCGCACTCCAGGGCTATCGGGCCCTGGCAATTACGGATGAATGCACCCTGGCCGGCATCGTCCGCGCCTGGCAGGCGTCCAAGGAAACAGGCCTGCCGCTGATTGTTGGCAGCGAAATGCAGATCGAGAACGGCCCGAAGCTGCTCATGTTGGTCGAAAACCTGCTTGGGTATCAGCGCTTGTGCCGGCTGATTACCTGCGCAAGACGTCGCGCCGAGAAAGGCCAGTACCAGCTGCTGGCCGATGACCTGAGCGAGCCCTTGGATGGGCTGTTGGCCATCTGGATCACTTCCCACCCCGATGCTGCCGCGGAAGGTCTCTGGCTGCGCGAACGCTTTCCAGCACGCCTCTGGCTGGGCATCGGACTGCATCGCGGGCCGGATGATGAAACGCACCGGTGTCAGTTGCAGGCACTGGCCAAGCGCGTGGGCATACCTGCGGTGGCCTGTGGCGATGTGCATATGCACGCCCGTGGCCGGCGCGCCCTGCAGGATTGCATGACCGCGATCCGCCATCACCTGCCTGTAGCCGAGGCCGGGCGCCACCTGTACCCCAACGGTGAACGCCACCTGCGCCGGCGCGAGGAACTGGCCCAGCTGTATCCACCCGAGTTGCTTGCCGAGACGCTGCGTATCGCCGAGCGCTGCCAGTTCAGCCTCAAAGAGCTGAAGTATCAGTACCCGCACGAGCTGGTACCCGCTGGCCACAATGCCAGCTCCTGGCTGCGCAAACTGGTCGAAGACGGCATGAGATGGCGCTGGCCGGCAGGCGTAACGGACAAATCGCGTGCGCTGGTCGAACATGAACTGCAGCTGATCACCGAACTGCATTACGAAAGTTACTTTCTCACCGTTCACGACATCGTCCGTTTCGCCCGCGAACGCCACATTCTGTGTCAGGGTCGCGGTTCGGCAGCCAACTCGACGGTGTGTTTCGTACTGGGCATCACCGAACTCGACCCCTCGCACAGCCGGCTTTTGTTCGAGCGTTTCCTCTCTCGCGAGCGTAATGAGCCGCCGGACATCGACGTCGACTTCGAGCACGAACGCCGCGAAGAAGTGATCCAGTATGTATTTCGTCGCTACGGCCGCAATCGCGCCGCACTGACGGCGGTAGCCAGCTCCTACCGCGCCACCGGCGCAGTGCGAGACGTAGCCAAAGCGCTTGGCCTGCCGCCGGATCAGATCAATGCCCTGGCCGAATGCTGCGGGCGCTGGAGTGAGCACGTACCTGATGACGCACGACTTCAGGAAGCCGGCTTCGACCCCAGCAGCCCGGTGTTGCGCCGGGTAATGGTGCTGACCAATGAATTGATCGGCTTTCCTCGCCACCTTTCACAGCATCCGGGCGGGTTCGTCATTTCCGAATATCCGTTGGATACCCTGGTGCCGGTCGAGAACGCCAGCATGGCCGACCGTACCGTGATCCAGTGGGACAAGGATGATCTCGACGTGGTCGGCCTGCTCAAGGTCGATGTACTGGCGCTCGGCATGCTCAGCGCGCTGCGCCGTTGTTTCGATCTGATCGCCCGCTATCGCGGCACGCAGTGGACCATTGCCACACTGCCCAAGGAAGACCGGCCGACCTACGAGATGATCAGCCGCGCCGACACCGTGGGCGTTTTCCAGATCGAATCGCGAGCGCAAATGGCCATGCTGCCGCGGCTGCGTCCCCGAACGTTCTACGATCTGGTGATTCAGGTCGCCATCGTGCGACCCGGGCCGATTCAGGGCGACATGGTTCATCCCTACCTACGCCGGCGCAATAAAGAAGAGCCGGTGGAGTATCCCTCCGATGAACTGAAACCCGTATTCGAGCGCACCCTTGGCGTGCCCCTGTTTCAGGAGCAGGTGATGGAGCTGGCAATCGTCGCCGCTGAATATACCGCTGACGAAGCCGACAAGTTGCGCCGCGCCATGGCCGCTTGGAAACGACACGGCAGCCTCGAGCCGCACCGCGTGAGGTTGAGCGAACGCATGCTCGCCCGTGGCTACAGCGCAGAATTCGTTGCACGGATCTTTGAGCAGATCAAAGGCTTCAGCAGCTACGGCTTCCCCGAATCCCATGCGGCCAGCTTCGCCCTGCTCACCTATGCCAGCTGCTGGCTCAAATGCCATGAACCAGCCGCCTTCGCCTGCGCCCTGATCAACAGCTGGCCGATGGGCTTCTACAATCCCGATCAGATTCTCCAGGACGCCCGTCGCCATCAACTCGAGATCCGCCCACTGGACGTTCGTCACAGCGGCTGGGATTGCAGCCTTGAGCAGACCGACACCCATCAGCCAGCAATCCGTCTGGGGCTGCGCCTGGTACGAGGCTTTCGCCAGGAGGATGCCCGTCGAATCGAGGCGGCACGTCAGCAGCAAGCCTTTGTTGGTATCGATGACCTGTGCCTGCGAGCCCGACTGGATGCCCGTGCGCGGGAACAGCTGGCCGACGCCGGGGCGCTGAAAGGACTTGTCGGGCATCGTCATCAGGCTCGCTGGGCGGTGGCCGGCTTCGAGCCGCAGTTGCCGCTGTTCGCTGATCAGGTCCAGACCCCGGAGGCAGCGGTGCCTCTGCCCTTGCCCTCGGTCGGTGAAGAGTTGATGACCGATTACGCTACCCTGGGTACCACGCTTGGCCCGCACCCGTTGGCCTTGTTGCGTGACCAGCTGCGAAGCCGGCGCTGCCGCAGCTCGCGCGAGCTGGTCGAAGTCGAACATGGTCGGCTGGTCAGCGTGGCCGGCCTGGTTATTGGTCGCCAACGCCCGCAGACCGCCAGCGGCGTCATCTTCGTCACCCTTGAAGACGAGTTCGGCATGATCAACGTGGTGGTCTGGCACGACCTGGCCGAGCGGCAGCGACGGGTATTGATACAGTCCCAAATGCTTCGAATCGATGGGCATCTTGAATCGGCAAATGGCGTGCGTCACGTCATCGCCGGACGCCTGAGCGACCTCACCCCGATGCTGACCGGCCTCGACGTGCGCAGCCGGGACTTTCAATGACCCCGAGTATCACCATCAATCAGCTGACTAGCCCCCGCGGGTCAGTAGATCGGCCAGCGATAGGGTGAACATGAACACCAACCAGAAGCCTGCGCCCAAGGCGAAGAAGCGAACCAGTGGGGAATGCGCCCCAAGCTGGGCCAGGCCGAACAGCACCAACAGCGCCTGCCCCGCCGCACAGATCAACGCGACCATCGCCCATTGTGGGAACTGGATGGCTACCGTGGCGCTGATCGCCAGTAGCGCCAGCAGCCCGGCATAGATCAGCACCAGCTTGCCCGCCTTCATGCTGCCCTCCCGACCAGATACAGCGACGGATACAGAAAAATCCAGATCACATCGACCATGTGCCAGTACAGGCCGACCATTTCCAGCGTGATCGCGCGCTCCGGCAGCTTCATATGAGCGAAGTGAATGCGCCCGACCATGCCCAGCACGATCACCACTGCAATGGTCACGTGCACCGCATGCAGCGCGGTAGCGAAGAAATAGATGTTCATGAACAGCCGCGCGGCGGGATCTACCAGCGGCGACTCGCGGCCTATGCCGGGCAGCAACCCTTCATGGTATTCCCAGCCGTATTCGAAGAACTTCACCGCCAGAAACGCCAGACCGAAGAAAGCACTGAGCAACAGAAACTGTTGCACCCGACGGTAGTTACCCAGGCGCGAAGCCTGCACCATCAGGCTCATGCACAGGCTGCCGCTGAGCAGCAGCGCGCTGTTGAAACCCGCCAGAATCGAGTGCAGATGATGCACCGCTTCACTGACTGCAGCCGGGTGCTGCAGACGGTAGTAGTAGATGACCAGAAACAGCACGCCAAACATCATGATTTCAGTGGCGAGAAACAACCACATACCCAGAAAGCTCGCTTCGCGCTGCTGGGCGGCAGTCTGGTATGGCTCGGCCAAGTACCCGTCACGATCGGCCATGGGTTGCCTCAGGTGGGTAGTCGTACGCTTCGAAGTCGACGATCGGGGTCTCGAGAAAATTGTGCTTGGGCGGCGGCGACGAGGTGCGCCATTCAAGCCCTGCTGCGTCCCAGGGATCGTCATCCGCCAGCGGCCCGTAGCGCAGCGACCAGAGCAGGTAACAGAACGGCATGACGTAACCCACCGCCAGCACCCCAGCCCCAGCGGACGACAGCACATGGAGGAACTGAAAATCCTCCGGATAACTGTGGTAACGCCGCGGCATACCGAGATAGCCGAGCAGGAACTGCGGGAAAAACGTCAGGTTGAAGCCGCAGAAGATCATCACTGCCGCAATCTTTCCCCACAGCTGCGAGTACATCCGCCCGGTCATCTTCGGCCACCAGAAGTGCAGCGCGCCGAAGAACCCAGCCACCGCCGCGCCGACCATGATGTAGTGGAAGTGCGCGACCACGAAGTAGGTGTCGTGCACATGGACGTCTGCGGCCAGCAGCGCGAGGAAAAGCCCGGTAACGCCGCCGATGACAAACAGACCGATAAACGTCAGCGCATAAAGGAAGTGCGCGTCGATGGTCAGATTGCTTTTGTAGAGTGTGGCGGTCCAGTTGTAGACCTTGATGGCCGAGGGGATCGCCACCAGGAAGCTGAGCAGTGAAAAAACCATGCTGGCGTACATCGACTGCCCGGCGACGAACATGTGGTGGCCCCAGACCATGAAGCCGATCACCGCGATTGCCAGGCTGGAATAAGCGACGAACGAATAGCCGAAAATGCGCTTATGCGCCGCGGCCGTGATCAGCTCGCTCATCACGCCCATCGCCGGCAGAATCATGATGTACACCGCCGGGTGGCTGTAAAACCAGAACAGGTGCTGAAACAGCAGCGGGTCGCCGCCCAGGTTGGGGTCGAACACACCAATGCCGAACAGGTACTCCGCCGCTACCAGCAGCAGCGTGATGGCCAGCACCGGCGTAGCCAGCACCAGAATCACCGAGGTGGCATAGAGCGACCAGCAGAACAGCGGCATACGGAACCAGGTCATGCCCGGCGCCCGAAGCGTATGAATGGTGACGATGATGTTCAGCCCCGTCAGGATCGACGAGAAGCCGACAATGAAGACCCCAAGAATCACCGCCACCACATGCCCATTGCTGAACATCGTCGACAGCGGCGTGTAAAAGGTCCAGCCGGTATCTACCCCCCCGATCAGCAGCGCATACAGCGTGAAGAGGCCGCCGCCCACCAGCAGGTACCAGCTGAACAGGTTGAGCTTGGGGAAGGCCATGTCCTTGGCGCCGATCATGATCGGAATGAGAAAATTGCCGAAGACCGCCGGGATCGACGGAATCAGGAAGAACCACACCATGACCACGCCGTGCAGGGTGAAGGTGCGGTTGTAGCCGTCGGGACTCAACAGGTCGCCATCGGGTGTCACCAGCTCGATGCGCACCAGTGCGGCAGCCAGGCTACCGAGAAAGAAGAACGCCGTGACACCGATCAGGTAGAGGATCGCGATGCGCTTGTGGTCCGTGGTCAGCAGCCAGGTGCGTAAGCCATGCTCATCGGCCAGGTAACTGGGCGTATGGTCGGCGGCCGGGTTTTTCTGGCTCAAGGTATCGTCTCCTCTGGCGTCGGGCTGCGCGGGCTGTCGGCATGCGGTTCGCCCTGCCCGCCTTCGCCAACCTTACCCAGTGACTTGATGAAGGCGGTCAGGCGCAGCACGCCCTCTTCATCAATCACATTGGCGAAGCTCGGCATGATCGATTCGTAGCCGGCTACGATCTGCTTGTGCGGCAGCAGAATGCTGTCGCGGATATAGGCCTGATCGGCCACGACAAAACCGCCGTCTTTCAATGCCACCCGGCGGCCATAGAGTCCCTCGAGTTTCGGCGCTTTGGCCACGGCGGCCGGGCCATGACAACCACTGCAACCGAACTGGCGAAACAGCACCTCGCCCTGTTCGGCCAGGGACTCGCTAGCACCAGCCTGTGACAGCCAGCGCTCGTATTCCTGTGGCGGCTGTACGATCAACGTGGCGAGCATCTTCGAATGATCGGTGCCGCAGTATTCAGCACAGAACACCTCGTAGCGCCCGGCTTCGGTGGCGTTGAACCAGAGTTCGGTATAGCGCCCTGGCAACAGATCCTGCTTGATGCGCAGGGCCGGGAAATAGAGGCTGTGAATGACGTCTTGAGAGATCATGTTCAGCCGTACCGGGCGACCTACCGGCACGTGCAAGGTATTGATCTCGCGCTGGCCGCCGGGATGCTGGAATTTCCACATCCATTGCTTGGCAACGACCTGAATTTCCATCGCATCTACCGGCGGCGTGCGCACCTCGTAGTAGAGCTTCGCCGAGACCAGGTAGATGATCATCGAGCCGATGAAAGGCAGCACGATCCAGGTCATTTCGACCTTCATGCTGCCGCGCGGGCGGTGATCGCGGGGCACTTTAGTGCCCTTTCGATAACGTATCGCGAACAGAATCGTGAGCACGAACACCGGGACGACGAAGATCGTCATCATTCCGGTGAACGACCAGATCAGCCAGTCGATGCTGCTCGCGTGCTCGGAGGCGGTTTGCGGCCACAGGCGCAAGAAGTCATCGTTCATCGCCGCCCTCCCGCTTGCGTCGCTCGCGCCACAGCGACAGCCCGATGAAACCCAGCAGTGCCACCGCCGTGCCGGTGCCGCCCACCTGCAGCGCACCGATGACCCAATTGTCGTAACCGCCGGTCCGCGGGTTGTAGTGGTAACAGAGCAGCAGTAACTGATCGCTGAAATCGCCGACCCGCCCTTCGCCGGCATCGGTCAATGCCAGACGCAGATCGTTGGGCTGATAACCGAGCCCGTACAGCCACTGCACCAGCTTGCCGGATGGGCTCAGCGTGGCGATGGCCGAGGCATGCGCGTATTCCTGAATCTCGGCATCCCAGCGGTAACGAAAACCCAGCGCATCGCTGACACGGCGGCTGGCCGACTCCTGTCCGGTGAGCAAATGAACCGATTGCGAACCCGCCAACTCTGGCCAACGCCGTTCGAGCTTGTCGCGTTCGGCTCGGGCATCGGCTGGTGTCTCGTGCGGATTGAAGCTATAGGCGATCACCACATAATCCTTACCGAGTTCGAAGGGCACCGCGCCGAGCAGGTTGAATAGGCTCGCCAACTGCGACCCGCACACATTTGGGCAGCGGAAATACACCGGCACCAGCACTGCTGGCCGGCCATCGAGCAGTTCAGCAAGGGTGACCGACTCGCCACTATCGTCAGTGAAACGCGCATCCAGCGGCACCTGTGCACCGGGCCGCAAATCGATGCCGGCGGCGACGAAAGGATCGAACGGCTCGGCGGCGCGCACCGCGGCTGCCAGCACAAACGACAAGGTCGCGACGAGGATCAGCAGCAGGCGACTCATTGGGGTTTCGCCCTTTGTTTGGCCTGTTGCAGGCGCACAGCCTGTTCACCGCTGGCCTCAACCGGCACCGGCCAACCGCGTTCGAGCAACAGGACACGAGCCCGCTGGAGCGGAATCCGCGCGACGCCAGCCTCACGGTCGACCCATGCATAGCGGCTCAGGCGCTGCTGGGCCTCGAGGATCACCTCTGGGCCATTGCCTAGTGCCTGGGTTTCCAGCCGTGGCTCCGGCGGAATGATTCTGTCGCGTTCTAGCCCCGACACCGGCGGTTCGGGTGTCGTGTGGTAATAGCTGAGCAACAAGCCAACAGCAGCGAGCGATACCGCCAGGGCGATAACCAGGCCGAAGCCAATCATCAGCAATACCCTGACCTTGGCATCGTGGTGCTCGAAGCCGTCTTCCTTCGAGCGCGGATCGACCGGCACGCTCATGCGGACCTCCTGGGCAAGATCAGCAGCGTCATCATCCCCGCGCCCGCAGCCGCCGCGGCGAACAGCGCCATCGTACTCGCCAGCCCACTCAAGCCTGACAAACTGGCCATACTCAGCCAGGCGCCTTCGGCCAAACCCAGCAGCAGCGTGCTGCCAGCCAGTATCGCCAGCGGTACCCGACGCCCCGAGCGCGGCCACCAGGTCGCGATGAAGACCAGGCTCTGCAGCGCCACCAGCCAGGTCAGCAACGGCCAATCGCGGGCACGAATCTCATACCAGCGAACCTCCTCGGGCAGGTTGCCGTACCAAACGATCAGGTACTGCATGAAGTGCAGATAGATCCAGGCCAGCGCCGCAGCCGACAGCAAGCCACGCAGCACACCCGGGCGGGAGGCGCCGGCAAACAAGCTGAACAGAATGCAGGCAGCGATCCCGGACAGCATCAGCCGGCCGAGCCACAGCAGCCCGAAGATGCTGGACGCGAAGTGCGGCTCCATTGATTGCGCCCAGTCAAAGGCCGCCAGCGACACACTCAACACCACGGCGATCAGCCCCAACCCGGCCCCTGCCGGGTTGCGCAGCGTCGTCGGCAATAGCCAGCGCGCCAGCGCCCACCACAGCCCGACATAGAGCAGCCCACGTATGACGAAACTGGGCCACCAGAGCCAAAACCCGCGAAAGCCGTCGCTGTACTGGTGCATCCACTCATAAATCAGCCCGGCGCCAAGCAGCCCCGGCAACACCAGCACCAGCAGTGCAGGCATGGCCCGGCTGGCGACCAGCGTCCAGGGCCAAAGCTGATCGCGAACGCTGCCGCTGACCGATGCCAAAGCGAGGCCCAGTGTCAGCGCCCCGAGCGGAATCCCCGCCAACCCCAACAGGCTCGCCACACAAGCGGCCAGGGTGTCGCGCGGCGCCAGCAGCAGCCCGATACCAAGGCCGACACCGCCGATGGCCAACGCCGCCCAGGCGATGGTGCGTGGGCTCACTGATTTAACGGCGCTCATGGCAAAGCCTCCAGCGCGCGACGATCAGGCTCGGGGAGCTGGTTGACCTCGGCCGTGCGCGCCAACTGCAAGGCGCGTATGTGCGCAACGATTGCCCAGCGATCTGCCGGCCGTACACGCGCGGCGTAGCTGTACATCACGCCGTAGCCATCGGCGATGACCTCGAGGAAATGGCGATCAGGTGCCTGCATCAGGCGCGGCTTGGCAAAGTCCGGGGGTTGCGGAAAGCCGCGCTTGACCACCGTTCCCAGACCATCACCGGCCAAGCCGTGACAAGGCACGCAGTTGATGCGGTAGCGCTCTTCCCCGCGCGCCAGCAGTTCTTCGGTCAACCGCGGACGCTCGGCGAGAACCGCCTCCCATGACAGCTCGCCACGGGCTACCGTACCTAGCGGTGGCGCCTGGTTGACCTTGCCGTCCGGAAAAAACAGGCTGGACTCCTGGGCGTCGGCACGCGGCTGTTGTGCCATCTGATCGCAGCCGCTGAGCAGCACGATAAAAACGATCAGCCAACGCATCAGGCAGGCACCTTGCTGACCGACACGGCCCGTTCCGCCAGCCATAGCGCGGTCTCCGTCTCACTGAACAGCGGGTCGTCCGCGCGAATACAAAGTAGAAAGCGGTCGTCCGTGGCGCGCTGGAACGCCTCGGTTTCGAACAGCGGATGATGCAGCAGCGGCAGCCGGCACAGAAACAGCAGGCCGAACAGCGCACCCAGCGCGCCACCGGTGATGGTCATCAGGAATGTGATGACGGCGAAGCCCTGCAAGGCGATCAGAGGCCGGCCGCCAATATCCAGCGGGTAACTCAGATTGGCGTATATCTGCATGCCCAATCCCAAACCGCCGCCGATCAGCGAACCGAGGATGCCGGCCCAGTAGGCACGGTTGCTGCGCTGGCCGAGCACCGGTTCCAACTCCGGCAGCATGAACGGGCTGTAGGCCTCCATCCGTGTGTAGCCTGCCTCTCTCGCCGCGCGGGCTGCCTCGATCAGCGGCTCAGGATGGGCGAAATCTGCCAGAAATCCGTAACAGCGCTCAGTCATCGGCCCCTCCCCGATAGCGGTGCAAGGCCTCTTTGACTTCGAAGGTGGACACCATCGGCAACAGGCGCATGAACAGGCTGAACGGCACGAGGAACAGCCCGAAGGTACCGATGAACAACGACCAGTCCCAGAACGTCGGGCTATAGCCTTGCCAAGTGGCCGTCAGGTAATCACGGGTGGCCGGCACGACGATCAACATCCAGCGCTCGCACCACATGCCGATCAGGACGCCGACCGCAATCGCCAACAAGGCCTTGCCGTTGCGTCGCACCTGCGGCCACCAGAGCGCTTGCAGGCAGATCAGGTTGAAGAAGATCGCTGTCCACCAGCTCCAGGCCATCGGCCCGGCCAGGCGCGCCATGGTCACGGTGATCTCGTGCTCCTTGCCCGAATAGAAGGCAATGAAGATGTCCGCAAAATAGCCATAGGCGGTCATCCAGCCGCTGGCGAGCAGCAGGATGCCGAGCACATCCAGATGCTTGACGGTAATCAGCAACTGCCAGCCGAAGAATCGGCGCAGCCCCAGCGCGATGACGATCACCAGCGCAAAACCGGAAAAGATCGCGCCAGCGACGAAGTACGGCGGGAACACCGTCGAGTGCCAGCCGGTTTCCGGCGACAGATCGAGCAGAAACGAATAGCCGCTGGAGACTGCAAACACCAGCGGAATGGCCAGCAGCGCAATGAATCGGTAGGCCCGCCGCCAATGTGCCCAGTGCGAAGAAGCGCCCCGCCAGCCAAGCGCCAGCAGCCCGTAGAAGATCTTGTAGCGCCGCTTGCGGGCGTGATCGCGGGCCGAGGCGAAGTCCGGAATCGCGCCGATGTAGATGAATATCAGCGAGACAAACAGGTAGCCAAGCACGGCAAAGAAGTCCCACGACGTCGGGCTCTTGAACTGCGGCCACAGCTCCATGGTGTTGGGGTACGGAGCGCTCCAATAGAACAGCCAGGGCCGACCCAGATGCAGGATCGGGTAGATACCGGCGCACACCACCGCCAGCAGCGTCATCAACTCGGCCATGCGGTTGAGCGAGTTGCGCCACGGCCGGTTGAGCAGCAACAGCATGGCCGAGATGAAGGTGCCGGCATGACCGATGCCCAGCCACCACATGTAGTTGAGGATGGGCAAGCCCCAATTGACCAGGTTGTTGTTGCCATAGACGCCGACGCCCTTCCAGATCACCACGACCGCCGAGGCGACGAACAGCCCCAGCAGCGAACATCCGAAGATGAACAGCGCCCACCAGGCACGGCGATACGGGGCGAAGTCGACCGGAACGGTGAGTACCCGGTCCGAAACCTCGCCGAGCGGCATCTGCCTCGGCAAGAAGTGCGGTGTATCGGCGCCCTGGTAGCGCGGTTCGGCGTCGGCGGGGCTCATGGCTCGTCCTCGACGATCTTCGGCAATTCAACCACGCCCAGGTAGGTGGTCTTGGGTCGCGTGCCCAGCTCCTCCAGCAGCCCATAGTGGCGCTTGGTATCGCGCCCTTCACGGACTCGAGCGCCCGGATCGGACAGATCGCCGAAGATGATCGCCTGGGTCGGGCAACTCTGCTGGCAAGCGGTCTGTACCTCGCCGTCGGCGACCGGACGGTCGTCGATCCGCGCAGCGATGCGCGCCTCGCTGATGCGCTGGACGCAGTAGGTGCACTTCTCCATGACACCGCGCGAGCGCACCGTGACGTTGGGGTTGCGCTGATGCTGGATCGAGGGCTCATCGTCGGCAGTCCAGTCGAACCAGTTGAAACGGCGCACCTTGTAGGGGCAATACGACGCACAAGTGCGGGTGCCGATGCAGCGGTTGTAGATCTGTTCGTTGAGCCCATCCGGCCCGTGCACCGTAGCGTTGACCGGACAACCAACCTCGCAGGGTGCCTGCTCGCAGTGCATGCAGGGCACCGGCTGGAATGCCGATGACTCGGGTTCGGCTGGATCGCCCTTGTAATAGTGATCGACCCGCAGCCAATGCATGTTGCGGCCCATAGCGACCTGTTCTTTGCCGACCACCGGAATGTTGTTCTCGGCTTGGCAGGCGACGATGCAGGCGTTGCAGCCAATGCACTGATCGAGGTCGATGGTCATGCCCCACACCGGCTCGCTAGGCGGGGTCGGCGGGTAGAGGGTTTTCGCTTGCTCAAAGAGGTAAAGCGGCTCTGTCGGCACCTTGCGGTAAGCCTCATCACGCGGCTCGCTCTTGATGGTTTCCTTCCCATGCGGGATGTGATGCGACTGAGTGGTGGCCAGCGGAAGAAATTCGCCGGTTTTCTCCAACCTTGCGCCGCGACGCAGCCAGGGATCGTCGGCCGTGCGCAACGGTGCAATGTCATAGCCCAGACGGTCGGCGACACGCCCGGCGCGGGTGCGGCCATAACCGGCGTAAAGACTGAGCGTGCGTTCGGCATGGCCGGGCATGATCCAGGCCGGGCCAATCACCACGCGGCGACCGAGCGTGACCCGGACCAGATCACCATTGGACAGCCCGTGCTCTTCGGCCAGCTTCGGCGCCACGCCAATGACGTTGTCCCAGGTGAGCTTGGTGATCGGCTTGGGCAGTTCCTGTAACCAGCCGAGGTTCGCCAGCCGTCCGTCCCACACACTGGGGTCCGGCAGAAAGCGCAGGGTCAGCCCCTCCTCTGGGGCCGGCTCGGCATCCCAGATGGCGGGCGCTGCCTCGATGGTCAACGGAGGTAACGCAGTATTTTCGATAAAGCCACGCTCCAGAGCCTGTCGCCAGGCACGCTCGTCGAGCGACTGCCAGGTCTTGCGCAGTTCAGCGCGTCCATCGGGGTTGAGATCGCCCTGCATCAGCGCCAGCACCTCGGACAAGGTGCGGCTGCTATAGAACGTGCGCACCAATGGCTGACCGAGGCAGACGCTGCCATCGGCAGCGCGCGCGTCTTGCCAGCCATCGAGGTCGTGGGTCAGTGGCAAATGCCAGTGGCAGTAAGCCGCCGTTTCGTCGTAGTAGAGCCCGGCATGAATGCGCAGCGGAACCTCATCCAGCACCTGCTCCAGCTCGAGATCTGCCGCAGCGGTGTCGACGGGGTTGCATTCGAGCATCAGCAAGGCCTCGACTTGATCGTCGCGAATCGCCTCGACCAATCCCGGCAGGTCGCCCAGACGTTGATTACCCGCCTCAAGCCAGACCAACGGCTCGCTGTACGTCAGGGTCTTGCCGACGTTGCCCAGCCGCTGGTTGAGCCGGTGAACAGCCGCCTGCACGGCCACTGGCGCGCGTTCGCCAGCGGTAATCAGACAGCGCCCGGCGCGGGCTTTGAGCTCGTTCGCCACGGCCTCGATCCAGCGTTGACGTTCGACCGGCAGCGGCTGGGCCGGCCCGTCGCCCTCGCCTAGCGCGGCTGACAACACCTGAACGTAAGCTTGCAGCGTCTCCGGCTCGATGCGTTTGCGCTCGCTGGCCTTGGCACCGGTAAGCGTCGGCACCGATTCGACGACGAGCAGACGTGCTTCGCCTTCGCCCTTCGCCGCCAGTCGCTTGCGCTCACCCCAGCGGACCGCGTGCGGCAGCTCGCGAGGTCCGAGGCCGAGCCAATCGTGTTCGAAACTCAACACCCATTCGGCCGCGTCGAAGCGATAGTGCGTCTCGACGGCACGGCCGAAGGTGCGCTCTGCCGTTCGATAGTGATCGCCCTCGAAGGGTTCGTGTCGATAAAGCCTCGCCTCGGGCCAGCGCTGCAGCATTTCGCTGAACTGGCGCTGCAATGTCGGTGAGCTGGTGGCACCGATAAGCACGTGCAGGCCGCGACCAGCCTTCCCGTCGAGCCGTTCGGCCAGGCGGCTGGCTTCGAGCTGGAAGCTGTCCCAGGTCGCAGCGACCCCCTTGAAGCGCGGCGCTTGTGAGCGATCAGGGTCATACAGTTGCAGGATGGCCGCCTGGATAGTGGCCGTGCTGGCACCCCGGCTGACCGGATGATCGGGATTGCCTTCGAGTTTGGTCGGCCGGCCTACATGCGTGCGGCCAAGCACTGGCTGGGCGTAGCCGGCGAAGGTCACCGTAGTGGCATACCACTGCGCCTCACCGGGGATGATTTTTTCCGGTTGAAGCACATAAGGCACGCCCTTCTCTGGCTCGCTGCAGCCGGCCAGCCCGGCCATTGCCATAGACGCACCCATCACCTGCAGAAAGCGCCGACGGTCCATCTGCGGGGCAATCGATGGAAACTCGGCCTCGACGAATGCGGCAAATGCCGGTTCGTCCGCCAGTTGTTCGAGGCTGCGCCAGTACCCGGCCCCGCGCTCGCCTTCCAGACGCTCGCGAATCGCTGTCCAGTCGAGGGGCGCAGGGTGTTGTGGGTCGGTTTCGTCTCGAATATGCATGGCCTACCTATGGCATGTGTAGCAATGGGTCAGGTTGCCTTCGCCGATGTGATACTTGCGCATCAGCGCCTCGCCCAGCTCCCGGCGGTCGCCCTTGTATTGCCAGCTCATGTCAGTCACCGCTTCCTTTGGGCGCAGGCGCGGCGCAGGGTCCTGATGACAATCGAGACACCAGCTCATGGTGAATGGCTCCGCCTTGTGCATCAGCGGCATGCGGTCGACCGGCCCGTGGCATTCGGCACACCCCACGCCTGCGTTGACGTGTACCCCGTGGTGGAAGAACACGTAATCAGGCAGCTCGGTCACGCGATTCCAGCGCAACGGTTCACCCTCGACCAGGCTCTGACGAACCGGTGCGAGCATTTCCGCGCCGGTCCATATCTGTGAATGGCAGCTCATGCAGGTGTGGGTTGGCGGCAGCCCCGCCACCGCGCTGGTCTCGACATTGTCGTGGCAGTAGCGACAGTCGATCTGCAGCGCACCCGCGTGATGCTCATGGCTGAAAGGCACTGGCTGATGGACCGTCCACCCCTGGTCGGTGACATAGGACGAGCGCGAGAGGATGACGAACGCGGCGAACACCCCGACAAGCCCAAATGACAAAAGGAGCAATGCCAGACGTAACCACATGTCGGCGGTGCGGGGAAAAAGCTGGGCCATGCGGTAAGACGCGTCCTGACTGAGCCGTTTGTGACTGTATGTTTCTGGCCGCTCATAGCCGGATGAGTTCAATCGAAACGGCAAAGCCATCGGTGCGGGCCAGGAGTCCACACAAATCGGAAGGGAACGTTTGCGCAAGCCGATCAGTCAGCTATGGACAATCATTTCCGGACCCACCCTCGCACCTTTACGCTCGAGGGCAAGCGTTCGGCAGGAGTCGCCGGGCCGTGCCGGCGCCAGGCCAGGATGCCATCCGCACCGATCCGACAACAAAAACGGAGGCCTGATGAGCAACTGCACGATCCACTTCGACGGCAAGCCACTGAACGGTGATGCCGACACCCCGTTGATTGATTTCCTGGCGAACCATGACATCGATCTACCCCACGTCTGCTATCACCGTGCTCTCGGCTCGCCGCAGACCTGTGATGTCTGCTGGGTGCAGGTCGATGGGGAACTGGTACGGGGCTGCACGCTAAAGGCGCACGACGGGCTGGAGATCACCAGTCAGGTCGCCGAAGCCAAGGCGGCGCGCGAAGAAGGCATGGATCGGCTGGTCGCCAAGCACGAGCTGTATTGCACGCTGTGCGAGCACAACACCGGCGACTGCACGCTGCACAACACCTATGCGCAAATGGATATCCCAATCCAGCGCTACGAATTCAAGCGCAAGCCTTATGAGAAGGACCACTCCAACCCCTTCTACACCTACGATCCGGATCAGTGCATCCTCTGCGGCCGCTGTGTCGAGGCCTGCCAGAATATCGAGGTCAACGAGACGCTGTCCATCGACTTCAACATGGAGCACCCGCGCGTGCTCTGGGACGGCGGCAAACCGATCGACGATTCGAGCTGCGTAAGCTGCGGCCATTGCGTGACGGTCTGCCCATGCAACGCCCTGCTGGAAAAGACCATGCAGCCCGACGCCGGCCCGTTCACCGCGCTGCCGCAGGACGTCAAGCGGCCCATGATCGACATGGTCAAGAAGCTCGAAGAAACCATCGGCGCGCGGCCGATCACTGGCGTGTCGATGCTCGACATGCACTGGCGTCAGCCGGAGATCAAGCGCACCAAGACCGTGTGCACCTATTGCGGGGTCGGCTGCTCCTTCGAGATGTGGACTCGCGATCGGCATATTCTCAAGGTGCAGCCGGTGGTCGATGCGCCGGCCAACGGCATCTCCACCTGCATCAAGGGCAAGTTCGCCTGGGATTTCGTCAACGACCCGAAGCGTCTGACCACTCCGCTGATCCGCGACAACGGCAAGTTCCGCGAGGCCAGCTGGGACGAGGCGCTTGATCTGGTCGCGCAGCGCCTGCTGCAAATCCGCGATACCCATGGCCCGGACAGCATCGGCTTCATTGGCTCGAGCAAAGCCAGCAACGAAGAGGCCTACCTCACGCAGAAAATCGCCCGCGCGATCATCGGCACCAACAGCGTCGACAACTCCTCACGCTACTGCCAGAACCCGGCGACCAAGGGGCTGTTCCGCACCGTCGGCTATGGCGGCGATGCCGGCACCATCGCGGATATGGAAAAGGCCGAGCTGATCGTGATGGTCGGCAGCAATCTGTCCGAAAACCACCCGGTGATCGCCTCCAAGCTGAAGGCGCAGAAGAAGCACCGCGGCCAGAAGTGGGTGGTGTTCGATCCACGCAAACACGAGATGGCCGAGCGCGCCGATATCCACCTGCGACCCAACGCCAGCACCGACATGGTCTGGGCCTCGGCGTTGTCGCGCTACATGTTCGAGCACGGCTATGCCGACACCGAATTCCTCAACGCGCGAGTCAATCAGATCGAGGAATACAAGCAGTCGCTCGAGCCCTTCACGATGGATTTTGCCGCCCAGGTCACCGGTATCGCGAAAGAGAAACTGATCGAGGCCGCCGAGCTGATCGGCCAAGCGAAGAGCGTCTGCCTGCTTTGGGCCATGGGGATCACCCAGCACAGCCACGGCTCGGACACCAGTACGGCGCTGTCGAACCTCTTGCTGGTCACCGGCAACTATGGCCGTCCCGGCACCGGCGGCTACCCGATGCGTGGCCATAACAACGTCCAGGGCGCCAGCGACTTCGGCTGCCTGAAGAACATGTACCCCGGCTACGAGAAGGTCACCGAGGAAAAGAACCGCGACAAGTGGGCCAAGGCCTGGGGCGTGCCGAAGGAGAAGTTGTCGCTGGAAAAAGGCAACGACAACTTCACCATGGTCAAGGGTGCGGACGAAGGCTCGGTCAAGGCGATGTTCATCATCGGCGAGGAAACCGCCTTCTCCGACGCCGACAGCCGCAACGTGCACAGCGGCTTCGAAAGTCTCGACTTCATGGTGGTACAGGACATCTTCATGAGTCGCACCGCCGAGTTCGCCGACGTGGTGCTGCCGGCCTCCCCCTCGGTGGAAAAGGACGGCACCTTCACCAATACCGAACGGCGCATCCAGCGCTTCTACCAGGTGCTACCGCCGCTCGGTAACAGCCGTCCGGACTGGCAGATTCTTACCGATCTGGCCAAGCGTATGGGCTACGACTGGGGCTACACCCACCCAAGCCAGATCATGGATGAGGTCGCCGGCATTGCCACCATGTTCCAGGGCATCAGCTATGAACGCCTGGAAGGCTGGCAGTCATTATTCTGGCCCATGCAGACTGACGGCAGCACCACGCCGCTGCTCTATACCGAACGCTTCCACACCGACGACGGCAAGGCCGTGCTCTTCCCGCTGGAATGGAAGCAGCCAGCCGAGGCGGCCGACAGCGAGTACGACATCATGCTCGACAACGGCCGCATGCTCGAGCAATTCCAGGGCACCAACCAGACCGGCCGCGGGCCACGCATCTGGTCCCAGGCGCCGAACTGGTTCGTCGAAGTCAGCCCCGAGCTGGCCGCCGAACGCGACATCGAAGACGGCACCTGGGTGCGCGTGACCTCGCGTCGCGGCTCGGTGGAAGTTCGCGCCACCGTGACCGACCGGGTCGCCGGCAAGACGCTGTTCATGCCCATCCACCAGGGCAAGCCAGGCCTCAACCTGCTCACCGGCGAGCATCACGACCCTGACGTGAACACGCCGGCCTACAAGGAAACTGCGGTGAAGCTTGAGGTATTGCCGAAAAAAGGCGAGCCGCCGCTGCCGTCGAATAACTTCCGCAACGCCACCCGCACGCCGAACGATGGCGTGCCCGTAGAGGTGAAGTGGTACCGCGACGACTACGTCGCGCCGCCCGCCCGAGCCACGCACCCGGAGAGATTCTGATGGCCGAACGATTAGACTACGACGTCAAACCTACCCCGATTGGCCCCGATGCCAGGGAAGAGCTCGATACCCTGCTAGAAACCTTGCACCAGCGCGGCGTGCTGCGCTTTGCCAACGACCTGGCCGGTTCGCACGACCGCCTGCTGAAAGTCCTGGTGGACGGCATGAGCAAGGAAGGTTCGCTCAATGCCATACAGAACCTGTCCATTCTCGGCATGGCGCTGTCCCGCATCGAGCCGGCGCAGTTCTACAAGATTGTGTTTGCCTTCCAGTCTGCTTTCGGTGCCGTTAGCCGTTACAAGCCGGACGACAAGCATGACGAAGCGCCGGGTGTAACCGGAGCCTACAAGATGCTGCATGACGACGAGCTATGGGCGGCGTTGATGCCCATCATCGAAGGTCTGAAGACCTTCGCCAGTGGTCTCGACAAGGAGGCGGAAAAGCCGATCACCGCCTTCAGCGGCAAGCAGACGGAGCAATGAGGCGAAGCGGTCTCGACCGTTACCGCTCACGCCAGGCGAGCAATTGCCTGGCGAAGTCCTGCAGATCGTTACCGTGAATATCCGGCTGGCTACCGGCCGGATTGAGCACTTTGCCCGGTCGCGCAATGAATGCGGTGCGGCAGCCTACCGCCGCCGCGCCAGTGATATCCCAGGCATGAGCCGCGACCATCATCATCTGTTCCTGCGCTATGCCGTTGCGCTCGGCGACCATGCGGTATGGCTCCGGAGCCGGCTTGTAGCGCTGCGTCTCCTCGACCGACAGGATCGCGTCGAAGCTATCGCCCAGCCCCGCCGACTCCAGCTGTTGGCGCAGCGCCGGTAGGCTTCCGTTACTCAAGGCGGCAAGCTGAAACCCCGCGCCGCGTAGCTGTTCCAACGCTGGCCGTACGTCCGGGTGCGCTGGCAGCCGCTTCATCCCTTCAACCAGCTCCTGGCACTGGGCTTCGCTGACCTCGATTCCCCGCCGTTGCCCGACCATGACCAGTGCCGCCTGGGCCAGGTTGGCGAAGGGTTGGAAGCGTTCAACAATGGTCGCGGTCATCCAGCCCTCTTCCAAGGTCAGAAACCACTCGACACGGGCACTGGAATCGCCGAACAGGCGCTCGAAGAGCGGGTCAAGCGCGGCGACGTCCAGCAACGTCTCGTTTACATCGAACACAAGGTGGCGAAGCATGCGCTCCTCCTGCACGGATCGGTGGAGGGCCAAACGACCCTCATGGGATGGTAATGGCGCGGATCGCTGCTTATCGCGCATAAATCACGGCGCGGTGCAGCGATACCAGCCGCGGTAGCCAACCCGTAGCCCCTGCTCCAGCTCGAATACCATATCGGCTTCCGTGAGTTTGGCTGGCATTGCGTCGCCGGCTATCTCAGCGGGTTTGATACTGACCGACATGCCATCAGTGCTCAGCGCGAAACCACCGGACTCGGCACGCTGCGCCGCGATCTTCACCAGCCGTCCATGAACCTTCATCACGCCTTGGCCTGCTTTATCACCCTTTAACTCAAGAGCAACAACAGGCGAGCTTTCGGCGGTGTAGGCAAAAATGCAGCGCGGCCCCGCGCCCAGCACCTTGTCAATTTCGGCAGCGTCGAGCGTCTGCGGATCTATCGTCGGAATGTCAGGCGTGCCCACCGCTTCGCGCGCACTGACAACCTCTGGTGTCGGTCCGCTCATCAGCGGCTTTTTAACACCTTCCCCAGGCGCAGGGTCGCCACAGGCGGTGAGCAGCAGTGCGGCGAGCGGCGTGAGCCTTTTCCAGGCGAGCGACCTCGGGCCGCTCCGGTGCATATGAAGACGCATCAGTCGACCCTCTCGAGTTCATTGATCAGGTATTTCATTTCCGCTATTTCGCGACGCTGCGCCGCGATGATCTCATCGGCCAGTTTGCGAACTCGCGGGTCGGTAATCTGCGCGCGCTCGCTGGTCATGATTGCAATCGAATGATGGGGAATCATGGCCTTCATATATTCCGCATCACCAACCGTGGCCTGACTTCGAATTATCCAGAGCGTCAACGCAAATACGACGAGGCTGCCAATATATATAGCGATATTGACCCGCTTTTTCTTATACATATTGAGCATAAAACTCAGCATGATCACGGCCATAACTGCGCCCATCAAAAGCGCCATCCACGCCCGAGTCTCGCTCCATAAAATATGTTCGAAGGCGTAAGTATTTAGGTACATCAGGCCGAACATCACGACCGTGGAAGTTGCGATCATCGCGGCGAAACGCCAATAGGACATCTGCATCATGTTTTTCCTTCTAGTGCTTATGCGTGCCGGTTTGCTGACCCAGCGCGGCGTACTCGCTGGCGGTCATGCCGGGTAGCTGCTTCACGAACGCGGCAATATCCCAGAGCTCGGCATCCTTGTGCGTTTCGCCGAAAGCCGGCATGGCCGACATGCGAACGCCATGCTTGACGAGCCAGAACACCTCGTTCGGCTGCCAATGCGCGGCCTCCTCGACCAGGTGCGGCGGTTGCGGTAGCAGCCCCTGTGCCCACTCGGCTCTTTCCACGCCTGGACCAGCGTGGCAGTGCTGACACATCGCCTTATAGTGCTCTGCACCGGCGGCAATTTGCGTCTCGGAGAACTCTGTGGGCGCGTCCACTTCATCTGCTCTGGCTGCCACCGAGTTTTGCATGGTGGTCGAGAACAACCAGCGAACGAAGGGCGAATGATCCTGAGAAGCGGCTATGTTGTAAGCGCCGGTATAAGCAACGAACAATGCCAGCAGCAAACCTAACAGCGCGGCTAATACAGCGCCGCCCAATACGCCTTTTAGAAAAATACCTCTATCTTTTTGCATATGATGGCCTCCATTAAACGATTGCCGTCCGTAGTGGCGTAGACACGACAACACGGGCCATAGTTGCCCACCACTCACTAACTTACTGAAATGTAATGTTGGGGATTAAGCGAAGCACGTGACAACTTCGCTGGCGTGCGCCATATCGGACAGTCAAGGCCCTAATCCGGTCGAAACAAGGTGAACAGCACTAAGCCGCAGTGAAGGCCAATACTGAACTGCGGTGGTCTTTAACGCTCTCGACAGCTCGGAAAGCATGTCCTCCGGCACCGTCTGGATAGCGCCAACAGGAATCCCCTGCCTGTGTCCCGTATGTTGCGCCTGTGCCTGGGTCAGCCTGCATTAGGGACTAGAGAAATGGCTCAACTCTCAACAGGCGCGCCAACCAGGCGTTGAAACGTCGCCATGGATTGGCCGGTTCACGTTTGTGTTTGAGCGCGCGGCCCTGGTCATCTTCATAGTTCCAGACAAGCCCGGCGCTTCGGGTACTGCAGTCGACTTCGACTTCGTAGCTCACGGCTCCTGATTGCCCCTCGGCCAGCAGCTGGCGCACAGCATTGGCCAACGTCGGGCTGTCAACCAGAACGCCCACCTCGGAATTCCACAGTACCGAGCGTGGGTCCAGGTTCAGTGGGCCGATGAATACCTGCCGATTGTCGAACACCGCCGCCTTGCTATGCAGACTCACCGGCGTATCGGCGAGCCTGTAGCGCGAGTGCGTCGCCGGTTTTTTTCGCATTTCAAACAGCCGCACGCCCGCATTCAACAGAGCTGTGCGATAGGGCTGGTAGCCGCCGTGTACCAGCGGGACGTCCGTCGCCTCGAGCGAATTGGTCAGTACCCGAACCGACACGCCCCTATCCGCGCAGTCGCTTAAATAAGCCAGCCCTGCCCAGGTAGGCACGAAGTAAGCGGACACCAACATCAGCTCTCGGCGTACGCCCTGTGCCACAGGAAGTAGCGGCGCGGTCATCATCTGACCTTCGTCGGGCACCGAGGCTGTCGCAAGCTTACCGGGCGGATCCCACAGTGCTGTGCCCGTCGCCCATACCAGTTGGTCCAGCCATGTGCCGAGCTGTGGCGTTCGACGGTAAGCGGTCAGCAGCGCGCATTGGTCTGGATCCTTGTTACACGCATCGTCGATTTCCTGCGCTAAGGGCCGGGGCTGGTGCTTTCGTCCGAACCGCTTGATGGATTTACGTAGGCTTTGATCGATGGGCACGGCCAGTGAATGCTGCCAATAAGCCTCGAAACTGGTGGAAAAATCACTGGCTACAGGGCCGACACATAGCAGGTCGATGTCGACGAAATTGCGCTCAGGGTCGGCGTCGTAATATTCATCGCCGAGGTTGCGCCCGCCCATGACGACCAGGTTTCGATCAGCCAACAGCAGCTTGTTGTGCATCCGTCGATGCTGATGAGGGAGCTCAAGCAGGCGACCCAATGGCCGCGTAGTGGCTCGTTTGCGCCCCTTGTTCGGCGGATTGAACACTTTCATCTCGATGTTGGGATGGGCAGCGCTGAGCAGAATGCGGTGGTCGCGCGCATCGCTTGCGAAGTCATCGAGCAACAGCCGGATACGCACACCGCGGTTGGCCGCCTGTAGCAGTTCACCCAGTAGCAGGCGGGTACTGATGCCGTCGTGGGTAATGTAGTACTGCAGGTCGAGCGACTCGGTGGCCTGGGCGATGGCTTCGGCGCGTGCATTGAACGCATCCTGGCCGGACAGCAACAGACGAAATCCCGACTGGCCAGGCGTGGCAGCCTGGACCAGCGAGTCGATGCGCGATTTCAAGCCAGAGACAGGTGCCTCGGCGCGTCCCGGCGATCGGTGCGCCGAGGCGGACCGATCGCCTGTGGTTCGTTCGACTACGCCCAGCCGAGTCACGCGGCCGGTTCCGCCATCAGCGAAAGTCAAAATAGCACCCGGAGCGCAGGTCGATTAACGCGGCGTTGGCGCGTCTGCATGCAGCAACCCCTGATTCTTGGCCGCCGCCCAGAAGGCAGCCGGCACATGCGCATCGACTATCGACGCCACGTTCTCGCGGACCTGTTCTGGGCTGCTTGCTCCGGGGATCACCGCCGCAACCACATCCGGCGCGTTGCAAAACTGCAGGGCCGCCGTGCGCAAATCGACGCCATACTCGCGAGCCAGTGCCCGATAGCGCTCGCGCTTTTCGGCTATATCGGCCGGCGCGCCGCGGTCATAGTTGTAATACTCGCCACCAGCCAGATAACCGGAATTGAGCGGCGCACCGAGCACCAGCGAGACGTTGCGTTTTTCACATGCCGGGAACGCACGCGTAAGCGCATCTTCATGTTTGAGCAGCGAGTACTGAGTGGCCAACAGGCTGATGTCCGGATCGGAGACCTCCAGCGTGTCGAGCAGCGGCTCGAGCGTATTGACGCCCAACCCCCAGCCTTTGATCAGCCCCTCCTCGCGCATCTTCACCAGTTCTGGCATGGCGCCTTTGCGCGCGACGTCGAAATGTTCGCGCCATTGCTCGCCCATATGGTCAGGCGACAGGTCGTGTATGAACACCATGTCCAGGCGCGGGACACCCAGGCGCTGCAGGCTGTCCTCGACAGAACGGCGGGTTGCGGAGGCGGAGAAATCCCACTTTGGCCGGAAGTTGTCGACGCCTTCCCAGCCAGGATGGTCGTAGCCGGGGTCAGGTTCAAGCAGCCGCCCAGTCTTGGATGACAAGACGTAGCCATCGCGGTCGCGCGGATAGAGCAACTGGCCGACCCGCCGCTCGCTCAGCCCCAACCCGTACCAGGGCGACGTGTCGTAATAGCGAATGCCTTGCTCCCACGCGGCCTTGAGAATGGCGCGGGCCTGTTCTTCAGTGATCTGCCGGCGCATATCGCCCAGGGCAATGGCGCCACCGAGCCCGAAACGCTGTGGCGGTCGATAGCGTGGGTACTCGCCCTCATTGCGCGGCAGCGCCTCGGGAGCGCGGCTTGTGGACGGGGCGGTGCTCGTTTGCGCCAATAGGTGTGGCGTGGTCAGCGCCAGCGCACTGCCAGCCGCCAGGGTCGAGAGAAAAATACGACGCTGCATGCAGCCTCCTGTAGGTGTGCGGTCCCGAGCTCAACGCGTCGCGCTCTGCGGCGCCTCGGGGTGGGCCGATACAGAGAGGACTGCCGGCCGATCGAGGCATTCCCTCTGTAGGACGGGCGGTCACAAGGACGCCTGCTCCGCGCCGGGGCGACATGGGTCTCGCCGACACCCGTTGCGGCAACCGCTCAGTAATCCCCTGCTGGCGCAGAATTTCCAACGCGGACCTAGCGCCAGGCATTACGAGCCGCCCTTTTTGCATCGAATCGTGTCTCAGCTACCAACGGTCCGGGTTGTAAGCTCAAGGACGCGGCACATCGTCTTTGCTGGCTGGCTCCTGCGCGACCTTCTGCTGCATCCGGGCGCGATCAGCGGCATCGGCTTCCAAACTGTGCTGTTCGCTCGCGTGGCGACGGTCGTATTGCAGTTCGATGAACATGGGAAAGTGATCCGAGCCGATATCCGCGAGTCGCTCGATGCGTGCCACGCGAAAGTGGGCGCTGTGAAAGAAGTGATCCAGCGGCCAGCGTAGGAAGCGGTACTGCGCGTGAAAGGTGTTGAACATGCCGCGACCGATGCGTGGATCGAGCAGGCCGCTGATCTTGCGGAACAATCGAGTGGTCGGTGACCAGGCGACATCATTCAAGTCACCGCTGACGATCACCGGTTCATCGGTCTGCTTGACGCTGCGCCCGACGATCAGCAGTTCGACGTCACGCTCGGTGGACTCATCATTTTCCGTCGGGCTCGGCGGCGCCGGGTGCAAGAAGTGCATGCGCACGCCCAGCTCATCATTGACCCGCAGCCGGGCATGCATCGAGGGAATATTGTCCTGCACCAGAAAGCTCAGCCGCTGATGCTCCAACGGCAGCCGCGAAAACACGTGCATGCCGTAGAGGTTGTCCAACGGACAGCGGATGCAATAGGGGTAGTCGTCGCTGAGTACGCGCAGCTGTTCGTCCCACCACTGGTCGGTCTCGAGGGCTACCAGTACATCCGGTTGGTAACGCCTGACCAGCGCGATCAGGCGATCAGCGTGGCGGTTAGGCGTGAGGACATTGGAGGACAGGATACGAATCCGCGGGCCGTCGTCATTCGGGTCGGCCCAGTCCACCTCGCAGCGTACCAGCGGTGTGTAGGGCCGTATCCACCACCACTGGTAGGCCAAGCAACCCAGCGTCGCGGGCGGCAGCAGCAGGTTCCAGCGGTTGGAAAAATCCAGCAGTAGCAACTGAATCAGCAGCAGTACCAGCAACAGCGCGCCCACCTGCAACTTGGGGAAATCCCAACCGCGCACCCACCAACTTGGCTGGCTCCAGTATTGAATGAGAGTGATCGCCACGAAAACCACAGTCACCCCTACCAGGATGCCCTCGGTCATGGCTGGCCCTCCCCACCTTGCATCGTGCTCATAGCTAGTTCGGATCGGCCACGAGGCTGATTGTTCCGCCTTGATCGGTACCTTCTGTTGCGATGCAACAGAGGCAGCGAACTGCTGATTCAGAGCAGCGCCAACATCGGAGCTCCCTGACACATCTGTCATACCTCCCGTGCGGTGAGCGAGAGCGGCAGGTCGGCACAAGGCGGTCAGCGTGGCGGGCTCTGCTTGTTGTTTCACGCGCTAACCGACGCGAGTAGGGCCGGATGGGCGTCGATTGGCGCGTCCTGCCCGGTGGTCAGGAACCTGCCTGAACCGGACCGCTCTACTCCCTAGTGCCCGACGTTTCGTGAACCTCCGGCCATGCCGTTAACGCTGTGGCGGGTGATGAGATGTCGACAGACCATGCGACTCAGCCGATGAGGACCTGCCCATGCCCGCGCTATCCGCCCTACCCGACTGCTGCTGGAATGCCAGTGCACCCCGTAGCGACTTCCCGCCGGCGTCCGGCCACATCGAATGCGACGTTGTGGTGGTTGGCGCCGGCATCGTCGGGCTGAGCGCCGCCATGACGCTCTGCGAAGCCGGCAAGAAGGTTGTGGTACTCGAAGCGCGCGAAATCGGCCGACAGGTCACCGGACGCTCGACCGCCAAGGTCACCACTCAGCATGCCCTCATCTACCGACACCTGATTGATACCTTCGGCCAGGACCTGGCGCAGTGCTACGCCGACGCCAACCGCGAAGCGGTGAACCGCATCCGCCACTGGGTCGAAGACCTGCAAATCGACTGCGATTACCAGCGCCAGTCCGCCTTCGCTTATGCCTGTTCCGCGCAAGGCCGCGAGGCCATCGAGCGTGAAGCTGAGGCGGCTCGCTGCCTGGGCTTTGCCGCGCGGGTGCTCGACCGCGCGCCGCTGCCCTTCGAGACCACGGGTGCGCTCGAGTTTCCCGACCAGGCGCAATTCAACCCAGCCAGCTACCTGGTCGGCCTGGCGGCGGTGGTACAGGCTTGCGGGGGGCAGATCCATCAGCAAACCCGCGCACAGAAATTCGAGCGCAACGACCGCTGGCAGGTGAGTTTCGATGGCGGCACGGTCAGCGCCGACCAGGTGATTCTCGCCACGCACATGCCGGTCGAGACGCCGATCGACCTGGTCAGCCCGACCCAACCACGCTGCCATGTGGCAATCGCCTTCCGCCCCCAGGACGAAGCCCACCTTGAGGGCATGTTCATCGCCGCCGAAGACCCGACCCATTCGATTCGCATGGGTCGCGACGATCAAGGCCCGCTGATGCTCGTGCTCGGCCCGCGCTTCAACACCGGGCAGGACGGAGACGTGGCGCAGCGCTTCGTTGATCTCGAACAGTGGGCGCGCAGCAACCTGCCGGTTGGCGAGGCGGTATGGCAATGGTGCAACGAGGACTACGACACCGCCGACCGCATGGCCTATGTTGGCGAGGCCGATCCCGAGGAGGCGCCCGGGCTGTTCGTCGCCACCGGTTTCAATGCGTGGGGCATCAGTAACGGCACCGCCGCCGGCCTTGGTATCGCTCGCCAGATCATCACCGGGCGGCGCCCTTGGAAGACACTTTACGACCCCAGGCGGCCCTCGCCGGACGACTTCAACCAGAGTGGCGAGAGCCAGTCACAGGTCGATGAGCTGGACGCTATCGGCCCCGGCGAAGGTGGCGTGATTACCCGCGGCGACGAGCAGATCGCGGTCTGGCGAGACGATTCCGGCGTGCTGCACGGCGTCTCTGCGGCCTGCACGCACATGGGTTGCAGCGTGACCTGGAACAATGCCGACCGCACCTGGGACTGTCCCTGCCACGGCTCGATCTTCCAGGCTGACGGTGAGGTGATTCACGGCCCCGCCATCCAGCCGCTGGCAGCTAGGTCGCTTTGAGTGTCAGCGACTCGCGCCTGAGCGGGTCGCTTGATATGCCAACCGTCCTCGGATGCCGGTAGGCGCGTTGGGGTCGTTCCGGTAGGGCTCGGCTTCAAGCTGCTGGTCGATGCGCTGTTGAGCGTCGACGGTTCTGCGGTCGGTGGTTGAGCGAACCGGGAACACCCCTGATACATATCCGCCGAACACAGCGCCCTGGTTTCCGGGCATCCTTTCGTTCAATGGTGCGATCCGAACGTGGCTTTCGAGCTACAGGCCATAAAGGCTGTCACCCTTGGCGACCTTGAACGAACCGATCCACTGTGTGCGTTTGAAAAACCTGTAACGCTGGGCCACGCAATGACGCCAATGGACATCTCTCCACACGAGCAGCCATCACCATGCATGCCACGCTTCCCCTCCTGAACGCTCTGGCGTTCCCGCCGCTGCGTCGCGGGTCGCTGGAGGCCTTGCAGGTCAATCTCACCTACCAGTGCAATCAGCGCTGTCTGCACTGCCATGTGAACGCCGGGCCGACTCGCACGGAGGCGATGACCGATGAGAGCCTTGGCCTGCTGCATGAGGTGATCGATGCGCATCCTGTGCATACGCTCGACCTCACTGGCGGCGCACCGGAAATGCACCCACGCTTTCGTGAGATCGTCGCCCACGCGCGCCGTGAGGGCCTGCGAGTCATCGACCGCTGCAATCTGACGATCCTGAGCGAGCCTGGCTACGAGGACCTGGCGAATTTTCTGGCCGAGCAAGGCGTCGAGGTGACGGCATCCCTGCCCTGCTACTCACGCGAGAACGTCGACCGGCAGCGAGGCGATGGCGTATTCGAGGCCAGCATCGCCGGGCTGCGCAAGCTCAACCAACTTGGCTACGGCGAACCCGGTAGCGACCTGACGCTCAACCTGGTCTACAACCCACAAGGGCCGAGCCTGCCACCGCCACAAGCGGCGCTGGAAGCAGATTACAAAGCGCACCTTGCGCAAGACTTCGGTATCCAGTTTGACCATCTGCTGACCATCACCAACCAACCGATCGCCCGCTTCGGCAGCACGCTAATCAGCAAAGGGCAGTTCGCTGGCTACATGCAGTTGCTGCGCGACAGTTATCGTCCAGCCAATCTGGAAGCAGTGATGTGCCGCAGCCTGATCAGCGTGGATTGGCAAGGTTATCTGTATGACTGCGACTTCAATCAGATGCTCGACCTCCCGGCCGCCATGCCCGGCCTGATTGGCCGAGACCGGCCGCACCTGCGCAACCTGCTCCAGACGACCAGTCTCGAAGGCAACGCCATCGCGACGCGCGATCACTGCTATGCCTGTACTGCGGGGCAAGGCTCAAGCTGCGGTGGCAGCCTGATCGAATAAGGACGCTGTAATGGATATGAGCAGCTGGACGGGGCTGTTTTTCTGGGGCTTTCTGATCTTTTATGGCGCTGCGATGCTGGCCTTGTCCCCGCGCTCGGTGACGTTGGGTGGCTTCTTTGAAGGCCAGGACAAACACGGCCGCAGCGTCGCGCCCTGGTTGCTGACTTCGAGCATCTTCATCAGCTGGATCTTCGCCAAGTCAGTGACCAATGCGGCGAACCTGGGTGCCAGCTATGGACTGGTCGGCGGACTGGCTTACGCCATGTACTGGCTCTCGATCCCCCTGACAGGCTTCGTCATCTATCGTTTGCGCCGGCGCTTTGCGGCTACCGGCCTGGTGAGTTTCCTGTCCAGCCATTACGGTCACGCCGCGGCGCTGGCGTTCACTGCGGCGATCCTCATCCGTTTGTTCAACGAGGTGTGGAGCAATACCGCGGTGGTCGGCGGCTACTACGGAGCGTCTGGCAGCCCCGAGTTCATTGCGGCTGCCTTGCTGTTCACCGCTGTGACGCTGGGCTACAGCCTGCGCGGTGGGCTTCGCAGCTCGATACTGACCGACGCGGCGCAAATGGCGATCTTCATCGTTGCGCTGATTTGGGTCCTGGGCCTGGTACTGCCGCAACACACGGCGGCGGAGCTGAGCAGTACCAGTCACTGGTCACTCAATGCGGGCGTCGATCTGCTGCTGGTTGCAGGGCTGCAGGCACTCAGCTATGGCTTCCACGATCCGGTGCTTACCGACCGCGGTTTCATCAGCGAAGAACGCACCATGCGCCGTGCTTTTTTGCTCGCAGGCATTCTGGGTTTCGTCGCGATCCTCGCCTTCAGTCTGATTGGGGTGCATGCGCAATTGACCGGCTTGCCGGCGTCCGACAACGTCCCGGCGGCCCTGGCCAAGACTATGGGCATCGGCGCGCTATTGGTAATGACGGTGGTGATGGTATCGGCCGCGGGCTCGACGCTGGACTCAACGTTTTCCAGTCTCGCCAAGCTGGTTGGGCGAGAACTGCCATTGCTGGCCGGGCGTGATCTGGGGGCACGGGCCATCGGTCTGGGCATGGCAGCGATGGTGTTGTTCGCCCTGCTGGGCAACCTGCCGATGATCGCGGGGACCGATATCCTCAAGGCCACGACAATCAGCGGGACCATGGTCATTGGGCTCGCCCCGGTGTTTATCCTGCACGGCCTGACGACCCCGACTCGCCTGGGCTTCCACCTGAGTTTCTGGACTGGCCTTTGCCTGGGCATCGCTCTGACGCTTGATTGGATTCCGCCAAGCTGGGCCATTGGCGATGGCAAATATGCCTTGCTGCTCGGCACCAACCTTTATGGTTTGTTGCTGTGCACCCTGGGGTACCTGCTGCCGGGCTGGCTGCGAGCGCGCCGCTGATGCGCACGGGCGACGCAACTCGCCACATGATCCTTTCGCGTCCCGCTCGCGCAGCCATAGTTGCCAGCATCAGGCGCGGCCCAGCACATGCGCTCGGGCATCAATGACGGAGAAGCAGGGATGAATAGCCGAAAAATCGCGGTACTGGCGCTGATTCTGGTGCTGTTGGCCGGCTTCTTCGTGTTCGATATGGGCCAATACCTCAGTCTCGACGCGATCAAGGCGCAGCAAGCGGCGCTCGACGCGCAAGTGGCGGCTCACCCATGGCTCGCGGGTGGCGTTTTCCTCCTTGGCTATGTATTGGTCACGGCGTTGTCACTGCCTGGTGCCGCATTGATGACGCTTGTCGGCGGAGCGCTTTTCGGTTTGGTTGGCGGCACGCTGCTGGTGTCCTTCGCATCGACCCTCGGCGCGACCCTCGCGATGTTGCTCAGCCGCTACTTGCTTCGCAGCTGGGTGCAGGCACGCTTTCGGCATCGACTGGCCAAGATCGACCAGGGCGTGAAGCGCGAAGGTGCCAGTTACCTGTTTGCCTTGCGTCTGGTCCCGGTATTTCCCTTCTTCCTGATCAATCTGGCGATGGGTCTTACGCAATTACCCGTCCGTACATTCTGGTGGGTCAGTCAACTGGGCATGCTGCCCGGAACGCTGGTGTACGTGAATGCCGGGCGTGAGCTTGGCCAGCTGGAGTCTTTGGGCGGCATTCTCTCACCGGGGCTGGTTGGCGCTTTCGTGCTGCTGGGGCTGTTGCCGATGTTGTCGCGTAAGGCGCTGGACGTGTTCAAGGTACGCAAGGTTTACGCGGGCTGGGAAAAACCACGTCGGTTCGACCGTAACCTGGTGGTCATTGGCGCCGGTTCCGGTGGGCTGGTCAGCGCCTATATCGCAGCGGCGGTAAAGGCCAAAGTCACTCTGATCGAAAAACACCGGATGGGCGGCGATTGCCTGCACACAGGCTGTGTCCCGTCGAAGGCGCTGATCCGCTCAGCCAGACTGGCCAATGAACTCAAGAAGGCCGAGCAGCTGGGCTTCAAGCCAATCGAGGGCGAGGTGGACTTCGCCGCCGTCATGCAACGCATCCAGCGCGTGATCGCCACGATCGCGCCACATGACTCGGTTCAGCGGTACACCGAACTCGGCGTCGAGGTAATCGAAGGCACAGCACGGATCACCTCGCCGTGGACCGTCGAGGTCAACGGCCAGCGCCTCAACACCCGCGCCATCGTCATCGCCACTGGCGCAGGTCCGAAAGTACCCGATATTCCCGGTATCGACCAGGTCGCACCGCTCACCTCGGACACGGTCTGGGCCTTGCGTGAGCAACCCAAACGGCTGCTGGTATTGGGCGGTGGACCGATCGGTTGCGAACTAGCGCAGGCCTTTCAACGGCTCGGATGTCAGGTCATCCTGGTTCAGCGCAACGAGCGCCTGCTGCCCCGTGAGGACTCCGACGCCAGCGCGGCCGTACTGGCGGGGTTGCGCAAAGACGGTGTGGATGTACGTCTGCAGCACCGCGCCGAGCGCTTCGGCGCGATCGATGGCCAGCGGCAGGTCGTTTGCCGTGATCTTTCACTCGATGGTGAAGTGGTCATCGAGTTCGACCAGCTACTGGTCGCGCTGGGCCGAGCCGCCAACATTAAGGGTTTCGGTGTCGAGGAACTGCAACTACAAGTTCGGGAAAACGGCACTCTCGCCACTGACGAGTACTTGGCTACCCGCTTTCCAAACATCTATGCGGTCGGTGACGTAGCCGGCCCATTCCAGTTCACCCATGTCTCCTCGCATCAAGCCTGGTATGGCGCGGTGAACGGACTGTTCGGCGGATTCAAGCGCTTCAAAGTGGACTATCGCGTAATCCCATGGGCCACCTTTACTGACCCGGAGGTCGCCCATGTCGGGCTCAACGAACAGGAGGCCAAGGCTCAAGGCATCGCCTATGAAGTGACCCGCTTCGGCATGGATGAGCTTGACCGCGCCATTGCCGATGAAGCGGCCTATGGCTACATCAAGGTGCTGACAGTGCCAGGCAAGGACCGCATTCTCGGCGCTACCATCGTCGGCGAGCATGCCGGTGATCTGATCACCGAGTACGTCTCGGCAATGAAACACGGGCTGGGGCTGAACAAGATTCTTGGCACCATCCACATTTACCCGACCCTGGCCGAAGCAAACAAATCTGTCGCCGGCGAATGGAAACGCGCCCATACCCCGGCCACGGTATTGCGCTGGCTGGCGCGCTTCCACCGCTGGCGACTTGGCGGCAGCGCGGATTCGCAATAACCATGGCACAGCCCTCAGCAGGTCGGCGCAAACGGAAACGGAACCGTCACTTTGATCAACCTGTAAAGGTGAAGCAATGGGTGAAACTCAACTGTTAGCAGCTGGACCTTGCATCGAATGCCCGACAGGACAGACCCAAAGACACCTTCAACGGCTCGCTGCAACAATAAGCAGAGCGGCTTATCCGACGGAACATAACCGCAGCGCCGAGATGTGCAACCCGCCATCCCCAACGAGCCAGCTTGATGACTACGAAGCAAACCCTTCCTGACGACGCAGCGCTGGTCCTCATCTGCAAGCGACCTGCCCTTGGCCACGGCAAACAGCGCCTGGCCGTGCACATCGGTGTCGAGCGAGCCTTGAATATCGCCGAGCATCTGCTTGATTGCGCACTGGAAGACCTGCGCAGCTGGCACGGGCCGGTCGTCATTGCCCCCGATCAGAGGGATGCGTGTGACTGGGCCGCACAGCTGATGCCGCAGGCTCTGTGTCTGGCGCAAACTGCCGGCAACCTGGGCGAACGAATCAACGACCTAGACCACAGCTTGCGCGGCCTCGGCCACCGGCAGCTTCTTTACATCGGAAGCGACGCCCCGGCGCTCACGCCGGATGACTATCAGCGGGTACACGCTGCGTTGGGGACACACGATACGGTGCTCGTGGCTGCGCGAGACGGAGGGGTGGTGCTGATGGCGTCGACACTTCCCTGGCCGGATCTAGCTGCCTTGCCGTGGAGCACCCCTGAACTGGGTCACGCACTGGCGGATGCATGCCGTCGGGTGGGTCATTCGGTTGCGCTCTGCGGGGAATCGTTCGATATCGACGAACAAGCGGACCTGCCTCTTGCAGCCCAAGCGCTCGCCGACGACCCCAGAGCAGCGAGGCGAAGACTGCTACAAACGCTGAACAATCTTGAGGGACTGCGACGGTGAGCGCATCAGGGATCAGCGTGATCATCCCGTGCCTGCACGACGAAGAGCACCTTGATCGGCTGCTTCTGCTATTGCGTCTGGCTGAGTCAGAAACCGGGACACCGCTGCAAATCGTCGTAGTGGATGCGGCTGTCAGTGAGCGATGCCAAGCGCTGTGCCGGAACCACGATGCGCTGTGGTCATCGGCAACGCCATCGAGGGGCGAGCAGTTACGCCAGGGAGCCGCGCTCTCGGCGCATGAGACTCTCTGGTTTCTGCATGCCGACGCCGATCTGGACCGGCAGGCATTGATGGCCGTGAGCGAGGCCATAGAGAAAGGCGCTACGGGAGGCTACTTCGCGTTTCGCTTCAGCGACACGAACAGCTGGCAAGGCCGATTGATCGAACGCCTGGTGGCGTGGCGAAACCGGGTCGGCGTGCCCTATGGCGATCAAGGCATCTTCGCTCGCCGGGCAACCTATTTCGCCGTAGGGCAACATGCGCCCTGGCCGCTTTTCGAGGAAGTTCCGCTGGTCAAGGGATTGCGCAGCCAAGGGCATTTTCGCCGCCTGGAGCATGGGCTCGGGGTCAGCTCACGCCGTTGGCAACGCGATGGCTGGTGGCGCCGCGCCGGCCGCAATCGCCTGCTGGCCCTGGGTTTCATGCTAGGGCTGTCGCCCTTTACGCTTGCACGGCTCTACGCTAGAAGAAACGTAACGGGCTCAAAGCCACGCGACACTCCCCGCCTGGGATAGTGGTTACCTGTCAGGCATAAAAAGCTGTTTAAAGACCTGACGTGGCAGCGATTCGACTAACAGCGCCAGCGCTGGCCCGCCTGCTTGGGCTGGGTCGGACGGCTTGACCACTGGGCTTGGTGTCGACCTCGAGCGAGACGCGCGGTCTTCGACCCGTGCGGCTGTAACTTAGGGTAAGCCTCACGGCTCGCAAGCTAAGCTCGCTGACTTCAGCCTCAACGCCTTCACCATAAGCCGAGGTATCACCTGGCTGCGGTCAGATGAGAAATATCGGGTGGCCGATTCGGCGCGCACCGATCGGATACAGTCTTCCATCATCATGCCGTCGCCTGCTCCAACCAGCCGAGCAGTCGGATGGCCTCCTGTCGGCTATCACCACAGACCATATGATCCGCTTGAAACTGGCTGCAAACCGCAGGTCTGGAAGGCAAGCCGAACAATCTGCAGAGGTTTTGCTCGGAAAGATGCAGGCAACGCTCGCCAGCGGGTTTTCCTGAAGGCATACCGGGCATCGGCGAGCTGATCGAAGGGGCAACGCAACAGGCACCGCAACCGGGACGGCAGTTCATTCCAACGATCCGAAATGAAAATAACGGGGCGGCGATAATAGTCGCAGCCTTAGCAAAAGACACTAGTGCGACGCGACGCCCGTCTGATACTTGCGAGGCCGTGCCGAGAGCCAATAGGATTCGCCTCCGCCCCGGAGTGACCTATGCCTATCTGGATTCAGACTGCCGCCCTGCTCTGCGTTTCCAACCTGTTCATGACCTTTGCCTGGTACGGTCATCTCAAGACACTCAACGGGAAGCCGTGGCTCATAGCCGCGTTGATCAGCTGGGGCATCGCGCTGTTCGAGTATCTGATCATGGTGCCGGCGAATCGAATCGGCTACACCGAGCTATCGATCGGTCAGCTGAAGATCATGCAGGAAGTAATCACCCTCGCCATCTTCGTGCCGTTCAGTGTGCTGTACATGCAGCAACCGTTGAAGCTCGATTATCTCTGGGCCGGGTTGTGCTTGTTGGGCGCTGTGTACTTCATCTTCCGCTCATAGCAGTCGCTTCGACGGGCATTTTTAGGCAGCGTATCTTGCCGCAATGCGATCTGATGACGGCGTCCAGCGGCTTCGGCATACTGGCCGCCCTTTTCCCACCCTTAGAGATTTTTCGAATGTTCAAAGTCAACGAGTACTTCGACGGCACCGTCAAATCCATCGCATTCGACATGGCAGCAGGCCCCGCCACCATCGGCGTCATGGCGCCTGGCGAATATGAGTTCGGCACGAACCAGTTGGAAGTTATGCATGTTGTCGCTGGCAGCCTCGACGTGAAACTGCCTGGCAGCGAGAGCTACGAAACCTTCGGCGCTGGCACCCAATTCACCGTGCCGGCGAACAGCAAGTTTCAGCTGAAGGTGGCTGAGGCGACTGCATACTTGTGTGAGTACCGCTAAGCGGCAGATTTTGATAAGCGGCAATCCAGAGCGCCGGTGCGGTGGATGGATAAAGCGCCATCCACCCTACATCACCTGTAGGGTGGGCTTCAGCCCACCAAAACCACAGCACGCTCCGCGTAGAATGGAATCGCCGGAAACGCTTCCGTCGTTTGCCGCGAAGGGGCCACGTTTCTCGGCGCAACAGCACCACCGCACCAACCCACCCGACCGCCGGGTTACGCCTTCAGCTAATCCAGCCTACGTCAACTTCAGGGTTGGCTCCTGCCCGCCAAGCCGCTAACGAACGTCGACTTCTAGCGACTTTGCCCCAGCGCTTTGTAGGCCTGGTTTACCTGCTTCGACTGGCTCAAGCGGGTCAGTTCGCCAGCCAAACGGTCGCGCTCCGCTCGACCCGCCTGTTGAAGCTCGCCATAGACATGTGAAAGCTCCGCCAGTTGCTCACGTAGCGCCGCGTCAGCTGCATCACTTTCACCGAGCGCGGACACCAGAGCACGGCACTCTTCGTCCAGCAGGGCAATAGCTTCCCAGTCGCTCGCTGCGAATGCATCACGTAGCTTCTTCGTCAGTAACACGAATGCTTGTTTGGGTGACGACATCGCGCCCTCGGTTATCAGCGTGTGATGGCTAAACTGGCAGCTAATGGGAGCATCCTGGAAAGACTGTTTACGCCTTGGGCGCAATCTGATCCCAAGCCACTTTGATCTCACCCAGCAGCCTGCCTACTTCATTCAGCTTTTCGATATCGTTGTGCCGGCTTGCCTCGAACAGACGCATCGTCATGTATTCATAGAGCCGATCCAGGTTCTCGGCCAGCTCGCCGCCGATGCTCTTGTCCAGCGCATCGCGCAGACCGCCAATAATGTTGATGGCCTTACCGACCAGAACGCCTTTCTCAGCGAACGCATCACGCTCCATCGCGCCTTTAGCCTGAGCAATTCGATCCAGGCCGCCCTGCATCAACATTTGAATCAAGCGATGCGGATCAGCCTCAGTCACCTGAGCCTTCACGCCAACTTGCTGATACTGCTTCATTGCGGACATTGCGTACATGTGGATAAGCCCCTTGCTACATCGTTTGCATGTACAGCTTATCGGTCGAGGTCGCTCAAGCTTGATAGCAGTTGGATAAATGACAGTAATAAAAAAACCGCCTCGGCGGCGGATTGAAATTAGTGAAAAGTTTCACCAGCTTGGCGGACCGGACCATTCTTCGCTGATTACCGGAGTAAGGACTGGCAATTCGGTGCGCCGCTGGCTGCGTTTCCGAAGTATGCGCACCGAGACCAGAACGGTAAGCGTAACGCATAGTCGAGTCCGCTATCGGACCAATGTTAACCGTTTGAGATAGGTCGTGGGCGCTCCGCTGGTGGGCTGAAGCCCACCCTACAGATAACGTGTCGTCAAAACGTAGGGTGGGCTTCAGCCCACCACATTGGCCGGCCAAAGCAATTTATCTTTTGGAATTACTCGCCGCCGACGGTAGGTTTTCCAGCGAAGCAATAAGGCTGCTTGACGTGTTAGCCAACTGCCCAACCAGCAGATCCATCGCATTGAACTGCTTGTAGAGCCGGTCCTGCAGCGAGGTGATGCGCCGGGTGAGATCTTCTTTCTGCTTGTCGATACCGGAGATGGTCTCCGTCATCTGTATATTCCGTTGCTCGAGAATACCGCCGGTTTCGGTATAGGGCTTCAGCTTTTCATCCAGCCGTGTCGCCAGGCCTTTCTCGCCAGTAAACAATGCAGGCAGCTCGGTAAAGTTGCTGTCCATTACCTTGCTCAACTTGGCATCGTCGATCTTCAGCGTGCCGTCTTTCTGCGTGGTAATGCCCAGGTCGGCCAGCGCCCGGAGCGCGCCGTCACCCTGCACATTGGTCAATTCGCTGCGAATCGTCCCCAACAACGTTCGCGCCGTAGCATCCCCTACCAACGCGCCTGTAACCGGCGCCTTACCCTCGCCCACGCTTGTGACCTTGGTCTGCGCGTTAATCACGCCGATCAGCTTGTTGTAGCTGTCGACAAACGACTGGATCTGCTTTTTAACGCCGGCCTTGTCTTCTGCAACATTGATGGTTAACGGTTCGTTGTCTGCCGTTTTAGCCTTGAGATCGAGCGTGACGCCATCGATGGCGCCTTCGATCTTATTGGTCTTGCTGGTCACCACCATACCATCGACGGTTATCTGGGCACTTTGAGCCATTTGCAGCGCCTTTGGCCCTGGGTTTGCCGCATACGCAGCCAGTGCGTCTTGATACTGAGCCGCGGTCAAGCCGTCCGCTTCGGGTTTCTGAACTAGAGCGCTGGTTTCGAGATCAGTCAAATCGAAACGGCCCGCAGCAGGATCTGACGACGTGGCCTGAACGGTTATATCCTCACCTTTGCCCGTTGCTGTACTGCTCAACACAAGTCGAGCACCGGTGTCGTCCGTAACGATAGTGGCAGACACGCCAAGTTCTACGCCGGCCTTGTTGATCGCATCGCGAATACCGGCCAAGGAGTTGTTGCTTTCGTCGACATCGATGTTCAGGGGCTTGTCCTGCTGGCCCACCTTTACCGTCAGCGTCCCGCTGCCGAAAGTAGCTGGCTGATCCACCGAGTTCTCAAACGACTGTAATGCAACCTTGCTGCTCGTCGCTAAGCTTTTCACCTCAACCTGATAGCTACCCGCACCCGCTTTTGTACTGGCGGTGATGCCAACCAGATCCGACTTGCTGGACGTAGCCGAGCGAGCCTGGAACAGCTCCGGCTTGTTCAACCCGCCGAGCGCCGTTTGGAAATCGCTAATGGCGCTTTTTAATGCGCCAACAGCTGTAATTTGCGTCGTGGTCTTCTTTTCGAGGTTGGCGAGCTGCGACTCTTTTGGCGCGCGCTCGGCAGCGACCATGCTCTTTACGATGCTGTCGATGTCGATGCCTGAACCAATACCTGTTACGCTTGCCATAGCCTTACCTCGTCAAGAAATTGTTAGCCGGAACGCCCGATACAAAAATCGTACCGTCACGCTTTGGCTTCGAACAACAAACTACGCATTTCATCCAATCGCTCGGTAAGGCGAAGGATTTCTTCCGACGGTATCTGCCGAACGATTTTGCCTGAATCCCCGTCAATCACACGAACCACCACATCGCCCGTGGAATCGTCGACGCTGAAGCTCAGATCCCGCTGGATATTTTGCATCTGCGACCGAAGCTTTTCGACCAGGTCAGCGGTGCTTTTCTGCTCTTCCGCTTTTGCGGGAGCCGCTGCTGGCTGAAGCCTATCGGACGCAGAAAACCCAGCCTCCTTAAGGAGGCTGGGTGGCGATCCAGCTGCTATCTGCGTTTGCGGTGCGGCTCCGCCAGATAGTTTTCCGACGTCCATTGATTCACCTCTCATGAATCAATGAGGGTAGAGCACAGTCCTACCCTCATCATTAACGCCTTCTGCTTATTACTGCAGCAAGCTCAGAACTGCCTGCGGCAGCTGCTTGGCCTGGGCGAGGATCGCGGTACCGGCCTGTTGCAGGATCTGGTTCTTGCTCAGGTTGGCAGTTTCAGCAGCGAAGTCCGTGTCTTGGATACGGCCTCGGGCTGCGGAGACGTTCTCAGAGATGTTCTGCAGGTTTGCAATTGTGTTCTCGAACCGGTTCTGAGTAGCACCCAGAGAGGCCCGATTCTTATCGATACCTGCGATCGCAGCATCGATCACAGAGATTGCATTCTGTGCCCCGGATGCCGTGCTGATATTTACGTCGGATACCTTGGCTAATGTAGAGATGCTAACGCCAGCCGTAGAAACAGTAGGATCAGCACTTGATACTTGGAATGCGCCAGCACTATCAAGACGGATGTTTCCGGACACCCTAGCACTATCATTGGTACCAGTGGTTAGGTCTGTTCCCGCACCAGCTTCAGCAACGCCGGCGTACGTCATTGCTTTGGTAGTTACTGTACTAGCAGCAGCGCCTGTGTTAGCGAAACCCTCGATAACAATGTCGTCGCCATTCTCGTTAACCAGTTCTATCTTGGAGTTATCACTTGTCAACGTTGCGCTAATTCCAGTCTTAGAGCTCTGAGCATTAATAGCTGCGGCCAAGTCGCTTAGGTTGTTTTTATCGCTAACTACCGCATTGATAGTAGCGGCACCACCCTCCGCATCCCCGGTTAGGGTGAAAGAAACATTACCGGCATCGCTTAATCCAGAAAGCTCAACACCCGTACGGGCGTCTGCACTGACACCGGTATCTCCTGACTTTAAGTTGATTGCCGCAGCAGCTGCTTTTGCGGAACCTGCCGCAATGTTAGCAGTAGCGGCAGAACCAGCTGGCCCCGTTATTGTTAGTGCTGCACCGCCACCTATTGCCGCAGCAGGGGCTGTCGCACCGGCAACTACGTTACCAACACCGCTACCTGCGAGGTCAACACGGTTCGCACCCATACTACGCGCGCTCGCCGAGTTAATTTGAACGGCAATAGTCTCGTTGGCATTTGCACCAATCTGAAATTGCTTCGTTCCAAACTCACCGTTCAGCAGCTTTTGCCCGCCGAAGGTAGTCGTATCAGCGATTCTGTTCAGCTCTTCTTTCAGCTGGCCTACTTCCTGATTGAGCGCCTGTCTTTCGCTAGTAGAATTGCTGCCGTTAGCTGACTGTAACGAAAGATCCCGCATACGCTGAAGAAGATTCGTGGACTGCTGTAATGCTCCTTCAGCTGTTTGTGCGAGCGAGATACCGTCATTAGCGTTCCGAACCGCCACACCTAGGCCATTAACCTGACTAGTTAGGCGGTTGGAAATTTGTAGACCAGCAGCATCGTCCTTTGCGCTGTTGATGCGGCTACCGGTAGACAGGCGCTGCATGGAGGTGGTCAAAGCGTTGGATGACGATTGCAGGTTACGCTGAGTATTGAGCGACGCAATGTTTGTATTAACTGTAAGAGCCATGATGTGCCTCCAAGGGCGCTAGTTACTTTGGTTGCCTGAGCGTGCGACTCCGGGCCGGCTGTTGCCCAGGCACCCATTGAGTTCGCATTCGATTAGCTTATCGGCGTCGTTTCGGTGAGCTTTAGGAGGCGGTTGAAAATAATTTGCAAGCCCCGAGAACAACCTGTACGACGCCGGCGAACCCACAACCAAGCGAGCCCGCCTGCATAGGTTTTCGGACGGACCGAGAGATTCTTTAATACGGAAGTGGTCGGAGTGCGTAGGGGGAAAGAAACCGGACCGGCGCTGCTAGCTAATGTGGATGCGACGTACACATGCAGCCCCTCTATTTGGCTTCGTTCCTATCCTGGCTTCGGTTAAACCTAAGTCCTCGGCAAGGTAGCTGTAGACCTAGAGGCAGACAGCAGCCCGAGCGAATCTGCATCGACGAGGATTGGAAATACGTCAAGGTTCGCGAGCATGCCGCGACGTCGAAAGTGCAGGCTGATAGACGCCGATACAAGACGAAGCTGCTGATATCGACGAGCGTAACCAGCAGGCGCTGATCGAAACCAGCTTGCAGCTTGGCTTCGTGCCGATCCTCGCCTCGGTTAAACCACAGGTCTCAGCACACGTAGCTATCGACCTGGAAGGCGGCAGCGGCCCGAGCGGGATCT